>FLOH01000012.1_pt1 | contig 976412 bp, 964 predicted proteins | sample 756751 | NCBI WGS metagenome assembly FLOH01 (sample SAMEA4026879, study PRJEB14308) | marine metagenome | biome: coastal water; material: water | depth 74 m
TATCGCGGATCGATGCAAAACTACTTCAACATGAATGCGATCAACCCGATCTGCACCAACAAGATTACCGCAACCACAATCTGGAACGATGACTTCCGTGTCTTGTGTTTAAACGTGTGCATGCCAACGAGCGCTCCGATTGTGCCGCCGAGTAGGGCTGTTAGCCACAGGATGTACTCGGGGACTCGCGAACCGTTGCGGGTGGCTTGAAACTTGTCGTATCCGTATAGCGCGAACGTTGCGATGTTGACCGATGTCAGGATCGATATCAAGGGTGCTACGACAAAGTAGGAGGTGAACACAAACATGCTCATCATCACAGTGAGTATCCAAAGCACGAAGTGGCTCGAGTATGGTTGATGGTGGAGTTTCTTCATTTTGCCCAGTCGATAATCTTATCAACGTTTTCAGACACGATGCGAACAATCTCGTCTATTGCATGCTTTCGAGCCTCCGGACCGCTCATGTAATACGGGTCGTTAATGCCATCCTCATTACCATCAAGCTCAGTGAACATATGAATCTTGTCCTTAAAATCGGGGAACTGGTTATACAACGCGTCGTCGTACTCCTTTAACACCTTGCGATCCATCGAGAACACGATGTCTGCTGCCTCCATGAGCTCGCGAGTGATAGGAGTAGACACGTTGTCGTTGATATCGATCCCGTGAGCCTCTGTTGGCCTCTTCAAGTCCTTCCAAGCCTCGGTATAGTCTCCGATACGAGGATGCTCGGTTGGTGGAGTATCGGCAGACCCTTGAATCCCAGCAGCCGTAATCTCGTAACCATCAAGCTCACCCCTCTCCTCCAACAACTTCTTCAAATACTTCTCCGCAGTGACTGATCGTATGATCCCACCCCAGCAAACGAACAGAATGTTTTTCTTGTTTTTCATAGTGTGTAAATTGTAACACAACTACGCCTATCTCCGCGCCTGCTGACGAGCCTTATACAACCGCTCCGTAAAACCACCGTTTGAATAAACTGGTCTTCTAGTGCGCGCAGCTGGTTGTCTAACAAGTAATTTGCCTGGTGGATAAGGCAAATGGCGGTGTTCGCTGCGCTTGGAGGCTGTTGAATATAGGTCCTATAGGTCGAATAGGACCTATTATCTAGATACGCTAGGGCGCGTACTTGTTGCGCGCGGTCTTCGCTGGCGTGCCACTGCTCTAAGCTGTTCTGGCGCAGGTAGTCCTCGTAGTCTAGTAACAACTCCTCCAAGCTCGCTCGCGCTACGCTAACTAGTTTGATTTCAGTTTTCTTGGACGTGCCCGAAGCCTGACAACCCTCCGCAATATTCTGCCTACCCGACCTTGCCGCCTGCACCATTTGATCGCGCATGCGATACTCCCTCACGAAACGTTTGCTAAAATCCACAGTCAAATCATAAATAATAGTCGTAGTCTGAAACGACTTCAACTCACGGTAACCACCGTGAGGCACAATGATCTTCTCATTCATAAAAACACAATAAAAAATAAACCTCCCCAAATCAAGGGGAGGTTTATTTGGATAATGCCATTATACCAAAATCGCGTTATGTAAATGTGGACAAATATTCAACTACTCCTAACCGATAAAACGTCTTCTTTTGAAAAGATGTCTTTTTTGTGCAGAAGCGAAACCACTTTGTTGAGCTTGCCATCCGACTTGTCCATCCTGCGCTCGAAATAATCTCGAGTGACCATATTAGTTTCAATATTTGTAACCCTGCCCTCCAACCTTTCAAACCTCCGATCTACACCTTCAAACTTACGATCCATGTGAGACGATAGATTACTTACGGCGCTGAGAATATCGCTAAATCCCCGTTCCATATCTTTTCTTAGTTGGTTTTCCATACTATGCTCTGCTTACCGCTAAAATATTTTCTCTTGAAAATATATCTTTCTCGTGAAGAAGTGAAGTGATTTTATCAAACTTACCATCAACCTTATCCATTCTTCTCTCGAAGTGATCTCGAGTAACCATATTCATCTCAATAATAGTGACCCGTCCTTCAAGCCTATCAAGCCTGCCGTCTATCTGAGTTGAAAGGGTATTTATCGCCCCAAGAATCTCAAATTTTGCTGTGTCTTCCATACTTTTGTGTCTATGAATAAAACCAAAATCCTGGGGTGAACATTGGACATTTATTAGACCACGAGAATGGACTCGAGTCAACTGTGGATAAGAACCAAAAAACCCGCCGTGGTGGGCGGGTTTTGTACTTGGTAATTATTTCATCAACTTCATCGCTTCCTCCAAGATAACGATGTCTCTCTTCACAATAAACTTTGCTTTGTACAGCTCCGTCGAGCTCGACTTCAACGCCGTCATTGCATCCTACAGCGTCATCCACATTGGAACCATTCCCTCTTCTATCTCCTCTTGCTCAAGCGCGGGCTCGCCAAGCTCACCGTCTATCTTCGCCAGCCACACATACGAGAATTGAAGCACACCAAACTCATTCCGAAACTCAATCACCATCCCAACCTCTTCGCCAATAGTAATCTCGCACCCAACCTCCTCACGAATCTCCCTACGCAAACCCTCCTCCACAGTCTCACCAGCGTCAACCCCGCCTCCAGGTAACTTATAAAAACCATCGCGCTCAACCTTCTGAAACGCAATCTCCCCCTTCTCATTAAACAAAACCGCCCTCGCAGCCCGCCGAACCTTATATGGCTCCTTCCGAATACCACCCTCGAGTCCGAATGTTTCGTTTGTTAGTTCTGCTAGTAGTTTCATATATGCATGGTTATGATTTTCTCTACTGTCATCTTGAGCGGTAGTCGAAAGGTCCTGAGTGGCAATTGTCAACACTGAGTGGCAGACGAGGGACCGAAGGGTCAAAAGATCTTGATCCAATACCCTGTCATCTTGAGCGGTAGTCGAAAGATCTTGACATATCCAATCTAGACTGTAACTCAGGTAAGATCACCCCCCTAGAGCAAATAGGTCAAGATCTCTCCACAAGGTCGAGATGACAGGTGGTCGCAGTTTTCTATTCTCTATCACGATTACCAACCCGCTTACCCCTCTTGCTATAAGCATAACCCATATACCCTCCGTACAACACTGCAATCCAGAAAACGGAATTCATTGTAAAAGCGGTCCAGTTAAACACGTCGAGCAAGTCCAAACTCCCCTGCACGCTACTTCCAAGTCGATCATGTAGATAACCGACAGGGAACCCTCCAACGGGCGTCGTTATTGTAGTGGTCCCGTGCACACCAGGAAACGGTCGTGTTTCAGATTCGTGATAATAGCCCGTAACAATACTGATCGCGAGCCCGAGGACTAACGAGAGTACTATTATGCGTGTATGTGTAATTTTAATACTACTTACCATGACAATGTTTATACTTCTTCGGCGTCCCATCCGATCGAGTCGCTCCGCACGAACAAGGCTCATTCCTCCCAACCTTCTCATCGCCCTCCGCCTTCACGGGCGTAGCCCCCTTAACATGTGCAACTCGAGCTCGATCTGCTATTGATGGCGAGTTCATGAGCTTCACTGCCTCGCTTATCTTGAATATCGTGTACGCCACCTGTTTCTGTGCCTCGGCGAACATTACTTGGAACATGTCGAATGATTGTCGTTTGTACTCTACGAGCGGATCGCGTTGTGCGTATCCTGAGAGGCCTACTGAGGATCGGAGCTTTCTCATTGCGCTCAAATGCTCCACCCATAGGTTGTCGATTGAACGAAGTAAGAGTTGCTTCTCTGTTTGCGAGAGCTCTTTGCGGTCGGCGAACAAGCCCTCAAGCTCGCTATACGCCTTCAACGCATGTTCCTCGAGCGTCTCGATCATCTCTGTTCGAGCTTGAGCCGCCGCAGCACCCTTTGGTGCACTTACACCGTTGTACTTCATGAACTCCTCGCGGACGCTCTTTGGCACGTCTACGAGCGTTTTCATAGTCTCAAAAATCTCCTGCACATTCCAATCAGTCCCATCGGCAGTGTGAAAAGACACCACGTATTCAATCTCGCCTGTCACGTTCTCCAACACGAGCGGCTTCAACTTCTCTCCGTCTTTTTCAATATCAACGTCGACAATCTCGCGACGAGTCGAGTAGACCGCCTCACGTTGTCGATTCAAAACATTGTCGTAATCGAGCAGTCGTTTGCGAATATCGAAGTTATGTCCCTCTACCTTTTTCTGCGCGGCTTCGAGTTGGCGAGATACGATCTTGCTCTCAATAGGCATGTCCTCCGGCACCTTCAACGTCGTCATCATGTTCTTCATTCGGTCTGACCCGAAAATTCGCATCAAATCGTCGTCCATCGAAACGTAAAACTGAGTCGCACCCGGATCTCCCTGTCGACCAGATCGACCTCGGAGCTGGTTATCGATACGTCGCGATTCATGTCGCTCCGATCCCACAACGAACAAACCTCCAAGATCCTTAATCTCTTGCTCAGACTCAGGAGTTGCTCCAGCTCCTCCGAGTTTAATGTCCACTCCACGTCCCGCCATGTTTGTAGCGACGGTAATTGCACCTCGTGATCCCGCGTTTGCGATGATTTCTCCCTCACGCTCATGATTCTTCGCGTTCAACATCTCAAACGGAAGCCCTTCTTTCTTCAAAGCGGCCGCCATGTCCTCGTTCATCTCGATAGAAACTGTACCGATCAGCACTGGCTGCCCCTTCTCGTATCGAGCTCGAACCTCGGCCATGATCGCCTTTAACTTCGCTTTGTAATCTTTATAAATCTTGTCGCGTCCGTCGAGTCGAGCAATCTCCTTATTCGTCGGAACCACAATGACGCTCATGTCGTAAATCTTCTGGAACTCCTCCTCCTCGGTCTTCGCAGTTCCCGTCATCCCGGACAACTTCTTGTACATCCGGAAATAATTCTGGAATGTTACGGTCCCAAGCGTCTGGCTCTCCTGTTTAACCTCCACGCCTTCCTTTGCCTCAATCGCCTGATGAAGCCCCTCGGAGAATCGACGACCTTCCATCATGCGCCCCGTAAACTCGTCAACAATCACAATCTCGCCATCCTTCACAACATACTCACGATCGTTCTTATATAAAACCTCCGCACGCAAAGCCTGCTCAAGGTGATGCACCATTTGGACTCCACCGGTCACATACAGGTTCTCGACGCCGAGCGTTTTCTCTATCTTGTTAATCCCCTCCTCGGTCAACGTCGCAACCTTCATCTTCTCGTCGATGTTGAAATCCTCATCCTCTTTTAGAATACGAACAATCTGTGAGAACTGCTGATACATCGCGCTCGACGTTTGAGCCGGAGCCGAGATGATGAGTGGCGTTCGCGATTCGTCTATCAAAATAGAGTCAACCTCGTCAATAACACAAAAGTTGAATGGTCGTTGCACTCGTTGCTCGGCCTCCTGCACCATGTTGTCTCGCAAGTAGTCGAAACCGAACTCGTTATTTGTTCCATATGTGATGTCCGCAGCGTACGCCTCCTTGCGAGTGACTGGTCGCAAGTTATCATGGTCGATCTTAAACGCGGCTTCTTCGCCTTCCTCAAGCTCGTCATCAGAGCTCATTTTAACATCGGGATCGTATACAAAGGCACCATCGTGCGAAATAACGGCGACGGATAAACCAAGGAAATGGTAAACCTCACCCATCCAAACCGCGTCACGCATTGAAAGGTAGTCGTTGACCGTAGCCAAGTGGACGCCATTTCCTGGAAGCGCGTTTAAGTAAACCGGAAGCGTCGCAGTCAAAGTTTTACCTTCTCCAGTGCGCATCTCCGCGATGTTTCTATTGTGCATCGCGATTCCACCCATCAACTGAACGTCGTAGTGAAACTGACCAAGCGTACGCTTAGCGGCCTCACGCACTGTTGCAAACGCCTCGGGCAGTAAGTCGTTCAAGTCCTCATCCGCTCGAGCTCGCTCCTTCAACTCCGTAGCCTTCGCCTTCAACTCAACGTCTGTAAACGCAGAATACGACTCTTTCAAGTCGTTTACCTTGGCCACCGTTGGTTGGTAGCTACTTAATATTTTCTTGTTCTTGTCCCCTAAAAATCGATCTAAAAAGTGTGCCATAATGCGCAGATATTACCGAAAAGTGCCTAATTAGTCAATTCCTCACACAATCAAACTCCGTACTACGAACTCTTGTAACAACAAACACGAGGACCCTGTGCCCTCGTGAATTCATGTGTACCTATTTACCAAATCGCAACATCGATTTCCAATTCCGCCCCTCGCGCTTAATTTTGGTTTTATGCTTTTTCTTCCAGTCGATTATCTGTCGCTTTATGTCCGCTTGAACCTTATCTATCGCCGCATACAAGCTCTCAGATGACTCACTCGCGTAGAATTTCTCTCCATTCACATCTGCAGAAAACTCTGCGTAGAAAACCTCTCCTTTATTGTGATGGTCAGATGGCTTTCCAACTTCCACAGACAACTTTGCGGGTTCCATGCGCTTTACGAGCTTTGCTATTGCGCCAACCTTTTTTTCAACATAATTCTCAATCGCCTTTGTCAATTCCAAGTTCGTACCCTTAAGTTTATCGATTTGCATACATTAATATGATCAATACTTACTCCTATATAGTACCCCTCGCGCTCATTGGATGCAAACCGGTCCACAAACCAAAGACCGAGGCTAACCTCGGTCTATAAATCTAGATCATCGGTAAACTATCACCCACGGTGTAGTCAAACCAGAATACTACTGATACATCGTGGACGAGGCTCGCCCATGAGGTTCCGTACATTGCTATCGCGGTCGCTTCGTCTGGGATGTGGCGGATTGTGCCGTCATCTTGGACAACGAATACTCTGTTGTCTGATTGGACCTTTATGAGCGATCCTGTAGCCATGATCATTCGCCCTCCAGATGGTAGCTCTCGGAGTTGGTCGTCGTTTACTTGTTGGACTCCTGAGAAGTCTGCGTAGTGTGTAAAGAAGGTTTCTTCGTTAGGGAAAACGTATCGTGTTCCGTTCACTACTTTGTATACGCCCGATAGTTCAACGCCACGGAAGAGCGATCCTTCGCGGATGTCTAGGATCTCGCCTTCGGGGCTCGTCATCTGCGCGAGGACTGGGCCCACGAGTTCAGGCTCGCTCGTTTCTGGTTCAGGCACCACCGTCACGGACGATATTGAGAACGATCCGTTGGATGCGTCTGAGACGAGTGTGCCTCCCGAGGCAGTAACTGCGTCTACGCGGACTCGAGCTTGAGAGGTGCTCGTGTTTGGTGTAGTCCAGACATACGAGCCATCATTAGCCTCGCCGGACGCAACGAGCGTGTATGTCTGGCCGTTATCTGTTGAGGAGTAGATCGAGATTGTAGCAAGGTTGTCTCCGGACGCTAGCCAGGTAATTGTGAACGCGGAGTTACCTGAGAGATGTTCGCCTCCGTTTGGTGTTAGAACCATGGAGGTTGTAACCGAGTTCGCTGGGCCTGTACCTGGCGTTGGGACGCTTCCTCCGCCCGCTGCCGCAATTGTGAACGAGAATGGGTCTGCAATGCCGGTCGCTGCTCCAACGAATGTGTTCGCTATAGATGCAACGTCTGAGGCTACTGTTACGTCGATTGTTATAACATCAACGTTTGTCCAGTTTGATGTAGGTGTGATTGTGTATACGGTGTTTGAAACTGTCCACGCGCCTGATCGTCCCGGATCGGTTCCAGCGCCACAACATGTGTACGCGAAGGTTCCTGTTGCGATTGGTTCTGAGAATGTTAGTACCACCGTTGCGTTGGTCTGTACGCTCACGTCTGCGTCTGCTGGAGAGGATGAGGCAAGGACTGGGCCTGCTCCGTCTATGTATGTTGCTTGAGATTGAGCTGCCAGCGTTGTATTGGTGTTTGCTGACCCTGTGTCGTCCACCAATGAGAATGTTCCTTGGGAATCAATTGAGATTGTTCCTGAGCCTTCTGCGGTGTCTATTGCAGATGCTTCGGTGCCCAAAGTAATAGTGGCAGTTGTAACACCATCTCCTGAGATTGAGTTTGAAGAAGATGCGCCAAACGCAGCTCCGGTGAAGTCTCCAACATCTGCTCCGGCTGTGGAGAAGATAAGACCTGCTGGAGTAAGGACACTCGAGGAGTCTACAGCTTCTGAGAATGTTACGATGAACTGATCGATCTTTCCGTTTGAGTCTGAGTCTTTGTATTCGAATGATGAGATAACTGGCGCGGCGCCATCCCCAACACTACCTGACTGTACTTCGGCAGTACTGTATGTGTTTCCTGAACCGTCTATCAGCGAAAAGACGCCCTGTGTTGAAATGGCTATCGTGCTTGAATCATCTGCTGTGTCTACAACAGTAGACTCTGTACCAAGCGTTACAGATTGAGAGTTGCCACTGCTTACTATTAGGTCGTTTACATCACCTCCAAATGCCATGCCATTGAAATCTCCATCAACAGTAATCAAGAGATTTGATGCGCTAAGAATGGAAGAGTCTGTAACAGTCTCAGAGAAGCCTACCATTATCGTGTCTATTGTTCCGTTATTATCTGCGTCTGAATACATGAAGTTCGCAATGGCTGGAGCTTGGCCGTCTGCGATGGTTTTACCAGAAAATGCAACCGCAGAGTTTGGAGCTGCAGCGCCATCTTGGATTACTCCGCTTAATGTTGCAAAGGCAAAGTCTGAAGCGGTAAAGGCTGTGCTACCAAGCGAGCTCACTGTTACATCAATGAGACCGGCGTTTACAGCTACGCCAGAGGACGTGAAGCCGGTCGCGGTCCATTCTGTGGCGTTACCAAAGGTAGCAGTAACCACAGGCTCAGACATGGTGATCTGAACATTTGTGTCAGTTGTTGCTTCCGCAGAGACGAATATTGGCGCGGCGCCGTCTAGGCCGGTTACTGTTGCGGCGTTGGCCATTTCTGTAGTGGTGGCGTCGTCTTTGACAGTGCTCGTTCCTGCTGTCGCGTAGACTGGGTCGACCGTAATACCGGTGTTTGCACCTGCGGTACATGTAATTTGCAATACAAGCGTGGTGGTGCCAGAAGCAGAATAGTCCACATCTCCACCTCCACTATTTGTGGTACACGATCCACTAGAAGCTGAAAGCGTAATGGCGTCAAATCCATCTCCCGCATCCACGATCGTTACGTTTTGGTTGAAGACTACTGTGAGTCTGTCTACTAATGAGCCAGTTGATACGGAGGTTGTAGCTGATGTAAACACCAGAGAGAAGAATAGAGTGCCATCGCTACCAGAATAACCACTGCCTGAAGACGTTCCATTGGCAAGATGTGTTGCAGTAGATAGGCGAGATGACAAATCTGTATTATCCGTTGAAAATATCAATGCTATGCGTCCGCCCCCTCCACCTCCTCCATTAGAAATTCCATTTCCTGCAACTGCTGTTATAACAGGCGCCTCATCGCATCCATCGCTTCCCAAATCCGTGCAAGTCAATATACCAGTATTAATATACACAGCTCCACCAGACCCTCCTCCGCCATAACCAGCTGAACCATTGCCTCCATCTGCCGAAATATCTCCATCTAGTATCACCGTGCCTGTCGCGTTTATATACACAAGCCCACCACCATGCCCTCCGACCGAACCACCTCCACCACTCGAACCAAACAAAGTAGGTGCTGAAGCAGTTTCATATGTTGACCCACCGCCACTGTTAGATGAATGATTTCCTCCTGCGCCGCCATAACCACCACCAGCACCAGCATTCACGCCTAACCACACAACATTTCCAAATCCACCCGTAGAATCAGTACAAACATTTGAACCATTAGGGCCCTGACCCTCATTAGCATCTCCCTGACATCCTTTTGAATCTGCGACAATCGACGTGTTTGCGTCAAGTGTAAGGTTCGCAAGCTCTAACCAACGAACATTACCATTTACTGCTGTCGTGCCATCCATCACCAAACTCGTACGTTGACTTCCGCCTGTAGCATCAATGACAAACTCACCTTCTGCAGCGACTGTAATAGTTGAGTTTGTAAACGTTGTTGTCTCACCGTCTGGTATTGTCAGTGTTATATCTGAGTTTGTAGCAGTAGTAGCCCAAGTTACACCAGAAGATGTTCCAACAGAATCCGCCATGTCACTAGTCGCAGTTATATTTAAAGCACCGTTAACACTAATGCTCGACCCATCTGAAACCGCAACCGTCGCCCCAGTGAAGGACAATGACGTAACTGAATTACTACAGTTTATCGTCCCATCTAAAGTTAACGTACCCGAAACAGTCACAGAAGGAGTGCCCGCTCCGGCTTCACAATCTTGAACCTCTACACTACTGTCCCTTGTCCATGTTGTTACTGAATGATCTGTAGGGCCAAATCTAAATCCATGATAAATCGTTACCGCATCAGCCGTAGTATTATATGTATACACTGAACCTTTCGAACCATCGATACCAGTACCAACTTTAGTTCCACCGGATACAGTCAGAACTGTACTGCTAACAGGAAAAGATCCGCTATCATAGGTAAGCGCGATCCTACCTCCACCTCCACCTCCACCTGCGCCACTTGCTCCCGAATCCCCACCATTGGCAAAAATGTTACCACTACCATTGATAACTCCTGTTGTAATACCAATACCTCCACCAGAACCCCCAGATCCATACCCACCATTACCATTACCTCCATTAGCTGTTATATCTCCATCTAGTGTCATAGTGCCAGTAACACTAATAACAATTAACCCACCACCATGACCAGCTCCACCACCACCGCCAGTACTAGAACCGTAAAGATCTGGTACCGTTGCAGAACCGTATGTTATTCCACCAGCACCATACCCACTGAAACCGCCTGCTCCACCATAGCCACCACCGCCACCAGCCGGCGCACCGACATTGACATAATGACCATAACCTGCCGTAGAGTCAGTACAAACATTTGAAGCGCTAGGACCTTGCCCGTTTCCTCCATCCGCCTGGCATCCCTTTGCGTCTACACTAATTTCTCCACCATTTATTATAGAACCACCATTATCAATTGTCATACTTCCAGCTGTAATATAAATGGTCGGCGATGCTCCACCGGTCGTTGCAGCAGCGTGAGTGATCTGTGCGTCTGCATTTACAGTTACAGCATTTGTAACAACAAGTGGGTCTGCAGCACCGCCTGTGTTGTAGGCGTCGTAGTTAAAATTGAGAACTACATCCACCACTGTAGCGGATCCGTCGTCTACGTCATCCCCGAGCGTAAGCGAACCAAGCGACAATCCAAGAGATGCAGTAATACTCACTGTCGCCACACCGCTAATCGTCACATCATCCCCTGCGACAGGACACGTGTCCCCATTATCCCAGTTTGCACACGTACTCCATATTCCATCACCACCGCCACCGTCCCACGTTGGCGTGGCAGCACTAGCCTGTCCAGCAAAAAACAACACTCCGACTACAACAAAAATAAGACTAACAAAAACGTGTTTCGTAGAAGTGAGAGTGTGGTTCATATGTAGTATTAATTCGTGGGTATTATATCACGAACATGGGGGGGGTTGTGTGGACAGACGTCACTTATCCACAAACAAAAACACCGAGTTTAAAACCCGATGTATTGAATCTCTTCCTGTAATTGTATGCCGTATTTATCCCGCACCTTCATCTTCACCGTCGCGAGCAACTGCGCAACATGATCAGCCGTAGCATTACCATCGTTGACCACAAAGTTCCCATGAACCTCACTGATCGATGCGCCATCTATGTGGAACCCTTTCAATTCAGCTTTATCGATGAGCCAACCAGCAGGGATTATTTTGTCGTCAAGAAACTGTGGCGGAATAGCCCCTCTCCCCATAACCTTAAAGAGTTGCGCGAGCTCATCCTCATCCTCATACTCAAAGTTCTTGAACGAACATCCTGCACATCGCGCGTTCTTAGGCTGAGTTCGAGCTCTACATTGCAAAACGTCTTCAATCTTCTCCATATTCCTCTCGGCATCGCGTTTTTCGAGCTTGAAATGCGTGCGCAACACAATCCACGGATTATGCTTCACGGCAGATTCACGATAACCCATGCGCAACTTCTTGGCAGGAATCTCCTCCACCTCTCCAGTCTCACCGTTCACAATCTCGACGCTTTCAAGATACTCCTTAGTCTCTCCACCAAAACAACCAGCATTCCCACGAACCGCGCCACCAATCGTCCCCGGCAAACCTATCGCCCACTCGAGCCCCGTCAAACCGTTCTTCGCAGTTTCACGAGCCACCATCGCAGACAACGCTCCTGACTCCACAACGACTTCCCCACTTTCACTGTCAATCTGAATCGACCGATGTGCCATCTTAATCACGAGTCCATCAAAACCGGCGTCGTTAACGAGAATGTTCGTCCCGGCACCAATCGCAACCCAATCGAGCTTAAACTCGATGGCAAGCCTCACAAGCTCCACGATCTCCTCCGCAGTCTGCGCAACAACAAAATACTTCGCAGGCCCACCAATGCCATAATGCGAATGCTTACTCATCGGCTCGTCGGTCCTAAGATCCTTTGAGACGATGGCTTCGAGTTTTGATATCAACTTGGTGTTCATACTACTTAGAACCTTTCGACTTTTTAATAGCTATCAAACTCTCGATAATACCGATCCACCCGGCAACAAAAAATGTCAGCATTGAAATCGTATATATGCGAACAGTGTAATGCTCAATCGTTACACCGATACCTTTGTTGTCTATCATGCCATTATTCATCCAATACGTAACTAACATATATGTGACAAATGTGATGATTCCGAGAAGCAAAGCTACTTTCGCAAGCGATGCAAATTTAGTTTTATTCCATCTTTTTACTAAATTGATCATACGAGCTCCCTCGCTAATTTATCGATATTCCCAGCTCCAGTCATCAACAACACATCGTCCTTCTTTACGATAGACTCGAGCTTTGATCGAGCTTCATCCATATCTTTAACGAACACAACCTCACGCTCAACCCCACGCGCCTCATCACGCTCATTGATCGCGTTAACGAGTTCGAGGCTCGAAGTGTCCGCGCTCTCCTCGTTACGCCCTGCTACATCATATATCTCCACGAGCACGATCTTGTCGGCATCGTCCATTGAGCTTACGAACTCGTAGAACAAGCCTCGTGTGCGCGCATGCTGATGCGGCTGGAAGCAGAGTACTATGTTGCGCCCGGGTAGAAACGAGCTCGTTCCTTCGAGCAAGCACGTGAGTGCAGTTGGGTGGTGTGCGTAGTCAGAGTAAACGTCGGCTTCGTTGAATTTTCCGAGCTTCTCAAAGCGTCGCCAAAGTCCGGTGAAGCTTTCGAGTGAGGACTTGATTGAACCGAGCGTGACGCTGTGATAGTACGAGGCTAGAGCTGCGAGCATTGCGTTTGCAACGTTGTACTCTCCGGGCAAATGTAGTTCAACATCGCCAACTTCTGTACTCCCCATGTAAACGTGCATCTTCTGAACTCCTGGTTCGTGTTCTACAACCGCGTGCAGGTCACCTTCGTCACCGTATGCGATCAACTGAATATCCGATCGCGTCTTCATGAGCTCGTCCACGAGCCTTCGTGACTGTTCATCATTCTTATTCCAAATCAACGAACCGCCTTCAGGCAACTTCAATACAAACTCGAGCATCGTCGCGCGAACATGGTCAACGTCTTTGTAAAAATCGGGATGATCGAACTCGATGTTTGTAAGCACAATCTGGCTCGGACTCAAGAACAACATGTGTGCTTCGTGCTCACATGCTTCTGCAACGAAGAGCTTACTCTTGCCGATCTGTAGGTTGCCATGTTTGAATCCTGGAACCTGCGAGCCCACGACCACGGTAGGGTCGAGCCCACCGTCGATCATGATCTTTCCAAGCATCGCCGTGGTAGTAGACTTCCCATGTGTCCCTGTAACTGCCACGAGCTCATAGTCGCTCGAGACCTCGCCCAAGAATTCGTTATACACAACCTCGCGAGCATCAATATGTCGTCCACGAATCCGCTCTTCGTCGTCCTCTGACACTGCGCCTGAGTAAACGACGAGTTCAACATCCTTTCCCATCTTGTCCGGATGCGACCCTAGCCACACCTGAATGTCGGCATCGCGACACGACTGCACAATCTGCGAATCGGCAACGTCTGAACCCGAAACATAGACGCCCTGCGCCTTCAACAACTTTGCCATAGCAGAAACTCCAATGCCCCCAATGCCTATAAAATGCGCTCGTTTGTATTCCATATATGCGGATATACTAGCTCAAATCCAAGTGATCGTCTACCTGAATTGCGAAAATACACTGATTTATCAAAATTCCGCGGCCGCGGAATTTTGATAAATAATTGGATCAACAACCCAATCTCAGGTACACTGACTTCATTATGTTGTAACAATTAGCAATTTTCGCGTTTTTGAAATTATTTTTTGTTTATCCTATGAAAACTATCAAAGAATTTGACCCGACGATTGCAGAATCACTAGAGAAGGAGTTGAATCGACAACGAAACGGGCTGGAGATGATCCCGTCAGAGAACTTTGTGTCGACCGCCGTGCTAGAAGCGCTCGGTTCAGTCGCGACCAACAAGTACGCGGAGGGCTACCCTGGCAAACGCTATTACGGAGGCTGTGAGTTTATCGACGAGATGGAGCAGCTCGCAATCGATCGCGCTAAGGAAATCTTCGGCGCTGAGCACGTGAACGTGCAGCCGCTATCTGGAGCTCCTGCAAACATCGCGGCTTACGAAGCACTGCTCGATCCGGGCGACACCGTGCTTGGCATGGACTTGAGCCACGGAGGTCACCTTACCCACGGTCATCCTGTTACGCAATCGTCGAAAATCTACAACTTTGTGCGATATAAAACGAACGCCGAAGGCATGCTCGATCTTGAGAACTTGCGAACGATGGCACTCGAACACAAACCAAAGCTCATCCTCGTCGGCTACTCAGCATACTCACGCGAGATCGACTTTGAACGCGTTCAAGAAATCGCAGACGAAGTTGGTGCAATGACCATGGCGGATATCGCGCACATCGCAGGGCTCATCGCGGCTGGCGAGATGAACAATCCCGTGCCAATATTCGATATCGTAACCACAACAACACACAAAACACTTCGAGGTCCTCGAGGCGGGATGATCATGTGTAAGGCAAAGCACGCGAAAGCAGTCGACAAGGCTGTGTTCCCAGGACTGCAAGGTGGCCCTCATGAAAACGCGATCGTAGCAAAAGCAATCGCCTTCAAGGAAGCGCTTCAGCCCGAGTTCAAGGAATACGCAAAGCAGATTAAGGCGAACGCGAAGGTGCTCGAAGTCGAGCTCAGAGCACGCGGATTCAAGCTTATGTTCGGCGGAACAGACAACCATCTACTACTCATCGATGTCACGCCAAAGAACGCGACGGGTCAAGAGGCTGAGACAGCGCTTAACAAAGCAGGCATCACAGTGAACAAAAACATGATCCCAGACGATCCGCGCAAACCGCTCGATCCTTCTGGAATCCGACTCGGCACTCCCGCGCTCACAACTCGAGGCATGAAGGAAGCCGAGATGAAACAGATCGCAGACTGGATAGAGAGAGCTATCGCAGCACGCGAGGACGACGAGGAGCTCGCAAAGATCGAACTCGAAGTCCGCAACATGACACAACACTTCCCACTTTACGAAGGACTTTCATATATAAATAACTAGCTTGTCATCTTGAGTGGTAACTGCAGGCCCTGAGCTTGTCGAAGGATCGAAATCAATGCGAAGCCTGACCTGGCTCCGCCTGGGATCTTGACCTAATGCCTGTCATCTTGAGCGGTAGTCGAAAGATCTTGACCTATCTAATCCAGCTGTAGACTCGAGTGCGCTGCACTTGAGCGAATAGGTCAAGATCTCTCCACAAGGTCGAGATGACAAGTCTTGGCCCAGGGCTCTCCACAAGGTCGAGATGACAAGCATAGGCCGGTGCGACAGGTTGTGTATGCTGATATAACAAGTGATACAAGATTAGATAACAAGAAAAACAATGGCCCAATACATTGATGGCCGAGAAATCGCGGCGCGTATTCATAGCGACGTTCAGGAGGAGATTAAAGACAGTAATCTTAACCCTGGGCTCGCCGCTATACTCGTGGGCGACGATCCGGCTTCACATATTTACGTAAGACTCAAAGAACGCTCTGCAAGGCGCGACGGGATTCGATTTGAACGGTTTAATTTACCCAAGTCAACCTCACAGAGCAAGCTCGTAAGCTTGATAGATGAGCTCAATGCTCGCCAAGACATCCACGCAATCTTGCTACAGCTCCCCCTCCCAAAAAAACTCGACGCCGACGAAGCGATACTCGCCATCGACCCCAACAAAGACGTCGACGGTTTTCATCCCATTAACGTTGATAGATACATCGCGGGTATGTCTGCTATCCCTCCAGTTCTAACCCAAGCGATAGTCTCGATGCTCGAATACACTAACGAAGACCTCGCCGGTCGCCATGCCATCGTAGTCGCAAACAACCCTGCGCTCTTTGCACCGCCAGTCTCAAAAGCTCTCGAGCCACTCGACGTCACTACAGACTGGGTAAAAACAAACTCGGAAGATTATGAGAAACGTGTGAAGTCTGCAGACATCGTAATTGTAGCGCTCGGCTCGCCGGGAGCGATTACAAAGAAGATGGTCAAAAAAGATGCAATCATAATAGACATAGGCACGACTAAAGTTAATGGCGACGTAATGGGCGACGTTGACCCGTCAGTTGACGAGCTTGTGTCGTGGCGCTCACCGGTGCCTGGAGGTGTTGGCCCAGTCACAGTCGCAACACTCATGAAAAACGTATTGATCTGCAACAACAAAACAGGCCTTTAAGCCTGCTTTTTGGTCTGCTCAGGCTCTGTTGCCATCAAGTTTGGCGCCGATGCCGAGAGCTTTGGATGCTCGTTGGTTGTTAAATATGCCGAGATGAAGAGTAGCAGTAAAAATATTCCGTAACTCATAACGGACATCATTCCCAAATCGGACAGCTTTGCGTGATAAAAAACGGTCATCACAATATAATCTAAAATAAACACGAGCCCCATCCACACTAAAATCGCCTCTGATCTATGTCGCCACGAAGCGCCTTTGATTCCGTGGAAGTACAACCAACTGAACAAAAACGTGTAAACGAACGACAACAGCAACCCAACAAAAACTAAGACCGACCTACCCATATACTGTGCGGAGAATACAAAAAACAAAAGTGTAATTGTACTCAATGCGTACGCCGTAAGGAACGTTGTCAGAAATCGCAATGGCTTCATATTATATTCCTGTAATTATACCAGCAACGAACAGAATCAGAATAGCGAAACTGATCCACCTTGGGATAGCAAAACATTTTACAGGCGTGGTGCACAAACGCTTTCGGACTCGTAGATACATGGCGATCACGAGAATTCCTGTAAGCCCTCCAAAAACTGCTCCGGTGAATCCCATCACCTCTATAAAGTTACGCGCGCCGAGCAAAAATATAATAACGGGAGCGCTCAAAGTCACGAACCACGAAAGTAACCTGGTATAACCAAAATCAAACTCGAGCATATCTTGAAGCTCAACCGACATCAGAATAAAACTCGTCGCCACCGCTAACAATCCCATGATTGATCCCAATATCAACACCCACGGTCCAAGCGCGATACCAAGGCCGGTTATAGACTCAGGAGTCGTCGCGCTTCCAGTGATACCGACAACGACTGAGGCGAATGCAGCGTAGACTGCAACAATGACAATGAAGCTCCAAGGAATAACGTCTCGCAGATGCTTCTTTTGTCTTCCGAGCATGTCTTTAATCTCTGGTATCACATTCAAACCGCCGAGCGAAAACAAGATCACTCCGTAGGGCAGAATAAAATCGTTCGTTTGAATCGAGAAATAGTTCGTAGCATCAACATCCAGCATTCCACGTATAACGAATATGAGTACGACGAAGATTAGCGCGGCCACAAGGTAGGCCTCGGTTCGCGCCACGAAGGCGAGCCCTCTGAGCGCTATCACAAACCCAACAGCCATGAAAAGCAATTGATATGTCAGCAACGATCCACCTATAGCGTAGCCAAACAACGCATGCAAAAACTCACCACCAACCAAAATATATGCAATCAATCCTCCCCATGTACTCCCAATCATCACGAATGCTGCAAAAAGTCCCCACTTTTCTCCAAAGTATTTCTTGACGTATCCAGAGATTCTATGGCGTCCAGGTGTTTGAATAGCGACTTCGGCGAACATCATGAAGATTATCATGGAAACGAGCCCGAGGATCAACAAATACACCATGCCAAGAAAAAATCCCGCCTGCACGAATGCAAACGGAATACCGAACATTCCAACGCCAATAATGGCGCCGATAATCGACTCTGCCGCCTTTATCTTAACGGCGCTTTGTTTGGACACCCCCTTCATGCGTTGATTATATCACGCGAAACTAAAATTGAGTCCACAGTTCATCTACAGCATATCCCGATTACGACCATTGATATAAACCCACTTCTGCGCTAAAATCGGAACATGGCTGATCAACTACATAAGATCCCTCCGCATAACGAAGAGGCGGAACAATCGTTTTTGGGCGCTCTTTTGATTGACCCAGATGCAATCTCAAAAATTGCGGATCAAGTTCGCCCCGACGATTTTTACTTTGAAAAACATCGCTTCCTATTCGACGCGATGCTTGAGCTTTACGCAAAACACGAGCCCATCGACATCTTGTCGCTTGGAAACCGACTCGAAGAACTTGATCGCCTAAAGAACGTTGGAGGACGATCCTACATCGCAGAGCTTACCAACATCGTGCCAACATCGAGCAACGTGGTGAACTACGGAAACATTATCCAAAAAAAATCCACGCTCCGACGGCTAATCTCCGCGGCGTCCGATATTACCCGACTCGGTTACGACGAGTCTAATGACGACCTTGCAATGGTGCTCGACGAAGCTGAACAAAAAATGTTCGGAGTTTCCAAAAACCATCTCAAACAATCGTTCATTGCAATCAAGTCGATTTTGACCGACGCGTTTGATCGCATAGATAAACTTCATAAAGAAAAAGGTAAACTTAGAGGAGTCCCGAGTGGCTACACAGGGCTCGACAACCTGCTCGCCGGATTTCAAAAGGCCGACCTCGTCATCCTGGCCGCTCGTCCATCTGTTGGAAAAACTGCGTTCGCATTGTCGCTCATGTTACACGCCGCAGTTAAACACAAAATTCCAGTTGGTCTCTTTAGTCTCGAGATGAGTAAGGAGCAACTCGTAGACCGTCTTATTTGTGCCGAAGGTGACATCGACTTATGGAAGTTGCGAACGGGGAAACTCTCCGATCGCGACGATGACTTCCCTAAACTTGGAAAAGCGCTAGGCGTACTCTCCGAAGCTCCAATCTACATCGACGACTCTGCGTCTGCGAACATCATGGAGATTCGCGCAAAGTGTCGCCGACTGAAGTCCGAACATGGACTCGGCATGATCATCATAGACTACCTTCAACTCATGGAGTCGCGCGGAAATAAAGAGAACCGCGTGCAGGAAGTCTCGGAAATCTCGCGTGGGCTTAAACAGATCGCCCGCGAACTAGAGATTCCAGTGATTGCGTTGTCACAGCTCAGCCGTACTGTGGAAGCTACCAAGCCGGCTATTCCAAAGCTATCTCACCTGCGAGAGTCCGGATCTATCGAGCAGGACGCCGACGTGGTTATGTTCATATATAGAAAGGCTGCGGACAAAAACTATCAACCAGACGAACTTTCACCAGAAGAACAAAACATTGCGGAAATCCACATTTCCAAGCACAGAAACGGCCCAACTGGTATAGTAAAGCTGTACTTTGACGGCGCACGTGCCACATTCAGAAATCTGGAGCGACGCACAACACCCCAGCAAGCCGGATCGTCTCCGGCAATGCAAATGCCTCCGCTTCCAAAGGTGCATAGTTAACACCTGTCGTAGTGTCTTCGACTCTGAGGGAAGAGCTGTGGCGCTCAGACTTTATGAGAGCTCACCGCCAGTCATCCTGAGCTTGTCGAAGGACCTTCGCCGTGTTCTCAAGAAGACATAGAACGAATGCGACGAAGGTTCTTCGACTCCCGCTCAGAATGACAAATAATCAGTTAATAATAACAACAAATATGTTCAACAAGATAAAGGCCATTAAGGACGTTCGATCGCAGGCGAAGGTTATCGAAAAAGCGCTAAATGATATTGAGGTGGTCGGTGAGTCTAACGGTGTGAAAATCGTCATGAATGGAAAGCAGGAGGTGAAGTCTGTAAATATCGAGGAGAGCTCGGACATGCGGGCTATCGCTAAAGGCGTTGAGAATGCAATCAACGATATTAATAAGAAGCTCCAGAAAGAGATCCAAGCGGCCATGAAAGAAGCCGGAGGGTTTCCAGATCTGAGTGCGTTGGGGATGTAAACCAGCTTATCTTCATACGGGGTCAGGTCTTTACTTCTAACATGATGCGTAAAAAATGCGCGAATATCCAAGACCAATTCAGAATTTGGTAGATCGATTTACCTATCTGCCAGGAGTGGGGCCAAAAACCGCACTCCGTTTTGTATTTTATCTATTGAAGCAACCCAAGGGGACGATCGATGCAATGGCGCGAGCGTTGAGCGAGTTGCAGAGCGCGGTGACGACGTGCTCGACGTGCAAGACTTACACGACGCAGGAAACTTGCGAGCTGTGCCTGAGCACAAAACGTGATCGCACCGTAATCTGCGCGGTCGCACACCCACGAGACATAGGCACAATCGAGTCCGCAGGATTCCAAGGTCGGTACCACGTACTCGGAGGCACGCTCTCGCCAATCGAAGGGATCACGCCAGACACACTCGAGATTGCATCACTGTTCAAAAGACTCGAAAACGAACCGGCGGTATCCGAAGTTGTACTCGCATTCAATCCAGACATCGAGGGAGAAGCGACTATCATGTATTTGTCGAAGCTGTTAAAGCAAAGAAACGTAAAGGCATCCAGGTTGGCTCGTGGGTTACCGGTCGGGTCTGATCTCGAGTTTGCCGATGAGGTTACGTTGGGGGATGCGCTTAGGAGGCGGTGGGAGGTTTAGGATAATAAAAAACTTAAGTACCAACTTTATGAACAAAATGATTACCTACGATATCATGTTCGTTTTGAATGTTGATCTTGTGCAAAATGAAAACGGTATATGGGTGTATGGAGACGTTGACCATTCCAAGACTCCAGTCCTTGCCAAGTGGAGATCGCTAGCTTCAGAGGAGGTGCTAAAACTTGGGATTACGAATAAACTCGTAGTGCTCGCGCAAAGCGACAACGTTGAAAGTATAAAAGATGTTCTTCCCATGTCGGTCGTTAATGACGCGCGAACCGAATATCTTGCATCAGGAACAGGGACCGCGAACAACCACAGTGCAATCAGTTCATATCTTCAAGAGATCGACGCGAACGCGAAGATATGTATCATGACAAATTTCTACCACATTCCAAGAGCCTCGTTACTCAGCTCTACAAATAGGAAAATTGAATCAATTGCAGCAGAATGTTTTTTTGTAGATAAAATGGATTTACAAATAATTCAAGATTATGGCTGCGCAGAATCTCCATTTGCAAAACGATTACTTGGCGAATTACGAGGTATGAGAGACTTCATTCTCGGCAACTACAGTAATCCGGAGTAGCCTGTGTCACCTTTCAAAGAAAAGGAGTATTCAATGGTATATATTGACAATTACGAGTATCCCTGTTACTATAGCGCCATCTTAAAGAACGCCTAGTATTCCGCGGTTTCGCTGGAATCGGGCATAAAGATTCAAATATGTTCGCAATAATCAAGAGCGGAGGTAAGCAACACGTAGTTGAGGAAGGAAAATGGTTTTTGACAGAGAAAATTGAGCAGGAGGAAGGTTCTACAGTTGAGTTCGATGCCTTGCTCATCTCTGACGATGAAGGAAAGGACGTAAAGGTTGGTACTCCAAACGCCGGTAAAGTTACTGGGAAGATTGTGGAGAATGGACGCTCAAAGAAAATCAGCGTCATCAAGTACAAGCCAAAGTCGAACTACCGACGTAACGTTGGTCACCGACAACCGTTCACAAAAGTGATGATCGAGAAAATCGTATAAGAAAAAACGACCCGAAGCTTGCGAGTAGCTGGGTCGTTTTTGTTTGTGATATAATTCAATCATCCCCACATAATACTCTTAACAAATAAGAAAATATGCGGGATTTTGTTTTAACAAAAAATGAGAATAAAAAACTCCACAAAAAAACAAAGGAAATAATAGCCAAGAGAAGAAATAGCACTGTAAGGAATATGCTGCATGAGCTACTTATATTCAACGGGGCTCTCAACCTGATATGTAAGCGACGCGGTCTATCTATGCACAACAGTGTTCAAGCAGCAAGAGACAAGGAATATTGGGATGAATTTAACTGGAGAAAACAAATATTTGAGCGAGCGAAAAAACAAAAGTTAATATTGATCAACGGCATAGACGATGATCTAGAAATTCTATGGACTGAAAAAGGCAAAGTTGAAGCTCTGAAGCAGGCAATTCTTGAACTAGATACAGAAATGGCAAACGGGGCAAGATGTGCGGTCATATACGATATCCCTATATATGCTACCAAACGTAGGCAGGAACTACAGAAGTTCTTAAAAAGATGCGGCTTCACAATGGTAAAACAAAGCCACTACGAAACAAATCTGGATTGTTATAACTTGATGAACGAGTTGATACAAGCGACAAAATTGGGAACTTGGGTAAAAGTCACAATAGTAAAGTAATAATCCGATAGTCTCCGATAAGTATAAGCTACAAAATGATTTTAAAAAATTGAACATTATTTCCCACCTGGGAAATAATGTTCAATTTTTTTACAATATGACATTCTCAATTTAACTGACTGTTGAGTGGATACTGATAACTATGCTGTAAGATATATAGATTCTTACTATCGTGATCGTAACGATTATTGATCAAACTGTGTATTTACGTATTTGTAGTGATCTGTAGGTTGGTGCAACCTAGTTGCAAATCCTAACAACATCCTCCAACGCACTCCCCTCCTCAATCCCGAGCTCGGCGGCCATGCCAGCGCCAACTTCGAGTACCGCGTCTACTTGCTTTATGCTGTTTCTTCTTGTGATTGCGTTGTTTTCTTGAAGTGGCACGTTGTCGGATATGCTCATTACTTCTCCTTCGTAAATCCAGATCATGTCTATTGGCACCATCATGCCCAGCATCCAGAATTCTCGTTGCTCGGCTTTGTCGAAGCAAAATACCATGCCCTCGCCAACCTCCTCGCGTCCAGAAAGACCTTTTGCCTGTTCGTTTAGTGTCTTCGCTACCTCTACTTCTATCTTATCGCCAGACGGAGTCTCTATTTTATTTGAACCCAGCGTACTGGAACCTGCGCATCCTCCACCAACCAAAACTACCGCTACAATCATTGATAATATTTTCATTCTGTTGACATTATGCATAAAATATGGTTAAATTTCTTTGGATCGAAACGTCACATGGAGGAAATCGTGACTGGAAAGATTGTTGAAGTTGTATCGACGACCCTCAAGCCCGTGATCATGGAACTCGCATCACGCGTGATAGAACTCGTCGAGCTGAGTCTGTTCTGCATCAAGGAAGTTGCATCCGCTAAGGAGCAACAGATCGTCTACCTCGAGACGATCGTCTGCGAGTTCATGAGCCAGCTTCGAGGTTTCCTCGAGGATGGCCCACACTCCCACGAGCTCCAGGCTCACGGGTTCACGTTCTCGGACATGATCGACACGGTCATCGCGGTCATCGAGACGGCGAAGACTGGATACATCGTCGCCGAGGCCTGACCCCACCCCTCACGCGCGCTCGGTGCCTACTTGGCCCCGGGCGCGTCTCTTTCTACAGAGATTAGGAAGTATGCACCCACGAGAACGATTAGCACTAACACGATTAGTGCTATTAATTTTGCAAAACTTGAGAGGAACAGTGTGAGTGCGCCGAACAAGATTGCGAGGAACGTGTAAAGAAGAACCACGTCACGCTGAGTCATTCCAAGGTCGTACAACCTATGATGAAGATGCAGTCGATCACCTTTCGCAATCTTTTTACCCGATCGAAGCCGTCTGTACATCACCCATGCCACGTCGAGGATCGGAATACCCATAACGAGTAGCAGAGTTGCGATCTTGCCACCAGATAATACAGCAAGGCATCCGAGCACGAAGCCTACGAGCAATGCGCCCCCTTCTCCCAAGAATATCTTAGCAGGATGCATGTTCCACGCCAAGAAGCCTACAAACGCACCGAGCACAATCGCAGAGAAGACTACTATGTCGGGTTGAAAGAACGCCGTGGTAGTCGCGAGCAACATTACCATCAGTGCGCCGACCGAGCCTATACTCGTTGCGAGTCCGTCGAGTCCGTCGAGGAGTTTGGTGGTGTACATCATGCCTATGAGCCAGAGGAATACTAGGATGTCCCCGGGCAAGCTCAATGCTACGGTGTGTGCACCGATGTTAAATAAGTCCCATGTATTAGCTTCGAGCCACAGAACACCTCCAAACGGGTTCGTCAGTTTTTCAACACCGAGTCCGCTCGCTATTACGATCAGTGCGGCGATTATTGGGAATATGAGCTGTAGTTTTGGCTTGAGGTCGTACTTGTCGTCTGCGATGCCGGCGATTACGAGTACTAGGCCGGCGAGTAGAATCCCAATGTAGGTCGAGATCGAAACCTCACCAGCTGTCAGAATATCGGTTCGCATGAGTACGATCGAGGTTACAATAGCAATCGCTGAATAAACAGCGAGTCCACCCATTAACGGTATCGGTTTCTTATGAACTCGTCGCCCATCGTCTTTCGGCGAATCCACGATCTTAAGTTTGCGTGCGAGCCCAATCACAAGTACCGTCCCAAGCCCCGCTATCAAAAAACTCGCCAATGCTACAATTATCGTCATAATACTTCAGCTTTTTCAACTCGAACTTGTCCACCAGCTTCAAGCACAATCTTATCGCGTCGCACAGCCTGCCCTTCGAGCAGTATAGTCGCGAGCTTATCCTCAACGCGCTCTTGAATAACTCGTCGCAACGGACGCGCACCAAACTGTGGATCGTACCCAGCAACCGCAATCTCCTTCAATGCAGAATCGGACACCTCCAGTGTAATCCCCTTCTCGTCCATTCGAGCTTGCACTCCACCGAGCATCAACCTCGCGATCTGTGTAACCGCATCAGGTGAAAGTGGCGTGAACACCACAATGCCATCGAACCTATTCAAAAACTCCGGTCGGTAATGCTGAGCCAACTCCGTCTCCATCAAATGCGTCTTCATAATGTCCATTGGCGTCCCCTTCTTTACCTCCGCCTGAATATACGGCGACCCAGCATTAGAGGTTGCTACGATGATGGATTGCGTAAAATCAATAGTTCGTCCCGACGCATCGGTCAACCTACCGTCGTCAAACACCTGCAAGAATACGTTCAAAATATCCGGGTTCGCCTTCTCCAACTCGTCGAGCAGGATGAGCCCAAACGGTTGGTGACGAACGGCCTCGGTAAACACACCACCTTTTCCAGATCCGGGCACTCCGATTAGTCGATCAATGCTTCCACCCTCCTGATACTCGGACATGTCGAGTCGAATCATGGCATCCTCGTTTCCAAAGTAAGTCTCCGCGATAGTTTTTGCGAGCTCGGTTTTTCCAACTCCGGTCGGCCCCAAGAACATGAAGTTCGCAATCGGCCTTCCGCCGGATCGCAACTCTGTTCGCGCACGACGCAAAGCAGACGACACCATCTGAACAGCTTCGTCTTGACCAATCACGCGCTCATGCATCTTGGTCTCGAGCGTCAACAACTTCTCCTTCTCATCCTGCGATACAGCTGTCAGTGGCACCTTCGCCATAACCGACACGATTTTTGCAACATCCTCTTTTGTGATGGTCGAGCCTATTCCACGCTCCTGCTTAACGGCGAGTGCGACTTGATCAACAACTCGAATAGCCTTCTCTGGAAGTACAAGGTCGTGCATATACCGGCCAGTCATCTCAACAGCGGCCTCAGCGGCTTGGTATGTAAAAATCACATTATTCGCAGCCTCGGCGTGTCCAATCTTGGACTCCACAATCCTGATAGCGAGATTTTTGTTGGGTTCGTCAATAACGACCTTTGTTAACACGCTTCCTAATGCCGAACCTTCTAGAGCCGACCGATACGCGCCCGGAGTCGCTGTTGCTATCATGACAAAGTAACCCTTTGCAATCTCGGTTGCGAGCAATGAAGAAAGGTCCAAACTCTCCGCCCCGCCAGCGGTTATTCCAACAATGTCGTCGATATTTGAAATTGCAAGCGCAATATTTCTGGATCTTCCCACCTCGTTCAACGCCAACAATAGCCGTTCCTCTGCCTGAGCTGGAGTAGCTCCGGCGACCAAACGACCAATATCAAAGCTGACAAGTCTGCGATCCTTGAGCATATCAGGCACATCCTCGCGCACCATCTTCTCTGCAATCCCATCGATTATTGCCTGTTTACCAACGCCCTCGGGACCAACGAGTATCACAGATCGCCCGCCACCCTCAAAAACTCGCAAAATCCGCGTCATCTCCTCCTCTCTACCAACCAATAACGGAAGACCGCCTCTCACTGCCATCGCTGTAAGGTCGTCGCTCACCTGATTCAATAACGGTGTTGCAACGGCCGTCATCGATCGGTTCATGTTGCCCTTTGGCTTAAAAGCGCTCGCGTATCTAAACGCCTGCCATCGCGCTCGTAGTTGCTCGCGAATCTGTAACCAAACGAGCACGTTTTCCATTGAGTCTTCCTCTACTCCCGCATTAAAAAACGCCTCACGTAAAAACTCGGAGTTCCGATACGCGCTTACGAACACGTCTACCGGAGTTACAACGGTGCGCCCTTCTGATCGAGCGTGCACTGCGGCGCCAAGCAACACTCGTTGGCCGAGCGAGTCAATCCGAGTTGCGGGCGAGTCTCCCTCCAATGCTATCTGAAGCTCGCCTAATTTTCGTGAAAGCGGATCTTTGATTGAATCGAATGTAATCCCAAGTCGTGAAAAAATGTGACCAACGCTCGGCTGAGATAACTGTCCAGCGAACAGGTGAAGCATGCTTATGTACGAATGATTAAACTTTTCCGCCAACACAGCGGCACCATCCAAACCAGCCCAAGTATCACTCGAGCACAACGATGGAATGTTGACCCACTTAGCATGTTGCATTTCTTTCGCACCCTCCCAAGTAGCCTGAACTGGATGCACCTCATGTTCCTCGCGATCACCCTTCTCCTTAGGCTCCTTCTTTGACAATGCACGACGATATCCAAGATACAACAAACCGCCAATACCTATCCAAAGCATCAACTGCTCAATCGAAGGCTCGACCCAATAGCTCGCATTCGCCCATACGGACGATGGTAGCAATACGAATGTAGTCACGATGAAATACAACAAAATCAAACTCGTTATCACGCCTGCGACAATCGAGATCAACATGTTACTACGACGTTCAAAAGTTCTAAGCGCTCTCGACGCACCATCCAGCCTTGCATCCCAAAACAAAAACCTATCGTCCACGAGTACACCAAAGTCATGTGGACGCTCTGCTGACGCTGCGACGAACGGCAAGTTCGTAAGCAAGTCATTTTCTGAAATTTCTTCTTTTTTGTCTTGCATATTACGCAGCAAAGCCGATAAGGTTATACAAAATCATACCGAGAATCACGATCGGAACTATCAGGTATGCGATAAACAATACGATTGTGAAAAATGCGAGGAAGATAACTGCGACAGATCTTGCGCCAATCATTGCAAGGCGCACGAAGAAACTAATGAAGCGCCCAGCGAAATCGTAGCTTCCGTACATTGGCACAAAGATGTTTTTAATCCAAACGCCCACGCCCAAGTATGCGCGGTAGCCGTTGAAGAAACTCATAACGCCTTTGCTCCACCTCACCAACCCTTTGGAGTACCACCAAATCGGAAAACCAATAAGACCGCCGATCAGGTCGACGAAGAACATCTTGATACCTTGAGTCGCGATGGATTGAGCCATATAAGATGAATTCAGTATACCAAAAACGAGCCGGGAAGGCTCGTATTGTCATCTTGAGCGGCAGTCGAAAGATCTCTCACATTTGTCATCTTGAGCGGTAGTCGAAATACCTTCGTCGGTTACCACGATCTAGATTGGGCCGGCGAAGGTCCTTCGACGAGCTCAGGATGACAGTTATATGCCACACGCTTAAATCGCACCGCTCTCAACCCCCTCCCGTATCGTCTCCATCAACTTCATGTAAAATCGCACGTTATGCTCAGTCGCCAATCGCTCCGCCAACGGTTCCTTCATGTCGAACAGGTGATGCAGGTACGCGCGAGTATAACTCGCACACAGTCTACAGTCACAGTTTGCATCCACGGGTTCGTCGCTGTCTTCAAACTCGGCGTTTTGTATCAACATTTTCTTGTAAAACTCATCGCCGTTCAACAGCTCGGGCGTAACCTCACCGCTCCACAAGAACAGTGATCCGTGACGTGCGTGACGCGTCGGTATCACGCAATCGAACATATCGATTCCCATCTTTACGTATGCGACGATTTCCTCGGGCTTCCCTCCACCCATGAAGTATCGCACTTTATCCTCAGGTAATCTCGATGCCGTGAACTCGGCGACGCGAAGGTTATCCTCCACGTTCTCGCCAACAGACAAGCCTCCAATTGCGTAACCGTCAAGATCGAGCTCCACGAGCCCGTCGACAGACTCCGCGCGAAGATCCTCGTGCACTCCACCCTGAACGATCCCGAACAACTTCTGGTCCTTGGTCATCGAGTCATCACGATGCGAGTTCAAATAATCTCTACACCTCTTCGCCCATCGAACGCTTTGCTCCATGGCACCTCGAGCCTCATCCTTACTCACGTCAGGCGCGAGTACAACATCCATCTGCATCATCATGTCAGATCCGATCGCTTGTTGCATCTCGATGGAAGACTCGGGAGAAAGCTCGATAGTATCTCCATCAATGTGAGATTGAAAAATAACCGACTTCTCGCTCACCTTCCGCATCTTGCCCAGACTAAAAACCTGATATCCCCCACTATCAGTCAAAATCGGCCCGCTCCAGTTCATAAACTTATGAAGCCCGCCTCGTCGACGAATAGCCTCGAGTCCTGGGCGCACCATTAAGTGGTATGTGTTTGAGAGCACTATAGGTACTTTGATCCGCTTCAGATCCTCGGGAGCAAGAGCCTTCACCGCGCCCTTGGTTGCGATGGTCATGAAAAACGGCGTTTGAAGATCACCATGCGTAGTCGAGACTACACCGCGACGGGCTTTGCTTAAGCTCGATTGTTTGTTGAGGGTGTACATATTTGTGTGTGCAGGATGTCATGAAATGGCGTTTGTGTCAAAGAATGGCAATGATCATTGAACAATAATGCTGGTGACTGACCCCTGGTGACTGACCCCGGGGGTCAGGCACCAGTGGATAAGTTCGCGTGCAAAAAATCGCGATTTAATGTCGCGACTTGTTTTCTGTAAAAATCGACCTTTTGTCTACGCAATCCCAACCACCTTCTCCAGTTTCACGACCCTGTCCTCCAACCGCTCACGAGAAGAACGCAGTGCGGCAATTTCAGACTCGTGATGACTGAGAGGCGACAAGAAATCGTCGATTCGTCGAAAAGTCCTGTCATTAGAATCCCTGAGATACTTCAATTCCTCGTCGTGACTATCCACTCTCTCTTTCACATCAACAAGCAAAAGGAGCATTCTCTCCTGAGTTGCGCTAAACTTATCCAAAGACAACTCAAACTTATCCTGAGTTGCGGCCAGCTTCTCTATCGACACCCTATTAGTATCTATAGCTGAAAGGATTTTCTGTTCAGATGTTTTATCCATACAGCCACATTATATCATGCGGACGTCTGTGGACAACTTTCCTCACGTTGACCGCACTTCCCGTGTCATATAATATGATCCCTATCGCAATATATATGAAAACACTGAAACACGTAGCAATAATAATGGATGGAAATCGTCGCTGGGCTGTGGAGAATGGATATCCCAAGGTTGTTGGGCATACCCATGGCGCGAAGAATCTGAAGCGGATTATCGAGGAAGCGTCGCGTCAGGATATTGAGTATCTAACTTTGTATGCGCTGTCGACCGAGAATGTTGCGAGTCGATCCGAGTTGGAGTTGAAGCACTTGTTTTCACTGTTTGTGAAGCTCATCGATTATCGCGACATGTTTATAGAGAACAATGTTCGTTTTATAGCGATTGGTGATATTGAGTCTTTGCCTGACAATGTCAAAAAAGCCCTTGGCGATCTTGCATACGATACGAAGGACTACGATGGTCTTAAGCTCACGCTCTGTGTGAACTATGGTGGACGAGATGAGATAGTGCGCGCAACAAGAAGACTCGTGGATCTGGGTAGCGAGATTACCGAGGAGTCAATCACCAACGCGCTCGACTTCCCCGAGCTCCCAAATGTCGACCTCGTAATCCGCACCGGAGGACATCAACGTCTCTCAAACTTCCTCACCTGGCAGGCAACGTATGCCGAGCTGTACTTTACAGATACAAAGTGGCCGGCGTTCGATGAAGCGGAGTTGCAAAAGGCGATCGAGTGGTTTGCGGAGCAGAAACGGAATCAAGGTAAATAAATACAGATACAAAAACCGCCGAGCGAGCTCGGCGGTTTTTCATGTGGTAACTATTTTTCCGATTCTAGATTATGAATAATACCATCCATAGTGACCCTCTTATATACTTCAGGATCCTTTGAAACAAATACATCATCATCTTCCCACATGCGCAAAGGTAAGACGCCAACCTCATGGCCACCGTCTTCTACATCAACTGACGTCACATTTTCATCAAACCTCTCACCATGAAACTGATAAATACCGCCTTTGAGAAGCATGGGCCGGCCATCTTTTACAACAGATTTTGTAACCAAAAAGCTCCACTCGCCATACTTTTTCATGAACCCGAACTCCTCACCGTTCGCCGTTAATGAGATACGAGATCCGGTATCCATAGAAGCCTTATCAAAATATTCCTCAGCCGAAGCGCACACGTTACACTCTCGTGTCACAACTCGGCCACGCAATATACCGTCTTCTTCATATGGCGCGGATAACAACCTCATATTCGATACTTCCAAAGCATCGTTCAGATCAAATTTTTCAACAATATCTGGTGACAATTTTGCAACATCCAATGATGGCAATATCCCAATTGGATAGTTGAGAATTAGTTCGGCCCTCATCTTCTCACCCCCATCAGGTAGCAACGAAGCAAATTTTTCAAAATTCATTCCTAGTAGACGTGCCAATTCTCGTTTTTTCGAATAATTCGTAACATTGCTCTCCAACAACCTTTCTGTCCTGCTCATGATAGCTGAGGCTCTGGGCAAATCTGTCCACGCATCATCAAATATAACCTGGCAAGCAACTAGACTCTCGATCTTGTTAGAAAGCTGAGATATATCACCTCTTTGAGCACGTCTTTGGAATCGAGCGATCTGATTCAACCACTTCAACCTATCATCTAATGCGTCTGACCCTGGATCAGAAAATATGTCATCGTCCGGGATAGATTCTATGTCTTTCAACATTATCCTTGGCACCTCTATATCTTCAATGCCGAGATCATGCAATCTAGCCATGATCTGTGGAGATCCTGGCACTGCCTGCTCAATTCTTTTACGCTCATCTCTTTCAAACTCAGATCGCGCGTCCTTCATCCACGGAGGTGGTAATTGTCTCTCACTTCTCATAGCGCATATTTATACATCTCATTGTATCATGTTGATACATATCCCCAGTGACCGACCCCTGGGGTCAGTCACTGGGGATAACTGTGATAAATTTGTAAACAAAAAACCGCCAAGCAAGCTCGACGGTTTTTCATGTGGTCACTACTCACATCAAAATGGCATGCAAGATCCCATTCTGACGTAAACATTCACGAGTGAAAGCTCACGCCAATATGCGATGATGCAATATATGCGAGACTGATTGTGAATACGACCAATATTTTTAAGTTCAATATCGAGTACTGATATACGCTCATATTATCTTACGGCAACTGAATCTGCTGCAGTTAGGTAAACAATATCTGATGCTTCAACAAAGCCGAGGATCTTCATTCGCTCGGACACGTTGGCTAAACTCGTAGCTTCTGAAACGTTGACTTTCAACAACTCGCTCTCAAGCTCGAGTTCTGACACTGCAACCTCAAGTTCGCGCATCTGATAGCCACGTTGTGTGACCGATGACATCTGAAAAACATACGTAACTCCGATTATCAATACGGCAATAACACACAATCCATTCCACAATGGGAGTCTATTCTTCTCACGTTTTTTTCGTGATTTCGTTGTCATAACTTTTTTGTTTCTTTTTTGCCACACGCCCGGCGGAGCCGGACTTCGTTGCCACTCGTCAGGCGGAGCCGGACTTCGTTGCAACTCGCATTTTTGCGGAACGCGCGCGTGGATTTTTTGATTGTTCCTCCTCTGTTGGCACGACAGGTTTTTTGGTCAATGCCTCCAGTTTGTTCGATCCTCTAAAGAATCTTTTGACGATTCGATCTTCGAGTGAGTGGAATGAGATGACACATAGTCGTCCATCTTCCTTCAACGCTTCAACTGCTTGTGGCAAGACTGCCTCCAGCGAGCCGAGTTCGTTGTTCACTACAATTCGCAAGGCTTGGAAGACACGGGTTGCGGGATGTAATTTCCCGTGCCGTCCAATGGCCTCTGCGATAGTTTCCGAAAGGTCTGTTGTTGTACGAAAGCGTTTCTTGCGACGACGCTTCACAATAATCTTTGCGATGTATTGCGCGCGCCTTTCTTCTCCGTAGATCAAAAATGTTTCCGCAAGCTTTGCCTCCGGCCACGAATTCACAACCTCTTCTGCTGTGAGTCCTTGGTCAGAGTCGTACCGCATGTCCAACGGCCCCTCGTTCATGAAGCTAAAACCACGGGCTGGATCGTCAACGTGTGACGAACTAAATCCAACATCGAGCAAAATCCCATCGACTTTGCTAACGTTGTTGTCCTTAAGATGCTTCTCAAGGTCAGCGTAGCTACCGTGCACGTAAAGCACACGATCGCCAAACGATTGCAAACGTTTCTTTGCAATCTCCATGTTGCGGGCATCGAGCTCGATTCCCACGACCCTACCGTCCGGTGCTGAATCTTCCAGCATCATTTCAGTATGACCGCCATGTCCGAGCGTCCCATCAACGTAAACCCCACTTGCTCTTGGGCGTAGCCAATGTTGCACCTCCTCCAAGAGGACAGGAATGTGTTGAACACGATCCATATGCAGCATTAAATACCAAGTTCTCCAAGCTGTTCCGCGATGACGGAACTCTCAGCCTCGGTCTTTTTCTTATATTTATTCCACGTGGTTTCGTCCCACAGTTCCAATCGGTTATACAAACCTGCGACTACAACGTTCTTTTTCAATCCGGCGTACTCTCTAAGGTACTCAGGAATCGCGACTCGACCTTGTTTGTCGATCTTCACGTCCATTGCACCCGCAAGCATGAGCCGGGCGAAAGCACGTGAGTTTTGTTGAGAGATCGGGAGAGCTGCGAGCTTTGCAGCAAGCTCGTTCCATTCCTTTGCAGTATATAGAACGAGAGCACTATCGAGCCCACGCGTAACAACCGCGCCAACTTTTAGCGCAGATCGAAACTTAATAGGAATCGATACCCGACCCTTTTCATCAAGTGCATGTTTGTATTCACCAAGAAACATGTGTTGAAACCACGGTTTTACTGCTGTAGGGACGCCATTCTTTGCGTCCGCACAAGCATGTTTTAGAAAAAAACAGGGAAAACAGGAAGAATGCGGTCATCACGAACTTTGTACCACCAAAGAACGCGTTTCCCACTTCTTACCACTTCTTACCCTTCACAACCAATTCTACCCCCACAGTTCCCCACGGTCAACAATAGCGGGTGTGGATAACAGTGTACGGTAAACGGTGCCTGTCACCAGGTGACAGGCACCTGGTGACAGACGTCGTTGCCACGCGGTCAACAATAGCGGGTGTGCATAGCTTGGTGTCTGGCACCAGGTGACAGGCACCGATGCATAGACCAGCTCGAAACGAGCAAAAACCACACTAGCAATTAAGCTAGTGTGGTTTCTCCCGTTGGTCGAAATGACAGGTGTGAAGGCTACCGTTTCCTCCTCGTGCGCCCGAGTCCATCTCTCATCTCCCTCCTCTTACGATGATACGCAACCGCAAACCGATGTGCCTCATCGCGCGCGCGTTGAAACAGTGGCTTCTGCGCGTGCACGATCTTTGCGAGATAAACATCGGCGTGATCGTAAACGAGCACGTCCTGTTTGCGATCAGGCCCTTTTGCGAGTCCGACGATAGGCACTCTAATCTGCATATCATCAAGTACGCGTTGCACAACATTTACCTGAGGCTTCCCTCCGTCAATAACCATCACATCCGGCAACGGCCACGCGTTCGGTGAACTCTCGGCTCGCGCGAGCCGGCGTTCCATCACCTCTTTCATCATCGCTACGTCGTTTGGCCCATCGACTGTCTTGATCTTGAATTTGCGATACTTGCTCTTAGCTGGCAGGCCAAACTCAAACACCGCCATCGACCCAACCGCCTCTTTTCCACTAATGTTCGAAATATCATACGCCTCCACGCGCCCAAGCGCATTAACGTAATCCTTATCCGGATTCTCATACGGCATCGGCGCAAAGTCCTTTGTAATCACAGAAATATCTCGAATATGCTCAAGCGACCGAATCTGTTTCTTCAACCGACCCGCACGCTCAAACTCAAGCTCGTCCGAAGCCTTCTTCATGTCGCGCGTCATCTTTTTCACGATCGACGTCCTATTCCCTTCAAAAAACTGAATCAAACCGCGAATGTGTCTGCGATACTCCGACTTCGTTATCGTGCCAACGCAAACTCCGGGACATTTTCGAATATGGTGGTCAAAGCATGGTCGAGTCTTACCTGTCTTGCTGGGCGGCTCGCACGTAGTCCACGGAAAAGTGTATCGCAATAGATCGAGCGCATTGCGAAGAGCCCTCGGACTCGTGAACGGACCAAAAACTGCTAAGTAACGTTTCTTTGCTTTGTCATCGAGCTTGGTGCTGAACGGATCGATCCCCTCACGCGACAACTCAAGTCCACGCTTCAAGATCGGCTTAGGAAACTCGCCATTCGTGAATACAAGGAACAGAAAGCTACGATCGTCAGTCAACAACGAGTTGTAATGAGGCTTCTTTGTACGAATCTGATTAGCCTCAAGCACGAGCGCCTCGATAGCCGAGCCGGTTTCAATGTAGTCAATCCTCACAATCTCGCTCACCATCCGCGAGATCTTCTTCCCATAGCTATCATCGACCTTATATCGCTTCATCCAATACGACCCAACCCGCTTCTTCAAACTTGTCGCTTTCCCAATGTATAGCAACTTTCCCTCAATATCGTAATAAAAATAGACTCCAGGGTTGTCGGGGAGTGCTCCGTTTTTTATCTTTACATTGGGGGCTATCATATTGACAATATAGCGAATTTACGGTAGAACGCAAGTAGTTTCACACGAACGAGGAGGGCAAATGCCCAGCATCACATTGAGCGTAAGTCCCAAAGACATCAAAGCCATGGTCTCTCTGCTTCAGAGATTGGGCTACACACTCACGAAAGACTGCAAGCATGTGCCAGTCGACATCATCCCCATTTCCGTCGAGTCGGCCTCGGCGATCGCGTTTCTTGCGTCGTCCGTACTGAGCCTTGAGTCCATCAGCTCGCAGAAGTGCCATCAGCTGAGGGACAGACTGGACATCGACACGATCTGGAAACTCGTCGTCAAGCCCATCAAGCACCTGATGGAGCTCGAAGGATTCACCGCGCGCGACCTGGCTCTCGTATCGAGCGAGGTCACCAGATTCTCGGGCCTGAGCCTGGAGACGTCAAAGAGCAACTGGCTGGTCAGCAAAGCGCGGGCCGAAACCAACAAACGTCAATAATCGCCGATACTGGCGATCTTTTTTTGCACAAAAAAATACTGGAAGACCCGAGAGGGGCCTTCCAGAAGACTGGTTCACCGCATTGCTACAGGCTACGAAGGCGCTCAACCGCAGTCTCTGCCTGACCGCGCTGGTTCAAGCTGAGTCCGCTGTCGGTCGTCATGCTTTCGATCAACTCGATGACACCATCGGGCACGTCGCCCGTGATCGCATCTGCCAGATCGAGCAGACGAGCAACCACTTCCCTCCGAGTAGCCTCGCGCAGTCCGCTGTCGCAGTACACCTCGTACAGCACAGGCACCGTCTTGAAGTAGCCGAGGAGGCCGTTGTTGAGCCAGTGACCGTTGCTCCACAGCGCCACCTCGACCAGCGACTCTTCGTCGAGGAGTTCCCAGGCCGCCTGCCTGATTGATGTATCGCCCTTACGCTTCGCCACCTTGAGGATCGAGTTGATGTCACCCAGCTCCTTGAGCCGCCTCAGGCACGCTGCCTCCACGGATTCCCATTCCGTACCTACCAGCACGGCCAAGATCCTGCCTACATCGGTCGCCCTTGGAATGAACGCGCCCCAGAACTTGTAGCTGCAGCTATCGAGCAACTCGTTCACGATTTCCGGATCCACGATCCTCTTCGCCACCTCCTTACGGAACTCGACATCTCCAGTGGCGTCCTCGAACATGGTGCAGAACAACGCCTGGTCAGTGACGCGGTCGAGGATGCTCTTGCGGGTGCTACCAACGAGCGATTTCTCACTCACAGGATTGCGCTCGAGCATCACTTTCTTGATAATCGCCTCGCTCGTGCAGAGCTCGAGAAGAGCGGTCAGAAGACGCGACGGCTTGCGGCCCTGACAAACACAGACCGCCTGGACGAGCTCCCAGATGAAGTCCTCGTCTCCCTCGATCTGCTTGAACGGTACGTCCTCGCGAATCAAGAGTATGTTCACATGCATCGCAGTCGCGAGCACGAGTCCCAGGATGCCGTTCCGGTCGATTGGCAGTTCCTTGATGTCGTGCTTGTGGATCGAAACCGGCGTCAGGCCCGTACGGCCGTTACCAGTCAAGGTCTGCAGATACACGACGTCACCATCATGCCGAGTCACGTAGCCAACGAGTTCATCGTCGACCACCACGATCATCCCAGGGACGAACCCCTGGAAGACCTCACAGCCGATAGCCGCCAGCAGGTCATCCGCACCCTTCCGGATCATGCGCTCGGCCGCCTCGCGCTGTGCGAGAGTCAACTCATGCGCACGAGGACGGTTGATCCCCATGTTGATGCCGAGGACTCCTCGCACCAGAGCCTCGGCCCGGTAGTTGTCCGGATACGTCGCACCAGCTTTGCCTACGGTACACTTGCGGACAGTCTTGCCGTCCGTATTGACTTCGAAGAATTTACTCACGTTGTTTCCCTAACATTTGATTGTAAAACAGACGTCTCTGCTCACGATCCCTCACACGACATGTATGAGGGGATGTCGTCGGCTGGAAAACCGCGACTGTGTTGATGCCGGCAAACCCGGCTGTGCATAGCCCATGTCGACGTCTCGACTGGAACGTTTACATGAAACCAATAATCAGGCCTTATGTCAAGCCGGCCGGCCGACAATCCATCGTACTGCCCGTGTCCACAGATATGAACGATCGTTCATATCTGTGGACACCCCCATTTTAAAAGAAATAAACCCACCAAACAGATTACCGCATAACGGGTCTGCTTGAGGGCTCTGAGTTCTGGTCTTAGCTGATCAGGCGGCGTCGCGCAGCTGCTCGCGTGCGAATTCAGCGATGATGTCATCTCCCTGAGAAAGTTGAATGAAGAAGTTGTAGTTCACCGGACAGTCGCGCCTCGACACCTCGTAGGCGACGAAGAGGCCGTCCAGCCAATGCACTAGCTTTCCGTCCTTCATATCGAGCGTGAAGAACTTCTGCCGAAGTTGGTCCGCGCCCATGTCTGCGATGTCACCGAGTCGATACTTGCGTCCTTCGTCCATCTGAACCTCCATGTCGCTGTCCACTTCCGTGGATGACTCAGTTGTAATACCAAAAAACCGACGAAGCGTCAAGCCCCGTCGGTCCTTTCTTCTTCGACCCTACCCTTTCTTCAATGTCTTTTTTAAATATTTCCCTGTATGCGAGATCGGCTTGCGCGCAATCTCCTCCGGCGTTCCCTCGGCAAGAAGCGTCCCACCCTTGTCTCCACCTTCGGGACCAAGATCAATAATCCAGTCCGCAGTCTTAATAACGTCGAGGTTATGCTCAATCACCACTACCGTATTCCCCTTCTCCACGAGCCTGTGCATGACCTCGAGTAACTGCTTGATATCCTCAAAGTGCAGACCCGTCGTAGGCTCATCGAACACATACATCACGCGACCCATATGACGTTTAGCGAGTTCTTTCGATAGCTTCACGCGCTGAGCCTCTCCACCAGACAACGTAGTCGCCGGCTGACCGACTGTGAGGTATCCAAGTCCAACGTCCGTCATGGCCTTAAAACGATCGTGTATAACAGGAACATCTTTAAAGAATTGAACGCCTTCCTCTATAGTCATCCCGAGTATCTGATGAACATTCTTCCCGTTCCACTCCACCTCCAACGTCTCACGATCAAATCGCTTTCCATGACAAACATCGCACGGTACAAACACCGTCGGCAAAAAGTGCATCTCTATTCCAATCAAACCGTTCCCCTGACAGTTCTCGCAACGGCCACCAGGTGTGTTGAAACTGAATCGCCCAGGCTTATATGCTCGATATCTCGCTTCCTCGGTCGCAGACAACAGCTCACGAATCGGCGTCCAAGCTCCAGTATACGTTGCCGGGTTCGACCGCGGTGTTCGCCCAATCGGCTTCTGATCAATCATCTCGATGCGATCCAGATACTCGGCTCCGAGAACCGTGCTATGCGCGCCAACCTTCCCGCCTTTTCCATGAAGCTTCTTGGCCAACGCTTTGTACATAACGTCCTCAATCAACGTCGACTTCCCCGATCCCGAAACTCCCGTCACACAAACAAACCGTCGCAACGGAACGTTAACGTCGATATTCTTTAAGTTATTCTCACTCGCACCACGAATCTTAATCTCATCGCGCCCAATCTTACGCCGCGAATATGGAACCTCAATCTTCTTGTCCCCACGCAAATACGCAGAGGTTAACGAGTTTTTGTCGTCGATCATCTCTGGCATCGGCCCCGCGGCAATAACATGCCCGCCATTAATCCCCGCGCCCGGCCCAAGCTCGATCATGTAGTCGGACTCAAGTATCGTATCCTCGTCATGTTCTACGACTATGATCGTATTCCCGATGTCGCGCAACTCCTTCAAAGTCGCAATCAACTTGTCATTGTCACGTTGATGCAAACCAATCGTCGGCTCATCGAGTACGTACATGGCACCCACGAGTCTCGATCCGACCTGCGACGCGAGCCTTATTCTCTGCGCTTCTCCACCAGACAACGTGCCGGCCTTTCGATTCAGTGTCAGGTACTCGATTCCAACATCGAGCATAAACTTAAGGCGATCCGAGATTTCGCGAAGAATATTCTCAGCGATCTTGGCATGTTGAGTGCTGAGCTTGAGTTTCTTTAAATATGCAAAAGCGTCGTCTATAGTCAAACTCGTAAGCTCGGCTATGTTTTTAGTGCCAACGAGTACATGTAAAGCCTCTGGTCGCAATCGATCACCATCACAAACCGTACAAATGTCCTCGGAAAACAAAGACTCCGCACCAATGCCATCACATCCCTGACACGCTCCGTATGGCGAGTTGAATGAGAACAAGCGTGGCTCGATTTCTGGAAATGAGAATCCGTCGTCTGGACAACTGAACTTGGAACTCAACAAACGTTCACGCTTTGCGCCAAACGTCGCAGTAACAATATCGCCACCGTGCTCGAGTGCAGACTCAATCCCCTCATGAACTCGCTGACGAGTCTCCTTGGTCATCTTGGTCATCTCCTCAGCGGTCAAAGTGTCGATCACGACCTCTATTGTGTGCTTCTGATACCTCGAAAGCTTTATCTGTTGTGACAAATGGTGAATCTTCCCATCAATCCGCACCTTCGCGTATCCACTATTATAAAGATCGTAAAGCATCTGATAATACTCACCCTTTCGCCCGCGCACGACCGGTCCCATAATGACAGTCTGCTCACCCTTGGACTCGTCGATGATTACGTCTACCATTTCATCGATGGTCAACTTCTGGATCGGCTTATTACACGTAACACAATGCGGTTGCCCAATACGCGCATATAAAACTCGCAAATAGTCGTAAACCTCAGTGATTGTAGCCACGGTTGATCGTGGATTTCGCGAATGAGCCTTCTGGTCGATCGAGATAGCTGGAGAGAGTCCCTCAATCTCATCCACGTCCGGCTTCTGCAACTGCCCAAGGAACTGTCGAGCATACGACGAAAGCGATTCAATGTATCTACGTTGCCCCTCCGCGAAAATGGTATCAAAAGCCAAACTCGACTTCCCCGATCCAGAAAGCCCAGTAATAACGGTCATTTTATTACGCGGCAACTCAACACTGATGTTTTTCAGGTTATGTTCACGCGCGCCCTTGATTGTGATCTTGTCTGTCATAATTTGGTTATTTTTTATACATGTCACGAACCTGTCATCTCGACCTTGTGGAGATCGATGCGAAGCCTGACCCGGCTCCGCCTGGGATCTTGACCTATTTGCTCTAGGGGTGATCTCACCTGAGTTACAGTCTAGATTAGATAGGTAAAGATCTTTCGACTGCCGCTCAAGATGACAGGTGCCAGGTCGATATCCTTCGATATTAAGGCTATTCGAGTCCTTCAACTAACATAAACTGTCTGTAACTTCCTTTTATGACGGGGTGTCAGAGTTTATCCACACTGATGAGGCCTTTACGAATTCTTTATATATGATTTGCGTTTTATCGGGGGTTTTGGTTCAATGGCGCTGAAAGGGGGGACATCATGTTCTTCAAACCGCTCGACATTATCAAAGCCATCTTCGGGCTCGGCGGAGCGAGTGAGCCCGCGCCTGCTATTCCGGCGTTCTGTCCCGGAACTCGTGGAAGTCTCAAGTTCGACGATCCGCGTCTCGAGGCGAACTACCTGCGCCTCATGGTGGCCTCTGTCAACAAGTATCCAGAGCTTGAATCGCAAGATCAACTCTCCCGGCACGTCACTGAGAACCTGAGCAAGGTCGCGGAAGACATCGATCGTCTACGCAACAGCGGACCAAGCGCTGGAAGCAACGACTCATCGCTAACGGCCAGGTCAACGCACCGTGAGAACAGACATCTCATCCGCTATCGAGAGGACATGACCTGTCGATACCGGGACGTCATTCACTTGAAGCGCGAGTTCTACAAAGTGTTTGACCCAGCGTACACCATGTATGTATCCCATGACCTTCGAGAGCTCACCGAACTTCCCGGGTATCCAGAGCTTGTCGCGGCATCGGTTCTCGCATACCGTAGGCTGAACATGATCGCGCCCGCAGAGGCTCATCTCCACGAGATGGAGATCGAATTCCTCCTCGAGATGATGTAGCTCGCCCACTACGCCTTTGGCGGCCGTTTCGCGGTCGTCTTTTTCTTTGCTATCTCCTCCTCCAAAGCCCTGATCTCATCCCGCAACAACGCCGCGGTCTCAAAATCCAGTGCCATTGCCGCCTCCTTCATCTCATACTTCTTCTCCTTTATAACCTCCTTTATCTCATGAGGCTCCGCAGTCAGCTCAAGCTTGAGGATATCGTTTATCTTCGGATCCTCCGCGACCAACATTTTGCGAATATCGGCCAACTCTCTCTTTGTCGACGTCGGCGTTATGCCATGCTTCTTGTTATAAGCCGTCTGCAATTTCCGCCGTCGATCAGTCTCGCTAATTGCGCGCTTCATGCTCCCCGTCATTTTATCCGCATACAACACAACCTCTCCGCGAACGTTTCTGGCGGCGCGACCCATTGTTTGGATCAGCGACATTTCCGAGCGAAGGAAGCCTTCTTTATCTGCGTCGAGTATCGCCACGAGGGAAACTTCGGGAAGATCGAGCCCTTCTCGGAGCAGGTTCACGCCAACGAGCACGTCGAGCTCACCTACGCGAAACGAGTTCAGGATCTCTACACGATCGAGCGTCTTGATATCACTATGAATATATCCAACGTTCAGGCCTTCGTCGTCCATGAATTGCGATAGATCCTCCGCCATCTTCTTGGTCAACGTTGTCACGAGCACGCGATCCCCCATGTCGATCCGTTCCTTAACGCGTGGTAACAAGTCGTCCACCTGTCCGGGCGAAGTCTTCGTACCCGTTACAGGTTCAACGGTTATCTTGGGATCGATGAGTCCCGTCGGTCGAATTATCTGCTCGACGACCTGACCACTGCGCTCTAGCTCGTAATCACCCGGCGTCGCCGACACATAGATGGTCTGGCCGATCCGCGCGTCAAACTCGTCGTAACTCAGCGGTCTGTTGTCAACCGCGCTCGGAAGTCGGAAGCCAAAGTTAACGAGGTTCTTTTTTCGAGCTTGGTCACCTGCGAGCATTCCTCGAACCTGTGGAACCGTTACATGTGACTCGTCTATTACTGTTAAAAAGTCGTCTGGGAAAAAGTCTAGCAAGGTAAACGGCGGTTCCCCAGGATTGCGTCCATCGAACCATCGAGAATAGTTCTCGATCCCGCTACAAAACCCAGTCTGCTCAATCATTGCAAGATCATGCGTCGTCCGTCTTTGAATCCGCTCGGCCTCAAGCAACTTCCCCTCGGCTTCGAGCTCAATTACTCGAGCTTCCTTCTCGTTACGTATCCCCTTAATCGCCCGTCCATGTGCAGACGGCGCAGTCATGTAATGCTTAGCTGGAAACATCCAAACATCGTTCAACGCGCCAACATGGCGTCTAGTCACCGCCTCAAGCTCGACTATCGAGCTCACCTCGCCATGATCAAACTCCACGCGGTAAATAGTCTCACGGTTCATCGGCATCACTTCGAGCACATCGCCCTTTACGCGAAAAGATCCTCGTTTAAGATCCGCATTCGTGCGCTCGAACAACATCGCAATCAACTGACGCATGATATCCTCGCGCTGACTGTCCTGCCCAATGTGCAACATCGATGCTTGATACTCCTCCGGCGATCCGACTGAGTAGATGCATGATACTGAGGCCACGATGATAACGTCTTTCCTCGTCAACAGAGCTTGAGTCGTAGCGTGGCGCAAACGGTCGATCTCGTCGTTGATCTGAGCTTCCTTCTCGATAAACGTATCTGTGCGCGGCAAATAAGCCTCGGGTTGATAGTAGTCGTAGTATGAAACAAAGTATTCAACGGCGTTGTCTGGGAAGAACTGACGAAGCTCTGCACAGAGTTGAGCTGCGAGAGTCTTGTTGTGAGCGACGACGAGTGTCGGTCTCTGTACCTCTTTGATCACATTCGCAATCGTAAAAGTCTTCCCCGACCCCGTCACGCCCAACAAAGTCTGCTGATCGTACCCACGTTTAAGACCACGAACAAGTTGCTTGATCGCGGTTGGTTGGTCCCCGGCTGGGGAATATTCGGATTTTAGGTTGAATTTCATAAATAGAGATATCGTAACCATCACCATACTGTCATCCTGAGCGTGCCGAAGGATCTCACTAGCTGGTCCCCTCGAGATCTACATCTAGTGAGATCCTTCGACTACCGCTCAGAATGACAGGTGTATCTAGTCAAAATACACAAAATCCCGAGCAGGCTGGCCTACTAGGGGGTCATTGGTGAGTTGTGGACACAGACTATCAAAAAGGCGAACAAAAGGCAAACGTTAAATATGCTATGATATCCACAATATGAGAATACCAATGCGAAAAGCGGAGCTCGAGCGTTTGCAGAATCAGCAAACCGATCACAACCTTACGCCAGCTATGATCCAACGGCTCAAAGACGAGCTCGATCGTCTCGAGAGCACCGACCGCCCGCGCGCGATTGAGGAGATGCAACGCAACGCCGAAGACGGTGATTTTTCTGAAAACGCTGGGTACCAAGATGCAAAACACAGACTACGCCGAATCAACTCGCGGATACTAACGTTGACCGAGAGGATCGCGCGCGCGGTGCCAATCGAGGCAGGCGTGGATGCGACGGGCGTGATCCGTATCGGTTCCACGGTAACGCTCGAGCTCGCCGACGGCACCGAGTCCACATACCAAATCGTCGGCTCCCAAGAAGTCGACATCGCCCGCGGAAGAATCTCGCACACTTCCCCACTCGGATCCACGTTACTCGATCGTTACGCAGGCGACGACGTGGTAGTATTAACAAATAATGGCGAAGTCACGTATCGCGTTTTAAAAGTGGAATAATATGAACACAGCAAGATCAACATCACAGCTTCAGGCAATATCGGCCATGGGGCTTGGACTGGCCGTTGCTTTCTCCATGTTGGCGTTTACTTATGTATTTGGAACAGGATCCGTAAGCCTGATAGCGATTGTGACTTACGGTGCACTTATTGTTTTTGAACGAGGACTCGCTGACTACAAACAAAGTTTTGCGATTGCGGATGAGGCTACATTCAAAGATGATCGTGAAGGGGCGTCGGCTACTGTGGCAAGAGCGACTGTGAGTTTCAGAAAGATATTCACAATTCCATTCATTCTCATCAACCTATTCATCATAATCGGCATTGTAGCGGTGGTAACCTTTGTATTCACGAAGATCGCGGTAGATATTGCCGGCTTCAACTCGTGGATCTGGGTCCCGGTTGGAACTATGATGATTCACTTCGCCATCATTCGACCGTTGTTCATTCATAAGCTTAATTCTGGTTATAGAGAAAAGCTTGAACGGAGGATGCCCAAGATTACCGTAAAAAAGGACGGACTCGAAATACTATTGCTAGTCGGCAACAAACGCAATCAGCACAAATTTCCAAAACCTGTTCACATCGCTTTTTCCGAGATCGATTCTATTACAGTGCAAAATTATCAGCAGGTCCAAGCAATGAAAGACTTTGAGATCGGAGAAGACATAGACCTGGCCGGACGTCATGCGAAGGATATGTTCATGTTCATGCGGATGAAAATTGACCGACCGAGAGTGTTTTATCTGCCAGTAAATAATCTGGATAACACGCATATCACAATACAAGGCAAAGACTTGCTATACGTAATGGCTGCGCCGAAGGAGCCGGCCGAGGCTGCGAAGGTAGCTTGGGAGAAGAGTCGGTAAAGCAAAAACGAGCTCGTAATGAGCTCGTTTTTATCTAGTTCAAAACCCTACTTATCCACAGGTGACTGACCCCCGGGGTCAGTCACCGGGGGTCAGTCACCAGATCCGTGCAACACAAAACGAGCCAATACAGGCTCGTTGTTATCTAGTTCAAAATCCAGTACGACCAATTCAAGTACGTCGCGAAGGTGACCCAGGCTAGATACGGTGCGAGTAGGTATGTTGCTCGACGGTCTATTTTCCAGAATAGTTTCATTAGTAGCACTATGAATGCGAGCATCACCACTATGATTGCGAGTGCGACGGTGATATTTTGATTTCCAAAAAATGCTATTGACCATGAACCGTTCAGGATCATGTGCACCCAGTAAACCGTCAACGCCGTGCTCGAACTCGCGCGTACCGACTTGGACCCGCGTTTGGTCCAAATTAAGTACACCGCGATTCCCATGAGCGTGTACAACGTCAGCCACACTGGACCAAACACCCAGCTCGGCGGAGACAACGCGGGTTCGACCAAGGAGCTGTACCAAGTTGCAAGTGCGGGCTCTGTAAAAAGCATACCGACGACTCCGGCTGCATGCGTGCCAAGAACAGCAATAAGAAGCTTAGACCATTGTATTTTTGTTTTCATATATAAATATAATATCACGCGGCTCACGCCACTCCGTGCCGCGACTTATCCACAGGTGACTGACCCCCGGGGTCAGTCACCGGGGGTCAGTCACCAGCCCATATACCTGTGGATAACACCCAAAAACGAGCTCATTGTGAGCTCGTTTTGTTCCAGTTCAAAATATCGCTTATAGTTCCCCGCGTAACCGATCCGCGGTCTCCAGCGCCTCAAGCCACCGTTTCTCCAAACGCGCGAGCTCATGATCAAGCTCGCCTAGCCGCTGCGCCTTTGCCGGATTGTAATCCTGTGGGTTGTCAAAGAAGAACTTTGTAATATGTCCCTTCTCCTCGTTCAACTCGTTCACCTGCTTCTCGATCCTAGACTGCTCCCGCGCACACGCGCGCAACTCCTGTTGCACCGCGCGCCGATCGGTCTTCTCCGGCTTTGCCACCTCCTTGAGCTCGTTCTCGAGTGCAATCTCGTCTTGCGCGCTCGCCATCAAATCATCAACGTACTCCTCATACTCACCGCGATAAATCTTAAGTCCGCCATCGCGAATCTCCACTATCTTGTCTACGACCTCGTTCACGAACGTTCGCGCATGAGATACGAACAGAATCGTACCCTTATACTCGCGCAAAGCAATCGCAAGAGCCTCGGCGGTCTCCACGTCGAGATGGTTCGTGGGCTCGTCGAGGATCAACACGTTGTAACTATGGAACAGAACACCCGCGAGGCAAAGTCGAGCTCGTTCACCACCAGACAACACGGAACACGGCTTTGCCAGGTCGTCCTTACCGAATAGGAAGTTCCCGGCCATTCGTAGCAAGTCTTCCTGCACCGCTCCAGGTGGCGCCATCTTCACGAGATATTGCAACACGGTCTCGCTGTCGACAAGTTCGTTCTGCGTCATCTGGTCGTAGTATCCAATGTCCGCGGCATGCCACCACTTAACCTCACCATCGAGCGCATCGATCTGTCCGATTAGCGTTCGAAGGAAAGTCGACTTTCCATTTCCATTGTTCCCAGCAATAAGAAGTTTCTCACCGCGAGTGATATCAAATTCAATATCGCGCGCCACTACCTTGCAATCGCGCCACTTGTCCTTCGAAGCTTTATGCGTAGAAGGATACCCAATCGCAAGATTTTTAACACGGACCGCAAACCCTTTAGATTCCTTTGGTGACGGGATCTTAATCTTGGTCGAAGCCAACGATGCATCGATCTTGGAAATATGACTCCTCAAACGCTCGATTTTCTTCATCTTATTCTGAGCCTGACTTGCCTTTGACTTCTTATACCTAAAACGATCGACGAATTTCTGATCGTGCGCAATTTCGCGAGATATCTTCTTGTTCGTCTTCAACTTGAGCTCGAGCTGACCCTGCTTCCACGAAAGATACGAGCTGACCGTGCCGTTGTAAGTCGCCATCTTCCCCTGCTCAATCTCGTAAGTGTAGTCACAAGTGTTCTGTAGGAACTCGCGGTCATGTGCCACGAGTATGAACGCACCGCGATATGAGTTCAAAAAAGACTCGAGCAAAAGCAGTGTCGACAAGTCCAGATAGTTAACCGGCTCGTCGAGTATCAGAATATTGGGCTCCTTCAACAACATCGCAACGAGTTTAACTCGCATCTGATAACCACCGCTCAACGCACTCGGCGCCAGATTGAGATACTCGTTCACGAGTCCGAACTGTGATCCGAGCTTCTTGCACGTCCACGAAGGCTGTTCACCAACGCGCTCAAGATACTCCAACGTAGACTCCCCACTCGGCAAAACCTCATGCTGGTTAACAATCCCAACGCTCGCAATCTCCATCCACTTCACCTCCCCCTCATCCATGCTTTCGTCACCCGTCAAAATCTTAATCAAAGTAGACTTCCCCGCACCATTTCGCCCAATCAAAGCAATGTGCTCCCCTTGGGCTACCTGAAAAGACAAGTCATCCAGCACGACCTGCTTACCGTATGTTTTTGATACGTGTTTAACTTCAAGAAGGGGATTTGCCATACTTGGCGAGGATATCAAGAAAAACGGCGGGTGGCAATGCAAAAGAGTACGAGCCATATCGTCAATTTGACATCATCGCACCAAACGGAATAGCGACGCTCCACCCCTCATACCCCCAATACAAAAAAACAGCCTGACATCAGGCTGTTTTTGACTTATCTGAATTTATTGATAGTAGTCCACTGGAATCTCCATCCAGTCTGCGTTTTCTGGTAATCCGCTTGGGTTTGCTTTGTGCATTGTGAGTAATCCTCTTGGATTATGTGTTGGCGCTGTGAACGTCAGCTCTACCGTGAACGGTACAAAGTCTTCTGTCATCCAGTCGCCGATTGCTGTTGCTGAACCTGATGCTATTACCACTCCATCAACGTCAGTTAAAGTCACCGGGAAGCTGGCCTCGGAATACCACGTTCCTCTGGCCTCACCTTTTATCAAAAGCGGGCTTAACACTAAGTCACTCGACTGAACATTATACAGAACAACGTTCACCGTGTCTTCAGCGTCGGGCTCCTCTACAGGTGCCTCTGCCGGAGCTTCTGAACCTTCGTCCACGGGAATAGCCGACGTATCTGCCACCGCTTCATCTTGTGGTAGTGAAGACGACCCTTGTTCTGTGATATTTATCAACGTGCAACCCCCTCCAAGCAAGATCACGGCCATCAACATCGGTGCAAAATATTTCATATATAGTTTTAAGAATACGTTCATATTGCCACATTTTTAGCAAAATGTCAAGCCTGCTGGCTTGCGGTGCCTGTCACCTGGTGACAGGCACCGGGGGACAGACGTTGTGGATAACTCTACGTGTTATTGTACTTTGATGCTGTCCTCTAATTCAAACTCGCCTACCTTGTTTCTCTTTAAATTATATAACAATGCGCCAACTCCCAGTTCGTCTCCGATACTGTGCACGATCGATCTGATATACGTTCCACTTGAGACATCGAGCGTTACGGTCGCCATCATCAACGAGCCTCGTTTCCCTTCCAGTAACACCTTCCAACTCTCCAAAGTCTCGAGCTGTCGAAAATCCCCGTCTACTCGATCTACACGCTCCTCGATCTCTCGCAAAACCTCGCCAGCACCTCGCTTGAACACATCAACATCCCGCACGTCCAAAACCTCCATGTCTTTAATCGGAACCTCAAGCTCGTCCAAACGCCCCTCTCGCGCCCACCAATGCAACGGCTTTCCCTTGATGCGAAACGCCGAGTACGGCGGGAACTGTAACGGGTGAGTACCCTCGAGTTGTTCGAGTGTTGCCCGAGCTCGTTCATGGTCAAGCTCACCTTCACCCCTCCTCGCGATCCCTAAGATGTCATACGTGTCCGATCGAAAGCCAAACAATATCGTCGCTTCGTAAGTTTTATCTTTGCCCAAAAACTCATCCAACGAATATCGATCCTCGTTAGTAAGCACAACCAAAACCCCCTCGGCCATAGGGTCGAGCCTCCCCGCGTATACCATAACATCGTCTTCTCGAGCTCGATCAGACTTCCGCAATGCGTCCATGGTCTGCAACGGAGTCCATCCCATTGGTTTGTTTAGATTCAAAATCGCCATGGGTGCAGTATAGGTTAAAGGGGGCGCTTGTCAATTGGCGGTGGGAAAGAGCGTTATATAGACATGAGTTATCCGAGCTATAAAACCATAAAGGAGGAGCCTACACATGCTCAGTTCAGAACAACAGTTCATGCAAGTGGTTCGTGAAGTCAGCGAGGCCATGACACGTCTCTCTGCCAAGGAATGTGAGATCGAGTACGGATACCAGTGGTACTGGGCGTTGAAGAGGTCGAGGTTGCAAGTGTCCTGCACGCTAAGCGGAAGCCAACTCCGCATGTCCTGCGAGCACAATGATGCGCTCATCGCAGCTATGGACTTCGACATCGACATTCTGAATCTCGATACGGATCTCGCGCGCTTCAACTACATCGTCGGAATGACCCTCGATGCTTTCAAGCAAACCGATCGCCCTTCGGCAGGACGAGTCGTAAAGAAGTACGTAGAGCTCGAACTGCGCGCAGAGGCCGCACGTCAAAGCTGAGTTCTCAGACAACGCCCGCCCCACAAAGAAGCCGTCGCACGCACTCGAGCGTTGCAGCGTCTTCACTCTTGTGCGGGCGGCTTTTTTTACAAATATAATTGCCTTACTCGTTTCTGTAATCTAAGCTGAATGACCAAAAATACCCTGTGTCAATTAAAGTCACCATACCTCCTAATGCCACTACAACATTCCTTGATCCAGATCACTCAACTCTTCCGGCGCCGTGATGATCTTGCGCAACAGGTCACGAAGTTCGTCGTCGCCCAAATTTTCAGGTAGCTCAAATGTTATCCCTGGCCTAAACGATACCGTATTTCCTTCACGAAAAAACCGTATAATAAACAGAATATTTTCTAGATCATATTTCTCCGCCTCATCAAAATGCTCCTCCTCATGCCCACGCAACTCTAGAGTCTTTGCCTTGTACTCACTTGAGCTGTAACCGGGAGAGAATTTCCTTAAAACCCATTCAATCGCATCGCCAAACTCCTCAACGTTCGTAAAGCGAAGCTGGCCTCGTGTATCCACAGAATGTTCCTTGTCCAATCTTCTGTATTCTAAACCGTCAATGTTACCGGCAATAAAACTAGCTATCTGAGCGCCAATTTGCTCATCTCGCAATTCGGCCTCTATCAAATCCGGCGCTGTCTCCATAGATTGTTCAACTGCCACAAGCCACTCTGGCTGTCTTGGCGTTTCCATACGGCGACCATTGTCAATATATTTCATATGCCATCATTATACCAATTCATACATATTAGCGGATAAAAAGAAACACTCCCACAACTGTGAGAGTGTTTCCTTATAAGTCCCACTTCACTCGGTTACCACCGAAGCTACGAGGGACATGCCACATAAATCTTGAGGTCAGGTCGCGGGATGTAGCCCTATTACTTGTCACGAGATACATTCGTTCCAACCAATCTAGTGCAGAGCGCGAACTATAGACTCGATCAACACCACATCCAGCGACTGACCCCGTTAACCCAAGATAGCCCGAGCCCTAATTCTAGTTCCTATTGACATGACAGGTGTATCATGACATACTTTGTTCATAAATACGAAAAGGGATCCGAACGGCTAACTGCCTAAGGAGCCCTTTTCTTTTTGTATCTTTTTCTTTATGGCCTCTTTGTCTAAGTTGTCGAAATACTCTGACCCAATTTTCCTTTTTGGTTTCGTTATCTGGCATATTAAGCCCATTTTACCACAGGAAAGAAAAACAACCGCTTTCACGATTGATTTCCTTATAAGTCCCCTACACTCGACCACCACCAAATCTACAAGTAACATGCCACATAGCTCAATCCTTGTACAGTTATTGAGCGACGTGGCATGGCTCAGGGACAGGGATTCGAACCCCGATTACTGGGATCAAAACCCAGCGTCCTACCATTAGACGATCCCCGAATATTTCATGAGGAGTATGCCATGAAATCGCGATGAAGTCAACCGATAGATTTGGTGACTGACCCCAGGGGTCAGTCACCAAAAAACTGTGGATAACTCGTGTAGACTCGCAACATATCGGAATTAAAAACAACCGAGATTACTCGGCTGTTTTGTTTCCCATAAATCTCGAGCTCGTACTCGTGCCTACGCCCGTATTCTCCAGCCCGTCTTGAATATCCTCCAAACTATACCGCCGAGTACCAAGATCAAGCCCAGGATCAACATCAAACCGATGCCTCTGTTGGACTCGCTTACTCCAATCATTGAATATCGCAATCCATCGATAAAGTAGAACAATGGGTTCATGTACGTTATGAACTTTATATTCGCCGGCAACATCTCTACCGAGTAGAAAACACCACCAAGAAAACTCAACGGCATTATCACGTACGTGTTGAGCACGTTCAAATGCTCGAATCCCTTCGCCCACAATCCAACTATGATACCTATGAGCGCGAAAATAATTGCAACCGCCATGACGTAAAACAGCAGTAAGAAAGGATGCACCACCCGAGCAGCTCCAAATGCCAATGCAATCACGTATATTCCACCTCCCACCAATACCGCGCGAATGATCGCACCCGACACGTAGCCGATCAGCATCTCCATGTATGACAACGGCGAAACCAACACTTCTTCGATGTTCTTCGCAAACCTTTGAAAGTAAATGTTGAACGACGTATGTGAAAACCCCGCTTGGATTACGTTCATCATCAGGATCCCGGGCAATACGAACTCGAGGTAACTGACGCCAGCAATTGAGTCGATACTCTTTCCAACAACGAATCCAAATATAAAGATGTACAACAACGCCGACATCCATGGCGACACCAAGGACTGTGTGGCAACACGGAACACGCGTTCGGTATCGCGACGGATCAATGTGTATAGTCCTACCCAATTCATAATTCGTCCTTAGTTAACTCAAGATATTTCTTCTCGAGCGTTTCATTTCCATTCGTCACCTCCTTCATAGTCGCTTTGTATACAATCCTACCTTTGCTGATAATCGCAACGTGATCACAAAGCAACTCAACCTCTTCAAGATAATGTGAGGTCAGCAAAATGGTCTTCCCCTCTTTGTTCAACCTTCGAAGATGATCCCAAAGTTCGTGTCTTAATTCAACATCAACTCCTGCTGTCGGTTCATCCAAAATCAAAAACTCTGGGTCGTGCACCATTGCTCGCGCGAGTAACACCCTACGCTTCTGGCCGCCTGACAGCTGTTTAAACGTTTTAGTCCGATGGTCTTCAAGCCCAAACTGCTTTATAACAGCATCAACCCTAACCTTGCGCTCGGCCTTTCTCAAACCATAGTACCCAGCCATGTAGTCGATAATCTTCTCGGCCGTTGAGAATATGTCTACGTTAAACTCTTGCGGAGCGAGCCCAACTTTTCTTCGCGCTGCTCTGTAGTCTAAGTTCACGTCGTGTCCAAATAACTCAATCGTTCCCTCTTTAAAACTACCAATACCAGAGATACAGTTTATAGTCGTCGACTTCCCCGCGCCGTTTGGCCCAAGAAAACCGTAAAACTGACCCTTCTCTATAACTAAAGAAATGTCATCAACTGCGACATTTCCGTTATACGATTTTCGTAGATTTTTGATTTCAAGTGCTTTCATGGCTTGTTTATCCGTTTCTTAAACTTTCATATACCTCTTAAGCGCAATTGTTGTTGCGAGAATAGACAATACCGCCAAACCAACGAACTGTCCACCAAATATCATCCAGCCCTCCGACGCGTAATATGCGCGCAGTCCCACCGACGAGCTCTCAAAGAACGAGCTTACTACGGGTTCGATGACACCAAGCGAAGGGTAAACCACGGCCATTGTGATGCCGACCGCCAACAAGCTCATAAACACAGCCTCTATCAGGAACGGCAACCGAACAAAGCTGTTACTTGCGCCTACGAGTTTCATGATACCGATCTCTTCTCGGTGAGTGTAGATGGAAACACGGATTGAGTTGAGTACAATCAGGATCGCGATAAACGCGAATATGCCAGCGAGGAAGAACATGAATATGCGAGCGTTGTCCGTGAAGCTGGTTATCCGCTCGATTATTCTCTGGTGGTCTGTAAAATCTTTCTCTTTGATTGAGTCGCCGAACGTTGGATTGTTTAAAGCCTCGAGAATGAAGCCAAAATCCTCAGGACTTCGCGCCGTGATTACGAGTGAGCCTCCAAACGGGTTAAGCTCAACAGTATCGAGCGCCAACAGGATTTCCGGATTCTTACTGTGTTGCTCGGAAAATCGAATGAACGCTTCGTCCTCGCTCACGTACTCCACAGTCTCAACTTGCGACAACGAGGACAAGTAGTCACTTGCGCCGAATATCAAAGCCTCCGAGGTTCCCTGCTTAAAGTAAACCGATACGTCTATCTTGTCCTCAACACTATCTATCGCCGAGCCCGCTATGTGATTCAATGTGATCAATATATTGATGGTCAACAACGTCAACGCAAAAACCAAAACCGTGGCAAGTGTGAGCCATATATTCCTCCAGAAGTTTTGAAGAGCAAACTTCGTGGTTCTGTGTATTGTTCTTGCGGTTTTCATTATGCCAACGTGTATTTACCAACATGATCACGCGCGATCTTTCCATCTTTCATAGTAATCACTCGACGCTTAAGATGATTTACAATGTCTCTGTCGTGAGTGACGAGTATGACGGTTGTGCCAAAGTCGTTTATTTTTTTCAGAAGGTCGATAATCTCGTGCGCAGTTATAGCGTCGAGGTTTCCTGTAGGCTCGTCCGCGATCAAAACCTTTGGTCGATGCACCAATGAACGCGCGATAGCAACTCGCTGTTGCTCTCCCCCGGACATCTGATGCGGGTAACGCCCTTCCTTTCCTCCAAGCCCCACAATCTTGATGACTTGTGGTACAACTTCACGAATTCTGCGACGCGGTTCTCCGGACACCTCAAGCGCAAAAGCAATGTTTTCCTCTGCGGTTTTTTTGGGCAACAACTTGAAATCCTGATACACCATCCCGATTTGCCGACGCAAATATGGAACTGCGTGCCCCTTGATATTACTAATGTCCCAGCCTCCAATCGTAATCTTTCCCGCAGACGGTCGCTCCTCTGCAATCAGCATCCGCAACAATGTAGTCTTCCCCATTCCACTCTGCCCCACGATCGAAACAAACTCCCCCGGCTCAATATGAAGATCGACGCCATCAAGCGCCCTTATGTCCGGTTTATAATATTTGCAAAGTTTATGGAGCTTGATCATAATCTTGATCGAATACGAAATCTAATGTATAGTCCTACCGAATTATATCACATCCAGAAAGGTGTGTTTTCCGCCATCGTAGCTTCCCACTTCGCCCTCCGGGCTACGAGGGACAAGCAGCTGGGCTAGAAACCATCTTCGCAATATTACGCCATCGTAGTTCCCTCCTTCGCATAAAGCTTCGGAAGGGCAAACAGCTGGGCCGGTAACCAGCTTCGCAATAATTTTGCCATCGTAGCTCAGCTGGTAGAGCAATGCCTTCGTAAGGCAGAGGTCAGGAGTTCGACTCTCCTCGATGGCTCCATTCGACTTTATTCGATTACAATCGAAGAAAGTCGAATGTCCTGAGCTTGTCGAAGGGCCGTACAAGCAAGCACAAGTTCACACAAGCAAAAAACCACCAGACTAACGTCCGGTGGTTTTAAAATCTAGATCATCGGTAAACTGTCACCCACGGTGTAGTCGAACCAGAATACTACTGAGACGTCATGAACGAGGCTCGCCCATGAGGTTCCGTACATTGCGATTGCAGTTGGCTCGTCTGGGATGTGGCGGATTAAGCCGTCTTCTTGAACAACGAAGACTCTGTTGTCTGATTGTACCTTGATGAGCGATCCTGTCGCCATGATCATTCGCCCTCCAGATGGTAGTTCTCGGAGTTGGTCGTCGTTTACTTGTTGGACTCCGGAGAAGTCTGCGTAGTGGGTGAAGAATGTTTCTTCGTTAGGGAAAACGTAGCGTGTTCCGTTCATCACTTGATAAACTCCTGAGAGTTCAACACCACGGAAGAGCGATCCTTCGCGGATGTCTAGGATCTCACCTTCGGGGCTCGTCATTTGTGCGAGGACTGGACCCACGAGTTCAGGCTCGCTCGTTTCTGGTTCAGGCACCACCGTCACGGACGATATTGAGAACGATCCGTTGGATGCGTCTGAGATGAGTGTACCTCCAGATGCAGTGACCGCATCTACGCGGACTCTAGCTTGAGACGTGCTTATGTTTGGCGTGGTCCAGACGTACGAGCCATCATTAGCCTCGCCGGACGCTATGAGCGTGTATGTCTGGCCGTTGTCTGTGGAGCTGTATATCGAGATTGTAGCGAGGTTGTCTCCGGACGCGAGCCAGGTAATTGTGAACGCGGAGTTGCCTGAGAGATGTTCGCCTCCGTTTGGTGTGAGGACCATGGAAGTTGTAACCGTGGCTGCCGGGCCCGTGGCTGGGGTTGGGACGCCTCCGCCACTCGGTGCTGCTAAAATCATGAAAGTGAATGTTTGTTGTGCGCTCTCGTCTACACCTCCATTGGCAGTACCTCCGTCATCTGCAAGGCTGACCGTGACTGTAACTGAGCCGCTGGCAGCTGCTGGCGTAAATGTTAAATCACCTGAAGCTTCATCAACATCAGGCTGTACTGAGAAAAGTGCATTATTGTCATTCGATACATTGAATGACAGGGTTTGACCAGATTCATTTGACGGGCCTTTACTCATGCCTGTAGCCCAGCCTGAAATAGTTTGCGAGGTCGTGTTTGTAACGGTCGACGGATCTGCCCCCTTTGTGAAACTCGGAACATCATTAACGGCATTAACTGTGATGGCGACTGAGTTCGAGTTTACATTTGCTCCCGCCTGATCTGTAGCCCGAAACTGAATCGTATCTGACCCATTTTGGTCGGCAACGAGCGCAATGTCTACAGTGCCGTCACCGTTCACTGTGGCCGTTAGCAGGCTCGATTCTGGTGTGTCGATAATCGAGTAGGTCAACGTGTCTCCGACATCAGTAAAGTAATCGTCAAGATCGAAAGATCCTATTACGTCAACGTCTTCAGAATACGTCTGTGCCCCAATTGTGGAGGTAGTTGGGTTTGCGTTGTACTCCAAAGTAATAGAATCTAGACCAACAAACTGTGAGCCATCAGATACAAGGAATGCTTTGAAATAAATATCACCGGCGCCAGCATCGCCTATAAAGGAAGGTAAGTATGTGTTCACGACCGTCGCTGTATCGTTATCAGTCGAGTCGACAGATGCAAGCGTCCAGTTGGTACCATCGTGATAATACCAACCATCCACGGTACCGTCTTGAGCAGCATCGAAACCAATTTGATACACGACAGTATCCGCACTGCCCGCGCTCAACGTAGCCGCAAAGGTGTACAACGAGTCAGCGTATGGATGCGATCCACCGGATGCTGGAATAATATTGATTCCACTGTAACCAGCCACTGATACCTCGGGTGAGTTTGCATCGTTTACAATAGCAACAGTAGGCTCTGTTGAAGCGTATTCACGAACAAACACCCAGTCCCAGTTAGCGTTATATGTCAGTCCTGTATCTGCATCGTCATGCCTAGTACCAAATGCGACATATTCGGAACTCAGCCCACCATTACTATTAGTCATAGTATGTGTAGCCAACGTACCCTCATTGTACATGACAATATCAGAACTCGCACCAATAGCAGTCACTGTAATATCAATCCAATTATTCATGTAAGCCCAAGCGCCGACATCCCAAGTACTGTCAGAACGAACATGAGGTCTTTCCGTTGTAAGAAAGTTCATAGTGTATCCATTGGTAGTTGATCCCCAGAAACCAGCTGCTATATGGCTCTGGTCAGTAGTTACATAATGCCGTGTCTCGAGCACGTAATTTCCTGTAAAAGAATCATTGCTCAAAATTCTGTAACTTGTATTCCCCCCATTAAGATATCCGGATGATTCTGTGAAGTTGGTCTGTGTGCCACCCCACTTTACTTGATCGATAGATCCGTCATCAAAGTCATCACCAAACACAAACGTATTGGTAATACTCGACTCTGAACTCAGCCCCGCATTTCCATAGTAGATAAAAATGTCAGTGTCTGCTAAAGAAGCTAAAGATGGAATCTCTACCCATACATCTGCTGTGGCACTGTCTGTTTTTGATTCAATCCAATAGTCAATCTCCGTAACGCCATCGCTAGTTGTAAATCTAATATCATCAAAATCCGCCTGCATGTCGGCGTCATACGTAACCTCAAGTTTAACTTGGTGATTTGTAAATACTGTCGCTACGTTATTTGTCACAGCGATTGGCCTCCTCTTCGTCGTGCTATCCGGACCATTCGACACTGCATAAGTAGAGCCACCCAAATCCACCAACTGCCCGTTACCACCAGCTACCTCTACATTGGTTGCGTTCATCGTGTAGTTCCCACTCGTGTCAAACGCCCAGGTTTGTGTACTTGGAGTCCCGGTGAATGCCGTAGTAAATGTCAGTGTACTTGACCAACTACTATTACCTGCTGCATTTGTATATCTAGCTCGTGCATAATATGTTGTATAAGAAGCAAGGGCTGTTTCGCCAGTCAATGCGCCTGCAAAAGTACCATTAGTAGTATTCACCACTATGGATTCGCTTGCGGAACTAGTCGTTTTTGACCATTCAGATGTACTAAAACCGCTATCTGCAGATACGACCCAATCTGTTGTAAGATGTCCGGAACCGTTGTCAGAATAAGTACTCCCAGTAAGTGTTGGATTAACACTATTTTGATATGTATTGTTAACAGGCGCTGAGAAAGTAGGTGCAGTTGGAACAGTATATACAGTCGCCGTGAATACGCCATCAGAACCATCAGCATAGCCAGATCCCTTGACTGTTGTATTCGCGCTCGTAAGGCCAGAAAGGAAATCTGAAGTATCAGTGACGTATCCAACAAACACTAATCCTCCTCCACCACCTCCACCTGTATCAGTTACTACAGTAGCAGATCCACCGTCAGCTGATATTGACCCGCCAGTTCCAGAAAATGCATCAGTCACAATGTTTACAGTACCACCAGATCCACCACCACCGGACGAAAGCGAGTTCTCGTCTAGTCCAGCACCACCATCAACAATGATAGAACCGTTAATAGCAACGCTCGATGTTGCGTTTATAACTACAAGCCCACCTCCAGCTCCACCGTACCCATATACGGGAGCACCAGACCATCGAACACTCCTTCCTCCTCCGCTTCCCAAATTAGTAGGATTACCAGAATCTCCATACGCCGCACCAGCAGCCTTTGTTGCGGACGCTCCGCCAGCTCCGCCATGCCCAGCTCCGCCTCCAGCCTGTGTGACGCCTGTCCAGCTTGCGCCAGCACCACCACCTGTTCCTCCACCGTCTGCCGTAGAACCGTCTCCACCTGCGTATCCTTTATCTGATGCGTCGATATTTCCGTTCAAAGTAAAGCTACCACTTGCTGTAATATCTAATCCCGTAGTATTGACAGCCGGGTGAGTCAGCGTTACGCCAGAGTCCACAGTGACAGATGCAACGTTCATTGCGCCGGTAATTTCGCACCAACCTGAACCGCTGAAAGTAACATCGTCTGTAGTGAGATATAAAGTTCCGTCAATTGCCGTAGGGGTACCCGATGTTCCCGTACAGCTGACTGCGACTGGAGCGGCACTGGCCTGTATAACAAAAAATAAGGCGCCTGCTGAAACCATTATGGCACTTAAGATAAAAGCACCTCTTCGACTAAGTGTTTTTCTCATACGAATCAATACCCATGCATTATATCACGCTCAATGGGGGGGATGTGGACAGTTTTGTGCAGACTAAAAACCGACCACGCTCTTAGAAGGACGGGGTCAGTCTCGCTATCTGTCTAACCGACAAAACTGCTATTGCAGATACCGCTCAATCTCCGCGGTCAGCATCCTCTCGTCAATAACATCGTAAACGTCCTTCTTGTCTATCGCAATCTCTCTTGCATTTACCAAGTCCCCAGACTCTCTCTCCCTCTTTTCTATCAACTGATAGATTACAAATCGCTCGTCAAGATCGATTATCGGCGACAACTCGCCATCGTCCAACGACAACAATATCACTCGCGCCTCTGGTGGGTACTCGTCGAGTGCTCGAAGACCCAGCTCGCCTCCGTCTGACGCAGAAAGGCTCGTGCTGACTTCGCTTGCAATCTCGGCGAATATATCAGGATCGTTAAACACCTTCGCGTGAATATCCTGGATTATCCCGCGAGGCTGACTCTGTACTTCGCTCCAATCCGACACAGCCACATCCAAAGCTCGCGTTCTAGCCAGTGGCAACACTATGTATTCCATGAACTGATCAACGCTCCAACCGAACTGTCGGTCTACAGATTCAATCAAGTGCGCCTCGGTTTGATACTGAGCTACAAACTCGCTGTAAACAGTATTGACGAGCTCAACATCAAGCTCAAGCTCGAGTTCTTCCATGATCTGCTCAATCAACACCCCTCTAATTACCCGTTCCTCAACACGCTGGGCGACGATATCCGAATTTGCAAAATCGACCGCGCCCTGAGACTCGTAAAGTTGCGACCATCCGTCCAGTATTATCCCATACTTCTTCATTGCAACGAATGTGCCATTCACCTGATACGCTGGCAGAGGCAAAAACTGTGCGAACCCATTTAGCAGTCCGCTTCCGCTTGGCAACCTATAAAGTGAAATAATCAACATTGCTACAACAAGCACGGTGATCGCGATTACAACGAACGTTCTCCCCAACCAAAATAACACACGCTGCACCGGTAAATGGCGTGCAGCGTACATGTGGGAAGGTAAAGGTGATGGTCCGATTGAATTCATTATCTTGTTTTATATTCCGCGAACTTATCCGGATCAAAGAAGTACAAACTCCACAATTTGGCGGCTGAAAATACGTAGCCCTCAACAAACCCCGCGGTTTGAGCGTTCAAATCATTCACGTCAATACTCGTCCCCTCGGCGATATATACCTGAGACTCGCCTGGCCGTTGCAAACCGAATTTGTCTCGCGCCTCATGCTCCAAAAAAGCTTCGGTTTCCAAGTAGTCCTTATATGCGGACAACGACAAGTTCTTCTCCTCCAACTGCGACCGTTCGCTTTCAAGCTCCGCAATCTCTTTCTTAATTGCCGAACTCCTTACAAACTCTCGCCCAAAACTCAATCCCAATAATATCAAAATTGAAACGCTCACAACAAAAAACATCTTATAATTCAACACTCTTCGAATAGTTGTAATTGTCTTATTGCTCATACATCCACGTGAACACGCTCAAACTTTGTAGCGCTGGCATCTCCCTGGGCACGCTTAGGTAGCGACCTCATTTCTACGATGATGTCATGCAACACCTTTGGCTGTTTAATATTCAAGAAAAGCATACTTGGAATAACTCCAGAAAAAACAACTCGTACCTCCCCCGTTCTTGTCACTGTTCTGAGGAGTCCAGATATCCGGTAAGCAACGTCGTTTATATTCTTCAAGCTCGCATAAGTGACCTGTTTATCCACAATCCCCCGTTGCCTAACTTGAATAATACGCTTGTTTGTCAAAATGCACATGCTCCCCTTCCATTTCACTGACGCTCCAATTAAAAGATACGCTCCAATCCCGGACACAATCATCGCCAAGAAAAATCCCGCGTTTCCAAATGCCACGAGCGGGAAAAAGAAAAACGTTGGCATAATCAACAAAAACGCTCCCGCCACAATCCTCATGATATGCGGGACGATAGACCCTCGCTCCGAGTGAACGATTCTCTCATTCTCTTGTAGCTTTACACCTCTCATTTTTTAATAATTTCTTTTACAAATTCCCTATCATCACTTGGAACCTTCCGGCCGTTCGCCACAGCCATCACGGGCTCGGACCCTTTTCCGGTTACAAGCACAACGTCGCCGTCGCCTGCCATCTTGATCGCGAGCTCGATAGCTTCCTTGCGATCAAGCACTCTAAACAAATCCTTACCGTCTACCTTACCATTTTCCTTCGCAGAGTTCGCAACGTCGTCGATTATCTTCATCGGATCCTCGTCATAAGGATCCTCGTTCGTCACAATCACAACGTCGTCGTGCTCTGCGGCCATCTGCCCAATAACCGATCTACGAGCAACATCACGCCCACCTCCCGCAGACCCCGTTATGTGGATAATCCGCTTCGGTGAGAACAGCTTAACAGTTTTATACAAAGCCTCCAAAGCGTACGGTTCATAAGCGTAGTCTACTATGATGGTCGCGCCTTTATGCTTAAAGGTTTCGAGTCTACCTGGGACTTCCTCAAGCTTCATAGTTGCCTTCAAGATATCGTCGAGTTTGTACCCAAGACTCGCCACAGTCGCCACGGCCGCGAGTACATTTTCTAGATAAAATGGACCCGCGAGTGGAGTTTTGAGATGCGACCCTTCAAGCTCAGCGGCAGTCCCCGCGAGTGACATATTCACGTTGGTCGCGATGTAGGACTTTCCAACATGGACATCTTCAAGTTTGCGATCATCGTGACCAAACCCAATAACTCGATCAACTGCAACGTGCGCGAACTCCTCGGCGTGCTGATCGTTCAAGTTTACGATCACGGTTTTATGAACGCGCTCACCTTCGAGCTTTTTCTTTGGCAACGTCGCCATGTTTTTAAAAAGCTTCAACTTTGTATTCTTGTAATTATCAAAACCACCGTGAGCCTCGATATGCTCGGGAGTTAAGTTCGTAAACACGACGGTATCGTAATTTATTCCGATGTGGCGAAACTGGAGTATGCCCTGCGACGATGTCTCGACGATCGCGTACTTGCACTTTCGCTGAACCATCTCGCGTAACATCTTGTGAGTTTGCGTGCGTCCCAACATCGTCATCTTTTTATCGTTTACAATCTCGTGGTCGGCGACTCTAAAAGACGCAGTCGTAGTCCACCCAACGGTCTCGCCGAGCTCCATGAGGAGTTGGCCGATGAGCTGAACAGTGGACGACTTGCCATTAGTTCCCGTGACTCCGATTACGTGTAGCTTGTTTGCAGGGTAACGGTTTAGAAAAGCTGCAACGTTCGCCATCGCAAAATGATAACCCGAGAGCCATGACTGTGGGATAAGTTTTTTAAGCTGATGCAACATTTTTTCGATTTTTCATTACAATAAATATCTCCTTGGTAATCTCGATTACAACAAGTTTGAACAAGCTCAAGCCAATCAGAACGAGCCAGTCAGTCCCAGACAACGCGATGGTTGAGAACAGCGATTGTAAGCTCGGCACATACACAGCGGCGATCTGCACAGCGAGTCCTGCGAGTACGGCGATGTTGAGCCACTTGTTTTGAAACAGCTTGATACGGAAAATCGAGTGTCGCAAGCTCCTCACAGAGAACACGTAGAACAGCGAGTCTATTGCGAGGGCCGTGAACATAACGGTGCGCAAATGCACGATATCGTAGCCGTTGCCGAGCAAAATCATGAATAATGCTAGCAAACCAATGTCTGTGACTATTCCGATTATAAAGATTAACATCTTCATCTCCCCATTGACAACCGGCTCGTTTTTCTTGCGCGGTGGGCGTTGCATTACGTCTGCCTCAGCGGGCTCAACGGTGAGCGCAAGATTCGGGAAGCCGTCGGTCACAAGATTGATCCAGAGGATTTGTACTGCAAGCAATGGTAGCGGTAAACCAATCATTATCGCGCCGGCGATTAGTATAATCTCGCTAAAACTGTCGGACATCAAATAGACGATGATCTTTCGAATATTATCAAAAATTACCCGACCTTCGCGAACCGCTGCCGTGATCGATGCAAGGTTGTCGTCGAGCAATACAAGATCGGAAGTCTGCTTTGCGACGTCTGTACCCGAGCCCAGCGCAACTCCAATGTCGGCTGCCTTCATTGCGGCCGCATCGTTCACACCATCGCCAACCATCGCCACGACCTCGCCTTTGGCCCTCCACGCTTTCACAATACGAACTTTATGCCGAGGATTCACGCGCGCATAAATCACAATATTTTGAACACGCCGCTCAAGCTCGTTATCATCGATCAGATCAAGATCCTCCCCCGTTACAACGCCACCATCCGGAATCACAATCCCAGCCTTCAGTGCGACCGCCTTAGCCGTTACGGGATGATCTCCGGTGATCACGACGACGCGCACGCCTGCCGAATTGAGCTCTTTAATTGTTTTCTTTGTGGTCGATCGTAAAGGATCCGAGATACCAACTATTCCAAGACACTCCAGGCCTTTCACATCTTTGTCGGATTTAAATCCGCCCTCCTTTGTTGCAATCATCAACACTCTGAGCCCGTCCTCCACCATCTTCTTAATAGCTCCCTCAAACCTAGCTTCAACCTTCTTGCTCATCTTGCACATACCAATCACCCGCTCCGGCGCACCTTTAACGATGAAGAAATCGGTCGTGCCTTTATGCGCCGTTACCATGAACTTACTTTCCGCAGAAAACGGAATCTCACCAACACGCTTATTACTAGCACGCTCCCTCGCAACATTTACACCCACGAGTATCGCCGCGTCTACAAGTGCGAGCTCGGTCGGATGCCCCACTCTTTGACCATCAGAAACCTCAGCGTCATTATTCAGCGCACCGAGTCTCAACATCTCCACTATGTCGTCGGGCATCGTGGCGTCCATTTCAAGATCATGCTCAGCAGTCACAATGTGGCCAATAGACATCTTCCCCTCCGTTATGCTCCCAGTTTTATCTGTACACACGACCGATACGCCTCCGAGAGTTTCAGCGGCAACGAGTCTACGAACGAGTGCGCGACGCTTGAGCATTTTTTGCATGCCGATAGCGAGCACTACTGTCATGGCGACGAGGAGGCCTTCGGGGATTGATGCAACTGCGAGCGCGATTGCGATGCCGAGCATCTCGTGGACGCTGAAACCGTTCACGATACCGATTACAAACGTAACCGATACCACTATCACGAACAACACTCCGAGTTGCCAACCAAAGCGCTGTATCTGTCGCTGTAACGGCGTCTTCTCGTCCTTCGTCTCTGTAACGAGTTTCGCGATGTCTCCAAGCTGAGTCTTAAGGCCGGTCGCCACAACAACGCCCTCACCACGCCCACTCGCGATCAATGTACCAAGATATGTCATGTTCGTTCTGTCGGCAACAGAAAAACCGTCTACGAGCTTCTCAATTTGCTTTCTAACCGGATACGACTCCCCAGTCAACAGAGACTCGTCCACCTGCAATTCAACCGATTTCAAAACCCGAATGTCCGCAGGAACCCGTGACCCTGCAGCGAGTAGCACGATGTCGCCCGGGACTAACTCTGCAGCATCTATCTCCATCACTGTTCCGTGGCGTCGAACTAACGCAAGAGGAATCTCGTAAGACTGCAATGCCTTCGCCGCCCTCTCCGCCTTCCACTCTTGAACAAATCCCACAACGCCATTGATCAATATCGCCAAGACAATCACGATAGCATCTCCAATCTCGCCAACAACAATACTCGCGCCCATCGCCATAATCAAAACGATCATCAACGGACTCGTGAACTGCTGAAGTACGACTATGAAAAAACTCTTCGATATCTTCTGAGGAATCTTATTCTCGCCGTATTGTTTTCTGCGAGCGCGAACCTCGTCATCATCGAGCCCATCGAATCCAACTCCAAACTCCTCAAAAATCTCATTAACCGATTTTTTGTGCCAATTATTATTCATATTAATGGCGCGCTGATCTATACACGTTCAAAGTCTGCTCCGTGATTGTATCCCAATTAAAATGTTTCTCAACGATCTTCTTAACATCACGTCGAGCTCGCGCTATATCCTCGGGATGCTTAAACAAATGCTCGAGCTGTTGCGCAAGGTCGTCAACGTTTTTATTTTCAAAAGTAAACCCAGCCCTATGAATCACCTCAACATTCCCAGGAATCTCGGATACGAGTACCGCCGAGCCGTTGCCCATCGCTTCAATTACAGCTATCGGAAGCCCTTCTCTCTCCGACGGTTGCACAAAAAAGTACGCGTGAGTCATTAACTGATTCTTAACATCGCCAACTTGTCGACCAAGGAACAGGATTCGAGCGTCCCCCTTCGCCAGATTCTCGAGCTCGCCAAGATAGTCCTCATGACCAACAGCATCACCAACGATAGCGAGTTTCTTCTTGGTCTTCGATCGTCTAAACGCCTTAATTAAATGATGCAGTCCTTTCACCGGCAAGATGCGACCAACTGTTAAAATGTACTCATTCTTCTTTAAATCGAACTCAATCAACGCTTTCTGACTTCGATGTTGCGCAATCACGGCACCATTTGGAATAAATACAGACTCAACGCCATACGCGTCGCGAGCCTCAGTCTGCAACGCGTGGCTCACAGAAATAATCGAGTTCGCAACCTTACGAGCGACCAACCCACTAAGAAAACCGAGTCTCGTAGACTCTGTATCGCTCCCATGAAGTGTAGCGATGATTGTAACTCGAGGTCGCACGAGCTTGAGGAGCCATGCAAACTTCAACGACTCAATGCCATGATAGTGAACAACGTCGACTTTGCGAAACATAATTTCGATCGCGGAAACATATCGAACACTTACACCATTGATATACTTTGGGTAACGATCAAAATATTTCTTCTGTGCATAAACCGTAACATCGTGCCCAAGCTCAACCAACCGCGTAGCAATCTCTGCAACGTGTTTCTCAACTCCTCCCCCACCTTTGCTGAGGAATACACCTTTTTGTCCAATGAAGGCAATTCGCATGAGCCCATTATACCACGCGATAGGATTGACTTTTTCACAGTTGGATGCTATTTTGACGAGGTCTTAACCAAAGGAGACGTCATGCAACAATTTAGGTTCATCGGATACGTAGCCATCTACGAAGATGCGAGTATGATGCCGCCAACCAGGTTCGCGCTGTGCGACTCGGACGGAATCCCTATCCTGTTCCATTCAGCAGATGCCTTCAGGACATGGCATAGGACTCACCACCTCAAGCTCAAAAATTCGATTGACGCTCCCACAGATCACCAGATGGCAGTACAGAGCAGATCGTCATGCATCCCAATCTTTGGCTCGCTCACTCGGCACGAATCGGAGCTTTGGCAACAGGTGTGCCTCAGGCCTGGAAAAACCGTGCCAAACAAGTACCTTTTTGGCACGCCCCAATCCAAGGAGCATTACAAAGTAAAAAGCAGCCTCACAGATACGTGGAATACTTGGGTGAATTCGAGGCTCGACGAGTAGTCATTCCGAAGTAGCCCACATCAAAATATACCACCAGGTTCTCTGGCGGTTTTTTATTTGGCACCGTCCAACTAGACGCCCCTCTGTTCGAGCCCCTTCAATTTATTGATAATGTAACAAAATAAAAACCCCAGACGAATCTGAGATATTTATCTTGGTGCGCCGGGCGGGGCTCGAACCCGCGACCTTGGGCTTAAAAGGCCCCTGCTCTACCAGCTGAGCTACCGGCGCCTGAGCGGGGCAACAGTATCATAATTTGGGCTAACTGTAAAGACTAAACGTCTTTGACCTCAAATGGTGAATCGTCCCCTGCCTCCTCAATCTCTATTTTCTGCCCCTTTAAAGCCCTTTCTACCTGCTCTTTTATAGACATGCCATCGTTTTCAAGCTCATCATCAGCAAACTCCGAATCTTCCAGCTCGTCATTGCGAGGAGCTTGCGACGCGGCAACTCCGGCGGAGCCGGACCCGGCTCCGCCGGGCTCGTCGTGCAAGCTGACACTGCAATTCAAGCCGATACCAGCCTCAAGCTCAAACTCAAGCTCATCCTCCCCGCCAAACATCTCCTCCACATGTTTCTCAATCTTCTTAGCCTCCCCACGCTTCCAATCCTTCGCAGCCTCACCCGCCATCGCAAGCACACCATCGGCGATTTTCTTGGTCCCATCTTTTGGAAATGTAAGCTTGAGGTTTGCGACGAGTCTCATCTGCGAATTCTCATCTTCTACAATAGATTTGATTGTATTCAACAAAATCTGCGGAGTAGTCTCGGTTTGGTCGAGCACGATAGCAGCCTGATGCTCGAACAGCTCAAACGCGTTCATCTCCTGATGCGAGTCTGGCATTGGGATTACAATAGCGGGTTTTCCAACGAATGCGAGCTCGGTCAGAGTGCCAAGGCCAGCTCTGCAAATCACGAGATCGGCAATAGCATATGCGTCATCGATAGCATCGTGAATCATTGGCTCAACAACATAATTGTGGTTCTCAACCTGAACACTCTCGTATTTATCACTCCCGGTACTATGCAAAACCTGCCAATGCTCGGTCAAGTTTACAGCAAGCGCCGACACAGACTCGTTAATCCAACTAGATCCACCGCCACCGCCCATCACGAGTATGGTCTTGCGGTCTGGGTCAAGATTAAATTTCTTATAACCACGAATCCTATCGCCATCTCCAATGCTCTGACGAACAGCGTTACCCATTGTCTCCGTTTTTGACGATGGAAAAATATCACGCGATTTTTCAAACGTAACAGAAATCCTCTTTGCAAACTTCGCCATAATCTTGTTCGCGAGTCCCGGCACAACATCCTGCTGATGCACCCAACTTGGGATACCCATAAAACGGCCCAGGATAATCAAAGGAACACTCACAAAACCACCGGCGGTCACAATTGCATCTGGTCGCTCGTTCTTGAGCAGATTCCACGACTCAATCAATGCGTAGACTCCAATGAACGGAACGATGAACCAATAGAAGGTAAAGTATCTTGGAGCCTTCACTCCAGCGATAGAAATAAAACGAATATCGTTCGCGGACACCAAAGGACCCTCGGGCCCTTTCACAGTCCCAACCCAAACAAGATCCAGACTCTCGTTATGCGCTCGCCAATGTTCAACGAGCCCCAAAAGCGGAGTGACAGGTCCCAAGGTTCCACCTCCAGTTAGAAGCACTTTCATACGAGGATATTATAGCAAATATGGGGGTTAATAGGTAAACGTATATCTCATGACGAAAATATTCACGGCCGTGGGTTTTTGTCGTCATGAGCTCGAACGATGTGCCAACCTTAGCTAAGTCGACTGTTCACAATCTGTTAACTACTCTTTCGATAGCGTGAAATGTTCAGGACTATCCCCATCGCCGAGAGCAAAACAAGCATCGCGGTTCCTCCGTAACTCACGAACGGCAACGGTATTCCCGTCATCGGCATCAGTCCCAACATCGCCCCAATGTTTACGAACGATTGGAAAACCACCCAGGCCGTTACGCCTACCACTACGAGCTGACTGAATTTATCTGGCGCGTCACTCGCAATCATAAGCATTCGCCTTGCCAGGAATACTATCAATACAATAAAGCCCGCCGCGATAATAAAACCGAGCTCTTCAGCTATCACTGCAAAAATCGAGTCTCCTGCGACTTCTGGAAGATACTGAAATTTCTGTCGCGAGTGTCCGAAGCCGAGTCCGAACATACCGCCGGAGCCAATCGCGAGCATTGCTTGGTTGATGTGGTATCCGACACCTTGGGGATCCAGCTCGGGATGCAAGAATGTCATGAATCGAGCAGCGCGGTATGGTGCTAGGCCGATCAACAGAGAGAACGCCACTATCCCTCCACCGCCCAAAACCAACAAATGTTTCCACGGAGCTCCTGCAACAAAGTAAACCGCTAATGCAGTCGCGACGATTACCGTCATTGTTCCCACGTCAGGTTGAAGAATCATTAATAGCATCACTATTCCGAGTGAAGATACAAACGGCACAAAGCCATTCGAAAAATCTTTCACATCTTTCTCTGCACGATTCTCGAACCACGCTGCCAGATATAACAAGAACGTAAGCTTCACGAGCTCGGCCGGCTGAAAACTAAAACCGCCTATCAAAATCCAACTGTGTGCAGATCCAAAGTCTGCGCCAACTCCGGGTATGAATACGAGTATCAACAATGCAATGGACACGAAGAGTAATATGGCCGAAATCTTTTTCCAAAACATATACGGCACTCTGGAAAAAATAAACATCGCAATAAGTCCAGGCAGGATTCCAACCAAAGCCTGATGTTTAACGAACCAATATGTGTCTCCAAATTTATCAAATCCGAGCGGCCCCGATGCGCTCGTTAGCATTACAAAACCAAAAATCACCAACCCTAAGATCAGTGATAATAATGGAAGGTCTATTGAACGCTTAGAATTCACAGTTACATTGTGCCAATATCAAGAAGCGCCAATGCAATACCAAGCGTGCTGAAAACGAACGATATAACCCAGGCTCGCATCACAATCTTTGGTTCCGGCCACCCAATTGCTTCAAAGTGGTGATGAATTGGAGTGGACTTGAAGATCTTCTTTTTTCTGATTTTCTTTGAACTCATTTGCACGATAACAGAGAAAGACTCGAGTACGAGCACGATTCCGATAATCGGTAACAACAGCGCCATATTGGTCAACATAGCAACGACTCCAAGCGTGACTCCGAGCGCCATGGCTCCCGTGTCCCCCATGAAAAATCGCGCTGGGTATATGTTGAACCAGAGAAACGCGAGTAATGCTCCTGTTATAGCTGCGCACAAAGCAGCGAGATCGTAACTGCCCTGTGCAAATGCAATAGCGCCAAAAGCTGCAAAAGATGCCATTATCACTCCGCCAGCGAGGCCATCGAGTCCATCCGTCTCATTGACTGAGAACGCTGTTGAGCCGACTATCAACATGAATATTGGGATATACCAAAGTCCAACCTCAAAGTCGCCGACGAACGGAACGTGGAACAAGTCCCAATCAAGCTTGAAGTAAAACCAAAGTGCACCAACCAATGCGATTGCGGTGTATACAACAATTCTGTACCAAACGCTCATTCCGCCTCCATGTGGTCCAATCTTTCGTACGTTCATCCAGTCGTCAACGAGTCCTACGAGCGCCGACGCTACGAATGCTCCGAGTGGCAACAGTGTCTCAGATCGCGTCAAGAAGTTGAGCCTTCCTATCACGCTCTCCGGCGCAAAACTCCAAACCACGAACAGTACTATCGAGATCAGCAACACCGTTACCCATATCAAGGCGCCCCCCATCGTTGGCGTACCGGATTTCTTTGCGTGCAATTTTGAGAAAACTGGAGCTCGGCTACTACTCCTTATCTGCTTTCCGAGTTTGTATTTATACAAAATGTGCGTCAACAACGGAGTCCAAGCAATGGCAACCACAAAAGTTATTGCCGCCAAAATGATTAATCTTACAATTTGAAATCCGTCCATAAGCACTAAACGTTTATAAGAAGAACAAAGAAGAGCGCGGTCACTACAACCAGAGATACAACAACGTGAGTGATCGCCAACATGTCTGACACGAGTTTAGATTCTCGTCTTTCACGCTTGCTCAAAATAGTGTTCAAGATAAAAACTACAGTTGCAAACGCGGGCAGTGCAAAAACATATTGCCAAGCTCCAAGGTAGTCGACGCCAAAGTAAATGTTGTAGTGTAGCGGAATTATTTCCCCAGCCTCTAGCAACGGCGCCAATCTCCACGGCGGGATTGCCCAAGCCATAGCTAATAGAACGATCGTTATGATCGCTGACCATCTTGGAACTCCAGGGGGTAGCCACTCACGAAATATACGTTGCAATTTCATACTTGATTAAGCATAGAATACCCAAAATTCGCAAAAAAAACAACCGTTCGATAAATCGAACGGTTGGCTTTATTTTTGTGGGATAATGTGTATAAACTTTCGCTTCTTCAACAATCCTACAAAGTTTGCTACACGTCGAGTTGAGAACTTCACGTTGCCTGCTATTGCAGAATACAATGTGTCGTCTGTTGCTCTTCGTACATTTTTTCCTGGGTGGAATTTTGTTCCGCGTTGGCGGACGAGTATCTCACCTGCATTTACAACCTCACCATCTGAGCGTTTAACTCCTAGACGTTGAGCGTTTGAGTCTCGCAAGTTGGATGTAGATCCACCGGCTTTCTTGTGAGCCATAGAAGTATCTTACAAATAAAGGGGTGCCAGGGATCGGCTATACCGAATCCGGCTATTTCGTGAAGTTGCACATAACCTCATTTCGTGGCGAAAGTGTACTATATTATTGGAAATTGGTCAATGGCCAAATAGCACAACGCAATTAAATGACGAAATAGATCTGATATGCGATCTATTTCGTCATTTCTAGAATACTAATAGCTGGGGTCAGACTGTGAATTGTCGCTTTTTGTGATTTCACTAGGGCTTGGTCGCAAATTCACTCAATGCAATGTTAGAAGTAAAGACTTGACCCCAAATAAAAATGTGACAATGTACGCTCCGACCCCAGGAATCCACGATTCCAGAATCCAGACTTGACCCCAAATCGCACAAATCACAAGTTTATGTTTGGTCTGCCACCAAAAGTGGTGCATTGAATTGTTTAATGCGAGAGGCTCGCTGGTATCGTAACGAGTTAGTGCCATATGGCACTAACTCGTAAATGTACTGAAACCAACATGCGCCATAACACAAAAAACCGAGCATGTGCTCGGTTTTATACTACTTTCACCAATTACTTCTCGGGCTTCTCCTCAACGATCACACTAAAATTCGCCTCATACCCGCCAGCGAACTCGGCTACGAGTTCGAACGTACCGGTCTCCTTAATGGGCTCGTGAGACTGTATTTGCTTCACGCCCAACTTAATCCCCTTTTCCTTTGCGGCTTTCACGATATCCTTTGCCGACACCGCAGCGTAAAGCGTACCGTCTTCGTTCGTTCGCGCTACAACCGTTAGCTCCACGCCTTCGAGCATATTCGCGCCCTCCTTGGAAATCTTCTCCCCACGCTTCGCTTCCTTCAACGCCTTTGCCTCCTGAGCTTTAATCTTGTTGATTGCATCTGGAGTCGCCGGAACTCCCATGGCTTGCGGGAACAAGAAGTTTTGAGCGTAACCATCGCTCACGTCTATAACATCCCCTCTAAAACCTTTACCTTTAACGTTCTCTATTAGTATAACTTTCATAATGTATAAATCTTACTTTGTATCGTACTTCTGCACAAGCAACGTTCCGCCCGCCGCAGACACTGGCAATACTATGATGTTTAATACGGGGATAATGAGTCCGAGCGCCTTGGCCATACCCATGCCAACAACCGGCAACCAATTCCGGATCACCCACTTGCGCCTCGCGCCGAGCACGAGACCTCGCCTATACAATGCTGGTCCCACCGAGTCTGCTCCGAGTGTTAACACGAGTAGACCAAAGCCCAAGCTCGCGCTCACAAGCTGACCCAATACCGGAATGAACTGCATAAAAAACATCAGTATCATAATCCCTCCAAGTGCAACGAGCTTTTGTGCCTCCTGTGAGATCGTCATCACTACCTCTTTGTACCACGGTCGCTCGACGATCTGTACCTTGTGATTCTTGTCTACGCGCGCGCCGATCTCTTCGTAAAATGGTGCACCTATAATCTCGGCAATGATCGAGAATAGGAATGCGTAGACCACGAGAAAGATCAAAGTTAAGAGTATTATCACTATCCACTCAAGCGTAAGCTCGTACCATCTGCCTCCACCGTTTCCTATGAGCTCGACAATCCAGGGAATGAACTTGGTTACTAAAACAAAAATCGCTCCGGCAAAAAGAGCTATGTTGACCATCACCGGAACTACGAGTAACCACAGGACTCCTTTCACTTGAAACATCTCGTCCCAACCTCGGAAAAGCATGGAGAAACCATCAACGATTTTTGTTGGCATATGGATTCACTTTGTTTCTACGTCTAACCTGGCGCACAATCAACTGCACGGCCTTGTCCACAATCATGTTCATATCCTCGTACTCCGACCACATCTTCACGTCCTTCAAGTCCGCCCACTTGCGACCCTTGATAGGCTCACCGGGGCCCTTTTTCTTGATACGCTTAAACCGCGCATCCGCAGGCGCTTCGAACAAAAAGTAGTGTATGTCTTTTTTGATAGTGTCGCCTTTCCTGACGTATCGATCCTCAAACGTAATCATGATCTTGCCGAGCTTGCGCACGAGCCTTAGGCCCTGAAGCCCAGTCTCCTCGTAAATCTCGCGACGCGCTGTCTTCTCGATAGACTCACCTTTCTCCACGTGACCCTTTGGAAACGTCATCTTGCCAACCGAATCTTTGACAAACGCAACCTGGACACCGCGCTTGGTGACCCTATAGACGATACCGCCTGAAGATATTTCGTTCCTCACTGCCATGCTTCTATTCTACACTATTCAAAATCTCAATCGCCCTATCAAGCTGAGGATCAACCTCGGCCTCGAAGTCTTCAACCGTATATTCAACAATTTCATCGGGTGTAATGCCGTCGTCTTGGATTGATCGACCCTTTGGCGTTAACCATTCCGCGATAGTAATCTTAATCCCAGAACCGTCAGAGAATTCTCGATACTCCTGCACAGAACCTTTTCCAAACGTCTGAGTTCCAATAATCGTTGCAACTCCGTAGTCCTGCAACGCTCCCGCTACAATCTCCGACGCCGACGCGCTTCCACCGTTAACGAGTACGATGGTCTTGATTGCATCGAGTCTTGCGAGCCCTTGAGCATCGAACGGCTGAACGAATCCTGCTTCCATACGCTCAAATACAACCGTCTGATTTCCAACCCACTCTCCGGCAACAGTCACCGCACGATCAAGAAATCCACCTGGGTTATTTCGGAGGTCGAGCACCAACCCATCAACATCTTTAGTCAGAATCTCATTCACAGCTTTGTTGAAGTTGCGAGCAGTGTCCTCATTAAAGAAGTATAGGTTTATGACCGCAATGTTGTCCTCGGTAATCTCCCACTCCACCGAGCTTATCTCGATAGTGTCGCGAACAATGGGAATCTCCACAACGTCGTCGAGTCCATCGTGAGAAACAGTCAACACAACCGTAGTGCCTCCAATTCCTCGAATCAGTCCAACAGCTTCCTCCACGGCCATCCCACTCGTGTCAACGTCGTCTATCAGATAGATGATGTCTCCAGCCTTAATCCCAGCCTTGATAGCCGGCGAGTCTGGCAACGGAGCAACAACCACCACGCGATCGTCCTTAATCCCAATCTCCGCGCCAATCCCCTCAAACTTCCCTTCTAGATCGGTCTGAAAATCACTCGCTGCCTTTGGTGCAAAAAATCGACTATATGGGTCCCCAGCTCCATCAACCAACCCGCTCAAAGCAGAATAGAACAAGTCTTTTTCCGAGACCGGTCCGTACAAAAAGTCTTCCTGTAACGTATCCCACACCTCCCAGAACATCTGAAAGTTTACATCCTCCGCCAATTGCCTCACCTCACCAATCCCGAGCACGCGCCCGTCCTCCAGTTCTACAACCTGCTGACTATTCCTTCCAATTGCCATTCCAATTCCTAATGACACCACAATTACAATCACGACAGAGACTCCAATAGCCCACGGATTCTTACTCATCCAGTTAATTCTTTGTTGAAACATATTTTATCTACCTTTTTAACGTGCTCATTATAGCAGATCTGGTAGAATATATCTTATAACGATCCCTTGCAAAAAACGCAATATCTGCTACAGTCGCAACACTATGCATAACAGCGCAATTCGAAAGACGGTTTTCTACCTCTTTATCACGCTATTCTTCGTCTCTGCGCCGATTATTGTTTTTTACACTGCGGGTTTTAGATGGAACATAACGCAGGGCTTTACACGAACTGGGACTATGTTCATAGCTTCTGTTCCAAAAGGTGCGACAGTTTTTGTAAACGACAAAGAAGCCGAGGAGACTACGCCGGTTGTTTTAACGCGACGCACCCCAGGAGACTACAGCATTAGGATCGAATTCGACGGTCACCTCCCATGGTCCAAGCGACTCACAGTTACAGAGGGCACAACGACGTTTGTAGACAACGTCATACTGTTCGCCAACGAGGATCCGAGCCTGCACATTGCAGAAGAGATAGACGCCATTAGTTGGTCGCCAAATAAAGATGCGATAGTTTGGGCGAACCACCAAGAAGGTTGGACAGAGATTTGGGTGTCGCAGTTGAACCGACCAGCTTCAAGACTCGTTTCTAGATTTCCGCTGGAGGAGAACGTGGGAATTGAGTGGGTTACAAACGAGGTTATCTCTATCATGATCGACGGCGAAGAAACGCTTGTTCGAAGTGACGGGACAACGAGCGGGATTGAGCTCGCGAACGAGTTTAACGCCAAGGTCGCAGTGTCAGCAGACATGGTGGAGATTATCGACGGCTCGTCTGCAAAGGTAATCGCAAGGTTACCACATGGCGCGTACTCGATTCTAGATGAACGCGGACACTATATCCTGCTTGAAGACACGCTCAACAACAAGATCGCGCTACTAAATCGCAACGACGTAAACGAACCGCTACTACTATTTGAAGACGCCACCTCCGCTCAGTGGATCGGACAAGACGTCCTACTTTTTGCAACACCATTTGCAATCAGCATCTACGAGCCATCGCGCCACCAGACGAACCTCATCACACGAATCAGCGAAGAAATCCACACCCCACAATGGCACCCAGACGGAAAGTACCTCTTCTACGCCACAGACAACGAGCTACGAGTAATCGAACTCGACGACCGCGACGGAAGACGAGTGACGGTGTTGGCGACTATGGAAGACATTCAAAGTTTCTCGGTTGACCCTAAGGGGCGACGGGTTTATGTCGCTGGCGATGACGGGATTGATACTGGGATATTTAGGCGTGAACTTTACCGACGATAGACAAAGGAGCGACAGATGAACGACGTACGACGACGCGAATCGATTCTCAAGGGGCGATGGCACGGACCCGAGGTCCTGAGAACCCTCCGCCTCCACCGCGACCTCCATCCACCGTTGACCAAGGAGGTCAGAGACATCTTGCAAGGCCGCACATGTCACGACGGATCACCTGGACGTCATGAGAACTGCACGGCGCACCCTCGATGACGAGGCACGAGATCTACAATGCGAAAGACTGACCATTCTTGGCCAGTCTTATTTTTTTTAGGAGGGAGCTTTACCGGAGATAAGAAAACTACCCGGAGCCTTGGGCTGCTGGGTCGTTTTATTTTTGATCACTAACTGGACTGAGGTGCGAACAAACCGATGAGCTCCACTTGCTCAATGACATGTCCATTCATCTCATCCATCACTTCCTGCTTCGAAGCCCCCTCAGACAATTCGAGCATCGTATCCAAGGCATAAAGCTTGAAAAAGTATCTATGTTGACGATCAGGCGGTCGCGGTCCTCCGTATTCAAGTTCTCCACGAGTACTTTTCCCTCTGACACCTTCCACTTTCCAGTTTTCACTAATTTGATTTATTGTCGGTAAAATATTAAATATCACCCAATGATCCCAAACGTCAACTGGAGCTGATTCGGGAAGATCAGGGTCGTCCATGAATATAACTAAAGACTGGGCATTCTCTGGCACTTCCTCGATGGTCAGAGGAGGATTGATGTTTTCAAAGTCTCTACCATACTTCTGAGGAATGGCCTCGTTGTTGTTAAATGCAACGCTTGTCAGTTTCATATATTCAGAACCAAAAAATAATGGGGTCAAGTCTTGTATCTTAACATGTCTCCATTTTACCACGCAAAGCCAGCAAAAACCCGACCGCGAAAGTGTTCAAGGGGTCAGAGCGTGGGGTGTGAAACCGGGGTCAAGTCTTAAATCTTGAATTGCAAAAAGCGACAATTCACAGTCTGACCCCAGGTTGCTCTGACCCCAGTTTTCTTTGTGCTGAACTCGTACAAATCATGCTGTTTCGTTTGTCTGAGAGGAGACGAGCCAAATCTTCTCGTTTACGTACTCATGCAATGCCATTGGCATGATACGGCTATCCACATCCACGAGCTCTCGTGACCATGTTGCAAACGAATCGAAGTCGATTGCTTCGTCGGAAAACAGTCGATCGGCAATCTGTTCCACAATCGTAGCGCGTTCAGGAGCAAACTCACCATATTGTTCAGATGTATTTTGTAAGAACTCATCACGTGTCTTCGTATTTTGCCGAATCATCCATAAAGTTTGTAACACCTCGCCAAAATCACCCATCACAGCTTTCTCGATGCGTGCTGCGGCGTGTGCAAAGAATTGATCAGACCTCACAGTCTCCTCCCAGTCTGCGGATCGCAAAAGCTCTTCCACATTGTTTGTCTGTATATCTGACAACTCGAACGTCGTGCCACTTGCACTGACCCACTCCTGCACTCGACTTTTCTGTGTATTATCTAAACTTTTCCAATAGTTTTTAATATCCTGCAGATCTTTCCTTCGCCCATCAGTAATCTTATAAAACAGAATGACTTCCGTGGGCTGTAGGGCTATGTCGCGCTCACCAATCTGCGCTCTTGGAGCCATGGATCTATACTCCTCCACCGATACAAGGACGCCATCTTCAAGCACTATACCGTCCTCCGTTTCTGTTAAGAACATTATCTCGAACTCACTAATACCCCGATCGTCCGACCTATACAAAAATGCATTGTGCAAGCTCTCATCTAACACGCTTTCTTTATCCAGCTTCTTTCGGCTTGGATCTGTCAGCACGTACCCGTCTGCAATCGCCGCATCGAAAAACTTCAACTTATCTAGCGACGATATTATGGCATCAACATCATGGTGGTCTCTACTCCATTCGCCATCAATCAAATCAAGACCAGATCCTCCGGCAATAGCAAAATCGATATTCGCTCCTTGAATGAAATCAGCTACAACGCCAATCTCCTTAGTCATCTCCGCTTTCCGTTCCTCGCTGAGATCCTTGGAGAGCTCCGCTTCAATATATTCTTTTATGTCCCCGCGCTTCTCATATTCCCTTTGAGCGGCCAACTCCTTATAAGATCCAGCATTTTCACCTGCCATAGTATGTCTGCTATTAATAATAATGAATCGGGGTCAGGTACTTACTTCTAACATCCCCAGTTTACCCCACGAAAAGAAATCAGACCAACATGCTGTTGATCCGATTTACCAAACCACCACCGCCTTCAAAATCTTGTGATACGCCCCCAACACCGGATTCGCCACGTACTCGATTACTGGATGCGATAGATTCGGGGTCAGGTCTTTACTTCTAACATGGTATCATTCATTGCATGGCAAGACCATTAAGAATTCAATTTCCTGGCGCGTATCTTCACATCATATCTAGAGGTAACGCTAAACATGATATCTTCCTTGATGATGCAGACAGAAGATGCTGGCTTCGTACTCTCGACGATGTGATGATCCAATTTGAATGGTTGTGTTTTGCATATGTTCTAATGGATAACCACTATCACCTGTTCGTTCAAATTCCAGGCGAAAACCTTTCAGAGGGAATGCGTCAGTTAAATGGACTCTACACACAAAGATTCAACAAGAGGCACCGGCGCGTTGGACATGTATTCCAAGGTAGATATATTTCCCAAGTCATTGAAAGCGACACGTATTTCCTGGAACTCGTCAGGTACATCATACTGAATCCAGTGCGTGCAAAAATGGCTACACGTATAGCTGAATGGCCCTGGACCAGTTATCAGAAGACGGTGGGAAAAGATTCGATTCCTCCGAGTATCGCTTCGGATCGAGTCTTGGGATTGTTTGGAAACGATCGAGGAAATGCGATCGAGGAGTTTGAGCGATTCCTACAAGAAGGAGCCTACGGTAAGATCAGACTGCCAAGCGCCCCAGGAGGTATCATTGGCACAGAAGAATTCATCGAGTCGATCACCAACGGAGAAGTACTGACTAATGATCAAGAGTTTTCAATAAATGAGCGTCTGATCAGTAGACCAACTCTTGAGGAGTTGTTCTCTACGGATGCCACAGATCTCAATGCTAGAAATGAGGCGATACTGTTTGCACGAAAAGAATGTAAATATCGGGTACGCGAAATCGCCGAATTTCTTGATCTGCATCCGTCATCGATAAGTCGACTGATAAAAGAATGTTAGAAGTAAAGACCTGACCCCGTAAAAAAAGACCGGCCATACTCGGCCGATCTTCTTCTTGTTTACCAAACCACCACCGCCTTCAAAACCTTGTGGTACACACCCAGTATCGGGTTCGCCAGATACTCGATTGCTGGATGTGAGACTTCCTGTGCGTGGATCGAGCAAGATCCAGACTAACTGGCCTATCTTTTAAACCCCTCCCAAATAAATATCCTTAATTCTTTTATCCTTAAGAATCTCTTTGCCCCCTTCTAATGCTATCCGGCCATTTTCAAGAATATAAATTTTGTCCGCTATTTCAGCAGCCTGTCTAGCATTCTGCTCCACAATAATGATAGTAACACCCTGTTCACTTATGCTTGTAATTTTCTTAAATACATCCTGCATCATTTTTGGAGATAAACCTAATGAGGGTTCGTCTAACAACAATAGCTCTGGACCCTGAATCAGGCTACGTGCAATTGCAAGTATCTGCTGTTGACCGCCACTTAATGTCGCCGCATCCTGATGCTGTTTTCGTTTCAATATTGGAAACTTTTTATATATATTACTAATATTTCTCCTGATCGATTCTTTGTCCTTGAAGATGAAAGCACCCATCTCAAGATTCTCTTTAACTGTCATATTAGCAAATACCTGCCGCCCTTGTGGGACATAACTTATCCCAAAGTTTATCAGATCATATGTTGGAAGTTTCTTTATGTCCTTGCCTTTATATACAATCTGTCCGCCATATATATCGCACAAGCTGAAAATACTTTTAAGCAAAGTTGATTTACCGGCTCCATTTGGACCAATTATGGCAGTTATCTCACCTGCCTTCACGTCCATGCTGACGTCTCTAAGAACTTTGGATTTGCCGTAACCTGACTGTAGGTTTTTAATTGATATCATAGACTATTCACCTAAATATGCTTCTAAAACTTGCCGGTTGTTTTTTATTTGTTTAGGTGTACCTTCTGTTAAAACCGTGCCTTGATCAAGCACGATAACTCTGTCTGCTATTCCAAGAGTGAATACCATGTCGTGCTCTATTAACAAGATAGTTTCACCCTGCTTTTTCAATGCAATAAGTATTTCCGATATCTTGTTTCTCAACAACGGGCTCACGCCTGCAACAGGTTCGTCGAGCATTAATAAAGTATGGGGGTTGAGAATAGTTCGCCCTAACTCAACAAGCCTTTTTTGGCCGTAACTCAAATCTCGAGCGAGCTTGTTTTTTTGCTTATGCATTCCAACCATTTTAAGCATGCTATCGACTTCCCTGATCTTACTTTTGGTTATTTTATTAAGACCCAAGAAATTGCGCCAAAATTTTGTATCTTCGTTATCTAGCGCCAGTAATAAATTATCTTCTACGGTCAGGTTATCAAATAGTGTCGTTCTCTGAAAAAGTCTCGATATGCCAGCATTAGATACCTTGTCAGGGGAAAGATACGTAATATCATTGTCGTTAAAGATTATATTACCTGAATCAGGTTTGATGATACCTGATATTAAATTAAACAAAGTTGATTTTCCAGCTCCATTTGGTCCAATTAACGCTGTGATAGAATTTTTTTTGACCTGAAATGAGCAGTCATTCACCGCCTGAACTCCTCCAAAATGTTTACTATTTTTTTTTATTTCAAGCATATTACTTTAGACTTACTCTTCCATAAAATCCTTTCGGACGATACATTAGAATCAGTAACAATATTAATGCGTATATAATTTGTCTCACTGGCCCAATGACCGATGATGGGAAACCAATGAACCTTAACGGTTCTGGCAAAAGAACCAAAACTATCGTTGCAATAACAGTCCCCCTTAAAGAGGCAATTCCTCCAATGATTACTATTGAAAGCAATGGGATAATCTGTAGAAAATCGAACGAGGAAGGATCTATAAAGGTTATGTAATGAGCGTACAAGGCCCCTGCAATACCAGCAAAAAAGGCGGAGATCGCCAAGCTATGACTTTTTATTGCATATGTATTTTTCCCAAGAGTTTTCGCTGCCAACTCATCGTCTCTTATTGCCTCCAATACCTTTCCAAATGGAGATTTAACGATTTGATTCATGATTAAATAAACTGCGACAGCAATCACGATAACGAAAATCAAGTATTGAGAGTTGCTGGATATTTGTAGTCCAAAAAAATCAGGCTTTGGAATACCGGCAAGGCCTAAAGATCCGTTGGTAAGATTCGTCCAGTTTAATGCAATGGCGTAAACAACAAATGTAAATCCCAAGGTCGCTAAAGCAAGATAGTCTCCTTTTAGTTTATTTGTGGGAAATGCCAACAGATAACCAAAGATCAAACTCAAAACACCTGCCGCTAAAAAAGAGATTCCAAAAGGGACACCGTTTAATGTCAACAATGCCGAGGTATAGGCACCTATGGCATAAAAAGCGATATGGCCTAAGTTGAGCAATCCTGTGTACCCTAATGCCAACTGTAGCGAGAGACAGAGTATTAAATAAATCCCGACTAGGATTAAAAGATGAATGATATATGCTGACAACATACTATATTTCTACAGAATTTTACCTGTATAATTCTTCACGCCCATTATCCCCCGCGGCCTAAGGATCAAAAAAATAAACAATACAATAAATGCAATGGCGTCTTTGTATCCGGACGGCAAAAACCAAACACCTAAAACTTCGATTAGTCCCAATAAAAATGCACCGGCTATCGCACCCGGAACGCTACCAATGCCACCAATGATAGAGCCTATGAATCCCTTGATAACTAAATTCGTTCCCATTGAGGGCTCAAGATTTTGTTCCATGCTGATCAAGACTCCGGCGATACCTGCCAAAGATGATCCCATGATAAAACTGTATGCGTAAATCTTTTTTGAAGAAATACCAATAATCTCTGCAACTTCTTTGTTATTTGAAACAGCGCGCATTGCTTTACCGATCTTTGTTTTTTTCATGAACAATATAAGACCTATAAACAAAATCATCGCGAACAATATAATGACAATTTGCAAAGGTGTGATCATTGCGCCAAATAGACCTATGCCAACTCCACCTTCAAGATAATCAATAGTCTTAACACTCGGGCCAAAAATTAATAAAATTACAGATTCAAATAGAATTAATAAAGCTACACTGGCAATTAATAAAATTACATTGCTAGCTTTTCTTTTTCTCATTATCTTATAAACAAACTGATTCATGAGCCACCCTAAAAAGCCAGCAAAAACTATTGTAGCCAAAACGGAAAGCCAAAAATCAATACCGAGAACTCCATACATCAGATACAAAAAATATGCAGAGAAAGATACTGCTATTCCGTGGGCGAAATGAATGAATTTATTTGTAGAATAAATCAAAGAAAACCCGGCAGCTACCAATGCATAGATAGCGCCAGCTATTAACCCATTAAATAATAGTTGGATAGCGATTGACATCGCGGAAGTCTTATAACTATTGATTATTCTATTACAGAAAAGGATTCGGTATAAATGAATCCTTTTCTGTATGTATACATTTATTCAGCACTGACCAGGCTCCACTTATTATCTACAAATTCGTAAACATCATTTCTCAATTGCATTACTCGATCCTCAAATCCACTGGAATTGATAATTCCACTTCCTACACCATCGTATTTTTTCAACTGTTTGAACGCACATGCCTTGTCACCTGCTTCGCATTCCGCGAATACTTCCTTCAATATAATCATTTGGTCATACCCAATCATAGAATATGTGAGTACGATGCCCTCAGCTTTTCCATACTTGGCATTAAATTTCTTTGCAAAATCAGATTCCGGTAGTGCTTCCGGATCTACAAAATCTACACTGAGAACCTCGCCTTGTAATTTTGAAGCCTTGCTAGCCAAGCTATCATTGAAAATACATTCTGAAGCGGTTGCACAGAAAAACGAGAAATCAAGCCCTAATTCATTGATCTGATCAAACATCTCAATATATTCAAAATCGATTCCAACCGTCAACAAAGCATCAACTCCGTCCTGCTTAGCTTTTAGCAAGTGCGTTCTGTAATCCTTTTCACCAAAGTTATACCAGTACTCCGAAATGTCGGAATCAACCTTCTGCGCACCTTCAAGGCAAAACTCATTATATCCCGTTTTTGACATCAACACCCCAAGCTTCTGATACTTCCCATTTTCCTTAGCATATCGGATCAGATCCTCACACCCAGTAAGTGAATCAAAATTTATCTTGAAAGTGTAAGGATTGTCCAAGACGCTTCTTGCAAATGAAGCCGTTATCAATGGTGTTTTTGCATTTTCAGAAATTGGATTCATCGCAATTGCCGATATGTGAAATAAGGTTGTCAGAACGTCTGGACTCTGTGTATCGATAATAAAATTGGCGGCAGTAGCGCTTTTGCCCGTATTCATGCTGTCATCTTCAACAACCAACTTTATATTTTTTCCATTAACACCTCCTTGAGAATTAATTTCATCAACTGCAAGTTCCATGCCTTGAACCCAAGGCTGTCCCAAGGCAGCTCCAGGTCCAGACAATGAAGTAACTACACCAACTATATATTCATCAGCAACTTGGGATGACTGTTGTTTTGAGTTATTCAGCAAAAAAGCAAGAGCAATCACCGCCAAAATAACTATCAAGCCAATCAACCATTTGGAATTCTTTTTGTTCATAATTATGCTTATTGAATATACGAGAGTTTGATTTATACTAAAAATCTATATAAAGTTAGGTGCTGTCATGGCTACAATATGCACATTCTACCACAACAAAAGAAAAAAACAGATCGCTTTGGTGAAAAGAATCGCGCGACGAATCCTTGTAATGAATCGGGGTCAGGTACTTACTTCTAACATCCCCAGTTTACCCCACGAAAAGAAATCAGACCAACATGCTGTTGATCCGATTTACCAAACCACCACCGCCTTCAAAACCTTGTGATACGCCCCCAACACCGGATTCGCCACGTACTCGATTACTGGATGCGATATTTCTTGTGCGTGGATTGAGCCTGCCATCTGTTTCAGTATCTCGCGGTCTGGGACCTTGCGGATTGACTTGCTTAGTGCTCGGCGTTCCTGAATCATTGCTCGTGTCTCCGGGCTTGTGAGTGCTTTGTATGCCTCTAGTTTTTTCTTGAGCCAGCCGTTCTTTGTGGCGAAGATCAGGCTCGCGAGTTCCGAGATCAGCATTGGCACTGCGATCAATGCGAGGGTTGCGAGTTTTAGGTGTGCGAAATGTGTGATGAAACGGTTGCGTTCCATCCAGAAAAACTTGTCCATGCTTCTTGAGAACTCGTAGCGGTGGTAGACAATCGAGTCTTTTGCGTATCCAATCTCGTGCCCTGCTAGTCGCGCGCGCCAGCTTAGGTCTACGTCTTCGTGGTACATGAAGTAGCGTGGGTCGAAGAGTCCGCCAATCTCGTCTACGACGGATGTCTTTACGAGTACCGCTGCGCCACTTGCGTAGAACTTGGGTCGGTTGGATTTTATGTCCGCCGGGCGCTGTCCATTTCCGTCTGCGTATCCCTGCCCCAAGAAATGTAGACAGTTACCGTGCGAGTTTAAAAGCTCGGGACGGTCAAAGAGCATTATGCGAGATTGCACGAGCGCGACGTTTGGATTCGCGATCGAATATTTTACAACTTGATTCAAAGCATTGCGCTCAATAACCGCGTCTTGATTCAACAAATACACCATATCCGCACCCCACTTTTTCGCCTCGTCATATGCGCGCGAATGCCCTCCTGCGAACCCTGTGTTCTCCTCATTTTTTACAAAAAATATCTCAGGCAAACTCGCACCAATTTTCGGAAACCATTCCTTTTGAATATACTCCGATGCGGATCCTTGCGAAGATGGATTGTCCACAATCACAAGAGCCCATCGATCCTTCGGGTAGCGCAAACGCTCGAGCGCCTTTAGGCACCGTTCAATGTCCTTTTGTCCACTCGGAGTCCAGTATGTTACAAGCTGGATAGCAACTTTGGGAGTGTCCAATATCATATCTGTTTATGAAACCATTTCGCCGAGTATTTCAACCAACTAGAAACATGAGCCCGAGCGAGTCTATTGGTGAGCAAGTTCTTCACGGTACCGCTCTTTGACGCCGAACCTTGGCCATAAACATGGAACACCTCGGCTTCCGGTAAGTAGTACACAGGGCGACCGCGATCCCAACAACTACGGCATAGATCAACGTCTTCGTAGTACATGAAGTAGCGCGAATCGAAGCCTCCAATCTCGTTGAATAACGAGCTCTCGATCATGAACGCAGAGCCCTGGACCCAGTCGACAATGCGATTCGAATCGTGGTCAAAGTCGTTCATTAAAAATCGATTCTCCAACTCGTTTCGCGACTTGCCAACAAGGTTTGTTCTGCGCACCAACGGCATATACCACGCCGGAAATCTGCGACAAGTTTCCTGCACACGACCGTCCATATATCGAACTCGTGGCGCTGTTATTCCTACGCGCGGATACTTCTTCATGAACGCGTGTAATTTATCAAAAATCATCTCATCCTCAATCCTCGTATCAGGGTTCAAGAAAAAGTAATAATCAGCTTCAATTTCCTTCGCTCCACGATTCGACGCACTACCAAAACCAGAGTTCTTGTTACGCAAAAGCACTATGGCATCTTCCATATTCGACTTGCAAAACGAGTGCGCATCAAACTCGGTCGACGCGTTGTCTACCAATACAAAAGAAACATTGAGCGCCGAAGCCCCCATTGCCCTCTTTAAACTTTGCAGACAGCCGTCCTCAATACCGTTATACGAGACCATGACGACTGCAACATCAACGTGCTCTTTTTCCATACCAGGAGCGTTTTTTCTTGATTTCTGGGTAATAATCTAATGTGTCTCTGAGCGTTTTGACCAATATCGACGGCTTCGTAATGGCAAAATACCCCATTTTCGCAAGCTCGAACGGTACTACTGCCCATCCACGTTTCACCATATCCTGCACAGACATGTGAGTCAACAGATTCCAGAGATGGTTTCTATAAGACCAAAATTGTACTGAATAAGAAATGTGTTCACGCTTTGAGGACTTTTTAAAGGTTCTCTTATGGTAAGCGTGAGCGTTATCAACGATCCTCGAGCTCCAACCACCGCGCCTTAAACGGTAAGCAAGATCGACATCTTCTTTGTACGATCCATACATCGGATCAAACAACATGCGATCCATCGACGACTCCTCCACCGCCTCGCGTCTATACGTTGGCAAACAACCAGACACACCAAGCATCAACTCGTCGCACTTGTTTGCGAGCTCTCCTGAACCTCGATCCACGACCTTGCCGTGCACGAGTTCGGAGATACCGAGTGAGTCGACAACGTTACTCAACGCAACACGCTCCATCTCCCAATCCCATCTGTATATCGTACCCGACGCCGAGCCTAAACTCGGACACGACTCGAAAGCCTCGCGTTGCCTCTGAATAAACTCCGGTGTCAGTATCACGTCTGGGTTCACCAGTGTAACGAGGTCTGCGTCGTGCATCGTAAACAGTTTCTGATGCCCTCCCGCGAATCCAATGTTCTCGCCACTCTCCATGTATACGATCGGTAATTTTGTCTTGAAGGCATGAACCAAGGCTCGTGTCTCCGCTCGATCTATCGACATGTTTTCGAGTACATACAGTGTCCAATCACGGTTATTTTGGCTAACCAAAGACTCGAATAAGGTCGGCAAGTACTTAGAACTGTTGTATGTAACCAGTTGTATTGCGAGCGTCATAGATCAGCGCTTAACGAGATCGTAAACAGCCCCAGCAGTGATCGCGAACGGTCTCACGACGCGCAAGATAGCCGACTGCCACCATGGATGCCACTTCGCGAAATACGAAATCATGCTCTTGGAAAACAGTGCTTGTTTACGCGCGACTTTTACCTGCGCAAAACTCTGCCCAACAAGATCGTGACACTCAGCCTCTGCGCAGTAACGTATCTGGTACCCGGCTTCGCGAACGCGTTTGCAGAAATCAACCTCCTCAAACCAAATGAAATATCTCTCATCGAGCATGCCAACAACGTCCATCACATCACGACGAAACGCAAAGTAAGATCCGCGAACGTGATCCACATTTTGAGTACGGGTGTAATCAAAATCAGTTGCAAGATAACGGTCAATCGCCTTCAACTTTAGAAGATGAGGAACCTTCAACAACAATGCGAGCTGATCGACAATACTCGGATCCCGTCTCACAGACGCAATCGGCTTCCCTTCACCGTCGAGTAACTTCACGCCCAACACACCAATCGCGAGGTTTTCCATGAGTAAATTATGTGTTCGTCCAAGCGTACCCTGAACAACTTTCATATCCGGGTTCAAAAGTACCATCACATCTCCTTTTGCGAGCTCGAGTCCTTGATTACACGCATGTGCAAAACCAGAGTTCCAGTCGTTGGATACGAGCTCAACTTGTGGAAACTCTCGTCTAACCATAGCTCGTGTGCCATCGACTGAAGCGTTATCAACTACAATTACCTCAAAATAAACCTCATCGGTTAATTCAAATAAACGTGCAAGGTTCTCCCTGAGAGCTTCTTGCACGTTCCAACTTACAATAATTATGGACAATATAGGTTTCATCTAGAGCTCTAAATACGAGTTCTCACCAGCTATCAGCTTATGACCACGCGGGAACGACTTGTTCTCAGGCATGATAGTCGCCTGCGGACCAACGATGCTATCCACTATCCTCTTATTCGACGTCTCAATCCGAGTGTCCTTCATAATAATCGAATGCTCAACCTCGGTCCCAACCACCATCGATCGATCGCCAATCGTAGTATGCGGTCCAATGTAAGCGTTCTGTATCTTCACGTTATCGCCAATCACGACAGGCCCTCGTATCAACACGTTCGGCCCAATCACCGAGTCGCGCCCAATCTTCACGCGCCCCTGTATCTGCACGTCATCGAGCTTGATTATGGTCTCGTCGATCTGCGCTTCATCCGTAGTCATCTCGTTCAACAACAACTGGTTTCCCTCGAGTAACGCCTCTGGTGTCCCGGTATCCTTCCACCAACCAACCATCGTCCCATATCCCGCGCTACCATTCTTAATGATATGCGTGTTGATGTCCGCGATCTCGTACTCGCCACGAGCAGAAGGCTCGATAGTCTCGTACGCCTCCAAATACTTATTCATCTTATAAATATACAAACCTGTCTGCGCAAAGTTCGACAACGGGCTCGACGGTTTCTCGTGAATTGCCACAAGCTCGCCAGCCTCATTAAACTCCGGCACTCCAAACCGTTGCGGATCCTCAACCTCCACGAACGCAAAACTCGCATCGAGCTTGTCGTTATTAAACCTATCAACCATCTCCTTCAAGGATCCAAGAACAACGTTGTCTCCAAAATATAGAAGAACATCATCACCACCAATCCAATCGCGCGCGTTATACAAAATGTGTCCAACGCCCAAAGCGCCACCCTGTTGCTCGATATAGGTGATCTTCACTCCCCATTTTGATCCATCACCACAAACCTCCTGAATCACCTCCTCGCCTGGATTCACATTGATTGCGACCTCGGTTATTCCAACGGCGGAAACTTTTTTCAATGCGTTAAAAAGCATCGGCTCGTTTGCCAATGGAATTAGGTGTTTATTCAATGTCCACGTAATCGGACGTAAGCGCGTTCCTCTACCTCCGGCCGCAATAACTGCCTTCATACTCAATGATTACGATTGTAAATAGTCTTTCAAAGCCTCCTGCCACGGCCTCAATGGCGCCATCTTGGTACACAGAAGTTCCGAATACCGAGGCCTATTCGCTGGTCTCATGAATCTTGCACCAGAAATGGGTGTTATGTCAATGCTTACGCCCTTGATTTTGAAAGCCTCCTCCGCCAACTCCTTCCAAGTGCACGAGCCTGTGTTTGCAGAATGATACACGCCAGCGGGCATATTCTCTACGATTTCACGTGATCTCAGGGCAAGATCGTGTGAATATGTCGGCGATGCACTCTCATGGTCAACAAGGTCGAGATGGTCGCGATCTTGAGCTAGCCCGAGCATCATGTCTACGAACGACGGCTTTGCGCCCTCACTCTGAGCCTTGGGACCAAACAGCCAATTCAACCTAATCACGTACGAGTTCGAGTGCTTTAGAACCTCGAGCTCGCCATCACGTTTGGTAGTCGCGTATACATTTTGCGGATCCGTTTCTCGAGTCTCGTCGTAGCCATCAGCATCGTCACCTTTAAAAACATATCCCGTCGAGTAGTGAACAAACGGAATTCCAAGCTCGTCGGTCAGGCTCGCGAGTTCACCCGGAACTCGCGCATTAAGCTCGTACGCGAGCTGGCCCTGGTCAGTCTCTGCGCCATCAACATTGTTGAACGCAACACAGTTAAAGACGAGGTCGGGCTTCAGATTGGTGATCTTGTCACGAGCATCATCGGCGTCCATAACATCGCACTCATCACGATCCCAAGCAACAACCTCATGATCCGAGTAGACGTCCACGAGTCGCCCTCCAAGATTTCCTTTTGCTCCCAATATCAACACCTTCATATTACATTGGTTCGATTTCAGATAACATCGGATGGTTTCGATCACGCTCGGATAAGATCGCATCCTCGAGTTTGATTGGCCACTTCACCCCGATCGCAGGATCGGCGAGATTCACGAACGCGCTACTCTTGTACGCGTCTTCACTCCAATGCGCGTTCACACTATAAAGATAATAAACGTCGTCTGTGAGACACTGATACGAGTTACCGACTCCGCTTGGCACGAACACCGCCTTCTCGTCGTCGAGCTCGACTGTCACCACGCGACCAAACGACTCACCTTTACGAAGATCCACATACGCAACAAAAACGCGACCTGTCACTATCGTCACGTATTTGTCCCACGGCTCAGCATGAAAACCTCGCGTCACACCTAGCTTGTTGAACGCCAAACTATTCTGCACAATCTCAAACTCGCTCGGCAGTCCCGCAGCCACAAGTTTTTCTTTCTGATACTTTTCCTGAAAAGACCCTCTCTCATCACCAACCTTTGTTACGTCAAAAATAATCAGCCCCGGAATCTCCGTCTTGTGACCTGTAACCTCTGTAGTTGGTACACCCATACTATTTTGAATCGTAATTTTTTTTGTAATACTCCTGATAATCGCCACTTTTGCATCGATCAACCCACTCTTGATTTTCATCGAACCATTTGATAGTCCTATCGAGTCCTTCCTCCAAACTCACGCTCGGACTCCAACCAAGCTCCCGCTTTGCCTTTGACCAATTGATTGCATATCGTCGATCATGCCCTGGACGGTCTTTCACAAACTCAATCTGATCCTCACTCGCACCAACGAGCTCTATAATCCTCTTAGTAAGATCCATATTCGTAATCTCCTCCTCTCCGCCAAACAAATACGTCTCGCCGATCTTTCCTTTATGCAAACATGCATCAACTGCTCGAGCGTGATCCTCAACGTAAATCCAATCGCGGATCTGTTGCCCGTCACCGTAAACCGGAACAGTCTCGCCCGCCTTCAGGTTCGAGATGAACAACGGAATCATCTTCTCTGGGAAGTGGTAGGGGCCATAGTTGTTTGAACAGTTCGAAATTGTGATCGGAAGGTCATGCGTATGGAAATATGAGCGCACGAGATGATCCGACGCAGCCTTGGTTGCCGAGTACGGATTACGTGGAGCGTACGGTGTGTTTTCGTCGAACTCGGGATCGTTGGGCCCGAGCGCACCGAACACCTCGTCGGTCGACACATGGTGAAACCGCTTCAGGCCGTTTGCGAGCGCGGCATCGAGAAGTACGAGAGTGCCGAGAACATTCGTATTCACAAACTCGCTCGCATCCATTATCGATCGATCAACATGAGACTCCGCGGCAAAGTGCACGATAGCATCTACCTCGCTCACAAGCTTAAACACAAGATCACGATCCGTGATAGAACCGTGAACAAATGTGTAGCGAGAATCATCCTCGATATCACTAAGATTCTCAAGATTCCCCGCGTACGTTAAAGCATCCAAATTAACGATCTCGTCTTCCGGATGAGCTCCTAAATAGTACCGAATAAAATTAGACCCAATAAACCCAGCTCCGCCTGTAACAAGTAGTTTCATAGTCTTTTGATATTAACCTATTGATCTCGCTTGGTCAAAAATTGACCAAGCTTAGTATATTTCCCAATTTTCTCCGATCGGAGAAAATTGGGAAATATATTCTAAAGGCTACCTCGGATTGCCTCGGCGTCCTCCGCGATCTGCTCCTTCGATCGCTCAACGTGGCCCCATGGTTTGTGACCGTCGCCTTTGAATCTTGGCAACATGTGGATGTGTGGGTGCATTACTACCTGGAATGCCGATTCGCCGTTGTTGATGTAGATGTTGAGTCCGTCCGCGTTAACCGAGTTCTTAACCGCGCCGGCGATCTTGTGGGCTACTCGGAACCCTTCGACTATCGATTCCTCGGATGCGTCGAATATGTTCGTTGCGTGCTCCTTCGGTATTACGAGCGTGTGACCAGGAGCGCTTGGCATAATATCCATGATCGCAATTGCGTGCTCGTTCTCGAACACCCTGTTCGACGGCAACTCGCCTTTTATAATTTTGCAGAAAATACAGTCTTCCATATATCTAGGTTTATTTTATTAAACGATGATACCACCATGCGAGACTCACGATGAAGAGCGCGAGGAAAAGGTGCGGTGAGAATACTCGGGTGACCGAAGTTGGTATCAAAATCTCGATGAACACAAAAGTTATCCAGCTAATCAGGCTCGTGTATGTCAAAGTTTTTGCTATCAATCTTTTGTCCATATCAAAAAACTTTATCCCATACGAGGCTTATCACGTCACCGAACGAACGCTCCTCTCTCCTAAACGTCATCTCAATCTTATGAACGTCTACGGATGCATCACGATCCGACACGCGTGGTAACGAGAATACAAAACGGTACGACCCACCCTCAAGCTCGCTCTCCGTCGCATCTTCACCAACCCCTTCACGTTCCAAGTTAAACAACGGGAACGTCGCGCTCGCAACCGTCCAGTTGCCGTCACGTTCTGTTCGCGGATACTCGGCTACCAGATAGTTCACTCCAAGTTTATCTAGGTCTGTTCTGTCGTCGAGTTTTACAGGGAACGGATTGAAAAACGCATCACGAGAAAATGCTATGCGACCGTCGGTCACCACAACAAGATCGCCTCGAGGAATAACGATCTCGGTAATCCCCGCATTATCGTTCTCGATATTGTACCGCTCATGAGGAATCGCTATCTCAACGTCGTCAGAGCCCACTTTTACTGTCTGAACGCCCTCTGCATGCCTTGTAAACAACGTAAGATGCTGTGCATCGGTCCACAGTCGAACCTCATGTTCACCGTCTACATATCCCACCTCATCGCCAATATTGATGTTCGAGCTGTAGGTAAGCTTCGGCAAGTTCGTATTCACCTCACGCCAATAAATATCGCTCCCAGCATTCATCTCAACCTTGAGCAATCCCGGCTGTAACCCCTCCGCTTCCACACGCAAGAACCTGCGATCAATCGACGCGTTCGTAGACTGCTCAACGCCATCATCCTCAGCCTTCACCTCGCCCACCAACTCGTCGTCTTGATACACGCGAATGGCAACCGGGTCCTCTCCTACGTTGCGGTTCATATCCATGTACATCACTTCCATCTCAAAGTTTCGGCCATCGGTCGCCGTTACAAACTCGTGAAAACCGCGCAATGATACCGCATCTTGACGAACAGGTTTTCCGCGCAACCAGTCACGCGGAACAAGTTCACCCTCGGGAAGATCGTAGTGATACGTAGCAATCTCGGACAACGACGGAGGGTCATCCAAAAACTGATCAAGATTATCGTAAACCTTCTCTCTTTGCATGAACACTAAATTTGCTCGCCTCTCAGTCTCCCAATCGAGCTCATCTATAGTCTGATGAACCATGGGCTCGAGCATAATCTGGCCAGCATCCGCGTTAACAGTTGCACCGATCTGTGCGACTGGTTGGTCCTTGGGATCGAGCCAAACGTTTATATCGACAGTCTCATAATTCCCCGGAGGCGTAACCGATAAGTAGATCGGATCCCCCTTTAGCTGTACAAACTTATCCCCATTCGCATTCTTGAGATCCGCAGAAACCCGCCCACTCGGTCGCAGACCATGAATGAACGGAGACTGCACCCCAGTCTCCCACTCAATAGTCTTCACCCCGTCAAGATCCAGATAGTTGAATCCTACGAACGCAAGTAAGGCGATCGGCACTGTCACAATTACGATTTGAATCAACTTCGTCATCTTGAAATTTTGTATAACGTTTTATCTCCTATTTGATCAATGTTCTCGATTACGAGCTCGAATGGCGCTAATCTTACCGCCTCCAAATGCGCCACATCCTCTTCTGGAAGGGTTAGACCATAATAGTAAAGCTCTGCGCGATTTTTCTCAACCGTATCCAACATCAACGGCAACGCGGCATACGTAGTCTCGTCACGAAGCGGGACAACTACATCTCTATATGGAAACAATATTTTGTCTGATCTGTCTACAATAATCAGGTCGCCCTCACTTGTTTGATCGAGTATGGCCGAACGTTCTGCGTCGTAACCCTCCAAATTCGCGGCTATATATGCCAACCCCTCGTCGTGTCCATACATAGTAAGCCTTAGACCTATCATTAAGAATGCCAAAATCCATATTGCCTGAGACGCAATTTGATATTTATAACTACGTTTTCTTGAAAATCCCGTGTCTAATGCGTAGCCAATGAACGGTGTCATCATGACGGTTATTGGAAGCCAGTATCGAATGTACGACGTTCCGAGCGTGATTGCGTTTGGATCAGGGTTGTCGTTCAGATTCCACGAGCCATATAGAACTACTAGATATATCGAGATTAGAGCTCCTATCAACATCAAAGTCTTAAAACCGCGCACTTTTTTGTAGTCGAATGTCCTCCATCTAAGACCAAGCAGACCCAATCCGTACAGTGCAAAGAACGACCAGAACACAAAAAACGCAAAGTGGAAGTCCCAGAAATTTTGCAAAATGTTTGCCTCGTGAATTCCAAATGGGAAGATAAGATCTAGTCCGAGCGGTAACGACTCAAGCTCGACTCGTTCAATTGCCACTGCAACGGGCACTGGATCTACTACGACATTGTAGCCGTTGATCAACCCGGATCCGTATATTGCTGAGTTTAACTGAAACATTATGGCTATTGGTATCAATAACCCGATAGCGGATACAGCAAGCTCGCGGACTGGGAGTTTACGTTTTGCCCACAAAACGAACAGTAATACTGGTAGCAACCATACGAGCTCGTTCGTGCGCGCAAAGATCGCCATGCCCACCGAGAGACCTCCGAGTAACAACATCGCTTCACGCCACAAATCCGGGCGCTTCGTGATCCGTTTATTTGCAAGGACATACCAAAAGTATATCGCGAATATCAACATTGATACGAACATGATGTTTGGATGCAATCCACGCGCGGTGAAATACCACCAACCCGGATGAACTGCCAACGCTATCACTGTGAACACTGCGAGTTTACGGTCTTGTGTATACGCAAAAACAATCTCATGCCACGCGGCGATTGCGAGTACGGCCAGTAACGGTATTATGAGCTGTGCCAGGCTCGGATCGAGCCCAGTGATACTCGTCACGAGCTTGAGCAACCACGGTAGGCCAAGCCACATGCTCGGCGTTAACATACCGTTTACCACTACGGAGCTTCGGGGATGTACTAGTCCGCCGAGCTCGTCTGCATACGTAGCCTCAAGCTCGTAATCGCCACCAAACAGCGGGATGTGCTCAGAAAAATATACCGCGGCCACCTCGTCGGGCGCGTTCCATGTTCCATGTGTAACTATCGGAAACCACGCGTATGCAAAAAAGAGCGCAACGGCCCCTAAAATATACAAAAGATTGTATTTATTCAACTTCACATCAGATGCTATACGTAAAGAGACTCATAATTGCCAACGCGACACCAATAATCAACACGACAGTTCCAATGGTAATGAGTAGTGGGGCTGTATACGCAGCACCGAGTAATAACAGAAGTACCCCAAGGCTCTGTGCCATCATCTTTGTTTTACCCCAATAATTCGCCATCAATATTTTACCTCCATGCTTTTGCATAGCGCCACCAAGCGCAATGGCGAGTTCGAAGAATATAAGTAACAGAGCGAGCCACCAACCAACGATGCTCGATACTACCACAACAGCTGCCAACGAAATCAGCACCTTGTCTGCAATAGGATCAAACACTGACCCCCATTCAGTAACCTGCTTCCGAACGCGGGCCAACGATCCATCTATCATGTCCGTAAACGCAACGAACACAAAGAAAGGTATCGCCCACGAATATGCGCCAATCGCCAGTCCCCATATAGCAAAAGGGGTCATTAGGAATCGTGAAGCCGTAATGTGGTTTGGGGTTACCTTTTTTGGAATGAAAGGCAAAATCAGCACGGCCATGATGCGGTCGTGCGGGTATAGCTTCAAGGGGTCTCGACGCCTTGGCTTTATGCTACAATGATCCATATATGATCCACTTTAATGCTATTCAGTATAGCATCCTAAGCTTTTTGGGACTAGGGAGTCTTTTGCTCGGCTTCTTTTTGTTGAACTCGGCAGTATTTTCAGCGGTAGGCCTACTTATTATACTGTTCATGTCCAGCCGAGCGCTCGCGAGCTTGTTCGATGGCAAGCTCAAAGGGACATCGCTCATACTCGGGCTCGTAGTATCACTGTCATACCTCATGATAACAGGCAGTCTTGTATACTATCTCTCAACCGTCACAGTGTTCTCAATATTCTGGATACTCGCTTCCCTGCCGTTTTTTGCATGGCTCACAACCAGAAAGATTGAGAGTAAACCCATAAGCTCGGATCCCGACCAACCGAGCGTGGTCGATGGAATCCTTGCCGCCATCGCCACAGTATCGTTCGTAGCATTCTTCGCGTCACTCATCGGTAACTCAACAGACCTTCCAATGCGCTCACCATGGCTCGTTGCAAACCCCGCTATACTCGTCTGGATCGGAGTCGGAGTCGTGTCTCTTATACTACTCGCAAAACGAGGACGCACAACGTTAGCCACTATCGGGTCAACAGTCTCCATGTTCGCATTGTCGAGCGTCGCAATGATCACATTCCCTCTTGGATACGGCTTCGACCCGTTCCTACACCAAGCAACGCTCGACCACATTGCGCTACACGGCACGATCACGCCAAAACCGTTTTACTACGTCGGACAATACGCGATCGAGCTCATAACGATGTTCTCGACTCAACTGTCATCGCATTCAATAGACATCGCACTACTTCCGATCCTAGCCTCGGTATTACTACCAACAGTCGCAGCAGCCGTAGTATGGCATATCACAAAACGCCCAGTTCCAACGGCGCTCGCATCAGTCGCCACACTCGTGATCCCGCTATCATCTTTCATAAACACAACACCACAAGGATTCGCAAATCTTTGGTCGCTCATCATTTTCTTCATAGCGCTCCCAGAACTCGTAACAAAACACCGCTGGGTGCCTCACTGGGTGCTAGTGTTAATGACCGTCGCCACGCTTCTAATCCACCCACTCGCAGGACTCCCCGCAGCGCTCTTTGTAGCTCTCACGGTTGTAGCAACGCGCGATAGCATCCCGAGCAAAGTGCGACGTACACTCGTAACCCTAATCGCGATCGGCGGTGCGTTCATGCTCCCTGTCGCCTTCACGGTATCGGGCACCTCAAGCTCGTTCGGGTTCGATCTATCCAAGCTCGGCGGGCTATTCCCAGCCACATTCTTTTCAACACGCTTCAACGCAATCGGCGACCTTGCGGCATATATAGGCGTAAACTCGTGGATCTGGTTTGGTGTGCTCGCGATTCTATCGGGCATGATTCTATGGAACATGCGATCGCGACGATGGTTGTTACTCCCACTCACTTCATTACTACTGATTATAAATGCAATCGTACTCTCGGTAGCCGGTGACTTCTCTTTCTTGATCGACTACGAACAAACCAACTACATTGGGCGCGTAATGATACTCGCACTTTACGTACTGCTCCCACTGAGCGTCCTCGGACTTTCACTCGGCATTGAGCGCGTTTTGCAGATGAAGAAACCAATCTTGAATATTGCAATCGCAGTACTCGTAGCTATCGCCGTCATGACAAACGGCTACTACTCATATCCGCGACACGACGCATACGCAACAAGCAGAGGCTTCACAGTAGGCCAAACCGATCACGACACAGTAGCCTCAATAAGATCCCACGCCGGCAACGAACCGTATATTGTTCTCGCAAACCAAGCAGTCTCAGCAGCAGCAATCCAAGACTTTGGATTCGCGCCCTACTACGGAAACAATGCGGACATCTTCTACTACCCAGTCCCCACAGGAGGCCCCCTGTATCAGATCTTCCTGAAGATGATCGAAGATAATCCTACACATCAGCTCGCAATATCGGCAATGGATCTAGCCCAAGTTAATCACGCCTACCTCGTGATTAACGAGTACTGGTGGTCCTCTACAGTAGCAATCGAGCGAGCCAAGGTAGAGGCAGACACCTGGTTCGCAGTAAACGACGGCGCCACGACGGTGTTCATCTACAAGCGCCCAGACTAGCAAACCTCCCCAGAAGATAAAACTGAACACACCCTCTCCAAAGGAAGTGAGGACGTTCAGCCAAAACAAAAAATGCGATTGCCCCAATCGCATTTTTTGAATTTGGCGAACATCCGCAACGACCGTGGAGAGGGTGTGTTCAGTTTTATCGCACCAGCACCTCGACGTACTCCTCAACATCCAACAACCCTTCTTTCCCTAAAGACTTTATTTTTCCTCCAACCACATCGTGAATCTTCTGAGCAATACCCAACGGATCCCCAGGCTGAAACAAACCGTCTGGATCAATCAACTCAGACACGCCGCCAACGTCTGAAGCGATCACGGGCAATCCTACCGTCCGCGCCTCGAGTATGACTCCTGGGCAGTTCTCCACGACCACCGATGGAAGTACGAGTGCGTCCGCCTTCGCCATGAGCTCAAAAACTCGCTCATGTGACACTCGCCCACGAAACTTGATGTCTATGTTTTCTGGGGTCTCCACAGCAATGCTCATAAGCTCCTCCTTCCAAGATCCGTCGCCCACTATATCGAGCCTGATCTTATGCTCATCTACATGATTCAGGGCCTCGATTAGATCATGAACGCCCTTGTGAGGTTCAAGCTGTCCAACGTAGAGTAATCTTGTCGCTTTCTTTGAATCTCGATCTCGAGTTCTCGCAACAGTCTCCTCACTCATCTTTACCGGGTTAATGATCATTCTCGAGCTCGACTTCTTAAACATGGACGCATCCTTATGAGCATCTACGATATATTGCGACGGTCCCACGATTTCATGAGGTGAACTCATTATGTGTGCAACACAACGCTGATATATACGAGCCAGCACGGGATTCTGCCAAAGCCACCGTAACCCTTTGCGCGCCTCGGGACCGAACCACTTTAGGCCACTTGGAATCAGTAACTGCACATCATGCAACTCGTGATACCAGACTGTACGCGACCTCCTAATCTCGCGCGCCACGGACCCTATCTCCATACCACGCAGGTTGAAGCTCACGATCAAATCCGGCGACGTTTCCTTGATTACCTCACGCACGAGTAGCCTTGTTGTACGAGTTCCAACGAGATCTTTGATGTGCCAGATTATACGAGCTCGCAACTTCTGATCAGCGTCATCCAACAAGTAGTACGGAAGGCTGGGCTCGAAACGATAAACGCCAACACCCTCAAGCTCATCACGTTCAAGCTCGCCTCCCGATGGCGACGTACTCAAAACACTCACCTCATGACCTTGGCGAACAGCTTCTTGAGCTGTGTCGCGCGCGATCATCTCGGCGCCTCCGCGCACGCTTGGCGGATATAAATTACTTACTATCAATATTTTCATAGACCTGCTCAAGTATGTCGACGTGCTTATCCCATGTGAACATCTTCTCCACCCTCTCACGTGCCTTTTTCCCCATAACCTGGCGCTCTCGTGGATTCTCGATCATCCAGATCAACGCCTCCACAAGCTCGTCTTTAGACTTGGGTGTAACGAGTATTCCAGTATTCTTGTCCGACACCACGGTCCGTACACCAGATAAATCTGAAGCAATAACAGGTATCCCACAAGCCTGTGCCTCCAGCGCAACAAGGCCGAACGCCTCCGAGCGATCGATAGACGGAAACACGGACACGTCAGCAAATCCATACAGCATCGGCAACGCTTGGTCCGACGCTCGTCCTACGAACTCGATCCTATTCTCGATTCTATGATCGTGGACTCGTCTCAAATACGACTGCTTAAGATCACCGTCACCCACAACGGTCAACGACCAGTCATCGCGATCCTTAAGCTCTGCAAACGCATCAATCAAAACCTCCATACCTTTAAAGTAATGGTTACTGTCGAGTCCTCCTACGAACACGAACCGCGTCTTCTCGCTCGTTTTGCGATCACGTCTTGGCTTGAATCGCTTTGTATCAACTCCAAACGGAGCGACCACGATCTTACCCTTAACATCGTCCCACGAGTCTTTCAACCACGAATCGCGCGCGTAACCCATCGAGCTTACGAACACTTTTTGTGTTCGTGTCAAGATGGTAGGAACAAAATATGTGCGCGACCACTCTGCGACCTTTTTTACAAATCCTGATGCCACGATATCCATGTGATATGTGACTACGAGTTTACCTTTCCAGCGGAGCTTGATCATCAAAACCATGAGCTCGTGCACACCGAAGAACGGCATGTGTAGGTGAACCACGTCGAATGATCCGGATCGTATTAACGAGTTCAAAGACAACGGCAAACCTGCTTTGCCGAACCCGATTGTTGGTTTTAGTCTGTGGACTGTTACTTTCCCCTCCTTTCTTGTATCTGGTCTACCACCCCTTACCCCTCCTTTAAAGGCGGGGGATGCTAGAGTGGCGACGTGAACGTTGTGTCGCCTTCTCGCCAACCTTGTTACCTCCTCGAATACTACATTTCCCATACCGCCCCTATACGGTGGATAGGTAGATACGATATGCAAAATCTTCATATTATTTCTGTATGTCTTTCATTGAAATCGCGCGCACGAGCTTTGTTATCTCTTGTTGCATCGATTCAACTTTAACGACCAATCTAAACATTATAAAAAACAGCGCTATCACTGATAAATATACGAGCAAATCAGCGCCACGGCCAATCCCAACTCGCGACGCCAATAAATCGGTAGTCTGCGGAAGAAGAGACACTGTCGCCGCTCCAACCCAAACCACGACCCAAACTATTGCCCATGTTTTTGGAATACTTCGACTCTTCACCTTTAAGTAAACTCGAGACACAGCGAAAACGGCGAAGATCACTATTAAAACTTGTATCATTGAAAACGTCATGACTTCAACCTATATATGAGTAGCTTGTATGCGGTTTTGATTCCGACTGTAAAACTCTGGCCTTTGCCAAGTGAGTACTCAGTATATATTGCAGTAATCGGCACCTCGGTCCAATTAAACTTGTGTCGCTGGATCTCGCTAATAATCTCGGACGACACCTCCATGCGATCCGTGCGAAGATCGAGCTCATCCGCGGCCTTCGCCGCGAACCCTCTAAAACCTCCCTGGCTGTCTGTAACCATGAGTCCAAACATCAAATATGTAATCAGGTTCCCAATCCTCTGCGCGATTTTGCGCGTAAACGGCATGTTCCCTTTCATCTCAATCATCCGCGATCCCAAAACAACGTCAAAGCCTTCTTTCATTTTTTCAACAAAAAGCGGAATCTCGGACGACTCCATTTGCCCATCGGCATCCAGCGTAATCACGTAATCTGCTCCAAGCACGCGCGCGCTCTTAATTCCGGTCCCAAGCGACGCTCCAAGTCCCCGGTTAATTGGATGTTGAACAACAACGGCTCCCGCTTCAAGCGCGGCAGCACGAGTATTGTCCGACGACCCATCGTCCACAACCAAAACGCGATCAACAAAAGGCAGTGTTGCTTTAACAACGCTACCTACATGTGCCCCCTCATTGAACGCTGGTATTACTGCGATTACCATTTTTCTTATTATAAACGTCAGTTAGCAATATGCGATTCGCTCGCACATCCTCCATGGTCTTCTGTATTCCATGCTCCAACCTAATCAACGGCAACCATCCTAAAGTGTCGCGAGCCTTATTGATCTTGGGCAACCCCAACTCTGTGAGGAATGGGAGCGGTGGTTCGAATTGTATCTGGGAACTGGATTCTGTCAAGGCAATTATGGTGTTTGCAACGTCTACCATGCGCAAATCAACGTCTGAGCCAATGTTGATCGGCCCAGGGTTATAGTCAACCTCCATAAGCTTAATGAGGCCGTCAACAACGTCGTCAACGTACACAAGAGAGGTCTTAAAGTCCTCGTTTCCGTATATGAGCAACGGTTTTCCATCGAGCGCGTTGATTATGAAGTCTGGGATTAAGTGTCCATCAAACAACGGCATACGCGGACCGTACGTTCTAAAAACGCGCGCGATCCGAACGTCGACACCTCGAGACTGCAAGTAAGAAAAACAACACGTCTCCGAAAACCTCTTACCTTCGTCATACACTGCCCTCGGCGTCATGTGATCCACCACTCCGGTATCGTCCTCTTCAAAAAACAGCTTTCCCTCTTCGCGACTTCCATACACAACAGAGCTCGACGTAAACACAACCCGCGAGTCGTATTTTTCCGCGATGTCTAGCACGTTGAGAGTCCCAATACTGTTCGTTTTCAAAGTGTGAACCTTTAGCGCGTCGAATCTCTTGATAGCAGTTGGACACGCCAGATGATATATCTCCTGAATTCCCTGAAACGGGATCTTATAAGCCTCAAGCTCTGGGTAGGCTTCAAGGTCAAGATCTCGATTTATGTCCGTGCGAATGAACTGAAAATCTGGATTCTTCAACAGCACGTCAATGTTCCTCTCCACTCCCGACGAAAAATCGTCGACACAAATAACGCGCGCGCCGTCTTTAATCAGCTTCTCGCACAACTGTGACCCAATGAACCCAGCGCCACCAGTCACCAAAACGTTCTTCTTCTCAAAAATTGGTTTGTCTCCCATATGTCCTCCTTATATATTCACCCTCTCAGTATACCCAATTAGAGGCAATGAAGCATCTATTTGAACTGAGTTTGTATTATAAACGCGCAAAGTTGGGAGTCCATTCTGTATTCCCGACGTAACCACATACTCGTTACCATCACCATTTTGATCCCACGATGCAACATCTACGCCGTCTCGATTGCTCTCGCCAAACGCGAAATACTGATTAGCCAGCGCACCGATTCTGTTGAACAGTCGCACTTGAGGACCGGCACCACGCTCAGTTCCAGACACAATTCGAGCCGTACCGTTCGCGCTCACCACTGTAGACCGCACTCCGCGATTCATGTTTGCACCGTACACCGGGAACTCGGACACCAACGAGCTCGTGAGGTCGTAGACCCAAACCATTGGATCGCCTCCCAAGCTTTCTGTGATTATGAGCTCGTCGATACCGTCGCCTGTCATATCCCCGGCAGAAACATTGAACGCGTTGCCGTTTTCCGCGAGCTCGAGCTCGTCAACGAGCTCACCCGTCATAGTAAACACTCGAGCAACCGCCGACCGGCCTTCTCCTGGGACGACGATAATCTCGTCCACGCCGTCGCCGTTAACATCGCCAGTTGTAACATCCACGCCACCCGAGAACGAACTCTCATACGCGAAGAAATGCGCCTTTAAGTTTCCGCTATCGTCGAACACGCGAACATGAGGACCGCCTCCAGCGCCCGCGCCAGTCACAATCTCGTAACCAGACTCACCGTCGAGTTGACCAGACGCCACCTTTACACCACCTCTAAATCCCTCGGCATACGCAAACCACGAACTCGTATTACCTGACTTGAAAACCGTAACAAGCGGTTTGTCTCCCGCGCCCGCGCCCACAACCAACGGTTGCACACCGCCTTGCGTGACAGTCGAGCTCGTTACCTTCGTCACGACTCTCTGTGTCTTGTCGCTGACCAACTGTGGCAGTAACTCTAACGCTCGAGCAACATTCAACCTACCGCTCCCCATCGCACCAACAACGATCGCAGACCCTCCCTGTATTGGATCGACAGATAACTGCATCGCAATTTTGATTTCTGTTGGCGTTGCGTTTGGATAAGACGCTTTCATTAATGCGGCCGCGCCAGCAACCAACGGTGTTGCCAAAGAAGTCCCCTCCCACCCGGAGCCATACGCCTTGCCCTCGCTCGCAACCTGAGTAGCCAATATGTCCTTCCCCGGCGCGGCGATGTCTGCGCATCCTCCACCGTAATTGGAAAACGACGCTTTACTGTCGTCACTGTTCGTAGCGGTCACACCAATCACTATGTCATCATAGCCGTCTCCAGGGCTACACACCGGGTACATTCTTTGATGATCCAAGTTTGTACCTCCTCCGTCTGTATTGCCCATTGCTGCAACCACTACAATGTTTTTATCGAACGCCCTTTGCAGTGCGCCGTTCAACGAACTCGAGTTATCATTGCCCACAAAACTCATGTTGATAACGTCTGCCCCCATGGCAACAGCGTAGTCGATGCCCCTTACAACATCGGGACCGGTCCCATCGCCTATACTGTCCAACACGCGGATAGGCAAAATTCGCACGTCGATGTTTACACCTGACACGCCAACCGAGTTGTTGCCGGCTGCACCGATTAAGCCTGCCACTACCGTGCCATGATGGACTCCAAAGTCCATGTCTTGCGTTGGAACAGGGTTAGCGTCGTTGTCGTTGTCATAAAAATCCCAACCTTTTACATCGTCGACGAATCCGTTGCCGTCGTTATCTATACCGTCATCGGCGATCTCGCCACTGTTCACGAATATTCTTGATGCCAAATCCTGGTGGTCAAGATCCACTCCAGTATCCAAAACCGCTACCACAACCTTGGATGAACCCTGCTGTGTGTCCCACGCAGTTGTAGCGTCGATTTGCCTTAAGTACCATTGATCTTGGAAAAATTCGTCGTTGGGGATAAACGCATTTGCATACGATATCGGCAATACCAACATTACGCTAAGAAGGAATATATATAGTTTTTTCATAGTAGCCACATTATACCAAAAACTCAGCAGAAATATCTGCTGAGTCTGTGTGTTGATTATTTTGCTTTTTCGAGTAGCTCTTTGTAGTGCTCTGCCAAAAACTCGTCGTCTGGGTTGTGTGTGACAACGTATTGAAGATGAGATGCAGCCTCGGACCACATTTGGTTTTCCTCGTACCACTGTGAGAGCTGTGCCATGTAAGAATCCTGCTGACCACCCGCTTGGATTGCGTCTTCGTATAACTGGCGGATGTCTGGAATTCGCTCTGGCTTATGCTCGCGCCATAGACGCTCTATCTTTGGATAGATATTCGAGTCTTCATACAACCCCAAGGACTTCACCCACGCAGCCTCTGCGGTGTCCCAGTCTTCCATGTCGTAGGCAATGTCTCCAAGTATTGTCCAACCGGTAGCGTTGCCGGGGTTCTCCTCGAGCATCTGCTCAATTGAGCGACGTGCAACTGCGTACTCACCAAGCTCTTTTTGCCAAAACGCAATGGTCATCATTGAGTTTAGGTTATCGGGGTTGAGTTTTAGCTGAGCTTGGGCGGTGTTTATAGTCGCCTGCCATTGAGCCCTCACCTCTTCTGGGATGTCTTTGTCAGCGGTATTTATAAATCCGGGATACTCCTCACCCAACAAACTACCTCCACTCATGGTCGCCAACCATACGATTATCGCGATAATTGCAACCGCGACGGCAATGATTATTAGTCTTATTCGTGCTTTCATAATGCTGGTAGATTACCGTAGACATGACGCGATGTCAACAATTTACATGATTATTTCATGTGGGCCCCCATGTAGGGACAGGTCGCGACCTGTCCCTACATGGGGCACACGAGCATAAGCTCGAGCGTATACCGGTATTCTGGTACTCTGGGGCCTGTACTCTGGGGTCGGAGCGTGAATTACAGACATGACGCGGTGTCAACACAGGCCGTGTCATCTCGACACGCACCTTTCATGCTGAGCGGAGTCGAAGTATCTCACTAGAGGGGCAACTCGAGAAATTCCACTGGTGAGATCCTTCGGCAAGCTCAGGATGACAGGTAGGTATGAGGCGTGTGTACCCCGCCATGCAAACAAAAACACCCCGTGAGGGGTGTTTTTGCGCCTTTGCGTTTTCCACTTGGAATACTCGCAAATTAACTAGTTGAACATTGTCTTAGAAGACGATTGTTCCACCAATCAAAGGTAGACCAGGAACTAGGTAAGAACCCCAGACCTCATCCTCGTAGGCTGCTCGATCGTCTGTGTCTGAACCATCGTCGTACCATACAAATGATGATGCAAGGTAATCCGCCTCATCATTATCTACGATAGCAACAGTAGTATCTCCCATGTACCCACGCTGAGCATATAGGTTAACGTCAAGACCACCAGCAGAAACGCCAACGTTTGTTACCAATATCGTCTCGTCTGCCGCAGCACATGTTCCGGTAGAGATACATACAATGTCACCATGTGCTGGTCGTGAAGATCCAGTATCAATGACCAATGATGTGTCTGTTCGATCAGTGTTTGCGCCATCGAAGTCGAATGTGCTCGAATCATTCCATGCTCCGATCGGCAAGATTGGATCAGCTGGGATGTCGAATCGCATTGAGTCGTCGTCCGCAGCAGAAGCACCGGTTGAGTCGAAGTACAATGAGTATGTCTCAGTTGTACCTGCAGCAATCACGATGTCATCCGCCATGTTCTCCAACCGTACGAATCCGATGTCTACAGCAGTTGTTCCGTCAACACCGCCAGTAGTCATCAACAACCAATCAGTTGCTCCAGTATCTTCAAGTTCTGTTGATAGATTTGAGTAGTTGTACAAGCTGAAGTCAGCGACAACAGTTGTATCAGCCTCGTTCCATCCAGAAGCACCTGCTGCCAAAAGGTCAGTAGATGTCATCTTGAATACTAGCTCGTCTACAATAACGTCTTCGTTAGAAGCAGCCGAGATAGAGAATCGCAATACCTCTGACAATCCCGGAATCTTCGCACCAGATGGGCTTGAAGCATGTAGGGATACAGTTGGCATTGTTTCACGAACAACGAATGTCTTTGAAGTAATGATATCCTCAATACCACCAGACGCCTCTGTCAATACAGAGCCTGAACCCTGTCCGACGGATCGGAATCCATCAGTTCCAGAGTTGTCGTCGTCGTAGAATGCCATTCGAATCTTCTCTCCAGAAGTTGAAGAACCTCCAGAGTCTCGATCAATACCAGGAATGTTTACGTATACGCTAACAGTCTTTGGACTATTAGACGGAACGTACATTGTCAATCCAGTAAAGATAACTTCGTTTCCAGCCATGTATGCAGTTGCTGTCTGTGTTGCACCTGTTACATCTGGGTAAGAAAGTTTTACAGCACTAATGTTGTTTGCGTATGCAGCTGAATTAGCAGTACCAGTATCAGCCTCTGCTGCGTACTCAGTGAACGACATTGTCGTTACAAGCTGGTCCTCATTAGTAGCTGTGAATCGGTACTTAGACACCAAGTTGTCAGATGAACCTGACATCAAGAGAGCCGCATTTGGTGTTCCACTATCAAGTGTAACTGCCAAAGAACCTGATGCGTTGACTGTCATACCAACTGTTGGTGCAGCACCATCAATGTTTCCATTCGGCTCATCGGCAGTCTCAGTAATTGAGTCTCCGTTTGCATCCTGAGATACAACGTGTGAAGCGATAGTATTAGCGCCACCACCGATGTTGAATGCGAAGTATGAAGGACCTGCATCTGATGGGTTAGCTAGGTTACAAATAACATCTAGCTTCTCAACAGCACCTGCAGTAATGTCCCAAGACATGCTATCGAACACGAACAATGTACCACTAGTTGATGATCCCTTTGGACCTGACAATAGCGTACCTGCACCGTTGTACAATGAACATGAGCTGAAGTGGTCAGCAACCATAGCACCTGCCTCACCACCAGCTGTGTAGTTAGCAGCTGTAACAGATGTGTCATCACCGTAAGCAGTTAGCGTAATAGATGTAACTGTTACATCTGACGCAGTACCAGCAGTTGCAGTGAATCCTACAACCTTCTGGTCAGCAGATCCCTGAACCGTTGTGAATGTAGTAGGAGATGATCCCAACGCAAATGCTAGCGATGGAGTCTGTGTTGTGAATGCATTTCCGTTGATGTCTCCTGAAGGCACAATGCTTGTAGTAGCGATAGAGTCGCCATTAGCATCCTCGAAAGCCACAGAACCAATGTTGATAGCAACGCCGAATAGCTCATTAGCTGGCGCGTTGTTATCAATGTCAACTGTGATCTCAAGGTCTAGAGATGTTCCAGCAGCCATGAAGAAGTCATCAGAGAATGTAAGCAACTGATAAGCATCGTTAGCTGCAGTGGCATCAGAAGCTGTAATTTCTACTGGTCCCATCAAACGAGCACCAGTATCAGCGTATCGGATAGAAATATCCTTTACGTTCGCCTCAAGGTCGTCTCCACGAACCAATCCGTCTGTATCGTCGTCAGATGATCCTGTCTCAGACTCGTAAACAAGCGTAAGACTGCCATCATCGTCAGCAGCAATGATTAGATCGAAGTCTTTTACAGTAATGTCCTCTGTAGTAGTCAAAGTGAATGCTAGGAAAACATTGTCCTGTGAGTTTGTTGAGATATCTCCAGTAGCAGGACCGTTAGCAGTGATTGTTACGTCACCACCTTCCATCTCGCTCCATGAACAGTCTCCAGCAGCCGTTGTACATGAATCACCATCGTAGGCAGTTCGTGTAACACCCATGTTGAAGCCATAGTTGCCTCCAACAATAGTAACGTCTGTGTCCTTGTCGATAGATACCTTAACATCGTCTCCAATTGTTCCAGCAACGTCTGCTGTTACCTTGAAGATCTTGCTTGATCCATCTGTGATTGCGTATGGAGTTGTCAATGTGAAATCTACGAAGTCACCTGTTGACCAAACACCATTAGATAGCAACGTTGTGCCCTGTAGCAACCGGAAGTCACCATGGTCAGTCGCGTTGTCAATCTTCAAGCGCAATCGCTCAATAGAAGCATCCTCAGAGTTTGCTGTAACCTGGAATTGACCAATCTGTGCGTCCTGCTGTCCGATAGCAGAGTTTACGATTGTTCCAGACTTAGCGATAGTAACTGTTCCAACATCAACTCCTCCAAATGTGAAGGTGTTTCCAGTAGCTGGGAATGTACCTGAAACGTCTCCAGATGCTCCAACAGCTGATGCTGATGTAAGACTAAAGTTAGCTGAGTCAGCTGCAACCTGAGTTGTTGAGATTTCTGCAACTGCAGTAACGTAACGTGATGTTCCGTTTGCAACTACAAATCCTAGGTTGCTAAATGTTGCGTTACGTGTTGCAGAGTTCACTGATCGTGACTCTGTCAAACGTGCTGTACCCTCGTAAAGGTACAAGTTTGAGATGTTTGCTACGGCACCGATTCCACCAAGTGAAACCTCTAGAGAATCCAATGTTGAATCTCCACCGCTTGCAGAAACACGCCACTTAGCCATAGCTACACCATTAGCACCTCCAGGAAGCGTTGCTCCTGCTGGTGTGTCTGATGCTACAGAAATTGTCAATCCACCTGCAGCTGATACTTCTGTATCACCCTCAAGCAACTGAGCAACGTCTGAAAGCTCTGCGCTGTAACCAGACAAAGCTGCTCCATCAGAAATTCCTGATAGGTCAACTGTCGTGCTTAGCACGTGAGCACTGTTGTAACGGTTAGCAGACATAGCAGTTCCAGAAAGCATGCGCTTTGCGCCGTCCTGGATTACGTATGTGCTTGTTCCGTCAGTAACCAATGCACCGTTGTAAAGTGCATCTGCACTCATCAATGATGTACCAGTTGTGTAGTCAGCGAAGAAAGTGTCAGGTACATCGTGTACAAATGACGCCCATCCGTTTCCGCCGTAAAGAGCTGTAGCAACTGCCTCGCTCTCGATCCAATGTAGAGTTCCATCAGGTGAAACTGCGTACACACTAGGATCTGACTGGATTTTCACCCAGTTTGTACCTGATCGGTAAACTGCGTTACCACCAAGTGTGATGCCTGCCAACTGTGAGTCAGAAATTGTAGTAACTGAGTCAAAGTTTGAGTACCAAGCAAAGTATGTTTTCTCGTTAGGGAACGTGTATCGCATGCCGTCTGAACCGTAGTAGTATACGGTAGAGAATGACTCACCCTTGATAAGGTCACCTTGTGAAAGGCTTACCTGTGCACTGGTCGCCAGAGGAGCAAGACCAGCAGCAACAGTCCAAAGGATTGTCATTGCAACAACAGCAAGTGTAAATACTCGGTTCCCGAGCTTAACGTCTGTCATATAAAACTGTTTGTTTGTTGTTGTGATTAGCTTAGTGCTAATCGTTCTGAATAATGTACGTCGTGCGGCCCGTGGGCCTCGACTTTTATAGCTCGACGTTATGGTTAGAAGTGACACACATGAGGGATTATCCCTCGCGTAGACTGTTCCGTACTACGGAACAACCCGCGAGAAGGATTATTCCGTGTTTGTCACGTCTTGGGATTCGATGTTTGAATCTTCTACAGTGTTTTCTGGCTGGGACTCTACAACCGGATCTTGAGGCTCACTTTCAACTTCTTCTTCAACCTCGGCTACCTCTTCCTCTATAACCGGAGGTGCAGTGAGCTGAATCTCGACAGCCGCGAGTTGAGCTGCAGAATCTCGCAAAGCCTGCTTCACCTCGCCCGTCATGCTAAACGCTCTCTCGTATCCACCGGCCGCCGCAAAGTTCATGGCATCGCTCAAATCTATTGTGACCAAGAAAACTCTCACGTTCTCTATATCCACTTCAACGTCTTCTCGAGTCTCCGCAACAGTCAATATTCTGTTCACTCGAGCCTGCAATGTGTCTGCTCGCGATCTGATTGTTCTTATCTCGTTTGTGAACTGCCTTTCGAGTTCGTTCCTTGTTACATGTGAGTCCTCGGATTGACCAACCAACGCTTCTACAACGCTTGAGCTTATTTGATCGTTTGAGTCCACCGCTTCGGCTATCACGCTGTGACTGCCCTCGTCTCCGTTGGACATGTCTAGCACCGATTCAAGTTCGGCTGTCTGCTTATCTATAATTCGCGCCAACGCTACAACCGTGTCTTTATTACTCGACCCTGTAAGCTGAGCGTTCACGCTGTCTATCTGTTTGTTAAAACCGTTGATGGCAGTTTGCACGTGTTCATCTTTACGATCATCGTCCGAGTTTACCAACGAAGTAATCTCGTTCAATCGGCGCGCTGCGAACTCTGCATACAATCTTGTTTTTGTGTCCTGCGACGCGAGTGTAAGCTGAGCCCTTTCAGAAACGAGTTTGACTGGATACAGAACATCTCCCGGCAACGTGTCCAAGGACGCGTTCACACTTGTTATCCATCCTCCCAAAACCATCACAACCAAAAGAGACGCAAAAGCCGTCGGCCGCGCCACCATGTCTGTTAGAGTTGTTGGGATACTTGTTACAAATTCAAAAACGCTATTCTTCACTGGAGCCTCTGCCAAAGACGAATCTACGTGCGCGAACACCTTTGATCGGGCACTCGCCATCTCGGAATCATCAATACCACCAACCCGAGAGTCGTCTTTCATTTGGCTAAGAAGGTTTTCAATCTCGCGAATTTTCATTTTTTTCGATTTCGTATTGTGTCTTCAGCGCGGCCAATGCTCTGTGCAAAGTGACTCGCGCGTTGTTTGGAGTTTTTCCGAGTGCGTCCGCAATTTCTGTAATGCTCATTTCATCCATGAAACGCATCTTGATAACTTCTCTGTACGCCTCGTGGATTTTGTCTAGAACTGGTAACAGTCCCTGATAGTCCAAGTTCGTACTAACATCTTGCTCCACGTCCTCGTCGCTCGCGCGATCGTACTCCAGCATGTCTGCCGAGAACATTCGTCTTTGTGCGCTTCTATAATGGTTGGCGATATTGTTTCTGGCCAACTGATAAAGGAAAGCTCGCACGTTCTTTACCTTGTTCTCCGTCATGTAATCCCATGCGGATACGAATACGTCCGAAGCAATGTCCGCGGCAACCTCTGAAGTACTCACCTTACCTCCTACGTAACGTCTTATGACCTTATAGTAGGCAGTGAATATTTCGTCGAATGCGTTGCGGTCCTTGCTTGCGTAGACCCTGTATGACAGAAACTTTTCGCGTAGTTCATTCATGTAGGAAACGTAGAAGGCAATTCATTACACCAACTGTTAGAAGTTAGCTAATTGCTTGAAATATGGCTAAACATACTAGAAAATGCGTACAAAGTCAACGGTCGAGTTGACAGAACAACAAGCGTTGTCTACACTAGTGTGGACATGTAAACCTGGTAATTACTAGCGCGGACGCGTTGAAAGGCGTCCCTATACCGTCTATGCAAAATCCACAGCAAGTTGTACGAGTTTCAGTATCAGAGGCGGCTCGGCTATTTGGAGTGTCCAGCAGAACAGTTAGACGCGCGATTACAAACGATGAGGTGACGTACATAGTTGTTCAAGGTCGATACAAAATTAACTTTGAGAGCTTGGTTAGATGGTCGCAGAAGCGATCAACGACGAGGAACAAGCTCGCTAACAACGGCATTGGGCAGTTTGTGAATGCGTGGAAGATATCGAATAAGTTGTATTCGCCAAACGCGCCGGAGACGGCGAACGAGCTCGAGGCCGAGACATTGGACGAGAACCCGCCCGAGCTAGTGGAGACGCGATGAATCGGCGTCTCTACTATTGACAGATAATCGAGCATATATCCACGGTGCCTGGCACCGGGTGCCAGGCACCAACATACTGTTTGTCAATACTGGATCCATGTGGACAAGTGCCGAGCCTAGACGTTACAGTTGACAGATAATCTATCCTGTGGCATACTGCTCCCAGTTAAAGAGGTGCCAAACTTCAATAACAGCCTGCTTTATCGCAGACAAAAGAACGCCTTACGGCGGTTTTTTGTTTTATGGGCATTATCTTGTCATCCTGAGCTTGCCGAAGGATCTCACTAGTGGAACTTCTCGAGTTGGCCCTCTAGTGAGATCCTTCGACTCCGCTCAGAATGACAGTGTCGCGATGTAACAGTCTACGCTCCGACCCCAGATGTCATTTCGAAGCGGAGCGAGAAACCACACTGGCCTTTGTTCAAACTTGTGTGATTCCTCTTCCGTACTGATCGGAATGACAAGTGGACTTATACCAGTTCACTGTAAACCCCCATCAACTTCCCAACATGCCTATCCATCGAGTACACGCTCTCAAACCGTCGCTTTGCAAGCTGCCCCATATGCTGTGCTTCCTCCGGATCTTCCCACAATCTTTGCATTGCCATTGCGAGTTGTTGAACATCGTCGGGGTTTACGAACAGGCCTGTTTGTCCGTGAACGATAACCTCTGATAGCCCGCCTATCTTGCTTACAATCACCGGCGTTCCAACACCTTGTGACTCCAGTGCTACGAGTCCGAACGGTTCTAGTCCTACACTTGGCATCACGGTCATACGTGCTCGGCGCATGTGGTCGAGCGCATCTTTGCGCGGAAGTGCTCCCAAAAAGTCGACGTTGGTCATAGCTCCCGCCTGCGCCACGAGCTCGTTACGAGCTGGGCCGTCGCCGATGATCTTGATCGGCAAACCGGTTTGACGAGCGGACGCGAGCAGTACATGTACACCACTAGATTTATCGAGCTCGCCAACGAATACAATATATCCATCATCCGCCTGAGGCTTATTGTCCACTCCCTCAAGATCGACCGCATATGGAATCACCATACCCTTATCCCCTCGCCAACCTCGAGCTCTAAAAAAGCGTTTTACATACTCGGTCGTAAAAATCATGCGATCGATGTTTTTTGTATACATACCTTTCTTGTCATGAACTCTAAAAACTTTCGAAGCAATAAAACTTGCAATCAAAGATCCATTCACCCCACGACGTCTCACTACAGACCTCATTGTCCCAAAGTTGTCTATTCCCTGTTGGTCGTACAAAGAGGAGTTCGCTGATATTAAACTGTAATCGTGCACTGTAAATACTATAGGTATCTCATGCTTCTTCAGCTCGAACAAAATAGACGGTGACATGAGCTTGTGTATTCCATGCACGTGGGCCACATCCGGCTTCTCCGTTTCAATAAACGCGCGAAGTCTCTCCGCAGAATCAACCGACCAAAACCTTCTTCGAATCGACCGCGATCCCAAACTCGGCACAAACCTATGATGCTCCCTCGGCGTTACGTTGTCTGGATCGTCAAAAGCAAATATCACAACCTCGTTCCCGCGCTTCTTCAGCTCACGAACGAGTTGCATTGTGTACATATCCGCGCCACTTTGCGGAAACCAATGTTTATTTATTATCAAAATTTTCATATCAACGAGTACTGATTAACTTTTCCCGATCCCCAAGCACAATAACGCATCCCGCGAGGATCCAGAGGTATGGCGCGAGGGTTCGAAGTTCGAGTGATGTCATTAGCACTGCGTTCAATGCAATCGCTATCGAGATTCCAACATACCCTGCAGATACAGCTCGAGTGATAGCTATCTTTGATGATCGAGCAACTTTGCATGCCACGGCAACGAGCATTGAATATATCCAGATGTAAAACACGAGTCCGATGATTCCAATCTCGCTAAATAGCGTCAACCAACTATTGTCAATCGAGCTCTGTCCAGGCCCAACACCAAAGAATGCACTCGTTATACTGTGGGGCGCAACGTCGCGCAACGTCTGGCTCGACAAGTTCATTAAGTCCATGCTCGGGCTCGTAAACGCGAGCACGATAACAGCGAGTGAGACTATCACCCCCGCGCCAACCAAAACGCGTTTATCTTTTCTCACCATCGCTATCGCCAACCCTCCAAGTATCAACCCAAACCACGCAGAGTGGCTGAATGTCAAAATCAAAGTTGGTATCGCGATCAATGAAAATATTCCGAGCTTTTGCCATTCGAGCTTTCTGTGACCTTCGTAGATGAAGCCGAGCGATAATAAAATTGCGAGCGTGAGGAAAGCTCCGAGTCTGTCAAAGTGCCCCATGGTGCCAAAGACGCGAAGTCCCGGATCCCAATACGACGCTTCCATTGTCTGTAGCTCACTAAACGTTCGCCCGTCTGACGGTAGCAGGAACGAGTTCAAGTTTTCGCCGAAGATCACTTGTGAAGCTCCGAGTAGCGACTGTAGCGACGCCATGATCAAGATTACGATAACGAGTCTCTTGATCCAGAATTTGCGCGGGTATCGAATGAGCACTACGTAGAACAAGAGCATGAACCGCAAGATCAAGCTCGTTCCAAGTATCGCTTCTGTAATTGGAACCGCATTCAATATCGCCGAGACTGCAATCATTATCAATAGCAACAGCATCGGTAAGTCGATCGATGTTGTTCTTTTCTTGTATCTTCCGGAAAATAGTCCGGCTATCACGACTGCGAGTAGAACGTATATTAGTGCTTCGGAGAAAAATCGAGCGTACACAAACACGTCATCACTCAACCATGTGACGATGAACGGTTCCAACGGCCACCATACTGCGAGGAACAAAACCGTCCACATTGGCTCTTTATACGAAGCCCACGACGCACCTAAAAACAAAACGCCACAGAGCAAAAGCCATGGCGATATAAACATCGATAATATTAACGAAACGATTCCGAGCAAAACAAATCCAACAAGAACCCAATTGTCCTCCCTCTCGCTGAGTGGGTTGTGTGGTAAGAAATTCATTGTCTGCAAACAGTATACCAAAAAGAAAACCCGCCAGCACCCCCAGAGGTGGGGATGCGGCGAGCAGTTTTCGTAGTTGCGCGTTACGGGTACGCGCAGGAGTGGTCGACCTCTCCGATGAAGAGGTATGCCTCGTGGGCGTCTCCAACGGACGTTCCCGTGTAGCCACCGCCAGTACACACGAACAGGTCGTGTGACGTGGCGGTTGCGGTGAACGCGACCATGACATGTTCTGAGCCCGTCACGTTGATGAAGTCGAGGTCCCCACCAAGCGTGGAGTCCAAGTAGAACACCACGTTCAGACTGTCGTTCGGCATGTTCGACTCGAACATGCCGGAAAACGCGTACTCGGCGCCAACGATCAGACTGCCGAGAGCGAACTCGCGACAATGGCCGATCGTAGCGTGGGACCAACCAGGGCCGACGGTGACCAGCGAGGTCCTTCCGGTTACCCAGCTGTTCGTCGCGGGGTCGTACCCCACTCCGTCGATCATCATCACGTCGTCGGTGTTCGTGTAGGACATGATGCTCGGCAAGACTCCGTTGTTGAAGTCCGCGTCTGCGAGGTAGTTGTACTCCCCGCGGCACACCGTGCGGTCCACGCCTACACTGTCAGTGACGATGTAGGAGCCGTTGACGTTGCAGTCTTCAGCAAACCCCACCGTCCACAGATTGTCCGTCGCGCCGGGGTGAGCCGACGCGTCGTTGTCGTTGCAGTCGCCGTTGTAGACGGTGTATCCGTCACCGTCCATGTCGTTCGGGTTGCCCGACCACCCGCAGTTCCCTTCGTCGACCACGCCGTCGCAGTCGTTGTCCTGCCCGTCGCAGAGCTCGGGAGCGCCCGGGTAGGTGTTGGCGCTGTTGTTGTTGCAGTCGCCGTTGGCAACTGTCCAGCCGTCGCCGTCCTGGTCGTTGACGGTTCCCGGATACCACCAACAGTTTCCGCCCTCGTCGACCGCGCCGTCGCAGTCGTTGTCCTGCCCGTCGCAGATTTCGGGAGCGCCCGGGAAGATGATCCCGTTGCTGTCGTTGCAGTCACCGCCGAAGTAGGTGAACCCGTCACCGTCGATGTCCACAAGGTAGCCCGCGTTCCAACAACTCAAACCCTCGTTGATGTCGCCGTCGCAGTCGTTGTCCAGGTTGTCGCAGAGCTCGAGACTTCCGGGGTAGATGCTCGAGTTGGTGTCGTTGCAGTCGCCGTCGCACGGCATTACGCCGTCTCCGTCCACGTCCGCTTCTTCGGTGGCCACTAGGTTGTCCAGGCAGTCACCGTCGATCCCGTCGCAGAGCACTTCGAACGCTCCGGGGTGAACCGAGGCGTCCGTGTCGTTGCAGTCAGCTCCGGCGTCTCCCTCACAGAGGAAGTAGCCGTCGTTGTCGTTGTCGTCCTCGTCTGCAGGCATCGTGCCGTTGCAGTCCGAGTCCAGGCCGTCGCAGATCTCGTTCGCATCGGGATTGGCCGAGGCGATCAAGTCGTAGCAGTCTCCGCCAACCAGCACGTAGCCGGGCAACAAAGAGCACTGCGAGATGGTGTTGACGTCGCTTCCGAAGCCGTCTCCGTCCGCGTCCAGGTAGTTCACGATGACCAGACCTTCGTCCACTGCGCCGTCGCAGTCGTTGTCGATCTGGTCGCAGAGCTCGACCGCTCCAGGGTAGGTGTCCTCTTCGTCGTCGTTGCAGTCCTGGCAGGCGAAGAACCCGTCTTCGTCTTCATCGAGCTCGCTGGCCGGCACATTGCCGTCGCAGTTGTCATCCACCCCGTTGCAGACTTCCGTCGCGCCGGGGTGCATGGAGTCGTCCAGGTCGTTGCAGTCGTCGTTGCACCGCAAGTACCCGTCCTCGTCCTCGTCCAGCTCATTGCTCGCCAGCTCCCCGTTGCAGTCGTTGTCCTGCCCGTCGCAGGCCTCCGCGTTACCGGGGAAATTGTCCGCGTCCTCGTCGTCGCAGTCGTTGCACCGCCGAGAACCGTCGCCGTCGTCATCACGCTCGTTGGACGGCACGGTGCCGTCGCAGTTGTCGTCCACCCCGTTGCAGATCTCGTTGTTGTTGGGGAAGACGCTCGCGTTGGCGTCGTTGCAGTCACCGGCGCAGACCATGTAGTGGTCTCCGTCCAGGTCGTTCTCGTTGAGCGCGCCTGCCCGAGGGAACCCACAGTCCTTGTGGATCCCGTCGCAGACGTTGTCCACTGCCTGCGGGTGGATCGAAGGATCCGTGTCGTCGCAGTCACCGCCATCGGGCGAGTAACCGTTGCCATCCCGATCCAAGATGGACGGGCTGACGGTAGAGGTTTGAGGCTGCGTGTCATCGCAACCCATGGGGAACGCGATCAAGATCGCGAGGGCCAGCATGAGCCAGCGTGAAGTCGTCGTTTCCATGTCTCTCCTCGTTGTGCTGCTGCTCGCAGCCGTTGAGCTGCAAAGCAGCCTGTTCTCTCAAAATTGGTCCGCGGGAGGTCAATCCACGGACATTGTCAGGAACTTGTTGATTTTGACCCAATCTCACGCCTCCAAACACGCGTAAGATCGATCCAAAACCATTCTTCTTCGACGCTTCATATAACCATCCCATATGCCATTTGTCAAGTAAACCACACAATAAAAACGACGGCCACACGCAAGTTGCGTGGGCCGTCTCATTTTCGCCGGAGTTACCGACTACGGGCAGGAGAGCTTGTTCACCTCCACCACCCGAAGATCGTCCTCAATCACGTCGCCGACAGACGTCCCAGGAATCTCCATGCCTGAACACACGAACAGGTCATGACTAGTCGAGGTAGCCGTGAAAGACGCCATGATGTGCGCCGTCTGCTGTGACGGAGCAAACAGTGTCGCGAAAGGTGCCGAGACCGTAGTGTCCAGGAAGAACGGCACGTTGAGTGACGAGCCAAACATATCGTTCCGGAAGATGCCGGAAAAGGCATACTCCGCACCAATCACAAGCCCACTGAGAGCAAACTGGCGACAGTGGGCGCTGGTGGCCGTTGGGTTGAACCCGGGGCCTACCGAAGCAAGGGAAGATCCCATGCCCCAAGCGTCTGCCGGGAAGTCGTACCCCTCAGACACGAACGTAGGCGGCAAGTCCGCAGAGTTCGTGTAGCTCATCTCGAACGGCAAGAAGCCGAACTCGAAGTCGCCGTCACCGATGATGCTGGTCTCACCGTCACACACAACCATCGTCTGGCCGTATGTATTGGTGTGGGACTGCGTTCCGAAGTAGTCGCAGTCCTCCGGCACTCCTACACTCCATGGGTTGTCCGGAACTCCCGGATTGACGAGGGGGTCTCCATCGTCGCAGTCCACGTCGTTCGTGAACCCGTCACCGTCCATGTCCACCAGGGCCACGGCCGAGTCATCGTCATCACCCAGCGCCGAATCGTCATCGTCGCCGAGCCCGGAATCGTCGTCATCTCCCACTGAGGAGTCGTCGTCATCTCCGGACATCCCGGAGTCATCGTCGTCGCCGAGGCCAGAGTCGTCATCGTCACCGATGGCGCCTGAGTCATCGTCGTCGCCGACAGTTCCGGAGTCGTCGTCGTCTCCGGCCATTCCGGAATCGTCATCGTCGCCGATAGCGGAGTCGTCATCGTCCCCGCTCGTTCCGTCGTCGTCGTCTCCACCTGCGGAGTCGTCGTCATCGCCGACCGTCGTGTCGTCATCGTCGCCGATCACCACAGACGAATCGTCGTCGTCTCCGGAGTCGTCATCGTCCCCGGAGTCATCGTCGTCGCCGACAGTTCCAGAATCATCGTCGTCTCCGGCCGTCCCGGAGTCGTCGTCGTCGCCGATAGAGGAATCGTCATCATCCCCAACCGAGGAATCATCGTCGTCCCCACCGGTTCCGTCGTCGTCATCTCCGATGGCCGAATCGTCGTCGTCACCGAAAGTGGTGTCGTCGTCATCTCCGGAGTCATCGTCGTCGCCGATAGCGGAGTCGTCGTCATCTCCGGCCGTTGAATCGTCATCGTCTCCACTCGGAGTCGTGTCGTCATCGTCACCGATCACGACAGACGAATCATCATCGTCTCCGGAATCGTCATCATCGCCGGAGTCATCGTCGTCTCCGGCCGTTCCGGAGTCATCGTCGTCGCCGACGGAGGAGTCGTCGTCATCCCCACCGGTTCCGTCGTCGTCATCGCCGATGGCCGAATCGTCGTCGTCATCATCGTCGTCATCGTCGTCGTCGTCATCGTCGCCAATGGTAGCGTCGTCGTCGTCACCGATCACGACAGACGAATCATCGTCGTCCCCAGAATCATCGTCGTCTCCGGAATCGTCATCGTCGCCGGAATCGTCGTCGTCGAAGGTGATGTCGTCGTCATCGTCGTCGTCATCGTCGTCGTCTCCGGAATCGTCGTCGTCGAAGGTGATGTCGTCGTCATCATCGTCATCATCGTCATCATCGTCATCATCGTCGTCATCGTCGCCGGAATCGTCGTCTCCGGAATCGTTGTCGTCGTCATCACCGGAGTCGTTGTCGTCGTCATCATCAACGATGAGGTCGCCGACCAAGGGCTTGTCTACGCAAACCCCTTCGACACAGAAACCAAGTGGTGGGCCATCGGGACAGCCGGCGGCAAAGAGCCAGAGAAGGCTGAGGATGGCAGCGCAGAATCGTGACATTTGGAACCTCGTGTGGAATGTGGATTGTGAAAGACCGTGACCCCGCTGCTCGCGAGCGGCGGGATGAAGCTCGATGCCCCTCCTATGAACATCATAGCATGTGAGGGTACCGTATTTTGGCGGTTTAGTCAACCTGTGGCGGTGCTGGTAGACATGTACGGGGGTTGCCTCTGGTATTTGCCGGAATTCGCTAGCCCGGGCGCGCGCCCATTCTTCGCATAAAGCTACGAAGGGCAGGCTAACGCGCCCCTACATGCAACCACCGCGTAGGGGCGCGTTGCGCGCGCCCGGACAAGTAAACCCCAGCGAACACCCAGAGCAAACCCCGCGCAAATGCAACAACACCCCGGAATCCAGATGGACCCGAGGTGTTGAGGAGATTTGGCCTTGACTAGGCCGGGGGTCCGAGGACCCTAGTTGTTGGCGGTGACGGCCGCCATGACACAGAAGCCGGGGTCGTTCGTCAACGACAGGTACGGCCGGTTGCCGTAACTGTCCACGTACGTGCTGCTGGCTGCCAGCAGGTTGTTCCAGTGCGCCGTCAGGGCTCCGTAGGGGAAGAGCCCCCCGTTGAGCACCATGCACGACGTCTCCGTCATGCCGTAGTCAGTCGCACCCACGCTCACTGCGAAGTACGAATTGACCGACACGTTGGGGAACGTCCACGTGATGGACGACGCGCCGTAGACGGTCGCGTTCTGCACGACGCCGAAAGTCGGCTGCTGAGTGCTGTTGTTGACGACAGCAGACAGCTCGAGCATGTCCCAGGTGATCGTTCCACCGGTCCACGTCACGACGAGGTCGGCGTGCGAGACGGGACCCGACGACACCGTGGTGTCGTCGTCATCGTCATCGTCGTCATCGTCGTCATCGTCGTCGTCCCCGGCGGCGGTGTCGTCGTCGCCACACGTCGTGTCGTCGTCGTCATCGTCGTCATCGTCGTCGTCACCCGTGTCGTCGTCACCGACCGTGGTGTCGTCGTCATCATCGTCGTCGTCGTCACCCGTGTCGTCGTCATCGTCATCACCCTCGCAATCGGGGGAGTCGTCGATGACACCACTGCAGTCGGTGTCGACGCCGTCGCAGACTTCGGCGGCCTCGGGGTGGACCCGAGCGTCGTCGTCGTTGCAGTCGCCGCCGCGCAGGGCATGGCCCTTGTTGCGGCTGCAGCCCTCTTCGCCGTTCGGCAAGATGTCGAACGGGATCACGGGGCCGATGACCCCGTATCCGTCGAGGTCGCCGTCGGGACGGCATCCCTCGCTGAGGTCGCCGTCGATGCCGTCGAAGATGCCGCCGGTGGGCGGGCATCCGACGATGAAGGTTACGGCCACGAGGACCAGGATGGCCACGAGGGCCGTGAAGGTGGAAGAACGCTTGTTCATCTCGAACTCTCCGTGTTGGAACTGTGGGGCCTCACGGTCCCCGGATTTGGGGACGTGAGGCCGAAAGTCGGCCTCGAAAGCGCGCTTTGACTTGGGATTTGCACCTGTGAAGGTGGTTCTTCCTGAGCCATTGCGACGCTGAAATATATCATGAAATTGGCTTGTTGTCAACCCCCTGAGGGGCGACAACGGTGTTTTTTGGCTAGTGTTGGCCTTGTATTGGCTGGTGGAACTAGTGCGGACGCACAGAAGGGCGTCCCTACGGCTGGGGTTCGCTGGGTTTTACTTGTCCGGGCGCGCGCCCGGACTAGCGAATTCCGGCAAATACTAGTAAAAACCAGCCCAAAAACAAGAGCCGGCAGTGTGGTATTCACCCACACTACCGACTCGAAAGAGAAAAAGGAACGATGGTCGCTGACTAGAAGCTGAGACCGAACTTGGCCTCGAACTGCGGCGAGCCCACCCCAAGAGGGATGGTCTTGCCGTTCAACCAGGGGTACGTGTACCCCGCGCTGATTCCGCCAGTGACCGAGATGGACAGCCGCCCGCCCACGATGGACACGCCACCCATGAGATCTCCTCGCGCCCCGAAGGACGTGTCGAAGATCACGTTGGCCGCACGTGCGGTCGGGATGACGTGGTACCAGTCAGCATGGACCCCGATGGATCCTCCGACTCGCAGCCACCGAGCGAACGGCAGTCCGACGAACGCGTCGAGGCGAGCCCCGACAACGAACCCGTCACCTGAGTGAACGCCGCCAAAGACGACTCCACGCAGGATCAGAACGTCACCGTGATACTCCGGGCCAAGGCCCAGGGTCCCGCGGATGGTCGGGTCGATGTCCAGCTGGACGCCACCCGGGAGACGCATCTCCCAGTCCTCGATGTGGGCAATCGCGCCCACCTCGAGGTAAAAGCGTCCCTTGGACTCGCGGACCACGGTCGTCGTCTCCCGCACCACGACCGTAGAGCCCGCCTCCACCTTGGGGGCGTTCTCGAGATCCCATACGCGACCCGCCAGGTGGCCGACCTCGTCGGTCAGACCGTCGAAGTCGCCCGCGGCCTCGAGCGCGATCAGTAGCTGCACGCGCAGCGCCTCCAGCTCCGCCACCTCTTCGGCCACTTCGGCCGCGTTGCTGCCACTGCCCGAGGGCTGCGACTTCAACTCGGTGATCTTCGCCTGGTTGTTGGCGATGAGGAGCTTGATCTCCTTCCTGGAGGTGGGGTGACTCGAACTGGCGTTGCCGTTACCGTCGACGATCATCGCCTTCACGAACGCGCAATCCGCCCAGAAGGGCGGCGCGTCCGCGCGGATCTCCGTCTTGCCGAGCGCGACGTGGTCCTTCCACGCCGTTCCCGACTCGACGCCGCACAGGCCATCTTCGACCTGTACGTAGCGACCCTTCTTGATGTCGAACACCCCGCCGAAGCTGGGGATGACCACCATCCCACCCCGCACATCCTCGCGCGTGGTGGTGTTCATGAGACTCGTCCACTCGGACGAGACGTGCCAGCTCTGACCCGCCGGACGTTCCGGGCAGGCCACCACGGACAGCCGCACCTGCAGCTGCCCCAGGTAGCACTCGCTCCAGGACGACGCCTTCGTCGAGATAGGATGCCCCAACGGCACCAGCTTCCCAACCTTGGTCTCCTGGCTGTCCGGGATCCCGTTCCCGTTGTCGTCCTTCTCGAACTCCGCCGCGAACGCGACGGGGGCGCCGACCACGAGGGCCAGCAGAATGGCCGTAGCCATGAGGAAACGCGTCATGTCTCGTCCTCCTGCGTACGCTCGATGGCGCACAAATGGTTGTCTCGAACTTGGTGAAATGACCAGGGTCATAGGGGTACATTCACGACCCTTTTGCGGCACGATAGTGTTTAACTTTGGAGGAAATTAAACGGTCTACCACGCCACAAAAGAGTCTGAATTAGTCCCTTATTGACTGTCGAAAGTACCACGAAATCGCGATATTGTCAAGTCATCAGCCTGAATATAGAAAAAACCACCCTGAAGGCATAACGCTCAAAGCAAGGAGGAGGTGCTTAGAACATTACGCCATCGGGGAGGTCTTTGGCTTTGATAACCGAACCTTATCAGCGTATCCAAAACTTGTCAAATACAGCTAACCCTAGCCGTAGGGGCGCGTTGCGCGCGCCCGGGCTAGCGTGGTCAAACTAGCAAAAAACCGGCCTAAGCCGGCTCACCGATGCATCGCCACTCTTCTCCTCTCAATCGCCTCGTATCTCAGCGTCACGAACCCCGCACCCACCAAAAACCCTATAACCAAGCCAAGAAATCCGTTATATGGAATATTCGGCCGAACCGGATACTTAGAAACCAACGGCTCGTCTATCAATCGAATCGACACATTCCCACCAGACGTATATCGCCAACCTTGCTGAGACAACACAAACGCAACCGCCTGCGAAATCTGCTCGCCCTGAGCGGGATCCTCGTTATAGATATCGATGCTCAACAAACCGGTTCGCCTCTGCACCGACGCATCCAACATGTTCTCCCACGCTTTTCGTCTACGAGAATCATCGTCAGAAAATTGAGCTTCGTCGATATTAAAGTTCGCACCCATCACTGAATCAAAGAACGCACTCGAATGCAAAACACTCACAAGCTCGTCAGCCACACGCTCCGCACTTCTACTCGCAGTGTACGCGTCCGCGCTAATCGAATCTTGCGTTACCAACAAACGAATAGACGCGCGATGTTCCATGGGGTGCAAAAAACTCAACCCAACGCCGAGCAGAATTCCAAAAACCGCAAACCACATTACGGTTGTAAAATGCCGTGCAAGAATTTGTGTCCCCCTACTCAATTTCATAGTCACCTAATTGTAACAAATATCTCCTCTTCAGTCTCGCCACGCATAACGCTCAATTGCAACTCAGTACCTACCTTCCCCGCCACAACATACTCTGCCAACGGAAGTTCGTTCACCGACCGACCGTTTACTTTCAAAATAACATCGCTTACTTGCAACCCCGCCAAATCCGCAGCGCTTTCACGCGTCACCTTCGTAATCTTCAACCCTTCTCTAAACTCATCGCCACTATACAAAACGCGCGACACATCTATAAAAGAAATTCCCATTGAAGGTCTATCCACATCTCCGGTCAACAACACTTCCTCCAACGCCGGAGTAAGATGATGCAACGGACGAACGAGCTCGCCATCTGCCATTACGCCCACAAGCTCACCAGCGCCATTCATGACCATACCACCGCTTACAACGTTCGTCGGTTGATCGAGTAAAAATATACGGCCCAAAACATCGGATAACATTACTCCCGTTTCATTTTCATAGTAAACATCCTCTACAACAGTGCGCGGGAATACCCGATCCCCAGAAATCACAAACACCATGTCCCCCACCGACACCAACTCCGAAGCACCAAAAGTTCCAACGCGCGCATTTTTAATCGACGTCTTTGCAAAACCAAACTCCGTCGCGGGGTCAGACACAAACTCGTCTATCTCAAAAACCTCTCCACCAAACAATATACGCACACCTTTTCCGTATGTGAGCATCGTCTGCTCTGGTATCATCACCCAACCATCCGTCGTTAACGATGTTGCAGTTGCGATAGACGCCGACGTTACGATTCCGTTTTTATGAACTGGGTCGTTGGCGTTCAACACTATCATCGATGATTGATTTGATCGCTCCAACACGTTCGCTATAGCCTCTTGATTTGTTCCGGGCACCGTAGGAGGCTTAACAGAGTTGATAACCCCCAACTCGTGACCTAACTGCTCCAACGATTCTGCATATCTATCGAGCGAACTCCCCGCAATCAACGCGCCGATTATCGCTGACAACACCGAGACTCCTATAATGATTACCGCCAAAATTAAATGCCTCTGAGATATTTTTTTCATATTAGATCCACTTTGCGGTTGCGAGTAATGCGACAATGAGTATTAGACCAAGGATAACATATCTCTTGAGGATATCTTTTGAGAGGCGCTGTAAAAACGATGCTCTCATAACTCCCAAGAAACTGTAGAACACCAATGTTGAGATTGCGGCGTTAACATAAAAGCTCGTCGGTAAAAAAGACAGTACTACAAACAGTTCTGTAAACATGAGTCCGCCGATGAGTGCGACTCTCACCGCTTTTGCATCTCGAATTTTACTCACCCACAAAGTCTCGTAAACCATGAGTCCCGAGAACATCAAGAACACTGTCGCCAAAAGCCAAATTGGCATCCGCAAGAAAGTCTGGAGACCGTAAAACGCAGTGGACAAGAAGAACATGGAGGCCACGTGCAAAACTAGCGAGGTGTGTTCGAGCGCGTATGGTTGGTACAAACTTGGAAGGTGTATGAACTTAAACAAATGTTCCGCGAAGAAAAACGTGAAGATCGCGGTCACCAAAGCGAGCACAATCATGAGCCAATCCGCTTCCACGAACAGCATGAACGCAATCGACGATACAACAAATAGCACGGGAGTGATTGCAACGTGCCACCAGCCTTCTAGGCTGTCACCAAACTCTGCAATTTTTCCGATTCCAAATACTTCAACTAACACGACTAATATGGACAACCACAGAACAAAATCTGGCCACTTAAAAATTCCCAGCAACAAACTTGCGGTCAAAATACCTATGAGGAACGGGATTGTTCGAAGGATTAAAATCATTATTTTATAATCTGATCAATGTTCACCGAACCGGTCAGAGTAAGTGCACCACTTTCAAAGTCGAGTGCCGTTAAGGTAATTTTTTCATCCAGTTGCGCGAGCTGTTCCGCTATAGCGTCGTTGATAAGCCCCTCTGGAATGTCGGTCAAAAATCCCGGAGCCTTCAACGTTCCAAGCCTTACTTGTACAACGTCCATCTTCAAACTGCCATCAGATATGCTCGGTGCTACAGTAATGGTCAACGATGTTGCCTTTCCGTTCACATCCAACGGCATAAAGATTTCCAGTGAACCTTCTTCGAGTATCGCAACCTGTGTGCGAGCAATATCAATCCCCTCCTGCTGAGCCTCCGCGCCAAGATTGTCACGCATGAACGCGGTAATCATCTCTTCTGTGATTCTTACTTCAACGTCTCCTCCACCTAAAGCTCGTAAAATCTGTGAAGTTAAGTCCACCTCAATTTGATCCAAATTTACTTTAGTTGCGTCAACAACGCGCGTAGGTTCCGCGTCTGGCGTCTTGTTTCCAATCAATCCAGTTTTAGAAACCATCAAGAACAAAATAATCGCGCCAACGATAATTAACACGATACATCCACCGCACGCACCCAACGCAATCTTACCTCCGCTTAGTTTCTTTTCCTGATCCATACAATTGAGTCACTTAATTCTGAAAATTTAATTTGCGCCTCCGCCAACACGGCTTCATCACCGCCCAATCCTGCTACGAGTTTGTTTAACGCTACAACAATTAGTATATGTGTATCTTTATCTTCTCTCACCACACGTGCGGCGAGGATTTGATCGCGCACATCTTTTACCACATCTATGTCTCCATCGCCAACCTCGATCATTGCCCAAATTGGATCCAAAGCGTCTGCAATGTAAGCGCGAGATTCGTTGATGTCGATACCAGAAACAGGCTCGGTAACCTTTAGATTGTCCACGTAATCAACGTTCGCTTCAACTTCTGAGCGATTTTTGTCCACTAATACAATAGTCACGGCTAATACGGCCGTGAGCGCTATTATTAAGTAAGGGAACCACAGAACGTGCTTGCGCATAATACGTAATGACGAATTTCAAATCTCAAATTACAAATGTCAATTTTTGGATGGTCACTTTTCCTCTCGTTTCGCTGTTTTCTTTTTGTCGAACTCGCCAAGAAGGTCGTGGATGATCACCGCGAGAATCGTTGCGACTGGAATTGCTAATAGGGCGCCTACTACGTTGCCTATTAGTTTTAGGTCTTCAAAAACTAGTCCGCCGAGTTTGAAACCTACGAGTAGGGCGAACAGGCTTACGAGTGGATTTAAGCCCACAGACTTCTCCATGATCTTTGGAGTAAGTACGCCGTTCTCCAGTTGTTGAATTCCAAAGTAAAGCAAGGCCACGATAACTGCCTTGAGTGGTGAGATTGTAAACGCGATGATGACTGCTGGGATCATTGAGATGATTGGTCCGGCGTATGGCACTATCTCTGCGAGTCCTGCGAAGATTCCAAGAACCAACGCGTAATCGATTCCGATGATAAGCAGACCGACGTACGTCATGACACCAATTATCAACATCAACAATATTTGTCCACGCAACCACGCGCCAAGCTTCAACTGGATTCGGCCAACAAGCCCTGCCATGTACGGCTGATATTTAACTGGCGCAAAATGTCGAAAAACTTTCTTGGCCATTCCCTCCTCTACGACCATGTAAAACGAGATGACCAGAACCAACATCAACGTAGCGAACCCTCCGATTGTTCCAGCGACCGTGGTGATAGCCGCCACTATTGCGGTGGTTGCGCCTTCCTGCAAGCTTGCAACACTAGCAGCCAAGCTCTCCGCAAGACCGTACTCCTCAGATAGCGCTATTAAATGTTCAAACACTCCTCTCAATTCTACAAACGTTCCCTCCAAACTCTTTCCAAGTTCAATCAACTGCGAGACCAGTGGAGGAACTACTATTACAAAAGCGGCCGCGGCGATTGCGAGCAACAATACGTACACGATGATAACGCCAAGACCTCGTGGCAATTTCTTTTTCTGAAACCAAGAAGCAAACGGATCTATCAACGCAGCGAGCAAAAGAGCCACGAAGAAAATCGCAATGACATCTTTTATAAACCACATGAATGCAATGCCAACAAAAACAGCAAGGATCTTCAAAACAGTTCCCGTAGAAATGGTAATGTTAGTCGGCTTTATTTCACGTTTTGGCATACCCCCTTTTATATGTCTTGATTATAGCATATAATCTGGATTAGAAATGGGAGATGGGATATGTGAGATAGGAAGACTAGACTTCTCATATCTCATTTCCCATCTCTCATCTCCAAACTAGTTCTATGCCCACACTCACACGCAACAAACGCGCCCGATTCGACTATGAAATCCTGGATACTCTCGAGGTTGGTATTGCGTTAACCGGACAAGAGGTAAAAGCTGCTAAAACTGGGCACGCGAAACTTCAAGGAGCGTTCGTAAACATAAGAGAAAATGAGGCGATTTTGAAGAATGCGTTCATAGCGAGATACAAACATGCGGGGAAAGACGATAATTACGATCCTACCCAAAATCGCAAGCTTCTCATGCATAAGCGTGAAATATTGAAGTGGAAGAAGAAAATGGACTCTGAACGCTTGACAATAGTGCCTATTTCGCTCTATACTAAGGCCGGAAAAATCAAACTCGAAATTGGCTTGGGACGCGGTAAGCGCCAGCACGAAAAACGTGACGCCATTAAAAAACGAGATCTTGATCGTGAAACCCGAACTCGCATGTATACCGCGAGAGGTTGACCGCCATCCTGGGGACGCCAGGTTTCGACGTATGACGTTTCTTTGTCTGCGCAAGTCGAGGATGCATCGTAACCTCGTAAACACTTCGATGCAGTGAACAACTGCAAACATCTTCACAAAGGTTAAGAACGCTTTTAGCATTCCGACACCTGCATTGGCACTCGCCTAAGCGCGAAGCCCATCGCCCAACCAGACTCCTATAAGGTTGGCTCGGTGTAATAACATAGGAAGCGGCCCTTCATCTCATCCTTGGGAGGTCACCGCGTTTGTAGGATGGACCGCACCCGTATTTTCGTCTGGACTTAATCGGCGTGTGTAATTAATCCAGAATATACTTGTATACGCTTCACTGATTGTTATATCGGACGTGGGTTCAACTCCCACCGTCTCCACCACACTAGATAAGAGACCAGTTTCTGAATATAGGTCCTATTCGACCTATTGGACATATATTCACACGGTCTCTAGAATTATTTTCAAACAAGTACTTAACCCCCCAACCTCAAAAAGCAATGCGAATTCACCGAAGACGTCGACGTGGTCAGCAGGCCCGTAAGAACCAGATGCCAGATATTGTAGCTAACGAACAGATTACTGCTGATATTTTATTTGTAATCACGGACGATGGTGAACAAATCGGTGAGATGACTAACGCCGAGGCAATGAAGCTTGCTCACGATAGAGAAAAGGACATCGTAATGGTGTCGCCTAAAGCTAAACCGCCGGTTGTACGGATCATGGACTTTGGGCAACACAAGTATCAGAAAGAAAAGCAGATGCGAAAACAGAAAGCTCAGAGCAAGCAGACTGAAACAAAGTCGATTCGGCTCTCAACTCGCATCGGGGCTCACGATATGGAGGTTAGAATGAAGCGAGCTCTGGAGTTTTTCAAGCGAGGAGATAAAATTAAGTTGGAAATTGTCCTTCGAGGGCGCGAAAAGGCTCATGCTGAACGTGGACGCGAGGTTATGCAGGAATTTATCAAAATCCTTAAGGAAAAGCACGAAATCGAGATTGTGACCGAACAGCCATTCATGAGGATGGGATCACGCTTGACAATGACCATAGGAATGAAGTAGGATACCGCCATTATGAAACTCAAGACAAAGAAGGCTCTCGCTAAGCGCGTGAAAGTTACAAAGACTGGAAAAGTCTTAAAACGACGCGAAGGTCAGGGACACTTTAACTCAAGAGCTACTGGAAACCAGACTCGCAGAAAGCGACGTGATTTGACGCTATCTGGAGTTCACAAGAATGCGTTGAAGGCTGGTTTGCCATACGAAGGGTTCTAGGGATAAGAAATGAGAGATGAGAGATGTGATATGAGAAGCCTAGTCTTCCAATCTCACATATCTCATTTCACATCTCACTTCCTGCATTAAACTAATATATATGCCACGAGTAAAAAGAGGTACACAACATGTAAAGCGCCGACGCAACCTGCTCTTAAAGACTAAGGGCATGAAGTGGGGTCGAAAGAGCAAGATTCGTCTTGCTAAGCCGGCATCACTCAAGGCTGGTCAGTACGCTTTTAGAGATCGACGCGCAAAGAAGCGTGACTTTAGAAAGCTATGGACGCTTAAAATCAACGCCGCAGTTCGCCCATTGGGATTGAGCTACAGCCGTTTGATCAACGCCTTGAAGGTCAAGAACGTAGAGTTGGACCGAAAATCCCTCGCGTATCTTGCAGAGCATAAGCCAGAGGTGTTCCAGAAGATCGTTGAAACGGTAAAATAAGAAAGAATGAGCTCGAAAGGGCTCATTTTTGCTTGCGTGTATTATCGCTTGACTTTAGCGGGTTTTTATGATAGAAACCGTGTATCGCTTAAGTATAGCGGTGAGGTTTTTAGAGACAGAACAAGTCAACACGCACCCATTTAGGAGGGACGTATCGTGAGCAAGAAAGACGACACGAAAGACGGTGGCAATGCCACCAACCTGGTTCAACCACAGCGACGAAAGAGGCTGGGTCACCGACCGCGTCGCGAGCCACTGCCCGAGGGGAAGCCCGAGGGAGAGCTCGTAGACAAGGTGGGCGAGACCAAGGACAGCGGTGACGCTTTCCTGCCGGGATCACGAGGCACACTCATTCCGGGATACCAGGTCAAGAAGACCGGCGAAGTACCGCCGATCAACGAGACCCAGGAGATCCCGGTCCTCCGCGCTTCGCAACGGGCTGGAGCGGCCGCCGAGTTGGCGGTCACGGAGAAGGTCGAAACCCGAAGCCTTCCGGCTCTGGAGGAGCAGGAAGAGGTGGAAGACGGCGACGGGATCGACGATGACGGCGCCGTGAACATGGACAACCTCCCGGAAGACGACTGGTACAACGAGGAGGAGGACACGCCTGACAACGGTCGGGCCGGCGAGGGCGAGAACGGTGGGAAGCCCGAGATCAACCGTTGGCTTCTCGTGGCTCTCACGGCTGCGTTCATGATGCTCACCCTGAGCGTCTGCAACGGACTGTTCTCGGGTCCCAGCGACGACCGTGGCGAAGACGTTGCGGTCGCAGAGGAGGGAGTCGACGAGGGCGTGCCTGAGGGCATCGCGCGCGTGGACGAGATGGAGGTTACGGCGATGCTCGAGCGCGTCGACGAGATCGAGCCGGTCGTCGCCAAGACGGTCGAGCCGGCTCCCAAGGCCGAGCCCGCCGTCGCCAAGCCCGCTCCCGAGCCAGAGCCGACAACCGCCGCAGTAGCGGTCCAGACTGCCCCGCTCCCGCCTCTACAGGTGCAAGTGTTCACGTCCAGCGGCAAGCACCTGCGCCGCGGGGACCGACGTAGACGCAGGTAGTCGACACAAAAGACGCTCTGGCAGCATTCCCGTACGTGGGGATGCTGCCAGTCTTTTTTTGCCTAAATTAATACTTGAGGTCAACAACATTACATAGTCATTGCGAGGAACGAAGCAACCTGGTTAAGCTTGATACTGTGTAGCGCTTATGTAGGTTGCTTCGTCGTACCTCCTCGCAATGACTATGGGCAGTAATATTCGGGGGTCAGGTCTTGAATCTTGAAAAGTAGTATTTTATGTTTCATAGTATTGAATTTACCTGCGTTTAAGACTACAGAGATTTTAAAAAGCTACAATTTACAGTGAAAGCCTCCAATAATGTATACAATTCAAGATTCAAGACCTGACCCCCGATCCTAAAAAGCGACAATTCACAGTCTGACACATAGCTTCTTAAGGCGACGTGGGGTTGACAATATCGCGAAAATATGGTAGAAATAAGCGTTCGAGACAGGTGGAGACACTGGTTTCTTACGCATTTCTGGGCTTAAACTCCCATCACCCCAGCCGATGAAAAGGCTGATTGGAGGAACAAATGACAAACGGACAAAACGAGAACACGGGGCGCTGGCTCATGATCGGCGCGGTTGTGGTCCTGCTCCTGGCCGTCGGTGGCCTGAGCTTGTGGGCCTACAGCCTCTGGAACCAGCCCGGACCTGAGCCCACCAAGGTGGTCTCCGTCGAGGCTGGCCCCGCCGTGCGGGTGCCGAGCGACTTCTGCACCGTCACCCAGACGGACGCCGACGAAGGTGTCCAGGGAGTCGGAGACCGAGGCGAGCGCAAGGGCGTGCGCCTCGTCAAGTGCACGCTCTCGCCCGAGAACGCGCGCACCTTCGGTATCCACCAGGCCCTGTGCCAGGTGAACGCCGACCTCGAGCCGATCCTCTGCCTCGGCAAGGATCGGAAGGTCGTCGAGGCCACCAAGGAGACCGCGGAGCCCCAGCGCCCCACGGTCGCCGCCACCGAAGTCGCGACCGCCCCCTAGGCAACCGCGGCTCTCACGAGAAAAACCCCCGGTGCACGCTGTGCACCGGGGTTCTCTGTTTTTAAAATCTGTTTTTGGTTTATCGCGTAGTCTCCTCCCTCTTTACCTCTCCCTCCGCGCGTCCTCGCAACGGATAAAATCCAAACACCGCAAACACCACCACGCTCGACAGCACAATCCCAAGCATGTTCACCAAGAACAACGACAACGCGCCAAACACAATGTCGCTATCCAGCATCTTCACTCCCAACGCGCTCACAGACAACGGTGGCAAAACCGCGATGGCTATAGCAACACCCGGGAGAATCACGCTCAACTTTGGTTTCATGTATGAGTACGCCCCAGCGAGTCCTGCAAAGAGTCCCACAATCAGGTATGCGAGCGAAGGTTCTGCCCTGCTCAAAATCTCTATGTTCACACTATTATATGGAACCAAGATCGAGATCAATAACGTCACAATGAACACGAACGCCGACGTAATCAACAATATCCATAGCGACCTAACAATCACGCGTCTATCCCCCATCGCAATCCCAAGCCCAAAGCTCAAAAACGGCGCCAACAGCGGACTCACGAGCATCCCCCCAATAATGATCGTTGAGTTCCCCATCATCAACCCCACGGTCACAATAACCGTCGCGGACAAAAGCATCACATAAAACCCACCGGTCGGCGAGCTGTCCTCTATCAATTTCAAAACCGCGTCCTTCTTTTCCACCATGGAAGGCTCAACGCTCGTCATCCGTGAAAATATTGGCAACATAGGACAATTAGAAATAGGAGATTAGAGATGGGAGATGGGAGATGGGAGATGTGAGATTGGAGGTTAGAGATGAGAGATGGGAGATGGGAGATTAGAAGACTGGTATTCAAGACTTCACATCTCTCATATCACATCTCTCATTTCTGTTTCCCGTAGCTTATCAAAATATTGATCTAAAATCGAATATCCCTGAGCTTGAACCTCCTCAGGTGTCCCCTCGGCATCAATCACATGCCCGGCATACATCTTGGTTGGCATCAAGAAAGCTCGAGCCGCAGGCAACATCACATTATAAACATATCCTTTATCCACGTTCGGTTGCCGCCAAACACGACGGATTATTTGCTGTTCTTCATTAAGATCAAAGAAAAGTGACTCGTCCAGCAACGCACGAATACGATCATCATACAAAACCTGATATCCATCCACAAAAATCACACGCGCAGGCTCCACGGTCTTCTCCCCCACCATGCGATTCTCAGCGCGCGAATAATCCGGAATCACGGTCGATCGACCTTCTTTAAGATCGGTCAACGCGCGAACCAACCAATCCCATTTTATGCTATTTGGATGATCCCAACACGGATACCCAAGAGGATGACGGTCCACGTCCGCTTCGTCACAAAAAAAGTCGTCGAATTTTAATCGCGACACAAAAGGATAACGTTTCAGCGCCGCGCGACAAAACACAGATTTGCCTGCACCGGATGGTCCGGCGATTCCGATGAGGATTGGTTTCATGGGGGGATTATATCAGAAAAGTTGCATATCGAGGGATAGATATTAGATATTAGAGATGTGAGATGAGAAGACGGTGATCTAGACTTCACATTTCTCATATCCCATCTCTCATCTCTGTATACACCAGCCTAAATTATTGATAAAATGTATTCATACAGTGACATCGCGTTTCATTCACAACTTGGTTATGAAAGAAAAAAACAAAAACGGATTTACATCGATAGAACTTATAATCACATTAGTTGTACTTGCAATAATAGCTGGAATCATAATATTGGCATTAAAACCAAAAATGCAGTTAGGCGAGGAACGGAACGCTCAAAGAAAAACCGATGTGAATACTATACTCAACGCGGTATACCAATATCAGCTCGACACCGGATCTCTACCCCCATCCATCACGAAAACCGATACGGAAATATGTGCTACTGAAGCGGTCTGTTCTGATCTGATCGATCTTTCTGTGATCACCTCAAATGAGTCGTATCTAGTCTCCGTCCCACAAGAACCATCAAAATTAAATATAAATGGTGCAGGTTATTTAATTAGTAAATCTGCAAACGACAGAGTGACGGTTTCAGCGCAGTTTGAAGAAAAAGGGGAAATTATCACTGCGACAAGATAATTAAAAAAATACGCGTTCAGATTCAAGATATGAATCTATATTTAAGATTGCCCCTATACTATTGCCACATTTCGCCCCCTATGATACTATTCTCTCGCAAATGAACGGACCGGTGGTGTAGCCCGGTTAACATGCCTCCCTGTCACGGAGGAGATCGCGGGTTCGAATCCCGTCCGGTCCGCCACGTAAAAACGATAGCTTCGGCTATCGTTTTTACGTAGCCACGTGATCAACCATCGCTACAGAGTTGATTTTACGTGGTAGCACGAGACGCTATCGTTCACGTGGCACGGCCATTCAGTATACCGGCCTTGACGAGAATGCGCCTGCTATATCTAGTAATTGGTAAAATGCATGTATGCATTACGTATACATCATACAATCTGAGTCCTCTGGAAGCTGGTACATCGGATACTCAACCGATCCGTACTCAAGACTCGAGAAACATAACAAGAATGGAAATACATCGACCTCGAGAAAAGGCCCATGGAAGCTTATATATTTTGAAGCATATCTTGATAAACGAGATGCCCTGGGTCGTGAGAAATTTTTGAAAAGTGGGGCTGGTTGGAGATTTTTAAAAAAGCAGATGAGATATTATCTTGAAATAGAATAAAAAACCGCCTGCACAGCAATAGCTGACACTAATCCTGTGGTGTCTGTAGCTTAATCTGCTGTTCTATTGTGGTACCTATGTCTTGTCCAAGCGAGACCGAGTCGAGCCCGATTACGCTCAATGCCTTTACTGCCAAGATTACTATTAAAGAAGCGATGATAGAGGCTCCGATTGCGGTACCGACACCAAAAACAATTCCCATCAAGAATCGGCGCTTTGCGCTGTTTTGTCGCTCGAGTGCCGTAGCTACACGCGACACTTCTTTTGCAAGCCCTCGCAAGGCCCTAGTTTTGTCCGTCTTTGTTACAGGCATAGTGCGCAACAATTATATCACATGAAATACACGGGCTGTGAGCATAATTGAGGACTTACCCCCAAACAAATACACATTACGTGGTATCATGTATTCATACGAACCGATGCGCGCCGAAGCTCAAACAGAACAAGGAAGTGAGCTCCCTTGAAAAATTTTATACAATATTCATTTTGTTTGTAAATAACGCGTATGGCCAATCAGCGTAGCAAACCAGAGAAAGTAGACGAGGACTCCAAACTATGCGAAGGAAAGTATCCTGACGCTGTAATCAATAGTCTTCCTGGTATTTTTTATCTGTTTGATAAAAAAGGAAGGCTTGTAACATGGAATAAGAATCTGGAGAAAAGATCCGGATACACAAACAAAGAGATAAAAGCAGCTTCCCCTCTAGATTTTTTTATTGGTAATGACAAAAAACTCATAACTGCCACAATAAAAACGGTGTTTACAAAAGGTCATGCGAATGTAGAAGCTAACCTTGTATCCAAGAACGGCAAGAATACACCATATTTGTTTTCTGGATCACTTGTCAAAATTAACGGCAAAGAATATCTGGCAGGAATGGGAATCGACGTGTCCCATGTTAAGGAAACGGAATCGAAACTTGTGGAGTACGAGAATAGATTCCAGTCATTAATCCATGATGCTCCATTTTCTATCGAGCTATACGATACCGACGGAAATTGGCTAGATGGCAACAAAGCTTGGGAGAAACTTTTGGGGCTAAAAGCTCGTGAAGTCAAGGGGAAATTCAATTTATTGAATGACAAGCAGGCTCGGAAAAAAGGAATAGTTAAGTATTTCAAAAAAGCTGTAAACGGAGAGCTCGTTCTTGTGCCTGACTTATTTTACAGTGCGCAGGAAGCTGTAAACGCTGGAAGATCTAGATGGCTTAGTTCAACATTCTTTCCAGTCAACGGACATGACAGTAAGCCAAGCTACATCGCAGTAGTCCACAGGGACATCACGGATCAGGTTGAAAAAGACAACGCTCTCAAAAATTCCGAGGCAAAGTATAGGTTAATATACGAAATGACAAGCGATGCCATCTTGACCAACGTACCGCCTACGTGGAACTTTGGATCTGGAAACGCCGCTGCGTATAAATTGTTCGGAATCAAAAATGAAAAAGAACTCCTTGCACTGAAACCCTGGCAAATATCGCCTAAATACCAGCCAAATGGCAAACTATCCTCAGTAATGGCAAAAAAGATGATTGAACTCACAATGAAAAATGGCTCTCATTCTTTTGAATGGGTACATAAAAAAATGAACGGAGACGCATTCCCTGCACGTGTCCGACTCAACAGAGTGGATGCAAACGGACGCACATTGGTGCAGGGACGAATAACGGATATCACAGAAATTAAACAAGCTGAAAACAATCTAAGAAAGTCGAAAGAACTGTTTGAAGACATCGCGAGATGCTCTGGTGATTGGCTCTGGGAGATTGATGCAGACGCAAAATATGTATATGCATCTGGCAAAGTTAAGAAAATCCTTGGCTACTCTCCAAAACAGATTATTGGGAAATCTCCATTCAGTTTCATGCCCGAGGACGAGGCATTGCGTACAAAAAAGATTTTCAATCAATCACTAAAAGAAAAGAAGCCAATAATAAATCTTGAGCATGTTGAAATTACTGCCGATGGAAACTCTATACATATTTTAACAAATGGAGTTCCTGTCATCGATAATGCTGGGCATGTAACTGGATACAGAGGAATAAATACTGACACTTCTATACAGAAACACGAAGCTGAAAAAGACAAGATTGAAATGCTTAACTATGAGCTTATTTCAAGTGTGGGTATTGAGTTGAATTCCACTCAATCATTCGACAAAACAATTGAAAAAGTTCTTAAAAAGATCGGGAATACTTTAAATATCTGCCAAATAACAATTTTTACGCTAAGCACCAAAGATAGCTTTGCCAAATCTATGTATTCATGGGCTCACGACCCGAAGTATCGCCTCCTAAACAAACGTATTAGAGTAAAGGATCTTAGCATTCTCGTAAAAAAACTTCGAGACGCCAAGTTTATCAGCTCGTATACATCAGAAAACCTGCCAGTATATTATTACGAATTGTTGAAAAAAACTAAAACCAAGTCTATAGCAGTACTTCCTGTAGAACCATTCGAAAAAACCAATATGGCCATTTGCTTTGGATATATCCAACTAGATAAGCCATTGGCGCCACATGAAATGAGGGTACTGAAAATTATAGTAGACATGATCTCCCGTGCGAATGCACGCCAAGCAGTCCGTCAAGCAGTACTTGATGAAAAAAATAAATTGGAAAAAACACTTTATAACCTTGGAGAGGGCGTGATAGTTTTAGACAAAAACCTTGTAGCTACCAACTTCAACCATGCGGCTGAGATCATAACAGGGATTCATGCAAAAGACATTATTGGATGTGAGTATTTAAAATGTCTAAGGCTTTTCAGCATACTTGATGATAGTAAAAAAGATAAATTCATTCTAAACCCATCCGTGCAAAATGGTAGAAGTGAGGTACAACGCAAAACTTCATTTCTACGAGAAGACAATGTAATAACTCCAATTGCATACAATGCCACTACACTCAAAGATAGGAAAGGCAATATCACTGGATATATAATCGTATTTAGAGACCTCACCATTGAGCAAATTGCGAATAAGTTAAAAACTGAGTTTGTGTCTATAGCGTCTCATCAATTACGTACCCCTTTAACTGGGGTCAAGTGGCTCACGGAGTCTCTCTTGACTGATGACAACATCAAGCTGAATGCACAGCAGAAACGGACAATTAAAGAGATCAGGGAACGCAACGAGGATATGATCAAGCTTGTTGGTGACTTATTAAATGTTTCAAAAATGGAAGATGCTGCAGAAAGTACTATAAAATACACAAAGCTGAATCTAAATGAGATAATCAAGTCTGTTGTCTACACAGATAAACTTCCTGCAACTAATAAAGGAGTCAAGCTCATCATTGAAGAGAATAGAGACTCCGATAATAAAATTATTATAGAGAGTGAGGAGAAACGCATAAAGCAGGCTATACGCAATGTAATCGACAATGCTATAAAGTACTCCAATACAGGTGGCGAGGTAACAATAAGAGTCTCACAAACAAAGAAGGATGCATTGATAGACATAGAAGATACCGGTATAGGGATACCGCCAAGGCAACAAGGTCGTGTGTTCCAAAAATTCTTCCGTGGTGATAACGCAGTTAAGACGCAAACTAGTGGAACCGGTCTGGGCCTTTATATTTGCAAATTGATCATACTTGCTCACGGTGGTGATGTGTGGTTCGAGTCAGAGATAAACAAAGGCACTACCTTCCATATAAAACTACCAAAAAAGGCAACCCTTAAACACAAATAACCATAAGCAAAAAAACCGGCGCGCGCCGGTTTTTTTTGATTGATGCTATCTGATATCTGCGTACTATACGTTCTCAACACCTCGTTTTTTGAGCACCATTAGCCATACAAGCGCAATTGCGAGTACCACCAATGTTATGACTGTTGTGTAGAGGTTCATGTAGCTGAATGCTATTGCTAATAGATTCTTCTTGACCGTAAATACGCTCGCGGATCCCATTTGAGTCTTTACTTTTGCCTTTGAGTCAACGGCCACCGCGTAGATTGAGTGGTCACCTTCTGCAAGCTCGACCGCCTCTTGCGAATGATCTACTGTCCAAACACCATCATCGTCTGACTCGGTAAAGTATGCTAGAGCCTGCGTGCTATGCACATACACTGCAACCTCTGAGTTTGGTATAGCAGTACCCGCGAATCTGAAGGTATTGCCAGTTACTTGCGCCTGAGCCTGCGTTATTTCTGGCCTTGGCAGACCAGGTAACTCGACCGCCTCAAGCAGGTCTTCAAGCAGGTCTAAGGTTGGTACAATCGGCTCTGCAATGACGAGTGGTGGAGATACGGGCGTGCCTTCTAGCGGTGCTACGACTACCTCAGGGATTACATCGATAGTCACCGAGGACGTTTCGCTCACGTTCTCAGCCTCATCTATCACTCGAATCGTGAACTCGTGTTTTCCAATGTCGAGCGCGCTGATTGTTGGTAGTATCAATGACCATCGTCCATCCGCGTCTGCCTTTACTATGAACGTGTCAGTGCCATCTAGGATTATTTCGACACTCGCATTTGGCTCGGTTAGGCCAATTAGCACCGGAGTTTTATCTGAAACCTCTTCTGTACCAGGCACAACAACCTCTGTTGGTTCGGGCGGAGATAGATCTACTATGAACGTTACCACTTCCGAGAACGGACTCGCGATCTGATTACCGTCTATTGCTTGAACCGCCAAATAATGAATTCCTTCTGTGAACGTAAACGTCTCTTCGAACCTGCCGAACGAATCTGCGACCGAATCCAACTCACTCACATAATTTCCATTGTCGTACAGATGCAACACATTTCCAGGATCAGCCAAACCAATCACAGTGACATTCGTGTAGTTCAAACGCGCCTTGATAGGCTCGAGTATCGGCGTTGTTGGCAAAGGATTGAATACGCCAAGACCCCGACCGCTTCCTCCTGACGTGGACACTTCGACTGGTGCAGGTGCCGGTGCTGGAACCGTGAACACGTTGACGTCGTCGATCGTAACCTCGTTACCGAAGCTATCAATCGCCCAAATCTTCACAAAGAGATCCGCGGTTGTATCTACTCCCGTGATTACCGTGGAGCTGGTGAGCGCGCTGGTGAGCGCAGGATCGTCTACCGCGTCCCACTCAAGCGCGGTACCGGTGCGAGTTTGCGCATCGGACTGCGTTGCACTGTACCAAATTTCGTAATGGTCAAAGTTGGTGTCTGTCACCGCGGTCCAGTTCATGGTAGCGGTTGTAGCCGTGGTCGAGAACGTAGATAAACTCGCGAGCCCTGACGGCGCCGCGGTATCGATCGCGAAGTCCGCAGACTCGAATAGCGCACTCGTGTTTCCAAAACTGTCCGTAGACGCCAACCTCACTCTCATGTTTGAAACATCTTGACCAGCAAAGTCAGCATCGGCGTCCCACGTGACAGTCTTCCCTGATCCTGCAGTCAACCCTGTACCAATATCCCCAGTCACACTCGTGTCCGTAACCGTCCAACTCACACCACCATCCTCCGAGATATCTATAGACGAACTTAAACCAGTCGTAACGTCGTCTGACAAATCGTACGTCATGGTAACCGTGGTGACTCCAGCACCTTGCAACGCGACCAAGTTGCTCACGACCGGATCTGCGGTGTCGAGCCCGAAGTCGGCCGACTCAACAAAGGCTCCCTGATTGCCATAGTAATCGAGCGATCGTACCCGAACTCGCATATCAGCCTCGTACTGCGCGTCAAAATCCGTGCCCGCGTCCCATGTGATTGTCTGGCTCGATCCCGTCGACTGCCCAGCGCCAACCGCACCGCTCAAGCTAGTATCTGTAACCGTCCACGTAGCTCCACTATCGTCTGAAATATCGATTTCCACGTTATGCCCAGAGGCCGTTGCGTCTGAAAGATCGTACGAGATAACTATATTCGACGTTCCTCCTGTCTGCACTCCCAAAACGTTGGACACCACAGGATCCTTCGAGTCTACTGTGAAGTCTGTTGATTGGTAGTAAGACCCAACGTTGCCGTACTCATCAGTACCTTGGAAACGAAGCTTCATTGTTGAGTTCTCTTGATCGTCAAAGTCTGCGCTCGCGTCCCAAGTGATACTCTTACCCACACCTGCAGTGACGCTCGATCCGACTGCTCCTGATAACGTCGTGACGGGAACCACCCATGTTGCCCCGCTGTCAGATGAAATCTCGAGCGCGACTGTGTTGCCTGTTACTGAGTCATCTATCAGATCGTATCCAAACGTAAGCGTGTTCGTACCTGGAGTCTGCCCCGTTGTAATGTTAGAAATAACCGGCCCGAGCGTATCGATAGCGAACGCAGACGAGACAGCTAGGTTGCTATTCGCCAATGTATCCGTTGACTGTATTCTCACATATACCGTCGGATCTCCCGTGTTTGGCAAATCTGTGGCTATGTCCCATCCAAATGTATAACTCGATCCACCAGACGCAAACACCAATCCACTAACGCCATCGGAGCCAACGCCGGCCTTTTCAGTCATCGTGAACCAATTACTGTTGTCTCGAGAATACTCGTAGGTTGTGAGGTTATTCGTATCATTCTCAGTATCGGCCGCGTTGTAATCGATCAACGCATAAGTCGTCGAAGTCTGCTGTGCTGCGCTCGTGATATTGATGCTTGGTGCAGAGTTTGAGATAGCTCCCACGCTCGACAACGCGCTCTCACTCGACGAAGCAAAAGAGGTGTCACTCGAGTTTCTAGACTTAACCTGGAAACCGTATTGTGCAACTGGTGATGTGAGCCCAATAACCGTCGTGGTTCCCCATGTGGCGACGGTCCTCCAAACTGCACTCGCTCCCAACGATCCGTCCGTCTGCACGTACTGCGCCGTTGTATTCTCGTATATCGCGTAACTCAACCCGGAAGTCTCCGACGCGTGAGCATTCACGGCAACATCGACGGAGGTGTTTTGCGGATTATTCACAGTTGGAGCCTGAGGTGTGTACGGCTTTACGTACTTGTATGCCGTGCTCGGGCTCAAGTTTTCATTGTCCGCCGAGTGCGCGTAATCGTCTGTGTGCGCGATCTTAACTTTTGAAACATAATCGTTACCGTCCAACGTCGCACCGACTGTAGTCGCTTGGTTTGATGGTGTGGATGTGTCTGAACCTCCTGCTGTCGAGCTCGCGTATGCCCCTCCATTAATGGCTACGAAGAAATCGTTCGTATCCGGATTCGATTCCGTGAATGAGCCTCCAATCAACACCGTTGTGTCTCCAGCGTCTGGTTGAGCTTGCAGATCCGCTGTTGCATTCGTAGAAGGTGCGAGGGTGTCTACAGAGAAGTCACTCGAAGCCACGTTACCGCTCGAGTTTGTGAACGAATCTATTCCACGCACTCTTACCTGAATATCGCTCTGATCCTCTAGATTGAAGTCCGTTCCAGCGTCCCATGTAATAGCCTTCCCTGTTCCTGGAGTCACGCTCGATCCAACATCTCCAGTCACGCTCGTATCCGTAACCGTCCATGTTGACCCTGAATCTTCTGAAATATCAATCTCGACGTCTACAGCAACGCTATCAACAAGATCGTAAGTGATCACAACGTTCTCCGAGCTCAAGGTCTGACTCGCTGAAACGTTTGTAATACTTGGCCCGAGCGTGTCCAAACTAAAGTTCGCCGACTCCACAGCGCCTGCCGTGTTTGCAAATATGTCTGTTGCTCGAAGTCGAACTCGAATATCCGACTGATCTTGACCCGGGAAATCCGCCGACGCATCCCAAGAGATACTCTTCCCTGTTCCCGGAGTCACGCCCGCGCCAACATCACCAGTAGAACTCGTGTCTGTAACAGTCCACGTAGATCCACCGTCCTCTGAGATATCGATTGCGACTGCTGAGTTGTTGGCGTCAGAAATATCGTACGTGATTGTAACTGTGTTCGCTCCCGAATCTTGAGATGCACTCACGTTTGTGACCACTGGATTTTTGGTATCGAGCGCGAAGTCTGAAGATGAGGCGTATGTTCCCTGGTTGCCAAAAGCGTCCAGAGCCCTTGCTCTCACTCGCATATCACTCTGCTCCTGCTCGTTGAAGTCTGTGCCCGCAGCCCAAGTTATCGTCTTTCCTGCTCCCGGAGTAACGCTCGCCCCAATGTCACCGATCGAGCTCGTGTCTGTCACCGCCCAAGTTGAGCCCGAGTCTTCTGAAATATCGATCTCCACCGTCGAACTCGAGACATCTGTGAGCGTGTACGTGAAGTCAACATTGTTCAAACTCGTAACCTGATTTCCGGCCAAAGCAGAAATTACAGGATTCTTGATGTCTATTGTGAACGGATCAGAAGTCACGATTGCTCCACTTGTCGTAGCATCGTTTGCCTGCAATCGCACATAAGTTGTTGAGTCTTCTGTGTTCGGCAAGTCTGTATTCACGTCCCACATGAAGTCGTGAGCGGTTCCACTACTCGAGAATGCGAGACCAGATGTACCGTCAGATCCAACAGCGGCCTTCTCCGTCATCGTGAACCAAGAAGAGTTGTCCGTGGAATATTGAACAATAATCAAGTTCGAGCTCTCGCTTTCGAGATCGGAGCCGGTGTAGTCTATTGTCACATATTTTGTGCCATCAGTGGTCTGCACAACCGAATCGATCACGATCACTGGTGATTGGTTTACCGACGAGGTTCCACCAGACAACGCACTCTCACTCGACGCAGAATCTGCAACATCACTCGTATTGCGAGAAACCGTCTTGAACTCGTATGTATACGAATCGTTTGCGAGACTACCCACAGTTACCTTCCCAGAAATTCCACTGTTCTCTCCCCACGATCCAGCGCCAGTTCCCAACGCCTGCCAAACAGCGCTAGCACCAAGTGTTCCGTTCGCCTGAACGTATTTTGCCTGAGAGGTCTCGTAAATCGCGTATTCAAGCCCAGCTGTCTCCGAGCTGTTCTTCACGACCGTAACATCAACCGTACCCACAGTTGGATTATCCACCGACGGCGCATCTGGTGTGTATGGCTTCACGTACTTATACGACGTGCTCGGACTCGCATTCTCGTTGTCGACAGTCTGACCAAAGTCGTCCGTGTGCGCAATCTTTACAGCAGAGATGTAGTCGTTACCATCCAAAGTAACCTCCGTAGCTGTCGCCTGGTTCGACGGTGAAGCGGTATTCGCGTCACCAGCAGTTGCACCCGTGTACGATCCGTCATTGAGCTCGACATAAAACTCGTTCGTATCCGGATTTGTTTCTGTGAACGAGCCACCGATCAACACAGTTGTATCTCCAGCGTTTGGTTGAGCTTGTAGGTCTGCAGTCACATTAGTCGCAGGGTCAAGAGTGTCTAGCGAGAAGTCGGACGAGCTCGTGTTGGCGCTCTGATGTTCAAAGTTATCCTTAGCACGAACTCTCACACGCATGTCATTCTGCGTCTGATTATCAAAATCTGTATTCGCGTCCCAAATAATGCTCTTGCTTCCAGCCGTAATTCCGAGTCCAATATCGCCACTCAAACTCGAATCCAAAACCGTCCAAGTTGATCCCGAGTCGTCGGAGATATCTATCTCTACCAAAGACGTGTTCTGGTCAGCCAGACTGTACGATATCGACACATTCGTAGAGCCCGCAATCTGAGTTGCATTCACGCTCGTGACTCTTGGTGTCCATGTGTCTAGATTAAAGTTCGAGCTCGCTCCAACACCAGCGTTAGTAAACGAGTCCGTTGCTGTTATGCGAATCCGCATGTCCTGCTCCTCAAATCCGTTATAGTCTGTCGATCCATCCCAAGTGATAGTCTTGCTCGCGCCCGGAGTTATGCCAGCGCCAAGATCACCAGACGCCGACGTGATTGGCACTGTCCACGTTGATCCGCCGTTACTTGAAACCTCTAGACCAACCGTAACGTTTCCAGCATCTTCGCTGACATCGTACTCAAAGGTAAAAGTATCTACGGCCGAGTCCTGAGATGCAGTCACGTTCAAAACCTCGGGATCGTGTGTATCGACCGTAAAGTTGCTCGACTCCGTGTCGCTTCCCTGGTTTCCAAACGCATCCAAAGCGCGAACTCGAACCTTCATGTCCAACTGATACTCATCGTCGAAGTCCGATCCAACGTTCCAACTGATACTCTTACCTGCCCCTGGCGTTACGCCCGCACCAACATCACCGCTCACACTCGTATCTGTAACCGTCCACGTCGAACCGCCGTCCTCGGATATATCCAGCTCGACAGTCGAGTTGTTAGCATCTGCAAGATCGTATGAGATAGTCACTGTACGCGCTCCCGTATCTTGAGAGGCGCTCACGTTGGATACGACTGGCGAGATATTGTCCACCTCGAACGCGCTCGATGTCGACATTGTGCTTGATGCCAAAGTATCCGTTGCCTGCAATCGAACGTAAACCGAGGCGTCCTCAACGCCTGAAAGATCTGTGCCCGAGTCCCACGCAAGAACATGCGCGCTTCCACCCGGCAAGAATACAAGACTAGATACGCCCTCAGAGCCAACGCCACTCTTTTCTGTGAGTGTAAACCACGTTGCGTTGTCCTGCGAATATTCGTAAGTAGTCAGGTTGTTTATATCTCCCTGTCCGTCAGTACCCGTGTAATCAATCGTGACGTAGCGCGTCCCGTCGGTTGTTTGAGCGACGGCGTCGTAAGCGATTGAAGGCGCAGTGTTAGTAATCTGTGCCGTCGCTGAGTACGCGGACTCGGAAGATGATGCATCTGCAGCATCGCTCGGGTTCCTAGATTTTACTTTAAAAATATAATTCGCAACCGGCGATGACAACCCAGTCACCGTGATAGTCCCCCACTGAGCGGTCGTCCTCCACACTGGCGACGCTCCAAGCGTACCTCCGGCTTGAACAAAGCTGCCGCTCGTTGTCTCGTTTATCGCGTACTCAAGGTCTGATGCCTCGGACGCATGAGGGTTGATCGTGAGGTCGAGCTGGGTCGTAATTGGGTTCGACAATGACGGATCCTGCGGTGTGTATGGCTTCACGTATTTATACAAAGTCGCCGGCGACAAGTTCTCATTGTCGACAGTCTGTCCAAAATCGTCCGTATGCATTATTTTTACTCCGGAAATGTAGTCGTTACCGTCCAAAGTCGCCTCCGTCGCCGTAGCTTGGTTCGAAGGAGTAGCGGTATCAGAGTCTCCCGCAGTCGCACCTGTATATGCGCCACCATTGAGGGCAACATAGAAATCGTTTGTATCTGGATTCGTTTCTGTGAACGAGCCACCGATTAATACCGTTGTATCTCCAGCGTTTGGTTGAGCCTGAAGATCTGCCGTTACATTTGTAACTGGATTCACAGTCTCGAGTGCAAAGTCGCTAGACGCAACGTTCGTCCCAGCGTTTTGGAACTTGTCCGTCGCTCGAACACGAACCTGTATGTCCGTCTGATCCTGCTCGTCAAAATCTGTGCCAGCGTCCCAAGTGATTGTCTGACTCGATCCCGTAGACTGACCAGAACCAACCGCGCCAGTGACACTGGTATCCATAACATCCCACGTTGCTCCCGAGTCTTCCGAAATGTCGATCTCGACCAAGAGATCTGTTGCAGTATTGTCAGCAAGATCATACGTAATTACTACATCCGTGGTCCCAAGGGTCTGCGATGCAGTAACATTCGAGACGACTGGAATAACGTAATCAACTGGGAACGAACTCGAGGTAGTAGTCAAACCATCGCCAATACCATCGTTCGCGGTCAATCTGACATAAACTGTCGCGTCGTAAATCGCACCAAGGTCAGTGTACGCGTCCCACACAAAAGTATGCGCCGTGCCACCAGGTGAACTCGTCAGCCCAGAAATACCATCATGATTACCATCGCTAACATCTGGCGTCATAGTAGACTCTTCGCCACCAAACGCTCCAGTCAAAGAGTACTCGTAAGTAGCCAAGCTCGAGGGATCGCTTTCATCGTCCGCGAGGTCGTAGTTCACATACACTGAACCCGTTGTTGGATCTTGCGCGGGCAATAGATTATTGATGTCTGGGAGATCGTTCAAAGTATAGTCAATCTCGATCGTGTCAACGATCACCTGTTGCGAACCGTCACTCGACAAAAACGCCTTCCACATTATCTTATTGGCGGATGTTGAAAAGTCTCCAATGTTCGAGCCAACGACCGAAGCCATGTTGTAATCCGCCGCCCCAGCAGACGCCCACGCCGAGCCATTCCAATATTGCCAAGTTGAACCGTCGTCATCGGACAATTGATAATAGACCTCACCACCATTCTTTGTAGCGGTTTCTGTAAACGAATTCCAGCTCGAGACCGTACCCGGACTCAGTGACGATGTTGGATATATCGTCGGGTCATCGGTTGCATATGCAGGCGTCGATGCCCCGCTCCAACTGGCTACCACGTTGTCGAAGCCTGCGATCTGGTCACCCACCGTTCCGTTTCCAACATAGTTAGCCCAAGCTGCAACCTTCACATAATATGTACCGGCCGCCGTAACACTTGAGGAGATGTCCACTTGCGTAGCGCTTGCCCAAGAAGTTGTAGACGAAATTGTACCGCTATCCCATACTGCATTGCCCACCGTCGGGTTACCGCTCGCACTGTCAACGAATGCGTACAAGTGATAATCGCCAAGATTCGAGCCATCAAAAGCAGTCACGATCCAGTCAAGGTCCAGTGTAGCAGTCGGACTACTAACGGTGGTCGTAAATGACTGCTCCCAGTATGCGGCAAGCGTATTATTCTTCTTCCCTTCAATCAAAATGTCGACATACCCTCCAGGATTACCGCCGGTCGCAACATGCGCGCCAGTATTTGTAACACCTCCAACGGCCAACCACTGGTTAAACGTCCACCCTGTTGTATCGGTGCCAAATCCCGAGTTCGTAGTCCCGCCGGACGCCGGTGACGACGTGTCCTTGAGTCGCGCCACTCCACTCGTGACTTCGATCTTAGCCGAGTCATAAGTGTAGTTTGAGGGAGTATCGAAAGTCCAACTCTGCGTTGCCGCCAGAAGTGCTTGAGCTCCAAACAGGTAAAAGGACACGATGCCGACAAAGATTGTTTTTGCCGCGATAACACCTCCTGCCGAGAAAAATGTTGCGATACTTACTTTTCTGCGAACGGTGTATGTTTGCAACGCTTCTTTTTGACCTCCCCTTTCCTTCCTTGGAATAATAAACCCTTTCTCCTGCACCTTCTTAGGTGACACCATTAAATACAACGGGATAGAGATTATGGAGAAAATTATCTCCAAAACAACCAACGCGACCGAATAGCCCAATATTCTATACCAATCCTTGGACTCAACAAGCCTGTTCTTTAAAGCAGCTATGAGCCCTGTAACGCGTAGAAAAATGTTTAACCATCGTACCTCCATACAACGCGCTAAATGGTTAAGAATATTAGGAATGCAGCAATTGCTACAATCGCGATCACGGCCCAGTTTGCAATGGTGTCGAGGTTCTTCAACAACGAGTCTGCCCACGTGGTCTCAATCTTGAAATACTGCTCACTCGAAAAATTGCTTCTAACCCCAGCAATTTCGTCGAACGTAAACGCTGTCACTAAATGGTTGCCTTCATTCAACAAAAACTCAGCCTGCGAGTGTTCAATCTTCCAATTCCCTTCCTCGTCCACCTCTCCAGTATAAACCGCTGTCTGAATGTCGGTTATCAACATCACGATCGAAGTGCCCGGCTCTCCTACGCCACCAAATACATAGTTTTTTCCATCTTGCTTATCAACCTCCAATAATTCCGGAACTTGCAAACTCTGCACAACATTTGCGGTCTGTATACTCAACTCCTCCTCAATCAACAGTTGCTGATCGGACATCAGCTCTGGTGGTCGCAGATCCGTCACCGAGTATAATTGCAGTGGACCGAACACTGCTGGAACGAGCGTTATCAGCAACAGTTTTACCACCCAAACTGCTAGCACGGCTCCAACTCCAGTCAACGTAAGGATACGGCGCAGTTTGTAATCAAAGGCAACCTTTGCATACTCACCCTGGTCTTCAAAAAAAGCGACCACATTCTTAGAACGCAGGCTTAAATATAGTGGCAGCGAAACCACACCCAATATTAACTCTAAAAACGTCAGGGTCAATATAGCCCAGACGACTGATAGACCCTCCCGTCCAATCAATTCCTGTTTCTGACGGTAGATCCTATTCGACAAGCGAAGTAATAGGTTTAGCCATCGGTATCTCACACAATATTGTTACTTCTTTGCTAAGATAGTTGCAACTTTCTCGACTAAATCAGATAAATCAGTCTCTGCTTTCACAAAATAATCATCGGCTCCCAGTTTCTTTGCCTTCTCTATACTTTCATCATCCCCCAGATTCGACAACACTACAACTGGCACGCCTTTCGTCTCAGCACTCGCCCTAATATTCTTCAAACACTCAAATCCATCTTTTTTTGGAAGAATTAAGTCCAACAAAATAAGATCAGGATGCAACCTTTCTGCCATTAAATATCCAGATTCACCGTCAGTAGCGGTCGCAAGAGTGTATCCTTTTTCATGCAAACTTAGGTACAGAGCTCTCAAAATTATCTCATCATCCTCCACGATAAGTACCATCTTCTGTTTCTTTGGCATAAACTTACACTTTCCTCTTTACGTATTTTACGATCTTCGCCACGTCCGAATTCGCCTTAATAAAGTACTCATCAGCACCCAGTGCTCTTATAGACTTAACATCAGCAACTTCGTCAAGATTTGAAATCACTGCTACTGGAATATCTGCAATGTCGCTATCTGCTCTTATCTGCTTCATGACCTCAAAACCGTCGATACCAGGCAAAATCAGGTCTAGCAGAATCAAAGACGGTACAATTTTCTTTATAGTATCGAGAGCCTTACTCCCATCACCAACGCACGATACCTCATACCCCTCTGCAACCAAGGCATCAGACAATATGCCACAAAGCAAAGCGTCGTCCTCAATAATCAAAACTCTATTTTCAGAAGTCTTGGACTCTGGCTTTTCTTTCGCCATAATTCTAAGGGTAAAGAATATTTTATGTATTTATTATAACACTTCATTTCTTGACTGTATACGGAAAATTGCAAAACACCCTTCAAAGCGATAACACTCGATGTTGCGCTCAGCATAAATACGGTTACTGGATAATCTGGTATCGTACCCACCGTACTAATCACATTCAATTATGGACCACCAAGCATTTTGGGTCGGAGCGTTAATTGTCACATTTTGCGATTGCGCTTGAATTTCAGTAATAGGCTCACTTTATAATTATGCGTGATGTTAGAAGTAAGCACTTGGCCCTGAACCGATCGCACATCAGTAGTGTCAGAGCGCAGACGAATATTATTCTGAACCGCGTAAGCAAAACATCCGACGTGAGTCGGATGTTTTGCTTCTGTAAATCTTTCATTTTCTATTACCTACCCATTCAACACATCCTCTACTGAAGGTCTCGTTTCATAAGGTACCTTAGCAGTCATTTTAACATTAGTCTTTTTTACTCGCATTGGGTCGTACCTTCCAGCATGACCATTTGAAGCATCGAATACTTCTATAAACTCTGGGTACAAATCCCTATTTCCAAATGTTTTAGTCTCATACTCTTTCAAAGTTCGCCTGTCCAACGTTTCATCCATCTGCCGTATGGCGTTCAGGGCATCTTGGCGCGCTGTGCTTATCACACCAATTTGATCGTTAATCAATGAACTGAATGCCTCGTAGCTCTCTTTAGCTTCCTGTACTAGCGGAGCTATCTTTTTCTGTCTTTCCTTGAACATTGTTACAGCCTCTTCAAGCTTGGCTACCTGGCCTTCCACTCTCTTCTTTGCCTTAAACGCAAGCCAATTAAGATCCCCTTTTGCCTTCTTGAGTTCATCTATCTCGAATGAGAAAGAATCAATGGCAATATTGAGAGACTTTAATTCTGCGTCATAAGACATTGGGTCGTAGCCTTCCCAGCTCCTATTGTATACATTTGACTGTGTATTTCTACCGCCGTGGTCAAGAAATGCTTGCCAGTATTCTTCAAATCCTTGTTCAATCTTTTGCTTAGCAGTCTCCATTGTTTCAACATACTCCTCGAGCCGTTTCTCAAGATCGATCGTCTTCTCTTTAGTCTCCTGCTGAGCCTCTACCCTAACAACCTCATGTGGAACCTCCTTGTGCTCCGCCATCTCTCCTTGCAACTCAATGAGTTTTGCCTGAAGCTCTTGCAAAGTGTCCCCTTCTTGAGCAGACAGCTCCTTGACAGCTGCAGCCTCAGCCTCGTTAAGCTCACCAGAAGCGAGAAGCTCTTCCGCGGTTGGATAGGCTTCCATAAACTCGTTAAGCTTATCTCCAAGCTCTTTATAGGTTTCTGAGTAGGATTCCTGAAGCTCCCTCTTCTTTTGATTAGCCCGCTCCTTCTCTGCCCCCACCCTCTCCGCAGCTGCCTGCCTGATCTTGGATAATGAGTCTTTCATAAGATTATATCGTAAATTACTACATGTATGGTACCAGATTATATTGATAGATGGCAGTCGCTAAGACTGTGGCGTGGGCTGGGGTCGGAGCGTGAATTGTCGCATTATGCGATTCTCTGCGCCTTTATCAAAAGAATCGTTAGTAAAAGTTAAGAAATGTTGAAATACAAGACTTGGCCCCCAAATACAGACTTTGAAAATACATTCATTAGAGCAGAGGTAATTCCCTGGCAGGACTTCGTAGAACTGAGAGCAAGCCATTGACAAAACGGCTTGTTTATTGTTAAATGCGTTCGCTGTGGACATTCTCGTCCCACAGCAAGCTATAGAACAGACGACCCGGGCGATCCTGCCCACCTTTGGAGCAACCGATGAAAATGAAGTGCCTGATTCCCATCCTCGTCATCCTGTTCGCCAGCCCCGCTCTGGCGCAAGACACCGCCGGCGAACCCGACACCCTGGGGAGCGAGAGCTGCCCCATCACCGAATACGAGGCTGACCCCAATGACTGGGGCTACGAGCCCGAGGACTGGTACATCTACGACGCGGCCAACGGCGAAGACGGCGGTGGCGACGGCCCCGTCGAGACCGATCCCGGCACGATGGTCCCGACGGACGGCGAGCCGGCCTGTCTGGAGAAGAAGGACAGCACGTTCTTGAAGATCGTGTACTTGTCTTGTACTACGCCCTGGGGCGATCCGGGACTCCAGAAGTGTTGGAAGTACAGGGATGACTTCACGTACGTGCCCCCCGCTGGGCGGACGACGCCGTGCCAGAAGCCGTGGAGCCAGATCCGGTACTCGTGCAGCCCCGCCTGCATCGTCCCATCGCCAACCCTCGAGATCAAGCCCGTCCCGTAGCGTTCGACTGTTGAGTCGGCGGCGCTCTCCCTGAGCGGAGGCGTAGCAACAGTCACCTCACGGCTCCCCGCCGATCGGCCTTCGTGTCGATCGGCGGGATCCGTCCCCTTGACTCACGCTTCTAGCGTAGGCAAGCCCGGCATCTACTTGATGCGGGGCTTATTTTTTTGAAAATAAGACGAGGCCCTGCCCCGTCTTTCATTCATGTTTTAGCCCAGTGACTGTTTTACCTTGTACCAGCTAATCCTGCGGGCTCTGAAGCTTCAACTGTCCCTCTATAGTAGACCCAATATCTTGTCCGAATTGGCTTGCGTCGAATCCGATTAGACTGAATGCCCTAACCATGACAAGTATGATAGCCGACGCGATTATGGACGCCCCTATAGCCGTGCCGACACCAAAGACTAACCCAATTAAGAATCGGCGTCTTGCGCTGTTCTGTCGCTCTAGCGCGGTAGCTACGCGCGAGACCTGTTTTGAGAGGTTGTGTATAGCCTTAGTATTGTCAGTCTTTGTTGGTGGCATAATGTTATTGAATTATATCATAGACCAGACCAACTCGATGCCTGAGGATCGGAGTAGGAGCGTCGATCAAAAGCATCGTTAGAAAAAAATAACGAATGTTAAGATACAAGACTTGACCCCCTAAATACCGATAGTAATTTAATCTTTTACGCAAAGCTACAAAAGTTATACAATATCTCTGAAATTCATTCCTCTTTCCTACAAATACAATATGATACATCAACTTTTCATCATCCTTGTCAGCCTCATGATGATTCAACAGCCACTTTCAAATATAGCGGCACAGCGATCGGCTTCACCAGACGCATCATACGCGAGTCAAGAGACAATAGAGGAAAAATTTGTTATAAACCAGCAAGAAAAAGTGTCTGTTCTCAATGACGATCAAAGAGATTTTCTATTCTACGGAGAAGACAAGGAATCCTTTGTTACTAAAGATTTTAGGATTGAACCTAATACCATTCCAACGTGCTACAAAGAAAATTATAGAACGCTTACCAATAAGCCTGAGGGTGAAAATACTGGATTCTGGGCTGGGACTTCTATAACAACGCAAAATTTTGATCATATCATGGAGCAAGCCTATGACGCCGCAGAAAGCGAAGTTATGTCACCTAGTTTCTGGAACGCCGTTATTGATGGCATGGGCACAACAAACAATCCTTTCGTGCAAGACGTACAAACAATTTCTGTGTCTGTAGACTCTGGTAACCCAACATGGGTCGACGAATGGAAAACCACTGTAGCACGCGACAACAATGGCGTGTCTACAATATTTGGACCAAGCTACTACGGTAATCAACGCTTGCGACTGTACAGCACAGAGCCATTGCGCGTTGTGTTTGACATGACTTGGTTTGATGGAAGAATTTTCAGGATCACTGGGCACCTAGACTCGTATACTCTCAATCTTGAGCACCGTAACGATGTATTTGGTACCCACGAGTTTAAAGACGCTGATACATCATTTGCATCTAACGTTTTTGCTGGAAGTGGGAAAAATCTATTTTATGACCTAAGCATGGGATCAGATTTAGAAGCAGCTGGCATGGAGTTGGACTTTGGAGGAGTTATTGGGATAGTTTCGAGTGAAAATATTGTCATAGATTCCATACAAAGGGTAGAGAACGGCCAACTTACAGTGGCTACAGATACGGTGCTAACAGACTTAATTACAAATACCATAGAAAGTGTAACGGCGAGCGCGCAATTAGGAGCGCTTCTCTCACCGTCACAACGCGAAGCTATATTTGGGCCAATCGACGAGGCTTTTGGGATAATAGAAACTCGAGACTTACTTCTAAATCTGCCACACTTTGCAGCTAAAGAATTTCTTACGACCGAGTATATAACTGATAATCGACAAGCATTTGTATGCGATGGGTATAACCGAGTCAAAGGTTCAATACACCCGGCAAGCGCAAAACCAAAAAGTCAGTACGTAGAGCAAGGCGTTGACTATAACTTCTAATTAGGACGGCGACCAAAACATTCGCAAATTGCGGATGTTTTGGTAAGATATGGAAAATAATAGATTTATATGACTACAAAACAACAAGAACTCATTGAATACGCAACTGAGGGGAACGTGGCTAAGTTGGAGGAACTTGTTCAAACCGATCTCGAGATTGATGCAGTTGGGAGCTCTGGCTTCCCTGCTCTTCACCATGCGCTTAGAGTCTTACCACACAATTCTACAAAGGATACGCTCGGATGCGTTAAGGTGCTTGTACAGGCTGGTGCCAAGCCGTTTGCTGCATATCTTGGAGGCGAGTCTCCGTTTGCCACAGCGTGCATTGAGGGGCAATTGGCGGCCGTCGAGTTCTTCTTTACTCTTGGTAAGCCTGACCTGAATCTTCGGCTGAAAGCTGGCACTTCCCTGTTGGACGAAATTACGATCAAGCTCAAAAACCGGCCGGTTAATATCAGTTCGCCTGCCGTTACCAAAGCGGTTGATGGTGAGGAGTCGGCGTATCTTCAAATTGCCGAGCTTCTGATTAAACAAGGAGCTGACGTGCACTCGCAGAACACAAACGAGCAAACCGCGCTTCATACCGCCTCCGGGGTTGGCGTGGCTCCAATGGTCGAGCTTTTGTTGAAATATGGAGCCGACGTAAACCATAAAGATAAAACTGGCCTGTCATGTCTCCACTATGCTTCGCGTGGCGGTTTTCTGAGCACAATGACAGCGCTCATAAACGCTGGAGCCGATCTAAACGCTCAAGACAACTGGGGATTTACGCCGGCTCACGAGGCTGTCATGAGCAAAGATGCGGGGAGCCTTCAGATTCTCGCCGATAATGGAACAGACTTCTCAATAGGGCTCACGAAGGCTTACGACGCATCGAATCCGATCGGGTTCTCGCCACTGGATATGGCAAAGTCTAAGAGCCTTACGAAGCTCATTGAAATCATGGAGGGCGCGACAACGAGTAAGAAGAGCGAGGCCAAGCCTTCAACCGCCATTGAGCTTAAAGAGATCCCTTACAAAGGCTGGACATGGGGCAAGACCGAATACGGATACGAGGGCGCGGACATGACGCCGAAGGGTATATCGTGGTATACGCATTCCGAAGATCGTCAGGGAGGAGGCGCAAGCACTCAAACCTACATCGACTTTATTGTAACCGGACCCAACCATCAAAAGGTACCCGAGAATATCGTGGAGGAAATTCGGGAGTATATTTTACAGTTTAAGAAGTAATTCAAACATAAAAGCGCCACACGGCGCTTTTATGTTTATTCCGTTCCAGCACCTGTAATAAACAGTAACTGTGCGGTCTTCTTGATCAATTTCATCTCCTCCAACTGCGCGCGTGCCGACTTTTCAAACGCGTCGGCGCTTCTGGCCTTCTTAAGCTCGAATGGCCGTACGCCCCATCGCAAATTCATCTGGCGCACCAGCTTATCGTCAGCTGACGCTATGAATATTGGCACTTCCGGTCGATGACGATTCACAAACTTCGCAACGTCTCCAAACTGTGCGCCCGTTACAATCGCGTCCACGCCGTCCCCCTCAAACGCCACGCGCAAACTTTTTACGATCGCGTTATCGGCCTCGTCTATACACATGTCACCAGGTTGCAAGTTGTCATACACGCTCTCCTCCGCGGCTCTTGCGACTCGATCCAAGGTCTCAATAGCCTTCACCGGATACTTTCCAGTGGCAGACTCCGCGGACAACATCACGGCATCGGCGTGATCCATGACAGCGTTTGCAATGTCCGATACCTCCGCGCGCGTTGCCTTAGGCTTCTCTTTCATGCTCTCCAACATCTGAGTAGCAACAATCACCGGCTTCCCCGCACATCGACACTTATGGATGATTTCCTTTTGCCTAACAGGAACTTCCTCCTCGGGAATCTCAACTCCAAGGTCGCCTCTTCCTATCATGATAGCGTCAGCCGCCTCAATAATCTCGTCGATCCTGTGAATCGCATCCGCCCTCTCAACCTTGGCCACGATCTGGATCCCACGAGACTTGAGCCCCTGTCGCTTCTCTTCTCTCTTTATCAACTCTCGTAATTTCTTTATGTCTTCCGCGTTGCTTACAAAAGAAAGCACAATCATATCCACGTCCGCACGCACACCAAACGCAACATCTTTTTGGTCCTTAGCAGTCAACGCAGATAGCCGCACCGACGAGTCTGGTAGGTTCATTCCCTTATGAGACGTAATCTCGCCACCAACCAAAACACGCACAGTAACAATCCCACGCTGAACGTTGGACACCTCGCAAACAACATTTCCGTCATCAATCATAACGCGATCCCCCACTTTTACATCGCGAGAAAATCCGCCATATGTAACTGGAACCAACTTGTCATTATCATTGTATGTTTTTGACTTTGGTGAAAAGTGAAATGTCTGTCCTTCCTTTAACTTCAACCCAGCCTTTGGAAGTTCTCCAACACGAATTTTAGGCCCTTGAAGGTCCTGCATAATCGTAATAGGCTCTTTCATTTCCTTGGATAGCTTTCTCAAAATATCTATAAACCCCTGATGCTCCGCGTGTGTTCCGTGTGAAAAATTCAAACGGGCAACATTCATTCCCGCGCTTATCATTTTCTTTAACACGACAGGTTTAGACGATGCCGGTCCTATTGTGCAAACAATTTTTGTACGTCTCATATTAGCTAGTTGTTTTATTTCGTTTTCTTATCAACGCGTTCAATTCCCTTTGAAACGTTTGGACATCCTCAAATTGTCGATACACACTAGCGAACCTTATATAAGCAACTTTGTCGAAGCTCATCATACGATCCATGACAATCTCTCCTATCTCCGTGCTCGTAATCTCCTGCAACTTCTTCCTTTGAATGTCACGCTCTATTGAGTTAACAAGCTTCTTTAAACCCAGATCCGTGTAAGGTCTCTTCTCCAAAGAGTGCACTATACCCTTCAACATTTTATCCCTAACATAATTCTCACGTCGACCATCGCGCTTCACGATAGTCAGGTCCATCAGCTCTACCTCCTCGATAGTAGAATATCGATACTCACACTTCAAACACTCCCTTCGACGACGTATCCCAAGACCATCCGACGATAATCGAGTATCAACCACCTTAGTATCTTTATCGCAAATAGGGCAATTCATGACTGTATTATACCAGAGATTAGCGAAATCTGCTTTTATGAATACGCTAGACTACCACCCCTAACCCCTCCTAACTCAGGAGGGGGATTACCAGGCGTTTGCCAGAAAACTACTAGCAAACCCCACCAGAGGGACCAAAAAGTGTACTTTACCAAGTGAACGAAGCCGTTCAGCCAAAACAAAAAAGTTCGACAAGCATAATCGAACTTTTTTGAATTTGGCGAACTTCTGCAGTGAACGTGTAAAGTACACTTTTTGGTCCCGACCTACATCATTTTCTTTCTGATAAACGCAGGAATATCGATAGAATCCCTATCCTCCTCCACCGGCTGATTCTGCACTTGCTCATGAGCTGGCGCCTGCTGTGGAGTCTGCCTTTGCTGTTGAGGCTCTTCCGCTGGTAGGCGTCTGGACATAGCTGAAGACATTTTGTCTTCATCGGATCTGTCATGAACAGAAGATGTGTTCATGAAATCTGGCAAACTAGCTGGTTCCGAAACTGTCTGAACACGCGTAACTGGAGGCGCCCAAGTAGCCGCAACCGGCACTGCGCTGGTTCCGTAAACGGTAGACGCGTGCTCCGATCCCTCGAATCCAGTAGCTACAACTGTGATGATAACCTCGTCCTCCATGTTATCGTTTATGTTCGCTCCAAAAATAACGCGTGCGTCGTCGTCTGCTGATCCCGTTACAACCTTAGCAGCCTCTGCAACCTCGTGCATTCCCAAGTCACTGCTTCCTGTAATTGTGAACAAGATACCCTTTGCGCCCTCTATTGAGAGCTCGAGCAACGGGCTTGCAATAGCCTGCTTAGCGGCATCGACAGCTCGGTTCTCTCCAGAAGCGCGACCAATTCCCATGAGCGCTGAACCCGAATTTTGCATGATCGCCTTAACGTCAGCAAAGTCTACGTTGATCAAACCCGGGACAGTAATAAGCTCCGAGATTCCCTGAACGCCCTGTCGTAAAACATCGTCCACAATATTGAACGCATCTACCAAACTTGTCTTCTTGTCTATAATTTGCAGTACTCTATCGTTTGGGATGGTGATAATTGTATCTACGTTCTTGGACAACTGCTCGTACGCCTCGTCCGCAATCCGCTTGCGTTGCGCACCTTCAAACGTGAACGGTTTTGTAACCACGGCTACAGTCAACGCGCCAACATCACGCGCGAGTTTTGCAACATGATGAGCTGCTCCGCTTCCCGTTCCACCTCCAAGTCCGCAAGTAATAAACACCATGTCCGCACCGTTTATAAGGTTGCGAATTTCGTTCTGGCTCTCTTCTGCTGCGCGGTACCCAATGTCTGGATTCATTCCAGCACCAAGCCCTCGAGTAACAGACTTGCCAATAGCAAGTTTTTGAGCAGCGAGCGAGTGATGCAATGCCTGCACGTCTGTATTGAGTGCAATAAATTCGACACCCTTAATGCCCGCCTCTACCATTCTGTTAGCCGCACTCCCCCCGCCACCGCCAACGCCGATGACCTTAATGCGAGCAAACGTTTCAATTTCCGGTTGTACTTGTGCCATACGTTTTTTGCTCGTACATGAATACAATTATTGTTCATCCCCCTTCACTTGAACAACTTATTTATACATGGATTATACCATCAGGGCACTTCTGGTCAACTTGTGTCAAGGCGGGGTACAAGATATGAGAGACGGGAGATGAGAGATGGGAAGACTGAAAAAAAACGAGAAGCCTAGACTTCTCATCTCTCATCTCTCATTTCACATCTCTTTTCTAAGGCATCAACCCCTTCACCCAGCCCTTCATGGTGTCGCCGAGTCTTTCGACACTCTTCACCTTGTCCATGAAACTCCCGAACGAGATTGTACCTGAGCCGGTATCAATGTCCTGCGCCCATTTTACTAGTCCAACGGCAGTCGTGAATCCAACGTCGTTCACCTGCTCAACTGCGGACGACACTCCCAACGCCGTACCCATGGTGACCGGTAGTCGCAGAACTGTTTTTACAACGTCTGTCATGCCCGGCAACTTTGCGCCTCCACCTGTCAAAAATACTCCACCTGGAAGCAGGCCTGATCGGTCTATCTTCTGAAGTTCCTCATCTACTTTTTCAAACAACTCTTCGCATCGGGCATGGATAATCTCTGCCAAAAACTGATGCGTGCAAGTCTCGTCTCCCAGCGCACCAAATTCGGACACCGAAATTTTCTTTCCGCGCTCCGTCTGAGACTTGATTGCAGTTCCGTATTTAAGCTTAACCTTCTCCGCTACGTCTATAGATGTCCTCAAGCCAATCGCGATATCCGAAGTAATATGGTCAGCTCCAATCGGCAACACGGCAACGTGCGCAATGTCTCCCTCCTCGTACACAATCATGCTCGTAGTCTGCGCACCAACGTTTACAACAACGCTCCCGAGCTCTTTCTGGCGTGGTGACAAAACAGCCTCACCAGTCGCGAGTACCGAGAACACAAGGTCGTCGATATTCAAACCAGTTCTATAAACACACTTAGTAATATTCTTAACCTGAGACGTGAGTCCCTGAATAATCATCGCGTCTACTTCCAGCCTGATCCCCGTCATACCAACAGGATCCTTTACCCCTCGTTGACCATCAACCGTGAAGCTCTTTGGAATCACATGTAAAATCTCGTGGTTGCTTGGAGTTGCAACGGTTCGAGCTGCATCGATTGCACGCTCAACGTCTTCCTCTCTAATTTCACCATCGCTTCGAGCAACGCCAATAACTCCCTTGCTGTCTTGAGCGATGATATGCGTTCCACCAATTCCAACCCACGCACTTTGAATAGGCTGACCAGTCATTCGCTCGGCGTGCTCCAAACACTTGGAGACACTTGCAACGGCATCGTCGATACTCGTCACCGAACCTTTAGAGATTCCCTGAGACGGCACTTCTACAGCGCCCAAAATCGTGAGCTCGGAAGTACCTCGCTCGCGTGGAACTTTCTGTCCAACAACAATACGGATCGATGAAGATCCGATATCTATCCCTACAAGTAATGTTTCTCCTTTGGACATAGTTCCTCTATTATATCGACCAATCGACAATTAAATCAAGCTTTCAAAAGCTCGACGACGTATGGGAGGAATATAATCACTCCAATCACCACCGACGCCAAAGCCACTATTAACACAGCCCCCGCCATTAAGTCCTTTATATCGCGTACTATTGGTTGCAATCGAGGCTTCAATCCATCCGCCATTCTTTCTATGACGCTATTGAATAACTCGAGCACAAGAACAGACGCTGACAACAAAATAATCAAAACGAATTCCCAAACTCTGACATCTAAAAATGTTGCTGAACACAAAATGAGAACACCTACAAGAACTTGAACACGAAAATTACGCTCGGTTCTAAACACAACAGCAATACCTCTGAGGGCATGCTTCAGACTCGAGAAAAATGCATTGCGTCGTGACATATTATTTTGATTCTAAGATTCGATCCTGCAGTCTAAACATCTTAGACTTCTTGGTTGGAGTGTCGTGATCGTACCCGAGCAGATGCAGTAGGCCGTGAACAATCAACACCTCTACTTCCGACCTCGCGCTCGCGCCCCGCTCCTTTGCCTGCTTTTGAGCTCTGGGATAATGGATCAAAATCTCGCCAAGGTACCCTTTCTTTGCGTGCGGTTCCTCGGACGAAAACGACAATACATCCGTGACTCCCTTCCCACCGTAATACGTCTCGTTTAAATGCGTCATCTCTTTTTTGTCCACGAAAGCTATAGACGTCTCTCTGTCGCCCCTTAGCTTTAGAAGATTCTCGGCTACTACAAACAGGCTCTCAACACGCTTCTTTGGAATACGTTGAGTGCCTTTCAATCCTCCAAAGTTGATTTCAAATGCGATCATTGTGGAAGATCCGCCATTGTTAAACTGTTTATAAACATCTCGAATGTTTGTCGATATTGGACTCTCTGAGCTCGGCCCAGATTGTACGTGAATACGAGCATCGCGTCATCTTTAAAACGGACGTACGCGGTTAAGTGATCCTTTGTCCAGATTCCAGTAAATCCCTGCTTGGTCCTAAACGACTCAAGCTCCTGACGATCCGATACCCCAACGCTTCGAGTATAAAAGTCTTGAAGACTCTCCGTGGAGCTCGTAGCAAACTCAACCACCTGAAAACTTTCGCCCGTAGACGACGTTATCATGTACATCTTCTGCGCGGGCAACGCCTGCTCTTGCCAAAGCGTGATTCTGTTGATCTCGTAATCTGCACCTTCTGGTTGAACTCGAACAACCGCGCCAGTGTCCAAGAGCGTTTGAGGTGCAAAACCATTTGGGTGGAATAAATGAAAGACTTCGTTACCATCAAGAAATCCGTCCTGATCAGTATCCGGTCGGTTTGCCTTAGTGCCGTATACCACTTCTTCGATATCCGTAAGCCCATCGCTGTCCGTGTCCTTGCCCGGCAAAATCTCACCTGCAAACGGATCCGGAGTAGTCGGCGGAGTGGTGACCACGATCGGTACAACCGGAGTGGTAGGCGTAGGGGTCGTTGGCACGATAGGAGCCGGTGCAGTCGGTGTACTCGTAACGATCGGCTCGGTAGCCCCATTCCCAAACAACAAAACGGCTCCCAAAGCTCCGAGCAACACTATGACAACCCCCGCAACGATAATTATCGCCCAAGGTTTACTCTTCGGCTTTATCAGTGGCTGTTGCAAAGTTGCCTTAGCGGCCACCTCTGGCGTTACTTGCTTAACAGGCTTGGGTGGAGTCTCCACCTTTCTAGGCTCTGGTCGCACGCGCTCAGCTCTGGGCTCGGACGTGTACATTTTCTTCAAACCTTCTTTTCCCCTAAATTCTTTTGGCATAACAGAAACAGAGAACGCCTCCTCAAGACGATCCCCCTGTTTCATTGTCTCAGGTTTTAGTACCTGATCTGCCATTTTATTTTGTTGGTATTTCTAATAATTTACCTTCACCATTTGGGTTGTATCCGTTGGCAACCTCTGGGCCATCCATAAACCCGTCCCCATCTGTGTCTGCCACGAGTGGGTTTGTAAAGTATACCTTAACTTCATCACGATCAAACAATCCGTCGTTGTCCGTGTCCGGCTTACGTGAGCTTGTTCCAAGCGCAGCCTCCTCTGAATCAGACAAACCGTCTCCATCGCTATCGAGCTCTACAACAGGCGCGGTCACTACCGGCTTTGTGTCTTCAAAATCCACAATAATGTCCTCGGCTTTGATTGTGTCGCTGTCGTCTTCCATTGCCTGTATAGCCTGATTGGAATCTACCACGAGTCCAACCTCGTCAACCACCGACTTGAAGAACATAAACACGGAAATTGCTGAAATGATTCCAACTATGACAACTACGCCAATAACTATGAGAACCACTTTTTTGCCTCCAGCTTTTTTAGGAGCCGTTGAGCTTGGCATTGGTTGTGGCGTTGGAGCTCCACCGGCATCTACGTCTGCGAACATGTCTTTCGGTTCAGGGGACATTGGGGATGCAGGGGCTTCAGGAGCAACAGGGGCTTCAGGAGCTTCAGGGGCTGGGGCTGGTTCTGTTGGTTCTGGCATTTCTAAGGTTGCCTCAGCTGGCGCGGGCTCGATTGGAGCTGTTGGCTGAGGTGGATTCTGAGGTGTTGGCGTTGGTGCCTCGCCTCCTGTCGGCAAGTTTGCCGGTACGTCATCGAACATATGAGTAGTTTATAGAATTGAATTTGAAATTATTCGCACGTAGGAACGCCTTTCTATGCGTCCGCACAAGCTCGCTACAGCCCAAGCGGGTTATACCCTCCGTCAACCTCCGTCTTGTCCGAGAAGCCGTCTCCATCCGTATCCGGATTGTTCGGGTCTGTTCCCAGAACCGCCTCTTCGTCATTCGTGAGGCCGTCGCCATCGTTATCACTCGCGCCATCAACGGACCCAGCACTTATTGCCTCTTCCCTATCCATCACGCCATCGATAGCCGCGTCTTCACACATTTTACGATCTTCAGGATTGTGCAGATCTAGACAAACGCTCTTGTCGCCAGTCTTGTACGCAATCTTCTTCAAATCACCAAGCTCACATCTGGAAGGGTCGACTCCAAGCTCCAAACACCTCCCCGCTCGCACAACCAATCCGGTCACCGCCAAACTGCACGAAGAGCTGAGTTCGGGATCTTGCACTGTTGCGCACAGCAAAATGTCCAGCTTCTCAATTGCGACGCTATTCACAACATTGTCGCGACACTTACTCTGCTCATCAGACTTCAAGACTTTGCATGATTCAACGTCGAGCGTTTTTTTCGCAACGCCATTCACGCACCTCACAAGCTCGCTACCCTCAAACACCTCACACATACCCGCGTCGCCCTGCTCACGAGCCTGCACGTCCACGAGTTGCCGACGACAAACCTCGGGATACGGATCGTCGGCGCAAAGTGCGAGCGACCCGTTTATCATCTGTATCATCCTGTCGCGCTCCGCTATCTCGCTGTCACTCTTTTTAAGCACGCTGAAGTTTCTCACCACGAGGAACACTATTACTATCAGCAATAGTGTTCCAACGATGATTCCAATTCTCAATATTTTTTGATTTTTCGTCATCATACTACTCAGAACAATGTAAGAATCGGAAGTTTCCAATCGTGACCGTGCCATCTCCGCTGAAGTCCGTGCTGATCTCTACCTCCTGATCCGTAGTCGTGTCGCACACAAATCCTGGTGGAAGAGGCATGGACACGCCAACTCCAGGGATTACAGTAGCGGTCGATTCGGTCGTTGTGTCAGTTAATGTCACCGATGTGCCCACGATGTTGTCTATGATGGAGTCGAACATGCTCACGAGCGATCCTTGCGAGTCTCCTACGTACGAGTATTTAGGTGGACTTATACAACGGCTGTTTCCGTATCTTGAAAGTCCGTATACACCAGTTTCATTCAAACCTGGAGCATTAGACGGTGTTCCAAAATACGATTCCATTGTTACAGCCGCGCCAGGGAGTGGAGAATAATAGCCAAGCCCAGCAAGGTCATCTGCCGTTTCGGCCACTCCTGCAAAGTTTCTAGCCGGACAATCGCTTGATATAAGCTCGAATTCCCTGGTGATCACGTCGTTTGTTGCATCCATGAGCGTTGCCGTGTAAACCTTCATGCCCTGATTCTTGATACTTTCCGAGTATCTGTGTAATCGGTTGATAACCAGTTCGCAGTCTGCGTCGTTAGACGTCCACGGACTCGTATTCACACCCGATCCATTTACCTGGTTATGAACACATCTAGGAATTCCGTTTGTCATGTGAACAATTACTCGTTCATGATCCGCTGGGAACTGTTGCAACATGTACATTGCTCGGTTCATTGCAGCCGAGTTTGCATTCCAACCACCAGAAAGGATACTAGGCATTGTCTGGTTAAGGAACGAGTCAACGGCGCCAGTGTCGTTGTCATCTGGCCAGAGCAGAATACATGCTGCGGAGTTTTCGTGAGTTCCAGTTGAACCGTCGCCATTACCCACTATGTCCTGCCAATCTTCTGGCAGATTGTAATCATATCGATCTTCTCCTGTTACCTTGTACGGCTCAGACACACAGTCTGCCGATCCCCATACAGAGTCATATACGCCTATAAGGTTAGCCGGAGCCGCGATGTCTTGCCAAGCAGGCCAAGCCGAACTGTTTGAATCCTCAACTCTGTCCAACATATTACCGTTGGTCATCTTCACAAATCCCACTCTAACTGGACCTGGATACTCGTCGTATAGTCTTTCTATGTTAGCTTGCAACGCATCTTCCATGACATCGCGCCTTGTTGGTCCCAATAGCGCGTTCGGGAAAGGTTGATCCATAGCTGATGCAAAGTCGAGCACAAACACTACGTCCAATGGTCGATATGTGTAATTGTATGTAACGTCCGCCTGCAGGCTCGACGCCACAGAACATTCCGGCACGTTGATTGTTGCCGAGTCTGGTATTGTGACATATTCACATGAACCTGCCGGAGCAGACGGACCACACATTCCGTCGGAGTGGCAGAGTATACCGTCGTATTCTAGAAGCGAGCTTGAACACGTTCCCGCAGATGACGAGCTGTACAAAGTTACGTCGTCACTCGGATTCGCTCCCACCACATCGTCCTCTGTCGCTTGAATATACATTGATTGGTAGTTGAACGGACAGCTTGAACCGCAACCAGCGTCGCAAACTCGAGGGGCACATGCTGCACCGTCGGCACACGGTAGAATCGCGTTGAGCGCCGGAACACACGACTGACCATTGTCCGAGCCACCGTTACATGCTCCAGTATAATCGCATATCGACTCTGAAATAGTATCACCGTTAGTATCACCACCTGTAAGACTTCCGTTTGGATTCAATGTACACGATCCCAACACGGTGCCAATATCACTTTGGGAATACTCACTATCAACAAATGCGACATACCAATTAGTAGGAGGTGACCCGTCACACAACTCGCCACCTGCAGGTTGAACTGCGCCATCGCCACAGTATCCACCAGAAACGGTCTGGTATGAACATGACGTTGTACAGTAATTACATGTTCCTCCGTATCCCGGTGTACACTCCTCGCCGTTATTTCCGCCAAGGTCACAACTCTCGTATGTTGGATCCAAGAAACCATCGCCACAAACGTTTATCTGACAGATGTTTGTACATCCGTCTGTATTGCTATCGTTACCATCGTCGCACTGCTCGCCAGCGTCCTCGACGCCGTTTCCACATGTTCCCTGTTGTGAACACGATCCCCATGAATCCCATGTACACGTTGCTGGATCACATGATCGCGATCGGAACGTGTCAAACTGAACACATGCTGTTGCGAGTCCATCGAGTGGATCCACCTGGCAGGTCGCTGACGTTAAACAGCTGTCACCTGCATCTAGTCCACCGACACAGAAACCTTCCTGAGTGCATGTCGCCGTCGTCCCTTCAAACGGTCCAACAGATGTCTCAAACTCGGTGTCACACTGCTCAGCACCGTTCACCAAACCGTCGCCACAACGAGGAGGTGGCCCAGTACAATTCCACGAACATCCGCCTCCACCTTGACTGTAAGTGCCGTTCAAAATTCCATCATCACAAGTCTCAGGTCCTTCAATTACTCCATTTCCACAAATCAATGTAGACCCAGAAAGATAGTTGCACTGCGTTCCACAGAAACCATAAGTGCCATTCAACGCTCCATCGTCACAAACCTCCGCTGTCGCCGCGTTAAAATCACACTCAATAGGAATACCATCTATCGCGCCACAAACGTCGTTCGACAAACACGCTACTGGATTAGTTGCGCTCGCACACCTTCCTTCAACAACGCCATTACCACATGAGAAAGGAACACATGCCGAAGTCTGCGCTACAAATGCGGTACATGTTGAGTTACATGTAGTTACCTGCGCACCATCATTAACAACTCCGTCAATTACGATGCTACATGTCTCGGAGCTCGTCTGCCCAATCTCGCAAACCTCGAAAGCTCCAATTACGCCATCACCACAAACTGCAGATGCTCCATAATTCGTGAGTCCATCGCAAGTCAAAGCGTTGGCAGTCGCACCTGCTGATGCATAACGTCCAAACGATAAAGTCACATTGCCTGTCAGTGGGTTCAGTTTATTCACCCATTCAAAATCGGATGGGGATGTCTCCAAATCAACTGCGAGCGTGTAGTCCTCAATTCCAGTTCTCTGATATCGGTAAACGTGCGATCCGGCAGGACACTGGAACAGCGACGCGTTACCGTCCCAACACGTGTCTGAGTCAAAGCTACCCGTAGCTTCACACGTCTCGCCATCTGCGGCGTTTGGACAATCGTTATCCACGATACATGATGTTCCCGGGCTGTTTGAACACACCTTTGGCGGACACTGTGCAAACTTGTTTACAGGATCCACTGGCAAACCAGAAGCCAACTCGTTTCCAAGCTCCGCGCTCCATGATGGCCACGCGCTCGTTGACCAACCTCTAATAAATGTTCCCGCATCCAACAACGGCACGCCAGCCTCGCAAGTCTCGCCTGTTGGACAGTTATCGTCCTCTATACATACAAGATTTGTAGTCGCCGAACAATGACGATTAGTGTCGCCGTAATTTGAAACCACGTTCTCGATAGCTCTAAAGTCCTCTACTCGCTTAATATCTCGTCGGATCTTGTCCACGTCAGCGTCACATAGCGCTCCCAAATCCTGAGTCTGTGAAATACAATCTATGTCCGCAGAACACTGATAGAACCCACCCTCTGGTCGCTCCATCGTTTCGCCCGCCGAGTTTGTGCATATTTGTAGGTTAGACACTACGTATGGAGACTCGCTTCCTGCATTAAAACTCCAAGTGTTAATCAACTGATTATATACGTCGATTGTATCTGGGCTCGCGCCTTCGCTGTATGAAATCGCGTAAATCAACTGCTCAATGTCTCCATTAATGTCGATATTCGATGCATTCGCGTAAATAGTTCGCCCATCTCTCAACGCACTGAACCCATCCAGCTCCATTGCCTCTGGCGATCCCGTGAACCCTTCTTGCGCGTACCACTGACTAAGCGCAAGTGATCCTGCGTTGTCTACCGCTCGAATTCCAATAGCCTCTGCCTTATCTGGGTGCTTAAGCAATATTTCTCGCACAACGTTGGACGACAAAGTGACCGGAGGCTCAACGATGCTAAAGTCTGGCAAAACTCCTGTTTGAGCTTGCGCTACGTTGATTCCTAGCCTTGACGTTACAGTACTTGGAGCAGTCTCAGCGCGACAATACATTGTTGAGAAGTTTGTATACCTACCAGATGCCGTAGGCCCGATGCCGTTGGCGTTGCCTGCAGTATCTTGCAACGGCGCTTCCAAATGCCCCGCGATTGTAGTGTCGTTTGGCCATGGCATTTCACAAATAAATACCAACGCTTCTTCTGACGATGAAACCTGTCTACCAACCGTTGTTGGCTGGAAGAAAGTGTCTTGAGAAATTGTAGCTATCGCTGACACGTATTCCGTTCCGTTCTCCTCCAAACTTTGAACAGCCTCGTTCACTCCAACCTGGTCACCTGCGAGCGCAAGGATTGTTGAGTCTGTTGGAACTGACCATACGTTGTCCCATGAGTATGCAGATATGGGCTGAATCGCCACATAACCGGATCCTCTTCTAGACAATGCCGTTGCTTTAAAATTATGGGACTCGTTTGCCGTAGCGTAATAACCGTTTCCAGTCTGGTCAACAACAGACAACTTATCCAACTTACAAACCTCGCTTCCTGTTGTAAATGTAGACACGAACGCACTACCCGATGGCTGAGTTGCGCTGTATCCCGCTCCCGTGATGCTTGTTATACCAATCTCGTTTCCATCCAACGGCGCGCTGTCACCCATGACAACAATATTGTAAACCGAGTTTGGTGCAAGGACTCCATTATATTGCAACACCACCTCCGTGTTTCCCAATACATCGTTGCTAACTGGCGTTGCTTCCATGTAACAACCCGGCGTAATTGCGCGAGCGTTTGGTCGCATCCAATCTAGGAAGCTTGAAATCCAGTTATTTGCAAACTGTGGCAAGAATGTCACGTTAACATTGTTTGATGCAACATATACGTGACCGCTAATAGCATCACAGGCCGCAGAGCTTCCAACCGATGTGTTGTAAAGCAATACGTTTGCAGAGCCCGCGATGATGTCTGAGCCAGTGTCAATATCCGGTTCAAATAACGAGTCTGGGTCCATCAAACCAACGAACGTCACTTTGACCTCCGCGTTTCTACAATTATCTTCACCAGTTGGTATGAATCCTGGAGGGTCTGGTCGCGGTGCGCAACATCCTGATGCCGCGCCACAAGCGAACGAGACTCCACTCGTTGGACACTCTATAGATGCCTGACACGAACAACTCACATTCAACTCAGCGTCGTCAGACTTTGGCGGAACTATGTCCACCTCTCCCGTTATTAACGTTGAGAAAATCCCGTTTGGAGATGCTGGCTGAGATGCGAGCGACGCTGAAACTTCGGCAAACTGGATTCCGTCGACTGATAAGTCTCCAGACACACCTTCACAAACGCTCGATTCACCTGGACCAACGTTACCGTCTCCACAGAAAGAAGCTGTACCGTAATATATAGACGAGCCTTCAAGCAGACACGAGCTTGAACAACCATCGCCACTATCACACTGCTCAAAGTTACCAGGATCCTGAATACCGTTTCCACAACAGTTTGGACCGCCGCCCGTTGGACACGCAACGCCACCGTCGAATAAACACTGGCTAGTACACCCGTCTCCGTTTTCAGTATTGCCATCATCACATTCCTCTCCCGGTTCCAAAGGTAGACCATTTCCACAAACCGATGGACTATCGGATCGCGATCCTTCCCACAAACACTGTGGAGAACAGCCGTCGCCTCCAATGTTATCGCCAAAGTCACACTCTTCCCCGCCGAATGTGTTGCTTGATGCCACGTCGTTGTTTCCACAAACCGATCCCGCAGCAGACGACCCTTCGTTTTGGCAAGTATCAGAACAACCGTCGCCATTTAATAGGTAGCCGTCGTCACAATCTTCAAAATTATCGAGTGAGCCGTTACCACAACAGTTATTTCCAACAAGCCTGCAACGTCCACCGTTACTTAAGCACTGTGCATCGCTTGTACACGAGTTTTCTGTGATTGTGCACGTGCTCGACGCAAGATCGCAAGTATTAGATGTGCCGTATTGGCAGTCAAGATCGTCCGTGCAAGCTGTGTCTGAAAGATCGCAAGCTGATACGGAACAAGCGTCTGTTCCCTCCCACAGACAAGTCTCAGAACAGCCATCGCCCGCGCGAACCTCACACGACCCGTCGCCGATTCCTATACATTCAGAATCTGTAGAACAAACCGAGTTGTCGCTACAGCTCTTGTAATCACATTCTTCCCCAAGTTCAACAAGCTCGTTCCCGCAAACGGATATACCCGGCGCCGAACCGTTCAACAAACACGATCCGTTGCACTGAGCGCTACCTCCAAGGTCTAACGCCCCACCGGATATCAAGAACGCGGTGTCTGTGTTGCTCGACTGCCAATTCCAACCATAGCTTGATCGATTCAAACGTTGGCCACCCTCGGAACAATCATCAGCTGGACCAAACGGTGTTGCAGTGAACTGTTGGCGATCCCCAATCGCGTAAAGTGTTGTGAATCTTGGCTCAACTTCAACTCTATCAATTGTACACAGCGCTCCCGTTGGGCTAACCCTAAACTTCCATGAGAACGAATTTCCATAGTTGAGTCCCGTGAGGCTTACACCAGACGCGCTCATAACCGAGTCGTCTATTATGACTCTGTAAAAATCTCCGGGTACAAAGTTAGTGCCAGATGCAAGCTCAATAACCTGCTCAAAACCATCGACAGAAAGCGCTGGCACGTCTATGTTTACAGATGTTCCGCCGTCGCAAAGTTCGTTATAACAACGTAGCAATCTAACAGATGCACTCGACAACGAAGCATCGCTCATCTGTGTATTAAACTGAGCTCCAATCTGAGCGTTGGTACACGCCTCGTCGCAAGTCGGCCAGTAATTACGCACTACTGGGTCTGTAAAGTCGACTCTTATTAAACTAAATCCACTAATTTGTTGGTTGATGAACGTAGCAAACACGCTGACTGCCGAGGAAATAGACTCTCCAAGCGCTGTTGCAACCTGCTCCGTGTTGCTGTCTCCGTCGCTCAAATTAAGCGCCAAAGGTCCTGGAATACTCGTATTGTTCGCAGTAGACCAAACTAGAGGCTCGTTTGAAGTTAAGTATACGCAAGCGTCTTCCCCGTACGGTGCGGCTACCAACGCAACGTCTCCTGAATCGCTGTTTGTAGGATCGCCGTCACCAACCTCTGTCAGAGTCTCCTCCCCCGGCAATACATCCACTCCTTCAACTAAACATGGTGTAGAAGAATTTTTTGTTGTAAACGTCCAAACATAATCGCTATCCATGGACTCTCCCCCTTCTCCCGCCGCCGTGACTCCGGTTGTGATTGTAACCTCGTACTTTGTTGAAATGCCCAAAGGATCGTTTGGTACAAATTGGAACCGGTCAGATTGTACTATAAGGTTACCTTCAATAGGATCCGCAGAAACACAGTCGGCGTCTAAACATTTGTTAACCAAAACCGTGTTTGAATTCAAACCTATAACGTCCACTGTGAACGTGGCTGCAATCTTCGCGTTCGTGCAAACAACCTCACCGCCCGGGCGACCATCCCATGGAGATGGACTCACAACGCGACCAAGAGTTGTAGCTGTACCATCACATCGCGCAATCACTCGTGGGAAAACTGGAATTGGACCTGTCACCCACTCAAAAAGATAGTTTGTTGGAGTTGGAATATCTGCGTCACACTCACTGCCGTTAGTTATCAGCTCACATGAAAGCGAGTTTGAACAACACCGGGTGTTTGCCTGACACGAATCAGGCGACACCGTACAACTGCCGACTTCAAACGGAACCTCGTTGCTATTCACACCATTCACTGTTACGAGCATTGGCCCTGTAGACGCAGTAAGTGGCGCCGTGGCCGTGATGTGCTCGTCTTCCCATAGAGCAACGTTGACAGAGTCACCGCCTGTAAACGAAACCGTATCGGAAGCCGCTCCAAAGTTTGTGCCATATATGTCCACCACCGTGTTTACAGGTCCGGTAACAGGTGTTACACGACAAATACCAGGACCCGGCAAACCAGAGTCTACTGTGAATCCGACAGGTGCACTCTCAGAGCCATCAGTTCTTTCTATGTGAACGTTGTATAAACCGGGAATAAACGGCTCCGTAGGATCTGGAGGCGTAAATGCGTTTGGAACAATTATAGTGATGCTCGATGGAGTCCATGTGCCCGCTGAACATGTATCCGGAAAATCATCGCTTCCATATGCAACTTTTCCAGGATATGCGTCGGGGTTATCAAACACTACGTTCCCCTCTTGGAATCCAAAGTTTGCACCAAAAATAGTCACGATTTGTCCCATTGGCGCGCTCTCGGTATCTATAAACTGGATAGTAGGAACTGGTCCTAAATTCAGTGGATCAATACCGAAAGAAACCGGGTTTGAAGACTCGGATCCGCGTTGAACTGTAATATTTTTAAGAAATGGATCGAGGGAGAGCTGAGGCACGGTCACCGACAAACCAGAATCTGACCAGTTTGAAGTTGAGGTTGCAGAAACCCCGCTGAAAAACACCGCAGAATCAGCGCCATTACCAAGCCGAGCGCCACTCAAAGACACAACGTCGCCACTTGATCCCTGAACCGGAGACACGCTACACAGCCCAGGTCTTTGCGTGTTGTTAATCTCGAAGTCGCTAACATAGGAACCATTCAAATCGTCGGTTCGATCCGTCTGCCCGTTAAAAATCTCTATCTCGATTGGTCCAATAGGGTATGTCTCTGTAGTTGACGATACTGTTACAGGATCCGGAATTGCAACAATCACCTCATCTGCCGACCACGAATTTGAACACGCGAGGCCTGCTACAAGATCGTCCGTTGCGATTTCTGGATCACCGAGGAATCGGACAGTACCCGTTGCGTTGCCAAGGTTGATTCCGGTTATAGTAATGAAGTTTCCCGGAGATCCGTTTGTTGGAGAGACGCTTATGATAGTCGGTAACTGCGCACAGGTTCCAGACACACAGCTCAAACCAGCCGAACACTCGGCGTCTGACGTACATGAGTCGGACTCACATGCGCCACAGTAGTTTAAACTAGTTGAGTCACCGCCACAGTTCAAACCTGTCTCACCGTTGTTAATCTCGGTGTCAAAACAGCTGTCTGGTCGCGCAATGACCGTTATGTCAGAAGCTGAAGTCATTCGCCCGGTGATATCTATGCCGAGCGCGTCGATGACATACCTAGACTGCGCAATCAATCCTGAGTCTATCCACGGTATCTCTGCAACAAAATCCGCTGAAGTTGGCGTTGGGGAGTCGGTGCCAAATATTACGCCGTCTACCATCCCTTCAACTATTCCAACTCCGGAATCGTCTGTAACGTGAACGGAAACAGTCAGGTTTGGGTTCACGCTAACGCTCGCCCCCGCATTTGGATATGTAATCACAACAACCGGTGGAGTAACGTCGACCAATGCTCCGGTTGTAAACGTGCCACCGCATCCCGCAAAACACGTGCTTAAAGCCTGTCCATTTGTGCCTCGTAGACCTCCGCTAATCTCTATTGCGTACGTGACTCCCCTTTCTGCGGACGTGTCGTAATCAAAACACGTCTCTGTACTATTTGGGTTTGGACAAGGGGTTGATGGTGTAAATGTAATGACCGATCCGCTAACGCTAGCAACACCAGGCTCGGGAGTGTTCGAGTCCACTCTGCGCACCACAAAATTATCACTCACCGTGCTTGGATCCACGTTAGACGAAAATCCTGCCTGCACAATCACGTTCCTTACACTCAAAGTTCCAGTTGGAGACACCGACCTTAAAGAGAAACCTTGGCCAAAAGTGCCGTTCGGCGGTGAGTACGTGCTACTTCCAGAGTCCGAAATATTCGATCCAGACGTTGCTCCAACCAAAGTGTTTAAAACAAATTGTGTAATAGCAAGCGCAGACAATATTATAACCAAACCAATAGTTGCATTGATGATTGTACGTTGAGCTTTTTGAATAGCATCTTCCCTACCAGATGCAAACATCCATTGCGCGCCTCCATACATCATCATTATTACCGCGACGATTCCCAGAAATCCCAGAATGACTCTAATAATGTTTGCTATTGTCACTCGAATATCCTGATTGCTGAGCCCAACGTCTGTTCCAAGTCCAACATCAACCTGCGCTAGCGCTGTGTCGCCTAGCAAGAAAAAACCACCGACCAAGACGGCCGTCATCAAGAAGGTGTAAATATGTGGTTTTCTAATTCTCATAGTTATGGAGTCGATCCGCCCGTTGGAGACGCTGTTGGCAATGTGTACTCAGGGTATGCGCATGCAACGCCAGATCTTTCCTCGTTACAACAGTTTGCACCGGTTCCGGAATTACACGTGACACTGTGAGACGGTATGAAACAGTTTTGGAACACACTCTTAACTCCAGACCCTATCTCTGCACCGTACAGCTTATCCGCCGAGAAAATTCCGTGGTCGATAGTTGTCTGGGTCACGTTGATATTCGATGAAGCGTCGGTTGGATCTGTCATGCTCATCATTTCTGAATCGAACGAGTACCACAGCGAGCCTGATTCAGACCACAGTGTAAGATTGTCGGCGTTGATAGACGACATTGACATCAGAGAATCAAACGTCACCGTTACGGGTTGGTCGAACAGGATATTGCTTGCAGGCGTACCCGGCGAAATCGACGGAACTACCGTGACTATTTCTGGCGGAACTATTACAACCTCTCCGGTTGTAGAAAATGTCCACTGATACCTATCAAGCGCAGGCCCCTCGGCGTCGCCGTCGCCGTCTCCGTCAAATGCGTTTCCAGCCATGTCCGTGACACCTGTTGCGGGTTGCACGGCGGCTGGTGGTTCGTTGCTCAGACTCGACGATTCAATAATAGCGTTGATAGTCTCGTTTGGTGGCAAACAATACATTGCCTCTCCACACGAGTTTGTGCCACAGCTTTGTGTAGGAATAAACTCTGACGATCGGAACTGGTTAACGAGCTTCCACTCACCGCTCACAACTCCATCGCTATCTTCTGCGCGAATGTTTACAAAATTTGGAGCGCTACTTGCATCTGGGTAAAAGCCTGAAGCTGTAATTGGATTGATGGCTTCCGAATAATTGACTTGGATCAAAATGTTTCGCGGGTTCACCGTGCTTCTGACAGGCACAACGCTGACTACCTTAGGCGGAGTGTTGTCTACTATGGTTGAAGTTCTGAAAGTCCAACGGTATCCATCTGAAAAACGACCAGAAAACGCAGTGGCACCAGACTCTCCATTGTTGTCCAAAGTGATTTGGTCAGTTAATTCCACGGTGTAGTTAACCTCCGAAGTAGACAATCCTAGTAATTCATCTGGATTAAACACGAACGCTTTAAGGTCTGGGGTAACTGCAACGTCAACGTCGGTCAACGCAGTGGTTTCGCCACGACTTGTAACATATATTTTAACCGCGTCGGTGTTTACATCGAAAGTTTGTGACACGTCTCCGGTGAATCCAGACATGATTGAGCCGGGATAGATAGCCTCTCTGAACGAAACTACGATGTTTGTATTGCGGGCAATGCCAGATCCGTTCCGTGGCGGATAGTGTGAGTCTAAGATTCCGTTTCCAAGCGACGCGCTGAACGGGCTGATAATCTCCAGCGCTGCGTTGTCGCTCACGCCAGAACCGAGGCCCGTAGCTTCGGCGAGGCTGTTGATGATGAACTGCGTGATGGCCAACGAGCTTAAGATGATCGCAGTTCCAATAGCCGCATTAATCAAAATACCTTTTGCCTTTGTGATCTTAGGTTCGTCGCCCTGCGATGTCATCCACAGGAAACCTCCGTAAATAACCAACACAACTCCAATGACTCCCAACGTTCCAAGCGCTGCACGCACGAGCTTTGCAACTATGATTCGAGGATCTTCAGTGCCAAGCCCAGTCTCCGCGCCAAACGTTGCAAGATTGTCAGCCTGTGCCAACGCGTTGTCTGCGCCAAATACAAAGAACAACACCAAGACTCCCGTCGAGATGAACAGTAGTGTTTTTATGTTTTTCCGCGCCCAGTTAAGCATGGGAAAATGGCCAATTCTTATATCATTTTACAGGAAAACAGGCTTGGGATCGAGCTAACACTGGGGACAACTTCACGCCACCTGTCGTATCGAGCTGACAACATGTCATCTTGAGCCTGTCGAAAGATCTCACCAGATGTATCGCTCTAGAAATACAACTAGTGAGATTCTTCGGCTCCGCTCAGAATGACAGGTGAGAAAACAAAAGAACCGAGATTGCTCTCGGTTCTTTGAATATCTTACTTCTCCTTCAAGTACTCCTCCACTTCCTTCCTCACATCATCACCATTAGCCGCGGCCCCCACCGCTTTCATAACCGCACCCATAAGCTTCCCCATGTCCGCGATTGTTGTTGCACCCACTTCTGTTGCAATTTTCACAACGTGCTCGCGGATCTTCTCGCGCTCCATTGGAGTTGGTAGAAACTCTTTGATTAAGTCGAGCTCCTTTTGAGTCTTATCTATAAGATCTTTACGCTCAGCTTTTACAAAGTCTTCCATTGCGTCGGCGAGTTGTTTTGAAGAGGTCTTAATAACATCTATCACCTCACTATCCTCAAGCTCCCGACCAAGGTCGATAGCTTTATTTTTTGCAGCCGACTGAATGCCACGCAGTGTTGTTACAACATCAGCGTCCTTCAACTTCATAGCCGCCTTAAGACGGTCCTGGATTTTATCTTGTAATTTCATATGTTTACATATTATCACGTTACTACAAGATAGTCACCAGAAAAAAGACAGCTAAAGCCCCATACATAGGTCCCATTGGTCCCATAAGACCCATATTCCACCAGCACTACAGAAAACACCAGAACATCCCAACCAGCAAAAAAAAAACGACCCAGCCACTTAATAGCGACTGGGTCATTTTTTTATCGGCGTCGTTTCTTTCTTCGAAAATCCGACTCCTCAGCTTTACCGGTTTTAATCAGCCATGCACGTTTTATAGCAATCTTCATGCCACGCACTTTCTGAAATTTAACTCGGTTCTGATTTGGCACGGCATCTCGAACTTTTCGGCGTCGAACTTCCTTAATCAAGCCACCCTGTTGTGTCTTTCTTTGGAAGCGTCGATACATACCATCGAAGCTCTCGCCCTGCTTTTTCTTAACATCAAATCCCATATATAGTTTATTTCCTTTCAACGTGGCCAGAATATATCATTAATGCATGAGATAGTCAAGCAATAGCTAGGGTTGGCGGAGTTAGGGGGTGACGGGGTTGACGAATGCTGGTTTTTTTGATAAAAGTAGCTCGTACCCTTACACCTCAGAGGAGGATCTGATGACTGATACAAACAGGACGGCACAGCTGGATCAGCTCCAGTTGGCGCTGGCAGACAGGAAGTTGGCTCACGAGCGAGCTCTTGCAACTATCGATGCCCTCGACGGCATCGAGAGCATGAGCATCCGCGAAGTGCTCGCGGTCGCGTCGATCGACAACCCGCCCATCCTGCATCCTGTGTGCACGACGCGCGAAGAGATCGTGCTGTTGCAGGTACCTGGTACTGCCGTCGGGTTTCTGCTCTACACGGAGCCCAAGCTCAGCGGGCGCCACAAGTTGAGGATCCAGATGTCTGAGGGTATCTGGTCCCGCAACTTCACGCTCGTGTGCGGATGTTGCGAGGCGCACATGTTGCCGTCTGACTACAAGGAGGACATACCCATCGTCGACATCAGCGCCAGCAAGCAGAGGAAGAGGAAGAGCGAGTTCGGCGCATTCGTGGATGATGCGTGCCGGCAAGCCGACGTGACAACCGTGTTCATCCGCGACCAAGAAGCGTGGACACGCAACTACGGCAGTGCGGGTTTCGCCAGCTTCGTTGAAGGAGCAGCGCGTACAATCGCCGCCACGCTCCGTCTGAGCCCCTTCGGCTTCGACGATGGCGGAGGATGGGGCAACGACTGGCTCCACTGCAAGAGCGGCAGCTGATCACCAGAAAGACAACGTCTCACGCCCCCGGTAGCACTGCTACTGGGGGCGTTTGAGTTGATCCTGCCCTTCGCGAAGGGCGGGATTGACAAAAGCCTCTTTTTCTGGTATGTTCGGCGAAGATCGATCAACCCGCAACTCATGGAGGAGTGAGAATCATGGCGGATATCAAGGCGGATTTGGAGTACGACAGCCACGGCGGATTCTTCGGGATTCGTCCGAGCACTGAGGGGAGGCTGTTCTTCCTGGCCGAGCCACTGCCCGGTGACCGGCAACGATGCTGGGTCTTCGGGCCAAACCTCGGCGGAGCAGCCGGACAGATCATCTCTGACAACTTCATGGAAGGCACAGCTTTTCGCGAGGCCTGCCGTAAGCTCGGCCTCGTCGTGGAGGAGACCGAGGACTACATGGAGATCCCGCTCAGTTGCGGGATCGACCCAGAGGAATACGAGCTGTGCAGGACCGACCTGCCCAGCCCCCGCGAGCTCGCCCGCATGATCGAGCGTGAGCTCGAGCTCGCGCAGCGAGCCGCCTGACGCACAACCCCAACAACGACGAGACGCCCCGAGCCACTAGCTCGAGGGCGTTTTCGATTAGGCCTCCACCAGCTCCTCTCCCCACAAGAAAATAACTAGAAGACTCCTCGAAAAGAGAGTGAAGCCGCTCAGCCAAAACCCTCAGTCCCTAGACCACCTCCCCTTACCCCTCCTACAAAGGAGGGGGCAAACCAAAATGCTCACCAAATCTCTTTGGCGAGCATCTGCAACGAACGATCGAGGAGTCTTCTAGTTATTTTCGCTTCATTTCTTTGTTTAGATACTCAATCATCTGCTCCATAGGAATAGTCTCCTGCGCACCAGAATCCATATCCCGAACAATTATCGTGTCGTCTTGAACCTCCTGCTGACCAAGTATCACGGTAAACCGTGCTCCAGTCTTGTTGGCGGCCTCCAACTGCCCTTTCAAGCTCGCTTTTCCAAACGCCTCAACAACGTGAAATCCTTGAGCACGAACCTCCTCAAAGTATCGCAATGCGGAACGGCGTGCCTCTGCCCCAATTTGCGCGAAGAAAATATCTGGTCGCGGTAATGCTGGCGGTTCAACGTTCTGTTGCTTCATCTCCAAAATAGCGCGCTCAATACCAACGGCAAAACCGCACGCCGCAGTCTCCTCTCGTCCTCCCAACTGCTCTACCAATCCATCGTATCGCCCACCGGCTGCCAACGCTGACTGACTACCAAGCTCGGCATCGTCACCGCGATCTGGCACAACCTCGAAAACTGTCTTGTTGTAATAATCTAGTCCGCGAACCAAGTGCGGATTCAAAACGTACGGAATACTGATCTCATCCAAGTACTCAATCAACCCCATAAAGTGCTTCTTTGAGTCCTCGTCCAACCAATCAATAATCTGAGGAGCGTCCTTCATGATAGTCCTACACTCCGTCTGCTTACAATCAAGCAATCTTAATGGGTTTCGAGCAAGCCGTCGCGTACAATCCTCACACAACTGTTTTCGGTGCTTGCGCGCGTACGCAACGAGTTCAATCTTGTACTCCTGTCGTGTAGTAGCAGTTCCAATCGAGTTTATCTCCACTTTCACCTTCACACCAATGTCATCGAACAACTTTGTCGCAATCAAAATCAACTGCGCATCTACCACAGGATCCGGACCACCAATAACCTCTAGGCCATACTGGTGGAACTGTCGGTATCGTCCTGACTGCGGTCGATCGTATCGATACATTGGACCTTGGTACCACAATTTTACAGGCTGAGGTAGGTTCAACATTCCGTGGTTAATGTATGCGCGCGCAACAGACGCCGTAGCCTCTGGTCGCAACGTAATCTTGTCGCCTCCTTTATCCTCAAACACATACATTTCTTTCTCTACAACGTCGGTCTGCTTTCCAAGGTGACGCTCAAACAACTTCACGTCTTCCAAGAGCGGCATGTCGATTCGCCCAAAAGAATATGCCTCGGCAATCTTCTTTGCCGAGTCTCTAAAATACTCCCAATAAATCTGTTCGTCTGGCAGAATGTCTTTCATTCCGCGAAGAGTCTCAGGCGTCTTTATTTTTCTTACCGACTTATCTTCAATGTCTTTAGCTGTTGCCATATTTCAAATTATCATTTCAATTCATCATAAATAGGTGCGTCGAAAACCAGGAACGAACTTACCGGTAACCCTCTAATCCACACTTTGCCGACAATGTACTCTTCTTTAACCGGGCCAAACACGCGCGAATCCATACTCGCCGAACGGTTGTCTCCGAGTAAAAAGTACTCATCTGGATTCAACGTAACGTGTTTGTTACCCACCGTTACAATGTGGTCCGTATATTCCTCTTCCAGAACAACGCCTCCAGGATTCTCTTCGTTGGTCACAACCACCTTGCCATCCTGAACGTCTACCGTATCACCCGGGAGTCCGACGATTCTTTTGATGAAGAATTCACTTGGATCACGCGGATATCTGAACACGACGACGTCGCCTCTATGGGGTTCGGAGAATCGATAGGTTATCTCGTCTATCAGCAGATACTCTCGATCGTAGAACGAAGGCTCCATGGACGCGCCTCTCACGTAAAACGGTTGCACCAAAAAATATCGGATGGGAATAATGATAGCGGCCGCGATAACAACGATTTGCACAATCTCTATCACAAACAAAAGGATCCCGCCAAGAGCAGGTCCAAATATCCTTATCATAGAGGAACTTCTTTTTTCTTCTACCGCTTCAACTTCGTCCTCAATATTCTCGTCGTCGTTTTCAGTCAACATGTACTTAAAACTATGAATAACGCCAGTATAACACACTTTTTCGGAAAAAACAAGGGGTTATGCAGGGGGGTCGTAAAGGGGGTCGGAGCGTACATTGTTACATTTTGATTCTGTGATACTATTCTTACATGATCAAAATTGGATTAAAGGCGCCGGGATTCACACTGCCAGATAAAGACGGTGTGCAACATTCACTGTCCCAGTACAATGGCAAATGGGTCGTTCTCTTTTTCTACCCACGCGACAACACACCTGGTTGCACAATCGAGTCGTGCAAATTCAGAGACCTACAGAGCAAGTTCAAGAAACTCGGCACAGTTATACTCGGCGTGAGTAAGGACTCGGAAAAGAGTCATGTAAAGTTCGTGGAGAAGAACGACCTTAATTTTACGCTTCTATCTGATCCAGAGACAAAGATGATAGATAAATACGGCGCCTGGCAGAAGCAAAAATTTATGGGCAAGGAATATATGGGCACATCGCGCGTCTCCTATCTAATCGACCCAGACGGAAAGGTTACAAAAGTTTACGAGAAGGTGAATCCGATAATGCATCCAGATGAAGTTTTGGCAGACATCAAGGATCTGCAATAAACACCACGCAATGCGCGTGGTGTTTATTTTACATCACCTCAAAATGTAACAATGTACGCTCCAACCCCAAATAAAAACACGCCCCACACCAGATTCGGTGCGAGGCGCTGTGTTTCTTGAGGGTCAGGAGTCGATCTTGTCCAGATCCTCGAGCTCGTAGAGGGTGGGGATGATGAACTTGCCGATCGGCTGCAAAGCGGTTCTCGCGATCCGAAATCCAGAATCCGCCTTGTAGTACAAACGATCCCAAGCTCCAAGGTAGCTGTAGACCATCCATTCCACCGTGTCCATCCTCTTCTGCACGCTCGGGGTCATGAGAAGGTACTCGAGCTGCGCGTAGTCCATGAATCGTCCACGCGGAGCCTCGCTCCTCTCCACCGTCGGAAGGCCTCTAGCCTCCTCCAGCCTCACCACCACCCAACGAGCGACGAGATCAGTACACCAGCTCTTGGGGTATTCATCAACATCGCAATGCGTTCGCCTGAACTTGTACCAGGTCTTGCGACAGGCCCAAGCCAGACTCATGTCGATCAGCACCGGAATGAGACTGCTGTCCCCTCGATGTCTCGCCATGAACTGCACGAGCTCCTCTGGCGGCTCCACTCCAGGATGCGTCAGGTAGGCCTGAAGCGAGAAAAGTTGCCCACTGCCGAAGATCGTGTGGTGGATCACGTACCGAGCGGTCTTGTACAACTCGCTGCGCACCTTCTCGCACTCGAGCCAGAAGTAGAAGTCGTCGATCAGGCTCGGCAAACCGAGCTTGCGCCGTACCTTCTCAACCTCGGTCAGCCTCACGATCGGATCGAATTCCAAATTTCTTGTCGCGTCACTCATCTCGTTACCTCCAGTTGCGCTACTGACTCATGCGGAGAGGACTTTCACCTCCAGGCAATCACATTTCACGCAAGGAAAGGGCTTCTATGAGCTCGAGAGGATTCTCGAAATCGAAGTATTAGTACCATTTATCGGAGTTAGAGTCAAACCGTCGACCCCACCAGCATTCACAAGCAAACAGCCCCTGAAGCCCCTGTGGCTCCTGCTGCCCCTGTGGCCCTCGCTCCCCTTTCCATCCCCACGTCGCTTCCCAGCTATGTGGGGCTCACCTCCCTTTCCAAGCTCCCGCTTTTCCTATACACTACCCTTTGAATGGACGATAATCGCATTAATCTACTTGACGATCACTTCGATCTCCAGCCAGAGCCCAAGTCTAATCCGTGGATGCTTGGGAAGTATTTTTTTATTGCGTTGATTTTCGCGGGTGTAATCGGCGTTAGCTTCTCGTTTGCAATGAGCAGAACAGAGCTAGCGGAGAGTGGAGAGGAAGGTGGATTTTTCCGCACGTTCGCGTCTTTTGTAACGAGTAACGATAAACTGCTTGCGGGCGAAGATAAAGATCGCATCAACATTTTACTGATGGGAATAGGCGGTGCTGGGCACGATGGGCCGGAGCTTACGGACACCATCATCTTTGGATCATACAAACCATCCACCGGAGACGTAGGCATGATGTCTATCCCGCGCGACCTCACGATTCCGATTCCAGGATACGGTTGGCGCAAAATTAATCACACAAACTACTTTGGAGAGGTTGAAGAATCTGGAAGCGGTGCAAAGTATGCGTCGGGGATTATCGGCGACCTAATCGATCAGGAGATAAACTACTACGTTAAAATCGACTTCCAAGGATTTGAAGACTTCATAGACGCGCTCGGTGGCGTGGACGTTTACGTGGAAAACAGTTTCGCAGACTCGCAATACCCAACAGACGACTACATGATACAGACAATCACGTTCACAGAAGGTTGGGCGCACATGGACGGCGAGACAGCATTACAGTTTGCGCGATCACGTCACGGAAACGCTGGGGAGGGATCGGACTTTGCGCGATCCAGACGACAGCAGAAAATCCTGTTGGCGGTGAAGGACAAGGTGTTTTCTGCAAAGACTTTCTTGAATCCTAAACGCATCAGCACTTTAATTGGAACTGTGAAAGACAACATCGAAACAAACCTCTCAACTTGGGAGATTGTTCGCATTTCTACATTCGCAGACGACTTCTCCGCCGAAAACATTCAGCACTATGTGCTAGATGCGAGCCCAGACAGTCCGCTGTATGAGACGAACTTGAACGGCGCGTATGTACTACTACCAGACAACGACGACTGGAGCGGAATCCAGCAGATTGCGTTGAACATATTTGAAGAAAACCCATCGTTCTCCCCTGTCGCGGCAGGTATTGCACCTCAAAAACTAGTAACAATCCGCATAGAAAACGGTACCGAGATTGGTGGATTGGCGTTTAGAACCTCACAATTGCTCGAGGGACAAGGATTCGAGGTGACCTCCGTTGCCAACGCGGCTACTCGAGACTGGGATCATACCGTTATCTACGACTTTTCAGAGGGCGCAAACCCAGATGAGCTTAAAGCGCTCCAGGACTACCTAAAAGCCGATGTTGAGACCACCGTAACCGGCTGGCTGTTCACAGACGACATCACTCCACGCTCAATTGCGCTGGACGACGAGGGATTACGCGACGGAGGGCCTGAATCAGTTGACTTTTTGGTGGTTTTAGGGCAGAATTCAGCAAACTTAGTCCGAAGATAGCTTTTCAATGAAATCAGTAAAATCAACATTGCCCACGGCAGTGCTCGTTGGTCGTGCGAACGTAGGTAAATCTACGCTTTTTAACCGTCTGTCAGAAACGCATAAAGCGATGATTTCTGAAACGTCTGGAACAACGCGCGACAGAAAAGACAGCGAGGTGCTATGGCGCGGTCGCATTTTCCGGTTAATAGACACCGGTGGTCTTGAGTTTGACGACGCACAAGAGTTCAATCAAGAAATCAAGCGCCAGACAGAGATTGCCATTGAAGAAGCCGACATTGTATTGTTTGTTGTTGATCTTCGCGATGGACTACTTGAGCAGGATCGCAAGGTTGCAAAGCTGTTAACAGGACTCGACAAACCAGTCTTTACCGTTGGAAACAAAGCTGAGAAAGTTCAAACGAAGGAGTCGATTTATCAAAAAGAATGGTACGGAACGGGGCTCGATCTTCCACGACCAGTGAGCGCTATTAAGGGCGCAGGGCTTGGAGACTTGTTGGACGAGATTTATGACAAGTTCGCCGAGCTTAAACTAGACCTTCCACTATACGAAGAACGCCCATTGCCCCGCATCGCAATAATCGGCGAGCCAAACGTTGGCAAATCTTCAATCGTCAACGCTATTATTGGGGAGGACCGATTCATCACGTCGCCTATCGCCCACACAACACGTGAGCCTAACGATACGCTCGTAGAGTTCGACAATTCACACTACGTAATAGTCGACACCGCGGGAATCCGTAGAAAAGCAAAGGTTGTACCCGGAATGGAAAAGGCCGGGGTGCGACGAACGCTCGACATGTTGAAAGAGGTGGACATCGCCGTGCTCGTACTCGATGCTACAAAGCCAATCGACCACCAAGAAAAACGACTCGCCGGACTTATCGACGAAGCCGGAGTTGGTTGTATTATTGTTGCAAACAAGTGGGATCTTGTTAAAGGCAAGCTCACCAACACCGTCGCTGAGTACGAACAGTACATAAAAGCGCATCTACCGTTCATCCCATATGCACCGCTATTAACAGTTTCGGCCCTAGACCGTCAGCGCATCCACAAACTTTTCCCATTATTTGATACAATTATAAAAGAGCGCGAACGTAGAATCGATGACAACGCTTTGGATAAATTCCTGAAGATCACCATCGTGCGCCACAAACCAGCTCGAGGCAAAGGAGTGTCTCATCCAACCATATACCGGTTAAAGCAGGTTGGCATCAAACCACCGCGATTTGAACTTATTATTAAAGGAATTCGAACAGATGTTCTTCATACGTCGTATCTTAGATTCCTTGAAAACCGACTCCGAGAGAGATTCGGATTCATCGGAACCCCAATCCACTTCTACGCAATGCCAAGCAAAAAAGCCAAGTAAGATGCTTGTTGTTGGTCTTGGAAACCCTGGGTTAAAATATGAGGCAACTCGACACAACGTTGGGTTCATTGTATTAGATCAGCTCGTTGACAAGTGGAGCGAGGACAAGAAGCACAAGGCGATGAGCGCGAAGAGGTCGATTAACGGCGTAGAAGTGCACTTCATCAAGCCACAGACGTTCATGAACCTCTCAGGCGACGCTGTGCAGTCTTACGCGAGCTATTACAAGATAGAACCGTGCGCGATACTCGTAGTGCATGACGACGCAGATATTGCGTTCGGTGAGATACGCACAAAAATCGGCGGTGGACATGCTGGGCACAATGGACTGAAGTCCATCGACAGCAAACTCGGCACCAAAGACTACTGGCGCGTGCGAGTTGGTATAGGAAGACCTCCAGAAAAAATACCATTGGACAAATACGTTCTCGCAAAGTGGACGCTAAACGAGAAAGAGTCTCTAAAAACTCTCATAGAACATGCAACACACGAGGTTGATCAACTGTTAATCAATGCAAATAAATAAACGCACCTTTACATAGAGGTGCGTTTTGAATATACTTGTTTATACCTCCCAACTAATTTGTAATAATACAATTATGAAGGAGATTTTTTTGTCTAAAAAAGAAAAAAAGGAGTTGTACAATCAAGCGCGCGAGCATGTCACGCGCGACCGGAGTAAAGTCGGCTCACTGATACACGGGCTCGACATGGCACATACCGCCATAAATCTGCTCGGCAAAGGAAACTGCTACGTATTTCACGACCCGATAGGCGCCGCCGAGCAACAGCATGTCTGGTGGGAATACGGTTGGCGTAAACGAGACTTGATCAGAATGAAAGAGAAAGGGTTGATTAATATAGACGAGTCGAAAAAATGCATCACTGTGGAACTGATGAATCCTGGTTATGTACAATCCCTGCGAGGCAAGATCGCCAATTGCTTTGATAAGTTTCCAGAAGATCGAGTTTGTATTGTATCCTATGATATCCCCGAACATGACAGCAACGAACGAGCACGATTCAGATATCTTTTACAATCGTCAAACTTTGTGAAGTTGCAAAGAAGTGTCTGGATTTCAAAGTTTAATGTTACCGAATTGATAAGGGAATATGTCGAAGAGGTGGCAATGACTGATTGGGTGACAATATGTACTGCCTCGATATTTCCCAAAATTCTCCGATCGGAGGTTTTTGGGAAAAGTCATGAATAGCTATACATGAGAGCCGATATTAGCATCTGAGTCTGCTCAATTATTGTCTTGTGCATAGTGGCTCGTGCATCGGGAACCGCGTGAGCTGGAGTGTGTCTACGATGTATCTCATATTTTGCATGCTTTTTGACATCGTGAATTTTTTGCGATAATATATATTCACAAATCAACACTCCCCCACCTCTCAAGCTTTGGCTTGTGATAATCGGGAGTGTTTTATTTATATGAACAACAATATCAAAATCATCAACAAATCAGACGGCCTTTTTCCCAAACTGCTGTCTGAAATACATGACCCGCCGGATCGGCTGTTTTTTGTTGGTGAGCTTCCGAGCGCAGATGAGATTTGTGTTGCTATTGTTGGTGCTCGCAAAGCCACGCATTACGGAAAGGCTGTTACGCGAAAGATTGTCACCGAGCTTGTTCAAAACGGGATCACGATAGTGTCTGGTCTCGCCTATGGCATAGATGCCGAGGCACACCGAGCCACTCTCGACGCTGGGGGCAAAACAATCGCGGTACTCGCAGGTGGTGTCGACCAGGCGTCGATCTCGCCACGCGCTAACGTGAGACTCGCGAACGAGATCGTGAATGCTCGAGGCGCGCTCGTGAGCGAGCATCCACCGGGTACCGGTAGTCCGCACTACCACTTCCCTGCCCGCAACCGCATTATCGCCGGCTTCTGCAAAGCCACAATCATCATCGAGGCAACCGCAAAGTCCGGGACCATGATCACCGCACGTTCAGCGCTGTCGGAAAATCGAGACGTCTGCGCGGTGCCCGGGCCAATCACATCGCCACTCTCGGAAGGCCCTCACTCGCTCATCAAAGATGGAGCTACTATTGTAACGTGTACACAAGACATCCTCGAAGTTATCGACCTTACCGCAGCCCACATGGCCGCCGACGTTACTCGTGTTGTGCCGACTACCGAATCCGAGCTTGCGCTATTGAACGAGCTTAACCACGAACCTACACTCGTCGACGATCTCGCGCGCAAGATGAACAAGCCAATCGCCGAGATTACAAACACGCTTACACTTCTGGAACTCAAGTCTCTCGTAACACATGTTGGCAGTGGTTGTTTCACGAAAACTTGACAGTATCGTCTCATTAAGACATTATCAAACCCGATATGGGAAAACGACTTGTTATCGTTGAGTCTCCAACAAAGGCAAAGACGGTTAAGAAAATTTTGGGCGCGGCATACGAAGTCACGTCGTCATTCGGACATATTCGCGATCTTCCTAAAAAGAAGATGGGTGTTGATATTGAAAATAATTATGAACCTGAGTACGAGGTTGCGCAAGACAAGCAAGCTCGCGTGAACGATCTAAAACGGATGGCGAAGTCTGCTGAAGAGATCTTTATAGCGACTGACGATGACCGAGAAGGAGAAGCGATTGGTTGGCATTTGGCCAATGTACTTGGGATCGACCCAAAGAAAGCAAAGAGAATCGTTTTTCATGAAATTACAAAGCCAGCTATCGAAGCTGCAATAAAGTCGCCTCGTCACATAAACTTCGACCTCGTAAACGCGCAACAAGCTCGACGAGTGCTCGATAGACTCGTCGGTTACGAGCTGTCACCTTTCTTATGGAAGAAAATCGCGCGAGGTCTTTCCGCTGGGCGAGTGCAGTCTGTGGCTGTCCGTTTTATTGTCGAGCGTGAACGTGAACGGGATGCTTTTAATCCTGAGGAGTATTGGTCGCTCGATGCAATTTTCAATAAGGACAAGAAAGATTTTGAGGCAAAGATTGCGACATACGGCGACAAGAAGATCACAAAGATGACAATTAAAGACGATGCGACCGCCAAGAAAATGGTCGACGATCTTAAAGGTGCTGACTACAAAGTAGACTCAATAGATAGGAAGTCGGTGAAGAAGCAACCAAAACCGCCGTATAGAACCTCTACGTTGCAACAGGATTCAAACAACAGGCTCGGCTACAGCTCCAAGCAGACAATGAGACTCGCACAGCAACTGTACGAAGGAATCAAGCTCGGAAAAGAAGGAATGACTGGTTTGATTACATACATGCGTACCGACTCTTTGAATTTGTCCGAGACTTTCTTGCAGGAGGCCAACAGTTACGTTCATGATAATTTCGGAAAAGAATATGCGATAGATGCGCCTCGAGTTTTCAAGTCAAAGGCCAAGGGCGCGCAGGAAGCTCATGAAGCTATTCGTCCGGCGAATCCCAACATCACTCCCGAATCCATTCAAGAACACTTGGATCCACGGCAGTTCAAACTCTACGACCTGATTTGGCGACGAGCGATTGCTACACAGATGGCAAACGCAGAGCTCGCAAAAGAGACAATCATCTTGAAGAGTAAACCTGGCACGTTTCGAGTCACAGGATCCGTTATCAAGTTCGAGGGTTACTTGAAGCTATTCCCAGACACGGCAAAAGAAAATATTTTGCCAGACATGTTGGAAGGCGACGACGTTGATTTAAAGTCGCTCACTCCCAAGCAACATTTTACAGAACCGCCAGCTCGGTATTCAGACGCTACGCTTGTGAAAGAAATGGAAGAGCATGGTATTGGACGGCCGTCTACTTACTCGCCGACCATCTCAACAGTTATAGACCGCGGGTATGTTGATCGCGATGAAGGCAAACGACTCTTCCCTAAAGATATCGCGTTCACTGTGAATGACATGCTCGTAAAGCACTTCGACGAGATTGTGAACAAAGAGTTCACGGCGAAGATGGAAGACGACTTCGACGAAATTGAAAACGGTAAACGAGAATGGGTTCCGGTTATCGACGAGTTTTACAAGAAGTTTCACAAGAACCTGGAGAAGAAAGATAAGGAGATAGACAAAGAAGACCTTATCGAAGAAACGGACGAGAAATGTGATAAGTGTAAGAGCCCGATGATCATAAAGGTTGGTCGCTTTGGAAAGTTCATGGCGTGCTCCAACTATCCGGAGTGTAAAAACACAGTTGCCATTAACAAAGATGGGTCAAAGAAGGAAGAGGTTGAGCCAGAGGTTCTTGGAAAAGATCCTGAGACAAAACTCGACATCACAATTCGCACCGGACGTTTTGGTCCGTACATTCAACTCGGTGACCAAGAGGAAGGATCGAAAGAGAAGCCAAAGCGCGCGAGTATCTTGCGTGGCATGAAGGTGGAGGATGTGGACCTTGCGCTCGCGCTCAAGCTCCTATCACTCCCCCGCTCACTTGGTGAGTTTAAGGGAGAGGAGATTACGGCGCAGATTGGACGATTTGGTCCATATATCAAGGCTGGTGACGAGTCACGGTCGATCTCGGCAAAGGCTGAGTTTACAGTGCTCGACATAACGCCAGAGCAAGCGCTCGTGCTTCTCAACACTCCAAAGAAAACGCGAAAGCCAAAGGCAGAGACGCCAGAGGCTGAAGCGAAACCGAAGAAATCTAGCAAAAAGCCTAGCACAAACAAAAAAACGGGAAAATAATTCCCGTTTTTTTTTATTTCTTAGTACTGGCTGGCTTCGAGTCGTCCTTGTAGTCCTTGTAAAGTGGTGTTTGAACAACTTCTTTTGGCTTCATAAAACCCATCAGTTTTGCAGATGGGGCTATGGCCGTATTCACAACCCAGTTCATCCAGCCCTGCACAACACCGAACGACTTATCCATGAAGTTCCCAGCCGCTGCACTTGCACCACGTACACCTTTATCGAACCAAAACAATGACTTGAACGTTGCCCAAGGATTTTTTGCAGACTCTACCAGACTTCCAAACAATGCCGTGTTACCCTTGTTTGTAGTGCCCAAAACCCCTTCACCCATTTCCATAGCAACGGTTGACCTTGCCTCAGCCTCCGCTTCTCGTCGTGCCTCGGCTGCAGCCCTCACCATCACCGCCTCGGCCTCTGCCTCAGCTTCTTCGCGAATGATTCTATCAGCGTCACTTTCCGGTGGAGGGCCAGTATCGGGGCTAGTACCGCCAGTATCAGCCCGCGCAGTATCAGGACTTGTGCCACCTGTATCAGCTCTAGTACCCCCAGCGCCTCGTCTATCACCTCTTGCCATATGCATTATATTACTTTGTATTCATTGTACTTTGACGTCGGCGACTTTACAAGCATTTTTAGCTAGGTTACGATAATTGTCTAACACCGGTTATGCAAAACGAAAGAGAGTGGACTTGGGACGATCTTGAGTCCGCCTTAAGACAAAATTACGAAGATCCAGACATCGATTCAATTCGATTAGCTTTTGAGTATGCAAGAGACGCGCACGCCGGAAAAAAGCGACAAACTGGAGCGCTTTACATAATCCACCCAATCGCAACCGCAGTGAGACTCGCAGAGATGGGATTGCCGATGGACGTTGTTATTGCCGGGTTGTTGCACGATGTACCAGAAGATACCGATAGAACGCTCGAAGATGTTGAGAAAGAATTTGGAGCCGACGTTGCAAAAATGGTGTCCGGCGTTACAAAACTTGGAAAAGTTAAATACCGTGGCATTGAAAGATACGCCGAGAACTTAAGGAAGATGTTCCTCGCCATGGCAGAGGACATCCGAGTTGTCTTCATTAAGTTCGCCGATCGTCTTCACAATTCAGAAACGCTCTTCGCCCTTCCCGAGTCTAAACGAATGCGAGTTGCAACAGAAGTCTTGGAAATTTACGCACCAATCGCGAGCCGGCTTGGAATGGGAGAGATGAAAGGCCAGCTTGAAGACAATGCTTTTCAGTACGCCTTTCCTAAGGAATACAAAGAAGCGATTTCACTTCTCGATGCAAACGTTCAAATTCGCGAGGGCGACATAGAAAAAACAATCAGAAAAGCTCATCAACAACTCAAAGATGCCGGAATCGACGTGGTGTTGATCAAAGGACGTCGCAAGTTTGTTTACAGCTTTTGGCGAAAACTGCAACGATACCAGGGAGACGTCAGCAAAGTTCATGATGTTGTTGCAATTAGAATCATACTCAAAGACGTCGCCGACTGTTATGCGGTCCTTGGTATTCTGCACTCGCACTGGCCGCCACTTAAAGGGCGTATCAAAGATTACATCGCGCAACCAAAGCCCAACGGATATCAGTCACTGCATACGACCGTGTTCGATGAAACCTGTGGGATAGTGGAGTTTCAGATTCGAACTGAGGAAATGCATGATCAGGCAGAGTATGGTATCGCCGCTCACTGGAATTACAAGCAAGGCGGAGAAGGCATCTCTAAGAAAAATATGCCGTGGATGGAAGATCTGGTTGGCATTCATAAGGAGATTAGTAGTGGCGAGGATTTCTTGCAACACCTTGAGGAAGTTAAACTCGATATGTTTCAAGATCGCATTTTCGTACTCACGCCAGAGGGCGACGTTATCGATCTCCCCGACCATTCAACCCCCGTTGACTTTGCATACGCAATTCACACCGAAGTTGGCAACCAGTGCGTAGCAGCTCAGGTAAACGATCAAGCCGTGCCGTTGGACACTACGTTAAAGTCTGGAGACATGGTTTCCATTACAACAAATAAAAGTCGCAAAGGACCAAATCCGGAATGGCTCAAGTTTGTAAAAACGCATCAAGCACAAACAAAAATTCGCCAAGCCACAAAGAGCAAGGTGAAGCAATGGATTGAGGCGATGACCAAGAGCAAGAAAAGAAATAAGGAGTAAAAAAACGACCCAGTCGCTTGTAAGCACTGGGTCGTTTGATTTTATACTGCTATCGTTCCCATGAGGTCGAGTATCGTGTAAAACTCCTCGTCTGAATAATACTCAAGTACAATCTGCCCCTTACCGTTTGCCTTGGGCTCGATCCTGACCTTGGTGCCGAAGATCGACTCAAGCGATCTTTCCTGCGCCTGCAAGTTCGCGTCCTTCGCAGGTTTGACCTTGGGCGTCTTCTTATTGGTCGACAACTGCTCAGCCTCGCGTACCGTCATGTCTCCGCTCAACATTTGCAAGAACATCTGGTTGCGGATCATTATGTCTGTCTGCGCGAGCAATGCCCGAGCGTGTGATCTTGTAATCTCGCCCTCTTGCAACGCGTCCAACATCTCGTCGTTCAACTCGAGCAACCGTATTGTGTTTGCAATAGCGCTTCTACCTTTACCGAGTCTCTTCGCGCATTCTTCTTGAGTGAGATCAAACTGATCTATGAGCGCTTTGTATGAACGAGCTTCCTCCACTGGATTCAAATCATGTCTCTGGATATTCTCGATCAACGCGAGCACGAGTTTTTCCTGATCAGTTGCAGTGCGCACCACCACCGGTACAGTCTCAAGCCCGAGTGCCTTAGCGGCTCGCAACCGTCGCTCACCCGCTATCAACTGATAACCATCATTCGATTGAGTCGCTACTAAAGGCTGAATGATGCCGTATTCCTTGATACTCGCAATCAGGTCCTCCAGATGACTGGGACTGAAATGCGTTCGTGGTTGACGTGGGTTTACCTCAATCTCGCTCACCGAGACTTCAAGAACACGGCCAGAAGTTGTTTCTGGATTCGCTGAGACCGAGATTACTCTCTCAAATTTTTTGTCTGGAATTAACGAACCAAGTCCCTTCCCCAGCCCAGTTGTTTTCTTCATAGTGTTTCTGTTTCCATTTGTTCCTCGCCCCGCAAAAGAAATTCAGTCGTCAGTCTTTCATACGCCTTCGCGGCCTTTGACCCAGGGTCGTAACCCAGAATCGTCTGCCCAAAACTCGGCGCCTCTGCCAATCTTACTGACCGTGGAATTACTGAACGGAATATTTTATTTGGAAAATGTTTGTAAAGCTCTCGCAATACATCCTTCGACAGTTTTGTTCGTTGATCATACATAGTGATCACAGCACCGAATACATCAAGTTCCGGCTTCAGATTTTCTCTCACGAGCTCGATGGTAGACAACAATTGTGTTAGTCCCTCAAGCGCGTAGTACTCTGCTTGAATCGGAATGACAACTTGATCAGCGGCCACGAGTCCGTTCAATGTGAGCAGACCAAGCGACGGTGGACAGTCAATTAAGATGAAGTCGTACGCATCGCGAACCGAGTCCATCGCCTTGTGAAGTGCAAACTCTCGATTTTCACGTGACACGAGTTCTACACTCGCCCCGGCCAAATTTTGATTGGTCGGTACAACGTGAAGACCTTCGTGGTTAGTCTTGAACAAAACTTGATCCATTGGGATGTCGCCCGTTAGCGCCTCATACAAACCACTTTCAATCTGATTATGGTCGATACCAAGCCCCGACGAAGCATTCCCCTGAGGATCCAAGTCCACGATCAAAACACGCTTCCCTGCTGCCGCGAGGTAAGCTCCAAGATTCAACGTAGTTGTTGTCTTGCCAACTCCCCCTTTTTGGTTGACGATAGCAAAGATTTGCGCCATAAAAGTGTTTTCGTCCACCAATATTATAGCAAATTTAGAGAAATATAGGGTGTGGATGGATTTAAACAAAAACACCGGCCCCAGGGGAGCCGATGGAAAGGGTTTCACGTGTGAGCTAGTTGAGTAGTGCCTCGAGGAAGAGCTTCAAGTTGGAGTCTCCCCTCAAGAAGCCTGCGTTGGCTCCCTGTTCAGTCAGCCTAGACACGGCACTCAGATGCTGTGCGTAGACGAGTATATAGAGCTTCGGTTGCCTGCCCCTCAATCTCTTCAGCAACTCAAGGATTTGACCTTCGGGCAGGTCTGCGTCCATCACGCAGAAGTCAAACTCGTTGCAACGGGCAGCTCTTTGCGAAGCAGAGTCGCCGTCCATGAAGGTGACCGTGAGTCCCTGGAACTCACTGCTCAGAGCCAGAGCAAATTCCGTGTCTCTCATGATCCACAACACTCGCTTCCTATTTTTCGCCATGTCAGTTCCTCTCGTTCCGTACATTTCACATAGTGCAAAATAAAGCCTACACCCGTTTTACCAAACCCAAACCTCCCCGTCAATCTCACGGCAAACAAAAAACCCCGAGAAATCTCGGAGTTATTCTGTATCATTCGACCTCTCTCCATTGCAATAGTCTCCCTCTTCATGATCGTCGAAGACCATGAGCGAAGTGAGATTTAATCGAACGAAGTCGAATGGTGCCGCGGGCGGGAATTGAACCCGCACATAGTTGCCCATACGGGATTTTGAGTCCCGCGCGTCTACCAATTCCGCCACCGCGGCATATTTCAAGCTCGTAAACGAGCTATGAATGCGGCGGTATCGTATCGCAAATAGGGCTTGATGTCAACCTAGAGGACCACCCCTACGCGTCCCTCGAAGCTCTCTGAGCGAAGTGGGAACCCCTCCTTGGCAATGGAGGGGAATTGAACTTGTTGACAAAACTAGTCCAAATTGTTACTATTCTCTCGCAAATGTCGTGGCAAGGCGGGGTAGCTCAGCCGGTTAGAGCGTGGGCTTCATAAGCCCGAGGTCGGGAGTTCGAGTCTCCCTCCCGCTACCATTCTTCGCACAAGGCTACGAATGGCAAGCCCCTGTTCCCAGTGAGTAGCTGAAGTGGACGAAGAATGCCCTTCGAAGCCTTGTGCGAAGAATGGGTCTACAAGGGCCATGCGAAGCAGAGCCCGATCTCACACCAGCACACAAGCAACCACCACAAGCCCTAAAACACCGCGGGGTAGAGCAGTCAGGCAGCTCGCCAGGCCCATAACCTGGAGGTCGTCGGTTCAAATCCGACCCCCGCAACCAAAACACCCTTACGCCTTAGGCGTAGGGGTTTTTTGATTGCCGTGGGGGTCGGATTTGAACCGAGGGGGCGTTGGGGGAGGATACTCCCCCGTGGAGGAAATATTAAAACCGAGTGGTTTTAAAGAGCGAAGCGAGTTCAACTCCCGACCCCCGCAACCAAGAGCGTCCATCATTGATGGATGTTTTTGTTTACGGTATACTCCCCTCACTTATGACAACAACAACACACGCAACTCTTGGCGCCGTTATAGGTGTCGCCACTGGAAGTATCTGGATAGCGTTTCTCGCTGGATTCATCTCGCACTTCTTAATAGACATTATCCCTCATGGTGATCGTGAAATGTACGATAACCACACATCCAGTAAGCCATCAAGAAAACAAGAACGAAAAGCATTTCGCTTCGTGACCATAGATGCACTCGTTGCAATAATCGTACTCGCACTAATGTTCGCATTCTCGGAGCACACGGTAAACGCGGTTATCTCCGCCGGCATAATTGGATCGATTCTCCCAGATCTTATCGTAGTGATTCAAGACACGTGGAACGTAAAAAGCCTACAGTGGTTTCATAAACTCCACTTCTTCTTCCACAACATGATATCCAATAAATTCGGCGACATCCGGCTTCGATCAGCACTCGTAGCGCAACTCATATTTGTAGTAGCACTGCAAAGATATTTTTAAGAAAAAAACAGGCCTCGAGCCTGTTTTTTGTTTCCACTACAACGCGAATCGAAGCGCTCCAAATATTCCCAACGTAGTCAAAGTTACTACCACCGTCGACAACCCCGTTCCTAAAACGATGGCCGGAATCGCGACTCGTTTTTTAATCCTGAACACCCACGCCGCCAACGCCCCCGTCCAAACTCCAGTCATCGGCAACGGAATCGCGATAAACAAGACGAGTCCGAGTGCGCCGAGTACCTGGTACTTTTCAGTGTAGCGCTTTTCAACGTGACCAATCACCCACGTAAACATACGGTCGCAGTACGGAATGTGTTCACGACACGGCTTTTCCAGAGGTTCGAGTATTATTGGCAAGAGTACGGCAGGGATCACGCTCCCAACAAACGAGAGTGTTGACGCTTGCCAGACCGGAAGATGGAATAGCTCAATAGCGACCGGAATAGACAAACGAATTTCAACCAAAGGCATAGCCGCAATAATCACGGTCGTTAACTCTGGCGGTAATCCATTGAAAAATGTCGTTATGAAGTCGATCATAGGCTCGCGATGTCCTCATCTCCCCACGAATACACATCAAAGACCCAGCTCACCATCGCTTCTACATCTGTGAAGCGTGCATCAGGCTCGCTCGCACCAAGAACTGTTACATCGATCGTATGACCATTGCGTATTATGCGTATTGTAAGGCAGTATCCGGCCTCAATCAACGAGCCCGTCTTGCCACCCACGATCTCGTACGGATCGCGATCGAGGAACGATGAAAACAATATGTTAGTCGAAGGGATCTTATACTCATTTCCAAGCAAGGACGTCGTCAATACTTCCGTCTGATGTACCTTAGCCCGAATCTCCTCTCTCGACATTGCCTCGTTCAACATTATCATCACATCGTGCGCAGTCGAAATCGTATTCGGATTGAGCCCTATTGGATCTGCAAAGTCTGTATCGAACATTCCAAGCTCGCGTGCCTTCTTGTTCATTTGATCCACAAAATCTGTCTCCATAGCACCAACTTCGCGAACTAATGCGAGCGTCTCGTTATTGCCAGAGGCAACGAGCATCGCAGTGAACAGATCGTCCATCACAAGCTCGTCATTGAACCGATAATACCACCGCCCACCCTCCGTAACGTCCTCACGCAAAACCGTTGCAGCATCATCGGAGCTCCACTCATACTCGTCAATCAGCACCATCGCCGTCATCAACTTAGTGATACTCGCAATCGGTCGCCTGATACTCTCGCCTCGAGTCATCAACACTACCCCACTATCAACGTCGCGAATTACAACACTCGGTGCATCGGTTACAACGCCAATACTTTTTGTGTTCACCTTTTCCGGACCACGCTGACCGGCAACCGGCAACACGCCGAGCTGAACAACCGATTGCTCGATTATGTCTTGCGTAGAATAAGCGCTACTTGAAACACCCGGCAACATTTGTGCCAGGGCGAGAATTAGCAAAACGTTTATTACTGATCGCAAGGTCATTATTCTGCTTGTTTTTGCAATGCGTCGAGCATCTCATGAGTGCTCAAATCGTCAAAATCGGGCAATTCCTTAGTGTTTTGTACCCCAATATGCTTTAAAAAGTCCATAGACACCGTATATTTTTCCGGCCGTTTTCCCTCTCGAACCTCGTCGATTAATCCTCGAATCATCAAATTTCGTAAAATCATAGTGCAATTTACACCACGAATCTGCTCAATCTCCGGCTTGGTGATCGGTCCGCGATACGAGATGATCGCCAAAGTTTCCACGGATGGACGTGTCAACTCACCCATAACATCTTTACGAAGATGCTCACGGACAACGTCGGACACTCCCGGGTCGGTTACAATCGCAACGTCTAAGTCGGACTCAAACAACCGAATACCAGACTCGTCACCATTCAAGTGACCAGCTACGAGCTCGAGCGCCGCTTTGAACTCGTCTACAGTACCACCAACCATTTTGTGTAACTGATTCTTGTCCATCGGTCGACCAGAGGCGAACAACAATGCTTCGATTTTATTTGTGATCATACGCGATGAATTTCAATGTCTTCAAAATGGCTCTTCTGTTCCACCTTCAGTATATCCTGTTTCAGCAACTCGAGTAACGCCAGAAAACTCGCAACAATGTCCGACCGCGATCCGCGTTTTGCAACATCGTGAAAGTATACCATCGCCTCCGCCTGTATTCGTGCTCGCAACTCGTCGAGTTTTTCCTCCACGGACACCGTCCTCTCCATCATTTTCTCTGGGAGCTCCACGTACGCTTTAACGTTCTCAACCACCTCTCGCAACGACGCTGCAAGATCATCCGCAGTCAACTCACTGGGTGGCGAGAATGCCGGTACGTCGATCTTGAGTCGTTTCGACTGATACGACGTGCGGTTTGACGCGATGATGTCCGCGAGCTTGATAGCGGCCTCGGCAAAACGTTGGTAGAGCTTGAGCTGGTCTGTAAGGTCGAGTTCTTCGTCTTCCTCGATCGTGAGCTCAGGCAGTAGAAGCTTCGACTTCAAATAAAGCAAACGTCCTGCGACGAGTAGAAAGTCGGCGAGCTCGTTTGGTGCAATCTCTTCAACCTGTTCAATGTGCTTTAAAAAACTTTCGGTGATCTCGCCGAGGCTGAGCTCGGAGATATCGAACTTGTTTTTTTCAATAAGCTCAAGAAGGACCGCTAGGGGTCCTTCGAATTTTTCTATTTGGACTGGATAACTGCTCATCAATAATCTTGTCATCTTGAGCTTGCCGAAAGATCTCACTAGCTGACTACCTCGAGTACGCTACTAGTGAGATTCTTCGACTCCGCTCAGAATGACGTGTTAATCGTCTTTTCTAATATCGATATTCGCCTCTCGCAATGCCTTCTTAGACAACTCACTAGGAGCATTCATCATCAGATCTTTCGCATGTCCATCTTTTGGGAACGTTATAACCTCTCGAATATTAGGCTCGTTTTGCAATATTGCCATCACGCGATCCATGCCAAGCGCGAGTCCACCGTGTGGCGGGGCTCCGTACTTGAATGCCTTCAGCATATGACCAAACTGTTCATCAATCATCTCCGGACTCGTTCCCAATATCTTGAGTACAGCCTCGAGAGCCTCGGCCTTGTGATTACGGATAGATCCCCCGCCAATCTCGAATCCGTTCAATACAATGTCGTACTGAGTCGCGATTATCTTATCTATGTTCTCACCCTTCATGAGGTTATCCTCAAACTCCGGCATGGCAGACGAGAACGGGTTGTGCGTGAACGTCCAACCACCGTCATCGTTCTTCTCAAAGAATGGAAAGTCGACTACCCACGCAAATGCGAGCTCGTTAGGATCCTCAGGGTCAGATCGTAAATCCGGTCGATCGTTCCCATATTTATCCATCGACTCTTTGTATGAAATTCGCGGGAAAGGAACCTGTTGAATTTTCTTTTCCGGATACAGATTGTTCACGACTTCGATCATCAAAGCTTCGATCAAGCTCATGACGTCCTCGCGATCCACAAAACTCATCTCCATGTCCATCTGTGTGAACTCCGGTTGACGATCACCGCGCTGATCTTCGTCGCGGAAACATCGCGCAAACTGAAAGTATTTCTCCATGCCCGCAGTCATCAACAACTGTTTAAATTGCTGGGGAGCTTGTGGAAGCACGTAGAACTTTCCTGGATACAATCGCGCCGGCACAATGTACTCGCGCGCGCCTTCAGGAGTTCCCTTCGTTAAGATAGGTGTTTCTATCTCGACGAAGTCCTGCTTCGCAAGAAAGTTACGCATGAACTGAAAAACTTTTCCGCGCATTCGCAAGTTCTTCTGCATGCGCTCGGTTCGCAGATCAAGATATCGGTACGCGAGTCGAGCCTCCTCGGTAACAGCGCTCGTGTCGCGATCGATCTCGAACGGCGGAGTCTCCGAAGTATTCAAAACCTCAATCTTCTTTGCCAAGATCTCGACTGTGCCAGTAGGCATGTTTGGATTAATCTGTTTCTCCCCTCGAGCCTGCACCTCTCCTTCAATCTTAAGCACATACTCAGGACGAATTCCCTCCACAACCGCGCGCGATGCGTCGTCATCAAGCTCTCCTGGAACAATTACAGTCTGCAAAAGCCCCGTGCGGTCACGCATATCTAAAAACGCCACCTTCCCCATGTTTCTCCGCGCATGCACCCACCCCATGATGGTAACGCGTTCACCGACTTTTTCGATGGTCTCTGTTGCCAATTGTCGTTCAATCATATTTCCCTTATTTTACTACATTATATGCCTCCTGTGTAGAGACGTGATGAATTCTGTCATCTTGAGCGGTAGTCGAAAGATCTTGACCTATCTAAACTAGTCCTAGACTCGAGTGCGATGCACTTGAGTGAATAGGTCAAGATCTCTCCACAAGGTCGAGATGACAGGTGCGGTAAAGACCTTTCCACAAGATCGACCCCGTTCTTCGCGAAGGGCGGGGTTGAGATGACTTGGTAAAAAATCATGACGACGAATAATCATAGCCGTCTAAACGGTTAGTCTGTGCACGATACTTGTTTTTAAATAATTCATTCTCCATAAAATTTTCCAACAAAAAACCTCCAAAATTAATTGGGAGGTTAATTGAGCCACCGAAATTGGAAGCCTTCGCCCTCATTCGAGTAAAGGCACTATATCAATCGTGAAGTCTATTGTCAAACTCGAACTTACTACGGCTCCAAACGAGTAAGAGTTCTTGGAAACGGAATCGCTTCCCTCACATGTTGCGTGCCACACATCCATGTCACCATGCGCTCAAGTCCGTAACCGAAACCTGAGTGCGGGACTGAGCCGAATCGGCGGAGGTCTTTGTACCATTCGAAATCTTTTTGTGGGAGACCCCATTCATCGATCTTCTTTTCGAGAATATCGAGGTCGACTTCACGCTCACTGCCTCCGATAACCTCACCGTACCCTTCTGGCGCGAGCATGTCTGAGCACAGAACTCGCGTGCTGTCCTCGGGATCCTGCTTCATGTAAAACGCTTTCACCTTTGCCGGGTAATGCGTGATGAAGATTGGCGTGTCGTACTTCTGAGTCAAAATAGTCTCGTCTTCTGCGCCAAGATCGGCGTCTACGGCGATGTCTGATCCCATCTCATTCAACATCTTGATTGCTTCACTGTGATGAATGCGTGGGAATGGTCCCTTGATGTTCTCGAGCTTGGTAACGTCGCGCTCAAGTATCTCAAGCTCGTACCTTCGCTCCTCGAGTACCTTCTTGATTATGAACAACGTCAGATCCTCTTGAACCTGAATGTTCTGTTTCCAATCCATGAACGCCATCTCGGCGTCCATCATCCAAAATTCGTTAAGGTGACGTCGCGTCTTGCTCTTCTCCGCACGAAACACGGGACCAAAGTCGTACACTCGAGCGTGAGACATGATTCCGGCTTCTGCATAGAGCTGACCTGTTTGTGCTAGGAACGCTGGGCGGCCAAAGTGATCAACCTCGTAAAGCTCAGTCGTTCCCTCCGCGGCGTTTGGCGTCAAGATCGGTGAGTCGAATTGTATAAAACCGTTGTCGTGAAAATACTCAGACGTTGCGCGTCGAATAGTATCTCGAACACGTTGAATCGCCCACTGCTTTTTTGATCGATGCCACAAATGACGGTTGTCCATCAAGAAATCAACACCATGCTCTTTGTTCGAGATCGGATACTCATGCGAACCGCTTATGAGCTCGAACTTTGTTCCTTGAACTTCCACTCCCGTTGGTGATCGATCATCTTTCACGACTGTGCCTGTAACTCGAACACTCGACTCAATCTCTAGTCCTTCGATCAATTTCCATTGAGCCTCATCGATATTCGCAGGCTCAAACACAACCTGAACAAAACCGTAGCCATCTCGAAACTGCACGAACGCAATCTTCCCCGATGAACGTACATTGTACGCCCAGCCTTCGAGTGTAACTTCGCTGTCTATGTGCTCTGAAAGTTGTGTGATTCTTGTTGTCATATAGTGTCGTTCTGTCATCTTGAGCCTGTCGAAAGATCTCACCAGCTGGTTACCTCGAGTTACGCTACTAGTGAGATTCTTCGACTCCGCTCAGAATGACAGGATTAAATTATCTGTCGAACAATCTGGTCTAGGAACACCGGGACCCTTAAGTCCCTGTCTAAGTGATAATGGATGAATTCGTCCTGAATGTCAATTAAAAGCTCTAAAAGCGGGTCTAATTGGCCTGTTAGCAGTGACTCGAACGGTGCGTTAGACATGAATCTCAGCGCCGCCAAGAGCTCTACCGACACTCGTCGCGAGTCCGAAAACTGCGATCGTCGCTCGATAACGCACGTGTGGCAAACGAGTCCGCCGTGCGAAACCGTTATGTGCGGGTCGGCGATTTCTGAATGCGTCGTATGACAACTCACGCATGCGTCGCAGTGAGGGCCAAAGCCGATCATCACGAGCCACTTCAAGGTGAGCGCGCTGTGTACAAACTGTAACCGCTGTGGCTCAAGCTCCGGCAAGATCTGAATCCACGAGTATGCGTCGATCAAGAAGTCGTACAACTTTTCATCGGGCTCCTGCTCCCCAATCGCGCGATACAAAAGCTCGTTCAAACCAAGCCCGAGTCCAAACAATTGCAAGTCCTCGCGTATCCTCGTAAAGTCAGTCCAACGCTCAACGCTCGCAAGCTTCGGCCACATCTTCCCGTGCGCGATCATCACTTGCAACTCGGTGAACGGTTGCATGTGCGCGGCAAGTTTACTCTGAAACTTCCGCGTCCCCTTCCCCATGATTTGTAACTTACCACGCTCACGAGTGTAAAGCGTGTAGAATCGATCAGTCTCCTTATGATCCCGCGACGCGATCACGACCCCAGTAATAATACTAGTCATACGAGCCTTCCTGTCATCGCGACGCTATAGCGACGCCGGTAATTATACTTGTCATACGAGCTTTCCTGTCATTGCGCCGTGCCCGCCCTCGGAGGGAGGTACGAAGCAACCTCGTTAAGCCTTAAACTGTTTTGCACTTAACGAGGTTGCTTCGTTGCCACTCGCAATGACTAGTTATAATTCATTTAGAAATTCCTGCACAATCAACATCGCAGCCAACGCATCGTCATGTCTACGAGACCCAACTTCGTCTGAAAGCTGATCCGAAATCTTGCTCGTCAAATGCTCGGAGACGAGCGTTACGTTTACGTCCGTCATCGCTCCTACATGTTTTGCAAATATATCGACGCTATCACTCATGCGAGTAGGCTCACCGTCAACTGTCTTGGGAGATCCGATCACAATCTGATCATACCCGTCCTCTTTAACCATTCGCGAAACAATCTCCACAGGATCGCGCCCATCAAGCTCAACAATGTCTAGAGGCACAGCAATCCCAGTCAAAGGATCCCCGAGCGCAAACCCGAGTCTCTTGGTGCCGTAATCAATGCCGAGTATTCGAGTCATGTGTTTAAACCTCTGGAAACGGCGTAATAATCTCCGCTCCACTTTCTGTAATCGCAATAGTCTGTTCAAAGTGCGCGGCCGCCGATCCGTCTGCCGTCATTGCTACCCAGTTATCGTTTCCGATCTCAAGCTCAGGCTCTCCTATGACTACCATGGGCTCGAGCGCAAGAACCATTCCTGACTTCAACTCAGGATTCGGATGCTCTTTAGATGCGTAGTTTGGAATAAAAGGATCTTCGTGAACCTCATGTCCAACACCATGACCACCATAGCTCGTAATAATTCCGTAACCGTGAGGCTTGATTGTATTCTCGATAGCCTGACTGATATTCTGTAACGGTACGCCTGCCTTAGCGGCCTTGATTCCGTTTGCGAGTGACGCCTTTGTAACATTCAGCAATTGTCGAATGTCCCCGGCAATCTCTCCAACTGGAACCGTCATCGCCATGTCCACGCAAACGCCATCGAGCCACAAACCAATGTCGAGTCCAACGTAGTCACCTTCTTCCAACGCTTCTTCTCGATTCCCTGTCCCATGAATGAGCTCGTGATTACGCGAGATACACATGGTCGACGGAAACGGCATGTCTCCACCTGCTGTGTACTCAAAAAACGAAGGCTCACCACCGCCGGCACGTATCGCTTTTTCCGCAATCTTGTCGAGCTCGGCCATGGTCACCCCCGGCTTCACAGCTTTCACGGCAGCACCCAGTGCGTCACTCAAAAGAGCTCCGGCTATCCGGAGTTTTTGAATATCTTCTGTTGATTTGATTAATGCCATAATTATTTCAATACCTCGTCAATCTTTTTCTCTACATCCTCAATCGATCCGTGCGCAAAAATATGTCGCACATCCACGCCTTCTTTCTCAAGTCCCTCTATAAGAGGTCGCGTATCGTCATGGTAGATGTTCAACCGAACTCTAATTGCATCCTCTGTGTCGTCGTCGCGTTGGAACAGATCTTTGTCATCGTTATCACACTTCCCTTCAACCTTTGGCTTGTGCGAATTCTCATTCCAAATATGCCCATCAGGACACATCCACCGACCACCAAGACGTTTGACCGCTTCATCGTTCGTGATATCGAGCACAATCGCGATGTCTGGCGTGAACCGCTCCAGCATTAATCGAAGTTGCTCTTCGTCTCTTGGATACCCATCAATAACAACGCCTTCCTTAGCATCATCCCGCTGTATACGCTCGCCTATCATGCGAGAAATCATCTCTGGCGGCACCAAGTTTCCCGGGTCAATAATAGCCTTAATTTCCTTACCGATCTTCGAACCGCTCTTAATTTCCTCACGCAAAAGATCCCCTGCACCAACAAGTGGGACTCCAAGTTTTTTAGCAAGCAACTCACCCTGAGTGCCCTTTCCCGAGCCCTGTGGGCCCATAAGTAGTATGATCATATAAATGGAGTTTAGCAAAGGTTAGCGTAATAGTAAACTACTAGATCACTGTCACACAACCAAAAACGAGCCCTCTCGAGCTCGTTTTTCAATTTATAACTGTTCGTACTCGTAACTAACTAGCTGCGCTTCCGTTTGCCGGATTATGTCTATAATCACGGCTACTATGATAAGTAGAGATGTTCCACCAACCACCAGCGACTGCGAGCCTGTGAGCGGTTGCATGGCAACCGGTAGGACCGCGATAACTGCTAGGAACGATGCACCAATTAACAACAGCTTGTTCATTGTTGTTGCCAAGTATGCCTCTGTCGGCTTACCTGGGCGAACTCCTGGGATGAACGCTCCCTGCTTCTGCAAGTTTTCGGCCATGTCTTCTGGTTGGAAGATGACTCCCGTGTAGAAGTATGTGAAGCCGAACACCATTATGAAGTAGAAGATTCCATAGAACCAACCGTTTTGGAAGATCTCAATGACTTTCGTCGCGAGTTCTGCCACCCATACTGTTCGCGCACCAATAAAGAACTGCGCGATCATTGTTGGGAATAGAACTACTGAAATCGCGAAGATGATAGGAATAACTCCTGCCATCGCAACCTTCAATGGGAGCGACGTTGTGACTCCGCGCGTCAAACGGTTTCCCGCGTGATGCCGAGCGTAGTTCACAGGAACGTTTCTAACAGCCTCGTTGATCAGCGTAACTACCAACACGGTCACTATAGCCATCACTAGGAAGACTACGATGCTCATAATCTGCGACTGGTCAAACGTAGCGATTGCCTGCTGAAGGTATCTAGGATAACTAGCAATAATTCCCGCAAGAATCATGATAGACAATCCATTTCCAATACCCTTTTCGGTAATCAACTCACCAATCCACATCAAGAACACTGTACCTGCCGTCATCACGAGAATCGCCATGAACAGGTTGAATCCAGTTAGTAGCAATCCCGTACCTCCCTGTTGAGAAATCAACGCGATGAAACCATACGCCTGAACGGCTGCCAACGGCACCGATACCCAACGTGTAATTTGGTTCAACTTTCGTCGACCCTCCTCACCTCCCTCTTTCTGCATCTGCTTCAACTTTGGAATAACCATGTTGAGCAACTGGAAGATAATAGAGCTCGTAATATACGGAGCTACACCAAGTGCAACTACCGAGAAGCTCTCCAGGGTTCCTCCACTGAAGATGTTCAACAGACCAAGGAATTGGTTGCCTTCCAAAATGCCTTTAAGAGAAGCTGGGTCAATACCTGGAACCGGAATATGCGCCAAGAATCGGAATAGTACGAGCATTAATAGCACATACAAAATACTCTTGCGCAAAGGTTTAACGGTCCAGATCTTTTTGATTTTTTCAAACATGAGCTTGGGGTTATTCTACCTTACCTCCTGCTGCTACGATCTTTGCTTTTGCACCTTCAGAAACTTTACATCCCGTTACTACAACAGAGTTTGTAACTTCTCCTCTTGAAAGAATTTTCACTCCCTTTCGAAGATCGTGTACCAACCCAGCTGCCTTCAATGACTTTGGAGTAACTGCTGCGCCCTTCACTTTGTCTAGGTCGCAAACATTCACTACAGTCGCCTTTGGTGTAAGACTCTTGAATCCTCGAGTTTTTGGAATTCGAAGCAATGTCTGACGAAGACCGAGCATCTTCAGACCACCTTTTCCACCCGAACGAGAACGCTGACCTTTAGATCCACGTCCTGACGTCTTACCCTTTCGGGCCATTCCACGTCCAACGCGTTGTGAACGTTGTCGTGAACCGGGGCTTGCAGAAATTGTATGTAATTTCATTCCCATATTACTCGGCTTGCTTTACCGCCTTTTTAGGAGTCGTAGACTCTGAACTCTTCGAAGCTGTCGAAGTACCTGCTGATCCTGAGCCTCCCGCAGGTCCTGAGCTTGTCGAAGTGGTTGAAGGTGAAGCTTTCTTTACCACCTTCTTGGCATCGCTTGTTCGTTTTGCTTGACGTTGCTTAGTAGCCGCATCCGCATCCGTAAGAGTACCATCTGGAATTACCATTGTCTCTAGGGCGTTAAACGTAGCCTTTGCAATGTTAAGTTTATTCTTCGAACCTAGAATCTTAGTAACCGCGTCACTAACACCTGCAAGATCTAGAATAACACGAACCGCTCCACCTGACTTCAAACCAGTACCTTTAGGTGCCGGCATAATCAAAACGTCTGCTGCACCAAACTTACCTGCATTACGGTGTGGGAAAGTCCCTTCTACCAAGTTTAATGTGATCAAGTTTCGCTGTGCCTGGTGAAAAGACTTCTGGATTGCCAACTGAACGTCGGCACCCTTGGCAACACCAAATCCAACTCGTCCCTTTTTGTCTCCGATAACAAGAGCTACTCGGAAACTCATGCGCTTACCACCTGTAGTCACACGTGTAACACGTGCAAGATCAAGAATCCGCTGTTCGAATTCTCGTGGCTCTCGCTCTGGACGTTGACGTCGTGATCGATTATCTCGTCCACCCTGCTGTCGTCCGCCTTGCCCACGGCTAGCATCACGTCCTGCAACTGGCTTCGCCGCAACCGTATTTCCGGCGGAGCCGGACCCGGCTCCGCCGGGGTTTGTTGTTGTCGTTGTTGTTTCTGCCATATATTAGAACGTTAATCCGCCTTCACGAGCACCTTCCGCAAACGCTTTAACGCGTCCATGGTAAGCGTACGATCCGCGATCAAAAATTACTGCTGTAACCTTTGCCGCCTTAGCTTTATCTGCAATCAACTTGCCAAGTGCAGTTGACTGTTCGATTGGCTTAATCTTTGTGTCTACCTCTTTGTCATGAACTGACGCCAATGTCTTTCCATTGTCATCGTCAATTAATTGCGCGGAGAAATGTTTAGCTGATCGGAATACCGACAAACGTGGGCGCACTGCCGTACCGTGCAACTTTGCTCGAGTACGGTGCGCGCGACGTGTTCGCAAAAAATGTTTTTTATTCAATGCCATACGCCTACGCTGACTTAGCGGCCTTACCAGCCTTGCGACGAATCACTTCGTCCATGTACTTAATACCTTTGCCTTTATAAGGCTCTGGCTTTCGAAGTTTTCGAATCTCCGCTGCAGTCTGACCAACAGTTTGTTTATTAGGACCGCTTAGGGTAATTACGTTCTTCTCAACTTCTGCTGACACTCCGTCTGGAAGCTTGAAATTAATTTCATGTGAGTATCCAAGGTGCAAGTTTATAACGTTTCCGTTAAGAGCCACCTTGTATCCAACACCATTCACCTCTAACTGTTTGCTAAACCCGTCTGTCACTCCCGTCACTAAGTTTGCAATGTTACTTCTAGTCGTTCCCCACAGCGATCGATTCAACTTTGTTGAAAGATCTTCAACCGTCACGGCGATTTCCTTTCCAGACTCTGCGTCCTTCAATTCAACCGTCATGTTTGGATGAGTATCAATCTCCAAATGTCCCTTTGGTCCCTTAACGGAAACGTGACCATCTACGACTGTTGCTTCAACACCGTTTGGTATAACGATAGGTTTCTTTCCAATTCGTGACATAGGCTAGAAAATCTCACAGATTACCTCGCCACCTAGTCGACGCTTTCGCGCCTCCTTGTTTGTCATCAAGCCGTTGGGAGTAGAAATTATCGCGATTCCGATATCAGAATATACGCGTGGAAGCTCTGTTGCTTTTGCGTACTTTCGATGCCCAGGCGTAGAAACGCGCTTAAGCTTTCTGATAAAGGGGTCTTTTCCTTTGTACTTGAGTGTAAGCTCAAGCTCTTTAAACTTTGGATTTGCCGCCTCTACTAGATCTACTTTCTCTAGGTAGCCTTCTTTTTCAAGAATTTTAGCTACAGAGAACTTGATCTTCGAGAACGGTGCTCGGATCTGCTTGATACTCGCCATCTGTCCGTTACGGATGCGTGTAAGCAAATCTGCAATTGGGTCTGTCATCGCCATACTACCAACTAGATTTGGTGATCCCCGGGATCTCACCATTGTTAGCTAACTCACGGAAGCAAATTCGACAAAGGTCGAAAGCGCGCATGTATCCTCTCGGACGACCGCACTTCCAGCAACGTCGAATAACGCGCGAAGCAAACTTCGGTTTTCTCTTTGCTTTCGCGATCATGGATTTCTTTGCCATAGTTTAGTCAGCTTTTTTAATAAATGGGAACCCTAGGGCCGTGAATAGAGCCAAGCCCTCTTCACGATTTTTTGCAGACGTTGTAATTGTCACCTGCAACCCGTGTAGTCGATCGACCTCATCGGTGGATACTTCCGGAAAAGCGATATGCTCTTTGAATCCGTAGTTGAAGTTTCCAGCAGAGTCAACATTCTTTGGGTCAATTCCTCTAAAGTCTCGCACACGTGGGAAAGTGACTGATACGAGCTTCTCAACGAAGTCGAACATTCGTGGCCCACGAAGCGTTACCTTGATTCCAATATTCATTCCTTCTCGAATTTTGAATGTTGCAATCGACTTTCGCGCCTTTGTAAACACTGGCCTTTGTCCGGTAATCTTCTTAAGTGTAGCTTCAACCGTTTCAGTGAAAGCCTTGTCCTTAAGTCCTTTTCCGAGCCCAACGTTCAAAGTCACTTTGGTCATTCTTGGAACTGCGTGCACATTCTTGACGCCAAGTTGCTCCTTCAGCTTTGGCACAAGCAGCATGTATTGTTCTTTGATAGACATATTATGCGATTGTTTCACTCTTACCACTCTTTCTAAGGACACGGTTCTTTATCATCTTTCCGTCCTTTTCAAGAGTCTCATATCCAACGCGTCCAGGCTTTCCGTCTTTTGTGACAATAGCCACGTTAGAGAAATGCATAGGCGATGGATACTCAATCTTTTTTCCTGGCTGACTATTTGTACCCTTAAGGTGCTTAGTCGCCATGTTCAAACCCTCTACAACAACCTTTCCAAGCTCTGGGAATGTCTGAATAACCTTCCCTGCTTTTCCCTTGTCTTTGCCGGCGAGAATCTGCACGTTATCTCCAGTATGTATTTTCATAGGCCTAGAGAACTTCTGGTGCCAATGAAACTATCTTGTTGTACCCTCGCATTCGCAATTCGCGCGCGACAGGTCCGAAGATTCGTGTTCCCTTTGGCTCCTTATTAGCTTTGTCTACGATCACGCAGGCGTTTTCGTCGAAACGGATGTATGTTCCGTTGCTTCTACGAGCGCCCTTCTTTGAACGCACGAGAACTGCATGAACTATGTCACTCTTTTTCACTGACGAATGAGGCTGAGCTTCCTTTACGACACATGTCATAAGGTCTCCAATCTCACTGTAGCGTTTTTTATAACCGCCAAGTACGCGGATAACCATGAGCCTCTTTGCCCCTGTGTTATCGGCCGACTTGATCATTGATAGATGCTGTACCATATAATTATGCTTCAGCTCGCTCAACTGGCGCGCTTATTACACGCCATCGCTTGTTCTTTGAAAGAGGTCGGCACTCAGCGAATGTCACTGCGTCACCGATCTTAAACTGGTTCTCCGGATCGTGAACTGCGTACTTACGAGACACACCAAAGCGCATCTTGTACTTACTGTTCAACTTCGTACGGTCAACTCGAACCATTATCGTCTTATCCATTTTATCGGAGACGACTGTTCCGCTCATTGTGCGGCTCTCAGAAGATTGTGTATTGTTATCACTCATAATCTGATTAGTTCTTTGTTGACTGATCCTCTGCATTAATCTGCGTAAGTCTTGTTTGAATCTGCGCAATCATTTGCTTTGTTTCACGCACTAACCGCACATCCTTCAACTGGTTAGCAGCCAGTTTGAAGCGAAGCTCCCGAAGCTCTTCCCGTTTCTCGGCAAGCAGCTTCAGTAGATCTTCCGCAGACTTCTTTGAGATATCTTGGAATTTCATATTACTGCTTTGTTATAAACCGTGTTTGAAGAGGTAGCTTGTGAGCTGCAAGTCGCAAAGCTTCACGTGCTTGTTCCTCGGTAACGCCCGCAAGTTCGAAAATAATCGTTCCGGGACGTACTATCGCAACATAATGGTCGACGGCTCCTTTTCCACTTCCCATCGTATTTTCATTTCCATGAAATGTAATTGGATGATCTGGGAAAATTCGGATCCAAGTCTTTCCACCACGCTTAACTGATCGCACCATGGCTCTACGAGCCGCTTCTAACTGACGTGATGTGATCCATGACTCTGTCTTAGCCTTAAGACCGAAGTCACCAAAGGCGAGCTCGATCTTTTGTGTAGCAACTCGGTCTGCTTTTCCACGACCCTTGTGCCACTTTCTGTGCTTAAGTCTTTTTGGCATCAACATAGGCTAACGGCTATTTCGGTCACCTCCGCGTCCGCGACCACCTCGGTCACCTCCGCGTCGATCTCCATCTCGTCGACCGCTCGGACGACCACCTCGGTCACCTCCGCGTCGATCGTTACTAAGCTTGCCGGCCTCTGCTTTCTCGTCGCCGAATACTTCTCCAAGGTAAATCCATACCTTCACGCCAATAACACCAAAAACGGTATTTGCTTCAGCGTGAGCGTACTGGATGTTCGCTCGCAAGTTCTGCAATGGAACACTGCCCTGGTTAACACGCTCAGAACGAGCAATGTCTGCACCATTCAATCGTCCTGCGACGATGATTCGCACTCCAGACGCGCCACTCTTCATGACACGCTCTACAGTCTGCTTCATTACACGACGGAAAGGCATTCGTTTTTCAATGTCCATTGCAACCTGTTCTGCGGTTACCGCTGCAGACAATGATCCCTGACCAATATCTTGAACATTGATGTTGATTACCTGCCTTGTACCTGGGAAGAATTTCGTCTTCAATTCCTTCTTCAGGTCCTCGATACCGCTTCCAGCTCGCCCGATAATGTAACCCGGCTTTGCTGTATGAACTGTAATCGTGATTGTTTTTCGCGAACGGTCGATAGCAATCTTGTCGATAGCAGCTTCGCGCAACTTCTTTTTCAAGTAAGCGCGCATGATCACGTCTTCGCGTAGGAACTGTTTGTAGTTATTCTTTGAGAACCATTTTGAGTCCCAAGATCCCACCGTAGACATGCGGAAAATTTTTGGATGTACTTTGTGACCCATATGTTATGTATTGTTCTCTTCATTATTGTCATTGCGAGGAGCTGGCGACGAAGCAACCTTGTCGTTCAAGCTCTCTCCACCTTTTTCCTTCTTCGCTACTACCTCTTCCTCGGCGACCTTCTTAGCGACAGGCTGCTTTGTATCGGCCTTTTTCGCTGGAGACTTCTTTATGGCAGGCTTTTTTACTTCCTTTTCTTCAACCTGCTTGGCCTCCTTATCACCAACTCGTTCTGCCAATATCACGTTCACGTGACTTGATCGCTTTCGAATCGTTGTTGCACGTCCCTGAGCACGTGGCATGAAACGCTTCAGAGTTGGACCGTCGTCTACCGTAATTGTTTCTACGAACAATAGGTTACGACTCATTCCATGATTGTTTACTGCGTTAGCGGCAGCAGACTCTATCAACTTTTTAACTGGCTCGGACGCATCCTTTGCGTTAAACGACAACTGTGCGAGCGCCTTTTCTAGATCCATTCCTCGTACGATATTCACGACGAGACGAACCTTCCGTGGCGACATGCGCAAGAAGCGTAATGTTGCATTTGCTTTTTCCATATGCATTATTTGCTACCACCAGCGTGCTTAACAAACTTTCGTGTGAGAGCGAACTCTCCCAACTTGTGACCAACCATGTTCTCAACAACTGTAACTGGAACAAACTGGCGACCATTATGAACACCGAAGTTGAATCCCACCATCTCTGGCGTAATAACAGCTGATCGGCTCCATGTTTTGATAACCGTTTTATCACCCACACTCAACTTAGACACCTTCAATAGGAGCTTGTCATCTACGTGTGGTCCTTTTTTTAAGCTTCGTGACATATGATTATCGTTTCTTCGACTTTCGTCGCTGCAAGATGAGCCTATCTGAAGCGCTCTTGCGTCTTGTTTTAACTCCAAGCGCCGGCTTTCCTTGTGGCGTCTTTGGGTGCTTCATTCCAATTGAGTTTGCAGCTTCTCCACCTCCATGAGGGTGATCAACCGGGTTCATGGCCTTTCCTCGAACCGTTGGTCGGAAACCTCTATGTCGCGTTCGTCCTGCCTTACCCCATCGAATCAAGCGATGGTCTGGGTTTGAAACCTGACCAATCGTTGCCATGTTCTTTCTCAGAACCAATCGAACCTCACCTGATGGTAGTCGCAACTGAGCGTGAGCTCCTTCAACTCCCATGAAAGTGATTGATGCTCCAGCACCGCGAGCCATCTGGCCGCCCTTCCCTGGCTGTAACTCCACGTTGTAAACACTCATTCCCTCAGGAATTATTTCCAACGGGTATCGATTTCCAGGCTTCATAGGACCTTTCTTCAAAGAAGCAATGATCTTGTCGCCCACTTTCATCTTGTTTTCTGCCAAGATGTATCGCTTTTCTCCATCAGCGTAGTTGAGCAATGCGATTCGCGCGTTTCGGTTTGGGTCGTACTCTATAGTTGCAACCTTTGCCGGAATGTCGATTTTATCTCGAGTGAAATCAACCACTCGAATATGTCGCTTTGCACCACCTCCACGATGACGCACTGTAATTTTTCCGTTCAATCTTCCTGAATTTTGCTTTCGCGACTTCAAGAGAGACTTCTCCGGCTTCGTTGACGTAATGTCATCGAATGTTTGAACACTCGACTTACGACGTCCCGGAGTTGTTGGATTGTATCTTTTAATTGGCATATTCTAGACTCCTTCGTAAACGTCGATGTGTGTACCCTTCTCCAGATACACGTACGCGTTTCTTGTATTTCGTCGCTTTCCCGTTCGTCGACCAAGTCGAACGACTTTTCCTCGGCGGTTCAAGATGTTTACACGTCGTGGCGTAACACCGTAAAGCGCCTTAATCGCGTTTCTGACCGCAACCTTGTCTGACTTTGGCGCAACCTCGAAAAGGTATACGTCACCAGATGCTTGGTTAGCAGCTTTCTCTGTGATGATAGGTCGCAACAATACTTTATATGCATCGCTCGAATCCTTCACAGTTCGCTTTGCCTTTTTAGGCGCAGCTTTTGCAGTGGACTTCTCGACTGTTTTCTCGGCAGCCTTTGGTTTTGGCATCGTTGGCTCCTTGCGGGGAGCTTCGTTACCGCTCTTCTTAGGTGCTACATCAGCAACTTTGCTTGATGAGTCCTGTTTTTTGAATCCTTTCTTAAACATCGCCATAAGCCTAGTTCATCTTAAAGTGACTAGTAAGCGCCTCCAACTCTGACTGACCAATAACAACTGATCCAGCCTTCAACACATCTACAACGTTCACGCTGTTTGGCGCGATAGTTTGCAAGAACGGAACGTTCTGGCTTGCTCGTCGTACATTCGTGTTGTCAGAGTTCACTACAACAAGTGTTCGTTTTCCGATAGTTGGCAATGCTGTAAGCATAGCAGCCACCAATTTTGTCTTTGGCTCTGCGATCGAAAGATCGTCAACCACAATGATTCCCTTGTCTGTAATCTTGTCTGATAGTGTCATGAACAACGCTTTTCGCTTTGCTCGCTTGTTGAATTTCTTTGCAAAGTTTCGGATATTTCGTGGTCCAAAAGTAATTCCACCACCAATCCAGATAGGTGAACGTCGTGAACCGTGTCGCGCTCGTCCTGTTCCTTTCTGCTTCCATGGCTTCTTTCCTGTTCCTGCAACCTCACTTCTATCCTTTGTATGCGCAAGGTTAACTCGTGAGTTTGCCTGCTGAGCTACAACTGCTTGGTGAACAAGGCTGTCACTCGCTTCGATACCAAAAATATCATCGCTGAGTTCTACCTCACCAACAACTTTTCCCTCTTTATTGTATACGTCTAATTTCATATACAGGGTTATTCAGCTGTCTTAATAAGTACCAAACTGTTGCGAGCTCCAGGAACCGCGCCCTTGATAGCGATTACATTCGCCTCAGATTGCACTTCCACGACCTCTAGGTTCTGTACGGTTACGCGGTCGCCTCCCATGCGTCCCGGCATTCTCATGCCTCTAAACACACGCTGTGGTCCAGTTGCACCGATAGATCCCGGCATTCGCAACTGATCCTTTGTACCGTGAGTACTCGACTGTCCGTGGAAACCGTGGCGCTTAACAACACCTTGGAACCCCTTTCCCTTCGACGTACCGGTTACATGAACCTTATCGCCTGACTCAAAAATTGAAGCTTCGATTTTAGATCCGACTTCAAGCTCTCCAAGCTCGCTAATACGGAACTCACGAACCTCCTCAAAAAGACCTAGGTCTTTCCACTGTCCACGCTGCGGCTTTGCAACGTTTTTCTCTTTTCGGCTTCCGAATCCAACTTGAACAGCTGTGTAACCATTGCGCTCCAAAGACTTGATGTCGGTCACAACGTTTGTGCCTGTCTCAATAAGCGTAACGGGAACAACTGTTCCGTCTTCACGGAAAACCTGCGTCATTTCTCGTTTGCGTCCGATGATGAATTTCATATCGTTCTGGGTATTTATTCGGCTGAGCCGAACATTGATCCCTCAATTGTGAATAAGAAAAACCAGAAGTCCTAACTCTGTAGTAAACTACTTAGTTAAGGCCTCTAGCCACAAATACTATCAACTCGTCAGAATGATCGTAGAGACGTTATTCATAACGTCTTCTGTACGAGCCTGAACGAATCAGATAAAAATGTTTGTGGAAAATATATCTGTAATGACTTTTTATAGTATGTGGCCGCCCGAACCGATAGAAGGTTTTCGACTGGTATAGACGCGACGAGTCGGCGTCTCTACGGGATCGATCTTTCTTCTATGTCCAAAGGTCACGCTGGTCGATGACCAGAGACGACGGATCGATTTATCGATCGGTCATCCCCGATCACCGGGGTTATCATGGTAGAGACGTCGACTCGTCGTTCGTAGCTTTAGCGAAGTACGACTCGTCGCGTCTTTACCAGATTTCCGAACCGCTAGGCTAGTTGAGACGCGATGAATCGGCGTCTCTACGGTTAGGAGATGTAAAACGCAAAGCGTTTTACATTTTTATTTCTACGTCTACACCTGATGGCAGATTCAAGCTCATTAATGCGTCTACCGTTCGCTCTGAAGGCGAAACGATGTCGATCAATCGCTTGTGCACACGCATCTCGTACTGCTCACGCGCCGTCTTGTGAACGAACGTTGAACGGTTGACTGTGTACTTCTTTTTCTCGGTTGGTAGCGGTACTGGTCCTAGAACCTTAGCTCCGCTACGTTCAGCAGTCTTCATGATAGTAGCAGTAGCCTGGTCGATGATCTTGTGATCATATGCCCGGATTTTGATACGTATTCGCTGCTCAGTTACTTTTTCGGCGGTGCCGGAATCTTTTCGATTGTCTGCCATAAAGGTACGATTGTTTACCACAAAGAGGGACGTCCGTTCTTCGCATAAAGCTACGAAGGACAGGCAACGCCCCTCCGGTGTGTGATTATTCTATAATTTTTGTTACTACTCCTGCTCCAACTGTTCGTCCACCCTCTCGGATAGCGAATCGTGTCTGCTCCTCCATAGCAACTGGGTTGATCAACTTGATCTTCACGTTCACAGTGTCTCCAGGCATAACCATCTCAGCTCCGCCAAGATCGTATACGTCACCTGTAACGTCAGTTGTTCGGATGAAGAACTGTGGCTTGTAACCCTTGAAGAAAGGCTTGTGTCGTCCTCCCTCTTCCTTTGTCAAAGCGTACACCTCAGCCTCAACTTCAATATGAGGAGTGATTGAACCAGGTACTGCAAGCACCTGTCCACGCTCAACGTCTTCCTTTCGGATTCCACGTAGCAATAGACCTGCGTTGTCTCCAGCCTGTCCACTCTCCAACTGCTTGTTGAACATCTCGATTCCAGTAACAGTAGTCTTCTGAGTTTCTCGGATACCAACGATCTCCACTTCCGTGTTGATGTTGATTGTTCCACGCTCGATTCGTCCTGTAACAACAGTTCCACGTCCCTCAATTGAGAAAACGTCCTCGATAGGCAACAAGAATGGCTTATCTGTGTCTCGAACTGGCTCTGGAACGTACTCGTCCAATGTCTTGATCAACTCAAGGATTGGCTTAGATGCAGCCTCGTCTGTTGGATTCTCCAAAGCAGCCAAAGCTGAACCACGAATAATAGGTGTTTCATCTCCAGGATAATCGTACTTCTTCAAAAGATCACGAATCTCCTCTTCAACTAGGTCGATCAATTCGGGATCGTCAACCTGGTCGATTTTGTTTAGGAAAACAACGATAGTCGGAACACCAACCTGTTTTGCGAGCAAAATGTGCTCACGAGTCTGTGGCATAGGACCATCAGCTGCGTTTACAACCAAGATAGCTGCGTCCATTTGGGCAGCACCTGTGATCATGTTCTTCACGTAGTCCGCGTGACCTGGACAGTCAACGTGAGCATAGTGACGATTTTCTGACTCGTACTCAACGTGAGCCGTAGCAATTGTAATACCACGGTTCTTTGACTCAGGAGCTTTATCCAAAGCATCAACTGACTCAACTGAGGCCTTAAAACCTTTGGCGTTAAGAACCTTTAAAATTGCACCCGTTAGGGTTGTCTTACCATGGTCAACGTGACCAATGGTTCCAACGTTTACGTGGGGCTTCCCACGTTCAAATGCTTCTGCCATAGAGATGTGGTTCGGACTCGGGACAAGCCCGAAATCTCATTGAAGATTAACTAATAAAATATACTAATGCGTGGGGAATATATCACCTTTTGAAAAATCGTGCAAGTGTTGCCAAGGACCATCCGAGCAACATGATTATTCAACAGGTTCAAGGTAAAACTGCTCTTCCTCTGGATCTTCCTCATCCGTCGACCTTTCCGCTAACTTTGGCGACTTTTCTTCTGATTCAGCTCGTTTTGGAGCCTGGGCCTGTCGAAAAGGCGGTTTCTGCACTTTTTCTGGCTTTTTAGCTACTCGAACCGGCTCTGTAGCGTCCGTTTCGATGGCTAAATCGTCAAAATATTCATCCTCTGGCAAGAAAACCTCCTCTTTTTGGTCAAAATTTGGGTCGTTGTAGTCTACTTTATTACCCAACCCTAGCAGATGTTGATACATCTCAAAAGGCATTATAACCACCGGCTCATTCCCCTCCTTATCGGTCACGATCAACTTATCCCCCGTACTCTGGGCAAATTGAATGATTTTTGACAGTTTATCGCTCATATATAAGTGTTTGATCTGAGTTTAGCACGATGAGTGGGAATGGCAAATAGGCTCAATCGTCAGTTGAATTAACCAGCGATCATGGTAAAGTGCAAGCACGTCATTATGAACCGACGGGCTATTGGAGTAGCAATGCAACAAGGAAAAGTAGAAATCGATCTTTACGCCGATGGCGGGCCTAGGCTTGTAGTCAGCACCAATATTGGGAAAGAGGCGTACCGCTCTGATGTGGGTGAGCATGGCGAGGCAATCGCGCGTGGCGAGGCAAGCCTAGCAAAGGTCGTGAGCTTTGCACTGAACGTGGAGCGAATGATCCCTGGATCGGTGAGATCGCGCGTGATCTACACCTCGGTCTCGTTCGTAGAGTGCGTCGATCGCAACGGGAGCAATCCTTTGGCCAGCCTCGACAGCATGATCAGAGACCTGAAGCTGACTCGCGCCACATCGAGCTCGCGCATGGTCGTGTTTGCCATCGACTCTGCCATCAGAAACTCGGCAGGTGATACCGGCGATTTGCCCGACGAGCTGATAGATCTCGCACGCGACCTTAAGGCCGTCACTCACGTGATCCTTCGTATGGACTGACACAACAGTCCGCAACCAACGTTCACCCGCGAGTCGGGTGAAATTTTTTTATAAAAAATCCGACGGCACCGTGTGCACCGTCGGAAAACTCGAGCTTAGAACTCGATGAGTCGTCGCTGGATGTCCGCGAACTTCTTGAACGTTGGCGAGTTTGCCAATGCGTCCGCGAACGAGGTTGCGATGTATTCGATCTGTTGTTCACCGTCTTCCAGACCCTCGAGCGGGCGCAGGATTACGATCTTGTCGCAGAACCGCAACGTGCAGAGACGATGCGCGATTACGAAAGCCGTTGTATCCATGCCGAGCATCTTCTCGATGCTCATCTGAACCTTCAACTCCGTTTCCGCATCCAAAGAACTCGTAGCCTCGTCAATGACGATGAGCCTGAGATTCTGGATAATCGCCGCCGCGATCATGAGCCGCTGACGCTGACCGCCAGACAACTTCATGCCGTTACGACCAATGCGCGTGTCCAGCCCCTGGCTGAACCGACTGCCGTTCTCGAGTTCAACGGACTCCAGGACCTTCCAGATCTGCTCGTCTGTCAGCTTGTCGAGCTCGTTGCTCGGTACCTGGTACAGAACGTTCTCGCGCACAGACCTGTCGAAGATCTGCGGTTCCTGAGCAATGTGCCCAGTGACCTGTCGATACTGATCCAGCTCCAGATCGCGCAGGTTGACGCCGTTCAACAGGATCTCTCCCGAGGTCGGATCCATGAACCGCATCAACAAATAACCGATCGTGGACTTCCCAGATCCGCTCAGCCCCACGAGGCCGATCTTCTCGCCACCTTGGAACGAGAAGCTGATGTCCTTCAACACCATCTGCGGATCCTTGCCATCATCGGCGGGATACGCAAACGACACATTCTTGAACTCAACAGACAACGGGCCCGCCGAGTTCACCTTCACCGGATTCTCACGCACCGGCACGTTAGTCGGCGACTCGAGAGTTTCGATCATCACCTGCACTGCGGGAATCGACCAGCTGATCACGCGCTCTACAAATCCCAGCCGCCAGATATTGTTGAACAGCCCAAACGACCAGAAAAAGACAGGTACTGCGAGCGTGAAGTGCAGGTTGCCACCGACTACGTTATGCGTTACGAACACCATCTCGAGAATGAAGATCATCCCCAAAACGGCACCGCGCGCAGACGTGACATCGATGTGCCAGAACCAAATCCGACGATCCGCGCTCATGATGTCCTTCATCCACTCGCGCATATGTCGAATCTCATCCTCGATCTTTGCGGAGTTGATAACGCGCTCAGCCAAATCCCAAACGTCATTGCGGTAACGATCGTGCTTGTTGAACAGCCCTTCCAACGGCTTGCACTTCTCCAAGATCTGCTTGTTCAAGTAGACCGAGGAGATGAGATACACCGCAAACATGATGGACACAATCGCGCCCGCCGCCGGATAGAACCACCAGACGCCAATGTACGCCACGCTGATCTCGAGCACCGCGGCGATACCTCCAAACGTGAGGTTTTCCGTAATACCCCAAACGCGTCCGCGGGCCTTTTCCACGTTGCTCGCGCTCAGGTAACTCCCCTCCTGCCGATACTGCCCGATCCCCTTGGAGAGGAACTTGCGAGTCAGCGCCACCGGCATCTGCGTCCGGAGCTCGCCAAACGCGCGCTCCCACGACCTCCGGTTGGCACGGCTAAACACCTGCCCAACAAAGATCGTGACCGCGATAGCCCCCATCAGCCAGAGCGACCGAGTGAGGTCGCGCGCGCCCATGGCATCCAGCCACATCGGCACAATCGCGACCGGCGCCATAGAGAGCAGGATCTGGATGGAGATGTAAGCCACCATCGTGAAGAAATACCCACGACCCTCCTGCGTAGTGAGCTCGGTCCAGATCCACTTGAGTGAATCCACGCTGTTCTTCATCTGCTTCAGGTAACCCAGAACAGAATCAGGAACTTTTACCAGATCATCAACGTCTTTTGCCATTCTTGCCTCCGTGAACCGTTATTGGCTCAATTCTTGTTAAAGAACAAAATATCCTGCTTTTCGGCAGGATATTTGAGCCATCAAAAGTTAAAAAACCCTTTAATTTCTCAAAATATCATGCCCAACGCACATAGTTTTCTTGCCCATTACAAAGCCAGCGTCTTCCACGGTGAATGGCTGACGTAGGTATGAAATGTTGTGCATTGAGTAGTTCATAGAAAATTTACCTTTCGGTGTTGAAAACATACCATAACGAGTGATCGTGTCAAGTCTTTGTTGAGCTCATTGATCGAGGTTTTTTGAGATCAAAAAAACACCACCCAAACAGATGGTGTTTAAACTCGCTATATTACGCCGTCTCAGAATCTGCTCCAGTAGCACCCGGCTCCTGGTTCGCGGCTCCAAGATCCTCTGACTCGCCTTCAACTTCCTCGAGTTCTCTTGGCATCAAATCGTACTTTTTGATTGCATGATCAATATAATTGATCATCTCAAACGCCACTCTTTCGCTGTCTAATTCTGCGCCCTCAACCCCATCGGCCGCCTGCTTCATCAAATCAGCGAACCTTGATTTGATCTCATTATATTCCCGGCGAAAAATCCTCCCAGCCTCTTTGTCATTAGAAAGTGGCCCGTTTTGATCCTTGAGCGCGTCCTTAACAAGAGCGTCCTTTGCCACATAATCCATTCCTTTCGCTATCTTTCTAAATGCATCTCTAGTCGCATCATCGAACTCAACCTCGTCCATCCTATCATCCCCCGTCGGTATTTCCTCATGCCTTTGAGCCCGCTCCTCTTTTTTCACAGCCTTAGCAACCTCACCAATATTCCCCCAACCCGATCCTTTTTCTCCCATATGTGTATTTTTTAATCCTAATACCACCATTATCGATCCTATTGTGCGCGCTGTCAAACACACTGTGATAAAATGAACCACATACAGATTAATACCAAATAGAACGTTCGCTTAAGACATTGCATTTATGCTTAATGAGAACCGACAAAGATTCGATCGAACGGACAATCCCGAGAGCAAGTTTGAGCTTCGTGAATATACAGAAGAAGCTCGCGAGTTTGCGAGTTCATACAGAGGGCTCGTTGATTACCTGAGCGGTGAGGCTGAATCGCTTCCAGATATTGAGATGTCCAATTCTGTCGATGCAGAGAAAATGAAGAGCTTCACAGATGCGGTGCAACGTAGATTAGAGAGCCAACTTGAAACATACAATACCGCCGAACAGGATGCCGGTGAGCTTATAGCTGGCCTTCTGGAGCGAGTTGGCGTATCTTTGAGCGACGAGGAACTGGGGTCGATTCAGGCTGCCTCAAAGGATCGAGTTCCTGCTGTATATATTCCAAAAGCTATATATGACAAGATGATAAGGAACGGCTCTCGTGCCGTAGCTTATAGACCGAAAGAAGGTGCTTCTATGGTTCTCCTACCAATATATAAGAAAGATCAACACAACAGTAGAGAGCATGCGGAAAATCTGCCACACGAAACCCATCATGTCGCCTGGGAGTGGGCAACGCGGGAAGGAGCTGTCACAAACGATGAGTCATCGCCTATTCGAAAATCTGCGTTTGCTATGTACCAAGATGAAATGATGGCTCGAGCAGCTTCTAAAGGTAGTCTATTTGGATACACTCACATGAGCTCTATGTCCGAGGAGGGGCGTAGGCAAGCGAAAGAAAAGTACGGAGAAGAATTTGACGATATAGCATCTGAAGTGACTGCATTGAACGAGATGGCGGATACAATTCAGCGCGCAATTATACAGCGGGAAACGGACATGACAACAGGTGATGTTGGGCTCATGGTTTTTCGTGCAACTAGCTTTGAAACGCTCATGTCGTCATTCATACAATTGAATAATTCTCTGCAAGCAATCCCCGAAAAACCAAAACCAGTCGATACCATGGGTGGTTGGGGCTCCGTAGACACATAACAACTTTGTGATCAGATGTGTCGATCATGGATATGAAACCCAATAATCCATTATATGATAAAATGCGACAACATCCATGCAAGTTAATACTTGAAAGACGCTTGTGAACAACATAAAAATTACCAAGGAGTTTAAAGAGGCTTACGACGCGATTGAGAAGACCAACGATAATGTATTTTTGACTGGCCGTGCTGGGACTGGGAAGTCTACTCTTTTGAAGTACTTTCGATCCAAGACGAAGAAGAAGCATGTTGTACTCGCACCTACTGGGGTCGCCGCTCTCAATGTTAAGGGGCAGACGATTCATTCGTTTTTTGGTTTTCATCCGCAGATCGAGCGCAAACTCGTGCACAAGGCGCACTCGGATAACTTGGAGTTTTTTCGCGAGATCGAGACCATAATCATCGACGAAATATCGATGGTTCGCGCAGACCTGCTTGACTGTGTCGATCGCGCGCTTAGACTCAACCGTGGCAATATGGACCAAGCGTTTGGTGGCGTCCAGATGATTTTCATCGGCGATCTGTTTCAGTTACCGCCGGTTGTAACGCGTGAAGACGGTGATCGATTCACGACCGAGTACTACTCGCCATACTTTTTTTCTGCGGATTCCATGATGGACACACCTATCAAGATTATCGAGCTCAAGAAAGTGCATCGACAAAAGAACAAGGACTTCATTGAACTACTCAACAACCTGCGATCAGGCAAACTCGGAGACAACGATATTCAAACATGGAATCAGTGCCACGATCCGCGCTTCAACCCGACCGATGGCAACGATTACATTGTCCACCTAACTACAACCAACAAGATGGCGCAACAACGTAACGATATTGAGCTTAGCAAAATCGGTCTCAAGGAATGGAAGTTGAAGGCGCTCTCAGCTGGCGAACTCGGAACACGCAAGATGCCGTCTGAGGCACTACTCAAAGTGAAGGTTGGCGCACGTATAATGTTCACGACTAACGACCCTTCTAAACGTTGGGTTAACGGATCGCTCGGCACAATTAAACGTATCGCGACTAAAGGTCTAAGTAAGTATCCGGTTATCGACGTCGAGCTTGAGTCTGGTGATCGCGTTGAAGTCACACAGCATAAATGGGAGGTGTTTGAGTACCACTACAACGGTAAAAGTTTTGAGGAAGAGGTGGTCGGCGCGTACTCGCAATACCCGATCGCGCTTGCGTGGGCGGTAACTATTCACAAAGCGCAGGGCAAAACGTTCGATCGCGTATTAGTCGACGTAGGCTGGGGCGCGTTCGCACACGGGCAAATGTACGTGGCGCTGAGTCGGTGCACAAAGCTTGGGGGCATCAAGTTGTTGAAACCGTTCAGGGCGAAGGACGTGATAGTGGACAGGGCGGTATTGGAGTTCATGAGCTGAACTTGATAATATGGCTACATATGAATAATGACATCTTAAAAGATAGAAAGGAAGCTCAATCATACGAATTGGAGAAGGAGAGGAAAAGAAACAAAACCTTAAAATCACTCTCCGGAAAACTGAAGGTCAGATTTGGCGAGAGATTCAACGATCAAATCGATAAAGAAGGCGCCGAATATCACAAAGGATTGATAGAGGAAGATCTTACCCCAGAAGTTCTCATCGAAATCGCCCAATTATTAGAAGTGATCAACAACACTATGGGTTGGGCTCATGCTGATAAAGAGAGCGCATTAATTGATCTTGAAGAAATACTTGATTCAAGTGTCGATTGGGTAGATAGAGAAACATTGCAGTTTGCATTTAAACAATACGGCGAGATGATAGACCTGGTGCCCAATGCACATTCTGGTCTTTGGATCACCAATCCTGAAGATGGATCATCAGGCCAGATGGCATACGTGGCCATTCCGGAAGGAAGTAGATGGTCTGTTCTCAATCGAGATAATTCAAAATTGTTGAAAGCATTGAAAACCATCATAGACTCCGGGCTCCCTCTTCACCCTAGCTTCATTGATGATATAAGAAGACTCGAGGCAGAGGCTTGATCAGCCAGATATTATGAACAAAGTTTTTTCACAGACAGACTACAGCGAGCAGACCTTCGAAGGGCTCACTATAGAGAAAGCCGATTTGCGGAACAAAGACTTTGACGAGTGCAGGTTTGTGAACTGCGTGTTTAGTGAGTGCGACTTGCGCGGGTCTGAGTTTAGGGACTGTTTGTTTTGGCATTGCACGATTAGTCTTTCAAAATTCTATGATTGCGGTTTTAGAAGCACGAAGTTTGCAGATACAAAACTGATGGGCATCGACCTTACTAAATGCACAATCAACTTCCTCGAGCTCGGGTTTAAGAAATGCTTAATAGACTCGTGTAACTTCTCGAGTCTGCCAATGAAGGCGACTAGTTTTGAGGATTGCGTGATTCGCGAATGTGTATTTGGAGAAACCGATCTCACCAAGGCAACGTTTAATGGTTGTGATCTTGAGCGTACGTTGTTTCATGGAGCAACGCTTGAGGGCGCGGACTTTTCGAGGGCAAAGAACTACTCGATAGATCTGGCGACGGGTTCGGTGAAGGGCGCGAAGTTCTCGTTACCTGAAGCGGTCTCGTTGTTGCGCGCGTTTGACATTGAGATAGACTGAATGCAAAAACACATGTCCTCGGACATGTGTTTTGCTTGTATTCCTCCCCTTACCCCTCCTACATTAGGAGGGGGATGTCTGGTTGTCTTGTGGAGACGCGATGAATCGACGTCTCTGCGGTTATTTTTTGCCTCCGCTTCGTTTCTCCTTGATTTCCTCGGCGATGCTTTTTGGAACTTCTTGATATTTCTCGAACTCCATAGCGTAACTTGCACGTCCCTGAGTCAAAGATCGTAGCTGTGTTGCGTAGCCGAACATTTCTGACAATGGCACGAATGCGCGAACTAACTTCGCCTCACCCTGGTCTGTCATCTCGTTGATTTGACCACGCTTTGCGTTCAAATCACCAATAACATCTCCCATTGATTCCTCCGGCGTAACAACCTCTACCTTCATGACAGGCTCCATCAAAGCGATACCAGCTTTCAAAGCAGCATCCTTTGCGGCCATCGATCCAGCCACCTTAAAGGCGATTTCAGATGAGTCAACATCATGGAACGAACCATCAACAAGATGAACCTTCACGTTGATCAACGGATATCCAGCGTAAACTCCAGAAGCAAACGCCTCTTGAATTCCCTTGTTTGTAGGCTCAATGTATTCACGTGGAATAGACCCGCCTTTAATCTCGTCCAAAAACTCGTAACCTTCCTCTGTGTTTGGCTCAATCTTGATAACGGCGTGACCATACTGACCACGTCCACCAGATTGTCGAACAAACTTTCCTTCTCCCTCGGCAGCACCTCGAATTGTTTCTCGGTAACTTACCTGAGGGGCACCAACGTTCACCTCTACGCTAAACTCGCGCTTCATTCGGTCAACGATAACCTCCAAGTGAAGCTCTCCCATTCCCGAAATTATCACCTGATTTGTTTCCTCGTCAGAGTGAACACGGAAAGTTGGGTCTTCTTCTGAAAGCTTGGACAACGCGATTCCCATTTTCTCTTGGTCGCCCTTTGTCTTAGGTTCAACTGCGATAGAGATAACCGGCTCTGGGAACGTGATGTTCTCAAGCAAGATTGGTCGCTCTGGCACACATAATGTATGACCAGTTGTAACTTTCTTCAACCCAACGGCTGCAGCGATATCTCCAGCGTAAATCTCGTCTACTTCTTCTCGATCATTTGCATGCAATTTCACGAGTCGTCCAATGCGCTCCTTATCTCCATTTGACGCGTTCAAAATATATGAACCCGACTTCAATACTCCAGAGTACATTCGAATGAAAGTAAGCTTTCCTACAAACGGGTCTGTTGCAATCTTGAAAGCCAACGCAGCCAATGGTTCATCGTCTGAAACTTTTGCGACAATCTCTATAGACTCGTCGTCCGGATCTGTTCCCACCAACGCTGGAACATCCAACGGGCTCGGTAGCAACGCAACAACAGCATCCAATAGCATCTGAACTCCCTTGTTCTTCAACGCCGTTCCCAAGAAAACAGGAACAATGTCTAGGTTCAAAGTCGCCGTTCGCAAGACACGCATTGCGTCGTCGTAGCTCGGCTCGTTACCTTCCAGGTATGCTTCCATCAAAGTCTCGTCGTTCTCAACGATAGCCTCGAGCAAGCTTGCGCGCCATTTCTTTGCATCTTCAAGATACTCTGCAGGAATGTCCAACTCTTCTACGTCTTTTCCTTCGTCGTCTCGGAAGTAGAAAGCCTTCATTCGCAAAAGATCGATGATGGCTTCAAAGTCGCCCTCAATACCAATCGGTAGTTGCACTGGGTGAGCTTTTGAAGTTAGCCGTGTTCGAATAGAGTTTAGGTCGAACATAAAGTCCGCGCCTGTTCTATCCAACTTGTTCACAAAACAGATTCGTGGAACGGAATACTTGTCGGCCTGTCGCCAAACAGTCTCTGACTGTGGCTCAACGCCTGCAACTCCGTCGAAAATCACGACTCCACCATCCAAAACTCTAAGCGATCGCTCTACCTCCACTGTGAAGTCAACGTGCCCCGGTGTGTCGATGATGTTTATGTTATGGTCCTTCCAAAAACAAGTAGTCGCAGCAGACGTAATAGTGATACCACGCTCCTGCTCCTGCTCCATCCAGTCCATGGTAGCCTCACCTTCGTGAACCTCACCAAGTTTATGCTTCTTACCTGTGTAGAATAAAACGCGCTCCGTTACAGTCGTTTTTCCAGCGTCAATATGAGCAATGATTCCGATATTTCGGACACGCTCAAGGGGAAATTGTCTGGGCATAATATGTTTATCTAGGTTTGAAATGGGATATGGGATATGAGATATGGGAAGACTAGACTTCCCATCTCACATCTCTAACCTCACATCTCTTTTATGTTAACGAGCGAAGTGAGCGAACGCACGATTGGCCTCAGCCATTCTCTGTACGTCTTCTTTCTTCTTGACGGCCGCACCTGTTCCCTCTGCCGCTTCCATCAATTCAGATGCAAGTCGCTCAGCGATAGGTGATCCTTTCTTTGCTCGAGCCGCGACCAAAATCCACCGGTACGCCAAAGTAATTCGGCGATCTCCGCGAACAGGCATTGGAACCTGGTAGTTTGCACCACCAACTCGTTTGCTCTTAACCTCCAAGTTTGGCGCAACATTGTCTAGCGCCTTCTGGAATACTTCAACTGGATCCAACTTTGTCTTCTCTGAAATTATTTCGAGTGCTCCATACACTGCACGCTGTGCAGTTGTTTTCTTGCCGTCCAACATTACGTAGTTGATCAACTTTGCGATGAGCAAGTTGTTAAACTTTGGATCGGGAGAAATCGTGCGCTTCTGGGATTGTTTACCTCGCATAATTAGCTCTTCTTAGGACGACGTGTCCCGTACTTAGATCGACTTCGATTTCGACCCTCAATTCCTTGAGTATCATAAATTCCACGAACAACGTGGTAACGCACACCCGGAAGGTCTTTAACCTTTCCACCGCGCACAAGAACAACTGAATGCTCCTGCAAGTTGTGACCCTCTCCTGGAATGTAGGCGTTAACCTCGATCCCGTTTGAGAGACGAACACGCGCAACTTTTCGCAACGCTGAGTTCGGTTTCTTAGGTGTCATTGTCTGCACACGTGTACAAACTCCGCGCTTTAAAGGCGCTGGATTGTTCGATCGCCGTCTATGCAGCGTATCTAGAGTGACTCCAAGAGAAGGAGTCTTACTCTTTTTCTTCGCAGACCGTCGTGGCTTGCGAATCAATTGGTTCATCGTAGGCATGTTTCTAGATGATTAGTAGCAACCATGAACTTCCCTCTGCCACGAGGTACTTGGTTACAACCTGGAATTAGATAAACCCAAAATGCACAGTCTGTGCTTGTTTTGAGATGGGGCAAATATACATTTATATTGGGATTCTGTCAATCCCACGACGCTTACCAGCTATGTGGGACAAACCCTACTACGCTCTGGTGAGCATGTACAGATTGACGCAAAGCCGATCTTGAGTTATGGTCGTATTGAAGGAGACCCCAATGACCACATTTCTCGCAATCCTGATCCTGCTCACGATCCCGACGATCGGAGCAACTCTTCTCCAAATGATCCAAACGCTTCCCAGAGTCAGAGAGGACGGCAGTATGCACCTCCTGATCCTGGTGGTGACAGTTGCTGTAACGGCGGCGATCTTCATCTGGCTTCACGTTCACTTGGTCGGCATACGCCCCGTGGTAGTCACCGAGGATGTCTCTGGCCTCTGCGCGTTTGTGGGAGCCTTTATCGGAACGTCCATCGGGAGCCATCTCGCGCTCAAGATTGAGCGCAAACGAGCTTCTTCGTCCTCTTCCTGATCCTCGCTGAGGGTCTGTTTTTTTACGAGCTAATGCCCATATGGCATTAGCTCGTAAATTGACAAACGCTCACTCGCGAGTTACGGTCATAGCGAAGGAGATACAGACATGAACCTTATCTTGAACGCACTCGTTCACCTCCCGCTCTTGATTGTCGCGGCGCTGGCGACATTCGTCTGCTTGAGCCTCAGGTCGAAGTGGACCTCGCTGTTTACGTTCACCTGCTTGAGCGTGGTCGTGGCCGCACTCTTCGTAGTCGTCGGCGCGATCCTCTCCTACTACGTCGCGGAGTTGGCCGGCGAACTGCTCACGTCGCGCGCAACTCTCCCGATCGTATACACGGTGATCGGCTCGGGTATTGGTGCTTGGCGACGCGTCAAAGCCGATGCAAACAATAACCGACCTCTCTGAGGCCGGCTTTTTTATTTACTTGTGATTATATACCTGTCATCTTGAGTGACATCTTGCCATGATAGCAACAGTACCCAACCTGTCATCTTGAGCGGTAGTCGAAAGACCTTAGTCGGTCGCCACGATCTAGAATGAATCGGCGAAGGTCCTTCGGCAAGCTCAGGATGACAGTAATGCGAGTTCGTGGCCACGAGCATTCTAGTTAAAACAAACACGCTCCCCCATCCAACAACACACCACAACTCAACCCCGTCACGAAACCGAACAGTGTGGAAAAAATTCCTATGTTGAATACTGCATCCAACATGATTACTCCAAGTAGAATCCATATCCCCTGCGTCTCAAGCCTGTATCTAAAGTTCGCGTACTTTGGGCCGTCCAAGATCGTCGTCAACACACGCGATCCGTCGAGTGGTGGAATTGGTAACAAGTTAAATAACATAAGCGCGATGTTGAAGATGACCGACAGCATCATGAAAACCATCAACGCGTTGCTCGACGGCATCGCGGTGAAGCTCGATAATACTCGATAAATCACAGTCGCGACGAGTGCCAACAACAAGTTCGACGCTGGCCCCGCGAGCGAGACTATCAGTGGTCCGTACTTCTTGTTCTTCAAGTTATGCGGATTAAACGGCACGGGTTTTCCCCAACCGAATCCAACTACGACGAGCAACAGTAGCCCGACCCAGTCAATGTGCGCCAATGGATTAATCGTCAATCGTCCCAATCGCTCGGCCGTGTTATCACCTTGAATATGTGCGGCGAATGCGTGGGCAAACTCGTGAAAGCTCAAAGCAATAATAATCGCGAAAATCATCACGAGGAATAAAGCCGGCTCAGAAAATAGTAGTCCTAACATAGTTATGGGAGTATAGCATGTGGGAGTAAAATTCAAAATTATCGTCGCGCTATCATATATAGACAAAAACGACGATTACTGGTATCGTGACGGCAAATTAATACAATGAAATGAGAGATTAGAGATGCGATATGGGAAGACTCGACTTCTCATCTCACATATCTCATCTCACATATCTAACTTTTTTAAATATGCCAGTTGAAAGAACTGTTGTCCTATTGAAGCCAGATGCACTTCAGAGAGATCTTCTTGGAGAGGTGCTTGGACGATTTGAGCGAAAAGGGCTCAAGATTGTTGCAATGAAGCTTATTCCACTTACAACAGAGTTGTTGGAAGAGCATTACGCACACGTTAAAGAACGGCCATTTTTTCCAGAGCTCATGGCTTACATGAAAGATACGCCGGTTGTTGCAATGGTGCTTGAGGGAATCGAGGCCATTGGTGAGGTTCGAAAGATCGTTGGATCTACAAACCCACGAGAGGCAGACGCCGGAACAATCCGCGCCGACCTTTCAATGAATATGCCGTCTAACTTGGTGCATGCGTCAGACGGAATCGAAACTGCAGCAGCAGAAGTGAAACGGTTCTTTGCAGATGACGAGATATTTACATACGAGAAACTTACAGATAAGTTTATCTTCCGCGAGGGAGTTTAGTAAAAAGCCGAGGTTCGCCTCGGCTTTTCGTTTACCTGTTTTTCTAGGCACACCTGTCATTCTGAGTGGCAGTCGAAGGATCTCACTAGCTGGTCACCCCGAGTGATACTTCTAGTGAGATCCTTCGGCAAGCTCAGGATGACAGGTACAGCGAGCCCGTTTGACATTGACAAATTACAAAAATCACCTATACTTAAGTAGTTACATTCGGGAGGTTGTGCATTGATACACCAAACGAAATTAGGAGCTTTTCTGATGGCTTTCAGAACTGCTCCACCACCGAAGTTGAGACGACCGCATGGTATTACTACGCGGTTTGTTGGACGGAATGTTTTACGATCTCTGTAGCCTCCTGTATGTAACACTAACGCGCCTGTTTAGGCGCTGTTTTTTGTTTTAAGCTACCCTCAAACATTGTCATTGCGCCGTGCCCGCCCTCGGAGGGAGGCACGAAGCAACCTCGATAAGTGCTCAACCGTGACAAGCTTATCGAGGTTGCTTCGCTACCGCTCGCAATGACAATGTACTGGTAGCCGTACTCTTGTAGTACATACGCTTGCCGTACACGAGCTCACCGCATCCAGTAATCCAGAATCGAGCTCGACTCAAACTCGCTCGTCACCTCGAGTCTGTCATCGTATGACTCAATTGTAATCATGCCATCGATATCCGTGCGGTACACCTCGGCTCCAATAAACTCGAGTCTCTTGAGCGCTGTTGGGTGCGGGTGATGGTACTCGTTGTCTAGACCTAGCGATATCACCGCGTACTCTGGCGCGACACGCTCAAGAAACTCGCGCGACGAGCTGAACTTGCTACCGTGGTGGCCTACCTTGAGCACGTCGACGTCGTGAACAAGATTGTCTTGGAGTAACTTAGCTTCCACAATCTCGCCGACGTCGCCGGTGAGTAGCATCGAATGCGCGCCATCGTCGATCCTGAGCACGATCGAATTCTCGTTCACGTTGTCGATGCCTTCAACGATGATCTCGGGCGACGGATAGATGAGCTCAATCACGACCTCACCATCAACCAACCGATCGAGCTCGTTCGGTTCAAAAATCTTTGCGCCCTCTTTGACCACCGCATTCCAAAACGCATTGTTCGCCTCCGACATGTACGGAATCTCGTTCGCAACCACGGTGCCAACCTCGTATCGATCCATCACTTCGATCAACCCACCAATGTGATCAACATGCGGATGCGTGGCTACGATGATATCGATCGTGCGATCCCACGGCGCCATCACAGCTCCGAGTTCTGCGAGCACCGCGTCGTCCGCGCCACCGTCAACGAGTATCTGCGTGCCGTCTGCGAGCTCGATAAATATCGAGTCTCCTTGCCCGATGTCGAGCACGTGCGCAGTCCAGTTTGGTAGCTCGCGAGCCTGAACCGGATCGCCAGACTCACGAGCTGAGCTTATAAGCATGACGATACCAAACGAACTCGCAACAATCATGGTCGTTAGAACTGCGAGAATGTATTTGTGTTTATTCATGAAAAATCAATAAATGGTAATGGCGATAGCAACTCGATGATCGTCAACATGAGCTCGAGCAGTGCATACGTTGGAAGCATTATATACGACGCGTACGATCCGAGGCCAACGAGCTCGAGGAACCAACTCGCCAACGTGCTCATGAACCCAAGCGTCATAGTGAGCGCGATCCATGGCACTACGAGCAGATTCGCGATCGGTGCTACGATTGAGAACTGTTTGAACTGCAGGAACATTATTGGAAACGTGGCCGTGATTGCTGCGAGTGTTTCTGCGAGTGTCGATCTTAGGCCTTTCCACTCGGGAATGAATACGAGTTTTTTCGCGAGCTTAGGGCCAATCGTCACGAGTCCGATCGCGGCACAGAACGAAAGCTGGAATCCGACGTCGTCGAGTAATACACGAGGGTTAACGAGCGTCATGATGACCGCGGCGAACAAGAAAAGTGTCACCGTTCTTTGCAGGCGACCGACCTGTTTGGCGATCAACACGACGGAGCCCATGATCCCCGCGCGCACAACTGCGGGATCGCCTCCTGCCATAATCACGAACGTGATTACACCGGCGAGCACAAACCAGAACGCGTGTTGTCGCTTGAGCAACGTGACGGTGAGAATAAACATCAACATTTCAACAACCAACATCACGTTGTAACCAGACACCGCTACAATGTGCATCGTCCCCGTGCGACGAAACTGTTCTTGAATCTCGTCTGGCATGGTCGACCGCGCGCCATACAGAAGACCGGCGAGCAGAGACGAGTGAGGCTCGGGGAGGTGGCGTTGCATAACGGCTTCGAAGCCGTCGCGAACTTGAAAAATTCTCGACCGCCATGTGTCCTCGTGGTCAAGAATCCGAGCTTCACCCCACGATTGGCAAACTGCGAACACGTTTTCCTTTGCAAGATACCGATCGTAGCGGAACTCCTCCACGTAGACCTCCTCGATCGGAACAAGATCGCACTCGACACTGACAACATCGCCAACCACAAGCTCGGGATACGAGCCAGCCGTAACCTGAACACGCCCCGGATACTCCGAGCCCACGCGTACAGTCTGCGACTTGCCCGAACGAGACACGACCTCGTGCACAGTGCCAGTGAGTACAAGATCGTCACGAGGCTCGATGCGCGGCCATTGGTCGCGATACATAAGAGAGTGCGTCGCGACGATTGCGAGCCAGGAGATTAGGATAAGTTGTAGGATTTTATGTGGTGTCATACCTGCCTGTCATCCTGAGCGGAGTCGAAGGATCTCACTAGTAATTAACTGGTTCACAAACTTGAGAGATCTTTCGACTACCGCTCAACATGACAGTGTTAAGAGTCTTGCAGCCAACCTGTAACCTGTAGCCCAGTCAACCTGTCATCCTGAGCGGTAGTCGAAGGATCTCACTAGATGTTCCACTCAGCGCTCAAGTCAATCCATAACGGATTCTGCTTAATAATGAGATTATTCTTCTTTTTTCGAGTCCAGCCTTTCAATTGCTTCTCACGTTCAATAGCGCCATGCGCGCTTCCTCCATGTTCATAATAAGCCAAACGAGTGCATCGATATTTCTTGGTAAACCCATCAATGTCTCCAGAAGCGTGCTCTTGAATCCTACGCTCAAGATTATTTGTAACGCCAATATACAAAACGGAATGATCCGAATTCATCATGATATAAACATAGTAATCTCGCATACGCCGCTAGTGAGATCCTTCGACTCCGCTCAGGATGACATGAATAAATTTACCAACAAAAAACCACCCGGGTGGGAGGTTTTTGTGGTCACTTCTAACTAACCACCCAAAATATATCATGAGCCTACACATCTGTAAAGTGGTTTTGTGGATAATTTTAGCTAAAAACAGGCCTTGGATTAGGCCTGTTTCTGGTGTTTACTAGTGCGGACGCAAAGAATGGCGTCCCTACAAGCTAATCACGATACTGATAATCCTACCCGGCACGTAGACGAACTTTTTCATCTCTTTGCCCTCCAAATATTTTGCAACATTCTCCTCGCTCAAGGCCATATTACGAGCCTCATCCTCACTCGCATCGGTAGCGAGCTCTACCTCGCCACGAACCTTCCCGTTCACCTGAACACCAATTGTAACCACATCGTCCTTCGCAAGGCTCGAGTTGTACTCCGGCCAAATCTCTGATGCTACAAACTGTTTGTGTCCAAGCGTCTGCCACATCTCCTCACATAGATGAGGTGCGAATACGTTCAAAACTTTCAAGTAAGCCTCGAGCGTCTCCTTTGTAACACTCCCCTCGCCCGTAACGTCGTTCACAAAGATCATCATCTGCGAGACAGCTGTGTTAAACCGCATCGCTTCAATGTCCTCGCTCACCTTCTTGATCATCTTATGCAACGACTTGGTAACAAGCTCGGACTCGCTCTCGTTCACGAGCTCGAGTAGTCGCGCCGACTTATCCAAGAACCTCTTCACGCCCATAAGCCCACTATTACTCCACGGCGCAGGCTCTCCGAACGGTCCAATAAACATCTCGTAAACTCGCAACGTATCCGCTCCAAACTTTTCTACGATGTCGTCCGGACTCACAACGTTCCCTTTTGACTTCGACATCTTCGATCCGTCCTCCGCGAGTATCAATCCGTGACTCGTTCGCTTATAATACGGCTCGCTAATAGGAACGTGGCCTCTATCGGCGAGGAACTTGTTCCAGAACCGCGAGTACAGCAAGTGAAGCGTTGTGTGCTCCATCCCTCCGTTATACCAATCAACAGGCATCCAATACTTGAGTTTGTCTGGATCGGCAAACGCATCCTTATTATGCGCATCAATGTATCGAAGGAAATACCAAGACGACCCAGCCCAGTTTGGCATAGTGTCCGTCTCGCGAACAGCGTCGCCATCACACTGAGGACATTTTGTGTTCACCCAGTCTGTGATGGTAGCCAACGGAGACTCACCATTGTCCGTAGGCTCGTACTTCTCAACCTCTGGAAGCACCAACGGAAGCTGATCCACAGGTAAAGCAACCCATCCACACTTTTCACAATTAACAAGAGGAATCGGCTCCCCCCAATATCGCTGTCGAGAAAATACCCAATCACGCAATCGAAAATTAGTCTTCCCCTCCCCAATCTTCTCATCTTCAAGCCACAGAATCATCTTCTGAATCGCATCCTTCGAGCTCATTCCATTCAAGAAATCCGAGTTCACGAGCCGGCCTTCGCCAGAGTAACACTCGGCATCCGGCGAGATCTCGTTCACGAGCTTGCCTGCTGCTTGGTCGACTATGTTTGCAGGAACAGAGATACTCGGCGGCGCAATCACCTTTTCAATCTTCAAACCAAACTTCTTCGCAAACGCAAAGTCTCGCTCGTCGTGCGCCGGCACCGCCATTATCGCCCCGGTTCCGTATCCCATCAACACGTAATCTGCGACCCATATTGGAATCCGTTCGCCTGTTGCTGGATTCACCGCGTGCGCTCCGGTGAAGACACCCGTCTTTTCCTTGTCCGCATCACCACGCTCAATGTCCGTTTTCTTCGACGACGCTTTTACATACTTCGCAACCTCGGCCTTCTGCTCATCACTCGTGATCTTGTTTGCGAGATCGTGCTCTGGCGCCAATACCATATAGGTTGCACCAAAGAGTGTGTCGGGTCGTGTCGTGAAGACTTCGATCGTCTCCTTACTCGCATCGACCTTAAACGTTATCGATGCCCCTTCCGATCGCCCGATCCAATCCACCTGTTGCTTCTTGATCTTGTCCAAGTAGTCGAGTCCCTCCAAGTCATCGATCAACCTATCCGCGTACTTCGTGATCGCGATCATCCACTGTTCCTTCTCGCGCTTTTCAACCTCCCCACCACATCGCTCACACGCGCCACTCACAACCTCCTCGTTCGCGAGCCCTATCTTGCAACTCTTACACCAATTAATGGCCATCTTCTTTTTGTACGCCAATCCCGCTTTGAAAAACTCCAAAAACATCCACTGCGTCCACTTGTAATACTCGGGGTCAGTCGTGTTCACCTCGCGCGTCCAGTCAAAACTCAAACCGAGCGATTTTAACTGTCGGCGAAAAGTATCCGTGTTCTCCTTCGTAATCTCCTGAGGCTTGCGGCCGGTCTTTATCGCAAAGTTCTCCGTCGGCAAACCAAACGCGTCCCATCCAATCGGATACAAAACATTATAACCATCCATGCGACGTTTGCGCGCGAGCGTGTCTAACGCCGAGTATGATCGAGCGTGCCCAACGTGCAATCCCGCGCCAGATGGATACGGAAACTCAACGAGACAGTAAAACTTCTCGCGATCTGAGTCATCGCTTGCATTAAAAATCCCCGCCTTCTCCCAAGCGTCCTGCCACTTTTTATCGTGTGAGTGATCGTAGTTGTTCATAATTAAGTAACTCTAACAATTTCGGGGGCGTTAGGCAATGGATTGACAATTGCGAGAATTTTCGGTATAACAAACTTGTCCAACCAAGGAGGAAACATGGATCAGTTTACATTTTGGCTTGCATTTGCGATGTGGGCATCGATTGCGCTGAGTCTATGGGCGAGCGATTCCATGGAAGAAAGTGACGTGTCATACGTCCAAGTGATGTCCGTCGGATGTGCGTTCGTTCTCAACGTGGTTACCGCCATCGTTGCAACTGTGATTTGCCTCATGCTGGCTGACGACCTTTCTTTGCTGCCACATGCCATCGCTCTATCTTTCACGGCTGCAGCATCGTGGATCGCATTTCAGAAAGGAAATGAAATCGTCATACGACTAGCCCATGCACGTAAATTCCTCGTCGCCAAGATCACTGAGGTGCTCAAGGCGCGCGCTGATCGACGCTTGGCAAGTGCTCAATATCGTGAAGACGTACGCGAGGAAAAGCGGAGGTCGCGTGAGAAGCGAAAGGCTCTACAGCCTCGCATGGCCAAGCGTGCAATGAGAGCAGCTCTCGCCAAGTGCAGGGCTGCGGCGCAGGATGAGCCGGATGTGTTTGAGGGGCTCTTGGACTCCATGGGGTTACTCGCGTCCATGACCGGCTCCACGGAATCGCAACTCGCGCGACTGGTGCGACGAGCGCAGAAGCTGGAGCGATACATCAAGCTCTTGAAGAAAGACGCGGTTAGCGTATCCGAGAGTCTGCAACGGATGGTTGATCGTTTGGGAGAAACGCACGACCTCATCAACGAGATCGTGCAAACGGTGAGCGCAACCGCGCCCATCATCTGCGAAATCGTATGCGACCTTCCCGGCGCTCGACGAGAAGACGCGATTTCCAAACTCGACGATCTAGTCGGCAAGTACGCCGAGCTCTACGCGCGGTGCGTAGCGATCCTCGGCGAAAGCGTCGATGGTCTCCTCAACGGCGAACAAACGGAAACGCATCCGGAACTTCGGTCGTTGCTCGCGCGCACAAGCTCGACCCCGCACGACATCTCCCCACGGCTCGATGATCTGATCCGCGAGTCCGCGAGACCGAGCACGCCTTCTAGCAAGGCAATTACTAAGAGTTGATCCCTCGCTGAGGGGTCTTATTTTTATGTAACATTTATAATCTCAAGAAAATTTCCCAAAAACGGCCGACCGGCCGAAAGTGGGAAATCGATCTGATTTGGGGTCAAGTCTTGTATCTTACCATTAAGTCATTTTCTAATAAAATTGCAAAAAGCGACAATTCACAGTCTGACCCCAAGCTCCACTGGTCATCCTGAGCCCCGCCGAAGGATCTCACTAGCGGAACTTCTCGAGCATGCCAGCTGGTGAGATGCTTCGACTCCGCTCAGCATGACAGGTGTGTGTCGAGATGACGTGTGTGATTGACAATTTCAAGAAAATCAGCTACAACGCGAGCGAAGGAGGTCTCAAAGACCATGAAGGAAATCGACACTTCTATCAGACTCTGGATCGGCATTGACCATGGCGACGCCTGCAAGATCATGTTGATCGTGAACCCGCAGCGCGATGTCGCGATCGAGATGGAGCTCGCCAAAGGCTTCAAGAAGCCTTTCGTGCAATACCGCATCGTGTCCCATGTTTGGGATGAGCTGGAGGGCGTCTATGGCAGGCTCGTGCGAGCGGGTAACGAACAAGACGCCCGCTGTCTGCTCACCTACTTGCTCACCACTATCAGCAACTTCGCTCACGGCATACACCCGCAATGCGATCTTGAAGATAACGTGGTGCGGAAGGCACGCAGTCTCATTCGCAACGGCCGCTCACCGCTTTTCATGCAAGATGTCGACGCAACTCGTCGCTCCCTCGGCGCCCTTGTGTGCCTGAGGTTCTACAGCGAGTTCGACAAGGACATCAGGATCGGCGAAATCCCCGATCTACTCCCCCGGTCGACCCTCGACCTAGTTCGAACCTGAGCGAGCTCGACCGCCACGTAAACCAAAAGAGCCCGCTCGGGCTCTTGATTTTTTTACTCTTCCAACCACCGCTCGGCATCCAACGCCGCCATGCATCCCGTCCCCGATGCTGTGATCGCTTGTCTATAAACCAGATCGGCTACGTCCCCTGCTGCGAATACCCCCTCAACGTTCATCTTGGTGTTCGATCGATCCTGTATCACCAAGTAGCCTTTCTCGTTCATGTCGAGCTTGTCTTTGAAGATACCAGTGTTCGGCTTGTGACCAATCGCCACAAAAAAACCGTCTGCGGTAATCTCGCTCTCCTCCCCAGTCTCGTTGCTCTTGATTTTAACACCCGAAACTCGTTCATCACCGAGTACTTCGATCGGCGACGTATTCCACATCACCGTAACCTTCTCGTTATCGAGTGCCCGCTGTTGCATAGCCTTCGACGCTCTAAACTCGCCACGTCGAACCATAACCACCACCTCGCTCGCAAACTTGGTCAAAAACGTTGCTTCCTCAAGCGCAGTGTCGCCCCCTCCAACTACAATCACCTTCTTATCACGGAAAAAGAACCCGTCACACGTTGCACACGCACTCACGCCCTTCCCTTGTAGCCGATCCTCTCCTGTAATCCCAAGCCACATCGCGGTCGCACCCGTCGCAATGATCAGCGCACGCGTCTCCAAAATCTCACCATCAGAAAACGTAAGCCTCTTCACATCGTCGGCGAGGTCAACCTCGGTCACCCACCCTTCCTTGTACTCCGTACCAAACCGCGCCGCTTGCTTTTTCATGTCTTCCATTAACTGAGGACCCATTATCCCATTTTCAAAACCCGGCCAATTGTCCACCTCTGTTGTAATCGTCAACTGCCCTCCCGGCTGTGGACCACTAACAACGAGCGGCTTTAAATCCGCTCGAGCTGCATATATTGCAGCGGTTAGTCCCGCAGGGCCTGATCCTAGAATTACTACGTTTTGCATATATTACACTGTCATCTTGAGCGGAGTCGAAAGACCTTCGTCGGTTGGTTCGACACATGTATGGCTTTGATCAGGCCGGCAAAGGTCCTTCGACAAGCTCAGGATGACAAACAATTTTTAAACGTGCTTCCCCAACCTCTCCTTCAACGCGTCCTTTCCCATTGATCCAGAAAACTGATCAACAACTTGCCCGCCTTTGAACATTACAAATGTTGGAATAGACAACACATTGTACTGCATTGCCAACTCCTGATTCTCATCCACGTTCACCTTGCCAACCGTAACGTTCGCCATCTCGGCGTCTACCTCGTCTACAACTGGCGCCATCATTTTACATGGACCACACCACGGAGCCCAAAAATCAACAAGTACCACGCCATCGGCCTCTGTCACCGTCTGGTCAAAATTCTCTTTATTCAAATCCATAGTTTCGATTGTTATTATTGGTCTACCGATTTTAACACAAAACCCGAGACACGTGTATGCATCCCGGGTTCATTTTCCAATTATCCGTCTACGCCTTCAACAACCAACTTCTTGGCAACACGTTCCTCAACATACGCTTCCAAAATGTCACCGACCTCTACCTCTGTCTTACCGATATACTGAAGTCCGGCTTCGGTTCCCTTTTCAACGTCCTTCACAGATTCTTTTCCAACGCGCACCTCTGGAATGTCTCCCTCGCCAATAAGCTCGCCGTCACGCCATACACGAACCTTCGCGTCACGCTCAATCCGACCTTCGGTAACTTTTCCTCCAACGATCAAACCATTATCGAGTTTTGAGAACACCGCAAGAATCTCCATCTTTCCAATGTCCTTAATGATAACTTCGTCGTTCAACATTCCTCGTAATCGTCCAACAACGTCTTCAAACAGTTTGTAAATAATATCGAACTTCACAACCTCCACGCCCTTGTCACGCGCCATCTGCTCAACCTTGCCTGGCACCTGAACATGGAAACCAATAACGAGCGCGTCCGTTCCCTCTGCGCGATTGATGTCAGCTTCTGTAACATTACCAAGCGCCTTTTGAATAACATGGACACCTACAGCCTCGTGTTTAATCTTGTCGAACAATCCTAGAATCGCCTCAACAGATCCAAGTACGTCGGCTTTCAAGATAATATTCAAAACCTTCTTTTGTTCGTCTTCGTTATCAGACTCCGTTCGCTTCATGATAGCACCGGCAACAGATTCAAGTGAAGTTGCGCGCATCTTTGACTTGGCAGTTTTCTTCAAATCCTTAGCGTCAGCCACCTCCATTATGTCTCCAACAACTGGCGCAACCTTCCACCCCAAAATTCGAACAGGAGTAGACGGACCAGCCACTGTGATGTTCTCTTGTGCGTAGTTGTGCATTGCACGAACCTTTCCGTAGTTCTCGCCACCAACACCAAGCGCGTCTCCTTTATGCAAGGTACCGCTTTGTATCAATACAGTCGCAACAGGACCTGAACCACTGTCTACATGAGACTCGATAATGGTTCCGATTGCTGATCGCTCGGGATTCGCTGTAATGTTCTCCTTCTCAACTTCAAATATCAAAAGCAGTGCATCCAAAATATCTTCAATCCCCTCTTCCTTCTTTGCAGAGATGGGCACCATGATTGTCTTGCCACCCCAATCCTCGGCGAGCAAGTTCAACTCCGACAACTCACGCTTTACCTTTTCAACGTCAGCGTTTGCTTTATCGATTTTGTTAATCGCAACCAACATCGGAATACCTGCAGCCTTAATGATGTCTATAGCTTCCTTTGTCTGTGGCTGAACTCCGTCGTCCGCCGCTACAACCAAGATGGCGATGTCCGCAACCTTCGCTCCACGTGAACGCATGACTGTAAAAGCTTCGTGGCCCGGAGTGTCGATGAAAGTTATTTCTTGATCGTGACGCACAACTTGGTACGCACCAATATGCTGTGTGATTCCGCCAGCTTCAGTATCCAAAACGTTTGTCTTTCGAATAGCGTCCAGCAATCGAGTTTTTCCATGGTCAACGTGACCCATGACAACTACAACTGGAGCTCGAGTCACGCCCTTGTCCTCGCTCAACACCTGTTCAATACGGTCGATCTCCTCAGAGTCTCCCTCGTCTCGAACCTTATCTACGTTTGTAACATGAAATCCCATGTCTCCTGCAACAATGGCTGCAGTATCAAAGTCGATGTTCTGGTTCATGTTCGCCAACACTCCAGCGCGCATTAGGTCCTGAATGACAGCAGTAACAGGCATGTCCAACAGCTCGGCAAAATCACGAACCGTCATCAAACTCGGCAACTCAACAGCGCTATCCTTTGTAGCTTCGAGCCGTGCCAAACGCCGCTCCTCTCTCTCCTGCTGTTCCTTGTGCTTTTTCTGTACAGCTTCCTTGCGCTGCATCTCCCCCCAGGCACGCTGAATAGCCGCTGCTTCGCGATCGTTAACTTTAATCGCACGTTTTCCTAAACTAAAACCGAGCTCTGGTAATTTCTCCAGAAGCTCTTTTGTTGGGACGCGTAAGCGTCGTGCGAGATGTGTTACGTTAATCGACATGGTAAATGGGCTAAATATGGCCTAAGAGTAGCTTAAAGTAGTGAGATTGTCAAAGAATGCTGCCTGTCATCTTGTTAGCTCCGTATCAATGCAGTCCACACACCCCATTGTCATTGCGAGGAGGCACGACGAAGCAACCTCGATAAGCTCGTCACTAAGTCGTTCTTATTGAGGTTGCCTCGTTCCTCGCAATGACAATGGGGGGGGTGCGGTAGAATGGCTCGTAAGTGACAAAAGCTCCAATAAATGATAGCTTCTCGATATGGAAAACGCACTACAATCAGGATTCTTGCTTATAGATAAGCCCGCTTCATGGACGAGTTTTGATGTTGTGGCGAAATTACGAGGTATCACGAAGGTTCGCAAGATTGGGCATGCTGGGACTTTGGATCCGTTTGCTACGGGGCTGCTCGTGGTTGCAATTGGTAAGAGTGCGACTAAGCAGATTGATCAATATGTAAAGAAGGAGAAGAGATACGATGCTACGTTCGAGCTCGGCAAGACGAGTACTACTCAGGATCCGGAGGGCGAGATTACTGATAACAAGATCACGAGCTTTCCGAGTGAAGACGAGGTTCAGCAAGCTCTGAGCAAGTTTATAGGCGAGATTGACCAGATTCCACCGATGCACTCGGCGATCAAGATTGGAGGCAAGAAATTGTACGAGTTGGCAAGGCAAGGCAAGGAGATCGATCGACCTCCAAGAAAAGTTACGATCCACGAGCTCACACTCGTTGGCTACGAGCCACCGTTGCTCAAGCTTACAATGCTAGTTGGAAGCGGGACGTATGTTCGAGCGGTCGCACGAGATCTGGGAGACGAGCTTGGAGTTGGCGCGTATACAACAGAGCTACGACGAACGTCGATCGGTGACTTCAAAATCGAAGACGCACACAAGATCACGGACGTTACGAGCGAGAACTGGGAGAGTTTGTTGATGCAATAAAAAAGCGAGCCTGAGAGGGCTCGTTTGTGTTGAGTAGCGCACTCAACCGCGTCGTCAGATGATCACGCCACCACCATCGCGGACTTGAACCTCTTGCGAAGCTCGCGCCAAACGCGCGCGCTGATAACAATCACACCGATCGTCGTCAGCAAAGTCACACCACCGATGCTCACCATCATGAGAGCTATCACGTTGAATGCGAGTTCAATCATTTCGGTTCTCCGTTCTGCGTTCCATCGTTGTCGTCACTCTGCGCGATACCCTCGAATCTTCGACTCGCATCGGCACGCCCACAGCGGACTGCAGGATGCACTTCGCCATACTCACCGTCGTTTGACGCCAACAGCCTGCCGTCTCTCTCAAGCTTCCTCTCTCGCTTCCACAGCTTGAGAGCAATACCCAACTTCGAAACACCAAACCACGCCACAACCCCAGCGACCATCAAAGACGCAATCGCGAAGATCAAGATCGTGAGCATGCCCACCGCATGTACGATTCCATTTATGTGCTCCATTTCAACCTCCTATACCTCATTAAAGACATATTCGAACTTTCTGTCAATCATATTGACATAAACCGCTTCCTGACGTATCTTTAATGCAGAAGATTCATTATGAATTGGAACTCAGTTTTGGACGATTAAGACGATTCGGGGGATTATGACATTGCTATTTATCACAAACATTAGCGAAATTGTGCAGACCTTTGCGCAATACCCTGTCAAAAGAGCGTAATACGTTCTTGTTTTTCGTTCGAACCAGGTTCCACTAGAACCTATGTCAACATCATTAATTATCGGGATTGCTGTCGGTGCCGTACTCGGTGCTGCGATTGGAATTTACATTCGCGATCAACGAGCAAAGCAAAAAACTAACAGCGCGGAGGCGGAGGCGGAGAAGATTGTCGCCGACGCAAAGCACAAGGAGCAAGAGGCACTTTTGTCAGCCAAGGAGAAGTCGTTGAAAATCATCGACGAAGCTAAGAAGGAGGAAAAAGAACGTCGCGAGGAATTGAAGACGATGCAGAATCGGCTCGAGACTCGTGAAAACGCATTTGATAAAAAAATTCTCGAACTCGAGGATAGTCATCAGGCGCTTGAGGCAGAGAAAGAGAGATTGAGAAAGATTAAATCGCGACTTGAGGAGTTGGGTGAAGAGGCGAAGCTCAAACTCGAGGAAGTCGCTGGCATGCCACGCGACAAGGCGCTTGAGGAACTGCTTTCACGTGTGGAGAGTGACAGCGAAGATATTTTGCTTAGCAGAATCAAGAAGCTTGAAGACTCGGTTGAAGACGAGCTGGATAGGAAGGCGAAGAAAATGTTATCACTCGTTGTTGAGCGATACGCATCAGGACACGCCGCCGAAACAACAACGTCTAGCGTTCAACTGCCGTCCGATGAAATGAAAGGGCGCATTATTGGAAAAGAAGGTCGTAACATTCGTGCAATCGAAAACTTAACCGGAACAGAGATTATCGTTGATGACACTCCAGAGGCGATTACCATTTCATCGTTCTCGCCAATCAGACGTCAGGTTGCAAAGCGCGCTGTTGAAATGCTCGTCAAAGACGGACGTATTCAGCCGGCGCGAATTGAGGAAGCTATTGCGCAGGCAAAGAAAGAGCTCGCTATAGAGATGAAGAAGGCTGGTGAAGGTGCTTTGACTGAGCTTGGAATTCCATTGTCGTCGATCGATCCTAAGCTCGTGCAAATACTCGGGCGACTGAAGTATCGAACAAGCTACGGGCAGAACCAGTTACAGCACGCCATGGAAGTTGCGATGATCTCACGAATGCTCGCCGAGGAATTGGGCGCGGACGTGAAGGTTTGTACGCAAGGTGGGTTGTTTCACGATATTGGAAAAGCTGTCGACCATGACATGCAGGGGTCTCATCCGGAGATCGGCTACAACATCATGAAGAAATTCGGCTTCTCAGAAGAGATTGCGTATCAGTCTATTGGACACCATGTCGATAAACCAAAAACCATCGAAGCCGTAATTGTAAAAACAGCAGATGCTTTGTCCGGCGCTCGACCGGGTGCTCGAAAGAACACGCTTGAACAGTATGTGCAGAGGCTTGAGGAACTTGAGCGAACCGCTACAGAGTTTGAGGGCGTTGAGAAGGCGTACGCGATTCAGGCGGGCCGAGAGATTCGTGTGTTTGTAAAGCCTGAAGTTATCAATGACATGACTGCTTACAACCTCGCGAAAAATATCGCGAAGAAGATTGAGAGTGAACTGCGATACCCGGGAGAAATAAAAGTTACGTTGATTCGTGAAACTCGAGTTACTGAGTACGCGCGATAAACAGTCTTACGTTAATCGGTCGAGGTGGACCGATTAACGTAAAAACAAAAACGACCCAGATGCTTAAAGGCGTCAGGGTCGTTTTGTATTAATGGGACTGTCTATTCATTTAAGTCCGAGTCATCGTCGGCGTCCGACTGTAAAGACCCTGTGTTGTCTTGTTGCCCGTTGTCATCATCGGTCGCGACTGGCGATACTGGTGTTGCTGGTGCGGACGCGCTGACGGGCGTCCCTACAGCGGGCGTCCCTACTGACGCGCCACCTCGTTGCGCCGCCTTCAACGCGTCCTTCAACGCCTTCCCTGCTTTGAACTTGGGCACGAGTACCTCGGGCACTTGGATGCGCTCCGATGGTCGTTGCGGATTCACGCCCATGCGCGCCGCTCGGATTCGTGATGAGAACGTTCCAAATCCTGCTATCGTCACGTCTCCCTGTTGTGCAAGCTCCTCTGTTACGACGGCCGTGAATGCTTCCACAAAATCCTCACCTCCCTTTTTGGTGAGAGACAAGCGCTCCGCAATCTGCGCCGCCAATTCTGCTTTGTTCATAGGTGATATTATTTACGTATGTTCAAAGTATAATCTGGACGTAAAGATTACGCAAGGTTGGCAAAAAACACGGTTCGTGTTACGTTGATTCCATAGTCAAAGCGTAAAGTGTTATCGCTCGCCACTCTGGCGGGCACCTTTTTTTCTTGATACCATATAGACCTATGAACAAAGGTTTTCTAAGCGGAATTCAGCCGAGCAATGTATTACATATCGGCAACTACTTTGGCGCGATCAAACAATTCGTTGATTTTCAAAATGAACGAGAAGGCATAATCATGATCGTCGACCTCCACGCACTTACGTCTACAAAGGACCCGGCCAAACTTTCACAAAATATCAAGATGCTAACTGCTACATACTTAGCGGCAGGACTCGACGCAGAGAAAAACATCTTGTTTCAGCAGTCGCGCGTTCCGGAAGTCACGGAGCTTGCATGGATTTTTGCAACGCTTGCAAGAATGAGCGAGCTTGAGCGCATGACGCAGTACAAGGACAAGGCAATTGTCCACGGGCAAAACGTAAACATTGGAATCTTCACCTACCCTATCTTAATGGCGGCGGACATTCTGTTGTACGAACCTGCAATCGTGCCTGTTGGCGAAGACCAGAAGCAACATGTTGAGCTTGCGCGCGATACTGCCGAGCGATTCAATTCTACGTTCAAAGAAACTTTCAAAATTCCAGAACCGCACATTCCAGAAGTTGGTGCGCGAATAATGTCGCTCGATGATCCGAGTAAAAAGATGAGCAAGAGTTCGCCAAGCGAGAAAAGCTACATCGCGATTACGGACGAGCCAGACGTTATTCGAAAGAAGGTGATGTCTGCGGTCACAGACGACGTCGGCATCGTAAACTACACGGATGATCAACCCGGTGTTAAGAACCTACTCAACATTTTGAGCCTCGCGACCGATAAAACTCCGGACGAACTCGTAGAAGACTTCGACGGAAAAGGATATGGTGATCTTAAGAAAGCCGTAGCAGAAGCACTCGTTACTTACTTTGAGCCGATCAAATATAAGATCAACGCGCATCTTGAGGACGAGAAAGGCTTGATCGAAGTTCTCGACAAAGGAGCGGCTCGCGCGCAAGAGATAGCAATTAAGAAAATGATCGAGGTTAAAGCGGCTGTTGGACTCACGATTTAATATGGCAGATAAAAAAACAAAACCAATCATAACCATAGACAAACCGCTCGACCCTTTCGTGTCCTCATTGTTCTCATACATAGGACCATTGGTGCTAATCACGCTCGCGTTCAAACCCACGGACGTAAACGCGAAGTATCACATGAAGCAAGGACTCGCGTTGTTCATAGCAGAGATGATCACAATGGCAATAGGCCTGTTCCCTATTCTGGGATGGATATTCGCGGCCGTGATGTCATGGGTGTGGCTCGTGATATCGTTATATGGAATCTACAATGTGTTAATGGGACGTAGACGAAGGCTCCCGTTAGTTGGAAAATACTCGGACAAAATAAACGTATAAAAAAGTGAACCCCGCGCCAGAGATGGCGCGGGGTCTTCACGTCTTTGAGCCTACATCGACAGTTCGACGATTCGCCTCATGAAGTCTGACGAGGCTTTGTGGACGAAGGTCCCTCCAACGTCTCGCGCTGCCTGCACTCGATCGGGCTCATCGTCCGAAGACATGATCACGATCTTGCACTGTGCACACTGTGCGCACAGCATACGCGCCAACTCGAGCCCATCGCACTCGGGCATCTCCACGTCTGTGAGGACGTAGTGAAACTCGCGTCCCTCAGCCAACCACGCCGCGTACAGCACGGTTGCCTCCACTCCGTTTGCCGCAACCTCAACATCGTGACCACCCCTTTTCAAAGATGCCGACACGAGCTTGCGAATTACTCCTTCATCATCTACAACCAGAATTCTAGCCACGCTCTCACTCCTCCAGCGGTTAAACGGAATGGACAGGCTATCATTGATTTAACACTGTGTCAATAGCAATTATCAACAAACTGTCACCCTTCATATTTTGTAAATTTGCCACATGAGGTGTAAAATATCCCCATGAGCTCGATGACACTGTCAGCGTGCCGTTTTGGAGGATATCAATATTAACCATAAATAATATGGCTGGAGAAAAAGGTCCCGGTGCGTCTGAACATGCTGAATTTAAGATGGGTGGAAACAAAGGCGAGGAACAACCGGCTGTAGAGTCACAAGCCGTAGAGCGGCCCCAGTCACGAGATTTTGGTGCGGAAATTGGTGGCGCACAAACAAGGAAAAAAGAAGCCGATGCAGAGACAGCTCGGAAGGAAGAGGAGCTGGAAAAAGGATCGACTGAGGGGTGGAAAAATCTTGAGACAGCTATTCATAGTGAGGCAAAGTATCAAATGGTTCTCGCGGCTATTGAAGATGGGAGGATACCTGAACGACAAGCGGATATCGTTAAATCCCGTATAGCCTCTCTCATGCCGGGTCGCGATCACGATAGAAGGTCAGGGCTACAAAGCTCACTTAGTCTACAAGAGGCGGGGGGTAAAATAATTGCAGAATTAGAAAATGCTATCATAAGATATAATCTGAACGGAGAGAGCAGCCCTACCGATCGTACCGATCAATTCAGGAGCTACCTCCGTACTCAACTTGGTGAAGATACCTGGGTCGACATGGAAGATGAACTAGGAGAGGTTAGCTATTACGGTATGAGCGAGTCCAAGAAGCAGCTTATACAGGATGCGGCAGCAAATATAGGTATGTCATTAAGTGAAGTTGAGAGCCAAATTAAGAATTTCTCTCGTAATTTCAGAGAAAATGAATGGAATGAAAGAGCTGGCATCGAATAACTATACTGAAAAGCACTCGTCAACACGAGTGTTTTTAATTGCGACGGCTATACGGTTACAACAGGCAGCCGACGCTGTAATTCATTGACATTCCTGCCAAATCATGGTATATTCCCCCCGCATTCATCTCCTGCAAAGGAGCGTTGGACCGCGGCCTGATGGGGCAACTCGTTGGGAGGAAAGTCCGAACACCCGCAGACATCGCAAGATCCTGCGACAAAGAGCGTTGTTAACGACAACCAGGTATAAGGGTTAGAACAATTGGAATTCCATGTTCTAAACTGAAGCCTAGGGAAAGTGCCACAGAGACAATACTAGCTCGTAGAGACGTCGATTTATCGCGTCTCCACAAGTAAAACGTGAAAAGTGCGGTGATGTCGCTTGCGGCTACATCGTTCGCCCCGTGGTGACACGGTGGCGTGGTAAACCCGTTCTGGTGCAAGTGCAAATTTGGTAGCACGCATGAGGCGATTGGCGACAATCGTCCTAGATAGATCGCGGTCTCCTGAAGGCTTTCGAGCTGACAGAAGACAGAATTCGGCTTATAGACGCGAATGCAAAAAACGAACCTTTAGGGGTTCGTTTTTAATTTCGAAGCCTGACGTATCAAGCTCGAACTAGTCATTGCGAGGAACGAAGCAACCTCAATAAGTGCTAAACCGTTACAAGCTTAACGAGGTTGCTTCGCTACCGCTCGCAATGACTAGGTTTGGTGGCTTTAGCCATGATTGGCTTCTCTGGTATACTACCAATATTATGAAAAAACTCGATCTCTCCTTTGCCGCCATTCGCGTCCCCATCGACGCCGCCATGATCGTGCTCGCCGGCCTCACCGCGTATTGGATCCGTATCAGCGGGCCTGTTACCGAGTTCCTGCCTGTTAAATTCAGCATCGACGTTGCCGAGCTTACGAGGGTCACCATGATCGTCGCCATACTTTGGATCTTGATTTTTGCGCTCAACAAGCTCTACGCCACGGGTCGCAAGTCTATCCGCGAGGAAATGATCGGGATTATATATTCAATATCAACGGGCATGATGGTGGTGTTCACGGTGATCTTCTTTATACAAGAAATTTTCGAGTCACGATTCATCGTTCTCGCCGCGTGGGTGCTGGCGATGGTGTTCGTGATCTTCGCGCGACTCGTTTTACGCGGTCTACAACGCTGGATGCACAAACTCGGTTATGGTCGCCGACGCGTTGTAATCATTGGCACCAAAGAAGTCGCCGAGCCGTTGATTAACGAGTTTAAGAACAAGCCAAGCATGGGAGTTCGCGTCATGGGACGCCGACCGCGCTTTGACACGGAAGCTCAGAGTTGGATCGTGCGTACAAAGAACCGCGGTGGCGTGGACGAGATTATTCTCGCCGACCCAGATGTGAATCGATCCGAGGCCCTCGAGCTCGTTTCCTTCTGCGACCAAAACCACATAAACTTTTTCTACACTGCGGACCTCTTGGAAACCGCAACGTCAAAGCTCCGAGCGCATACAATCGCTGGAGTTCCGCTTTTCGAGGTCATGAAAACCCCACTCGATGGATGGGGTCGCATCTACAAACGTGGGTTCGATATCATCGTGTCGTCGATCTTGATAGTGCTCTCGTTGCCGATTCAGATTCCGGTGATAATCATCCTTCTACTCGAGCGCCAAGGTGGATTCTTGGTCGGCAACCTTCCATCTGGGAAACAATTTAGTCGCATCGGTGAAGGTGGTGTGCCGTTTAGATTTCTAAAATTTCGCTCGATGATAAAGGACGCTCATAAGTTTCGTTACGATGAGAACTACATAAAGCAGCACGGGCTCGTTGATACAAGAAAGGGATCGCCCCTCAAGAAATTCAAACACGACCCAAGGATCACGCCATTTGGAAAGATCATACGACGAACGAGCATCGATGAAATTCCGCAGTTCTATCTTGTCTTCATAGGTAAAATGAGCTTGATAGGCCCGCGACCGCACGAGCCCGAAGAGGTCGACAAGTACAAGCCCGAGCACAAACGAGTCCTCACAATCAAGCCCGGGATCACCGGAATGGCACAAGTCTCAGGAAGATCAGATCTGGACTTTGAGGATGAGGTGCGGCTCGACGTATACTACATAGAAAACTGGAGTCCGTGGTTGGACCTGACGATACTGATCAAGACACCGTTGGCGGTGATTGGGACAAGGGAGGCTAGTTAAAATAAATAATATCTAATAGAAATTTGGGACATATGACAAAGACACATAAATACATCCTCGCCGCTGTCATTGCCGTGGCGATAATCTGGGGAGGGGCGAGTTTGCAGACTGGTAATGGGGAAGCAACATGGAACAACGATGGCGTTTCGTTTGAGTACCCTGCCGAGTATGTCGTGGAAGACAACACGCTGTGGACAGAGGAACGATACGAGATGCACTTGGATCCTGACGCGCAAAGTAGCACGAATAATATTCCACTTTACGAAATCAACTATTACGCAACCTCTCTTGGATTGGATGAGTACATACTCACAGAAGAATTCGGCGGTGGTTTTGACACCCTCGACGAAGCTGCCGATGTTACAACGTTTCCATACGAACGACTCACTATCAACGGTCACGATTATGTAAAAATGCTATTCGGCGACCTGTTCTTTCAAACCGCCTACTACACAAAGAACGATGGCAAGATATTTAAATTCAGCCAAATTCATTTTAGCGATGATATAGACACGTCGGAGATCGAGGAGATACTCGCTACATTGAAGTTTGAGTAGAACGGTTCTTGAGACGCAGAATAAAGACCTGGGTGACCGGGTCTTTTTTTGTTGGGGTCAGACCCCAGGGGTCAGGCACCTGGGGTCTGACCCCTGTGGATAACGTTCGCGGTACATCGCTAGTGAGATCCTTCGACAAGCTCAGGATGACAGGTCTACAAACTGTCATCCTGAGTAGCATCGAAGGATCTCACTAGTTGCACAACTCAGGTTACGAGCTCATTACTATAACATTGACAATCAAGGTCACAATCGATAAGATCCAGACATGAAAATCGCTCTCGTCCACGACCATTTAACGCAAGACGGAGGCGCTGAACGCGTTCTTCGTGTTTTTTCTGATATGTTTCCTGGGGCGCCGATTTATACTTTGGCGCATGACAAGGAGAACTTCAAAATCTCGGAGGGGATGGATATTCGGACGAGTTTTTTGGAGAGCGTGCCGTTTAAGTACCTCAAGTTTGAATGGCTACTCCCCTTCATGCCGGCTGCAACCGAGCACTACGATTTGCGCGAGTACGATCTTGTAATTTCGAGTGTGAGCTCGATGGCAAAAGGCATCATTGTTGGCACGAACGCGACGCACATTTGCTACTGCCACACACCAACGCGGTACTTGTGGACGGATACGCACGAGTACGTTGGCAATCTGAAACTTCCCGGCATTGTAAAAAAGATCCTTCTGCATTACCTGTCGTATCTTCGCATCTGGGATAAAGCTGCGGCTGATCGTGTAAGTTTTTTTGTTGCAAATTCGAACACCGTGAAGGATAGAATCAAATCTTTTTACAAAAGACAGTCGATAGTAGTCTACCCTCCTGTCGACACGCACAAGTTCAAGATTAGCGACGAACCCAAGAAGTATTTTCTCGCGGGCGGGCGCATTGCAAACTATAAAAAGTTCGATCTCATAGTAGAGACATTCAATCGACTACAACTCCCTCTCAAGATTTTCGGATCAGGGCCGTTCGAGGATGAGCTCAAATCTCGAGCCAAGGACAACATTGAATTCCTTGGTCGCATTTCTGACGAGGAAAAAGTGGAGCTCTTTGAAAACTGTATAGCGTTCCTCAATCCCCAAGAAGAAGACTTTGGAATCACAGTCGTAGAAGCATTGTCTGCGGGGCGACCTGTCATTGCGTACAACAAAGGTGGTGCGACGGAGACTGTGATCGAAGGCGTTACCGGGACGTTGTTTGATGAGCAGACCTGGGAGTGTTTGGGGGATACTTTGATAAGGTTCGATGAAACTCGGTTCGATTCGAAGGCGATTCGGGAGTTCGCGGAGAAGTTTTCACATGATGAGTTTAAGCGGCAGATGAAGACGGTGATCAACAAGGTAACACAAGCTCACGAGGAAGCTGGCCACGGTCATGACCACTAGCTTGGTAACGAGGTGCACCCTCATAGTCATTGCGCCGTGCCCGCCCTCGGAGGGAGAAACGAAGCGACCTCGTTAAGCTTGTAGCAGTATAGTGCTTATAGAGGTTGCTTTGCTGCCGCTCGCAATGACTATGAGTTCGCAACCATGCAACGTTCAACGATTTATGAAAACAGCAATCGACATCCGTTCCCTCACCTCCTCAACACCCAGTGGCGTTGGCCACTACGTGCTAGAGGTGCTGACGGCGATGACTCGGGAGGATCATCCCGAGTTTTTGTTATTCTCCACGGGGATGAGCGCACCGAGTTTGCCACAGGCGATACTCGACGACCCCAAGATGACACTCGTTCACCTCCGCGCGCCAAACAAGATCGTGAACCTGGGAATCGTCCTCGGTCTCGTGACCCTCGAACACATACTCGACGATACTGTCGACGCGGTCTGGTTTCCGAACACCGGATTCTTACCGGCAACGAGTGCGAAGACTATCTTGACCGTGCACGACCTTGCGTTTCACTTTATGCCGGACACGTACACGCTGATCGACCACTTGCGATACCGGATTATACGAGCGCGCGCGTCCATCTCGACCGCCGACCACATAATTGCGATCTCGAACTCGACGAAGCATGATGTTATCTCGGCGTTCGGTCGAGTTGCCGAAGACGTGAGCGTGATCTACCACGGAATCTCAAGCTCGTTCACGCCCGAGTACGAACCGAGCGATGACAACGTCCGAGCAAAATACGCAATCACAAAACCATACATCCTCTCAATCGCAACGCTCGAGCCCCGCAAAAACCTCGCGAGCCTAGTGGAAACCTTCACGGCGCTTCGCGAACGAGGCCACAACATCCAGCTAGTGCTCGCCGGCGGTCCCGGCTGGCTTCGAGCTGATCTAGATCTCGCAATCGCGCGATCACCGTACAACAACGACATCAAACTACTCGGATTCGTAGACGACGCCGAGCGCACCGCCCTCCTCCGCGGTGCGCGAGCTCTGGCGTTACCGTCGCGATACGAGGGATTCGGGATGCAGTTACTAGAGGCGATGGCATGCGGTGCGCCCATCGTCACCGCGCGAAACTCGAGTTTGGGCGAGATCGCTGGGGACGCTGCGGTGTATGTGAGGGCGATGGACGTGAGCGAGCTTGCAAGGACACTCGATGCAGTTTTAAGCGACGACGAGTTGCGGTTACAGCTCAGAGCTCGAGGGTTTATGCGCGCTTCCGAGTTTACTTGGCAAGATTCTGCAAAACGCACTCGAGAAGCATTACTCCAGAAATCCTAACCAGAATACCGCCCTCCCATGGGCGGTTTTAAAATACAACTTATCCACAACGTCTGTCCCCCGGTGCCTGTCACCTGGTGACAGGCACCGGGGGACAGATACCTGGTTTTTGGCGGTTTTCTGATACAAAAAAGCACCCCGCCGAACCGACACGGATCCAGCTGGATGCGGTGCTGTTCAACGGGGCTGAGTTAGGCTTTTGCCCAGTCTGGAATGGCCAGACCCTTCCTCTTGCAGAAGTTTCGCAAGTTCTTCTTCTTGGACCGAACGTGCTCGGCCCAGATCACGTCGCGGAGCATGTTACCCGGTGCCTCTACCCTGAGAGGCTGGTCCATCCACTCCTCGTTCGCGCCGTTTGCAAAGCTGACCTTGTCCGCAAAGGCGTCGTCGTCCATCCAGTTCTTGCGTTCCACTACAACATACGGTCCCCACAACCAAGCCATCGGCACTCGAACAACCATGCGCTCGATGTACGGAGTCATGCCTGAACGTTCGGCCCTGCGCTCCTTCCCGCAGAAGATCACGCGATTGGCAGTAATATTGCGCCAATCAGTGAGCTCGCTCGTCATCTCCTCCACGAGTCCAGCCTCCTTGTAAGCGGTCCAGATTCTGCGGACCACCGCGTCAAAATACGGCACCCCACGGTTGTCCATATTCTTGTACGTCCTAACCGCCATGACGAAGAAATCAAACGCTCTCTTGAAGTCACGCTGGTTCAGGTACCTCTCGATCTTTCCACCAAAGTAGATGGTGTGGATCTCCAGCGCCAACGCGTTCGGCTCACCAACGCATTCCTCCATGTCCGACTTCGTCATGGAGGCTATTGCGTCCGAGAACACGCCAGCAACAAGAGCACGCCAGATGCATTTGATCGCGCACGCCGACGTGTCCAGACGCACGAGCGCCATTGCCAGCGCCCTTTGTTGCAGGCTACCACGCGCAGCAAACGCGAGCTTTGCCAACGCATCCGTCGCTCCAGCATCCTCGAGCACACACATCTCTGAAATGAGCGCACCCCAGTCCACGTCTTCACCGCAGTCGTTGACTATCTGCGCGCACAACTCCTCCAGCTCACCTTCCGAAAATGCATGCAGTACTGCACGTCCCAATTCACTATCACTCATTCCCTGTCTCATTGAAATCTCCCTGCCGCCTATTCACAGACAACAATTTGGAGTCCCGCGCTCGCCAACACCACGTCGACAACACGGAGGCAAGATAGCCAATTTACTCCAACCTGTCAATAAATAACGCACATCAAACACCCAATTTCTGATATAATACCCGCATGAAAATCGGAATTGATGCCCGCATGTACGGGCCTAAGGTTGGGGGTGCTGGGATTGGTCGATATATCGAGCAGGTGATTTTGCATTTGCAGGAGGTTGATCAGGAGAATGAGTATGTTGTTTTTCTCAAAAAAGAAAACTTCAAGGAGTGTCCACAACCGAATAAGCGTTGGGAAAAAGTCGTCGCTGATGTCCCTTGGTACACGCTCAAGGAGCAACTCGTAATGCCTCGTATTATCGACAAGTTCAAGCTCGACCTTGTCCACTTCCCCCACTTCAACGTACCAATACGAATCAAAACGCCTTACGTTGTTACAATTCACGACCTGATTATGTTCGATCAGCAGTGGTCCGATCGCGCAACAACTCGAGGTCGGCTTCGATACGCTATTAAGAGCTTTGTTTTGAAAAAAATCATGACGAACGCGGCTCGCAAAGCGCGCAAAATTATCACTATTTCCGAGCATTCCAAAAATCAAATCATCCACAGGCTAGGGGTCTTACAAACACGTGTCCAAGTAGTGTATAATGGCATAGATAGCGCAATGGTTTTGGCGCAAAAACAAGACAAAAAATTGGATTCGAGTTCAAAAATTCCGACGCCATATATTTTGAACGTCGGTAACTCTTATCCACACAAAAATATTGAAACTTTGCTTCACGCGTTTAGCTTTTTTGTCCGCGAACATCCAGATGCGAATCTCGTGCTCGTTGGACCGCAAAACGAATTCACGCAACGCCTAAAAGATGAGGCGTTGGAGATTGATATTCCGGCTGACCGAATCCACTTCCTTGGGTTTGTGTCGGATAGCGAATTGTCCAAGCTTTATCAAAACGCGCAGATGTATATCATCCCTTCAAAACTCGAAGGTTTCGGTATTCCCCCACTTGAGGCATTGCAACACGGAGTTCCCGTGGCAGCATCGCGAGCGAGCTCGATTCCAGAAGTGCTCGGCAAAGCTGCAACGTATTTTGACCCTTCAGATATTGAAAGCATGGTCGAAGCGATGAACAAACTCACGACAGACAAACGCGAACGCACGAGGGTCCTCACAGAGAGCCACGAGGTGCTAAAGCGATACAAATGGATCGACAGCGTTGAAGCGTTGATGGACGTATATAAAACGAGCTTGAAATGAAATGTGAGATGAGAAATGTGAGATGAGAAGACTAGACTTCTCATATCCCATATCTCATTTCCCATCTCTCCCTAGCCCTCTCATGCCAAAACTCCCAATACAAAAACACATTGCTCCACTGAATCCTGTTGCTCATGCGATGTTCGACAACGAACCAACTTCGCAAGAAACGGAATTGGTGGTTTTGGATTCAACGCAATCTTACAGCCCAAAGATAATCACACACTCAGCTCATCCCGAGTCGCCCTACGTTATTCGTTTCGAAATGGAGGTGGACGGGCAGGCAGATGCTCCCGTTGAAATCACAAACTTCCTGACCGCTGTAGAGATGACACACACGTCTACTCAAGCCGAGCAGGGGCTGGAGGACCTTACAGTCGGATCACGCGAGGCGTTGCAACAAGCTTCCAACGAGTTTCTACGGTTTCCTTCAGTCGATCGTAAGCCACGAACACGATCGCTCCACCCCGTGCACGACATGATTTCAGTGGACGATTTTATCGATCAAATCGAGGTCAACACAGTTGAAGGACCGCGTGCGGAAGAACTCGACGACGAGCCATTGCTCACGTTCGACGATCTTATAGACGACATTGGAATCAACGAGGAACTTTCAGACTTACCGAGTCCACGAACTGCAGCGCACAAGATCGAAATGCCGGTTCGCCAGAAACGAGTAAAGAAAACGCGTGCTCCACGAGCCCGCTCACGACGAACGCTCCAGGTTGGATGGTCAAAAACGCTCGCAGTATTTGTAGGGTTATCTTTTGCCGTTGTATTGCCAATCCACGCAGTCACAACGTTGAACGACGTTGGTCAATCTCAAGGCACCATCATAGAGAGCGGTCTAAATGCACTCGGTTCACTCGAGGACGCAGCTACAGCGGTTGCATCACAGGATTTTGGTGCGGCAACAAGCGGATTTGATCGAGCGGCTACTTCGTTTGAGGAGGCACAGGAGGAATTGACGAGTGCAAACCGGCAGTTGCTAGGCATCGCCGAGCTCGTTCCGTCTCAAGCAAAAGACGCGCGCCTTTTACTGAAGGCAGGTGAGGCAACATCGCGAGCTGCAGCTACGCTTTCCACCGGAATGGCAACGGTCGCAAATCGCACATCACAGAGTCCGGCGGCTGCAGTGTCACTGTTCGACGTTTTTGCCGAGGAAGCGCTTCCAGATCTACACATTGCACAAGCCGCTATCGACGGCATTAAAATCGCGTCAATCCCAGTTGAGCACCGACAGCTTTTGCGAGACATAGAGGAGATTGTCGCGAGCTCAACATCGTCACTCGAAGCTTTCCATGAGTCGTCAGATGCAATTCAGGCGTTACTTGGACACAAACAGCGACAGCGATACTTGGTACTTTTTCAAAACAACACAGAGCTTCGACCGACCGGTGGTTTTTGGGGATCGCTCGCCGAAATCGACATCTTGGACGGTGAGTTGCAAAGCATCTCGATTCCAGGCGGAGGCACATACGACCAGCAAGGACAGCTCATGAAACAGGTCGCCTCCCCACTCCCACTACAGCTACTTCGCGCGCGATGGGAATTGCAAGACGCTAACTGGTTTCCAGATTTTCCAACGAGTGCACAGAAGGCTATGTGGTTTTACGAGCAAGGAGGTGGTCCTTCAGTCGACGGTGTAATCGCAATCAACGCAACACTCGTAGCAGACTTAATCAACGCAACCGGCTCAATCTCGCTACCTGATTACGGCATGACTATCGACGGTGAGAACTTTATGTTCGAGGCGCAGAAACAGGTTGAGCTCGATTATTCCGATGTAAGCAAGCCAAAAGCGTTCATCGGCGACTTGGCTCCAGAGCTTCTCAAGAATCTTCTAGAGGCCGAGGGTGAGTCGTTCATGGATGTTGCGCAGTTGATGAGCAAGGGATTGGCAGACCGAGACATTCAGATCTACCACACAGATCCAGAAATCCAGACGGCTATCTCAAAACTTGGATGGGACGGCTCGGTGCTTGGAAACACAGGCGACTACTTGATGGTCACACACGCAAACATCGGTGGCGGAAAAACTGACGGCGTGATTGACGACAACATTACTATTGAGAGCTCGCTTAGAAACGACGGTCGTATTGAGAACCTCGTTACAATAGAGCGAACGCACCACGGACTCGTATCATCAACATTCTCTGGCGCAAACAACGTCTCGTTCACACGAATATTCGTACCACGAGGAAGCGAGTTGCTAAGCGTAACTGGCGCAAACCCACCAGCTCCAGAACTGTTTGAGTCAGCAGTTGGACTCGACCTAGACAAAGACATTGAGCGTATAGAGAACACGCGAATCGACGAGAGCACCGGAACACTAATCGCAGACGGGTTCGGAAAAACGAGTTTTGGGAACTGGATTCAAACGCGACCCGGAACATCAAGCTCGCTCACATTCCGATACATACTTCCAAACGATATTTTAGACGAATCACGAGACGACTTTGTCACGAAAATGAAAACGTTCGTAGGAATTCCTGAAACGGTTCAGCATAGCATGTTGATCCAGGCACAATCCGGAGTTGAATACCGAGAGACACACTACACTTTCCACTCAGGAGAGCTTCGACCGCTTTGGTCAACGGAAGACACAGTCTCGCAATATCACCAAACAGAAAACGTCGACGGCTTCTTTGGAATGATTCTTGAGCGCCCGTAATATGGGAAATAAAAACAAGATTCATTCCGCGGCTCACCACAAGAGCCCGGGGAAACGAGGTACATCCGGATACGCAAAGGACACGCCTCATAAGCAACCGTCACATCCTGGAGCTCGTAAGCATAAACGAGCCACGACAACAGCTCACGACAAACACGAGCTGGATATCAAAGATGACGACCAGACACAGACTCACGAAGGTCATGAACACGAGCTTGATGCACCGCAAACACCAGATGAAAGTCTGAGGTACATCTACGACATGGACGCCGAGGACGACAAAAAGGTAGACATGTCCAAACTCGAGATTATGAAAGCGCCGGTTGTACGGCGGATACTCGTGTCTACTCTGCTCGTGCTCATCGCAATTGCGGCGGGACTCGCAGGGACGCTCATACTCAATAATCCGCTTTCTAACGGAAACGAGGACGCGCTCACATTCGACATCTCTACTGACGAGGACGGTGTGGTTAGCGGTCGGCTCACCGAGATTCTGATTCCGTATCATAATCCGGGGAAAGTTCCTCTGGCAGACGTGGAGATGGTTCTACAAATTCCGGATTCGTTCATAGTCGAGTCCACGATACCCGAAGCTGTAAGCACCAACCCTCTTACATGGAAAGTCGGGTCGCTCAGTCCAAAGGAACGTGGTGAAATCAAAATCGAAGGCACGTTTTATGAGACACCTGGAACGGCAGTAACGGTCCAGACAATCTCCAGATACGTTCCCGCTAACTTCTCTTCCCCGTTTGAGGACATAGAAACTGCGAGCGTGTTGATTGAGGAAAGTATTTTTACAACTGCAATCAACGGGCCTGCGCGAGCGGTACCTGGCGAAATGCAGGAGTATACAGTGACTGTAGAGCACTCAGAAAAAGATCGCATAATCGACAACGTAGAGCTTCGATTGGATCTGCCAACCGGGTTCACAATCGAGTCGAGTACAATCGAGCCTACGCAAGAAGGTCAGGCGATATGGAAGATGCAGATTGAGCCCGAGGTTGTGACGCAAATGAAAGTCCGCGGAACGTTCGCGTCCGACGTACAGGGTGACCAGGAAATTGCATCGGTCGTTGGCGTGAACATGCGTGACAAGTTCGTGGAGCAAGCTCGAGCAACATCAACAACGTCTGTGTTGGCGAGTGACTTCTCAATATCGTTGATAGCGAATGGGCAAACAGGAGATTCCATCGTTCTACCTGGCGACGACATCACGGTGAACATCACGCTCGATAATAGAGGTGAAGAAGCCGGGGAGAATATTACCATTGAGCTTTTTGTAGACGATGGGATGGATAGAGTCGACCTTGCTGGTCGATCAGGGATTCCAAACGGTGACGTTTACGGAAACAAGATCAACTGGGATGGTAGCGATTTGAACAGACTCGAGACATTGCGAGGCTCGGAGAATGCGAGTATCGATATCTCGATTCCAACTCGTGACTCTGGTGGCACAACAGTGGTGCTGAGAGCCGAGGCTACTATTACTTCAGTCGGAGATCTTGAAATCAACCGCACGATTGAGTCGAGCACTATCACAATCAGGATAGCGAGCGACATCCAGGCAAGCTCGAGCGCGTATTACTATGGGCCAACAGGAGCAGTTGCTGGAAGCGGTCCTCTGCCCCCAGAGGTTGGAGAAGAGACAACGTATAGAGTAACTTGGACCGTGGTCAACGCGTTGAACGATGTTGAGGACCTTGTCATGGTTGCACCGATTCCGTCGGACGCAGTATGGGGCGGACTTGTTTCATCGAGCGATGGTAGTGTGCACTTTGACGGTGTAGCGAATCGAGTTCGATGGTCCGTGGGAGACTTGCTGGCAGGCGCTTCCCCGCCGATAGCAGTGTTTGACATCAAGTCCACGCCAACGAGCGCGGATATTGGAACGTTCTTGGACCTACTTGGTCCGGCGACGGTAACGGCTTTTGACACGTCAACGAATGCACAGGTGAGTACGGGTGCACCGGCGATTACGTCGGAGTTACCGAACGATCCGTTGGCGGAGAACAAGGGGATCGTGGTTGAATAACCGCTACTTGCAATTACATGTATGTCCCTTGTAGGGGAGGGTCGCGACCCTCCCCTACAAGCAAAAACGAGCTCATACGAGCTCGTTTTTAATTACCTGAATTTCCTGATCACCGAGTACACCCAATACCACATCGACCTGATCACCAGATCCACCGTCTGCGGTGAACTCACCACTGTCCCACCGAACCCTTTCTTGAATCGTGTAACACCCTCAAGCGGATGCCCCTCGCTCCCCTCCGGCGCAATCCCTGCCCAGTCATACGCGTGCAGACCATGCGTCTTCGCGTCGTCCATCAACTTCCAATGGAGTAAATATGGCGCCATGAGATTTTTCTTCACGTCCGAACTCGCACCATGCAAGTATGTACGAGTCCCATTCCAGTCTACACACATCGCCGCCGCCAACACGTCGTCCTCGTGACTCGCAATCGCCACGAACGCCCTCGGTGCACCGTCAACACCATCGAGACGCTTCATCATCGCCACATAATGCTCTTCCCCATGCGCACGAATCCCATGTCGCTCACTCGTTTCCTTAACGAGCGCAACGAATACCTCAAGCGCATCGACTCCAATCTGAACTTCGACACCTTTCTTTTCCGCGAGCCGTATATTGTATCGAGTTTTCTGATGCATCTCCTCGAACATCTCCGACTCATCTTGGCTCAAGCTCGTAATCAACGTCGTTGATGGTTGAACATCTTTAACCGCGTGCGATCTTGCCTCAAGCTCGTGCACTCCAAGCTCACGAGCTTGATCAACACGCACAAACATATCATCGTCGAGTTCGTCGATAACAAGTTTCACCATATCTAAACTCGCTTGAGGCGAAACTCCAACCGGACCACGCGCAATGTAGTGATACTTTTGCCCCATCGGCAATCCCATCTCAATCAACTGCACACGAGCCTCACTCGTTGCGTATCGCATAACCTCGTGGCCGAGATCTTTCTGCATCTCTCCCCACTCCCACGATTGCAAAAACGCGCCAGCCTCTCCGGCGTGCTCCATGACGTACTCATTCCAATCCTGCTTTTCTGTGATCTGTTTCATATTCCAATTCTACTCCACGGTAACGCTCTTGGCCAAATTCCTCGGCATGTCCGGGCTCAAACCTTTCTCCACCGTCACAAAATATGCAAACAATTGCAAAGGAATAACCGCCAAAATAGGCGTCAACATCTCGAGCGTCTTTGGAATCTCAATCACATCGTCAACAAGATCCGAGCTCACATCTGCACCCTCCGTCGTAACGAGTACAACGCGACCTCCTCGAGCGCGAATCTCCTCCAAGTTACTCATGGACTTATCGTAAACCGAATCCTTCGGCGCGAGCACGATAACGGGAAAGCCGTCTTCGATCAGCGCTATTGGCCCATGCTTCATCTCGCCCGCGGCATATCCCTCGGCGTGAATGTACGAGATTTCTTTGAGCTTGAGCGCGCCCTCCATTGCAATCGGATTACAATATTTGCGACCAAGGAAATATGCATTCTCTATATCTTTATATTTCAAACCGATCGCGCCAATCTTATCCTGCGAAATTAATATCGATCGAATCTTCTCCGGCAACTCGAGTATCTCCTCCGCGATCCTCTTCCCCATCGACAAACTCATCGATCGTTGGCGACCGAGAAACAACGTAAACAGCGAGAGCACGACCATTTGCGACACGTAAGCCTTGGTGGACGCGACGCCAATCTCCGGCCCAGCATGATTATAAACCCCCGCATCCGTCTCGCGCGCGATAGTCGAGCCAACCGCGTTCACAATTCCGAGCGTGAGCGCGCCCTTCCGCTTTGCTTCACGAATAGCAGCGAGCGTGTCGGCGGTCTCACCGCTTTGCGAGATTGCAATGACGGCAGTGTTCTTGGAAATGATTGGTTTGCGATATCGAAACTCCGAAGCAAGCTCAACTTCCACAGGAATTCCCGCGTACTCCTCCAACATATACTCGCCAACGAGCCCCGCGTAGTATGCGGAACCACATGCGACGATAATGATGCGGTCGATCTCACGCAGACGATCGGCAACATCACGTAAACCACCGAGCACCGCGTTGCCGTTTTCAATATCGAGCCGACCACGAGTCGAATTCATCACAACATCCGGTTGCTCCATCATTTCTTTCATCATGAAATGCGGATAACCCATCTTCTGTATGTCCGCTTCCGCCTCATCAACACGCTCGACGGTTTTATGAACCGGCTCGTTCTTCAGTGTGCGAATATCAAACCCATTACGACCAACAATTGCCATCTCTCCATCGTCGAGGTACACCATCTGCCGTGTGTACCGCAAAATCGCAGACGCGTCAGACGCCAAATAATGTTCGTTGTCCCCCACTCCGAGTATGAGCGGTGATCCCATTCGAGCTGCCACGATGTAGTCGGGATATTCCACAGACATCACGATGATGCCATACGTCCCACGCATTTGTCCTAGCGCTTTTCGAGTTGCGTCGACGAGGTTCAGATTGCCGTCGAGCTCGTGGCGAACGAGATGCACGATTACCTCCGTGTCGGTTTCGGAAATAAACAGATGGCCTTCGCGCTCGAGCATAGTTCTAAGCTCGCGATAGTTTTCGATGATGCCATTGTGAACAACCACGACCTTGCCGTCGTTGCTCTGATGAGGATGAGCGTTCGCCTCCGTAGGTTTCCCATGAGTCGCCCATCGAGTATGCGCAATGCCAACGTTGGACTGATCCTCTTGCACTCGACTCTCAAGCTCGCTCACCTTGCCAACGGCTTTCGTTATTCGAATAACATCGCGCTCCATGGTAGCAATGCCCGCAGAGTCATACCCTCTATACTCAAGCCGCCTCAAACCCTCCATCAACACAGGCTGAGCTTTCTTGTCCCCAAAATATCCAACAATTCCACACATAATCTGTAATTCAATGATGCGGATATCTTATCACAGTAAGTCATTTAGAGGCGGTAGAAAGAACTTTACCTATTACTTGTCATCTTGAGCGGTAGTCTAATAGAAGCGGTGGAAAGAACTTTACTTTTACTTGTCATCTTGAGCGGTAGTCGAAAGATCTTGACCTATCTAATCTAGTCGTAGACTCGAGTGCGCTACACTTGAGCAAATAGGTCAAGATCTCTCCACAAGGTCGAAATGACAAGTGTATAAGTAGTCTTGTCATCCTGAGCTTTGTCTGTCATCTTGAGCGGTAGTCGAAAGATCTAAACCTATCCAAACGGAGGACCTCAGCAAGTCAGCTCTACTGCGTACGATCTAGATTGTATAGGTCAAGATCTCTCCGCAAGGTCGAGATGACAAGTGTATAAGTAGTCTTGTCATCCTGAGCTTGTTGCAAATCCTGAACTCGTTGAAGGGTCGAAGGATCTCACTAGTAGAATACCAGGTGTTGTGCCGCTAGCGAGATCCTTCGGCTACCGCTCAGAATGACAAGTAAGCCACTGGTGACTGACCCCGGGGGTCAGTCACCAGGGGTCAGTCACCAAAAAATAGACCTCCCCACCTGTCATGTTGAGCGGCAGTCGAAAGATCTCACCAGTTCCCCATTTGTGCAAAGCATCTAGTGAGATCCTTCGGCAAGCTCAGGATGACAAGTGAAACAAAAACACCGTGCGCGAACACGGTGTTTTTCAAGACATTTGCGGAAATAACACCGAGAGAGTAGGGATCATTACTGCAAATCTCTCAGAGGATTCGATATTGCTATCAAATTCTCAGTCGAGTCCCCGTGCACAGCTTGTGCACGGGGAACGAGATCTGGCAGAACCGCTGCCGTACCGGGGTCCTACTCGGGCCAGGGCCACAAGTTGCCGACGTACTCGGCGACCAGCTCGTTGAGCTCGTTGGTCGCCAGGTCACTGCGACCGAGATGGCCGTGCACCACGAACCAGATCCTGTCGCGCGCCCTCGGCGTCGCGACGTTGACCCGGCGAACGTTGCTCTCTGCGACCCAGCCTTCGCACTGATCACCGCTGATCAGCGCGCTCTTGAACCGCCCATGCATCTCGACCCCCAGATCAAGATCGTAGTGCAACATCCAGTCGCACAAGCCCTCGATCACCTGGTCCACGAGCTCCGCTCGCTTCATCTCGATATCCATCTCACACCTCCCATTGACCTCTCAGAGTCCCAACGATTCGTTGCAAATCGCCGTCTCAGTCGAGTCCCCGTGCAGCGTGCACGGGGTCGAGTAGTGCTCCTGCTTCTCAGCGGCAGGAACGGTTGTAGGGGTTGTTGCCGAACACGATGAGCCCAAGGAGGCTCATACCCGTGTCGATCATGAGGAAACCGATACTGCTCGCGATCCCGATGATCGCGCAGCCGATTCCCACGACCAGAGCGGCGCCTGCTCCCGTCGCGATCCCGACGACCGCGGAGAACAACACCATCGCGGTCCACACATACAGACGGACCCTGTAGTCGTGAACAATCTGATTGATCTTTTCCATGTCTACCTCCCAATTTAACTCTCAGAGCCCCACGATCGAATCGTTCGATCACAGTCTCAGTCGAGTCCCCGTGCACACAGTGTGTACACAGGGAAAACGAGATCCGTTTGCTCGCGGTGGATAAACCCGCTTGGAAGATTTGCCGTCGAAGCTGACGAGGGACAAAGGTTGCTTAGGCCTTTGCTTGAGCTATTCACCCCCGAGAACACCTGGTATGCCACATAACTGCCATGTTCCCTTGCAGTTGGTGGTTCTACGATCTCACATCTCTGCCCTTCTGCCTCGTGACTGTAATAATTGTCTCTCAACTGCATTATTAAACCTTGCGGTCGCAGTTATCTTCGAGACCCATTTGTCACAATGAGGTCATACCGGTTCCGCCGGCGCGTGTGCATGTTATCAGCAAGGCGGCCTGCTACTCAGCCTTTGCCTTACCGCTGTTCTCCTCGCGCCGACGCTTGTCGCGCGCCGCGATGAGTTCCGCCTGGATTCCCCAGGCGTGGATGGAGCTGAATGTGACATACCAGCTGTCGCCAGTTCCGTCACATTCGAGCTCAACCCATGTGTTGAGCTCGACCTTCTCGCCGTTGATGGTGACGTTGTCGTCGCCATCAACCTCCACAGGCACCCCAAACTCGGGGAACCTGTCCGTCAGCAACCGATCTCCCGTGGAGAAGATCGGCGTCAGCGTGCAGGCACTGCGCCTGATGATGCTGAACAGAACGCGCCGTGTCATATCCGACCTCCTCTCAGTTCAACTCTCAGAGCTCTCACGACCACCACGGTCGCCGTCTCAGTCGAGTCCCCGTGCAGCGTGCACGGGGTCGAGTAGTGGCGCGGAGTGGCGCCTATTCCGTCACCGTGCCCTTCATGGGGCACGCCTCCCGGACTCGGTCGCCGTTCTCGGCGGCCGAGTACCAGCACTGGTCAGCCTGGTCGTACGACCAGACATGGTTCTTGTCCTCGTCGGCACCACCCAGATGCTGGGCAAGGCCAACGATGGCCAATGCGAGCAAAATGGCAACGACGGTGACGTCGTAGGCACAACTCAGGAAGTCGTCCATCATATTCTCCAACCACCGTTCCGCTAGGTACTAGGTGGTCACTCAAACCCTCAGAGTCCCAACGATCACTGCTTGATCGCCGTCTCAGTCGAGTCCCCGTGCACAGCTTGCACACGGGGAACGAGTCGTGCAGGATCGTTGCTACAAGATCTCACGGAGACATGTAACTCACGATCCCGGTGACTGCGATGATCACGAACGTCGTGATCCCAAACAACAGCAGCATCCTTCTGTCGTACTCGTTGTCGTCCATCTGTCACCTCCTAGTGAACCCTCAGAGCCCCAACGATCACTGCTTGATCGCCGTCTCAGTTGAGTCCCCAACACGTTTTACGTGTTCGGATGCAAATAAAAATCCCGATGGAATCCTTTCGAGAGATTTGCCATCAGGTACTCTGATTCTGGAGGAAGGCTTTCGCCCACCAACGCTCTCTCGGTAACATTGGAAGTGTTCGTGTTCGCGGCACGAGAACTTCTGGTCTTTGATTTTGATGGCGGTACTATAGCACGAAAAACGAGTTCTGTCAAGGCTGGATGCTCAAAAGAGGCTAAGATTAGCCTCTTTTTTGCTGGCAGTGTTTGCTGTGGTGTGCTAGTTATTACTGAATATACTGGCGAATTCGGAATTTGCATGACTACCACCCCTAACCCCTCCTAAGACAGGAGGGGGATCTAGCGATCGCTAGAATATTCTGAAAAATCAAGCCCTACTAGACCCCTGCAACACAGCCTTCACCTTGTCCTCCAGTGTCACCAACTCGCTCGGCAATCCCGCGGCCATCTCGCGCGCCTCGTTCGTCGCGTACCCCAAACTCACCAACGCATCCACGATCTCTCTGTCTTCCACGGTCGTCGCTCCCCCGCCGACAACCTCATCCAGGCTAATCGACCCGTGTAACTCCAACACAATCTTCTGTGCCGTCTTCTTGCCAACGCCCGGCACTTTCATTAAAAACTCGGCGCTCCCAGACATCACGTTTCTACGCAACTCGTCCGCGGAACAAACTCCGAGTATTTTCTGTCCCACCTTCGGCCCAACGCCGTTCACGGTTATCAGCTTCTGGAAAAGCTCAAGGTCGCCCTTGGACTCAAACCCATACAACTGTCGCGAATCGTCGCGCACAATGTCGTGAGTCCACACGGTCGCCTGGTCGCCTTTCCTGTATCGCGAGGTCAAGCTCAACGCGGCGTCGACTCTGTATCCAATTCCACCAACGTCAATCAACAACCAGTCGATGCTGTTATCAATCACCTCCCCTTTTATTCGCATTATCATAACTACGCTTTCACGATCCCCAGATCCAACACTCCATCGTCAGTTTCAATCTGTCCAACTTCACCGGAATCATCGAGTTCGTTCACAACCTTAGTAGCGCGCACCTTGCTCGCAACATCGTCCGCGTACTTCTCAAACGTTGCAACAACATTAGCGTCTTGAGAATCCCACGACAACACAATCTCATCGTCAATAGTGAGCCCGGCGTTCTTCCGCATAGAGTTCACCTGTCGCGTAATCTCGCGAACGAGTCCGAGTTGCTTCAACTCAGGTGTAAGCGTTGTGTCAAGCTCAACTCCAATCTCCCCTTGCTTCCACTCAACACTTTGAACGTTCACCTCGTCGGCAACAATGCTCAGATACTGTTCGTCGAGCTCCACTGGCGAGCTGACTACGAGTTGCCCGAGCACTTGTCGAACCGGCATCTTTGCGGTCTCTCGCGCCTCGAGTGTTTTTGTAACCAAGTCACGAACCGTCTGCATCTTCTCCAACGCCTCGGCATTAAAGTAATCAAGGTCCTCCTTAGTAGGCCACGAGCTCAAATGTACAGAATCACCATCCTCACGTTCATGGAGCCCACGGTAAATAGTCTCTGCCATAAACGGCGCAAACGGAGCCATAATCTGCGACGTTGTCTCCAACACACGATACAAAACGCGCGCAGCAACCGCCGTGTCGTCTCCTCCCTTGAATCGATCCCGCGATCGGCGCACATACCACTGCGACAACTCAGAAACAAACTCCTGAATCTCCCGCGCGGCCGGCGCAAGATCGTACGCCTCCATATGCTTAGTTACGTTATCTCGAACCTGAGTCAATCGCGATAACACCCACATGTCCAACACATGAAGATCCTCTTTCTCCACTATCACCGGCTTCTCGCTCACAAACAAGTTGTAAAAGCTCAAAACATTTCCAAGCGTTCCAATCAACTTGCTCGACACCTCCTTAACACCCGTCTCCTTAAACCGCATGTTCTCCGCGTGAACCACCGGCGAGCTCATCAAGTAAAATCGCACAGCGTCCGCGCCGTAATTCTCAATCAACTCCATCGGATCCGGATAGTTCTTCAACTTCTTAGACATCTTCTTGCCGTTCTCCGCAGTAATGATTCCAGAAACAATCACGTTCTTAAACGCGGGTCGATCAAATAAAATCGTAGACAAAACATGAAGAGTATAAAACCATCCACGAGTTTGGTCTTGCGCCTCCGCAATAAACTCCGCGGGGATTGCTTTCTCAAATGCCTCCTTGTTCTCAAACGGATAGTGAACCTGCGCGTACGGCATAGCCCCCGACTCAAACCAACAGTCCAACACTTCTGGAATTCGTCTAAACGTCTGACCATCTTTCTCTATCACAAGGTCGTCTACGATGTGTTTATGAATATTATCCACCTTCTTCCCTGTCAGTTCCTCCAACTCGGCGACTGAACCGATAACGAGGTACTCTCCAGACGTCTCGGACTGCCAAACTGGCAACGGCGCTCCCCAGTATCGAGATCGCGACACGGACCAATCACGCGCTCCCTCAAGCCACTTTCCAAATCGGCCTTCCTTCATTGTAGACGGCACCCAGTTGGTCTCGTCGTTTGTCTTGAGCAATTTATCGTTAATCTCGGACACCTTCACGAACCACGATTCGGTCGCGTAATTCAACAATGGTGTATCGCAACGCCAACAATGTGGGTAGCTGTGTCGAACTGCCTTCGTGTTGTATACGAGTCCACGCCCAGCAAGCCACTCGAGTATTTTCTGGTCGCTCGGCTTAGCTTGACTGCCTGCAAAGTCGGTTACCTCATCGATAAACGTACCGTCCAAATTGACGTGACGCACAATCTCCAACCCTTCCGCCTGCCCAAGCCTAAAGTCGTCGTCTCCAAACGCTGGAGCTATGTGAACGAGGCCCGTTCCACTTTCTGTGGTCACAAAATCAGCGGACACAACTCTAAACGCTTTCTCCGCATCTACAAAATATCCGAACACTGGAACGTACTCGAGTCCAACAAGGTCCTTGCCCTCAAGCTCGTCGACGATCTCGTACTCACCATCAAGCATCTCGTCCGCACGCTCTTTCGCCACAATCAAAAACTCGTTACGCTGTTTAACTTTCAAATACGCAATGTCATCACCAACCGCAATCAACATGTTCCCAGGCAAAGTCCACGGCGTTGTTGTCCATGCGAGTAACGATGTAGTCTCGTCACCCTTCAGCTTGAACCGTGCAGTCACAGAAACGTCGGTGATATCTTGATACTGCAAACCAACCTCGGAAGCCGATAGCGTCGTAGCACAACGCGGACAGATATGCATCGGCCGGTAGCCCTGATAAATCATGTCCTTATTCCACAACTCCTTAAACACCCACCACACACTCTCCATGTAATTCAAATCCATGGTGCGGTAAGCGTTGTCCATGTCCACCCAGCGACCATAGCGGTGAATCACTCTCTTCCACTCATCAACATACGTCAAAACTTTCGTCTCGCAAGCGTCGTTAAAATTCGCAATACCAAACGCCTCAATCTTCTGCCGAGATCCAAGGTCGAGGTCCTTCTCCACAATATTCTCAACAGGCAATCCATGACAGTCCCACCCCCAAACACGATTCACGCGCTTTCCACGCATCGTCCAAAACCTAGGCACAACGTCCTTCATGGTCGACTGCAACAAGTGCCCGTAATGCGGTAAACCAGTTGCAAACGGAGGGCCGTCGTAGAATACAAACGGATCCTCCTCGGGCCGCTCGTTAACTGAACGCTCAAAAATCTTCTCCTTATCCCAATATTCCAAAACCTCCATCTCGCGCTCGTTAGCTCCTTTTCGCTGTGACATATGCATTTGCGACGTATATCAGACGTCATTACAATAAAGCCGGGTTGTTACCGAATATCCTTAGATTAGCGGATTATTTAGGAAATATCAAGTCAATCGAGCAATGCTCGAGCCCCTCATCTCCCATCTCCCATTTCTCATCTCTTTCCATGTTATAATCTTGTTATATGAAAATATACATTGGAGCTGATCACGCGGGGTTTGATCTTAAGTCGCAGATTGAAGCCTATTTAATGGACGGCGAGCACGAGGTTAAGGACCTTGGCAATATTGAGTATAAGGAAGACGACGATTATCCGGATTACGCGGACAAGGTCGCCGAGGCTGTCGCAAAGGACGACGGATCTATGGGAATCTTGCTGTGCGGGAACGCCGAGGGTGTGTGCATCGTGGCGAACAAGACTAGGGGCATACGAGCGGCGCTCGGGTTTTCCGTGGAAGCTGCAAAGACTACTCGTGAGGATGACGACGCTAATATCGTTTGTCTTCCTGGGCGCATGATGGATATCGATGAGGCCAAGAAGATCATCGACACGTTTTTGTCTACCGAGTTCTCTGGAGAAGAGCGACACGTTAGGCGACTTGAGAAATTGGAGGAGATTGAAGACGATAACATGAAATAATTACTTGTCATTGCGCCGTGCCCGCCCTCGGAGGGAGGCACGAAGCAAACTCAATAAGCGAATAACAGTTCGGCACTTAACGAGGTTGCTTTGCTCCCGCTCGCAATGACTATATTTTCTCTACATTAATATGGCGATAATTGTACCTACACTGCTCGTTAAGAATATCGACGAGGCAAAGAGGCGGCTCGAGATGCTCCCTGAAGACGTCGAGATTGTGAGCATCGACATCATGGATGGAACTTTCGTAGAGCCTACGACATTTTTTGACGCCGAACAGATCGGCGCTATTGATTCCGAGGTCTTGTTTGATCTCGACCTCATGGTGAACGACCCACTACCCATCATCGAAGCGTGGGCGAAGAATCCAAGGACAACTCGCGCAATCGTACACGCAGAACTTGATACCGACATACGCGCGCTCATTACTCGCATACACGAGCTCAAGCTTGAGGCCGGCATTGCGCTGCTACCAAAGACGAGTGTCGCCGATGTTGAACATCTGTTAAACGATGTTGATATGGTGTTGATCCGTGGCAACGAACCGGGATACTCCGGAAAGGAATTCGACAGAGCGATGCTAAGCAAGATAGTGGAACTCAGCGAAGAACATCCGCATCTTTCGATCACGATCGATATCGGCGTAAACAAGAACACGATCCCAGATCTTGTCGCGGCAGGAGCAACGCACCTGTCCGTGAACAGCGCAATATTCGGAGAGGACGATCCGATTGAGGCACTTCGCGAGTTGCAGGAGTTGGCTCGCTAGCAGGACCACAAGTTCGATTCCACGAGCCCGCATTCGGGGGTCAGGTCTTGAATCTTGAAAAGTGTTATATTTATAAGTAATCTTGTCAGTTTTCACTATCAAGCTTGAGAGCTAGGAACTGATCGCTTAAATACGGCGTTAATTTGTTAAACTTTGTCTATCAAATTCAAGATTCAAGACCTGACCCCGGAAGTACTTCGGGAACTGCAGGAGCTCGCAAAATAGCCTCACGCCTGTGGAAAACTCCCGTATAACTGTGGTATACTCACACTTATATACATGTAAAAAGCTTAACAAACCCCCATTTTCAATATGAAAAAGCTCATTCTCTTCCTTATGATCGTTGGTGTAGCGTTTGGTGCTACATTGCTATCAGGATCACCACGCGCTAACGCAAACGCAAGCATTCAGTCTGGTGACCTAATCCGTGGAGAAACATTCAGCGCCGTTTACTACTACGGAGCCGACGGATTCCGGTACGTATTTCCAAACTCAAAGACCTACTTCACTTGGTACGATAACTTTGACAACGTGATAGTTATCCCAGATTCTCAGTTGGGGACCATACAGATTGGTGGGAACGTCCGATACAGAGGCGCGGCCCGCATGATCAAGATCAACACAGACCCACGGACCTACGCAGTAGCACCTGGTGCAATACTGCGCCACGTCACCTCAGAAGCAGTCGCTTCAGCACTCTACGGATCCAACTGGAATCAGATGATCGACGATGTACCAGACGCATTCTTCACCAACTACACTGTTGGTGACCCAATATCTGAAGTTGACGACTATACATTGCAAGCACTGAACGCAGACTCTCGAAACATCTCAATTAACAACAACCGAGGACTCGTAGCGCCAGAGGAAATCTCCATTACAAACAGCGCTTACAGTCCAATCTCCGTTACCATTGAACCTGGACAAACAGTTCGATTCACAAACAATGGAACAGAGAGTCACACAGCAACGAGCGACGACCTTACATGGGGCTCAGGAACAATGATGCCGGGACGATCATTCGTACGAAAGTTTGAGGAGGCTGGAACATACACTTTCTTTGACAGCTACAACTCACAGCTCACGGGTGCGATCTTCGTACAATAGGTGAGTTTAAAGAGCGGGTATCCCCCGCTCTTTTGTTAGGGATTAGGGGTGCAGGTCTTTTATTGCCCGCTAAACTTATCAACTATCTTACTCCAGCAAATCGTATTCTTCTGTGGTATAATCACAGCTACATATATAGAAAGCTTAACAAACCCCCATTTTCAATATGAAAAAGCTCATTATCTTCCTTATGATCGTTGGTGTAGCGTTTGGTGCTACATTGCTCTCAGGATCCCCACGTGCTAACGCAAACGTAAGTATCCAAGCGGGAGATCTGATTCGAGGTGAAACTTTCAGCGCCGTTTACTACTATGGTGCGGACGGTTTCCGGTACGTTTTCCCAAACACAAAGACTTATTACACTTGGTATGACAACTTCGACAGCGTGAAGTTTGTGTCAGATGCACAGCTTGGTCAGTTGCAGATTGGCGGAAACGTTACATACCGACCGGGAGTTAAGATGATCAAGATCAACACAGACCCACGTACATACGCAGTTGACGCAAATGGAACTCTCCGACACGTCGGAAGCGAGGCCGTGGCGATCGAGCTATACGGTTCAAGCTGGAATCAGCAGATTCACGATGTACCAGATGCGTTCTTCACTAACTACACAATAGGCGATCAGATTACAGACGCAGCGACCTTTAACAAGAGCTCAATTACAGCAGCAGCTTCATCTATCAACTCAGACAAAGGATTGGTAGCTCCTGCAGAACTCTCTATTACAGACAGCGCGTACAGCCCGGTGTCAGTAACCATCGCTCCAGGGCAGACAGTCCGATTCACAAACAATGGAACAGAAAGCCACACAGTAACAAGCGACGACTTGACTTGGGGGTCAGGGACCATGATGCCAGGACGATCATTCGTACGAAAGTTTGAGGAGGCTGGAACATACACTTTCTTTGATAGCTATAACTCACAGCTTACGGGTGCGATCTTCGTACAATAGGCGAGTTTGAAAGAGCGGGCATTCCCCGCTCTTTTGTTTTGCTGGAACGCAGTCTCGATCTCAGGTACACTGACAGTAATATGCTTACAATCCACGACAAAAAAGTGCAGGAGCTGGAGGAACGCGCGGTTGAAATTCGTCGCGACCTTATCAAAATGCTCACCAACGCAGGTTCGGGCCATTCGGCGGGTCCGCTCGACCTTACGGAGATTTTCACATCTCTATATTTTCACATATTAAATCACAAACCAAAGCAACCAAAGTGGGCGCATAGAGACAGGCTCTACCTGAGTTGCGGACACGTGGTACCAATCCAGTACACGGTAATGGCGCACGCCGGCTACTTCCCCAAAAAGGAGCTTATGACCTTGCGTAAGCTCGGCTCGCGACTCCAAGGCCATCCCGAATACGGATCGTTACCGGGAATCGAGAACACGTCGGGCCCACTCGGCAACGGATCGGCTCAAGCATGTGGCGCCGCTTATGCACTCGCTATGAACGGATCCAAAGCTCACGTTTACTGCGTCATGTCCGACGGCGAGTTGCAGGAAGGTATCACTTGGGAGTCCGCGATGTTCGCCGGAAAATACAAAATCAACAACATGACGTGGATCATCGATCGCAACAATATCCAAATCGACGGCATAACAGAAAACATCATGCCCGAGGAACCGCTCGCAGATAAATTCCGAGCGTTCAACTTCCACGTAATGGAAATAGATGGTCACAACATCCGCGAGATTGTGGACGCTGTCGGCCAAGGTCACGCGGTGAGCGAGAAGCCGACGGTTATCATCGCGCATACGATTCCGGGGAAAGGAGTCTCGTACATGGAGGGCGATTATCGATGGCACGGAACGCCTCCCGGCACCCTTGAAACAGAACGCACTCCAAAGAAAGCAAAACAAATGGAGGAAGCGCTAAAAGAATTGAGGACACTCGGCGGTAAAATTCAAAGTGAACACGAATAATATGAAACCTACATACAAAATCATTCTTCTAGTTCTCGCTATCGTCGCAGTTGGCTATGTGCTTGTAGACAGCTCGCAAGAATTCAAGAGCTATTCCTTGATGGGCAATGATAGCTATACTATGGGAATTGGTGGCGAGTCCATGATGTACGCAGAAGACGCGGCAGTACCAATGATGGATCTTGCGCGAGTAACAAGCTCGCAGTTTTACGAGCCGCCATATGAGCCTACAGCTGGAAAGACTGCTGCTGAGGTTGATCAGAAAGTGATCAAGACAGGGGCGATGACGTTACTTGTTGATTCAATAGGCGACACTCTACATAAAATTAACGAGATCGCAGAGCAAAACGAAGGCTTCACGCAGAACTCAAACTCGGGTGATTATCCGTCTGGTGAGAAATTTGGATACACGACTATTCGAGTTCCTGCAGACCGATATGTTACCGTCATGGACTCGATCCGCACAGAAGGATTGAAGACTATCGATGAGTCTACGAACGCGCAAGACGTAACCGAGCAGTTTACAGATCTTCAAGCTCGGCTTGGAGTCGCGCAGAATGAAGAGTTGGCATATCTAGCACTTTTGAATCGAGCTGGATCGGTAAGCGACTTGTTGCAGGTTCAACGTGAGCTCTCGAATGTGCGATCACGTATTGAATCGCTCGAAGGGCAGATACAGTACATGGAGAATCAGACGAGCTTATCTACAATAAGTGTGAGTCTCCAAGAAGAAGCGTCGCTATCCATACCAACGAAGCCATTCCGATTCATGTCGACTGTCCGCGATGCGTTTCATGGCGCAATCTCGCTCGTGCAACAAATTGTGGTCGCACTCGTGTGGATCGTGATAGTTGGAGTTATTGTTGGAGTACCAATTGGACTCGTGCTCTGGATCGGCCGTAAAGCTTGGAACCGATCTCGCAAATAAGTATGGCTACAAAGGCAAAAATTACTCTCTCCCCTGCCACGTATCGTGACAACGTGAAAAAAATTCCGACGCGCAATGGTTATGGCGATGGGGTTGTGGAAGCTGGGAAGAAAAATGAAAACGTTGTTGTGATGTGTTGTGATTTAACGGAGTCTACGCGAAGCAAGAAGTTCAAGGAGACTTTTCCCGAGCGCTTCATACAAATGGGCATCGCTGAGCAGTCACTCGCGGCTATCGCGGGAGGCATGGCGCTTGAGGGCAAGATCCCGTTCATCTCAAGCTACGCCGCCTTTTCTCCGGGGCGTAACTGGGATCAGATACGGCTTACTGCATGCATTCAAAACCAGAACGTCAAGATTATGGGAGCGCATGCGGGGATCTCCGTGGGGCCCGATGGAGCGACGCATCAAATGTTGTCCGACATTGCGCTCACTCGAGTGTTGCCGAATATGACGGTCATCGCGCCATGCGATTACCTCGAGGCAAAACGCGCGACCGAGGCGTCCGTCGCGATCAAGGGTCCCGTCTACATACGGTTCGCGCGATCAGCAACGCCTTCGTTCACTACAGCGAAGACGCCGTTCAAAGTTGGGAAAGCCGAGATCTTCAAGGACGGCTCCGACGTCGCGATTATCGCCTGCGGACCACTCGTCCACGAGGCACTGATGGCGGCGAAGGCTCTCAAAGAAAAAAACATCGACGCGATGGTGATCAACTGTCACACAATCAAGCCGATGGATGAGAAGACGATAGTGGCAGCCGCCAAGAAATGTGGCGCGGTTGTGACAGTCGAGGAGGCGCAAGCCGCGGCGGGACTCGGAGGCGCAGTGGCCGAGACGCTCGGGCGCGAGCAACCGACACCTATGCGGATGGTTGGCGTGAAGGATGTGTTTGGGACGTCGGGTACTCCAGACGAACTGATCAAACATTTCGAGCTCGATCGTAAAGCGATAGCGAAGGCTGTGCTCGAAGTAATCAAGTTAAAGAAATAAGAAAACCCCGTACTGCCGTCTGCGCAGTGCGGGGTCTTGTATTACGAATTGAGCTCGTTGTCAGATCCGGACCCTCTCCAGATCGTCGCGAAAGGCAATGTCGTCCTCGAGCTCGGCGATTCGCTCCTGATCACACTCCCACGCGCGGACCAAGCTCGTCACGAAGATGGCGGCCTGTCCTGGAACCTCCTCGCCCAAGCCCTCAACTGTCCCCTCCTTGGTGAGCTTTCGAATCCTGCTCATAGCGAGTGCCCCGTTGCGCGTATCGGGGTCACGCAGGATGTTGATCCACGCGATGTTGCTCGCGTTGTCATACAGAGCATCCAGGAGTGCGCCGAGCTCGCCGTTGTCAGCCAGTTCTCTGAGATGAGAACACTCGCGACACTGCTCACGCAGTCTCCGCTCCTGCTCGCAATACGCGCCCAGTTTGCCATTGGCCATATCGATCAGAACACGAATCGTATCGTCTCCGATGTTTACGGTCAACGCCGTCTTGCCGTCTAGCGACAGCATCAGAAGAGCAAGAAACTGTTGGGTCAAGCGCACGATCCCGAGCCAGGAAGCGATCATGAGAACGCCGCACCCAATGAACAGCGGGAAGCTGTCTGGCTTCACGCCCACAATCTCGACCATCGTTCCAAACGCCAACACGTTCACCAGGACCACGGCAATCATGAAGTTCACGAGCGCCGACGCCCTCCGGCTCACATCCGCAGGCTTCTTCTCAGTCATCTCAAACCTCTCCCCGCCCTTTGGACGAATGAACTCTAACGAAACTCCCCTATTTAGTACCATCTGCAAGCTCGATCGTCAATACTGACGCTTCACCGAGCGCAATAGAAATAAGAAAATCCCGTACTGCCGTAATGCAGTGCGGGATTCTGGGATTCTGGGCAGGGGAAGCTACTGTCTGGCACTCGGCTCCCTGCGTGCCTCTGCGAGCTTGAGCTCGCCGATCCTGGCCTGATCTCGATCTCGGCTCTCGAGAAGCCCGCGCGTGATGCTTCGGACCCAAGACGTGCTCCAGATCGTAGCGACAAGGCACGTAATCGACGCGATCCACCGCAGTCGCTCGGAAGCCTCGTCGTTCACCAAGAGGTAGGCCACACACAAGAAAGCCAACCTTGCGATCCAAACGGTAGCTGTGACGATGTGCTTGGTATCGCGAACATCGAACTTGGCGACCACGAACCGATTATCATCCGACATTTAACTGTCCTCCTCGCCTTCAAGGCGGAATACCAAATTGAAACTCCTCCATTTGTTACCATACACGTACCAGTGCGTCAATCCTCTAGCCATTAAAGGATCACAACAGTACCGGGGTCCCAGCACCGGGGTCAAGTCTGGATTCTGGAATTTTCGTCTTAATTGGATTTATCAAGGGAGTTTTTTTGGGGGGTCGGAGCGTACATTGTCACTTTTTGCGGTTTTGCTAATGGCTTCGGGGGTCAGGTCTTGAATCTTGAATTTGATAGACAAAGTATAACAAATTAACGCCGTATTTAAGCGGCTAGTTCTTAACTCCCAAGCTTGATAGTGAAAACTGACAAGGTTACTTATAAATAAAACACTTTTTCAAGATTCAAGACCTGACCCCCGAATACAAGACCTGACCCTTCTTGACCTCACATGCTATAATCTCCTCATGACAATCATAGTCTACATATTTTTCATCGCACTCGGCGCATCACTCGCAAGCTTCCTGCACTGCATCGCGTATCGGGAAGCGCACAAGCTCGACTGGAAGAAAGGCCGATCTAAATGTGACGCATGTTCGCATAAGCTCACATGGTCCAACAACATTCCAATCGTGAGCTACATCCTCCAACTCGGCAAAACGAGTTGTTGCAAAAAGAAGCTGTCACCGTGGCATCTTGCGATCGAGCTCATCGGCGCTACCCTCTTCGCGATCGTTGCATACCGCTATTTGCAGTCGCCCGAGCTCATACCGCTCGCGCGCGACCTTGTCATCGCAATCTTCGCAATCTTTACGATCATCTTCGACAGCCGCTACGGCCTCGTCTCTGTCCCCGCGTCAATCATCGCGCTCGCGCTCCTGATAGCTATCCCGATCGGCACACTCTCGTTCCTGTCACTCGCATACGGTGTCATAATCGGCGCAGGTTTTTTCGCCGTCATCTGGGTCGCAACACGCGGCAAAGGCATGGGCATCGGCGACATCTGGCTTGGCGCTGTTATGGGTGCGGCTCTCGGTTTTCCGTATATCGTATACGCACTCATGATCGCATACATCGTCGGCGCGATATTTGCGATCTACCTCCTCGCAACAAAAAAAGCCAAAGCAAAAGACCCCATACCGTTTGGGGCCTTCCTCATGATAGGTCTACTCGTAGTCGCGTTTTTCTTCTAGTTCAGCGATTCATCGACAGTATTAATTGAAACTGGATCAACATTTATATTGGCACGCATCCCATAATGGATGCTCGTGTCAGTTTTTGTAACTAACACATCTCGCAGTCCAGCTCCCGGAGTCGTGATAGCAACATTACATGTAACGCCGTTCGTTGTAACCGAGGTAGTCGTGTAGCCGGAGTCCGCCTGAAGCCAGATCAACACCTCGTGTAAACATCCGCGCACATCTTCGCGCACAACCCACGCATTCTGACGATCGAGTCCGATTGAAATGTTTCCAATGCTCACCCGCGACAATGCGAGCAACGCGCCAAGGCTAACTCCACCGAGAATCAAAACGATAAAGAGCAAAACTACGCCCGGTTGGTTTTTTTTATTCATCATAGCTCGGTAGTTTGTCCCAATAATGCCATCGTGGTTGTAGCGTCGTACTCCCCCTGGCGATACGCATCGACTCCAGCGCCCACAATATTCATGCTGAGTGAGAGCCGTAGGCCAACGAGCGTTCCGGTGTTTCGAACAGTGTCCACTTCCCACGATGTAACGTTGATAGACCGATCCGTGAGCCAGACTGCGGGCTCGATACCACGCGTCAGTCTTAGGCGGTTTACTACCTGTGCAGTACCAGTGAAATCGATGACCTCTTCAACGCGATCGATGGTGTTCGTTGTCCCATCGCGATCCACAAAGACAAACGTGCTCGGCGAAATCTCGAGCGTCGAAGCGGAGACGTTGATAGAGGTCGCCTCCGTCATCTCGTGGGAGAGAAAAAGAAATATCGCAGACGCCGTTTGCCCCATGCGCAACTCAACTCCCGAGCTGACCTCCGCGTCCAGCGTGCGAATAACGGCGACAGACAGGCCCGTCAACATAATCGCAATAAGACCGATGTATATAACGGTCTCGAGCAACGTGATTCCTTCGAGTTTCATGAATTTCATATTAGCCGGGTGTAACAGGTCCGCAAAGTAATGTCGATTCGTCCGCAAATTCGAGTAGTAACGATATTGTTGTGCCCGCCATAGGTCCAGAGAACTTGGTCTTTGGAAGCTCGACTACTGTCTCACCTGCAATATCCTCGTCAGCGATATCAATCTCCGTGCCAGACGGGTGACTTCCTAAAGGAGATCCAGGACCAGCTTGAGACCATACCTTGTCATTGCCCAAGAAAATCTGATCAATCAACTCTGAGTTGTCCCAAGTAAATGTCATCTTAGTCACGTCGGTTTCGAAACCGGAAGTATTATGCAGATAAAACGCTCGCAACTGTTTTCCTCCAGACCACACGGCAGAATCTACAACGCACTCGATTCGTGAAGCTTCATCAAGAACAAAACACGGGCCAGTCGGAGACTCCCAGTTTGTCACGAGTCTGTTTGCTGTGATTGTCTGCGCTCGGCCCTCAACGTCCGTCCAGCTCACAGTGCTAACGAGCTCGAGCGAATCTGGATCGACTGTTCCTCCCACCTCGGTGATCAAACAAGCACCGTCTCGATTTACAGCTACGACGTCGACCGATCGCGTCATCCCGTTTGGAAGCACCTCCGGACTGCCAGCAGACACACCCCAAGTGTTACTCGCAAACGATATTACGCCACCTGCAATCGGCGACAATGATGAAAACGAAATAGTTTCCATAGCGGAAATACCCTCACGAGCTTGTTCTATCGCCTCCTCACGCTCGATAGAGTTTCGTGCAAAACTCGTCACCGCCACAACCAATGTTGCCACGGCAATCCCAATTGCGGCGGCGATCCCAATAGCAATCAACGCCTCAAGTATCAACGATCCTCTTGTCATTTTCCTTTTCAGTTTCATACTATCGATGTGAAGTGAAGCCCTGGGGTGAAATGTCGATAATCATAGAGCTCTCCAAAAAGTTTACGGTTATAGCGCCAAACTCTGGTGTCTCGCCATCAAACAATCCAAAGACAACTTCGTGGTCATTGCCAAACGACGGACCAACTCCGCTCAACGACACGTACGAGTACATCACAGACGACGTTATTGGGTACACGATATCGTACGTAATATCTCTAAGAGCGTACGACTCGCCACTGAATATCGTGAGGCCTGCAACTTCTCGAGTAGCCTCGTCGTAATCCAAGTACACTCCCCATGGCGAACCGTATTTGCCAATACGCGCATACTCACTCGCCGTAGACAACGCGTCTATCGTGAGCGTGCCACCCTCTTGCAAACCAGAAGCGCGCTGGTTTGAGGAGAATGCCTCAAGACCAACAAGAAAAATTATTGCGATCATTCCAACAGTGAGTACGAGCTCTAAAACTGTAAATCCAGATCGATTTTTCATACTACTTCAGGCTTCCAACAATTTGATAAATTGGCGACACAATCGAAAGCGCAATAATGCCCACCATGAGGCCGATGAAAATAAGGAGCATAGGTTCAAGCAGAGTCGATATGTTTCCCATGTCGTCGTCCAATTCTTGCTCGTAAAAATTCGCAAGATATTTCATCATCTTTCCCAAAGATCCGGTCTCCTCCCCCACTCTTGTCATTCGAGTAACGATAGGCGGAAACAGCATTTTGTTTTCTGCCATTAATTCCGATATAGAACGCCCTCGTCCAATCTCCACGCTCAAAGAATCGAGAAACTTTTTATACATTACGTTGTTCATCACCAACTTCGTGACCGTGACAACCTCCGCAATAGGCATTCCACTATCGAGCATCGTTCCAACAACTCGAGTTAATCTGGCAACGTTGTTCTTTTGAACAAGACCGCCTATCATCGGAAATTTGAGCGCGAGAGTGTGCAGGGCCGGTTTTGCAAAAGACAGCGTCCTAATGAACATGAACCCAACGAACAGTATCGTTGAACCCAATGCGATCAAGCCTCCATGCGCCTCAAAGACCTCCGCGGTCCAAAGCAACATGCGCGTTGTAACAGGAAGCTCAACATCCAGCGTACTGAACACAGAGGTGATGTTTGGCAAAATGAACACAACGATGCCAATGGACAATCCAAGCGCGGCCACGAGGATTACGACCGGATATGTCATTGCCCCCTTAACCTTGCTTCTCAAATCGTGCGACTTCTGCATCTGCAAATTCAAATGCTCCAAGTTATCCCTCAACATTCCAGACTGCTCACCCGCTGCAACGAGGTTTATAAACACCGGAGTAAAAATGTGTGGGAACTCTCCAAAACCTTCGGCCAATGTGCGACCCTGCTCCATCTTGCTCTTCAATGTACCAACGATTACTTTCATCGGCCCCTTAGACTGATCAAACAAAATCTGAAGTGAATCGTTAATAGCCAACCCAGACTCCAACAACACCGACAGATATTTTGTAAGCATCAAAACCTCGGTATGCGAAAGACGGACGTTCGCCCATATTTTTAACCGTTGCCACGAAGATTTTTTTTGGGTCGGAATTACCATGGACTACTCCTGCATTACGCGCAACAACTCCTCAATTGTTGTTATGCCACTTTTAATCTTTCTAATACCATCTTGAACTATCGTAGTCATCCCCTCTCTTGCAGATTCGTCTTGAATTGTTGCCGCATCAGCACTCCTGCTAATCATCTCCTGAATGGAGGGAGAGTTTTCCAAGATTTCATAAATTCCAACGCGTCCCTTGTACCCAGTATTCCCACAAGCTGCACACCCCTTTGCTTCTGGCACCTCTACACCGTCTCCACCTTCAAACAACAGCTCCAAAATATCCTTTTTAAAGGAAACCTCCATCTCCGCTCTTGTGACCATTTTCTTGCCACTGCATTTTTCACAGACTCGCCTAACAAGACGCTGAGCAATAGCGATAAGCAAGGTCGATGACACGAGAAACGGTTCTACTTCCATGTCGATCAACCTCGGCATAGTAGAAGCTGCGTTGTTGGTATGCAATGTTGAGAGCAGTTTATGACCAGTTAGCGCAGCATTCACGGCGATCTTTGCAGTTTCTTCATCGCGAATCTCACCCACCATAATAATATCCGGATCCTGTCTCACTACCGAGCGAAGACCTTTTGCAAATGTGAGCTTTGCTGCTGAGTCCACCTGACTCTGGTTAACTCCCTCGATGTCGAACTCAACAGGATCCTCGATAGTCGCGATGTTAACCTCGCGCTGATTCAAAATTTGTAAAATTGCATAGACTGTAGTTGTCTTTCCGCTACCCGTTGGCCCAGTAGCCAAAATCATTCCCCATGGTTTTGCGATAGCGCGCTTAACCTTTTCAAGATCGTCCTCGGCAAATCCGAGCTGTTCCAAAGACAAACTATGAGACTCCGCAGACAATAGTCGAAGCACAGCTTTCTCGCCGTTTGTAACCGGCAAAATCGAAACACGCACGTCTACCTCTCCTTTCTCCGTAACATATTCATACCTTCCGTCTTGTGGAGCGCGATGTTCGTCTGTTCGTAGACTAGTCAAGATCTTGAGAACGGCAATCATCTGCTCGTGAACTGGGAGTGGCACTTCAAGTTGATCGTGCAAAATGCCGTCAACTCGAACTCGCACAATAGCACCTTCCCCGCCCGGTTCAATGTGAACATCAGACGCACGGCTTCCATGAGCGTATGCCATGATACCGTTGAACAACTGAATTGCCGCGTCGTGCTCCAGGCCACCGGCAGCTTGTTTTATTAAAACCTTAAGCTCGTCCAAAGTAGGAATCTTTGGGCCCGTCGGTTTAGTGGATTTGGTCGCTACTGATGGTTGTGTTTTTGGTTGCGGTTGAGCCGAAGCTGCAACCGATTCTTCTTTTTCCGCCATATATTTCTTGTTTACTTCATTATACCGAAATTTTGCTTTATTTAATATAAAAATTGTATCCACATGCAACATAATTGAAACTCAAAATATTTGATATACTTACCTTGTATTTAAATTAAACAAAATTCACATAAGACATATGTCAAACATGCGAAAGCTCAACAAGGATGGGTTTACACTCATCGAGCTCTTGATCGTTATCGCGGTCATCGCAATCTTGGCTGCAGTTGTCTTCGTAGCTTTGGATCCACTACAAAGGTTCCAGGAGGCACGAGACTCTCAGCGATGGAGCGACGTTAACAACATGGTTGGTGCAATTACCACAGACCAAGTTGATAACGGAGGAGCGTATCTAGCAGCGATTACCGCTTTAACATCAGATCTTTACTACCAGATTGGTACTGATGGGGCAGCCTGCGACGCAGGATGTACAGCACAAACAACACAGGCGGCATGTGCAGACCTTACAGGTCTTGCAACAGAAGGATACCTTGGATCAATTCCAGTGGATCCGAGTGGTGGCACGTTAGCTAAGTCTGATTACTACATTCAGCGAGCAGCTACGGGCATCGTTACTGTAGGCGCATGTGACCCAGAGGCAGCAGCAGCAATCTCAACTTCTCGATAAAAGTTGTTAACAAAACGAGCCATGCAAGTGGCTCGTTTTTGGTATAATGAAATTATATGTACGATCTAACATCAATAGGCGACATCAAACTCGATGTATTCATTGATCTCGGCAAAGATGCAGAGGTTATGTGCGACGTCGATAGAGAAAATTGTTTGATGCAAATTAAGTACGGAGAAAAAATCCCCGTAGATTCTGCAGTCACCATGATGGCAGGATCTGCGCCAAACGTTGCCATTGGAGTGCGGAGGCTTGGGGGCTCAACTACGCTGGTCAGCGTTGTCGGCGAAGATACGGCGGCAACTCTCGCTATGGACGTGTTGCAAAAAGAAGGCATCTCCACCGATTATGTGTCTATCGCCAAGGGCACAAAGAGTAGTTTTGCGGCAGTTTTGAATTTCAAGGGAGAGAGCACCATTCTGGCCGTTCATGAACCGCACGCCTATACTCTTCCCTACAATATTCGAACAGATTGGACATTCATATCGGAGCTCGGACCAAAGTATAAGGAGCTTTATGACGATCTGACACTCATGGCAATGGGCGGAGCCAAAATCGGCATGAACCCTGGAGCTATCCAACTGGAAGAACTCGATCAGTCCCTGTTCGACCTTATAGCTGTAAGCTCACTTCTAATAGTCAACACTGATGAAGCGCGGACTCTGTGCAAATGCCCAGGCAAAGATCCAAAATCGCTAATAAGAACACTCCAGGAACTTGGTCCAAAAACAGTAATAATTACCGATGGCAAAGATGGCTCATACGGAACCGATGACGGAATAATTTTCTTCGCTCCGTCGTTTCCATTCGGCGAAAGGATCGAGGCCACCGGTGCTGGAGACGCGTTTTCAACAGGAGTACTCGCAGCATTCATCTCGGGCAAAGACCTGCCGACAGCACTCGCTTGGGGCTCTGTAAACGCCGCATCCGTAATCCAATATGTGGGGCCACAAGAAGGACTACTCACTCAACTTCAAATAAATGAACAGCTCAAGGCTAATCCAAAGTTTGTTGTAAAGGCTATTTAATGAAATATGCTAACCTCCCCTTCTAAATTTTTAAACAAGGCGCATCTAGAAAACTACGCCATCGGTGCTTTTAATATCAACAACATGGAGACCGCTCAAGGCATCATCGAGGGAGCCGTTGAGGCAAATGCTCCGGTGATAATACAAACAAGCCAAGGTGCTATTGAGTACGGTGGTATGGAGTTGCTCGGTGCAATGGTGCACACCATGGCGAAAGATGTGGATATTCCAATCGCGTTTCATCTCGACCACGGTACTAATGTCGAGCTCGTGAAAGAAGCTATAATGAGTGGGCTGTACACCAGTGTCATGATCGATGCGTCTTCAAAACCGTTCAAGGAAAACGTGAAGATCACTCGCCAGATTGTGAAACTCGCTCATAAACGAGGTATATACGTGGAAGCTGAGCTGGGAGCGATACCTGGGAAAGAAGATGATCTTGACGTGCTCGACCGTGACGCGTTTTTAACCGATCCAGAAGAAGCTGGTACGTTCGTGGAGATGACCGAGTGTGACGCGCTCGCAATTTCTATAGGGACAAAGCACGGCGTTTTCAAGTTCTCCAAGGGGAGCGCAAAACTGGACATACAGAGGCTGATCGAGATTAAGAAGCATGCAAATGTACCGCTCGTTTTACATGGAGCGAGTGAGATTCCACAAGAACTCAAGGAAATAGTTGAGCAATACGGCGCAGACCTCAACGACGCGTTTGGAGTGTCCAACTCAGCGCTAAAGAAAGCCGTCGCAAACGGGATCAACAAGGTAAATACAGACTCCGATCTCCGAATCGCGTTCACGGGAGCCGTCGACAAGTACATGACACGCAACCCAAACAACATGGACCCGCGAAAGTACCTCGGAGAGGGTCGCACGGCGATTCGTAAAGTTGTAAAGAAAAAAATCGAGACACTTGGCTCAACGAATAAAGCATAAACATAAACTCGAGCTCCGGCTTGAGTTTATGTTTAACTATCCACATTGACACGAGAGTGAACTCGTGGTGTTATATAAGGACTCTCCAAACATTATTCACACCTCCCACACCAACGTGTGTTTTTTATTTATGGGTAGAAAAATTGGAGACAAGAAAAGAATACTACTACTCGCAATCATGGCTGCGAGCTTGTTTCCGGTCGCGGGCGCTGCGACTGGGATAGTTGGGCTATGGGCTGCGTATGAGTTAAAGGACCATGATGCTAAAAATAGGGCAAAAAGATATTTTAAAGAACTCGAGGATGCAAACTTGATAAAACGTAAGCATACAACAAGATACGACTGTTACATTGCCACAGAATCTGGTAAAGAACTTGCTCGATCGCTAGAACTCAAGTATCCGGTGACGCAACAAGAAAGCAGCTGGGACGGCGTGCTCAGAGTCATCATGTTCGACATAAACACAAAAGATAATACAAAACGGCGCATTTTCCGTAGAGGTATCCAATATTTGGACTACGTAAAAATTCAGCAAAGCGTATATGCGAATAAATCACCACGCGCGCCATCCGCAACAAAACTAGCGGAAAGCCTGGATCTGAAAAATGAGGTAATAATGTTCGAGTCTACATCCAGTACACTAATATCTGCTTACGAAAAAGCCCGTGTCGGAAATCGGCCACCTCGACCGATTTCCGACGAGAAACCAGAAAGCTAAATATGGAGAAGTGGTGATAGTGGAGAATTATCAGGTTCTGCTAACGTGATATAATGTCTTCATGAAATACGATGTAATCACAATCGGTGCGGCGGTGAGTGATGTTTATTTGCAGAGTGACGAGTTTCAAGTTGAGGACTCGGATAGGTTTCCTGGAAGTCAGAATGCTTGCTTTATTTTAGGAGGAAAAATTGAAATCGATAAACCGCACTTCAGCTCGGGCGGTGGGGCTACAAATGCTGCTGCGAGTTTTGCGCATCTTGGGTTAAAAACTGCGACCATCGCAAAGATAGGAAACGATGATGCTGGACAGACAATTTTAAACGACATCAAAAACCATGGAGTCCACACGAGCCTCATTGTTAAGTCGGATGACGAAAGCACTGGCTACTCAGTCTTGCTCACAGCTGCAAGCGGGCAAAGAACCGCGGTCGTGTATCGAGGCGCATCAAAGACTTTGAATATAAAGGACATCCCATGGAAGCAGATCAACGCCAGGTGGTTCTACATATCGAGTTTAGGCGGAGACATCAAGCTCGTTAAAAAAATCTTCGACTTTGCTGCGAGCAACGACATCAAAATAGCATGGAATCCAGGAAGTCTCGAGCTTAAGCACGGCGAGCGAGCACTCAAACCGCTCATCAAGCAAGCTGACGTGTTCTCACTTAACCGCGAGGAAACCTCGCAACTTACAGGAACCATGGAGATGGACTTGCGCGGGCTAATCAACAAAATGTCCGAGTATGTCGGTGGAATATTCCTACTTACAGACGTCAAGAATGGTACTTATGCATGTAGAGATCGTGAGTGCTTTCATGCGCTACCAACAAACGTGGAGGTCGTGAACGCAACAGGATCGGGCGACGCGTTTGGAAGTGGGTTTACGACCGGTCTGATTACAACCGATGGAGACATCATAACCGCGCTCAAACTCGGGACACTCAACGCGGAATCCGTCATACAAAAAGTTGGAGCCAAAATCGGTATTCTAAAACGAATTCCCGGTTCACGAGTTCTCGCGTCAATAAAAATAGAGCCTTACCGTATTTAATATGTCTACACTACGAAAAAAATCGGATATGCAGTTTGAGCAGGTCGCAAGAAGAAGGCCTTTGCGAAAAAAATCTGATCTTACTGCATCAACTACCCCAGAGACATCAAGACAAGAAATCCATTCACATGCAAGCTTCCTCTACCCCATGGCAGCCGCTGTGGTTCTACTGTTAGTCGCGTCTGTCCTCGCGTACACATCGTGGGCACGCGGGGCGGATCTTGCATCCATGAATCTTGAGCTCGAAAGTGAAAACTCGATGTTAACAACGGAGAACGCTCAACTTACACACGAGCTCGACGTTGCAACGGTGCCATTTTTCTACACACAACCTGACGCAAATAGTTCTGCATATAATTTGGTAGAGGTGAATGTACAAGATGGTAGCGAGGAAATTGTTTACACATCGCAGGATTTCTCGATAATGACAATATACGCGATACCGCGAGTTGGATTCGATGGCACCATCGTGCTCCGCATAGTACCGGACGGAACAGAACCGATTGACGCTGACTTCAACCTGTTTAATTCAAAAACAAAGAAGCTTGCCCCTATTCCGATCGGAGCCGAACTGCCGTTCCTTGATGCGATCACTCTATCGCCAGACGAAACACACATATCCGCTATCTACGACAACCCAAACATGGGAGAAACATCGCGCGAACTCAAAGTGTGGAATCTGATAACTGGAAAGGAGTATGTTCTAGATAAACTTGGCGACAGCGAGCGATTCGCTTTACACGACAACGTCTTTGGAGGCTCGGGTGGCTACAACGTAAAGTGGCTCGATCGAAAATGTATAACAGCTCAAGTATTTCAAGCGGACAGCAATCCAAATGTTCCAAACGCACATCTGCGATTCGTGGAACACTGCATTCAGTAAACCAGATGCTCTCATGTTATAATGAGAGCATCTTTTAATTACCGCAAACCTATTTTATGTCCCCAGTAACTCCCGTGACACCGGCAACGCCAACACCCACAGCAAATCCGGTCCCACCAAAAACAGTAATGGCTCCCCCACCACCAGTCGCAGGGCCGATGCACAAGCATACCGGGTTCATAATCGCGATTTCAATCGCAGTCATCTTGCTCATCGTGTCCGGAATCATGGCGTACATGAATTGGTCACAAGGTGAGGGGTTGCGCAACGATGTGATGAGTCTCAACGAGAATAATGTTGCAATAGCAGCCGAGCGTGATCAGGCTCTCGCAGATCTTATTACAGCAGAAGAGGCGCTTGCTGAGTTGGGCGAGCCTATTCCTTACGTTTACCTCTCATCTGAAAATCCATTCATTACTCCAACTGAATTTCACACAGTTAATCCAATCACAGGTGAAGACAAGGTCGTCGCTTCAGTTGAGGGGTGGTACACACTGATTACACAGCCCAAGGTAAACTGGACTGGTGACATTCTTGTAGATCGTTTAAGCGAGGGGGATAATCCAAGCTATACTCCATTCATATTCAATGTAGACGATGGTGAAAGTCTTACGCCCGCTCCAGCTGGATCTTCACTTCCAATTGGGCGATCGAGCTCGTTCATTTCTCCAGATGGACAATATTTCGCAGCTATCTTCGATAACAGTGACACTGAAGTCCGAGAGTTTGCATTCATTGACGCAATGACTGGAGAGAAAGTAGTAACGAATACTTTAACAGGAGGTCAACGATATGCCTCAGAGTACCAGGCATTCGCTGGACTTGGGCAGTTTACCGGAGTATGGACAACGCATGAGTGTTTCCAAGTATGGGTGCATGGCTCAGAAAGCGATGCTGATAGCGGTGATATTACTTTGAAGAGATATTGCATCTCTGACTACATTCAATAGATATGCCAAAACAAAAAGTACTAATCACGCGACCGATTCCTGATTCTGGGATTAAGCTTCTTAAGAAGAAGTATCACGTGGACATTTACGAGAAGGATCAACCGATTCCGCGACGTGAGTTAATAAAGCGACTCAAAGCTACTAAGTACGATGCGCTGTTGCCGATCCTTACAGACAAGATCGACGGCGCCGTGCTTGATGCGGCTGGAGATCAACTTAAAGTTGTAGCTAACTATGCGGTAGGCTTCAACAATATCGATCTCGAGGCGGCAAAGGCTCGCAAAGTCACTATCACGAACACTCCCGGCCCAGAGATATCGGAGTCTGTGGCCGAGCACACCATCGCGCTCATCTTTGCACTCGCGCACCGTATAGTTGAAAGTGATGACTTTGTACGCGCTGGACGATACAAGCACTGGGGGCCACAGTTATTACTTGGGACAGACATCGTAGGCAAGACTATTGGGATAGTAGGCATGGGTCGCATTGGCTCGTCTATCGCAAAACGTCTTTACGATGGGTTTGGGATCAAGATCCTCTACACGAACAAGTCTGCGAGCAAAGATGCGGAAAAGCAATTCAACGCTAAGCGAGTTGGGCTAACCGAGCTCTTGAAGAAATCGGACTTTGTAACACTTCACGTTCCCCTGCTCCCTTCGACGGTGCACCTAATCGGAGCAAAGGAACTGAAGCTCATGAAAAAATCCGCGTTCCTCATCAATACATCGCGAGGTCCGGTCATAGACGAAAAAGCTCTACTCTCTGCGCTCAAGAAACAGTCCATCGGAGGTGCAGCGCTCGACGTATACGAGTTTGAGCCGAAGATCCCGGCGACCATGAAAAAACTCGCCAACGTTATCACCACACCACACACGGCAAGCGCAACGGTCGAGACTCGCCAGGCGATGTCTACACGTGCCGCGGAGAATATCATCGCGGTGTTAAGTGGAAAGAAACCTAAGAATAAAATAGTATGAAGAAGCAAAGCATTTACATAGGAATCACAGTCGTAGTAGCGATAGTGATCATCCTTGCGCTCACGTTGCCAAAGGATTCGGTCGCGCCAGGTTTGGAGAATGCGGGGCTCGACTCCGACACTGCCGAGGAGGTAAAGGCGGTAGGCTCAAATTTTGAGGCGATCAAACCCAGCGAATGGAGTGGGAAAGAACGAGCTCAGCAGATTATAAACGAGACTCAAGGGAAGGCTGAGAATGAAGAGCACATTCAATACGGCGTTATACAGGATCCGAACGAAAGCAACATCTACTACTTTGCGACTTACGGATCGGTCATGATAGAAACCGACCTTGGGCCAGCTCAGACAAACGAGCGGTTCGTGGGTATCTACAAATACAATACAGATAACTTTAATTGGGAGAGACTTTTCAAGACCACCAAACTCTCAGACGAACCCGGCGATCCGAGTATTGCTATCAACGTTCTTGGATACCAAGATGACCACCTGATAATCCGCAAACAAAACGTGGACTACTCACCCGGACCATGTTCAAGCAGATTGCTTCAAGAAGGAGTTACGTCCGAAGGTGTAATGCACATCTCGGATCTGCTATCACTCGATCTCAGCAATCCGTACGATGCATTCAGCGAGTTCACGCTTCCGGACTATGTTCGATCCGAAGAAGAGGCTATAATGGCGAAGTGTTTTGAGGACAACTTCTAGAATTACAAACCACCTCAAAAGAGGTGGTTTTGGTTTGATATTGACGCATTTCCGTGCAAATGATATAGTCTCGTTGTCCTAAAAGATAACCATTCGGGCAACTATCGCTAATGGTTACTGCAAAATTACATGGGCCATTAGCTCAGTTGGCTAGAGCACCTGCTTTGCAAGCAGGGGGTCAAGGGTTCGAATCCCTTATGGTCCACCACAAGATACTCACGAAAGTGAGTATTTTTTGTATACAAAAAACCGCGCCACAAGCGTGAACGCAGTTGAGCTTGCTCGCTATGGCGCGAGCGTTACCTTGGTGAATGAGATTGGAGTTCCGGGGATCCAGATCACGCTCCGTGCTTCGTCGAAGCACATCGGCATGCCTGACAACAGGAGCAAGTGTGCCTTTATGGTGAGTCCATTCACGCCTTCGAATACCGTGGCGTAGATCCCCAGAGTCGAGTGCCCTCCGCACGCTCCCTTGGTATCCACAGAACTCGAGGCCGTCGTCAAACTCGCGATCACCTCGGATCGACCAAACCGATCCCACTCCTCCACTCTGGCCGCGGATCGCCCCGACTGTGTCACCACCATCAAAGGGGCAACAGAATCTTGCGACGCGCACAACACGATCGTCACGTGCTGCCACGGTTCACTCGCCGCGAGCGGACTTGAGTCGAACCTGTCGTGGCACACGTCGAACGGGTTCGAGTAGTCGTCGTGGAGGTTGAACTCCACGGTCTGCCCGCCCTCGTGCGAGGTCTCATTCGGCCATATCACCGACCGCACGAGCAGCCCAGCAATGGCCACCAGACACCCGACGATCGCCGAAAAGAAAAACCAGTCCATCAGTCTCATGACTTCACCTCCTACCGCGTCATCGCGATACCGTCTGTTTATCACAAACAAAACCTTGCGTCAATGGTATAATGTTTGTATGCAAATTCAAAAGTCGGATGGGACAATCGAAAAATTCCAAGGTTCCAAACTTGAGCACGCGCTCAAGGTGTCTAAAGTCAGTCCTAGTGCTATCGGAGTAGTGCTTGATACCGTGCCGAAGATGATTCGTCCTGGAACTTCAACGCAAGAGATTCACGCTCGTGTTCTTAGTGTTCTTGATAAATACGATCCCACGGGCGCGGCGCGATTCAACCTCAAACATTCAATGCTACAACTTGGGCCCACAGGATTTCCATTCGAACACTACTTCGCGCGCTTGATGAACGAGTACGGTTGGACAACTAAGGTCGGTGTTACGCTCGAGGGAAAGTGTGTGAGTCACGAGGTTGATGTTTATGGAAAACGTGAAGGCTCGAAGGACCGTGCGGTAGAAGCGAAGTATCATAATCACCCCGGGAAAAAGACAGATGTAAAAACTGCACTCTATGTATACGCTCGGCATGAGGATCTCTCGGCGCGCGATCCAAACATTCGAGGTGTCCTCATCACAAATACACAGTTTACAAAGGACGCGATTACTTATGGTGAATGTATGGGGATGAAGATGAAGGGTTGGAGCTATCCGAAAGGTGAAGGGCTCGCCAAATATATTGAAGATAAAGAACTCTACCCTGTCACGACGCTCTCAAGAATTCCAAAACACGTAATCAGCAAACTCACGCACGATGGAATAGTACTCGCACGCGAGCTTGCTCATATGGACATTGGGGATGCGAAAAAATATGGGATGGGCGAAAAGCAACTCATGGAATATCAAGAAATCGTAAAACAACTATGCAAAAACTCACACGAATCTTAATAGCATCATTTGCACTCGCGCTACTCGTAGGAGTTTCTGCTTCGAGTACGAACGCGGCAGAAGCAAACGCAACACGATTTGTTGTAGATAACGAGATGGAGCTGAACCTCGACCTTCCGTTTGAGGAAATTGGTCAGTTGCTTCGAGTTGACCTTGGTAACGACGGTGTAGACGAGCTCGTTATTTCTTCTGGCTTCAACGAGGCTCCAACGATCGCCATATTGCGACTCGACGGTTCGCGCATAGATGAGTTCATTGCGTTTGCTCCGGATTACAAACGAGGAATAACTATAACCGTGGGTGATTACGATGGCGATGGAGAGATGAGCATTGTGGCGAGTACGATGCAGGGCGGAGGGCCTCACGTACGCGTGTTCAATGTGTTCGGTGAGCTCGAGGATCAGTTTTTCGCATATAATCAAGCGTTTACCGGCGGAGTAAATCTTGCGACCGCGGACATAGATGGTGATGGTATAGACGAGATTGTTACAGCGGCGGGGCTTGGGGGCGGTCCGCATGTGCGCGTAGTTCGACCAAGCGGTATGCTCGTAGCGGAGTTCTTTGCGTATGACGCGAGTGACAACGCGGGAGTATCTGTTACGCGAATTGACGAGAACGAGGACGGTAAGGACGAGCTCGTAGTCGCTCACTATGGACTTGGTAATCCAGAAGCAAGTGTCGTGCGCTTCGATGTGTTCAATATGGCATCAATCTCCGCACCGTTTTCACTATACGAAAACTATAACTACGGAGTCTCACTATTCCCAATCGACGATACAACGTTCGGCGTCTCTCCAAACGGGAACAAAAATCAAGATATAAAAATGTTTAACGCGAACGGAACACTTGTTTTAAATCGCGCGACATTCGAGCAGGAGTACACAGGGCGAGTTCACGTCGCTGCAAAAAATGTGGACAGCATCATCGCTACAAAGGCACGACCTGTTCTGTTCGAACGACTCGACAAACATATTCTTGTGAATCTCGATGAGCAAAGACTGTATGCGCTGGACAACGGAGTGATACAAAAAACATTTTTGATCTCTGCCGCTAAGTGGCCATTCAAAACTCCGACAGGAGAGTTCGACGTAATGAGAAAGCTTAGAATGCACGATTATCGCTGGTTTTATGGGGAAAATGACTCACGTAATTACGAATTGAATGACGTTGAATATAATCTTGAGTTCACTCGACACTACTACATACACTACGCTTACTGGCACAACAACTGGGGTCACCCAATGTCTCATGGTTGCGTGAACGCGCCGTATGAAGGAGTTGAGTGGTTGTACAACTGGTCGGAAGTTGGAACTCCGGTCGTCGTTATTTAAAAATTTGAAAAATAAAATTCGCGTTTTCTAAAATGCGATTTTTTATTTATCCACATATGTTGCAAAAAAACATTGTCATTCATTTTCGTTGCACGATATACTTACAACATCAAAAACGTTTTTAGTTTTTGTGCGCAAGGTCGAATTAAAATTAAAACGCGCATTCCATTTTCAAACATTTGTTTGGGGGAAAGAAAGGAGGTGAAATATTATGCCAGCAAAAAAGAAAGCCGTGAAAAAGCCCGCTAAACGCAAAGCTGCTCCAAAGCGAAAGGTCGCTCGAAAGCCTGCAAAGCGAAAAGCTGTTGCCAAGAAAAAAGTCGTAGCTAAAAAGCCCGCTAAACGCAAAGCTGCTCCTAAGCGAAAGGTCGCTAAGAAGCCCGCTAAACGTAAGGCTGCTCCTAAGCGTAAGGCCGCTGCAAAGCGAAAGCCTGCGAAAAAGAAAGTAGCTAGAAAGCCCGCTAAACGCAAAGCTGCTCCTAAGCGAAAGGTCGCTAAGAAGCCCGCAAAGCGAAAAGCCGCTAAACGCAAATAGTTCTGTCGCGCGACAGAGCAAAAACGCCCTCTAATGCTTGTGAGGGTGTTTTTGTTTGTATTCCCTCCATGCAATAAATCGCGCATCGCTACCGCAACAATCTCGATCAAAAAAAGCCTGTTATGTGCTGTGTTTATAAGGGCTTACGAGCTAATGGCCATATGGCACTAACTCGTAATTCTCTAAAATTATTACCTGCTTTATTAGGTCTTCTAAGAGTTGTTCTGGAATCAAAACATAATAGCGTAAAAGAAAAACGAGGCCTAAGCCCCGCTACCTTTACCACACAGCACCTCTTCTGCGAGCGCAACCTCCTCCGGCGTATTTACACCGATCCCCTGTTCTGGAGGGCATGTCACAGTTTGAATCTCATGACCTTGCTCCATCGCGATTGCGATCATGTCTGTGAGCAAAAACTCGTTCTTCCTATTATCGTCACTCAACTTCTCGATGTTCTCCCAAAGCCACGCTCCGTTAAAACAATACATGCCATTGTTTACCTCGAGCATCGCCTTCTCCTCATCGGTGCACATCTTAAACTCCCTTATAGCCTCCACACTTCCAGCCGAGTCTCGTAGTACGCGCCCAAAATGTGTATACACGACACGCCAACTATCGTAGTTCGGAAGCACGGTTGTCAACATGGTGATCTTTGCGTTTGTCGTCTCATGCTTCTGAACGATGTCTTGATAAATCTCTGATGTGTACAGAGCGTGATCACCATAACTGACGAGCACGGTATCAACACCATCCATAGCCTCGCGAGCAACCATTACAGCATGACCGGTACCCTTCTGCTCTTCCTGCATTATAACCTCTGCACGATCGCCCACATACTCGCGCATAACTTCTGGTTTGTAGCCAACAACGATTGCGGGCTTAGTATCGATCCCAGACTCCATCACCGAGTCCAACACATATTCAAGTATCGGTTTACCACACAATTCAACCAACGGTTTTGGAACATCGTCTCCCATCCGCCTCCCTCTTCCTCCTGCAAGTATCAAAATTCTTATACTCATATCTGATATTAATCAACTGACCCAGTTTATCATATTCACCAAGTATCGTCTTAAGAGAAAATGGGCTTGAAATGAAATGTGAGATGAGAGATGAGAGATGAGAAGGCTAGACTCCCACTGGAAAACCTCCCAGTACAAAAAACACGACCTTGCGGTCGTGTGCTTTGTCCTGGCGATGGCCTACTTTTGCGGCAAAGCCGCTATCATCGGCGCTGAAGAGCTTAACTTCTGTGTTCGGGATGGGAACAGGTGTTACATCTTCGCTTGAGACCACCAGGCGCACACGAACGACAAGTCGTTCATGTGAGTCCGACGGCCTCACGGTCCAAATATATCGGATTATACAATTGAAGTCAATATTTCGTCGATTTATATGCGCCATGAGTAAACTCATGTCACAAGCACTTGTCTGTGCGGTAGTAAAGCGATGACTTATTAGTACTCCTCGGCTAAACGTATTGCTACGCGTATACCTAGAGCCTATCAACGTCCTCGTCTCGAACGTGTCTATGATAATTAATCTTGAGAATAGCTTCGCGCTTATATGCTTTCAGCGCTTATCTAGGCCCGATGTAGCTACCCAGCAATGCCCTTGGCAGGACAACTGGTACACAAGAGATCGGTACATCTCGGTCCTCTCGTACTAGAGATGTGCTCTCTCAATTATCAACGCCCACAGCGGATAGGAGACCGAACTGTCTCACGACGTTCTGAACCCAGCTCGCGTGCCGCTTTAATAGGCGAACAGCCTAACCCTTGGGACCTTCTTCAGCCCCAGGATGCGACGAGCCGACATCGAGGTGCCAAACCCCTCCGTCGATGTGGACTCTTGGGAGGGATCAGCCTGTTATCCCCGGAGTAGCTTTTATCCGTTGAGCTTCCGCCGTCCTATATCGAACGGTCGGATCACTAACTTCTACTTTCGTAACTGCGCGACATGTGCGTCTTGCAGTAAAGCTGGCTTTTGCGTTTGCACTTTCCGCCCGATGTCCATCCGGGCTAAGCCAACCTTAGTAAACGCCTCCGTTACTCTTTGGGAGGCGACCGCCCCAGTCAAACTACCCACCAGCTAATGTCTCAAACACCAGATTCATGGCATTCGATTAGGATTCACAAAACACAAGGGTGGTATCTCACTGGCGCCTTGCGGCTCCCACCTATACTGAACATGTGAGTCATAAACCCAATAGCAAGCTGTAGTAAAGCTTCACGGGGTCTTTTCGTCCGGCTGCGGGAAAACGAGCATCTTCACTCGTACTGCAATTTCGCCGAGTACTTCCTTGAGACAGTTCTCAAATCGTTATGCCATTCGTGCGGGTCGGAACTCACCCGACAAGGAATTTCGCTACCTTAGGACGGTTATAGTTACCGCCGGCGTTCATCCGCGCTTCAGTCGAAAGCTTCACCCGAAGGCTAACCCTCTTCTTTAACGTTCGGACACTGGCCAGGCATCAGCCCCTATACTTCACCTTACGGTTTAGCAGAGACCTGTGTTTTTGGTAAACAGTCGCTTGAGATCTTTCGCTGCGGCTCTCCATCTCAACGATGGAAAGCAGGCCTTATCCCGAAGTTACGGCCGCTGTTTTGCCTAGTTCCTTAAGGAAGTTTCTCTCGTACACCTTAGTATGCTCAACCCAACCACCTGTGTCGGTTTGCGGTACGGGTATCTATATAATAATCTTAGAAGCTTTTCTAGGATCTCTTGCCTCTCCCCTTGTCCAATAAATTGGACTCGCGATCAGCCACGCTCTTGTGTGAAACGGATTTGCCTATTTCACGAGAACGACTGCCCAACGCCATAGCCATAGGGCGCGGGAGGTTTAAGAAACCGTCACTCCATCAGTCATATAGATAGTGCAGGAATATTAACCTGCTGTGCATCGGCTACGCCTTTCGGCCTCGTCTTAGCACCCGACTAACCCTGGGTCGATTTACGTTGCCCAGGAAACCTTGGTCTTTCGGTGAACGGGGTTCTCACCCGTTTTTTTGCTACTCATGCCAACATTCTCTCTTCCATACGCTCCACATTGGGTCACCCCTTGTGCTTCAACGCGAATGGAATGCTCTCCTACCGCTCACGTCGTTAAACGCGAGCCCTCAGCTTCGGTATATCACTTGAGCCCCGGTACATTTTCGGCGCAACGCAACTTGACCAGTGAGCTATTACGCTTTCTTTAAAGGATGGCTGCTTCTAAGCCAACCTCCTGGTTGTATAAGTCATGTCACCACCTTTTACACTTAGTGATAATTTAGGGACCTTAGCTTGAGATCTGGGCTGTTCCCCTTTTGACCGATGGAGCTTCGCCCCCATGGTCTAACTGGTGGGAATATCTGTGAGTATTCGGAGTTTGGCTGGGCCGGATACCCGAAGGCTCCAAACCCAATCAGTGCTCTACCCCCCACAGACTGTTAACCACCGCCAGTCCTAAAACTGTTTCGGAGAGAACCAGCTATTACCGAGTTCGATTGGAATTTCTCCGCTAACCTCAGGTCATCCAAACGTGTTGCACGACGTATTGGTTCGGTCCTCCACGGCTTGTTACGGCCGCTTCAACCTGCCCAAGGTTAGGTCACTCGGTTTCGGGTCGTGTAAACGTGACAAATTCGCGCTATTAACGCTCGCTTTCACTATGGCTCCGCTCTATCGAGCTTAACCTGCAACGTTTACACACTCGTTGGCTCATTCTTCAATAGGAACGCTATCACCGACACGATAAATCGTTCGGCTCTAACTCCCTGTAGGCATACGGTTTCAGATACTATTTCAATCCCCTCTCGGGGTACTTTTCAGCTTTCCCTCACGGTACTTGTTCACTATCGATCAATATGTGTATTTAGCCTTACCGCATAGTCGCGGTAGATTCCCACAGGATTTCACGTGTCCCGCGGTACTCAGGAATATCTTCATGGTAGTAAATACATTTCGAATACAGGACTATCACCTTCTTTGGTTCTTCTTTCCAGAAGATTTTCCTATATATTTACACTCCCATCGACGCCTATAAGGATGCGTCTAGAAGTATCCTACAACACCCCATGTGCAAGGGTCCTTACCTTTCAGTACTACTAGCAACCATCCGAAGACGATTGTTTTGCAATACCTTCACACATGAAGTTTGGGCTGTTCCCCGTTCGCTCGCCGCTACTAAGAGAATGGTCTGATGCATTGCATTGGAGTGACAAGTAAACTTGTCGGTTCCAATGCGAAGCATCAGTAATTGTTTTCTTTTCCACCAGGTACTGAGATGTTTCACTTCCCTGGGTGCCCGACGATTACCTATGTATTCAGCAATCGACAACGTGGCATTCCCCACGCTAGGTTTCCCTATTCGGAAATCTCCGGATCAAAGGTTGTTTGTTACCTCCCCGAAGCTTATCGCACACTACTACGTCCTTCATCGGCACATATTGTCAAGCCATCCACCGTATGCCCTTAGATGCTCTACTACCACACAGAGCAAAGCTCGTGCGCGTAGAATAGTAATCTCTATATATCATTGAAGAACGATATATAAAGACGTTTTCCATACATGTATTAAGGATAATACATGTAAAGACGAATTATGACTTCAATTGTAATGTCCGTGCTGATAACCACATAAGCACTCGCTCATTGGTGGCTCGAAATCAGCGGATGGATATTGATGATAGGGCCACGTAAAATGCACTTTGCATTTGTCTGGCATACATCAGTACCCATTTCTAGCTTCGAGCAAATAAAACAACGACTATTAAGTCGTGTCGGAGGATCCTATGTATCAGGATCGCGACGAATAGAGACCGAGCTGAGCTCCCTCTTCGCGTAAAGCTACGAAGGACAGGTCGATGAAGAAGATTCTATTATCGTCGAGTAACCGCTGGTATACGGCTCTCATTTGTGTAGCAGGATTGTACTATACCCCCTAAAAGCTGTCAAGGAAGCTAGGGTTAGGGGCATTTAAGCTCCTAGTTGCAGTTCATGATAGCTATCTTGGAAGATAAACAAGTCATAAAAACGAACAGCGCCCACATGAAGTTTCATGCGGGCGCTGAAGACGTTTTGGGCAAAGAGCTAAGGATCTAAGGGCTAAAGGCCCGAAGATTCAAAGACCAAAGCCCTAACTCGCGAGGACCGCCACCCAGCGCCGGCCGCCCCACTGGGAGTCGAGCCAGTCGCAGTGCCGGTACCACTGACCGACGTCCCAGTACAGGCCGCGAACGTACAGGCTGCCGTCGGGGCGGCGGTAGCGAGTCCCGGTGAAGTAGATGAACTGGGTTCGTCCCTGTTCATCTGTCTTCCAGCTCTCAGGGATGAGGTGCTGGTTGGCGTACAAGTGGTCCAGAACGCATGCGTTCTGGGCCGCCTTTCCCTCCAGCCCCTTCACCAAGTCGTTGCCCTCGATCGATCCGCCAGACTTCTGGCGGTCGGACTGGTAGAGCTCGATCTTGCTGAGATCGACCGGTCCGCACTTGTCGTGCTCATGCACGGTCAAGCCCGAGGGCTCGAACGGCTTGACGTCGGTGTCGACCAGCGTAGCGCTCCACGGGTTCTCCTTGCGGAGGAACAGCTTGAAGGCGCTGAACCACTCCTCGCCACCAGCTCCTGCGAGCTTGGCTTCGAGGTCGTTCCGCGACCTCTGAACTTCTTCCAACTTCAGTTTTCCGAGCATGCCATTGGCCATGGTCAGTCTCCTTTGCCTGCCGCCAGCACCCGAGCCCAATACCACATTGAGGTCAGTTGCCAGCTTGTTTAAAGCAGCGCAATAAGGCCAAATATAGCCTCAGAACGCTGATTTCAACTTGGCTAACATACTATAAAATCGCGGTTTTGTCAAGTCTGTTAGGTGGCAATTGGGCTAGTGTTGGCTTGTTTAGACGCGATGAATCGGCGTCTCTACGAGTATCACTTGATATTTAAAACGCACCTTTTTCAGGTGCGTTTTTCTTACAAGACAATCTCGATCTCCTTAAAGTCGTCAGGCAACGATTCCCCCGGCTCTGAATCTCGATCGTCGATTAAGTCTAGCAACAACGGCAATTCCTTAGCCTCAACGAAATGTTTCCCCTCATCGAGTGCAAACAACTGCGCCTGCAACTCTTTCTCGTACTTCAACGCGTGATCAAACGGGACCACGTTGTCATCCTTTGCGTGAACCACGGCGAATCCCTGCCCTTTCCACATTACCGTATCAAAATCGACTGGAGGATTAAAGAAACTTTCAAACTTCTCTGCGCCAACATGATAGATCGGCGAGACGAGTATCACAGACTTCGGTGTGCCTGACATATCGGCCTCTTCCAAGTAGTGTAGCAACGCGACGCATCCCAACGAGTGCGCGATGAAGATTGTGTCCCCCTCCGGATATTTGATCGAATCATCGATAGCCTTCACCCACTCCTGACAATTCGGTTCCTCGGGGTTTGGAAGCTTGGGCGCAATAACTTCATGCCCACGCTTTGTGAGCTCGTCGCGCAACCACGGCCAAAAGTTGTGCTCCGGTGAGGCTTTGTAGCCGTGTACGAGTACAATTCGCATATTTATAGAAGAGCTTCAGGGGTCGCAGGGGCAACAGGGGCCCTGGATCTGTGACTGAATAAAACCACTGAATTAATATAAGAGCGAAAGTGCTCAAAATAGGTGAGATTTCGTCGCGCGATTGAGACTCACAGCGAGCCATACTAAAGGTATGGTGAGCGAGAATCGAAAGCTCGCGGCGAAAGATCGCCTATTTTGAGTGCTTTCGCTGGTGCCGAAGAGAGGACTCGAACCTCCACGCCCGAAGGCACTAGTTCCTAAGACTAGCGTGTATACCAATTTCACCACTTCGGCACTTTTTCGAGCTCGTAATTAACAAGCTCGTCGACCACGAATATAGCATGCCAGATATGCAAAGTCAATGCGGTCAATACAAAACCCACTTTTCCACAGGGGAGAGTTGACGCGAGGTTGAGTCGATGCTTTAATAGAAGCAACCTGGTGAAGTTACTCTCTTCCAAACTCTGGGTGGCAACAATTTACCTCCCCTTAACTTGTTTCTTTGAAATAAGCGGGGAGGTTTTTGTATCTCATGGGCCCGTGGAGGTAATGGTAACCTCACCAGGTCTGCCACCCGGAGATGCGGGTTCGATTCCCGCCGGGTCCATGAGGGTTGAACCCTATCTATCGCGAGGAAAAGGTTTAACAAATTATCCGAACCCCACCGGGTAATCGATTATTATTAACGCAAACAAATATATGCGTACATCGATTGTCCTATCTTTACTCAGCTTAATGTTCATGTTGCCTTTGGCATCTAATGCTGCCACCGTCGATACCGACAACTGGCGTATTAACGTGAATGAAAACGGTGGACAGCTCCAGTTCACTATCGAGCCTTTAACAAGCTCGAGCGCGGTCCTTGATATTGAGGTCGACGCGCCAGACACAGACCAAGAACAGACTGTCACCGACCCTATCGCGGATCCAGAAGCCGCGGCCGAAGACTCAGACGTTGCGCCAATACTACAACCCGGACAGCCAGACAGTATTCTGATCAACGAGTTTGTAAGCGATCCTGTCACTGGCGACGAGGAGTGGGTCGAGCTTTATAATCCAGGACCCAATGACGTTAATCTGATTGACTGGGCGATTGTTGAAGGCTCGGGTAGGCGAACGACGCTATCGGACTACCTTCTGGCCGGCGAGTATCTAGTTATCATGTCTCCTAAGGGCTCACTCAACAATGGAGGTGACCTAATCGAGCTTGAGGATTCATTTGGCAACACAATCAACTCGATTGCATACGGTACGTGGGACGGCGCAACTGCACCAACTACAACCGACCCAAATTCTGTAGGTCGAATTCCGGGCGATGCGGACACTTTTGAAGTCATGGAGCCGACACTTGGAGCAGCCAACGAGTTTGAGCCCGAGTTTGAGATCGCATTAGTTAATCCGGACGACACAGCGACGGATAATGGTGCGAGTTCGGACACAACAACAGACACAACTACTAATACAAATGGCCAAACTACAACAACTGACACAACAACGAGCTCAAACACTGCGTGCGAAACGGCAACAGACGATGGTGGAACGAGCTCGACAACATCAGACTCAGCCTCAGGTGACGAAGCGGTATTCGTGGACCTTGCAAACATTCGCACACTTCCTCTTGAAACAATCGTCGTAACAGAAGGCGTAGTTTCGTCAGAGCCGGGCGTGCTTGGTAAGCAGGTATTTTACCTAGCGGGATCCGGTGTTCAGGTGTACCTAAATAGCGCCGAGTTTCCAACGCTTAATCGCGGTATGCGAGTTCGCGTTACTGGCGAGCTACGGGAAGCGTCTGGCGAGTTGAGAGTAAAGTTGGACGATGCCACAGACATCGAGATCTTGAGTATCGAAGACGCGCCCGCACCGCACGACATGACAACAGCGGAGGTTGGTGAGGCTACGGAAGGCTGGCTTGTACGTGTAACCGGCATGGTTGCGGAGCGCACGAGCTCGTCGTTCATGCTCGAGGATAACGAGGGGCAAGCTCGTGTGTTTATTAAGTCAACAACAGGGATAGCAAACACCGTTGCAGTTGGTGACGAGGTTACAGTTACTGGAATCGTGAGTCAGACAAGCTCTGGATACCGACTACTACCGCGGACACAAGACGACATCTTGCCGCGCACAGAAACAGTCGGCGACGGACAAAGCATCGTCGCGCTCGGGCTCACAAAGTCTGGCTCGGGGACATTCGGAGGATGGGTTCTCTCGTCACTCGTAGCGCTCGCGCTCGTTTCTATGGGAGGAGCGTACGCGATGAAGAAGAAAAACGTTTGGAATAAGAAACCACTAACAGCATAATATGAGTGACTACAAAAAAGAGCCAAAAGTACCGTTCAAAAGTGCAAATGACGTTAAGGCCGACTTTGACGCAAAGGTGATCGAACTTAATATAGAGCCCGGCACTTCGGAGATATTGCTTAGCTTCCTGCTCGAAGAGAACCGCATGAGTTGGATTCGCGGGAAGGAGTATGGGTGGAAGAAGGCGTGGGATTGGAAGAGGAAACAGCAGGAGCAGACGGCTTAAATATGCCACAAGAATTCTGCACCGCACCCTACGTAGGCGGGAGTACATCGAGCACCTCCCCCTGCGAAAGGGGGAATAAATCCAGTGCTTCCCCCTGCGTAGGGGGGAATGTATCAAGTGCCTCCCCCTTTGTAGGGGGAGTAAGAGGGGGTAAACCAGACGCCATGCACGACGACGATCATGAACACAATCGACGTTCCGAGCTGGAGCTTCGTAGGTATCTGAGAAGGAATATGACACGAGCCGAAACAAAGCTCTGGTCATTGATCAGAAGAAAACAGCTAGGAATTAAGTTCCGTCGCCAGCATAGCGTCGGACCATATGTGCTCGACTTCTATGCGCCATCGCTTAGGCTCGCAATCGAGGTAGATGGTGATACTCACTTTCATCCCGAGGCGTTCATGCGCGATATAGTTCGTCAGAACTGGATTGAAGAAGCCGATATCGACTTCATGCGATTCACTGACGAAGAAGTGCTGGAGGATCCGGAGATGGTGATTGAAGCTATCAATAAGTTCGTGGATGTTTTGCTTGTTGATGAGTTGCTTGATGACTAGATTCTAGAATTCCTCCCCATACCCCTCCTTCAAAGGAGGGGGTTGCCGCCAGGTGCGTCCCTTCTCTGGGGGAGAGGGGAGAACAGGTCGCCCTGCGTAGCAGGAGGAAACAAGTGCCTCCCCTAGCTTGCCCTGCGTAGCCTTTCGCGAAGAAGGGTGTAGGGGGAGTAAGAGGGGGTAGACCAGAGACTAGCCACAGCAAACCAACAAAAACCCCAGGCACACGCCCGGGGTTTTTCTTGTTACTAGTCCACCAGCCCCTCGTGCAACAGCCTTGCACGTGACCGCGACAAGTTCCATGCTTGCCAGCTGTCGTCGTATTCATAATTCTTGATCCAGTTGTCGTATCGTCGACCCCTGTCTAGAGCAATATCAACAACTCTTTTTTCAGCGACAGCTGTACTCACTTCGGCTGATGCCGCTTCAAATTCAGTCGATTCAACTCCATGGTCTCTGCGAGCAACATTGCTGTTCTCGTGCAATACCTTTAATCGCGCGTCTAACTCGTTTCTTTGAGACTGGAGATCTCGAGTCTCTTCAACAGTTAGAACATAAGCATCTGACTGCAAATGCTCCGCCAAAATCGGCATCGCATCGTCTGAAAGTTTCAACAATGTGTAGTAATCTATCCCGACGCCCTCGTCACCGCGCTCAATATTATGCTTCGCAATAAATGCATCCGGATTCAACAGGTTGAGCCCTATCAACGCTATTGCAAACGTGAACACAACGCTGTGCAATATCGTATTGTTTCTTATTTTTGTAATAAGCCCCAGAAACATTATTCCAAGAACAACAGCGATCACAATCAACGAGTAGTGTGACATGAGTCGGTCACTCGTAAACCCGAACGCATTCTCATACAGGCTCAACCGTGTCCATGATGACCACAGAACTCCGAGCGTTAACACCATCAACGAACCGTTTAGCACCTTGTTTGTAATCTCGTGCTTCTCTGATTTGATCATTCTCATGGTCCATGTTATTGCTACTACAATCAACGCGACAACTAGCAACTGTCCGAATCCTCGTCGTGCGTACACTGCATACGTAAGCCCGAGCGACTCAAAGCTCGCTTCCCCGCCGAACAAGTAAACTGCCTGTATCGCCAGGAACGCAACGAACACTAGGTTCGCTGCTCCAAGTGCGATGGCCGCTTCAACTCCGTAATCTTTCTTCTGTCGCATCGGCTTAATCTCTCGCGCCTCTGGCCGCTTCCAAAAAGCTGGAGCGAGTCCCACGAGGAACACGAACGACATGATAACGATCACAATAAGGTCATCGAGCAAGTCCATAATGTCTTCAATGTGAAGAGCGCGCGCCAAAAGTTCTCGCACAACTTCGTCTGCCGCTATGAAGAGCCCGCCGAATACCACAACAGTTACAAGCCCAAGCACGACTCCGCGAATAACGCGTGACGAGACTCCCGTTCGTCGCTTCAACGCCTTCAATATACTCATGCGGTCAAACACTCCTGCCAAAACATCGACGATTGGGAATCCTACAAAGTCCCAGATCTTGAATCTTCGAATCTTCGCGCCATACATACTCGCAACGAGCATGAGGAACAGATACGTCATTGCTACCACGTTTAATCCGATCAGAAAAATGCTGGCTCTGATTGCAAAAAACAATGAGAAAACCATTATCAATCCTGCGAGCGTAATCTCGAACCAACTTAAGTGCCTATGCGTGTTGCGATCCAACACCGCGATGACTCCAAATAAGATAACTGCGAATAACGGTACTACGATTCCGAATGCGTGCCCTAGGAAAAATACGTCCCAGACAATTCCAAGCGCCAAAGCCACAAGCGCCAATACTGCAGGCTTGATCATCTTCGCAACTGGAGATTGATTAGTGTCCATTAGGTTCATATATGATGTTTAATTATACTTAAGCCATCTCGACCCGGCTCACCGCAAAGGGCGGGATCGACCTTATGGAGAGGCCGATGCTATAACCTGTCATCTCGACCTTGTGGAGAGATCTTGACCTATTCACTCAAGTGCAGCGCACTCGAGTCTATGACTAGATTATATAGGTCAAGATCCCAGGCGGAGCCAGGTCAGGCTTCGCATTGATTTCGACTGCCGCTCAAGATGACATGTATGAACTATTCTGATGCTCCTCAGTCTGTCTATGACCGTAAACCCTCCCTGTCATCCTGAGCTTGCCGAAGGACCTTCGCCGATCCAATCTAGATCGTGCCATCCGACAAAGATCTTTCGACTGCCGCTCAAGATGACAAATGTGAATGACCTATAAACCCTTCGACAATCTCAGGATCTGCGACTGCCACTCAAGATTGCAAGTGGCGCGGGTTATACTAGACGTTTAAGCAAAGTGTCAATGTCCAGCTCCTCAATCTCTCCAGTGGCGCGCGGTCGCAATTCTACGACTCCTTCCTCCGCTTTTCGGCCAACTGTTACGCGATACGGCATACCAAGTAGGTCTGCATCCTTGAATTTTGCTCCTGGACCTTTATCTCGATCGTCCATCAGTACTTCGACTCCAGCTTTCTCGAGCTCGTCGTAAATCTGCACCGCAAGTTTCTGCTGTACCTCGTCATTCCAGTTCACAGGAATCACGTGCACCTTAAACGGCGCAACCGACTCCGGCCAAATGATCCCGTTTTCATCGTTGTGAATTTCCACGATCGATCCCATTACGCGCGACGGACCAATTCCGTAGCATCCCATTAGCACATCGATCATCTTTCCATCCGCTCCCTGCACTCTAAAGTCAAAAGCGTCGGTAAACTTTGTCTTCAACGGAAAAATGTTTCCAACTTCGATAGCTTTATTTACCTTCACCTTACCCTTTCCACATTCCGGACAATCATCGCCCTCTTTAACAAAGACGATTTCCTTGTTCTCAGCAAAACCACATTCGCAGTGAAAAATCAGATCCTCACCAGACTCTGTAAACACCTGAAACTCATGACTGTACTTCGAGAATACACCGCCATCGGCTTTGACGAGCTTTGCGTCGAGTCCGCACCTCTGGAAAATGTTGAGATATGCTTCTTTCGAGCGCTCGTAATAAGCATCAAAGTCTTCCGTTGTGAGATGAAAGCTGTAAAGATCTTTCATGGAGAACTCACGCCCTCGAAGCAACCCCGACTTTGCGCGCGGTTCGTTTCTGAACTTATCTTGAATCTGATAAACGGCAACTGGGAAGTCCTTGTAAGACGTAACGAGCTCTTTTACGAGCGGAGTCACAATCTCCTCGCCAGTCGAACTCAACGCCAAGTCCTTGTCCCCCGCTCCCTTGAGCTTGAACAAAATATCATCCATCACATCCCACCTATTAGTCTTATCGTAGTTCTCCTTTGGATGAAGCGCCGGCATCAGAATCTCCTGCCCGTCAATAGCGTTCATCTCCTCACGAACAATATTTTGCACCTTCTTAAGCACACGAAGCCCCAACGGCAAGTACGTGTACACGCCAGACATCACCTGATTAACAAATCCGCCCTGCTGTAACAACCGAGCATTCGCAGAATCCGCGTCCGCTGGGATGTTTTTATTGGTTTTACCAAACAATTTCGAATAATACATAATTTCTTATTTATCTATATTTACACTCAAATCTAATATTTCTATACCCCCAAGGGAGAAAGATGCGCGAAATGAATATAAAAAAATGTGTTATCAGTCCAACTCATATCGCCCTCATAGTAGCCAAAAAGCGCGGTTTAGTCTAGAAAAACCGAATTGGTACCTGGTACCTGGGGACAGATCCATCGATTCTAGTACCTGGTACCAGGCACCAGAATTCGCAAACAAAAAACTCGACGCAGTGTCGAGATCTTTGAGTGGAGCGGGAAACGAGGTTCGAACTCGCGACCTCTTCCTTGGCAAGGAAGCGCTCTACCACTGAGCTATTCCCGCAACAAGAGCAATGTTACCGAAACGCGATGGATTTGTCTACATAAGCCATGGATGAGACAGCGAAGCTCTCTCGACAAACCAGTATTTCCCTGCTATATTAGCCTGAGCGCAGAAAAATGGATGAGCTTTGCGTGAAGGCCCGAGGAGCGAAGTAAGTCGTACCCAAGTACGACGTCGAGCACCGGAGGGCCTGAACGCAAAGATCGCCATTTTTCAAGCGAAGATGCCGCGGTGATGGAATGGTAGACATAGGGGACTTAAAATCCCCGGGCCTTAGGCCGTGCGGGTTCAATTCCCGCCCGCGGTACCAAAAGAATATCGAGTCAGCTCGGTGTTTTTTTATTGCTCTTATAAAAACTAATAACGAACAAGTCCCGCATCTAGGTAGATGCGGGACTTGAGTACGTGTGGCGCGTGATCAGAGACCCAGCGCCCAAAAGAACATGTCTCTAACTCTTGAAGACCGCAGCGCAGGTCCGGCTCTCGTACTCGCTATTGAGTGACAAGAGAATGTCGTGCCACTCCATGCTGTCGTAACTCCAGTACAGGGACCGGACGTACAGACTGCCGTTGGCGTCGCGGTAGACTGTCCCCAAGAACCAGACTCTTCGAAGTCGCCGTTGCTCGTTCAACTTCCAGGACTCGGGAATGAGGTCGGGGTTGGCGAGCAGATGATCCAGAACGCAAGCGTTCAGAACCGGCTGACCCTCCAACTTCTTCCTCAGGTCATGCCCAGAGAATGAATCGCCTCTCTGAGCGTCATCCAGGTACATCATGATCTTCGACGGATCGAACTCGAGCATCCCACCCTTGCGATGCTCGACCACGGTCAGACCTTCCGGAACAAAGGGCTCGGCGTCACAGTCGATCAGCCGATTTGTAGATGCCCGAGTCGTCACGAGTCCCCCTTCAATGGACACCGCGGCATGATGCATGGAATCGAACCTGCTATGGACCCCCTTCTCCCCCTTGACCCAGCCAGACTCAGACCCGGCCAGCCAACGCACTGTCAGGCAACTGTCCACGGAATCATGGTAGATCGTCCCCCAGAAGTAAATGAGCCGATGATTGCCATTCTCATCACGCATCCATTCCTTGGGGATAAGGTCGGGGTTGGCGAGCAGATAGTCCAGAACACAAGCGTTCAGAACCGGCTGACCCTCCAACTTCTTCCTCAGGTCATGCCCAGAGATCCCTCCCAAATGCTGGGAGTCATACATCTGAAGCATGATCTGCTCCGGATCGAACTCGCGCTGCCCACCCTCGCGGTGTCTGACAACGCTGTATCCATCAGGAACGAACGGCTCGGCGTCACAGTCGATCAGCCGATTTGTAGGTATCGTAGTCATCACTGTCCTCCATTTCCAGTACGGCCGCTGAGCGGCTTGAGAATCATGTTGCGACCATTGATGATAAGCAGCGAACCTTCGGTGTTTCCATGCAGTACATCTTGCGCGGGCATGGGCATGCCGTTGTCCATGAGCAGGGCCACTGGCAGATTCTGCACGACGGGTTCATGCGTTACCAGAATTACCGTTTCCGTCGTCTGCCTCAGAATGAGCGCTCGATGTTCCTCGTCATCACGATCCGCCAACTCATTCACGATAACGTAGTCAACCTCCAGCAATCTTCCGATCACTGCCGCAGTTTCACGGGCTTTGCCACCACGGGATGTGAGCAGCGAGATACTTGTGCCACCCACATATCGCTTCAGCTGCTCCGTAAGAGCCTCCACTAGCCCTTGAGTTCCATCAGTTCCATCACCTCCGAGATTGTGGTAATCGCGACCCCAGTCGCCATGTCGCACAATCGCGATGTTCTTAAGCATAACCTTGTAAACTCCACTTCTTTGCCAAGGATCTCTATTGATCTTGACGAGCTAATATACAACATTTTTCGCCAAACGTCAATCATTCCGACGGTTTACATAAATTGAGCTAGATTATACCTATTTTACGGGATTATATTGATATATTTTGTTGTAGATTTTTTCGACGTTCTGTGGTATGATCATCTTGTATGAATATAGAATCCAACCTAATACAGCTAGGACTCAATGAAAAAGAGGCTAAAACATACCTTGCGGCTTTAGAATTGGGCAGTTCTTCCATTAGTGACATTGCCCACAAAACCGGGCTAAATCGTGTAACAACCTATACTGTTATAGATTCCCTTAAAGAAAAGGGGTTAATCTCTACAATTACCAAGGTAAAGAAGAAATTTTATATCGCTGCAGAGCCAGACGCGCTTGAACGGCTGGTTAAATCAAAAGAAAAGATAGTTGAGCAATTAATGCCCCATTTGATGGGCCTAAGCAACTTGACGAAAAAGAAACCAAACATTCTATTCTATGAGGGAGAACAAGGAATGGTTAGCCTTTATCAAAAAACTCTCGAGGCTAAAGGCGACTTACTGACATTTGGCGATGAAAGCCACTTTTACGAACTCGTGCTAGAGAAGTACTTCCCCGACTATCGTGTCCAGCGCAAAGAAAAAGCCATCAAAGCCAAGATGATCATCCCAGATACCGAGCAGGGTCGAATAACTCAAGAGACAGACCGCGTCGGCTTCCGAGAAACAAAGTTGATCCCACCCGAGAAGTACAAGTTCTCTGTATATTTTCTTCTCTACAACAATTCAACGATAATCATATCTCCAAACGACTTAACTGGACTGTATATTGAAAGTAAAGACATCACCGAGACCCTCAAATCATTCCACGAATTGCTGTGGGGGTATCTTGAGTAGATATTTGCTATACTACACCCAACATTAATAATCCCTTTTTCTTATGTCAGAGCCAATCCATGGAGGATGTTCGTGTGAGACGTGTGGCGATGGTTGTGCTGAGTGTATGAACTGTCGACCAGAGATGGCGGTTTGTCATTGTGGCGCGGAGTTGATCGCGAATTGCGGAACCTGTACCAAACTTAAGAGCGAGTGTAGCTGTAGCGAGTAGTATGAGTGCGCTGCCAGCAAACCCATTTGCAATGGCAGATGAAACTGTCGAGAGTCCCACTACGCTCGAAGAGCTACGAGGGACAGACGAGCCCCGCGTTATTGAAGCGTCTATCCAAGAGGAAGATGCGGTTATAGACGTTGGGCTTCGACCTCAGACGTTGGAGGAGTTCATTGGCCAGGATAAGTTGAAGGAAAACCTTCAGATTTTTATTGATGCGTCAAAACAACGAGGCGACGTGCTAGACCACGTGCTTCTTTACGGCAACCCGGGACTCGGCAAGACTACGCTCGCGCATATCATTGCAAACGAAGCCGGGCGAAAGATTAAGATCACCTCAGGGCCAGCGCTCGAACGCGTTGGCGACCTTGCGGCGATACTGACGAACTTGCAGGAGGGCGACGTTTTGTTTATCGACGAGATTCACAGGATGAACAAAGCCATCGAAGAGGTGCTCTACCCCGCGATGGAAGACTGTGCGCTCGACCTTGTAGTCGGCAAAGGTCCGACTGCTCGCACCATCCGGCTCGCGCTCGAAAAATTCACGATCATCGGAGCGACGACTCGAGTGAGCCTCCTCTCTTCCCCGCTTCGAGACCGCTTCGGCGCTGTTCACAACCTTACGTACTACTCGCCAAGCGACATGAAGAAGATTGTTAGTCGCTCAGCTGGTATACTATGCGTGGAGATTGATGACGCGTCCACAGAAAGCATCGCCAACCGTTGTCGGCGAACACCGCGCATCGCAAACAGGCTTCTGAAGCGAGTTCGAGACTACGCGCAAGTGAAGCACGAAGGACGGATCGAAAATCAGATCGCCTCCGACGCACTCGACGCACTCGAGATAGACGAGCATGGCATGGACGCAGTGGACCGCGACCTGCTCCGAGCAATCATCGAGACTTTTGAAGGCGGCCCAGTAGGACTCAACGCCCTGGCGGCCGCAACCGCGCAAGAAGAAAAGACAATCGAAGACGTCTACGAACCGTTCCTCCTCCAACTAGGCTTCCTAAATCGAACCCCCCGAGGCCGCACCGCTACTAGTAAGGCGTACGAGTATCTGGGGCTTGAACAGAAGAAATAGCGAGTAGCATAAGTCACAACACATCACCTGTCATTCTGAGCCTGCCGAAGAATCTCACTAGGAGGCGTAACTCGAGTCATGCCGCTAGTGAGATCCTTCGGCTTCACAGGGTTCCGCTCAGGATGACAAAATAATAAAACCACACTTTCATGCTCCCAATCTCCACACTCCTAATCGTCTTCCTAGCATACATGCTCCTAGTTTTGGTTTTCACGTTTTTCAACGTGTACCACATGCTGAGCTTTGGTGATGCGAGCATGAAAACTGTCATCATCACAATCATGTATCTAGTAGCCGTGATACTAATGCTTGGGTGGTCTGCTATTTTGATAGCGGGAGCCGATTGGTCAACATCCGTTTCAATCATCCCGAGTTTTCCATTTTAATCGCATATGTTAGACACACAAAACCTACCGAATTGTGCGCCGGGAGAAAAAACAGTCTTGTTTTTGCGACGACACTGGATTGAACTCGTAAAACTGTTCTTGGCAACATTTCTCGCAGCACTTGCGCCACCAATACTACGCGTGATGTTCGAATACGTTGCTCCCAGCATCTTAAACACGCCAATCACAGATGCTGTTACCGCAGTCTTTCTATCAATCTACTACCTAACGGTCCTAACATTCTTTTTCCAAGAGTTTATAGACTACTACTTGGACACGTGGATTGTAACAACGGAGCGCATTATCAACATTGAACAGAAAGGACTGTTCAAACGCGTTGCATCAGAAACACACGTTGGTCTTATTCAAGATTCCTCTGCAGAAATCAAAGGCATGATTCGCACGTTTCTAGATTACGGCGACGTACACGTACAAACCGCGGGAGAAGCAAAACGATTTCACTTTAAAAGCGTCCCCCACCCCGAGCGCATCCGAAATACAATCCTAAAACTCGCAGAACGAGACCGGATACGCGAAGATCACCAAGCACCGAGTCACATTATCGAGTAAAAAAATTATCCCACATAGCTCATCGAGCGACGTGGGATTTTTTTATACTGTCAAAAGTTCTATCGCCTTCTCACGATCGATCGCCCACAAGAACGTCGACAACCGTGGTCCAGTATCTTTCCCGATCAACAACTGATACACATCCTTGAAGAACGCTCGTTGCGCTAGTTTGCGTGTGTCCTCGTCCATGTCGTCGTTCTTTGGAATGTCGTACATCAACCGCTCAAGCTCTGGGATATCGTCGAGCCCGCTCTCGAGTACTTCGACTAGCTTTGCGACGTGTGCTTTTCGAGTCTCATCCATGCTCGCCACATGCTCGTCGTTGCGAGCTTGAAGCAACGCCACCATCTCCTCACGATTGTACTTCTCAAGATACGCTTTCGCTTTCGGTAAACGAGACTTGACCGACTCGCGATCGTAATCCATGTCCAACCCGCCAAGCATATGCATAACCTTGTCCACGTCCCACTGCACAATCTGCCCAAGCGCGATTGCATGCCTGAACGGAATCGGTTTCTCTGGCAACTTGTCTGCGCCAGACATTACGAGTGACGCCGTCAGATCCTCGGAAGCCTCACCAGATCGCATCTGCTCCAACGCACGATCCATCTCCGCGTATTGTCGAATTACCTCAGAGTCAAACGCAAGGTCGAATCGTTGGTTAGGTTGCTTTCGATAGTAGAGCCACATCAACAACGGAATCTCATACAACTCCATCAAGCTTCCAGGCGTTACCGAGTTCCCTTTTGATCCAGACATCTTCGCACCGAGTCCTCGGATTCCAATGAACTCGTACATGTAAAACATCGGCGCTTTTCCACCGTACACCTCTTTACAAATCGCCGAGCTTACGTCGTAAGAACCGTTTGGCGAACCGTGGCCTTTCCCTGCAGGCTCAAAGTGAACACCATAATACGCCCATCGCATCGCCCAGTCAGTTTTCCACGCGAGCTTCACTATATGGTCCTTTGTGATATCGATAGTTTCTTCTTTCTCTGTGTCTTTGCACCTGTACGTGACCGTTTTATCGCCGTCGTAATTCAAGATCTCAGTGTTATCCTTGCCAGTGAAGCTTGAGAATATTGCAATCGGATAATAGCTCTTTATGTATTCCTCTTCATGGATCTCGTTAGCGACCTTAGACTTGTCCGACATGTTACGAAGCAAAATCTTGGCGATCTTTTCTCGATTCTGCATCGCAATAATGATCTGCTCATCAAACCTCCCTGCCTGATATTCCTTGTGAGCATAAACGTACTCAAGGTCGAGTCCAAACTCTTTCATCGACGCTTCAAAAACTTTCTCGTTATGCTCAGTCCACGATCCGTACTCCCCAGTTGGGTCTGGTAGCGCAAAAAGTGGCTTACCAATGTAATCCAAGTACGACTCATCGATTCCCTCGGGAACTTTTCGAAATCGATCGTAATCATCGAACACAAAAACGAACTTCGCTTTCTTCCCCATGTCCTCCAAAGCCATCTTCACGGCGTAAGAAGTCACGATGTCTCTAAAATTTCCGTAGTGGATTGCTCCAGACGGACTGATGCCAGCAGACACTGTGTACACGGCCTCGTCCGGAAAGTTCTTAACAACCTCCTCGGCAAGCGCCCGTCCCCAGTGTGCGGTGGTTGCGTTTAATACTGATCTATCTATTCTCATATTGGAAAAGGTTAACATTGCGGGGGTTAAAGGGCAATAGCCCATCTGTCATCTTGAGCGGTAGTCGAAATCAATGCGGAGCCTGACCCGGCTCCGCCTGGGATCTTGACCTATCTAATCATGTCGTAAGCTCAGGTAAGGTCACAACTCGAGCATATAGGTCAAGATCTCTCCGCAAGGTCGAGATGACTAATGTGTAGCAGGCTTCTTACGAGATCCTGCGGCGACATCAAGATCACCAGAGTTCCACGAATGATTCTGCCAAGCCCAATTGCTCAATAACATAACGTTATCAAAACTCTCCCCCCTCGATTCCGATCCAAACACCACCACTATAAGCTCACGAGCTTCATCGTCTTTCGATGGCCGCAACATCTCAACCACATTCCACTTGGACTCATGTAGATATCCGGTCTTCCCAGCCATCACCCACACGTCATCGTACTGCGGTTTGTATAGCATCCAATTCGTGGTCGTGATATCACGATCTGTTCCGTCCGATCCTGTGATCGCCATGCGCACTGTCTGTGTTGCCGCGCGTACCTTATCGTTATCTCCAAATACACGACGTGCAAGCTCGGCTACTTCGCGCGCTGTCGATGTGTTACCGAGCTCGATCCCAGTTGGGTCAACGAGTTTGGTGTGTCGTAGTCCGAGCATGCGTACGCGGTCGTTCATGAAGCCGATGTAAGACTCGCGAGCGAGGCCGACAGATCTAGAGATTGCGTTCGCGGCATTGTTCGCAGAGCCGACGAGCGTTGCATGAAGCAAGTCGTCGAGCTTGAACTGAGTTCCGTCATCAACGTACAAACGTGCGCCACCAACATTATCCTCATCACGCACATCCCACTGTCGATCAAAGTCATTCGTCATCCTAGTCATCACGTCACTCGTCACGAGCTTGGTGATACTCGCAATCGGCCACTCCTTCCCTGCCTGATGAGCACCGAGAATCTTTCCCGAGTTCTTGTCGACCACAATCCAAGCTACCGCATCGATCACCGGTTGCTCAACATTGGCGCGGACTGGTGGTTCAACGACTGGCGTGTAACTTACGAGTTCATCCATCGTCTGCCAACCATATTGCTTCGCCCAATCCTCAAAGTTAATCAAAAACCCCGCCGCCGAGTCCGGAACCGCATCGCCATTCAAGTCGAACGCAGCCTGCAGATCAGTCCGCATATCGTAAACACGCTGAAGACGATCCGGCATCGCGAAGGCGGTACTCGGGATGAGCAGGAATAGGGCCACTAAAGTTATTAGAAATTTGTTCATCTGTAGAACTCACTAACGAGTTTAAAATTTACCATCCAACTTGATCCGCTTCTTTGCTAAAGCCCCCTCAAACAAACGATAGCTTTTCCTTTTCTCTGGTTTGTATATGGCCGGCATTGCAATTAACCTCCCACATTTTTTACAATCTATCACTTTTAAATCTTTGATCGACTTCGATTGAAGCCCGTGATATTTCGCGGGCTCATGAATTCGATCCAAATATAGTCTAAGCAACGGCCCTGGCCCATCTTTCTGATAATGAAAGAACTTATCTCCACACTTAGCACATGAGAGCTCAAGCATCTGAGCCTTCCCTCCTCGAGCCTCCCTCTCTTTGTCAGACTTGAATTGTTTCTTCATAGAACAACAGTATACCAAATACACTCAAACAAATCTCATGAAGACAAAAACCCACGGCCGTGAGTATTTTCTTCATGGCGATGTCGAAATGTCGAAAACGTTAACAAAAAAGACCCAAGCAATCGCCCAGGTCTCTTACCACCGTTTCACCAAATCTACTCCTGTATAAAAATGCTTCAGTATCTCGTCGTACATCGACCCATCGTCTGCCATGCAGACCGCTCCGCCGGCGGACATGCCTACTCCGTGGCCCCACTTTACTTTGCCTACCTCACATGGGACTGCTACAGACACCGCGTACGGCACCTCGCGTCCCCAGACACTCGACCATGAACGCGTTCGTCCGTCTGAGCGTGAGAAATATGCTGCGATGATTGTGTCACCGTCGTACTGAATCGTCTGTCCGCGTGTGTCGTTGATCGCCTTCACGACTGTATCGCGTCGAATCTCTGCTCCGTATCCGTGGTAGACCTGATCGTATGTGCTCGATCGCATGTCGATGAACTCACCCGCATACTTCGCTTTCGTCTCCCAAGCATACGTCGCGTAAGTCCGCGCGGCTGTCATCAACGCTTTGTGATACTCCACCGGTGCGTAGTTACTCGTCTCATCGACGCCGTAAAGGTAATACTCGATCGCCAGCTCGTTGATCAGCCACGTTCGATCCTTCTTGTCGTTATGCCTCAGCTCGAGCGTGTCTCTAAACATGTTGTCGTTAAGCGACGTATTCCACGATCGAATATCCGGTCGACTCAAAACTGTGAACACTGTATCCGCGTTCTCGCCTTGGAATCGCAAGTAACTGTCCGCCACGTGCATAATATCGCCCGAAGCAAACACATACTTTGATCCGTTGTAATTAACGCGCATCTCCTGCCCTGCCGGGATAATGAACCGCTCGAGTGCGAGGTCGGACTCCAGTACTCTGATCGCTTTGTTTGCAGTGAATACAACCTCATCTTCCACGATCTCGATTCCAACACGCACTCGAGGCTCCTCTATCTTCACACCGTCGACGTACACTGTTTGCGTAATCGGCGCAACCTGACTCGGCGCGTCGAGCATCTGAGCCGCGTTACTCGTCACCTCCACTGGGAGGTTGATGATTGCGTTCTCGACTGTGACTCCGTCGGCTACGAGCTGGAATGATGCTGTGTACTTTCCTGCAAGGTGAGGAGTTGTGAATTTAAGATCTACCCACTCAAGCGCGCCAGGCTCAACTGTCTTGTCGGCAACTGCGAGCATGACACTATTAGAAACCCATGAAGAATGCTTATAAGAGATCGAGTCTCCACTCGCCAACGACGTGTTGGCAGACACCAATTCGTATGAAGTCCAAGCTTTTGACCCCGAATTCTTGAACGCCGCACGAACAGAAACCTCTGTGTTCGCTCGAGCTACCACGTTTTTTACGCTTTTGATTAGCATGAAGCCGTCATAACCGCTTGCGGAAACTGTCGAGCTCGTGTCTGCTGGTGTTGAGACGCGATTAATCGACGTCTCTACGGTAGTGTCGCTCGAGCTTGCGCCCACTGTCATCGCCACCTTCACACTGTTACCAACCCACGACACGTCCTCTGCCGCGAGGCGAAACTCCTCCACCAATTCACCTTCAAACCCTGGTGGACCATAAACGAAAAATTCCACCGTGCCTATTTGGCCCGGTGCAACTGATGATTCTACGAGTGCCCCCGCTTGATGGTCAGATAGCCAAGTTGGCCCTCTGTATGGACTAACGTGGTACTTGGGCTCGTATGTGTAGGCTGAAATGTAGTTTGCGCCATATTGAGTCCAAGCTTCTGTTCCAGTGTTCTTGACCTTCACTCGTACTTTGGCGGACTCGCCGGAAGCAACCGTGACATGCGCAGGCTCGGTACTAACAACGAGACCTTCAAATCCTGCTCGAGCATGCACCGTCGGAATACCGAGAACTGCGTTTACAGTTCGCGCTACGGAATATGATGCTGCTACTGGCTCTGTATCCTTTGTAACCGTCATTGAAGACTCAAGCACCGTAAGCGCGAGCGACATTGCAATGACAAGAAAAAAAGCGACAAGAACATGCGAGCTTGTCTCTAGGCGCTTCGCCAAAGACTCTCGCAAACTCTTGTTGCTCTTCAATTCAACGTTAGCAACATGATGTGCATGCGCGCGCTCGATAGCCTGTTCGATTGTCATGTTATTAAGCATGGTAATTGATCGTTCTATCATCGCGGTATACATAGAGTAACACGAAAAAAGGGCCTTGTCAACCTGTGAACAACTCTTGTGTTCATGACATTTAGCCCAATATCGAGTAGACTAACGGCACATATGTCGCAACTGCGCTCAATCGCGTCAAATACTATAGTACAGCTCATCGGCCGCGTGGTCGGTACGGTTTTTGGTGTTTTAACTATCGCGGTGCTAACACGAGCACTCGGCGCAGACGGATACGGCCAGTTCACACTCGCTATCACCTTCTTGGCAATAGCGGGCGCGCTCGCAGACTTCGGCTTCACGTTGACCACAACACAGATGATATCGGAAGACGGCGCGGATGAGAGCAAGATAATCTCCAACGCGTTCACCCTGCGCCTCGTTTCCGGAACAACGTTCTTTGCGCTCGCAATTCTCGTGAGCACATTCATGCCATACGACGCTATCGTAAAACTCACCATCATCATCGGTGCGTTCTCCTACTTCTTCATGACAGCGTCGCAGATGTTGATCGGCGTTTACCAAAAACACATGGCGATGTGGCGACCAGCTATGGCGGAGGCAGTGTCTCGAGCTCTTATCTTCGCAATCATCCTCGTCCTCGCAACCACTGCACCGACAGTTCCAAACATGATGGGCGCTTTTGTGGTCGGAAACCTTCTATTATTGATGATGAACCTCGGTTTTTCACAAAAATACGCGCCAGTTCGGCTCGCGTGGGACAAGCAAGTCATCTATACATACCTTTCACGATCATGGCCCATCGCGCTTTCAATCCTCTTCAACCTCCTTTATCTAAAAGGCGACATCATATTTCTATCGTTTTACAGAGGAAATGCCGAGATCGGGCTCTACGGAGCGGCCTACAAAGTGCTCGACGTTGTGAGTGTGATTCCAACGATGTTCATGGGGCTTATCTTACCGTTGCTCGTTCGCGAGTGGACAGCTCGGAGCAAAGACAAGGTGCACGAGCTCTTGCAACAGGCGCTCGACTTCTTCGGCCTCATGGCCTTCCCAATGCTCGGCGGTGCGCTCGTCCTTTCAACACCTATCATGACACTAATCGCCGGCGACGAGTTTGCAGGTTCGGGTCCATATCTCGAGGTCTTGATGATCGCAAACACAATCGTGTTCTTCGGCGTCCTCTTCGGCCACGCGATAGTCGGCATCAACAAACAAAAGTTTATCCTCCCCGCATACCTATTAACTGCGATCGTAACAACCATCCTTTACCTCATAATGATTCCAAAATACGGTGCACTCGGCGCTGCGTGGACAACGGTCGCATCCGAGGTTTTAATAGCGACGATGACGACTTCGACCGTGATCTACTTCACAAAGTTCCGACCAAAGATGAGAAATACCCTCGTTTACTTGGTATCGACCGCGCTTATGACCTCGTTCGTATGGCTCGGCGCACGCAAATTCGAGCTTACACCTGCTGTACTCGTGAGTTTGATTGCAGGCGGAGCACTCGTCTACGCGCTTGCGGTGTTGGCACTTGGTGGTGTAAAACGAGAAACAATAAGGTTAGTCATGAAACGAAGTTAGTATGATCTGGATGGCCGTGATCGTTTTGATCGCGATATATGGTTACATTTGTTGGAGGTCCGTGGAGAACGGGCTTCTTGTTTTGCTTGGGGCGTTGCCGTTGTACCTAGTACGACTCGAGTGCTTAGGTATGCCAACCACGTTGCTAGAGCTCATGTTTGTTGTCGTGTTTCTGTTCTGGCTCAAGCAAATACTTGTCATTGCGCCGCGCCCGCCCTCGGAGGGAGGAGGGAGGCACGAAGCAACCTCGATAAGTGTAAAGCCTGCGTCGAGCTTAACGAGGTTGCTTCGTCGTTTCACTTCTCGCAATGACTATAGATTGTTTTTGATCGCAACGATCACGATCATCCTCGGCGCACTCCTAGGCCTCACCCAAACATCCAACCTCGCAAGCTCGCTCAACGCCATCAAGTCCTTCCTAGTCGAGCCCATACTCGTCGCGCTTATGATCTGGAGCGTCGCCGGCAACAAAAAACTCGAACTCAAAAAATGGATGCTCGCGCTCACTATCCCAATGGCGCTCGTGAGCCTCTACGCAATTTTTCAATACTTCACAGGCTTCGGAATTCCAGACGCATGGTTTCTTGAGCGTCGCGTAACGTCCATCTTCCCCTACCCAAACGCACTCGGCCACTTTGTAGCACCAATCATAACATTGAATATCGTTTGGTTAATGCAACGCGGACTCAAAAGACTCGGCGCGTCTGAGCTTATGATCACGAGCTCGACTCTGCTCGGACTCGTAGCCGTGTTCTTGTCGCAAACCGAGGCAGCGTGGGTAGCAATAGCTGTCACCGTCGTACTCGCAGGTATCTGGATCGGACGCCGTCGCAAAACATGGATCGCTATCGCACTGCTCGGCGCGCTACTGGTCATCGCAGTTCCCCAAGCTCGCCACAAACTCATGCTTCAAGACTGGTCCGGGCAAACTCGCACCGCACAGTGGGAAGAGACATGGAACTTTTTAACGAGCTCACCGCGCACGTTCATACTCGGCGCCGGCGCGAACAATTATCCGATCGCTGTCGAGCCGTTTCATACGCACGACTATCTCGAAATTTTCCAACAACCACACAACATCTTCTTTAACGTGTGGGTTGAGTACGGAATACTGGGATTGATCGGGATGCTGTTGCTTACGTTCGAGCTCGTGCGCTTGCAGACCACCCCTAACCCCTCCTTCGCAAGGAGGGGAATTTCCAGTGCGCTCCCGCTCGCAGCCGCGCTCGTTGAAATGAGCATCCACGGACTCGTCGACGTTCCATATTTCAAAAACGATCTCTCAATACTTACTTGGACGCTTATTATTTTATTGATAATTTCTTCGCGTGATAGACAAGTTACTGCGAGCGTGATAAAAAATAACCCAGCAAGAAAGGGGTGAGAATGTTTACGATCAATGACATTGACGCAGGCGACTACCTGAAGAGGGTCGCTTTTGGCCACACCGCACTCGAAGAAGCGGGTCTCGGACTCTCAACCATCAGCGACGTGACCCTGCGCGATACTGCAGTCGTCCTCGAATGGCTCGTGCGCACCCAGGGGGCAAGTATGGCAGACAAACTGGAAGTCTGTCGCCAAGCGCTGGAATTTGCGAGCAAGATGTGCGGTAAAGACACCGAGGCCATACTGCACGTCAAGGTCCCGATGACAGCAGAGGAGATGAGAAGCCCAGGCGCTCTGGAAACACTCGCCCAAATCGCAGAAGACCTCCGCGCAATGGTCCCCGCTCAGGTCTGAAAGAGCAACGCAAAACCACCCATCGCTGGGCGGTTCTTTTTTTACTCCGACAACCTTTTTACAATCATTTTGTAATCTTCAGCCATCGCAACGTTCGGCGTCAGCACCAATGCCTCGAGTATCTCGTCGCGCGTTTTCCCGTGCTCGTCAAACAGCTCGTTCGCCGCGCGGATTACGTTACCGAAGTGTGGTCCTGGTTTGTATCCAATCTTGATCAAGTCGCCGCCTCTTATAATATCGCCCGGCGGTTTATTGTGAACGTCGAATTGACGCGCGACCTCGATGAACCACTTGGGAAACGACATATCGATCAGTGACTCGTTGTTTGGAAACGGCCCACGACCTCTACGATCCGCCTCGGCAACGTGCGCGAGTATCGTCAACGTAGCCGGTTTCATCTTGCGCGCGAGTCTACGCAACGCACCTTCATTCGCCTCCTCCTGTTTTTTGAACCAATACGGTGGAGCCATGTGATACTTGGTCAAAGCCTCCACTGCGCGCGTAAACCCCTCGAGTCCCATCTCGGTTAACACACGCTCAACATACTTCACACCTTCATCGGCATGGCCGTGCGCGTGAATATGACCCTCGGACTCTGAAGTCGTCTCCGGCTTTCCAAGATCGTGACACAGCGCGCCGAGCATCACCATCATACGAGATTTTTCATCGAGCTTTTCACGATCGGCAACCTTCGCAGCTTCGTCTACGACCCAAATTGTATGCACCCACACGTCTCCCTCCGGATGCCACTCTTTATCTTGATGCGTCGCCTTCAATTTCTTAAAAATCTGCAACTCGTCATCAAACATCCCAATATCGAATGCGAGCTGGAGCCCCACGCTCGGCTTACGAGCTTTAAGCCACAGCTTTCGCCACTCCGTTCGCTTTCGATCGATTGAAAGTTCGTCCAACTGACCAACCGTCGACGCCATCAACTCCTTAGTCGCATCATCTGCAACAAGCTCGAGCCGACCCGCGAGCTGCACGCCTCTCAAAACGCGCAAAGGGTCCTCGCCAAACTTAGACTCATCAACAACTCGCAACTTACGAGCATTCAAGTCAGCGCGCCCACCATAAGGATCGTGAATCGTCCCATCCAGAATATCCTCCAACATCGCGTTGATAGTAAAATCACGGCGCAACAACGCTTCCTCAATACTCAAATTCGGATCCACATTCACATCAAACCCCTTATGCCCCGCCCCAACCTTAGAGTCCTCCCGCGGTAGCGAAATGTCTACGCCGAGAAATTCCCCGCCTGCCAAGGAGGGGTTAGGGGTGGTCTTCGAGTCCACCTTAATCCGCGTACTCAACACACCAAACGCCGCGCCCATCTCCTGCACATCCTTAAAATGCGACTCCACAATAGTCCGCAAAGCCCGCGGCTCCACTCCATGCACCTCGATATCAATATCCTTAACGTCAACCCCAAGCAACCTATCCCGAACAGTCCCCCCAACAAAATAAGCCCTCCCCTTATTAAGCCAAACGGTTTCCGCAAAGTCCAGAATTTGTCGGTTGATTTGTTTCATGCGTGTAGTGTAGCAAAAATTCGGAGAAAATACTGCGCACCACAAATCTGCGCAGAAACGCACGATCGTGCGTTTCTGCAAAATACCGATGGAAAGGACCAGTGAAAGCGGGTTTTTGGAAAAATTCTAGGGTGGTTGTGGTTGACATAACGAGGAAATTTTGGTAGAAAATAGTCATCTGCGATCAACCAACGCAGAAGGAGGAGTCAGTCATGATCCGTATCCCCGAATGGGCCAAGCTCGAACTCAGCAACCCCGTATTCGTCATCCCGGCCATCTTGGTCATCTTCTGCCTCGGTAGCTGGTTCATGCTCACGAGCATCAACCAGCTCGTGGCCGCGTCGCGCGACAACATGACCGTCGACATCTACGCCCACAGCGGTCCCTTTACCGCGTGCGGGCAGGTGAACGGAATGCCCGTGGGCTACGGCACGGTCATCGAAGGGTGGAGCCACTACGCGCTCTGCTGGATGGACGGCAAGCTCATCGAGTTCCGCCAGGGCATCCGCCAGTCGCACGCGACCATCCATCGCAACAACAGCGTCACCACGTGGATGAGTCGCCAGGCAGAACGCGTGGGATTCGACGAGAAGTTCGAGAGTGCCTGTGGCGAAGACACGTTCGTGGGTGTCATCGATCCTGTGCAAGGATCGCTCAACATCTTCCCGTGGGACGGTATCTCGAGTGGAGCATTCGTCGACAACGGTTGGGCCACCTGCTACAGCGAGCCAGACCACATGCTCTACATGATCCTGAGTTTCCCCGACGTGAAGGTGTCACTCTACGACAACTTCACGCTCCAGGACAACGACTACTACTGAGCCACACCCTCGCGGTCGCAAGCAAGCGCCGCATCCTGGGGTGTGGCGCTTGTTTTTCAGATGAGATATTCGGTTACTGTTGTATTGGGGCCGGAGCATGCTCATTCGATTCTTCTTGCGCCGCCTCTTTTGCCAATTGTTTCATTTCAGATCTAAGTTGCAACGATAGTTCTCGTAACGTCGATACATCCTCGTAAGTTGCAATCTCTTTCTTTGTTGAAAGATTCGATTGCGACCTTCTAGGGATAATAGGGGGGTCAAGCCTTTCCCACTTAAGATAGAGGTCAGCGAGCGAACGGTATGTTGATTGATCAAAATCTGTTTGTATATGAGAGTCAGAAAATTTTATCTTTATTTCGTCTTTTGCGACACCTCTAATGGCGGCTCTTAACTCCCGATGTCTGTTTAAATCAAAATCATCAAAAGAATCGAGCTCATCAAAAGAACGGTAAAGATTCATTTCTTCAGAAAGTAATTCGGACAGCTTATGAATCGAATCATCTAGATTCCCTGGTGGCAATGACTCGAGAAAATGCTTAAACTGCGTATCAAGATCCGTAGTCGGCCTAATACTGGCCTTGATGTCGCGAACAAACAATTCCTGTCTTAGCCTATAACCACTCTCTTCATAAGCATTTTTCCTTTCTAGCACTTCTATTATTTTATCAGCATTTTCTTGTGTGAGCGGGGCCGATAAGAAGCTTTCTGCATACGGTAATTCAAGTATGCCTGCGATACCATCCTCTCCAAACCAGGGTAATTGATCTTTATCTACTTTGCTTTCTCCTACACTGTTCTTTTTTGAAAGAAAAAAACTTGTTGCGTGCCAGCCATTCGTGTCTGGAAATGCAAGTTCAAAAAAGGCCAAAGACATCATCAATGTGCGCCCTGTACAACCAAGTTCATCAATAATTAAACTTGTTTTTTCATCAAATCCGTCCTTGTATGTCTTTCGAATAGTGTCAATCGCTCCAGTTTCTCTCGCCAAACCTTCCCGCCATTCAACTGGCAAATCATCCATTTCTATCCAATCATCCTTCTCTACCGCGCGGGCTACAACTTCTTTACTTTGAGAATAAACTTCCGTTTCTCGTGACGGACTCATTCCATCATCAATAGATCCTATGTATCCCAATTCACCTCTGCTATGAGATGAAGGTCCTCCGATATTAGCAAATTTTATGTCTGGAATTTGTTTTTCTGGGTAAAGAGCCTGCCAAATATCACGAAACATCCATGCGAGAGGGCGTGCACTTCGGTCAAGAAAAACAAGGTTGTCAATTCCTCGAGAATCGATAAGGCTGACAAGATGACTCATACGTTGCTTTATAGCTTCACGTGTGGGTTCATTGTCAATTATTTGATAATTAAAATTCTCTTCAATCTCGTCGGGCTCTCTCTCGTCTAAAGAAGCGCTCAATGATTCCCTTTGGTTAAAAGGGGGTCTAGATGATGCAAATCTGGAATCTTTCTTCATGATATAAATTTAAAACATTTCTTTCATACTATAATCGACTATACACTTACTGTCTACAGATCGTTTTGGATCAGAATGTGCTGTCCCTGTTCTGAATTTCTCTCAAAAAACCGACTTTGAGATGTCTTTCCGTGGGACAAGGTCTCACATTTATTGGAGTCGGAGCTTGGATCTTCGCGCAACATACGAATATTTGGTAAGGTAAGGCTACAAACGAGTCACATTCACTATTCTTTTTAAAACTCATGGATTACATGCAAACCATCATCGAACAAATATCACCTTGGTTCTTTGCTCACGGCATCAAAATTATTGCCGTTATTTTTATTGCCTACATTATCCTCCGTTCAATAGACGTCTTGATTGAAAAGTCTGTTAGAAAGATTGTTGTCTTGGATAGGTTTCTGAGCAAGGACGCGGAAAAGAAACGAGAGGACACGTTGATCAGAATCTTCTCTGTATCGGCAAGTATTCTGGTATGGATTCTTACTGCGCTCATGGTGTTGCAAGAAGTCGGCGTAGCTATCGGTCCACTTTTGGCTGCCGCAGGAATCGCCGGAATTGCATTTGGCTTTGGCGGGCAGTATTTAATTCGCGACCTGATCAGCGGGCTTTTCATTATCATAGAAAATCAATATCGCATTGGTGACGTTGTGTGTTTCGATAAAACATGCGGCTCGGTTGAAGACATCAGCCTAAGAATGACAACGCTCAGAGACATGGACGGCACAGTCCACCACGTTCCCCACGGAGAAATCAAAACGGTTTCCAATCTTTCAAAAACTTTCGCGAGAGTGAACCTGGATGTTGGAATTGCTTACAACTCAAACCTTGAACACGTAATCATGGTCGTAAATAAGGTTGGCCAGGAGTTGGCAGAAGATGCAGAATGGAAAGATAAGATTATGAAAGCTCCACAATTTCTGCGAGTCGACGACTTTGCAGATTCTGCTATCATGATAAAGATCCTCGGCGAGACTAAACCGCTCATGCAATGGGAGGTAGCGGGAGAGTTGAGGAAGAGGCTGGTCGTAGCTTTTAACAAGGAGGGTATCGAGCTCCCATTCCCACAGAGGGTTGTGCATCAAGCGAGGTCTTAACGCCTTCGAGGGTCAGGTACTTTCTTCTAACATGGCTAATGGGCTAAAACGCACGAGATTATTCTCGTGCGTTTTTGGTGATGCCGTTGTTAAAACAAATCTGATGTTAGAAGTAAGTACCTGACCCTTTTTATGCTAGTCAAATACCGATGGCTGTGCCACGTGAACGGTAGCGTCCCCATGCCTCCACCTTTATCAACTCTCCACCATCAACCAACCGCCCACCAACGTAAAAACGACAGCCGAAGCTATCGTTTTTACGTGGCGGAGAGGAAGGGATTCGAACCCCCGGAACCATTTGCATAGCTCACTTGATTTCGAGTCAAGCCCATTCGACCACTCTGGCACCTCTCCCTTCGACTGCCGCTCAGGGTCGTTGACCCCTCGGCTGCTATTCAGAGTCGTTGACCTCACGGCAGCTTGTTGCTCGAGGAATGTATCATGGAGGGAAAGTAGGGTCAATTGTGGAGTAATAACGGATTTGACATCACTACACTTTATTGATATCCTTTATTTAATCCTAACATGGTTCGTACTCACGAGCTTACTAGGTGACAAATAAAACCTCCCCACATTTTGTGAGGAGTTTTTATTTACATATCTCAAGCAAGACTCGGGCTCGTGTTGGTAATTGGTAACCATGTTAGGGTTGTCACCAAACGTTGCCGGTTCAAATCCGGTCGAGTCCACCATTCTTCGCGTAAAGCTATGAATGGCAGGCCCCAGCCTGCTGCTTGAGACCAGCCGATCCCTGCGAACGCGGGGATTTTGGTTTTAACAAAAAACCGCGTCAGGAGTGAACCCGACACGGCGTACGCTGTAGTGCTCGCGCGACTACTTGTCGAGCTTGAGCAGAGCCCTATCTGCTTCCGTGAGCTGGCTCTTCGCCTTTTCGACCGCTACAACACGCAGAGCCGCTTCGTCTTCGAGCTGGACACTGTCGGCGCCCACGACGAATCCGCTGTAGCCGTCCTCTGTGAGAACCATCACTTCTCGCGTGGTCCCGCCGTTCTTCCACGGGCCCTTGTCTTGCCCAACCGCAAGAGCCAATACCCTGTCGCTGAAGAACCCACCGCTCTCCTTCGACTCACCCTCGTTGCCCGTCACGAGCAGAAGCTCGTACCAAACTTGCAACTCCCAACCCGCGAGGTCCTTGCCAATGAGATCGTTCATCACATGTCTCCCTATAGCCCGACTGTTTGAATCGAACCTAAAAGCACTTTATACCAAATTCAATAACTGTCAACATAACCCATCGCCATTTCATGATATAATACCCACAATATGGCACATAAAAAACGACCTGTTACAAAGGCGATTATTCCTGTTGCTGGCATAGGAACTCGCTTCTTACCCGCTACGAAAGCGCAACCAAAAGAGATGTTGCCTCTCGTGGACAAACCGGTTATTCAATACATTGTTGAAGACATGGTGGCTGCTGGCATTAAGGACATCATTTTTGTGACGTCCATGGGGAAGCGCGCAATCGAGGATCACTTTGATCGCAACTTCGAACTCGAATATCGACTCGCGCAAAAAAAGAAAACCGCTGAGTTGAAGGAGATCTCTAAAATCGGCAAACTGGCAAACTTTGCGTTCGTGCGACAAGACAAACCGTTTGGCGATGGTCACGCAATACTCTCCGCCCTTCCGTTCATCGACGACAACGAAGACGTAATGATAATGTTCGGCGACGACCTTGCAGTTGGGCTCGCGGCGGACTTGCTCAAGACTTTTCAAGAGCACGAGGAACCGGTGCTAGGAATGATCGACGTTCCAAAAGATCAAACGCATAGATTTGGAATAATCGGTGGTGAGAAGATCAACAAACGTTTGTGGCGCGCAAACTCGTGGGTAGAAAAACCAAAGCGTAACCCACCGTCCACTCTCGCGTGGCAAGGAAGCGCAATCCTGAGCTACGACATGCTCGCCAGGCTCAAGAAAACCAAGCCTGCAAAGGACGGCGAGATCAGGCTCGCGGGAATGTATGAAGATTACTTCAATGAAGGTGGAACAATCCTCGCGCATGTTATAGATAACGTACGATTCGACTGCGGGAACAAACTCGAGTATCTGAAAGCGCAAATGTACTTTGGAATGCAACGGCCGGAATTCAAAAAGGAGCTTAGGGCATATATGAAGACGCTGAAATAATATGAAAAAAATCAACATTGCAATCTTCTCCGTGCTCGCGCTCAGCCTCGTGATTCTTCCGGGGCTTGGATGCCGAGGAGGAACAAAGGAGGCCAGAGACGCGCTCGCGCCGGTGTCGCTTACCTACTGGAGGGTGTTCGATGGCAACGATACGTTTGACAGCGTTATTAACAAGTACCGCATTCGACATCCCAACGTTCAAATCAACTATCGCAAACTTCGCTTCGACGAATATCAGGACGAACTATTGCGCGCTTTTGCAGAAGACCGCGGGCCGGATATGTTCTCTGTACACAACTCGTGGATGAACAGCTACTTGCCGTTGATCGAGCCACTGCCAGACTCACTGCGCATCAGCTACTCGGAAGTTCAAGGGACAATAAAAAAGGAAGAGGTGGTCGTAGTGCGCAACGAGCCTACAATCAGCCTGCGATCCATGAACGACGAGTACGTGTCCGTAGTTCCCGAGTACGCCGTGTACCCGTCCACAACGGAAGCGGGTACCACAAACCGGATTCACGGACTCCCATTGTCCGTAGACACGTTGGCGATGTTTTACAACAAGGACATACTCGACGCAGCGGGAATTCCACAGCCTCCAAGAACGTGGGAGGAGTTTCAGGAGACCGTAATCGCGATTACAAAGTTTGATGGCAACGGAGACATTGCACAATCGGCGGCGGCGTTTGGAACGGGAGCGAACGTTGAGCGCTCGGCGGACATTGCGGCTCTTCTCATGATGCAAAGCGGTGCGGACATGACAGACTCAAGAGGGCTCGCGCGGTTTGCAGAGGTGCCAGCAGGCAAAGATGTGCAGACGATTCCCTCCGGCGACGCGATTCGCTTCTACACACAATTCGCAAACCCAACAAAGGAAGCGTACACATGGGATCTGAATTTCCCAAACAGCTTCGACGCATTTTCGGCGGGTCAAACAGCATTTTTCTTTGGCTACAGCTACCACGTTCCCCTGTTGGACGCGCGCGCTGCAAAGCTCAACTACACGGTTGCGCCAATGCCACAGATTTCTACAGATCCACGAGCGCAACTCAACTACGCAAACTTCTGGCTTGAAACAGTATCTGCAAAAACGGAAAACGTGGACTGGGCATGGGACTTTGTGCAGTTTGTAGCGGACGCAGAAAACGTTGGATCGTTCCTTGCATCGGCGCAAAAGCCAACCGCGTTAAGGTCGCTCGTGCTTGGGCAAAAAGACGACTCAAACCTTTCCGTATTCGCAGACCAAGTGCTTTCGGCAAATGCTTGGTACAATGGAGCAAACGCAACGGCTGCGGAAAACGCAATCGAGAAAATGATAGACGATATTGTAAAGGGAACCTCAACAGTGGACGAAGCGCTCAAGACTGCTCAAGAGCAAGTAAACCAGACTCTATGATCCCATTCATAAACACAGCGTATGCTCAGGGCGTTGGCTGGACTTCCACCGTGTTGGATACGGCTGCTACATCGGTTGCTACATCGGCAAAACCTTCAGGACTCATTCCTGCCTGTGCGATAAAACCCGGAGGCGCCGATAGCCTTGAATGCGTAATGGAGCTCTTCATCAACATTGGTAACGTGCTCTTCACGATATTGGGAAGCGTCATGCTGGTGGTGTTTGTCTACGGCGGTGTGCTATACCTGTTCTCACAGGGCGACTCCTCTAAGGTGACTAAGGCTACAACCGCTATCAAAGGTGGCGTAGTCGGATTCCTAATCGTTGTCGGTGCATTCACACTGGTCACCTTCGCAGTTAACACGCTACGAGGAAAACCAGCGGGATACGACATGCAAGGTCAGTACGTAACATGTGGCGTGTCCTACACCGGCTCTGACGGCAAAACTGTAGACCGTTCAATCAACGACGGCCAGGCATGTGCTCCCGGAGGATTCCAATGCAAGCTTGGCGCGTGTACAGACAAAGACGACGTAGTATTTGGATCCGGAGCGAGCGGAACAACCATAACACCAGAAACTCCTTGATTATGAAACATGCAATAAAGAAACTTTTTCAAGGTGTAACAGTACTGGGTACCGCGCTAATCCCACGGCTCACCTTAGCGGCAGCATTATACAATCCGCTCGGAACAACCAGCGTTCCACAGATCATCGGGCGCGTTATACAGATAGTGCTCGGCATCTCCGGCTCGCTCGCATTGGTCATGTTTATCTACGGTGGATTAATATGGTTGACGGCAGGCGGAGAAACTGGGAAAATTGAGACAGGAAAGAAGACATTGATTTGGTCCGTAATAGGAATCGCAGTTATTTTCAGCGCGTTCTCTATAGCCACATTCGTAGTTGAGTCCGTGGGGCAGGCGGCAGGCACATCTTAAACGTAATAATTTCAAACAAAAATAATTAACTTGCGTATGACCAAACTACATAACTCGATTCAAAAACTCCTCGTGCCTATCACAGTGGGAGTCATGATGGTCGGCGGTGCTCTTGCATTGAGCGCTCCAGCATTCATGAATACTGCTAGCGCTCAGACCGAGCTTACAGCAAGCGACCTGTTACCCTCAGAATTCGCAGACGACACAGGGCTCGGCAACCGAGACCTTAAGCAAACCATTGGAGGCCTTATTCGTTCGGCGCTTGGTTTCCTAGGAATCATTGCGGTCATCATCATTCTCTACGGTGGCTTTATATGGATGACAGCTCAGGGAGACGAGACAAAGCTGAAGAAAGCGCAGGGCATTATTGTGTCGGGTGCAATCGGGTTGGCGATTATCTTGTCAGCATGGGCAATCACAACGTTCGTTGTCTCAGAGTTAATCGGAGCAACGTCGTCCGGTCCAGCAGCGTAAAAACAAGTTCATGCAGTACGAACGTCGTACTGCCATGGCGTGAGCGGATATAACTCATTATCTCCTCTCACGTTATGACTAGAACAAAAAAATCCATTGGATTTGCTAGTCTGTCGTTACTTATATTATTCCTCGCCCTCCCCGCGTTCGCGGCCGGCTCGGCCCTGAACTCCACATCCACCGGATTGAACGCAACAGGACAGTCGGCTGGTTACGGAGCAACAGCGGTACCGATTACAACCGTGATTGGACAGGGCATTCAGATCATAATAGGCGTAGCAGGAGCAGTGGTTGCTCTGTACATGTTCTACGGAGGAATACTGTGGTTAACAGCAGGCGGTGAGTCTACAAAGATCGACAAGGCTAAGCACATCATTGTGAACTCCGTAATTGGAATAGCAATAATACTGACAGCGTTCTCAATCACCACATTCGCGGTAGACTCGCTTGGTCAGGCAGCGTCAGGCACATATTCTGCACCAGTTGCAGAGCCCGCTACTACTGGGACGGCCACAGGCGGTGGAGGTAGCTAATAGCGAAACAATAAAGCAATAATAATCTATAAAACATATGACAATTACACTTAAAGTAAAAGCAGGTCTGACAGCGCTTTGTCTGTTAATGCTCGGGTCGTTCGCGGTGATCGCAGCGCCAGCTAATGCAGCAGTAAACACGCTACCGCAACTAAACAAGATCTCAAATGCGGCCCAACTTGGAGGCAACTTGAATGAGGACACTATCTTTGAACAAATTGGAAAAGGAGTACAAATTATAATGAGTCTTCTAGGTGTTATCTTCTTCCTATACCTTCTGTACGCTGGTTTCATATGGATGACATCGCAAGGAGACGAGCCTAAAATTACCAAAGCGAAGGGCATGATAATCAACTCGGTAATCGGTATTGCAATTATCTTGTCTGCACTTGCGATATCAACATTCGTGCTTACACAGCTACAGAACGCAACAACTTAGTAAACTATTGTTTTAAAAGTAAAAACGTCCCGCCGGCGATCCGGTGGGACGTTTTCGTTAGTTCTAGCGGATCCTTAGGCCGCTAGAATGTTGGTGTTGCCGGCACGTTACGTGCCAGCCAGTTTACAGCGGTCTCAAACTCGCGACCACCGCTCACACCTGACTTCGCCGAGATCTTGTTGCCGAAAAAGCTCAGCTTAGATCCCCCATCCCCCATGTCTCGGACCATCACGAGCCGAAGCCCGAGTTCCGAGTCCAGGGAGCCCTGGAACAAGTACGTCCGGATGAACCGGTACCCACTTGCGTCCGGGACCACGAAACAGGTGTCGTCCGGAGCGATCAGCGGGAGCATCCTGCTACCGTGATCACCCAGGTTTACGAGTTTCCACTCTTCCCGACTGAACGGCACAGTCGGGAGCTCGTTGTCAAAGGTGACGAGCAACCACCCTCGGTCGTCATGCAACCGCAGGACCTGATCCTCGCTGTAACCAGCGGGAGGGCCGTCGCAAGTTGCAACCGTGTCCGACTCCGAAATCCGGTTACGGGCAGGACGAGCCATTCCGTAACCAGACGTCAGCGTCTGCGCTCCGTACCCGTAGGGACGCTGGGCGTGAGCGGCTTCGAACTGCTCCTGCCCTCGCCTCTCCAGCTCCTGCTGAAGCTTCCGCTCCCTCTCCTTGAGGACGCGGATCTTCGTCTGACGGGCGAGCTCTTCGCGCTCCTTGCGGTCCTGGGCTTCCACCTGGGCCGCAAGTCGCGTGTTGAAGTCGTCCGCCTCAGGCTGCTGGACTCCCCACGGATCGTTGCTCGCCGGCACAACTTGCACCGGCTTGTCATCCGACTTTCGGATGTTGTCAACGACCGCCTTGTTCCCGAGCCGAGCCTTCAGCTCCGCCACCTCGGCCTCCAGGGCTTCGGTGCGCGCTGCCTTGGCTCGCTCTTCCATGTCTCGCTCGTCACTGCCGGAACACCGCCAGCCAACGAGCAGAATCGCGAGGATCCCCGCACCGATCAGGACCTGCCTGATGGTGAGACGAAGCGCGCGATTCCAAATCGCAACCAGGATGTTCCAAACGAATCTCACGAGCCACATGTCTACTCCTTCTCCGCCGGAGCGGATTTTTCAAGTTCTTCGATCTGCCGCCTCAGCTCCTCCTGCTCCCTGCGGAGCTGGAGGTTACTGATCTTGGCGTCGACGCCCGACCCCTGCAAGAGCAAAAGGTCGTCGTCGTGAGCACTCACGATCGCACGATCCCCCTTTTGGGATGTACGATCAACCTCGGCGATGTCGACTGCGTTGCGCAAGGTTTCTCCCTTGCGCTGCTCGTTCTCCCACTCGGAATCACGAGCCTTCTCCGCCAGGATGCGCATGACCTGTTCATGTTGCCAGTCCTTGTGTGCTCCCATCGCGGAGTTGATCATGTAACCCGCCTTCCAGGCAGGGTCGACACCTCCACGGTTTCCGGCCACGAGGTTGTACGCCCGCAAAAGCGGTTCGCACCACGCTACATCGCCATCACTCGTATCCATGCAGTGCCGGTAGTCCGCTCGAAGCTCCATTCTCTCCTTGTGGAGGTCAGCCTCGATCTCCAGATCCAACGCCAGGCGCTGGTCCTCTCGAGACTCAGCGCGAAAAAGAGCGTTGGTCTCTCCCGTCTGCTGCATGATGGCGGGCATGAAAAGTCCACATCCGCCGGTGAAGATTGAAAGAACGGCCACGATGGCCAAAACGATGAAGTTACTCGAACGCATGTCTGCTCTCCAAGGCCTCGGCCTTCGGTTTGTCTGTTGATCCGTCTTTTCCCAGTTGTTTTCTTTCAACGATTTACACACTTTGTGAATCATTGAACTGCTAAGAATAGCACAATTTTGCCCGTTTGTCAACCCAAAACGGACATAATTGGCTAATTTCAGCAAAAAGAAACGTCGCCGGCCAGGAGTAGAACCTGGACCGGCGACGTAATACGTTTCTTTTAGCGGAGTAAGCCTTTCTCCGCTAAAGGCCAAGCACTGCGTTGCGCCTAGCCCTGTTCGCCGCCAACTGAGCGGCGATCCTCTTCTTCTCATCGAGGAGCGCCTGCATTTCAGGATCCTCGCCCTGCGCACCGCCGTTCGACGCGGTGCTTCCCTCGTAGAACCCCGAGTCCTTGGGGTCCAGTCCGTATTTCGCCCACACCGCCATCGGTGCGCGAATCTCGCTCGGCGGACGCTTCTCCACCGAGCAACCACGGCCCCAGAGGAGCAGGATCAGCACTGGAATCAGCACCAGCATTCCACCGATCGACGTGGCCCTATCGTCCTTGTTCTTCATCAGGTACGCCATGTACAGGAACGCCATGACAAGCACGACGACCATCAGCGTCAGTACGGCCTGCATGAGGTCGTACCGAGCACTGTTCCGCGCCACCTCGGCACCGCCGAAGATAGCACCGAACACCGGCTTCCGAGGTGCCGTGTTGAAGGCCTCCCCCAACACAAACGCGACAAACACCCCAACGTACATCCAGTTCAAGGCCTTGCGACTGGCCTCGAGCAGTTCAAGGGCGGCCTTCGTTGACCGGAACCCCTCAAACTTGATCATGATGCTGAGCACGATGCCCAGGAACAGGATGTGGAGCACCATCACGACCCAGTCGCTGTCCACCAACTGCCTCTCGTTGAGGAAGAGAGTGAACACGGCCAGGCACACCTGCTCGATCGTGAACATCGCCAACATCGCCCTCCAGCGGAAGACTCGCACAGCGCCTTCTGGCCCAGTGTGCTGCGCTGGGTCGAGCATGTCCCGAACCGGAATCGGATCAGGTGCCGGCACGTACGGCAACCAACCCACAGCCTGTCGCAGGCCATGCACCGCCATTTTGACCGCGTTTCCGGCGGCCTCGATGACATGCACCGACGTCGTGAACGGCAACAACATGGCCGTAAACGAGATGATGCAGGCCACGAAACCGATCATACCTTTCTGTCCGAACGTGAAGCTCTCCTCCAGGAACCATCCCCAGAGAAGCAACATCACGCATCCAACATACGCCGTCCAGGCTCCAATCTGGGCCTTTGTGGCGAAGTGGATCATGACCTTCGAGAACGGCGCTACCCAGTTCTCGAGGATATTGCCGGAACTGGCGATCGCGTCCTTTGCCGCGTACGCCAGGTCCTCCAACACGTCGTACCCAGCCATCTCCGCACGACGCATCCCGTAGTCCTTCTTGGACGCGTTCAGCGCGGCGGCGATGGCTTTGTCGACCAGTTCGTCGTCGGAGTTCGCAGACGCAATCGCCTTCACGAACAAGAGGTTTGACGTTGCGTCTCCGAAGTACGCGTGATCGTACGCAATGCGCGCATCGATCCAGTCATCTCCACCTGCACGCGCGCGCAGATGCAACAAGTACATCGCCTCTGAGCGCAACGTCAACCACACATCGAACTCGTCATCCGTACCCGCCCACTGACGCAGGGTCAGCAGGACTCCATCAGTGAGAACGTCGGTACGCGTGTCGCTCTTCGCTTCCTCTTCCTCACCCTCCTTGTCTTCACGACGAAGGAAGTTGAGGACCTTCTTGGAGGCCTTCCTGTAGCCCTGCCACAGGGTGGCGTGTTCTGCGTCCGTGCCCTCCGGAACCATCCGGAAGAACTCGTCCAGGAACTCGATCAACGCTCGGCGAATCAGATCCGCCGAAGCTTCCGTGACCTTGCCATCGTCTTCCAACGTGGAGACGAAAGCTATCACGGCAACGCGCGTTGCCTCCTTACCGCCGGCACGAAGCTTCTCCAGCTCCGCACGCTTGCTGAACTGATTCACGATGGCTCGCACCACCGGGCTCGCTGCCAGCGTACGCCCGCCGAGCTTGAACAGCTCGCCAACGTACTCTGTGAGCAACTCTTCCGTCACCGTAGAACGCTGACGGCCATTGTTTCGAAAATTTCTTGCGTTTGCCACAATGGGCTCCTTCTGGCTTTTCAGCCTGTTTTCTGTCAGTTATTGCTTGATTTGTCACTCTGAAAGTTGTGAAAGAACTGCGAAAATTACCATAAAAGTGTCAATTTGTCAAGTATGAGTGTATATCCCGAGCCTTGACAAAACCCATGTTTTATGGTAATTTTTGCTGTTTCGAAACCTGTAACCGCAACCCTCAACCCAAGGAATCGATCCAATGGCATACGAACTTTACTGGAAGTCTGACAGAACGTTCCCGAGCGGGCCAACCTTCAAGTTGGATTCGCTCATGATCGTGAACGCCGGAACCCCGCAAGTCAAGGGGTACACTCGTCTCGCCGACGGCAACACGGTGGAGGAGCTTGTCGATCAGTTCATCGCAACCGCGAAGCCGAACAACAAGTTCGGTCGCGGGGACTTCATCGACTACCTCAACGATCAGCTCGAGGAGGAGGCGGCTCGGGTCGCAGAGGTGGCCGGCGGCGCCATGGCGGGTGTCGAGAACGTGGCCCCGTTCAATATCCGCATCGAGCTGACTCCGTACGCAAAGAGGATTGCGGACGGCAAGAAGCCGACAAAGGCAGAGGCGGAGGCGCGTGCGAAGCGCAAGGAGCGCACGCCGACCAAGTTCGCGAAGGATCCGCTGGACGTCACGGACCCTATCCGTGCGACCACGGCGATGCTCACGAGCGGGCTAGCCATCCTCACCATCGGCCTCGGAGGCAGTTTCGCCTTCGTGATGCCGATGTTCGACAACCACAAGGTGGTCGGCGCAGTGCTGGTCGCCATCACCGTCATGGTCGTGATTCTGTCATGGCTGTGGTACGTCGGGTACTTCCGTGGCAAGGAGGCCACGGATCAGGTGCTCGACAAGGACGGGAAGGTTCTCGCCCCGGCCATCCCGGCAACGCCCAGCAAGTTCAAGACCCACGCAGTGTTGGTCTGGGGCGTGCTGTCGGACATCTACGGCTGGGCCAAGGTAAAGGCGGACGCGTGGAGCGAACGCCTGGAGGCCGACGCCGAGGCTGATCGTGCTCAGAGGGAGCGCGAGGCCAAGGCAAAGAAGAGGAAGGAGAAGAAGGCGGAGAAGGCGGCCCTGCTCGCCAACCCCGCAACTCCTCCACCCTGAGCAACTGCTCAAAGCTACTCGCCCCCGGACCACGCATGTGGGTTCGGGGGCTTGCTTTTTGGCTAAAATTCACGCACAATGAACCAGTAAGTTGCAGATCTAAAGTAGGTGAGAGAAGCCCGGCGGAGCCGGGTCCGGCTCCGCCGGAAAAGTTTGGACTACTCTTTTTTTTAAAAACATGAACTACTTAATAATCGGTGGAGGTATCGCTGGGACTACGACTGCGGAGGAGCTTCGCAAGATCGACGCGAACGCCACTATCACGATCCTCTCAAACGAAAAACATCCGCTCTACTCTCGCGTTATACTCCCCCAATACATCTTGGGGCGCGTTGCACGTGAGCGAGTTTTTTTGAAACCTGAAAATTGGTATCTCGATCACAAAATCGAACTCGTGTTCGACGACGTAACTGGCGTGTACCCAAACAACAAACTCGTTACAACGCAAAAGGACTCGTACGAATACGACAAACTGCTTATTGCTGGGGGTGGCGTTATCAACCACATGGATTTCCCGGGGCATGCGGACATTTTACATTTTCAAACTATCGAACACGCAGACGCAATCCTTAAGCTCGTTAACGAGCTCGATAAGAAGGATACAAAACCAAGGGTCGGCGTGATTGGGGGGAGCCTTATCTCCATGGAATTCGTGAACATCTTTGGTGCCCATGAATACGAAACGCATATCTTCCTTCGCAAAGATCGCTTTTTCTCGCAGAGCTACGATGTTGAGAGCTCGGCAGTACTCGAGAAACACTTGGCGACCAAGAATATTATTGTTCACAAAAATGTAGAGGTGAGCTCGTTCATAGACGGTGTCGCCAAGCTGACAGACGGATCGACTATCGAGCTCGATGCATTGACTGCGGGAGTTGGATTAAGCTCGAGCTTTGATTGGGCAAAGAAATCCGGAATCGAAGTCAACAAAGGCATTGTATGTAACGAGTTTTTAGAGACAAACATCGAAGACATCTTCACCGCCGGTGATTGTGCGGAATATTTTGATACAATAACAGGACAGAACGTGCGACTCGGCAATTGGATGAACGCGATTATGCAGGCGCGCGCAGTTGCAAAGACGATGAGTGGTAAAAGGACCGGATACGAGCTTGTGAGTTCGTCGGCTATAAAGGTTCTTGGGATGGACGTGATTGTGATCGGGTTTGCCGACGCGAATAACGTAGACGAGATACATGATGACGTGACTAGCGAGGGGAAGGTTCGGTTATTTGGGAAAGGCGGGAAGCTTGTTGGCGCGTCGTTGATCAACAGGACGCACGAGAGGGCTCGATTGACGACGGCGATCAAAGAACGTGTGCCAATCACCACACTGATATAAAAACAGCTCGTCATTGCGCCGTGCCCGCCCTCGGAGGGAGGTACGAAGCAACCTCGATAAGCATGTAACAGTTTAGCGCTTAACGAGGTTGCTTCGTTACCACTCGCAATGACAAATAAAAACACAAAAATATATGAAACATCTACTCGACTCTCCATCAACTTACCTTCGATACGATCCTAAGAACGCGCTCAATTCTATTGAGACGCTTCCGGATCAGTGTGTGCAGGCGTGGCGCGAGACTAAGGCTATTCAATTTCCTGTCGCGTACAAGCAATGCGACAACATCGTGATTGCTGGGATGGGTGGCTCGGGGCTTGGTGCGCATATTGTTCGTGGATTGTATAAGAACGAGCTGAAGGTTCCGTTTGAGATATCGAACGACTACACTCTGCCTGGATACGTGAACAGTCGGTCGCTAGTTATTGTTGTGAGTTACAGCGGCTCAACAGAAGAGATTGTTGCAACGTTGAAAGATGCTCGTACAAAGAAAGCAAAGGTCGTGGTGGTTGCAAGCGGAAGCAAGCTTGCGGTGTCGGCAAAGAAGAACTCCATTCCTGCGTATATTTTTAATGATGAGAAAACAAACATCGCGGGGCAACCTCGGATGGGAGTTGGGCTTACGTTCTTTGGTCTCATCGGAATTTTGAAACAGCTTAACTACATCAAGCTCACGGACAAAGAGGTATCGAGTGCGATTGACCACATGCGCGCGCTCGATAAAAAATGGAATGGCACAGTATCGCTTTCACGAAACCCAGCAAAAAAACTCGCGGACCAGCTCCACGGAAAAATGCCGGTGTACGTGGGTAGCGAGCATCTGTTTGGCAACACGAGGGCGCTCCGCAACCAGACGCACGAGAATGCAAAGGCGTTCGCGTGCAACTTCGACCTCCCAGAGTTGAACCATCACCTAATGGAAGGACTCGCACATCCGAGTGAAAAGCGTGCGTTGCACTTTGTGCTACTTTCATCAAAGCTATACGACAAACGTACTCAAAAGCGATACGCGATTACGAAAACGGTGATTAAGAAAAACGGTGTAGACGTTGCAACGGTCGAGCTCGACGGAAACACGAAGCTTGAGCAAACGCTCGAAGTCCTGCAATTCGGAGGCTACGTGACGTTCTACATGGCAATGTTGAACAAGCTCGATCCAACACTGATACCATACGTGGATTTTTTTAAGGAGCAGATCAAGTAAAATAAATTAGAGCAAAATTTCCCACCTGGGAAATTTTGCTCTAATTTAATAGTCGGTAGCAAATAAACGAAAATAAAATGGCCTAGCCGCTCGCGAGCCCCGCTATTCACGAAGGGCGGGGCGAGCAGCTGGGTCGTTTTTAATAGTCATTGCGAGTGGCAACGAAGCAACCTCGTTAAGCATTAAAATGCTACATGCTTATCGAGGTTGCTTCGTACCTCGCAATGACTAGTTTTTATTACACCTCAGGAAACAACTGTTTCCCGTCCTCGTCGTGCAGATATATCGCCAATGTTGGGCATGACTGCGCGCCCATGAGCAACTCTGCGTACTGATCATCTGTCACCTCCACCCACCTCTCGTACTTCTCGCTTTTGTCCTCACCAGTTTTATCAAGAACAATAGCTTTGTTCTCGTCGTTCAATTGAAAAACGTCTGGGCTGATGGTCACACATGATGCTGCGCCAATGCAAAGGTCTTCGTCTACGCGTACTTGTATTTTCATATTATCCAAAGTATTTTTCTTTATAGAATTTTATCAGTTCCTCCACCGCAGGTAAAATCGTTGGGTTGCCGACTCCAACTTTTGTGCGCTTTTGCACGGCTTCAAGCGTTACCGCACCATCTAGCACGGCTTCTTCAATGTCGTGATCGGTGACTTTCGAAACTGGGTCGATGATCCGCTTTGCTTCAACGATGATCTCGTTAACATTATCTGTTCGTCTATAATAATCGTTAATCGCGTCCCTGATCGCCTTGTCACACAACACCGAACAGTGAAACTTCCGCGCAGGCAAACCACCGAGTCGCTCCATGATGTCCTGAGGCTTCAACGCACGAGCTTCCTCCAACGTCATCCCGCCGTCTTCTGTAATCACCACGCTCGCCATAGACGTTGACGCTATTGCAGAGCCACATCCGAATGTCCGCCATCGACATTCTTTTATGCGCGAGTCTTCGTCTACCTTCAACCACACTCTCAACTCATCTCCACACGCAGGCGAGCCAACTTTGCCGATTGCGTTAAACTCACTCTCGTCAAAATCTTCCCCCGCAAAGTTACGCGGGTTGAAAAAGTGGTCCTTTACAGTGTCAGAGTAAAACCAAGATTGCGCGCCACCCTTAGCGGAGACGTCGCCTTTTCTACCTTGCTCTGGTTTTGCTGAGTAGGACATAGTTTGATTCGGTTATTATTCAGTTGTCGTTTCAATGTACACCTGTCATGCTGAGCGGAGCCGAAGTATCTCACCAGCTGGCATGCTCGAGAAGTTCCACTAGCGAGATCCTTCGGCAAGCTCAGGATGACAAGTATTACGTAAGGGTCTTTTCTACTGCATTACCTGTCATTTCGAAGCGGAGCGAGAAATGACAGGCTTTGTAGCGGTGAGATATTTCACGGCCGTGGAAATTGTCACCACTAGATGCAGCAACCTTTGCGTACTGAGCAAAAGACGTTTATTACTCGTAATACTTCGGATCAACCCTCACTGGAGAAATAGCCCGTAACCTTGCAACGAGCGGCGGCAAGGTCTCTATTACATAGTCGATATCCTCCTCGGTTGTCGATCGTCCTAACGAGAACCTCATCGATCCGTGCGCAACCTCGAAAGGCATGCCGAGTGCAATAACCACATGCGATGGGTCGAGTGACGCCGATGTACACGCGGATCCTGTCGACGCGTAGATTCCTGCGGCGTCTAGGTAGAGCAACAAAGCCTCACCCTCAAGATCCATTATAGAAATATTTACATTGTTTGGAATTCGCAGATCCCTATCACCGTTGAGCCGAGTTTTCTCGATCGTTCCCAGGATTCCATCGATCAGCTTGTCGCGCAACGGCACCAAGTGTTCACTATCCTCATCGCGACGAGCCTTCACGAGCTCGAGCGCCTTCGCGAACCCCATAATCTCCGCAACGTTCTCTGTCCCGGGACGAATCCCCTTCTCCTGGGCGCCACCAAACATTAACTGCTGTAACTTTGTACCACGTTTTACATAAAGCGCGCCGATTCCCTTTGGCCCGTAGACCTTAGAGCCGTTGATCGACAACATATCCACGTGCAACTTCTTAACGTCGAGCTCAAGGTACCCCGCTGCCTGCATCGCGTCCGTATGGAATGCAACGTGCGGAGCTTTTCCATCAGCCTTCATCTTCTCAATCCCGTTTCCAATCGCACTAATAGGCTGGATAGTTCCAATCTCGTTATTCACGTACATGATCGACACAATCGTAGTATCCTCACGAATCGCGTCGAGCACTTTTTGTGTATCAACAATTCCATTCTTCTCCACGCCAACAATAGTAAGCTCAAAACCTTCCTTTCTAGCGAGCCATTCCATAGCCTCCAGCACCGCGTGATGTTCAATCGACGTTGTGACTATGTGCTTACCGTGTTTTGCATTCGCTCGAGCGTACCCAAGTATCGCCAAATTATCGGCCTCGGTGCCTGACCCCGTAAACAGAATCTCGTCTGGTCGCGCGCCAACAAACTCCGCAATCTGCGCGCGAGCTTCGTCCACCGCGTCCTTGGCGGCCTTCCCCGCGGAATGAAAAGAACCGGGGTTTCCATAAACCTCGGTTACATATGGCGCCATAGCCTCAACAACCTCCGAATCAATCGGTGTAGCAGCCGCATGGTCCAAGTAGACTTGCCTATTCGGCTCATTCATATCTAGCGCACGATATCGCGGTTTTAAGGTCGTGTCAATCCAGCCGCTCGCAATCTACTGCATCAATGCTTGACGATGCAACGGAAAATGGCTACTGTTGTCGCGAAGGAGGCCAGAAATGAGCCCTGATAGAGATAGTGGAACTCCGTGGATCCTGTGGGCGATACTTGTCATAATGGGATCCTTCATCGGCTGCATTGTTTCAGACATGGACCGAACGCGATCAGCACTCGCTGAAGAATCGACTGAAGCCTCACGGCAATACAACTTCAAGGCCCCTCAGTTCGAGCGGGTCTCTGAGTTGAACGGTCTGTCAAGTACTGGTCGCCACGATCACTTTTTTCGAGAGAACGTCACGGGTCTGTGCTTCGTTTCACGCGATGCATCGCTCGCCCCCATCCCGTGCGAAGCCATGGAGCTCGCACGAATTCAAGAGGTAGCCGATGGATCAGCTCCCAGGTAAGCGGGGGCGGGCAGAAGGCCAGTCACTGTATGACTGGCTCAAACCCGCATTTCCTGTAATCGCCCTCTGCGTAGTTCTCACGATCTTCATCGTGGTCATGATCTGCCTCGGCCCCTACTTCGACCCAACCTCACAGCAATAAACCACCCCCAGGACTTGGCGGCGGTTTCTTTTTTTGCGCTAATTAATAGCAGCATGCTCAAGGGGTCTGCTCAAGGGGTCAAGTCTGGATTCTGGAATCGTGAATTCCTGGGGTCGGAGCGTACATTGTCAGATTCTGATTTGGGGGTCAGGTCTTTACTTTTAGCATCACGCTCAATATCGAGTGTTCCTTTAATCTAAACTCTTAGTAAAATTGCAAAATGTAGCAATACACGCTCCGACCCCAAGCTCTACATAAATATAATCGAGACGAAAAATTCCAGAATCCAGACTTGACCCCAATAAACAAAAAGCGACAGTTCACGGTCTGACCCCAAGCTTCGGGATTGACGGCGAGCCTGTTTTGCTGTTTACTCAACATTGAAAGGAGCCCAATGACTGATCTCCTGGCAACTCTGCCGTTACTCCTCGGCGTCGTCACTGTTGTTGGCGCCTGTCTTTCACCTCCACTCGTGATCTGGCTCAGAAGAAAGATCCGAGAGAACAACGTTATCCGTCAGTTGGGCTCGCGCGGCCAACTCGACGAAGAAGAAATTGTGTCCAGTTTGGGCGCGATTCAAAGTGAGCTCTTGGTTACGCTGGCAAACCTTGAGCAACGTGGTGACATCCGTCGCATTCAAGAGAGCGCTATCAATCAGGATCACAAGATGTACATGCGCATCCTCTACACGCTCACCCAGCAAGGCTGGAAGCGCGCTCGAGGGCTCGACGTCTAAACAAAACCACCCCCAGGCCATGGGAGCGGTTTCTTTTTTTCAAAAGCCAAGTCCCACAAAGCTCCCAAGAGCGGCGTGGGATTGACGTTCGAATCAGACCATGGTTTACTCACAGTGAACAGGAGGATCCATGATCCAGTTTGTAAGTACACACATTCCGCTGTTTCTCGTTCTTTCGCTCATCGGCGTCTTCGTCTGGGTCGTCGTCAGAGTATTCAAGCAGAATCGACAATGTGACGAGCGCATTCTCACCATTCTCCTGATGCACGAGAAGGGGCGGACCGAGCACTACATTGTGCGCTTCTTCTCAGAACATCATTCTATGTCGCCAGATCTGGCATACTGCAGGCTGGATCACCTGGGAAGCCTTGGGGACATTGCGAAGAACATGCTGGTGATCACGGACAAGGACTTTGGGTTTCGTCGGGAGTACTACTGGTATCTGACTACGCAAGGGAGAGAGCGCATCCACAGCATCCTCGCCGAGCAAGCTCGAAAGAGTGCACGGAAGTCCCCACTCTACGAATAAAAACCACCCCCTGAACTTGGGAGCGGTTTCTTTTTTTGCTTAGTGGACTAACACTCCTCCCCACTCGATCACTGTAAATCCATCTCGTGCTGGACGATCTGGTAAGTTCGGTGGGTTGCTCTTAACCGGCTCGTCGAGTTCCTCAAAGTCCATCAACACTCGGATGATTGTCTCCGGATCTCCAGACACGCTCAACGGTGCAAGCTCGTCCATGACTCGTGTACCGTGAAAACCGATCTTGTAATACGGTGCGTCTTGCATCCGTGGGTACCAGAACTCCATGAAGTCGAAGCTCTCCTCCTTGTTCAACCCAAGCTGGTACAAAGTCTTGTACAAGAACGGTTCAACCTCGCTCTGCGCCATAACCCAGTTTCGCTCCGGCGCGGAGTACAGACCACCGTTGCCTTCCCAGAACAAGTACGGGTACGCAACACCGTCTGCTTTGTTGACGAGCTCACCGTTTGGCGATGCTGTCACGCTCCAACCATCGTTGTAATCTGGGATCGTGATCGAGAAGCCACCTTCAGGCGCAACTGTAACATCGATGTCCATAGTCTCCTCTGGGTAGAGGTAGATAACAGGCTTTCCACATTCGGCAGGCGGGCTCACGTCGATACTCGTGAACTGCACATAGTCACCAAATGGATTCTCCCAGTAAAAGAACGCATGGGCATTCGCAAACTCTTCAAATGTTCCTCCAGGCTGTCTAAACTGCCAACTTTTGTACGCGTCACCATGCAGATCGAGGTTGTAGTTCGCTGACTCATAGATAGTCTCGCCAGCGGCAGTACCAACAGCTTGTATACCGCCAATCTCCTTACTATCAACTACGTTCATCAACGTGCCATAACCACATCCACCACTGCTTGCTTTCAAATAAGTATCAGTCTCAAGACCTGTGTCGTAGTAAGTGATACCAACGCTACTAACCTGCTCACCTGGACTCTGCCAAAACGGTGGTACGTAATCGTATCGCAGAATAACGCCGTCCACCTGTCGTGATGTAAACGAATGCGTGTCTGACTCCATGTACATTGGTGGCCCTTCAGCGAAGATGCTTACTGCTGGACCGTGAATCGACTCGTCATATGCCTGCCTAACGCCAACGCCGAGAAAGGCGTAATTGTTTCCATCATTATCAGTGATCATAGTGTCGTGATCAAACTCGGGAATGCGTGCACCAGTATCGATAACAAGCCGTCCGTCGATCTCTGCCAACCCCGCTTTTCCATACACGTCGCGGAAACTTTGATACTTGGCGTAATTGGTCAGCGAGCCTATTCCGGCCGCATATCGATCAAGAATCACTATTGAACCAAAATTTTCCTGTGGTCGCAATGTATATACAACATTGTTAAATGTACCGAGACCAGACAAAGCAGCTCGCTCGTACCAAAGACCCCAGCCTTCATATTCACCGTCCTGGACCGTGCCAACTTGCCATCCAGCTGATAGATCCTCTATCAATGAGTCACTGTATCTTTCTGAAAATATTGGATTCAAATATCCAGGTGTCTGGTTTTCGAAACTGAACCAAGAAATGTGCAATTCATGTTGTCCGCTGACAACGTCAACATTATCGTCAACCTCCCCGTCATCGACAACCTCTCCGTCATCTATTTCATCAACAACATCGACAGCCACATCGTCAACAACATCCTTTACATTGTAAAACATCTCCGACACGAACATCCCAACCATGAATGAGCCCGCTATTAACAACGCCGTGACCACAAACCAGATTAGCATTGTTACGTGCTTCTTCTTGGCCTCATGAGCCATCTGCTCCTCGGGGCTCATTGGCACTTCCGGTGACTTAGTTGGTTCCTTGTCCATATGGGATTGTAATTACTCCGTCTTGAATAAAGGGTTGAAGCTCCGTGGACGAAATATCCGCGAGAGATCCGAACAACCGTAACGCGATGTCCGCTCCAACTGGTGTTGGCTGGCTGTTGCGCGTATCGATTGGTATTAAGTGCATTATAACACGATCCTCCTCGATGATGATTCCGAGGGTGTACGTGAGATATGTTTGCTCGAGTCGTTGGTCGAACACAAAGTTACCGAGCGAGTACACAACGGGCACACCGTCGACGATCTCGATCCCCTGCGCTACATGCGGATGTCCGCCAACAATCAAATCCGCGCCCGCTTCCACCATGCGCTCTGCCAACACACGCTGATTCGCCTGAGGCGTCGCAATATACTCAGTCCCCCAATGTGGAAATACGATTACGAACCGTCCATCTGCATCCGCGCGCGCAATCTCGTCTTCAAGTTCTGCGAGATTCGGTTGAAACTGGTGATACCCGATGTAAGTTAGCTTGATTCCGTTCACGTCTTCGTCGAGCCGTGGGACTGGAGATCTATATGAGCCAAACCATGGTATCTCAAGCTCGTCGAGCCGAGCCTTGGTCTCCGCGAGTCCGGCCGATGCGAAGTCGGAGCTATGATTGTTCGCCAAACTCACAACGTCGATGAGCTCATGCATCCGCTCGACTGATTCTGGGGTAAACGTGAACCTGAACGGTGGGTCGACTGTATACAGTCCTGCGCGGTCGCTCACCGTGCCCTCAAGATTTCCAATAGTCCTATGCGACCCCATTAAATATCGACCAACTTTCTCCCACGGATAATCAACGCCATTAAGATCGATCAACCTCCGCACATCGCGATCGAGCATGATGTCGCCAACAACGTGCAGGCTCGCGAACGAGCTTATGACAGGCTCGCCTTTTTCAAAGTAGCCCATCGTGTGGCTCGTATTCTCCTCCCAATCCTTAGTCGCATTCATAAGACGCGAGCTCCCGTGATACATCTCCACCCAATTCTGTGCTCCCCGTTGCTCATTAACCTCGAACATCGTCCGCAACACCATGTTTGCGTCGATCTCGAGCGTAAGGTCGAGATTACCTGCCGCCAAGGTGCGTCGAGTAACAGCGTCGTGGTATTCCTGCACAGCGATCGGTACATTGTGTGACATATCGATACTCGAAATCACGACGGTGTCTTTGTAATGCTCGGCGATATACTCCCCAATTCTGTCCGCCTCCTCCGGAATGAGAGACTCATGAATTACGATGGGGACAATCTTCGCGTTGGGGAATGACTTTGCAATAAACGGCGTCACCGCACCAATCGAATGCTCAATCTCGAAAGTAGCGAACTCGTCTTTTACAATCTCGACGTCGCCAACGAGCTTGTTCACAAGCTCATCGTCCGTGTAAACGAGTCCGTACGGCGTCTCCCACGCGCCGACCGTAGTCTGTGCCGGCGAGACTCCGCTTGAGAAATGATTCGGCCCCATAATAATAACAGTCTCAACATCATCGGAACCAATCGACTTAAACACGCGCGCTATCTGGTCTGACACGAGTAGGTGATGCGCAACTATTGCCGAACTCGCGTCAACTCGATCCACGTCGCCGGCCATCTTGTATGTTTCCTCAAAATAATCGAGCCCCCGGATGTCGCTCGGGAAAACTCGACCCTGATAATCAAGATCATTAACGAACTCGCGCACGACCTCAGACTCGAGCTTGACTACATCCTCTTGACGCTCAATAACTGTAGTCCCAAAATAAAACGAACCACCGAGCAAAAGTAGCCCAGCGGTCGTTATCAATACTTTGCTTGTAAGCTTGTTCATTTCTCTATGGTAACAACTTTTTGTCTCGATGTATGCCCCCGCACAACTTGCACCGCGGATTTGGACACACCGAAATGCTTGGCGAGCACGCGCACGAGCTCGTCGTTAGCCTTACCTTTCTCTGGCGCGGCATGAATGCGTACCTTGAGAGTACCATCGGTCATCTCGCCGACAACCTCGGACACTTGAGCACCTGGCGTTACCTTGATCTTGAGCTGCATTACGCCTGCTTAACCATAACCTCGCGCAACATCTTGATCACCTCCTGGTTCCTCATTCGGTGTCGCATGTACCCACGGTACTGCTCGGTCTCCACCTGTTCTTTCATCTTGTCATTCCCCTCGCAAAATCCAACCTGTTTCTCAATCTCTGCACTCACGTCCTCATCGGTCACGTCGATTCCCTCAACGTTAGCAACCTCTCGCAAAACTAGCGCAACCTTCACGCGCAACACTGCCTGGTCCTGCCAACCGGCGTGCAAATCCTCAACCGACTTTCCAAGTGAGCCAAGGTAATCTGAAAACTTTCCACCCTGCTGTTCAACCGAGTGCTCCAACTCGTGCGTCATCTTGTCCAACTCATCGTTGATGAGCGCCTCTGGAATCTCGTCAAACTTAGTCTTGTTCGCCAACAGCTCCAACATGTCCCTCTCCTGACGAGACTTCTCGCTGTCCTCCTGCTCTTTCTTCAAGTTCTCCGTGATCTTTTCCTTAAGCTCGTCCATCGACTTCAAACCAATGCTCTTTGCAAACTCATCGTCCGCCTCTGGCTTATCTAGTTTGTAAATCTCCTTCAACTTTACCTCAGCATCAACATTCTTTCCCGCGAGACTCTTCTGATAGTGATCCTCTGGGAACAAAACTGCAAACGTCTTCTCCGCACCCTCCTTCATTCCCATGACACCCTCCTTAATACCAGGAATCACAGAGTCCTCCGACATATAAATTCGAAAACCAAGGGCCTGCCCACCTTCAAGTGGAACACCTCCGTTCTTCAAGTTAAGATCGATGACGGCCAAATGCTCCTCGCCAACCGCATGGTCACCTTCAACTCGAATTTCCTTCGTCTGCATTCGTGTAATCTCTGCTATCGCTTTTTCGATATCTGCATCTTCTACTTTTGTTGCCTTTGCATCGATAGACAACTTTTTAAAATCACCAAGCTTCTTAATCTCGGGCATCAACACCACGATAGCCGTAAAAACCAAGTCGCTCCCCGGAACCATCTTCACAATGTCCACCTGCGGAGTTGTAACAGAATCCAAGTTCTCCTGCTCGGCGGCCTGAATGTAAAACATGCGCACGATAGGCTCAACGGCCTCCTCCAAAACACGCATTTCCCCAACCTGATTCACAACGGCATCTAAAGTAGCATGACCTTTTCTGAAACCGGGAATATTCGTGTGCTCAGAGATGTGTTTTGCAGACGTAATCAAAAACGGTTGCATCTCCTCGTTTGTTACTTCGATTGTGAGTTTTACCTCTTTCTCTGAAACTTTTTCTCGAGTTACGTTCATATGTAGCAATAATTGGCCTCGAGACGTCGAGGCGCGTTTAATTTGATAGGCGGAGCATAATGAAAAACGGCTGTTGTGTCAAGGCGGTATCGGTATCTACTAGTAGTCGCTCGTAACACCACCCCGCCATTCGTTCCACTCATGGCACCCCTCCTCGGAAAAGAGGGGGTTTGCTGGCCAATTCCGTATTTGCTAGCAGACTTCTAGTGAACCCTCCCTTTTCCGAGGGGAGGTGCCCCGGAGGGGCGGAGGGGTGTTATGAGCGACTATGAGCAAGTACGGAATCCGCCAGTAAATACCCAGAAAAACACCAGTACAAAAAATCGACCGGCAAGATGCACAGTCGAAAAGACTAGATCGAGGTCTGCACGATCGTGGGCGGAAACCCGAGCGCCGTGATCACTGCACTTGCGCGTCGCTCCATCACCAACGAATGTCCCCACGAGCCAAGCAGGGTCAGCGTACTCGTACCCCGGTAATACATTCCGCACGGAGCGGCGAAGTGGTGAGCCGGACGCATGGCATCTCCGAAGCGCGCGCAGAACTCGTCGAGCAGTCGTTCGAAGTCGAATCTGCCTGCAGGAAGCTCGTACTGCTCGCCACCCACCACGATCACATCACGACTCGTGCGCCCGTCTCTTACCACGATGCACCCAAAACTGTGCATCTTCTGGACCCTTGCGCTCGCGTCCTTCTCTACTTCACCATTTGTTACTAGTACAACTCTCATGTGTCCTCCTAGATCACCGCACAAAGATATCAGTTTTACTCAGCCTGTCAAGCAAAAGCTCGTAAAAAACAAGACGGCTCCGAAGAACCGCCCAAAGTAGTTGATCAAGTTCTCAACGTACCGATGTAGCCCAGACCAAATTGAAATTGGTCAGGTGGAAGCGCACACGAGACGGCCTTCTTGTCACATGAGCCACCTCGTCATCGTCCACCCAGTAGCAGATGCCCCAGTTGTCAACTGAGTGCTCCTCGCTGGTCGTAAACGCCACGAAGTAGTAGCTCTGCGCAAAACCATTCTCTGCTACATGTCGCGTAGCGCCAGGCAATTGCTCCGCCATCTCCTCAAAGCGTTGACCACGCCAAGAGAAACGATGGTCATCATCTCCCGCCAAGAGCAGGCGAACCTGCACACCACGACTCATGGCAAGGAACAGTTCCTTGAGGAATTGCGGGGGCATATTGCACTCTCGGCAGGCCAGACCGACCTGGTCGCCCTTCTGAAGCCGGCGCAAGGTGCTCGCTCCCATGAACGAATGCAACTCTCCATTGGTCATCTTGTCCACGACCAGCTCATCGACGACGTTGTGCTTCAACGTCGAAATGAGAAGACCGACGCACAAAAACACCACACCAATCATGATCACACGGATAAAAGACATCTCGCGTACTCCATTTGAAGGTTCCGGGTTATCCTATACATAGCAGGCGCCATTGTCAACGGCAAGGTTGAGGCAACAACACCGCTTGTAGGGGAGGGTCGCGACCCTCCCCTACAAGCAAAAACGAGCTCGTATGAGCTCGTCTTTTACCGAATATATTCCAACGGGTTCGTAAACTTACCGTTCCTTATCACCTCAAAGTGCAAATGCGTTCCGGTCGATCGTCCCGTTGTTCCGCAGAGTCCTACCGGTGTCCCCTTGGTAATCTGCTGACCAGCACTTACGTACAACTTCGCGTGATGTCCGTATCGCGTCACAATTCCGTTGCCATGATTAATCTCCACAGTGTAACCATAACCGCCCTTCCAACCACTGAACTGTACATAACCATCATCTGCGGCATAGTTGTCGTTCGTGAAGTGACAGTCAATGTCTACTCCGGTATGTTTCCAGCCGTAGTACTGCGTGATGATGCTCAAGTCCGTAGGCCAGATCATGTTGCCCGAGCTCGTTGTGGTCGATGGAGCTGTTGCGATCGTTGTCGGCGTCTTAAACACCTTTGCAACAGACGCAGTTCGCGTTGGAGCGACCGCGATTATCTTGCCACCAGGAATAAACAACGTCTCGCCTATCTGAAGATCGCTCGTATCCGCCAAGTGGTTGTACGACGAAACCTCATCGGTGTTTGCGTCATACTTGTTCGCAATCTTAATCAACGTGTCGCCGGATTTAACAGTATGCTCCACACCATCGGTCGGCAAAATCTTCAACGAATCTCCCGGCTGAATCACAGAGCGCGTAGTCAAACCGTTTGACCACAACAAAGTGTTAAGCGAGATGTTATGAGACTGCGCGATAGTCCCAATGGAGTCGCCGGACTGAATAACGTACTGCACAATCTTGGTCCTAGGCGCGATACTTGCACCAGACTCTTTAACCGTCGGCGCAACCAACGCGGCACCACCGGTTGTGATTGCTACGTAATCATCTTGAGGGTCATGGAAGTCGATGTCCGGCTGTACACTCAGTGCCGAAGCTCCAAGATAGTTCGACGGCTTGGACACTACAACGTCGGATCTGACAATGATGGTCTCGTTGGACTGCTCGGATACTAACCCGAACAAAATACTTTTCTGTCCAAAGTCCTCGGAACGCAACCCACTCGCTTGCACGCTCATAACTCCCGTTCCAAATGCGACCACGATTACGAGCACGTGGATTGCGTATCGATTCGTCAGAATGTACATCAACTTATTTTTCCCAGGAACGTAGAATCGCGCGGTTAATCGTCTAATATAAAACACGCCGCGATAAACAGGCACTGCGAACGAGCGTAAAAAAACTCGACCGACTACCTTGAACGGCGTAGATATCCAGCGAACAAGTCGCTTTGAATAATAAGTTGTAATCGCGCCAGTTTTCACAATAAGTATGAAAACCTTTACCAGATAGCGCTTTATTTGAAGTAAGATATAGCGTTATTACGTAGAGGAAACAATACCGCGATAATGGGAATGGGTCAACCGGTTTACAGTAGGCAAACAAGATGTCTGAATACAGATAACGGTAACCACTGGTTGCTTATAACTTGTCATCTTGAGCGGTAGCCGAAAGATCTTGACCTATTTAATCTTGTCCTAAGCTCAGGTAAGGTCGTCTCTAAAGTAGATAGGTCAAGATCTCTCCACAAGGTCGAGATGACTTGCTTTGGGATTGTCTGCAATCGAGCTAATACCTAAGCCGCCTCCTCAAACACCATCCCAGCCTCATCACCACCGCCACGATACTCCATCTTTGGAGTTTCTGTGAGCCGATTCAACTGTGGCACACCCTCAAGCGCTGGCGGGCCGGCGAGCGACCCTTCTGTTCGCTCCAATCTATCCTGACCATCCTGATATACAGACTTGTAAGACGCCCACTCTCCCGCACCCTGCTTCTTAAAGAAAACTACTCGCCGTTCAACTTTCCCATCCTTGTCATAGTAGTCGTCGTACACCATGTCTCCTTCGTAGTCGTCTTTTGGTGCGTGAGTTCTCCTTTTAAAAAGTTTGCCATCAACATGAACCTCCTCAGAGTCTATCGAACCATCTTTTCTAAAAATCCGATTCAGGTCCTGCACAAGCTCGTTGTCACCATCACGAGACGTCGTCCTGATATGTTGTAATTCAACCTTATCATCTGGCAACAACGCATAATCCCAGTTCTCAGTTGCGAGTGGATCCGCGCCACCAGATGCTGTGTCATGATAAATACGCTCCACCGGTTGCTTCTGTTTACCATCAATGTGCTCGCCAGAAACCATCACGTCCGTTGCCAAAACCTCAACGCCCTGTTTTACCTCGGCGCGAAAACGTTGCTCCTTCCCGTAATCCGAAAGACGAATGCCCTGCGTGACACCTTTTACCTCTTGAGGATTTGTTCCCCATTTATCAAACGATTGTGACATTCCCATTCCTCTCATATCTGTATTGTAAACGATTCTCGATGCAGTGGACAGCGCCCATGTTGATGAACGAGCTGACGATGTTCCAATGTGCCGTAACCTTTGTGTTGTTTGAAGTTGTACTGAGGAAACACGGCGTCGATGTCTAGCATCATGCGATCACGAATTACCTTCGCGATGATCGAAGCCGCCGCTATGCAAAATTCCTTTTGATCACCTTTAATGATAGCCGTCTGCGAGATTGTGACTCCGGGAATCTCATGCGCATCAACGAGTGCGTGCTCAACATCCTCAAGATCGACCAACGCTTTGTGCATCGCCAACAAACTCGCCTGCCGAATATTAATCTTGTCGATCACAGTCGCGTCGACGATGCCGACGCCGACTCCAATCGCAACCTCGCGGATCTCGTCATACAGCCGATCGCGTGCTTTGCCGGTCAGTGTCTTGGAATCTCGCACGCCGAGCCCATGATTGGGCGGCAACATAACAGCGGCCGCGACGACTGGGCCCGCGAGCGCACCGGCACCAGCTTCGTCTACACCTGCGATACGGAGGAGGCCGTTTGCTCGAAGGGTGAGCTCGATTTTTCCTGTTGGGAGGATCATGATTAATCTAAAACTATAACTCCACGCAAAGAATCTACAAATTCTTTGCCCGCCTTAGGTTTGAATCCATAGTAATCTAACCATGCCTCATCGGCATCATCTGTTCGGACGAGTTCTTCGCCATTATGCAAGAAGATCAAAGCACGCTTTCCCGATTGAGGCGATCTGAAATTAAATATAGTTTTCTTCGCCCAGTTACCGTCGTCAAAATTCGATCCGTTCTCAGTCACCGACCCTGTGGCACCTCCATCTTTAGACGAATTCTTTAATCCGCTGACCATGGACGGAAAGTCCGAAAAACTTGAACATCGTCCTATATCATAATCACTCGCATCGAATGCCTTTAAGATCTCCTTGATTTCAATCAACTCCTCTTCTGGTATGTAATAGACCTCTCCACCAAAACTCAGCTCTCTAGGTGTCATGAGCGCCTTGTACCTCATAAACTCGTCAATCTCATTCTCACCACTCTCCGAATACAACAGCCTACTGCCACAACTCTCAATGAATATTCTCAATGACTCTCTTAGTCGTCGTGGAAAAATGGCGACAGGAATCCTTTCCCCTGATTCCTTTTCAAGAGATGCACTTATTTTGTCCAATGCTGACACTCTCGCGTTTTCTATAAATTCCCTTGCATTTCCAAGTCTTTCACGACCAACCTTGGGTGGATCGCTCGTGTTCAAAAAATAATTCACGGACAGACTTTTGCCGAGCATATCGACACTAACTGAAATGGTGCTCTTTGCATCGTCTATCTCATCCTCCAATGTCACTATCGATTCTGCATTTATGTCGGTTGTAGCGTTTTCGACACCACTTAGAAACTCCTCCCATTTTTCATCGGAAATAAAATCGTCGCGACTTGGTTCGCGTGTCTCGCCAGTACTGTTCTTTCTTAAAATATCCGCTATCTCTTTAAATGCCAATCTTGTACCCTCCAAATCTTTTGCAATCAATGAATAATACATGGCGTCAAGCGGATGCTTTTTCTCACGCTCTTCTTTGCTGGTAGCAGGTACTTCTTCCGGGGATTCCGTCGTGGAGTCATGACTCATTGCATTCGCATCGTGACGTTGTCCGCGATTTCGTTCTTTGGATTTCATATACGGGTAATTACGGTGTTGGTCGATCTATCATATCTGCCCATTATACCATCGACCACGCCATTGTCATTTCGACCAACGGGAGAGACCACATACTACAGATCTTGGGGTCGGAGCGTAGATTGTTGCATGTTGCTACTATGTTAGAAGTAAGTACCTGACCCCCCTTTTCCAACCTGTCGTCTTGAGCGGTAGTCGAAAGATCTTGACCTATCTAATCTAGACCGTAACTCAGGTAAGATCACCCCTAGAGCATATAGGTCAAGATCTCTCCACAAGGTCGAGATGACATGTGTGGCTTGTGATTTCTCGCTCCGCCTTGAAATGACGGCAGTGTGGGCTCGTATATACTTATCCGGGCGCGCGCAACACGCCCCTACGAGCTCGAAATCTTGTAGCCCTTGAAACCCTGTTAACTCGTATATACTCGTGCGGACGCGCAGAAGGGCGTCCCTACGCGCTGGAAATCTTGCAGCCCCTGCCACCCTTGAAACCCCTGTGGCCCCTGAAACCCCCTTTTAATTGACTTTTTGCGCTAATATAACGTATTATAACGACACTTTAATAAATCTTTAGATACTATGGACAACATAATTTTGTTCGCTATCGTCGCGAGTGCAGTTGGACTTGCGTACGCGTTATATCTGATTCGTTGGATATTGCGCCTCCCCGCCGGTGAAGGAAAGATGACCGGTATTGCTTTAGCCATACAGGAAGGGGCAAAAGCGTTTCTAAATCGCCAATACACAGTGATCGCCTATATCGGTGTTGCGGCTCTTATTCTCATTTGGGCGACGTTGGGCATGCCGACTGCAGTTGGTTTCCTTATTGGAGCCGTTTTGTCCGGAATCGCTGGATACACAGGAATGTGGGTGTCTGTTCGTGCAAACGTGCGTACAGCGGAGGCCGCTAAGAAGGGTCTTCACGAAGCTATGAACGTTGCGGTTCGCGGTGGAGCGGTCACGGGGCTGTTCGTTGTTGGACTCGCGTTACTTGGATTGAGCCTATTCTGGCACTTCTCTGGGGACACATCAGCTTTGCTCGGATTCGCGTTTGGAGGATCACTAATTTCTGTGTTCGCTCGACTTGGTGGAGGCATCTACACAAAGGCTGCAGACGTTGGCGCGGACCTTGTTGGAAAAGTTGAGGCTGGAATTCCAGAAGACGACCCACGAAACCCAGCCGTCATTGCAGACAACGTTGGAGACAATGTTGGAGACTGTGCAGGAATGGCAGCTGACTTGTTTGAAACATACGCCGTGACTTCAGTCGCAGCGATGTTGCTCGCATCAATCACGTTTGGAACAGACTCAGCAGTTATCTTGTTCCCTCTCGCGCTTGGTGCAGTATCAATCATCACGAGTGTAATCTCACTATTCTTCATACGCCTTGGCGCAAAGGAGAACATCATGGGTGCGCTTTACAAAGGATTGGCAGCATCGGCAATACTTTCAGCAGCAGCGTTTTACCCAATTACAAAGTGGGCGCTTGAAGGTGTTGAGGGAATTAATTGGATGAACATTTTCTGGTCATCAATCGTGGGGCTCGTAATCACGGCATTGCTCGTGATCATTACCGAATACTACACATCGACTGACTACAGCCCAGTTAAGAACGTCGCGAAGGCTTCACAAACTGGACACGGAACAAACGTTATTGCAGGACTCGCGCTTTCTATGCGCTCAACAATGTACCCAATCCTCGTGATTGTAGCGGGTATGTTGACTGCGTTCTGGCTTGGCGGACTCTTCGGAATTGCTATCGCTGCAATGTCCATGCTCTCAATCGCGGGAATCATTGTTACATTGGACGCGTACGGACCGATTACAGATAATGCCGGTGGAATAGCCGAGATGTCTGAGTTGCCAGAGAAGGTTCGAGAGATCACAGACCGATTGGACGCTGTTGGAAACACAACGAAGGCTGTTACAAAAGGATACGCTATAGGATCGGCAGCGTTGGCAACACTTGTTCTCTTCGGAGACTACACACACAAACTCGAGGTGCTCGGTGGCAACATCGACTTCTCACTAAGCGACCCGTACGTTATTGCGGGACTCTTCATTGGAGGATTGCTTCCATACCTATTTGGAGCGTTCGCGATGGAGGCTGTTGGAAAGGTTGCGGGGCAGGTTGTTGAGGAAGTGCGACGACAGTTTAGAGAGATCAAGGGAATCATGGACGGCACAGGAAAGCCTGAGTACGGAACATGTGTGGACATCGTGACGAAGGGATCTTTGAACGCGATGATCGTCCCTGCAATGATCCCGATTGTTGTGCCTATCGTTGTAGGATTCACACTCGGACCTGCTGCACTTGGAGGGCTACTCGTTGGATCAATCATCACAGGAATATTCGTAGCAATCTCTATGACCACAGGTGGTGGTGCGTGGGACAACGCGAAGAAATACATTGAGCTCGGTAACTTCGGCGGCAAAAACTCAGTAGCACACGCCGCAGCCGTAACCGGAGACACGGTAGGTGACCCATACAAGGACACAGCAGGACCCGCAATCAACCCGATGATCAAGATTGTAAACTTGGTCGCGTTGTTGATCGTTGCCCTCATTGTGTAAAACGAACTCGCAATTACATGTACATCCCTTGTAGGGACAGGTCGCGACCTGTCCCTACAAGGGAACACCGGCCCCACACCGTGCCATTCTTGAATGACGCGAGTTGACGGGGTCGGTTTTGTTTTGTATAACAATAAGGTTCACAAACGTAGAAGGGGCACGAGCGTTGCATTCGGAAGACGAGAGAACTAAGGAGCTATTTGCACTTTATGGGCGGGTTATATCCGCTCTACCACCAATGGAGGCAGTGGAAACAAGACCGTCATCAGTTACAAGGCTTCAATCGATGTGGATTTCTGGATGTGGTCGCTACAGGCTTGAGCTTGTGCTCTTGTTAGGAGTCGACGTAAACAGTATCCATCTCACGCTCAAAGAACACCCGGGCGGGCCGCACACGTCGTCGATCCACAGAACGGTGGCGGGCGCTGTGAACGACAACGTTGTGCCCGACTTCCACACATGGGCACCAGGAGAAGTGCACGCAGTACTGGAGGGCAATCTGGGCCACGAGGACAAGATGGTTGCGTTCGCTGAGTGGTTCGCCGAGCGCATGAGGCCATCACTCGTGTCCAAACTCGAGCCCGCACTCGCACGTACGGCATCTGGCTAGCCCTCGCTGGCACCCAGTTTATTGATCGTGTAGCTAGAGTTTGCATGTATTCCCCATGTAGGGAAAGGTCGCGACCTGTCCCTACATGGGGAACGCCGGCCCCTTTGCACCTCGCGCGTACGGCTGCGAGGTGTTTTTTTTATTTGACAGAACACATGACGATTGCTACAACATGTGAGTCTACAACCATGAAAGGGACACCATGCGACACCCAGGGATGCAAGTATTCCTCATGCTTATCGACTACATCGAGTCCGTGGAGGACGCGCTCGAAGTACCGATCAGTGCCAGCCCCAGGCCATTCGAGGATCACAGTGGTAACAAGGTGTGGAAGCTCAAGAATGGCGGGTGCTACCTGAGGATGGCATTTCGCCTCAGTGATCCACTCTTGGACCTGTATATCACGAATCACAAATTCGACCCTGAGAGGGTTGGTACTCGCCATGACGAGTTTCACCTGCACGTCAGTGCCAAAATCAGCGCTGGCAACAACAAGATCGAGCACACTGTGAATCCTTCTGGTGCAATCCCGGCGGGACTCAAGGCGATCACCACTGTCGAGGACGGCTTCCACGGGAGCATGGTGGAAGACGTAGCCGAGTGGTTCGCCAACCTTGAGCTTGAGGCCAAGCCCGCTCCCCCTGCATCGTCATCGACCGGGTTCGTGGATATGGGGTAGCCGTAACGGCTCAGTATCTTTGACTTCGTAGCGCACTGCTACGAGGTTCTTTTTTTACAAATTTTCAAAAATTATCTACAGAATAAAAAAAGATGCCCGACGGAATAGCAGATGCTACCCGTCGGACACGTGTCTCTTTTGCTCGAGTCTACTCCTCGCTCACCGGGGCGAAGAGCTTCTCGAGCGATGCCGCAACCTCACGCTCCTGAGTGTGAATCTTGGCATGGGCCTGCTTGATCACCAGCATGTCGTCGAAGGCGCTCGCCGTACCGTGCACAGCCTTTCCGTGCATTTGCAGGTTGACACCGAACGACCCCAGCTCAGCGACCACACTCCGGAGCTGCTCGAACGTCATCTGCTGGTACTTGGCCAGCAGGAACGCCTCGATCCGGTCCTTGGCACCAACCACGGCCTTGATCAACTCGAACAGCTCGTCGATCTGGAGCCCGCTCATGTCCACTCCCGTCGGCTCCAGCACTGCGCTGGCGACCGAATGAGGCTTGGGCTCCAACGCCCCGGCCACGAGAGCCTCGCGGATCTCGTCGAACGTGGGCGGGGTTACCCCATCCTTTACGACGTAGCTGAACTCGTCGCCATCCGGATCGAGCATGATCCGGATGTTCCCGTTGTCCACCTCGATCACCCCCGCCCTCACGAGCGGATCGACCAAGTCGGCGATCAGATCCACCAACTCCGACAGCCACTTCCAGCTCTCACACGCCAGCTTTCGGTCAACTACACCGTTGACCTGCTCACCGGCCAACAGCCAGAGCATACGCCAGAACGCCACGGTACTCACGGTGAGCACCGTCACATCGTCGCCAGCGCCAGCCTTGCCGTCGATCATCTTGATCGACTCTCCGGTCAACTCGATCCCCATGATCGCAGCCGCCTCCGCAACCGTGTGATCGAATTTGGCTTGTCCGCTGTAGCGCTGGTAGACCAGGGTGATCGGAGAAACCAGCGCGGTCCAGCGCGAGTTGGTCCCAGAGCATTCCAGCGAAACGAGCCTGTGCTCTCTGGCCGGAACCGTGGCACTGTTCGGGAAGTTCTTCGCTCCCGAGAACTTCTTCCACGCGGCCTTGATGTCGACCGCGCGCACCGGAATTCCTACCTTCTGTCCAGCGAGCAGCCAGACGATCGTCAGAAAGAGGAAGGCCGAACTGCAAACTCGGACTGCCAACGGAACATCCGAATCCTTCTCCTCCTCCTTCTCCTTGTCATTGCCCTGCTTGTTCTCGACCTTCTCGCCGCCATCGACCTTGGGTGTGACACCAAGGTCGATGTCACGCAAGTTCGAGAACAGGTGCGAGATCGGAACCGCCGACAGACCGATGTGCCCACGAGGGACACTGGCATCAAGCTCGAGCAAGCCGAGCTTGCTCGCCGACCGCCGAACTTCCGCACTCCGCGCCCGCTCCCAACCATCAACGGCCGGGAAAGCCTTGATGGCCGTGTTGAGCCAGTGCACCGGCTTCCCACCACCCGAAAGCACGAGAAGACAAAACAGCCGGATGGCCTCTGTATTCTGCCCGCGAGGCAAGACCTCCACGGGCTTGAGCGGCTTGAACCGCAGCTCACGCCGCATGATCGGCGATTCCTTTGCGCAGAACACGTTGGCGCCGACCAGCTCCACGAGTCCATCGGTGTCCATGTCCTGCAGGATCGCGAGCACCGCAGCGTCGTCGACCACTTCGATGTTGTCGTAGACGTCATGAATGCGGAAGGTTTCAGCCACTCCGGCCAACTCCTTCACGACCTCGAACACAGCCTTCACGTCGTCGCCACCAAACACGGTCGCGAACAACTTCTCACCCTTATCCTTACGCTTTCCCATCAGGTCTCCTCCTAAACCTCTCTCCCTAGAGGCCAAATGTTCGCCTTCACGACTGTGAAGAACAACTTAACTTAGCCTAAAAATCAAGTTATGTCAACCCAAAACAAAAAAACCGGCTAATCTTGCCAGTTTTTGCTTATTTACACGCCCCGCCAAACGTAAACGCGAATAACCTCACGCCCGCGGGAACATCGAGCTTCATCATCGCATCCAAATACTCGTCCGCCAACAGTATCTTGTACATCCTCGAACTCGAGACCTCCACGACTGTCGCCTTTCCACTAAACTTCACGTCGTTGCCCGCGTCCATTCGCGCTATAGGCTTACCGTCGATCGAGACTCCGACAGACCCTTTTGAACTCGCACCATCGGCCAACTCCATAACCAGATTCACCTCGCCGGCCACAAACGGCATATACAACGCACCACCACCAGACTCCACGTACTCCCGAGTCACCTTCCACTCCCCCTCGAGTATCGGATGATCGCGCATCTTGCTCTTCTTGTATCCATGCATCTGATTTTTCTCCAACTCACCATGATTTGCAAACCGCCCGCGCTCGTAACCAAGATAAGTCTCCGGAGAAATCGGCTGACAGACCTTGCCACCACTGCTCTCCTCGAGCTCGTGCACAGCGGGCAACGACTTTGCACCAATCTCTCGCAACGCACTCTGAATCGCACGCTCAGTTTTCCCATAACCCCCCTCTCCAATGTGATCATATACAATCTCACCGTCCTTGTTCACGAGAATCTTCCGGGGCCACCAATGATTGTCGAACAAATTCCAAATCTTATAATCGGGATCCAGCACAGTCGCATACTCAAGCCCCGCCTCGCGCACAGCTTCCTCCACATTCGCTTTCACTTTTTCAAAATCAAACTCCGGAGTATGAATCCCAATAATAACGAGCCCTTTATCCGCATATTTCTCGTGCCACGACTTGAGCGACGGCAATGTCCTCTGACAATTCACACATGAGTACGTCCAAAAATCAAGAAGCACAACCTTCCCGCGCAATTCCTTGAGCGTCATAGGCTCCGAGTTAATCCATTCCAAGTTGGAAGGAAATTCGGGAGCAGTTTTGCCTGTTTTGTTTTTTTTACCAAACATATTTTTATTTTCAACTTGTCATTCTGAGCTTGTCGAAGAATCTCACTAGCGGTGTACCTCGAGTTACTCATCTAGAGAGATCCTTCGACTCCGCTCAGGATGACAAGAGTCTACAACACCACCCCAAACGCCATCCTCGTCACCAATCCCAACACATACCCAACTCCAGCGGCCGTCCCTGCAACGAGCAACATCTCCAGTCCCGCACGCCACCACTTCCTCTGCGTGATCGTCGAACTCCATGCACCAAACGCGAACAACGCTATAAACGTTATAACGATAGCGGGCATAATCGCCTGTTCAACTGGCAAGAACAAGTACGCCATCAACGGAATGATTCCCGCAGACAAGTAGCTCACACCCATCACGCTCGCCGACAAAATCGGATACTTATTCCCAGCAGGAGACGCCTCTTTCACATGTCGTACAACCTGTTGCAACCACCGCTTCCTCTGAGACTCTATTGCGCGCCATAATCTCTGTTCATCATCACCCTCAAGATTGAGCTTGTTCATTGCGGACTTAATCGGCCCCTTCGCCTCGTCGCGTTTCATCAACACATGCCAATCATCTGCGTGCTCGGTCAACCAAACTGCGCCCTCCGCTTTGCTCGACAAGTAACTCCCCGCAGTCATAGACACCGCCTCGGCAAAAATCAAAACCACGCCCGCCAAAACCACCACGTAAGTACTCTGCGTACCCGCGGCGATTCCCGTTAACGCTCCAAGCGTGGAAACAAGGCTATCCTCTACTCCAAACACCACCTCCTCCACAACATAAGCAAGCTTTTGTCGTGTCCTCTTCATGGATTGATTATAACAGGTTTGGGATTTTTTAGATGCGGTCAATTAAGTAGAGTTCGAGTGAGCCAAAATTAAGCAAGTACGCACTTATGTAGCCCAACGTGTTTGTAAGCAACATGATTCCGAAAATCAGTATCAACGCGCCAGCGATTGTGTGTACATACTGTTGGATCTTCGCGGTTTTGCGAATCCACGGCATGATTTTGTCGATGAAAAGTCCGATGAGGATAAACGGAACGCCGATTCCAAGACCGTATGCGAGCAACAACGCTGTCCCCACCAATGCCGAGCTTGCCTGCGACGCCCACAGCAAGATCACAGCGAGTACAGGGCCGATGCACGGTGTCCAGGCGAAACCGAAGGTGAGCCCGAAAATGAATGCGTTCACCGACTGATACTTTGTGAGTTTTTTGTGCAGGTCGATCTTAAGCTCACGATAGATTGCAGGGTTCTTGAACACGCCGAGCAAGTACATGCCGAGCAACACCATTACAACACCACCTATCTTTGCAAAGACAGCTCGATTCACCGCGAACGCATGACCAAGGCTCGTAGCCGAGAGGCCGAGAAGCAGGAACACGATCAAGAATCCAGATACGAAGATTAACGAGTACTTCAAAATCTCGTTACGCTTGGATTTAAGCTCTTCATCTGTTGCCGCGACACCCGTGAAAAAACCAATATACGCCGGAACGAGCGGAAACACGCACGGCGCAAAAAAAGAAACGAGACCCGCTATAAACGCGATCCCAAAATTAACTGACGAACCATCGAGGATCATAAGAACCTCCTACAAACAAATGACCCTGACGAATCAGATGCGATATTTATTACAAAAGCAATTATAGCATGGATGTACTAAATACTTTCAAATTAAAAAATAAAAATGACAAATTTCAAAGCATTTAAGATAATTTATTGCGAACTCGAGCTCGGTCATGATCATGAACTCGATCCACACACATAGTCATTGCGCCGTGCCCGCCCTCGGAGGGAGGAACGAAGCAACCTCGTTAAGCTCGTTGCAGTTTGGCACTTAACGAGGTTGCTTTGCTACCGCTCGCAATGACTAGATAAAATAAAAATCACCAAGATCGTTTTCACGATATTGGTGCTCTTTATTCTGGAGGCGTGAGCGAGAATCGAACCCGCGATGAGGGTTTTGCAGACCCTTGCCTTACCACTTGGCTACCACGCCATGTGGGAGATGTTACTTGGAAAATGGGGGTGTGTCAACCCTTCTTCGCGTAAAGCTACGAAGGGCAGGCCCCGCTGCTCACCCCGCCCTTCGTGAAGAACTGTGTCGGCCTTGCGGAGAGGTTTAGACCAACACTTGTCATCTCGACCTTGTGGAGAGATCTTGACCTATTCAGTCCAGTGCAACGCACTCGAGTCTACGACTAGATTAGATAGGTCAAGATCCCAGGCGGAGCCAGGTCAGGCTTCGCATTGATTTCGACTACCGCTCAAGATGACAGGTCAACAAGAAACCGCTCTACGAGGAGGCCCGCAAAGCGGAATCTCGTAGGGCGGTCTGGTCGTCAGTCTTCGTCGTGCCGGCAGGGGCGCGGCGCACGGCGCACACGCTTGTCCGGCTCACCAGAGCCTTCACGACGAGCGTCGTTGAGCTCGACGAGCCGAACGAGGTGGGCACGCCACGCCTCGTTGAGGAGTGGCGTGCCGTCCGCCCGCAGACTCGGGTCTCGGAGGAGGACGTCGACCGCTCTGTACGTCATGTACACGAGCTGTCGCCAGCCTTCCTTACGCGCATCCGCAGAAGAGAGGCCATACCTCATGACATCTGCAGGAATATGCCCAACGTTGGCAGGAGACATATGGAGCAACACCATGCTTTTCCACATCCTCACAGCCGCCTCGTGACTCTGAGCCACGAGCCATGCGCGATTCACCTCTTTCTCCTCCTTCGTGGAGAACTGCTGCATCTGGGAACTGGTCAGGTACCACATCAGAGACAGTTCGTCAGAGAAGTCCGTGCTCCGACTCCTCCAATACTGGATCACCTTCTCATCCTGCGCACGCTCCCGTTGCCAGTTGGCAACAGTGCGCAGGAAAAGGAACGTGGACACAACCATCAGGCCGTTCATGAACGTGCCGACCATCGACATGCCCATGACCGTCGCGATGACTCCTGAATTGGGGAATACTAGCTGTTGCAGAAATTCGCGATCGCGCTTTTCTGCAACGGTTCATATAGCCAACTACCTAATGCCCAGCACCTGGAAAACCAAAACCGAGCCCTTGCGAGCTCGGCTAATACTTACTCTGTCACCCCTTCCTCCACCGGAACCGCCGGCGGATCCTCAACCTCTAGTATGATATTCCCCGCTTGAACCAACATCCCCGACTCCCTCTCCACGGCAATCGCAGAAATTATGTATTCACCCGGTCCTGGCAACGGCCAAGTAAACTCTTCTATAAACGCGTTTGGTTCCATGATAGTCCCCGCGAGCGACCCTCCAGCTCCGCGTGGACCAACGTAAAAGTCTATCCTGCTGTACTTCGCCGGATCGTCCAGCTCCAACTTCACAGAATACGTGGGATCATACTTCACGATAATCTGTCCCGGCCGTGGATCAACCACTTGGATTGTTCCAAAGTCTCCGCTCGGCACGTTCACGCGAATTGTCGCACTCCCTTCGTTCTCAACATCATCAAATGCTACAACCCTAAGCGTGTGTTGTCCCGGTTGCACAAACCCTGGCACTGTCCCTTTTACAATATACGGCGAGTTTGATGTTGCCCCAAGATAGTAGCCGTCAATGTACACCTCCACTCGCACAACTTGTCTACGCGCAGAGACTCTCGCTTCTACTTGAACTTGTCGATCAGTCAACGTGTCATCGCTCGCAGGAGTCTGGATCGACACATCTGGAATATTCGCCGACGTATGAACATCGTCGTACTCCGTAGGCACCTCCTCGTTTACAAACTCGGTACCAAGTTTTGCTTTTTGCCTTTCAACCCATTCCTGCACAGCAAGTTCCCACTTTTGATACTGGGGATCGGTCGAACTCGCCAATGGCGGCTCTCCCAAAATGTCACCACGCTTCACGTAATGCAATATTGAGTGATGTGTAACGAAAGTCTTCATCTCCCGTAAGCGCGTCGGTGTCTCGTCTGTTGCAAGCTTACCTGATATCTTGTCGATCATTACAGTCTGCCCAAATCCAAGGCCACCATCGAGCGCAGGTTTTCCAAGTGTAGGAATGCTTGGAGCGTTGAAAGACATTACAGCCTTGTCCGCAAGATAACTTCGCATCACAGCGTTCCAAATTGGTGCCGCAACAGTGGACCCGCCGGCTCCTCGAGACATCGCAGTGTTGTCGTTGTTTCCACCCCACACACCAACCGCAATCTGCGGTGTATATCCAAGAGTCCAACCGTCACGATAGTCGTTTGTAGTTCCAGTTTTCGCTGCAACCGGACGTCCGCCAAGCTGAAGGTCTGAATTTGAACCAAACGCATATGCCCGCGCACCGTTATCAGAAAGAACGTTTGTAATCATTCGCGCAATATTTGTATCGAGAACTTTCTTACCGCCATCTTCCTTCGCTTCGAACAACGTTTCACCGCTCGAGTCTTCGATCTTGAGGATCGCAACAGTGTCACGATGAACTCCCTCGTTCGCAAACGTCGCATACGCGTTAGTGTGCTCAAGCAAAGTGACCTCGCCACCACCAAGCACAACGGCGAGCCCAAAACGGCTCCTGTCCCCGAGTGTCGTGTAGCCCATTTTCTCTGCAAAATTCAAGAAATTCCCAACACCCACCATGTATAAAGCTTTCACCGCGGGGATGTTGAGCGAGCCCTGCAATGCCTTTCTAACAGTCACGGGGCCGTGTTCACTAAGGTCGTAGTTGCGCGGATGGTAGTTGCCTACGTCGGATGGGAAGTCCGTTTCAACATCGTAGAAAACAGTATTCGGCGTGTACCCAGACTCGAACAACGCGGTGTACGCCATAGGTTTCATGGACGATCCCGGCTGTCGCGATCGGATAGACACGTTCACAGCACCATCGGACTCCTCGTCAAAGTAATCGTGACTTCCCACCATCGATAAAACATGTCCATTGCTCGGGTCGATGGCAACTAAGGACGCGTTAGAAAAATTCAACCGCTCACCGTTTTCTGCAACCGCCTTAGTAACCTCATCCTGCGCTACCTCTTGAAGGTCGTAGTCGAGCGACGTAATGACAGTCAATCCACCCTCCTCAACTTCACGTTGCGAATATTCCTGTTCCAACAATTGCTTCACGTAAAACACAAAGTGCGGCGCGTCAATCTCGCCGAGCGTTCGCGTTAGCACGAGTTCTTTTGCCTGCGCATTGTTTTTCTCGTCCTCGGTTATGTAACCCTCCTCAAACATTCGGCGCAACACAAAATCTCGTCGAGTCTTCAACGCGTCTGGGTTGTTCAAGTACGCTGTTGGAGCTCTCGGCAAACCTGCAAGCACGGCAGACTCGTGTAATTCAAGCTCGGACGCAGGCTTACCAAAGTACGCCAACGACGCCGCCTCGACTCCGTAGTTCGTTGACCCGTATGGAATCTCGTTAAAGTAAATCTGCAAAATCTCGTCCTTAGAATACTTCTGTTCGAGTCTCAAAGATAATATAACCTCCTTTAGTTTGCGCGTAAGGCTTCTCTCGTTAGTCAAAATCGCGTTCTTTACTAGCTGTTGAGTTAAAGTCGACGTTCCACCAATCCTTTTCCCTGGCGTAACCACACCCTGGAACACAGCGCGCGCAATACTCAGTGGGCGAATCCCCATGTGCTCGTAAAACTTTGTGTCCTCTGTGGCCACTACACCGTTTATGAGGTCCTGTGGGATTTGGTCGAGCTTGATCAGCGTTCGCTTTTCGTCTACAAAAATCTCATACAATAAATGCTCTCCGGTGCGATCGTAAATCTTTGTGCTCTGAGCAACGTTCCTATCCTGCAACGAGTTTGGATCCGGAAGGTTGCGACCAACAATCAAAAACGCGAGTCCAAATGCAACTATCCCCGCCACAAACAAAACAACCCCAAGCAAAAATAGATTCCCAAGGAACCCTTTTGAAAAAATAATCTTCAACTTCTGTTTCAATTTCCTCGTATCAAACTTTTTTGAGCTTCCCTTCTGATAGTCTCGTCGTCGCTTTGAACGATGACGCTTCCATCGATGCTGTCTATTATAATGCGGGTCGGCCATATTGTAGATTACGATTTTCTTACCTAGCTACGAGCAACAATTAGCACGTCATTGCGCCGCGCCCGCCTTCGAAGGGAGGAGAGAGTGGCAACGATCGAGCAACTCCGGCGGAGCCGGACCAGGCTCCGCCTGGCTTGTCGTGCAAGCAAACACCGAACTTCATGCCACACGATCTCGTCTTTATACACGCAGTATACTCGAAAAGAGACAGTATGGTAAGCGCACTAAGTCGTCAAGGAGAATATAGTCAGAGCATGATTTTACCTCTAATTTTATTGGCCAATCTTAGCCCTAAATCGCGTATTCCCCCTTGACAAAACCGCTTATCTGTGATATAACTTCGTCATTCTCCTATACAGGGGATTTTTATTATTCATAGAAATTATGAAAAACGTAATCAACAATCTTTTTGACCGTACGAAGGTTTACCTTCACAACTCGGCGTTTGGATTCATGGCTGTTTTGACAACCGTGACATCCGTTGTGCCGATGACGGTTCCGACTGTGCATGCGCAGGCGATGTTGGATGAGTTGGTTACAAACACCGTGACCGCCCCGGTCCAGTTCCCTGTATCTGCTACGCGTGAACCGTCACGTGTCATGAAGATTCCGGTATCGGCATACAACTCGTTGCCGAACCAGACAGACTCTACGCCGTTTAATACGGCCGATGGTACTCACGTTCGTGACGGACTTATCGCAGCGAACTTTCTTCCTTTGGGAACGCGTGTGCGTTTTCCAGAGCTCTACGGAGACAAGGAGTTTATTGTGAAAGACCGAATGAACAAGCGTTACAACTACAAGGCAGACATTTGGATGGAAGAGTACAGCGACGCCATACAGTTTGGTGTTCACTACACGACCATCGAGATCTTCTAACGTAGTTAGAAAAACACCACCCGCAAGGGTGGTGTTTTTATCTAGTCATTGCGCCGTGCCCGCCCTCGGAGGGAGGCACGAAGCAACCTCAATAAGCTCGTAGCAGTTTAGCACTTATTGAGGTTGCTTCGCTGCCGCTCGCAATGACTAAATTATTGTATAGTGATCAGAAGTGAGCTCACGCCTACCTGAGAAACTCCATTGTCTCCAAAATCCTCTATTCGAAGTATATTGGAGCAACTTGAGGTGAGCTACGGGTGCGAACATCGACTAAAACAAAAACCCCGCGGCACCTCGAGCGAGGTGCGCGGAGCAAAGTAGTTCAGGCGCGGATCTGACCGCTCTCGACTGCTTCGAGAAAACGCCGACCGTCAGCGGTGATCTGTACGTAGTTGGCAATGTCTTCACGGGGCTTGTCTACAAACCCAGCGCGCTCAAGCGCAGAAACATGCAGAGCACAGCCCCTTTTGCTGAGATCATAGACGATTTCGATATGCCTCAGAGAAGCGCTACCGCCCCCTTGCAGTATGAGACCAAGAATTGCGAAGGCCTCTTCCCCCAACTCATGCCCAGCGCGGAGCTTGAGCTGATACACCTTGTCGTACTCCAACAGCATCTCGAGACCTGCCAACAATCCACTCTCATACGCATTCTGTCCGGGAATGGGAAGGCGCCTACTCGCGATCGCTACTTGCAACGGAGCCAGCATCTCCTTCCGAATATCTGTACGGTCGCATGGATCGCGCAACAAATCGGCGAGCCTGTGCATGAATCCCACGCCCGGGTACAGTGACTCCGAAGCGACTTGCGTCGAAGGCAATGGCTGCGGGCTGGTCAGAAACTCTGCGAACCTTCTGACAATCTCTTGCGTAGTGATTTCACTGTCCATGTCCTATTCTCCTCGTTCGTATCGAACCCCTCTGTGATACCCAAAATCTTCCACTTTGTCAACAAAAAACGACCTCGCAATCAGCAAGGTCGTCTTCTTCCAAATCTCTACTGCCGAATTGGCATCACTATGTATTGATACGATCCTTTCTCAAGCTCACCGTTCGGCGAGACAACGCAGGGGTTCACGCCGTCGATCATCTTGATAGTCACGCCTTCCGAGCTCATCGCGTTCAACCCATCGAGTAAGTATCGAAAATTCACAGTCACTTCATTGCTTCCACCCTTCACCTCGGCGTCACAACTCGCAGTATTTTTACCGCGGGTGGCTTCGTTGGCAGTCACAGAAATTTTGCCGGCTGTAGGGTCTACCTTCAACATCACGTCGAATATGCCTGTGCGCGAGAATAAACTCGCGGTTTTAATTGCTTTCACAAGCTCGTCTCTGCCAACCACCAGTTCGGTTGCAAACTGATTGGGGATAATCTGTGTGTAGTCGGGATAAGTCCCGTCGATTGTGCGTGAAGTTAACTCGACTGGTCCAAACTCGAAAACCGCTTGGTTGTCAGAGAGTTTTAGAGTCAAAATATCTTCAACTTCGGGGTCGTCCTTCAAAACCTGAATCATCCGGGCAACTTCTTGCAAAGTCTGCGACGGAACAATAACCTCGCGTATTTCTACTGGATTTGCGAGCTTTACCACCCGCTCAGACAATCGATAACTATCCGTTGCTGCCAAAGTCACCGTGTTCTCATTGAATTTCATGAGAACTCCAGACAATTGAGGCCGTGCTTCGTTGCTCGACACTGAAAATAAAACTTGCGAAAGCGCCTCGCGGAAGTCTGATGCTGGAATCTGAAACGAAGAGCTCGTCTCCACCGTTGGGATCAACGGAAACTCTGCTGCGTCTATTCCATTAATACTCGTAGACGTGTCCGCGCACGAAACGTTCAACAATGTGTCCACCATTTCCACATCGACCCTTTCACTTGGTAGTAAGTTTACGTAGTCAGAAAATAACTTAGCTGGCACTGTTAGTTCACCGGGTCTATCAATCTTCCCTCTCAGATTTACTCTAATGGCAATCTCTAGGTTAGTAGTTGATAAAACAATTCCTCCTCCCTCTGCTTTAATGTGTGCGTTTTGCAACACGGGTAGATTCACCTGCTTATTAGAAATATGACTGACAATGTTCAGTCCTTTCTGCAGATTATCTTTTGTACAAGAGAAGATCATGTTGAGGTCCTTTTAAATTCTTTATATATAACTAGTAGTAGTAGTAGGGGAGTGGATAGTATGTATAACTCACTTTCGCTACTGTTGGCGTTGGATAATCTGTCCACCTTTTGTGTTCACAACCCCTGCGCGAAATGTGTGTGGATCTGTGCACACCGGGTGTTAGTAACGTTACACCCAGTTTATACCACTGTTTGTGCACCTGTTTATCTACAGGGTTATGGACAGGGTTGTACACATATTGTGCACGGTTGCTGGGGATAAGAGATGAGAGGTCTGGTAAATTTCAGTCTTCCCATATCTCATCTCTCATATCTCATCTCTTTTTTCTCAGCTCGAGTAGATCCGTTGCTTGATGATCTCTATGTCGTGCTTCAACTTCTCGTCGGTCTCAAAACATTTCTTTATCTTTGAGTACGCATGCATCGCCGTTGTGTGGTCGCGTCCTCCAAGCTCTGCTCCGATTGACGGGTACGAGTACTTCATTTCCTCGCGCATTAAGTACATGATGATTTGTCGTGGGAACGCCAAACGTTTTTCTCTGCTCTTCCCTACTATCTCGTCGTTGGTGATGTCGAAATATTCTGCAACGACTCCCATCAACTCTCTCGGCGTTATAGTTTTTACAATGTCGATTGGTCTGAAGGTTTGAATGATTGGCGTCACCGTGTCTAGCGTTGGCACCTGATTCTTTAGTTGGTGATACGCGATAATTTTGTTGAGCGCACCTTCAAGCTCACGGACATTTGAGGTGATGGACTCGGCAACGTGGTGGACAATATCCGAGCTCATGCTCCACTCACGCTCACGACACTTGGATTCTAGGATCGCTACACGAGTTTCAAAGTCTGGTGAGCTTATGTCCGCCGTCATCCCCCACTCAAATCTAGACAATAGTCTGTTTTCTAGCGCCGTGATTGCTTTAGGCGGCCTATCAGCAGACAAGATGATCTGTTTGTTGTCCTGGTGTAGGTGGTTAAAGGTGTGGAAGAACTCTTCTTGAGTCTCAACTTTACCGGAAAAGAACTGAATATCGTCTAATATTAGCACATCTACGGTTCTATAAACGTCTTTGAACTCTCGGGCTCGTCCTGTTCTAACGGCGTTAATAAAGTCGTTGGTGAACTTTTCACCCGTCACGTACAAAACTCGCTTGCCTTGGTGCTGTTTTACCACCTCGTGGCCTATTGCCTGCAAAAGGTGAGTTTTCCCGAGACCTACGCCTCCATATATAAAGAGGGGGTTGTAAGTAGTGCCGAGATTTTTTGGAATCGCCATTGCTGCGGCGTGTGCAAACTCGTTTTGCTTTCCAACAATATAATTTTCAAATAAATACTTTGGGTTGAGAGTCTCTCCAGAGTTTCCTGTCTGCTTGTCGCCAGACAACTGGAATCCGCGTCCTTGTTCAAACGACGGAACCTCTTGAACCGGAATTTGCTGAGCCTCTGAGCTAGCGTTTCTAACCTCCACCTTGTAGTTGACCTCTCGCACCGCGTCGCTCGTCACTCGCTGTTGCGATTTGAGAATGTCTTTGTGATACTTGGACTCGAGCCACGCCTTTGTGAAGTTGTTTGGGACTGCTATTACCACGCGATCGTTTGTAATCTCGCTTATAAAGGTGTCCTTAAACCAAGTGGTGAAGTTTGCTTTGGAAAGTTGAAGTTCCAACTCACCGAGGGCTGTTGCCCATAGCTCTTGTGTATCCATAATGTTTGTTTTGAGTAGTGACGTTTGTGCACATTATGATATCACATATCCACAGGCCTCCCAATGTGTCCACAGGGGAAGGACTGTGGGTGCGTAGTAGTAAAAGCTGTGGACAGGTTGTGGGTAACAGTGGATAAGAGTGTGGGTATGTTTTGTGTCAAAATAAAAAAGAACCGTTTTGCAGGTTCTTTCCTAATGTTTATGGTGAGTTTCACTTTCAGAGTTTTCCACAGGGTCGTTGCCTCCAGGATTCCACGGATTGCATCGTATAATTCTCCAAGCAGTTTTTGTTCCTCCACGCAATATGCCAAAACGTTCTATTGATTGATACCCGTATTCAGAGCACGTTGGGTTGAAGCGACAGTATCCATCTGGGTGAAGGTGACGAAGTGGGCCATGGTCCATTGATAGTGTTTTTTGATATATGCGGATCATCGCGAGAACGGTGAGGCGCGGCGCCAGTGTTATGAACTTGATCATAGCTTAGGTACTTCCTTTAACATTCCTGCTTTCTTGAGAGCATACAATGTTGATTCTTTGAGGCCTTCCTGATTAGCGTTCAGTGATGAGGGTATTGCAATGATAGCGATATCGAAGCCTTTCGCGATGTGGCTCATGTGGTCGTAGAGCGTCGCTCGTATACGTCGGCGGATGCGATTGCGTTTGTAGGCACGCTTGTGGACTTTGACGCCCACCATGACAACGAACCGGCTTACCTCTAGACCGTTTTTCATTGTTTTGGCGCCAACGTATCTATCAAAAACACCCTTCCCTTTCTTGAAGAGCTTTTTGATATCCGTTTCCTTTTTTAGGCGATTTTCTCTAGGGAGCATACGAGTAGATAATATCAGGAATAACTTGTTATTACGAGCTTGTATTGCTTGTAGGGGAGGGTCGCGACCCTCCCCTACAAGCAAAAACGAGCCCTACAGGCTCGTCTTAACTGCTAGTCTCACACGTCCCTTAGCGCGTCTGCGCTTAAGGATATTGCGCCCTCCAACTGACCGCATTCGGGCTCGAAAGCCGTGAACACGCGCGCGATGCTTCTTTTTCGGTTGATATGTTCGCTTTGGCATATAAGTAGAACCCCTTGCTGTGATTTAATATGGTAGGAGTATAGGAAATATACGCATTTTTGTCAATCCCACGTCGCTCTTGGGGAGCTTCCTTCGTCGCACAAGGCTATGAAGGACAGGATGTGGGCTTCGGGGCGTCAATAATAAGCCTAAAGTAGATAGTAGAAAATTGGGAAGATCGTTATTAAATAAATCCGCCCCAGACCAGCAGGCTGGCGGGGCGGGGGTCGTTGTGGTGGTCAGCGCGGGCCCAAGAGGATGTCGAGCACATATCCAGGCATCCTTTGTCGATCGACGCCACGCACGTTGTAGTCCAAACTGCCATCGTGCGTTACGTATAACCAGCCATCATCTGTCATGAGTGTGAGATGCCACGCATCACCGCACGTAGAGCATTCTCGATGAATGACTGTCCCAAGTGCCCAGACACCACTCTGCAGTTCGGTGTGAGCCTTGATGATTTCCTCGTGGCTCGTGTGCAGCCGCAGAAGCTCGATTACGCTCCGTGGTGGCTTGAGCCCGAACGGTCGCGACAGAGCATTGAAGAGGTCGACGTCGAGGAACGGCTCGCCGCCTTCGGTGTGCACAATCTCGAGTCTGCCGTCCTTCGTTGCGCTCACGGAGATTTCATCCTTGCGCACCGTGACCATGAACAGGCCACTGTCGTCCTGGAAGCCGCCGCTGATGCTGACTTCTGCGACTCCGGCGAAGTGCACGGCCAGCTGTTCGCACTCAGACTCGAGTCTTGATCTTCTGCCGGCGCGTCGTTGAAGTAGCTCGATCACTGTTACTGACATTTCTCTCTCCTCGTGAGGGAAGCGGTCGGTTTGTAGACTGAGTATTGTTTACTTGAAAAACGCGCTTGTGTCAATCCGCGTGGTATAATTTCCTCATTATGAAATCCAAATCGTGTCCGGATTGTTTGCAGAAACTTAAGGAGGCGCAACGTGCTTGCGGTGCTTGTGGTTATACCGTTGAGCTTGTGCCCAAGGAGGAACAGATTGAGCGATACTTGAAGCGACCGTCTCCGGGTGGACTGTTCTTTACGCAGGCGTACGCGTTTGGTACGAGGCAGTACATGTGGTTTATCGTGTCGTTGATACCGGTCGTGGGGCTAGCGGCGCTGGTAGTCATGTTTTTGTTCGGTCGCCGATGGTCGTGGCACGTTGGAGGGTGGGAGAACTTTGAGGAGTTTAAAAAACGGCAGAGGTTGATGGATACGATCGCGTACGTGTGGCTGGTGGTACTGTTGGTTGGGTACGCGTGGTTGCGGTGGGGGCGGTGATCCAAGACGAGCTTGTATGAGCTCGTTTTTGCTTGTAGGGGAGGGTCGCGACCCTCCCCTACAAGTGGGCAGGCTTGTAGTTGCAGGTAGGGGTTACCCCCGCTCCCTAAACTGCAACGCCTCCGTAACGTGTATGAGCTCAATCCCATCCGACCCCGCAAGGTCCGCAATCGTTCGCGACACTTTGATGATTCGAATATACGCTCGCGCCGACAAGTGTAGCGATCGCGCGGCTGTTGTGAGTATTAGTGACGCATCCTTTGCCATGACGCAAAACTCCTTTACATCTTTTGATCGCATGTCCGTGTTGGACACCAGGTTCGAGTCTACAAACCGTGCGGTCTGAATATTGCGTGCAGATTGCACTCGAGCTCTGATATCTGCGGAACATTCACCGTCTGTGAGCGCGGTTAATTGCTCTATGTCGATTTTTGGTACCTCAAGATGCAGATCGATGCGATCGAGCAATGGTCCTGATAGTTTTTTCTGATATTTTACAATCTGTGTAGGCGTACAGATGCACTGATGGAACGGGTCGCTTGCAAATCCGCACGGACACGGGTTCATGGCGGCTATTAACATGAACTTTGCGGGAAACTCTGCGGTACCCGCGGCTCGCGAAACCGTGATCATGCCGTCCTCGAGTGGTTGGCGGAGATTCTCGAGTGCGTTCTTGGTGAACTCGGGGAACTCGTCGAGGAAAAGAACACCACGATGCGCCAGACTCACCTGTCCTGGTTGTGGGTTCGTGCCGCCACCGATCAAGGCGACGCCGGAGGTGGTGTGATGTGGCGCTTGGAACGGGCGTTCTACGACCAGACTTCTATCTCGTAGTTTGCCAGCTATTGAGTGCACGCGCGTGATGTCTAGAGCCTCAAACAAGGTCAGCTCAGGCAGGATCGTAGGTAAGGCGCGCGCCAACATAGTTTTTCCCGACCCCGGAGGTCCGCTAAGCAATATATTGTGTTGCCCCGCGGCCGCAATTTCGAGCGCGCGCTTTGCCCTCTCCTGCCCCTTTATATACATCATGTCATGCACTTTCGACGTTGACGGTGTAAAGTCCGCTTTTGTAATAGGCGTCGCTTCAATCAAACTCGTCCCTTCAATGTGCGCAACGATCGACTTGAGATGATCTACTCCAATAACTCGGATTCCCTCAACGAGCGCTGCCTCTTGTGCGTTCTCGAGGGGGACGACTATCGTATCGATTCCACGTTTCTTGGCCTCGAGCGCAATCGGGAGGACTCCGTCGACATGGCGAACGAGCCCGTCTAGGCCGAGCTCACCTATGACGATAGCGTTGTCGAGCTCCTTCCCTTTTAGGTGACCTTCTGCGAACAATATACAAAGCGCGATCGGTAAATCGTACGCCGGGCCTTGCTTCTTCAAGTTGGCGGGCGCTAGATTAATGATGATTTTATATCGTGGGAATGGTAACCCGCTATTTTTAATCGCGGATTCAACCCTACCACACGCCTCGCTCACAGCACGATCTGGAAGACCAACTATGTTGAAAGCCTTTAAACCAAACGCAATATCTGCTTCTACTGAAACTGGTTCGACCTTCAATCCAATGATTGCGGCCGAGTGTAATGAATGACTCATAAACAAAAACCTCTCAAGAATAAACTTGGGAGGCTATTTTTTTCTGGGAACTAGGAGCCCTGCGACTCCGGTGAAGATCAGAACGTCGGAAATGTTGATTACCGATCTTTCGAAGAGCAAAATGTAGTCTGTGGTGAATCCGTGCACTGCCCTGTCGACCAGGTTACCGAGTGCGCCGAATATTAGGAATATGAGAGCGTTTACAATCCAGGTTTGTCCGTTCTTCCACGCGGTGTATAGCCACCGAGCTAGGACCATCAGGATCACGACTGTCGCGATCAAGATGATAGGCATTGGTATGGGGACATTTGCTATGACTCCGCCGTTTCTGTGGAGAACGATTCCCAGGGTGTTGCCGATGATAGGAACGAGGTCGTTTGGAGTTGTAAGCATTAGTTGTTTTGTCACCGTGTCAGCGATTGTGAGGAATATCGCTAGCGCAGTGACAAACATTGTTGAACGTTTCATTATGCCTCTTGAGTGAATGTTTTTTTGCATTTTATGCAAGACGACGAGTCTGGGCGCGCGTCGAGCCGAGCCTCTTGGATTTCCTCGTTACAGTATTTGCAAACACCGTAGCTACCGTCTGCAATCCTGCTTATAGCTTTTTCTATATCACGCAAAGATTTCTCGAGCTCGTCAATGATGCTAAGGTTGGTTCCATACTGATCAACTTCAAACGCATCTTCTGCAGTATCTGAACCCGTGTCCTCATATTTTGCGATCCAATCTTTGTCCCCTTTGGCCTTAGGATCCTGTGTTCCGAGCTTGTTTAATTCAGCGGTAATCTTCTCTCGCTCCGCCTCGAGCCGCTCCGTCATTTTTGTTAAAAATTGCTTTTTCATAGGCTTGTTTACGCCTTAAAGAATATCAGCATATTGTCCCGCTGTCAACGAGCTGGTGCCTAGTCATATTTAGGTATTTTTGAAAAAGAAAATAGACCGTCACAGAGACTCATTTCCTAAGTATATAAGAGAAATGGTGTTGCGGCGGTCTATAAGACCGGCTCGCAGAAGAGGTTATGGAGAACCGGGTTTTGAAGACTTTTGTGTATCTGCAAAACTCGGCTCTCTAACGGCTTCTGAAGTCCGGAAGAGTCTACTACTCCCTCATCACCATTCTATGGCTCGCCCCGGCGTCTGGCACTTTGACCCTCGAGCAATATGCTGGATAAGTCTGTGTGGCAGAACAGTGTGGAGGTCGCCCAAGTGATCCATGTTGGATCGTGGCTTTCATCCCGCGATGAATGATTTTTTGTTTTTGTGTTCAACTGTAGAACAGTAGTGAGGAGGGGTATGTAACCAAGACGACTGTACCGTGTCGTATCTTCTTCGTTGCATGCCCCCGTGGTAGGGGTTTGAAAGAACATTGAAGGGTACTCACATATAATAGCATGTTGAACACGTAATGTCAACGGTAGAATATGCGTAATATTAGCAAAAAATCTGCAACAAACTTTTGTCGCAGATTCTCATTCTGTGGATAACTACAACCTTATCCACATTTATTGGTAGTTATCATCAGCTTATCCACAGTTGTAGAACTTTCGGCTAGTTCTCGCAGATAGACCAGCTATTTCGGTTACGCACTATGTATAACGGCGAAGCAGGATTCTCTGCGAAGGTTGAGGAAAAATTGATTGGAAAGAATGTTGATGGACGTTGTCCACATATTTTATTTGTCCACGCTGTCGTAGACAAATCACCAAGAGCACCTTCAATCAAGTTTCTCGACGTTGCAATGTATGAAAACTCTTCTGTAGTCGCAAAATACACAAGCTCGTCCCCCGTTCCAAACGCTGTTGCTTGGATTGAGCTTAACGATGTCGCCTCGATGTCGTCGTTAGGCACAATCTCCGTAATAGTGACGCCAGACTCCAGCTCCCTTTCTATATACATAGGAGACGCGAATCCCGACAACTGCCTCGCGAACCGCTCAATCTCGTCGCTCGGCACTCGTTTGCTGAATGTAAGCAACGATTTTGTATCGCCGCCCTCAATTACGCTCACGAAGTCAAAGTTTTGTATGTTTCCGGGGATTGCTAGGTCGACTCCGATGATCTCGATAGGCACACAGTCGCGTTTACACTCAAGATGCATGCCTGTAACCGCATTTGCTGGAAAATACGAGTTCATAGCTGTGCTCGACTCTGCAGAGACTCGAGCTGTGTCTGAAGACGCTGAAACTCGATAAGCCTTAACGCTCGCCCCCTCTTTTACATGAAAAACACCGACAGTACGTGGCAGAAACCACCCGTGCGGACGAGTTGCACTCGTAATGACAGATTCTCGTTCATTCGCTTCAATTCCCGCAATAGTACCGTCGTTCATCAATGCAATAGTCTGAATCTCTCGATTTACGAGTGCGTGAGCTTTGAATCTGTCTATGAATGAGTTCCCGATCGTATTATCGTACAAAGAAACAACACCAATCACGCCGTCTCCAAGCTCCGCGCCACTACCAACGCTACCGTTGTCGCTCATAGAGCCCGTTTTTGCCCACTGCACTCCTAATCCTACGAGTAATGTAGTGGCCAATATAATACCAACAACAGCTCGACGTTTAGATCGAGCTGTTGCATGGTATTTGTTGTGTACTCCGTCGTTCATTTAGTTTTTTCGTGGTGGTCGCGGTCCGCGTGGCTTATCGTTACTTCGCGGTGGTCGCGCGCCTCCGTTATCAGAAGCTCCAGCAGGCTTTTCTGGGAATACATTACCCTCTGCCTTCGCCATTGACAAGTTGGTTCGTCCTTGTGAATCAATCTCCATTACCTTAACGAAGACTTCCTGACCTTCCTTAACGATATCAGTTACCTTCTCAACGCGCCATGGGGCGAGTTCAGAAATGTGTACTAAGCCATCTTGCTTTGGAAGGACCTCTACAAACGCTCCAAAGTCCATCAATCGGACGACTTTACCTTTGTATGTCTTGCCAACCTCTATTTCCTCAACCAATGATTCAATCCAAGCAAGGGCTTTCTTCATTCCTTCAGGCTCCTTAGACGTAACGGTAACTGTTCCGTCGTCTTCGATGTCGATCTCGACTCCAGTAACTGCGATAATCTCGTTGATAATCTTTCCACCAGGCCCAATAACGTCTCGAATCTTGTCTGGGTTTATCTTGATAGCCTTAATTCGTGGTGCAAACTTAGAAAGCTCTGCACGTGGCTCAGCAATCTCCGCTTCAATAACGTCGATAATACGCTCTCGTCCTGACTTTCCTTGCAAGAACGCCTCTCGAACAATATCCATTGTAATTCCGATAGTCTTTGTGTCCAATTGCACGGCTGTTACACCATTGCGAGTCCCCGCTACCTTGAAGTCCATCCCGCCCTGCCCATCTTCAAGATCCTGAAGGTCTGTGAACACTTTCCATTTGCTCATGTCTGAGTTTGAAGCGAGACCGATAGCCAATCCAGCAACTGGCGCTGTAATTGGTACTCCGGCATCCATCAACGCAACGGTGGATCCGCAAACAGATCCCATTGAACTTGATCCGTTTGATCCCATTGTGTCTGATGTAACACGCATTGTGTATGGGAAGTCCGCCTTTGGTGGCAGAACTGGAATCAACGCTTTTTCAGCGAGTGCTCCGTGCCCAACCTCACGACGCCCAGGTCCACGCATTGGCTTTGCTTCACCAACTGAGAATGGAGGGAATGTGTAGTGGTGCATGTAACGGATCTTGATGTCCATTTCCATGGTGTCAATAATCTGCTCGGCACCTGGGCCGGCAAGAGTAACGGTTGAAAGCATCTGCGTTTCTCCGCGAGCGAAGAGCGCTGATCCGTGTGTGCGTGGGAGAAGTCCAGCTTGAGCATTCAAGTCTCGGATCTGGTCCATTGCACGTCCATCAACTCGTCGGTCGTTATCCAAGATCGCACGTGAGATAACATTCTCTGTCTCACCGTAGATCAAGTCTGTTCCGTATCCAATGTGAGCTTCGTCGATTCCCTGAGCGATCAACGCAGCCTTCAAATCTTTCTTGATCATGTCTCGCGCAATGCCACGGTCAACTTTTCGTGCCAATGGGTCAGTAAAGAAGTACTTTTCAGTTCCCTCCGCGATGATTGGCAGTGAAAGTCCCTCAACCTTTGCCTTTGTTGCAAGGTCTTCGTCGGACATCCCAACGAGCGACTCTACTGTAACCTTTTCTGATCCAACAGCGTCGCGAACCTCTTTGAGAAGATCCATGATCGGTGCCATTGATGTAAGGCCGTGCTCGATTGCGTCTGCCATTACACTATCTTCAGTCTGATTTCCGTCGGCTTCGAGCATCAAAACTCGCTCAGTTGTTCCGCTGACAACAACGTCGATAGAACTTTCCTCTCGCTGTATGTATGTAGGGTTTACAACGAACTCATCGTTGACTCGCCCAACACGAACTCCCGCGATAGGGCCGTTCCAAGGAATCTGCGACATGTTCAAAACACATGCTGACGCAATGATTCCCAAAACGTCCGGATCGTTCTCCTCATCGAAAGATAGTACAGAAGCGATTACCTGAATGTCGTTTCGGATTGAGTTGTCGAACAAAGGTCGAATTCCTCGGTCGATCATCCGCGCCGACAATACAGCTTGGTCAGAAGGCCGCCCTTCTTTCTTCATGAATCGTGATCCTTTAATCTTTCCTGCTGCAGAATACTTTTCCTCGAACTCAACCATGAGTGGGAAGAAAGGCATTCCTCGCTGTTCTTTAGACATGACGACTGTTGCCATTACAACTGTGTCACCGTATCGGACGGTACACGCTGCGTCGGCTTGGAACGCCATTCGGCCTGTTTCGATAGTTAGAGTGCGGCCTGCCCACTCTGTGCTGAATGTTTTTACATCCATATGTTGTAGTTATACTGACAACCAGACTTAAGAGCTCAATTATTTGAGGTCTTGGTCCGGGTGCCAGCGCTATGAATTACGGGGATCACCCTTCGACAAGCTCAGGGTCTGCGACCCTCTCATGCTGTCTTGTGGACGGATGACTACCCTTAACTCCTAGTTATTCAATGCTCGTTCGTTTGCAGACAAACCATCGTCTGTCTTCTTCGTCGGTGTCGATCGACCTCGCGTTTTCGATTTACTCGCCGACCTGTCATTGTGAGGAGCTTGCGACGAAGCAACTCCGGCGGAGCCGGACCCGGCTCCGCCGGGCTTATCGTTCAAGCTAGCACTGCTCTTCGAGTGAGCTCGAGCTCGTGGAGCTTGCGGCTTGCGCGGTGCTCGTCGTGCCGGAGCCTTTTTAGCAGGTGCTGGACTCGGAGCTACTGTCTCAACCATCTCATTTAACACTTCGCCACTCTTTGAAATCTCGCCACCAGTAGAACCGGGCTCGATCTTGGGCGTCTGCTTACGTCCGCGCAATGTTCGTCTTTCAGGGATCAAGAAACTGCGCTTGTTCTCCGACAAGTTCGTGTAATGATCATCGCCAATGGCTTCAACGAGTCTTGTTGAAGTTGTCTCTCTGAAAGATGCAACCTCTACGATCTTTCCGTGGCTTCTTAAATACTCAACGAGTGGAATATAGTCACCGTCACCGGACACGAGGATTATAACATCCAAGTTTTCACTTAGACGAATAGCATCAACCGTGATTCCCACGTCCCAGTCAGCTTTCTTTTGACCGCCGTAGTACTCCATTAACTCTTTCTCTTTTGTCTCGATGCCGATTTTAGCAAGCGCATCAAAGAACGGTTGATTTTCGCCGGTCTTGGTAGACACAACGTACGCAACTGCGCGAATTAGTTGTCTGTCTCCTGCGGCTTTTTTAACGACGTTCCCAAAGTTAACCTTTTGGTTAAACAAATTGCGCGCGCTGTAGTACATGTTCTGAACGTCAATGAACACGCCAACACGCTGATTCTTATAATCAATCATATATATTTTAAAATGTTTCAGCTCGCTATACATGCATTTTCAGCACGTCATTACGAGAAGGAACTAGCAAATCCAAGCATCTCGCTTGTAGGGACAGGTCGCGACCTGTCCCTACAAGCAAACGCCAGGTAAAGAATAAAATCCCCTTAGGGGATTTTACTTCAATTTCAAAGCCTCCTTTAGTTTCTTACACGCCTTCTTGTCTTCTCGCTCTAGGTACTGGAGCAAACGTCGTCGCTCGTTAACCTTTCGGATCAATCCTCGTCGTGAAGAGTGGTCCTTTTTGTGAGTTCGAAGGTGTCCGGTGAGATCCAAAATCTCAGCCGTCAAAATCGCGATCTGCACCTGAGGTGAACCTGTGTCACTCTTGTGAGTCGCAAACTTAGCTATAATGTTCTCCTTTTGCTTCTTTGAAAGCATATCAATGTCGTTATGCGATATCCGAGTGACCGTCAGGAGATGATCGGCAACCAAGGTATCGTCGGTATTAATGCTGGAAATATACTCGATATGGGGGAACTTGTCAATCCCACGACGCTCTGGGGAGCTATGTGGGATTTTGCTTGCGGCTCCCAGCAAATTCCTGGTAATCCCCCTCCTGTCTTAGGAGGGGTTAGGGGTGGTAGTCCAGGCAGGGTTCCAGCAAGTACCAGAACAAAAAAGCCGACACCAGAGACGGTGCCGACGATGGGTTGTCTTCTGACTATCGACCGAGATCATCCCAAGCGTTGGGATCGAGCCCGAGCGATGGCCAGCGCTTCACGTACAGTCGCCACGCCACGTCCGACGGCATGTCGGAGGTGGTCGGGTACGGGAGGCTGTCGCCGAGCTCGCGAACCTGCTCAATGCTCAAGGACCCAAACGGATCCTTTGCGCCGAACCCTTCCATGTTCACGAGGGCCGTGCGCAGCATCTGCACACAGTTCAAGTTGAACACAGACCCACAGTTCCTGTGCACCTGCACGAGCTGGTGGAGCAGGATCTGCCAGACGAAGATGAAGCCACTGTCGATCAAGACATCGATGACCCCCTGGGGGAGGTCGAGTGTGTCGACTCGTCTTGCGAGGTTTTCAAGCAGGTGTTCCACCGGCTTGGGTACCAGAACCCCCAACAGCCGTTCCAGACCGACCGATCCTCTGATATCCAGGTTGGCGGTGAGATTGACGACTGCGCCATCGAGTTTGAGCAGAGCCTGAACTCGCTCGTCGGCGGTGTTTCTGCTCACGTGCCATGACGACTCGACTTCGCCGATGACGATCGTCACCTTCTGGATGTAGAGGCCGTCAGCGCTTCGAGCGTCTCGCCCCTTCGGCGGGACTTCAAAGTCGGTCCTTTCTCGCTTTCCCTCTTCCGTTGCCGGAATCACGACCTTGAGATCGTATCCGACCACGGTGACGCAGGGATGGCTACAGATCCGCTCGAACTGCTCACTGTTGGTGTCGTTGAGCGGAGACGTGACGGTCAGACCGTCGAGATTTGTTGTTGTTGCAGAACACTTCATCGGTTGCCCTCCAAAGGCTGGTTGGTTCTGGAGTACTTATATCCAGAAAACAGACACGCGTCAACTGACACTGTTTCCAGATCCCCGCATGTGTCGTATAATTGACACGAACAAACAGCGCGATTCACATTGTGCAGTGACTGTCATCCTGAGTGAGGAGTCCACGACGAATCGAAGGGTCTCATTAGCATTTTTTCTTCATGGCAACCAAAATCGAAAACTTACTCACCGATTTCCTCGAGCATCTCGAGATTGAAAAAGGTCGAAGCCAACGAACGCTTCGAAATTACGATTTTTATCTGCGACGTTTTTTTACATGGGCAAAGTTCCCTCTTCCATCGGAGATCACGCTCGATAAGGTTCGCCGATTTCGTCTGTGGCTCAATCGTAACGTTGTTGGTCGCGATGGCGAACCGTTAAAGGTCACTACGCAGAACTATCACCTCATTGCAATTCGGTCGTTTTTAAAATATTTGGCAAAGCGTGATGTAAAAACTCTTGCTGCCGAGAAGATCGAGCTTGCAAAGCATCCGGATCGACAGGTTGAGTTTTTGGAGGAGGAGGAGTTGATCCGATTGCTCGATGCACCACGGAAAGGCGGTGACAATCTCGTGAGTTTGCGAGACTCGGCGGTACTCGAGACACTGTTCTCAACTGGACTGCGAGTTTCCGAGCTTGCGAACCTGGAGATAGACAACGTGAACTTGAAGAGGGACGAGTTTACGGTAACGGGTAAGGGCGGAAAGCGCCGGATCGTGTTTTTGAGTGAACGCGCGCGTGATGCAATCAAGGCTTACCTAGCAAAGCGGGAGGATCAGTCACAGCATATGTTCGTGAGTCATGACCGCGCGAAGGGAAAGAGGGATGACCTCAACCTGACCCCTAGATCGGTGCAACGGATCGTGGACAAGTACACTCGCAAGGCCGGCATCACCAAAAAGGTATCACCGCACACTATGCGTCACACTTTTGCGACGGATTTGTTGCGAGGTGGTGCAGATATAAGATCGGTGCAGGCAATGCTTGGTCACGCGTCTATCACTACGACGCAGATCTATACTCATGTGACGAACAAACATCTGCGTGATATTCACAAGAAGCATCACGACAAGAAAAGTAAGGAATAACAAAGCAGGCCAATAAGGCCTGCTTTTATGTTACTCGAGCTTGAGTTTAGCTTGACTATCGCACATTATAAAGTTACTCTAAAGATAATCTTAAGTTTATCTTTATGAACAACTTCGTTCCACTAAAAGAGTTGCGGGAAAATATTCAGAAGTATGCAGATCGTGTTTCCAAGGGGGACTCGTTTATTGTTATGAAGCGATCGAAACCGCTTTTTCGCATCTCCCCTGTTGATGAAAATGGGTGGGAGACGGTGGTAGATTTTCCAAGTTTGAAGAAAGGTGGCATTTCCGCCAGCGATTTACTCGAGCGGTTGAAAGGCATTTAATATGGTGGATCGCATTGACAAAGCTTTGAGTAAACTCGATGCGAGAGAGCTGAAGGCTGTGCAGAGTGTCTTAAAAAAGATCGTGAAATCGGATTTAAAAGGACTTGACGTCAAGAAGTTGAAAGGGAGGGTTGATACTTTTAGAGTGCGCAAGGGCTCGATTAGAATAATTTTTATGAAGAGTGACGAGGACGCGCGGATCATCGCAATCGAACGTCGTTGTGACACTACTTATTGATCTCGTAATTTGCAGTAACCCAAAAGCAGGCTCAAGACCTGCTTTTGTGTTACTCGACTGTCTCTGCTACCACCTCGGGACTGTAGAAAGAAAGTGAGTCAACGATTGTCCGCGTCCAAACTCGTATCAACGAGTCCGCAGCGTCCAACTCGTTATTCTGATCTTGTAGTTCTATATCCGAGATTACGAGCGCGACCTTGTCGTCACCCGGATGCTCGAAGATGTAAACGTTTGAGAACTCTTGGGGCGCATCTCTAAATGCTTGGTAAGTACCCTTGAGCCACGCGTATCGATTTTCAACTGAGCTCTCCACGATTTCACAACTCGTCACCCATGATGACACTCCAGCTTCAGGATCAAGCGCGTCACACAACTCGTCGAGCGTGTTTTCGCGTAGTAGTGACCCCAGGTCTCCCCAGTATCCACCACGATCCGCTCCAGGTAAACTCGTAATCACCGCCAAGAACGAGTTTTCGTTTTCTTGAAGAAGGACTTGATCGTCAAGATCAACTGTCGCGAGTTCACCGAACGCTTCTGGTATAAACGCCGTTGCCTCGAGCGCCTCAAACTCGTTAAACGTATATAGATCGCCAACTGTAAAGTCCTCGAACGCCACATGGTCAGCGTCGAAAACTTCCTCTTCGACGACCTCCTCTTCCACCACTTCCTCTACAACGAGCTCAATGACCGGCTCTTCAACTTCCTGTTTTGAGAATTGTATTAATAAAACCGCGACAATCGCCGCCACTGCCGCCACGATTGCAGCAAGAGTAATAATGACCGACCAGATGTTAGTATCGTTCCCTCCGTGCTTTTTAGATGCAGGTTTTCGTTTTGTCATATACATAGATTATAGCGAAACATTGGCAAATGTAAAGAAAGTGGGTTGTATTCGTTGACAATCGTCGATTTCACTGCTATATTGTGGCCACGCCTCGGTAGCTCAACTGGATAGAGCAGGAGGGTTCTAACCTCAAGGTTGCGGGTTCAAGTCCTGCCCGAGGCACCAGTGAGAACAGCAGTTTTTCTGCTGTTTTTGCTTTTTTGCATTGACTAAACTCGGTTTTCGGACTAGTCTATCAGCATAATTATCAACTTATATATGGAAGCACTATTAGGTTTCTTTTTCGGCATTGGACCGTTCGTTCTGTTCATCTTGCTGATTTCGATCAAGCAGATTAACGAGTATCAGCGAGGAGTGAAGTTTAGGCTCGGAAAGTTCAACACTGTGTTGCAACCGGGATGGAGAATCGTGATCCCTATCTTTGAGTCGATGCAGAAAGTGGACATTCGAGTGAAAGCGGTCGACGTTCCAGACCAGGAGGCTATTACGCGCGACAATATTTCTGCGCGGATCAACGCTGTTATTTACTATAAGGTAAAGGATGCGGGTAAAGCGATTGTGGAAGTTGAGAACTATCGATTCGCTGTGAGTCAGTTGGCTCAGACGACTATGCGAAACGTTGTTGGAGAGATGGAGTTGGATGAGTTGCTTTCAAATCGAGAGCAGGCGTCACGAAAGATTAAGGACATCGTGGACAGCCTCACTGACCCGTGGGGAATTAGCGTCGACAACGTTGAGTTGAAGGACGTGACACTCCCAGAGGACATGAAACGGGTCATCGGAAAGCAGGCCGAGGCAGAGCGGGAGCGACGATCGGTCGTTATCAAGGCCGAGGGTGAGGTGCAGGCTGCGGAGAACTTGAAGAAGGCCGCGGTTATGCTGGGAGAGGCACCAGGTGCGTTGCACTTGCGAACACTAAGCACACTGAACGACTTGTCGTCAGACCAGTCAAACACAGTGATCTTTGCAATACCGTTGGAGATTCTGCGAGCGTTTGAAGCGGTGGGCAAGATGGACGGTTTCAAGAAGAAAGACGCGTAGAGCAAGTGAAAAACCGCCAAGATTTCTTGGCGGTTTTTTGATAGAATGTTTGTATATGAAAGTAAAAATTGCAGTCGTACAATTTAAGATCGAGCCGTTGGAGGTGGAATTGAATTTTGAGCGGATAGAATCGTTTATCAAAAGGGCCTCTATCAGAAAGGCGCACATTATTGTGTTCCCTGAGGTTTTCATTGCAGGCCCAATTGAACATGCAAAGGAACATGCCGATGTAAGTGGCCAATACAAGAAGCGTTTGTCTGGATTTGCGAAGAAGTACTCGATTGATATCGTAACCGGTTCGATTATCGAGAAGTATCGAAATCGTTATTACAATGTCTCCTACTATATTGATGCGAACGGCAAAGTGTTAACAAGACACAAGAAAAAGCATCTGTGGGATTCCGAGAACGATCATTTCGTTGCCGGGAAAGGCGCAACAATAGTGGATACCGCCTATGGGAAAATCGGCATTCTTATATGTTGGGATATGGCATTTGCAGATATGTGGCAAAAGATGCTCAAGGAGGGTGTAGAGATTGTGTTCTGCCCAAGTTATTGGTCTTATGGTGATGCTGGAAAAGGTATCAGGTATAATTCTGACGCTGAGGTTGAATTCATAAATTCGATGTGTATCTCTAAGACTTTTACGAATGAAACAGCGGTAGTATTTTGCAACGCAGCCAAAAATAAACAGCCATTAAGATATACTCCGATCGGACGATCGCAAATAGCGGTTCCATTTAAGGGGTCGCTTAAAAGGCTCGATCACAATAGAGAAGAAATGTTCGTACAGGAAATTGATACAAAGTTGATGGAGGTGGCCGAGCAGTCGTATGGATTGAGGGCGGCGAATGGATAGGACTCAAAAAAAAGACCGTCGTAGGCTATGCCTGCGACGGTCTTTTCTAATCTATGTACCCGCCGGCCTGCAAACTCCAGAGCTTGTCGTAAAGTCCGCCTTTTTTCATGAGCTCATTATGAGTTCCACGGTCGATGATCTTTCCCGATTGCAAAACTACTATCTGATCAGCTAGGTAGATGGTCGACAACCTATGTGCAATCACAATTGTCGTTCTATCCTTCATCACCTTCTTGAGCGTATTCTGTAACTTGCTCTCAGTCTCGGAATCGAGTGCGCTCGTTGACTCGTCCAGCACGAGTATCGGTGTGTCTGCGAGGAAGATCCGCGCGAGAGCTATGCGTTGTCGCTCACCTCCTGAGAGTTTCACTCCACGTTCGCCGACTATGCTGTTGTATTTCTTTGGGAGGCGTTGAATGAACTCGTGAGCCTCGGCTCTCTCGCACGCCTCTATAACCTCGTTGCGAGTTGCACTTGGTCGAGCGAATCTTACATTGTTGAGTACCGTGTCGTGGAACAGTATTGTGTCTTGGCTCACAACACCGATTCCCGATCGCAACGACTGCAATGTGTAGTCTCGAATATCACGCCCATCGATCAATACACCGCCTTGAGTAGGGTCAATCCCTCGGTTTATTAACTTCACCAACGTGGTCTTCCCTCCTCCGCTCGGCCCAACGAGTGCGCAACTTGTTCCCGCGGGGATTTTTAAGCTGATTCCTTTTATTGTTGGTTTGTTTTGATCTTGATATGTGAATGTAATATTTTTCAATTCAACATCGCCGTCAATATCCTTCAGCTCGTCCGCGTCCTCTGCTTCTACAACATCGTTCTCCTGATAAATCAGATCGGTCAGCAATTTGAACTGTGACCACGACTGAGAAATGCGCGGGAGAGAGTTTGCGATTGCGTATTGGATTGGCGACAAGAGGTACGAGAGCATTCCGAGGAATGTTACGAGTACACCCAGGGAGAGTGAACCCTCCGCAACAAAGTAGATTCCGATTATGAACACAATAACGCGACCTATAAGCGTCACGGAGTCTCCCATTGCGTGGAAAACTGCCCAGAACATGTTGAGTTTTAGTTGGTCTTTGATGACCTCTTTCAAACGCTTCGCGAATCCTTTCTCGCGTTCCGCCTCCTGCGCAAAGTTTTGAATCGTTGAGATGTTCGTGATGCTTTCACCAAGATGTCTGCTAATCCCAGCCCAACCCTCCATGACTTTGCGCTGTCTTGGCTTTGCCTTCTTCCACGAAAACATTCCAAGCGTTATTACAACGGGGAGCATTGTGAGCGATACTATTGTTAACCGCCAATCTATTGTTGCGCCGATTATCACAACGGCTACGAACGAAAGCATTGTAGGAACTATGTCGCTGAAGATTGCGCTTGAGAATTGAAAGAGCCCTCCCCATGCATCGTCAAAAATCTTGATTGCTTTTCCGCTCGCAATGTTTGAGTACCTTTGCTGACTCCATTGCAACATAACTTTTGAGACCCTCGTCCCAAAATCATCGGCCATGCGATTGTTTGCCGTCCAGAAAATGTAGCGAGAAATAATGCCCAGGACAAGATTGACTCCAAAGATTCCGGCCCAGAGTCCAAGAAGAAGGCCAATGTCGCTTATTAGGTGCGATGTGTCTTTGATTGTGAGCGAGTCTACTATGATGTCGATCATGCGTCCGTAGATAACGGGATCGACCACTGAAAGAACGGAGATAATCACGGTTAGGAATACCGCAAAAGCTATCATCCAGCGCGCTATCTTAAATGTGGGCCCAAAGAGTTCTAGAATTTTTTTATTGTCAGTCATGTTTTGCATTATACAACAAAAAAACTTCCGGCGTATCCAGAAGTCGGTGTTCTAGGTCGTGGTCTAGTTGCTTGGTGGCTTGAAGACCTGCCTGGCGATGTCGTCCTGGACGATGAACTCGTATTCAGTATGACCGATCGGTATGCACAGAGTGTGAGATTCGACGTTCAGGTATGGCCTCTCTTTATCTGTGAGAGGGGTCTTCAGGGAGACGCGGGAGCCCATACACTGGGCTACGTTGGCGGCCATCACCGACAAGACGGTGTTGAGCAGGCTTCTTGCGATGGGTCTGTCCGTACCAAAGTTCGGAAGCTCGAGAAAGAAGCTCTTCAGATCGACTGGAGGCATGTCGAGGAGGAGGCTCGTGATGCCCCATCGTGTCGCATCCGCAGCCTCGATCCAGTCCCCCACCTCTCTGTTGCGGAAGTAGAACCGAATGCTGATCTTCAGTCGATGTACATGGTTCGGGTCCTCGTGTACACGAACGGCGATATCGACATCCGTCTTGAGAACATTTTGCATGCTCTTTGAGAAGGCCTCACGCGGGATGATGTGGTGCGAATTGAGTGGCGCTGTCAGTACTTCTGGCGTGGTCATGTTGCGACCCCTTTCTCTGGTGAATTAGTATCATGTTGGGAGGATTCGGTCAATTTGTATTTAGACAAACAAAAAACCCGACATCAGCGACACCGGTAGCGAAAAGGTGTCTCGTCGGATCTTTTGTCTGGGGCGGCTAACCCCACTTCGCTTACCAGCTACGAGAGGGCACGGCGGGAATCGTACTTGTCGTATTGCTGTATAATTACTTGAATAGCAAAAAATCCGACAATGAGTACACCGGTAGCGAAAATGTGTACATGTCGAATCTTTTGCTGGGGCGGCTAACGGGAATCGAACCCGTAATACTAGTACCACAAACTAGTGTGATAACCGTTTCACCATAGCCGCCATGGTTTGCGATGCAATACTAGCATGGTTTGCGAACTTGATCAAGGGGCGAGCTCGATTCCTACTGGCGCATGGTCAGACCCCATTACTTCTTGGCGAATGAACGCATCTTGAACTCGGCTGGCGAGTTTTTTTGATACGAAGAAATAGTCTATGCGCCATCCAATGTTTCGATCCCGTGACTGCGCGAAGTGACTCCACCATGAGTATTCCCCTTCTTTATCCGGATACTGCGCGCGGAATGTGTCCACGAAGCCTGCGTTTATTATCTTGTCCGCACCCTCGCGTTCCTCTGCTGTGAAACCTGCGTTCTTGTGGTTGTCTTTTGGCCGAGCGAGGTCGATTTCATTATGCGCAACGTTGAAATCGCCACACATCACCACTGGCTTGCGTTTTTCGAGCTTGCGAACGTACTTCAAGAAAGCGGGATCCCATTTATCGTAGCGATACTTCATGCGCTCGAGTCCACGCTTGGAGTTTGGTGTGTAGACAGTCACTAATATGAACTCCTCAAACTCCATCGCAATAACGCGACCTTCCTTTAATGTGTTACCGAACGAGTCTTCGAGCGTGCCGTCGGCTCCAGGGATATCGAACGTTACCGAGATTGGCTTGATCTTCGTGAATATCGCCGTCCCTGCGTATCCTTTCTTGTCCGCCGAGTTCCAAATCTCCTCGTACTCCGGCAAATCAATCTCCGCCTGCCCTTTCATGGCTTTCGTCTCCTGCAAACAGATAATGTCCGGCTTCTCCTTCCTTATATATGGAACAAACGTGTCCTTACGAATAACCGCGCGGATTCCGTTGACATTCCAAGAGACGATTTTGATTTTCTTTGATTTCATAATATGTACATATTAACACAAAAGAGCCCTCTATCCTTCCCTGCATATAGCGAGGATGGATATGGAGCTCCTATTACACGTATTCAATCGAATTCCAGTCTTACTCTGTTAGTTCTTACCGTTTACAGTCTTTACGTATAGTTTGTTGACGACTGTAGAAGATACCACGATATATGGAATGTGTCAACTCTATTAGGGGTTAAAAGGGCGATAATTGGCCAATGTTGGTCATATTGTGAGGGTGGTGATGGCTTGAGATGTTGACAGTTTTCAGTTATTGTAATAGTATCCCCCAGCTTATTCGGGACGTTTTGTCTCGAAGTGCAACAACAGATGAGGAGTTACCTAGACAATGAATCGTTCGACTGATTACATGCTGACCCTGGTTCGCGATACTTCCACGGAGGGGTTGCGTCCCAAGGCCATCGAGCGCGCCATGCTCTACACCGTCCCGCCCAAGGCCCTCGGCCCGGCGTTCTCGAAGCTCGCCACGCCGGAGGACGTGGTGCGTATGGGCTTCAACCCGAAGACCGGGAAGTTCGCGTTCATCGTCGCCAAGGACTTCGACACCTCTGTCGTCACGGAGAAGTTGCCCAACGGCTTCCTCGACATCGCGATGATCCAGAGCGTCGCCTACAAGGTGGCGGCCATCGAGATCATCGGCAACATCGCGAAGTTCGCGCGTGACCCGCAGTTCCTGCTCGGGATGCAGTCCATGGTCGCCCACGGTTGCGTGCCGCCCATCAAGGGGATCACGCTCCGTCACGACACCACGGCCGCCACGGACTGCAGCGTGTTCATCGCGCGGCTCGACGTGGACTACCAGGTGCTCAGCGACGACGCCATCAACGAGATGGTCGTCCAGCTGGTGACGCCCGACGGCAAGAAGATCCTGCTCTCGACGCGGCTGAACGGCTTCGGCTACTTCGCCACGATCGACAGCATCTACGTGACCCCCCGCAAGACGACGCGGGAGATCGTGGAGACGGTCATCAACAACAATGGCATCGTCGCGTGCAAGCGCTACGACGGCATCGAGTTCGGTGTCGACAACGCGCCCGTCACCATCATGGCGACGGACACCGCGATCATCGTGGGTACGGAGGCCGGTGCCAACTGGGCCTTCTCCGTCCACAAGGACACCGGCGAGATCGTGCAGCAGGAGATGCAGCGCATGGGTATCGGCGCCCTGATCTCCTACGCGGAGAGCACCGTGCTGTTCGACAACGGTCGCGTCATGTCGCGGATCCAGATCTCGGACATCCCCGAGTCCTTCCGCAAGATCGCGGGCCTCACGGTCCCGTCGACCACCCAGATCGCCCCGGTCAACTAGACCTACCGGGTCGACCAAGACAACGTTGCGCGCCTCCAGGGAATCTCTTCCTGGGGGCGCGTGTTTTTTTACGCTCAAATATGTTAATCTGTAGTCATATATGGCAAATAAAAAGAACAAACTCTACGTTATTGACGGGAATTCATTGCTTCATCGAGCGTGGCATGCAATTCCTCCTCTGACGACTAAGGACGGTACTTTAGTAAACGCAGCGTACGGATTTTCTGTTGTGCTTGAGAAGATGATGGAGGAGCACAAGCCAACTCACCTTGCGGTTTGTTGGGATGTTGTAGGAGGAACATTCCGCGATGACATTTTTGACAGTTACAAGGCCGGTCGTCAGGAGAAGGCTCAAGAGCTCTACGATCAGATTGATATCATATATGATATTTTGGACGCTCACGGAATTCCAGCGTTTGGAATCGAGGGCTACGAAGCTGATGACCTACTCGGAACGATCGCGGAGCACGAGCGAAAGAACCCGGATACAGAAACGATTATAATCACTGGCGATCTCGACGCCCTCCAGCTCGTTGACGAGCTTACGATGGTGCTCGTATTCATAAAAGGCTTCTCGGTAACAAAGACTTACGACATCGAAGCAGTAAAAGAGCGGTACGGATTTGGCCCGGAGCATATAGTGGACTACAAATCGTTGAAGGGAGATTCGTCGGACAATATTCCGGGCGTTAAAGGCATTGGCGACAAGGGAGCGACGGAGTTGATACAGAAGTTTGGTGGACTCGACGATATTTACAAAGCATTGGATGCAGGAAAGCTCGCCGACGAGTTTAAGCCGGGGCTGATTAAGAAGCTTGAGGCCGATAAGGAGAACGCGTACATGAGTCATGAGCTCGCGACGATTATTCGTGACGTTCCAATGGAGTTCTCAATGAACGATGCAGCGGTTGAGGTGCCTAATTGGAATAAGGTGCGGGACATTTATCGTGAACTTGAGTTTGATGGGTTGATCAAGAAGCTTGAGAGGTTGGGAGTTTTAAAAAATGACGACCGTAGGGACGCGTTGCGCGCGTCCGGACAAGCAAAATCAAGAAAAGTAAGCTCGAAGACTACGCTGTGTGGCGACGGAACTCATGTTAACGAGATGTTGGACTCGTTCACAGATAAAGACGCAATGTACGCGCTTGATGTGCGTAATCACGCGAAGGATTTGTTCGGCACGTCCATAACAGCGATCGCTATCTCGAACGGGAAGGCTTCGTATGTATTCAAATCGCCATCGGAGAAGACTTTGAAAGCGTTGTCTGAGTTTGTGACGACTCGCAAGCTCGTGACTCATGACTTGAAACGCATTTATCACATAATGAAAGAGGCGGGACTGCAGATCTCAGGCAAAGGAACGGATCTCATGATCGCGAGCTATCTAGTTCGCGCAGGATCGCGTAGTGCCGATCTGGATACCGTGCTCGCGGACCTTGTGGGAACTGGTGTGCCGGATTTGCCGAAGGTGTTCGCGTCGGACAAGGACTATAATGCGCTTGGGAAGATTGTGGCGTCGTATATTCCGGCCGAGTTCGAGGTTCGCAAACGGCTTTATGAGTCAGAGATGACGAAGTTGTACGACGATCTTGAGCATCCGCTTGCTATTGTGCTTGCGAAGATGGAGCGTGAGGGAGTTTTGCTCGATAAGAAAGCGCTCGAGACCATGTCTACCGAACTCGCAAAACGTATAGGCACGTTGACCAAGAAGATTTTGAAGTTTGCAGGGCGCGAGTTTAATCTCAACTCCCCTTCTCAGCTCGCAGATGTGCTGTTCGTGGATCTGGACATTCCGGTTAAAGGTATTAAGAAGACGAAGACTGGATATTCGACTGCGGCGCCTGAGTTGGAGAAGATTCGGGAGGAGCATCCTATAATCGATCTCGTTTCTGAGTATCGGGAGCTTGCGAAATTGAAGTCGACGTATGTTGATGCGTTGCCCGAGCTCGTTGGGGCTGACAAGAGGATACATACGAGTTTTAATCAGACGGTGACGGCGACGGGAAGGCTCTCGAGTTCGAATCCAAACTTGCAGAACATCCCGATTCGCACCGAGTTGGGTAGAGATATCCGCCGCGCGTTCGTTGCACCTAAGGGTCGCAAGTTAATTGCCGCCGATTACTCGCAGATCGAGCTTAGACTCGTTGCCGCATACTCGAAGGATGAGTCGATGGTGAAGGTGTTTAAGAGTGGTGGGGATATTCATAGGTCGACCGCGGCGAAAGTGTTTGGTGTAAAGGAAGATGAGGTTACAAAGAAGCAACGATCGGCTGCGAAGGCGGTGAACTTTGGGATCATCTACGGAATGGGATCGCGTGCGCTTTCAAAAAGCATTGGCGTGAGTTATCAGGAAGCGAAGGAGTTTATTGAAAAGTATTTTGAGGTGTTTCCGGGGGTTCGAAAGTACCTCGACGATTCGTTGAAGCAAGCTCAAGAGAAGGGTTACGCGGAAACGAAGTTGGGACGACGACGAGATTTGCCGGATCTAGATTCTGGTGTGCAGATGGTGCGTGCGTCTGCCGAGAGGATGGCGACGAACATGCCGTTGCAGGGATCGTCCGCTGACATTATTAAGAAAGCGATGATTGAACTGGACGAATGGTTGGAAAATCAGAAGTTTGGCGACAAGGCGCGCATGATTTTGCAGGTGCACGATGAACTCGTGTTCGAGGTGGATGACGAGCTGGTGGACGAGCTCGCAAAACAGGTGAAAGGCATGATGGAGGGCGCGGTTACACTCGACGTTCCGCTGACGGTGGACGTGGAGATTGGTGGGAACTGGCGAGACATGAAATGATGACGTGCAATTTTACATAGTCATTGCGAGCGGCAGCAAAGCAACCTCAATAAGTGCTAAGCTGCTATAAGCTTAACGAGGTTGCTTCGTTCCTCCCTCCGAGGGCGGGCACGGCGCAATGACTAGTTAGTTAGAGCTCGGTCCCCAGTGGAGCGAGCTCTTTTGTTTATGGTAAGATGTGGACAATATGGTGATACTAATCTACGGAGAAGACGCATTCCGGGTTCGGGAAAAGGTTAACGGGATGATTGCAAAGTTTAAAGAAAAGTTCGACACGAGTGGTATGAACGTGGATGTTTTTGAGTATACAGAGAATGACGGCGAGGTAATGTCGGCCGTCGGAGCTCCCCCGTTTCTCGCAGACCGTCGTATGATCGTGGTCAATGGACTCGCTAAGTTGATTACGAAGAAGGCGGATGCGGAAACATGGGCGAAGCGGTTGCTCGATCGCGGTGAGAGCACCATCGTTATACTCGCCGACGACGAGTTGACCGTGGAGCGCGCGTCGAAGAACAAGTTGTATCTCGCGATGGGAAACGGGACGGATGTTCATCAGTACGCACTCGGTATGATGACTGATCGAGAGGCTGAAGCGTGGGTGCGGGCTCGTTCTACAGTGGCGTGGGAGCCGGATGCGGTGCGCGAGATTGTGATTAGAGCGGGCGCGGACACTTGGCGACTGAAGAACGAGGTGGACAAGGTGTCGTCGTCGGTCGATGGAGGAGTGGTAACTCGCGATCTCGTCAACGAGCTTGTGGCGCCGAGTTTTGATGATACGTTGTTCGCGTTTTTGGATGCAGTGCGCGGTTCGAACGGCAAGAAAGCTGTTACGTTACTGCATAACGAGCTTGATCGAGGCACCGCGCCCGGTCAGCTTATCAACATGTTGATTAGAGAGGTGCAACTACTCGCCGAACTTCGATCCTACGCCGCGGTGAACGGTCGAGGATCCGAGCGCGACGCCGCGAGGGAGTTGGGAGTGCATCCGTTTGTCGCCAAGAAGACAATGCCTCGCGCGTTGTCTATGCCGGCGGACGAGCTTATGGCAATGATCGATGCTGTGATGACTGCGGATCAACGACTGAAGGGTGGGTCCATGAAGGATGATGCGGTGCTTGAACAGCTCGTTGCGGATTTAATAAGCTAGTGAACATATAGCCAGCTATATAAGGGTATTACGAGCTAATGCCCATATGGCACTAACTCGTAATATCAAAAAAATCAGCCCTTGAAGGGGCTGGTTTTTACTTTTACTTGACCGCGTTTACCGCGCTAGCCAATCGTGACTTTCGTCTTGAGGCGTTGTTCTTCTTGATGATGCGCTTTTCAGCGGCCTTATCTAGAAGTTTCTGGGCTGATAGAAGTAGCGTCATTGCTTCCTCTTTCTTGCCCGCGGCGATTGCCTTTCGAGTCTGCTTGATAGCGTACTCCATGTTACGTATTGATCGCTCGTTGCGCTCCGCACGCTTATTGTCTTGTCGCAAAGCTTTCTTTGCACTTGCCTTATTTGGCATAGATGATGATTTGTAGTGACGAAAAATCGTCCTTTTCTTAAGTATTCAGGCAACTCCCGAGGTCGTGACTCCTCTGTAGATTGGTGCAAATATAGCAAGAGGGATTGTTTTTGTCAATATTCATAGTCATTGTGAGAAGTGATCCTTCGCTCTGCTATGGACAGGCTACGCAACCTGGTTAAGTACTCATCTGGTGTCGAGCTTATTGGGGTTGCTTCGTTCCTCGCAATGACTATGAAGGCATCACTCAGCTATTTACCGAAATGACAGGATATAAAAAAGATCTGCCAGATGACAGACCTACTTGTTTGCGTTGCAGATACTGCATTGCTCGTTGTACATGTCCTTGAGCGCCTCGCGGATGTCCCTGTAGTCCGTGAACAACAGGTGTTGGCGTGCGAGCTCACCGTTGCCTTGGTAACCCTGGAGCATCACCTTGACCGCGTCCTCGCTTAGCCTCCAAAGAGGCTTGACCCTGAAGATCCTGGAGAAGATCTCGATGATCTTAGCGACCTTCAGTAGCAACCACTCGTTTTCAAGCCACCGTTTGTTGACCTTCTTGCGGTTCAGCCAGATCACCGCGATCATTCCGTTGAGCTGCTCGAAGGTAACCGGTGTACCGCAGACAAGGTAGACCTTACCCATGGTGTCGGAGTTTCTGATTGCGCCGATGATCGCGTCCACTGCGTCGTGAACGTGAGTCAGTGACTGATACGAGTGCCGAAACGCCTGACCGGGAAGGCCACGCGGTGGTGGCGTGAGCAGATCATCGATGTACTCAGTGAGAAGACCGTTCTCGTTGCTCCCGACTATGGGACCAAGTCGAAGGATAGTTGTTCTCTCCATCCCACAGCCATTGTCGCGCATCCTGCGGGCCTCGAGGTCTGCAAGTAGCTTCGACTCGCCGTAGCGAGAGAGTGGTAGTCCAGGCTCGGTCAACTCGTCGATCAACAGACCCCTTGGTTGTTTTCCATAGATCGTGATACTGCTCGCCAGAATCACTCGCGACTTGAGCTCCTTGCAAGCACTCAATACGTTCAACGTGCCTTTGACGTTTACGCGTTCCAAGTCCTCCGCGCTCGCGAAGAGCTCGTAGATGGCTGCTAAGTGGACAACGATCGCAGACCACCTGATGGCAGCTTCCAGACGCTCGTCCGCAACCGTTACGTCGCCATAGAAGATGCCAACATCGAGTTGCTTCAGCGTAGCGATGTCGGCCGGCTTCGTGGATGGTTTGTGGACAAAAGCCCTAACTCGATAGCCAAGACGGACAAGCTCGTGGACAAGATGCAGACCAACAAAGCCGGCCGCTCCTGTGACGAGAATTCGTGGTTTCATTGCATCCTCCCATGTTCATGTTGAACCCAAATACGTTACCACATAACAAAAAATCCCCGAAGGGATTGGTTGTGACGTGTTGATTGTACCCATTATGTAATCATTTCTTTCCAAATATCGACGTCGAACTCTTTGAGCATCTCGGCTATCGTGAAAACGGGCAGTCCCATGATTCCGTAGTAGTCACCATCTATATTCTCTATAAACAGCGACCCAAGATCTTGGATCCCATATGCTCCAGCTCGTTGCATTGGCGCGCCCGATGCAACGTACGCGTCGATCTCGTGTTCGGGGACCGTTTTGAAGGTGACTTTGGAGATCGATGAAACCGTGACAGTCTTCCCTCCCGGCTTTTCAATCATCGCCACCCCGGTAATCACCTCGTGAGTATTCCCGCTCAACTTCTGAAGCATCGCCTTGGCCTCAATCTCGTCCTTCGGCTTCCCCATCACCTCTCCGTTAATAGAGATGATAGTATCCGCTCCAATCACAATGCCGTCTCCAGATTTTTCTACAACCGAGTCTGCCTTCCCCTTCGCCAAAAACTGCGCAAGCTCGCTCGGTGGCATGTTGAGCGTCATGTCTTCCTTATAATCACTCGCCATTACATCGAATGGAAGGTTTATGAGTTCAAGCAAGGCTTTGCGACGCGGTGACGTTGAACCTAGGATTATGTTTTTCATATTACCTAGTAGTTTTCAATAGGTGTTCAATATCCTGTATCTTTTTATAGAAAATACTATCGATCCCGAATTCTTCGGCAATATCAACGTTCTTTTGTTGATCGTCAATTAGCAATACTTCGCTCTTATCTTTATCGAGATGACTCATCACATATTCGTAGAACTCTACTTCGTGCTTTTGATGGCCGATGTCTGCTGACGCAAATATTCCGTCGAAAAGATCTGAAAACTTTTCTTTGAAGAATTCTGTGCGGTAGTGTTCCTGGTTTGTCGCCATGTAGCATTTAACTCCGTTCTCTCGTAGCTCGTGGATCACATGAACAATGGCAGGATCTGGATCGCAGTCTGATGAGAGCCAGTATTCGAGCAGCTCGTCCACGGTGCCATCCCACTTCCAGTCATCGACTACTTTTGCGAACTCTTTTTTCAGATCAGCCTTCCCGACCTTACAGTCTTTGAATGGGCCCTTGAAGAATTCTTTGAGTTTATCTGGGGGAGAGTCATGAGATTCTTGCAAAAGATCGGTAAACCACTTTGTTGACCGGATCACAACACCATCGGCATCAAATAGTATCGCTTTGTAGCTCATAATTACTGCAGTTGCTTTCTTAATTTATCTGCAAAGTCTTTGCGATCTTCGGGCATCGACTTTTTTGCTTTCCATAATTCCTCGTGGAAGCTGCCTCCCTCGAAACGGGGAACAATATGCATATGATAGTGAAATGCGTGTTGATCACCAGCAGGTTCGTTATTTTGCAGTATTGTTACTCCATCACAGCTACGAGTTTTCTTGATTGCGAGCGCCACTTTCTTTGCGACATCGATTATGTGATGACCTACCTTACTCGGTAAATCGTAAAAGTTTTCGTGGTGACCATTGGGAACGACTAGGGCATGGCCTTCGTTGCCTTGGATTGCTTTCGAGCTTATGAATCCGGTGACGAGTTCATCTTTATAGAAGATATCGTTCTGCACGATCCATATACGTTTGTCTTCTGTGCCTTCGAGCGCAATGCAGATTGGGCATTCGTTGTTTTCGTCAGCGTGATTGTACATATTATTTCAACAACTTAACTTGATCCACTTTCCCTGATAACTTTGTATACTCCGAATTCACAGTATCCATCGCACTCTTGGCGTTCGTGACGTGGCGTGAGAGTACGCTCATTTTTTCTCCGAACTTTTCTGTCTCCTTTTGCACGCCTTTTAGTATCTCCCAGATTTGTTGAGCTTGTTCTTGTAACTTGGTGCGCTCCATTCCCATCATTACTATGTGGAGGAAGTTGAAGAAGGTGTTTGGTGACGTGACCATGATGTTCATTTCCTTTGCGTAGCTGTTAAGCTCCTCGTGTTGCATCGTTACTTCATAGTAAACGGCTTCTGACGGGATGTAGATGACCGCGAAGTTGACTGTGCCCTCTTGTGGGAGGATGTATTTGTTAGAAATATCACGGATGTGTTTGCGGACAGCGTTGGTGAACTCTTTGTGAGCTACTTTTTCGACCTTTTCGTCTGTAGCGTCTACGTATCTTTGGTATGCCTCCATCGGAAACTTTGAATCGATGGGGATTATGCCTGCGGATGTACGCAACATCGCATCTACCGTTTGGCCTTCGTTGAACTTGTATTGCCTCGAGTATTGCGCTGGGGAGAATACCTGATCTAATGCGTCGTACAATATCTGTTCACCTAGGTTTCCTCTAATCTTAGGCGATTTAAGGAATGCTTGGAAGTCGTTGATTGATCGACCTATCTCTTTCATGCCACCAAGTTCGTGCTTAAGTGCACCAATAACCTTTGCGGCGTTGTCGAGACGGTCGTTCATTGATTTAGTTGTCTCATTCATGTTGCCCTGCATCCCCTGCATCTGGCTGTGAACGAGCTGCTGTACACCTTGTATGCTATCGCTTAGTTGCGATATTACCTTGTCATTCTGGTTTCCTAGTTGTGCCTCCTTCACTTCTTGGAGTTTTTTAAGTATCATCAAGACGGCGCCAAAAAGTCCGGCGCCAATAACGACGAGTATTACGATTGTTGTTATGTCCATAGTGGAGCAATTGTAGCATATTTACACGGCATACTCGTAGAGACGTCGATTCATCGCGTCTCCACTAGTCAATAACGGCGGCCCTCCGACATATTAGTAGTAAACAGTATTGTATTAACGTTTTACGACACTTATGTTACATCGAATGAGACTCAAGGCAGACGCATTTGATAGAATTCAATCTGGGAGCAAGAGGATTGAGGTGCGGTTGAATGACGATAAACGAAAACGAGTTCAGATTGGTGATCAGATTCTGTTCGTGGCGATGAACGATGATGACAAGTCGTTGCATGTGAAGGTTTTGGAGTTGCTGCCCGCTAAAAGTTTTTCAGAGCTCGTAGGGGACCGGAGCATGACGGAGTTCGGTTTAGATGCCGAGCATGATCGCTACGATTACCTGAAAAGTATTTATGAGATTTACTCGAAAGATGACGAGAAACTGTTCGGAGTGCTTGGCATGGAGATTGAACTGGTGTAAAACGTTTCATGTGAAACAAATCCAGCGCCCCTGAGGCTCCTGCAGCCCCTGTCACCCCTGAAGCCCCCACAAAAACCGCCTCTGTAGTTAAATGGATATAACAGGTCCGTCCTAAGGACAAGTTGGAGGTTCGATTCCTTCCAGAGGCACCACCCCGTCGAACGGGGCACTCTCCGTTCGAAAGGTCCAGAGATCGTGACCGTCAAAGAAGTATGAGTCTGGTCGCGTTTGACGTGACACCACCAAAAACAACGACGAAAGTCGTTGTTTTTGGTGTGTGAGGCTCGTTTTGTTTCATGTGGAACAGATTTCGTGTTCGAGCTCGTTTTTGCTTGTAGGGGAGGGCCGCGATCCTCCCCTACAAGCGGACAGGCTGGAGTTATTGCCAGCATACTGGTATTTACACGAATGTAAACAAACATGCACGTGCAAGGCCACCTCACTAGCTCTCCTCACCGAGGAGAGTACTGCTTATATACTGGAACTTTCCGAAATTCACTAGTGCGGACGCGCAGAAGGGCGTCCCTACAGGCTCGTATTCGCTAGCAGTCTACTAGCGAATACTGAATAGGCTAGGAAGAGCTAGTAACTCTCTCCTTGCTAAGGAGAGTCGGTGAGGTAGTGTTCGACTGGGTACAGGGCCGGACCTAGCAACCGCAAGCTGACGCTAGTTAGCCGGTTGGCAATTGAGCCGGTATTGTTTCACATGAAACAAAGCCAGTCATCCACACCAGTCCACAAACCTGTGGATAACTCTGTATACATACTGTTTGGCAAGAGTGGTCTAGACAAACATGCCTCTTTTCTGTCAAAACTGGACAACCTGTGGACAAGTTGAGGACAAGTGCTCATATATGGGCAAAGTTGAACACAGATTGTCGTCAACATGGGTGTATTTGGCTAAGGTTAGGGGTATTATGGGTTGACTTTTGGCCTAAAAAATGCTAGAATATAGGCAATACGGAACCAATTTCTATGAAAATCCTGCTCTCAACCCTATTGGCCGTAGTTATAGCGCTCATTTCAATAAGTGATGTTTCTGCGTTGATGACTTCTACCAATTACCGAATCATCGGTGATTCTGTTGGTGGTAGCGGTGGTCGTTCTTCAAGTGCTGGCTATGTGCTTCAGGCGACAACTGGAGAGGAAGCGGCCGGCGAGGCCTCGAGTGCAAGCTACACGTTAATGACAGGATTTCAGTCGTTGTCCGATCATCCTACGTTTACCTTCGGATTATCTGCGTCAACAGTTGCACTTGGCACGTTGACTCAGACGGCTTTGAGCTCAGGGACTATGATCATCACAACATCCACAAACGCACCATTTGGGTACACCACAACAGTTGTTGAAGACGGTCAGCTTAGAAGTGGAATTAATGACATTGACGATGTTGCAGACGGCGCTGTCACTATAGGTGTTGAAGAATATGGTATTGGAGTGTCTGGGTCAGACGCGGCATTTGGTACATATCAAGCTCTTTCAACAACACCACTGACCGTAGCGTCTCGCACGACTTGGAAAAATGATGCCAAGTCCACAATAACCTACAGGGCTGCAATCGATTCTGGCACAACAAGCGGTAGCTACGCACACACAGTTACTTACATAAGCACGGGTAATTTCTAGCAAATGCTGATGTTGCCCCTCATTGGTCCATTTCGTGGCTCAATGAGGTGTTATATCACGTCCAAAGTGAGATGACATCTCTTCGAAGGTAGTACTTCGGGGTATCAAGCGTTCTTTCCGCAATTTTTAATGGGTTTATCCCATCTCGATTTGTTCTTACATATAGGGTTGAAAAGAATTCAAAACAAAATTCACCCAGTTTGGAGGAGAGATCACGGGTCGTAAGACTCAAAATAAAACAAAGAGCAAAGCATGTGTTCATTCAACACGCTGAAAGCTCGTTAAGGTGGCCTTTATGAAACATTGGCGCACAATATTGCCCACGTGTGTCATCATAGTAGGTACCGTATTAGCTCCGTCTGGAGTAGACGCGTTAACGTTTACGCCGGAAAGAATTGATTCATCAGTGTATCCGGGTGTTTCTCACACAGAGAAACTCACACTTTTTAACGAGACAGGCGAATCTACAAGTGTCGTATTAGAGCCAGTATCACTGGACATCATTGACGCAGCATCCGGTAAATTTTCATTCCTCCTCGATTCCGCAGGGGAATCTTCTCTGTCATGGTTATCTGTTACTCCCAACCAGTTTGTGCTGGGCAGTGGAGAGAAACGGAACGTGACAATAGAAGTCCTTGCACCAGAGACATCATCTGGAAGCTTAACGGCTGGACTCGCGGCAACATTTCGCCCTGTGAGCAGTGGCGAACAAGGAGACATCGAACTTATTGGTGTCACAGGACCGTACATTTTTGCAGAAGTGCTTTCAAAGGATAGTGTTAGACAGGGATTCATCGAATCTTTTCGAGCCATGGGTGGTTCCAAATGGTTTTCCAGTCAGCCAGTTCCGTTATCGGTTTCATTTGCTAATAACGGCAACGTCCATCTTAAGCCTTCAGGCACAATCGTAGTGCGGGACATTTTCGGCAGAATTATTGACGAGATTGTCGTGAACGAAGAACAACGTACCGTACTTGCTGGAACAACTCGAACATTTGAAGTCGTATGGGGTGCAAACGCAGAGGAGCGTACCTCAGGTCTTCAACGAGAATTTCACAAGTTGCTAGTAGGACCGTTGCGATTAACGGTAGAGATGACCTACGATGAAGATGCAAGTCAATCGGCACAAATCACAATGTGGGCCATTCCATGGAGAAGCTTAGTTCTCCTCAGTATATTATTAGTAGGGATCGCCGCAGCAAGACGGCGTCTTAGACGAATATGAGGTGGCGATCCTTACTTAACATCTTTCTCGTAACCGCAATCGTAGTTACTCAAAGCCTATTGGTAGCAATACCAACAAGTGCGAGCATACTTACGAGTGCGTCCCTAACACTCACCAATCACCAAGCGAGTTCATCGGCCGATCATACGATCGAGTTTGTGACTCCTAGTGGAGTTGATGCTTCGACAGATACCATTGTCGTAAAGCTAGAAAGTGGGTTCACACTTTCATCGTTATCTGCGCCCGGCGATTTTGACCTGGCAGTAGACGACGATAACGCCTGTGATGGTCCGTTTTCGGACAAAACCCTAGCAGCTTCGGCAGCTGCAGGCACTTGGGGAGTTGGCGTGTCAGGACAGTTGATTACTTTTACGGCTCCGACCGATGCGGCGCCTGGAGAAATCACTGCGAGTAGATGTGTTCAGATACAAATCGGTACCGTCGCAAGTGGCGGTGCAAATCAAATAACAAATCCAGGTTCATCAGGTTCATATGAGATAGACATATATGGCACATTCGGTGACCAGGCACTGTACTCCGTTGGTATAATAGCCGCTGGAGCACATACAGTGACCGCGGTCGTGCCGGCGTCGGGTGGAGGTGCACCCCCGCCGCCACCGCCTCCGGGTGATACGACTGCACCAGTAGTCAGCAATATAGTAGTCTCAAACATAACAACAAGTGGCGCGACAGTTACGTGGAGTACAAACGAGCCAGCTCAATCCGAGCTTTTCCATGGAGTCGATACCGGCTACACGGGAACATCTTTACCAGACGCGAGCTACAGAACCTCGCATACTCGAACATTGTCGGGTTTGCTAGAAGGTACTGAGTATCACTTCTACATTAACGTAAATGATAGTTCGTCAAACGTTTCAAATAGCGCCGATCAAACGTTCACTACTCTGGATCTAACGCCGCCGATCATCTCGAATATTCAGGTGATCAACATAACAGAAACTACGGCGACAGTTACATGGGATACGAACGAGTTGGCAAATAGTTCGGTGGCAGGCACATTCACAACGGTGAACAACGCAACACTCGTGCTAGCTCACAGTGTAAACCTTACAGGGCTTGCTCCGGGGACTCTCTACCCATTTGAGATAATCTCGAGCGATGCATCAACAAATATAGCATTAGCCTTTTCATCGTTTACAACGTTGGCGGATCTTCCACCAACAAATGTAGGAAGCTTTGTAGTGACCCCAGGCGATTCTCAGGTAGTTCTATCCTGGGTAAATTCGCTAGACGCCGATTTTGACTATGTGACCGTATGGGTTTCCACGACAGCTTTTCCAACGTCGGTAGGTGACGGAGTGGAAATCTATCAAGGAAGCGATGGAACGTTCACGCATGTTGGACTCGCAAACGGCACTACTTATTACTACACAATATTCGCGGTCGATCTTGCGGGAAACGTTTCCTCGGGAGCGAGCGCGAGTACAACGGCAGTAGGTCCACCCCCAGTTCTCGCTATATCGAATGTGAGCGTGATTAATATCACGCAAACTGCCGCAACGATTACATGGGATACGAACATTGCGTCTGATAGTACTGTTCGCTTTGGTGACGGAACTACATTCTTCGACGGAAGCAATGTAACTAGTCATTCAATGAACGTAGGCCCGCTTTCACCGAGTACTATATATAGTGTGAAGTTGAATTCGTTCGATGGATCAACGACAGTCTCGGCGGTAGCAGGTTTCACTACGCTTAGCGTTGTAACGACACCAGTTGTCACAACGCCAGTAGTAATTCCTCCAGTTGCCACGCCTCTAGTGGACGATGGAGGGGGTGCAACGAGTACCGATGTTACGACGCCCGACGACAGCACAATTGACGAGCCTGTAGTCGACGAAACACCAGTAGAGCCGGTGACACCAATAGACGAGGTGGTGCCACCAACACCAGGGACGCTCATTCCGCGATCGGAAGTGTCGTTCTTGGTAGCGCGTGACGCAGTTTCACTTACTCCAACGCCCAATAACGCAGTTCGAGTCCTTGCTGGACGCGGATTAGCCGTAAACCTCAATCTTGTGAATGCTCCTGCAGACATTGTGTCTGTCCAGTTGAGCGTCGGTGGTTCAACGTTTCAGATGAATCCAGAATCAAGAATGGTTGCGGCAAGCACATCGGCGGTTGTAGCAGTGGGTGACGAGCATCTTTACTCAGCACGAGTAATTTCGCCATCAAGTTCGGGGCCGATGGTAATTTCCATCAGCTACTTGAACGGGGAAGTCCAGACAATGCAATACACGTTAGAGGTTCAGTCTGACGGTATTGTCTTGGATGAAGAAACTCGAAACGCTGTAGAAGGCGCAACAGTTTCGCTATTCAGTTCTCAAAACGGGTTTGCGATGTGGAATGCGATTCCATATGCGCAGAACAACCCAATCTACACGACAAATAATGGATTGTTTGCATGGTATGTGCCAAATGGTACGTATCAGATAAAAGTTATAAGAGATGGTTACAGTTCTGTATCGACCGCACGATTTGGTGTCGCGAACAATGTAGTCAATATTCCAGTCGAGCTTATTGCTCTTCTTCCACCGATTTCGGAGGAGATTAAAATTATTGGCGATGTTGTGCCGGTGCTCAGTAAGCATACGATTCAGGCCATAAAGGTCTTCAGACAGAACCCGACCGCTCAAGATACCGCAGACATTGCAACACCTGTAGTTGCCGTTACGGCAGCTTCAACTATCGCATTGCTCGCAACATCCTTCAACGGAATAAGATTCCTTCAATATTTGTTCACTGCACCGTTCCTGCTCTTAAAGCGAAGACGTAGGAAAGAGTGGGGCGTCGTTTACGACAGTCTGCGCAAGGTGCCAGTTGACCTTGCGATTGTCCGGCTCATTGATGCCGCTACAAACCGCACGGTTAAAAGTCAGGTGACAGACAAAGAAGGCCGATTCTTATTCGTAGTTGATGCCGGTGAGTATAAGATAGACGTCAGGAAGGCGGGATTTAGCTTCCCGACGGGACATCTGAGGGACTTAAAGGTTGACGGTGATTTTCTGGATCTATATCACGGAGAAATGATCGAAGTGAAGGATCGAGATGCCACAATCGCGGTTAACATTCCAGCTGACCCAGTTGGTCAGGAGGTGACGGTCTCCAGAAAGGCTGTAGTTGCAAAATGGTTTAGACGATTTATGTATGTCGTGTCAGTGGCAGGTTTATTTGTAGCGATAGGCGTTGCAATGTTTGATCCATCATTGTGGACGATAGGCATAGCAGTCGCGCAAATCATTGTGCTTGGCATGTTTATCAAGCTCGCGATTCCAAAGAAGCCAAAGAGCTGGGGAATTGTGTACGACGAAATTAGTCGTAGACCGCTTGGTAAAGCAATCGTGCGAATCTTCGACCCTAAATTCAACAAATTGTTGGAGACGAAGATTACAGATAGTAGTGGTCGCTATGCGTTCCTAGTTGGGCCGAGCGAGTTCTACACTACTTATGAGAAGAATGGTTATCAAAAAGTTGAGGTGCGGCCGATTGATCGCACTGATACAAAAGAAGCATCGTACGTCTCCATGGACGTTCCGATGAACAAAAATAGATAGAACAAATTGTAAAAAATATGAGGAGCGAAAATACAATTCTACGTAACACTTGGCGCCGAGCGTTCAGTGTTGGGATTGTCGCTCTTATGGCCATGAGCTGGCTACTTCAAGTTATGCCAGCTCAAGCCGCTTTAGATGTTCCACAGATTCTCCTCTACCAAGCTCGACTCACAGACGCGAGCCGAATCACGGTAGACGACGCAACGCTTGCCATGCAGTTTAACCTGTATGACGCGGTGACTGGCGGAGTCTGTAAATACGTAGCCTCTGGAACTTGCGGTACACCTACAACGGTGGCCGTGCCAGTTACAGACGGTATCTTTAATGTCGAACTTGGAAACGCCGCGGGTTCACCTGCAACCATTGCGTTTGCAGATACACTATTCGACGATGAACCGAGCCTATTCCTTGAAGTCATAATAGCCGGAGAGACTTTGACTCCACGACGGCGAATTACATCTGCTGCCTATGCAATTCAGGCAGGAGATTCCGATTTGCTTGATAGTCTGGATACAGACAACGACGGTTGTATAACTGGATGTATTGTAACCGCAAACAATGTTGGAGATGTTATCTTCACGGGAGAGACCACTTCAACCCTTGTGGGCGGAGGTTCTGTATACGTTAACCCGTCCGCTGCTACTGCTGATCACAAGCTCTTTGGGATAGCGCTCGGAGGATCGGAAAGATTTTCCGTTGATGAAGATGGAGATGTGGTAGTGGTAGGCGCATCTGATTTACAAGGTAGCCTAGCCAATTCGGGCGGAGACCTTTCGATAGCTGACAACCTAGATATTTCATCTGGTGGATTAAACGTGAGTGGTACGCAAGCTACTACTATTTTAACAGTTGCAGGAACCGCAGGAATAGAGTCTCAAATGAGTTTTACTGACACTCTTCTTGCAAATAAAACTGATACGGCCTTGTACGCGTTCTCAACATCTAGTAGCGCTGTCGATACTTTTGAGTACAGTCTTTTTGGAAGCGTCTCTGCGTTGTCAGAGGGTGGCAACAACACCGCTGGTACAACAAACGCTGTTGCAGCGTATGGTGAGGCTAGGGCTACAACGACAACTGGCTACACCACGGACTTGCTAATAGGAACTCGAGGAAGAGTGTTCATGGATGGCGGGGGTACAATCACAGATATGCGTGCTGTATCTGGAACAACTATAACAGCAGGCGTTGGCGGGGTTGCTGTTACAACTGGATACGGTGGATACTTTGAGGAGACCGCTGCTACTGGTACTGGCTATGGAGCTTATGGCAGAGCGCAGGGCTCAGCGACTACAAATTATGGAGGATACTTTAAGGCGCACAACGCTACGAATAATTACGGTGTATACGGACTCGCTACATCTGCGGGGACCGTTGGATATGGTGGATACTTTAAGTCAGAGTTAGCGTCTACTAACTATGCTATTTATACGGATGCTGGATATGTGCATATTGAAGGAGATGGAACTGCTACAACACCAACATTTGCTGGAGTAGGTACTGCGAGCAGTGGATCAATGTTTGTGAATGGAAACGTTGAGATATACAACAGCGCACTTTGTGTGGGGGGTGCCACGCCTTGCGCAGATGCAACCGGCTCAGCTGCTGGTGCAATTTATGCAGATGGTGCAATCAACGCTTCAGACTTTGACTTGGCCGAGATGTTTAATTCCACACAGTTCCTTGTGGCTGGTGAGATCGTTTCTGCTTCTACTGGAAATGAGGAGTCGATGGAGCGCGCTTCCTCGAGTTCGATCGTGCTCGGTGCAGTGTCGACAGAGCCAGGCCTTGTGCTTGGTTGGGGTGGCGAGAACCAGTATCCGATAGCACTTGCTGGTCGTGTGCCGATCAAGATATCAGACGAGAATGGGTCGATCGCAATTGGGGATCGTATTGCAGTTTCATCAATCCCTGGTGTGGGCATGAAGGCCACCGAGGCTGGAGAGGTTGTGGGAGTAGCGTTGCAGGCATCAAATGGTGGCGTGAACGATGCTATTGTCGTGTTTATTCGACCTGAGTATTGGAACGGTGATCCAACAGAAATTGTGAGCATCACCGAGCAGACACCATCGCCAATAGTTAAGACTAACAACGTGCTTGTTGTAAACAATGGTGCAATTTCAAATATCGCTTCGTTGAATGGGTATAATTGGAGTGTGAACTCAGAGGGTGTATTCACTACTGAGGGATCGTATGACCTTAAGATTAAGAGTTATCAGAATAAGAACGTTACAACTCATGCGGTAGTTGGGCTTGAGAATTATATTACTATGGCGGGGACGAGTACGGTTGAGTTGAGTAAGTTGGAGGTGAAGTTTGAGGATATTGATCCGGAATTCAATGACATTATAGAAGCTGGCGCGCCGATATTTGTAACGGCGACGATGGCGAATGGAAGTGGCAACGTGTTTGTTACAAACAAGTCGATGAACGGGTTTACGTTGAACCGCGAGGGTGGGACTGGAACGGAGATCGATTGGATTGTGATGGCGTATAGGAAAGACAATGGGCCTGAGCCAGTTGATCCTGCGGAGGTGGTGGAGGAAGAGGACGCGGTTGTTGAGCCCGACGAAGATCCTATAACAGACCCTGATCCGGTAGTCGATCCAGTCGATGAACTTGATCCCGATCCGATCGTTGACTCTGTAGACGAGGAGACTGACCCGGTCGTTGATCCGGTTATAGATCCTGTTGTCGATCCGATCATAGATCTCGAGCTTGAGCCCGGGGACGAGATCGTAGATCCAGTTGTTGATCCGGTCGTAGAACTCGTTGACGAGCCCGAGCCTACACCCGACACTGTAGTCGATCCAGTCGCGGTGCCTGACCCCGTTGAAGACACGCCCGAGCCGTTTGTAGAACCAGTCGTTGAGACGGCAACAGCCCCAGCAATATAAACGAGTCCGTCCGGGCTCGTTTTTGCTACGTCTGTCCCCCGGTGCCTGTCACTAGGTGACAGGCACCGGGGGACAGACGTTGTGGATAACAGTAGGTTGGAGTACTGGATGCTTACTCTGAATCAACATTTGCATACGTGTTATAATTGGCTTATATATGAAGAAAATAAACGCGCACTTTTTAGGTATTTTTGAAAAGATGACAGGTGGCCGATTCCAAGCAACGCTCATGCAGGGCTCGCTTTTGCTGATGTTGTTGCTGGTCCCTTTCTTGATCGTCCCCTCGTTCACAGACATGTTTGGGCCTATCAAGCAGGCCTTCCTTATAGTGCTGTCCGCGCTCGCGCTATTTGGCTGGTCACTTCACGTTTACAGACAGCGCGCGTGGGATAGGCGCAAAGGTTGGTTGATATGGACGCCGATGATTGTACTCGTGGGCGTGATCATCTCTGCCATCATGTCGCAATCGGGATACATTGCGTGGATTGGTGCTGGTGCGCAGGGGTTTACTGCAGTTTTGCCGTTCATGGCGATGGTGTTTGTGTATGCAATGGTGATGCACATAGGGGAGAGCAAGGTTGTGCAGAGGCGAGTCGTGTGCGCGTCGATGATCGGCGTGTTGGTTGTGATGATCTATGGGGCGCTCGAGTATTTTGGCGTGAGTCTGCTCCCAAGCAATATCGGATACGCTGGGTTGAGTCTAACTGGGACGTTCGAGTCGATGATGATACTAGGCTCACTGATGTCAGTAACCGCGGCCGGCGTATTTGCAACAGCAGACAAGCCAAAGACAGACACATGGGCGCCGAACAGGCAGTGGAGGTGGGCACTTCTAGTTTTGGGAGCGCTTAATATCCTACTCACGATCTTCTTCATCATGGTAAGCGATCGATGGGCGTCCGAAGTGGTGTTATTGGTCGGCTCAGCAGCGCTCGTAGGCCTTGGTTTATACTCGCCAAGGAAATTCGCTTCTCCATCACGCATGTTTTTGCCAATGGGTCTGATGGTATTTGCAATGTTTATGTTAATCTTCAGCTCACCATTTGTTGGCAGAATCCCTGCAGAAGTTGCGCCGAACTTGGCCTCGGGCTGGGAGATTGGAGTAGCCACTTTAAACGCAGATGGCCTATTTGGATCGGGTCCGGGAACATGGCTCTACGATTTTACACGCTTCAAGCCAGAAACATTCAATGATGGTCAGTTCTGGCAGGTGAACTTTGACCACGCGAGCTCTCACATGCTGACTCTGTTTGCAACATGGGGAATTGTGCCAACAGTTTTGTTGCTTGTGTTTTTTGGATGGGTGATCATGACGATGTTCGATGCATTGATACTCAGAAAATCGCGTGAAGGTTGGCAGACGATAGCCGTGCTTTCGAGTGTATGGCTTGGGCTCCTTGCCTCGCGTTTTGTGTACTCGTCAGACGTTGTGATCGAGCTTATGTTCTGGGTGTTCACAGGTTTGCTCGTGGCTAACATTGCACCTCACACACAAAAATTACGATTTGATAAAAGTGAACGCGCATCTCTTGCTACATCGTTTGCAGTCGTAGTGACAGGAATATTATTTGTGTTCAGCCTAATGGCGTCGACGCAGTGGATTTTGGGAGAGGTTGCTATTTCAAATGCAGCCGAGGTTCAAGATAAGATTCCCGCGAGCGACGAGTTTGTGAATGCAGTTGGGCGCGCTGTTAAAATCAATAATTGGAACGCGGGATATTATAGAGCACTCGCGTTCGCTCATCTGCAAAGAGTAGATGCGCTCGCCGAGGACGTTGAAGCGAACGCGGACTTGATTGTGGAGGGAGCTGGGTTTGCACAGAGCATCGCTATGCGTGCAATTGAGCTTGAACCTTTGGACGCACGTGGTCATCAGCTGCTCGGCGAGATTTATTCGTCGCTACGATCTGTAATCTCTGGGGCTGACGAGCTTGCTTTAGTGGAGTTTAAAGTATCTGCAGAGCTCGACCCTGCGAACCCTCTTAGCCAAATCAGATTGGCGCGCGCGTTGCTGAGGTCGGTGGATGTGGTGAACTCGTTGGAGGGGGATGATGACGCGCGAGGCGAACTAGTACTCGCATTGCTAGCAGATGCCGAAACCGCGATTGATGAGGCCGCGAGATTGCGACCGAACTATGCACCAACGTTTTATACGCGAGCTTTGGTACTCGAGCGACAGGGAAGGCTCGAGGAAGCGATCGAACAAATGAAGCCGTTAGTTGCGAACACGCCAAAGGATGCAGTGCTCAGATTCGAACTCGGCGTTTTGCAACTACGAGCTGACCACAAGGACCTCGCATTGAAAGATTTCCAGATCGCGTCACAACTAGCACCAACCTATGCGAATGCGAGGTGGTACTTGGTAGCATTGTATGAGGAGACGGGCGAGCTTGAGGCAGCAATCAACGAGCTCGAAGCACTGAATACGTTGAATCCAGAAGACGAGACGGTGCTCGAGAAGTTGAACTTGCTAAGACAAGGATTGGCAAGCGAGATGGCGGCGGAGGACGTGGAGCCACTCGAAGGCGCCGAGCCTTCGGTGGAATAAACGAGCCTACATACACGCCCAGCTCGTGGTACAATACATGCACAAATAAAAACCTCCCATTTTCCGGGAGGTTTTTATTTGTATTTTATACATGCAAAACCAAGCTGTAGGGACGCCCTTATGCGCGTCCGTACTAGTATGCTCAAGCCAGAATACCCAAAATTATTACCCAACCGTAAATCGACTCGCCTTGCAGGATATGATTATTCTCGGATTGGTTGGTATTACATTACAACATGCACGAAGCTACGAGCTCCATGGTTCGGTGATGTACACGAAGGGTATATGGAATTATCCGATTGCGGATCCATCGTGGAACAGCGATGGAGGGCGTTGGCATCGTATCCGTATGTATTTCTAGATGAATACGTGGTAATGCCAGATCATTTTCATGGAATCATCGTGATCGACGGAAAAACTGGCGATTACCGGAATTGGCTTGTAGGGACAGGTCGCGACCTGTCCCTACAAGCCAAGGTCAAGCCAATACCAGAATTAATCGGTGCATTTAAAACAACCTCGTCCAAAATGATCCACGAATCAGGCATTACCGATTTTCAATGGCAGCGGTCATTTCATGACCACATTATTCGAAATAATGATGATTTGGAGCGCATCCGTCATTATATTCGTACCAATCCGGAAAATTGGGAGATTAACGAGATGCGTAAGGGCCTCTCCGGTTGACCGATCCCCCATTCATGCTATACTCGCGCCATGTTAAAAGTTGGAATCGTTGGTCTGCCTAACGTTGGAAAGTCGACTTTGTTTAGGACTTTGACGAAAAAGCAGGTGGACTGCGCAAACTTTCCGTTTTGTACCATTGAGCCGAATGTCGGCGTTGTTGAGGTTAAGGACCCTCGATTGGAGAAGCTCGCTGAGATGGAGGGGTCGGAGAGGATTTTGACCGCTGCTATCGAGTTCGTCGATATTGCCGGGCTCGTTAAAGGCGCGTCTAAAGGGGAAGGGCTTGGGAACAAGTTTTTGGGGAATATTCGCGAGACGGACATGATTTGTCATGTGGTTCGCGCGTTTGAGGATCCGAACGTTGTTCATGTTGATGGAAGCGTTGACCCTGTGCGTGATGTTGAGGTGATTGAGCTTGAGCTCGCGCTGAAAGACCTTGATGTTGTTGAAAAGCGATTGGCGAATGTTACCAACAGCATGAAGAGTGGGCGTACTAAGGACTTGGAGGTGGAAGCTGGGTTGCTAAACAAGCTTGTTGCCGTTTTAGGAGAAGGGAAGCTCGCCAACAGCCTAGAGTATACAGATGACGAGCTCGTTTTTTTGAAGCAAATGTTTCTGTTGACCGCGAAGAAGGTTGTTTACATTGTAAACGTATCCGAGGAAGACGCGGCGAATAAGGATTGGGTGTCACCGCTTGGACCAGACAGACAAACTATCCCGTTGTCTATTAAGATTGAGAGCGAGATTGTGGATCTGCCAGAAGAAGAGCAGGCCGAGTACTTGGAAGCGCTTGGGCTCGAGCTCACTGGACTTGATCGTGTGATTAAAATATGTTTTGAGATGCTCGACTTGATTACATACTTAACAGTTGGTCCAAAAGAGGCTCGCGCATGGCAGATTAAGAAAGGTGCGAAGGCTCCTCAGGCAGCTGGCGTGATCCATACAGATTTTGAAAAGAATTTCATTCGCGCAGAGATTACTCCGTACGATGTTTACGTTGAACTCGGCTCAGTTGGAGCGAGGGAAGCAGGGAAGACGCGGATTGAGGGAAAAGAATACGTGATGCAGGATGGTGATGTTGTATACTTCAGGATAGGTGGTTAAATAATCAAGTCATTCTGAGCTCGCCACTGTCATCCTGAGCTTGCCGAAGGATCTCACTAGTGGAATCTCTCGAGTCAACCATCTAGTGAGATACTTCGACTACGCTCAGTATGACAAGTTTATATGGATGTCCGGTTTAAGTGATTTATTACTATATGAAAGCATTTTTTATCCTTGGTAACAATCGAGACTTAGCTCGAACAGAGCTCATAAGCACGGTCGGTAAAATCCGGCCGGTTATTGATGCTGATGATGTAATAATCGTTGACGATTTTGAAGGAAACTTGGGACAGATTCACGCAAAGCTTGGTGGCACGATTAAAACTGGTGTTATGTACGCGAGCGCGAAGGATCAAGACGAACTCGTGGAGACACTTGCAGGACTCGCGCCGACATTGCGAGACATGGATGGCAAATTTAAGTTTGGTATCAGCGTTTACACTGGAGGGAATCGTGGGAAGTTGACCGCATTGCGCACACAGACGGAAAAGATCGGCATCAAGGTGAAGCAAAAGCTCAAAGCAAACGGACAATCAGTGCGACTCGTCACGTCTAAGATCCCGGTATTGAGTTCTGTGATTGTAACAAAGCAAAAACTACTTGAGCGCGGAGTAGAATTCTGTCTCTTCCCCACTGGCGACGAGATTTTGATAGGTGTTACAGAGTCAGTGCAGGATTTTGAGGAGTGGAGCGACCGAGATTTCAATCGACCAAAGCGAGATGCAAAACGAGGAATGCTTCCACCAAAGCTCGCGCGCATGATGGTGAACATTGCAGAAGGTGACCCGAGCAAACACACGTTGCTCGATCCGTTCTGCGGAGTTGGAACGGTTTTAACTGAGGCGTTGGCGCTTGGATACACAAAATTGATCGCGAGCGACATAGACGAGATTGCAACCGAGGCAACGCGGAAGAACTTTGCGTGGGAGGCGCGGAGAACAGACTCTGGCGTAGAGCTTCAGGTAATGACAACCAAGGCGCAGGATCTTGCAACGTTTTTGGCACCGCATTCAGTGGACCGAATTGTGGCAGAGTTCCATCTTGGTAAACCGCGAACGGGAGATGAGGGACGAGTTGAGCTCGAGCGAAGGCTCGAAGAACTCGTTGGAATGTACACCGAATCGTTTCGAGCATTCGCGCAGATTGTTACAGAAGGCGCAAAGCTCGTCATAGCAGTCCCGGCATATGTGAGCGACGGATCAGTGATTCCGGCACAGATTGTGGATAGAGCTAAGATGTTCGGGTTTGAACTTGAGCCGTTTGAAGGTGTGGAGACTACCAAGTTTGGAGCGTTGAGGTATGGGCGAGAAGGGCAGATGGTTTTGAGAGATATTTATAGATTCAAAAATATTAAGTAAAGAAGACGCCGTCACGAGATTCGTGACGGCGTTCTTCGTAGAAGGTTGTGAGGAATCAGCGCTCGTCTCGCAGTCTTTGGAGCCGTACGAGTTCTGCCGTGGTGGGCATAGCGCTTCGAATCATGTTGAGCTGAAAGAGCGATGGCGAGCAGAAGTTCAACTCGTACTGACCGGAGTGCTCCTCGAGGAATGGGATGGCTTGGAAAAACCTGTCCTCTCCCATGCGCTCTCCTCGGAAGCCATGACTACTCAGTTCTGGCAGCTGAGTTCTCCATGCCATCTGGTCTCCTGTGAGGCAGAAGCGCCTCAGGATCTTCTGCTTCACGAAGTCGTCAGTCAGACTGATTGCATCAGCGAAGACCATCAGGGGGGTCTCTCCGTAATTCCCCAGGGTCTTGAGGTCTCCACTGGGATCAATCGCGACCACTTCTACGTGGACAGATCGAGTTCTATGTGAGGTCTGCATCCGCAGATATTCGCCTCGGTGTGCGTAGTCAAACATGTCCTTCTCCTGGGTCGGCTCCCGGTTTGGGTCGCCTCCCAATTCACGTGACCATAAGGTTCCTGCCAGAATGGCTGGGTCCCTGTTTGGTTGATTTATTTCTATCAATAATTTTCTGCCTTGTCAAGACTGCGCTCGTGAGTTGCGCGTGACTGCTATAAATAAAACGCCTCGGAGACCCGGGCGCAGTTGCGTGTGTTGTTGCCGAGATTCTACTTGCCAGCGCGCCGGTAGAGAGCGGTGCACAGTGCCTCGAGGCGCTCGAGCTCTGCCCTGGCCTGAGCAAGTTCGGCGTCGTTGATATCTCCTTGGTTGTTCCTGAGCGCGATTCTTGCACTCGTGATCACTTCAGCAAGAACGCGAGCAGCCTCTTTGCGCTCGAACCCAACAGGGAACGCCACACTCGTCGGGTATAGGTAGCCATGCGGCCCGAGCACCTTGAATCCGCGACGTTGCAGCTCTGCGATGATCTGCATGGCCGCACCGAATTCCAGGTAGAGCGGGTTTACCTCCACGATCTCGAGTGCTGCCATGCCGCCTCGAGTTTCCATGAAATCCTGAATCTTCTTCATAACGCGTGGAACGAAGTCGTCGTCGTAGGAAGAGCGGTCAGCGGTGCTGATAACGAGTTGGTTGAACTTTGGATTGCCAAAGCTGTGGCCTGAGAGTTCGAGAATCATTGTAGATTCCTCCTTCCAGCTGTTTATAGCTCAAATCCCTCTGCTCGTCAATCCAACTCCCCTAACCTTAGCCACGCATTGACAAATCCTCTCCATTCAGCTAATATCCAACTACTCAATAAGACCATGATCGTTGTGGCGATAAGTTAAAAGTTGAAAATCTAAAGTAGAAAATATGGATAATCCAAACTTTCTACTTTCTAATTTAAACTTTCTACTTTATTTGCCCATCGGTTTCCTACAGGGGAGCTTGTAGGACGTAATAATAAACCACATGATGTACGAATTGTTGTACCTCATCCCCGCTACCAAGACCGATGACGAGGTTTTGAAGGTGAAGGATGAAGTGACTGCGCTTATCTCTAAATATGGAGAAGAGTGCGTCCGCGACGAGTCCCTTGGAAAGAGGAAACTCGCGTACCCTATTCAGGGAGTCCGCTATGGACACTACGTTTTGGCATGTTTTTCAGCCGAAGCGGAACAAATTAAGAACCTAGACGAGGAACTTCGACACTCACACGACGTTATGCGTCATCTTATTACAGTAGCCACAGAGGGTGCTGACACTAAGAAGATCGAACTGGTTGAGTATGAGGTGCCTGACACTATGCGAAAGCGTCGACCAGAGGGCAAAAAGCCTGAAGTGTCAAAAGCTAAGCAGATGACAGCTGAAGAGGCTGAGAAAGTTACATCCGAGCCGACTGTTACAGATGAACAGTTGGAGGAGAAACTTGATAAGATTTTAGAGACAGACATCGAGAAACTTTAATACAAAAATATCGTCAACATATGTATAGCCTAAACCGCGCACAGCTAATCGGGAACCTCACGCGAGACCCGGAATTGCGCACGACTGCATCTGGTCAGTCTGTTGTAAACTTTGGAGTAGCAACAAACCGACAGTTCAAAGACGCGAGCGGAGAAAAGCAAGAGCAAGTGGAATTCCACAACGTTGTTGCTTGGGGAAAACTCGCAGATATTTGCGCACAATACCTTGGTAAAGGAAAAAAGGTGTTTATCGAAGGTAGATTGCAGACTCGAGAGTGGGAAGGGCAAGACGGTGCAAAGCGAAAGTCTACTGAGATTGTTGCAGACAACATGATCATGTTGGACAAGGGCGGTGCGCCATCTACGGGAGCAGGAGCAGAGTCGTTTGATTCTGCAAGCCAGATGGCTACAGAGCCAGCACCGGTTCCTGTTCACATGGATGAAATACAAGTTGAAGATATTCCATTCTAAACAATATGCGAAGAGATAATAACGGAAAGTCTGTACGACGGCCGTTCACGTGTCCGACTCCGGACCAGATCGACTACAAAGACGTACAGTTGCTACGCCGATTTCTATCAAGTTTTGGAAAGATTGTTCCACGACGACGATCAGGAGTTACAGCGAAGCAACAGCGAGCAATAGCGAGAGCTATCAAGCGAGCGCGAATCATGGCGATTTTGCCATTTGAGAACAAGTAGGCTGGAAAAGGCGCGAGTTTATTCTCGTGCCTTTTTTGCAGACAATAGTTATCTAAACCCATAGTCATGGCGAGGAGGAACGACGAAGCAACCTCGTTAAGCATGACGCAGAGTGAGACTTAACGAGGTTGCTTCGTGCCTCCCTCCGAGGGCGGGCACGGCGCAATGACTAGATGTTTATGCGTGATAAGAAGGTAGCAATTGAGGCTCGCTCCCAGATGAACACAATAGTTCGTCAGTTTTTTAGTGAACGAGATTTCTTGGAAGCCGAAACCCCACGTTTCGTAGCCTCACCCGACATAGAGCCCACACTCACGCATTTCGAGACTGTATGCGAGACTCTTGATGGTCGCGAGCTTAAGGGGGCGCTGATTACAAGCCCCGAGTACGCGCTTAAAAAACTAGTCTCACCAGAAACACCGCGACTGTTCGAGCTCGCGCGCGTGTTTAGAAACGGTGAGCCGGTCGATAATCTGCACAATCCCGAGTTCACGATGCTGGAGTGGTACAGGCTCGGTGCGAGTTTTGTGGATGGTATTGAGGAGACCAAACGGTTCGTCGAGTTTGTCGCGAGTTCGTTCAGTTTAGAGCTACAGCCGTGGGTACTCGTAACCGTCGAGGAGCTATTTCGCGAACATTGTGGTATCGAGTCTCTGTCCGATCCTACGATTGAGCTTTATCGCGGTGCGCTAGATCGTTTAGAGCTTGATTGGCAGGATGACGACACAATCTCCGACCTATTCCAACGCCTCTTTCTCAATCGCGTTCAAAAACACATCGATTCCTTGCCAAACCCCGTAATTGTGGCATACTACCCGCGACACGAAGCTACTCTGGCTCGCATAAACGACGCCGGATTCGCCGAGAGATTCGAGATATACATTGGCGGACTCGAAATATGCAACGCATACGGCGAGCTTACGGACGCCAAGGAACAGCGAGCTCGATTCGAGCTTGAACTCGCTGAAAGACGGCGACTAGGGAAAACCGAGTTTCCAATAGACGAAGATTTGATCGAAGCGCTCGGCTGGATTGGCGAACCGATGTTCGGAATCGCGCTCGGAATCGATCGTCTCCTAATGGTAATGACAGGCACGCGGTCAATCAACGACGTGATCCTTTTCCCAACCAGCGACCTGTTCAGCTCACGTAGAGACGTCGATTAATCGCGTCTCATTCAAGTAATAATCAAGACATATGGCAAACGTATCAGAAATCAAGAAAGGGATGGTGATAAATTGGAAGGACACTCTTTGGGTTATTGGTGAGTTTCAACACGTCAGCCCAGGGAAAGGTTCTGCGTTCACGCGCATTAAGCTGAAGAGCTTGGACTCTGGGAAAGTGGTTGAGAATACTTTTAAGTCCAGCGAGTCGCTTGAGTTTGTGCCTGTGACCAAGAAAACAATGCAGTATCTGTTCTCGGACGACGTGACCCACACGTTCATGGACATGGTGCATTTTGAGCAGATCGCTATCGACAAAGATATGGTTGGCGATGACGCAAAATACCTGAAGGAAGGATTGCAGATCATAGTTTCTGTGAGCGACGACGTAGCGGTGGCAATTGAGTTGCCGAAAAAGATTGAATACGTTGTTGGATACGCCGAGCCGGCTGTTAAGGGAGATACTGCGTCTGGTGGTGTTATGAAAAACTCAACAATGGAGAATGGGTTGGAGGTGAGGGTGCCTGGGTTTATAAAAGTTGGAGATAAGATATTGGTAAACTCGGATTCTGGAGATTATTCCGAGAGGGTGAACTAGAGATTGCATGTATTCCCATGTAGGGACAGGTCGCGACCTGTCCCTACATGGGAAACGCCGGCTTCATGATGAGGCCGGTTTTTGGTATAAAAAATGACCGACCCAGAGGTGGATCGATCGATCAGCTTTGTTCAAACTCAACTTGCAGGTCGTTGACGATTGACCAGAGGTCGAGCAGGAAGAACGTAAGGCGTTCCAGCCATTCCTTTTCGGACTCGTTGTTTCTTTGCTTGAGCTCTTTCACTCCTATGTCCTTGAACTTGTAGCGAATCTTGATTCCGGGAAGTGTGTGCAAGGCCCACGCACTCCAGATCTGCTTGTTCGCAAACATGAACAGGAATGACACGCGTGCGTCTTCCGGAAGCGCCACTACGATTCCTGCGAATGCATGAATGCGCGGAACTAGAGTCCTGCGGAACTTGGTCATGTCGTACTCGCGCCCGTATTTCTCGCGCAGAATCTCGGCGAACTTCACCTGATCTGCGGCGATCGACTTCTTGTTGGGCCGACTCATACACACGAACAGTGTCAGAGCTCGTTGCATGCCGACGTGCTCGGCAATGGTCTTCTTGAGACCCGCGATCGTTACTTTTAGATCCGAGCCCTTGCCTCTTGCGAGCAAGGCGACGCACTTCATGGACCAAAGAGCAACAGCCATCAGAACTACGAACGCATCTTTGAGTACGTTGTCGCTTCGTTTGACCGTCACAAGCAATCTGCTGCAGATGTGCTTGCAGATCAAGTAGTAATACGGAGTCAGGAGCAGCAACGGCGGGTGGTTGCCCGGCACGAAGATGACGGAGTTGTCGGTATGGGGTCTTGGTTCTTCTCCGATGTTGGTCATCTCGCTGCGCATGGCGAACTGGTAGAGCACTTTTTGCAAGACCGTGTGATAGATGTTGCTCACGTAGGGCAGCGGTGAGTCCCAGGGGAACTTGAACATCAAATCGAACAGCGCGTATACGAGCCCGATTGGGATCGTGATGGCGGCAAGCAACAGCGTGAATGGGACTCCAATGACCGCGGCAGCAAAGCCATAGATCCACTTGAGCACATTCAACACAAAAGTTCCAATCTTTCTCATGACGATATTCGCCTCCTTACGTAGAAGTTAGCAGGGAAAATGCTGTGCGTCAATCCCACGTCGCTTACCAGCTATGTGGGACCACCCAGTAAAAAAAAGAAACCGCTCCATTGGTGGCGACGGTCTAGAGGAAGAGGAAGGGTCTGTTCGAGGCAAGATCGAGTGCGCCTGGGTAGTAGGTGTCGATGAGCTTGCCCACGCAGCACGCGAGAAAGACAGCGAGCACGAGCAATGTGATCCAGCCGAGTAGTTGCAGGCTTTCGCGTGCATCGGAGTCGGTGACGGGCATGTTGTTCATGAGGCCTCCTAGGATTGAACCCTATACTATGGTGCTTGGAGAGTCAACCCCACTGCTCGCGAGCGGCGGGGTCAAGAAACAAAAAAGCCGCACCTCCTCTAGACGAGTGGTGGGCTGTGAGGCTAGTTGCTGGGCTGGGGGCTGATCAGTAGGACTACCGGTTCGACCGACGATCCTTGGCGATGCATCGACGTCATGAAGTATCCGGAGACGGGGTCCCGCCTGACAGTCTCGTACGAACCTTGCCAGCCGTCGAGGATGCTGATGCGCCGGAACCGCCAGGCTCCCTTGAGAGGGTCAACCTCAGCAGAATGGCAGACTGCAGTGTCGTAGAACGTAGCGAACTCCTTGAGCTCGATACCACCGTCGAACGGCTTAACCCCGATGGTCTGGTGACCCCACTGCTGGAACTGGTACACGTCGATGTCGACGCAACAGTCTCCCGCGTCCTCGTCGCAAATCGCGTCTACGAGCCTGTTGCCTGCAGGCACGTTGCCAGGACCAGAGGTCCAGTTCAGCTGAACGGACTCCGGCATGCTGTCGGCAGGATCCGAGAGGTCCGGCGTCACGCACGCGGTGACGGACCAGGTCTGGTTGGTGTCGTAGTGCGGTATTTGTGACGTTGCCTCCTTGCCGGGCGTTGGCAGAGTGGCGAAGTGCACACCCGTGACTCCGAGCAAGAGCGCGAGCGCGCCTCCCACGATCCTTGCTACTGATGTGTTGCTCCATCCGTTGTCTGTCATCGTTCTGTCTCCTTCCCAGCGAGCCTAGCAATTTTGCGCTCGTGTGTCAACCCAAAACCCGGCGCTTGGCCGGGTCTCTGGTGTTTGCTAGTCCGGGCGCGCGCAACGCGCCCCTACACGGGTTTATGACGGTTCCTCTACGTGTTCCTCTATGGCTTTCTCTGTTGCCACGCGTATTTTTTTGAGCAACTTTACGTCGTCGCGCATGAATCGGCGTGCGTTCTCACGACCGACTCCAAGTTTCTCTTCGCCGAATCGGTATGTGTTTCCTGTTTTTTGAATTGAGCCGAACTGTGAACCAACGTCCAGTAGGTCACTCGCTACGGAGATTCCCTCGTTGTACATAATGTCGAACTCACATGTGCGGAATGGTGGTGCTACCTTGTTTTTTACAACCTTCAAGCGCACTCGGTTTCCAATAATCTTCTCGCCCATTTTAATCTGCGCCGCGCGCCTAACCTCTATACGAATTGACGAGTAGAACTTCAATGCGTTTCCACCTGTTGTTGTCTCAGGATTTCCAAACATCACACCAATCTTCATTCGGATCTGGTTGATGAAGATAACCGTAGTCCCACTCTTGGATACTATCGCCGTGAGCTTTCTAAGCGCCTGACTCATCAACCGAGCCTGCAATCCCATGTGGCTCTGTCCCATGTCTCCCTCAATCTCGGCCTTAGGTGTAAGTGCCGCAACCGAGTCGACGACTATAACGTCAACAGCACTCGATCGCACCAACGTCTCCACAATCTCTAGCGCCTGCTCGCCGGTATCTGGTTGTGAGATCAACATCTCGTCTATGTTTACTCCAATCTTCTTAGCGTACTCGGGATCAAGAGCGTGCTCTGCATCTACAAACGCCGCAAGACCACCCATCTTTTGCGTCTCTGCAATGATGTGTTGCGCGAGCGTAGTTTTTCCTGAAGACTCAGGTCCGTAGATCTCAATAATCCGCCCTCTTGGAACTCCGCCAACTCCAAGTGCAAGGTCTACGCTCAAACATCCAGTGGAAATTGCATCCACGTTCTGTGTCTTCGCTTCACCGAGCCTCATGATTGATCCGTCTCCAAACTTATCGCGAATTTGTAAAAGTGCTTCTTCTGTAGCCTTAAACTTCGCTGCAATTTCCTCCTTGCTTCTTTCTGCTGTAGCCATAATTTCGTTAATTTTCTTTTTAAGGGGAGGCCATTGTGGGGGTCTTTTACATTTTACCGCATTCCGCCCAGGTCTTCCAAGAAGACTGTTCTGCGGATGGTGTTTGCGTTACCGTATTTCTTCGAGGCCTCAATTACGATGATATTGAGCCCTCTCGTTAACGTTATCTTCTTAGTGAATCGGCCGGTGGGGTCTGTGAGTACCGGCTCGTTGTTTACCATCACATTCACTTCGCGGTCGGTCTGTCCGGATACCGATATTGATGCCGTTGTAGTCTGAATATCGTCCGGTGGAGAGTCTACTATAAGGTTTGGCGGGGACAAGAGCGTGTGGATTTGGGTGCCTATGTACACAAGCATGAGTAGCGCGAGTGCCGCGATGCCGAGTTTGCCAAGGATCGATCGCCATTGTCGCAACCACTGTTTTCCAACTCGCTGACGAGGCATCTTCAACTTAGTAACGTCCGCGGGGCATGTCCCGCATTCTTCGTCGAACCTTTCTAGGAAGTATGCCGAGTCGCCGCCAAGCTCGTCTACAAACATTTTCAGAAAATGTCTTGAGTAAAGCGGATCGGGTAGCTCGTGGTACGCGTCTTTCTCGAACGCCTCCAGATATTTTCTGTGGATTCGAGTGCTACGTGCAACCATGTCCAAGGAGATGCCTTGTTTTTTTCTAAGCGACCGAATCTTCGTGCCGATTGAGGTTGTATCTAATTGACGTATCAAGAAGGCCATGGCTTGTGCGGACACATTTAAAGGCGTCCCTACGAATTATCTTCCTCCTCGTCGTCCTCGAACTCGTCGTCTACTTCTTCTTCTCCATAATCTTCGAGCTCGTTTTTCGCCCTGTCTTCATCGAGCTCTTCTTCAACTTCTTCCTCGTCATATACTTCCTCCTCTGAGCCGTCTCCATACAACTCATCTGCTGAGTCAACCAGAACGTCTCTTGGTTTGGATCCCTGCTGTGGGCCAATCGCGCCTTGCTCTTCAAGTAGATCCATTATGCGAGCCGCACGTGAGTAGCCAACCTTTAGTCGTCGTTGTAATAGGGAAGTAGACGCTTTGCCGGCCGCGATAATCGCTTCCAGCGCATCTTCCATTAGAGGATCGTCGTCATCGTTTCCTTTTAGGTCTGTGCCACCTCCTTTTTGATGTTCTGTAACGTCGTAATTGTAGTCGGGAGCTTCTTCGTCCTTCAACGCGTCTACAACGTTTTTGATTTCTTTGTCTGACAAGAACGTTCCCTGCATTCGTCGAGCCTTCGCCAAGCTTGGGCTCATGAACAACATATCTCCACGACCGAGCAGTTTCTCTGCACCGGCATAATCCAGGATCGTACGTGAGTCCGTCTGCGATGCAACAGCAAATGCGATTCGAGTTGGGATGTTCGCCTTGATTGTCCCGGTGATAACGTCTACAGATGGTCGTTGTGTTGCGAGTATCAGATGTATTCCGACAGCTCGAGCCATTTGTGCGATTCGGACAATGAGCGCTTCCACTTCTCGCGATGCCTGCGACATAAGGTCTGCAAGTTCGTCGATGATGAACACAATGTACGGCATTTGCTCCTCGGACTTCTTGTTGTATGACGCGATGTTTCGAACTCCGGCCGCGCTCAGCACATCCAGACGACGTTCCATCTCTCTTACTGTCCACTTCAATGCGTTGATAGCGTCGTCTGCCTTTGTGATTGGTGGAACGAGCAAGTGCGGGATTCCGTTATATGCTGGAAGCTCAACTCGCTTAGGGTCAACCATGATGAACTTGAGCGTGTCTGGACCGTGTTGGTACAAAAGACTCACGATGATGTTGTTCAAGCATACCGACTTACCAGAGCCCGTTGCTCCGGCGACGAGTAAATGCGGTGCTTTTTCAAGCGCGCCCACCCACGACTTTCCGGCAACGTCCATTCCAAGTGCAAACGCAAGGTCTGCATCGCTCTTTGAGAAGGATGTTGTTTCCAGAATTGTGCGCAGACCAACGGTAGCGATGGTCTTATTGGGCACCTCTATTCCAACGAGCGACTTTCCAGGTATCGGTGCCTCGATTCGGATTGGATGCGCAGCGAGTGCGAGTGCAAGGTCGCTTTGCAGACCAACTATGCGTGAGAGTTTTACTCCGTCGGCTGGTCGAATTGCGTATTGTGTGATTGTTGGCCCGATGGACACATCTACAACCTCGGTTTCGATTCCAAAGTTGTCGAATGTCTTTTGAATAACGTCGCTATGTCGCTCTATGTCTCCAGAGTCAGGTGCTAGCGCGCGATCTTCGAGTAGGTCCAGCGATAGTGTTGATCGGTTCATTCTTTTTCGCGTCAAAACTGTGCCTTCAACTTTTTCCTCCTTAGACTTGGAAGAAAAAGCTCGTATTTTTCGCTTCTTCCTTGGAGCGACTTCCTCGTCTTCTTCTTCGTATTCTTCCTCTTCCTCCTCATCTTCCTCCTCGTCTTCTTTGCTTCGTCCGCGATCGAGTATTTCTCGAATATCCTGATACGAACCGTGGAACAGCAGGACTACGCTCGTTGCAATGAGTGCCAACATAATCACGAACGATCCCCAGAAGCCAACAGTCATCATTCCGAGCTGTTGGAATATGAGCCCGATGTAGCCACCGTTTGCAGCTAGCAGTCTATCGGAGAGGTCTTGAGCCCTAAACGCAATCAGGTTAATAAGCCCAGTTCCGGACAAGAACCCGAGCGCGAGACCGATGTAGGTCCAGATTGTGATGCGTTCATTGCGCGGAGTCACTACGCCGATTGCAAATATCAGCATCGCGAGTGCCGCTACTAGTCTGGTCCACCCAAATAGGAGGGCCATGAATTGGTCTATGTATTCCCCAGCTATTCCGGCGAGGCCAAAGGCAGAGAGGATGATGAGCGCGCTTACTGTGAGCAGGATTATAAAGAGCAGTCCTCTTTTTACTCCTTCTGGAAGCTGTGAAAGTGCGCTTACTTTCTCACGCTTTTTTGTTTTGCGTTTTCGTTTAGCCATAAGGCCATCAAAGTATTGAGATTGATGTAATTATACAGCGAAACATCCCTCTATTTGAAAAACAGTGGGAGTATTCGCATATGTGTTCATAGGCATTTTATCACGAGTTAGCGTTGAGTGGAACTTTGTTGCGCAAACAAAAACCTCCCAATGGGAGGTCTCACCGTAATGTTGTTGCTTAGCGGGCGACGAGATGGAACAAGATGACTCAAGAGTCAAAAGGAGAGAGTTCCGATAACCACTAGAGTATGTGGTGTCGCGCGCTTCGTTACAATACTGCGGAGTACGTATATGATATCTGATTGGTGAGTGATGTCAACCCCGTCGCTCGCGAGCGACGGGGTCAACTGCATTGAAAACGAGTTCGATAAACGTTAAATATTTTTGGATGCGAAAACGTCCAGGTCGAGCGACCTGGACGTTTCGTGAGATTGCAACCCCGCATTGCGCGGGGAGGTGGCTACTTCTTGCCGGCGGCCGCGAGGGCGATTCGCTCCTTGCGGGACAGCTTGGGCTCGTTGGCCTTGCTGTCCTTCTTGGAGGCGTTCGCCTTCTGCTTCGCCGCGTACTCGGCAGGCGTCATACGACGCTTGCCACCGCGCTTCTTGCGCTTCCGCTCGGGCTCACCGAGGACGGGCGCATCGTCCGTGAAGCTCGGACGACCACGCTGGCGCTTACCAGGCTCGGCGACGAAGGTCGTCGTCGGGCTCGGGTTGCGATCGTTCCGTAGCACTTCGCGACGGTACTCCAGCTCCTGACGGATGAGCCGGTTCTGCTCGTCGATCCACGGCTTGGCCACCAGCTTGGCGTGGTGGCCGTGGATCTGGGTGAAGCACCACGTGGAGATGACGTCCAGGTCGTCTACGTTGCCGATAGCGACAACGCTCGTACCCTTCTGTCCGGTGGCGTTGCACACGTTGTTGTGCAACCCCGCCACGAGCTTGAACCACTCCTGGCTGAACGGCTTGGCGCCGCCCACCATGTCCCGAGTGACGCCCAGCGCGCCTTCGCGGGACATGAGCATGCTGAGGAACGTTCCCTCGGCCCACTCCTCCGCCGTCTTGTGCTCCTCGTACTGCGCACGGCGGAGGGCCTTGCGCTTCTGCTCACGCGCGATCTCCTCGCGCCGCGCCTTGACCTTGGCATCGGTCTCCCCGTTCCGCTTGATCACGCCGTCCAGCTCGTCCATGAGCTTGAGCGCCGTGAACGGATGCGGGAGCTGGAGCAGCCACCGCTGTCCCCCGTGCTCGGCCACGAAGGTGAGCTTGGGGTTGAGCAGGATCTTCCCCGGCAACTCGCCGATGAAGCGAAGGGCATGCCCTTCGCTCCGGAACGCGTCCATCATGGCCGGGAAAACACAGCGCATGTCCCAGCCGTCGCCAACGTCCGCGAGCACGAGCCCGCTTTCGGTCGTCCTCGTCTTGAACTCGACCCCCTCACGGAGGTACTCGTCCTTCAACGGGATTCCGTGCTCGTGCTTGTCGCCGAAGACAAACTCGAGAACGGTCGCGACCACCCACGCCAACTTGGCGCGGTAGACCTTGAACTGCTCACTTCGCTCCTCGTTGGCCGTGGTCATGATGATCATCGACACGGGGTCGACGACCTCCGCGTCCACGACCACCTCGACCGGCTTCGGCTCCTCGGCCTTCACCAGCTGGGGGGCCGGCTTGGGCTTGGGAGGCGACAACGGAGGCTCGACCTTGGCCACCATCTCACTCAGCTCCCTCATGACGAGCTCGCCGCCTTCGATGGTGAACTCGACGCCGTCCACGACCTCGGGCTCCATGCCCTCGCCCGCAAGCGCGAGCGCGAACGGGAGCTTGAGGGCGTCGAACACGTTGCTCGGGAAGTCGAAGGCCACTCCGGCCTTCACAATCTCGAGCCCCTCGCTAGACGTCTTGATCATCGTCTCCACCACGGGGAACGACCCACGCGTGACCTTGAACGCACGAATGGCGTTCAAGGTCTTGCTGATCTCCAGCTTGCTGAGCTTGATCACGATCGGGGCATCTGCCTCCGAGTCGGGAACGAGCGTCACGTGCTTTTCCTTCTTCATGTCGAAACCTCTTTCCTATTGGCTCGCGTTGAGCCGTTGATGCGCAATTGCGCTGTTCCGTTTACGTCAACTCGAAAAAAAATTGCCACCACAGCAACTAACCTTCTCTTTCCAGGGGACGATGCACATATCGGTTGGTATGAAGTAACCGGGCATAATCGTTCCTCCTGGAAGGAGAAGGCAAGATCACTGCAGATTGGAGGGGATGAAAATAAGCGTCATATGGTAGTGATCTTAATTTCACAAGGCCTTATCTGGGAGGAGTAAGTGTAAACCTAGTCCATCCAGTCCGTCCTTAAGGCGTCTAACGCATCATTCGTAAGAAATCCACGTGGCGACAAGCCAGTATCTCCTCCAATCTATCGTGATCGGAATATTGTATCGTTGATCTGCGTTGTGTTTTTGTGCCGTAGGGGCGTGTTGCTTGTCCTTCGTAGCTTTATGCGAAGAATGGGCGCGCGCCCGGACTAGCTATTTCGGTAATACGGCAACGCCAGAATTTACCAGAAAACTGCGTTTTTGTCAAGGGCAAGTGGATGCCCATTTAAAAACGCAAAACGCTAATGTTAGCGGTGTTGTTGGATACCTCGAGCTAGATGTTCCCAATATTTGACGATTTCCATAAAATTATGTATTATTCCCATGCTCTTGACGGAAATAGCTTATTTTGCACTCGTGTGAATTTTGCTAACGTCCGCATTTAAACACCCTAATCCCCCGAAAAGGTGTGTTATCCCGCAGCGCAATATCAGTCATCTGGGTTTGTGGCGAACCTGATGTCTCGATTGTGCACAAGACAAATAGCCAATAAGTAACTGTTCCTCCTTACAGAGGTACAGATTTTTTGTTGTCTGGAGGCTTAATCAGTGGTCGTTTTTATAGAAAAACACCGGAGATTGGCCTCGGGCTTGGATCAAACAAGTCCTGGCACTTGGAATAGAGCCTTTATTCCGCCATAAATAAGCAATAATCAGCTTTATTTATGATATTTAAGCGACTCCCAGTACAGGAGACAGAGCGTCGTACTTTTACGGCGTCACCTGATGCAATGGAACTGCCAAACTTGGCAAGTGTTCAGAGCGACTCCTACGAATGGTTCCTGTCATCAGGAATCGGCGACCTTTTTCGCGAGATTAATCCAATTACGGATTTTATCGGACGCGATTTAGAACTCACATTGCTCGATCATTACCTCGACGAGCCAAAATTTAGCGAAGTTGAGTCAAAATCTAAGAACATTACATACGAAGCACCTTTGAGGGTTCGTGCAATGCTCAAAAACCTTCGAACAGGCAGTGAGAAGGAGCAGGAGATTTACTTGGGAGACCTTCCAGTAATGACAAAGCGCGGAACTTTCATCGTTAACGGTGTTGAGCGCGTTATTGTGTCGCAGTTGGTGCGATCATCTGGAGTATTTTTCACATCAAACATGATTCGTGGTCGTCGCTACTACGGTGCGAAGATTATTCCTAACCGAGGAGCGTGGCTCGAGTTTGAGACTGACGCGAATAACGTTATTTGGGTAAAGATTGATAGAAAGAGAAAGGTTGCAGTGACATCTTTGTTGCGAGCCTTCGGTCTTACAGAGGATGAGGAGATCATTAAGACCTTCGAGCCTGCGAATAAGCACCCAATGATCGACTATATTCAGGCAACCATCGCAAAAGATGCTGCCAAGAATGAAGAAGAGGGATTGAAAGAGGTATACAAGCGAATTCGACCAGGTGACCTTGCAACAGTCGACAACGCGCGACAGTTGATCCACTCAATGTTCTTCAACTTCGATCGTTATGACTTTGATAAGGTTGGACGATACAAATTCAACGTGCGTTTTGGAATGCCTGCAGAAAAAGAAGACGTTGAGCCGGAGGAAAATCGGATATTGTCATTGAAAGACTTGATAGACGTTGTATCTGAGATAATGCGCTTGAACATTACGCAGGACCCACCAGACGACGTGGACCATCTTGGAAACCGACGAGTACGTGCGGTTGGAGAGTTGGTGCAGGGACGATTTAGAATCGGACTCGCTCGAATGGAGCGTATCGTAAAAGATCGAATGTCCACACATGATATTGACACCTTAACGCCGGCTCGATTGATTAACGCGCGACCAGTTATTGGATCTGTGCGTGAGTTTTTCATGTCTTCACAGTTGTCACAGTTCCTTGACCAGGCAAACCCACTCGCAGAGTTGGAGCATAAGCGCCGATTATCAGCCATGGGACCTGGAGGATTGTCTCGAGAGCGTGCAGGATTTGAAGTTCGAGACGTTCATCCGACTCATTACGGACGCATTTGCCCTATTCACACACCTGAGGGACCAAACATTGGACTCGTGGGACATCTTTCTAGTTTTGCGCGAATTAACCAGTACGGTTTTGTTGAAACTCCGTACCAAGTTTTGGCGCATGACAGTAAGGGTGTGCGTGCAACTGGAGAGATCAAATATTTGAACGCATTCCAAGAGGAAAAGTCAGCAACAACAATCGCGACTACTCCATTGGACGAAAACGGTTACATTAAGAATGACTTTGTTGAAGGTCGATGGCATGGAGAGCCTCGTGTTATCCCGCGGGGTGAATTGGGATACATGGACGTTTCTTCAAAGCAGATTATTTCTATTGGAACAGCATTGATTCCGTTCTTGGAGCACGATGACGCCACGCGTGCATTGATGGGAACGAACATGATGCGCCAGGCGGTTGCGACCGTGAAGCCCGAGGCTCCGATTATCGGAACGGGTGTAGAGGCGCGAGCTGCGCAGGATTCTGGACACGTTGTTTTGTCCGATATCAGCGGAACGGTAAAGGAGTCTGATGGAACTCACGTTATGATTGAGGGAAAGGATGGCGAGACGGCAAACTACAAGTTGAGCAAGTTCACAAAGTCGAACTACTCTACGGGATTAAACCAGCGACCGGTTGTTATGCCCGGAGAGAAGGTCTCTAAGGGAACAGTTTTGGCAGATGGTGCATCGACTCGCAATGGTGAGTTGGCGCTTGGTCAAAACTTGCTCGTGGCTTTCATGGCATGGGACGGTTACAACTTCGACGACGCTATTATTGTGTCTGACAGGATGGTGCAACATGATCGACTTACATCGGTCTACCTTGCAAAGCACACGATGCATATTCGAGACACAAAATTGGGACCTGAGGTTTTGACTTCAGACATTCCAAACGTTTCAGAAGAGAAGATTAAGAACTTGGACGCCGAGGGAGTTATCAGAATTGGTGCCGAGGTACGATCAGGCGACATTCTTGTTGGAAAGATTACTCCAAAGGGTGAGACCGAGTTGTCAGCTGAGGAAAAATTGCTTCGTGCGATTTTTGGGGAGAAGGCTCGGGATGTTCGAGACACTTCTATGTACTTGGAGCATGGTGAGCACGGAAAGGTCGTGTCTATCAAGACGTTCTCGCGGGAGGACGGCGACAAGTTGCCACCTGGAGTTATCCGATCAGTTGAGGTGACTGTTGCAAACCTGCGAAAAATTCAGGTTGGAGACAAGATGGCTGGACGTCACGGAAACAAGGGTGTTATTTCACGAGTGGTTCCTATTGAGGACATGCCGTTCTTGCCTGATGGAACTCCGGTGGACATTATTTTGACACCATTGGGAGTTGTTTCACGTATGAACCTTGGACAGATTCTAGAGGTCCACCTTTCACTAGCCGCGAACGCGCAGGGTTACCATGTGTCGTCTTCAGCGATGAACGGAGTGAAAGAGTTCCAGATTAAGGAAGAGTTGAAGAAAGCTGGATTCAGTGAGACGGGACAGGTTACACTTTACGATGGACGAACAGGAATTCCTTTTGATCATCAGGTGACCGTTGGATACATGTACATGTTGAAACTCGGACACATGGTTGAGGACAAGATTCACCAACGTTCAATCGGTCCTTACTCGCTTATCACACAGCAACCGCTTGGAGGAAAGGCTCAGCATGGTGGACAGCGATTCGGAGAGATGGAAGTTTGGGCGCTCGAGGCATACGGAGCAGCGCATACACTTCAAGAAATTCTAACAATCAAATCTGACGACGTGCCGGGACGCTCAAAGGCGTACGAAGCAGTTATCAAGGGTGAGAGAATTAGAAAAGTGAACATTCCGGAGTCATTCAACGTGTTGGTTAGAGAGTTGAAGGGACTTTGTCTAGACGTACAACTGCTCAATGATGGAAAGCGAGTGCTTGATCCGAGCGACAAGGAGTTTTATAAGGAGCGGGAGCGTCCAGAAGATGGTGGGCGAGACCGACGAGATAGTGATCGATAACGCTTATGGCAATGTTTCGAGAAACCCTAAAGGCAACCGACTTTAATGCGATTCGCCTTCGCCTAGCAAGTCCCGAGAAAATCCGTGAGTGGTCTTACGGAGAGGTGATGAAGCCTGAGACAATCAACTACCGAACTCAAAAGCCTGAAAAGACCGGTTTGTTCGCGGAGGAGATCTTTGGCCCATCAAAAGATTGGGAATGTTACTGTGGGAAGTATAAAAAAATTCGATTCAAAGGAATCGTATGTGATAAATGTGGCGTAGAAGTTACGCACGCGCTTGTTCGACGTGAGCGAATGGCACACATCGAGTTGGCATCTCCAGTTTCACACATCTGGTTCTTGCGTGGAGTACCGTCTAAGATTGGTACCGTGCTTGATCTATCCGTGCAACAGTTGGAGAAGGTTATTTACTTTGCAAACTTCATAGTGACGGACGTGAACGAGACTGCTCGTGAGCTTGCGTTGGAAGAGTTGCAAAATGAATATAAGAATAAGAGGAAGATGATTGAAGGGGAGTTTAAGCGTGACGTTACTCGAGCCGAGCAGAACTTGGGAGAGGATAAGGCAAAGCTCGCAGAGGAAAGCGCGCGACTCGATGAGATTAAGGAGCATAAGCTTGAAGAGTTGGAGGGTGATTTCTTGATTGTTGATAAGGAGTTGAAGGAAATGCGACCGATGCAGTTGATTTCCGAGACGATTTATCAGGATTGGTCTATTCGATACGGTCATATCTTTGAGGCTGCTATTGGTGCTGATGCGATTCTAGGATTGCTTGAGCGAGTTGACCTTGAGGCGACTGTGAAACGGCTCGAAGGCGAGATTGAAGGTGCAAGTAAGGCAAAATATGATCGAGTAGTTCGACGCATTAAGTTGATGAAGGCGTTGATTATAAACGAGATTAAGCCTGACTGGATGATTTTGCGCGCAGTGCCTATTACGCCACCAGACTTGCGACCGATGGTGCCACTTGATGGTGGACGATTCGCAACATCTGACTTGAACGACCTGTACCGACGCGTGATCAACCGTAACAACCGTCTTCGACGATTGCACGACTTGAACGCGCCAGAGGTAATCTCGCGTAACGAGAAGCGCATGTTGCAGGAAGCCGTAGACGCGCTTCTAGACAACTCAGCTCGACACAGTAAAACTGTTATAGCGGCGACCGGACGAAAGCGACAGTTGAAATCGTTGTCAGATAACTTGAAAGGTAAGCAGGGGCGATTCCGACAGAACTTGCTTGGAAAGCGAATTGACTACTCTGGACGATCGGTTATCGTTGTTGGACCAAACCTAAAGCTTGGAGAGTGTGGTATTCCAAAGCGAATGGCGTTAGAGCTATTCAAACCATTCGTAATTTCGAAGTTGATCAAGCGCGAGTTTGTGTACAACATCCGAAGTGCGAACCGATTCATTGAAGCTGACCGAACGGAGGTGTGGGATATCTTGGAAGAGATTATCCGAACATCGTACGTTCTGTTGAACCGTGCTCCGACGCTTCATCGTTTGGGAATTCAGGCTTTCCGTCCGATATTGATCGAAGGAAAAGCGATCCAGGTTCACCCGCTCGTTTGTGACGCGTTCAACGCCGACTTCGACGGAGACCAAATGGCCGTTCACGTTCCATTGACCAGAGCCGCTAAGCAGGAGGCAAAGCATCTGATGCTCGCAACGAATAACTTGCTAAAGCCGTCTGATGGAAACCCTATTACGCGACCGGGTAAGGATATAGTTTGGGGATGTTTCTATCTTTCAATGACATTGGACGAGGAACAACGCCCGGAGGGAGAGCGAAAGTCGTTCCCATCACAGTTGGACGCTGAGTACGCGTATCATAACGAGAAGATTGGAATGCGCGAGCTTATTAACGTGCGGCTCCCAGAGTTCGGAATTATCGAGACTACGGTTGGACGGCTACTCGTGAACGAGATGTTGCCAAACGAGCTTGGATACTTCAATGAGACAATGGGAAAGAAACAGTTGTCTAAGATTGTTAGAGAGGTGTTGGAAAAGTTGGGACGAGAGCGAACTGTTGAGGTATTGGATAACTTGAAGAACCTAGGATTCAAGTATTCAACACTTTCAGGATTCAGCTGGGGAATGGCAGAGCTTCCAACGATTGTTGAGAAGCCCGAGATTATGGAAGCGGGTGCTGTAAAGGCACGGCAGATCGACGACCATTACGCGCAAGGACTTTTGACAGTGTCAGAGAGACATAGCGCAATCGTTAAAGTGTGGACTGACGTTAAGGATAAAATCGAAAGTCTTTCACACGACGTTTTGCCGAAGAAAGGATCTGCGTACTCTATGATTGAGTCGGGTGCTCGTGGATCTCTTGGACAGTTGACGCAGATGATCGGAATGAAGGGTCTTGTGCAGTCGGCGGCTGGAGACGTTATCGAGTTGCCAGTTAAGCGATCGTTTAAAGAGGGGTTGGACGTTCTTGAATTCTTCATCTCGTCTCATGGTGTGCGAAAAGGTTTGACTGACACCGCGTTGAAGACGGCTAACGCTGGATATCTGACGCGTCGATTGGTAGACGTTGCGCAAGACGTGGTGATTGTTGAAGACGATTGTGGAGATGAGGATGGAGTGGTTCTGACAAAGGAAGAGTCGGACGAGATTGGAGAGCCTTTGGCGGTTCGAATTCTTGGACGATACACTTTGGATGACATTAAGAAGCCGGGCACTAAGAAGGTTGTTGTGAACGCTGGCGAGCTTATAGTTGAGAACCATATTCGAGAAATTGAGTCTGGCGACAGTGAGCTTATGTCTGCGCGAGTACGATCCGTGGTGACATGTACATTGCATCGTGGATTGTGTGCTAAGTGTTACGGATACGACCTTGCGTACAACAAGAAGGTGAAACTTGGAACCGCTATCGGAATTATTGCCGCGCAGTCTATTGGAGAGCCGGGAACGCAGTTGACTATGCGTACCTTCCACATGGGAGGAGTTGCCGGAAAGGACATTACGCAGGGACTTCCGCGAGTTGAAGAGCTGTTCGAGGCTCGAATTCCAAAGCACAAAGCTATCATGGCAGAGATTCCGGGAAAGATATCTATCGAGGTTGTAGAAAAGGAAATGACACAGGTTGGAACAGGTCGAAAGATCATCGACACGCGGCCTGGTCAGAAGATCGTGAAGATCAACTTCTCTGACATGCAGGAAGAGGTGTACAAATGTGGTCGTGGAGGTAAATTCATGGTTAAAGATGGCGATACGGTGAAAGTGGGCGATGTGCTTTGCAAGAAGTCTAACGGTGATGAGCAGGTTTCTACAGTTTCTGGAACCGTGACTATCGAGAAGACTCATGTAAAGATTGCGCATGACCAGAAGCAGACTCGAGACTATGTGATTCCACCAGGATTCAGCGTCTACGTGAATGACGGAGACGAGGTAGAAGCGGGAGATTCGCTTACTGAGGGACACGTTGACCTGCAGTTACTGTTTGCTACCAAGGGTCGAAAGGCCGTGGAGCGATACGTATCGAAGGAGATTCAATTCATTTACGCATCTCAGGGGCAGAAGTTGAACAACAAACACATTGAGGTTATTGTGAAACAGATGTTCTCGCGAGTGCGTGTATTGGATCCGGGGGCGACGAGTTTGTTGCCGGGTGAGATTGTTGAGCGATCAACATGGTTGGAATCCAATCATGAACTTCGCAAGAATCAAAAGCCTGCGATAGGTGAAGAGTTGTTCCAGGGGATTACAAAGGTTTCGTTGTCTACAGATTCATGGCTGTCTGCGGCATCTTTCCAAGAGACATCGCGTGTGTTGATTAACGCTGCGGTGACAGGAAAGGTGGACGGACTAACAGGATTGAAGGAGAACGTTATCATCGGTAAGTTGATTCCTGCGGGAACTGGAGTGTTGCCACTAGAGCACGATCCAGAATTCGACGACGAACCAGAGCCAGTTCCAGTGCTTGAGGACAACGATGAGTCCGAGAGTATTGTTGACGGCGCTGAGGAGGACGTTGAAGCTGTCACCGAGGAGTTGAAGGAGGCGGGAGTTATAATCGAAGGCGAAGGCGAAGAGCCTGTTGTCATCGAGGAGATGTCTAAGGACACAGCTTCGGTGGAGGCTGAAGAGACTGAGGAATAGACGGATAAAAAGGGACCCAGAAATGGGTCCCTTTTTAGTATAATTGTCGCTCCAAATACGTAATAATACTCAAGTATAGAACGGTTTACGAGTTAATGCCCATATGGCATTAACTCGTAAGATTACTAGTTTTTACTCTGCCTTTCGTTTTCGTCGTCTTCTCCGACTTCACTGCTTTAGTATAAGCTCGGACAAGATCATCAGATGAAGATTCGAACAAGATTAGCTGATCTTTTAATCCATAGTGTTGCTTTATCGATTCTACCTGATCATTGCATGGGTATTTATGCGCAAAAACGCTCCGTTGAATTCGAACAAACCCAAGCCCTTTTAATTTGATGGCGACTTGTTTCCTGACACTGTTCATCTCTACTGGTATATCAGAAGTAACAACTCGCAGTGTCCTATCCCATTTTTTCTGTTTAGGAATATCGGATATTTGCAATTGAATATGCGAGTGCGCCCGTAGCCCACGATTTGTAGCCACGTACTGCTTTTTGCCATTACGTGATTTTACTCTGATATATCCGCCACGCTCAAGCTCCTGCAAATGTCTTGTAAATTTTGTTCGTGCGTCGTGATCTTTCAACTCATAGGCAGCGCACAACCCAATGATTGCTGTTATTGCTCCCGCCACAGGTAGACATCCAACAGCTATTAAGACGATTAGAATTAGTCGCTTTTTATCTCCAAACCTACATTTCATACATAAAACAAAAACACACGGTAAGTGTGGGAGGCGTGAATAAGTTTGTGGGGATACATACATAAAACCACACTGTTAGTGGCTCGTCAATTGTGGATAGTTGGGTACCTTCGCGCATTGTGATAAAGTTAGAGCATTATGAAATCATATACAGATAATATCGTATTTGTTGACACTGAGTTCTCGGATTTAGACCCTTACACCGGGGAGATCCTCTCTGTTGGCATAGTAAAGTTAAATGGGGAGTCGTTGTATCTTGAGATTGAGTATGAGGGAGATGTTCACCCTTGGGTCGAGGAAAATATTTTGCCTACGCTCGTTGAGGAGAAGCTGTCTAGAGAGGAGGCGAGATATAAGATTCTTGAGTTTGTTGGAGAAAGTAAGCCGTTCATGCTCGCATACGTTCCGCAGTACGACATGATTTTCTTGACGAAGCTATTTGGAGTTGGCAACATGCCGTTTCATATGATGGCTATCGACTTCGCTTCAATGTTGTATGCCGATGGGATTGATCCTGAGCGAATGCGTGAGGAGAATAGGGGAGAGTTGGCGAGCGAGCTCGGGCTCAATCCCAACGATTATAGAGGACATTTTGCGCTCGATGATGCCAAAATGCTGAGAGATGTATATATTAAGATGACAAAGTAGTATGTCTGGTCACAATAAGTGGAGTAAGATTAAAAACAAGAAAGGTGCAGCAGACGCTAAGCGTGGTGCGATTTTTACGCGCATCGCAAAAGGTATTACGCTCGCTGCTCGTGAAGGTGGAGGAGATGTTGGGACGAACTTCAAGCTTCGGATTGCTATCGACGCCGCTAAGGCTGCGAATATGCCGAGCGATAATGTTGACCGCGCAATAAAGAAGGGCACCGGTGAGGGTGACAGTGGCGAAATGTTTGAGGGACTTTATGAGGCGTATGGGCCATCGGGAGTTGCATTTGTAGTTGAGACCTTGGCTGACAATAAGAATCGCATAATCTCCGAGGTCTCGATCGCCCTCAAGAAGTCTGGAGCTACTATGGCAGAGACAGGGTCGGTGTTGTTCAACTTTGATCGTAAGGCTGTGATATCGTTTCTTGATGCCATGAATAAAATAAGTGATCAAGATGAGTTCGAGCTCGCGATGATAGATGCTGGAGCTGACGATATCGAGATTGAGGATGAGGGCGCAACGATTACTGGCGATCTTTCGAGCTTTCAGAAGCTCGTGGAGGCAGTGGAAGCCTTTGGAATAACGCCAGATGAAGCGAGTCTGCAGTATGTTGCTAAGATGCCGCTCACTATAGATGATGCTGTTCAGGCGAAGGTTGATCGCATAGTCGAAGCCCTCGAGGACGTTGATGATATACAAAATGTGTTCACAAATGTCGCGTAAAATAGTATTGGGAATTGATCCAGGATATGGCCGTATGGGATATGCGGTCCTTTCTTGTTTGGGACAGGACGCTAAACTCGTGGTCTGCGGATGTATTGAGACACCGAAGACCGAGCTTCATGAGAGACGGTTGAGCCAGATAGCCAACGAGGTGCGTGCGCTGTTTGACGAGTATAAGCCGAGCCGGCTCGCTATTGAGAAGCTCTTGTTCACGAAGAACCAGACAACTGGAATCGGGGTCGCAGAGTCACGGGGAGTCGTGCTCGCAATCGCGGGAGCATTCGAGGTTGAGGTAGTCGAGCTCGGACCCAAGCAAGTGAAGCAGGCGGTGACTGGATACGGTGCATCGGACAAGCAAGGCGTGCAGGACATGGTAAAACGGATCCTCGAGCTCGACGAGGTGCCAAAGCCAGATGACGCTGCGGACGCGTGCGCTGTCGCTTTAGCTGGATCGTTAATTTAGCCTATGATAATAAACGATAGTGTATATGGAGAGGTGGAGATAGACTCGAAAGTCTTGATCGAGCTCATTGGGAGTCCTTCGATACAAAGATTGAAGGGAATATCACAGCTCGGATTGCCGACGAGACTATATTTTAAAGATGTCTACTCTCGATACGAGCATTCTTTGGGCGTCATGATTCTATTGAAGATGCTCGGTGCGTCGGAAGAGGAACAAGTCGCCGGATTATTGCACGACGTGTCGCACACTGCTTTTTCACACGTTGTGGATTGGGTGGTTGGGAGTGGGGAGAGGGAGGATTTTCAAGATTTGAATCACGAGAGTTACATTAGTCGGTCCGAGTTGCCAGCTATATTGGAGAAGCATAGCTTTGATACGAGCCGGATTGTCAATCACCAGCTGTTCTCGCTACTCGAACAAGACGCGCCGGATTTGTGTGCCGACAGGGTGGACTATACGTTGCGTGAGTGGGTTGGCGAGGAGAAAATGTGTTACAAAAATGTGGAAGTTCGAGATGGCCGCATGGTGTTTGGCGATGAGCCATCTGCTCTAAAGTTTGGGCGCATTTATACGGAGTTGCAGAGTACCGACTGGGGGAGTACTGGCGCGCGTCATCGATATCAGACCATTGCGTTTGCATTGAATCGTGCAATGAGGTTGGGTATTATTCAATTCGATGATTTCTGGAAAGACGACGAGTATATTCTTGAGCGCTTGCAGAATTCTAGGGACGAGCAGATCTTGAAGTGTATCGAGATATTGTCTCAGAAGGACTTGTCATGGCTACCAACAACTGAAGAGGTAGCCCATCACAAGTTCCGCCATATCGACCCAATGTACATTCGCGCCGACGGCTCGTTGGGTAGGCTGAGCGAGAACGTGAGCGAGTATTTTGACGAGCTTGAACAGGCTCGAAGCATCAGCGAGCGTGGAAATAACTCGGTGGATCTTGAGCGTTGCTTGAAAGATGACGCTTAGTGGTAAGTAGACGAGATTGTGAAAACTCTTGCCAATATACCGTATATCTGTTATAGTTGCGGAGTTAATCGAGCTTATTACAGCTCGAAAGGACCCGCGGGTATAATATAACGGCTCATTATGCCAGCCTTCCAAGCTGGATATGAGGGTTCGATTCCCTCTACCCGCTCCAGAAAATACATCTCGTTATGAGGTGTTTTTTCTTTTGCCCAGAAAAACAAAAACCGCCCACCGAGTGAACGTCGCCTTTCATCGAAGTGCTCGATGTGGGTCGGTTCTTGGTGGACGGGTGAGCGCTACTCGACCGGTTCGAAGGCGATCTTCGTTCTAGTGAGTGTTTCGCAGATGCTCTCGAACAGGTCGCTGGCAGGCGAGACCAGATCCGAGTACGTCTTCCTGGGTTCGTCTCCGTACTCCTTTCTGGCGTATTGGGTCGTGATGCCATCTTCTCCGGAGAGGACTATCGAGCCCTTCACGATGCTCATCACGCCAGCTCGGTCCATGAGTGTGTAGAGGGTGAGCGTGTAGGTGCCCTTTCGACCCTGAGAGACCAGGCCTGCCTGCACACAGGATGCAAGGCCACGTACCTCCTCCCAGGCTACAGGTTCGGCGTTGTTCATCGAGATCTTGGACTCGATAGACACACTCGAGCTGTCGCCGAGGTCGTGGGCGGTGGCAAGGGTGGGAAGGAGGAGCGCGATGAGCGCGAGGGAAATAACGAGCAGTCGATTCATGGTTTTGGTCCTCTGTTTGCCGTCTTCATGACGATCTAATGCGAACCTAAACTACCATAAAATCGGCATTTTGTCAACCCAAAACACCCTACCCACCTCCTCATATTCAAGGTGGCGAATAGGGTGTTTTATCTAATCTCAGCGAATTATGTCGAAGCAATATTGACCTAGCATATCTTTGGAAACTTTGCCCGATGCATCTGTATATTCTTTTTTGTCCACTATTTGTTCATCGTCCAATAGAATTGAGGTTCTATAGACGCTACGCTCGTATCTCCAGAATGAATCCCAAACGTGATCAGTGTATGAAGGGGTTCTTGTGTAGCAATAATAGCGCACGCCTCCATTGGGTCCCTTGGTTGATAAATATGATCGACCTACCTCTTCCAGGCTTACACCCATCACATCTCCGAGCTTAATTTCTTTATGCAGTTCTACTTCTTTGTATATCTCAGACTTAGCAAGCGGGGTGCCGTACAAATTGATCTCAAGAACGTCGCCATACTGACTATCGTACACATCATAGTGAATGGCAAAGAAATCGTCGGCTTTAAGATCTATCGAAACGCCAACAAGGCTCAGAGCCATGAATATAAAAAAAGCAATAAAAACTAATCCAACTAAGATAGGCAGTGCAAGATAAACTCCAAGGGGTATTTTTTTGATAGATTTCATGATGATGTTTTGTAATTACAGTGTTTCGCGAGCTCGTATTCTGCTGGATTCTAGATACAGAACGTGTTCTGTGTTTCCTCTATGCCCGTGACCTCTCCAGTCTGCATGTCTATGTTGAAGGTGCGGAAGATACCCAGGCAGTTTCTATCGCCTATAATCTGCTGCGCCTTCCATACCATCGTGTCGCCATCGTTCTTGTGCTCGACTGTCACCTGGTTGTCCGTAGCGAATGTTTTTACCGCTTGTTGATACGCGTCGTCGTATGTAACCTCGATCTCACATCTAGTTGGCCCGACTCCATTGATACATGCCGGAAACTCGAAGGTAGAATTGAAGTGTTCTGACATTGCGCGCTTTGTCCAGTCATAGATGAACGTAATCTCGTAGGGTTGGTCGCCACTGAATGGGACGAATTCATAAGCGTGATAGTACAGATGTGACGTGCTGGACATTGGAGATCGGAACCCTCTTTCTGATTTTAGATGAACAAAGTTTCCACGGTAACTGGAGTCAACGTGTGACTTGATGAACGCGTTGGTTGCTAGGCGACCAGAAAAAATCGCGTGGCCCATTATAAGAGCCGTCGTTAAGAGAACGAGTACGATCGCTATCAAAATTGTTTTTGTGGAAGTTTTCATGTATTGAGTATAACATTCTCTTATATGAAAAACGAACAAAAAAAGATCGCATATGCGATCTAGGAGTTGGGAGCCGCGTCGTCTTCGCTCGAGTTCTGCTTGGTCATGTAGTTCGCGGACAAGGTCAGGGCGAGCATGAAGACTGCGACACATGCCAGGACGGGCCAGTTGTCGGACAGGATTTCGAACACACGGCTCATAGACTCTGCTTGATCGGGCGTATAGATATTCACGAGGTCTCCATAAGCGTGTCTTTCTCGAGTTCATGGTCGGCCCACAACGTGAGCGCCACGATCATGACTGTGAGCGACAGCAGGAAGATCCGGTCTTCGTGCATGTTCTCGAGTGTAAGTGATACGAGCGTTTTCAGAACAGGAAGAAAAGTATCCATGTCACCTCCTGCAAACATAGTATCAATATATTCCGTATTTGACCATATACCATATATGGTATATTCTCCCTGTATATGAAAAACGAACAAAAGAAGATTGGGCTCCTCATTACGGAACTTCGAAAGAAGCAAGGTATGACGCAGTTGCAACTCTCAAAAAAACTTAAGACTAGTCAGAGTGCTGTCGCTCGCATTGAACGTGGTGAGCAGAATATGAGTCTCGACATGTTGTCCAAGATTTCCGAAGCTCTTCATAGGCCAATAGTTAAGCTATCGTCGGATGGAGTCAGTTTTAAGATTCACGGAGGGCGTAAGCTGAAAGGTAGTGTCACTATGTCGACCTCAAAGAACGCTACTGTTGGGCTTTTGTGTGCGTCATTGCTCAATAAGGGGAAGACGACATTAAAGCGCGCGCCAAAGATCGAGGAAGTTTATCGATTGATCGAAGTGCTCGAGTCTATCGGAGTCACGGTGAAGTGGCTAAAGGGTAACGATCTTGAGATTACGCCACCAAAGAAGCTCTTGCTCAACAAACTCGATGCTGTGGCGGGTCGACGTACTCGATCGATCATCATGTTCATGGGGCCGTTGATGCATCTTGTGGACGAGTTCAAGCTTCCCTACGCCGGCGGATGCAAACTCGGAACACGCACTGTGCGACCACACATGTATGCGCTAGAGGAGCTCGGACTAAAGGTCGATACAAAGGATGAGTACTATCACGCGACAGTAAAGCGACGAAAAGCGAACGAGATTGTTATGTATGAGTCGGGAGATACTGCCACCGAGAACGTGATTATGGCCGCGTCAAAGATGGATGGTATTACGACGATCAAATTTGCGAGTGCAAACTACATGGTGCAGGATATTTGTTTCTTTCTAGAAAAACTCGGAGTGAAGATTGAAGGTATTGGAACATCCACGCTCACGATTCATGGAAAGCCGGAGATCGACGAGGATATTGTTTACGAACCTGCCGAGGATCCTATTGAAGCGATGTCATTTATTGCTGCGGCTATCGTAACCAAGTCCGAGATCACTATCAAGAGGTGTGCGATCAACTTTCTTGAGCTCGAGCTCCTGAAACTCGAGAAGATGGGATTCAAATATAAGTTGAGTAAGCGATATCTGGCTGACAATGCAAGGACTGAGCTCGTTGATATCACAACTAAACCATCGAGGCTTAAAGCGCTCAAAGAAAAGATGGCGGCGCGACCGTATCCTGGTATCAACATGGATAACCTACCGTTCTTTGTACCGATTGCGGCGATGGCTGAGGGTAGAACGTTGATCCATGACTACAATTATGAGAATCGGGCGCTCTACTACACTGACCTAACAAAGGTCGGCGCGAACATAGAGCTTGTAGACATACACCGAGTGTATGTAACCGGCCCAACGGAGTGGAAGCCGGTGGAGCACATAAGCCCGCCTGCACTACGGCCCGCTGTGCTGATCTTGCTCGGAATGCTCGCGGCACCGGGTACGTCGATCTTGAGGAATGTGTACTCGATTAACCGTGGGTACGAGGGGCTCGCAGATAAGTTGAACAAGTTGGGAGCGAAGATTGAGGTGATTAGTGGAATATAAACAAGTAGGTCGTATAAGTCCAATTTGACCTATACGACCTATTTTCTACCAGTATTATTCCGACCAGTTGGACACAAATCCGCCAAGGGACACTGATCACATTTTGGTTTCGACACACAGATTGCACGGCCGTGAAGTATTAGATACTCGTTTATGTCGAGATAATCTTTGCGATCGATGAGTTTGTTGAGATCGCGTTCAATAATTTTTGTGTTCTTCTTTTCTTTGGTCCATCCGAGCCTAGGTGCAATACGTCTTACATGCGTATCGACCGCGACACCAACGTTCACGCCGAACTGTTTTGCCATTATCAAGTTCGCGGTTTTATTCGATACTCCGGGCAGGCTCATTAGCGCGTCGAAGTTGTTCGGTACCTCGCCACCAAACTCGTTTACGAGCTTTTGGCCTATACCTTGTAGGTATCGAGCTTTTGAGTTGTAAAAACCTGTTGGCCGAATAATATTCTTGAGCTCTATCATGTCAGCATTCTTGTAGTCTAGAGCTGTTTTATAGCGCTCAAACAACTCGAGCGTAACCTTGTTTACGACCTTGTCTGTGCATTGCGCGCTTAACACTGTCCCTATAACGAGCTCGAGCGGGGTTGAGTACCGGACGTATGCATCGGGAGTTTTCTTATATGTCTTGCGCAATCGAGCCAGCACCTCTTTGTATTGTTCGTGAAGTTTCATAGCTATATCTTAGCAAGGTAATGTGATAGTACAAAGTTTTTATCAGAAAGTTATCTTTCTGACCGAGCGTGCGCTATATCAAAAAGGTGATATTTGGTAAAATGTAGTTATAAATAATTGTACGGTATATGGGAAGTGCAAAACGAAGCATTCTGATAGTTGAGGATGAGAAACCTCTATTGGGAGCTTTAGAAAATAAGCTTTTGAAAGCTGGGTTTAATGTGACTACCGCTTTAGACGGAAAGATTGCTCTGGATGTTTTGCAGAAGTCTAAATTCGACCTCATACTGCTGGATTTGATCATGCCAGTAATGGACGGCTTTACTTTGCTCAAGTCAGTGAGGGAAAAGGGATATGAAACACCAATCATTGTGCTGACAAACCTTGATCAAGAATCAGATATTGAAAAAGTTTCCAAGTACGATGTTAAGGACTATTTGGTAAAGTCTGATTTTTCGATGGCTGGGATAGTTGAGAGGATCAATAAAGTTATTTAGTTGTCCCTTTGGAATTTGTTATATTGTTAAGCATCGCCATATATTTTGTGACGATGTTTTGTTGTGATCAAAAAAACACACGATGAAACATCGTGTACTTTTCTGGTCGGGATAACAGGACTCGAACCTGCGACCTCTTGGTCCCAAACCAAGCGCTCTAGCCAACTGAGCTACATCCCGATCAATATTGTTCGGCACCTTCATGACTTAGCCCGTATGGCTTGCCATGCTGGTCTACCTCGGGCTCTACTTCGTAGATCCCTTGTAGACCCTTCTTCGTGTGAAACTTCGAAGGGCATTCTTCGTCCATTACAGCTACTCACTGGGAACGAGGGCTTGCCATTCGTAGCTTTATGCGAAGAATGGTGCCGCGAGTCAGAATTGAACTGACGACACGTGGCTCTTCAGGCCACTGCTCTACCACTGAGCTACCGCGGCGGGTTTTGCTGTTACTTGTTCATCTACGAGTTCAACAGACCAGGGCCTGCCATTCGAAGCTCCCTCGTAGACCCTTCTTCGTATGAAACTTCGAAGGGCATTCTTCGTTCATCAACTTTGAAAGGTTGATGCGAAGAATGGTGGGCGTGCCAAGAATCGAACTTGGGACCTCAGCATTATCAGTGCTGCGCTCTAACCAACTGAGCTACACGCCCATGATAACGGCAGTATCGTATCAAAATTAGTCAAAATATGCAAGGGATGAAAAGACTTCCCAGAAGGGAAGCTAGCGGGCCCGATTGGTGCCCATATGGACAATGGCCTCGAAAACGTCGTGTGGTGAGGGATCGTTGAGGACGAGCACGCCGTCTAGATCCGTGGTGGCCTGGGCTTTAAGGGTGACCACGATGATTGGTCGCGTCATGAACCTTGTGCGCCTGATATCACGCGCAATACGGATCGCGTGACGAGAGTCTGCGCTCGCCGTGATAACAACGACGACGTCGACGAATGTGGGGTGGCCTCCGATGTTGATTTTGAGCTTGTTGCTCATGAACATGGGCGGATCGAAGCACGAGTCCAAGAGGTTCGCGAGTTTGATCCAGAATAGGATCGATCGTTCGTAACCAAACAAGGCTTTCAGTCCATACTGCGTCTTCTCTGCGTGAATGATATGCACATGCATGGCGCCCTCCTGTTTTCAGTCTACACTAAACAAAAAACCTCGCAAAATGCGAGATTGTTTTTTGGCAATTAACTCGTGCGACTATGAACGATTGTAACGTCTGTTACTACGTGACCTAAGTCATCGTAGCCTATGTGTCATGTTATCGGCGAACCGATTATACATAACGATTTATCTATTGAGACAAATCTCGACTCATAACGTAATTCCTTAGAAAAACGTTCTGTTGAAAGGAGGTGATCCATCCACAGCTTCCGCTACGGATGCCTTGTTACGACTTTATCCCAGTCATTGGTCCTACCTTCCGTCGTCAATCGACGACGTTCGGGCATTACCAACTTCCATGATATGACGGGCGGTGAGTACAAGACCCGAGAACGTATTCACCGCGGCGATCTGATCCGCGATTACTAGCAATTCCGACTTCACGAAGGCGAGTTGCAGCCTTCGATCCGAACTGAGACCGACTTTTAGGGATTGGCTCCACCTTGCGGTTTGGCTACCCGTTGTGCCGGCCATTGTATCATGTGTGTAGCCCTAGGTGTAAGGGTCATGCTGATTTGACGTCATCCACACCTTCCTCCTGCTTGCGCAGGCAGTCTCCAGTGAAAGTATAACACTGGACGTGGGTTGCGCTCGTTACCCCACTGAAGGGTACACCTCACGGCACGAGCTGACGGCAACCATGCAACACCTGTCTAGCACCCTCGAAGGCGGCTCCTATTAAGGAGCTTGCAGCTAGATGTCAAACCTAGGTAAGGTTATCGCTTAGCGTCGAATTAAACCACATGATCCACTGCTTGTGCGGGTCCCCGTCTATTCCTTTGAGTTTTAGCCTTGCGGCCGTACTCCCCAGGCGGGATGCTTAACGCGTTAGCTTGATTCAACGGCACTGAGAGGGTCGAAACTCCCAATACCTAGCATCCATCGTTTACGGCGTGGACTACTGGGGTATCTAATCCCATTCGCTACCCACGCTTTCGTCCCTGAGTGTCAGGCATGTTCCAGTAAGCTGCCTTCGCATTTGGTGTTCTTGCTGATATTAACGCATTTTACCGCTACACCAGCAATTCCGCTTACCTCTCCCAGCCTCTAGTTTTACCGTATCACCCGCAGCCTCGATGTTGAGCACCGAGATTTAACGAGTGACGAATAAAACAACCTGCGGACGCTTTACGCCCAATAATTCCGGATAACGCTCGAGGGCTCTGTATTACCGCTGCTGCTGGCACAGAGTTAGCACCCTCTTATTCATATGGTACCGTCACGAATTCGTCCCATATAAAAGCTATTTACACCCCAAGGGGCTTCATCTAGCACGCGGCGTCGCTCCATCAGGCTTTCGCCCATTGTGGAAGATTCTCGACTGCAGCCACCCGTAGGTGTCTGGGCAGTGTCTCAGTCCCAGTGAGCCGGGTCACGCTCTCACGCCCGGTACCCGTCGTTGCCTTGGTGAGCTTTTACCTCACCAACAAGCTGATAGGACATAGGCTTCTCTCGAGGCGCCTGAACTTTACAAGGGAATGTCTTATGACCCCCCTTGACCATCGTGTATTAGCCATGGTTTCCCATGGTTGTCCACGACCTCGAGGTAAATTACCAATGTGTTACTCTCCCGTTTGCCACTTTTTCCGAAGAAATCGTTCGACTTGCATGCCTTAAACACGCCGCCAGCGTTCATCCTGAGCCAGGATCAAACTCTCAGATAAAACACTCCGAAGAGTATCTGTCTGGTTTTGTTCCTGCTCTAGTAAATGATTACTATCGCAGAATAGACGTTACAATCGTTCATAGAACGAATGTTGTCATTCATTATTCATATATGTCATTGTAATTCGATACAATGTTTTGCACGAGTTGTAAGGATCAATTGCGGGGGAATTGTAATATATACTGGGATATCTGTCAAGAAGAACGGGTGTCTGGTCAACGAGATAACCTTTGAGCTTAAAAATGAGCTCAATCCTTAGGAAAAACACTCAATATTAGGGATACCATATGTGTTCACTACAAAATAGATATACACATTTTGTGAACGATGATTTTAGAAAAAAGAGCGACCCCACGCACGGTGCGTGGGGTCGGAAGGAGGTTGTCATCTTGACGGAGGGACTCGTGTCTACCGGCCGTCGTCGATGAGCTCGTTGGTGCAGCCACCGTAGATGATCTCGTTGGCACATCCGCCGCGGATCACGTCGTTGGTGATGAAGATGATCTTGAGCGACGAGCACTGCCCGTCGATCGGTGTCAGGTGTCCGCCGATTGCGATCTCAGTCATGGTGTCGTTCCTTTCGTGTTGTCGACGCGTCTAATCTAACATACTCAAACAAAAAAGACGAGCTTGAAGGCTCGTCTTTGCTTGTGCGGACGCGCATCCGTTCTTCGCATAAAGCTACGAAGGACAGGAAAGGGCGTCCCTACAGCTAGATTGTCAAGTCGTCTACTGTTGATGTGTCGATGTTGTCTTCCTCTTCCATGGCCTCTACTTCCACCTCTTCATCTGCAGGAGCCTCCGTTGGAGTCTCTGCTGTTCGTTCGCGGTCTTCTCGTCGGACGTGTGTTGAACCTTCTGGTTCGATTATCTTCAAAGTAACTCTCTCGTTGCTCTTAGCGCCCACTATCCGCAACAATGTTCGGATTGATCGCGCTGTTTGACCACTTCGTCCAATCACGTAACCCATATCTTCTGGGTTTGTGTGGAGCGTGATCAAAACGCCTCTATCGTCCACCGTGCGCTCTGTTCGAACGTCGTCTGGGTGGTTAACTATCGCCTTAACTACGTCGATTACAAACTGCTGATCTGTAAATTCCTCTTCCATATCTGTTCAGATATAATTGTTAGTGAGATAAGGATACCAGAGTGAGCTTCATACGGTCAAGAATGGTATAATGTTGCTATGAGGATAGAAATACTGACAATCTTTCCGGAGATGGTAGAGCCATATTTGAACGGTTCGATTTTGGGACGAGCTCAAAAAGTTGGTGTGAAGTTGAGTGCGGTGAACCTGCGAGATTTTGCAAATAATAAGCATAAGCAGGTTGATGATAAGCCATACGGCGGAGGTGCTGGGATGGTTATGATGGTTGAGCCTATTGAGCGCGCTCTAAAAAAGTTGAAGTCGATTTTTAGAAAAAACACAACGCGCGTAATAATGACGTCGGCCGCGGGAAAGTCGTTCACACAGAGTGACGCTCGCAGATTGCAAAAGGATTACAACCACATTATCTTTATATGTGGGAGATACGAAGGCGTGGATGAGCGAGTCGAGGAACATTTGGCAGACGAGTCGTTCTCTATTGGCGAGTATGTGCTGACCGGAGGGGAATTGCCGGCGATGGTAATGACTGACGCGATAGTGCGTAATGTTCCTGGAGTGCTCGGAAACGACGACACTTTGAAAGACGAGTCGCATGACAAACCAGGGGTACTCGAGTACCCACAGTACACGAAGCCGGAGTCTTACAAGGGGTGGGAAGTACCTCACGTGTTGGTGTCTGGGGATCACAAGAAGATAGACGAGTGGAGGGAGAAAAATCGAAAAAAGAAAAACTGAGGCCTAGGCCTCGGTTTTTAGTATCAGTGGTTTGAGTGTTTTGAGATGCTTTGCTTCCTTTGACGATATGACATCCTTTTCTTGGAGGACATCTGTAAGGGTATCGAACTTGAAATCGAGTTTGGTTTCGAACTCTTCGAACCGTTCATCCATGCGTTGTCCGAACGCTTCAAATTTTCTATCCATTACATCAAGAATCTCGTGCTTTTGCTGAGCGAGGTCTTGCTTGGTCGCCATGTTCTCTTGCATGAATGCAAGTAGGTCCGCAGTTGTGATTTCTTCTTTTGCCATACAAGACAATTATAGCACAAACAAAAAACTGAGAATTATTTCTCAGTTTTTTCTTCTGCCTCCGTTGGAACTTCGGCCGGAGCCGCTTCTTCAACTTTAGCTTCTTCTTTTGGAGCTTCTGCGGGAGTAGCTTCTTCAGTAGCTTTCTCCGCCTTGGCTTCCTTTGCAGCCTCTTTAGCAGCTTCCGCCGCTTCTTTTGCTGCCCCGTTTTTCTCATCGAGTTTTACCTGGCGCTTCTTGCTGATTTTTACGCCCTTGGCTTTGTCGCCTGAGAGAAGGCCTTCCTTAATAAGGAGGTTCTTCACCGTGGCTGATGGCTGAGCTCCAACGCTCAACCAGTGCTTCACGCGGTCAGCTTTCAAGTCTAATTTCTTGTCCGCTGAGCGTGGATCGTAGTTACCAAGTATTTCTAGCGCCTTACCCCAAGGGTCTCGGTGCTTCTCGGTTACTATTACACGGTAGATAGGTTGTTTCTTTTTCCCTATTCGGGATAGTCGAATTGACAACATGTATATTTCGTTAATCACTTAATAAGATAAGTGACGGTGCTTCGTGAGAGCGTGGGAATAGTACAAAATATTGGGATTATTGTCAATAGCCTTGACATAGAGGGGATTTTGAAGTAGTTTGAAAACTCGCAATACGCGAGGACATTCAGGGACATTCCCGAGGAGAATCTGATGAACAGACGAAGCTTGCTATATCCGGCGACCAGTTTCCGAGAGGAAATGGCGGCACGAGAATTGCTGGAGCTCGAGCATGACGCCGGGGCCAAGGCGATTCATGTGATGCGGAAGGATGGCGACCGGGAGAGGCATTTTGTGGCGCATGCCGGACGAAGCGTTTTCGCAGAGGACGACAAGGCGCCCAGCATGGCTCTTACTACCAGTGTCTGCGTTAGTTCGCAGCCGTTGGAAGCTTCTAACGCGCTTTGGGCCGATGAGTACGAGGCTGACGTTGGAGCTGAGGACGGATTCGTGATGGTCACAGGGCCTTCTCAGTTTGATCGCACCTATCCAAATGCGTCAGACGCCCTGCAAAGGAGGCGTGAGGGACCGCGTGACTGCTTTGCGGTCTGGGGCAACGAGAGATTCGAGCCGTTCGCATACATGGACGTAGCGGTCTGGGGAGGTGACTCCATCGGGTATGCGAGGGCGAATGTTCAGGCGGTGAGCGCTCGCACGGTGAAGGGCGTCGTGTTCTACCGCGAAATCGTGTTCGATGCTCGAGGACACAATCCCAGTTACCTCGAGCGCTACCTGATGATTACTGCCCGTCGGCTCCCACGACCGGTGCTGCACAAGGATGGCTCAGTGAACATCTTCATGTACAACGTCACCTTTAGTGGCAGTTCGCATCTTTCGGGATTCAGCGGAGAACGCCAGATACGGAACAACGACCCGTGGCGTCCTTTGAAGATCGCCGCGATGACAGGGTTCCAGAGACACTGTCATGTGAACAGGATTGAACATACTCCAAAATCGTCCAGAGCTCTGGGCGTTGACTTGGACACGCCGTCTGCTGTGAGCCCATGGACTAGGGGCTGATCACACCGCACGCAAACTGAAACCCCCAAAGGGCATCTCTGCTCCCTGGGGGCGTTTTTTTATCTGCGCGCGGTACTCTCACCCGCAACGCTTTCTAGTTTTACTGATAGCAACTGTGACACACCGTCCTTACCCATAGACACTCCATACAATGCGTCGGCCTTGTGCATCGTCGCGCGGTTATGCGTGATCACTATGAACTGTGTGTGAACGCATAGCTCGCTCACAATCTCGGCGAATCGAATTGTGTTTGCTTCGTCGAGTGCGGCATCTACCTCATCCAGCACCACAAACGGTGATGGGTTCGTGGCCATGACTGCAGAGATGAGTGCGATCGACGTTAGCGCCCGCTCGCCACCTGAGAGCAGATTTATGCTCTTAAGTTTCTTGCCCGGTGGCGTTGCAAAGATGTCGACTCCGATTACACGATCGAGTTCACGTTTGGACATTCTTGGCTTCTCTTCTGCATCCTCAAGCTCGAGTCCACCCTCGTCCACAGGCTCGTCTACTGCGGGTAGTGGCATCTGTTGTTGGACGTCTTTAGCTTTGATTTCAACGAGCCCGGCCTTACCACCCTTGAACAGTATCTTGAAGTAATGCTCAAAATGCTGCTGGATATCCTTGAATAGCCGTGAAGACTGCGCCTTTATCTGGTCATCGAGCTCGATCACGATCTTCTCCGTATCCGAGAGCGCCTGAACAAGGTCTGCAATCTGGTTCTCCAGAAACTCGTGTCGCTCGTTCGCCTCCTCGAATTCCTTAACTGTTTCATCGTCGATCCCGCCAATGAGCTCGATTTTATGCCGTAAACTCTGAATTTCTGGATACAACTTATCAGTATCCGCTCCATCCAAGTATTCCTGCGCAGCCTTCATGTCCCCCACGAGTATTTCCTTCATGTCCCGCTCAAGATCCTCGTTGCGAGTTTCAAGTCGCGCAAGAGCAACTCGGCGATCGTTCAACTGAGACTCGAGTGAATGTAATCTTTCCTGCGCTTCCATCATCCTCCGTTGAAGTGCAAACAACTCGTTGCGTTCCTGCTTAGACTCGCTCGCGCTGGACTGCATCGCCTGTTTTACGAGCATGAGTTCGGCAACAAGTTTAGCGTCGTCGTTTTCGAATTCCTTGATCTGCGCAATAAGCTTTGGATCTGTCTTACTCTCTTCTGGAACCGGCTTCTGCAAACGTCCGAGTAAGTGCTCGGAGTCCTTGAACGCGTTATCAAGATCGCCGGAGTCGAGCTTGCCGTCTGCGAGTTTCTTTTTAAGCTCTGATAGTGTTGATCGTAAGTTCGCAAGCCCTTCGATAATCTTTGAAAGGGGAAGCGGTGTCCAGCTCGAGACTGCCTTTACTTTTGCGAGTTCGATCGCCTTCTCGATCTCGAATCGCGCCTCACGAACTTTCCCTCGTCGCTCCTGCAACTCCTCATATTTATTCTGAAGCTCAGAAATAACCTCGGTCGTCTTGTCCTTCTCAGCTTTCTCCGCTGCCTTAGATGCCTCTTCCATCTTCTTGAACTCTGCACGTTCTTTTTCGAGCGTCCCGGATTGCTCCTTTACCGATGCGTCGATCTTGTCGAACATTGAAAGCTCAGTTTTAAGCTGTTCTTGAATAGTATTCCAAAGCGTTCCGTAATATTGAATGTGCTTTTCCTTAAGTTCAACTTCAACCTCCTCGCGCTGAGACAAACGCCTAACGAGTCGCCTTAATGTCCTGAGTCGTGGTGCAATTTCCTCCACCAACAGCTCGGCTTGCGACAAATTGTCTCGAGTTCGTCGAATTTTGAGCGATGCCGAATGCCGTTTGAGCTGGAGGGGTTTAACACCCGTTGCGTCGTCGAAGAAGTCTTTGCGTTCCTCTGGCGTTGCAACGAGTATGTGGTCGATTTGACCTTGGTTGATAATGGAGTAGCTCTTTTGCCCAACGTTCGCCTGCGCCAAAAGCATGTGAATGTCCGAGAGGCGAGAGGTTTGATTGTTGATTTGATATTGCGATTCACCATCTCTGTATAGTCGACGTGTAATCGTGAGCTCTGAAAAATCGATCCCGTCTATTCCACTAACATCACCAAATGTAACAATAACCTCGGCAAATCCAGACCGCGTCTTGCCGTCAGAGCCAGAAAAAATAACATCGCTCGCAGCCTTTCCGCGGAGCGTCTTAATACGTTGTTCACCCAATACCCATCTAAGAGCATCGGCAACATTGGACTTTCCAGAGCCATTTGGCCCAACAATCGCAGTAATTCCACATGAGCCAGCAGTAGGCTCCATGAATTTAAGCGTAGTTTTCTTAGCAAAGGTCTTAAAACCCTGCAATGTCAGTTCTTTGAGATACATGTGGGAGTATTATACCAGAAAGCTTCAGGGGCCGCAGGGCGTCAGGGGTTACAGGGGCAAAGACAAGGCTTGACCTGCACTCATATTCAAGGTACTCTCTCGAGTTATGAAATCTCTCCTATTCGAAGCTGTGGACGAACTCGTTCGTGGTGCCGAGCACATTCTTTTGATTACCGACCAGCGCGCCGATGGTGACACTTATGGTTCGAGTTTGGCGTTTTCGGAGTATTTGCGATCGCTTGGGAAGCGGGTGAGTCATTATGCGAGCTCCGAGATTCCAGATTCGTTGAGTTTTTTGCCGGGGATTGAGGATACGACATACAGTAAAGATGTGATTGTGGATCCCACAGTCGAGCTCGCTATTGTTTTTGATACTTCTCGTGAAGATCAGATTAACGCGTTGCTCGTGAAGCGTGAAAGTAAGGTACCACTTATTGTGTTCGATCATCATAAGACTAACTCGGGGTTTGGAGATGTGAGTATTGTCGATGCTACGGTGAGCTCGACTTGCGAGCTTGTTCACGGCTACTTTATTGAGCGAAAGGTGACTGTAACGCGTGATATGGCCAAGTGTTTGATAACTGGAATCATGACGGATACGCGTGTGTTTGCAAACCCGTTGACCAAGGAAAACTCCATGGAGATTGCAGCTGAGTTGTTGATGGCTGGGGGGAGTATACAAAATGTCGTCAACAATATAATCATGAATTATCCGCTCAAGCGACTGCAGTTGTGGGGACGGATCTTTGAGCGCATTGTTAAAATTCCATCGTTGAACCTTGCGGTCGCGTATGTAACGAGAGCGGATCTGAACGAGACGGGGACGGTCCACGAGGATTACTCGGAGATCATGGATTATATGGCGGCGAACTTGGATGTGGAAGTTGTGATGTTTTTGAAAGAGTTGGAGGGAGAGGAGGGGATTAAGGTGAGCATGCGGTCGCATAATGTAGACGTCTCGAAGTTGGCAAAGATGTTTCCAGGTGGCGGAGGGCATCCGGGGGCGTGCGGGTTTACGGTGAGAGGGAAGTTGGCGCGCGAGGGGAAAAAGATGGTTATAAAATAAGCGCCGGCCCCACCTGTTGGTGGAGCCGGCTTTTTCGTAGTCGTCGTGAGGCCTAGCCGGCCTTGGCGCGCGTCATCCGATCACGGAGACGAGCCGCGTTGTACTTGAACGAGCTCTTGTGGAAGTGCTGGAAGTCGCAGTCGCAGACGCCTTCCTTGCTGGGAGTGGCCGTCCAGGTCGACACAGCCTCCACCGTCTCCTTGTTCATGACACGGATGGTCGCGGTCGGGTTCATGACACCCTCGATGAAGCTGCTGACCAGCAACCGATGGATCGTCTTCCCCGACGTCACGTGCACGAAGTAGATCGCGCGTCCGTTGACGTCCTGGCCGATGTACTCGGCATCCTGGTTCACGATCTGCCATACGATCTCTTCGATCGTCGCATCCGTGAACTGGATGGCAGTGGGCTTCTCCGGGGCCCGCTGCGTTCGCTGTTGCTGGCGTCGAGTGATAGTTCGACCCCCGCTGCCCGGACGATCGAGACGCCAGACGTTCCCCCTGGGCGTACGCGGTCGCGGACTCCTCCTCTTCAATGAACTCGGACCTGAACTGATGTGACTGACTCGTCCCATGTACTACAACTCCTCTCTTATGTGAGGCCAAATTTACTCGGCGGCCTCGAGCGTAGTTATAAAGTTATAACTGATTTGCTGGATGTTGTAAAGGCTATTTGTGATATAATCAAGAAACATTGTTATCGAAATATCAATATCCAATAATATGAATCTAATCCCAACAGTCATAGAAAAGACCACGCACGGTGAGCGTGCATACGATATATACTCTCGTCTATTAAAGGACCGCATTATTTTCTTGGGCGGACCAATCGACGACCAAGTTGCAAACTCGATAATCGCGCAGTTGCTATTTTTATCGAGCCAAGACAAAACTAAGGACATCTCCATTTACATCAACTCTCCCGGGGGATCAGTAACGGCCGGACTCGCTATTTACGACACCATGCAATACATCAAACCGGATGTGTCGACGATATGTGTTGGGATGGCAGCGTCAATGGGAGCGTTCTTGCTCAGCTCTGGTCAGAAAGGAAAGCGATACAGTTTGCCAAACTCGGAGGTGATGATCCATCAGGTTCTGGGAGGCGCACAGGGACAGGCAACGGACATTAAGATTCACGCCGAGCGCATTTTGCAGATGAAGGAAGACTTGAACAAGATACTGGCAAAGAATACTGGACAGTCGTTGAAGAAAGTGACAGACGATACTGAGCGCGATAACTTCCTTAATGCAAAGGAAGCACTCGAATACGGTCTGATAGACAAGATAATCAAGTAATGCAAGAGGCGCCTGCGAGGGGCGTCTTTTTGTTTAGAAACGAGCTACTTAAATAGTATTATTCAATAGTCATTGCGAGGCACGAAGCAACCTCGTTAAGCGCTACGCTGTGTCATGCTTAACGAGGTTACTTTGCTACCGCTCGCAATGACAAGCAAAAACAAACACCCCACCGAAGCAGGATGCTCGGTGGGGTGCGAAGTCGCATTACGTCATGTCATGTGGAATGTCCCAGTTCCAGTCCGGGTCAACGTCATTGTCCGAGTCGTCGATCGGCTCGTAGACCGGGTCATCGAAGCCGTCGAGCTCGAAGTCGACGAAGAAATCTCGTGGGAGCACTCGCTGGCTCTCGGTGTTGATCGCCTCCTCGCTCGGCGTTCTTTCGTTGGGTTCACGGATCCGGCGCGGGTCGTTGCCGATAGTCTCGGTCCTTATCGCACAATGTATAGGCATCTAAGCCTCTCCTTTTTGTTGAGCGTCAAAAGCTCCTACAATGAGCTCGTGAATTCTGACCGCACAATATAAATAAAGTCACCTTTTGTCAACCCCAATACCCTAATATTTACCCAATCTTAGCCGATTTCCCAAAAACCTCCGATCGGAGGTTTTTGGGAAATTCGGTAGAATGAGGTCTTGAACACTAAAACTGCTCAAACTGCCCCGTTTTTTACTTGACACTAGCCAAAACATGTGGTATTTTACTTTCTCGTCTCGCAAAGCTATTTAATGCTTTGAGAAGTGATGAGAACTCTCCCCATGGAGCCAGCACACACGACAAGCATGGGGACGTCTTGAAGGTTGACTCTGGTCTTCGGACTCGACTCTGCCTTTGCTGCCGTCTTCTTGTGTGCTGTCTTCACGGAGGAGAAAACTAAAACGAGCTCGTTTGAGCTCGTTTTAGTTTATTCTATTGGCGCAACTATAACCCCAGCAGGTGGTTCATCTATAACCAGATCGTCTATGGGTAGCTCTGGTATGATTGGAGCTTCTATCAAACCGCCGTCCTCGTCTACTGTTTCTCCTTCGGCGAGTCCGACTAAACAGATTGTAGGCAGTGCTCTGTAGTGGCTCTCGTATACTGTTGACTCAAGCTCTCCGTCTGGTCGCTCTACAAAGTATGTGAACGATGTGTTGGCTCCTGGGTGAGAACCTTGGCATCGACGCACGCCTGGTGCGAGCTCGGTTGTGTACGTTGTTCTGGTTGGACCGGCTCCTATCCAGTTTTGAACGACCGGTGGAGTGTAGTATCCCTTTCTTCCGTCACTCGTTCCCCAGAAGGTGAACGATAGAAGTTTTGTAGTCATGTCCATGTCCGTTGTAAACAAGATGTAGTGCTCGGTGTTGTTACGGAAACGGAAATCTGGAGCGGGATCGTATATTGTTGCGTCTGTTCCAGGGTTTCCGTTGGAAAGGTCGTCGTAATAGCTCACTACGAGTGAGTGATTGCGACGCTGTGTAACTTCGAGTCCAGAGTTCATGACTGCGCGGAACGTTGTTGAACCAATCTGACACAAACCTCCAGCTACCTCCGCCTTAATCTCGTCACCCTTTATAACGAGCTCTGGCAAATAACCGTCGGCAATAGTGAATGGTCGTAATGCTGCAAGTAGTGAGAACTCCTCGCCCGGCGCAATTAGCGTTCCTTCGAGCTTAGACATTCCATGTTGTATATTTTTGATTCGATTCGATGGCGATCCAGCAAAGTCAGACTTACCGACTCCAAGGATTTCAGCGATGCCAAGGTCGTTCACCGAACCTGTTGTGATTGCAGGCTCGACTATGTCCACTGCAATATCAAGTGGCACGAGTTTACCTTCGTCGTCAACGGCATTGTCTGCCATCAATACCTCCAGTCTTGCAAGAGTCTCCTCCGTATTTACTGTGCGCCCATTGATGCTTGGCTGAAACTCGTTCACGCGCGTATTGTTGATCTTAAACTTTGCATCTCGCGCCTCTGTATCAATCACAGCTTTAATCTCGTCCATCAGCACGTCGACACTGCTATTCAGAGTAAGTACGAGTTTATCCTTTTCACCGCGAATCGCCAACATCGGAGCGAGTTCATCATCTGTAAGCTCAAACTCATGTTGATCAAACCGCCCGCCATCATATGCGAGTGTGTATGGCGCCGTCTCTAGCGCTGCACGCGCGCTGTCTATCATCGAGTTTACGTCTTCGATTGTGAGCTCAGGCTTTTGATCCACCACTTTTATGTTCAATGGCTTCATACTCAAGCTCGATAGCGATTCTATGAGTCTAGTTGACGCTTGATCAAGATCAAACGCGCGCCCAGAGTGTCCGTCTACCGCTCCAATCTCCCATAAATCCTCAACTTTCTCGATCATGAATGTAGGCTCGACTGCGGGATCGTAATACTCACCAAAATGCTCGAGCAACTGCTCCCCGATAACCTCTTGATCGGTGTCGACTTTGATCTCAACGTTTGGTCGCGCAATGAGTGCGAACGTAATCTCGTAAACACGTTGAAAGAAAGACCCTCTGCGTCCGATTGAGTACCCCTCGCTTAGTGCGTCGTCTACGTTCAAGATTACAAGGTCTCGCGAAAGGTCGGGATCGTTCTCAGCTTCGACTCTAAGGGGGATCGTTTTTGTAGAACCGTTCACGCTGACTTCTGCGCCATCTAAAAACAGCTCGTCGACTCTATCGTTTATTGTGTTACGCCCATCAAACTCGAGTGATCCTCCAAGCGGTATTGTGCCCACTGAAACGCCTGGGAAAAACTTGCCTTGAAACGCGTATGCATAACCCGCACCGCTTCCGCCAATTACTAAAAGAACAATAACAACGCTCCCAACGATGATCGCAACCTTCTGGTTCTTCAATTTTGTTTTCAAATTAATCATCTTTTGGATTCATGACGTTATTTAGTATCGACTTTGCTAAATCGTTTTTGTGTTCATCTAAATCTTTGGAGCTCATTACTACTAGAAAGACCTCGTCGCCTACTTTGGCACCCTTTAAATCGTCTTTGGGCCAATGGACCTTTGATTCGTTTACAGAAAGAACGACCGAGTTATCGGCCACCTCCACTACTTTTGCTGATTGTGCGTTCATACTAGTTCTCGTTAACAGGAATTGACATGCCCCCTTTATGCGCCTTTGGTAGGGATATTGTCAAGACTCCGTCCTTGAGCTCGGCGTCCGCAGAGCCGGGTTGCACGTTTGCAGGGAGGATGATGGTTCGAGAAAACGCTCCCCAGAAACACTCCTCGTAATGCATTGTAGCGGTAGAGATTCGGTCGTCTCGTTTTCGAGTCCCCCTTATTGTTACCATGTCTGCGTTTACAAATATATTCAAGTCCTCGGCCTTAACTCCAGCGATGGCTGACTGCACGATAATATCGTTTTCTGTCTCAAAAATATCAACAGAAAGCTGTCCTTCAGCAACATCTGGCCATTCGTCATCGATTGTACCAACAAGCAACTTGTTTGAATCCATATATGTACCCATTATAGAGGAATCTATGAGACTTTTCTACCCAATATATGTGGACAGTTATGGCAACAGTGAGGCGCCTCGGATTCGGTACCTGGTACCGGGTACCAGGTACCGTGGATAACTCGGCAAAATGTCCGGTTTTGTATTTGACATGAGCTTGGCGATCTCGTAGTCTTATTGTAGTCACCTGCGCGGAGGAATGATGTGCGACGGTCGTTGTAAAACTCCCAAGGGTGCAAGCCTCGCCGAACTGTACGACGAGCTTGTGCGTAAGCAACATGCGATACTCGATGAGTTCGCGGAGGAAAGGGATCATCGTACGGAACTTCAGTCGGAGAACAGACGATTGAAAGAAGAGATGGACGAACTCAAGGCGCGGATGGACGCGCTTGAAGCTGATTCGCAGGCGGATCGCCTCGAGATAGCACGGCTACTACAGCCAGGAATGCGGGTAGCGTAACCCGTAACCACACACGCGTGAGTCCCCGCTACCTTTGCGGGGGCTTTTTTGTTATCATTGGGCTATATATAAAATCAATTATGGCAACAGACATATTCAAAATTTTTACGAATCTTGGTTTGACCGACTCAGAGACGAAGGTTTATTTAGCAAGTTTGTCGCTCGGCCCAACGAGTGTGCAAGACATAGCTCGAAAGTCTCGGCTTTCACGAACGGCAACATACGACACTGTAAAAGGGCTCAAAGATCGCGGACTACTCTCAACGTTTGAGCGTGGAAAAAAGACTTTCTTCGCCGCAGAGGATCCCGATCGTGTGATGAGTTACTTTAAGGGAAATGTGGAGCAGATGAAGGACGAGTTGAAGACGTTGCAGAAAGTGATGCCGGAGATGAAACTGATGGCTGGGGGAGAAAAACCTGCCGTGCGGTTTTACGAAGGGGACGAGGCTATCTTTGCGCTGTTCTCCGATCTTGGGAAAGTGAAGCCGGACACGTTGTACGAGGTTACGAATCTGGATGCTGTGAACGAGTTTGTGGATCAGGACCTACTCGCCGAAGCTCGCAAGCTCGCAAAGCCGATTAAGAACGTGAAGGTATTGCATACCGGCAAGGCACCGGCGCCAAGACCGCATGTTAAGCACACCGAGTTTCCAAAGGGTACGATTGATTTTACGGGAGACATTTGGATCTATGGGAATCGAGTCGCTTTTGTGTCGTTTATCGGGAAAGTCGTTACGGTGATTATTGAGAACAAGCCGTTCTCTGATACCGCGAAGGCACTATTTGACACTGCTTGGAAAATAGGGAACATGAAAAAATAGGTAATCAAAATGCCTCGCGACTAATCATTGCTGGGAGTTGATACCCTGCAAGAACGTCGAGAGGCAATATAGCGCTCTTATCGGATGTGGTTAGTACATCGGATCCTCCTGAGTTGGAGCTGAGTTCATGGCCTCGATCGGCCGTTCACTGATGTTGTCTTACCAGTTTTTTGTATATCTGTCAAGTGTAGGAGGACTGTCGGAGCAATCGAGCTTGTTTATTGCTCGAGCATAATCCATCGTAAATTCCCTAGAATTAGCGGTTTATAGCTAAAAACTGTCAAGTTGTCCTGAAAGACTTGACAGTTTTTTGATCTTATGCTAAGTTTTCCCAATCAGAGAAATCACTCTGAACATGCTTGCATCTGTACGTCATGGTCTTGGGAGAGACTCTATGATGTACAGAGGGGAGAGACTAAATTGAATAACAATCTCACGCGTTCGATGAACCCTCTATGGTTTAAGCCGACGGGCATGCCCGTTTTGAGGAGGACTCGGCGCACTGGGAAAACAACACCTCGCTTTTGCGAGGTGTTTTGTTACTCTGGTTTTTCTTCTTGCAACAGCTTCTTGGTCCCAAACAAGTGCCCAGTTCTGATGCCAGTTATCTTTGGCAAGAGATTCTTGATGAGTACGAACACGACGATGCTGATCAGTAGCGCCGCACTTCCAAATAATACAAGCGCACCTCCGTATGCCATTGCTCCACTCTCTGTAAACATCGTCAACCTCTCGTTTGACAGTTTTCCAAGCGCAAGTATCCCACCGATTGCGCCTATCAAGAAGATGAACTGCTGAATGTTGAACTGTCTCTGAACATTTTCTTGATACATCAGGTCGACAATCTTGAGCGACGAGCCAATGTAGTCCTCGAGCATCCCCCATAGACGGTTGATATACAACGAGTTCACGTTCATCTTTCCGTATCGGTAAACCTCCAGCGCTCGCAAATGTTTCTCGAGTCCAATCTCGTCTATTTCGAGTTTGCGCTCAGCTAGATAATCGCGCATTTGCTCTAGCCTCGCCTTGACTATAGAAAGATCGCGTTGGTTGTCTAGAAGGGTATCGCGGATTCCTGGCAACTCTGATAACTTAACGCGCTTTTTTTCTCGGATCTCTTGAATATTAGTCCAGACTTTTCTGTGAAGATTCAAAAAGTTATTCAAACGCCCTTCGTATTCTTTGAAGAAAATAATCGACGTGATTACCTTTTCGGTAACGGATGGTTTGCTACCGTTTGTGACAATTATTACGTGGTGGTTTGCAAAATAAATTGTATGACCATCGTTTTTTGAAACGTGGACAAGCTCGTCTTCGTAATCCTTCAGAAGACTTTCAATGTCTGGTTGTGATGCTTTTTTGCTTACAAAAATTGTAGCTCGAACTCGTTCTTTTGTTCCACGAAACGTAATAGTTGGTACGCCAATCGAGTATATGAGTCGAAGAGCAGGGGAAAGTTTGTTTACGTAAAATTTGTGTATGTCTTTGTAGTCTTTATCAAGATCTTCAACTTTCTTTTCTACGAGCATTAACCCGTCCTCAAAGAAACTCGTTGCAAATCCATCCAGCTCGGCGACTACTCTGTCGAATCGTCCGCCTTCCGATAGCCCAATATAATCAACACCCTCAGGCATTAATTTTCGTTGAGTTTTTTTAAGCTCCATCACGCTGATGTCTGGGTTGGCTGTCCCGTCTACCAAAAAATCGCGCCACTCCTTGATGTGAAATCGCGTTCGTGGATACCAACTGCCAGTTATAATAGTTTGCACTTTCATTCCTCCATGTTTGTTCCATTGTACCCGATTGACACGGCATGGTCTATGCGGTACGTTTTGATTTGGAGGTTACATGACTGACGACTTTCAAGAAGCAACAGGGAGTGATCCAGTCTGGGCCGGACTCGACGCGTCGAACGACCTGATGGAGATCGCCTTACAACGAGGAATAGACAACGCGGATGGTTTTGTGGGCATTTTGCCGTCGGATGCGTTGAGCGGTCGAGGGTTTCGCGCCGTGATTGCCAATGTGCAGAGGGGCGTTCCAAACGTAGTGAGCGTTGTGGTGAACGATCGCTCGGCTTGCATGGAACACAGCTTCTATCTGGCCCTATCCGACAGGGTGTTCTTTGTTTGGTTGGGTGGCCATAGGGTTTTCTCAATCCAGGAGTTGGACGACAGGATTGTACCGGTTACGATTCTGGCGAGCTTCAAGATGACGTTTTTCATTGGGCGTGATCGAAGACGCGTTGAACACATGATGCGACTCCACGCAGACGGAGGCCCCACCCTCATGATCCACGAGTGCTTCGAGCCCGCAAGCACATTCTAGCGACCGTGCATCTGCGCGGTTCTTTTTATAGGTAAGTAACCCGTCTGTCATACGGAAGTAGCAATGTCCGTTTCAGTAACTAGATCATCTGGATATCCTGCAATTCATTGGGGCCAAGTCTAGCTTATAAGCCTGTCAAAGGGCCGAAAGATAGTTCACACCTGTCATCTTGAGCGGTAGTCGAAATCAATGCGAAGCCTGACCTGGCTCCGCCTGGGATCTTGACCTAGCACCTGTCATCTTGAGCGGTAGTCGAAAGATCTTGACCTATTTAATCTAGACCGTAACTCGGGTAAGATCACCCCTAGAGCATATAGGTCAAGATCTCTCCACAAGGTCGAGATGACAGGTGCTGGTCTAGGCCTCTCCACAAGACCGACCCAGCTCTTCCTTAAAACACCAAACAAACGTATACGACAGAAACTGCCACGAACACTCATGATTTAGAAACCGGACATTTTAACTTCCCGTTGACAGGTAAGTAACCCGTCTTGACAATCACTCCGAAATATCGTATCCTCCCAACGCAAAGTTATCACGGTCCCATCGTCTAGTGGTTAGGACGCCAGGTTTTTCCGGCGGAGCCGGACCCGGCTCCGCCGGGCATCCTGAAGAAATATGTACTACATCTACGTAATTAAGAGTGATGCATTTGATCGTATTTATATCGGTGTTACTACCGATGTAGATGCGCGTGTCATGCAACACAACGTCGGTAAAACCAAGTCGATCAAAGCATATATTCCTTGGCGGTTGATATACACCGAGGAGTATAGTACAAAGAAAGATGCATTAGTTCGTGAAAGACAGATAAAGAGATCTGGCTTAATACGAAAGGCATTAAAAGAGGAAAGTTATAACGGTCCCATCGTCTAGTGGTTAGGACGCCAGGTTTTTCAGGCGGAGCCTGACCCGGCTCCGCCGGGCATCCTGATAAAAAAATTACGGTCCCATCGTCTAGTGGTTAGGACGCCAGGTTTTCATCCTGGAAATGGGGGTTCAATTCCCCCTGGGATCACCACAAGCGCACGAGATTCGTCTCGTGTGTTTTTGTTTCGACCATTGAATACTAGATGGCTTATTCACTTTTGGTGACTACGTGGTGCATTGAGTATAGAACGCGGGCGAGGGTGTTTTGGGTTGACAAAATGGTGATTTTGTGGTACAAGCTATTCACACTTAGGTGTATATATTTCAGCTTCCCGAGAACGGGGAAATGCACATCTCGTGCTTAAAGCTGAACTGCTAAACCAGCAGAATGGAGAACACATGACTACAGCTGAATTGAAGAAGCAGCGGGATGATGAAGACGCCGCGGCGGAAGAGTGGGCGCAGAAGCACCCAAACCTCGTTGCGTTTTCGTTTCTCGGAATCTTCTGTGGCCTGCCGATCCTCGCCATCGTGATGATGATCTGGCTGGGCTGGTACCAAGGAGGATACGTGAACAGCGTGGACAACATGGGCTACGACGATAACGGAGTATGCCACTCGCCCTGTGGCTCTCGCGACCACTTGAGCTACTAGGGACACGCCCGTCCGCACAAAAGAAGCCGTCGCACGCACTCGAGCGTTGCAGCGTCTTCACTCTTGTGCGGGCGGCTTTCTTTTCCAAACATTAATATAAAAGGGGTCGAGCCCTCACTTCTAACATCGCCATCAGTTCTTAAAATCAAACCACAGTTTTATTGCAAGCGCACGAGATTCGTCTCGTGTGTTTTATTGTTTTGTACTTATGATAGAAGGTACTTACTTCTAACATAGCCATCAGTTCTTAAAATCAAACCACAGTTTTATTGCAAGCGCACGAGATTCGTCTCGTGTGTTTTATTGTTTTGTACTTATGTTAGAAGTAAGTACCTGACCCTCACCTGTTAACACGTTGATAGTGCAAACTACGTGTAACACTCAGTTATTCAAAATGAAAAATGTTGAAATACAAGACCTGACCCCGAGGCTTCACAAAAAAACACCCCCTCTAGCAGTCAGCTGGAGGGGGTGAAGGTTGGGGTGAGGACGAAGGGGACGTCGAGCTCTTTTGCGGTCTGGATGATGTTGGGATCCGGGCCGATTGTTAGCTGTTCGCCGGTTGGCAAGCAGACTTCGTACGTCTTCTCGAGCTTCCTGCCGTTTTGTTTCGGCCCAAGGATGGCGAACTCGCGCACGTGAGGGGCGAGTTCGTCGAGCCAGGCTTGAGCGCTGTCGTCGTCTGCGAACGTTCGTGTTTCCCAGCGTCCTTTCGGCAGCACCAACGTAGTCGGCAGTGCGAGCAGGTCGCACAGCCACTGGCCGACGTGGCCCTGCACTTCAGACGCGAGTCCTGCGAGCTTCCTCACAAGATCGTGTTCATGCAACTCTGCGCTGTAGATGTCTTCTCGCGTCAACATCTCGTTCTTGAACGCGTAGCCCATGAACGTGGTCATCGTCAATTGCGCCTGCTCGGACATCTGCGACCGGTAGAGGTCACGGAACATCAGAGTGCGCGTGTTGACCAGCTTCTGAATCGGAGCCGAACTTGTCACCACGAGTACGCGGTCTCTTCGAACATCGACGATGCTGGAAATCACGCTCCCGATGTAGGCCAGTGCATTCTCCACCGTCGCATTCGCAACGCCGAAGAACCTTGCCATCAGACTATCGCACGCCGTCCACCCGAGGGTATCGCTAACGCGCTGAACTCCTCCGGATCTACCTTCTTCGTTGATGATCCTCGCAACAGCGTAGGCCGAGATGCGAAGCTTCGTGAAGACGCCGTACAGTTCCTTGTTGGACAGCACGATCTCTTTCGTGAGAACTTCGTGATGCTTGTGGTCGGCGAAGATCGCCTGAAGCATCCTCTCGGACGTGTGGCCGAAGAGGCCGTGACCAAGGTCGTGACACGCTCCCGAGGCCGCGAGCTCCGAGGTTCTACGCACACTCATCCCGAGCTTGCACGCCATGACGGTGCATATTGCCGCCACCATCTTGCAATGGAAGAACCGTACAAACTCGCGCGGAATCTCCATGTAGGGAATCTCCGGAACGTCCAAGCCTCGCATGCCTTGCAATGCCTTGAAGCCGTCTTGAATCTGCTGTTGCAGAATCTTGAACGCGGAGCACAGGAACAACTGCTCCATGTGCTCGCCGTGGACGCGAAGGAACTTCTTCACTCGTCGCCGAGTAGACCGAGGCGCCCGCGACGCAATCAGCTTGGTGAGCTCCGTGTAGGACAAACTGAGAAACGGATGAGACATGATGGTCTCCTTTCATTGAGAGTACGCGGACATCTTACCACATACACAAAAGGGGTCAGGCACCTGGTGCCTGACCCCAATTATCGAGTTCGTGTATTGCCGTGTGTTGCCTTTATATCTATGTAGCCGCAATCCTTACTATTTCGGCAATATCGTCGCTCGTCACATGACCGAACCACCTATTGTCTGGCTGAATAACAACCGTGAGACCGTCGATGCAATTGCCGAGGCACTGTGTTTGGACCACGCGAACGTTCGGATCACGAGTCGCCATGGCGAGTTTGAGTTCGTCGAAGAAGTCTTCTGCACCTCTAGCGGCGCAACACGCTGAATTTTCACGTGATCGTACGCAGACCAAGATAAGTTTTTTGAAATGGTGATCGATAGTTTTCATAGACGCATACTGTAACATAAAAAAATCACCCTCAAGGAATGAGGGGATGTTGGACCTACGTAGAGGTCAAGGGGGAGGCGCTGGAGCCTCGAGCGGGGTTGTGGATTGCACGCGCACCTCGGTGAAATCGACTACGCCGTTGTCTCTCAAGTTGCGCCAGCCGTCCATTGCCATTCCGGTTCTGGTGCCCTTGAGCACAAACCAAGGCAGGGCATCGGCGTAGTAGGGGTTTGGGATCTCCTCCAGAATCTGTTCGCCGGCGACTACTCGCTGCGTGGCGTCTGGTCCTTGACCAGACAGCGTCCATTCTCGAATGAAAGTTACTCGCACTGGCTCGCTCCTCGTTTTGGGTGGATCCCTAAATTATCACGCACACAAAATGTAGTCAACAAAATAGCGCGTCCAGGGAGCCTGGACGCGCTGCTATTCAGTTGAGCTCGATTCCTGCAGAGAACCCGGCTCGCCCCATTCCAGGCATTCCGGCTCCACCGCAGAGGCTCACGATTGGGCTGAAGTGGTCGTTGACGTGGAACTTGATCCCGCCACAGACCTCTCCACCTACGATTGGTCCTTCATTGACTTCGAAGGTTCCGTAGGCGCCAACGAACGGCCGAACCACGTGGTTCGGCGAGAACACGTATCGCGCACCCAACCTGAGGCCGGGGAGCATGTACGTGTTCTCGTTGTACGAGGCAAACATGAAGCTTCCGCCGAGGCCAACCTCGAACCGCCCGCCGACCTTACTGAAGTGGACGGCGAACCCTCCACCTCCGTAGCCGTACCGCCCCAACACTGCCGTTGTGCCAAATAGCGCGAACTTGGCCCTTACACTCGACCTTGTACGCACCATCTCGCTCTTGCCTACCATCTCAACCTTCGCCGGAAGCGTCAGCTGAACGATCGGCTTGGACTCTGCGTTGGCAACCAGTCGGTAGCCGTTGCGCTTGCCATCCTTCAGGTTCAGCACAACGACGTTCCCGCCATCGTGGATCCCCAGAAGGTAGGCTCGCACCACGTCGTCAGAATACGGCAACGCGTTGTAGGGGCCGTGAAGGATCGACTCCTTCCAGACTCCCGCATCGAGCAGTGTGACGTACTTCACGTCATGCGACTCGATGCTGAACACGCGTCCGTACCGCTGTCCGTTCAGCGCCTCCCACTGCAGGAGATGCGTTCCGGGCAACAGGGTGGTGACACCTCGCCGACCGTCGATCAACAACTCGTTGTACTCGAACAGCACGTTGACCTGAATCAGCATCCCCGACTCGGGCTCGCGCCAGTCCTCCACTCGTTCCTTGACCGCGAGAAAGATCGCCGCCAAGGCATTGCCGTGTGCATCGTCCCACTTCAGGTCCTCTACCACGAGCGCCTGCTCGAACATGTTCTGAAGAGCCCCCTTGTCGCTGTTGATGTACCACGAGGACATTCCCTCAAGGAACAGCATTCGCGCAAGGACTGTCGAGGGGACATCTTCCTTTACGCATGGAAGCATCTGCCTGATCTGACCCAGGCTGTCCCTGATGCTCTCCAGCTCCAGGTTCTCCAGGTTCCTCTCCACCTTGTCGAGCAAGATGGTCAGCGCATCTACGCTGATCTCAATCTCGATATTGCACGAGATGGTGTCCACAGCGCCAGCGATCCACAGGTTGTTGGACCCGGGAAAGCTCGCCTCATCAAACGCCCGGAACTCCCGACCGTCCTTGTTGACCTCCTCACTCTTCATGATGGTGATGGCGTCCTCCGAATCGCCATGCACCAGTACCAGTTCCGTCGAGCTCGACGTAAGCGGCCACATCATGGCCAAGATGACTGTCAAAATGGCAAGCTTCACTTGCTCCTCCTTCGTTGATGTACTGGTGACAAGTTACCAAAATATACCGATTTGTCAAGTGTCTGCTATAATATGTAAACAATTCATATCAAAACAAAATATGCTGATCCCGATTTTAATATTAATCGCTGGGCTAATCCTGCTCATCGTCGGTGCAGACCAACTCGTGAAGGGAGCATCGTCTGTTGCTCGTAGGTTCGGGTTATCCAGTATGTTGATTGGACTCACGATTGTGGCCTTTGGATCATCTGCTCCAGAGCTCATAGTAAACATCTTCGCAGCATCCAAAGGTTCCTACGGCGTGGCGTTTGGAAACATACTGGGATCCAACATCGCAAACATTCTATTGATCTTGGGTATAGCCGCACTGATCAGACCGTTGAAGGTATCGCGATCCATAGTTGCACGCGAGGTACCGTTCATGATACTCGGTATGGTAGTCCTGCTCGGGTTTGTATCAGACAAGTTTTTGGGATCAGGTGGGCAAGACATGTTGAGTCGAGGAGAGGGCATTGCGTTGATTGGATTTTTTGGAATATTTTTATACTTCACTTTTGCGACGGCGTTCAAACATAGAGAAGAGCAAAAGAAAGTTAAGAAGAAGGTTGAGCATGAAGATGGAATCGTGAGTTACACAATGTGGCGATCGAGTCTCATGGTTTTAGCGGGACTCGCAGGGCTTGTTATAGGAGGACAGCTGATAGTGGATAGCGCCATTACAATCGCGCAAGGATTTGGAGTTAGCGACGCGTTAATTGCCCTCACAATTGTGGCTATTGGAACGTCGTTGCCGGAGTTGGCGGCGTCTGGAATGGCGGCTTATAGAGGGGACACTGACATGGCGGTTGGAAACGTTATTGGATCGAATATCTTCAACATCTTTTGGATTCTTGGACTATCATCGACCATTCGGCCGTTGCTTATTGACAGTGGTGCAATATCGGATGTATTAATTGTATTGGCTGCATCTGTACTATTGCTACCGTTTATCTTCCGAGGAAAGAAAAGTGGTAAGTCGGGTTATCTTGGTAAGTTCGAAGGAATATCATTTTTGCTAATCTACTTCGCATACATCGCATTCGCAATTTGGCGCGGATAAATATGAAGTTGCTCGCAATTGAAACAAGTTGTGACGAGACGGCTGTCGCTATCGTAACAGAGCGCGATGGTCGTTTTGATGTTGAGGAACACGTTGTTGCGTCGCAGATAGCGGAGCACGCGAAGTATGGTGGTGTGGTTCCTGAAGTTGCAGCTCGGCTTCATGTGCCGACGTTGCCTCGGATAATGAAAGCGATCACGAATTGGGAGAGAGGTGACATTGATGCGGTCGCGGTTACTGTGGGGCCCGGATTGTCGACGGCGTTGCGTGTTGGCGTGGAGACTGCAAAGGCGTTGGCTGTCGCATGGGAGGTACCGTTGATTCCAGTGGATCACATTGAGGGTCACATTTATGCAAACTTTTTAGATGTTTCAGTTCCAAGCTCGCTGTTTCCAGCATTGTGTCTGGTTGTGTCAGGCGGTCATACAGAGCTCGTGCTCATGAAGGGTCACGGCGACTACAAGCTCGTTGGTGGCACGCGAGATGACGCGGTGGGGGAGGCGTTTGATAAGACGGCCGCGCAGTTGGGGCTTGAGTATCCGGGTGGGCCGAGTGTTGCAAAGATGGCCGAGCACGGTGACCCGACTTCGATCGATCTTCCGCGACCAATGCAACATTCAAAAGACTTTGATTTTTCGTTTTCGGGATTAAAAACTGCGGTGAGGTACGAGATTCAAGCGCATGGTGAGCTTGATCCGACTTTTGTAGCAAATATATCTGCGAGTTTTCAGCAGGCGGCGATTGATTCTCTGATTACAAAAACAAAAAAGGCCGCAAATAAGTTTGCGCCGAGTACCATAATGTTATGTGGTGGAGTCTCGGCGAACAAGGAGCTTAGGCGACAGCTCGCGGAAACGTTCGCGGACAGTTCGATCGACGTAATCGTCCCCGAGATGAAATATACAACGGACAACGCGGCGATGATTGCGGCGGCGGGGTTGCAGGCGTTGAAGGACGGCCGTGTCGCGAAGGATATCTTTGAAATAGACGCCGACCCAAGCAAGCAACTAGGAGGGAAGTGGAAGTGGGAGGAGCAAGCTCGTAACGAGCCGATGGATGCGAGCGCAAACCCAGCTGTAGGGACGCCCTTCTGCGCGTCCGCACCAGTAAAATCAAGCTCGCACACAACCTCCAGCGTCCACGAAATGTACGACGTAGCAGCATCCATGGTAAACGAGCTTATGGACGCGCACACGATTTTGCTCCAAGGGGATCTTGGCTCAGGCAAGACAACGTTCGTGCAGGGAGTGGCGAAGGCGTTTGGTGCAACACGACCGGTGAGGAGCCCGACGTTCACGCTCGTGAACGAGTATCCGGTGACGCATGAGCGCATCGATCGCATTGTGCACATCGACCTCTATCGACTCGACGACGTAGATGAAAACTCGGCGCGCGATCTAGGATTGCCGGTGTACTTGAGCGACCCACGAGCACTCGTGCTGATAGAGTGGCCCGAGCGCGCGAAGATGCTGATTGACGGCATGACGCTCAGGTTCAAGATTGAAGGAAAAAATCACACAGTTTCAAAATAAAAACAGAAAGCCGGCCCCTGGGAGAGTACTCCCGAGGGCCGGCGTTTTTGGTGAGAGGTGAACTAGACGGCCACGAGGACATCGCCGGTGCCGACGAGCCCGGTCGGGACCGTTCGTGTGCGATCCAGGCGGCCACTCAAGACGTTCTGCAACCGCGCTGGATCCACCGAGGGCAGATCGGCATCAACATGCTCGATGTCGCTATTCGACCAGTCCGGAATCACGGTGATGTTGCTCTGCGCTTCCGGCCGGCGAACGTTGCCGACGTACTTCTTCGTTCCACGGGCCCTCTTCGCCCGCTGAACGAATTCGATCATCCTGTCCAACCTGCTCTTGCCCGCATCTTTGTCGTCCTGCATCTGCAACTCCTCATGCTGCTAGTTTAAGACACCCCCAAAATAACAGAAAAGCAGAGCAATGTCAACCCTGCCCCACACTCCTATCCACCCAAAATAAACTGAAAACCCCGCTTTTACTGGTGCTTTCCATCAGTATTTTGCAGAAAAGCGCGATCGCGCTTTTCTGCAACGATTGAAGCGGTGAATATATTTACCCATTCTGTCATGTTGGTGTCCTCGATATACTTACACATCAGGCTCGTTACATCGTGCCGTATTGCCCAGACGCTCCTTTGCAGCATTGTGAAACCCGAGCGCTTGAGCATCTTTCGAAAACGGTTTCTTTCTTTTTTCGAATACTCAGGTATATCATATGTCACGACGCACCATACATTTTCTGGCAGTTCGTTTGTATTACTAGCTATCATTTCTTTGAGCGAGTGTGAGTAACCGCGACTCGTCAGAATTACATCAATACCCTTATGAGTTTCCTTGGTTTGAATCAACCCGCGCCTCTTCATGCGCTCAAGCTGATACTTCTTCCAGTTATACTCGTTCCAAATAAACTTTTGCTCTGCCTCGCAGATTAGGTCGCTAAAAGAATAGCAGTTACCTTTGCCTATTAGATTCGACGCACAAAATGCAATGTGTAGCCCGTGTAGCAACGCGCCCGTTCGAGTTCGCTTCCGAGTTACGTGGCGTCGCGCGTTGGTGTAAAGTTCCTTTTTCTCATTTCCGGACAAAAAAATCTCCTTCATAATCGCATTACTACGAATTAATTTGGGAGGTTTGAATACATTGTAAATAAAACACACCTTCGCGTAAAGGTGTGTATATCTTTATAACTGTGACAACGCAACTATCGCTGCCGTATCCGCTCTTAGCTGGTGATTCCCGAGCGACGCGATCAACGCACCTTTTGACTCAGCGTGATCAACTTCTTGATCTGTAAATCCACCCTCGGGTCCTACAAAAATCGTCGTTGGCCCATTGGTATGAAGCTCATTCAACTTCGATGTACCGTTGATCGCGCACATCACAGACCCGGCTCGCCCTTCGAGTACCTGTTCCAAGCTCTGAACATGATCAACCACTGGCAACCACGCCCGCCCTGATTGCTCGGCAGCCTCTCTGACTATATGATGCCATCGCGGTGGAACAACGTCCGGCCGTTTTATAACGCGCTCGGTTATCATGGGCACAATCGACCATGCCCCAAGCTCCGTCGCCTTTTCTAAAACCCATCGCATGCGGTCGTTTTTCAGAATCCCAATCGCGAGCGTGATGTCTCGTCCTCGCGGTTGCACTGTCTGGGTTTCGATCGGAACTATTATCCCCGCCTTTCCAATATGTGCTATCGATCCCTCCGACACGTTCCCGACTCCATCAAAAAATCGCACTCGGTCACCTTTATTCAATCTCAGCACGCTTGTCATCTGTTTGTACAACTCGCCAACTTTCACCGTTACGACGCCCTCGGTAATTGCGTCTGGGTGTATGTGAAATTGTCTGCTATTTGGAATGCTCATACTATGTAGCGGCTACTCTGAATACTTCTTCGAGTGACGTGAGCCCGTCGGCGGCCTTTAATATGCCGTCTTGCACCATGGTCACCATGCCTTGCTCGGCAGCGATCTTGCGCATATCTGCGTCGGAAACCGAACCCGTTCTAATAAATTCTTCCACAGTTGAATCAACCACCAGCACCTCATAAATTCCAACACGTCCTTTGTACCCACCTGTGCATTTGGGACATCCCTCAGGATTCGCCTTCACGAATTTGCTCACAGCTATATTGAATGTCTCTCCAGAATTCGCGGGGATCTCCTGGGCGATTTTTTCGACGCGTTCCATCTCTTCCGTGGTGAGCTCATGAGGTAACACGCACTCTTTGCATAGTCGTCGCAACAATCTTTGACCCATGATTATGCGCAGAGCCGGCGCGAGTAGGGAGGCCTCTACTCCCATTGAAAGAAACCGCGGGATTGCCCCGGCAGCGTCGTTTGTGTGGATAGTAGACAAGAGAAGGTGACCGGTGAGCGATGCCTGAACAGCAGTATCAGCCGTCTCCTTGTCCCGAATTTCTCCAACCATCACAATGTCCGGATCCTGTCGCAAGATTGATCGCAAACCTTTTGAAAATGTGTAGTCTTTTGAGTAGTCAATCTGGCTCTGGTTAATCCCCTTAAGTTTATACTCGATAGGATCCTCGAGCGTGATGATTTTCACGTCACTATTGTTGAGGTGATTCAAGATCGAATAAAGCGTTGTAGTCTTACCACTTCCAGTTGGTCCCGTCGTTATGATCATTCCGTTAGGCTTAACAATCTCGGCGACGAGTTTTTTGTATGCAGGCTCGCGGAACCCAAGGTCCGCGAACTCAAGACCGATGGCGTTTGGCATCAATAGACGCATAACGACAGATTCACCATAAGCGGTTGGAAGCGTGGAAGTACGAACGTCCACTTTTTCTCCATCAATGAAAATAGTATATCGACCGTCCTGAGGCGTGGTTGTTACATTAAGTTTGAGTCCGGCTATGAGCTTGATACGGCTTATGAGTCGAGTCCATTGCTCTTTGGGAATTGTCGCAATCTCCTGAAGCACGCCGTCCACTCTATACCTAACAGCAATCCCTTTCTCCTCCGCCTCAATATGAATGTCCGATGTACCAATCTCGATAGCGGCAGCTAGCAATGCAGCAACTAGGTCCGTTACGTTTGTATCTTTCAGCAATGGCTGTACGTCTGCTATTGTTTTTACTCTCGCTCGTAAACTTTTAAGTTGCTCCTCGGAAATCTCTACGCCTTTATCCATCTTTATTATCTTTGGGAGCGTTTTATAAAGTTGAAGTGCCGACTCTATGCTTTTATCTGAGACTTGATAAATCTCTGCATGCAACCTATTCCTCTCGCTGACTTGATGCGCTTCCTCAAGGACCGCTGGGCTCTTGGGATTAGTTGCTGCTATGCGAAGCTCTTCACCGTGTAATAAAAAAGGCAACATTTTAAGCTCCCTCGCTTTGTCTTCTGGGATTAGTCTGATGGCATCCGGTGAAATAGCAAACCCTTTTAGGTTGATGTAGTTCACTCCCAAAGCTGCAGCTTTTCGCTCGGTGTCTTCCTCTATTTCATCACCACGAATCACGCCCATCTTTTTTGCGAGCTTCTGTTGCGCGGACATTTTGTCTATTTGCACAATTTTTTTGTTGTCTCCTCCTGCCATCAAGTCTTCGATTGACGGAGCTTTGTCGTCTGGCATAGGTTAAAAGGGAAGAATAGTTTTAGCAAAATGTTTCATGGCCGAAGGCACCGCGCGTCTACGCAAACTCTTGGTCAGTTCGGACCATGTAGCCATGTTGAATATGAGCAGAAGTCCCGCGGTGAATATCACTATCAGAGTAACGAGTAGAGCGGGGACTATTACCGCGAGTCCAAGCGGGAGGTTTAAGGCAACTACGATCATGGCGCCAACACCAACTGTGGCGAGGGTGATTAGGTATCCTAGGATTGCGACGATTGTTAGTAGAACGAGGTTCAATATCAATAGGATAACATTGTGCTCTACAATACTGAGCCATGAGTCTCTGAATGCGCGCCAAGTTGCCTTCACAGAATGAGCAAGATCGTGACCGCCACCGACGCTCATTTGAAGCACGATCATTTTGACGGTTAGTATTGTCAGGATTACGATTCCGGCTATGAGTACTGCGAGTGTTGTAACGAGTGCATGGTTAACTCGTGGAATCGATATGATTGCCGAGATGACTGCGAACAATAGGAAGGATGACGCAAGGTGAATCGCGAGTGAGCTTGCGAGTCTTTGAGTTGCGAGTTTGATTTCGCCCCAACCGAGCACCTTTTTACCGTGAGCACGTTTGTACGTGTTGATGATCACAGTGTTTTGCGCTATGACGCTGAGTACGAGGAAGATCAGGATCGCGACGGTGGACCATGGGCTCGCTATCATTGAATGGAATTTCTCGGAGACTGAGTTTGGATTCAGAAAAGCCATTTGTAAAATGAGCAACGTAGCATCAATCAACGCACCGATACCAACGAACACACCAAGTGGCGCGAGTAGAAGTAAGCTCCGCGAACTCCTCAGAGTTTTAAAAGCACTACCAAAATGTTTTTTGTGTAAACTTATTTTCATATGTGTTTTGTTAACTGCATTATAACATGGCACAGAGGAAACTCTCGAGGGTTGGTTGTGGCTGGGATACTTGGAAAAAAATACCGCTCCCAGGAGGTGGGAGGGCTAGGGGGTGGGGTTGCAGAGGATGGCGACGAACTCACCGATCAGGACTCGAGCTTGAACGGCACTCAACTCGGCGTCTGCGCCCGCGTGGACGTTGGACATGATTGGGTGGGTGCTCAGTCGAGTGTGGATCTTGTGGTGGAACGTTCTCACTTCAGCTTCATACGCCTTGTCGACGCTCTTGATGTGGTCGGGCTCGTATCGCCAGTGAGTGAGCTCCTTCGACGTGGCCGCGATCACGACCGAATAGGAATTGTCGTCATCGAACCGCCGAGAGAGCTCAATGAACACCTTCGAGATGCCGATGTTGAGCCACCATCGTAGCTCGATCACGCTGCCGTGCTGAACGTTGCAGACGTAGTTGGTGCCGTCGTAGGTTTCAGTGACTACTACGCTTCCGACACGTTCGTAGATCTTCGCTGTGATGATCTCTCCCACGCGTCGCAGAAGAGGGAGCAGTTGCTCGAGTTGGGCCATTGTTGAATGCATGGTCTTCATGTCTGTGTCTCCTTCGCTGGTTTTGTATCATTCGGTATGGTGCGTGTCAACTCTTGGTATTGCAAATTGTGGCCATGATCTCACATTCCACACATAGTCATTGCGAGGAGCTCGCGACGAAGCAACCTCGTTAAGCTTGTGGCAGTTTAGCACTTATCGAGGTTGCTTCGTTACCACTCGCAATGACTAGTAGCGACTAGTTATGCTGATACAAAAACGAGCCGTTTGCAGGCTCGTCTTCGTTCTCTCCTCCTCCAACGCCTTTATCTCATATCACAACAACGCCGCAGTCTCGAAATCGAGTGCCATCGCCGTTTCCTTCATCTCCTCCTCCTCCTCCTCCTCCTCCTTCGTTATCCAATCTACGCGTGATGCGTCGGCTTCTTGCCAACAATCTGTTGAAACTCTTCTTTTTCTATCGACTCATTCTTCATGAGCGACGCAACAATCTTTTCAACTTCGTCGCGATGTTTGTTGAACACCTCGCGCGCTGTGTCTTGCGCTTGCGAGACCAATACCTTTACGGCTTCGTCGATCTTTGCGGCTGTTGCCTCTGAGTAGTCGCGCTCTTCCTGCATCGACTTACCTAGGAACACCTGCTCATGATCTTTTCCGTATGTTCGCGGGCCGAGTTCGTTGTGCATTCCGAATTTCTTTACCATCGCGGACGCCAACGCAGTTGCACGCTTTAAGTCATCACTCGCACCGGTTGTAATGTCGCCGATTACGACTTCTTCTGCAACGCGCCCTCCAAGCATCATTGCGAGATCACTTATGAAGTCCTTCTTAGACTCCATGCGGTTGTCGTCAGTTGGCAACTTCCATGTGTATCCAGCTGCACGTCCTCGGGAGATGATGGAGATTTTGTGAACCTCATCTTGCACTCCAAGGTAGTGGCCAACAATGGCGTGACCAGCCTCGTGATACGCGGTGACTTTCTTTTCCTTGTCTGTAATAACTCGGTTACGTCGCGCTGGGCCAATCATGACTTTCTCGATGGCCTCACGAATCACCTCGTTTGGAATCTTTGTCTTTTTCTCTCGCACCGCAAGAATAGCAGCTTCGTTCAAAACGTTTGCTAGGTCTGCTCCGGAAAATCCTGCAGTCCGCTGAGCTACAACCTTCATATCCACGCTCTCAGTGAACGGCTTTCCCTTTGCGTGAATGGCTAGAATTTCTCCACGCTCTTTTTTGTCCGGAAGGTCGATCATTACTCGTCGATCGAATCGTCCGGGTCGTAATAGCGCAGGGTCAAGCACGTCTGGACGGTTTGTCGCCGCCATGACGATGACTCCATTGTTCTCTTCGAACCCGTCCATCTCAACCAAGATCTGGTTAAGAGTCTGCTCGCGCTCATCGTGTCCGCCTCCTACTCCGGCACCACGTTGGCGACCAACAGCGTCTATTTCGTCTATGAAGATTATGCACGGTGCAGCTTTTTTTGCGCGCAAGAACAAGTCTCGCACACGTGACGCTCCAACTCCAACGAACATTTCCACGAACTCCGATCCACTGATGTGAAAGAAGGGAACTTTCGCTTCTCCCGCTACTGCTCGTGCCAAAAGCGTCTTTCCAGTTCCCGGTCGCCCCATCAAAAGTACACCCTTTGGAATCTTCGCTCCCATGTCCGCGAACTTTTTAGGCTCTCGCAAAAACTCCACGACTTCCGCGAGCTCTTCCTTTGCCTCGTACGCTCCGGCAACATCCATGAACGTAGTTTTGTGTTCCTTTGTTACGGCAGGATCCTTCGCAGAGCTTTGCCCAAATGACATCGCCTTGTTTTGTGATCCAGAAACCTGTCGAAGCATGAACCACGCCAATAGTCCTAGCATGATAGCCATGACAAGCGTTGGAACCATTCGAGCGAAGGCTTCCTTTGTACCCGTGTCTTTAATTGAGATGTTGATTGCCTGAGTTGTCTCTGTTGGAACGTCGTAGTTTGCGAATAGTTCCGATAGTGACTCAGACCCTTCTTTTCTTGTAATCAAGTTTACGTCATCTTGTGTGACGATGCGGACAGTCTCGTTTTCAATTTCAACCTCCTTAATTTCACCCGCTTTCACGCGCTCAATAAATGTTGAAAGCCCAATTTCTTCGGGCTTCTCGCCACCAAGGTCGATAGAACTCAAGAGACTTCCGGCTAGCAATATGATTACAGCAATGTATAGAAGGTTGCGTATGTTAAACGGCTTCTTCTTTTTTGCTTTGGGCATAGTTATAGATTAGAGATGAGAGATGAGAGATTGGATATGTGAGATGGGAAGTCTAGACTTTGCATCTCACATCTCTCATTTCACATTTCAATATTAGTTCTCTTCTTTTACAGCGACCTCGGTCGCAGTCTCAACCTCGGTAGTCGAGCTCGTTTCTGCTTCAGCCTTTGCATCTTTCACCTCGTCAGTCGAGCTTGCCTCTTCTGCAACCTCTTCCTTGGCTTCTACTTTCACGGCAGACTTTTTCATAGCTTTCAAAGACAATCCAAGTCGGTGCTTCTCTGGTTCAACAGATACAATCATGAACTGCATTTTCTGTCCGGCCTTTCCAAGCGAGTTGATGTCTGTAACTGGTTTTGAATCCAGCTCGCTAATGTGTGCGAGTCCGTGGATGTCGTTGTCCAATTCTACAAAGAATCCAAATGGGTTCACCTTCAAAATAGTACCCTCAACCAACTCCCCAACACGGTACTTAGTTTCTACGCCTTCCCATGGGTTTGTAACCAATTTCTTCATCGACAAGAAAATCTTGCTTCCCTCGATGCCAATAACCTCAGCTTTCACGATAGCGTCAACCTCCACAAAATCTCGTGGGTGGTCGATTCTCTGCCATGCAATTTCTGAGATATGAACGAGTCCTTCCAAACATGATGTTTCGTCTTCTGCATCCATTGGGAACTTCACGAATACTCCAAAGTCCGCGATGGCTGTAACTTTTCCTTCAATAAGGTCGCCAACGTTGTACTCTGCAATAACGCTCTTCTGCTCCTCTTCCCAAACAGCTTTCTCCGACACAATCAACTTGTTGTCGTGCTCTGAAATATCCAAAACTTTTACTTTGAACTTCATTCCAACGTACTCCTTCAATTTCTCAAGGATTCGAGACTTTGATCCACCTGTTACACGCGGATAATGCTCTGGTGCCAACTGAGACACAGGAAGGAATCCCTGCAAGTGGTCCACCTTTACAATAAGCCCACCCTTGTTAGCGTCCAAAATCTTAACTGAAAGCGCCTCGCCAGTTGTAAACTGATCTCGAGCAGTGTCCCAAGCCTTGGCCTCTCCAGCATACTTGAATGAAAGCTCCATCTCTCCGTTCTCGTTTTCTAGATCTATAACGGTAGCGTCAATTTTGTCGCCAATCTTAAGGTCGGCGTAAATGTCGCTCTCTGCAAATAACTCGCGTCCACGTACAACTCCAGTGGTAAGACCGGCGATGTCTAGACGAACTTCTCGGTTAGATGCAAAAACAACCGTCCCAGTGACGGTAGCTCCAACTTCTGGCACGTTTGTAAACTCAGCAGATGCGTCTAACAAAACGTCCATTTTTGACTCTTCAATTGTTGCCATATTAAGTGTAATTTTAGCGATTCCTGGCAGGAACCTATTAATAAGAATGTGAGGGCATATTATAGGAAATCGGTGTTTCGGTCAAGCCTACAAGCAATTCCTTGGCAATCCCCAGGTAATCCCCCTCCTGTCTTAGGAGGGGTAAGGGGTGGTAGTCCAGCGAATTCCAGCTAATACTAGCAAAATCGAGCCGCCCCCCACTTGACAAACCCCCGTTTTTACGGTAAATTCCACCGTTCCTCAATGGACCCTCAATGTCGTCCGCACTCCTCTGTGGATGACATTGAGCGCCTGTTTTGGGAGCTCGTGAGGAAGCTGAAAGGAGAGACCGTGAATACTGTGACTAGCTTCATTTTCATTGGCATCCTGATGATGGTGCTCGGATCGCTTGGATATCCCGGTGGAACAGAACATGTCGGAAGCGCGACTGTCTACGCAGCGGGCTCGATCATCGTCGCGCTTATCTCTGTCATCGACTCGGCTACCAGTCGGGTCGTGGCGGCGATCAAGGAGTCCAAGACTCCCGTCGCGAAGGAGCCCGTCAAGAACAAGACCCCCTGAGGGCACAAGGAACCCCCACTACGTCGCACGACTCGAACTCGGGTCGTGCAACTAGGTGGAGACTTCAAGGTGACGAGAGGGCGATGGCCCGGAGGAGACGAGATGAGACAACGACAAGAGGAGTACGTACCGCGTACTCGTGATCGCAAGACGAGTGGCCGCAGGGCTGTGGCGTTTTCCAGGAGAGGAGGGCGGTTGGTCGACGACGTGACGGACGTCGAGGCTTGGCGAAGGTGCGATCTCGATCGTGACGCTCATAGGCGTGCTGACGAGTACGCACGGGTCAAGATCAGGACCAGCGAACTCGCTGAAGACGCAGCGAGCCTCGGCGACGAAGACAGCTACTACGCTCTTGTCTCTTGGCTCATGAACGAGCACGGTCTTGACGGCGACGCCGCGTGCGAGCGGGCTAACGAGCTCATTGACCAGATCCGAGTCCGCAACTCGAGCTTTGGCTCGAAGGAGGTTACTGATGTCTGATGACGTGCGAAAGACGATGGTTGACATGATGGACGAAGACAAGCTGGTGAAGACCGCTGTCATCAAGTGGGAGCTCGCCATCGAACATGGCGATGTGTCCAGAGAGAAGATGGACGAGATCGATCGAGTCCTGAGGGACTTTCTCGAGCATGAACGGGAGTTCGGTTCCGAAGCGGCGAGGCATGAGACTTGGCGTCTCATCAATGAGGAGTGCACTCGGCTCGAGGCCGAGCGCGACAACGCCTCTGTCGAGTAGCAAGTACTCGACACCAACGACCAGCGGGAGCAGGAGTCTCCCGCTGGTCCAAGACGGAGCCCCCACTACGTCGCACGACTCGAACTCGGGTCGTGCAACTAGGTGGAGACTTCAAGGTGACGAGAGGGCGATGGCCCGGAGAGGATAGACAAGATGAGGCGTAGCTATGATCGGAAGCGACAGCTGAGTGAAGCGAATGCTGTTGCGCGGAATGGGTTGCTCTCTGCGATGGTTCAGGCATTGAACTCGATTGCGGTTGAGCGTGAGGTGGATGTGGCGGATGTGATCACACATTCATCTGACGCTCGGAGCAACCTCATGGAAAAGGAGCACATGGACGCCAACGAAGCGTGGGCGGTCATCTGGAGCGAGGCGATACGTGGAGTCGCTGGTCTGGAAGAGCCTTGTCCATGAAACGGATCGTCGTGATGCAGGCCAGACAGTTGGCCGACTACTGAATTGACCACAGCTGTGGTCTTTTTTTGTATCTTGTTTGCGATCCCAAAATTTGATAGACTGCAACGGTATGACAGATGAGTTCCAAAATAAAATATTAGGTAAATTAGACGCCATTCAAGAAGACATTGGCATTCTTAAATCCGACGTAGGAACTCTAAAATCCGACGTAGGTACGCTCAAGTCAGACGTAGGAACTCTAAAATCCGACGTAGGTACGCTCAAGTCAGACGTAGGTACGCTGAAATCCGACGTAGGCACGCTCAAGTCCGACGTAGGCACGCTTCAGTCTAGTATGTCGAAGGTGCAGGCTAGGCTTGATAGTAATGATGATAAGTTTGATCAGTTGTTTGGTGCAGTTAAAGAAAATCAGAATATACTCAAGGAGCACGATGGTATGCTCAACAAACTGCTTGCAACCTCAATCAGTCACGACGTTATACTCAAAGAACATGATAAGAACTTTACGCGGTTACTCGATAACCACGAAACGTTAATGATACAAATGGACGGAATAGCAGGTGGCCTTTTGAAAAATAAAGGAGAAATCGCGGCTCTTGGAATGGGCAGAGACCGCCATGAGGAACGCATAGAGAATTTAGAAAGATTAATAAAGTAGATATGTGAAATAGGATATGAGATATGTGAAGCTTGGTCTTCTCATCTCACATCTCTAATTTCTCATATCTCATCCGGAAACTTATGGATCCAGTACAAAGCGCGATGATGAATGAGTTGGAGTTTGGCATTAAGCATTTGCCACCAACGTTGCCAGATGACGAGCAGAAAAAGATTGACGAGATGTTCTCGGAGCTTAAGGCTCAAGGACCAGACGCGGACGACGGAGCGGTGCGCGACACTATGATTAACATTGGAATGATCGAGTGGCCGTATCGTCAGGCGTACAAGGGTATGGTTATGGAGTGTTGTTCGCTGACCGAGCATCAGATGTTGTTGGAGAATTTGAGTCCAAAGACCAGAAAGAAGTTTAAGGATATTGGTGGCGATGATGTTTCTATTGCCGAGCTTGTAAGGTCTAAGATATTCGAAGAGGAGTTGACCGCAGAGGAAAGGTACGAGGTTCAAGAGGCCTCGCTCGACGCACGATTACAGATGGTGGAGTTTATGCGCGATCAGGTGAAAGCTCGGCCAAAAGAGTTGGAGAAGAACTTGGAGCAGGCTCGCAAAGATCAGAAGGAGCTTGAAGACGCTATCGATCAACTCGAAGCATTGTCCAAGATAGACGACGACTGGGCGCCAGACATTATGGCTACGGTGGATCGATTTAAAATCGGTTGGTCTATTGTGGAGCCGGACGTTACTTTGGATACAGTTAACAAGGAGGTGGAATATTGGCAGGGGACTTTGGCAGCGAGTGAAGCGGAAGTCTAGACATGTCACCGCACCCTGTCATTCTGAGCGGAGCCGAAGAATCTCACTAGAAGTGCATCTCGAGTTGACCTCTAGAGAGATCCTTCGGCAGACTCAGGATGACAGGATCGACTGAACCTCGTCTTGCATATAACGATAAACAGTGATAAAATAGCCTTGAATTAGAGGTTATTTTTGTTCCGGATTTATATTATGATCATACAATCACACGGTCTTTCTTGCGTTTCAATAAGCGCAAAACCAGTTGCAGGCGATGTTTCAGTAGTACTTGACCCATACGATAACAGTACGGGATTGCGTTTTCCGCGGACATTATCTGCGGATGTTGTTTTTTCAAGTCGCAAGGGTCCGGAACACGGAAACTTGGCGGGAGTTCAGGGTTCACCGTTCGCTATCGAGATACCCGGAGAGTACGAAGTGAAAGGTATTATGTTAGACGCGCGCGTTGCAAAGCTCAAGGATAACTCGGAACACATGATACTGCGTGTTTCTGCAGAGGGGATGACTATTGGTTTCATGGGAGGGCTTGATCGTGCTCCAAGCGAGAAAGAGCTTGAGCTTTTGGAAGGCGTGGATATCTTGGTTCTGCCAGTTGGTGGAGGATCAGTCATGACACCTAAGATTGCTGTAGAAACTATCCAGAAGGTAGAACCGCGCGTTGTTGTGCCTGTTTACTATAAAGAAGACAACATCAAGGAGAAGTTAGAGTCTTTGGCGGCGTTTAAGAAAGAGCTTGGGCCGGTGGATGAAGAGGAGACTTTAAAATACAAGATTACAAAGAGCAATTTGCCTCAGGATAAGATGTTGCTCGTAGTGTTGAAGCGTTGATATGTCTCATCCATGGTCACAAATGCCCAAGGAGGAGATGGATCGTAGACGGCGAATGCTTCATTCCGTGATGATGATATCCGGCGTATTCCTAGTTGGACTGTTCGCGGTACAGTTACGAGCCTCGTTCAGCGCCGAGGCCAAACAGGTGGACAACGACCCGCTTGAAACTGGCGCACGCTTGTTCGACTCGCTTAGAGCGGAGTCTGTAGACCCGTTGGCCGAGATTAAAGAGGTTGCGAATGGGGTTGCGGAGTTTGTGGAAGGTGAAGTTGTGAAAGAAAAAGCTAAGAGTGCAGTGTTTGAAAAAATATCAAAGGACATTGAGGCTCGCGTGGTGGAGGGCGAGACCGAGGTGGAGCCTGAGCCTGAGCTTGATCCGGTGGAGGGTGAGTTAATAATCGGGGAGGAAGAAACGCAATAATCGTATGGCAAAAAAACAACCAGAGAGAATCGACTTTTCCGCAGATTTTGAGGCTGGTGGAAATATTATCAAGCACTCTATAGTCAAAGAAATGGAGACGGCGTATTTGGATTATGCCATGAGCGTTATTGTTTCCCGTGCACTTCCAGACGTTCGAGACGGTTTAAAACCGGTTCATCGTAGAATTTTTTACGCGATGTGGAAGATTGGTCTGCGCGCTGGTGGGCGATACCGAAAGTCTGCGGCCGTAGTTGGAGAAGTGCTCGCAAAATATCACCCGCATGGTGATACATCCGTTTACGACTCCATGGCGCGTATGGCGCAGGACTTTTCGCTTCGATACCCATTGGTAAATGGTCAGGGGAACTTTGGATCACTGGACGGAGACTCTCCGGCTGCTATGCGTTACACGGAGGCAAAGCTGATGCATATATCAGAGGAAATGCTGTACGACATTGAGAAAGACACAGTGGAGTTCATGCCAAACTACGATGGTGAGCACAAAGAGCCAACGGTTTTGCCGGCAAAGTTGCCGAACTTGCTGTTGAACGGCTTGCTTGGAATCGCTGTTGGAATGGCAACGAATATTCCACCGCATAACCTCACAGAGCTTTGTACCGCCATTTTGCATCTGATAGACAACCCAGATGCCACGGTCGACGACCTGATGAAGTTCGTGAAAGGACCAGACATGCCAACCGGCGCTATCGCGTACGACATTAAAGCTATACAGCAGGCGTATGCAACTGGGCGAGGCGGAATTGTATTTAGAGCACGAACTGAGATTGAGGAGTACAAGAGTTCGTACCGGATTATTGTGAGCGAGATTCCTTTCCAGGTTAACAAGTCGAACTTGTTGGAGAAGATCGCCATGTTGGTGCGCGACAAGAAGATTGAAGGCATCCGAGATTTGCGCGATGAGTCGAACAAAGATGGTGTTCGTATCGTAATCGAGTTGAAGAAAGATGCGTATCCAAAGAAGGTTTTGAACCGACTTTTCCAGATGACACAGTTGCAGTCAACGTTCCATGTGAACATGGTTGCGCTTGTGGATGGTGGCAAACAGCCACGTTTGATGAACCTTAAGGGGATGTTGGAGGAGTACATTAAGCATCGCCAAGATGTTGTAAAACGTCGAACACAATTTGATCTCACCAAGGCATTGGAGCGAGCACATATTTTGGAGGGGCTTGTTTTGGCGCTTGCAAGGATAGATGAGGTTATTGAAACTATCAAGAAGTCTAAGGACAAAGATATCGCTCACGCTAACTTGATGACGAAGTTTAAGCTGTCCGACGTTCAGGCGTCTGCGATTTTGGAGATGCGACTTCAGCAGTTGGCGAACCTTGAGTCTATGAAGATCAAGGACGAGCTTGCGGAGAAAATGAAGTTGATAAAATATCTTGAAGGGTTGTTGAAGTCGGTGAAGAAAATGCTCGATGTAATTCGAACAGAGGTTGAGGAGCTTGTTGAAAAGTACGGCGACGAGCGTAGAACGGAGATTGTGAAGCACGGAGTGAAGGCTTTCTCTATGGAAGACGTTGTGCCGGACGACGATACTATCGTCATGATGACGCGCGACGGTTACATTAAGCGAATTGATCCAGACACATTCAAGACTCAAAAGCGTGGTGGAAAGGGAGTCGTTGGATTGTCTACAAAGGAAGAAGACATCGTGGACAAAGTGTTTGCGACTAGCACGCATACGCGACTACTTTTCTTCACAACGTCTGGACGAGTGTTCCAGATGAAGGCGTACGATATTCCGGAGGCAACTCGAACTGCTAAGGGGCAGGCGCTCGTAAACTTCTTGAATCTTGGACAAGGTGAGGACGTGTCAGCCGTGTTGTCGCTTGATGGCATGGAAGACATTAAATATTTGATGATGGTCACAAAGTTTGGAACTATCAAGAAGTCTGAGTTGAAGGACTTTGAGAACGTTCGTGCAAACGGTTTGATTTCAATCAAGTTAAAGCAGGGCGATCGTCTTGAATGGGTAAAACCATCAACCGGAAAGGACGACGTAATGCTCGTTACCAAAAACGGAATGGCGATTCGGTTCAACGAGAAGCATGTTCGACAGATGGGCCGTGTTGCCGCTGGAGTTCGTGGTATAAAGTTGAAGGGCGAGGATACTATCGTTGGAATGGAAGTTATAGACACTGCGCTCGTTAGCAAGGGAAGAGCTGAGTTGCTGGTAATCATGAAGAACGGTTATGGTAAGCGAACCAGCGTTAAGGAGTACAAGGATCAGAACCGTGGAGGTTCTGGTGTGAAGACCGCGAACATTACAGCGAAGACCGGTGAGATTATCGGAATGCGCGTGATCAACAACCAGGATCTCGCCGATATACTGATCATGTCCCAACAGGGTCAGGTGATCCGAACCAAGATGGCGACAGTTTCCATGTTGGGTCGCGCCACTCAGGGTGTAAGAATCATGAGATTCAAGAAAGATGGCGACTTTGTAGCATCTATCGCGCTATTATCAGAAAAAACCGAGTAAAACAGCAGGTCTCCAGCTCAAAAACAAGTAAACCAGTTAATCCCACAAAGCTTCGACGGTAGTCGAGCGGCGTGGGATTGACCTATAACGGTTTATTTGATACCCTCCCCGTATAACTTAAAGAAATTGAAGATATGTCAGTACCAAAATCCCATAAGACATCGTCACGCACCAAGCGAGGGCGATCACATATGGCGTTGAAGCAGGTTAAGTTGAGCGCGTGCCCAGCATGTAAAGCTCCTCGACAACCTCACCATGCTTGTAAAGAGTGTGGAAACTACGCTGGACGAACAGTCAAAAAATAAAATAACTAAAGTAGAGATGGGGAAACCTCTCATCTCTCGTTCCTGAAATATATGTCCAATAGACACCTAGCACGTACACTTGCAATGCAAGTGCTATATCAGTGGGATTTCATAAACCGGCCAGAAGACGGCTTGGATAGTATCATCGACTACATTAAACATGAGTTCGCTCCCGAGTTTGATGATCATGCATACGTTGAATCCACTGCGCGCGGGGTTATTGGGCATCAGAAGGATATCGATGCCAAACTCGCCGAGTTTGCGCCTGAATGGCCCGTCAACAACATGACACTTGTTGATAGGAACATCATGCGCATCGGCGTTTTTGAATTGATGTATAACGAAAACATTCCATCGAAGGTTGCTATCAACGAAGCTATCGAGATTGCAAAAGCGTTTGGTGGGGAGACATCGGGGAAGTTTGTAAACGGTGTGCTCGGCGCTATTTACAAGGATAGGTTGGCGCAGGGGATTGAGAAGGAGGCGGACAAGGAGAAGGTTGAGGTGGAGGAGAAAAAGGACTAATATTGAAATGAGAAATGGGAGATGGGAAATGGGAAGACTAGACTTCTCATCTCACATCTCTCATATCCCATATCTAACTTGATTTATGGAAAAAGATCTAACAGGATTGATGAAGGTTCTTGGCGTGGAGTTTCAAAATGTTGATACGCTACGCCAAGCACTTGTTCATCGATCGTATTTGAATGAGCATCCATCGTTCGCGTTGGAGCATAATGAGAGACTCGAGTTTTTGGGAGACGCAGTTCTCGAGCTCGTTGTCACAGATAACCTTTATAAGAACTACCCGAATCCAGAAGGCGAGCTTACAAACTGGCGCGCGTCTTTGGTGAACGGGGACAAGCTTGCGGACATCATATCTAAGCTTGATGTTGAACAGTACTTGTACTTGAGCCGTGGCGAGAAGAAAGATACGGGAGGGAAGGCACGGCGATATATTTTGGCAAATGCCATGGAGGCAATTATTGGTGCGATTTATCTTGACCTTGGTTGGGATGACGCGAAGGCGTTTATTGAGCGAAATGTTTTGTCTGAGTTGAAGGAGATACTCGACAAGAAGTTATATATTGATCCAAAATCACGATTTCAGGAAGCTTCTCAGGAGCACGTTGGTATTACTCCAAGCTACAAGGTGATGTCCGAGGAAGGGCCGGATCACAACAAGATTTTTACTGTTGCTGTTTATCTTGGGAAAGATAAAGTCGCGGAGGGTACGGGGTCTAGTAAGCAGGAGGCACAGATTGCGGCGGCAGATGCTGGGGTGACTGCTAAGGGGTGGTGATAATAACCGGACCTCTTGCCCGCTCACTGCGGATGCTTGCCAAATTCAAAAAATGCGATAAGGCCCTATCGCATTTTTTGTTTTGGCTAAGCGTCCTCGTTCGCTAAACAAGAGGTCCGGTTATTATCACGCTTGACATGAGGGGTTGGTTGTGGCAGTGTGGGTGGAGAAGGGAGACGTTATGTCTCGGAAAATTCATGACGATGAGGCTCGATTCTTGATCTTGACGCAGGCTGGCGTCAGTGGCCTGCAGCAGCTCGAAGCGTCGCGCGCGAAGACTGGTTTCGCCCAGCAGCCCGTGGCTTCACTGCCGACTCTGGGTGTTACGACGGACGACCTCGACGAGGTCGTCGAAAAGGTGAGGAGGGCTCTGGCCAGGAGTCCGGGCATCGTAGCATTCGCGGTGCGGAACCCGGATGAGTTCGACAACGTCCTGGATGTACTCCTCGACACTATGTGACACACTGCATCTAGCGATCTCGCTCGGTGTATTTTTTTATCTCGAGCACATCGAACTCAATGTGATATCATAGTTGCATATGAATAAACTCTTTTACATCTTCGCCTTCATGTTGGCGATCTCACCAGGGCTAGCTTTGCCGGCTCACGCGGCGGAAATCACTGAAGGCGCACTCGTAACTTGTCCAGATTACTCGGCGGTTTATTATATTAGTGGCGATGATCGTTACTCGTTTCCAAACGAAAAGATTTATTTTTCTTGGTACGAGGACTTCAACTCGGTGGTAAACATTGAATGTAGCGAACTCGCAAACTACAGCCTCCGTGGTTCCATGACTTACCAGCCCGGAACACGACTCGTAAAAATTCCGAGCGTGAACACGGTTTACTTTATTCAGGCCGGAGGTTTGCTGCGGCCGATTCGTGACGAGGCTCAGGCGCTGCGACTGTTTGGTTCAGAGTGGGCGTCGCGCGTTGATGATTTGTCTGAGGCGTTTTATCCGCATTATGAGTTGGGTCCGGAGTTGGGGGACGCGATGTTGCCGTTTGACTATCTATTAACTGACGATGGTGGGTTTTTACATAGAGTAATGCCGAGCTCTGACATTGTAGAGCAAGGAAACTTACTTCCTGCATATCAGAATCGAGTTCTGCTAAAGCACGCACGGCAGATGGGCGACATTGAGTACAACGAAGATGTGATTAGCTCGATGGACCATACTTTAGAGAATCTTGATCAGATTGCCGGTAGGGCGAACCCGCTTGCAAAGACATATGGGGGAGTAATCACTTCACCTCAGGAATGGGTAGATTCAATGACTTTCATAAGTGGTTTTATAGGAGTGATAGGAAACGCTGGGCTTGTTGATGGAGTTGTGAAGCCAGATATTTTGGAAGCGTACAGGACACTTTACAGCGAACAAGAAATTCCAGATGCGGATATATTGGCTTTCTATGTCGACCTACTGGCATTTTCTGACACTGCCTCTGAGATCACAGCCCTTCTAGATGCGAATAAAGCTATTTTAGATACCGACGAGCTCAATACCGCTTTATGGGGTTTGGCGGTAGGTTTGTCTGAGTCTGGATTGATCAATATCCACATATCGTCAGAAGATCCAGTGAGCACGGCTACCGACTTCAGGAATGCCATCAGGCATTTGCAAGTTATTAGCGCGGAAGTAACTGGTGCTTTGAGTGGGCTCGAAGGGCTACTGTAAACATTCGTGAGATTCAAAAGAACCCGTCCGCGGGTTCTTTTGGTACAAACAAAAATCCCCACTTTCGTGGGATTCTTTGTGGTGCGCACAGAGGGATTCGAACCCCCGACCGTTTGGTTAAGAGCCAACTGCTCTACCAACTGAGCTATGTGCGCGTTCGGCTTATAAAATGGCGACCTTTGTGTTCAGCCTTGCGGTGCTCGACGTCGTATTGTAGATACGACTTACTCCGCTCCTCAGTCTTCACACAAATCTCACTCATTTTATTGCGCCTCGCCTGGTTTAAAGTCCACGAGTATAGACTTGTGTAATCGGGCTATGCTTCGCATTTCCTTTGTAGACCCTTCTTCGTCCACTTCAGCTACTCACTGAGAACATGGGCTTGCCATTCGTAGCTTTATGCGAAGAATGGTGCAGAGTGAGGGATTCGAACCCCCGGCCTTCTGGTCCGAAGCCAGACGCTCTATCCAGCTGAGCTAACCCTGCATGTTTCGGAACGCGGAAACTATATCAATTATGCGGGTTTTAGTCAATAGGGATTCGAGGAGTGTATAGAATCGTTTTTTTATATGCCCATCTTGAGATATAATAGAGAAAACAAAATAACTCGCGCATTAGCGCCAAATCAAATATGGGAAAAGTATTAACTCGTACAAAGACAGCTGTCCGTACAAAGGTTGCGATAGCTCTTGCCGGAGGCGCTATATTGGCGGCTGCGGCGGTTGGTGTTTATCAGGTGGATCGAGCTTCTTATTCGGAGCTTGCAGTGCCACAGCAAGATGTTGTAACTGAAACGCAACATGCATCCACAACTATTACAGCACGTGGTTCGGTTTACAAAGCGATTACTACATTCGATACGTCTGTAGATATTCCAGGCGGTGGCAGTGTGACCATTGTATTGCCTGAAGGATTGCAAACAGAGAACGCGACAGTTGCAGTGGAAGAGAGCGTTTTTGGTAGCTATACAACTAGCCAAATTGGGCGGACGGTTGTGATTACTCGATCTCTTGATAGCGACCCAATTCCGGCTGGCGAGTATATTTGGGTCAGGGTTGGCGATGTTTCGGAAAATCCAGCTATAAAGTACAGGAGCGGATCACCCACCTCTGTCGCAGTACAATACACTGTTGTAACAGACGGTTTGCCGGACCTTGCAGTCATGGATATATACCTTGAGAACGACGTAATATCTATAATGCTTCGAAACTACGGAGAGGGAACAACTCAGGGTAATCTTGGTATCGAGGTTTTGTCTACTGGCGTTTACAATCGAGTCTATACTGCAAATCAGTTGCGCAATCAGGCATTCATGTCTGCTGGTGGCACTACAAAGTTACAGTTGGGGGCTATTTCGGACACAACGCTGATTACGGTTTGTATCGACGTTGCCAATATCGTGGTTGAGTCCAATGAGGATAACAACTGCATGACTACAACTTTAGAGCTTGCTACAGTCGGTGACAATACAGATGACGGGTCTGTTAGACCAGAAACAGGGACCGATGAGGACGAGGACGGGGAGATTTCTACAACGGGATCGATTACAGTTGTGAGTCCAAACGGTGGAGAAATTTTCTACGCTGGAGACGATGTTCTTATTAAGTGGTCAAAGAATAGTAGTGTCGATGGTGTGTCTATTCAATATCTTGACGGGATCGACTCATCTGCTTTCTTTGTGGAAGACAATACAGACACAGAATTCACATGGACTATTCCAGAGACATTGGTTTCAAGAGTTTTACGGTTGCGAATTGTAGGGTTTAATAGCGACGCAGGTATAGAAGTTGAAGACTTGAGCGATACAGTTTTTGCAACGGTGGCTCGTAAGTCTACGAGTATTCCAAGCGACCCCGTGGACAATACGGCCACTGGTGGCAACGTTGGTAGCACACCGAGCGTGCCGGGTACTTCAAACACTCCAAGCGCACCGTCTACAGCGACTGGATTCAACAACCTGATCAAAACTGAATGTCCGGCAGTCGCGGCGTACGATATCAACCACCCGTGTCGCACCGTTTACTACCACAGCCGATTCGGAACACGACACGCGTTCCCGAACGAGAAGGTATTCTTTACGTGGTACGGAAACTTTAACAGCGTGCAGATTATCAGTAAGGACATGATGGCCGCTATCCCGCTTGGTTCTAACGTTACGTATCGACCGGGCGCGCGGATGGTGAAGTTCCAGGTTGGAAACACCGTTTACACCGTAAGCCAGGGCGGAGTGTTGCGCGCGATTGAAACGGAGACGGTTGCAAGCCAGCTTTATGGCGCAGGATGGAATCGACAAATCGACGACATCAGCGACGCGTTCTACTCAAACTACACGTTTGGATCGCCACTACTATCAACAAATGATTACAGTGTAAGCGCTGCATTACAGTCAGCACAGTTCATAAACGACTCGCTCTAATATGGCCGAATGGGTACTGAAAATTTCTGCTCTCGTTTTCATTGTTGCTGTGTTCTACCTTGTTTGGAGCCGGCAACAGAAGAACGGAGGCGGGGGCTCTAAAAAACGTAGAGGCGGTTTGGGCTCGTTTACAACCGACCTCTCGTTGATGGCTGAAAACGGAGAGTTGGACCCATTGGAAGGACGTGAGGACGAGATTGATCGTTTGATTCACATTATTCTACGACGAACAAAAAATAACCCTCTGCTATTGGGAGAGCCGGGGGTTGGTAAAACGGCAATAGTGGAAGGGCTCGCGATTCGAATGGCGAAGGGCGATGTTCCGAAGAAGTTGCAGGGCAAGAGACTCGTATCTTTGAGCGTTAATTCACTCGTTTCAGATACTAAATATCGTGGAGAGATGGAGACACGGTTAAAAGGTATTGTGGACGAGATTGAAGGTTCAAAGCGTCAGACGATTTTGTTTATAGACGAGATTCACGCGTTGCAACAGGTTGGAAAGACCGAGGGATCGTTGTCTATATCCGACGTGTTAAAGCCTGCGCTCGCTCGCGGTGACTTCCAGCTCATTGGTGCTACTACTTGGAGTGAATATCAAGAGTTCATCAAACCAGACGCCGCGCTTGATCGCCGGCTACAGCCCGTGCTCGTTGACGAGCCGAGTCAAAAGATGGCTATCAAGATGTTGAAGGGTATAAAAAATGTTTACGAGGAGTTTCACAATGTGACGATTACCGATAAGGCAATTGAGGCTGCGGTGAAGTTGTCTGACGAAAAGATAAAGGGGAGGTTTTTGCCCGACAAAGCAATCGACCTCATGGATGAGGCCGCCGCGAAAGTCTCTATTGAAGGAGCACACATTCACAAGGTTGCAATGGGAGTTGTGCATGAAGCCGCCGGGAAGGCGGAGGAGGCTGTGCATGTCGCCGACATTAAGGACGTTGTGGATCAGTGGGTGATTCATAGCGATGCAGAGGCAAAGAGGGATGCGAGACGGTGATCCCACGTCGCTCTGGGGAGCTATGTTGGGGATGGCGCTTGTGTGAAAAAAAGAACCCCCGCATATTGCGGGGGTTTTTGATCTTGAATTTTACGCAGTCTCAAGCTCGTTCGTAATCGAGCTTATCTCTGGCCTCAACTCGCGATGCTTTACCGCGGCCTCCGCGAACGCTCTAAACAGTGGGTGCGGCGTGAGTGGTCGCGACTGGAACTCTGGGTGGAACTGCACACCAACGAAGAATGGGTGGTCGGTTATCTCTACAATCTCCACGAGCTCGCCATCTGGCGACTCGCCGGATACTACGAGTCCCGCGATCTCAAGCTCGCTTCTATACTTATTATTGAACTCGTATCTGTGACGATGTCGCTCGTTAATCTGCCCGATCTCGTACGCTCGCGCCGTAGCCGTGCCGTCTTTAAGCTTGCACGGCCATGAACCGAGCCGGAGCGTTCCGCCATACTTCTGATTCTCCGCGTTCTCCTTTTGCCCCTTCATGAAATGTATCATCAAATGGTGCGTCTTTGGATTCATCTCCTCGGTATTTGCGTCCGCGTATCCGAGTACATTGCGTGCATACTCGATTACCGCGCACTGCATCCCGTAACAGATGCCAAAGTACGGAATCTTGTTCTCGCGCGCAAACTTGACCGCCATTATCTTGCCCTCGATTCCACGCGTTCCAAACCCGCCGGGGATCAAGATACCGTCGAGCTCTCTCAAGTCCTCGAGCTTTCCTGGATCGTTCTCGTAATCCTCCGAGTTCAACCACTTAATGACAGGCTTCTTGTTGTTCGCCCACGCACCATGCTTGATGGCCTCGAGTACCGAGATGTAGACATCGGATAATACGTACGATCCTGTAGTGAAGTATTTTCCAATGACGCCTATAACGACCTCCTCTTTGATTCCACTAATCTTACTCGCGAGCCCGTTCCAAACTGATAGATCGGTTTCTCGTGGCTCAAGTCCGAGTGACTGCAGTACGGAATCGCCAAAATTTTGATCCTCAAACATTTGAGGGATCGTGTAAATGGACTCGCAGTTCGGCGCGCCAATAATGTGGTCTTTTGGCACGCCGCAAAACCGTGCCAATTTTTCTTTACGAACATCGTCAACGTCGTGCTCAGACCGACAGATCAAGAAGTCCGGAGTAATACCCGTACGATTCAGCTCGCGAACAGCATGTTGTGTTGGCTTCGTTTTCATCTCACCGATCGATGGGGGAACGGGTAGGTAGCTTACAAGAATCGATCGCACCGAGTTCGGATCACGTTGCTTCATCATCCGCAAAGCTTCAAGGAAGAGGATATTTTGATACTCGCCGACGGTTCCACCGATCTCGATCATCACGAAGTCAGCCTTGGAAGACTCGGCGACCGCATCGATGCGACGAATAACCTCCTCGGGAACATCGGGCACCACCTCCACACATCGACCTCCGTATTCAAGATTCCTCTCGCGCTCAATCACGCTCTGATAAACACGCCCGGTGGTCATGTAATTATCCCGCGTTATGTCTATATCTAAAAAGCGCTCATAATTACCGATGTCCTGATCTGTCTCATCACCATCGATAGTTACAAACACCTCCCCGTGTTCAATAGGATTCATCGTCCCCGCGTCCACATTAACGTACGGGTCGATTTTCATTGCAGTGACACTGAACCCCTTGGCCTTTAGAAGGCGACCAAGACTGGCAGTGGATGCACCCTTACCAACTCCGCTCATAACCCCTCCAATAACAAAAAGAAATTTTGTGTTTTGCATATTAGGGGCATTATAACATGTGGGGATGTGGGGGTGCAAAACAAACACACCCACCGAAGCGAGTGTGTCGCCCAGTGGGTGCTGGAGTAGTGCTCAGTCGCGAATGCCGGTCGCGCCCGTGTTGGCTGGCGGGCATTTCTTGTGCCGGTGCATGATCACGATCTGCTTCTTGCCGTCCGCGACCGTGATGCTGATCACGGTCGCGAACTTGCTGCTGCCAACGAATTCGGCAACGAGCGGCGCGGCGGTCCACTCATCCTCGCTCATGTACTCCGGACAGTCGACATCGTCGTAGTCGGGGATTTCCGCGAGAGTCAGACCAGTGGCGGTCTTGATGCGATGCTCGAAGCTTTCCAGGTTTTCCATGACAATCTCCAATTTTAGCCCCGGAGAATGAACAGATGGCGGGGCAGCTCCATCTGTTTGCGCGAGGTGCGCGGTGTTCCAACGTGATGTTGGATTCGATAGTCTTGTACCATAAAAACCGTTTCATGTCAAGTGAAATATGAGGGCTCGCGCCTGGTCTTGGGGTGTTCTTGTTTTCTAGGCAAAAACCGCCGAAAAGCTCGGCGGTTTTTGGGTTGAATATTGGGGTCGGAGCGTGAATTGCTACATTTTGTCACTGCTATGTTAGAAGTAAAGACCTGACCCCGATCGTTTACAGACGTAAATCTCGGTAAAAATTCTCGCGGCTCGCAATTAAGATTACGAGCATGTGATTGGTGACTCTGTAGGCTATACGGTAATGCACGCCGGCAGTTGTAAATTTATGAGACCTCACAAGTTTGAGTTTACCAGTGAGAGCCTTACCGAGCTTGGGGTTGGATACTATGCGTTCAAGCTCTTCAGCTATTTTGGACTTGAGTGGCGCCTTAGCTTTCTTTATAAACCTATACGGCTGGCGCAAGAGTTTGATCTCCACAATTATTTCAGAGCTTCATTAAGCGAGTACCCCTCGCCAGTTTCATCATAGTGCGCGAGTTCATTCAATATAAACTCCTCCTCTTTTTGCTTCAATATATTTTTCGCAGCAAAGAAAAACTGCAACGCTTGATTAACAAGAGCGCTTTTATTACTGGCCTTAGTAAGGGCCTTCCAGTTTTGCTCGTTGAAAGAAATTGTCGTTCGTGATGCAGGCATATATATTTGGTTACGATTTAATAGTATCGTAACCAAGCCCTGGCGTCAATATGGGGGGGGTCGGAGCGTGTATTGCTACATTCTGTCAGTGCTATGCTAAAAGTAAAGACCTGACCCCGATCATTCCGATCGTTATAGGTGAAGAACTCGCATCTTGAAGACGGTCTGGCTAGATGATAATATATGTAGTATGAAACATGACAAGTTAGTTCGAGATAAGATTCCAGAGATCATCTCTGAAAACGGTGATATTCCTATTACGCACGTTGCGGATAGTGTTGAATATTGGGAGATGCTGAAGGCTAAGTTGTTAGAGGAGGCACAGGAGGTTATAGAAGATAAGAATATAAAAGAAGAGTTGGCGGATCTCTTGGAAGTTATCCGTGCCATCATGACATTCAAGAAAATATCTTCCGCCGATGTTGAGAAGGCTAGGTTGGAGAAGTATTACAAGAGGGGAGGTTTTGAAGGTAGGGTTGTGTTGGATGAGACGAGGTAACGACTGACGTCAGAGATGGTTGGTAACCTTTTGGATATATAACTACCACCGATCAAGTCGGCGGTTTTTGTAGTCTAGGACAATGGTGAATATTGGGGTCTGAGCGTACATTGTTACATTTTGTCACTGCTATGTTAGAAGTAAAGACCTGACCCCGATCGTTAATAAGTGGAGGTTTTAAAGGGGTTTACGTCAAAAACTACTATAGCGGTTTTTGACGTAAAACTTAAAACGAGCCAGGTTTATGTCCGTGGCTCGTTTTGGTTATTTGGTATTAAGAACCTACATCGTGCTTTATTGTCCTTTGTTGAATAACGGATATCTATTTGAAGAACGTCGTTTTTTTCTGACAGTCGCATGAAGGATATTTCTCCATCTTGTGTTTCAAAGATTTCATTCATAGCGTTCTCAATATTTTCTGGCAGAGTGTTTGAACCTAATTTTGCGTCTTCGATCATTTCAGCGATCTCGTCCTTGTTTATGCTATTTAGATATCCAAGAGTATCGTGCATGAGAGTAGTAGCAGACGCAGACTTTTCTTTTTCGATTGAAGATAAATGCGGAAAATGTAATGCCGATGGAGTATGTTCAAGCTCTGCGGACAGCTTGCTGTACTCAGCTTTTAGCTCCTCAACTTTTGCAGAGTAGGTACCAACGTCCTGGTTGGTCAAGACGGCTTGATTCAGGGGCGCGTCTTCAAGAAATAACCCATTGGCGGTTACCGTCAGTGTCTTGAGAGCCTGGATGATTCTCTGACTCTCCGGCAAATGCGTTGCCCATGTTATACGTTTTTGTATATCATCGGGAATAGGTTTGAGTGAACGGGCCGCTTCTTCAAACTCCTGCTGGCGTTTGCTGTAATACTTTGCCATGAGCTCTAGATGCATCGGAAACTTGTCCAGAGGAATGTCGTAGAGCTGTGACACTAGAATTTCTGCTCGTTCTGGTGTTGCAAATATTTCTTTCAGAGCTGATAATTTTTGCGCTATTTTCACAATGTCTTTTTGCACCTCTTGTTTGTCGTCAACATTGTCGAGGTGCTCCTGGTATGAGCATTTGTATGATTCCGGATTCTGTTTTTGGCTTTCATGTGCTCCGTAAATTGCCTGGATTACATATTCAGTATCATTATGTATTCCCGTACTGAATCTTGCAAGAATCTCGTCCTTTATGTGCCTTCTGGCAAGGCGATCTACTTTATTCGAGACTTTTTCTGTAGAAAAGTGATTTAAGTATATGCCGTTAACGACATGCTGTTCCTCATGAACACTAGTATCTATTATTTTTGAGTCCGATCTATCCGCACTCCCTTTCACTGTTGCCAAAGGACCAGGAAGACTAATAGAGTTCGAGACACTGAACGATGCCTGCATCATTCCAAGCGTTGAGACCGTGCGCTTTTTTTCATACGGTTTTTCATGGAATAAATCAAAATCATCACCATTACTAAACACGCAAAGATAGAAAACTCCTTTGTTTTGTAGATTGACTTCACCTTTAGGTTCTTCTCCTGTAGCTGTCATGAACAGTTCTTTTCCGAACAGCTCGGGTTCCTCCGTAATGCGCTCCCCTTTTCTACGTATTTCCGCCATCTTCTTTTCAGAAGCTATTCTCGTATTGGTAAAATCACTTTCGAGCTCCAGATACCTTCTCTTGATTGTGTTAAAGGTGTCCTCATCCACAACCAATCTGTCATGGTAACCGTAATCATGATCAATGGCTTCTCGGATAGGGTCTACGTGATCTCTTGTAAACGCATCTTTTTTATATTCTGGTGGCAGGGCCTCGTATATTGTAGACGCTTGAGCTTCGCTGATTTTGCGCATGATGTTGTTACCATCTACATTCACATCGTGAAAATAGGGATTCATCAATTCACTTCCAAAGCGCAACTCCTCCTGTTTCATCTTGTTTCTCTGCAAGATGTATTTATACGCGACGTCACGAAACAGCTGTCGTGCGTCGTCAGAAAACGTTTTCATATTATCTGCTCCAACTATCTCTTCTGCAATATCTGCTGGGTTTTTATTCAATGTGTCATCATCCAAGTCAGATAGTTGTGCGCGAAGCCATACCGCATTTAGTGCGAATTCGTGTCTTTGTTTCATCACCTTCTCAACAGATTCTTTTATTTCAGGAGAAGCTTTGCTCTCACTAACATTATCATTCACTTTACTATGCTCTACTCCAAATTTTCTCTTCATATATGGATGTATTTGTATTGCCATTCTACCATTTTAATTAACAAATGTTGGGGGTCAAGTCTTGAATATTAACAATCTGGTCTTTTTCCTAGTAGTTTTGTATATACACAAACTTTCACGGCAAATATCCTAATCAGGCCTTTTGCCGTGAAACCAAAAACGAGCCAGGTTTATGCCTGTGGCTCGTTTTGGTTACTTGGTAAATTTGGTTATCGTCGCAACCGCGAAAAACACAGCCGTCGACACGAGTATGATCGTAGCCCCCGAGGGCGCGTCCAGGAAGAACGATAGCAGTAGTCCTAGTATCACCGTTAGTATGCTGAACACGATCGCGATTACGAAGAACCCGTTGAATGTGTCGCTTAGTAACCGACTCGTTGCTGCCGGGATCAGTAGTAGGGCGGAGACGAGTATGATTCCCAGTATCTTGACTCCGAGTACCACGCTCGTTGCCAATGCTATGTAGAAGATGATGTTGTGGAGTTCGGCGTTGATTCCTGCGAGCTTTGCTCCGTCGCGGTCTAGGCTTACGAACGTGAGTTCTTTCTTCCAGATGAAGAGCCAGGTGAGGATTATTGCTGATAAGATCGCGACTGTTACAACGTCGACGGTGCCGATCGCAAGTATGTTACCGAATAGGAAGCTGATGAGCTCTGGTTGAAATCCTGGTATCAAGCTCATGAGCACAACTCCAAGCGCCATGCTGGCAGTGAAGAAGATTCCGATTATTGTGTCCGAGCTTAACTTTGTTGACTTCTCGAACCAATAGATTGCAAGTGCAACGAGTATCGCGTACAGAATAGCGATCGGCAGCGGAGCGAAGCCGGCGAGAAGACCGATTGCGATTCCTGCTAAGCTGGCGTGCGCGATTCCGTCTCCGAAGAACGCCATTTTGCGGACCACGACGAACACTCCGAGCGCTGCGAGCAGTACACCTACGATGACACCTGCGATCATGGCCCTTTGCATGAAGGGCAGTGTGAGGATTTCTAGCATATTAGTGTTTGTGATCTATTCGTTCGTGATGTTCACCGAACATTTTTTTCATCGTAGTCTCCGAAAGAGCTTTAGCCGGTGGCCCGGAACAAACGAGTCCGCGATTGAGGCAGATTACGTTGCTCACGTGTTTTTCAATATAGCCGACCTCGTGGCTTATCATTACTATTGTAGTTTTGTGTTCCTTGTTGAGGTGCTCCAAGAGCGCGAAGACAGATTGCTCACCTACGATGTCAATTCCAGTCGATGGTTCGTCGAGAAACAGGATATCGGGATCGCCGATTATTGCTCGAGCAATGAGAACTCGTTGCAACTGCCCGCCAGACAAACTCGAAAGTGGCATGTTCTTGATTGTGATGGGATTCAATCCAACTTCACCAAGGGATTCTTTGAGTCGGTCAGCGTGGACCTTGTTTGGCATCGCGAGTTTCAGGAATTCGAAAACTGTGATTGGGAAGTTTGGGTCAACGTCGAATCTTTGTGGGACATAGCCAATCTTGCCGTATCGCTCTTTGATTGGATGACCGTGAATTTCGATTTTTCCTTTTTGGAAAGGTATGAGCCCAAGGATCGCTTTCATTAACGTTGACTTGCCAGAACCGTTCGGCCCAAGAATAGCTGTGATGCTACCTTTAGGAATTGTTAATGAGAGATTGCTAAACACAGCTCGATCGTCATATTTGACGGTGAGCCCAGTTATGTTGATCTGTGGTTCATGTTTATTGTGCGATGGCATGTGCGTTGAATAACATCAGGTTGATGTATGAATTGCGGTCGGCGATTCCACCAAGTGGGTCGAGGACGAAAATGTCGATGTTAAGATCTTTCGTAAAAGGTAACAGCGCGGACTCTGAAAGTTGCGGTTCTCGATACACGCGCGTTATTGAGTTGGACTTGATTACATTCTGAAGCTCGGCGAGTTGCCGTGGCGTAGGCTCGCGACCAGGTGCAGGCTCGAATGTGCCAACGATGTTGAGTCCCATGGAATCCGCAAAGTAGTCCCAACTATCGTGAAAGACTACAATGTCTTTGGGCGCAGTGTCGACGAGCTTGAGCATGAACTCGCTCACAGCTTCAAGTTCAAGTATATACGCGTCTGCTCTGTCGCGATATCGGTCAGCGTTAGCAGGATCGAGCGCGATTAGTTCACGAGCGATCGATCGTGTCATCACAACGGCGTTGTCGATCGATAACCAGTAGTGCGGATCACACTCCACGTTGCAGTTGATGTCTACGTCTTTACTCAATTCTACAACATCCGCGCCCGAAATGCTCGCAGCACCACTAGCCCAGTCGTCGAGTCCAAGCCCGATCGAAAATACGAGTTCGACGTTTGCAAGTTCAACAGCCTTGTTTGGCGAAAGCTCAAACGTATGAGGCGAAGCACCAGGATCGAGTATCAGTTCAACATCAGCATCAACACCAGCGACCTCTCGCACCATATCCGCGAGAGGGAATACTGTGGCCCCCACACTCAACCGCTCCGAAGAATCATCCATGATTTTCGTAGACACGACCCCCAACAGAATAAAGACAAGTATTACAAGTGCAATACCGCATACAAGCGCGACAAGGTTGTTACGGGAAAGCGTCATTATAAGTGTATTCTAGCGGTTTTACTGGTTACTTGCAATGCGAGATCCCGCCTGGACTACCCCCTCTTACTCCCCCTACGGCAGGGGGAGGGGCTTGAGTCAGTGCTCACACGTCGCCGTCGGCTAGCAAACCCACATACGAGAAACCCCCAGCGCGCAATACTCCTGAGTACGACACAGGAATAGAGATGTCTCGAGGCCCCACGTTGAGCGAGTGAGGACGCTTAGCCAAAATCAAAAAACCCCCGACGCTTCTGCGTCAGAGGTTTTTTTGAATTTTGGTTTAGCATCCGCAACGACCATTCAAGAGACATCTCTATTCCTGCGTCGCACGGAAGCGTATTGCGCGCTGGGGGTTTCGAGCTACACTTTCATGACGACTGGAAGTATCATCGGTCGACGATTCGTCTTCTTGAACACATAGTCTCCAACGCTATTTCTAATGTTGCTTCGTATGTAATCATCGTCAGCAGCGCTTGAGTCGTCCTTATCTTGAACTGCACTCAGTACTGCGTCCTTCACGCCCACTATCAGCTCACGGTTTTCACGCATATGCACGAACCCACGAGATATGATGTCTGGCGTTCCAACGAGCTTACCTGTCTTACCATCGATCTGTGTAACAATAACGATCATTCCCTCGGCTGCAAGTTCGTTTCGATCTCGCAACACGACTTCAGAAACGTCACCAACTCCGAGTCCGTCAACGAACACATAATGTGTAGGAACCTTCTCGCGCTTCAACACACCCTTATTACCCTTAAACTCCATGATCTGACCATTGTCGCAAACAAACACTTTGTCCTTGGCCCAACCGAGCGAATACGCAATGTCCGCGTTGTCTTTCAACATGAAGTGGCTTCCTTCGATCGGAACGTAGTATTCAGGTTTGAAGAGCGAGATCATCAACTTGATGTCTTCTTGTCGCCCGTGCCCACCTGCGTGAACGTCCATCATCTTGTAGTTAATCACCTTTGCTCCACGTCGATACAGTGTATCGTAGACACGCTGAACAGATGACTCGTTTCCAGGAATAATAGACGAGCTGAAGACAACAGTGTCTCCTTCGTGAATGCTGACGAAGCGATGCTCGTTGTTTGCAATACGCATCAACGCCGCATTCTTCTCACCCTGAGCTCCAGTACAAAGTACGATAACTTTGTCGTCTGGATAGTTGTCCATCTGATTGGACTTGATCAACGTGCTCGCTTTACATTTGATAAAGCCAACTTCTTTCGCAATCTCAACGTTAGTTTTCATTGAGTATCCCTCAACTGCTACAACCTTTCCGTGTTTTTCTGCAAGCTCGATAATCTGCTTAACACGAGAAAGTAGGGAAGCGAACGTTCCGATAATCAATCGTCCCGGAGCCTTCTCAATGATACGTTCAATTTCTTCTCCAACAACCTTCTCTGAGATTGTGTGTCCAGGAACTGACGCGTTAGTTGAGTCTCCCATTAAAACATCAACACCCTCGGCTCCTTGAATCGCCATAGACTGAAAGTCTGCTGACTCTTCGCCAACTGGGTGGAAGTCAAACTTCCAGTCTCCAGTGTGAATAAGCGTTGTTGTTGGTGTCTTTACCATAATTCCAACAGCATCAGGAATGTTGTGGTTGATGTGGAAGAATGACACTTCGAACTTTCCGAGTTTTATTTTGCTGTCGATCTTTAGATCTTTGATGTTCAACTTTGGTGTTCTAAAGTCTGTCTGTCGTTTTCGGATAATCGCGTTCGTGATTGGTAGTCCGTAAATAGTCGGATTACCGATTCGAGGAAGAACGTGAGGAATCGCACCAATGTGGTCGTAGTGACCGTGGGTGATGATAACTCCGCGTATCTTCTTCTCTTTTCCACGAACGTAGGACATGTTTGGAATGATGTAGTCAACTCCGGGCATGTCTTCCTCTGGGAACTCGAGCCCCATGTCGATCATGATAATGTCGTCGCCGTACTCCAAAAGGGTACAGTTACGACCAACCTCTTCACATCCTCCAAGTACGATTACTCGAAGGACACCTTCTGCGGGTGGTTTGATTTCTTTAGGGTGAACCATTTTGGCCTCAACTGGTTGAGACTTGTGTGGTGTCGCCGTCTTCCCGTGTTGAGGGCGTCGGTGGTGGCTCTTTTGTCCACCTTGTTTAGCTGTGTGTGCTCTAGGCGCACCTGCTTTTGGCTGGGGCTTTCGAGCTGGGCGGTGTTGTGCCGGCTTTACCGGTGGCCGCGTCCCAGTCGAGCTGGGCTTTCGCTTGTCTGTCATAATAATTGTTTTAAAACGAGAAATGTGAGATGTGAGATAAGATATGAGAAGACTAGATATTCATAAGAATTCCCATCTCCCATCTCTAATCTCTCATATCCCATCCTCATCTCTATTAATTTGTTTAACCATTCTTCGATAAGCCTTCCGCAAAAGACTTAGCAAAGAGTAGCGAGGTTTACTGTTGGAAACCCCTCTTACTCTTAATGTACCACATGTTCACCTGACCGAACCTGTCGGACGGCGAGACTATCGAGTCTAGGTCGATGCCATGGATTTTACTTGCTGTAATGTAAGTGTACGTTGGTCGATACAGGAACACCGCGGGCGCAACCTCGTTTACAATGACTGCGAACTCTTCGTAGAGGTCTTTTCGCGTCTCGATGTTCGAAGTTGTCCGAGCTTCTTCAATCGCCTCGTCAGCCTTGCGGTTTCCAAACTGTGACAAGTTCAAACCAGGGTGCTCAATCTGCGAGCTATGCCAGAACGGGTATAGATCCGGATCACCTCCCATCAAGATACCAGATAGCAATATGTCGTAGTTACGAGTTTCAAGAACATCGGCTCTAAAACTTACCTGCTCGACAGCATCAACGCGTGTGTCTATGCCAACCTCTTTCCATTGCTCAACTATACCGTTAGCGACAGCTATGTTTTCGGGGAGATTAACTGCCTTGATTGTCATCTCCAAGTTCTCTCCGCTCGAGTTTGTTCTAAACTCATTTCCATCTTCCCAGGTCCATCCAAGTTCATGAAGCTCGTTGCTAGCCTCATCCTTATTGTATGGATTCGGATCAAGATACGTTGCTGTGTCGCGCGTGTAACCCAAGGCAACTGGAGTATGAGTGACCGCGGCGTCTCCATTTAAGACACTATCAATTAACCTCACTTTGTCCGTAGCCTTTGAAAGCGCCTTTCGCATATCTTCGTCTTTCACAAGACCGTTCTTGATGTTGAAGAACAGCGCTGTAATTTGTGGCAGGCTCGGCGATACAATCTGCGTGCTCGAGCTTGTAACATCTTTTATAAGTTCCTTAGGAGCAAACGCAATACCCTCAATCTTCTTGTTCTTTAAGGCATCGATGGCAGCTTCAACAGTTACGTAGAATTTGAAAGTTATATTTTCGATGAACGCTGGGCCTCCGTAATACTTTGGATATCGCTTCAATGTGTACGACTGGATTACACCACGTTTATCCTTCTCCAGCTCGTCGAACTGGTAGGGACCACTGCCGATAGGAATCAAGTTCCGCTCAGCGAGGCGTGTTGTCTGTGGGTCCAGGTCTGCCCAATAGTCAGCGGGCAAAATACCGACTGTCAGTGTAGATAGGAATGGCGCAAACGATTCGTCCAATGTGAACGAGATTGTGCGCTCATCAACCTGCTCGATGGCAATGCCTCTATATGTTGCAGCAAGAGGACTTCTATATTCCGCACTTTGCAATGCGTTGAATGTGAATATGACGTCTCTTGGCGTAACAGGTGTTCCGTCATGCCATGTTGCGTCTGACCTTAGTGAGAAAGTGTATACCTTTTCATCGTCGCTTATGGTGTAAGACTCCGCGAGGTCGGGGATGAGCCCCGCCATAGGGTCCCATTTCATGAGTCCTGAATAAACGAGTCGTGCGATGTCTTGGTCGACGTCGTTAGTGCTTGAGTATAACGGGTTTACAAACTGTGGCGACCCGATCAACCCTTCTGTGTAAGATCCTCCCTTTGATGGCACTATCGATAGTTGAGTTGTGTATGCCCAGGCTCCAAGCGCTACAATCGAGAGCATTCCAATTACAGACGCAACTGCAAAGGCTCGTTTTTCTAGCTTGCCTAACAGTCTCGGTAAATGCGCCCATTGTGAAGGTGAGGGGAATCGCTTTGTTGTTTTTTGTGATCTTAAAAACTTCTTCTTGCTTTCGGCACCAGAAGAAACCGGACCAGACGCTTTTGAAACACGTCTTTTTAACTTGGAAAATATTTTATTGGTTTTGTCGTCGGACACAGAAATACCACGAAGGATCTCTATTTAAGATCGAACGCGACAGTAGATTAGAAGACGATGACTCTCGCTAGTGAAAGTCCAAAGAAAAGTATTGCTAACACGATAGTAATGTTATAGAGGACCTTTTCAGCACCTCGCATTGTTGTAAAGACTGCTGAGTCTCCACCGAATCCAGCTCCAAGCCCTGCTCCTCGTTGCTGTAATAGTACAGCTAACATGAGTAGTACTGCAAGGATGATCAAAATTACGTTAATTGTCATTTCCATAGAGTTGTTTAGTCCTGAGATATTACTAGTATCTAGCTATATTGTCAACACTTGATACTGGATTTAACTGTTTTGTCGGAAATCGGTCGAGGTGGCCGATTTCCGACAAATCCAGCATTATTCAGCTAGTCACTAGGTTTAGTCTTGGAGTTCGTTGACTATGTCGAATCTATTGAGAAGTGTATCAAAGATATTTTGAGGAATCGAGCCCTCTATTCGTACACCGTTAAAGAAGAACGTTGGCGTCCCGCGAACGCCAGCCGCTACTCCTGCAGCGCGGTCGTCTTCTACCTCGTCTCTGAATCTTCCAGAATCAAGACACTCGTCGAACACCCCGCCGTTCAAACCGATCTCGCGCGCGTACTGTTTAAGCTTATCTGGAGAGAGGTCGAATTGGTTTTGAAACATTTTGTCGTGGAAGTCGAAGAACCGATCCTGCTCCTGTGCACACTCGCCAGCCTCCGCGGCCCATCCGGCGTTTTCATGAAGCTCGAGGATAGGGAAGTCGCGATAAACGTAGCGGACAACACTTGTATGCTCTGCAATCTTGCGCACAACGTAACTCGCCTCACGTGAGAACGGACAACCAAAGTCGGCGAACTCTACAATGGTAAGGAGCGCGTGGTCAGAGTCGGCGCCAAGGTTAGGGTCGTCGTCTGTCGCAAGCTCGGTAGCACCAAACTCGCCTTCGGGTACATCGCCTTGTAGCGATGAGTCGAGCGTGAGCGTTGATGCGAACGTTGTTGGCGGTGCAAAATCACCCTGAGAGATTTTTACATAAAAGAAAACCGTCCGCCACACAAATGCAAGCGCAATGATAGTCAAAACACCCACAGCGATCATTAATCCAGTGTGTTTCTTCTTAGGCACCGCAACAGGCTCAACGCTGTCGACGGCTATTGGAATCTCGTTGCCGGGTTCAAGTCTCATATGTAAAGATAGTATACCATTGACGCAGATCGTTTTCGAGTATAGTGTTGGGGTGAAGGGAGGCATGATGGCCTCGATCGTAATAATTGGTTGTGAGTTCCTTGCCGTTGGACTGTACGTTGCTTGGTGGTATTTCGTATGCGTGAATAGCGACATGGGTGCCTCGCCGCTTCCTGACCACGAACAGCTTCTTCTTTGATGACCGAGTATCTGCTCGGTTTTTTTGTTTAAGGGCTAATATTTGACAAACGCGCCAACTCGTGATTACGCTCTCCACCTCGGACACTTGCCATAGATCAAACAACATGGTATTCTCGACGACGCTATAAAACACAGTGAATTGGAGATAAAACTCATTGCTATGTCAGACTACATCAGCGTCCGAGGAGCGCGTGTTCACAATTTAAAAAACATAGACGTGGATATTCCAAAGAATAAATTCACGGTAGTCACGGGACTTTCTGGGTCCGGTAAGTCTTCTCTCGCATTTGATACTATCTATGCGGAGGGGCAACGCCGGTACATGGAGAGTCTTTCTTCGTACGCGCGTCAGTTTTTGGAGCTTCAGGATAAGCCTGATGTAGATGCGATTACGGGTTTGTCACCCACGATCGCTATTGACCAGAAAACTGCGTCTACGAACCCTCGATCAACAGTTGGAACTGTCACAGAGATTTATGACTCTATGCGTGTTTTGTTTGCGCGAGCTGGCCAGGCGCATTGTCCTGAGTGTCACATCCCAGTTACGGAGCAAACCGTTGAGCAGATCTCGGATGCGATCCTTGTGACTATTAAGAGCACGGACGTCTTTGTGTTGGCGCCTATGGTGCATGGGCAAAAGGGTGAGCATAAACAGGTTTTGATGGCCGCCGATCAGTCTGGTTACCACTCCGCTCGATACGACGGTCTATTGATGGACATGGAAGAGTTGATTGCAATGCGAAAGGATAAGAAGAAGTTGCATGATATCGACATTGTAATTGCGCGATTCTCGGAGGGGCAGGAGGTTGCTCGTGAATCCATGCTCGAGATAATGAAGACCGCGCTTGATCTTGGGAACGGAATGATAACGGTAATGCGCGATGATACAGGTGAAGACAAATTGTATTCACAGGCGTTGGTGTGTCCTGAATGTAACCGATCTTTGCCGAGCTTACAGCCAAACATGTTCTCGTTCAATTCGCCACATGGCGCGTGTCCTGAGTGCACTGGTCTTGGAGTGAAACTCGTGCTTGAGGCTGACCTGGTTATCCCAAACAAGCGCTTAACACTCGCAGAGGGCGCGGTTAAGCCTTGGAGTCGGATTGCTGGAAACTCGACAGCATATTTGAAGATGCTCGAGATTGTGGGAAAGAAACATAAGTTTGATGTTCACACACCGCTGAACAAATTTAGTGCATCTAAGTTACGATTGATTTTGAACGGAACGGATAAAGAGGAGTATGTGGTGTCTGGAAAGAAAGCTATTTTCCCTGGAATCTTGGGAATGTTGGATGCAAAATATCGCGATACTGATTCTGATTACGTCCGCAAAGAGCTTGAGACTTACATGCGATCAATGACATGTCCCGAATGTGACGGGCGTAGACTTAGACAAGAAAGCCTTGCGGTTACTGTTGCGGGGAAGCATGTAGACGAGCTTGTGCGCGTGCCGTTGGATGAGTTGAAAATATTTTTTGATGGCGTTACAACCGATGATAAAGCGTCGGATCTTACAGAGATCGAGACCAAGGTTATCGATAACGTTCGACGCGAGGTAACTCGCCGGCTTGAGAACTTGATTAACGTTGGATTGTCTTACCTTACACTTGATCGCTCGGCGGTTACGTTATCTGGTGGAGAATCGCAACGTGTAAGACTCGCAACACAGCTTGGAACTGGACTTTCAGGCGTGATTTACATACTCGATGAGCCATCGATAGGACTCCACCAACGTGACAATGACAAGTTGATTGATACAATGAAGACGTTGCGTGATGGCGAGAATACCGTGATTGTTGTTGAGCATGATGAAGCTATGATGCGTGCAGCCGACCATATTATAGACGTTGGTCCTGGCGCTGGAGTTTACGGTGGCGAGATTATTGCGCAGGGAACCGCTGAGGATCTTGCGCGTTGCGAGGAATCTTTGACCGGTCAGTACATGACGGGAAAGAAAACGATTCCCATTCCTGTAAAGCGACGAAAGCCAAAGAAAGAGAGGATTAAGATTATTGGCGCAGATGCTTTTAACTTGAAGAACGTTGATGTTGATATTCCACTTGGTGTAATGGTTTGTGTGACTGGAGTTTCAGGATCTGGGAAGTCTACACTTGTGCTCGACATTCTGGGCAAAGCGTTATCGAAGCATTTCTATCGCGCAAAAGATTACCCGGCTTCACATAAAGATATCAAGGGGATCGAGAATATCGACAAGGTCGTGACCGTTGATCAGTCTCCGATTGGTCGAACACCACGATCAAACCCCGCAACGTACACTGGAGTGTTTACAACGATTCGCGAGCTATACGCCGGTACGCCAGAGGCTCAGATGCGCGGGTTCGATGCTGGTAAGTTCTCGTTTAACGTGAAGGGTGGAGGGCGATGTGAACCTTGTGGAGGTGATGGTATGCAGAGAATCGAGATGCAATTCATGCCTGACGTTTATGTTGACTGTGCCGAGTGTCGTGGAAAGCGTTATAACTCAGAGGCGTTGGAGATTAACTATAAGCAGATGAACATCGCCGACGTGTTGGCGATGACCGTGGAAGAGGCGCGACGTTTTTTCTCTGGAACTCCTGCGATTTATGACAAGTTGAACGTGTTGCATGAAGTTGGACTTGGCTATATCAAGCTCGGACAATCAGCAACCACGTTGTCTGGTGGTGAGGCGCAACGAGTCAAGCTCGCGACCGAGCTGTCTCGACGAGCGACTGGGAAGACTCTCTACATCTTGGATGAGCCTACGACCGGACTTCACTTCGATGACATTAAACGATTACTCGATGTGCTCGAGAGACTTGTGAAGAAAGGGAACACTGTGTTGATGGTTGAGCATGATCTTGACGTTGTGCGGTCGTCTGACTGGGTGATTGACATGGGGCCTGACGGTGGATCGCGTGGGGGAATGGTTGTTGCAGAAGGAACCCCTGAGGATATTGCAAAATCGAAGGAGAGTATAACTGGGATATATTTGAAGGAGGCGCAGAAAACAGCGGCTGCTAGGAAGGCTGCTATTAACAAGCTTGAGCCAAAAGCCAAGGTAAAAATCCGCGCGTAAACTGGATCTTTCTTGAATTTGCCTTGTAGGGGAGGGTCGCGACCCTCCCCTGCAAGAAAACGAGCTCGACCAACCCCCTCTTACTCCCCCTACAAGGGGAGGCGCTGGGCAAAGTCGAGCTCGTTTTAGTTTCTCTTGCAAGTGTACGGATTAACATGCGAGATTAGAGTCGTGGCAGCATGATCGCCATTCACTATCATGTACCGCGGTCCCTCGACTGTCTCGTCGCGAGTAACAGTGAAGCTAGAGCTCCCGAGCTGTATCTCGCCATCGTGCACCTCGTGTCCGAGTGCTTGAGCATTGCCGATCATGTGGTGAAGCAGGTGTCGCATGTCGTGATGCGAGCCGTGTTCTGTTTTATACCAGTCCTTCAACGCGTGCGCCTTCCTGTGTACTGCGCCGAGCTTATGCTCGTGCCCGGACGACGGGAGCATTGTGAGCCGTCGGAGTGAGCTTGCTATGTTATTTGCTGGCGCGTCGTGGTCGAGCAATTGTATTGCCGAGCGGTGGAACGAATCTTGTTGGTCGCGTCCAAGGAACGCTTTTGTGATTGCGATGTATGCGTGTGCAAGTTCGTGAAGCGAGTCTGTGGCCGTGTTAGAGCTCTCCCGAATCGACAACCTCTCGCTCGGCAGGTTCTCCCGCGCTACGGTATCGAGCCCGTCTACGAGTAACAGGAGAGCCGGAAGCGAGCTCGTATTTTTGCTGTGCGCATGAATGATAGCTTGAGTTTCCACAAATAGATTATCGCCAAAAACATCGCCAGAAATTTTGCCGACTTGGTTTGCGCGCGATAGTAGCTCGGAAATATTGATCTGGTTGTTTGTCATGAATACAGTATATCAAAAACGAGCTCGTTTGAGCTCGTTTTCTTGTATTCGCCTGTAGGGACAGGTCGCGACCTGTCCCTACAGGCTCGGACGCGCGCACCTACGTGAATTACGATTGGATCTCTCGCAACTTTCGCTTGAATCCTCGTCGTAGGAACCATAGCTTTGATCGTCGTACCTGCTGTACTTTCACAATCTCTACTTTTGAAACGTGAGGTGATGACAACGGGTAAATTTTCTCGACTCCAAATCCGTTTGAGACTTTTCGCACGGTCATTGTTCGTGAAATTTCTGATCCGCCAAATCCTAGGATGATTCCCTCAAAGATCTGTGTTCGCTCACGCTCCTCTCCTTTTGCGTTAACGTCCTTGATAATCTCGTGAACTTTCACAACCATTCCTGGCTTCAAGTCACGGTGTGGAAGTCCTTTGACTTCACTTTCTACAGCCTCTTCAACTACTTCCTCAGTAGCTTCGGGAGTCGTCTCTGTTGGAGTTTCCTCTGCAGGAGCCTCGACAGTTTCCTTTGCCTCGGGAGCTGTCTCTGGAGCTACTACTTCAACTACCTCTTCTTCAGTTGTCTTATTTTCTTCACTCATATATATAGCATTTATTGGCCGTACTCTACTTAATTTCCCCCATTTTGTCAATAATTCGGGTCACGACCTCCTCGGGAGTAATGTTTGTGGTGTCGATAACGAGGTCGAATTTCTCTTTATCGTCCCAATTTACACCATGATAAGCCATGTATCGCTTATTTTCCGAGATAACTCGCGTGGTCGCCTTCTCCATTACTTCGTCAATAGACTCGTATGGCTCTTCGTTTGGTCGATCACCTTGTTTGGCATGATTATAGATACGGGTAGCACCTTCCATGGGGTCTACATCGAGAAAAACTTTCAGTGAATGTGGCATAAAATACCATGACAATCGTCCGTCAACAATGAAGTTGTCTTCGTTGAGCCCGAGCTGTCGTTGGTTCTCATCAAGCTCACGATCAAACTTATCGTCAGTTTCCTCATGAGCCTGCCACTCGAGCAGGGTCATGCCGTGCTTTTTTGCCAGTTCGCGTTGCAGATCTCCCATTGAATACCTTTTGTATCCAAGCTTTTCAGCTAGCAGTTTGCCCACGGTTGATTTTCCCGATCCCGGATATCCGGCGATAGTGATTATCATACTTTGTGAAGTTTAGAAGTGAGGTCTGTTAATTGCTCAGGAACCGGAGCCGTGAAAATGCGTGCCTCTTCTTCACCGGGGAGCGCGAGCTCGAGGTGGTAGGCGTGCAACCACAGTCGTGGAAACGGGATAGTCTTCTGATTTTTAATCTTGTACACCTTGTCGCCAACAACTGGATTTCCAAGTGCGTGGAAATGTGCGCGAATTTGATGCGTGCGTCCCGTGTGAATATCTACGTCTGCTTCCGTTGCGTTTGCGTAGCGTTGCAAGACTTTATATTCAGTATTTGCGTCTCGTCCGGCTTGCGATTCTGGTCGTGCAACCATTCGCCCGAGTGCTTTGTTTCGAGCAATGCGAAGTGTAATCACGCCTTCGTCTTTATCAAGCTCTCCATCTAAGAGCGCACGATACTTTTTACGAACGTATCTTTTCTGAAACTTATTTTTCAAATCCTCAAACGCCATTTGATTTCGAGCGATGATCATAACGCCAGAAGTCATACGGTCGAGCCGATGCACAATCCCAGCACGTTCCTCCGGCTTGTCGCCAACAGTGGCGATCTCGGGATCGAGCCTCACAACGGCATTCATGATTGTGTCTTCACGAGAAGACGCAGTGGGGTGAACAAGCGCGCCCGCAGGTTTATTAATCACAATCACGTCGTCGTTCTGAAACATAATATCAAGCTCAATCAAATCAACGATCTCTTCCACATTTTCTACTTTATACTTTCCAATTTCTACTTCCTTCTCTTTCTTCTCCCTGATAACCTCAAACGACTCCGGTACCACAATCTTGTCTCCCTCAACCAAAAACTTATGAGGAGTAGTCGTCAACTCACCATTAAGCTCAACCCCGTGAGCATTAATGAAATTCTTTATCTTCGATCGCGAAACATCGACCTGCAACGCCAAAAACACGTCCAAACGTTTCTTGGCGTCAAAAGAGTCTACGATTAGTGTATTCTTCTTATTCATGAGGCAAAGGTATCACATAAAGGGGCGATTGTCACTATGTGGTATAGGTTCTGGCAAGAAACACAAAACCGCAGCTAATACTGCGGGGGTTTTTGCTGTATACGAGTCCGATGCTGGTCTAGGGGCTGCTTTTACTAGTGTGAGATCGGGCTCTGCTTCGCAGGGCCCTTGTAGACCCTTCTTCGCACAAGGCTTCGAAGGGCATTCTTCGTCCACTACGGCTACTCACTGAGAACCAGGGCTTGCCATTCGTAGCTTTATGCGAAGAATGGTGGACCCGGATGGATTTGAACCATCGACCGCCGAGATATAAGCTCGGTGCTCTAACCAACTGAGCTACGGGTCCTTGCGATCGTGACTATAGCGCATTAATTATCATTGTTCAATAGCGTTTTCCGGATTTCCCAAAAACGACCGGTCGGCCGTTTTTGGGAAATCGGCTAAGGTTAGGTAAGTATTGGTAGCAGGGGGTTGACGGATCTCAAGAATCGTGATATAAACCCACTCGAAATGCAGACCCATAGACGTCGTCAATCGCAAGATTGGACGTCGTATAAAGAAAGGAGGTCTGTGCAGTGCGCGAGTTTCTGAAACATCGCAGCTGATCTTTGCAGACTCCGAGTGAGCCTCACGAGATCGGTGTCAACGCCTCCCAGAGAGGCGTTGACCATCAGACACCCCGCAATGCGGCGGGGTGACGAGGGCTGAGCCATTGCTCAGTTAACATGGCCGATCGCTGGGATCCTCAACCCCCTCGATCAAACGGCTAAAGGGCATCCCTAAGTAAGCCCCTTATGAAAGCGGATCGTCTTTGAAGAAGACGGTCATCGCCATGGTGAGGAACTTCTCGAACGCCGGCCAGTCTACTGGACCGGCGTTTGAAATTTCACTTAAATATTGTTATCATCTTTCCATGCTAGCTCAACTGGGAACGTTATCGATTATACTCACCATCCTGTGGTCCGTGGTCTACTGGATATTCGGTGGGGTTGTTTTTTCTGTAATCAGTTTCCTTCGTCCAGGCAAAATGAAACGAGTTAGATTCAGTTGCCTTTACTCGATAGTCTCCGTACTCGCAGGATACGCAGCAGCTCGGCTCGGTGTGTTTTGGGCAACGAGTGCAACGGGCACTGTTCCCGAAGCTGATACGCTTGGGGAGGCGGCGGTGGTAATCGGAGGACTCGGCTTTGTTGGGATTCTGCTCGGGCTCATAGCCGGATTCATCATCACGTTCATCGCTGGTTGGATTATAATGTTAATCTCACGAAGCAAAGAAGAAACGTGGTACGACAAAGGTATCTAGACAGACCCGTATACTAGCAGGCTCGCGGAGACGCGAGTTTTTGCATTGGCGACCATGTGCTCACTACCGGACTCTCACATTTACCCAACTTTAGCAGATTTCCCAAAAACGGCCGACCGGTCGTTTTTGGGAAATCTGGAAAACATGGTTGATTGATCGCGATAAACGCGCTATAGTCACGATCGCAATAGCTCGATAACGAGCTATGTAAATACACGGGCATATAGCTCAGTTGGTTAGAGCGCTACATTGACATTGTAGAGGTCTCCGGTTCGAATCCGGGTATGCCCACCATTCTTCGCACGAGGCTACGAATGGCAAGCCCTGGTTCTCAGTGAGTAGCCGTAGTGTACGAAGAATGCCCTTCGAAGCCTTGTGCGAAGAAGGGTCTACAAGGGCCCTGCGAAGCAGAGCCCGATCTCACACTAGTAACAGCAGGCCCAGACCAGCCGAACTAGTGGTGCGAAGAATGGTAATAGCCGTGGAGAAATCCGCGGCTTTTGCTTTGATCGGATTCTTTTGTCCACAGGTGCCTGACCCCTGGGGTCAGGCACCTGTGGACATCGGCTACTCGTTTGAACCGCACGGTTACTAGGTTGACATGTATTCGATTCCGTTATACTCTTTGAAATCGATTAATTTTCGAAACACAAAATGTCTCTCCCACTTCACAAACAGTCTTTTGAATTGATCAAGCGCTCAAAGCGTCCTGTCATTGTGTTACCTCATGGGTGTGGCGCCGATGGGTATGCGACTGCTGTTGCTTTGGCAGGGGTGATGAAGAAGATGAAGACCGATGTTGATATTGTAGCCGCGGATGGACCTTTGCCTACTACTTTGGAGTTTTTGAAATTTAAACAGCGCGTGCGACCGAACTTTGGGCAGTTGCAGAAGTTCGTGATCACGCTCGATGTGAACAAGACGAGTGTAGAGGAGTTGTCTTACGATGTTGAGAATGGGGAGTTGCAAATTTACATCACACCGCGATCAGGTTTTTGGTCCAAGAAAGACATTGGTCACAAGACGGGCGCATTCAAGTACGACCTTATCATCGCTATCGGCACACCAAATCCGGAGAACTTGGGTGAACTTTTCACAAAAAATAATTCGTTCTACTTCAACACCCCCGTCATCAACATCGACCACACTCCAGACAACGAGCACTATGGCCAGGTGAACATTGTGGACCTGACAGCGACAAGTAATGGTGAGGTTGTTTATCAGCTCGTAGAGAAATGGGGGCACGAGCTCATTGACGATGAGATTGCGACCCAGCTTTTAACAGGCATGATCGCGAAGACGCAGAGTTTCAAGACCCCGAACGTGACACCGAAGACTTTGCAACAGGCGAGTTACCTAATCAAGAAGGGTGGGCGTCGCGAAGAAATCATCGACAACCTCTTCCGAACGCGATCAGTGGAGACATTGCGTTTGTGGGGGCGAACTTTGGCGCGACTCAAGACCGAGCAGTCTGCCAAGATGGTGTGGAGCGTGTTGTCCAAGCAAGACTTTATTCAGGCCGGCGCAAACGAGGATGAACTTCCAGACGTAATCGAAGAGCTCATCAAGAATACGCCAAACGCCGCAGTGGTTGTTCTACTATATGAGGATCGCGACAAGAACGTCTGCGGAATAGTGTCATCTGGACGAGGACTGGACAGCCTGGAACTCGCATTACCATTCAAGCCCCAAGGCACACGCGACGTAGCACGGATATTCTTCAAAGACACCTCAATACTCGACGCCGAGAAAACCGTAATTCCAAAACTGATCGAGCGCGTAAAGGTCCGGCAATCTAAACCGTAGAGACGACGATTCATCGCGTCTCAATACAAGTGATATACTGAAAACATATGAAATTCACAAAAGCCATAGACAAATTCATAGCCATCGCATCATCTAAACAAGCCCGACTCTGGGTTTGGCCTTTGGCGGTGCTCTCGCTCGTTGCAGCGTGGGAGCCTGTTGCTATGTGGGTTTGGGATAATTATCAAAATTCAGCTTGGCCGTTTGTATTAATGGTCGCTGTCATTGTAGTTGCTATTGTATACGTAGCATCACTTTACGCAATCGAGGGATTGGGATTGAAGTGGTTGCAGAAAAAGTGGTTTACGTATGGATATTTTGGATCGTTATTCACGGTGTTTTTACTATTTCTAGGCAGTTCCATTGATCCGCTAAGGATGGTCCTTGGAGCTTTATCATTAATAGTTGTTCCATTTCTATTTATTGCAGAAGGAGTATCAAGTCTGTTGCCTTTGCAAAGAATTTTGGGGTGGCATGGTAACGACGCTCAGTTCTTCTTCGTGTTTGGAACGTGCGTTGTCTCGTTCCCTATGGCGTATGGCGTCTTGGTCAGCTTGATTGCATCCATCGTGAATCGAATGAAGCGCAGAAAAGCTTGATTAGTTCGCTCAAAAACGGTACGATTTTCCTACTATGAGCGATAAAATTGAACTTCCAAAAGCGTACGAGCCGGCCGATCATGAGCCGGAGATTTCTAAGAAAGAGCGTGAGAGTGGTTTTTACACTCCAGAGAACCTTCCGGGTGACCGAAAGGAAATGTTTTCTATGGTCCTCCCCCCGCCAAATGCGACGGGTACTTTGCATATGGGACACGCGGTGATGTTGGCGATTCAGGACATCATGGTTAGGTTTCAGAGGATGCGCGGAAAGAAAACTTTGTGGTTGCCGGGGACTGATCATGCGGCGATTGCAACTCAGGTGAAGGTTGAGAAGATATTGATGAAAGAGGAGGGGAAGAGTCGTCACGATCTTGGTCGTGAGGAGTTTTTGAAGCGCGTGGATAAGTTTGTGGAAGGATCGCGTGCGACTATTAATCATCAGGTTCGCGAAATGGGAAGCTCGATAGACTGGACGCGCGAGGCGTTCACGCTGGATGAGCCTCGGAACTTGGCAGTGAGGACGATGTTTAAGAAGATGTATGACGATGGGTTGATTTACCGTGGTCATCGAGTTATCAACTGGGATCCTGTAGGGCAGACTGTGATCTCGAATGATGAGCTCGTGACTGTTGAGCGGACTGCGAAGATGTACACGTTCAAATACAGCAAAGATTTTCCAATTACTATTGCGACAACTCGACCCGAGACAAAGGTTGGAGACACTGCGGTTGCCGTGCACCCTGATGACGATCGATATAAAGATTTAATTGGCAATGAGTACGACGTTGATTTTGCGGGAGCGAAACTGAAGATCAAGATCGTGGCGGACAATGAGGTTGAGCGCGAGTTCGGCTCGGGTGCTTTGGGTGTTACGCCGGCGCACAGTGTAACCGACGAAGACATTGCAAAGCGTCACAATCTTGAGATGGTGCAGGTGATCGACGAAGACGCGCGCATGACTGAGAAGGCTGGCGATCTTGTTCGGGGCATGACGACGCTTGAAGCTCGCGAGAAGATTGTTGATTGGCTTCGTGATAATGATTTACTTGAGAGCGAGGAAGACGTTGCGCAAAATGTTACGACGGCCGAGCGTACCGGAGCGGTTATTGAGCCTCTGCCAAAGTTGCAGTGGTTCGTTGATGTTGAAAAAGAATACACTTTCAAGCAGTCTAAGCGTGCGCCGATCAAGGGACTTGAGGATGGCCAAAAGCTTTCGATTAAATCGTCGCTTCAACACGCGGTGCGCTCGGGAGAGGTTTCAATTATCCCGGAGCGTTTCGACAAACAATATTTTCACTGGGTTGATAATTACCGACCATGGTGTATCTCTAGGCAGCTTTGGTATGGGCACCGTATCCCTGTTTGGTACAAAGGTGACGAAGTGTATGTTGATGTAAAACCACCGGAGGGTGATGGATGGGTTCAGGAATCAGACGTGCTCGATACATGGTTCTCGGCTGGAATGTGGACGTTTTCAACCTTGGGTTGGCCGAACGAGGGCGCTGCGGATCTTCATAGTTATCATCCAACGACGATGCTCGAGACAGGATATGACATCCTGCCGATTTGGGTTGTGAGGATGATCTTTATGTCGGTTTATGCATTGGGAGAAGTTCCGTTTAAGTATGCGTATATGCACGGCCTCGTTCGTGATGACCAGGGACGCAAGATGAGCAAGTCGCTCGACAATATTATTGATCCGTTGGCCATGAAGGCACAGTTTGGCACGGACGCAACGCGACTTTCGTTGATGATGGGAAACACTCCCGGAAACGATACGAACTTGTCTGAGGATAAGATCGCAGGTTACCGAAACTTCACGAACAAGCTCTGGAACGTTGCGCGGTTTGTACTCATGAGCGTGGACGAGATCAAGCTCGTGGACGAACAACCGGAAGCTCGCACCGAGGCTGATGCTTGGATCTTGAATAAGCTGAATACTGTTATTGCGAATGTCACGGAGAAGCTCGATGAACCGAAGTTTGAGATTTCGGGAGCGGGGGAGGAGTTGCGAGGTTTCACTTGGGGTGATTTTGCTGACTGGTATTTGGAGGTTGCGAAGGTTCAGCTTGAGAACGATGAGCTTAAAGAATCGACCGAGGAAGTTTTGCTTTATACTTTGCAGTCGATCTTGAAAATGTGGCATCCGTTCATGCCGTTTGTGACTACCAAGTTGTGGGAGTCGATCAACCCGAGCACGATGTTGCTCGTTGAGGACTGGCCGGTGGTTACGAGTTCAGAGGGCGGTAAAGCGTTTGATCGAATGAAAGATATCGTGACTGCTATCCGCGCGACGCGAGCTGCCTATCGGGTTGAGCCCGCGAAGAAGATAGACGCGATCATCACGGGCTCGAGCTTGAACGAGCTCGATGACTTGAAGGACGTGATTATGCGGCTGGGACGGCTCGAGAATCTTGAGATCGTATCTGACGCGAAGAAGCCTGAAGGTTCTGTGTCCGAGATTGCTGGAGGCGTTACTATCTATATTCCGTTAGAGGGAATGGTGGACTTTGACGCGGAGCGAGTTCGGCTTACGAAGGAGCTTGAGGGAGTATCAAAATATGTGTTCACGGTTGGAAAGAAGCTTTCGAACAAAGGATTCACAGACAACGCGCCGGCTGATGCGGTAGAGAAGGAGCGCGCGAAGTTGAAGGAAGCAACGATTCGCGAAGCAGCCCTAAACGAACAGCTCGAAGCACTAGGTTAATTAGAAATTATGTTCAAAAAGAAATCAAATATTATTACAGACAAGGAACGCATCGACGAGGTGATGAACCGTGGAGTCGATACTATCTACCCAGACGCCAAGTGGCTGAGGCGCGAGCTGGAGAGCGGGCGACGATTGCGTATCTACCTTGGGTGGGATCCGACTACGACACAGATCCACATTGGGCATACTGCGCAGTTGTTCAAGATGCGCGAGTTACAGAGGCTCGGTCACGAGGTGATCTTGTTGATGGGGACGTTTACGGCGACGCTCGGTGATCCGACGGGGAAAGCCGATGCTCGTAAGCCGTTGACGCTTGAGGAAACCAAGATGAACGCGAAAGGTTTTGAAGAAAAGACGAAGGCTATCTTCGATTTCCCCGAGAATCCGATCACGATTAAGTACAACCATGAGTGGTTAGCGAAGATGAGTTTTGCGGACGTTACGAAGCTTGCGAGCAACTTCACTGTTCAGCAGATGCTTGAGCGGGACATGTTTGAGGAGCGCATGAAGGAAGGGCGACCGATTGGTCTTCACGAATTTATGTACCCGTTGATGCAAGGATACGATTCGTTTGCTATGGATGTTGATTTGGAGGTTGGTGGGACTGACCAGACTTTTAACATGTTGGCTGGACGAACTTTGATGAAGAAATTGAAAGGTAAAGAGAAGGGTGTGCTTACTCGACCGCTACTCGTGGACGCGTCTGGTCGCAAGATTGGGAAGTCTGAGGGGAATGCGATTGAGATTAACTTGGCGCCTGAGGATTTGTATGGAAAGATTATGACGTTGCCTGATGAGGTTATCTGGCAGACTTTTGAGATGTGTACGTACATGCCGATGGACGAGATCAAGAAGCTGAAAGGCGAGCTCGAGTCTGACCCTCGCGAGGCCAAGGGTCGGCTTGCTCACGAGATTGTTCGGATCTACAACGACATGGGATCTGCGGATAATGCGCAGGAACAGTTTGTGAACGTGTTTAAGAACAAGGAGGTGCCAGACGACATGGACGAGTTCAGAATGCAAGATGATGCTAGCTTGGTGGATGTACTCGTGGGCTCAAGACTCGTAGACTCGAAGAACGAGGCTCGCCGTGCTATTGAGCAGGGTGGAGTGCGGCTCGACGGAAAAAAGGTGACCGACATCAACGCCAAGGCCACCATCGGAGTATTGCAGAAAGGAAAACGACACTTTATAAAACTCGTTTAATATGGAAACATACGCCTATACAAAGGGTCGCGTGGATGTGCTTAAGGCATTGAAGGGCGGCATTGGCAAAACTTATTCGCCAACTTTTGAAGAGCTGGAGGTTCCGCCGAATGCTCAATTTGGAGACGTTGCGTTTCCATGTTTTACGTTGGCGAAGGGGTTGAAGAGGAACCCAAACGAGATTGCTACGGAGCTCGCCGCGAAGATTGGACCCAAGGGAATGGTCAAGAAGATTGAAGCGCGCGGACCATACGTTAACTTTTACTTTGACATGGGCTTGTACGCGCCGGAGGTTGTGAGCGAGGTTTTGTCTTTGGGTGAAGCGTATGGCCGATCAACCGTCGGCAACGGTCGCCGAGTGATGGTGGAATACGCAAACTTCAACACACATAAAGAGGTGCACATTGGTCATATCCGAAACATGGTTGTTGGGCACATGACGATTAACTTGTTGCGCGCGACTGGGCACAATGTTTTGGCAACGAGTTACATTAACGATCTTGGAAACAACGTTGCTCGATGTTTGTGGGCGATGAAAAAGTTTCATGAAGGGGAAGTTCCGGAGAAGGGTGACGAGATTAACTTCTTGGGACGCGTTTACACGGAGGCGACTGCGGCCGCTGAGGAGAACGATGAAGCTCGCGCGGAGATTTCGGAGATTCAACGCGCGCTTGAGTCTAAGAAGGGCGAGTGGAATAAGATTTGGAAGCAAACTCGACAGTGGTCTATAGACGCTATCTATCGAATTTTTAAAGAGATGGGAATTCCGATCGACGTTCAGTATTACGAGAGCGAGCTGATTGATGATACCGATCGCATAGTGACCAATCTGATTGATCGCAAGATTGCGGTTGAAAGTGAGGGCGCTATAATCGTAAATCTTGAGGATGAAGGATTCGGCGTGAACTTGCTTCGAAAAACTGACGGTACGTATTTGTACAACGCAAAAGACTTGGCGTTGGCAGAGAGGAAGAGTGGCGACCATGATCTTGATAGAAGTATCATCGTTGTGGACAAACGTCAGTCGCTCGCAATGAATCAGTTATTCGAAACCCTTAAACTCATGGGTGTCGATATCCCATACGAACATTTGTCGTACGGATTTATTACGTTGCCCGAGGGGGCGATGAGTTCGCGAAAGGGAAATATTATTCGCTATGAAGAGCTCGTTGAAATGTTGAACGATGCTGCGTACAAAGAAACGGCGGAGCGTCACGAGGATTGGACTGAGAAGAGATTGCGCGCAACGTCGAGCGGGATTGCGCATGGGTCGATGATTTACGCGATGGTAAAATCGGACTCAAGTAAGGATATTGTGTTTAGTATCGATGAAGCACTTTCTTTTGATGGAATGAGTGGCCCGTATTTGTTGTACAGCGCATCGAGGATTGAGAGTTTGTTTGAGAAGTCGGAAGTGAAGCCAAAGTTCAACGCGTCGATCATAAGCTCGCCAGAATCCAAGGAACTCGTAAACCTAATCGCGAAGTTCCCAGAAGTTGTGCAAGATAGCGCGTCCGAGTTGTCGCTCGCAGACGTCCCTCAGTACGCTTTTGACCTTGCGCAAAGCTTCTCTGCATACTATGCGGTAGAGCGAATTATAGAGGAGGACGATCCGGACGGAACCTCTGCGAGACTTGCGCTTGCAGGCGCTGTCTTGGTAACCTTGAAAAACGCATTGGCGATTATGAACATTCAGTCGTTGAAGGAAATGTAGGAAAAGGGGGAAATAACTCATAAGATATGGGAAATGAGATATGTGATATGGGAAGACTGACTTCTCATCTCTCATCTCCAATCTCTCATCTCACGATCTAATATATGGCAAAAGGAAATGGTGGTGGCGATACTATTATCGCAGAGGGGGTAAAGGTAGAGGGGGATTTTACGAGTAATGGTAATGTGACGATTGAGGGGAACGTTACGGGCAATGTTGCGGCGACCGGTGACATCTTTATCGGTGAGAACGCCGTGATTGACGCCGACGTGTCCGCTCGCAACGCAGTGATTTCTGGTCGCGTTAAGGGGAATGTGCGCATTGATGACAAGACTGAGCTTACGCCTTCATCCAACATTGAGGGTGACTTGGAGACTCACGTTTTGAGCGTGTCTCCGGGAGCGCAGGTGAACGGACGCATTGTGATGCCGGAGGGGAAGGCTAAGCCCGCAGTAAAGGGGGACGAAGAATAGATAAATGTATTGCTACGTTTACGACGATTTTGTTCAGGATAAAAAGTACGCACGCGAGCTTGATAACATAGAGAACCGCATTACAGACCTTGGGTTGCAGGGAAAGGTGATTCGTCTGGCGCTGTTTAGAAACGCGGACGAGACTATCCGCGACGAGGTGAAGCGCGGTATGAAGACGGTGGTAGCGGTTGGAAACGACGCGACCGTTCACAAGGTTATCAACGCGGTTATAGACTCGGGCGCAGTGCTAGCTTTAATTCCAGTAGGCGAGCCCACGGTGTTGGCTCGGATTTTTGGGGTTCCGCGCGGGGTGGCGGCGTGTGATGTTTTGAGTCAGAGAATCATCGAGAAGATTGATGCGGGGCGGGTGAACAACCACCGGTTTTTGACGGGAGTCGCATTCTCAAGCTCGAACGCACAGATAAAGGTTGGTCACGAGTATACGATGGCGCCACAGGTCAAAGGCTCGATAGAGGTCCGTAACTTGTCCGTGAAGGAACCTCGAGCCAAGGAAGACATCTCGAATCCGACGGACGGTTTGTTGGAGATTGTGATGGAGACGGAGATGCGTAAAGGTTTTAAAAAATATGTGGGGTTGTCCAAGATTCCACTTGCGTCGTTCGACATCCTGTATGACAAGCCAGTGAAGGCAATGGCAGACGGCGCGGAGATTGAGGGTGATGAGTTTCATTTCTCGGTGGAGAAAAACGTGTTGCAGGCGGTTGTTGGGAGGGAACGCATGTTCTAGAAATTTCATGCATTTCCCCTGTAGGGACGGGTCGCGACCCGTCCCTACAGGGGGCAATACCGCATGCATGGCGGTATTTTTTTGTATTCCCGATTTCTTGACAAGATGTTAAAATTTTGTTAAGTTCGGGAGTCGTTAAAACGGCAATAACATTGAACGAGAGGACCGGTCAGATGGCAAAGAGCATGGAGGAGCTGTTGAAATCAGCTCGACCGGCTCTGCGTTACGCTGAGCTGGTCCAACTTGCGCGGACGAAGAGTCCGAACAAGGTTGTAGAACTCGCTCGGGCGCGTGGGGATAAGCCTCGCGCACTCAAAGCGGCACGGTACCTCGCAATCCTGCGGAGGGACCACGGAGATGAGGCGTTCGAACGCGTTGTCTCCAACCACACTGAGCTCGCTCGCTCGGGGGAACCCGATACTGAGCACGCTCGCTGGGAGAAGAAGAGAATGGAACATCGACTCGAAACGATGCTGAAGAGCATCAAGAATCCGAAGGATCGCATCCTCCTCATTCATCGGCAGGGTTCGCCCGGTCGACTGAGCAGGGAGATCGTGGGCATGCTGAAGGAGCAGCCCGTGGTGCTGATCAAGGTCGGTCGGCAGGACTCGGTGGAGGACGCAATCCTGTACCTGGATGACGCCAACAGCGAGCTGTACGGTCTGGTTCTCCGGGTGTTCCCCGAAGGCTCGGATCCGGCGGAGCATCAGTTCTGCCACAATTCGTTCGACATCCACGTCCTCGGGCTGTACGCAGCGCTGGACGGGGATGTGGTCGACGCGATGGTGATCTTGCGTGATCTGGTGAAGGCGTGGGATACACTTCCCTCGGCTTCCCGGTTCGCCGACAAGGCATGGGAAGGTACTCGTGTGGTCGCGGACTTGCTGGCAGACAGCAATCTCGAGATCGCAGACCGCCAGGGTCTCGAGCGTGCCTACTGGCTGTGGCGGTTCCGTCAAGATGAGCACAGTCAGCTGGCGTGTGCGGAGCTGGGATACGATCCGTTGGCTCGTGGTGGACGTACGGAGCAGCTCAACGGTCTCGTGGACAAGCTCGAAGAGCTTGGCATGAGTCGCGGCGAGATTCAGGTGGAGTTCACTGCTCTGCTCGATCGAAAGAAGCGTCCTCAGCCTGAGGTGCTTCTGCCGGTCGTCGGTTCCAAGGCGTTCGACTCGATGGACAGGGCGGATCGTCGCTTGCGTTCAAAGGTCGTTCTCGACTCCATGGAGCGTGTCCTTCCTGACATGCTTCTGCACGGAGTGAACCGGTGGAGCTACTTCAAGAAGCTGCTGAGCTACTTGGAGTGGGAGGATCGTGAGTTTATCGACAAGTCGTGGGTCTTCGATCTGCTCGCCGCAGAGCTCGTCAAGGGGCGCGCGGCGTTCATCGTCGACTTCCTGGAGTACTTCCAGCAGGATCTGGGGCTCAAGGAGCGCACTAGCAGAAAGGGTCCTGACGTGATGTTGATCCTCGCTGCAAGGGCGTTCCCGATCGCCTACGAGAACGGCGAGTTCGGCATCGCGGCGGCGATGGTTCAGCACTTCGGTGCTCAGGCGTGCGTTGACGAGGAGCGGATCAAGCGGGAGGTCAACCTGCGATTCCGTGAGCGTGTTCAGTCGGCGATGGACAGGGAGCACATCAACGATGACTACTTGTACGAGTTGCTCGAACTGTCTGAGTCGGTGGGTGCCGTGAAGAACATCATCGACGTTCGAGACGCCGAGCTCCACACGGCAATCGGCGAGCTCAAGGAGAAGGCCAACAGCGTCACGCAACTTGCGTTGGCGCTGGGCAAGTCCGTCTGCCTCGACTTCGCCGAGAGGATCAAGTTCAAGAAGGACTGACCTCGATCAAGTAAACCTTTCCCGCGGAGCCAATGACTGGCTCCGCGGGACTTATTTTTTGTGGAAAATGTGTGGTGTGGGAGATATTTGCACGGGTTATACACACTTGACAGCGAGTCTGAAATGCGGTGTAATGGTATTAGCAAGCGAGGCTCGTGAAGAGTTTTGATCTTGATGACAACATAAACCTCCCAACATTAGTTAGGAGGTTTTTGTTTATTTTGCAAACCCCAAGTGTGGTAGCACGGGTCGATGGAGGTAATGGCAGCCTCGCTTGCTTTGTCATCAAGAGGCACGGGTTCTCAGGCGGAGCCTGATCCGGCTCCGCCGGAGATTCCCGTCCGGCCGTGGGACGTTCTACGTCCTCCACCATACTTGGGTAAACAAAAAACCCGAGCCAAAACTCGGAATCTTTGTGGTGCGCGCAGGGGGATTCGAACCCGCGACCTACTGGGTGTAAACCAGTCGCTCTAACCAACTGAGCTATGCGCGCCCTTCGACAGGCTCAGGACCTATCGGCACTTCGACAGGAATTGGTTCTTGTCGGCCTATCAATTGCCAGACAACAATAGCATGATAAGCGAAAACGATCAACCCCAGTGTTCCTCATCATGTCCTTCGTAGCTTTATGCGAAGAAGGAAGCTCAACAGAGCGACGTGGGATTGACAATCGAGCTTATTTGAGGCATACTCCAGCTCATGCGGACGTGGCGGAATTGGTAGACGCGCCAGCTTGAGGGGCTGGTCTCATTCGTGAGGTGGAGGTTCAAGTCCTCTCGTCCGCACCATTCTTCGCATAAAGCTACGAATGGCAAGCCCTTGTTCTCAGTGAGTAGCTGTTATGTACGAAGAATGCCCTTCGAAGTTTCATACGAAGAAGGGTCTACAAGGGCCATGCGAAGCAGAGCCCGATCTAACATTAGCAAGTACACGCTTCGGTTAACCCCGAGGTTTTTGTATTGTCGAGCTTTTAAACGTTGGGATCCCCTATAAAGATCGAGGCTTACCGTATGCTATAATCCGAACACTATGAGGAAGAAAGATGAATCACTAATACTATTCCACGAAAGCCAAGTTCGTCGTCATTGGGATGAGGAAAAGGAGCTTTGGTTTTTTTCTGTTGTGGATGTGGTGGCTATTCTTACGGAGAGCCCGAGGCCCAGGAAATATTGGAATGATCTGAAAGCCAAGTTGGAAAGTGAGGGAAGTCAGTTGTCCTCAAATATCGGACAACTGAAATTAAAGTCTGTAGATGGTAAGAATTATCTTACGGATGTTGCTGATACAGAGCAATTATTACGTTTAATACAATCCATTCCAAGCAAAAAAGCAGAGCCTTTAAAGCTGTGGTTAGCTCAAGTTGGCTATGAGCGTATTGAGGAAACCGAGGACCCGGAGCTGGCTTTTGATCGCGCGATGCAGACGTATTTAAATAAAGGCTACTCAAGAGACTGGATTAATCAACGTCTCAAGACAATCGAAGTTAGAAAAGAGCTCACGGACGAATGGAAGGATCGAGGCGTAAAGGAAGGACTTGAGTTTGCAATACTGACGGACGAGATTACACGTGCGTGGGCCGGGATGAGTGTTAAGAACTACAAGAAGTTCAAGGACCTCAAGACAGAGAATCTACGCGACAACATGACGAACCTGGAGCTCGTATTGAATACGCTGGCCGAGGCAACGACCAAGGAGATCTCGAAGGCAAAGATACCTGTAGGGTTTGACGAGAGTAGAGTTGTGGCACAACAGGGCGGAGGAATCGCCGGAAACGCACGCAAGGAGATTGAGGAGAAAACGGGAAGAAGCGTGACGTCGCCTATGAATGCGAGTTCGCTCGTAGGCTCGGAGGTGGATGAATTGCAATAAGGAAGACTCCGGTTAACGCCGGAGTTTTTGCTTTGTCTAAATCCGTATTCGACCTTCGTTGATATGTGAGTTAAAATGTATGTATAAAAACAAACGAGTTTACATATGAATAGATCAGAGAGCAGGCATGGACAGCCGGACAATGTTGAGAGGGGTGTTCGTGTCTCTATGGAAGAGCAGGCTCCGGTTGCGGAAGAGAAGGCGACGGCAGGTCTAGACATGGATCAGATTAAGAATACTTTGCTTGATCCGCGCGCTATTTCGAAGCAACGTGATAGCAAAGGTCGCGACGAGGTGAAGAATCTTGTTCTTGAGGCTCGAGTTAAGGCTTGGGCAACCGCTGGCAATGTTGCGGAGAATGAATCGGGGAAATTTCAGAATGAAGTTAGGGTTGAGGAACTGAGCGTTAAGAAGGCCGATGAATTAATGAAGTTGAATCGCCGACTGGAGACTATTACTTTTTCGTTGAAGAAGTTTTTTGGCAAAGAGGATAAGCCGGCAGTGGAGATGCAGGAGGCTATCGATGCGATCGAAAAAGAAACGGCAGAGCTCTCGGATGAAGCCTGGCTACTTCGACGAGAGCTGGAACAGTTGGAGCGTGATCGAGAAGAGTTGCCGGATACGCGGGAGATGGTTGAGGCGTATTACAAAAGCATGGAGACTACGCCGTTGTCTAATCAAGAGAAGCGCGAGTTTTTGCGACCAGAGGTTTTGGCAGAGCTCGATGTTGATGAATATATTGCGTTGTGGCGAAGGTTGAATCCGCATTATTTGTCGCATGTTACTCGTCAGGGTTTCCGTGATCATAATGCGATGATTTACCATTCTGGAGGATTGCAGGAGTTTCACGAGGGGTTAAAAGACACGCTGAGTGATAAAAAGTCATTACGTTCGATGATGGCTCATCGTGAAGGGTTGCGTTCAATGGATGAGGAATCGATAGTAGCGTTCGTAGAGAAGGAGGTCATGATTGCTGGGAAGCCCGAGGACGCTGATAGCGCAAAAGCGATATTGTCAGATGCATTAAACAATTCGCTCGGTTCAGCGCCAGCATATCCAGATAAGACCGCCGTGCATTTTGCCGCGCAGATTGTTTCTGATAGATATTATGGCGGTGAGAGAGATAATGAGGTTTTCTTTCTGTATCCCGCCGATGTGATTGCTTCCCAGAACGACTTCGCTTTTAACGGCTGGGATAAAGATCTTACTGCGCCTCAAGATGAAACTAAATGGAATGATGTCTTTGTATGGCCATCGACTTTGGACAACGCAGGGATCCCGGTCGATTCTGGAATGGTATTTTTGCCTGCAAGTACGTTGGTTGATCCAGAATCGGGCTCGTCATATGAGTCCAAGATAGTCACAGTCGATGGCATTGAGAGTAAGTCCATGGCGGAAGACGAGGTTCAAATTGCATCCTTCGTAGATTGGGCTACGAGTCTTACTAAGGAATCTCCCGTCATGGCCGCTTATACTGAGTACGAGGAAGCTCTAGGCTACAATGACAGGCGATATCTTGAGAGGAGTTGTATAGAGGTGGCTAGAAGCGAGATATCGCAGCTTGGCTTCAGCGAGACTATAGCGGGTTTATTGACATACGAAGTGATGCATAATGTCGGCGCTTTTTTGCAAACAGGAAAGCTTGGATATGGCGACGGGTCGCCAGAGGAAGTTGCCAAAGCAAGGTTGCGGGCGGTTGGTGGGAATTGGAAGAAGGTTGAGAATGGAGTTTCGTCTAAGGAATATTGGGAAGGGTATTTTGATGCAAATCCAGATTCAAGGCCGAAGCGGGTTGTATATTACGAGGGGGATCCGACTGATGCGGTTCATAAATTTCAACAGAAGAATAATATTGGTCAGGCGGATGTTTCTGAACAAGAAGGAAAATTATTAGGCTTTGACGACCGGCACGTCAAGAACATGTCGGAAGATCCAAGAGCACGCCGAGGATACGACGAGCTTGTTAGTGTGGCACACAGGATTATTGACGAGCGTTTTGCAACGTAGTGAAACCATATAAAACTTCGGCGAACGCCGGGGTTTTTGCTAAAAAAAGAACCTCGTATCTGCAGATGCAGAGCGAGGAACTGGAGATGAGGCGGTCTACTCGGTGGCCTTGGTCTTGGGCGTGTACTCGATGACCAGCGTGGTGATCAGGACTGGTGCGGTAGTGTCGCGCATACCTCTCTCACAAACCACGGTGCTGAGCATGCGAGTGACATTGGTTCCTGGCTCCACGTTTCTGGCGACCCAGGTGTTGATGAGGTCGTCTACGGGTTCGATCATGAACTGATCGTTACGTGGTGTGCTGTTGAGAGTCGTATATCGGACGAACGTTGTCTGAAGTCGCGTGGGCATCTCTATGCCTCCTGTGGGTAGAACTGTTTGCTGAGCTAACGTACGATATTTTTCAGCGATAGTCAACATGCACAGCTCAAACTTCGGCGAACGCCAAAGTTTTTGCTATAATACCCACATGAATTTCTTCCTACGTGTATTACTTGGCCTTGGCATCGCGGTAGCGGGGTATTTTATTGTTGCTAAAACTCAAATGGTGGTTGGGTGGCTTGGGAGGTCGTCGTGGGCGGAGTGGAATTTGGCTGGGTTTGGTGGGACAAATGGCATGTATAAGATTATTGGAGTCGTTGTTATCCTGTTAGGCTTTCTTGTGATGACTGGAGGTTATGTATCGATTTTAGAAGGGTTCGCGGGACTCTTCGTGCGTTAATTGCAAAAGTATGATAAAAAGTGGCACAAGTTTGTACAGTCCTCGCACCGTTGTGTTGGCGGGTGGAGTTCGCTCTGGGCACACCGTTGTGGACATGCTCTGTGGACACATGGGGCACATCGCGATTCCGGCTGCGGAGTTGGCGGGGAACGATGGAAATGTTTATGCGGTGGATGTAAGGTCTACTGCGCTGGATAGCTTGAAGGGTCGATTACAGATCGGCCATAGGGGCAATATCGAGCTCGTTCGCGGGGACATTGAGCGATTGGGAGGTGTGCCGTTAGACGGAGACATCGCAGACGCCGTAATGCTCATAGACACGCTCTCGCTTACGCAAAATCGCCTAGAGGTTGTAAAGGAGGCGGTTCGTCTGCTAAAATCAGGTGGAGTTTTGACGGTCGTTGATTGGCACCCATATGGGGACACGGCCTTAGGCCCTACGTCGCAAATGCGATTGTCTGAACAGGAGGCTCGATCAACATGCATGGTGAACGATTTGAAATATCAAGGTAAGTTTGATTTAGGACCAACACATTATGGATTTACTCTCAGCAAATTGGTGGTTTAACACAATACCTTTGTACAGCGGATTCGCACTCCGCGTGTTCTTTGTAGCATCACTTTCCCTCATCATCATCGGAGCTGCCGTCAGAATGGTTAGCAAGAAACGAATTAAGGACAAATATCAGTTGGAGACATCAAGACGCATTGCAACTATGTTGGTTGTCATGGGAACGCTCGGCGTTTGGTACTGGTTTGTATCATTCCAGCAGATCTCGTTTCTGTCGGCTCGATTCTGGACGGTCACTTGGGTAGTTGGAGTTTTGATCTGGATTGGTTACGTCGCGAAGTATGTTGTAAAAACTATTCCGGAGGCTCGCATGAAATTGCACGTCAACAAGGAAAAGGATAAGTACATGAACTAATGCGAAAGCAAGTTGGACAATTTGGTGAAGATTTAGCGACACGGTATCTCAAGCAAAAGGGGTACCGTGTTTTGGCGCGTAACTGGCGAGCGACGGGCGTGGAGGTGGATATTATTGCGTCTGAAGGGGAGATGACCGTGTTTGTAGAAGTGAAAACTCGGCGGACGAGTTCTGCGGGTAATCCCGAGGACTCGGTTACGAGTTTGAAACGGCATCACTTGGAGCGCGCCGCGCACGCATGGTTAACAGAAAACTCGCACGGAGATGTACCGTGGCGAGTTGATGTTGTGGCAATAAGGTTGTTTGAAGATGGGGAGCCGGAGATTGTGCATTTTGAGGGAATATAGCAATGCAGAGGGCCCCGGTTGGACCCTCTGCACGTCGTCTAGAAAGTTCTCCTCCTCTTACGTCACATGGCACCACCGTGGCGACTCGAGATCGAGCCGGTAGAGATCGTGCCGATGGACGCCGTGTCCAACGACCGGAGCGGGGACTGCCCCGTGATCCGGTAATCACCGTTCTTGCGGCACTGCATACAGCAGCGCACACTCTCACCGTTTGCCCTTTCGAGCATCTGATAGGTCGAGCTCGGACACGACCTCTTGATCCCGCACTGGTCGGGATGTTCAGCATTCACAAAACGGTCAACGAGCATCAGTCAGCTTCTCCTCTAGGTCCCCACCTAATGGCCTAATCGCCGGGGATTTGTACAAGATAGCAAGAAAATTGCGGTACGTCAACCGGAATCGCGAATTGTATAGCTGGTGGTCTATTGTTTGGAGTCGTTCACATTTGTCATCTTGAGCGGTAGCCGAAATCAATGCGAAGCCTGACCTGGCTCCGCCTGGGATCTTGACCTATCTAATCTAGACTTAAACTCAGTTAAGATCGCCTCTAGTGCATATAGGTCAAGATCTCTCCACAAGGTCGAGATGACAGGTTTTGGTCTAGGCCTCTCCACGCCACTACACAGGGTCGACCACGCTCTTCGCGAAGGGCGGGGTCGAGATGACTGGAGTGATTGAGGTAATTGACAAAACCACCCTTCTCATATACTATTTCCACATTGATGACTCGGCCCTGGCCGAGATCGTTTTTTAAACAATTTTAATACAAATATTTTTTATGGCCTCACCTATTGAGCAAGCCATTCGACAAATCGTCGAAGAGAAAGGACTAAGTTACGACTCGGTAATCGAGACTATCGAAGCTGCATTGGCTGCAGCGTATCGAAAAGATTTCGGTAATAAATTACAAAACATTGAAGCGAAATTTAACACGGAAGATGGTTCCGTGAAGCTTTGGGACGTTAAAACCGTCGTTGAAGATCAGGAATTGGAAGTTGTAGAGGAATCTGAGCCGGATCCAGACGCTCAGTACAAGCGACCAGTTCGTCACGACGACGCTGACGTATCCGAGGAGGACGTTGAGCCAAAATTCAATCCAAAGACCGAGGTGATGGTTACGCAGTCTAAGGAGTTGAAGGAAGATGCTCAGGTTGGAGACGTTATTAAAACTAAATTGGAGGTGACGGGAGAGTTTGGTCGCATGGCCGCAATGACCGCAAAGCAGGTTATTACGCAGAAGTTGCGTGAGGCTGAGCGCGAGGTTATGTACAGCGAGTTCAAGGATCAGGAGGGTGAGGTGATTGTTGGAACGGTTCAACGTCGTGAAGGTCGCGTAATCTTGGTGGACATTGGTCGCGGGACTGCAGTTATGCGTTCTGAGGATCAGGTTCCAGGTGAGCGATACAACCCTGGGGACAGAATCCGCATATTCATCAAGTCTGTGGACTTGGGGTTGCGAGGTCCGGAGATTTTGGTGTCGCGAACGGCGCCAGAACTCGTTCTTGAGCTGTTTAACACAGAGATTCCAGAAATCGCAGATGGCACGGTGAAAATCGAGTCCATTGCGCGAGAGCCTGGGTCACGATCAAAGGTGGCTGTATCTTGTGAGGACGATTCTATCGATCCTATCGGTGCGTGTATCGGACAACGTGGTGCGCGAATTCAGACTATCATTGCCGAGCTTGGTGGTGAGAAGGTGGATATTATTGAGCACGATGAAGACGTTGGCGTATTCATCATGAACGCGTTGGCTCCGGCGAAAGTTTCTGGAGTTGAACTTCATGAGGAAGACAACGTAGCGACAGTCACGGTGGATGAGGATCAGTTGTCACTTGCGATTGGTCGTGGAGGACAAAACGTTCGACTCGCAGCTCGGCTAACCGATTGGTTGATCAACGTTGCGGAGGTTGGTGGAAAGATTAAGGGATCGAGCGAGGGTGCCGTTGAGGTGAAGGCTGTTGATGTTGGCACTCAAGATGGTGAGAAGGACGAGGTGGAGGCCGACGAGCAGATTGAGCGCACAGAGGTGAAGGATGAGCTGGACGAGATTGAGGATGAGGCTCAAGGTGAAGAAGATGTTACAGAAGTTAAAGACGATGAGTTGGTAGAGGCGGAGGCCGCAGAGGAAGGGCTCGACGCCGAGCAGTTGCCAACAAACGCTATGGATGAGCAGGATCACGAGGCTTCGTTGGAGACTGCAAGTGAAGAATCAGCTGAATAAGTATGGGAGATCTATTTTTCACATTGTTAACCCAGCCGATTTATAACGCGTTGATATTGGTCTACGAAGTGGTTCCGGGAAGTCTTGGAGTCTCAATCGTACTCGTAACGATTCTCATCAAGTTGGTGCTCTGGCCGTTGACTGGAAAGTCGCTCAAGTCGCAAAAGGCGATGCAGGCGATTCAGCCGAAGATGGAGGAGATTAAGAAAGACTTTAAAGACGACAAGGAAGGGCAGGCGAAGGCGATGATGGAGTTGTACAAAGCGGAGAAAGTCAATCCGTTTTCGTCATGTCTACCGTTACTCGTTCAGCTACCAATCTTGCTCGCGCTTTACAGCGTGTTGCGTAGGAGCGCGATGGACCCCGAGCTCATTGCATCGCTATACGGATTCGTGACGCAACCGGAGATGATCAACACTGTTTTCCTAGGGCTGTTCGAGCTTTCGGAGAAGAGTATCCCGTTGGCGTTGATGGCCGGAGCGATTCAATACGTGCAGGCGAAGATGCTGGAGACACGACGACCGCCTAAGGACTTGGAGAAGAAAGAGGGCGCGAAGGACGAGACCATGACGGCTACACTTACAAAGTCGATGACATACACGATGCCGATAGTTACAGTAGTGTTTGGAGCGTCGCTTCCTGGAGGAGTTGCGTTGTACTGGTTGGTTTCAAATGGAGTGAGTGTTATCCAGCAGTATCTAGTGTTTCACAAGAAGAAACTTGGTTAGAGGTGTGAAATGAGATATGAGATATGGGAAGGCTAGACTTCTTATCTCTAATCTCACATCTCTCATTTCAAAACCGTTATCTCTATGAAAAATGATCTCTTGCGCACGGTCGCGTATTTTACGAGTATTGGACAGTCCGTTTCTGCGAACGATGTTTGGCAGTGGTTGTACGATCCAACTCGATCGTGGTCTTTGCGTGAGGTGATCGATGGTTTGAAGGACGCCCGAGACTCGCTATTCGAGCGAGACGGGCGTTTTGTTTTACGCGGGCATGAGCAAGTGTTTGAGATCGAGCACGATATGTATCTGGACGCCGATCGTAAATATCAAAAAGCGCATCGATACACTCGATGGCTCAAGCTCGTTCCTGGGATTCGAGCTGTGGCTATCTGCAACACGCTCGCGTGGGAGTCGACTACGAGTTCGAGCGACACAGATTTTCTCGTCATCGCGCGCCCAGGCACGCTCTGGCTCGCGCGCTTCCTCGCCGTAGTTCCACTGATAATATTCCGAATGCGCCCTGGTGAGCGCAAGATTGATCCGGTGGACTTCACGTTTTTTATTTCCGATCGCGCTCTCGACATCTCGTCGCTCGCACTCAAGGGCGGTGACCCGTATCTTGCATACTGGACCGCGTCACTGGTCCCGATTCTAGACGACGGTGTCATGAAAGATTTCCGTGATGCAAACGCGTGGGTGAAAGAGATCCTGCCAAACGCATCGCATCGTTGGTTGGCGAGTTTCCGGCGTCCACGGTCCGGTTCGAGCTCGTCCACGAGCGTGTACCCGCGACTCGAGTCGATCGCAAAACGTCTCTCTGTGAAAAGATTCCCAAGTACGATCACGGAGCAGATGAACAGGTCCAGCAATGTTATCGTAAACGATGACATGCTAAAATTCCACGTACACGACGACCGACAACAAATAAGAGACAAATGGCAAAATTTATATGAACAATATACGTAAAAAATTACTACTACTTTTCCTCCTAATGCTCCCATGGCAAACGCGATGGATTTTTGGTGACGTGAACGTGACGGGTGACATTAGTGAGTTTGGGCGCATGGCGGTTTACGCGTTCGATATCGTGCTCGTACTTTTCTTATTGGTATCGACTCACCTTTTCTCGAGGGCGACGTTTGAGCGAGTGAAGCGGTCGAAGGTGAGACTCGTAGCGCTTGGAGCTTTGAGCGGGCTCGTTTTGTACTCGTTCGTAACGAGTTTGTGGGCAGTACAGTCAATGGTCGCACTCGTATTCTCGGTTCACATGTTGCTGGGAGCACTGTTGTTCTACGTTCTGCTCGTGGACGAAGAAATCTCGATAGACATGGTTTTGGCGAGCATCGCAGTTGGCATGCTCGTGCCGTCGCTACTTGGGTGGATGCAATCGGCAACTCAGAGCATAGACGCGTCGACGATACTCGGCATGTCGGCGCAAACTCCAGACACGCTCGGCGTTGCGGTAATTGAGCACGCGGATGGTCGATGGTTGCGCGCGTATGGATCTTTCCCGCATCCGAATATTTTTGGAGGTTTTTTGGCGTTTGGTCTAATAAGCGTTGCGGCGATATCGGCTCGTGGTCGCATGAAGAGGAAGGAGCTACTGTTGTTGCTCACTGCGGCATCACTTGGTGGAGCGTTGATTATGTCTGCGTCTAGAGGGGCGTGGCTCGCTCTTGTATTAGGACTCGCGATATTCCACTTTGGTCACAGAATGAACAAACATAAGGAGCAGATGAAGCGCGCGTCTGGGCCAATATTTGCAATGGCAACCACGATTGTGTTGATAGCGTTGTTCATGTCGCCAGTGTTGGGCTCACGGTTCGATGGCGAGAACAGGCTCGAGGAACGCTCAATCTCGGAGCGGACGATGCAGGTTGATGAAGCTAAGACGTTGTTAACGCGAAGTCCGATATTGTTTTTGACCGGATCGGGAGTAGCAAACTACACATTCACGTTGCAAGGAATCAAACCGTTGCAAAAAGTATTCATGTATCAACCAGTCCACAATGTACTCGCACTAATCTTAGTCGAGCTCGGACTCCTTGGGTTCGCGCTGTTCGTAACATTCGTAGTAGCTACAGACTGGGAGGTTCACAAGAAATGGCAAAACTCAAACTCGTTAATAGCGATGTCACTTGGAGCGGTGATACTCGTTGTCGCGATGACTGACCATTATCTGTGGACTCAGGTTTCGGGAATTTATCTTGTCGCGATCTTCTTCGCGGTGAACATGCGGTTGGGGGAGGAGGCTTAGCAATTGAATGACGGGTGGCGCGGCAGTGAAGAACCTTGCCTGTAATTTGTAATCTTGAGCGGTATCTTGCCTGCATATAACCTCATCAAATTTGTCATCTTGAGCGGCAGCCGAAAGACCTTTGTCGTATGCCACAATCTAGTTTGAACCGGCGAAGGTCCTTCGGCAAGCTCAGGATGACATGAGAGGTTGCTGTTAGTGGTGGTCGAGGAATGTAAGGATTGTTCATGCCTGTCATCTTGAGCGGTAGCCGCAGACCTTGAGCTTGTCGAAGGGCCGAAAGATCGTTGCCTAGTTCCTGTCATCTTGAGCGGCAGTCGAAAGATCTTGACCTATCTAAGCTGGTCCTAGACTCGAGTGCGATGCACTTCTGTGAATAGGTCAAGATCTCTCCACAAGGTCGAGATGACAGGTTTTGGTATAGGCTTCTCCACGCCACTACACAAGGTCGACCCCGCTCTTCGCGAAGGGCGGGGTCGAGATGACAGGTGCTGGAAGGTCGAGATCACGGGCATGGGTCGAAATGACAAGCCGTTCCTTGACTACAAATTTTATACATGACAAAATCTGGACACAAATTATGTGTTCAGATTTGCTTTATGGATATTCAACCAATCGGAGACAACGTAGTCATTACACTCATTGAGGAGGCGGAGACTCGAGCTTCTGGCATAATCTTGCCGGACAACGCGAAGGATCGACCCGAGCGTGGAACTGTACTTGCAGTTGGCCCGGGTAAGATGCTTGATGGCGGTCAGCGACGCGAGATGGAGGTGAAGGAAGGCGACATGGTGCTTTTTAAAAAGTACGCACCAGACGAGTTCACGATTGGTGGGCAGAAGATGTCGGTGATAGATGTTGCGGACGTAATCGCGATTATAAAATAGTATGGCAAAGCAAATAAAGTTTGGAGAAGACGCGCGCGTAAAGTTGAAGGCGGGCGTGGACATATTGGCAAACGCTGTGAAGGCAACGTTGGGTCCAAAGGGTCGTAACGCCATATTGGATCGAAGTTACGGCGCGCCGATTGTAACCAAGGATGGTGTTACGGTCGCAAAGGACATTGAGCTTGAAGACAAGTTTGAGAACATGGGCGCGGCGCTTGTGAAGCAGGCTGCGAGCAAGACTAACGATGTTGCGGGCGATGGCACGACTACAGCGACGGTGTTGGCGCAGTCGATAATTACCGAAGGTTTGCGAATTGTTGCCGCGGGGAATAACCCTCAGGTACTGCGACGCGGTATCGAAAAGGGTGTTGTTGCAGTCGTAGAAAAGCTTGAGAAAGAGATTGCGAAGCCAGTAGCTGGGGATATAGAACGTGTAGCTTCGATCAGTGCTAACGACCCAGAGATTGGTCGCAAGATTGCGGAGGCCATGGAGATTGTTGGGAAGAATGGTGTGATCTCGGTGGAAGAGGGAACGAGTTTTGGGATCGAGGTTGATGCGGTGAAAGGCATGCAGTTCGATAAAGGCTACGTGTCGCCGTACATGATTACGGACACCGATCGTATGGAGTCCGTGTATGAAGACGCGATGATTTTGTTGACAGATAAAAAGATTGGATCGATTCAGGATATTTTGCCGTTGCTCGAGGCGATGTCTGCTGTGGGAAAAAAGGAGCTCGTAATTATCGCGGAGGACGTTGACGGTGACGCGTTGTCTACACTCGTTGTGAACAGATTGCGAGGTGCGTTTTCTGCGCTCGCTGTGAAGGCGCCTGGATTTGGTGACCGACGTAAGCAGATGCTGGAGGACATTGCGGTGCTCACTGGCGGAACCGTGATCAGTGATGAGATTGGTATTGTGCTCGAGAAAGTGACGATGGAGCATTTGGGACGCGCTACCAAGGTGAGCGCGACCAAGGATAGCACGACGATTGTTGGTGGTGCTGGAGACACGAGTGTTGTTGAGGAGCGCGTGAGTTTGCTTCGTGCGCAGATAGAACGATCGGAGTCTGAGTACGACAAAGAACAGCTCGTAGAACGGATCGCAAAACTTGTAGGTGGAGTTGCGGTCTTGAAGGTTGGAGCTGCGACCGAGGTGGAGATGAAGGAAAAGAAGGATAGAATCACCGACGCGGTTGCGGCCACGAAGGCTGCCGTGGAAGAGGGAATCGTGCCGGGAGGTGGAGTTGCGTTGATCCGCGCGATGGCCGCACTCGACGAGCTTGTGGTGTCCGACGAAGAACATGTTGGCGTGGAGATTTTGAGGCGCGCGTTGGAGGCGCCGTTGAGGCAGATCGCGGAGAACGCGGGTGCTGACGGCTCGGTGGTAGTCGAGCGCGTGAAGTCCGGCTCAGACGGATTCGGGTTCAACGCAGCTACTGGCGTGTACGAGGATTTGAACGTGGTCGGAATCGTGGATCCCGCGAAGGTTACAAGAACGGCGTTGCAGAATGCGGCGTCGATAGCGATCATGATATTGACGACAGAGGTCGCGGTGACGGACCTACCAGAACCAGAAAAATCGGCATCGTCGTCGATGGGTATGGGTGGAATGATGTAGGTGAAATAAAACCGATCCAGAGTAGGATCGGTTTTGTGATTGCAAGTATAATCGTTGGCACAGTAATATCATGATCGAGTGTATCGTACCTGCCAACCCAGCGCGGTTCATCTCGTTTGGTCACCTTACTTATACACAGTTTTACGTCAAAAACCACCATCGTTGTTTTTGACGTAATATTCAATATTCACAAAGGTTTTTATGCTATAATGTGTGGATATGGCATCTAGAAACGAAATTGAAATTCGTAGCTCCCAGCTCGCAAACAAATTGCGCGAGGCTTGGGACTCTCTTTGACGTTGATGGAAAGATTGTGCTTAAGGACGATCTTGAGAAACAGATGGGCGCGCCGGGATTCTGGGATGATCGTGAAGAGTCGGAGCGAGTTGGTCAAAAGTTTGGAGCTGTTAAGCGTGACGTTGAGGCTTGGCTCAAGGTAAAGGACGACGTTGACACAATAGAATCGTTACTCGAGGAAGTGGGCGTGGAGGACGCTACGATGCTGGACGAGCTTGAGCGAAATTTGCGTGAGGCCGAGGAGGTATTCTCTGCACTCGAGCTACTCAAGCTCTACACCGGACCGTACGACGACAACGGTGCGATATTGTCGATCCACGCCGGAGCCGGTGGCGTTGATGCGCAGGATTGGTCGGAGATGTTGATGCGAATGTTTTTGCGATTCGTGGACGATCAAGGCTGGAAGGCGAACGTGTTGTCAGAAACTCGTGGAACGGAAGCAGGTATAAAGTCAGTCTCAATTCGAGTAGAAGGGGAGCGAGTTTACGGTAACCTGAAGAACGAGGCCGGAGTCCACAGACTCGTGCGCCAGTCGCCGTTCAACGCGGACGGTTTACGGCAGACCAGTTTTAGTCTGGTAGACGTTGTGCCGGAGATCGACGGAGACGTGGAAGGGATCGAGATTAAGAACGAGGATTTGAAGATAGACACGTTCATGAGCTCGGGAGCTGGCGGGCAAAGCGTGAACACTACGTATTCTGCCGTCAGAATCACTCATATTCCAACAAAAACGGTGGTAACGTGTCAAAATGAGCGGTCTCAGACACAAAATAAGGAAACTGCCATGAAGATCTTGCGTGGAAAGCTGGTTTCGCGTAAGCTCGAGGAACAGGCTCAAGAAATGGCTTCTATACGCGGAGACGTTCAGTCTGCGGAATGGGGCAACCAGATTCGGTCGTACGTTCTTCATCCGTACAAAATGGTGAAGGATCATAGGACGAATCTAGAGACGTCGGATGCAAGCGCGGTTCTGGATGGTGATTTGCAACCATTCATCGATGCCAGATTACGACAAGTGGCCGAGGAGAGCAGTAATACGAAGCTATAGACATATGGAAGAGGTAAAAGAAAACGTTTTGATAACTGGTGGCGCCGGCTTTGTGGGCTCTCACCTAACCGACCGCCTTATAAAGGACGGCCATAGGGTTACGATTATCGACAACTTGTCATTGGGAAAACGAGAGTTTGTAAACGAGAAGGCAGAATTTGTAAGATTAGATGTTGTTAAGGACGGAAAGAAACTCAAAAAAGTTATAGAGAAGTTGTTGCCAACAGTCGTGTTCCATCTGGCTGCACACAAGGCAGTTCGAGTTTCCGTGGAACATCCCGATCACGATGCAAAGGAAAATGTAATTGGCACACTTAACGTTCTGGGACCTTTGAGAGATTTGAAAACTGGAGTTCGAGTTGTATTCGCGTCGACCGCAGCTGTTTATAGCCCCACTAATACTTTACCCATAAAAGAGACAGCCTTCATACAACCAGAATCGCCATACGGCATAGCTAAGCGATCCGCAGAAATGTACCTTTGGCATTTTTCCAGCATGTACCCGATAGCGGGCATTTCCCTGAGATTTGCAAATATTTACGGACCAAGAGAAACATTTGGAAGTGGTAGTGTTATCACCAGATTCGCAAAACAGATCGCAGCTGGCAAACAGTGCACGGTTTACGGAACAGGGGAGCAGACGCGCGATTTTATTTATGTTGACGACATAGTTGAAGGCCTTGTTCGCTCTATGAGAGTCGCATGGTGCGGTGAGTTGAATCTGTCGACTACTAAAGAGACCTCGGTCAATGAGGTACATAGTACGATTCATGATATCATCGGCACGAGCATTGATCCGCTTTACATCGAGTCTAAGGACGGAGACATTTTTCAAAGTGTATTAGACGCTAAGTTGGCCAAGGAAGTAATGGGATGGGAGGCCAAGATAGGTATAAGAGAGGGAATAGAAAAAACAGTTAATTGGTGCAACGAAATGCCAAATGAATGCACGAACAACAACTAACATCGACGAAATTGTAGAAGTTATCAAAAATGGTGGCGTAGTTGTGTTTCCAACGGAGACCTCTTACGGAATCGGATGTGACGCTACAAATCCTGAAGCAGTGGAACGGGTGATGAGATTGAAAAATCGCCCAGAGGGTATGTCCATGGCGCTTATTGTGAGAGACGACGCTATGGCGCAAGAGTGTGGTTCGTTTACCGAGGTGGAGAAGATGTTGACTGACCGTCACTGGCCAGGGCCTTTGACGGTGATTCTTCACAACGCTAATGAAAAGTTGCCCAAGCATTGCGTAATGAATGACGCTGTTGGAGTGCGTGTTTCAAGTAATCCCGTTGCACATGGAATAGTGGAAAAATTTGGACGACCTATTATTGCTACATCGGCAAACGTGCATGGACAGGAATCGTCATACAATTTGGATACTGCGATTGGTCAGTTTGGAGATCATGAGGACGCTCCCGATTTATATTTTGACGCAGGAGAGCTTGAACGTCGCCCGTCTTCCATGATCATTGAAGTTGTTAATGGAGAGATTGTGGTGCATAGGAAAGGCTCGTTTAAGCTATGATCAAGAAGAAATTTTTTGGACAACATTTTTTGCGGGACGAAAGCGTTGTGGAGGCAATTATTGAAGCGGCGAATTTAGATTCGTCGGTTTCTGTTTTAGAAATCGGGCCGGGCGATGGAGCACTTACTGCTCGACTCGTTGAACGAGCTTTACGCGTGGTGTCTATCGATATCGACGCCGATGCTATAGATGCTACTCGCAAGAATGTGCAATCAGACAAACTCGAGCTTATCGAGCAGGATGTTTTAGCATTTAAAGACGAGGATATTAAGCGATTGTTCCATGACGAGCCTTACACGCTGATCGGAAACTTGCCGTATAATATAACGTCGAAGATCCTGCAGAAGTTTATAGGAATCTCGCATAAACCAGACGTCGCAATTATCATGGTGCAAAAGGAGGTTGCGGACAGGCTCTCTGCAAAACGCGGAGACATGAGTTTGCTCGGACTCGTGGTTCAGTTGTCGGCGACTGTGCGCCACGTTATCAACGTGCCTCGCGATGCATTCTCGCCACCGCCAAAGGTGGACTCTGCGGTAGTCAAACTCGATTTTAATACCGAAGAGGACAACCACGCTCGCGGTGTAAAAGACGTTGAAAAGATTATCAGGTTTGCGAAAGTCGCGTTTGCATCGAAGCGAAAACAGATGAGATCTACCATTGGATCGCTCCCAGATATCAACGTAGACGCGCTTGAGTCTGCGCTTAAAAAGCTCGGTTTTCCACCGACTGCGCGCCCGGAGGAGCTGTCTGTTGGAGATTGGATAGCCTTTTACAACTTACTGCATCAAAACTGTGTATAACCCCGCGAAAAATAGGAAAATTTTGCGGGTTTTTTTGATATAATGTATTAGCAAAAGAGGTGAGAGGATATGGGGGATTAGAAATGAGATATGGGAAATGAGAGATGGGATATGGGAAGACTAGACTTCTCATCTCACATCTCTAATCTCACATCTCTAATCTCTAATCTCTAACCTCTAATCTCATTCTTGTTATGCCCCAAGATAAAAACCAACAACCACGTAACGGTTGGTCGACTTTCTCTTTAGAGCAGAAGGTCGGATTTGTTGTGTTTGGTGTAACCGGAATCGTGGGACTGTTGCTAAGCTTCACGTATATTGGGCAACAGGTTAAAGCTCCGTTTATTGTGAGCTACGATGGCGAGGAGTTTCTGTCGGTAGACGCTAGACGTCAGCAGGAGATTGACGAGCAGAAGCAGTCGGACACAGACGGTGATGGAATAAACGATTACGAAGAGTTGAACGTTTACAGAACGAGTCCGTACTTGGCAGACTCAGACTCCGACGGTTTTGACGACGGCCAAGAGATTAAAAGTGGCGACGATCCAAACTGTCCGGTTGGTCAAGATTGTGGACGTGGGGTAGAAGGCGCGGTGAATAGTCCGCTCATAGCATCGGACCTTACAGATAAGTTGCCATTTGAAGACGCTGGGTTGTCTACGAACATTAAGACGGAAGAGGACATAAATAACCTGCTTACAGCACTTTCAGCAGACGACATCCGGGCGGCGTTGCTGAACGAGGGGATTGACCCGGCTGTAGTGGATGCAATGAGCGATAAGGAACTTCAGGAACTATTTGACAACGCGTTAAAAGAAATTCAGAGCAGTGGAGCAATAACAGAAATAGTAAATCAGTAAATGGAGCGATTCAAGAACATACTTCGAAAGAGCGTGCTCGTATACATGGCGAGCATGATGTTGTTGTCTTCTTTGGCTTTGGCGCCGGTTGCGAACGCTCAGTTGGGAGTTGCTGTTTTGTCAGACTCGCCCGAGCAAACTCTCGCCAACATCGAGAAGAGAATTAACAAACCGCTTGGCGTGGCGTTGATTCAGATTTTGCTGAACCTAATCTCGTTCGTAGCAAACAGGCTCGCATACGATGCCGCTATCGCTATTGCGTCGGGTGGAAAGGGACAGACCCCAGGGTACGAGTATCGGTCTACGGAGGAATACGGGCAAGATTTATTCAATGATATTTTGGGAGAATCTATTGGTGAACTCTCTGGCACGTTGGGAGACATTGGAGTGAAATTTGATTTATGTGCGCCTACGGATCCTTTGAAGAGGTTAAACATTCAGTTAGGATTAGCAAAATTGACCGGATCAGCTACCTCACGACCGGCGCCTAAGTGTGAATTTAGAAATATTCAGTCAAACTGGCAAGGTTTCGTGTCTTCAATGACGGACCCAGAAAGGCCTGACCAAATATTCAAGGAGTTTGCAACACAGTTCACGTCTGGTGGCACGGACCTATCTTCAACAATAGGTATCTTTGCTACAACCATCAATAAGGCCGCGAAGGAAGAGGCTATAAAGACGGACGAACTGTTGGCAAATAAAAGATTCAAAGACGTAACGGGTGCTATCTCGGGGCATGTGGAAACGCCGTCTACGGTTCTTGAAGACCAGTTTAAAAACAAGTTGAACGACGCACAGAGCAACAAGACAGATGCGTTGCAAGGTGCATTGTTTGGAAACGAGGGAGCTTTGTTGCAAGTTGGTGTGTCTGCGGGTTCGGTGTTCTTGAACACGCTTTTGTCGCAGTTGACCAGCAAGGTGTACAGCGGATTGTTCCAGCCTCCTACTTCTGGTGGTGTGTTTAACCCAGACTTTATAAATGTGAGCGGAAGAGACGCCGCACGTGAGACGTTTAAGGATTTGTTGTCAGCTCCTATTATAAGCGTGGACAATTACAACGTTGTGAACCAAGAGTTTTTGGCGTGTCCTGGGGGATCGAATCGTGGAATCAATAACTGTGTTATTGGGCCCGAGTTTGGTGAGATTATCGCGCTTGCAGAAGCTGGCGCACCTATGACTGTGCAAAACGCAATCGATGCTGGTTTGTTGCACGGCGAGTGGCCGTTGATAAGCTCTGCCGATCGCGCGCGAAACGAGGACGCATACTGTTACACAAACGGTTACTGTTATTCAAACATCGTAAAACTTAGAGTAGCCCGCATACTTCCAGTTGGTTGGGAGTTGGCAGCCGATAAGTCTACGGTGGGCTCGCCCGTATTACTGCAAGAAGTTGTAGACGGTTTTGATAACTGTAATACAGACAACCCAGATCAACCAATAGACAACGAGCATAAATGGTGTCATCTGATTGATCCAAACTGGGTAATCAAGTACCCAGAGTCGCAGTGTCGAGCTCAAGTTACAGGTTCTCTCTTGTTGACCGACAACGCTGATGTTCGAAACCAGACGTGTGTTGACTCTCCAAGTTGTTTGGAGGAGGACGAGAATGGCAACTGTATTGGTGGATACGGATATTGTACGCGCGAGAGAAACGCATGGCGTTTTGATGGTGATGTTTGTCCGGCAGAGCTTGCGAGTTGTTTAACGTTGACGTCGCGAGAGGGGGACAAAGACAGCTTCCTCACAAATACAGTGGACTTTGCTGGCTGTGACGCTGGCAATGCAGGTTGTAAGTGGTACGACACCGCGAAGGTGGCAGATGACGCAGGTACGCCAGATCCTACTGACGACACCTTTGTGTTTGATATCGCGAGTTCTGCAAACGAATATTCTCGCCAGTACTTTAACGCGCAGGTTGGAACTTGTGGTTCGGGAGACAACGGATGTACCGAGCTCATAAACGGCACGACCGGACTATTCAACCCAGTCGTGAATCCTGGTTTTGAACAAGATTCAGATAACGACGGTGTTCCAGACGGCTGGATTTTCAACGGCCCCGTGGATTACCTTACAACATCCGCAACGTCTGCGTTTGGAACTGACGCGATTCAGTTTAATGCGACTGCGACTGTGCAAATGAAGGAGCCAATCCACCTATTTGCAAATCAATTTGTAACGTTTTCATACCACGTTCGAAATGCCCAGCCAGATTTTCCATCTGCTCTGTCTAACGTGACGATGCAGTTCACCGATGCTTCGGGAAATTCAGTTACAAATGCAAACCTACCCCAGTTAACGGTTACGAGCTCGTCGGATTGTCAGAGGGAACCCCTATTCAATTTAATCCTATTGTCGGTTGGCACTACGGGCACCTACACTCGTCAATCATGTACATTTTCAATAGGGAATGAAGACTTGTGGTTATCTCCAACATTGAGTTCGACTGGATCCTACGATATCCAGATCGATGGCGTCCAGATTGACGAACGCGAGATTACTTCACAGTTCCATACTGGCTACCTTGAGGAGGACGCTACGAATATCAAAGTTGCGCCGGAGTATTTGGGATGTAGCGGTAATCCAACGGACCCAGTGGAGTGTGCTAACTTTGCGCAAGTCTGTTCGTCTGCAGAAGTCGGCTGTACTGCATACACGCCAACAAACGGAAACCCAATGGTTCCTGGAATCGTGAATACAAACGATTACTGTCCGTCTGAGTGTGTGGGATATGAGACGTACCGACAGTTGGAGACTAACTTCTCACAAAGCGTTTTCCCAACCTACTTTATTGCAGACTCAGCGAGTGTTTGTACTGCGCAGAATAACGGTTGTGCAGAATTTACAAATCTAGACGCGTTTGCCGAAGGCGGAGAGGCTCTTGAGTACTTTACAGACGTTCGTACTTGTCAGGAGGTCGCAGAAGCTGCGGGTTCAAACACACCGGGCGAGGTTTTCTACACATGGGAAGGGTCGGCGCTCGAAGGGTTCCAGTTGAAGACTTGGACTTTGAAGGGATCGAACGTTTCCGATGGTCCGTGTACAAACTTCAACGCGTCAAACGGAAACTGTTCCGAGTCTGGAGCATACACAGCGCCCGCAGAATGTAACGCGCACGATGACATCTTTACAAATCCTGATTGTCGCGAGTTCTACGACGGAAACGGTACTATCCACTTCCGCCTATTCTCAGAGACAGTAACTGTAGACAACGCATGTTCTCCGTACCGCAAGACCGTTTCTAACCAGAGCGACTGTTTGACTTCAAATGGTGACTGGAACTCGGCGAGCGGAAACTGTACATACAATGTATTGCCGTCAGAGAGCAATACGTGTTCCGCTCAAGATAACGGTTGTCGTGGATACGTTGGAAATACAGGAAACAATACACGATTAGTAGCCGTTGAGTTCTTCGAGGACGGCACATTGGATATTTGGGCGAATGGCACGGGTGGAAGTTTGGCCGGAATCTACTACTCAAACGAGTCTGTAGCCACCGATGGTCACTCAATGGAAGTGCCACAGTCTCTAACACCTGTACTTCCGCTCGCGGAAGACGACGTGCAAGACGGATTTGAGTACATGATTTCTTTCTAGGCAAAGGGAACCGGAACGCTCGACGTTGGTTTGACCGATGGAATTTCGCAGTCCGTCTCCTTTGTGGGCAACAGTGCCATGACCGCTACGTCTCAAATGGCGCTCACGATTGGATGGCAAGAGTACACGCTCGGTCCTATCAATCCTGTAGGTATCGATCCAACCTTCGATTTTGCAGGAACTCCAGGACTCATATTGTCCAACGGTACATCGAGCCCGGTATTTATCGACAACATTGTGTTGCGCGAGGTTCAAGACACTGCTTTCCTTATAGAAAACAGCTGGATCACGCCTTCAACTTGCGACACTACCCCAGCGGGCGCTACGGCTCCTCAGTTCTTCCTTGGATGTCAGGAGTACAGCACGCAAAAGGGTGATCAGGTGAACCTAAAGTCCTTCACTGCAATTTGTAGAGAGGCCGCTATTGGATGTGAAGCCTTCTACGACACACAGAACTCTAGCGAAGAACAGGCTCAAGCGTTTGGGCTAACATGTGATTCGCCGGTGGACTCAGCTGGTCTTCCAATAGCGACTCCGGTTTCAAGCCTTACTCCGTGTCAGTTCAACAATGAAGACGTCTGTACGATACTCGTAGGACAGTCTTCATGTACATTCAGCTACACGGGAATAGACCAGCCAAGCGAGTTTGTAGGTTATGTATCCGATCAGTCAGAGATTATTGAGCGCGATAGAAAAATCTTCATCGTGGATCAGCCAGACGTTCATTGTTCCGCTGCTGCTAAGGGTTGTACCGAGCTCGGATTGCCAAGCTTCGACATTACAAATGAGATTGTAGAGTCAGTAGAAAGCGTCTACTTGCTTGACCAACCAGATGAATATAACAACACTTTGTGTGCGTCGGAGGATCTTTTCTGTGAGGCATACTCAACGTCAGAAGGTAATCAATACTTCTTCAAGAATCCAAATGATCAGACTTGTGAGTGGCGAGATGAGGTTTTGGTTAATGGACAATCGCTCTTTGGATGGGTGAAGACGGGGACAGACGTTCCGTGTTACAACGACCCGCAGTATTTGATTGGTGGTGTTGAATATGGAATTTGGAGAAATGGGGATAATGGTACAGATCAGTACGACGGTTGGGTTGGAACGTGTGCGGAGAAATGGAACACGTGTTCCGAGTTTATCGACGTTGCAGATAATGCCGATGGGGTTTACCCAGACGGTAAGCCTTACAATTTCCTTAAGAATGAAAAGTTGAGCGAGGTGGACAAGCCTGCGAGCGAGAAGTGTGATGGGTTGATTTCACAAGAAGGGGGATGTGTAGCGTTTAATGACACTACAATTCCATACGCAAACTTCTCGGCGAGCGCGAGTTACATCAAGAGTCAATACGCGCACCGTATTGCAGAGTTGAACAAGTCGCAGTTTTCGCCAATAACACCGGTGAACTGTCCTTTGGGCGGTGAGTTTACGGTAGACGGCCAGACGGTGGACCTGTGTGCAAACCGTTGTGCTTATTACGGAGTTACGAGCGTTGACTCGTCTGGGTCGGTTAGCGAGGTTAGCATTGGTGGATCGTGTGTACAAAACTCCGACTGTGGAACTATAGACGACGCATTTGGAGCTCCGTCTCCGGGGTCGTGTATAAACGTGAATGTGCCAATAACGATTTTCTCTGGTATTTGTGTCGGTGGAACAACGGCGGGTCAAGCATGTGCATCGCCTAGCGCTTGTGACACAGACGGCGGTATTTGCAGTTCGGCTATACCGAGTGCGCTTAAACAGTCTTTGAACAACGACTCAAACACAATCGTGAAAGTTCGACGTGATCGATCCTGCTCCGAGTGGCTTGCGTGTAGCGCTGGCATGACAGCGTTTGACTCGCTTCAGAACAAGTATGTAAACGTGTGTAACGCGGTGTCGTTGTGTAACGAGTTTACAACGAACGGCGATAATACATTCTGTTCAGGGTGGACTGACCAGCCTTTGGAGGTGTTGGACGAGAATACTTACGCGTCACGAGATATCACTTGGTATGGTTCGGAGTACTCTGGCTATTCAATCGCGAATCAGCATCCGGTGGAGGCTTACACGCAGATTAACGTGAATCCGGCTAGCTGGTGTCAGAATGTTACCCTCGATACTTTAAACTCGGAGGGAGAGGCTACTGTGTTTAACGCGCTGTCTGGAAGCTGGGATAGTGGTATTCCTCAAATTTGTTCGTCGGATCCTGACTGTGCTGACTTTGTAGATGGTAATGGTGATGCCGCGACTTGTGAAACAGCAACGGAAGACTTCCGCCTCGGCGTAAACGTTGGTCCTTGTAGAGCGACCGCTCAAAACGGTGATACGTGTAGAGTTGGTACTTGTGAGGATTCTGGTTTGTCTTGTTCCACAGACGACCAGTGTGGTGGTGCAACGTGTGCGTTGTTTACGGTGAATGACAAAACTGGCGTTTGCTATAACGGTATTTGTTCTCAGAATATTGAGGGTAATGCGTTTGATGCTGAGAATACAGTTGTGCAAGAATGTAGGGCATATCCAGAAAAGAACTCACCGTTCCCATGGGATATTGTTGTAGCCACGGATCCAAGGCTAACGACAGACTATTTGGGCGATGACCGCGCACTTTCTAGAAAGTCCGGATTCAACCAAGCATCGCTGTGTACAAACGGCGAGGATTGTGAGTGTTCGTATAAGAAGGTTGTTTATGGCAGTGGGTCAAAGACACAGTATCTTGGGTTGGACTCGGATACTGATTCGGGAGTATGTGTAGGTGGTAATAGAGATGGCATGGCTTGCGATGGATCGTTGGATAGTTGTGCGAATGCAGACGCGGTTACGGGCGCTCTCTTGTCGGGTACTGGAGGAACTTGTCAGTTTAAGACTTCGGAGAATAAATACATCGGTTGGAAAGGTCTATGTATCCAGCGAGACGGATCTATACGGTTGAACGGAAGCTCGAACGCAGACGACACGGCATGTTTGCTCTGGCTTCCAGTAGATCAGCTACTCGGCGGAACGGATATTTACAACAAGTTCACGGAAGCGGGATTCCCGATTACGAATCAGTATTACTGTACGGAAACATCACTGTTAGCAGACGTGTACGTACCGCAGGCACAGTTGAATGAGCAGAACGAGGTTACAGGCATTACGCCGTCGTGCGCGGAGAGTTTGGGGACGGGGTTTCGCGCAGGTGGTCATGCACCTCCGCCAAGGTGTATACCTCCAGCACCAGGGGCTGTTGGTCCGGCTCTCAATGCTTACACTGCTTGTTTGGAGGAAGAATGGAAACAAAACCCAAATGATGCGACTGGACCCGGGACGGCGGCAAGTGGTGCTGGTGCAGAGTGTGCCCCTCTGGACTATGACTCGTGTTGGTTGAATGTCCGTTGTCCAAAGAATCACTTTGCTGTTATAGGTGCTTGCCAGGATCATCCTTATGACGATCCTTTGCCTAGCACATGTGACGAGAACGCAGGCGATGCTGACTGCCCATATATCTGTGTTCCAGAAGGGTCTGTTCGAGTTGCGGACGGCCCGGATGATTATGTCGCCGGGACTACCTGTGTCCCTCCTACTCCTACTAATACTGTTAATCAGGGGGTAGTAGAAATTACAGGAGGTCTAACGCTTCCAGATGGCTCTGAAGAAACATGGACAGCGTCCGGATATGCTATTTCATGGATAGAGCCAATGCTGGACATCTACAAAGACTGTGTATTAAAAGGAGTCGAGGCTACTCCATACGATGCCAACGTAGGGATCGGTGGTATCAGCGATGACTATTACTTGCCTCAGTGGCCAGCTATAGACTCGCCATTAGCATTTCGTCAATGGCGTGGATTCGATAACCAAGCTCGATACTACTTGGGTTGTTCAGAGATTGCTTACACGGCCGTTGAGTCGGGGTATGGACAATCAAGCGAATCTGGAAACAGAGCGTTTACAAACCGTGTGATGAGTCCGAACACCTTCGATCCATACGATCTGCAAGGAGGTAACCTTGGGTATGACACATTCACGGGTCCACAATACGTAGGACGCGTCACGGCAAACTATGAATTTGTTGATGGATATGCAGCTGGTGAGGCTATTCCTAATAGAATTAAAGACGCAGCACAGGTTGACTTTAGCGCTGTTCCAGTTGCGTCTTGCGTTTTGCCGGGATCGCCATCTATATTAACTGTAGAAACTACGGGAACATCATGTACTCCACCAGAAGGAGCAGGCCCCTTGTTGGCAAGAAGCTACGACAAGTACTCGGTGACTGTTCCGACAGGTGTGAATCAAGTGACATGTACTACAGACGCAGATTGTCCAGCGCCGACCTCTGGACCAACATGTGATAATCAGACAGTTGGGAACAGTCAGGCTTATGAAAGATACGTATGTTTCATTGAGTGTAGTGCTACTGCTATAGACGGTAATACTGCAACTAACGCCCCGGGCTCTACCGACCCTGATGATTATTGCGGAGAATTGGGTCTTGGCGAGTGTGTGCCTTTCAACCCAAATGCAACAGTTGACGATTGTTCTGGAGCTGCAACCGGTGCAGGTTGCGAAGAGCCTACAATGATATGTAGCCAGTACTATGGCAAGATAGGTACCAACGATCCTGCTGGTAGTGGCGCGGCATCTGAGCCAGCTGCTATGGGAAGGGCAACGAACAGTTCGACTTCAGGTGCTTGTCGACGTGCCGTTGCTGCTGAAGTTATTCCACCAGTTAATCTTTATCAAGGATCTATATACTGGAGTAACCAATCACAGTTTGCATACCAATGTGATGGCGCAGGAGCAGGTGACGCAGAGTGTTCAGAGAATCTTGACTGTGGTGGTACGAACGCTCAGCAGTGTTACTCTGGAATATGTAGTTATACGCCAGCGACAGATGCTAACCAGGTGTATCCAACTGTAGAAGTCCCAAGCTCCAATACAGATGCTCGTGATTTATTGAAACAGTTCTTCGGTAAGATTTACAGCTTCTGGGAATACAACGATGGAGCGGTTTCCTCAACGAGTGATTCGGAAGAGTTTACGGAGAGAGGGCACTACGCGAAGATTGGTGGCGGAGGTGAGGCTGAAGATATAACAGATAATCTGTTTGGCGACGGCTTTGGGTCAGGGCCAAACAACGGAACGCCGAGCGCGCCGGTTGTGCGTGGAATTGGGCAGACTTGTTTGGGCGACAACTGTACGGAGGGGCCGGATAACACAATCTCTGTTAACGGATTCTACAATCAGAGCTTTGAGGTAGAAGGAAGCTTCCTAGCAGACGTTCGATTCTTCGCTACAACGGATCCAAATCACTTCCCAATTCGCAATGTGTTGGTTGACTGGGGAGACGGAACGAACGTGCAGAACGAGTCGCCGGCGGACCAGTCGAGTGCATGGGGGCGTGGAAGTAGGTCTGGGTCAACTACGTTGGACAACTACTATAAAGCACATCGTGGACTAGACGACTCAGACCCAACGAATATTGTACCGTTCTGTACAAACGATGCAGAGACTACAGAGTGGGGTCTAACTAGCGAGAGTTGTGTGGCGTTCCCATTCAACTTCGTCCACCACTACAGATGCACGCCGGGCTTGCAACAATGGATGCAAGTAACAGGGCGCGCATGTGAATACGAGGACGGCACAAACCGCCTCCTAAACTCGCCATGCTGGGAAGACCAGTGCGTCTTCCAGCCACGAGTCTACGTGGTGGATAACTGGGAGTATTGTACTGGGACATGTGACTCTAACGGCGATATATCTACTGTAGAGGCGTGTCAGGGTACTGCAGGTGATTGTAGTTATGCTGCATACCCATCTACAACCATCCCATTTGATAATCCTTGGGTCAATTACGGTGGTCAAATTAGAGTGTCTCCGTAACAAAAATAGTCCGGTAAGCGGACTATTTTTGTTATAAAAAAACAGCGTCCAACACCTCTCAGAATAAGAGGGTGGACGCAAGCTGTCTTACTGCTGCGATGTGCAGCGGAAGGTGTTCACGAAGATGCCGGTGTTCCAGAGTTCTCCGATGAACTCGGAGCCGTTGCTGGAAATCGTACCGGTCCACTCGCTGTTGCCGGATGATCCATTGAGGTAGCACCCGTGTGCGAACATCGGGATACCGCTTCCCTCGAACCAGTAGCTGAACATTTCACCGAAGCTCTCGGTTACAGAGTTCGGAGTCGTAATTCCGCCCGTGACACAGACCCACGTGCCCGTTGCGTCGTAGTTCAGCTGAACTACGACCGGCTCACCGTCTTTACGGGTGAAGCTCACGTGGCCGTTTGCGTCTACTTCCTCGTCGCCCGAGGGCGGGTGGACTCCTGTGTAGTCACGGTGGTGATCGATCTTGATCGTTGCAAGCCCTTCCTGTGCCTGCTTCACCGTGTAGGTCGCGTGGATGGCGTTGCCGTCTTGCGACACCGTTTCGAACTCGATCGTGGACCTGTCGCCAGGTACCTCAATCTCGTCGAACGCCTGCTCGCCGTTGACCCAGAGGTCAAACTCCGGAGTGTCAATCCCGAGTGAGGTGTTTCCGAGCTCGGCACCGTTGCCGTTGTAACCCATGAACATCTCCGCCGTAACGGGCAGGAACATCGGCGCAAACACCACGCCGGTGCTGTCGTCGTCATCGCCCGTGTCGTCATCGTCGACGACGCTGTCGTCATCGTCGTTCGGGTCGACGCAACCGCTGAGGTTGAGGGAGGAGACGCCGATGAGAACCATCAGCGCCGCGAGGAAAGAAGTGTTACGCATGGCGCACACCTTTCTTTGCCCCAACAAGGGGCGGCACTTGCCGCGCCCAAGGGCGCTGCGGGGTTGAAAGAGCTATCTCTACATCCAAAATAGCAACTTTTCCCCAATTTGTCAACCCACCCCCAAACTTATCCACAACGTCTGTCACCCGGTGCCTGTCACTAGGTGCCTGTCACCGGGTGACAGGCACCGAATATGCAGTCTTAATTCTATAGAGTATTATTTTTTATATTGTGTAAAGGGGATGCTAACCCGATACCTTCAGAAACGTATTCGGAGTACTGACTGATGGCTATGATTTTATTTGTATGAAAGTATGACAGTATTTCATCATGATTAAGCCATCTGGGTGATCGATCGAGCCCTATGGTTGGTCTGAAGCTACTCCACTTCCATTCGGAAGGGTTTTTTACAATGCCAGCTCTAACCGGATTTAGTATGATATAGCGTACTACTGCCAATGCTTGTTTGTCGTCTTTTATAAGAACGGAATGGAATCGTCCTTGAAATAGATGGCCACTTCGATTTTGGTTCCGATTAATGAGTTTTGCAAAACCTCCGTTAAGATACTTCATCCCCTTGGATATATTGTCTATTGGTGTTTTGATATAGAGGTGATAATGGTTATTCATCAAACAGTAAGAAAGGCATTCCCATCCGTATTTATCAATCGTCTGTCCGAGTACAGCAAGAAAGATATTGAAATCTATTTCTGATTGAAAGATGTCGCCTTTATTGTTACCTCTTGAGGTTATGTGATATTGAGCTCCAGGGTAGGTTAATCTTGGTGGTCGTCCCATATGAAAATTATTAAGTAAACAAAAACCACGCGGAGTGCGTGGGGATGTTTGCAACTCTATTAAACCACGGTATTACACAGTGCGCAAACTATGACCTTATCCACAACGTCTGTCACCCGGTGCCTGTCACCTGGTGACAGGCACCGGGGGAACCCTGTGGATAACTCGCCCAGGGGTCTGTCCCCAGGTGCCTGACCTATGGGGACATACCCACTATTCTCCACGCGTCCAGTTTTCCGAATCGCGACAATTGCAAAATAACTATCTGACTTTTTCCACGTCGTTGCACTGAGAAAAACGTTCTTCCACACACGTTATCCCCACCGTGTTGTCGACGCTCGTCGACAGTTTTCTCATACAGTCGTTCCGCCGGGGGCGTACAAAATTGTGATAGTTTTACAGCCTTAGAGGCGTCGATAGAGCTCGATGTCCCAACATCGATCCGCCGGTCTCCTACATCGCGTGTTCCAAAACTGTCAAAAACCCGTGACAAAATATTGCCAGTTTTTGCACAGTAACCCCTTTTGACGGGGGTTTTTTGCCGTGGTGTTATGGGTGAGTCGACGAGGTTGAACCGAGTCTTTGCTTGCACCATGGGAGAGCGTGGTGCGTGGGGAAGAGCGGGAGTATTGGTCGCCGAGTCTACAGCATGGAACCATTGCCCTCGAGTAATACCGGCAGGGAGGCCCTGATTACTCGTGGCGATGGCTTCAACCATCGGAGGAGATCGTTACAATGTTGCGAAAGTTTATCGTGTTGTCGTGTCTGATTCTTACATCCTGCGCATCGGACACATTCCAGCCAACTCATGACCACCGATTCACGATCCCGTTTTCCAGAAACGTCGACCTGACTATCTGGGAGCCTCAGGAACACTCTGTTCAACTGCATTCCGCGGTGCCTAGAGAGTTGCTCGCTCCTGGAAACGTTCAGGTGATGGACGTTTGGCACGGCGAGGTTGTGCTCACAGACGTGAGTGGCAAGGGTGTGATGGTGATGGATGGCATCGATTACCTCGATGTCAGCGAAGGGGAAGAGTTGTGTGGTGGTGAGCACATGGGTCACTCCCAGCAGGTGCGGATTCGTGCCTACTGGGGCGACTATGAGCTTGCCGAGGATCCAGATTTGTCGCTGGTGCGCATTGTGCGTAACAGCATCGTAACGGACCTGGCCGACGTTCGCGTTATGGATCAGGTTCACAGTGCGTTGGTGCTTCCGGGAGAACGGGAGTCGTTCAACGACATCAACAGGGGCGAGTGTCCCTACGGAGGTGAGTGATGACAAAGCGTTTGGGTTTTATTTCAATGATGGTTGCCGTTATCGTATTTACGATCTTCGGCGGCTGCAACGTAGGGTTTCACGCTGGCGATGCCGGCGGGGACGCGGTGGTGGCAAGTAACACCACCATTCACATGCCGTTTCCGGTGGGGACTGATTGGCTGTGCACGCAGGGTGCCAACGGCTACTACTCGCACACCGGAAATTCCACCCGTTATGGGCTGGATCTGGACACGCCAAACGCGCCCAACCCGCTCGCCGAGGTGTACGCGCCAGCAGCTGGCACTGCGCACGTGTTCAACACGAGCGGGTTTGGCAAGCACGTCAACATCGATTTGGGCGATGGAACTTACATCGTCCTGCCTCACCTGAACCTTGTTTGGACTACGGACAACACGTACGTCCAGCAGGGTCAGGCTGTGGGACTCGCTGGTTGCACCGGGAGTTGCAACGGCGAACATGTTCACTTGGACCTGCATAGGGGACTCGCGAACATGCCTGCAGGAAACGGCACGTCGATTCCATACAACGTTTTCGCACGTGATGTGACCGTTGGAGGGTATGCTCGCGCGATTCCCGTGGAGGAATTCGTGTGCTCACTTTCCAGCGGTCACCGTTACGAGAGTCAGCTTCCAGTCGACATCTACGGTCCGGAATACCCGGGCGACGATGACGACGACGATGATGATTACGCGGGCGACGACGATGGTGACGACGATGATGACGACGACGATACGAGCTCGAGCGACGACGATGATGTTGCGGACGACGACGATACAAGCTCGGGCGACGACGACGACGATGACTCGACGCCTGCGGATGACGACGATGTGTCCGGAGACGACGATACGAGTTCTGGCGACGATGACGATGATGACGCGAGCTCGGGCGATGACGACGACGACAGTACGAGCTCGGGCGATGACGACGACGATGACATCTCGGCGCTCAGCCACGGTGACCTTGTCTTCACGTGGATCGATACCAACGTTTGGGCTCGATTGCAGATGGATGGCACGGTCAACAACTTGCCTCCGTACACCGGTTTCTGGTCGCAGTTTGCGTACGAGACCAACCTGAACGTCATCACTAGAATGATTCCGAGTGTTCCGCGTAACAGTTACGCAGCAGTGAACATCTCGCTGTCCATGAACTCGAATCCGGCGAACGGCTGGTCGAACATGGCCTGCTACACGGGATCGGCTGGGTGGACAACACTCGGCACGCTGACTGCAACATGGGCTGGGTTCCCGCTCACGGTCGGTACTGTCACAGACGGTGGAAGCGGCTGCAACCTGTACGTAGTGTCGCCACCTTAGGCCACGCGAGCTCGTACATGCGATGCATCTAACTATATTTCGGTATGTTGTACTCCAACATGCCGACTTTCTTGTGGATGTGGATGAATGGGTTTTAACAAAGTGGTATAATGCGGTAAGAAATTACATGATAGCTTGGTTAAAAAAGAAGCAGTTAGCTAGAATCATCGCAGTGGGTGTCCCTGTGCTTGCTTTGGTTTTTATGGCGCATCCAGCTGGGGCGGCAATAAGCGGCGCTGTTGCCACGGCACTTGCTGACATTGTGTTGGCGGTGGCTAACGTTGTTGGCGCGGCACTTGCGATTTTGTTAGAAGTTGTTCTTATACCAATAATCCAATATTCAGAGTTTATAAATCATAGCGTTGTAAAAAACGGCTGGTCCATTGTACGTGATTTGGTGAATACAGGTTTCATTGTCCTGATGTTGGTGATTGCATTTGGAACAATGTTTGGCATAAGCAGAATCAATTGGGCTCAGCAGATTCCAAGATTGATAATCGCTGCAATAGCAATAAACTTTAGCCGTCTTATCACAGGATTGTTTATAGATGTTGGTCAGGTGATAATGATTGGATTTGTAAACGCGCTTCAACAAATTGGATTTGCGAACTTCATAGATTTGCTTAAACTACGGGATTTGCAGGGTTTTGCAGAGGTGGGGCCCAAAGGCAAAGCAGGTCCTATTGATGCGACCGCGTTGTTTGGGTCGGCAATAATGGCGCTTGTAATGTCTTTGGTCGCGTTGATTGTTGTAATACTCATTGCCGGCATTTTGGTATACAGGGTTGTAATCTTATGGGTCCTTATCATTCTATCTCCAGCAGCCTTTCTAGCAGGAGCTGCTCAGGGGATACTGTCTCAAGCTGGTGGAATGTATAGTCAATGGTGGGGGAAGTTGACCGCGGCGATTATGATTGGGCCTATTCTTACGTTTTTCTTGTGGCTTGCATTGGCAAGTGTTGGCACAGGAATAACCATGGGATTTAAAACAAATACCGAACTTCCGGCTGGTGGTCTAATAACCTCCATAGCAACCAACGAGAACCTAACCGGTTTCATTATCGGAATCGCCCTACTCCTCGCTGGCATAGAGATGGCGACACAGTCTGCGAGCACGCTCGGTGGGGCTGCGTCTGCGCTTACAGGTAAACTTGGAGGCGCTGCTAAAGCTATTGCCGCGTCGCCTATTGCGATTGGTGGATGGGCCGCTGGCAAAGGAGTCTCGGGTCTGCGAACCGGTACTGGCGCTGCGGCGTTGGCCGTGTCTAGCAGGTATCGTGGAGTGACGCAGGAAGGCAGGGTTGCCAAGAGAGAAGGGAAAGAGAAGGGCGCGAATGCAGACATTGCAGCTGGTGGCTGGCGTGCTATTAGGGGGCGTGCAAAAATGAAGGGGATCAAAGCCGAGAAGGCAAAAGAAGGAAAGATTCAAGCGGAGTTGGACAAGAAGTACGAGGGCATCGAGGACAACCTGTCGTTGCCTCAGCTTCAGGCTGGCTACAAGAACAATACTGGAAAATTTGCATCTGAAGACCAGAAGGCGCGCGGAATGCGTTATGCCAAGAAGATGGTTGGAGACGAGAAGTCATTTGCGGATCTACAACGAAACGATCCTGTTATGGCCGGCCAGATGCTAAAGGAAGTTCAGGAGCATCAGAAGTTGACTGGCGACGAGGCAGGCCAGAAGAAGACTACCGAGATGATAGACAAGAATATCCAGTGGAAGTACGGAACCAAGGGTGCTGTTGAAAAGGCATACAAGGGCATGACCGAAAAGGAGGCCAAGGCCGTTCCAGCATCTGCGTACGAGGCTATGCACGTTAGGCAGGGTATGGTTGAGTCTGGGGTGTTTAGAAACACTCAACCCGACGTAGAAGCTACGGACATCGGCGTTGTCGCCGCGAGCACTATGACCGATCCGCAAAAAGACTCGGCAATTAAGGAGATTAGGAATAGGACAAAGCAGGCTCGTGCAGGCATGTCTCCGGCACAGTTGAAAGCGGTGGATAACGCATACACTCGCCGACTTGACGATGATGATGAAGAAGAAAGGTACACCGCGGCTTCGGACGCATTGCGCGGAAAAGATCTCACTGTTCCTGCGAACAAGCGCGCTAATGATGAGAATCAAATGACCAATAAATTGGTCAATGCTAGAAATGGTGGCACTGTAGAGGAGCTTGTTAAATCACGGGCGATTAAGTTGGACGATGTTGATTTCAATAGTCATGCTGCGGATCCTGTAACGCAGAATGCTATTCTTGATACACTTAAGGAGATTGCAAGCAAGGACACTGGGGTTCCGGTAATTCAGTCTCTGCAACAGGCAAAGAAAGATGCTGGCGCTACTGGTGATGTTGACCGTTACGACCGAGCAGATGATATGTTGACAGAACTTGGCGCTAGTATGGCAGGAGCGAATAAGTCTGTACAAGCAGTTGTAGCTGAGAGCGCACAGGGAGCATTCGGACTAGACGCATCAGGTAGAGGCTTTACTGGTGCTACGCCGGCGGATTCGAGTCGGCTTGAGCGTGAGTTTGCAGAAGCGTTGGCTAAGAACCCAACACTAATCGTGAGCCTAAAGAGAGACATAGCAAATGGTGGTGATAACAGCGCGGTTGTTAAGGCTGCCGCTGAGAGTACTACTAAGGGCTCGCTTAGAAAGATGTTTGAAACTTTGGGTGCAAGCAAGGGCACTAATCAAGAGGGGCTACAGCGTGAGAGTCTGATGATGTTTGGGCGTGCGTTGAAGGCGCATAGTACGAGCATAAATAGGGTTGCGTCGACAGCAACAAAAGCACAGAAGGATGCCGCTTCGGATATGGCTCGATTGTTTGACAGGCGTTATAAGTCTCAAGTTGATCTATCATAAGATATGGCGGAGGAGAATGAACATATTTATGTCTACGCGCTACTTCCAAAAGAGGTTCGGGCTTTCTTTCTAGATTCGGGATTGGAGGATATAGATGAGATTGGCAAGATCTACGGAATGTCGCAGGCTGCGGTGGATGTGCTGGATGAAATTCAGCAGGACATTTTGTTTGGATATAACTCCCTCGACTCGATTGAAAATTTGATTAAAGAACGTCTTGGTTTGGACTCTGCTATAACGCGAAAAGTGGCGCTCGAGTTGATCCGACGGCGATTTTTGCCGATAGATTCCTACATGGGCGCGCGCGCTTTTAGCACGTATGCAAATCTTGGAGGTGATCCAGCGATAGTGAATGTAAAAAGAATCGATGCTGCCGGAGGGACTGTTGTTGATATAAAAAGGTTGTTGGATCAGGAGGTTTCAAATATCTTGGTTGATCGTGCGCAGAAGGCGGCGAGCGCACAGGCTGAACCGGCGATTGAGATTGAACCCGAGCCTGAACTCGAGCCAAAGCCCGAGCTTGAACCGGAGCCTTTGGTTTCTGTACCCGAGCTTGAACCGGAGCCTGAGATTGTGCTCGAGCCTGTTGTATCCGAGCCCGAGCCCGAACTCGCACCCTTGGTATCTGAACCTGAGACCGAGCCTATGCTCGAGCCAGAACCTGAGCTCGCACCCGAGCCTACTACGCCAGAGCTTAAGGTCGAGCCTGTTGTTGAGGCCGCGCCCATACTCGAGCCAGAGCCGGAGCTCGCGCCAAAACCGAAACCTCAACCAGTTGTTGAGCCTGTCGTTGAAGCCGCTCCCGCTCGAAAAGTCGAGCCCATGAAGGAGCCTTCTGATCCGTTTCTGGATAACGAGCAACATGAGCTTGCACCTCCACCTCCCGCGATAATAGACGAATCGCCACTTGCAACCAAGAAAGACGTGGGTCCAATGGTTATCGACAAGGTCGCGGAAGACGTGGAGGTAGTGAAAGAAGTGAAAAACGTAAAGGCAGTGGAAGCAGTGAAGGACGACGAGCCTATTAAGAGGCAACTCGTGCGCAAGCCCATATCCGAAGTTGTAGTTACGCCCAAGAAGGTAGAACCTAAAAAGGAGTTGTTCCCAGACGTGTCTGCCGAAGCGCAGGGAGCGTCTACTTTGAGGAATCTTGAGGGTACCGGAAAGAGTGCACCTAAGAGTTTGGAGAGTTCCCGGATAGATGAAGTTCAGCGAAAACTCACGCTCGCGTTTCCGTCTCAGGAGCTGGATAAGCGTTTTAGAGTTGTGTTGGGCGCTCGACTGTCCGGAGTTCGATCAACTGACGATTTTAGAAAATCGCTCGCTGGGGACATTACAAAAGGTGGCCTTGGTTTAGACGAACACACAATAACTCGTGTAATGGAGGAGGTAGAGGGAAAGAAGGCGACCGAGGAGCAGGAGGCAATGGCAAAACACGCGCTCGGCAAAGACAAGATGGTCAAGGACGCACAGGCAAAATACGGCGCAAAACCAGCCGTAGGGGCGCCGGTGCCCGCGCCCGGGCTAGCTAAAACAAGCTCAACCGACCAAAAACAGTCCACCGCCAAAACAGTCCTATCAGACGCGTCGGTGCAAAAAGCAAGCTCAACTACGGGTAAAACACAGATAATGGACGTGCAGTACAAAAAACGTCTCGTGGGCCCAATCGACGAATTTAGAAGAATGACCCTGGATGATTTTCGAAGGTTACCTGGCGACATAGAAACCGCGCACGAGAATTTAATGACAGACATAAACACACTCGGTGGCAAAGACCCCGGTTTGCGAATTCGCGCAATCGAAGCGTGGCGACATAGCCCATTGGTTGCATTGTATCAACGTATAATCGGTGCGGCATTGCAACGCGGAGTTCCAATAGAAGACGTGTTGGGCGACAAGGAATTGAATCCGAAGGGAATGACCAAAGAGGAATTGAACGCTGTGCGTAAGATGAACACCGTCTTGCGGTATTAGTGTGATAAAATAGTGTTATGGCAGAGCAATTTGTTATCCCACAATTTTTGGAAGTTGAGAGCAAGATCATGGGGCCGATTACCGTGCGCCAGTTTCTTGTGTTGATGGTAGCGGGATTGATCATGGTAATTTTGAATAGGCTATTTGATTTCAGCCTTTTTCTATTGCTGTCTACGCCAGTTTTTATAATCGCGATTGTAGTTGCTTTCGTAAAAATCAATGGACAACCTTTTCATTACATTATGTTGAGTTTTATACAGACAATGCGAAGGCCTTCTCTTAGAGTTTGGAACAAGAACAAGACAGACGCAGAATTGAAAGAGCATTTGAATCAAAAGGTACCAACTCCGCCACCACCTCCATACAGAAAACCGCCGTTGAGCGGATCGCATTTGCGAGATTTGTCGCTTGTTGTGAACACCGGAGGAATGTACGTGCCAGATCAAACCAAAAAAGAAAAGTAGTATGGCAAGGAAAAACACAATGACAAAAGGAAAGCGTCCCTCTACTCAGAAGTATCTAGATATTTCCGAGATCAGGGACGATATTGTGATTATGAAGGATGGTACCGTGAGAGCGGCCGCTATTGTGTCCAGCGTGAACTTTGCCCTGAAGTCGGAAGACGAACAACAAGCGGTTGTGCAGGCATATATGCAGTTTTTAAACGGAATCGATTACCCGCTACAAATTGTGATCCACTCGCGTCGCATGAGGATAGAGGACTATATTACTCGCATGAAGGAATCGAGCGCAGAGTTGAAGAACGAGTTATTGAGAGCGCAGACTGTGGATTACGTGAATTTTATACAGGAACTTGTCTCAGGGAGTGAAATCATGAGTAAGCGTTTTTACATTGTTGTTCCATACGATCCTATCACGAGTAAGAAGAGGGGGTTTTGGACTCGTTTTCAAGAAGTGCTAACGCCGGGTTCTCGAGTAAAGCTTAGCGAGAAGCAGTTTAAACTACGCAGTGAAGAAATGAACCAGCGCATGGGTCAGGCACTTGGGAGCCTGAACAGCATGGGTCTGTCCGGCGCCAGATTAGACACGCAGGGACTCATCGAACTTTATTACAACTCATACAACCCAGTTGTGTCGGAAGCTCAGCCTCTGCGAGCGGCCGGGGAGTTAGATTTAGATACGTCATATGGCTTTTGAGAAACAAATCGACGAATTTGAAAAGCAGAAACCTGCACAGGTAGGAAGGCCTGCAAAAAGCAAAAAGCCCGAGGCTCCAAAAAAGATGTCTAAAAAGCAGGAGCAGGCAATGCTTGAGCGCCGTGAACACGAAAATGTTCGCAGTCTTTTGGAGGAGGAGAGGATTTATCAGCGCGGAGTCGTGTCCATTAAGGATCTTATTGCGCCTGCATCGTTTGAGGTAAATTCTAGCTATCTAAAACTCGGCGACAAGTTTGCGCGCACACTTTTTATAATTGGCTACCCTCGATACGTTGGAGTCGGTTGGGCATCTGGTATTATCAACTTCAACTGGACGTTGGACATCTCAATGTTTTTTTACCCTATCGAGTCTGCGGTAATTTTGAAGCAACTCAAGAAACGAGCTGGAGAAGTGGAGGCTCAGTTATCTTATGACAGAGAAAAAGGAAAGCCACGGGATCCGTTGAGAGAAACTGCTTTGCGCGACATTGAAGGTTTGCGAGATCAGCTTACGCAGGGAATCGAGCATTTCTTTCAGTTCGCGTTTTACGTCACGTTATACGCAGATGATAAAGAGGAGCTTGATAGAGTTTGTGACGACGTAGATTCGTTGTTTGGGTCAAAGTTGATACACACAAAGCGCGGTTACTATCAGTCTGAGCAGGGATTCAACTCAACTCTACCACTTGGAAACGACGAACTGCAGATTACATTCAACATGAGCACGAGCCCAATTGCGTCCAGTTTCCCGTTTATTTCCTCGGAGCTTACGAGCGATAACGGTATTCTTTACGGGATCAATAGGCACAATAACAGCTTAGTGCTGTTTGACCGGTTCAGTTTGCAAAACGCAAACGGCGTTGTTTTTGCTACCTCTGGAGCTGGAAAAAGTTACGCTGTGAAGCTTGAGATTATCCGATCAATGATGCTCGGCGTGGACGTTATAGTCATCGACCCGGAAATGGAGTACAAAAACCTTTCCGACGCCGTTGGTGGAACATACGTGAATGTATCCTTGGCGTCTGACAGTAAAATCAACCCGTTCGATCTTCCTCGCGCAACTACGTCAGACGCGAGCATAGAGGACATTATCCGATCGGCAGTCATTACCGTTAAAGGCTTGCTCAGAATCATGATGGGTACTCCACAAGGTAGCGGTGGTGCTGTTGGGTTTACTCCGGTGGAAGACGCACTGTTGGATCGTGGAATATTGGAGGCGTATTCAAAGAAGGATATTACACCGCGGAGTGACTTGGCAACAGTAGAACCGCCAACCGTAGCCGATCTTCAGGAAGTTCTTGAGGGTATCACTGGAGCTGAGGAGCTGGTTGAGCGGTTGCGAAAGTTTACGGAGGGAACGTTCGCTGGTTTGTTCAACTCGTTGACGACTGTTGAAACAGAGAATCAACTCGTTGTCTTCTCGGTCAGGGATTTGGAAGACGAGTTGCGACCGATGGCGATATATAACATTATCACTTACATTTGGAACGTTGTGCGATCCGTCAGAAAGAAGCGCCTGCTAGTTGTGGATGAGGCTTGGTGGTTGATGCAACACGACGACTCCGCAAGGTTTATTTTTGCAATTGTAAAGCGTGGCCGTAAGTATTTCTTGGGTGTGCAGACTATCACGCAGGATGTTAACGACTTCTTGAATAATCAATATGGAAAGGCGATCGTGACCAACTCCAGTATGCAATTGCTCATGAAGCAGTCTCCAGCCGCTATCGACCTTGTTCAAAGCACGTTCAACCTAACTGACGCCGAGAAGTATCTGTTGCTAGAAGCCGGAATTGGGCAGGGTATTTTCTTTGCGGGCAATAAGCACGCGGCAATTCAGGTGGTTGCGAGTTATCAAGAGGATAGGCTTGTAACCACGAACCCGGAGCAGTTGCTCGAAATGGAAGGTGAGCGACGGTCGTTCGAGGAAGACCTAGCAGCTCAGGAGGCTCAAAGTGTTGGAATCGTTGATACAGAAGAGGCAAAAAAGGCTATTGAAAAGGATATCGTAGAGGAGGGGGAGGCTTTAACTGGTGAACTCCAAAAATAATATGCTTACATTGAAACAACGAAGAAGTGTGGTTGTGGCGTTGATGGTACTTTTGGCATTGGCGTTGTTCTTGTTGTGGTTCTTCTTGTTCAGAGCGGTTTCCGTGGTGCTGGACGAAGATGAGGAGTTTGATATTCCAGCTTCCGAGGTGCGAGACGTTACGCCCGCTTCGAGTTCTATTGTGCCGGTTACGCCGGACGGTGCTAACGCTCGAATTGTTGCTACAAACTTTGTTGAGCGATTTGGAACGTACTCTACTGATGTGCCGTTCATGAACGTAACGGAAGTGCGTGAGATTACAACGCCAGAGTATTACTCTACGCTGAACGAGCTTCGAGCTGGCGCTGTAGACAGCGACGAGTTCTTTGGGATGACAGTTAGGGTGCTGTCTGTAACACCGATGACAGGGAGCGAGGAGACGGGATCGGTTACGTACGAGGTGTCTGCGCAGTTGGAGGCACAGGTAGGGTCGCGGGCAAATTCAAACGTTACCTATAAAAAAGGCACAATCAACGTGGTTAAACGGGGAGAATCGTGGCTTGTAAGTAGTTTTGAATGGATTTTGTAAGTATATTCCAAAGAGTGAGGAATGTGGCATTTCCGCAATGTTGCATTTCATGTCAGCGCGAGGGACACCTTTGGTGCAAGACCTGTCGCGCTGATTTTATTTGTAGAAATCAACAGCATTGTCCGGGCTGTGATGTGATTACGGTATACGGGGCTCGTTGTTCTGAACACTACGATCACGTGCTCGACGGAATCGTGAGTGCGACGTGGTACGCGAATTCGAGTGCGAAGGCACTGGTCAAGCTGTGGAAGTACCGGTTTGTGCTTGAGGCTGAACCGCATATCTCGTCGGTGATCGCGCAGTGGGTGAGCGAGTCACAGCAGATCCCGACCGGGGACTGGATCGTAATACCAGTGCCTTTGCACCCTATACGAGCACGCGAACGCGGGTTTGACCAGAGCCTGTTTTTGGCAAACGCGCTGTCGCTTGAACTCGGAATTCCCATGAACACAAATATTGTTCGACGTAAAAAGCACTTCAACAAGCCACAAGCAAAACTAGACGACAAGGACCGAGAGACAAGGTCGTTTCAGGGAGTGTTCGAGGTCAATGATAAGCTCGATATACCGCCACGAGTGATACTCGTAGACGACGTGTACACAACCGGCGCCACCATGTCCGCACTCGCAAGCGAGCTTAAGGACGCAGGTGTGGAGGTGGTGTGGGGGTTTACGTTCGCGAGGGGGAACTAAGCAAATACATCGCTCGCCACACTGTCATCTCGAGCGGCAGTCGAGAGATCTTTACCTATTGATTCAAGAGGCATCAACAGGTCAGATTTGACTAGCACCTCCACCCGTGAGAAGGTGTGTTTACGAGGAGGGGACAGTCAACTTGTCGTGTCCACGATTCTCGTGGAACTGCGGTCGCGAGCTCAGGCATGAGCTCGTTTTTTTTCTGCTTGCGGTAAGGTGGACGCATGTGATGATCTGCATAAACAAAAACACCCGACAAAAGTCAGGTATCTTTGGTGGCGGAGAGAGAGGGAGTCTCACGTCGCTCCGCTCTCTCTTACAAAAAAATAACCAACGTGTTGTTAGTTATTTTTCCTGGCGGAGAGAGAGGGATTCGAACCCTCGAAGGGCTATAAACCCTTGCTAGTTTTCAAGACTAGTGCCTTCAACCGCTCAGCCATCTCTCCGTTAATGTTGTAATCTTACAAACTCGCCTCTCACACACCAGCCTCGCTACCTGTCCGTCGGAGATCATGAGCGGTCTAGTTGCACGGACTCTGGTGAAGACCGGGCTCTGCTTCGCATTTCCCTTGTAGACCCTTCTTCGTATGAAACTTCGAAGGGCATTCTTCGTCCATTTCAGCTACGAAATAAGAACGAGGGCTTGCCATTCGTAGCTTTATGCGAAGAATGGCGGAGAGAGAGGGATTCGAACCCTCGCGCCGGAAAAACCGACCTAATGGATTAGCAATCCATCCCCTTCAGCCTCTTGGGTACCTCTCCGTAATCAGCAGTAGAGTACAACATATACGCAGAAATATCAAGTCTCCTCATCTCCCATCTCCCATCTCTCATTTCTTCCCGTTTCTATTACCCCAACACTTTGATATAATACGTTTATGGAAAACGAGGAAACAAAAAAGGCGCAAGACGAGATTGATCCAAGGTTTGGCGATCTTTTAATGTATTGGACAATGTCGGAGTTTCATCGACATGAACGTGGCACTGTTTGGTATGCGATATTCTTGTTGATAGGAATAACGCTCATCCTGATTGCAATATTCTCGGCAAACTATATCTTCGCGGTCCTCCTCGTGCTTATTGGTACGTTCATGGTCATGGAGCATTTCCGTGATCCTAAAGAAGTTCCGATTGTGTTTTTGACTACAGGTATCGCGATAGGCGACCATTATCATCCGTGGGAAGAGATCAAAAATTTCTGGATAGCCTATGAACCGCCAGAGGTGCAGAAGCTTTATATCGATTTTGAAAAAATTCGCCACCCATACGTCAGCATCGATATCGACGACAGTATCGACCCCGTAGAGTTGCGTGATATGTTGTTGCAGTACACGCACGAGAACGACGATCGTATGGAGGAGAGCTTGACAGACTATATAAAAAGGCTGTATAAACTCTGAGTCGTGGCGCAAAAAATGCTACACAATGCACCCGTAGCTCAGCTGGATAGAGCGTTGGCTTGCGGAGCCAAAGGTCGTACGTTCAAGTCGTGCCGGGTGCACCAGAAAACCTCTCACTTTATGTGGGAGTTTTTCTTTTTGCGAAACAGACACCGTCCACGAGGCTGCGTGGCGACATATCCCCAGTGACTGACCCCAGGGGTCAGTCACTGGGGATAAGCGGTGCCTGACCCCTGGGGTCAGACCCCTGTGGATATGTGATAAGATTGTTGGATGATTAACCACCCTATTACGTCGTTGCCTGGGATTGGGCCGATGTTGTCTAAAAGTTATCGGAAGCTGGGCATTGAGACTCTGCGCGATGTTTTATTGGCGTTTCCGTTTCGGTATGAGGATTACAGAACTATCCGTGGGATTATCGACCTTGTCCCTGGCGAGTCGACCACTGTGCAGGGTGCGATTACGAGTATTCGGTCGCGTCGATCTCCGCGGAAGAAGATGGTGTTGACTGAGGCGACTATTGAGGACGCGACGGGGACTTTGACTGCGGTCTGGTTTCATCAGCCTTACATTGCAAAAACACTGAAGGTTGGCGATAGGGTTTCGCTCGCGGGGAAGATCGATGACAAGTTTGGACTCTCAATAGTGAACCCGCAGTTTGAGAGACTGAAGGATAACGCGCCTACTCAGCACACAGGGCGACTCGTTCCAATATACTCAATCTCTGGCAAGATGGCGCAGAAAGGCCGGCGGTCGGCTGTTAAGAACGCGATGGTTGCTATCGGCGAGCTTGAGGAATGGATCCCAGACACTGTGCTCGAACGGTACGACCTTGCTAGGCTTTCGGAGTCTGTGCCACCTCTTCATTTTCCAGATGACCAAAAGAGTTGGGAGCGTGCTATGAGACGCATGAAGTTCGCCGAGTTGTTGATACATCAGCTGGCGCATGTTCGAGCTCGCAAGCATATCGAGTCTTCCAAGGCGCATACAATCGAGCTCGATCTTGAGTTTGTAAAAGGCGCGGTCGCGAGCTTGCCGTTCAACCTCACCGATGCTCAACGAAAGGCGACTTTTGCGATTATGCAGGACATGGAGAAGGGTGTTCCTATGCATAGATTACTCGAGGGCGATGTGGGAGCGGGAAAAACGGTCGTGGCGGCGCTGGCGGCCGGAAATACGGCTTCTGGTGGCTTTCAGACCGCTTATTTGGCGCCAACAGAGATACTCGCGGTGCAACAGGCGTACGGATTACAGGAAACGCTGGGTCCAGGGCTCCAGATTGCACTTTTAACGAGCTCGTATCACGAGATCAACGGGGAAGAGGTGGCGCGAAAACAGATTATGGACGGACTCATGGATGGAAGTGTTTCGATCGTGGTCGGCACGCACGCGCTACTCGTTGACGAGCTTTCGATACCGAAACTCGCACTCGTTATTGTGGATGAGCAACACAGATTCGGCGTCGAGCAACGCAAGAAGCTCGTCTCCGGTCGTGGCGACGTGGTGCCACATTTCCTCTCAATGACTGCAACGCCAATCCCGCGCACACTCGCAATGGCATTGTTTGGAGACATGAAGATCTCGATTCTGGATGAACTACCTCCGGGCCGTGGCGAGATTGACACGGTGCTTTTGCGCCCGTCGCAGGATAGGGAAGCTTACGGGATTATCGCTGAGAAGCTTCGAGCTGGATCTCAAGCGTTCGTAGTCTGTCCATTCATCGATGCCTCGGAGGAATCGGAGGCTGACTCTGTGAAAGAGCTCGAGCTCAAGTTAAAGAAGAATTACTTGAGTACATTTTGTGTTCAGGGGCTTCATGGGAAAATGAAGTCCAAGGAGAAGGAAGAGGTTATGGAAAAATTTAGAAAAGGAGAGATCGACGTACTCGTGGCGACGACCGTGATCGAGGTCGGAGTGAACGTTCCAAATGCTACGACGATCTTCATTGAAGGCGCCGAGCGTTTTGGTCTCGCTCAACTACACCAGCTACGAGGACGAGTTCGGCGATCGACCGAACGCGCGACATGCTTTTTGCATCCGTCGAGCTTGAACGGAAACACTAAGCAAAGACTCGACGCGATGGTAGAGCATGATAGCGGGTTCAAACTCGCTGAGATCGACCTCCAGCTACGGGGTTCGGGAGACCGTTTCGGAACGCGTCAATCAGGTCTACCCGAGTTCCAGTTCGCCGAGCTCTCTGATCATGTGTTGATCTCGCAGGCGCGTGACGTAGCCGAGGAGATACTTGGAGGCGACCCCGAGCTTGAGGGATACGAGCTGATCCTACTTGAGCTTGAGCGTTTCTTGAGCAGGAACGCGCCAGAGTAGAAAGGCGAAGAAGCCCCCGTCGCAAAAATAGAAAACCAATTATGAGCGATCGTTCATAATTGGAAAAGCGGTCAATATCGTAGCATTTCCCAAAAACGGCCGGTCGGCCGTTTTTGGGAAAACGTCTAAAGTTAGCGTAGAATTTGATGTGTAATATATCGAACAAATAACCGCCCAAGTAGGCGGTTATTTTATTCTTTCAACTAGTTCGCGGATTGTCTTGACTTGCTTCGACGAGATGATCGAGGGCATCCCCAACCTCTTCGACTCCTTTTCGCGCCTCTCGTGCATCGGTACCGTCCTTACCTCGCCACCGAGTCCAACTTCGCCGAAGATCGCCGTTTCCTTGGAGATTGCTTTGTCCAGCTTCGAGCTTATGAGCGCCGCGCAAACCGCAAGATCGACAGCAGGTTCCTTCACGTTCATTCCACCAACAACGTTCACATATACGTCCTGTCCCGAGAACGAGACCTTGCCGTGCTTCTCGATTATCGCGAGTAGCATCTGCATGCGGTTGCTGTTGAAACCGGATCCACGTCTCACGGGCGTTCCGTAGCTCGAAGTGTTAACGAGCGCTTGGATCTCTACCATGAACGCGCGCGATCCCTCGATTGTACACGTCATAGCGGTCCCTGGAGCGGCCGGCCCGTCGTTTACAAATAGTGAGGAAGGGGAGTCGACTCCGATGAGCCCTTTCTCCGTCATCTCAAACACGCCAACCTCGTCTATCCCGCCGAACCTATGCTTGGAAGCTCGCAACAGCCGATAGGCATGCCTCGGGTCTCCGCCAAAGTGCAGCACCGTGTCCACCATGTGCTCGAGCATCTTGGGGCCGGCCACGAGTCCGTCTTTGGTGATCTGGCCTATCAGTATCACTGGAATGTTACTCGTTTTCGCCATCGCGACAAACTGCGCTGTGGAAGCTCTCAAATGCGTAGGTGCCCCAGCCGCCGCCTCGTGCTCGCTCGTAGTCATTGTTTGAATCGAGTCCACTATAACGAGCGCGGGCTTCTCTTTCTTGATAGCAGAGATCACAGACTCCACCTCTGTCTTCGTGACAATCTTCACATGCTTGGTCGCAGAGCCGAGCCTGTCGAAGCGCAACTTAAGCTGGGCAGGGGACTCCTCGCCCGCAACGTAGAGCATCGGCGCGTTGAGTGTCCCTGCAAGGTTCGCGAGCAGTGTAGACTTGCCCACACCCGGCTCACCAGACAACAGGATTACTTGCCCGGGAACGAGTCCGCCACCGAGTACGCGGTCCAGCTCGCCGATATTCGTAGACCTCTTCTTGGAATCCTCTATTTTAACATCGCTAAACGCTAAAACAGCCGCCGGTTGGGCAGCTGTTTGTGGCTTTGATGATTTTGGCGCAACTCCTCCGTCTGTCAACGTCCCCCATTTACCACACTCGGTACATCGACCAGACCACTTAAGGCTCTGCGCATCACAATGGCTACAGCTAAACATGAAGGTATTTTAGCACACTTTACCCGTTGCAAGTTCCCTTGGCTAGGTTAATTGTAGCTTTACGTATAAGCCCTTGCGTACATGCCGAGTAGTAGTTGGTTGCACATGTCGAGCTTTTGCCGGTCGCGTATGTAGTTGGCGTGGTTTGGTTTTCTGGGCAATCTTCTATCGGGGTCCTTAACATTTTTCCCGGAACCCAATCGCACGCAATCGTGCTCGGTAGCGTTCCATGACCCTTGAATTCGTACAACCACGGTTCGTAGTACGATCGACAGAACCCCTGCAACTTCATCTTTTCTTCTAATCTTAGTTGACAATCTGGCTCCGCTGCTGTCAAGGAGCTATTCTCACATATTACAGCAACAGCGTATCCAGTTTGGTATGGGCACTTTGGCATTCTGTTTTTAAAAGCTTGCAAAGCAAGGAAGCTCCTTTTCTCGGCGATGTCCATGTCCTTCATTGAATTCTTTGCAGAGGTCGTGAGTTTATACCCATCTACCAACGATCCCTCAACTATGGTGTTATCTTCGAATGGGTTACAGATAGGGTTGCTTTTACAGCTTGATAATATACATTGTGCGTAGAAGTCTGTAGCCGTTTTCCTAACGTCGTTGAACGTTCCGAGAATGAGCACATTAGACGCATCCGCAGTACTGTCTAACAAGGTACCTTGAACTTTTGAAGGATTCGCCATTTGGCTTCCAACGAGCTGGAGTCTGGCCACTATGTCCTTGTGCACCATGGCGGCACCAGCACCAACATTGTTCACGAGTGATTTCACTGGTTGCCCATCGGCGTCTTCGTATGGGCTGACTCCTTTTACTATGTTGCCACTGTTGTCTATCATGTCGGAGTACGTAGGAATGCCGTCGTCAACTTCTTGTCCCAATTTTGGAGCTTCTCTTATGGATGTTACTCTAAGGCCTCCGAGTGCAGATATGTTTGGATTGATAAATGAGATTATGGTCGTGGTGCTTAGGAGTAGAATCAGGCCTATCGTTGCGCCCGCCATATGTTTCTTTGCCTTAGCAACGCCACCAACGGATGAGCCTATCATGTATTCAACTCCGCCAATCATAATGATGATGATTGCAAATATTATCCCAGCACCTATGCTGAATCGATAGACTGAGTTCAAGTACAAGTTTATTGTTTCTATACAGACTTTGTCTTGCGGACAGTCGTCTTCCGCATTGTCCTTGCCTATAACAACACTTCCCTCAAAATCTGAATTGCTCAACCCGGGAATTCCTATCTGCAGTTTTGGTACAACAACCTCCTTAACATCCTCCGCCGCGTTAACAGACAGCGGGGCTATCATGCCGGCCGACAACATTGCTATAGCACCCAAGAATAATATAATCTTTTTCATACTTCGTTACGGGTTACACTCACCTGAATCGGGCGTTCCACCACTCTTGCCGTCGCAACATACACCGGCTTTGTCCGAGCAACAGAATGAGTCTAGATTCACATGCGTCGATGTACACAGTGAATAGTCAAATACACATGTTTCTCCGGAAATTTTTGGAGAATTATATACGTCTGGCCTTAGGCTACAAATTTTGTTTACTTTTATAAGTCCAGGGCTCCAAACACCGCTTATAGCGGATCCCGACATAGCTGCAATGCCGTTTTGTGCATATTCAAAATGCCAGCCTTCTACGTTTAAGCGCTTAAACCCTGCGTTACCCATTTCTTCTTCTAGTGTAAAGTGACATGCAATACTATCTGTGTGAGAACCGCCGTCGTCCTTACACCAAACGTCTACCGTTGTACCTGTAACATGAGGGCAACGGATCGAATCATTGTTAGTTGCCTCCTTTTTTAAATAGGCCTCGATTTCTTCCTTCGTAGAAAACTGATCTAATATCGCCTGATCCACGGTCCATGGACCATGAGCATGATTTTCTGCTGTAAAAGGAGACTCGGCATCAGTCCTTTTCCATGGATTGCAGACTTGTTTTCTCCCCTCTACGTATTTGGAGATATCAGTAGTTCTAAAATTAGCAAGCCAACTTTCAGCTTGAGAAGCTGGAGTTCGCCCCCCAGAAGATACTCTTAGCTTATTACCTGTCCTGCTTTCAAGCGCACACGCAGCAGTTTCTAAGGCCTCTAAAATGCCAGGGTGCACTCCAACCCCGGAATCAAGGCTCAGGCAGTCACTTTCCGTCTCATACACAAGTAACGGATCGCCTGTTACTGGATCTTTGGTAGGTATTTTTGGCGCTGGTAAATTGTCAGGGATTCCTTCTTTCGTTTCAGGCGAGATGTCGTCGGCAGATGCTATCACCTTCAACTTAATTGCACCCAAGTTCGTAATCGCTGGGTTTACAAAAGACAATATTGCTGTTATCGACAATAATATCAACAGCCCTGTCATCGCATTTTTAATTCGCGTCTTAGCCTTTTCTATAGTTCCAACTGCAGAACCAATCATATATTCAACCCCACCCACCATCAATAGAATGATTGCAATAATGATAGCGGCTCCCGTTGACCATTTGTATACTGCGTTCAGGTAAATATCTACAGTCTTAACGCAGATCTGGTCTGTGTTGCAACCATTTTTGCCAGTCCCTATAACCACAGAGTTTTTAAAAGAGATCCCCGGAATATTAACCTGAAGTACAGGAGTGGTTATTTTAGACGGATCTATTTCGAATTCTTTTTCCTCTTTTGTAGCTGTCGTGTCTGCTTCGCCTACAATGTCGTATGCCTCACTCACAGCGTCGTCTCTTAAAAGCGCGAACGCCGTAGAACCGTAACCGAACATGCTGAAGAGTACGATGAAGCTCAATAATGTGCCTTTCCATTTTTTCATAGAGCTTCAATAGCGCTATTAATCCCCTCGATAGTCAAAGGCCCCGTATACTCAACGCCGTTCAAGAATATTGTTGGTGTCCCCGAAATATCGAGCGCGAATGCTTCCTCGAGCGTATGTTGCACAATCGGGCGAGTGACGTCCGACGCCATACAACTTTGAAACGATGCTTCGTTGAGTTCTAGCTGAACGGCAATGTTTACCAAGTTTTCTGCGTTAAGCGATGTTCCTGGCAACATTAACCTATCGTGATACTCCCAAAACTTTCCCTGATCTTGAGCACAACGAGCCGCCATAGATGCTGTGAACGTTTCGGCGTGTTCGTTGACATTGGGAGCGTCTTTCCAGATTAGTCGGCGTTTATTCGGTGCTTCAGAAATCACTGCTTGCAAAGCAGGCTCGATACTCTTGCAAAGTGCACAGGCAAAATCTCCAAATTCCACGATGGTGATTTTAGCGTCCTTGTTGCCCCTGATTGGATCTACGAACGTTATTAATGGCTCACTTAGAGTTGTTGGTATCTCAACGAGTTCATCTTTTTGGAAAGCGCGCTCAGGGAGCACGACGACAATAAACACCGACAATATGGTGATTGCGAGTAGCGAGATTATGAGTAGGAGCAATTTCTTTGGCATATTATCTCACTTGCATTTGTTGAATTGTGCCTGATAGCGCATTTTGGTAATAGAGCGTTTCTCCGTCGTCGCTGACTACAAGACTCGTCATACTCGTTGGAGTTTCCGGAGTGCCAACGATTATCGTGGATCCTGTCTTTGTGTCGACTCGGTAAATTGTATCTGGCTCACCAAAAGCTAGCGCGCGCTGTAGGCCCGATCCTGCTGGCAAGTTCTGTGGAACCGCGCAGTAAACTACAGTGCTTGTTGAATACGTGCACTTGTCCGCCCAGGTATTCAATGCAACGCTTCTTCTGTTCTGCCCCATGGTGTCCGACTGCGCGTCTACTAGCCAGAGCTGTGGCTGGTAACTGCTCGTTGGTCCGTGCGTGCTGTAGAGGAGGCGAGAACCGTCGTTGCTCCATAATGGCTCAAACGAAAACCCTTCAACAACGAGTCCCGGGAAGTTTTCTTGATTTTTGCCAATCGGCAATATCTGTTTTCGGCCAAACCCGCTTATGAGTGCGCCCGTGTCTGAGAAGGCGACTATTTGGTCGTTGGGTGACCAGCTGACTTGAACTTTGTCTTGATTACTTCCAAGCGCCGCGACAGTTTGCGCAGATGAGCCATCTGGGTTTGAAAGCACGAGCCATCGGTTGCCAGGGTCAACTCCAATGCTTTTTGAAGCTATCTGTTGGCCGTTTGGAGAAAAGTCAAAGTCTTCCCAATGTTGTGGAAGTGTGTGAGTGTCTCCAGTTTGAAAGTCGACTACGATGTTTGCACCGTCGGGGAATTCGATTATTGCGTTTGTGCCGGTTCTGTTCCAAGTAATCTCGTCCGCATTTGGATAACTGTTTGGAAGTAATGTGACAGTTTTACCGTCCTTGTTTACGGCATAAAACTTTCCGTCGGCTGGATCGTAAAAATTCAGCGACTGTCCATCTGGCGCCAAGCTAGGATCTGAAACACCGGTTAGCGTGAGCTGTGTTACTTGCGTAACACCGCCAACTGCAACCGGCGTTGCAACCGATGTTGGCAGTTCGCCAGGCGCTCCCGGCACAAACGGAACTCGATCACCGGCCGTGCCACCGTCTGGCAACTCGCCCGAAATTTCACCTCCTGTTATTGGCGGGGAGGTCACGTCTGGAGCTGGCTCTGCTTTAAAAAAGACAAAATAAAGCCCAATGCTCACTCCAATCACAACAACGACCATTCCAGTTACTATAAGGATTTTTTGTGTTCTAAATGTCATATTATGGGAGGAATGGAGCTACCAAGCCGGTACCGCTGAATAAAGCCGAGAAAAATGTGCTCACTGGATACTCTAGCGCGTGAATCACTGGAAGAATTACTGCATAAAGTGCAAGAAGTATTATGCCGATCGCGTTAAAGTCCATGAACAGCGCTGAGGCAATTGCGAGCCTTGGAGTGAACGTGAACGGCCTCATTTTGCTTGATGAAGGCACTATCGCTTTTAAGAAACTCGTCTCCGTGTATCTAAGCTCTCTCAAGAACGGCATTCCTTTTCCCCAGGACGTTGATGCGAACGCGCGGATATTCAGCACTATTGTTGGAATTGGATCTCCAGCAAACGTTGCGAGCGCTTCCGCGGCCCACCATCTATCAAGAAATGTTCTCATGTTCTCCCAAAATAGGTTACGTGATTCCTTGGAGGCTTTTTTGAAATCGCCAATTGACCCAATGTCCGATTTCTTATTCTGATCTCCTTTTTTCTCAGCCAAAGCAACTGGATCTGGCCTACCTTGCTTTCCATTGTTTTGTTCAGCGCCGGGTTTTGCGTTGGCTCCAATTTGCGATTGCAGGTTGTTGGATTTTGACTCACGCCTTGACGCTCCTCGAACCTCTTGCAACTTAGCGGCATGTTGTTCAGGTGAGCGCGGTGATTCGTTTGCGCTTGGAATATTAGCAGCATTTTCTAGACCAGAATTAACCCCAGCTTTATTGCTGTGGCGAGAACTTTGTCTGTCTGTTTTTAATTGCGCGCTTCTTTGACCGCGCAAGTCTAGAGCTGCTTCGGCCATAACAAAATAAGGGCACTTTCTGCCCTTATTTTACCGCGTTTTCGCTTCAAGGTCGATTGCGTTGTTGTTGATAGATACAAAGAACGAATCTGACTCGGGATGTTTCAACAATGCGTCTGCAATAAGTGTGCTCACAAGCTCGTTAACCTTCTGTCTAATGTTGCGAGCTCCTGCAATGTCCGCATGGCTCGATGACACAATGTGATCGCGTACATCTGGCGCCCATTCAATGTGTCGCTTGTCGAGCTCGAGGCTATTCTTCAAGATTGAAAGCTCACGTTCGGCGACCGATATCAGGTCTTTTGTGTCGAGCGGTTTGAACGTGCAGATCTGGTCTATCCTGTTGATAAGCTCCGGTCGCATTTGGTCTCGCAGTGTCCGTTCAACGTCTTGTTGGTTAAGCTGGCCCGTTGAGTTGAAGCCGATTGAACCGTTGAGGAACTGCTCAGCTCCGATATTTGATGTGAGTATTACGAGCGTGTTCTTGAACGAGATTATGCGTCCAGTTGAATCCTTAATCTCGCCGTGCTCAAGTATCTGTAGCAGTAAGCTGTGAACATCGGGATGCGCTTTCTCAATCTCGTCAAAGAGAACTACGCTATGTGGCTTCTGTTTAATCTCATCCGACAGTAACGCCTTGTCCTTATACCCAACGTATCCAGCAGGGGAGCCGACGAGTTTTGAGATAGAGAAACCTTCCGCAAACTCACTCATGTCTAGGCGGATTAACGCTTTTTCATCATGAAAAACATACTTCGCGAGTTGACGCGCAAGCTCGGTTTTTCCAGTACCGCTCGGCCCCACAAACATAAAGCTCGCGAGCGGTCGCGGTTGTCTGTTAATTCCAACCTTGGCTCGCCTTACATGATCAGCAACCTTGCGTATCACGTCCTTTTGCCCAAATATCTGTTCACCGAGTCCTTTCTCGATCCTTGTCAGATGCTTCCGCTCGTTGGACAACATGCTCACAACTCGAATCCCGGTACGCCTCTCAATTACGCGCGCGATGTTTTCGATCGCAACGTTTCCAATGATTGTGGTGTTTCTACGATCCTCTGCTTCCACAATCTCGTTTTTGATTGAGTCTTCCTGCGACTTGTGAATACTCGCATCCATGAACCGTTCCTCAACTATCGCCGACCGCTTTTGATCCTTTGTAAGCTTGAGGTCTTTAGATAAATGTCGCGATGCAAGATCTTCTGGCGACGAGTGCAGAACTCGAATCGCGGCCGCAGCTTCGTCTACAAGGTCGATAGCTTTGTCTGGAAGGAATGCATTTTGAATATACCTCTCGCTCGCTTCGGCGGCGTAGACCAATGCGTCGTCTTCAATGGAAACGCCGTGATACTGCTCGTAAACAGGGGAGAGACCTCTTAAAATATCGATAGTGTCGTCTACCGAAGGCTCGTTAACGTTGATTGTCTGGAATCGTCGCTCAAGAGCGCCGTCGGACTCGATGTGTTTTTTGTACTCGTTTGGCGTAGTAGCACCAATGCACCGAATCCAGCCACGAGACAACGCTGGCTTTAGCATGTTCGCGGCGTCGAGTGAACCGGACGCTGAGCCCGCACCTATTATCATGTGGACCTCGTCTATAAACAAAATGATGTCCGGATCTTCGCGAACTTCTTCGATGATCTGCTTCAACCGCCCTTCAAACTCGCCACGGTAAACAGTACCCGCGATCAGTGCGCCAAGGTCGAGTGCAAAAATTCGTTTGTTCGCGAGCACGTCTGGTACATCACCAGATATAATCTTGCGCGCGAGTCCTTCTACAACGGCAGTTTTACCAACGCCAGGCTCGCCCACGAGTATCGGGTTGTTTTTTGAGCGTCGTGAGAGAATCTCCATCATGCGCATGATTTCTTTGTCGCGACCAATCACAGGATCAAGCTCATCCATGGCGTTCTCGGTTGTAAGTTCGGTAGCAAAAAACTCAAGCGTCTGCAGTTCTCCAGAGTCGGATGTGTCAAAGTCGATATCTTCAAACGACTCTATGTCCATTTTTTGTGGAAGAGCAGGGTTTTCTTTTGGATGTATCTGAATGTCTGGAAACTGCTTTGTCCCCTTCATGATTATGGTGAGTTGTTTTCGGATTGCGTCGATGTCTACGTCCGAAGTCTTGAGGAATACGCTCAGATCTTTGCTACTGACCTGAAGAATACCCGCAATCAAGTGCTCGGTTCCCACGTGATGATGCTCGTACATAGTGGCTGTGAGCACGGCTTTCTCGATTACGCGCTTTGAGTGCTCGGAGAGTTCCGGTAGCGTATCTGTCGGCATCGGTTTGGCCTCTGTTGCGGACAACGGCGCGCCAATAAACTTGCGCAACTCCTCTGACTTTAAGTTCGACTTCCGCAATATCTCCGCGCCAACCGAACCGTTCTCCGTCGCCACACTCCAAAGTAGATGCTCGGGAGTTATCTGCCCATCGCCAGATTCAACAACAAGACACAGCGCTCGGGTGAGCACATTTTTTAAATGTGTCGTGAATTTTTCTACGATGTCTTGTGGCATAACAGGATTGATATGAGAGATTAGAGATGGGAGATGGGAAGTCTGATGAATATCTGGTCTTCTCATTTCTCATCTCACATCTCTCATTTCTTCTTAGATTTCGTACAGTCCTAAATCATCGCTCGCAACTTTTCTATGCGTTTACTCGCAGGTGGGTGTGTTGAAAATGCGTTTGAGAATGCTTTACCCTTAAAAGGATTGCTTATAAACATGTGTGCCGTCGCATGATTTGCGCGTTTCATCTGGTGTGTGTCGCCGGAGATTTTCTCCAGCGCCGAGGCGAGTCCTTCTGGGTATCGTGTAAGTAGTGCGCCGGATGCGTCGGCCAAAAACTCGCGTTGTCGTGATACTGCCATGCGGATTAGCTGGCCTATTATTGGTGACAGAACCAAGAGCACTATCGCTACGATCATGATTACGCCTCCGCTCTTACCGCCTCTATCCCCGCGTCCGTAGAATCCAAACCGCATCATGTCCGCCAACAACGCAATCGTACCAACGAGTACAACGACGATTGTCATTAATCGAATATCGTAGTTCTTAACATGTGAAAGCTCGTGCGCAATCACGCCCTCAAGCTCGTTCTTGTCTAGTCGCTCAAGCAACCCTGTGGTCACCGCAACAACCGCATGATCATGATCTCGCCCGGTTGCAAACGCGTTCATTGCAGGATCGGTCATGATCGCAACGCGTGGCATTGGGAGTCCGGCTGTGATCGATAAGTTTTCGACAGTGTTCCACAACATCGGGTTGTCCTTCTTTTCTATAACCTTTGCGCCAGATGCCATGAGCGCGATTTTATCACTCTTATAATAACTGAAGACTGTGGTCGTCGACGAGATTAGAGCTGCTATCGTAAGCCCGGCTACAATGTCGCCAGTATAAAGTCCGTAAACGTATCCAAATACAAGGATGACGACCATAAAGATCGCCATCAATAGCACTGTCTTACGCTTGTTGGATGCTATTTCGTTGTACATAACTTGAATTTAGACGCGATGAATCGACGTCTCTACGGGTAAGGCTGGTGTTGAGACGCGATGAATCGTACTTCGCTAAAGCTACGAACGACAAGTCGACGTCTCTACGAGAATTTTACTTCTGGATTTTCTCGTTCGGACTTGTCGTCGAGTTCGAAGAAGTCTCGTTTCTTGAATCCGAGCATTCCCGCGATCATGACCGCTAGGAATTTCTCGACTGCTGTGTTGAAGTCTCGAACTTGTCCGTTGTAGAACCGTCGAGCGGCCTGCACTTTGTTTTCTGTATCTGACAACTCGTTTTGCAAGTTCAAGAAATTCTCGTTCGCCCGCAACGCCGGGTAGTTCTCCGACAACGCGAAGATAGACTTCAACGCTCCGGTCAACATGTTCTCCGCATTCGCGAGTCCCTTTGCGTCGCCTTTCTGTTGTGCGCCCATCGCCATGTTTCGCGCCTCAATAACGGCGGTCAACGTTTCCTTCTCATGCGAAGCGTAACCTTTTACAGACTCAACAAGGTTTGGAATCAAGTCGTGTCGTCGCTTCAACTGAACGTCGATGTCCGACCAACCCTCGTTAACTCGGTTTCGCTTAGTGACGAGTGAGTTATATAGGAAGAGCGTGAAGACTGCGAGAACGATTAAAAGTCCTAGGAAAAATATAGCTATTGGCATATATGAGGTATTTAGTATACTGAGAATACTTAAAGGTTATCAAAAAATCAGATTATGTCCATTCCTGAGCAGATTTTCAAAGCATACGATATAAGAGGACTCGTTGATGGCGAGCTGGAGCCGGAAGTTGTGGAGGCAATTGGGCGAGCGTATGTTGTGCTCACAGGGGCAAAAAATGTGGCGATTGGCTACGATATGCGGCCGGAATCTCCAGATATAGCAAAGCAGTTGACTAAGGGCGTGAACTCGATGGGATCGAATGTTGTTGATCTTGGTTTGTGTAGTTCGCCGATGCTTTACTACGCGGTTGGTATGCATGAAGAGTTTGATGGTGGAATGATGGTGACAGCGTCGCATAATCCTGCAGGATGGAATGGGATCAAACCTTTGCGGGGAGACGTGAGTCCGATTGGAATGGGAAGTGGCATGGAGGAGTTGAAGCAGTTGGTTATTGATGGTGGTTTTGTGGATGCGGAGGAGGTGGGAACGAGCTCGAGTATTTCTACTAAGGAGGAGTACCTCGATTCGATCTTTGAGTTTGTGGGAGACATTGATGTGGGTGACATGAAGCTCGTCGCTGACGCTGGGAACGGTATGGTTGGCATGTTGTTGCCGGATATGAGTAAGAGGCTCGGAGTTGAGATTGGTGAGTTGTATTGGGATCTCGACGGAACTTTCCCTAATCACCAAGCGAATCCTTTGTATCACGACACTTTGGTTGAGTTGCAAAAGAGAGTTGTGGATGAGGACGCGACGATGGGGCTTGCGTACGACGCTGATGGTGACCGGATCGGACTCGTGGACGAGAAAGGGCAGATTGTGAACGGTGATACGATTGCGGCGTTGGTTGCGGCGATGATGCTCGAGAAGCATCCTGGTGCGTTGATACTTGGAAACGTTCAGTGCAGTCGTGATTACAACGCGCATGTTGAGAAGTTGGGAGGGCGATATTTGATGACGCCCGTGGGTCACGCGAAGATCAAGCACACGATGCGTAACGAGGGTGCGGTGTTTGCAGGGGAGCTTTCGGGACACTTTTACTATGCAGATTTTTACAATGTTGAATCGACAGAGTTGACGACGTTATTGATCTTGAAGCTCCTCGCAGAAACTGGCCGACCGTTGTCCGAACTCGTGGCGGAGGTGAGTGTGCGGAAAGCGTCAGGTGAGATTAACTTTCATATAGAGGACAAACTCGGCACTATCAACAAGATCAAGGAACGGTTTGCGAGCATGGAGGGCGCCGACTTGTCGGAGATTGACGGTGTGCGCATCGACTTCCCAACGTGGTGGTTTGGCGTGCGTGCGAGCAATACCGAGCCGTTGTTGAGACTGAATGTGGAGGCGGAGGGCGGGGAGGAGATGGTGACGAGGCGAGATGAGATAGTGGGGATGATTGAGGGGGCTGGTGGGAGGAGGGATTAGAGGATTTCACACGAACACGCTTGACAATCGGGCGTGTTTTTGGTTGTATGGCGGTAGTCAGAAAAGGTGACAGAGTATGTTGCGCATGGTGCGTAGCGGAAAAGTTGATGCTGGCGATGTCTTTGGAGGACACGATGGTTACAGAAGTCGCAGAGTTGCGGGATACGGGAGAGTCTGAGGGCAGTCGAGGACTGTTCGACAGGTGGGCGCGGTTGTCCAATGGGGAGAACAGGTTCGTGACGCCTCGGGTGATGTCGCGCCTCCTGGACGGTAGGCTCGTGTTTACGGACGACGATGTTCGTCGGCTCGAGCACATTCCGTACAGCGGGCGGACGATCTTTCGCGGGTTGCCTGACAACAAGGGGGCGGGATACATTCTGTTTCCTGTACCGTTTGGGCAGAGGGTGACGACGTCCGATCTCTACGACTGGTTCGTGGACGACGGGCGAGTTGCCAGGCCTGCGTTCAGGGTTGAGGACGACAGGTCTCATCCGGCGTGGTGTCAGGCCATTGCGCCAGGGTGGCATCTGATGACCAACGAAGCCACAACTCGCGACGGGCTCGTCGAGTCGCCGCTGTGCAAGTGCCGCCGCGCTACATGCGTGGAGCTACTCATGGCCGCCATCGTCAAGGCTCGGCTTGGCGATAAAGGCAGCGCCGATCTTGACGTTGGTTGTGAAGAGACACCGGTGTTTGCTGTAGTGAACGGCAGGCTCGTAGCTGTCTACACGGACTGGGAACCGACTGCACGCGATTCGAACTACTATCGTGTGATCGTGATCGAACCCGAATTCAGCCCCGACCAGCTCGACAACGGTCTCGAGCTCGCCTACTTCCCGCACGACCTCGACCCCAAGTAGCCCAACCAGCCTCTCGCACCGGTACTCCGGCGCGGGATTTTTCTTTTAAGGAGTACGTGCGAACCGATAGATATATTTACAAAACAAGAACCGCCCACCAAGTGACCGGTCTCCACATCGACACTCGATGGGGCGGGTTCTTGGTTGGGCGGTGAATAGCTACTCGACTCCGAAGTCCGGGCACCCCACATTGCGGTGCTCGATGCGTTCGCACCATGCGAGGTGCTCGGCTTCCTGCTGAGCGAGAACCTCCTTCGGAACCTCGACCTTCCCGTGTTCGGGGCAGCCGATATTCTGATGGTAGATGTCCTCACACCATGCGAGGTGCTCGGCTTCCTGCTGAGCGAGAACCTCCTTCGGAACCTCGACCTCCCCGAACTGGGGACAACCGACGTTCTGGTGGTAGATGCTCTCGCACCATGCGAGATGCGCAGCTCTTTCCTCGAAGAACTCGCATCCAGTCACGCAGAGAAGCATGAGGGTCAAAATGATCGGTTTCATGATCTGTTTCCTCCATCCGTTACGTGGATGATTCGATGTTTATTTCGCCTCGATGTATACCACAAAAATGGCCTTTTGTCAAGGTATATAGCCCAAAAACATAGTAAAATGGGGTTTTTATGGAATGCAAAAAGACGGTAAATTACAGTAGAAACCAAAGTTGTAGGACACCTTGTCGAGGGTCGCATTATCCCAGTGCGCCATTGAGCCACTACTGCATTTCTATGCTATAATCAGCAAACATATGAGCACTATATTGATTTTTCTAATTGTCTTGTCCCTCCTCGTCTTTGTTCACGAGCTAGGGCACTTTGCTGTCGCTAAATGGTCTGGAATGCGAGTGGACGAGTTTGGCTTTGGGTTTCCGCCGAAGTTGTTTGGTTTTAAGAGAGGGGAGACTGAGTACACGATTAACTTGATACCGCTTGGCGGGTTCGTGAAGATTCACGGAGAGAGCGGAGATGATAGGGATGATCCTCGGAGTTTTGCGTCAAAATCTAAGTGGCGACGATTCCTCGTGCTGATAGCGGGAGTTACCATGAACGTGTTATTTGCGTGGGCGTTGCTGTCTGTTGGATTCATGATGGGGTTGCCTGCGGGGATCGATGGCGAGGAGTTGAAGGGCGCGACCATTGAGGACGTTCATGTAGAGGTGCTGTACGTGTTGCCGGATTCACCTGCAGACGAAGCGGGTATAAAACTAGGTGACCGATTTCTAGTCATCGACGGCGTGTCCGTACTCGATTCCGATCAGGCTCGCGAGCGGATTGGCATGGCGGATGCTGGGCAAGATGTTGAGTTTGTGATTGAGCGCGGTGGTGCATCGGAAACGTTGACCATTGCTCCTCAGGTTATCGAAGACGACTTGGTTGCGATTGGCACACATTTGGCGACAGTGGGACGAGTGAGCTATAACCCAATAATGTCCGTGTGGCATGGTGCAGAGGCCACGGCAGCGCTCACGGTTGCTACGTTTGTAGGGTTTAAAGACCTGATTGTTGGCCTCGTAATCGGCAACGGAGTCGCGAGTGGTATCTCGGGCCCAGTCGGCATCGCGGTTATCACGGGAGAGATTGCAGACCTCGGATTCGTGTATCTGCTTCACTTCGCAGCGCTATTGTCTGTAAACCTTGCGATCTTGAACATCATTCCTTTCCCAGCGTTGGACGGCGGACGCATCTTATTCCTTGGAATCGAAGCGGTTCGCAGAAAGCCCGCAACTGCAAAAATAGAAGGCATGGTTCACGGAATTGGCTTTCTAATGTTGATGATTCTCGTAGTTTTGGTAACGTATAAGGATATAGCAGGTTTGATAATTGGATAATATGAGTTTCAAAGAAGATTTAGAACAATTGATGAGTGACAGCGATATACTTTTAGTTATCGCGAAGGTGAGCTCTAACGACGAGCTTGAGGCATTGCGTATTAAGCATCTTGGTCGCAAGAGTGGTTTTCAGGATCTTATGCGATCGTTGAAGGACATGTCTAATGACGAGCGAAAGGAAGCGGGCATAGCAGTGAACGACGCTAAGCGTACTATCGAAGCTGCGTTTACGGACAAGGAAAACGAGCTTGAACGAGACAGGCTAGATAGTCTTGCGTCCGAGGAAGCTATCGATATTTCATTGCCGGGCATTGCGCCTCCTATGGGGCATAAGCATATAGTTACATCTGGAGCTAAGGAAATCTCTATGATTTTTGAGCGTCTTGGATTCACGCGTGTTCGACATCCTGAGATTGATTGGGAGTGGTATACGTTTGAAATGCTCCGAGTTGGCGCCGACCATCCCGCTCGAGATAACTGGGAGACTTTCTTTGTGGACGCGCCAGCGCACGAGAAGATGGGTAAAATGGTGTTGATTCCGCAGGTTACAAACGGAGATGTACGAGAGATGGAAAGAGGCGAACTGCCGATTAGAACTATCAGTATTGGAAAGTCATATCGTCGTACGTCCGATGTTAGCCATGTTCCAATGTTTCATCAGTTTGAAGGCCTGTTGATAGACGAAGGCATAACAGTTACAGATTTAAAGGGTCTATTTGACCATTTTGCAAAAGAATTCTTTGGACCGGATCGCGAGATTCGATTACGTCCTCATCATTTTAGATTTACTGAACCGTCGTTTGAGGTTGATATTACGTGTGGCCTTTGCCAAGGTGTAGGTTGCAGGATGTGTAAAGAGGGCTGGGTAGAGCTTGGTGGTGCCGGAATGCTCCATCCAGATGTATTGCGTAACGGTGGCGTTGATCCAGAGAAGTATAGCGGTCTTGCATTCGGGTGGGGACTTGAGCGCACTCTTACAATGCGTGCGGGTGTGAACATTTCCGACCTACGAGACATGTACAGCAACGACGTTCGATTCTTGCAACAGTTTTAATATGAATACACTGATTTCATACAATTGGCTTAACGAGTTTTGTAAGTCTGATACAGATATCGAGACGTTCGCAAAGCGTTTATCTTTGGTTGGAAACGAGATTGAACGGAAGTTTCGGCCGGATAAGTACCTCAACAAGGTCGTAGTTGGAAAGATTAAGGAGCTTCATCCGCATCCAAACGCGGATAAGTTACAGCTCGTGACAGCCGAGGTTGCCGATGGTGAGCTCGTGAAGATCGTCTGTGGCGGGACGAACCTAGTTGGCGGTCAGCTTGTTGCAATTGCGTTGCCAGGAGCGGTTGTCTCTTGGCATGGAGATGAGGAGGTTACTTTGAAGGAGACTGAGATTCGCGGTCAGGAGAGTTTTGGGATGATTTGCGCCGCAGAGGAGATTGGTTTCCCGTCGCTCGGATCGGGTACGAATATTTGGGATCTAAGCAAGCTCGTCAACGAGTCTGATGTTGGGCGACCTTTGGCTGAGGTGCTCAATCTTGACGATACGGTTTTTGATATTGAGATGACTACAAACCGACCGGACGGCATGGCTGTAGTTGGTCAGGCGCGCGAAGCGTACGCTGCCGGCTTGGGTCCTATGGAGGATCCGCTTTTGAAGGCCGTGAATCTTCCGGAAACTGGTCAGGCAAAATATGTGTTCAAGCTTCAGGTAGATGAACACAATTTGTGTCCACGATACATGGGGGTTTTGTTGGATGTTAAGGTTGGCCCGTCGCCATGGTGGATGCAGAAGAAGTTGATCTTGGCGGGAGCGAAGCCGATCAATAACGTCGTCGATGTTACGAACTATGTTCGGATTGAGCTTGGGCAACCGTTGCATGTGTTTGATTTTAAAAAGATTGAGGGTGGTCAGATTATTGTGCGCCGTGCAAAGAATGGCGAGAAGTTCTTGGCGTTGGACGAAGAGGAATACGAGCTCGACGATAGTATGTTGGTGATCGCTGATGCCACAAAGCCAGTAGCGATCGGTGGTGTGATGGGTGGACTGGACTCGGGAGTCACGGGTGCAACGAGTACGATCGTGCTCGAAGCCGCGACGTTTGATCCTCTGTCGATACGATCAACATGGAGAGCATTGAACTTGCAATCGGACTCGCAGGCGCTGTACGAGAAGGGCTTGTCGACAGAGCTCGCAGCACACGGAATGGCGCGGGCTATCGAGCTCTTGAAAGAGATCGCGGACGCACAGGTTGTATCGTCCGTACTCGACGAGCGTAAGGGCGACTATGTGCCTAGAAAGTTTATGTTACGACCGGAGAAAGTGAACGCGTTGATAGGTATCGATATTGAGACTGAGGTTCAGATCGGTATGTTGAAACGGCTAGGATTCGCGGTTTCCGATGCAGATGACGAGGGGGAATACGAGGTGGAGGTGCCATTTTGGCGCGACATGGATATTGAGGCCGATGTTGATCTCACAGAAGAGATTGCACGCCTATATGGATACGCAAATCTTCCAAATACATTGCCGACTGGAGTGATCCCTCGGCGTGAACGTGACCCGATACTCGATCGTGAAGACGAGCTCAAAGATTTGTATAGTGGACATGGTTGGATTGAGCTTTACTCGAACTCGTTTATTGATCCTGATGATGCAAAGCGCGCAGGATTCGATCCGAGCGATGGGCTTATGATCAAGAACCCGCTCGCAAAACAGGAGTCGTTAATGCGCACTTCTTTGATACCATCGTTCATGCGCGCTGTTGCGAGTAACGAGAATCGTGAAGGCGTTGAAAGATTGTTCGAAGTGCAACGTGTTTACATAAAACGTGATGGTGATCTTCCCGAGGAGCGACCGATGATGGTCGTTGGACTTGTTGAACACCACGGTGGCGAAGACTTGTTCCGTCACGCGAAGGGCGCGCTCGACCTATTTGCTGCAAAGTATCACTTGAGCTACGAGCTTTCCCGAGAAGGCATCCCGGAGCAATGGCATCCGGGTCGCTCGGCAAGAGTTTTGGTGGACGGAAAAGCCGTTGGAACCGTTGGAGAGGTGCACCCAATAATTGTTCAAGCCTTTGGAGTGGACCGAGCCGTGGCGATACTCGAAATCGACCTACCGTCTGTAATGCCATCACTCAAACTCAACCCAACGTACACAGAACCATCAGATTTCCCATCGGCACTTCGAGATATCGCGCTACTCGTAGACGAGTCTGTAGCATACGGTGAACTGGAAGCGAGTATACGATCGGCGTCTGAGCTGGTGACAGATGTGGAGTTGTTCGACCTTTACCGAGGCTCACAGATTGAGAAGGGGAAGAAGTCCCTCGCTGTTCATCTGACACTCGCTACCGATAGGACGCTCACGAGTGAGGAGGTGGATGCGGATATGAAGAAGATTGAAAGTGCGCTTGTTGAAAAACATGGTGCAATGATTCGTGAGTAGTGATACAATGTAGTTACTTAACGGAGGAAACATGGACACACTCGACATTCTTTGGATAGTCCTAGCATTCTCGGCGCTGTGGTTCACGGCGTTCTTGTGCTGGGCGATTTACCACATAGCAATGGTCGCACGGAGAATCCATTTGGTGCTCGACGAAGCACGACATGTACTCGCCAAGATCGAGACCGCGATATCGGGAGTGAGGGACAAGATGGATAGTCATGCAAAGATATTCGATACAGTAGCTACGATGGCGGGTGGAGCGGTGAGGAATGCGAAGCGGAGGTGGGATGAGAAACATGATAAAAACGACGCGTAAATCGCGTCGTTTTGTTTCGAGACCGTTATCTTTTGATGGGAAATATCATGAAATTTGCAAGTTCTTTTGTGATACTTTCATACACTGAGTTAATAGAACCGTTGCCATTCACTGCAATAAGGTCAGGTCGTTTCAAATCTTCTATATAGTGATATTTGTGAAGCGTGTCTTCAAATTTATCTCCTCCTAGGTTGAGATGGTTCGGTTCTGTAGCTCCTCTTAGGTCAATCCTATATTTATGTACCTCAAGCGAGCATTTAATGAGTATTGGCAAGACCCGGTATTGCGTTGACAGTTTTAGTTCGTCTATATTTTGCCAGGCTCTTTCACTGCACATGTTGGTATCAAGGATAACGGAGGTGCCTTGATCTAGAAAGTCGCGCACTGTAGACCATGATTTATCATGTGCCTTGGGTGATGTTTCGTGAAAGCTCAATCCTGTTTTGCTGCGAATGGTGTCGTTGACGCTATCTGTGCTTATACTGTGCATGCCAAAATTTCGTACAAGTTTATTGGTCATCGTGGTCTTGCCTGCTCCTGCAAAGCCGCCGAGCACGATTAATGAAGTTATGTTCATGGAACTATGTTAACAGCAATTTTCATGAGTTTCAAGAATTTCTTGTAGGTGGAAGATAAGGCTGATCTGTGCGTTCTTGGTTATTGTAATTACCACAATAGGATTTAGATAGCGCTAAGAAAAAAGTCCGAGTTAGACTCGGGCTTGCTAGAAGGGTGGCGGCAACTTGAAGATCATGATTGCGGCCACGTAGATGTTGAGAGCCATCCCGATGAACATCGGAATGCGCGGGCAGTCGCCGAATACCGGTTCGATCCAGACGTCGATTCGGTCGATGGTGTCTGTGATCTTGCAGGGCATGTCGTCGATACAAGTGATGAAGCTGTGCATGTGCACCTCCACCTACATTAGAACTCGTATAGCATATTGTGTCAATGATCGTTGCAGAAAAGCGCGATCGCGCTTTTCTGCAAAAAAACGGAAAAAGAGCCAGTGAATCGGTAGTTTTGAATTTGAACATTATTTCCCAGGTGGGAAATAATGTTCAAATTTTGGGAAAGGGGGAGGTTTTGAATATATGGGTGTTGAGGGCAAGAGTAGGGACGAGCTCGTCGGCGATCTAGTCATTGCGAGCGGTAGCAAAGCAACCTTGTTAAGTGCCAAGCTGCAATAAGCTTAACAAGGTTGCTTCGTTACTCCCTCCGAGGGCGGGCACGGCGCAATGACTACGTGCGTAGATTGAGCTCGTCAACACGGATTTTTGCATCACAAAACACACAATCACACAATATTGCTCATAACGCGTAAATGACCTAAAATGGCGCTATGAGTAAGGACTTTGTGCAGTTGCACGTACATTCGCATTACAGTCTTTTGAACGCGCTTCCGTCTGTGAAAGCGCTTGTTTCTCGTGCAAAAGAGCAGGGAGCTACTGCGATGGCTTTGACTGATAACGATGCTATGTATGGGATCGTTCCGTTTTATGAAGAGTGTATAAAGAATGACATTAAGCCTATCATCGGGATCGACGTTCATATTGCTCCAGAGCATCGAACTCTTAAGCGAGCTCGTATAGACAAGAAGTCGTGGCGGCTCGTGATTTTGGCGAAGAACAATCAGGGGTATAAGAATCTGCTCAAGCTTTCGAGTATCGGATACCTTGAGGGTTTCTACTACACACCACGTATCGATAACGAGATCTTGGCAGAACTCGGAGAAGGGTTGATTGGTTTGAGTGGTGGAATAAGTGGAGAGATCCCGTCGTTGTTGCAACAGGGTGATCGCAAGAAGGCTACCGAGCTCGCGATGTTTTATCAGAAGCTGTTCGGTGAAGGGAACTTTTACTTGGAGATTATCAGACGACCGGACTCCGGAGAGCAGGTTCAGGTGAATCGAGAGTTGATCGAGATGTCCAAGGAGACCGGGATCCCGCTTGTTGCAACATCGAATCCGTTTTATCTAAACTCTGACGACCATGAGGCGTGGGAATCGCTTCGATGTATTCAGGGTGGAAAGACTTTGGAGGATTATCGACGGATGTCTGGAATCGATATCGACTTGTCTATGTCGTCGCCCGAGGAGATCGCTAAGGAGTTTGAGGCTGTGCCGGAGGCTCTGGCGAACACGAAGAAGATTGCGGACATGTGTAACGTTGAGATCGATTTGGGCAACAATTACTTGCCGGTTTTTGAGATGCCACCAGATAAAAAGGACACGGAGTATCTTCGTGAGTTGTGTGAGGTTGGTTTGAAAAAGCGTTACAAAGAAGAGACGAAGGAGATTCGCGATCGCTTTGAGTTTGAGTTTGAGACTATTGCTAAGATGGGGTTTGCTTCGTACTTCTTAATCGTGCAAGACTTCTTAAAGTTTGCGCGCGATAACGACATTCTCGTGGGTCCCGGACGTGGTTCGGCCGCGGGCTCGATCTTGTCCTACTCGCTCGGCATAACGGACATCGATCCGTTGAAGTACGATTTGCTTTTTGAGCGGTTCCTGAATCCTGATCGTATCTCGATGCCAGACATAGACATGGACTTCGCCGACTCACGACGTACGCAAGTGCTCGACTACGTGCGCAACAAGTACGGCGCCGACCACGTTGCAGGAATCATCACGTTTGGAACCATGATGCCACGCGCTGCCGTTCGAGATGCGGCTCGAGTGTTAGGACTCGACTTCCAGGAATCCGATCGCATCTCCAAGCTCATCCCGCTTCCAGTACAGGGACGCCATACTCCGCTCGAGAACGCGAAGGTTGATCATATTGAACTTCGCAACGACTATCAGAGCAACGCCATGACAAAGCGCGTGATTGATCTTGCGCAGAAGCTCGAGGGAACTCCACGTCATACTTCGCAACATGCGTGTGGAATTGTTATATCCGATAAGCCGTTGACGGACTATGTGCCGATTCAAGAATCGCAACACGAGGATCTTGATTACGTGAGCCAATACTCGTTGGGACCCGTGGAGGCCGCTGGGCTCGTGAAGATGGACTTCTTGGGGTTGTCTAACCTTACGATAATCGAGCAGGCGATGAACATTATCGAAGCTGTGCACGATGTGAAGATTGATATCGATAGTCTCGAGCTCGACGATAAGCTCACGTTCGAGTTGCTCGGTCGCGGTGAAACTGTCGGCGTGTTTCAGCTTGAGTCTGAGGGAATGCAACGCTACCTCGTAGAGCTTAAACCGACCGAGTTTAACGACATTGTTGCGATGTGTGCTTTGTATCGACCGGGGCCTTTGTCTGCTGGAATGGTTCCGCAGTATATTAATCGCAAAAATGGGCGCGAGAAAGTTGTTTATGATGATCCACGGATGGAGACGATTTTGAAAGATACTTACGGTGTTACGATTTATCAGGAGCAGATCATGAGAATTTCCCGTGAACTCGCTGGGTTTACAGGAGGCGAGGCGGACACTTTGCGAAAAGCGATGGGTAAAAAGAAGCGCGATGTTTTGGCGAAGATGAAGAGCCAGTTTATCGGCGGGTGTAGAAGCAACGGTGTGGCCGAGAAGGTTGCGCGTAAAATTTGGACGGACTGGGAGGGCTTTGCCGACTATGCGTTTAATAAATCGCACTCGGCGTGTTACGGATTGATCGCGTATCGGACAGCGTACTTAAAATCGCATTATCCAGCGGAGTACATGGCTGCTGTCATGAACTCGGACGCTGGGAATATCGATCGTATGACGATTGAGGTGCAGGAGTGCACGCGAATGGGGATTGAGGTTTTGCCGCCGGACGTGAACGAGTCGTACAAAGGTTTTGGTGTTGTTCCCGGCGAGAAGAAGATTAGATGGGGATTGGTAGCAATTAAGAACGTTGGATCTGAGATTGCTTCCGAGATTGTTCGCGAGCGTAAGGACGGTGGGGAGTTTAAAGATATCAGTGATTTTGTAAAACGTATCCGAACGAAGCACTTCAATCGAAAGTCGTTGGAGTCTTTGGTGATGGCTGGCGCTTTTGACTCTATGGAGGAACGCGGAAAGCTCATGGCGAATGTGGATGTGATACTGCGGTTCAATAAACAGATGGCATCGGACGCCGAGAGTAATCAGGGCACTTTGTTCGATCTTGTGCCAACGATGGCTGTGAACGATCTTGAGTTGCGCGATTCTGCTCCAGCTCGTAGAACTGATAGGCTTTCATGGGAGCGTGAGCTTTTGGGAATCTATGTGAGTGAGCATCCATACGCGATGTTCGTGGACAAGTTCAGCAGTTATGTTGTGAACGGGAAGCAGATTCAAAACAAGAATGACAAGGATCATGTTCGAACAGCAGGAGTGATAACGGCGATCCGCACTATCACGACAAAGAAGGGGGACCCGATGGCGTTTGTGAGGATCGAAGATAGCGTGGACGGAGTAGAGCTCGTTGTATTCCCTCGAACATACACGCAATACAAACAGTATCTTGTTGACGGTCAGCTTATAGTGCTCGTTGGCAAAGTCTCTGTGCGCGAGGCACAGCCAAAGTCCGTGCTCGTAGACAGCATTGCGTGTTTTGACGAGGATAGCGTTGACGAAGTTGTGCAGATGTTGAAAGATGGTATGTGGGTTGCGGAAGAGGTACACGCGGACGCGGTGAAAGCTAAGAAGGACGATCTTGCTCCGCCCAATCACGTTATCATTGGACTCGATGGTGCACCGAGTGAGGCTCAGATTACTGGGTTGCGGGAGATTTTCAAGAATAAACCCGGGAATTATCCGGTCAGGTTCGCGATTGAATCTGGCGGTAGAAGGAAGCTTATAAAGACGGAGTTCTCGATTTCGCCAACAAACGCGGTGGTGGATGCAATTCGCGAGATTGTGAACGGGAATAGTGTTGAAGTGGTTAAAAATGTATAGATGGGGTAAAATGTACTTATGTCAGCGAAAAAACTAGGAAAAATTAAGAAATCGAGGCAATCTGCGCCGGTATTGCCGTCTGTGAAGCTTTACAGACGAATTGCGGCCGGTTTCTTGATTTTAACGATAGCGATGCTCTCAATAGTATTGTATTTGGCGACGGTTAGGGCAACTATAATAGTGGAAACTCAAGAGGAGCCTGTTGAGCGTGAGTTTATTGCGCGCGTTATGTCTGAGCCTCAGAGTAGCGAGGATATTCCTGCGAGGATTTTTTCTGAGTTGATTGAGCGTTCTAAAACTTTCGAGGTGAGCGCAGACGGCGAACGGATCCCTGCGAAGGCAAACGGACTCGTTACTATTGTGAACGAGTCGGGGTCAGCTCAACCGTTGGTTGCAACTACGAGACTTTTGAGTGAGGGCGGTGTGTTGTTTAGGCTCAAGAGTGGTGTGACAGTTCCCGCGAACGGGGAAGTGCAGGCCGAGGCCGAGGCTGACGAGGTGGGAGAAGATGGTGAAATTGAAGCTACTACGTTTACGATTCCCGGCTTGAACGAGACGCGTCAAAAGCAGATTTATGCAACGTCGGACCAGAAGATGGTCGGTGGGACGATTGTGAAAAAGGTTTTGGACTTGGCAGATTTGGACGGAGCACACGCGGAGTTCTTGGAGGAGTTGAAAACGGAGATGGATGAGAAGTGGCGATCAGAGATTACCGCGCAGTTGGACGGAGCTACTATGTTGACCGAGACCGTGGAAAAGCGATCGGGCGTGGAGCCCGGCGCAGAGACTGGTACGTTTGATATTTCTACCATCGTGCGTATTACGGGAATCTACTATGACTCCGCAAGATTAAGACAGATCGCCGAGTTGAAGTTGCGCGAACATGTATCCGATGGGCGCGTGCTGGACAGCGTGAACTATGATGAGATGGTGATTGTCTATAATCGACACGATGTCATGAGTCAGATTGCACACTTTGATGTAACGGTTTCCGGAGTCGCGTTATTGAAGACCACCGCGGACATTTTGGATAAGACCAATATTATAGGATTAACTGCCGCCGAGGCTGAGGAGTTCTTGGAGGGTCATGAGACAATTCGAAACGTAGATATTGAATTAAGCCCATTCTGGGTACGAAGAATTCCTCGTTTGCAGGATCACGTGACTATCGAGATTCGCCAAACTGAGGGACTTTAACAAGAATATATGTCAGAAGAAAACAGCAAGGACGATCTATTTTGTTTACGCCACACAGCGTCGCATTTATTGGCGGCTGCGGTTTGTGAGTTGTATCCGGGAGCTAAGCGGACTATTGGGCCGGTTATAGAGAACGGTTTTTACTATGATTTCGATTTTCCGGAGCCGATTTCGGACAAGGACTTGAAGGGGATCGAGAAAAAGATGCGTGAGATTGTGAAAGGTTGGGGTGAGTATGAAAAGAGTGAGATGAGCCCCGAGGATGCTAAGGAGTTTTTGAAAGATAACGAGTACAAGTGCGAGCTTATCAGTGAGTTTGCGCAAAGCGGTGAGGCAATCTCTTTCTATAAACACGGTGACTTTAAGGATCTTTGTGAAGGTCCGCATATCAATAATGCTAAAGAAACTTTGAAAAGTTTTAAGTTGTTGAGCGTCGCTGGTGCGTATTGGCGTGGGGATGAGAAAAATAAGATGTTGACTCGAATTTACGGTGTGGCGTTTGCGACTAGAGAAGAGCTCGACGCGCACTTGAAGATGCTCGACGAGGCCAAGAAGCGCGATCATCGCAAGCTTGGGAAAGAGCTCGATCTATTTGTATTCTCTGATTTGGTTGGGCCCGGGCTTCCGCTTTGGACTCCGCGAGGTACAAGGCTAAGACTCGTCCTCGACGAGTTTGTATGGCAGTTACGATCGGCTCGTGGATACGAACGTGTGGAGATTCCGCATATTACAAAGAAGGATTTGTACGAAACGAGTGGGCATTGGGATAAGTTTAAGGACGAGCTGTTCAGGATCACCACGCGTGAAGGTCACGAGTTTGCCATGAAGCCGATAAACTGTCCGCACCACACACAGATATTTGATAGACAGTCGTTTAGTTATCGCGAGATGCCACAGCGATACGCGAATACTACAACGTGTTACAGAGACGAGCAGACGGGCGAGTTGCATGGGTTGTCTCGAGTTCGCGCGTTTGCGCAGGACGACGCACATGTATTTTGTCGGCCGGGTCAGGTGAAGGATGAGATGTTGAAGATTTGGGATATCATTGAAGCGTTTTATGGTGCGTGTGGGTTTGGTGAGCTTAAAGTTGAGCTCTCACTACATGATTCAAATGCGCCTGATAAGTATCTTGGTGGTCCCGACATTTGGGAGAAGTCTGAGAATGCTTTGCGAGAGATTGCAAAATCTAAGGGCGTTAATGCGGAGGAGATGCCTGGTGAGGCAGCCTTCTATGGTCCCAAGATCGACTTCATAGCAAAGGACTCTATTGGGCGACGATGGCAGGTTGCAACAATACAGCTGGACATGAACATGCCCGAGCGGTTTAACCTTACGTGCATAGACGAGAAAGGCGACAAGGAACGCGTTGTCATGATCCACGCAGCGATCATGGGATCCATTGAACGTTTCCTTTCAATCGCAATCGAACATTACGCCGGAGCATTCCCACTGTGGATGGCGCCGGTCCAAGTTCGCGTCGCGAGCGTTGGCGAGGGGCACAACGAGCCGGTGCTCAAGCTCGTAAACGAGTTGGAGACCGCTGGAGTTCGAGCGTTCGCAGATGTATCAGACTCGACGGTTGGCGCAAAGATACGCTCGGCGGCCAAGATGAAGGTGCCATATACGATAATCTTTGGAGACAAAGAATCAGCGGGGGAGAGCTTCAAAATTCGAGTGTTCGGTGACGACGAGGAGTTGGAGGTCGCTCGAAACGAGCTCGTTAGGCATATTCAAGAGAAGGTGAGGGAACAAAAAGGATTGTAAAACAAAGATCCCACGTAGCTCCATTGAGCGACGTGGGATCTTGTTATTTACGGGAATCGGTTGAGGTGGCCGATTCCCGTTACACTAGTTCTTCTTCAACTTTGTTGTTGAAATCAAGCTGTTCGAGCGTAATCTTGGCATCGTGATACATTCGCCCGCTTCGCGTGAAGGGGAGTCTCGCGAAGATACTCTTTTTATCTATGTCGTTCACGAACGTCTCAAGTTCTTCAAAGGATCGTCTCGCTTCGATAGATTCGTCCTCAACACGGGACACTTCGTCCATAGCCTCCTGAGTTTGCGCTTCCTCCAAGGCTTCCTCCTTTTCCTTGTAATCGTGAGATGTCATATGTAATTAGAGATGTGATATGGGATATGTGAGATGAGAGGTCCAGCTATTTACAGACTTCACATGTCTCATCTCTCATTTCGCATATCTTTTTTTCAGTTCTATACCTCGGGTGTATTAAGTTTCTCTAGTCTTGCCGCCTCCTTATTCTTGGCCCCTCGAACTTTCTTGGAACGACGTCGCTTCCTCTTTCTCGGCTGTTTGCTCTCCGTAACGACATCGGAATCGGTGCTAACTGTTACGGCACTTTGAGCTTCTTCGTCAGGCTCGCCACCTCTCTCGACTTCACCGGCGAATTCAGGCTGCCGTTGGCGAGCGTCGGGCACTTCGACCGCATCGACTATCTGTGTCGCAACAGCATCTACCTCTTCCTCGTCATAGCTCTCGTCGAAATCATCGATATCGAGTTCTTCTAGACCTTCTTCGTCAGCTGAGTCATCGATTTCTACCTCAGGCTCGTCGGGCCGACTAGCTACGTCTGCCATCCGCGCCTCAGCAGTGGCAATCAATGCGTCGGTGTTTTCTACGAGCTCGCGCGCGCGTCGAGTTTTTCCGGGGTTGAATCGTTTCCACCAGGCACCCTTTGTATCTAGGAGGTTTTTACTCTCTTCATACTTTTCAGCGTCAAACGATTTCAGGCCCTCCAATTCTTTATTGGCGTTGATCTCAACCCTGCCATCCGGTGACGACAAGAATTTAACGATATCTGATATACGTTTTTGCAAAGCAGATGGCTCCTTTTCCTCATCTGCACCCATCTCGAACTCACCCGCAGACTCGATGTCTGGTTGCTTATCGTCCACCCTGTCAACCGGATTTGTCTCGGTGGTCTCAGCATTCAAGAATGCATTTTCGGCATCAAGCTCGGTTTGTTTACGGACCGTTTCTTGATTTGTTTTGGATACTGAAATGTTTCCTGTTGCTAGATCTTTCTCAAACAGCTCGGCAATTTTTCTAATCTCTTCGCTCTCATGGTCAGCATATGCATCAAGATAGTCGTTGAATTTATCCTCTGTCATTACCTCTGCAGGGGTGTTGAGACTCTGAAGGACGTTCTTCAAAGATTTATATAGTGGTTTTTTTCTAAGATTGTCGTCCGTAAGTTCTCTGCCCTTGGCCACCTCTACTTTTACGCTATCTGTAGCCTCGGCCGCTTCCATCACCTCCGCACCTTTGACTGCTTCCGTCTCGACAGTCTCAGTCTGCGCTATGATTCGATCTTCCAGTGCTTGGGCGACTGCCTCGCTCAAGCCATAATTAGATGTTATGCCAAGATCCCTAAATAGCTGTTCAGGCATCTTTCCATCTTTCAATAGTGGAGAATCCTTATGACCATAAACACTTAAGCTTCGAATATTCCTAGCAACATCAGCAATGTTAATCTCTTTATTGCTAGCAGTGTACATCTTCTCTCCATTCGTAAGGCGTCGCTCCATGTCTTTAACGATCCCGTCGAGTCCATCCGACGCTGAGAAATTTGTACGAGTCTCATTTTCCAAGCGTGTCTCAGTCTCTTGCGCCGGAGCCTTGACAGCCTCATAGAGCCCAGTTTTACTGACATCTTCGTCGAGCTCGAGCTCCTCAATCGCATCATCGTCTAGATCTTCAATGCTTCCCTCTGACACACGTCTTTTCAGCTCGATTTTACCTCCCGCTAGATCTTTGTCGAACAAGATAGCTACTTGGCTCATTTGCTCGAAACCACTATCTATGTCTTTTTCCAACATGTCATTGAAATCCGCTTCAGACACAGCTTCCTCTGGCGTATTAATACTCTCGTAGTTCCTCTTATACTCCTTATACAGCTGAGTATTGCGAATGTCATCCTCGCTCATTTCTGGCGAAGCTTCATTCTCGGTAGGAGTAGCGCTCTCAACGGGTGCTGTTTTTATTGTCTCTGTATTGTCTTCATTGAGCTCAGTCTCTTCTGAACCTTTAGGTCCTGTTACATCGGGCCTAGCTTGAATACCGACCACATTTTCAGGGTCGAGTTCGGCCATTAGTATTGCCACTTTTTTATGGTTTGCATCAATCTGTTCTCGTGTGAGATCCGCACGCTTACCCTCCGCCCTGAGTTTGGCAGCTAGAGCGATCATCTTATGGTATTTCCTCCCAACACCCTGCGCCCCCAGGGACAATGTTGCGCCAAGGCTACTAATAGCATTCGTAAGATTAACTGCATCTTCAGGTGACGCCTCAGGCTTCTCTTCTTGAAGCTGAGCCATAGCATCATTGGCCGCTTCCATTACTTGCCAACCGCTTTTGGCAGCTTTAAGGTCTTCCTGTGCCATGATTGCATCCGACATATCTTCAACGCCAACGCTTATTCTCGTCATTAGGTCGTCAATATCACGGCCTTCAAAGTCAGCATCAGTTAAATCGCTTCTGAGTATTTCATTGCGAGCTTCAAAGTTTTCCTTGATGACAGACATTGCTATTGCATGTCTAAACTCAGCGTCAACCTTGGCCATGTTTATAGCCACGTCGCGGACTCTTTGCTTCACCTTTTCTTCAGATAAACCGCCCATGACAAGCTCGTCAATCACAAGACTTATGTGGTCGATCATCTTGTACTTTTCTTTGTCTGGCACAGGTTCATTGCCCGGTATTGCATCGAGCGACTGTATAACCTCTTGGAGATCGTCCAAGGCGATGCTTTCAAGCTCGTACTTGAGTTTGTCCTGACTCAATTCGGTTGCCGTTACATCGTACAATTTTCCATCTGCTTCTACCTTGTATAGTCCCGTCTCAGACATCTCTACTATCTTGCCCGCGTGACGAGACTCCTTCTTTCCATATTGCTGATAAATTCCAACTTCATCACCAACTTTATACGGTTGTTTTAAGACCTCGGCCTCTTTTGCCAATTCCTCATTTGTTTTTCTCGCAACCTCTTTCGTGTCTATGGGCTTATCCGCTTTGTCTGAATCTGGGTTGTACCCTGGTGCTGTTTCTGCGCACATATTTATTGAGATGCATAATTGATACTCATATTCTACCATTCTACGTATAGTAGGGCGAACGCTTGACAATATCCCTATTTTATGGTAATTTCGGATCTCCATATGAGGGGTCGCTGGCCCCCTGGAGGAGGAGAGAACGATGGTGCTTAGACTAGTGGAAACACAGAGTCAAGTCCATCGGGTCGCTCAGGGTGGCTCAGGTGGTCTTGTCAAAGAACCACCCCCAATCACCCCGCTGCAAAGGAGGCAGCAAGATAGACAGCAGATGTTGCTCGAGCGCTGGTACGCGCGTGAGGGCATCTCGAGGACACTTCAACACGACATCGGACGACTCCCGCATGCTGGGAAACTGCTCGTTCAAGATGTCGCACAAGGAATGCTCGCGACGCTATATCGGTATCGCGAAAACCTCGACTTTGGAATTCTGCGACAGCACGATGATGAGTACGATCAAGTGCTCCTGGGCATTCGCGCGTGCAAGAACGGGGTCGAGTATCCCGGTTGCAGCGTGCGCATGTTCATGCGCGGCCAATCGTCCGCATTGGACGAGTACGACGAGCTTCCCGCTCGGCGTCTGTGCAAAAGCACGCTCGACTACGACATGGTGTACCTGCGTGAATTCTGGCGAGACCAGATGAAGCGCGCGTGCAACGAGTACGAAGTCAGCGAGTCCGTCAGAGACCAAGCCTTCCGCTTGGTCAACGACATCCTGATGTCCACGCTTCGGCGATGGGCGACAGGTCATCGTCACGGCCCGCATCTGCGCGTCGTGAAGTGACAAACCTCTTTGCAGCGGCCGATCTGATCGGCCGCTGCGTTTGTTTTTCAAGTATAGTTTCGTCGCCATGATATAATGTCTCAATGGAAAAGAAACCAAAATTGATTGCGGTGGTTGGGCCGACGGCTTCTGGGAAGAGTGGTTTGGCGTTGAAGATTGCCCAGGAGTTTAATGGTGAGCTGATTGTTGCTGACTCTCGTCAAATCTACAAAGGTTTGGATGTTGGAAGCGCAAAGGACATTGGTGAATGGGAGGAAATCGACGGTCAAAAGGTTTACATGGTCGATGGAGTTCGTGAGCATCTTGTGGATGTTAGGGATCCAAACGACGATTTTACAGTTGTAGAGTTTCAGGAAATGGCGTTTGCCGCTATCGATGATGTTATTCAAAGAGGTAAGTTGCCGATTCTGGTTGGTGGGACCGGCTTGTACATTCAGTCGATAATCGAGAACCTCACGTTCCCATCTGTGCCACCTAATGAGCTTATTCGCGAGAGGTTAAACAATCGTTCGTTGATGGGTCTTCAAAGGACTTTTGAGGCATGCGATCCAGTTGGTGCTGCGTCGCTGGATATGGACAACAAGCGTAGGCTCGTTCGAGCTATTGAGGTGTGTATGGTTGCAAGGAAACCTTTTTCTGAAATGCAGACGAAAGGGGAGCCTCGTTATGAGGCATTGCAACTCGCGTTCGAGTTACCGCGTGAGTCTTTGTATATGAGAATTGAGCACCGCACTCGAGACATGGTTTATGATGGGTTAATTAAGGAGGTGCAGGATCTTGTGGATTCGGGAGCGAACGTTATTCGTAACGCGATGTCTGGGATTGGTTATAGGGAGACTATTGATTATCTGCAGGGCGAGATGAATAGGGAGGATTTGATTCGTGATATTACAAAGAATACTCGACGATTAGCCAAACGACAGTTATCCTGGTTCCGTCGCGATCCTACTGTTAGGTGGGTTGTTGACGAAGATGAAGGTTTGCGTAGGGCAAAACATTTCTTGGAAAGTTAAAGAGACGCGTGAGCGTCTCTTAGTTTTCTAATAGTTTTTCCAGTATCTCCTTGGTTTTCTTAGGATCTGCATTTCCCTGCGTATCTCGTTGAACCATCCCAACGAAGAACCCTAGCAATGCGAGCTTGCCCGACTTGTACTCGTCCACCTGCTCAGGATGTTTGGCGATAACGTTGTTGATTATCATCTCAAGCTGGCCGTCGTCGTCGATTGGTTTCATGCCAAGATCGTGCATAATCTGCGCCGGCGAGTTTCCGTCTTCGAGCATTTTCTCGAGCACCTTGGGCCCAGTTGTATTGTTGAGTTTGCCTTGGTACACGAGCGTGATGAACTCCGCCATGTTCTCTGGCGTCACGTTCGCGATCCTGATATCGATAGACATCGCAGACATAATCCCCGGTAACTTGTTCACTATCCAGGTAGTTGCGAGCTTTACGAGCTCGTCTTTCTTGTTGGCTATGATCTCATCCACAGTACCTTCGTCTGGAAGCGATGCGATCCACGCGTAAAGTTCGCTCATGGTGTGCTCGGTAAAGTCCGCGAAAGCAGGGTCGTCCGTAATCGCCCAAACGTCTTCGCGCTTAAACCCAAGCTCGTCCATGAACCGCGTTCGTCGCGCGAGGGGTAGCTCGGGCATTCTCGCAGTCTCAAGCTCAACGATATCAGTCAAGCTCGTCGGCGGAATGTCCGGCTCCCTCATGAACCGATAGTCTGCGGCCTCTTCCTTGGTTCGCTGAAGCTCGGTTTTCTGCTTTTCCTCATCCCATCCGCGCGTTGTAGTAACAGCAGGCGGAGAGTTGGTTTCCCAAAGATCACGCTGACGATCGATCTCGTAAATAAGTGCGCGTTCGACTGACCGGAACGAGTTCATGTTTTTTACCTCAGTCTTTGGGTAAAACTCCTGCGCGACAGGTACACCGTGCTCATCTACCGGGCGAAGCGAGATATTTGCATCACATCGCATTTGGCCTTTCTCCATGTCCGCGTTTGAAACTCCAATGTATCGCATGATGCGTCGAAGCTCTGTGAGGAATATTTTTGTCTCCTGCGGTGTCCTAAAATCAGGTCGAGTTACAATCTCAACGAGCGGAGTTCCAGCTCTGTTGAAGTCAACGAGCGTCTTGCCATCGCGATGAGTGTTCTTTGCCGCGTCTTCCTCTAGGTGCGCGCGCTCAATGTGTATCTTGGCTACATCGCGAAGCTTGCCATCGGGAATCTCGATAATCACGAGTCCATCCTCCGCAACAGGAACGTCGAACTGAGAGATTTGGTATCCCTTTGGAAGATCGGGGTAAATGTAATGTTTGCGATCAAAGTAAGTTGGAGAGTTTATGCGACAACCCAAAGCGAGTCCAACGCGGACGGCAAAATGGAGCGCTTCTGCATTCAAAGAGGGAAGTGTCCCGGGATGTCCAAGGTCGATAGCAGAAATAAGCTCGTTTGGAGCTCGGCCTTCGGAATGGTTGTCTACACTGGAGAATAGCTTGGTCTTTGTTTTGAGCTGAACATGAATTTCAAGCCCTATAACCGTTTCTAGATGATGATAGTCCATAGTTACGGTATTATACCAGAAAGAGGGGAGGGCGACAGGGGCTGCAGGGGCGTCAGGGGAGGCAGGGGCTTTGGCTAGTTCTATAGCAAAAAAGCTCCTGAAGCCCATGTGGCCCCTGAAGCTCTTGCAGCCCCTAAAGTTATTTTGCTAGTTTATTGAGATGTCCGTACAACATCGCGCCAATTCCAGTTGAAATTGGGAAGAACACGCCGTCGAGCCCGGCTTGTCCAATTGTAGCAAGACCAGCGCCCCATGCATCGCTCACTACGCTTCCAACTAACATGAGCGTTCCAGATATAATCAGCATGGCTGCAATGTAGATAGCTCCAATTGCAATCCCTGCAAGAAGTAGCACTCCAAGTAGATTCCACTTATGACCTTTAGTGATCTTAAGGCTATGACTCAACGCCTCGCTGATTCCCTTGCCGTCGATAATGGTTGCATATGAAGCACCGAAATACATCAACGACAATATGATGCCAGGTATAATAAATGCGATAAAGCCGGCGACTGTGATCATGCCGACTATGATGCTGACCGCGATGAATGGCCATACTACTGCACCTAGATTTTTGTGAACCTTTTTAACATCCAGCTTTCCAGTCATGGTGATCTGGTACATAGCTCGCATGAGAAGAATACCGACCCAGATACTGACGAAGAAAAGCGTAATTGAAACTACACCGATCCCTCCCACTAGCCAAGTGTATCCTGTGCTCGCAAGCAGTGCGGAGAGTATTCCTTGGAGCGATAATAGCGCTACATATGGAAGCACGATTTTCCACAGTTCTTTGCTGTGCTCCCCGTATCCATTCCAAACTGTTGATAATACTACGCCTACACCCGGTAATTGTTTTGTTGATTCAGCCATATTTTATTTTAAATCTTGGTAGATCTCGTGATCTGTTATTAGAAGAATTGGGTTGATTAGTACAAAGAGGATTGTGTAACTTGTTGGGAGTATGAGTAGGTTAACTCGCACGAAGGCCAACGACTCAGTGTCGCCGATGAAGCCGAATACGATAACTTGTAGGATTATTGCGAGTAGGAATTGCACTATGAAGAACACTCCAAAGTAAAGTAGCTTTGGGATTGCCAGGCGAGCGAACACGGCCCAAAATCGTCCTTTGACCAATCTTGCACTTTCCTTGATAGCGGTCATTCCCTTAAAGCCATCGTCAACGAGTGCGAATACAGAGAACGCGAGATAGACGAGTAGCATTAGTGGCGGGAGGAACAGTATCAGTACCCCGAAGAGCAGTAGGAAGAAGATGATTGTTGGTAGAAATGAAACTGCAAAGTTTGAGATTGCCCAGAATAAGATTAGCGGTACTGCAATTGATGCTGCGAAGATTAGTATGAGATAAATCCGCACGACAAGCTGTGGCAGGAACAGGCTCCAACCTTTCTTGTGAAGGTCGGCCATTGAAAGCTTCTTATCGTCTGACTGTGTGTGGATCGCCGTGATCAACGCGTTCACAACCCAGATACCAATCACGAGAGCGAATACGGTGTTGTTCAGCAAGAACAAAACCATCCCGAATATCTCCCAACCGTTCAGACTTCGAGTAAGCTCGGCGGCGTTAACTGGGTAGAATCCCATCGCAATCACGTTGATTGCGGTTACAACGAGCATCCACGCGCTGATCTTGATCAATACTTTAAAGTTCTTTCTGTATTGTTCCCATGCTCTGTCTATCAGAGCTCCTATTCCTAACAAGTTTTTCATATGGCTACCTCCTTTTTTAATATTTCTGGCATTGGTGTTGCCATTGATTGTTGAATTGTGTTCCAAATTTCTTCGTGAATGTCGTCGATCGATCTAAGCTCGCCAGTTAGTGCGCAATCAATAAGGTGAAAGCCGGGGAAGGTGGTTGCGAGTTCTCTATAAGTCTCGATGGACGCGCGAAGATGTTCGGGATCGGATTCGTGGATGTCTCCTGCGACCTTTGTTTTCTCTGTAGCTCCTTTGGCCGCCATCTTGGATGCAACCTCCGTGGATACACTCAGGATTATATTCAGCGTTGGTCGCGGGATGTTGAAGATGCCGTGTTCAAGTTCGTCGTTCCATGCAAGGTATTCGCTTCGAGCAATGGGGTCTTTGATTTTCCCGCCTTGATGACCCATGTTCGAGCCGACGTATCTATCTGATATAACGGTTTTGCCTTGCTCCAACCACTCTCTGATTTGGAAAGACGCGTCGAACCTGTCCACTGCAAACAGTATACTCGTAGCACGCGCGTTCACGTGCATCGCGTTTTTGCCGTACTTGCCGCCCAGGTAATCTTCGAGTGCACCTGCGCTTTTTTTCCCGTATTGCGGGAACGAGATTGTCTCAACGTCATGTCCCTCTAAAATCAAACGATCAACGAGTTTTCTCGTTTGGGTCGCTTTTCCGGAACCGTCCGTCCCATCGATAACGAAAAACGCTCCAGTTGTAGATGCGTTTGTCATGTTTCTGTTTAGATTATATCAGTTATGCGGAGTTTGAGCCTGTGGACAATGATCACGCTCGTTTGAGCAGAAGATATAGCATGCTCGTCCCGTCTTCCTCGTCCATACCAAGTGGGTCGATATCTGAGAAGTCTGCAGGAATGCCAGGGAAGTATGCGTCTACGTCGAACTCGGCGTCGATGCGCGTGAGGTAGATGCCAACAAGCTCGTCACGAGCCATGGCTTCGGTGTAAATGTCCATGCCACCAATAGCGAACACTTTCTCAATATTCTCGTCCGCGAGTTTCATGGCCTCGTCAAACGAGTGCGCGACGACTGCACCCGGAGCCTCATACTCGTCGCGACGAGTAAGCACTACGTTTAGCCGATCCTCGAGCGGTCGAAACTTCTCCGGAATAGACTCCCATGTTGTCCGCCCCATAATAACCATGTTTTGTTTCGAGCTGTCCTCAACCTCCATCGTGACACGTTTAAAATACGCCATTTCATTTGTGAAATGCCACGGAAGCTTCCCGCCTTTGCCAATACCGTTGTTATTGTCGACGGCTGCGATGATGTAGAGAGGTTTATTCATAGTCTTGAGCGGTGAGATATTTCACGGCCGTGGGTTTTTGTTATCACTAGAAATCAAGTTATTCAACTATACGAGAGTTTTTGCTCGTGGGTTAGACGGCGACGGGTGGTTGCACAACGTCATCTTCGATCACAATATCATGCTCTCCACGACGTACATCGAACATTCCGGCTTCCTGGTCGAGGTGCATCGGAATATTCATCTCATCTCTTATATATTTTGCAATATCTTGAGCTACAGCTCGCAGCGTCGGATGCACGAATCGCGTTGCTCGCAACTCAACCATGTAGACCAACGCGGGCAAGGTCCCTGTGAAACTATTGGCGGTATTGAATCCCATTGGTATGAGGTACTGCATATCCTCACGTGAAAGATCAAGATCCTTCACCATGAGCTCGATCTCCGCCAGGTGGCTCAAAGCCCTTTTCAACGTATCGTTTGGCAGTGATTCCAAGTAAAACTTATTGAACCCGAGGTCGAACGTGATTAAAGGCATTCGTTGATTCAATGCTCGGTGCCGTTGCAGATCCCTGAAACTTCCAAAATCTAATTTAAACGAACATTTAATGTCGCCCAATAAATTTAGTGACGTTGGAAACTCTGTCTTCATTGGGCGAGCTTCGATCAGCTCACGATATGCGTTCAACTTTTCTGAATCAATATTGCTACTGTCTATAGTCAGTTCTCGCTGTTGATCGTTGTGGTAGTAATAGTTTTTCGCGATCTCATCTTGATAGGCCTCAGTATCCTCATATCTTTTGGTAGAAAATGAATTCGGATATTTGATCATAACCGCTTTCTCGATAGCCAAAGCAACATTCCTAACTTCAGCCAATGGATGGTGCCGTAGGAAAAGCAATCGATCCGCAATCTGTCTCAAGTTAGAGTGCCATGCAATATTTGTTGACGCTCCGCTTGGCAAGAATCCACGAGCGATGTCAAAGGCTCGAGCTTCTATAGCTTTGTTGTATGTATTTTCCTTATCACCTTCCGTAATGGGGAATAGCTCTTTTAGATGAGCTTGCACTGGCTCGCTAAGTGATAAGTAGAATTCGCGTTGCTTTTCTAAAATTGCATTACCAAGGTCGCTCGAAGTTGGGTCTATGAAAGCTTGCTTTGAAAAATCAACGTATCGAGTTGACGCCTCTTGCCCGTTGTATAGCTTTGAATGCTGAATGGCCTTCGCGGCAAGCATCGAGATGCCCTCAAGAAAGATCGTAGTAGTCCCACAATCTCCGATAGATTTATGACCGTATCCAACATAGAATTTGGACATGAAATTATCCGCCCCCTTTTTCTCCAAAAGATCCAAATGCTTCAAGAAGCCTCCAGTTGATCGTGAATGAAGGGCCTGCAGCATTGCATCGGCTTCGGCGTCGATAACTGCGCCATTATCTAAAACGAAAACATCGCCACCCCCTTCGATTTTAACTGCAACGTGCTTCAAGTCGGAAATGGATCCCATAAATGGTTTGTTACGAGTTTATTTGACTGTATTTTAGCATAGCGCCTGTGGATAACTTTCCAGTATCGCTTAATAGCAAAACGCCCCGTTTCCGGGGCGCGTATACTAGCTCGTAACCTCGTTTGGCTGTACGACCATGTCTTCGAGTAACTGGTCGACTGGTGCCTCGTGAACTATGAACTCGACGCCTACACTTTTGCAGGTTTCACCGACTGAAGGGTCGCGGTAAACCATGCCTGCAACGATTCGAGTGATACCAACCGCTATAGATTTCTTGAGGCATGGGTAGCAGGTGCTGTGCGTCGTGTAAAGCGTCGCGCCCTTTGTGCTCACGCCACCGACTATCGCAGCTTGGAGAATCGCGTTTTCCTCCGAGTGTAACGTGCGAACACAGTGACCATCTTGCATCTCGTGGCCGACGTCGTCGCAGTGTGGCATTCCAGGAGGGGATCCGTTGTAGCCAGACGAGATGATGCGGTTGTCTTTTACAATGACAGCACCAACTCGCGCTCTATCACATGTTCCTCGCGTTGCAACGTCTTTCGCGATCTTCATGAAATATGTGTCCCAGTCTGGTCGATTCATAAGCTATGCATTATTGAGTAAAAATCTGTACGGTGGCATTTTATCACAAATAAAAAACAAGCGCCGAAGATCGGACGCTTGGTGAGCTGGGCCTACTCGTTGGCCTGAATTGCCTCGTATTCACGTTGGCCGAGCTTTCGGCCGAGCAAGAACGCTGCCATGAGAAGGAAGCTGAGTTTGCCGATCGCGGTGCCGTCTTCCTGGTCGGCGTAGATGATCTGGCTCAAGCTGTTGAGCAAAGCGCTGAGCCGACTGTCTGTGACGATCCCGGCCACGTAGATGTCTGGGATCTCTTCTGAGAACATCGTGAGGAACCAATTGCGCATTGCATTTGGCTTGAGACATCCAACATGGAGAGAGTGTCCGGACAGCGCGCTCGAGTCGTAGTGCAAGATCTCGGATGCCAGTTGGGCGTGCGTGTTGAGCTCCCTTTTTGCGGTGATGATCCACACTGACTCGCTGTCAGGGTAGATCAGCTCGTGGCCAAGGCGACCATTGGCGAGATTGATCTGGAAGTACCGGCCCTGCTTAGCAAGGTCGTCTACCGCGTCGAGGTAGAAGCTCAGGGTGTTGCTGTCAGGGATGCATGAGTCGTTCACGCACGCCAGCGTCAGCAGAGCGGACTGTTTCTCGGTGAGCGCACCTGCAAAGGTACGACTGCGCGTCCGATCTGCTCCAACGAGGATGTCGGCTTCGGGGATCACCTCACCGTTCGCGTACTGATTCCGGGGGTCTTTGGACCTTGCACCGAGAATGCTCAGGAAGCCGTCTTCACCGGTCACAAGTACCCAGCTATTTGGGATTTCTTTCATCTCTATCTCCAGACTAAGGATTACGTTGCGCAATCCGGTTCTGCGCAGAACTTAGCATAGAAAACTTGCAGGGTCAAAAAACAGACGTCCGCGTACGGGCGCCTGTGGCGTAGTGGGGTTGTCTACTTGGCGCTCTCTGCGAGGTCGTGTAGCCGTTGGGCGTGCCGACGTCCGGCGAAGAATGCGTCTTTCAGCATCTGCCAGATTGTCCAGCGTCCTTCGTGTTTTCCGCCCGCGAACTTGAGGTTGCCCATGGCGATGATGAACGGAATCCTGCGGGTGGGCAGTCCACCGAAGCACAGAAAGTCGTTTCCGAGGAGGAAGTCTCTTCGCGTGGGTACCTTCATACCCAGATGCCACAGGGGCTCGAGTTCGTCTGGAATGCGCTGACCAACTCGCCGTCCGTGCCTTGCCACGTCTTCGAGTGCGAACGGCAAGAGTTCGGTTGTCATCATCATGTCGCCATCGATGTCGTTGCACGTGACGAACGTCCATACGGGGTCCAGATCTTCGTGCACTATCGGCGCGGTGATCCCAGCGATGATGCACCCCTGCAGATTCTCTCCGCATCGAAACGCATCTTCGATCATGTCCACGAAGCATCCCATGCGAACATTCACCTGAAGGAGCTTGCCCTCCAGATACTTGATCGACAGCATGTTTAAGACATATAGGCTGAACACACCAACGCAAGTGGGCGCACCATGGACGTATTCGCCGTACAACTTCTCATGCGCCGGCAACGGCTCTCCGACAACGAGATTTGCACCGTCTTCGAACTTGACGCCGAAGAGTGTCGGACTACCGGCTCTGTCTACGAGTAGCCATGTAATGGGTCGATTCATGTCATCCTCCTGAGTTCGCAGCTTTGCGCCGCGTATTGCTCGAGTCGACCTTATCCTAATTGTGGGACTTGGTCAAAAAAAACAAGCGTCCACGAGGGGAGCGCTTGGGTTGAGATGCTTCACTGCTTCGAGTTCACTGACGCTGTCCCCACTGACGGCCCAGCAGGAACGCCTCCTGCAGGAAGTGCACGAGCGATGAGTGTGCTTCCGAGTCACAGTCGTAAGCGTCCAGCAACGCTCTCGCGGATCTGTTGGGCTTGTAGCACGTGAGCTCGAGTTCGTCTTGGCGTAAAGCTGGATTGGCGATCTTGCGCATGAGTTCACGTTGGCACAGTACGCCTTGCCTAAAAGCGCCCTGGATCATCTCCGCGTAACGCTGAAGGCGTGTGTTGAGTAGCTTGAGCGCGCCGGCTTCCAGATAGATCACCGAAAGCATCGTAGATGTCTTATCCCCCAGTACTCCAATGCATGTGTGGTAATACATTCTCCTCTTGAAAATAGAAGGAGACTTGTAGTGCGGAACAGTTTCGCCGAGATTTGGCATTGATTCGTCCTCACGAATCTTGAGCCCCATGAGCCACACGTCGCGATCACTACCACTGGTGACCATCACCCAAACGATCTTTGAAGCCATTGTCAGCTCCTCCTTAAAAACGACACTACCCCAAAAACAAAGCAGAGTCAACAGACTCTGCTTGCTTGAACGAACTCGTTCCTTACATGTTTGGGCTGAACTTGATTCCAGGCCCCATGCTTGTTGTGACTGTCGCTGACTTTATGTAGATGCCCTTTGAAGATGCTGGTTTAGCACGCTTGATAGCGTCTACCACTACTTCAAGGTTCTCTGCGATTTTATCTGCTCCAAAACTCACTTTTCCAATCGCGACGTGCACATTAGATGTGTTGTCGTTTTTGAAAGCAACTTTTCCACCTTTCTGGTCCTCGATCATTTTCTTGATGTCCATTCCCACTGTATCTGTCTTTGGGTTTGGCATAAGCCCGCGAGGCCCAAGTACCTGAGCGATTTTCGCCAACTTAGGCATCATTGTCGGTGTTGCAACTGCAACGTCGAAATCGATTTCCTTTGTTTGCGCCATCTTCTCAATTGTCTGGATGTCTCCAACTATGTCTGCTCCAGCTTCTCGAGCTTCGTTTTCCTTGCCCTCGTCCACAAACGCTATCACGCGCTTGCTCTTTCCTGTTCCGTGGGGAAGCGTAACTGTTCCTCGAATCTGCTGATCACCCTTTTTAGGATCGATCCCAAGTCGGAAGTGCACCTCTACAGATGCGTCAAACTTCACGGCTGATGTGTCTACAGCAAGTGCTGAAACTTCCTCCTGTGTGTAAACGCGACCTTTCTCCAACTTCGCGTTAAGCGCTGTCATTCTCTTTGAGTCCTTAGACTTTACGATCTTCTTGTCTGCCATATAATTGGTTAGTGGTTCAAACGATCAAACGATCTCCCACGGTTATTAATAACTGTGTTGATATGAGAGATGTGAAATGTGATATGAGAAGCCTGATAATTCTAGACTTCTCATCTCTCATCTCTAACCTCTCATCTCCAAACCAGTTTACACCTCACTCTCAATTCCCATCTGTCGAGCTGTTCCTGCAACAATCTTGACTGCTGCGTCCATGTCGTTTGCATTCAAGTCCGGCATTTTGACGGTTGCAATCTCTTCTAGTTGAGCTCGTGTTAGTTTTCCAACTTTGTTCAACAAGGGTGAGCTTGAAGCCTTTTTGAGGTTAAGCATTTTCTTGATGAGCGAAGACGTTGGAGGGGTCTTCATGATGAAGTCGAACGTTCGATCTTCGTAGACACTGATAATAACTGGAACAATGTCTCCACGGCGGTCTGCTGACGCGTTGTTAAACTGCGTACAGAAATCTTGGATGTTTAATCCGTGCTGACCAAGCGCAGGTCCAACTGGTGGCGCTGGGTTAGCCTGTCCAGCAACAATCTGCAACTTAATCTGCTTAACTAGTTTCTTTCCGGCCATATAGCGTGATATTTAACGAGATTCCGTCGAACGACAGTAACTCGAGCTATGAATAATAATCCTCCAAACTTTTCCGGCGGAGCCGGACCCGGCTCCGCCGGGCTTCTTTACTCTACTTTTTACTCCGAAGGAGTAACTTGAAGAAAATCGAGTTCAACCGGAGTCTCACGACCAAACATGTTAACCAACACTTTGATCTTTCCTCGGGCTTCGTCTATCTCGCTGACTTTTCCTTCGAAGTTCTTAAATGGTCCATCGATGATCTTCACGCTGTCGTTTATTGCCACGTCGATAGTAAACTCAGGTTCGTGAACACCCATTCTTTTATGTAGAGCTGTCACCTCGTCGTCCGAAAGGGGAGTTGGTGTAGTTCCAGAGCCAATGAAACCTGTAACGTTTGGCGTATTTCGCACAACGTACCATGAGTCATCGGTAACCATCATTTCGATAAGCACGTAACCGGGGTAGATTTTCTCTTCCACGACTTTGCGCTTACCATTTCTAATTTTAATCTTCTTTTCCTTTGGAATAAGGACGCTGAAGATTTTCTCCTCCATGTCCATCGAATCAATACGCTGTTCCAAGTTGTTTTTCACGTTCTCCTCGTAACCCGAGTAGGTGTGAATTGCGTACCATCGACGTCCATAGTTGGCGGTTTGTTTTGCCATAGTTCTGCAATGAGCTTAATGGATGGAGATGTGAGATACAATCTCTCATTTCTATTCCTCCTGTATTAAACGACGAGCTTGAGCAACGTCGAGAATAGTAGGTCGAGACCTCCAAAAAAGGCAGCGACCAGGATCGTGATAACTATCACGAGTGCAGAGTATCGAATAGTTTCCTCGCGTGATGGCCAGGTGACTTTTCGACCCTCTTCGATAGAGTCACGAACGTAGTCCGAACCCTTCTTAAAGATGTTTGTCATATCGATTTTTCTTATTTAAAAACCCCGCCGTGGTGGGGGAGCTTTCTGGGGGAATACTAGAATAAAATGAGTAAAAAGTCAAATGCGGCTGTATAATAGGTCATATTCGACCAATTTGACCTATATTTTGCTCGTTTTAGCAAAATCCCTGCATTTCTGCAGGGATTGCTGATAGATATTAGATATCCAGATTCTTAACCGACTTCGCATGCGTAGAGATGAATCTCTTTCGCGGCGCAACATCCGTCCCCATCAAAATGTCGAATACTTCGTCCGCCTTCGCAGCGTCCGCAATCGTCACCTGCTTCATAACTCGGTTCAACGGGTTCATTGTAGTTTCCCACAGCTGATCTGGGTTCATTTCTCCAAGTCCCTTATATCGTTGGATGTTAACTTTGCGTCCACCTTCAATCTCCACAATTTCCTCGCCAGTTTCCTCGTCGATAGTGACCTTGGTTTTTACCTCGGCAACCTTCGCGCCCTTTGCTGGTTTTGTCATCTTCGCTATCAACTTATCCTTCTCCTCGTCGTCAAAAGCGTACTCCACGGCTTTGCCAACTTGTATTCGATACAACGGCGGTTGCGCAATGAAGAGGTGCTCTTGTTGGATGAGCTCGGGGAAGTATCGGAAGAATAGTGTGAGCAGGAGCGTTCTAATGTGAGCTCCGTCAACGTCCGCGTCAGTCATTATGATAATGCGACCGTATCGAAGCTTCTCCATGTTTATGTCCTCGCCGATTCCAACTCCAAGTGCAATCACGAGCGACTTAACTTCGTTGTTTGAAAGCATTTTGTCTAACCGTGCGCGTTCAACGTTCAGAATTTTTCCGCGTAACGGCAAGATTGCTTGGAACTCTCGTTCGCGTCCTTGTTTCGCTGAGCCTCCAGCAGAGTCTCCCTCTACAATGTACAGCTCAGACTTTGATGCGTCTTTGCTCGCGCAGTCGGCGAGTTTTCCTGGGAGCGTGAGTCCTTCGAGTGCGCCTTTTCGCAAGATGGTGTCGCGCGCAGCTCGAGCCGCCATTCGAGCTCGTGATGCAAGTAGCGACTGCTCTAAAATTGACTGTGCGTCTCGCGGATGCTCCTCCAAGAAAGTTTTCAGCGCATCGGAGAACACGGACTCTGTAGCTCCCCGCGCCTCTGGGTTTCCGAGCTTAGACTTTGTTTGTCCTTCAAACTGTGGCTCGGCGATACGCAACGAGATTACTGCTGTCAATCCTTCTCGAACGTCGTCCCCGGTTAGGTTGTTGTCTTTTTCTTTAATGAAACCTTTCTCTCGGCCGTACGTATTAAGCACTCGAGTCAACGCCGTCTTGAAACCTGCAAGATGCGTTCCACCTTCTGGGTTCAGAATGTTGTTTGTAAAACAGTTTACGTTTTCGTGGAACTCCTCGGTGTATTGCATCGCTATTTCCACCTCAACATCGCCAGACGATTTGCGAACATGCAAAACGTTTTCATGCTTTGGCTTTTTTCCGTAGTTCATGTGACGCACGAAACTGGAAACTCCACCTTCAAAGTAAAACGCGTACTCGGTAAGAGGCTTCTCTCCACCGCGTTCGTCTATAATGACGAGTTTGATTCCGCGCGTTAAGTAAGCGTGCTGTCGGAGTCGATCAAGGATCGTTCCTCTTTTGTATATAGTTGTTTCAAAAATCGAAGCGTCAGCTTTAAACGCAATCGTCGTTCCGGTCGTAGTAGACTTTCCGATAGCCTTGATTTTGTTCACGGGCTTGCCGACCTTGTAGTCTTGTCGCCAAATTTTTCCGTCTCGGTGAACCTCCACCCACAACTCGCTAGACAGCGCATTCACAACGGATACACCAACTCCATGAAGACCTCCGGACACTTTGTATCCAGAATCCTCTCCTCCAAATTTTCCTCCAGCATGAAGCTTTGTGAGTACAAGTTGGACCGCTGGCACTTTGTACTGCGGGTGCAGGTCGACAGGAATTCCTCGTCCGTTGTCTGTGACGCTCACCCAGCTATCAGGTAACAACTTAATAGTGACCGTGTCTGCGTGACCGGCCATGGCTTCGTCGATTGAGTTGTCCACAACCTCCCAAATAAGGTGGTGCAGTCCCGTTTCACCGGTTGATCCGATGTACATTCCAGGACGCTTTCGGACGGGGTCTAACCCTTCTAGAACTTGAATTTGTGCAGCTCCATATGCTCCTTTCTTCTCGGCTGTATTCTTTACAGGGGCTTGCTTCTTTGGTGTCTCGGCCTTTTGCTTAGCTGGCATAATGGGAAGTTCACTCAATAAGATGAGGCTATTTTAGCACGATTACACTATCAAGACAATCCTACTACGCTCTCTGAGCTTCGAAGGACAATACTATCCATGCTATAATGTAGCGACTATGGCAAGATGGCCGTTCTCGCGAAAAGCGACAACCGAGGAGGTTCCAAGTGGGGACAACGCACCGCAGGTAGAGCCTGCTTTGCTTAAGGCTGAGAAGGAAACCGAGCAGGTTTATAAGCGCGAAGTTTGGTGGTTGGATCATCGGATGAGCTTGAAGAAGGCGGGGATTATTAGTGTGATAGTGCTCGAGGTCTTGATTGGTTTGATTGGTATCTGGGCATTCGTAGACTATTATCTTATCGACTTCGTGGCCGAGCGACAGATGACGACATCGATTATAGAAGGAGCAGAAGCGTTGGCTTCAGCGACCAGGGAACAACAGCCAATAGAACTCGACATTTCAGACCCGCGAACTGTTCAAAGCGGTGCACGTTTTGATATTTTATCGATCGTAGAAAACACAAACCCAAATTGGAACGCCGAGCTGACTTTTCATTTTGAATATGCAGGAGATGTTACAGAGAGCCAGACGGTGGTTGTGAATCAAGATACAAAGCTTGCGTTAACCGAACTCGCAATTGAGGGAACGCGCGTGCGATCCGCCGAGGTTGTTGTTGATAATGTTGATTGGCAGAGAATCGATACGCATGTGATCGACAACCCGTTGATGTGGAAGAAGGAGCGATGGAATTTGGATTTTGGCGAGGTGGCGCATAGGAACGATCTTGTTATAGGATCCAAAACGTTTGGACGCACTACCTTCGTAATAGAAAACAACGCGGGTTACGGATTCTACGATGTACCAATTACAATCGTGTTAGAAAGAGGAGGCTCGTTAATCGGCGTCAATAAAACTACAATCTCCCAGCTCAAAGCCTTGAGCGATACTCCAGTTCAAATAGACTGGTTCGACACTGCGCCGAGTGCGTCGAGTATAGACATATATCCCGAGATTAATCTGTTCGATGAATCAATGTACATACCAACCTCGGCAGACGAGGAGCTGGATATACGCGATACAATAAGACGGCGATAGGCCTACCGGTAATGGCGGCTTAGAAAATCGAGTACACATGAAATCTTACGAATTATTCAAAGACAATCTTTTAATAGACGTCGAGATTAAGACGGCTTACGACGAGCTCGGGCTCGAGTATATTATTGTTGAAAAACTTATTCAACAAGGTTGCTGATGCTCTTGAATCTAAATTAAAGATTACGTTTTCCTAAGAAAGTTGAGCTGGCAAAAGGCACTAGTTATACTGGTGCCTTTTGTTTGGGGCTAGTAGTGATGATTGCCATGATAAGGGGTCAGAGCGTGGGGTGTAGTGTATGCATCTTGATTGATGAAAATGTAGCTCAGGAATGAATGACATACTCAATAAACAACGTCACAAACAGCGAATAGGCTACACCCCACGCTCTGACCCCAATTTGCACAGCTATGTCGGGATTTGTTTAAATTGATGATAAGATGTCTCTATGCAGAAATACTCGCGACTCTTATCCTCGTTTGACTGGCTACTCGCGCTGGCCGTGTTTGTGTTGCTCGTGCTCGGTGTGTCGGCGTTGTATGGAATCGGTCTCTCGTTTGATCCGCCGGACTTCACCAATGTTACAAAGCAAGTTGTAGCGCTGTCTATCGGGCTTGTTATTGCGCTCGTGATTGCACTGTGGAACTATCGATTGCTTCGAAGTTATGCGGGAACGTTGTATGCGTTTGGTGGCGTTGCTTTGACCTTGCTTCTGATGTTTGGAGTGAATATACGTGGAACTACAGGGTGGTTCAGCTTTGGTTTTTTCAATATTCAACCGGTTGAATTTGTGAAGATATTCTTGGTAGTAGCTCTCGCCGCAATACTGGCTCGACGATCTCGGCGAGTGATGCGTTGGCGGGAGTTTATGTCGACTGCCATCCCAGTTGGTATCTATGTATTACTCGTCATGATGCAACCAGACTTCGGATCGGCGGCGCTCATGATTGGTGTCTGGATTGTGATGCTATTGTTCGCGGGGCTCGACAAGAAGGTTTTTATTACACTTGCTGCGAGCGGTACCGCTATGGCCACCGCCGCTTGGTTCTTTTTCTTTGAGGAGTTTCAAAAAAATCGATTGTTAACGTTTATAAACCCCGAGCTCGATCCGCTCGGTGTTGGCTACAACGTTGTGCAGGCAAAAATCGCGATTGGGGCAGGGAGGTTGTTTGGGCGCGGACTTGGATTTGGATCGCAGAGTCAGTTACAGTTTTTGCCGGAGGCGCAGACCGACTTCATCTTCGCTGCCATCGCTGAAGAACTCGGTTTCTTTGGAGTCCTACTCGTAGTCACCGCTTTTATGCTTCTGTTCTGGCGCATCTGGAGACTCGTCAACAAAACCCGCGACGATTTTACTGGATACTTGCTAATAGGACTCGGATCCTTACTGTTCATTCAGATGACGGTTAACATCGCAATGAACCTAGGCATGATGCCAGTGACAGGATTACCGTTGCCGTTTGTGAGCTACGGTGGAAGCTCGTTGCTATCGAGCATGATCATTTTTGGCATCGTTGAGAGCGTAGCTCTGCGGGAGAGGTAGTGGTATAATTCAGATATGGCAAAATCTTCATCTAATTTTTTAATGCAGGGCCTTAAGCTGGTGTCCGCGTGCCCGATTTGTAAGAAAGGTCCTACGACTGATCGGTTTTTTATTGAGTCGAGCGAGAATTCGTGTATCGTTCATGTTACCTGCAAAGACTGTGGACATGCGATACTGGCGAAAGTTAATCTGCACGACGTTGGAGTTTCGTGTGTTGGAATCATGACAGATCTTGCAAAAGGGGACCTGGCCACTTTGTTTGATAGTGACGCTGTGGAAATCGACGATGTATTGAGAACTCATGAATCGTTGAGTTCTGGAGAGTTTTTAACAAGTTTTCAGAAGAATATATAGAGTTTTAGACCTTTTTTAGCAAAGAGCGGGGCACGCCCTGTCGCTCGTGAGCGACAGGGTTGACAAAAATGCGTAGAATTGGCATAATTCGGCCACATTTTAAGACTTTTATTTATGGAACGATTGACATTGAGCGCAGTAGTACGAGACGCATCTGATAAGCCAGATGATCTTCGTGCAGAAAGCCGTATTCCGGCTGTTATTTACGGTGGTGCACGCAAAGAGACAACTTCATTGACTTTAGAGCGAAGTGAAACGTTGAAACTTTTTAAGCAACGACGATCAAGCTCATTGATTGCACTTGATATCGCAGGAGAAAAGGTGGAGGCCTTGATCAGCGAGATACAACGAGATCCAGTTACAGGTGAGCTTAATCATATCGATTTTCGACAAGTTGAAAACGGTGTGCCTGTTAAGTCATGGGTTGACCTAGATTTTGTAGGTGAGTCTTACGCAGTGAAGACGCTTGGTGGAATGATGATGATCAACCGAAAGCGAGTTCACGTGATGGCTCCGCCAGAGAAACTTGTGGAGGCTATCGAAATTGACTTGTCCACTATTCGTGATTTTGAAACATCGATTCACATTTCGGATCTTGTATTGCCTGAAGGTGTGGAATTGGCAGACGAAGCTACAGCATCAGTTGTAGCAGTTCAAAAGCCAAAGAGTAAGGAAGAGATTGCTGCTGAGGTTGCCGCGGAGGATGCTGCAGACGCAGAAGCCGCAGCAGCTGCCGCTCCAACAGTTGAGGGAGGGGAAGTAAAGCCTGCTGAGGGTGGTGATGCTGAGGCTGAAGGAGAGAAATCTGAAAAAGATGCCAAGTAACAATAATAAAAAAGGGGGAGTTAAGAACGGAGATATTTTCAATACTCCGTTCTTTGTTATTGCTGGGCTTGGTATTATCGCCGTAGCAATATCGCTCTGGATCGCGCTCGGCTCCAGTGAAAAGTTCGAGGATATCGTTCCCGAGCCTATCGATGTTGGGACCGATTACAATGGTCCGCGACACCCGTTGTCTGGTACGCCGGTTGCAGATGACGCGCTCCCAGGAATTCTTGCAGTGATGGTTGAGAACTCTCAGGACGCAAATCCGTTATCTGGAGTTGAGGACGCGAATGTTATTATCGAAGCTCCCGTTGAAGGGAATATTACCCGATGGATGGTGCTGTTCACTGCCGATCAGGACGTGGACGAGATTGGGCCGGTCAGAAGCGCACGACCGTACTATGTAGATTACGCGCTTGCGTGGGACGCGCTGTACGCTCATGTTGGAGGATCGCCAGAGGCGCTCGATCTTATTGAAGAACGTGGACTCAGCAATTTGAACGAGTTTTATAACGGTGGATCGTTCTGGCGATCGCGTTCACGATTCGCACCACACAATGCGTATACCGAGATTTCAAGACTCGCGAGTGCGTGGGATCGGATTTTGGGCGACGATTATGAGCCGGAGTATGGTGTTTGGAAATTTAAAGACGTTGAGCCTGAGGAAGAGGATCGACCAGAGGGTCACGAGATTGACGTTGAGTTTAACGGATATTGGTACGATGTGACATGGGTTTACGATCCTGAGTCAAACTCGTACATAAGGTATCAAGGAGGCTCAAAGCATAAGGCTCGATCGGGAGACGTGCTCTACGCCGACAATGTGGCTATCGTGCTTACAGACATGGAGGTGATAGATGATGTTGGAAGACAAAAAATCACCACGGTGGGTGAGGGCGACGCGGTGATCTTGATTGACGGTGAGGTGATTGAGGGGACTTGGACTAAAGACTCGCGGTCAGACATGTTGCGCTTTTACGATGGCGATGGAGACGAAGTGGTATTCAATGTTGGAAAAACTTGGATACAAATTGTGAACGAGGATAAGGGAGTTAGTATCGAATAATACTGAACTTGTCATTCTGAGCGGAGTCGAAGAATCTCACTAGCGGGTCAACTCGAGAAGCCCCACTAGAGAGATCCTTCGGCTCTTCAATGAATTCAGGATTTGTAACAAGCTCAGGATGACAGTGGGAGCTCAAGATGACAAGTTGGTGATAACGACCCGTGGTTTTCCCGCGAGGTCGTTTTTGATTTCAACATTTGCGCTCGGCTCAATCTCGTTGATCATGTTCTTTACGATCTTGCTTTGCCGTGGATCGATCTCGATTAACAATACGAGCTCGCTCGGAAACTCGTTTCTGCGAGCTTGAATCTGTGCCAGTAACTCGCGATACAAATCCAGTCCATCGCTGTCGTCGGACACGAGCGCGATCTTGGGCTCGTAATCGCGTACCTCAACTGGTGACGAGCTCAACATGGACTCGCTTAAATACGGTAGATTTGCAGTGATCACAATCTTGCCGTGGCCCGCAAGCTCGTTTCGCCAGATTGGTTCAAGTAGACTCCCGTGGTGAAAGTCGACGGTAGTCTCAAGCTCGGTAGCATTCTGTTTTGCAATCTTAAGCGCACCCTTTGAGATCTCGGTAGCCATAACTGGAAGCTTGGACTCAAGCGCGAGCGTAATCGCAATCGCTCCCGATCCCGTTCCGATATCGACGAACATTGTTTTTGCGTTTGCGAGCTTGAGCGCTTCCTCTACCATGAGCTCGGTCTCCGGTCGTGGGATAAGTACATGCTTGTTTACAAGGAACGCGCGACCGAAGAAGTCTCGCTTGTTCAAAATATACGCCATCGGTTTTCCTGCAGATCGAGCTTTTGCAAGCTTGAGTGCGCGCGATTGTTCGGACCGCGAAACAAGCTCGTTATCATGAGCAACGAGCTCGGCATGTGACAAGTTTGTTACATGCATAAGTATCTGTCGCGCATCGTCGGCAACATGTTCACTGTGAACGAGCATACGTCTGATTTTACTTTGTAGTTCCTTTCGATTCATAGAGATATTTTAGCATAAAAAAAGGAAGGCCCTGGACACACGTAGCATGTCCAGGGCCGACTCCCATGTCGCTGTGTCACAACGTGCTGGGAGGGGACCACAGCAGGTCGGATAGCGATGGAGCAGCAGGACGCGCTCCGGGAAAGACTCAGCGTCGGGCGACAGCGACCAGGTAGGGTCGGGGGAGCCCTGGTCGCAACGACGTCGAGTAGGACTAATTTGTATCACACCCACAGATTATGTCAAGACCTAGTACCTGTGGAAAAAAATAAACCGCGATTTGCGGTTTACTCTTCTCTAGATGCTTTTTTAAGCGCCTTTATGATTTCCTCAATGTTTCCCTCCATTAACGAAGGTAAATTGTTCCAACTTTCTTTGATTCTGTGGTCTGTAACTCTGTCCTGAGGGAAGTTGTATGTTCGAATTTTATCCGATCGATCTCCGGTCCCAATCTGCGATCGGCGTTTCTCGTCCAGCTCTTTTTGCTTTTCCTCTTCTCGAGCTTGAAACAATCGCGCACGCATAACCGCGAGTGCCTTGATTTTGTTCTGAGCCTGCGACCGCTCGTCCTGACAGTAAACGATCATCCCCGTTGGTTTATGTATGATTCGAATTGCTGAGTAAGTAGTGTTAACGCTCTGACCGCCAGCCCCTGTAGAGGTTGTGGCTTGGATGTCGAGATCGTTCAAATTCATCTCAAAGTCTTCTTCTTCAACTTGAGGCAACACAGCAATAGACGCGACAGACGTATGAATACGCCCAGCCTTCTCGGTCTCGGGAACTCTCTGAACACGATGCACACCAGATTCCCACTTGAGCGCACCGTACGCACCTTCTCCTGTAACTTCTACAATCGCTTCCTTAAGACCACCAAGTTCTGTTGAGCTTGAGCTGATAACACTCATCTTCCACCCCTGATTCTCGGCGTAGCGCATGTACATCCGCATCAACTCGTGCGCAAAGTTGGCAGCTTCGTCACCACCCGTTCCCGCTCTAAATTCCATGATAATGTCGTTGCCGTCTAGTGGGTCTGGCGGGATCATCAATAAACTTAGAGAATCCTTAAGCTCGGCAAGTTTAGGCTTAAGCTCCGCAACCTCAAGCTCCGCTACTTCATGCATTTCATCGTCCTCAAGCATAGCGCGCGCGCTTGCAAGTTGTGCTTCAACTTCATCAACCTCTCTCCCAGCTTCAACAACTGTGGCAACATACTTATATTCTCTAGAAATGTCAGCGTATTTTTTCTGGTCGCTAATAACAGCAGGATCCGACATCTGCTTCTCAAGGTCGTCTTTTCGATTGTTGAATTGATCTAGTGTCATACGTGGTTGAGATGTGAGATTAGATATGGGATATGAGAAGTCTGGTCTCCCCATCTCTCATCTCACATTTCCCATCTCTTTATTAGAGTATACTACAGAAAACGCTCGTCGTGATGACGAGCGTTTTTCTTATGAAACTTTTGTCTGATTCTCTTCCAATTTCTTCTCGGCCTGTTTTGCTCGTCGAGCTGCAGACTTTTCCTTTTTCTTTAGAACCGGAGCATCTGACTTTTTTGTCTGGCGAGTCTGGAATTTCTCCACACGTTGCGCAGAGTCGATGATCTTCTGTGTACCTGTGTAAAACGGGTGACAGAGGTTGCAAAGCTCGGTTGAGAGTTCGTCCTTTGTAGAACCTGTCTCGAATGTGTTTCCGCAAACACACTTCACTGTAGCCTTAGTGTTATATTTTGGATGAATGTCTTTCATATATCTCAATTGCCGCTCGTATACGGCTGTTTAATGTGAGGCGATAGTAACAAATGCGGGTAAATTAGTCAACTGTATTGACTCCAGCGAGCAATTTCATTATATTGGAGTTAAATACAGGCTATATGAATTCGTTAATTAGAAAAATATTTCGCTTTTTATCCCCAGAGCGCCATCCATGTGACGTCAAGAAAGAGTACGGGATACCGGACACAATTGGCTTTAGTATATCGCGTAAACCTAGTGGTTGGTTTGTTATAACATCTCCAGATTTGCCAGGATTGATCTCTCAATCCGAGAAGTTGGATGATTTGATGGAGATATATAATGACGCCATTTTGACGTATTTCGATGTTCCGAAGAAAGAGTCGGATTATGTCTTTAACGAATTAGATCTAAAGGGGGTTGGTACGTTAAAGCTCAGTAAGGATGGTGGAGTTCGATACGCATAGAGTGCTATGGTGAAGTTGGACTCATTCAGACGAACTCGTTGTATTTCTGCGCTGAAAAAGCTTGGGTTCGTTATAAAAAAGTCGCGAAGAGGTAAGCATGATAAATATATGTCACCAGATGTATATTTGGAACAAAAACGTGATCGCCAGCCACCTTTTATAATGGTTCCTAGGGGAAAATTGCATTGTCAGGACGAAATTGTGAAGGAGCTTCGCAATCTGGGCGGTGATGAGCTGGTGCGTGAGTTTGAGAGTTATTTATAAGAAGTGCCATTATACACAAAATTAGGTGGTATTTTTAGTTTAGGGCAAAGTGTTGACAATTATAAGCATTTCTCGTATACTCGCCTCATTAAATCACACAGCTTTTTGCTATACGTATCGAGTCCCTGTCCCACGAAGCTTCATGCGAAGTGGGATCCTCGAGCGGCAAATGGCGACGTAATAAGGACTATATGACAAAACTTCCTACACTAGAGGAGATGTTAAAGGCCGGTGTTCACTTTGGGCATCAGGCTTCACGTTGGCATCCAAAGATGGAGCAGTTTATTCACTCAAAGCGTAACGGTGTCCACATCATCGACCTTGAGAAGACTCAGGAGCAGTTGGAAAAGGCTTCAGCGTTTGTATCAGGAGTAGTATCTCGTGGTGGAACGGTTATGTTCTTGGGAACAAAGGCGCAGACACGCGGATACGTTGAGGCTGCTGCAAAGCGAGCCGGTATGCCGTTTGTTACAGAGCGATGGTTGGGTGGAACAATTACAAACTTCCCAGAGATTCACAAGCTCATTAAACGGTTGCTCGACTTGAAGCGCCGAAATGAGACTGGGGACTTGAAGAAGTACACAAAGAAAGAGCAGTTGATGTTCTCTCGCGAGATTATCGACCTTGAGGAAAAGGTTGGAGGGATCCAGACAATGTCCCGACTCCCAGAGGCTATTCTTGTATTCGACGTTCGAAACGAGTTGACTGCAGTTAAAGAAGCAGCACGTTCTGGCGTGAAGATAGTTGCATTGTGTGACACTAACATCAACCCACGACCAATCGATTACGTAATTCCTGCAAACGATGACGCAGTCCGATCAATCGAAATGATGACAGAGTTGATGGCAGACGCAGTGCTTGATGGAAAAAAGAACTCAACAAAGGTTGCTCCAAAGTCGGTAGCACCAAAGAAAGTTGCAATTAAATAAATAAGTGAATAGAGATGAGAGATGGGAGATGAGAGATGGGAAGTCTAGACTTCTAATCTCACATTTCTAATCTCACATCTCAAATCTAGTTTTATGTCAATCGACGCAAAAACAGTAGGAGAGCTCCGCGAGAGAACAGGGGCTGGGATGATGGCAGCTAAGAAGGCTCTTGAGGAGTCCAACGGAGACGTTGACGGCGCTATCGAAATTTTAAAGAAAACAGGTGCAGCTAAGGCTGCTAAGCGAGCGGGTCGATCAACTGGAGAAGGTTTGATCTACAGCTACATTCACACAACGGGGAAGCTTGGTGTCATGATCGAGCTTCAGTGTGAGACAGACTTTGTTGCGCGCAACGAAGACTTCAAGGAGTTGGCACACAAGTTGGCAATGCATATTGCAGCTGCTGACCCGATGTTCTTGGAGGTAGAGGGGATTACACCCGAGGCTATGGAAAAGGCAAAGGCGCAGTTTACAGAAGAAGCTGCAGGAAAGCCGGACGACGTTATTGCTACAATCGTGGAAGGAAAGATGGCGAAGTTGCACAGCGAGGAAGTCTTGCTAAAGCAACCGTTCGTAATGGACGAGGACAAGACTATCGAGCAGGTTTTGACAGAAGCGATCAGCAAGATAGGAGAAAACATCCGAATCTCACGATTCGCCCGATTCAACATCGAAGGCGGAATGACAGCATGTGGCATGGTAGATTTGCCAGAGGTCATGGAAGACGCGGAATAACCCAGCGTAGGGGCGCGTTGCGCGCGCCCGGACTAGAAATTTCAAGTAAAAACACGGGCATAGCTCGTGTTTTTACTTGCCCGGCTTCTGAAATTTGAACATAATTTCCCACCTGGGAAATTATGTTCAAATTTTTGGTAACAAAAAATACGACCCGAGAACTCGGGTCGCGCGTCGTCGTATGCCTCTGTTTAGGTGATCTTGTTGCTAAGGACGCAGGTCCTCGGGTTGATGTGCGCTGGGATCTTGATCCGCAGGTGGTACAGCCAGTTGGGTAGGCGCATTGTGTCGCCGCCCATGACTCCGGTGTAGCCGTCGAGGTGCCCCTTCCATGTCATGGCGCACTGGCGCTGATCTTCGACTCAGCAGAGCCAGATACACATGGCGGTCCAGTCGCTGTCCACGAGTGGATGATCGATGCGGTAGTCGAACCCCGGCATCCGCAGCTTCATCACGGCTAGCTTGGCGGTAATCGCTTCCATTACCGGGGAATACTCGTTACGATTGCGTCTGTACCGCGTCGCCACCAGCTCTGCGAGCGTGTAGCTCGTCGGCACCGGCACGGCGTTGGGGAACAGGTGCGCCATGTCGTCCGGGATCTCGACCATGAGGGTCGCGAGGTCCGTGGGCATCACGATGTTCTTGGTGGTGTCCTCGAACTGTGCTGCGTAACCGTGCAGAGAATGCATGAGGCTCAGAGTCCCTCCGCCACCTGCGAGTTGAAGGTTGATCTCGAGTCCCTGCATGAGGTTCTTTGTAGGCAGTTCAAACGAGATGAACCGATGGTTGGTCTGGCTGAGCGCTGAGAACACTGCCAGTTTGACGCGCTCAAGGTCAGACCTCGTGAACACTTGCAGCAGAGTTGCTGTCAGCGGAACTTGAATAGTCATGTCTACCTCCAGTCTCGCATCATCGCGAGTACTCATGTGATATCACGCTCACCACCCCAAGTCAACAGCTCGCGTGCAGTGAACCGATGGTACTCTTGACCCCGCCAATTCCCGCATAAAACAACACCCGCCCTATTCGGGTGGGTTCTAGATTCTAGTGTACATTCTGGGAGGGTGATGTCAAGCGTTCGGATTGGGGATAATGTTAGGGCTCGCTCCGTATTTTTGGAACGCGAGTATAATTCTGCCCATCTGGTAAAGTAGTGGCCATGTAAACATCATGTACATCGCCCCCCCCACGCGTGATACACTGTGTTTATAAAAACGTAAAACTTATTTGTATGAGAATGTCATTATTGTTGTCCGCTCTTGTAATTTTTGGCGCTGGGTGCTTAGGCATTTCAAATACCGTTGAGGTATCTGGGCTCACTTTCGATCTTCCATCAGACTGGGAGGTTGTTTCTGTAGATGGACAAGTTGCCAAGATAGCTATTCCGGATGATGAGTTCGAAGTCACTCTTCCGTTAGAGGTAAAGAAGATAGATCAGGCTTTGGTGGATGATTTAGTGAGTGGTGATAGTAATAGAATGATTGAAGAGACAGCCTCGGGTGCAGAACTTTATAGTGAGGCGTGCGCTCCTTCCATGGGATGTGTATATATCCTGCAGGACGGTGTTGGCTACCTTGCAGTATTTCAGTCACCAACCAGCAATGAACCCGCACCAGAGGATCTTGACGCTCCTTGGTTCCCGAACGCTGATGTGACAAGCGAACAGATTGACAGCGTGTTTTCTAGCGTTCGCTAGCTTGAGCGGTGGAATTATCCAGATCATTGAACCAGAGAAAACCGATCGCAAAGGCGGTCGGTTTTATATTGGCTTTATGTCGTCGTGGTAAAATAGAGGTAGGTTATAAGTAAGTACCTGACCCTTTTTTACTTGTAACGCGCCAACAATCAGGGTGCGTGTATTTGACGATATACCTGAGTCTATAGAGCCTGTTGCATAGACGAAGCCATTAGACAGAACCATATCCGATAGGTTTTTCGTTGTGGTAAACCGAGGGCGTTACAAATTAAGATCTACACTAATTTTTATGGGAGTTGTAAATATTGAGGATACATTGAAGGAACTCGAGTTATCGTTATTGACAGAAGATGTGCGTTCATCGAGAGATCGTCTCGATGAGTTGATAGCAGATGATTTTGTTGAATTCGGGAGTTCGGGTCATATTTTTTATAAAGCTTCTATTATCGATGAGTTGCTAAGGAGCCTTACGAACGCCAGTTATGAAGCTAAAGATATAAGAGTTTATTCTTTGTCTGAAGATGTGGCGCAAGTACGTTTTGTAAGTACACATCTATCTAACGATGGAAAGCAGGTTAAGGCTCTAAGGTCATCATTGTGGAAAAATTCAGACAAGGGGTGGCAGATGTTTTTTCATCAAGGAACTAAGGTTGAGTAAATTGAGCCGTTTTATGGCTACGGTTCCGTCCAATACCTGCATCAGAGAAAACCGATCGCAAAAGCGGTCGGTTTTGTTTGCGAGTTTTCATGTAAAACAACACCCGCCCTATTCGGGTGGGTTCTGGTTTCTAGTGTACATTCTGGGAGGGCGATGTCAAGCGTGCGGACTGGGGATAATGTTGGTGATTGAGCTTGGTTAAAGTGGTCGGTTATTGTTGTGGTAAACTTGTGATATTAGAAGTAAAGATCCATCCTTTATATTATGAATCTGAAACAACAAACGGTTGATACTTATAATGCTTCAGCGGAACAGATGGCGAAGAAGTTTAATGATTTGGGAGGGCGTGGCGACGATATCTCGCGGGGTTTTTCTTATCTTGCAAAAGACAACCCTTCCGTTCTGGAGATAGGTTGTGGCAACGGTCGGGATTCACTTGAAATTTTGAAATACACAAATGACTATCTTGGAGTAGATATTTCAAAGGCTATGATTGAAGTTGCTCGTCGCACCTCACCGAAGGCATCATTTGAAGTAGCTGATATAGAGTCTTTTAAATTTCCGCCAAGCATTGATATCATTTTCGCATTCGCATCGCTACTGCATTCCGATTCAGACAATTTGAAAAAAATACTAAATAGAGCTAACGATTCGTTGTCGCCAAACGGTGTTTTTTATATATCTCTAAAATATGGTGAAGGCAATCGTACTATAACGGATGAGTTTGGAGTTCGAACGTTCTTTTTTTACAAGCCTGAATATATCAAAGATCTCGCAGGAGAAAATTATGAGGCTGTCTGGGAGGATCTGCAAGAGTTGCGTGGTCAAAAGTGGTTTACAATTGTATTGAAGAAGAAGTAAGTATATACATCATTGGGGATAATCTTGGCGTTTGAGCGCGGTGAAAGTGGTATAATATTCGCATACAGGGAGGATAAAAAGCGAATCAAAACAAACATATGCCACGAATTGCGATTAATGGATTTGGCCGTATTGGCCGTAATACTTTTAAGGCTGGGTTTGGGCAGCGCGGTTTTGACGTTGTTGCTATTAACGACCTCACGGACGCGACGACTTTGGCTAGCTTGTTGCAGAACGATACTGTTTTTGGTCGGTACAAAGAAACTGTAAAGGCGGGCGCGAGCTCGATCACGATTGGCAGGAAACGCATTCCTGTTTTTAGTGAGCGCGATCCTTCAAAGTTGCCGTGGAAGAAACTCAAGGTTGATGTTGTTATTGAATCGACGGGTGCTTTTAGGACTGAAGAATCTGCTGGTATGCATATTACCGCTGGCGCTAAGCGTGTAATAATCTCGGCTCCGTCAAAGGGTGGCGATGTTCCAACTTACATTGCTGGGGTTAACGACGGCAAGATTGGTAGCGAGAATAAGGCCATCATGGACAACGCATCGTGTACCACAAACTGTGCGGCTCCTGTTATGAGCATTTTGGAGGAGGCGTTTGGTATCAAGAAAGCGATGTTATCTACAATTCATGCGTACACCGCGACACAGAATTTGCAGGATGGTCCGCATAAGGATCTGCGTAGAGCTCGAGCTGCTGCTGTAAACATCATCCCAACTTCAACCGGCGCGGCTATCGCGACGACCGAGGTTATCCCGTCATTGAAAGGCAAGTTCGACGGAATGGCGTTTCGTGTTCCAGTTCTAAACGGTTCGGTTACAGACTTCACAATCTTGTTGAAGAAAAAAGTCACCGTTGAGCAGGTTAACGCGGCGTTCAAGAAAGCTGCTAAGTCTGCGCGATTCAAAGGGAAGCTAATTGCATCTACGGAGCCGCTCGTGAGCTCGGACATTATTGGAAACGATGCATCCGCTATCGTGGATCTTCCTTTAACTATGGTTGTAGGCGGAGACATGGTGAAGGTGGTAGCTTGGTATGACAACGAATGGGGATATTCAACTCGAATGGTGGAGATGGCTTTGAAAGTTGGGAAACTTAAATAAACTATGGAGGGAGCGACTACTATAAATCTTCCGATGTGGATTTTTGAGTTCGCAATTTTTGGTTTTTTGATTTTGGATGGTGTATTGGTCGCCGAGTTGATAGCGAGTTTGAAGAAAGCGAGCTGGCGCTGGCTCAAGATCGTGGCGATGGTTTTGGCTATCGTTGCATGGGGAGTTATTTTTTATGGATCGTTTATTGAGCCGAAGATGTTGCAGGTGGAGGCGAGCTCTATTGATCTTGATATCGAGGGTATCGAAGGTGAACTCGACATTGTCGTAGTCTCAGACATTCACGTTGGGCCTTATAAGAAAGCTCGATGGTCCGACAAGGTCGTAGAAAAGTTGAATGAGCTGGATGCCGACATGATCTTGATGCCTGGAGATTTCGTTTTTTCTAAAACTGAACAGGTAGAGATGTTGGAGTCGCATCAAGACATCGAGTTGCCGGTTTACGCGGTGCTCGGTAATCATGACCACGAGTTTGCGGATCCGGATGTTATATCGAGTAAACTCGAAGGCTGGGGGATGAACATGTTGCGGAACCGCGCAGTCGAGATCGAGCTCGCGGATGGTAATAAGATCGACGTTGCAGGAATCGACGACCTCTGGTTTACAGCGAACCCGATGGCTGCCATGGAAACTGTAGATGACAACACGCCTACGATCATGATCTCCCACAACCCAGACTTCATACTCGAACCCGAGGCTGATAGAGTCGACCTGGTAATCTCCGGCCACACGCATTGCGGACAGATACGGTTACCGTGGATAGGCTCGGTGCCGCCGATACCAAACAAGCTCGGGCGTGACTGGGACTGTGGCGAGTATGATTACGGTGACGGCCACAAGCTGTTTGTAACACCGGGAGTAGGCGAGACGGGACCACGCGCACGGTTATTCAATCCACCAACAATTAATATAATTCACGTTACATACTAATATGGCGTCAACATGCAATAACAAGTCGTGTGAGAAAATGTTCGCATACGCATACGCAGGTCTTCGTATAATTCTAGGTCTCGAGTTCTTTTACGCGGGTTGGTTAAAGCTGACAACAGATTGGACGGCGGCAGGATATCTTGGCGCATCAACGGGCCCGTTCGCGGACTTCTTCCAGTCGCTAGCAGGCAATGGCCTTGTTGACGCGTTGAATGCTTGGGGTCTTTTACTGATCGGGCTCGCGTTGATCTTCGGAGTCGGAGTTCGACTCGCATCTAAGTTCGCAATAATCATGATGGTGCTTTACTACTTCGCGCAATTTGAACAGAACACAGCTCATGGCTTGATTGATCAACATGTGGTTTACGTATTCGTGTTTGCGATGTTCGCAGCGGGAGGTGGTGGAAAAATGTTTGGGCTACATAATGGAGCTGCATCGTCTAAATTTGCGAAGAATAATAAGTGGGTTAGAAAGTGCATCGAATGAGAACTCGGATTGTAATAGTTGGCGGGGGATTCGCAGGGCTTTCAACGGCCGTGCATCTTTCGCGACACATACAATCCAAAGACGAGCTCGACATTGTGCTAATAGACAAACAGCGCGAGCACGTTTATTTACCGTTGATTTACGAGGTCGCCTCGGGCGGATTGAGTGTGAAAGGAATGGAAAAAGAGTTGAAGCGTGGAGTCGCCGTTCCTTTCAACCTCGATGGTCGTCTGACCGATCATGAAAATATAAAGTTCCGACAAGGCATAGTTGAACACGTGGACATAGAGTCTAACGAGGTTGAGCTTGAGTCGGGCGCGGTTATCCCGTTTGACTATCTTGTGCTCGCAATGGGTGCTGTGAATGCAACGTTTGGAATAAAGGGCGCAGACACGCACGCTATATCGTTGACGAGTCTTGATAACGCTCTCATGATTCGAAAGCGTTGCATGATTATGGCGAATGAGTGCAAGAAAGACATCCGTGACGGAATCAATATCGTTATAGCAGGTGGTGGTCCAAACGGAGTAGAGGTTGCCGCGGAGATTGCTACGGCGATGAATCGACTCGAAAGAAAAGGAAAGGTTGTCTGTAAGCGAAACATTACTATAGTGGACGCTGGCCCGCGGTTGCTTGGAATGTTGAGTAAGCCTGGGTCGTGGTTGGTAAAAAGGAGGATGAAGAAACTTGGCGTGAGTGTTGTTAATGGCACATGCGTGAATGAGGTTAAAAAGAGCGGAGTTGTTGTAGCTCCGAATAAAAAGCTGAAAGGCTTAAGCCCATTTGTAAAAGAGACTGTTATAAAATCTGATCTCACAATCTGGGCGGCGGGGTTAGCGTCGCGTCCGGAGTGGAGCGAGTGGGGATTGCCTATAGATAAGCGCGGATACATCTCGGTGGATCCTACACTACAGGTTCACGGGTTCGATCGTGTGTTTATTGCAGGTGACGCGGCGTCGATCATCGGTCGCAGGATGCAACAAAGAGCTCCCGAGGCTATTGAGCAAGGTGCGGTTGTTGCAGAGAACTTGATTCGTCTTGTTAGAGGACACGACATGCTTACGAGCCATAAGGAAACAAAATGGCCTTTTGCGATTCCTCTTGGAAACAGTCATGCGGTTGGTAATATTGGGTTCTTCACGTTCTTTGGCATTTTTGGTTATGCAATGAGAAAGGCTATCGACCTGAAGTATTTTTTAAGTGTGTTGAGTTTGTGGCACGCGCTTCGAGTTTGGTTCATGGGTGGTAAGACTTATCTTGAGAACGACTAATGTTAGATTTACGAACAATTGAGTTTAAGGGGCTTAAGGGAAAGCACGTGATAATTCGCATTGATGCGAATGTTCCTTTTGATGGCGATAAACCAAAAGACTCGATTCGTTTAACCGAACCGTTGAAAACTTTGCAAAAATTGCAGGCTGTTGGAGCTCGGACGATTGTTCTGTCTCACAGGGGGAGACCCGAGGGCGTTGATATAAAATTGTCCTTGCGACCAATCGCAGCGTGGTACCAGGGTAAACTCGAGCCTAAGACGGTGGTGTTTCAACCTATCGTGAGTTTTGAAGAAATTAAGATGAACGCCCACTCTATGGCGGAGGGGGACGTAATGTTTTTGGAAAATGTCAGGTTTCATCCAGGGGAGAAAAAGAATGACATGGATTTTGCAGAGCAGTTGGCAAGCTTGGGCGAAATTTATATCAACGAAGCTTTTGCAAACTCCCATCGAAATCATGCGAGCATGACTGGGATTACGAGTTTTATTGATTCGTATGCAGGGCCGAATGTTATGGAGGAGTTGAAGATGATGGAACCGATTGTTGCGAGCACGAAGCATCCATTTGTTGCGATTGTTGGTGGCGCGAAGATTACGAGTAAGCTTCACGCTGTCGAGAAGTTGCTCGAGTTTGCAGACCATGTGTTTATTGGCGGTGCTATTGCGACCGCGTTTTTTGCAGCGCAGGGAAAAGACGTCGGTCGATCGTTGTGTAAGCCCAAGGAAAAGGAGCAGGCGCGCGCGCTCATGGGACATCATGCGATTAGGCTACCAAGACAGCTCGTTTTTAAATCTGCTGCTGGCGAGTATCGTTCCGCTGGAATAGCAGCGATACGCGAAGATGAGTCGATCGTGGATATTGGGCTCGATACTGTCGCCGATATTCGCAAGGTCGCAATTAATGCAAAGATGATACTTTGGAATGGTCCTGTTGGCATTGTGGAAGACCCTCGTTCGCGAGTGGGATCGGATGCTATTGCTCATTTGATGGCAGAGGTTTCAAAGGGTAGCGCGTACGGCGTGATAGGTGGAGGAGATACAATAAATCTTCCGGAAGAGCTTGGAATCGCGGATTTCATCGACCATATATCAACTGGAGGCAGTGCTATGTTAGAATATGTGGGAGGGCAACCATTGCCGGCTCTTGAGGTGTTGAAAAATAAATAAATAAAAAGAGATGGGAGATTAGAGATGGGAGATGGGAAGACTAGAAATATTCAGACTTCTCATATCACATCTCATATTTCTCATCTCAACCTAGTATTATGCCAGATAAAATCGATCAGATTCACGCTCACGAGATATTGGATTCACGAGGGAACCCAACGGTTGCGGTTACCGTGCTTACAAAGAACGGTGTTTTGGGTACGGCGGGGGTTCCGTCTGGCGCTTCTACTGGAACTTACGAGGCTGTGGAGTTGCGAGATGGGGACAAGAATCGGTATCGAGGGTTGGGCGTTTTGAAGGCGTGTAGAAACGTGAACAACAAGATAGCACCTAAGTTGCGCGGTATGAATATCACATCTCAACGCGAGATCGATGATGTTATGATAAAGATGGACGGTACAATGAACAAAAAACGGCTCGGCGCAAATGCGATACTTGGAGTCTCGCTCGCAGTGGCGCACGCGGGATCGAAGTCTAAGGGGATGCCACTTTACGCATACCTTCGATGGGTTTACGACATCATGGACGAGACTTGGAAGATGCCGATGCCTTTAATGAACATTTTAAATGGTGGATCACATGCATCTACGAATCTTGATATTCAGGAGTTCATAATCGTGCCTACAGGAATCAAGAAATTCCGCGAGCGCGTTCGTGCAGGATCGGAAATTTTTCATGCACTTGGTGACATTTTGAGAGCGGACGGACTCGACACCGACGTTGGTAACGAGGGTGGATATGCACCAAACCTTGGTCATACCGAGGACGCTTTGAAGTACATCATGAAGGCTATTAAGAAAGCGAAGTATGTGCCGGGGAAGCAGATCAGGCTTGGGCTTGATGTTGCTGCGAACGAGTTTTATGATGCGAAGAAGGATCGATACATAATGAAGACGGATAAGAAAAAGTTGAACGACGGTCAGATGATAGACATGCTTGAGGACTGGGTAGACAAGTACCCGTTCGTTTCGATCGAAGATGGTTTATTTGAGGATAAGTGGGAGGAGTGGGTTGAGATGACGGAGCGACTCGGCAAGAAAATTTACTTGATCGGTGATGATTTATTTGTCACTAACCCGAAGCGACTGCAGAAGGGGATTGATATGAATGTTGGGAATGCAATTTTGATTAAGCCGAACCAGATTGGCACGTTGTCCGAGACGATTGCCACAATTCAGCTCGCTCAAGCGAATGGTTACAAGATAGCGGTGTCGCATAGATCGGGGGAGACTACAGATACTTCTATAGCCGACCTTGCAGTTGCTGTGAACGCCGACTTTATAAAAACTGGAGCGCCTTCAAGATCGGAGCGACTTGTAAAATACAACCGTTTGATGGAGATTGAAGAAGAGCTTCTAAAAAAATAATATGTCCGAAGGAACTGCTACAAAACGTCCCAAACCTGTCGTACTCATGATACTCGATGGTTGGGGGATAGCGCCGGACGATCCTGGCAATGCGATTACTCAGGCTAACACTCCGGTGATCGACGGTCTTATTCAGTCGTACCCAGCTATGCCTATTCGCGCAAACGGTGAGGCCGTTGGTTTGGGTTGGGGGGATATGGGAAACTCTGAGGTTGGTCATCTCACCATTGGCGCTGGTCGAGTTTATTATCAGTCTTTGCCTAGAATCGACCATTCTATTGAGAGTGGTGAGTTTTTCAAAAACGAGGCATTGTTGAAAGCCATGGAGTATGTGAAGAAATCTGGAGGAACTTTGCATCTTGCAGGGTGCATGTCTGAAGGAAAAGTGCACGCATACAACGCACACGCATATTCAATACTTGAGATGGCAAAAAAAAATGAGGTGAAGGAAGTTGCCGTACATGCAATATTGGATGGTCGTGATACTTTGTATAATGCTGGGTATGGATTCATCGAAGAGTTGCTGGGCAAGATGGAAGAGATGAAGATTGGAAAGTTGGCGAGTTTAAGCGGTCGTTTCTACGCTATGGATCGCGATAATAAGTGGGATCGAATTCAAAAAGCTTACAACGCGATAGCACTGGGGCAGGGAGAGATGACTGAAGATCCTCTGGGCGCCATTAAAGAAAGCTATGCCAAGGAAGTGTACGACGAGCAGTTTGTTCCTATGGTCATTATGGAGAAGAGTAAGCCTGTGGCGACTATAAAGACGGGAGATGCTTTTATATTTTTTAACTATCGACCCGACCGTGCACGACAGCTTACAAAGGCGATTATTATGCCTACTTTTGATGGGTTCGAAAGGGACTATGTGAACGATGTGTTTATGGTCACGATGATGAAATACGAGAAAGATCTTCCAGTTGAGACGGCGTTCCCGCCAGAGGTAATTACAAAAGGACTTTCGGAGGTTATCTCTAACACCGGGCTTAAGCAATTGCACGTTGCAGAGACTGAGAAGTACGCTCATGTAACGTTCTTCTTCAATGGGACGCGCGAGGATCCTTTTCCGGGTGAGGATCGCGAGATGGTGCCTTCTCCAAGGGTTGCCTCTTATGACGAAGTGCCTGCAATGAGCTCGGTGGGCGTAACCGACAAGGTTGTGAAGGCGGTAAAGGCTGGCGAGCACGATGTTATAATCGTCAATTACGCCAATCCGGATATGGTTGCGCATACTGGGAATTTTGAAGCTACAAAGCTTTCTTGTGAGGCTACTGACGCAAATATCGGCCGTGTTGTTGATGCTGTTCTTGCTCGAAATGGCGTTGTTGTAATTACAGCAGATCATGGTAACGCGGAAGAGGTTGCGAATTTGACAACGGGAGACATAGACAAAGAGCATAGTACAAACCCTGTGCCACTGATTATTATTGGTAACGAATATGCGGGTCAACAGTCTATGTCTGGAGAGATTCCGGGCGGAGACTTAAGCCTGTTGTCGCCGGTTGGAATGATGGCGGACGTTGCCCCAACAATTTTGAAGATACTCGGTATCCCACAACCGCAGGGAATGACTGGGCAGGCATTGATAAACTAACATGGACACTCTCGCTAAAATTGATCATCGACTTTCGCTCATAACGCACGCGATAACGCGGAAGAACGAACTCATCCATACCATGGCTGTTGTATTCGCGCGGTGGGTGTTTTGGTTGTTGCTTCTTGGATTGATGATAGTTGTGCTTTGGCGGAGGGAGCCGATATACGTTTACGAGCTCATGAAGGTGCTGGCGCTCTCTGGGATTTTGGGGATAGTGGCGAACTTGATATTGGGCAAGTTTTTTGTGCGCAAGCGACCGTTTGAGACTCATAAGTTGCACTCGCTAATCTCGACTCACTGGCTCGGAGGCTCGTTTCCCTCCGACCATGCAATGTTCTCGTTCGCGATTGCAACGCCGTTGTGGATATACGATCCTATCACTGGCGCGTGGGCAATGCTCGTGGCTGCACTGATAGCTTTGTCTCGGGTTGCTGTTGGCGTTCATTATCTGAGTGACGTAATAGTTGGTTCGGCGGTTGGGATTTCGATGGCGTATTTGGCATTCGCGATTGTGTGATAAGATGCCATTAGTATGAAAGCAATAGTTTTGGCCGGGGGTGGAGGTACCCGATTATGGCCAGTTTCTACACAAAACAAGCCAAAACAGCTACATAAGTTGATTGGTGATACGAGTTTGCTTGAAGGGACGATTCAAAGAATACGTCCTGTTTTTGGTGATGAAAATATCATCATCGCAACAGGGGCGAGCCATGGGGATGCGGTTGCGAGCTCGTTCGCAGGGTCGAACATACGAGTTATTGTTGAGCCTCAGAGACGAGATACGCTTGGAGCGATTGGAGCGGCAGTGGCACTGATCGCGCGTGAGGATCCAAACGAGTCTTTTGTGGTTATCAATTCAGATGCTCACGTGCTCGACGTTGAGGAGTACCGAAGTGTTTTGAAAAAGCTCGAAAGCATCGTGAATACATTTAGTGATCAGCTGTTGCTCGTCGGATTGCGACCAAGTCATCCGGAGACTGGCTATGGGTACATCGAGTTCGGTGAGCCCGTGTCGGTCGGCGAACATGTTGTGCATCGCGTGAAGCAGTTTAAGGAGAAACCTGATTTGGATACAGCGAAGGATTATTTGCGATCCGGAAACTTTTTGTGGAATCCAACGATGGTCTCGGGGACCGCGAAGAAGTTCTTGAACTCGGTGTGTAAATACGAGCCCGAGGTTTATCGATCGTTGTCGAGGCTTATTGATGCGGAAGACTTTTACGCGAGTTTGGAAGAGGCCTTCGAGCAGATGCCGAGGCAGACAGTTGACTATGGCGTTCTCGAGCGAGAAACTGATATGTTGGTGCTACCTGCGGAGTTTGGGTGGACGGATATTGGAAGTTGGAAGACTATTCACGATCGATCCGAGCACGATGATGATGATAACGTTATCACCGGCGATGTAGTTACGCACAACGTGAAGGGGAGCTTGATCCGTAACGATACCGGTCGTAAAGTCGCGGTCGTTGGTCTTGAAGATATCGTGGTGATTGAGACTGACGGCGAGACTTTGATTATGTCCAAAGAGAGCGCGCAGGATGTAAAAAAAATCGTTGAAAAACTAAAGGATTTATGAAAGCAAAAATAATTGGGTTCTCTTGCATAGGATTAATAGTGGCGATGGTTGTTTTGGCGATATTCTTCGGTCGTGGTGCCGCGGCACTTTTTCTTGCGCGCGCGAATACAGACGTCGACCCGATCCACATTGTTGTTGAGTCTGGAGAGAATGTTGTAACGGTCACTCAAAAGCTAAAAGATGAGGGTTTGTTGGAAGCTTCGAATTGGTTTAAGTGGTATGGAAGACTGACTGGGAAGGCGAGAAATATTAAGGCTGGGGAGTTTGAGATTTACCCGGGCATGAGTATCGCAGGTTTGTACGAGATTTTACTTGATGGAAGGTCTGCGGAGAAGGAGATTACGATTATCGAGGGGTGGAAGTTAGCAGAGCTGTCCGCTATGTTGGTTGATCGAGGTATTGCAGAGGAAGGCGAGCTTGATGGTATCGTGAACGATCTTGAGTTTAGATCCGAGTTCGCGTTCTTGAGTGAGGTTCCCGCTGGTGTAGATATTGAGGGATACATTTTTCCGGAGACGTACAGGGTTTTGACAGATGCTTCAGTGGAAGACGTCTTGAGGAAGGCTTTGGACACATTTGAGGAGCGCGTTGTTACAAAGAGGGCGAGCGATATTGCCGCGAGTAAGCACTCGTTGTTCGAGATTGTAACAATAGCATCTATCTTGGAGCGCGAAGTTCGTGGATATGAAGACAAAAGAATGGTGGCTGACTTGATCGAGCGAAGGCTCGAGATTGGGATGCCTTTGCAGATGGATTCTACAGTGAACTATGTGACGGGTAAAAATCGTCCAGGGATATTGTTGGTCGATCGCGATGTTGAATCGTTGTACAATACATATAAGTATCCGGGACTGCCACTTGGTCCTATAAGTAATCCGGGAATAGACTCTATCAACGCGGTGCTTAATCCGCTGGCGAACGAGTATCTGTTCTTCCTGACTACGCCCGAGGGGGAGGTGATATATGCGCGCAGTAATGACGAACATGTGAGGAATAAGAATCGATATCTGAGATAAAAAAAAGCCGGTGCGAGCAGACGCTCGTGCCGGTTTTGTTTACAGGGGAGCCCCTGCAATCTTGAGTGCTTCGCGAGTCTTCTTCACGTCCCCGTTGGAGGCGTGGTAGAGGGAGTCGGCGATCTGTCCAATTGCCACGCGCAGTCGAGGTCTCTCCAGATGATCGTCCCGCAAATCGAATGCGGTGCGCATGAGTGCCGAGATCCGGCCACACATGTAGTCCGCTGTGATCACGTTCTCGTGGATCAGGAACTCGAATCGAATTTCTTCCAGTTCTTGCCGGAGCGCCATGTGGCCAAGGCCTTCCTGGATTGCGAGAACGCGACCGTAGGCGTGGCGATGATCGTCAAGACCCATCATCTCCGATGCGATCCGTAGGTCGTGAAGCGCATGTTCCTTGTGCCAGTAGAACGGGCGTGGCATGGGCTGGAAGCTGCGCAGGACATTGGCTATCCTGCGGATAACGGCGTGGGCAGCGTTCTTCTGCAGGACAAGCTCACTGTTGTCCCATCTGTCCAGCTTCGTCCGCATCTGAAGCTCCAGCGTTCCGATCTCGTTAGCAAAAGTCGTCATGTCGACGACGCAACGATCTCGAAGCTCCATGAGCTTCAGTTGGCGATTGATCATGCCAGGACCAATCCAGTTCTTCACTTTCTTGATCCTGGCTGTCAGGTTGTTCAGAATCCCGATGATGGTCGCTGCGACCGCACTGGGGTTTCTGACCTGGATCAACTCGGCTGCCCGCGTAATTCGATCTCGCGCATGAACCTTGGGAGGTACGCGTGCGAGTTTGAGTTCTTGCCAGATGACGGAGGCCTTCAGTACTCCCTCCATGAACTCCTCGAGGGGTCTGTTGTTGTAGAACATCGCGGCATCGTGAAGTTCTCGAGCATCTTGCTTGAGCTCGTCCAGACGAAGCAGTTCACCATGGAGCTGTGGATCAGGACCCACTCCCATGTTTTGAGCCGCGCGCCATGTCATGGTGATGCCGTTGTTCACAGTGTCTGCCTTGCCCCAGATACCGTGCTCACCGGTGTGGGTATACAGGGTGCCTCCGCTGATAGGCAGAACGTCCCAGTTACCTGGCTGGTCGCTGAAACGTACTCCTGGCGCCTCGGGGTTCCATCTAATCGCAACAACCTTCTGGCGGACAATGCGTGCGCCCGTGCCATCCACCTTCCATGTGATACCAGGGTTCACGTTGCCTCCAGGGATCCAGAATCCATCGGCGAGGATCATGGCGTCTTTGTCTGGCTCTGTGCTGATTGGTCTTTCTTGCACGGCTCCTCCTTGGTTTTGTTTTGTGCTTTTGTAGCCTAGTTTAAAATTGGGGATTTGTCAATCCTGCGTTGCTCTGGGGAGTTTCCTTCGGCGCGTTATGCTAACAGTAAGGACCTGAGTCTGAGTTTCAAGTTTGGTGCTTGCTGGTATTCTGGCGATGATCGGTATCTACTTCGTAGATACCTTGTAGACCCTTCTTCGTATGAAACTTCGAAGGGCATTCTTCGTACATTACAGCTACGAATTGGGAACAAGGGCTTGCCATTCGTAGCTTTATGCGAAGAATGGTAAAATACGCGCCATGGCTATTGATTTTGAAAACCTTTTGAACGAGGAGCAACTTAAGGTGGTAAAGAATGGTGATGGGCCGACCTTGGTGCTGGCAGGGGCTGGATCTGGGAAGACTCGGACTATTATCCACAGGGTTGCTTGGTTGTTAGAGCAGGGTGCAGATCCGAGCTCTATTTTGTTGGTGACATTTACAAACAAGGCCGCTCGCGAGATGACTGAACGGCTTGAACAACTTTTGGGTGCACCTCCGGGATCACTTTGGTCTGGAACGTTTCACTCAATTGCGAATCGGTTGTTGAGACAGTATGCGATGTTGCTTGGGTATCAGTCGAACTACTCGATACTGGATCAAGATGACAGCAAGAGTTTGCTCAAGATCTGTATCAAGGAGCTCGGAATAAAATCGACGCAACGAAGATTTCCATCGCCCTCAGTCGTACAAAGCATTATCAGTTACTCGCGTAACGCAGCGTTATCGATCCCGGAAACGCTCGACCAACAGTTTGCGAACTTCGCCGATCTCGAGGCTGACATTGTAAATGTAGCGGGACTTTATAGAACAAAAAAATTGGATTCAAACTCCATGGACTTTGACGACCTTTTGTTAAAGTTCCATGACCTCCTCGCCGAGCATCCAGATGTTGAAAATCGATTATCAAATAAGTTTAGATACATACTCGTAGATGAGTATCAGGACACGAATGCGTTGCAGGCGAATATCGTGACGCGACTAGCAAAGACGCATAGAAACGTACTCGTGGTTGGCGATGACGCACAGAGTATATACAGTTTTAGAGCGGCGAATATTCAGAATATCTTAAGGTTTCCTCAACTTTTCGAAAACTCACAAACGTTTAGACTCGAGGTAAACTATCGCTCAACTCCAGAGATCCTACAGCTCGCGAACGAGTCTATCTCGTTGAACAAGGATCAGTTTGAGAAGACACTGCGACCGTACTGTGGACACGGCGAAAAGCCTATCGTCGCAGCAACTGCGTCTCCTCGAGAAGAGGCTACATACATCGTGGACCGGATGATGGCTTATATGGACGGTGGGACTTCCGAGAAAGAGATTGCCGTGTTGTTCAGGGCCGCTTACCAATCGCAGATGCTCGAGTTTGAGCTCATGAAGCGAGGCGTGCCTTATGAGTATCGCGGGGGGCTAAGGTTTTTCGAGCGCGCTCATGTAAAAGATGCACTCGCGTTTATACGGCTACTCGAGAATCAGAAAGACGAAGCTTCTTGGTTGCGGATATTGTCTATGTGTATTGGCGTAGGCCCTGCTACCGCAATCAAGATCATAGCTACAGTCAAAGACCTGACACACGAGGAGATGTTTAGTGAACAAGTTATGAGTTCACTTCCGAAACGAGCTCAGGATGGTTGGCGACAGGCGAGCGATATGCTCAAGAAAGTCTTCTCTAAGGACTCTCTCCCTGAACAGTTAAGAGCCGTTGTCACAACATCATATATAGATTATCTGGAGCATCAGTTTACGAACGCCTCGGATCGTCTTCAGGATCTTGAGCAATTGTCACTATTCGCTGAGGGTTACGAGGGTAAGCGGTCACAGTTTCTTGAAGATGTAACCTTGAGTGACGAATTTGGTGCTATAATGAGTAATAACCATAGAGGAGGTCCTCAGGTTGTTTTGACTACAATTCATCAAGCGAAAGGCTTGGAATGGGACGTGGTGTTTGTTGTTTCTCTCACGAATGGCGGTTTTCCAAACAGGAGAGCTATGGATGAGGAGGCTGATCTTCAAGAAGAGAGAAGGTTGTTTTATGTAGCAGCGACGAGAGCGAGGAAGCATCTGCACCTCACGTACCCGATGGTTTCAATGGGGGACGGTTATCAGTCCGCGACTCCTTCTATGTTTATAGAGGAATTACCGCACGGACTAGTAGATAATATTGGAGGCGTTAGAAGGGCTCCGGTTGAAACGGTATTTAAATCGAGTTATGACGACAGCGCTCAGGGTGGCTTTTATGAAGACGAAAGCAACTCGGAGCCAGTTAGTTCAGGATTTTTAGGGAATTATTAGAAATATGGATTACGCAAAAGAATCATTGAAGATGCATGAGGAGAAGGGGGGTAAGCTTGAAGTTATCTCCACTGTTTCAGTTTCTAACAGGGACGATTTGTCGATTGCGTATACGCCGGGCGTTGCTGAGCCATGTCGCGTGATAGCTAAGGACAAAGAGAGGGTTTACGATCTGACAATGAAGGGGAACACTGTTGCTGTTGTTACAGATGGGTCTGCAGTACTTGGGCTTGGAAACATTGGGCCGGAGGCGAGCTTGCCTGTAATGGAGGGTAAGGCTGTGCTTTTTAAGCAGTTTGCAGGCGTGAATGCTTTCCCGATAGCACTCGATACATTAGAGGTGGACGAGATTGTTGAAACTGTGAAGCGTATTTCTCCAGGATTTGGTGGGATTAATTTAGAAGATATTTCGGCGCCAAGATGTTTCGAGATCGAAAGACGGCTGATTGCAGAGTTGGACATTCCAGTAATGCATGACGATCAGCACGGTACTGCGATAGTTGTACTCGCTGGCTTAATGAACGCGATAAAAGTTGTTGGAAAGAAAATGGATGAGCTCAAGGTTGTTGTAAGCGGTGCTGGTGCAGCCGGACTCGCATCGGTTCATCTACTGGGGAGGGTTGGCGTAAAGAATATTGTTGTGGTTGATAGTAAGGGGGTTATATTTGAAGGACGAGATGGTCTCAATGAGTACAAAGAAGAGGTGATTAAATATAATGTAGACGAGATTAAAGGTGATCTTAGTGACGCCGTGAAAGGAAGGGACGTTTTTATTGGAGTGTCTGCTCCGAATATTTTAACCGCCAATATGGTTGCATCTATGGATGAAGCTATCGTGTTTGCGATGGCTAATCCTGACCCCGAGATTATGCCGGATATTGCGTTGAGCGCGGGTGCGCGAGTTGTAGCGACTGGCCGATCTGATTTTCCTAATCAGGTTAACAACGTATTGGCGTTTCCTGGTATATTTAAAGGTGCCTTGGAGGCTCGAGTTGGAAAGATAACCATGGAGATGAAGATTGCAGCAGCTGAGGCGATAGCTGAGATGGTTACAGACCCAACACCAAGTGAAATTATCCCAGATCCGTTCACACCGGGGATATCTGACGCTGTTGCAAAGGCGGTGAAGGCACACGCTTAGTTTTAATAAGAGTTTATGAGACGTTATAAAGCAACAAGAGAGTGGGGAAGAGGTGGCGCAAGGCGCATTTCTACTTCACGCGGACGTGGTAAGAGACGGTGGCCAAAGTATGCCAGTCTCGCTGTTTTGTTGTTGGCTGTATTTTTCTTTGGAAGAAACTTTGGAGGGGACAAGACTGGCGATATCGCAACTCCAAATCAGGCGAGTCTTGATATTGGCGGTGGAGTAGTTGAATCTTCTACCGTGCAGGACGTGTTATCTGGAAGTGTGTTGTCGATACCATTGGACAACGCCATTGTACTCGACGCAGAGGATGATGCTGAAGCGAGTATTGCGCAGGATACTACCGCTATATCCGTTGGAGCTGAGGCGCTCGAGGCTGGCTTAAATCCTGTTGGCGGTACTCACGGCTCTGGTTCAGCTACAATGCAGTATGTGAATGGTGAGTTGCAACATTTGATTGTAGCTACGTTACCAGATCCTCCGGTTGGATACTTTTACGAAGGTTGGCTGATACGCTCAAAACCGTTTGATTTCTTTTCAACCGGAAGAATGATCCAGCATGCAGACGACTTGAAGTGGTACTTATTGTACGAGGAAGGCGAGGACAAGAGGGATTACAAGAAAGTCGTAGTTACACTAGAACCCGAAGACGGTGACCCTGCACCAGCGGATCATGTGCTGGAAGGACAGTTTTAGAAGATATGGTCTAGTAAACCTCGCTAGATTCTCCAATGTGATCGAAGAAGAAGCCGTTTGAGCGTTCTTGGAGCTTTGTTGCTAGTAGTTCGGATGCGCGAAGCCAGGATCCTGGACCGTAGCGGTGTTGTATTTTATCCAAGGCGGGCATTATGTTGACCCGTTTTTGTTTTGTTGTGTCCGCGGTCATCTGTTCGTGCATGGGTACGAGGTCTCTTGCCGATACACCGACGAGCCGAATCTTATCCATCTCGAGTAGGGGAGCTACTTTGCTCCAAGCTCCGCTGAATATCTCGTATCCTTCGCTTGTGGGTGCATCGAATCTGCCTAGGCTACCTTGGAAGCTCATGGATTCAAACCTGACTACCGCAGAGAAGCTTCTGGCCACGAGTCCATGTTTGCGCAGACGCCATGCCACCTTGTCAGCGAGTCGGAGCAGGGTAGCGCGAAGGATTTCAGGTGACTGTGTATCGAAGGGGAGAGTATAGGAGTGCCCTACTGATTTAGGGATTTCTACGCTATCGGAAACTGGATCGTTGTCTATGCCACGCGAGGCGTTGTATAAGAATGAACCGTATTGTTTAAATTGTTTTAGTAGGTGAGGGAGGGGAAGTGTTCGCAACTGTTCAAAGCTGGTAACTCCCATCTCTTCTAGGTGTCGTAAAATAGCAAAGCCGATTCCAGGTGCATCTGAGAGCTCGCGTGTGTCTAAAAATTCTTCTTTTTCGTCTGGATACACTACTGTTACCCCGTTTGGTTTTTCTGATTCTGATGCAATTTTTGCCATCAATTTATTCTCAGAGATTCCAATGGACGCGGTGACATGCGGACCAATCTCGTTTTTAAGCTCGTCGCGTATTCTAAGAGCAATAGCTATTGCGTCCATCCAGTCTGTACAGCGATTTGTTACGTCTAAAAAGGCTTCGTCTATAGAAAATTGTTCTACTATGTCGGAGTGACGGTCTAGTATATTTAAAAAACGTCCTGTCATTTCGCTGTATTTACGTGAGTCACCGTCTATCATCTGTAGATCTGGTGCAATCTGTACAGCTTTACTTGAAGACATAGCGGTCTTGACCCCCTGCCGTTTAGCCTCTACGGATGCGGTAGCAACAATACTGCGTGAGCCGGGCTTCCCTCCAATGCCAATAGATTTACCACGTAAAAACGGATTGGCCTGTTGTTCTACACTGGCAAAGTATGAATTGAAATCAATGTGTAAAATTATTCGCTTATTATTCAGCATACATTTCTACGAGCCTCCACTCGAGATTGCTTGTATTTAGTTGAAGTTTAAAATAGTTTGTTTTATCTGAAACTGAGAAAAAGAATAGTTTGCATTCCCCGTTATTTGAGCTGTGAACCATGTTCACCCTATCGATTGGATACGTACGATTATTCCAACGCATTGCGCGTGGCATAACGTGTCTGCCACAGAAGTCGACTCTGACTTCCACCGGCTCATTCACCCATTCAATAGACATGTTTTTATACGCAGGTTGTCTGCCTAATTATTAGAATTTTGCGTTGTCGGCTTTGAGTGTAGGCGCTTAACACTGACTTCATTATGCTTTGTCGCTTTTTGAGGTGTGTAGCCGTCCATGTTCGCTGTGCAATTGATGTTTGCATATGTTGAGAGTTAGAGGGGCCAAGCGAGCTCGACCCCAACGTGAGTAATATTGTGGCGTGTTGAAACGCCAGGATTAAAAAGACTGCCGCATGGAAGTACGAGTTTATCGATTCTCGTCTTGCGCTATTGGTTGTTTTGATTCGTGGTTCACTGTAGAGCGGAGACCCCCGTCCCGCCAAGCAGTGATGCGCGAATACTGTAACCTACGACAGCCTTTGCTCCTCTGACAGCCTCGTTAAACGAGGCTTGCTTGTATCGTCCATGCTTCGACACAAGGCATTGCTTACATGGATGTGTAGCGATGCTTTGGCTCGAAACGGTCTTGTAGAGACGCGATGAATCGTACTTCGCTGAAGCTACGAACGACGGGTCGGCGTCTCTACAGGGTATTGAAACGGCGTATTACTGCTCTTACTACTCCTTGTACTATTACGTCTCGAACGAAGATGGGTTGCATTGTTCGATTGGCTGGTTGTAGGCGAATTCGTTTGTCTTCTCTGTAAAAACGCTTTAGGGTGGCGTGTGTGTTGTCTAGAAGCGCTACGACTACATCGCCATTCTTTGGATAGTTATTTCTCTCAACCACCACGTAGTCACCGCTCAATATTCCATCTTCTATCATTGAGTTACCTTTCACTTTTAGAACGTATGAGTTTGATTGGTCGTTTACGAAGTCTGCGGGCACTGCGATCATGTCGTTTGTCTCTACGGCTTCTATTGGCGAGCCGGCAGTGATTAGACCCGCTAGTGGCAGTATCGCGACTCGAGCGTCGAACTTTTCTTCGGGCTCTACAACTTCGATTGACCGTGCGATACCTGTACCACCGTTCTCCAGAAACCCTTTGTCTATCAGTGCCTTAACATGCTGATATGCCGTAGCAGGTGAGGAGAGCTCGAAATATTCGGCTATCTCTCTGTATGAAGGAGCGTATCCTTCTTCTGCCACAAACTTCTTTATGAAGTCGTAAACCTCTGATTGTTTTTTTGTTAATGTTGCCATATGTTGTTCGTGTTATGTTCGTATTCTAAACCGAACAGAAACCGAACGCAAGTCTTGGCTGTGGATAAGCTTGTTGGGTGTGGTTAACTCTGGGTTGAATTTTTTTCTCGTAGTGTATAATGTAGATATTAATCATAAGAATTAAATTTCTATGGGTGAGTACATCGCCGTTTTAAAGCAGTATGCGGTCTTTAAAGGTCGCGCAGGTCGCAAAGAGTTTTGGATGTTTATGTTGATAAGTTTCGTTATCTCAATGATCCTGTCGTTTATCGATGGAATGATCAGTGACACTGGCGCGACTTTACTCTCATCTCTATACCTACTTGCAGTACTATTGCCGTCACTCGCTGTTGGCGCTCGACGTCTTCACGACACAGACAAGAGTGCTTGGTTGCTCCTTCTTCTCTTGATCCCTATCGTGGGTTGGATCGTGTTGATCGTATTATACGCAATGGCCGGAACAGCCGGACAGAACAAGTATGGTGCTGTTGCAAAGCCAGCAGTAGTCAAGAAAGCCTAGTAATAAAAAAAACCACCCGTACTGATCAGTACAGGGTGGTTTTTGTTTTACTTGTTTTCTATGTTGATAGCCTCCTCTCCACTCCAATAGTTCACTCCATCGATAACCGCATGAGCCCTCAGGTAAACCGTACCGCTTTTGGGCACTTGTATGTTTGCCTCAAACTTTGCAGGAATTGCGATATCTCCACTTAAATCTCCTGCCTCTGTGCCCGGATACGTGTTGTCGGGCGTAGTATCTGCATCGAACTCAGAGTCTGCCAACGATTCCATCCCCCAGTAAACCGCAGTGCTGTCAGCTGTCGCTGCCTCCGCCGCCGACACAATCCAATCCAACCCAACGATAGACTCGGGAGCCACGTTGCTCGGCGTAGCTAGGTCATACACTCCAGCATCACGAAACCTCAGCGGATCTACTGCCACCTCGTCGGCAACTTCATCTTCGTCGACTACACTGTCTTGCGGAACATTGCTCTGTAGAAAGAACAGAACAACGGCCACTGCCACGATGATGCCAACAATCCATAGCCATCCAAATGACCCATCGCCTTTATTCTCGACGGGTTCAATCGGATTATTAGACTGTTCGCTGTTTTTCTCCTCCTGGGGTCCTCCCTGGTTATCTTCGTTATGCATAGGACACAAGGTTATTAATGATATGGGTAGTATGGCCCCTCCTTTCAATTTGTACAAGTTTTTGCTAAAGTTTGTATATATGATGAAAGTTGCAGAAAGCTTCCTAATGGGGCACCCGGATAAAATATGTGATCAAGTAGCAGACGCTATTTTAGACGAATTTTTACGTCGTGATAAAGAGACGAGGGCGAACATTGAGGTGTTTGGTGGCCATGGCGCGATGATGATTTCTGGCGAGGTAAATTCGCGCGCGGATTTTGACGTTGGTCAGATTGCAAGGAAAGTTTATAAGGAGTGTGGCTACAACGACGAGATTGAACCGTTCGTGCATTTGGGGTCGATGGACAGAGAATGGTCGAGTACAATTTCTCGAGACGCGGCGACCGACCACGCTGTGTGTTATGGCTACGCAACCAAGGCAACGCGAGAAATGTTACCGGCGCCAGTTGTGTTTGCGCACGCGCTCGCGCAGAAGATCGACGAGTCTCGTCAGCACGACGCGACTATGAAATGGTTGAAGCCCGATGGACGTGTCTTGGTGTCCATGGAGGGGCGAAACGTTAAGCATGTGTCCATTTTTGTGGCGCATGTTAAGACTGCGAAGGTGCAGGAGATACACGGCGGGATTTTGGAAAAGGTGATACGTCCGGTAATTGGATCCGTGGAAAACGTGAAGCTGTTTGTAAACCCAGCGGGGCAGTTTACAGAAGGCGGACTCTCATGCAACGCCGGCATGTCCGGTCGTCGAGCAGCATCCGATTTGTACGGCGGACTAGTCCCCCACGTCAACTTGAGTTTGTCCGGAAAAGACCCAAGCCACCCGTCACGCGCTGGCACATACATGGCAAGATACATAGCGCGCGAGCTCGTTAAGTCGGGTAAAGCATCACAAGCTCTGATCAAGATCGTATACGTAATCGGACGCGTGGATCCGATTATAGTGGAGGCTACAGGAGACCGTGGAGAGGACCTGTCCGAGTTTGTGAAAAGTGAGTATGAACTCAAAATTTGTTCAATAGTCGAACGCTTCCAATTAAAGAAACCGATCTATAGGTTGATGGCAACGTATGGCCACGTGGGTAGGGTCGACCTGCCTTGGGAGCGGTGAACTTATTTCGTTAATTGTGGAAATAAAGGAACTCAGCCAGAGGCTGATCCGGCTCCGCCGGAAAAAACTCTAAGATTCAGACTTGTCACGTCGTTCGCGAACTACGTGACTTGCCTGTCAGCCGAAGCTTCATGCGAAGGCTGGCGGAGCCGGAACATGAACATATTGTTTGAATAAAACTTATGCTCCGGATAGGCCCAGCGGTCGTATATCGACAGGTCGCCACCATAGCGATTGAGCTCGAAGATGCTAGGGTCTCCGTCGGGGCCAGGTATTACTTCCATTCCCATATATAGAAATCCACTTGCAGGCTGGTCCTCGTATTGTAATCTGTACCGCAGGCCAACCTCAGCCGGCACAAGGTCAAGTCCGAGCTCGACGGCTCGTTTGTAGACCTTCTCTATTGTCGCATCACCTTCAATATCCATGTCTGCAACTGTGAGGCGAACGAGGTCAGCATCCTCTTTTTCCCCTGATACAACAAACTCTGGTCGATTCATCATCTTTTCTGCAGATTTATATACTTTCATTCCTTTTGATTTCAGCTCTTGCAGAAGCCGATCTTTAGTCTTGCCACCAATCTCGATAGTTTGTCGGCGAATAAGACGCTCGGGAAACGATGTGTAAATATACTCAACACTATCAGGAAGCTTGTTAAAGATTCCAGTTTCCAGAGGTCCAACATAGGCTGCTGTATCGTCGTTGATCTCCTTAACTGTTCGTGCAATCTGCTCTGGCTCACATCCGAGAGCACCCGGCATGTCCGCTTCTGTGTCTCTTGTGTCTAAGATTTCCTTTATGCGTGGATGTTTATCGTGACCAAAGCTGTCTATGGGTTGCTTGATTTCATAAAGAAACGCAAGGTCGTCTTTTGAGAGATCCGGGTTTAAAAGTGATTTTTGCTCGGTGCCATCCTCGGCTTTTTCTATTTTAAACGTTTTGTAGTATATCTCATTAAGATGACCAACATCCTCGGATTTTTTATCAAAGGATTCACCTCCAGGAAGATCGTGGTACTTTTCTTGCGCGATATCTATAAGCTCAGGCTCAAGTTCTTGGCGTGTGTTTACACCACGGATTTCCGCAACCTTACCTTCTTCCATACGAATAGCCGTTCTTGGTTCGGTTGGCTTGCCATCTTTGCCAAAAGAATAATAAACATAAAAGTCACCGTTTTTAAGTTGTTCTTCTGCGCTTCCTTCGGCTGTGCACCAACCTGTTCCTTTGCCTTTCAAGTCGCCCTCAAGTTTGAGATAGTCACTGCCTTGATCGTACTTTTTCCACTCACCTTCAGTAGTCTCACGGTTGAGCCGTCCCGCTGTTTCAATCTGTGCAATGGCGTAGAGCTTAGAAAAGTCTTTTTTGTTTAGAGCCTTTTCAACTTCTTTCTGTCTGCTATCTACCAACTCATCCTTTGGATCAACGCCCTTAGTAAGCCATCTGCGTGTTAAACCAACTGCTTCAAAATTAAACTCAGGAAATGGAGCGATTGTCTTGGTTGAGCGTCTTGAGTAGCGCGCCTTCTCTTTGTCTAGCGTCCCCATCTTTTGCAAATGACGAACCGCAAGATACCGGAACCACATAGGATTCTCGTCTGCGTGTTCTTGCAGGCCATCGAGCCAACCTGTGAGCGTTTTGCGCTGAATCTCCGCTTTTTCTTCAATGAGAGGCTTATACTTTTCAACTATGTTTTGGGAAGATTCTAATCGTTCTATGTCTGCGCTCCGACCACGTTCAATGGCGATCTTCTTTTCAGACTCATACAATCCTTGTGCCGTTTCCTCCATGAGAGACTTGTCTGATGTGTCGAGAGTAAAATCTTTTACGATCTTACGTTTTAACAGCCGATATCCTCGCTCATCCTCTGTGACGCTCTCAATACGATCAAGATACGCCTCGACTCGCTCATCCTTAGTGTGTACTTTTTCTCCTCGTTGGAGTTTCCCCTGTACAGCACGCTCAACAGGCTTTGAGCCTGGAAGGTCTTGGTATTTGTGGCTAAGGAACTCTGGGTTTTGACCTTCTTTCATATATGCATATCTATTTAGCCACATGATACCGCGTACTTCAACCTTGGCCAAGTTCGATGGCGACTTATAGTCACGTAGGCAGGATCGATCTTCCCTGGGAGCGGTAGAGCTTAAAAACTTGTTAACAATTTACGGTATCGTGTTTTTTGACTATCATGTAGGTAGTGTTCAGACGGAAATTGATCGATGCTCAAGAAACATAAACATAATCAGATTGTCGGGCCTGTTGTGATTTTGGGGGCCATTGTTGTTATTGTTTCGTTTTTGTTATTTTTTGATACGCATCCAGAGCGTGTAGATGTCTCGTCTACCGATGGGGCAATTACGGTTATTGGCAATGTTCCATCCGAGGTAGAAGTGACTGTGCAAAGGGATGACGGCGCTACGAGCAAGGAATGGACCGCTGCCGTTGAGAGTATTTATACAATTGGGCCGGACGGGATTACGCTACCGTCGGATGTTGCGATACGGTTCCCTCTTCGGGCTCGAGAAGAATCGAAGAGCTTTGTTATAGGTTTCTTTGATCATGAAAGAAGCGTTTGGGTTCCGGTTGAGACGGCGCGGGATGAAGCTCGAGATTATTTTGAAGCCATGACCAATCATTTTTCGAGCTAGACTTTATTGGAGATGCCAAGCGTTGGCGTGGGGGAGATTGATCGGGATGCGTTGATTGAGAGTGCGCTGGAGGGCGTGCCTGCAAGGGCCGAGTATTACGATCTTGATATTGCGTACGCGTTGGTGGATGGGGACTATGTGTTGCTTGAGGAGTCGGCAATTTCTGGGCGTTGCGCGGATTCGTTGTCGGGCAGTGGGGAGAGCGTCACTACGTTCACGGATAGATCGGCGAACATAGAGATTGATGGTGTTGAGAAGCCTGCGAGCGTTCGTGCTATTACAAGATGGGGGATTGGTTCTGGATGTGAGGGGTTAGTTGAGCTTTAGATTCAAATAATAGTGTATGAAACAACAGTTAGCGGTCTTGGGGATTGTGTCACGTAGTGGTGAAGTCCTTATTGTTAAAAGAACAAAGCCTGAAGTAGGAAAGGATGGCACAAAATTGATATGGGGATTTCCTGGCGGCAAGATCGAGAATGGTGAGACACTAGAGGAGGCTGTTGTTAGAGAGGTGTATGAGGAGACGGGATATCGTGCAAAAGTAGATGAATTGATCTCGGAGCGCAGTCATCCTGACTTTCCGGTTAGAGCGCACTATTTTGCATGTTCATTAATCGATGACACTCGTGAGACGGTAGAGGATGAAAATACTGAGGAGTATAAGTGGGTTACGATCGATGAGTTGGGTGAGTATTTTACGTCGAGCATAGATCGAGGGGTTGAGTCGTATCTTGTTGGTGTTTGATTTTGATGCCTCGATAAAATTGACTTTATGAAAATTCAGTTCTTTGATGATGACATTGAGGAGTTTATTGGCAGTCTCAACGAGCCGACTATAGCTAAGGTTTTGCGAACTATCGATCTTCTTGAGAAGTTTGGGAATAAACTCGGAATGCCTCATAGTAAACCGCTCAAAAACGCTTTTTTTGAGCTTCGAATTCGAGGTGTTCAGGAGATTCGAATCATTTACGTTTTTCACCAACAGAATGTTGTGCTGTTGCATGGTTTTATAAAGAAGATACAAAAATTACCTGCAAAACATTTCAGTTTGGCGGTGAAGAAGAGAAATCAGATTGACGGTATATAACGTATCTGTTATATTGGAATTATATGAAATCCTATAAATCATTCAAAACGGAGCTTCTCAAAGATGAGGGGATCAAGAAAAACTACGATGAGCTTGGACCAGAGTTTGCTATTGTTGAAAAACTCATTGAACGTCGTATCAGAAAGGGTTTCACACAAGCGGAACTGGCAAAGAAGGTTGGTACAAAGCAGTCGGCCATCTCACGCTTTGAATCCGGTTCCTATAACCCGTCCGTTGGGTTTCTCTACAAATTGGCTGAGGCGCTTGGTGCTAAGCTGCGGATTTCGGTATTGTGAGTATTTGGCCTTCCTGGAATTTCGGAATTAAATTCAAGATTCAAGACCTGACCCCGATTGTGATGGATAGGTCGGCGCGAATTGAGATTGATGGTGTTGAGACGCTCGCGAGCGTTCGTGCTATTACAAGATGGGGGATTGGTTCTGGATGTGCCGAGTTTATTGGGTTGTAGACGCGAATAATCCACAGGAGCAGATGTCGGGTTGTGTTATAATTGAATTGTATGGAAACAAAATCAAAAAAACCAAAAAAGAAGAAAGCCCCGTCGAAGCGCGTTGCAAAGAAAGCGCCTAAAGTAGCGCCTATGGCACCGCCACCTAACTTGTGCGTAAACTGCGCACCGCTCGGGTACACTCAAGTGCTCGCAATGTTACTCGTATCCGTGTTCTCGCTCGTCGCCGTATTGTCGGTTGCAACACTTAAGATGGACCAACAGACGGTTCAACTGCAACATCAGGCAACACAGCTACAATCACTTCAAAAGTAAACAAAATCGGCGGATCACCTGCCGATTTTTGCATTTATCTCTCAGTTTGATACAATTCCGCCACTGAATAATAAACAACTATATGAACAAGTACTCACTATTTCTGATGTTCGGAGTTATCGTGATGGTAGGCGCTGGTTGCGCATCTGTGGAACCTATGGAGCCTGAGGAGAATCTCGATGACGCTATCGAAGTAACAATTGACACTAATACCGATACCGATATGGCAATAAAGACAGACTTGGCACTTTCTGATTTCACAGCACCTCCAACGGAGTTTCCTGGGATTTTGAAAGATGCTGATCGACAGAACAAGACCGTTACAATCAAGACTAACAAGGGAGACGTAACACTCGAGCTGTTTGGTGACGAATCTCCAATGGCAGTGAGCAACTTCTTGGTGCTTGCGAATACCGGATTTTACGACGGCGTGATTTTCCATCGCGTTATCAAGGACTTCATGATTCAAGGTGGAGATCCACAAGGCATGGGAACGGGTGGTCCTGGATACAAGTTTGACGACGAGCTTGGTGGAGAGCACACGCAGTACCCACCGGGAACACTTGCGATGGCTAACGCTGGTCCAAACACAAACGGAAGTCAGTTCTTCATCATGCATGGAAACGTACCGCTTCCAAACGCGTATACAATCTTTGGGCAAGTTACTGAAGGTCAGGATATCGTAGACGCGATTGCTGCCGTAGAGGTAGGCGCTGGTGACAAACCTGTCGACCCAGTCAAGATTTCAACAATAGAAATCAACTAAAATAAACAAGGCGCGCCTTAAACGGCGCGTTTTGGTATACTTGGATCAGTTGAGAATAGAAATGTGATATGTGAGATGAGATATGAGAAGACTAACAGAGAAAACCTTTTTTTATTACGCCAAATGTCCGCGATGGGTTTCGCGCGATATTGTTCATGGGAAGAATTTAGATGAGCTTGAGGCTCGGTTGATAGACGACGGAATGCTACCGTCAGTTATGGAGTCGCTGATTAGTGCTCGCGGGGAGTACGAGACGGTCACAGACGAGGACATGGACGATGCATTTAATAGGACGCTGGATCTAATGCGCCAAGGTGCGTCTACTATATACGGTGCGGTGCTGATAGACGGTCACTGGGCTGCGCGTCCAGATATTTTGGAGCGCGTGGAGGGGAGGAGTAACTTTGGCGACTATTATTATGTTCCGGTGGATATCAAGCGGCTCTCAGACCCGCGGTCTATTCGTGATCAACACAAGATGCAGGGCTCGTTTTATGCTGAGTTGCTCGATGCATTGCAGGGTGCAAAACCTACCAATGGTTACATCATGACGCCAGACGGTGTTGTAATGCGTTACGACCTTGCGTCGTTTGAGGCTGAGTATCATCTCACGCTGGACAAGATTGAGCGGATACTCGAAGGCGAAGAACCTGGGCATGTGCTTACGAGCGGTTGCAAGGCTTCCCCGTTCTTCAATGTTTGTTTGGATGAGGAGTTGGGGTGCGACGATCTTTCGATTTTGAATAGGATTCACAGAGGTGAGGTATCTGAGTTGAAACGTGAGGGTATAGACACCGTTTTGCAACTCGCATCTGCCAACCTCGAGGTATTATCGACAAAGATCATGGAGATGTCTTACGAAAGGTTGATGTTCTTGCAACGTCAGGCAATAGCGTTGAAAGAAAGGATGCACGACATTGTTGAGCGGATTGAGTTTGAGGATGCTCGAGTTGAGCTGTTCTTCGACATCGAGTCTGATCCGGTTCGCGATCTTGACTACTTGTTTGGCGTCCTGCGTGTTGAGCATCTGGATGACGGCACGACCAATGAGAAGTATCACGCTTTTGTTGCAAGGAAAGAGGAGGATGAACGGAAGGCGTGGGATGACTTTACGGCGTTCTTGAGCGATAACCAGTTTGCGCCGGTTTATCACTATGGTTGGTATGAGATAAGCGTTTGCGCAAAGTTAATTGAGAGATTTGGTGCGCCTGATGGTGCGATTGAGAGTTGGCGGAATAATTTTGTCGATCTGAACGCTGTCTTGAGGCCCGCTGTTATATTCCCGTTATCGTTCTACTCACTTAAAGACATTGCGCAATACATTGGTTTCCAGTGGCGCAGTGAGGATGCTGGTGGTGTGAATTCGATTCGGTGGTTTCATGAGTGGCTGGATAAAGGCAACGAGTCCATGATGCAGAAGATAATTCAATATAATGAAGACGACGTGCGCGCTACGAAGGTTTTGAAGGATTGGCTACGTGAAAAAGCATCAAAAAAATAGTATGAAAAATAAACTAGCAATCTTGGCTGTGCTGGGAGCCGTAGCAATCGGCGCGTACTTTGTGTACGCAAACCGATTCGAGATTCAACAGGATCTTGCGTCGTCAGATGTGCCGGAGGCGGTGACTTTTGAGGAGGTGGTGAACAGGTTGCCGGAGACTGGTGGTGATGAGCCGGTGCCGGAACTAGTTGAATATAGGTCCAATACGACCGATTCGACCTATATTCCAGAACCTGAACCAGTATCAGAACCGGTCGCGGAAGCTGACAGTACGGTAAACGCTGTTAATCTTGCAGTACCGTTTACCTCACAGGCCCCGCATGGAAACTGGAGTTTGCCGTATCAGGAGGCGTGTGAGGAGGCGAGTGTGCTGATGGCGGTTTCGTACTTTGACAGTAATCTTGTTGACTTGTCGACGCCGAGTTCGGCGGATGCTGCTATACTGGATATCGTGAAGTTTCAGGTGGATGAATACCAATTGTATCTAGACACAACCGCGGAGGAAACAGCTCGTTTTGCAAATGCCAAGTTCCCCGGTTATTACTTTAACGTTATCTACGATCCGACGGTCGAGGCTATAAAGACGAGCTTAACGAACGGATCTCCAGTAATAGTCCCCGCAGCAGGTCGCAAACTCGGCAATCCGTTCTTCACCGGAGACGGTCCTCCGTACCACATGATACTCGTGCGCGGATTCACGGAGAGCTCGTTTGTCACGAACGATCCCGGAACTCGTCACGGTGAAGGGTATGTATACAGTCAGGACGTGATTATGAACGCAATGGGAGATTGGAACAATGGCGACCCAGGGAATGGGCGAAAGGCTATAATTGTTGTAACAAAGCGATGATGGAACAAGACGCATTCAGTTTTGAAGACGAGTTGCCGGGAGAGCCGGTAGCTCTTTCTGTTTCTGCAGCGGTTGATTTGATTAACGATCAGTTGTTTAAGATCGCGGGACCAAACCTAATCATAGAAGGAGAAGTGTCGGACTACGGAGTGTCTCAGGGGAAGTGGATAAGATTTGTGCTCAAGGACTTGGAGGACGGCGCGTTGTTAAAATGTTTCATGACAACGTATCAGCTTAAAGTTGATCTCGCGGACGGCGATCGCATTATTGTGGTTGCGACTCCAAAGATATATCCAAAGTACGGTCAGTTCACATTGAACATCAACTCGATCGAACCGGTGGGCGAGGGTGCGCTTGCAAAAAAGCTGGCGGCGCTCAGGAAACAACTCGATGGCGAGGGGCTGTTTGACGCGTCCAGGAAGCGAGCGATTCCGTTGTATCCAAACAAGATCGGTATTATCACGAGTAGAGACGCCGCGGCGTTCACTGACTTTGTGCAAATTTTGAATAATAGATGGGGAGGGGTTGAAGTTGATCTTGCGCATGTTCACGTTCAAGGCGATCGTGCGGTGCCCGAGATTGCAGAGGCGATCTCGTATTTCAACGAGCTTGAGGGCGCTGAGAGGCCCGACGTACTCGTTTTAACGCGAGGAGGCGGAAGTCTTGAGGATCTGATGGCGTTTAACGCTGAGGCCGTTGTGCGCGCTGTTTTTGCGAGTTCGATCCCGATTGTTGTTGGTGTTGGTCACGAGCGCGATGAGTCGCTGGCCGAGCTTGCGGCGGACGTGCGCGCGTCGACGCCGAGCAATGCAGCCGAGCGGATTGTGCCAGACAAGGAGGCTGTGATTCGTGAGGTGGAGATGATGGAGCGTAGGATGATTGATCGCGTTGAGGAGGCCTTGAGTCATCGTAAACTGATTGTTGATCATGCAGTGTCGCGAGTTACTGGCGTACTGCAGGTCGTCGGTTACGAAGTTGATCGCGTGGTTTCCAAGATGAAGCACGTTGGCGAGTTGATGCGTCATGAGATTGATCGATATTCTGATCGTGTGGATGGGGTCTCGCGATACTTGAAAGAACTCGATCCCGAGCGCGTGTTGCGACGAGGATACTCGATTGTAAGAAAAGGCGAACATATAGTGAAGGATGCGTCGTTGCTCGACAAGGGTGATGTTTTGGAGGTACAATTCGCGAAAGGAAAGATTGAGACAACGGTTTAGAACTGAAAAGATATCTAATCTCTCATCTCCCATTTCAAATCCATATTATGACAACAAAAACGAAAGAGATCACATTCAAAGAAGCGTTCGATGAGCTTGAGAAAATCGCCGAGAAGTTTGAGGGCGAGGATCTTGATCTTGAGAAAGGTTTGAAGGACTTTGAGCGTGGGCTTGAGCTTGCAGGAGTTTGCAAGAAGAAGCTTGGCGAACTTGAGGTTAAAGTAAAAGAAATTCAAAAGAAATTTGAAGTATGAGCTTACTATTTCGTTGGGTAATTAATGCTGCAGCCTTGCTAGGCATTGCATACATGCTCCCAGGATTCGACGTCGATTCAATCTGGATCGCGATCCTCGCAGCACTAATCCTTGGGCTCGTGAACGCTATTGTCCGACCGTTATTGGTTGTGCTGACATTGCCGATCACGGTCGTTACATTGGGACTGTTTTTGATCGTGGTGAACGCATTGATGCTATGGCTAACGTCCAGCATCATCCCCGGATTCGATATTTCGACGTTCTTCGTTGCAGTTTACGGAGCCATTATCCTATGGGCAGTCGGCATGGCAACAAATTGGCTAATAAAAAACTGAGCGCGAGCTCGGTTTTTTGCTAGTCAGTGTTCGCTGGGGTTGCAGGCATAGCTGGTGGAGACGCGATGAATCGACGTCTCTACGAGAACCCCCTCCTATGAAGGAGGGGTATGGGGAGGTAAACAAGTATATTCAAGTAAATTCAAGACATTCAAGTTATGCGTACATTCGTGATTTCACTCGGCGGATCCATCATCGTCCCAAACGGTCACATCGACACAAAGTTTCTTAAAAAATTTAAAACGTTCATCACAAATCGCACAAAGAAAGGCGATCGTTTTGTAATTATTACGGGAGGAGGCGGACTCGCCCGCGAGTATCAAGGCGCAGCTCGTGAGGTTACGAGCTTGACTCGCGACGATCTAGATTGGCTAGGGATTCATGCGACTCGGACAAACGCGCATCTGCTCCGCACGATCATGAGAGATATCGCGCAACCAACGATCGTGAAAGATCCGACGCGCATAAAAGCATCGAGGAAATATCCGGTGATTATCGCAGCTGGGTGGAAACCTGGATGGTCGACGGATTATGTTGCAACTCGTATAGCGAAGCGCCTGAAGGCGGATCTCGTAATCAACCTCTCAAACATCGACTACGTTTACACAAAGGACCCGAACAAGTTCAAGGACGCGGAGAAGATCGAGAACATCTCATGGAAAAACTTCCGGAAAATCGTAGGCAACAAATGGGATCCAGGCCTAAACGCACCGTTCGATCCAGTAGCATCACGGTTAGCTGCAAACTCGAAGATACCGGTTACAATCGCGAATGGGCATGATTTGAGGAATCTTGGTAGAATATTAGACGGAGAGAGTTTTAAAGGTACTAAAGTTTCATAATATGAAAAAGATAATAGGATTAATGTGTGGCCTCGTGTTAATAGGTGCTGGATGTACAGCATTACCGTCGGAGCCAGAGGTGGTTCAAGAGACGATCAGAGTGGAGGGGGAGATAACGGCTAGAGACAACAGTTGTATTGTGGATGATGTTTGCAATGTAACTATCGACGATAAGTATATAGTTATTTTAGGTGCTGCTTATGCGCCCGATCAGCAACCTGTAGGAATGGTGGATCCAGAGATATCCGCACATTCTGGACCGCCTAATCTGAAAGTTGAGTTTTACGGAGCTGTAACTGATGACGGATATTATTCAGTAGTTGGTAGTGAGGATTATTATCTGAGATTGGCGGAGTAGTTATCCCCATTTGACGAGTTCGGATGCAAATGGTTTATTATAAGTAGTCAGATATCGTAAAAGCTTATATCTGACGCAACAAAATAACCTCCCCACATTTGTTGGAGGTTTTTTTGTTGATTAATTTAATCGGCTCAATTTAATTAGCGCATTTAAGTAAACTAATCTGTCATCCTGAGCTTGTCGAAGGACCTTCGCCGCACTATGCAAAATTACTACGTCTACATCATCACAAATTACACCAAAACAGTTTTATACATCGGCGTTACAAACGATCTCGAACGTCGCATGCATGAACATCGAATTAGATCGACACCCGGCTTTGCAAGTAAGTATTACTGTTCGAGGCTAATATATTTTGAAGACACTGTGGATATAGGTGCAGCTATTGAGCGCGAGAAGCAGTTGAAGGGCTGGAGGAGGAGCAAGAAGGAAGCTCTGATCAACATAGATAATCCCAATTGGGTTGATTTGAGTTATAAGTGGAATATCCATAAACGTTACGACGAAGGTCCTTCGGCTACCGCTCAGGATGACAGGTGAGAGGTAGATTAATATGTGGGCAGGTATGTGTGATAAAATATCGATGTATGAAAGAAGACCGTTCACAGAAACTAGTGATATTTCAGTCGAAAACTGGGAAAATTGAATTTCGTGGGGATTTTGAGCATGACACAATATGGGCAACGCAGAAGCAGATTGCTGATGTTTTTGGTGTTGATAGGTCTGTTGCGACAAGGCACATTAATAAGGTGTTTAAGGATGGCGAAGTAGAGGTGAAAAGGAATGTGCAAAAAATGCACATTGCAAATTCAGATAAGCCTGTGAAGCTCTATTCTCTTGATATCATTCTTGCGGTCGGCTATAGAACGAATTCAGCTCAAGCAATTGCGTTCAGGAGATGGGCAACAGATGTGCTTAAGAAGCATATCGTGGATGGTTTTACAATAAACAAGACGCAAGTTGGACAGAATTATGAAAAGTTCTTGCTGGCTATCTCGGATGTTCGGGCTTTGTTGCCATCTGGTAATAAGGTTAAAGCAAGAGATATCCTGGAGCTGATGAATGCTTTTGCAAGCACATGGTTTTCATTGGATGCATACGACAAGGACACTTTGCCAAAAGGTGGTGTTACTAAAAAGAAGGTCGTTATTGCATCTGGCGAACTTGAGGGTGCGCTGGCAGAGTTCAAGCAAGGTCTGATCGCCAACAAACAGGCGACTGAAATCTTTGGGCAAGATAGGGGCAGTGGAGGTATCGAGGGGATAGTCGGAAACGTGTTTCAGTCTCTTGGCGGGAAAGACGTATATCCCTCAGCGGAAGAGAAGGCTGCTAACTTATTGTATTTCGTGGTGAAAAACCATCCGTTCGTAGATGGAAATAAGCGAAGTGGAGCCTTCGCGTTCATTTGGTTCTTGCGAAAAGGCGGAATTTTGAGGGCGAGTTTGACTCCTGAAGCTTTGACTGTGTTAACGCTATTGATTGCAGAGAGTGATCCTAGGGAAAAAGATAAAATGGTTGGCTTGGTTATGTTGATTTTGAAGAAATAGAATATGAAAAGAATAATCACTTTCGCGGGAGCTGTTGGGTGCTCTAAGACGCCTACAGCTCATTACTTGAGTTGTAATCTTGGTTTACCAATCCTGAATAATGATACGATTCGCACGGAGATCATTGAAGATATGGGTGAGTTTGATCAGACTGCGTACGATAAGCTCCGCATTCAGCGTACTGAGCAGGCACTCATGAGTAACGACGTGCTCATCTACGACGCGAGTGTTGACCGTGCCTGGGAGAAGTATAAGGCTAATATGACGGAACGTGGTATAGAACTGTTTGTAATCAGTTTTGATCTAAGCCGTGAGTTGCTTGTGAAGTTGTACAAAGCTAAGGGTTACGATGAATCTCTGGAGCGGCTCGACTTATTGCTTGAAGAGCATGACAAGTTTTTGTCTAAGTATTCGGGTGATACGAATTTGCGCATTGATGATGAAGTGTTTCCGAAGCGGCTCGAGCTTGCTTTGGAGGCTGCGACAGTTTGGTTGAACAGGTAAAACAAAAGAACGCCTCACGGCGTCCTTTTGTATCTAGTACCTTACTTCAAAGTAACCGCTCCACCTGCGTCCTCAATCTGCTTCTTCATTGCTTCAGCCTCTGCTTTAGCAACACCAGCCTTGATGACTGTAGGTGTTCCGTCTACCATGTCCTTAGCTTCCTTCAAGCCAAGTCCTGTGATTTCTCGAACGGCCTTGATCACGTTGATCTTGCTCTCTCCGATAGCTGACAACTCAACGTCGAATGCTGACTTTTCTTCAGGAGCATCTGCGCCTGCTGCAGCACCACCTGCTGCCATCATCATAGGAGCTGCGGCGCTAACACCGAACTTGTCCTCTAGGATTGAAACTAGCTCTGCAAGGTCGATAACTTTCATCTCTTCGATTTCAGCAACCAACTTAGCGAACTTCTCTGGTACTTCAACTGAAGTCTTCTCTTCTGTTGCAGGTGCCTCAACGGCTACCTCAACTTTCTCTTCGTCTGCCATAATATATATATTAAGGATTTTGAATAAGTGTCTACGCCTTTTGCTCCTGAATTGCCTTCAACGCAGTGACGAGTCCCCGAAGGTTCCCAGCAAGTACGTTTACGAAGCCTGAAACAGGTGCGTTTATTGATCCAACCAACTTTGCGTAAAGCTCAGCCTTTGAAGGAAGCTTCGATAGCGTGATCATTTGATCAGCTGATGCGAACACTCCATCCATTACACCACCCACAATTTGGGCATCTTCGTGCTTCTTTGCAAATTCTGCAGCCAATCGAGCGGCTGACACCTCGTCTTCGTATCCGAAGAGCGAGATTACGCTGTTTGGAAGCTCGTTTACATCAAGGTTCTTGATGCCGGCTTCTTGAGCAGCTATGTTCATCAGTGACTTCTTGGCGACTACAACGTTGATACCCTCTTCTCGGGCTGTACGTCGCATGTCTTCCAAGTCAGCTACACCGACTCCAGAAAATTGCGTGAACACGATAGATTTGGTGCGGCCGATCTTTTCGGTAAGGTCAGCGACCATTTGCTCTTTTTGAGCGCGTGTTTTTGCCATAAACAATAAATAAAAATGCTGTGGATTCACCACAGACAACGACATAAAACGCTATAAATACACGTTTTCTTGTACCTAGACGGCGTTATTAAGCCCGTAGAGACGTCGATTTATCGCGTCTTTGTAAGCTGCCGTTGTCTTTGGTGAAAGTTATGAGGGAAGTATAGACCAGATAGTTGGATTCGTCAAGGCTCGAGCTCGACTGATTACAAAACCTCCCCAACACTAAACGTGTGAATAGTCGTTGGAGAGACTACCGTGGCTGTTTTTGAGCCTATATCTATGGAAATATTAATAGCATCGTTAAACGCATTGTCTACGAATTGACCAATCATATCCGCGGTTTCCTTACTATATGCTACTACTCGGTGGTTGCTTGGATCGAGTACAAACACTATGGATACGTCTGTATCTGTCCACAGGTCCTTTACGGTTCCAAGTGGAGGGTCGATAGACTGTCCGCTTGCGCCTACCTCGAGCCCTTTGTCAAAGTGTTGCAGAGTACCTTCGCCTCCAACCCATAGTGTTCCGTCGATTGCGATGCTTTGAGCGCCTGTGAGCTCGGTACCGTCTTGTATCCACCGTGATCCCGGACCGTACTCGCCACCTTCAACACGCTGATGTCTGTAAATAGTGTCGTTGCTGAGCACATATAGCCGTTCACCGTAGTGAACAAGATCACGTGCGTTCTCAGCTTCGCCTTCAACTGTATTGATGCCGATGGTGCTCATCGAATTCTCTGTGGCATTGAAGTATATGAAAGCGTTGTCTGCGTTTATGGTAACAGCATCGCCATTGTAACTCGTAGCGAGCTTGGTTGCCGACGAGCCACCCGAGGGTGTGCTGAAGCTTATGTTTCCGTCTGCGAATACGCCTATTGCGCCGTCCTGGAAGAACAATGTTGATATAGACGATGCGCTGACGAGTTGGTTGACTATGGGCGTACTCGTGATTTGTGGAACTAGCACTTTTCGCACAGCATTAAGCTCGTTAGCTATTTCTTGTTGTCGCAAGTCTATCTCGTTTTGTCGAGCTTCTTTGCCCTTAGCGTCGAGTGTGTTGAGCTGGGTGAGAGCGTCGTTTAACAGAGCTCGAGCAGATGCATCGTCTTTGTATATGACTCGAGCCTCGGCTTGGCTCCTAAGATCGTCGATTGCTTCAATCTGTGACGCGAATGCCAAATCTGCTTCTTTTGACGTTTTTTGAAGGTTGAAAAACACTATAGAGCTTACAAATAGTAGTATGAAAATAGTGCCACCAACAAGGAAGAGCTTTCCCGTGATAGATGCGAGCTGGAATTTCTTATGACCAGACTTCCATGTACGGCTCCACGCGCTCTTGGCGTTGTGAAGCGCTCTTTCTCGTTTGCTACCGCGCATGAATCCGGCTTGGATAAGGCTTGCGAGCGAGATTAAGCCGTTGCTTATTATCTGAAGTACAGTGAATCCGACCTTCTTGGCTCCGCTGAGCAGTTTTCGTCCGAGCCTCTTTGTTGCGTCACGCCGTTCGAGTTTGTCTCCCGATTTGATTGAGTTAACGAGTTTCGCGATAGATTGGTAAATGTGTGGCTTCTCCAGCTCTAGAGTCTCTTCAGTGTCTTGCTCCGTGCCATTTAGCGCTTTCATGCTTGCATCAGAGCTGACTTCTGGGCCGAATCCGGTAACAACGTCCTTTTCGCTTCTGACCTGAAACAATAACATTGCCAACTTTGCATTGGTTGGGAGGTACTGCTCGATAGTCTCGAGCGCTGAGCCTGGCGGTAGCGTGGATATGAGTGGGTGAATGTCCTCTACGCTTACGAGTCTGTGTAGGTCTCGCGACGCAATCAGTAGTACGTCGTCTGGTTGCAGGTCGCCATCGAGTACAACGTGAAACAGTTTCTCGTTATTGGTCTTGCCAGCCTCGGTGGACACACTTTGTTGCAAATCGAATACCTTAAAACGTTGTTTTGCAGTTTTACGTAGGAATAAAGCGGGGAGGGTACCTGTTGCGGAGATTATGAAGTTTTCGTTTTTAAGCACTCCAATAATCATGTTTAAACTCTCGGGAGGACAGGTCTTCACATTGACCAGTTCTTTCAAGTCGTTGTTTACAGATTGTAGAATTTGTTCAAATCGGTTTTGTAGATGGCTTTGATCGTTCAGTTTTCTTGCGAGTCTTTCAACTGTCTCTCTGAGAAGTGATATTATCTTCGGCGCGATCTTGCATGCAGAGTCTATATCTGCCAAAAGAAAAACATGCCCATTTTTGTGTTCAAGTGGGATTGAGAATGTCAGAAATGTGCCGGAAACACGCCCCCTCACTATTTCACGACTTGCGGCCTTTATTTCTATCCTAGGTTTGGACATAAGTTGCCGAAATGATGCTCGTCAAGTAATATAGTATCACACATTGACCATACTGGAGGAGTTGATAATTACACTCTATTTGTATGCAAAAAGGAAATGAACAAGAACGGTTTGGCATTGAACAACTTTTTGGTTCAAAGACTCGCTCAAGATTGTTGCAGTTGTTTTTAAAACAACCGGATGAAAAATACTTCGTGCGTGAGTTGACGCGTAAAATCGACGCCCAGCTTAACTCTGTGCGCCGAGAGCTCAATAACTTGGTGGAGTTGGGGATAGTTGAGGAGACTATAGGTGGTAAGGATGATGACGGAAAGAACGACCGAAAAAAGTATTATAGCGTGAACACACATTTTACTCTCTACGATGAGCTTAAGTCTTTATTCACAAAAGCGTCGGTGCTTATTCAACAAGACCTAGTGAAGTCTGTCATAGAAGGACAGCCGGTTAGAGCGTTGATATTGTCTGGTTCGTTTGTTGGAACTACTGACTCCGAGACTGACATGTTGATTGTTGGTGAGCCGAACGCAAAAGAATTGCAAGCGAGAATTGCGGATTTTGAGATAGCGCTTGGTCGCGAGATTAATTACACAGTTATGCCGACCGATGAATATTTGTACAGACGTGATATTTCGGATAGATTCCTCGCGTCAATATTAGACAACGATAACGTGGTAATACACAGCACGCTTTAACATGAATCTTGTAACGGCAATTGAGAGTTCCGGAATAAGGATTGGAGTGGTGAAGGATGGGAAGACGGCGCGCATAGAGGATGTGCCGTTTTTTGATATTCGCTCAGAGCATTATTTGCGACAGATCGAAGAGAGTATAAATGCTGTTGGCGGGTGGTTGAAGATCGACGTGATTGCGACGTCATTGCGCGGAGAATCGTTCACGTCACTTCGAGGCTTGGTCACGCTTGTGAACGCACTTTCATCTCTTCACGACATACCAATAAATGTGTTCACGGATAATTTGAGCGATGCGCGAGTTGCCAAGGTGCCTGTTGTACCCGAGTATTCAGCGGAACCAAATATCACGATAAGGAAGACATAGGTTTCAATGATTTACAAAAGATGAGATAATATAAGTATAAATAATTAAGTAACCAAAATAAATATGGAAGGAGACGCAATCGTGATCCTGCAGAGCACTTTTCAGGATCTAATAGGACAGGTGTTTGGCTTCTTGCCACAGTTGTTGGGGGCAATAGTCATAGTACTCATTGGGGCTTTAATCGCTTGGGCACTCCGCCTTGTGGTTGAGCGTATAGTTTTGGCAGTGAAGATAGACGACCTGCTAAAGAAACTTCAGGTTTCAGAAGCGTTTAAGAAGGCCGGAATCAAACTCCACATTGGCCGCCTTCTAGGATGGATCATTAAGTGGTTCATCATTATCTTATTCATCATCGCTGCAGCTGACGTACTTGGATGGACGCAGGTAACTTTGTTCTTGAATGAAGTTGTCGCATACATCCCAAGCGTTTTGATCGCAGTAGTGATATTGCTGGTTGGTATCGTACTCGGATCATTCGTATACGATGTTGTAACAACAGCTGTAAAGTCTGCAAAACTTGGAGGTGCTCACTTGTTGGCAGGCATTTCAAAGTGGTCGATATTCGTGTTTGCATTCATCGCGGCTATGCAACAGCTTGGAATCGCTTCAGAGTTACTTCAGATCTTGACTACAGGATTGGTAGCTATGTTGGCGCTTGCTGGAGGCCTTGCATTTGGACTCGGCGGGCAGGATCACGCAAAACAATTTCTGGGAAGACTCAAGAACGACATTACAAAGCAGTAATGTGGACTAAAACGCCTGGATTAATCCGGGCGTTTTTGTTAACCTTAAGTAAATGGGACCGTACGGCAAACATCGAGTATTGGAAGCCATACCAGCTATATTGGTATGGACAACGATCGTAACCGCGATCGTTCTTTCATTTGTAGCTCCTATTTTGGCGATAGGTTTCATTATCGTCTTCGATCTTTATTGGATGTACCGAGTTCTATATTTCATTGTCTTTGTTATTCATGCGTGGAAAGAGCATAGAATGGCGGAGGCGACAGATTGGGTTATGTTGTTGGAGGCGGAGGTTCCAGATTGGCAACGATATTGGCATGTTGTGTTCCTGCCAACGTATAAAGAGCCCGTGGACATTATTGATTCTACAATGCGACAGTTGGAGAAAAGTTCGTATCCAAATAACAGGATTATTATTGTTTTGGCCGGGGAAGCGCGTGATAGCGAGAATTTTCAGAAGAATGCTGCCTTGATTAAAAAGAAGTACGGAAAGGCTTTTGCCGAGATAATCGTAACCGAGCATCCCGTTGGTTTGCCAGATGAGATACCAGGTAAAGGCTCGAACCTTAACTATTCAGGTAAACTCGTTCAAAAACGGCTCGACGAGCTAGGTCTCGCGTACGAAGATGTGATTGCGTCATCACTCGATGTTGACACTGTTGTGCACGACAAGTATTTTGCACATTTGACGCACAGTTACGCGACCGTTGAGAATCCGTTGCGCGCGAGTTATCAACCCGTTATTGTTTTCAATAACAATATCTGGGAGTCTCCGGCGCCTGTTCGTATCTCGTCCTTTGGTACAACTTTCTGGTTGTTCGGTGAGCTTGCACGGCCTGAGCGATTGTGGACGTTTTCATCTCACTCGATGCCGTTCAAGATGCTTGTCGACGTTGGTTTTTGGCAAAAGGATATTGTTTCCGAAGATTCGCGCATTTATCTGCAGGCTGCAAAGCGATACAAAGGAGATTATCGAGTTGTCCCGTTGTACCTTCCGGTCAGCATGGACGCTGTGTCTGGGAAAAACTATTGGGAGTCCATGAAGGCGCTTTATAAACAACAGCGTCGTTGGGCGTGGGGAGTGGAGCATTTTCCGTATCTTGTGCAGGAATTCTGGAAGGACAAGGATCTGAAGTTCTGGGATAGATTCAAGCTACTTTGGAATCATATCGAGGGCATGTTCACATGGGCTACGGCTCCGATTTTGATCTTCGTGCTCGGTTGGCTTCCAGTACAGATTGCAAAACACAGCGCAGACGCACTCGTGCACAACGCACCGTTCACGCTCGAGTGGATCATGCGTATTGCGGCGCTCGGAATTCTGTTCTCTGGACTGCTGTCGTTCTCGCTGCTGCCACCGCGACCAAAGACCGTCAAAAAATACACGTGGATCATACTGTTTCTACAATGGGCCTTGCTACCAATCACGTTCGTAGTCTTCGGCGCCTTGCCGGCAATCGACGCGCAAACACGCATGGCGCTTGGAAAATATTTAGGCTTCAACGTGACGAAGAAAGGGAGGAAGTAGTAAAAAGTATAAATTGATCGTCTATGTCATCTGTCAGCATCCACCTTATAGCCCGCAACTCAATGGGTACTCTCCCAAATGTTGTAGACGCGATTGTCGGGCAGACCTACACGGATGCAACTTTGAAATTGATTGATAACGCGTCAACGGATGGTGTTATTTCTTATATCCGAGACAGAGCTCCACGGGCGACGGTGATTAAGAACGCGCGCGACATTGGTACGGCGCAAGCTCAAAATCAAGCGATAAGGCTCGCGTTGCAGGGATGGGGAGGAAGTGAGCTTGATCAGAAATTTGTGTTGTTTTTAGAAAATGATATTACGATGGAGCCAAATACGTTGCGTGAGCTTGTTCGGGCTCTTGAGCACGATAGGGAACTTGGTGCAGTTGGTGGGAAGATACTGCGGATGTTCGATGAGAATATTCAAGACGAAGCGTTGCACGAACGGGTTCAATCTGATCACATAGATTCGGTTGGGCTTAAACTTACGAGCGCGCTCAAGCTTGTTCCGCGAGGTGCTGGGGAGGTTGACCAAGAGCAGTACGATTTTTCGCGAGTTGTGTTTGCGGTTCCGGGCGCAATGATGCTCGTTCGCGCGTCTGCATTGCAGGACGTTCGCCATAGTGACGAGGAATACTTGGACAAGGATTTTGTTACAGGTCGCGAGCACGAGGATTTGTCGTGGCGGTTGCAAAATATGGGTTGGAGGATTGAGTTTGTGCCAACGGCTATCGCGTATAAGTATCGTGGGATTTATCAGGGCGGGGAGATTGTTCGTGATCGTTACGATTCGCGAATGGATAGAAATGAGTTGATGATGTTGGCTAAGAACGCGCCGATGGCCGACCTCGCGCTTCGTGCACCGAGCATTGCGTTGAGTAGGTTTGCGAGTTTTCCTTCGGCTCTTGTTCAGAGCTTGAGACATGTTGGAAAGATGGCGAAGAAAAGGAAAGACATTTTTGCAAATAGAAGGATTGGTAACGGCGCGATTCGTGAAATGATTTCGTGATATACTGATGCATATGTCACATTCGGACGCCTTTTTTAATAAGCGACGAACGCACAAGAAGATTGCTCTTCTTTTTGTTTTATTCGTAACAATAGTGGTGGTTCTGCTCGGGGTCGCTGGGCTTGGCATTGTAGACGGTGTAAAGAGGGCGAGTATAGTGAAGACTGAGGTGGAAGACGCGCATGTTGCTATTATCGATCGTGACTTTGCCGAGGCAAACAAACATCTGACGATTGCAACCGATGAGATGAGCGCGATACGAGCTCGATTATTGTCATTGAAAATACTTCACCCAATACCATGGGTCGGTGGTCAGATTGACACGCTGTTGCAGTTGGTAGATGGAGGCACGGAGTCGCTCAAGGCTATTCAGGTTCTTACCAAAATTGGTGTTGATATTGAGAACGATCTTAAAACTGCTGGGTTGAAAGATGGGCTCGCGAGTCTGGAGAAATACTCGGAGCTGGAGCCGGAGACACGTCGCGAGCTTATATTCGCGTTGAACCGCGCGGTTCCCGATCTTGAAGAAGTACGGGCTCGTTTAGGGCAACAGCGACGATATCTTGCTCGCGTTGATTCAAAAGATTTGTTTTTTGGACTTCGATTTGCGCGCGATGAGCTTGTTGATCAGATTACGATTATAGACAATACGCTCGAGCTTGCAGTGCCAATCTTGAGTATTCTGCCAGACGTCGCTGGGTTCAAGGGTGAGCAGAACTATCTTTTACTGTTACAAAACACTGGAGAGTTAAGGCCGACAGGAGGTTTTTGGAGCACGTATGGCGTAATTAAGGTTCGCGACGGTGAGCTCGTGGATATTGAAACTGACGACGTTTACGCAGTTGATGCACCTTCTGAAGGCCACATAGACAACGTCCCGCCTCTTGCTTTGCAAAGATATATTGGCGCCGACGATTGGTATTTGCGTGACGCTAACTGGTCGCCGGATGTTCCGACGTCTATCATGAAAGGTTTTGAGTTTTACAGAAACGAGGTTAACGTTCCGCACGATTCTGATTGGCCGGTGACTGCGCCGAACATTGAGTTCGACGGTGCGGTATTGATTACTCCCGAAGTTGCAACGAGCTTGTTGCGGATTTTGGGTGATGTGAAAATTAACGATGTTGAATTTGCGCCTGATACGTTTTTTGACGTGCTTGAGTATGAAGTAGAGCAGGCATATGCTGATAGAGGCATACCTAAGCATCAAAGAAAGGACATTATTGGAGACCTTATAGATGTGATGTTTGAGCGATTTCAAGAAGCCGATGGCGCCGTGCTAGCTCGAGTTCTCGACGAGACTCTCGCGCTGTTGGATGAGAATGACATTATCGCTTACAGTACGAGGCCCGCAGTACAGTCTATATTTTCTCAGAAAGGTTGGTCGGGTGAGTTGCGAATCAACCCACAACACGATCACTTAATGTTCGTCGACGCCAACCTCGCAGCGTTGAAGACCGACGCAATGATTGAGAGGTCGTACACATATTCTGTTCATAAGGACGCGGGTGGAGATTTGATAGCGACGGCGCGGATTGATTATAAACATAACGGGGACTTTGATTATCGAACGACTCGTTACAGAACTTACGCTCGAGTGTATGCTCCCCTGGGTAGCGAGCTTATAAGCGTGAGCGGTTCGTTGCTGGACGACAGCAAGCGTAATCCAGAAGCGTCTCCGGGAGACGTTGATGTTTCACAAGACTTTGGCGCAACAGTTTTTGGCACGTTCACAAGCGTGGAGCCGGGCGCAACGGGTGCGCTCGAGTTTACATATAAGCTACCAAGCCAGATATCAAGCTTGGTGGATGCGGGCCAATACACACTAGACGTCCAACGCCAGCCAGGAGTCGGCGATGTTGCTCTGAATATTGATCTGGATTTTGACGTGCCTGTCAGTGGTGCAACACCTGAGGAAATTTCGGAGTATTGGTATGACGATAGCTACACATATTCAACAAAAGCAGTACCGTTTCAGTCGTTCGTAGTTACTTTTTGAGACATCGAGTTTGATTGTGCCAAACGTCCTTATTGTGTAAGATACGCCCATGTCGATGTTTCAGAAGAAAATTGGAATTGATCTTGGAACTACTACCGTTTTGGTTTATGTGCCAAAGCGCGGGATTATTATCAACGAACCTTCCGTTGTTGCGGTTTCGACCGTGGACCGGAAGGTTTTGGCTGTGGGTAAGGAGGCTAAGGATATGCTTGGAAGAACTCCGGATACTATTGTTGCGCGACGACCTTTGAAGGACGGCGTGATTGCTGACTATCGGACTACGGAGGCGATGTTGCGATACTTTATTAACAAGGCTACGGGAGGCGTGCGGTTTATTCGACCGGAAGTTATGGTTGCTGTTCCTGGAGGGATCACGTCTACTGAGCGTAGAGCCGTGATTGACGCTACGTTGGCTGCTGGCGCTAAGGCTGCGTACATTATCAAGGAGCCTATCGTGGCCGCGATTGGTGCGAACATTCCGATTGGTTCGCCGTCTGGTCACATGATTATTGATATTGGTGGGGGAACGTCTGAGATGGCTGTGATTGCGCTTGGCGGAATTGTTGCGTCTGATTCTGTGCGGATAGGTGGCGTGCGCTTGGACTCTGCGATTCAGGATCATGTGCGGCGTGTTCATGGGCTTGCGATAGGCGAGAGGACCGCGGAGCAGATTAAAATCCAGATTGGGTCTGCGATGTATTTGGAGGATAAGATGACCATGGAAGTGAAGGGTCGTGATTTGGCGAGTGGTTTGCCGAAGATTATAAGCATAACGAGCGATGACGTTACCGAGGCTATTGTGAACGAGCTTCAGGGAATTGTGGATACTGTAAAAGAGGTGTTGCAAAAAACACCGCCAGAGTTGTCTGCGGACGTTATGGACAAGGGAATTATTATGTCCGGGGGGTCTAGTCAGTTGCGCAATATAGATAAGCTTATTGCCGAGGCGACTGGGGTGCCGACGTATATTGCGGAGGATACACAGCTTTGTGTTGCACGTGGGACGGGTATTGCGCTGGAGAATCTGGAGGCTTATAAGCGTTCGATCTTTACTAGTTAACACTCTAGTCATTGCGCCGTGCCCGCCCTCGGAGGGAGGCACGAAGCAACCTCGTTAAGTGCTTAACCGTTTTTGGCCTATTGGGGTTGCTTCGCTACCTCTCGCAATGACTAAAAAACCTATGATAGCAATCGACGAAGGTCTTTCGGCTACCGCTCAAGATGACAGGATTAGATCGATACATTGACATTTGTGTATATATGATAGCAATCGACGCAGTCCCAGCTGCAAAACAAAACAAGACCGGAGTTGAGTGGTACACATACCGTCTCCTCAAACACATGAACGAGCTCAACCCCGAGCTCGATGTTGTGCTTTATAGTCATCGACCTATAGATTTTGAGTTGAAGGGCAAGTGGACAAATAAAGTGCTCAAGTGGCCTTTTCCGGGTTGGTCAAAGATTAGATGGTCACTCGAGCTGTTACTGGCTCGCCCAGATGTGATTTTTGTTCCGGGAGATGAGTTGCCAAGCGTGCTCAATGGCAAGGTGGTGACGACGATTCATGATCTTGGTTTTCGTCATCATCCGGAGTATTACTCGGATGATCAGAGGAAGAGACTCGAGCGCGCACATGAACGAGCTGTTGCGAAGGCTGATAGGATAATCACGATTACGGATGTAACCAAGAACGACCTTGTAAACGAGTTCAAGGTCGATCCGAGCAAGTGCACTACGATTCATTTTGGCTACGATAAAGCAATGTTTAAAGTTCGTGATGAAGGAGACTCGGAGGTGGCTCGTGTGCAATCCGAGCTCAAGATCGACAAACCGTACCTGTTTTATGTTGGGCGTATTGAGCGTAAAAAGGGAATCGACACTTTGGTAAAAGCGTTCATAGAGTGGAAGCGTGAGTCGAGCTTGGATGTGACCGAAGTCGAGCTCGTTCTTGGTGGCGCTCCGGGAGAGGTCGGATACGATGAAGTTATCGAGCTCGTTGATGGCCATGACGATATTCATTTGATTGGTCACGTTGATTACAAGGATCTTGGGCCGTTGCGATCGGGGGCGTTGGCGGAGGTTTTTCCAACTCGTTTTGAAGGCTTTGGCATGCCTACTTTGGAGGCTATGGCGTCTGGTGTTCCATTTATGTGTTCAGATATGGAGGTGTTGCGCGAGGTTGGAGGTGAGGCACCGATGTATGTAAAACTCGACGATGTTGGAGAGTGGGTGCGTGCGTTGGACGAGATCATGAAACCGGATACACGAGCTCGAATGCGCGCACAAGGACTCGAGCATGTTAAGCAATACGACTGGGAGAAGACTGCGCGCGCCACACTTGATATTCTATGCAACATCTAGTTGACCAACTTGTTCACGCCGGGTTGTCTGAGCGGGAGGCTAAGGTTTACTTGGTGAGTTTGAGTTTGGGAGAGGCGAATGTGCAGGAGATTGCTCATGCGACCCAGATTATGAGGACGACTGTTTACAACGTGATTGATGGGCTCGTGGAGCATGGGCTCATGAAGTCTGTTGAGCGGAAAGGGAAGAAGTTTTATATCGCGGAGTCTCCGGAGCATGTTGTGACTATGTTGAAGTCTAAGGCTGATGCTCTTTTAAAACGCATGGAGTCGCTCGAGGAGTCTTTGCCCGAGTTTATGGCTGTGGAAAATAAACACAAAGACCGGCCGAGGGTTTATTACTTTGAGGGCAAGGAAGGCATAAAACAACTTTCGAGGAGGTACGAAGAAGTGTCTGGGGATTTTTTTGAGATTGCGCCGTATGACAAAATAAGAGAGTTTTTTGGTGAACACGAATTTGATTCACACAAAGAGACGCTCACGAAGAATAGGATTCATGGGAGGATCATAATCATTGCGGATAAGCCCCCGGTTGAATTCATGAGGCGTATGCATCAGAGGTTTGGGTGGGAGATACGGTATATGGAGCCGAGCGTTGCGCCGATGGATGGGCATATGAGCGTGAAGGGTAGTGAGGTTTATGGGTTCTCCTACGAGGGCGTGCCGATGGGGGTACTGATTGAGAATCCGGCGTTGGCGAGCGCGATGCATAGGGTTTTTGAAATGGCGTGGGAGAGCGCGCCGACGGATATTGCTTTTCCGTAGGCACTGCAAGACCCCTCCTGACCTCCCCTCGGCTAGGGGAGGAATCAAGAGGCCCTGATCTGGTATGGCTAGCAATTCCCCTCCATTGCCAAGGAGGGGTTCCCACTTCGCTCAGAGAGCTTCGAGGGACGCGTAGGGGTGGTCCGTTACCAGCCACTTGTAACAAGCCCCTGTTCTTCCCCTCCATTGCCAAGGAGGGGTTAGGGGTGGTCTACTAGTTTTAACACAAGAAAAACAGCCCTTTATCGGGCTGTTTTTCTTTTTGGGGGAGAGATGTTTCAATTTCTCGAAACAAATTCGGGGGATTAACCCCATCGATATCCTTGAGCATGCTCAAGAACATTGATGGGCGACCCAAGCGAAAGAGTGGTTACTCGCGCTTGGGTCTAGTGCTCATTCTGGTGCGTCAGTGCACCGGATGGGTGTTGCCGTCGTCGTCCTCGCGGGTGGATCGCACCACTTTGCGAGTTGGACGAATTATCGTTGGCAACTTGCCACAGCGCGTTGCTTCGCGCGCCGTGGTCTCGTGAGCGATCAGCGCCGCACTAGCCGCACGGTGGTCGCCTGCAAGCTTGAATGCGAGCATGACGAACGCGCCGATCACCATGTCTGCGATGATCATCAACAAGAAGATGATGATCATTGTCGCGACAGTGAGACTCTTTGCCACGGGCGACTCCGACGCCACGATGCTCAGATTCATCAAATAGCACTTTGCTACGATGCCCGCGCACACGGCGTTGAACAGGATCACGCAGACTACCACGCTCACCATGTTCGTGGTGTCATTACTGTTGGCGCGCATGGCACCTCCTTCCTGGATTGAATGAACGGATGATTATCTCAGTTCCGTCCCTGATAAGCTATCAGGGAAAGTCAGAAATATCCAGCAGGCTCGGGGCCGCCCAGCGTTGCGAGTTGCATTGCTGGACGGCCCGTTGCACGTAGGTCAGTAGACGACTTCCGCGATCGGGCTGTAGATCGAAGTCATCGGGCTCGGGATCACGCCGCCGCCGTTCTCGTCGCGCGCATCCAGAACGTCAGCTCTGAACACGGTCTGCACCGAGTCGCCCACTTCGAGCGACGTGTTCGGGTTGATGCAGACCTCGTACGCCACGCGGGCACAATCACCGTTGGCGATCCAGATCGGACCGTCGTAGGTGTAGGTGCTGGGGTTGCCCCAGTACCTCTCGGCCACCGTGCCGTCGACGATGGTGTCGACGTACTCGAACGGCGCGGAATCGTCGCCCCAGACGAGCATCTCGATTCCGTGTCGCACGACGGTGACGTCTCCGCCTACCGCACACATCTCGAGGTACTGCACGAGCTGCGTGCACCCGCCGATCATCAGGTTACCGCCCGTGTAGGCGATCGGAGTGATCGTCAGCTCCGTTGGCATCTCCTCCTTGACCTGCTCCACCCACACCTTATGGGCGTACTCGAACGAGTCGTCCATCTCCAGCAACTCGTCGTTGCTGTTGCGGACGTCGAAGCGAGTGTAGTCGAGGAGCGCTTGCACGCTGCCGACGTTCACGTCGAACGCGATGTCGTCACGCACGCACGCTGCGTACGTTCCAACGACGCTTGTATCCGCCAACACCGTGAAAGGGCCGGCGAATACGTACGCGCTTCCAGTGGGGTTTGGCACGGGGATGTTGGTCATCTCGTGCCGAACTTCGCCGTTGACGCTGAACGTCACGCTGCTGAACGGGTTGTCGGAGATCCCGTCCACGTCGATCTCGAATCGGTGCTCCAGGAACACCACGTCGCCGTTGATGGCGCCGTAGCGAATGCTCGCCACGGTTCCACATTCGCCGGCCACGATGTGCGTACCCGGATCGGGCCCGAGGTACTCGGTCTCGATCTCGGTCTCCATCACGATGACGTCGACCAGCCCACCGTCGTTGTCGGCGGCGGAGTCGTCGTCGTCTCCGTAGTAGTTGACGTTCGTGATATTGAAGATGTTCGGCACACCACCACATCCCATCATGTTGATGAACAGGGCGGCGGCCAAAACGGCCAAGAACAGGTTTCGTGGGTACATTGTCTCTCCAGTGTGCCCGGAATGGGCGGTGGTCAAGGAACGGTCAAGTTTATCTTCTGTATCGCTTATCGATGAAGATCTCAGTCTCATCCCTGACCAGAAACAGTCAGGGAAAGTCAGAAACATTCACGTGGGCTCGGGGCCGCCCGGGGTCTGCGAGTTGCAGTTCCGGGCGGCCCGTTGCGAGTGTCGCTACCGCGTCTTGGGACGGCGGCAGCGACCGTGCGTGTTCGCGCTGGTGTGGCGCGAGTACGATGGATCCGGGTCGTCCGTCGTCGTCTTGGCGCGCGGTGCCGAGGGCTTGTAGCCCTGCGGCGGGGTCCACAGCTTCGCCTTGTTGGCGTCGCTGGGGGTAGCGGAAAAAGAACCAGTCGTCGTCATCGTCATCTCCTCCTGGGTGAATCTGTCCACCGGCACCCTCGAGCATGCTCAAGAAAACTGGTGGGCGGCCCAGACGAGAGAGATCTCGCTGGGCCACGCAGGGGTTCAGGGGGCGGTTTTTCGCAAGTGGCGAATGGCCGCGGTGATAGCTCGTTTCGACACGACGACGCCCGTGACGACGCCGTAGATCACGATTGTGATCAGGTAGATCCCGATGTACGACAACGCGGTAATCGTCAAACCCACAGCGAACACCGGAAAAAATGTCGCGATATTCGCGCCGGCGATCATTGTTGCGATCCACGCGATGAATGTCAACACGAGTTCTACACACGCAACGTGGAAAGCAACAGGCTCGGCGAACCTGTTGATCATCGTATCGAGATCTGAATTCTTGGGGGGCTGGTTCATCTGTCACTCCTGTAGTTGAACTTGTTGCTGTCTCGTATCCTGGGACCATTCCCACCAGTACCCTCGAGCATGCTCAAGAAAACTGGTGGGCGGCCCAGACGAGAGAGATCTCGCTGGGCCACGCAGGGGTTTCAGGGGGTCGTGGCCTTCTTGCTCTGGCGTCGCTTCCAGAACTCGATGGTGGCCTTGACGATCCAGCCGATCGTCAACATGACGCCGGCGGAACCGCCGATGATCATCACGTCGAGGGCCAGAGCGCCGAACACGAGGACCGGGTCCATCGTGTTGACGCTGATCAGACTTGTGATCACCAACAGCGTGAAAGCGACGGTTCCGAGCACGACGCAGAAAATGGCAAAGCCGATCTTCTCCAACTTGGTCGCGGGGACCGCTTCTGTCTCATTGAACTCGTTCATGTCTTCGTCTCCCTTGTTGTTGAACCAATAACGAACGGCCCGGGTGGGTCGCTCGTGGGATTCTGGGGGAGAATTGAGTGTGCTTTGTTGTGCAAGCACAACTGCACACTGTAGATACCAAGTATGAAGTCAGTAAGTATAAACCTAGTGAAATCATGTGATATCCGCACGAGACCTCGGCCGACAAGCGAACCTACGTCTACGTGATGTTCTCTCCCCACAGAATTCCACGAACGATCCGTGGGATTCCTTATGATTGAACGGCGCAATATAACACAAAAAAACGGTTTTGTCAACCCCCTTGGGGGGTTATTGGGCTAATGTTAGCTAGATATGCGTGGGTGTCTGGGGCGCCTGTGTGGGCTTGAGGGGCTGGAATTTGCTGGAGTCACGCCTGGGGTCCCGCCTAGACTACCACCCCTAACCCCTCCTAAGACAGGAGGGGGATCTGGCTATTACTGGAAGATTCTGAATATGCTAGCGAATGCTAGACCCTCCCCCTGTCTTAGGGGGAGCGGGAGGGGGTAGTCTAGCGAATTCAGGCTATTTCGAGTAATGGCAAGTGTGGATTCATGCCTTGTCACTTTCTGGTATAATACTGTCATGCAAGTAACATCGAAATGGAGCATTGTCGGCCATGGGGCGCTTTTGTCGTTTCTGGATTTGGCTATTGAGCGCGATAACATTCATCATGCGTATGTTTTTGAGGGAAAAGAGAGTATTGGCAAGGAAACGGTCGCTCGGCAGATGTTTGCGCGTATGTTTAATGTAGAGCTCGATCAGCTCGTTCAGAGCCCCGATCTCATAATCGTGGAGCGGGAGATCAACCCTAAGACTAAGAAGTTGCGGGAGTTGATATCTGTGGATCAAATAAAAGATGCGCGGAACCGATTCCAACATTCTTCGCTCGGCAAATGGAAGTTGATGATTATAAAGGACGCACACATGATGAGCGACGGTGCATCAAACGCGTTGCTCAAGACACTGGAGGAACCGCAGGGGAACGCGTGTATTGTGATGACAACTACACACGCGAGTCACCTACTGGCCACAATCCAGTCGCGCGCTCAAGTAATCTCGTTTAAACCTGTTCCTCGAGAAGAAATCTGCGACGCACTCAAGCTCACTATGGGATCAAGAGACGACGCGCACGAGATAGCGGGGTTTTCTGCTGGGTGTCCTGGGGTTGCAATCAGGCTCGCGAACAGTCCAGAAGCGCGAGAGGAAATGAACGAGGATAGGCAACGAGCTCGAGCGTGTCTAGGATCAAGCGCGCCTAGCAGGGTGCTGGCCGCAAAGAAGCTGTTGCCTGAGTATAACGAAGACCACGTGAAGACTCGTCGGAAATTGCTCGAGCGTGTGAACATGCTGGAGGCGATAGCTCGCGATGATCTGTTGCGGGAGATTGGTTGCAACGAGCTGACAGTTGACCAGTCGGACAGATCGAGCTTGAGCAAGGATCAGGCGGTCGAGTCCATCAAGGGAACAGTGGAACTTAAAAAACAACTCGCCATGCATATCAATCCAAAAATGGCGCTTATAAATCTCATGTTGAAAATCGGCTAATATGAAAAACTTTTCTAAATTATTCCTCGTTTTAGGAGCAGTCCTACTCGTCGGCCAAGGCTGTATCTCGTTTAAAGGCGATGGCGACGCGGGCGGAAACTACGGCGTATGGAAGTCTATCGACGGTGCGTCAACATGGGAGAAGATGACAGCGTATCCAACTCCGCAAGGCGTTGGTGACTTGTCTTCGGTGAACGTGAACGAGCTTATACTCGATCCTTCAGACAGGTTCGCGCTCTACGTCGGGTCTGTAGCTCAGGGCCTATTCTACTCATACGACGCGGCAAACAGCTGGATGCGAGTGCGCGAGCCGTACCTTCGAGAAGGTCGAGTTCGTGCTGTAGCAGTTGATCCACGTAACAAATGTACCCTTTACGTTGCTCGCAGTCAGCGTCTCTCAAAATCCGTGGACTGTGGGCGGACGTTTAACACGGAGACATTCGTGGATACTCGAGACCAAGTTGTAATCAACGATATAGAGGTCGATTGGTTCAACACAAATAATGTGTACATCACAAACACTGTCGGCGAGGTATTAAAGTCAACGGACGCTGGAGATACTTGGAAGACAATCTACAGAGGAGGTGGAGCTGCGACCGATCTTGAAATCAACAATGCGGATAGTCGCATCCTCATGCTTGCAACCGCTAAGCGAGGAATTAAGCGATCCGTTGATAGTGGGGAGAATTGGGTGGATATATTGACAGATGGTTACAAAAAGTTTGAAGGCATTGAGAACGTGAAGGAAATTCAACAGACTGCGGACGGCGCACATTACTGGATAGCGACTGATAATGGACTCGCGCGATCAGAGGATAGAGGCGAGACGTGGATGCCTGTTTCTTTGCTAACTCCTGCATCGAGTACAAACGTTGTTGCCGTGGCAGTGGATCCGAGAAACGCTGAACACATTGTTTACGTGGCAGGACAGACTATTTACGTGTCTGTGAACGGTGGATCTAAGTGGGACACGGAAAAAATGCCAACAAATGCGTGGGCAACTCAGCTTTCTATCGACCCAACGGACTCATCTACTATCTACATGGGATTGCGCGCTGTGGTTGAACAATCCAACAGTTTGTTCTAAGGTAACGGATATCCAATAAATATAGATTATGCATAGATTTTTAGAAGAGAAGAAAACGGATTTTAATAAGGCTGTCGATTTTTTGACAAACGAGTTGTTTGGCGTGCGGACAGGACGCGCGAATATTGCGTTGGTGGACAACATGAAGGTGACCGCTTACGATCAAACTCAAGAGTTGAAGAACTTGGCGTCTATTTCTACACCGGACTCAACCACGATTCAAATTGAGCCGTGGGATGTGGGAGTTGTGAAGGCGATTGAAAAGGCAATTATCGAGGCTAACCTTGGAATGAGTCCAAACGTGTCGGGAAAGACGATTCGGTTGTCGATTCCACCATTGACCGAGGACACTCGTAAAGAGTTGGCAAAGGTTGTTGGTAAGAAGGTGGAGGAGGCGCGTATTTCTGTCCGAAACATTCGCGACGATATCAAAAAGGAGATTGAACGTTTGGAGAAAGAAAACGAGATTGGAGAAGATGAGCGATACCAAATGCAGGACGAGTTGGACAAACTCGTTAAGGACATCAACGAGAAATTGGAAGCGATGGGGAAGGAAAAGGAAGGCCAAATAATGGAGGTTTAAAAAATAAACGTAGGGGCGCGTTGCGCGCGCCCGGGCTAGTATATGCAAGACGATGATTTGATGGAGAAAATCGTATCGCTTTCAAAGCGGCGCGGTTTTGTTTTTCCGGGTTCAGAGATTTACGGAGGGTTGGCAAACTCGTGGGACTTGGGTCCTTTGGGCGCGCAGTTGTCTAAAAACTTGAAGGATGATTGGTGGAAGACGTTCGTTGAATCTCGCCAGGACATGGTTGGAATCGATGGGTCTATAATCATGAATCCAAAAGTTTGGCAGGCGTCTGGGCACGTGGATACTTTTCATGATCCGTTGGTAGAGGATGTGAAGACGCATAAGCGGTATCGAGCTGACCATTTGCTCGAGGAAGCGCTCGGCATAGACGCTTCGGGTATGAGTATTGAGGAGATCGCGAAGATGATCAAAGACAAAGGTCTTAAGAGCCCCGATGGTAACGATTTGACCGAGCCGAAGAACTTCAGTGGGATGTTTGAGACTACTATTGGCCCAATTCAGGAAGAGGGAAGTACGGTTTATCTGCGACCGGAGACTGCGCAGGCGATATTCGTGAATTTTAAAAACGTGCTCGAGACTACGCGTAAGCGATTGCCGTTTGGAATCGCGCAAATTGGAAAGGCGTTTAGAAATGAGATTACTCCGGGAAACTTTATTTTCCGGGTTTTGGAGTTTGAACAAATGGAGGTGGAGTATTTTATAGAAGAAGAGGAGTGGAAGGAGAGGTTTGAGGAGTGGAATATGTTCATGGAGATGTGGGGGAAGAGCATTGGGTTGGACATGGACAAGCTTTCTCGGCTTGAAGTTTCGGAGGAGGGGCGCGCTCATTATTCAAAGCGCACGATAGATTTTGAGTTCGACTTCCCTTTTGGTCGCAAAGAATTGTGGGGGTTGGCGTACAGAGGTGACTACGATTTGAGCGCGCACATGAAGAGCTCTAAGCAGTCGCTTGAGTACACGGATCCTAACGACCAGTCTCGAAAACTCGTTCCACATGTCATTGAGCCGTCACTTGGCGTTGGGCGCACGATGCTCGCGGTGATGCTGTCTGCGTACACGGAGGAGGCGGTGGGAGACGACACGCGAGTGGTCATGAAATTCCCAAAGCACTTGGCGCCGTATAAGATTGCGGTGTTGCCGTTGTCCAAGAAGGATGAGCTTGTTGGGCCGTCGCAAAAGATTGTCGACGCGTTGTCTGACCGTTGGAACGTAACGTTCGACGAGACTCAAGCTATTGGCAAACGCTACCGACGACAAGACGAGATTGGGACGCCGTACTGTGTAACCGTGGACTTCGACTCGTTGGAAGATGGAGCGGTGACTGTGCGGGATAGGGATACCATGGAACAGGAGCGGGTGAAGATTCAGGAGTTGGTGAAGTACTTCGAGGGTAAATTACAATAATCAAAACTTGTCATTCTCGCATACTTGTTATCATTCACGCCTGTCATATTTCACATTTGTCATCTTGAGCGGCAGTCGAAAGACCTTCGTAGGTTGCTACGATCTAGATTAGGCCGGCGAAGGTCCTTCGACAAGCTCAGGATGACAGGTGAGGGCTCGCGACTTACTTTGAGGATAAATTACAATAATCAAAAACCTGTCATCTTGAGCGGCAGTCGAAAGATCTTGACCTATCTGATCTAGACCGTGGCTCAGGTAAGATCACCCCTAGAGGATATAGGTCAAGATCTCTCCACAAGGTCGAGATGACATATTTGCTTGAGACGACATGAATACTATGAAACAAATAACACTATCAAACGGTATCCGAGCCTTCCTCGCACCCGTTGAGGGGACCGCGGCTACAACCGTGCTCGTAATGGCGAAGGTTGGGTCGCGATATGAGTCTGAGGAATTGAATGGTGCATCGCATTTTGTGGAGCACATGATGTTCAAGGGGACTAACAAGTTGCCGACGCCGTCGGATATTTCGCGTGCGCTGGATGCTATTGGCGCGGACTTTAACGCGTACACGAGCAAGGAGTACACGGGGTATTACATCAAGGCTGCGGCCGAACATCAGAAGTTTGCGATAGACACTTTGTATGACATGACGTTTGACTCGTTGTATCCCGAGGAAGAGATGGACCGTGAGCGACGTGTGATCATTGAGGAAATTAACATGTACGAGGACACGCCCGTGCGGCATATCGAGGATATTCTCGAGGGCGCTATGTTTAAAGGAAACTCACTTGGCTGGGAGATTGCAGGGTCACCGGAGACTATGAAGACCATGACTCGCGACGCCGTGATTAAGTATCGAGACGACCATTACACTCCATCGCGCATGACGATTGCGGTTGCAGGAAAGGTGGACGAGAATGTGGAGGCGTGGTTGAACGAGACGTTTGGGAAGGTTGCGGGAGATGATGCATCGAATGGTTACAAAGAATTTGGCGAGTTTCCAACGTACGAGGTTCCACCGGTGCAGATGCAGAAAAAGGTTACCGAGCAGGTTCACTTGGGACTCGGTTTCCCGGGGATTGGATACAGTGATGATCGCATGGCCGCGATGAAAGTGTTGATGTCGTTGCTCGGAGGATCGATGAGCTCGCGATTGTTTATGAGTGTTCGAGAGAAGGGTGGACTCGCATACCGAATACTGTCTCGTCACTCGGCGTATGAGGATACTGGGATCATTGCGATTCTTGCAGGCCTCGACAAGTCTCGACTATCAGAAGCGATGGACCGAGTGTTTATCGAGATCGACGACGTTGTGAAGAACGGTCCAACGGACGAAGAGATGGCGCGCACAAAGCAGTTCATTCGAGGACATATTCTACTCGCAATCGAGGATTCAGCATCGCGAGCCGAGTGGTACGCTAAGAAGGCGTTGTTTGTTGACGAGGTGAAGTCGCCAGAGGAGCTGATAGCAGAGCTTGAGGCTGTAACGAGTGAGGACGTGCAGAAGCTTGCGAAGGAGATGTTTGATAGGTCAAAGATGACGATGAGTTATATTGGACCGGAAGAGGACGCGGATGCAGTGAGGGCGACGTTGCCAGCATAACCAGTAAATACCCCTGCCACCTCTAGTCATTGCGAGTGGCAACGAAGCAACCTCAATAAGAACAACACTGTCACAAGCTTAACGAGGTTGCTTCGTTCCTCGCAATGACTATATGTGGTAATTGCAAAAATATAAACTCCATAGTCATGCAACACCTAGTCATTGCGAGGAGGTACGACGAAGCAACCTCTATAAGTGTTACACTGCAATGAGCTTGACGAGGTTGCTTTGTTCCTCGCAATGACTATGAAGTAAGATAGTAAAGATATTTGTATGAAAACAATAATCGCAAACTGGAAAATGAACCTCGGCGTGCGGGAGTCTTCGGCTCTTGCGCGTGGGGTTATGCGTGGGTTGCGTGGAAAAAAGGTTGCGCCTGAGGTGATACTCGCGCCGTCGTTTACCGCGCTTGCCGACGTGTCCAAGATCGTGAGCAAATCTCGTGTTCAGGTCGCGTCGCAGAATATGCACTCGGAGGAAACGGGCGCGTTCACTGGTGAAGTGTCGTCGAAGCATTTAAAAGAGCTTGGAGTCGACTGCGTTATACTCGGTCACTCGGAGCGTCGGCAGTACTTTAACGAGTCCGACTATGAGGTGAACAAGAAAGTTGTTCGCGCATTGGCGGCCGGGATCGACCCTGTTATTTGCGTGGGGGAGTCTGCCAAGAGTCGAGAGGCGGGAGACGCCGAGGGGTTTGTGAGCGAGCAGTTGGATATAGCGTTGAAAGACATTGAGGTTGGTAAAAGGCACAAGATATATGTTGCATATGAGCCTATTTGGGCGATTGGAACGGGGAAGGAGCCTACTATCAAGGACGTTGAGGAGATGCATGGTATGATTCGCGAGAAGGTTGAGGAGCTTGGCATAAATGGTGTACATGTGCTATATGGTGGTAGTGTTAATCCCGAGAATGCTTACGAGTTTTTGAACAGTAAGCACGTGGATGGTGTGCTGGTGGGGGGAGCGAGCAATCGCATAGGCACACTTATGGATATTATCAACGTCGCAATCGACATCGAAAACTAATATGATTTACTGGTTACTGCCCTTAATCTTGCTCGCCGTTTCCGTGATAACGATAGTGTTTTTGGCGATTCGTCATTACAACGAGGTGTCTGCCGTAGATGTGTCGACCGATCCTAAGCGAGCTAAGCGGGACTTGAAGACCGAGTTGTTCATGAAGCGGATTAGCAGAATGGGTGGAACTCGCACAAAGACTGCTACCAAGACTGCGAGCAAGCTTTCGCGTGGCGCCAAGGGAGTCGTAAAGGGGCTATACAAGCGCGCCCAGGCATTGGAGCGACACTATAAGCGATTGCAGAAGGAGAGCGCAAAGGGCGTTGCAGGAACGCGTGAGGTTCGTGAGTCGTTGCGCAAAGAAGCGGAGGAGTTGATAGCAAAGGAGTCCTACACCGCAGCCGAGCAACGGTTGATCGAGCTGTTGAGCTTGGACCAGAAGAACTCGGAGGTGTACGAGGTACTGGGAAACCTATACGTGAAGATGCGCCAGTGGGATCAGGCACGCCAGACATTCCAGTATGCGCATGCGTTGGTACCGGAGGACGCGAGTATTGTAACGAGTCTCGGTGAACTCGCATTGCGAGACGGCAATACCGCAGAAGCCGTGGCGTTTTTCAACACCGCGGTGGACATGAAGCCGAACAACCCGAAGTATCTAGACTTCTTGATCGACTCGAGTATACTGTCCGGCGACCGCAAGTCTGCGCTCAAAGGATTAAAGCTCCTCAAGAAATCAAACCCAGACAACAAGAAAATACCCGAGTTCGAGGATCGGGTATACTCGATGCCACTGGCGTAACGAGCATGTAGGGGCGCGTTGCGCGCGCCCGGGCTAGCATTCGCTAGCAAACGCCGCTAAGGCACGGGACGGTCATTCGCGAATGACGTCCCACGTCGCTCGTGAGCGACCGTGCCGCCGTAGCTCAGTTGGTAGAGCGCATCCATGGTAAGGATGAGGTCTCGGGTTCGATTCCCGACGGTGGCTCCAGAGAAAATCAGTCGATGAGGCTGGTTTTTTAATACCGATGTCAGAAGTAAAGACCTGACCCCGAGTTTATTCTTTAGTGTTTTGGGCTAGGTTGATGTAAAATGCAATAACTATGTCAGAAGATCAAAGGAGTAATACGGCACAATTTTTGATTTTTACTGCTGAATCTGGCGTCCCCAGGATCGAGGTTCGGATTGAAGATGAAACGATCTGGCTAACACAGAAGTTGATGGCGGAGCTTTTTGATACTTCTACGCAAAATATCACCATGCACCTTAAGAAGGTCTATTTGAACGAAGAATTACAAGAGAATTCAACTTGTAAAAAATTCTTACAAGTTCAAAGAGAGGGTGATCGGGACGTAGAGAGAGAACTTGTTTACTATAATCTTGATGCTGTAATAGCTGTAGGATATAGGGTGAACACAAAACAGGCTACTTCTTTTCGGATCTGGGCTACAAAGGTTCTCAGGGAGTTCATCATAAAAGGATTCGCGATGGATGACGAGCGTCTTAAGCAGGGGTCCGATGTTTTTGGAAAAGATTACTTTAAAGAGTTGTTGGAACGTGTTCGTTCGATCCGTGCGAGCGAGCGTAGAATTTGGTTGCAGATTACTGATATTTTTGCGGAGTGTAGCGTGGACTATCTGAGAAGCTCTCAAGAGGCCAGAGATTTTTATGCAATGGTACAAAATAAGTTCCATTTCGCCATAGTAGGTCAGACTGCAGCTGAGATTGTGCATTCCAAGGCGGATAGGGCGAAGCCTAACATGGGACTCATTACATGGAAGAAGTCGCCAACTGGGAGGGTGCTTAGTTCGGATGTAACGGTTGCCAAGAATTATTTAGAAGAGAATGAGATAAAAAAATTAGAGCGCACCGTATCGGGTTTTTTTGACTATATAGAAAACATAATAGAACAGAGGCAAACGTTTAGTATGGGTGAGTTTGCTGATAGCGTTGATAAGTTTCTGGCCTTCAATGAGTACAAGGTTCTGTCTGGAAAGGGCGAGATTTCTGCGAGCAAAGCTAAGGACAGGGCGTTGGGAGAATATGCGGAGTTTAATAAACACCAGAAGATCGACTCGGATTTTGAGAAAGAGGTGAGGAAGATGTTGAGTAATTCTCAAGAGTAAGTACCTGACACTTTTCTTAGATACCAAGATTCAAGACTCGACCCCATACTTTTCTACGACACCTTTTGTAAATGTGTACGAGGGTGACTATATCAGGACTGTCCCCAAAGCGTAGATTATTGAAACTCTAACCAAATCGCAAAAAGCGATAATTCACGACCTTACCTTCAAATCATATCCAAAATAATTATGATCGAAGAAATTGAAAAACTCGTTGTATTCCAAAAGAAAGAAATTCGTCGCCAACTTCATGGTGGTGAATGGTGGTTTGTTATTAATGATGTTGTAGCGGTTTTGACAGACTCAAAAGATCCTGCGCGTTATGTGCGTGATTTACGTTACAACGACGAGGCTATTCGTGAGCTTTTTGAGGGTGTGGATAAAGGGGCGTCGCAGATTTCGACGCCCCTTGATTTGCCTTTTGAAACCGCAGGGGGAAAGCAAAAATTGCCATGTTGGAATACCGAGGGGCTTTTTCGTCTCATTCAGTCGATTCCGAGCAAAAAAGCCGAGCCGTTCAAACGGTGGCTTGCACGTGTTGGCTACGAGCGGGTGCAAGAAATAGAGAATCCAGAGCTTGCTCAGAAAAGAATGAAGGCATTGTATAAGGCAAAGGGTTACAGCGACGAGTGGATAGAGCGCCGAGTCCGAGGTATAGCCATCCATCAAGAGCTCGCGGACGAGTGGGGGAATCGTGGTATAAGCGAACAACAAGACTTTGCAATTTTGACCGCAGAAATTTCAAGAGCTACTTTTGGTATTACACCAAGCGAATACAAGAAGCTCAAAGGACTAAAGCGAGAAAGTTTACGCGACCACATGGACGATCTAGAACTTCTGTTCAGCCAACTAGGCGAAGCGGCGACCACACAGATTGCGCGTACGGATGACGCACAGGGCATGGAGCCAAACAAAGATGCAGCACGTAGAGGTGGTTCGGTGGCCGGCACTGCGCGTAAGCAGCTTGAGGAGGAAACTGGTAAGCGTGTTGTGAAGAGTGAGAGCTATCTTGAGGCGAAAGAGGAGAAGGAACTGACAGAAGGCGAACTGTGACTAGTGAGTATTCTGATGTTAGAAGTAAAGACCTGACCCCGGTTTTTATTGATAGCCATTGAAACAAATGTTGAGGAAATGGCCAGAAATATCGTAGAGTATCTCGACGTTCCTATGTCTGAAGAGGCGTTCATGGGCGCCTTCAACGAAAATTTGGCAATGAAGGCTGACTTTAAGATGACAAATGAAAGTTCGTTTGAAAATATTCCCCAATATCACAGGAAGCTGATTGTTCCCATGCAAGAGCGAATTATTAGGGAGTTTGATGGCGTAGTGGAGTCTGTGTATCTTGTCGGGAGTCTGGGTAGGGCGGATTACGAAGAGGATTATTCGGACGTGAATTTGTTTATCATAATCTATGATTCCCATTTTTCACCCGAGCAATGTGAATTGGTGAGGGGAGCCGTTGCCTATTACCCGAAAATGCGTATTAAGATGTTTAGCAAATCAAATTTTTTAGCTCAAGAATCAGAGAAATACAGGCTTATTGCAAAAGTAGACGGCTTGCTTTTGCACGGCAAGGATCTCTTAGAAGATGAAGAAATCCCTAAGGCGGGTCTGCTGACTGCTTTAGTGTTAAACGACGATATGATGGGTGATTTGGACGAGGCGCAAAGATGGTTGGTGGATAATCAGCATGCTACTTCAGACGAAATAAGCGCCAAGTCACGCATTTTGGCAAAACGTATTATCGACTTCCTTTACGGAATTGTCATGTCCAACAAGCCGCAGTATACAAGCAGCAGACCTGACCGAGTAATGCAGATTAATTCTTTGTATCCAGAAAACAAGGAGATGGTAGACATTCTTGTCGGTATTTCGCGATACGGAGTAGGAGAGCTACAAAGTTTGGGGAATATGATCGAAGGTTTTAGACCTGTGGCGTTAGAGAACTTGGAGAAGATGAGACTCGTGAGGGCTGGTATAAAGGAATCCAAATAGATTCTGACACGCTAACGGTAGGTGGCTTGTGAGAAAACCGCCCCCGGGAGGGGTGTTGTATATAAAATAAGTATAAAATTAGGGTCAGGTCTTTAGTTCTAACATATGTGGAATCACACTTGGTTTTGTTAATAAAACGTGTCGGGAATGGCGGAATGCTAAAAGTAAAGACCTGGCCCCCACTTCTGTTGTTGGAACTTGATGTGTAATGAGGTAAAATGTCAGTACTATGAACAAAATTCAACGATTAGCAGATATTATGGTCGCGTTTAATGAGGCTCGCGATTGGAAACAATTTCATGACCCAAAGAATCTTGCCGTATCATTGAACTTAGAGGCGTCGGAAGTACTGGAGCTGTTTCAGTGGACGCAGGATAATCAGTTGAATCCAGAGCGTTCAGATAAAATCGGCGAGGAATTAGCGGACGTGTTTTATTGGCTCATTATGTTAGCTAAGCATTATGATATAGATCTGATCGAAGCCTTGGAGAATAAGATGGCTATAAACGAGAAGAAATATCCTATTGAGAAGGCAAAGGGGAGTGCAAAGAAGTATACTGAGTTCTAGTATGACAAATATAAAAACATTCAATTTTTCAGAGGCTGGTTTTGAAAATATGAAGGATTATCACTACGGGTTAGATTGGCCCGTAGTGTATCTTTTGGAAAATGGGAAGGAAGCGTACGTCGGAGAAACGATTCATTTGAGAAACCGTAGCAAAGAGCATTACAAGAAGCAGGAGAGGAAAAGACTTCACCAAGTGCACGTTGTTACGGATGAGGAATATAATAAGTCTGCCACACTAGATATTGAATCATGGTTGATCCAATACCTGGCAGCTGATGGAAAGTTTAAATTGCAGAATGGTAATGCTGGGCTTAAGAATCATCAGTACTTTGATAGAGAGAAATATTGGGCAAAGTTTGAGCATGGCATTTGGCCGGAGTTGCTTAAGATGGGATTGGCGAAGAACGATTTAGTTCAGCTCAAGAATAGCGACTTGTTTAAGTACTCGCCGTACAAGACACTTACTCAAGATCAGATGGATATCGTGGAAGCGCTTACGGAAAAGATCGCTAACAAGGAAAAATTAACATTTCTTGTACATGGCAGCCCCGGGACAGGTAAGACGATTGTTGCAATCTATCTCATGAAATATCTGATAGAAGATGAGCGCACTTTACATTTGAATATAGGGCTAGTGGTGCCAATGACAGCTCTTCGTAAGACGCTTAAGAGCGTGTTTAGGAACACTGAGGGTCTATCGGCTTCGATGGTTATTGGACCTGCTGATGTGCACAAGAAGCTATACGACGTATTGTTAGTGGATGAGACACATCGACTTAAGCGGCGGAAGAATATTACCAACTATGCTTCGTTCGATGCCATGAATCGAAAACTTGGTTTCACAAACACGGGCACAGAACTGGATTGGATACAGGCCGCTGCAATGAAGCAAGTATATTTTTATGACGCGAACCAAAGTGTACGACCGTCAGATATCCGACCAGAGTTTTTAGAACAGTTGAATGCACGTGAGTTTACGCTGGAGACACAATTGCGTGTAAAGGGAGGCGAGGAATATTTGCGGTTTGTAGATAATCTATTTGGGAAAGGTATTGTGAAAGATTTTAGTTTCTCTGACTATGATTTTCGTTTTTATGACAATATTGCAGATATGGTGGAAGATATTAAACATAAGGACGCAGAAGTAGGTTTGTCTCGTATGGTTGCCGGATATGCTTGGTCGTGGAAAACCAAGAATCTAAAAGTATATGAAGAGGGACACGACATTGAGATCGATGGCACTAGATTACGATGGAACTCTACAAACGCAGACTGGGTAAATTCCGAGAATGCGGTCAATGAAGTAGGATGCATACATACGGTGCAGGGCTACGACCTAAACTACGTGGGCGTCATTATTGGCCCAGAACTCAAATGGATGGATGGTAAGTTTGTCTTTGACCGGTCGAGCTATTTTGACTCAAATGGACATCGGGGAGTAAAGGATGAAGCGGAAATTTTGGGGTATGTCCTAAATATCTATAAGACGCTGCTTACGCGCGGAATCATGGGCACGTTTATTTATATTGTGGATCCTGGTTTGCGTATGCACGTGAAGGATGTCTTGAGTAAAAGAAAGTGATCTAGCACGTAAGGTGGACTATGGCGAAGAAGAAAACGTCAAAGTCTGTAGCTAAGGTGGCTTCCAAACAGTTGCGTTCAAAACGCACCGGTAAGGCAGCGAAGACTACTGCAGCAAGCGCACTGTCTCAGCGTGAGAAATCGCGTAAGAAAAAGTAGTGTAAGAAAACCAGCTTTGTGCTGGTTTTCTTGATTTTTGTGTGATGTTAGGTAAAATGTATATACTATGTCAAAAATGAAAACAAATAGGATTACGTTTATAGATTTATTTGCAGGTATTGGCGGATTCCATTTGGCTTTTCATAAGGCTGGGGCCAGATGTGTGTTTGCTAGTGAATGGAACGAGCACGCCAGAAAGACATATGAGCATAATTTTAAAAAAATTCAACCTGAACTATTTGCTGAAGGATTGTATGCAGAGGGTAATAGCTTGTTTGCAGGTGATATTACAAAAGTTGATCCAAAGGATATCCCAGATTTTGATATTGTCTGTGGAGGTTTTCCGTGCCAGCCATTTTCTCAGGCTGGCAAGAAAAAAGGGTTTGCGGATACCCGCGGCACTCTTTTCCATGATGTCGCAGAGATAATTAGGGAAAAGCAGCCGAGAGCGTTTTTCTTGGAAAACGTCCGTCATTTATTAAAACATGATGATGGTAAAACTTTTGAGATTATCAAAAATATTATCACTAAGGATCTTGGTTATTCTTTTCACTATAAAATTGTGAAAGCCTCTGATTTTGGCCTGCCTCAAAATAGACCAAGATTGTTCATGGTTGGATTCCGAGACCCAAGTGTTGAATTTACTTTCCCAGAACCGATAAAGTTGAGGAAGACTATGTCTGATATTTGGGGGGCGTCATGTGAGAAGGAAGTTGGCTATACATTACGATGCGGCGGGCGTGGTTCGGGTATAGACGATCGTAGAAATTGGGATTCGTATCGTGTAGACGGGGAGGTCAAGGTCTTGTCACCAATAGAGGGAAAGAAGATGATGGGGTTCCCTGCAAGCTTTAAATTCCCAGTATCTAATGCTCAGGCTATGAGACAACTTGGTAACGCAGTTGCTGTAAATGCTATTCACGCGGTCTCGAAGGAGATAGTTAAATCGCTTAGTTCTTGACGCCTATGATTACTGGAAACAAAGGGGAATGGAGCGAGTTTTACGCGTTTATTAAATTGATAGTAGATAAGAATATTGTAGGCGCAAACGAAGATCTCAGTAAGAATGAGAATATCGTATTCCCCGTTTTAAAGATTATCAGAGAGGAACCCTCTGGAAAGTCAGTATTTGAAATATTGGAAGGCAATAAGATTTCGGTTTCTCATCTTGGTGGCGAAGCTGTTGTTGTAGATGGTTCAGATCTTAAAACAAAAGTTGTTAGTATTTTTGAAGCGATCAATGTTGGCTCTAAGACTTTTTCTGTGCCAATCGCGAGCGAATTACTTGACCGGTTTGGTATAAACGCATTGAATGCTGGCAATGCTCAGAAAGAGGATTTGATACTTGAGATTCATGATTACAATATTGGAAAGGAACACGAGGTGGGATTTAGCATTAAATCAAAACTTGGCAGCCCAGCTACACTTTTGAATGCTTCTTCGGCAACCAACTTCGTTTATAAGATCACTGGCTTGAACGATATCGATATGAATCGGATCAATTCAATTGATACGAGGTCCAAGATAAAGGATCGTCTGACGGCCATTCTTAACTCTGGGTGCATAGTTGAGTTCAACGAAGTGTGCTCCGATGTTTTTGAAAGGAATCTGCGGAAAATTGACACTGTCATGCCAGAAATTATTGGCGAAATGGTTTTAGAATACTACTCAAGCGGTGGCTCGGACTTCAATAGTTTGATAAAAAGTATTTTGAAGAATGGAACCAAAATAATGAGCTTTGATTTGTCCGGTGAAGATTACGCTTATAAGATCAAGGCTCTTCTATACAATGCTGCACTTGGCATGGTTCCTGCTGGATTATGGGACGGTAACTTGCGTGCTCACGGCGGGGTGATCATTGTTCGAACGGATGGTGAGATAGTTTGTTATCATCTTTATAACGCTGAATCTTTTAGAAATTATTTGTTTGGTAATACTCGTTTAGATTCTCCAAGTTCTACACGTCACAAATATGGGGTGATTTACGAAAAAGATGGTGAGAAATATATTAATTTAAATTTGCAGATACGGTTTAATAAGTAGAGTAAGTTTTTGCGCTCATTACGCAATGCTGGGTGTGTAGGTATTGTGGTAGTAGCTGCAGTATAATCCTTGTGTATTCTTCAAATAAATGTGTGATTATTGACAAATATCTGCAAATAGTTTACTATATCTTTGTAAGTTAATAACATATTTTTATGCAAGGAAAAAGTGAAAATAGTGATGAGAAATTTAGAAGGCTTGCGACCGCACGCACAAATGAGATCCTGAAGAGGATTGATACATTGGGCAATCTTTCAAATAAAGGTCAGTACTCATATACTGATGAGCAAGTTCGTAAAATATTCTCTGCGATTGATCGAGAGTTGCGACTTGTCAAAGAAAAATTCAAAAGCGCCAATAATGGTGGTGAGTTTAAGTTATAAGTTCAAAATAAGCTGATCAAAAATTTGAATATGACTCAGAAAAATGGCAAAGTAGAGAAGCGTAATCCCCCTGAATGGATATTCGGTAATCTAAATGGTGGAATGAGGAGCGGGGAGAATGACGGTCCAACAGTTGGATTTAGGGGGCCTTCTCCGTATCACATTGCCAGAGAGGCGATACAAAATGCTATGGATGCAAAAATAACGGGTTCAAAGGAGCCTGTTCGAGTGGAATTTGAGGTTAAAAAAATTAAAGCTAGCACACTGCCCGGTTACGAATATTTGGAGAATGTTCTTAGTGGTTGTGCGAGATATCTTAACAGCAAGGCGTCGAAAAATGGTAGTGAAAAGGGTGGTGAAAGATACAGGGCGGCTGCAGACAGGATAAATAAGGACAAATTTATAAAAGTTCTGAGGATAAGCGACTATAATACAACTGGAATGACGGAAGACAATTGGTATAGATTTGCTTGCTCGAAGGGTTTGAGCAGTAAGGATTCTGGAAGTGGTGGTTCGTTTGGACTTGGAAAGGGGGCGTATTTTGAGTCTTCTGGATTTAAGACTCTTTACATATCTAGTCTTTATAAAGATAAGAAGGTGGATAAATATCGATTTGCTGGAAAGGCCATTGTTGCAACATTTGAAATAGATGGCATAGAAAAACAGGCTAATGGCACATATGGTATTGGAATGCAGGATCCTATCTCTGAAAAAGAAACTATTCCAGTAGGAATAAAAAAAATGTTCCCTGAGGCTTTTAATAGAACTGAAACAGGGACGGATTTTTTGATCACTGATTATACTGGTGATGAAAAATGGGATATTGAGTTAACACAATCTATTCTAAGATATTTTTGGCTACCAATACATGAGAAGGCGCTAGTTGTTCGCATCAATAATGAGGTTCTTATCGATTCATCAAATTTATTGAGTTTGCTGAATGCCTATTTTCCAGAGGGCGCTGAGTTCTCCAAGGGTGAAGATTTTAATCCGCGGCCATTTTATGATGCTTATCTGAATGGTGACAAGATATCAGAAAAATTGAGTGTATTGGGTGAGGTGAATTTACATTTACTTATTGGAGATGATTACCCTAAACTTGTTGCCATGATACGGAAACCAGGAATGGTTGTCAGGTTGGATGGGAAGCGAAACATGACTTCATTTATAGCTGTATTTAGATGTAAGAGTGAAAAAGGAAATGAGATATTAAGAGAGATGGAAAACCAGGCACACAATGAATGGAGACCAGAAAATGCAAGGCCTGAGAGTAGAAAGTTGGCAGGGAAGGCTAAACGTCAGTTGGATAAATTTATTATTGAGCAAATCAGAAAAATAAATATAGCTGATGAACAGGAATATATGTATTTGGAGGGACTGGAACAGTTTATTACTATAGAATCAAATGAAGGGCATGGGGAGGGCGGAGAAAAGTCCGACGAGAACGTTAATGAGACTGGAGATATAAGAACCGCAGAAAGCTATAAAGAGCTTTTTTCACACGAAAAAGCAAAAACCAGGGAATTAGATATCTGTTTAAAATCTAATGCTGGTCCGGGGGCTGATGAAGCTACTGCTGAACTGAATTTTGACGGAGGCAATGGAGGCGGAGATGGAGAGATCGGAAAAAAGAAGGCTCCTCTAGTTGATGCTGGTAAACAAAAGGGTACTTTCATGAAAAATTTGAGATTTCGATCTTTTGCAAGCGGAGATCGGTCTAGAATAACTCAGCATTATATTCATATTAAGGGTGATCCGGACAAGGTGATTGATGCGCTAGAAGTTTTGATAGGAACTGATGATAAATCTGATAAGATTGGTATTCGTACGGTTGCTTATGCGGATACAAAAAAATCTTTAGAAATGAAAGAAAGCATAATTCAAGATGTGAAATTAGATTCCAATGGGGAGAGGAAAATACAGTTAGAGTTTCAGGTTTCGGGTAAATATTCACTTAAATGCTTTGGATATGAAGATTGATGATTATTCTTTGCCGCACCCGATCATAAAGCCTAATGGTAATATTTTGGGAGGGTTTAGTGTGTCAATAAATACAAGAACTAGCAAAGATGAGGTTCTGCTTACTGCAAAATTTCTATTAGATAATAAAATTTTAGAAAAGTTAGTCAAAGAAAAGAAGGCGGCGTTCTGTATAGATGTTTCGTGTATGTATACAATGTATAGAGAGCACTTTGTTTCCACTGAAAATGATTTTTCAGAAAGTATCCCAGCTGTATATTTAAGGGATACTGTTGAGGTGAATTGTTTACTGGTTGCGATTTCGGATATTGATAAGTATACGAATGAATATATAGATGATATATATGATGATATTAGTTTCAAAATAGCTAAGGGTGAAATGCTGGGCTATTGCGGAAGAGATTCGTTCCAAGTGACTAAAGAATGGGAGGTGCCAGAGATAGGTGGGGCACTTTTTTCTCTTAAGCGGCATTCTGAGGAGCATGTTGAATATGAGCTCGGAAATGATCAGATTTTGATCATGTTACCAGAGAAAGACTATCGTGTTATGAGTACTATAAAAGGCATTAAACAAATGGAGGCGGTATTTATTTCTATATATGTTTATCCAGCGTTGATATACGCTCTTTCAGAGATGTTGCATGGAAAGGATGTGGAGGCATATACACATTTTAAATGGTGTAAAGCAATAAAAGATAAGTTGAAAACGGGTAGTTACGCTAATATATCTGACCAGGGTGAGCATATTCCAAAAATTGCACAGATGATATTTAACTATCCGTTGACTGGTTCGATAAATGAAATTAACAGTGTAATAGAAAGCTTTGATTAATTTGATTTTATATGATAAATGAAATTCAAAATATTTTTTCTAGTAAGCAGTTACGTGAGATGAAAGATGGTTTACGTGATACGGATGGGATAAAGTTTTATCTTGAAAAGCAATTCAACCTTGATGGGGCTGAATTACTATCTTCGTCATCTAGAGTTCCTGGTAGTGAAGTGGTTCCGATTCTCCCCACGTTCTTGAGTAAGGGGAAGGGTTTCGCTGACCTTGAGTATAAGAATGCAAAAGTTATTTTTGAGGCATATAAACATCTCTCTAGAGAGGACGCTTCGGATGAGCGGTTCTGGGCATATTTGACGCACACTACGTACTGGAATTATATGAAAAAGAGGACCGACGTAGCGAAGTCCAAAAATAAAGAAAAGTACATCTTAGATCATTGGTTCGTTAATCCGTTGAGCCCAAGTACGCTCGTACGTAATGATGTATCTCGTCTTTGGTGGGGCGCATATCTTACCCATGATGATGAGTTAGAGGACCCATACATACTTACTAAGGAGCTATTTTCGATGCAGGACTACACGCGAACTATCATGACAAGCATGCAGGGGAGGAATAGGAATGTTTTACATGGTGTTTTAAGTTTTGTTATTGATAATCCAGAGATGTTTAGTAGCCGGAAAGAAGCCAAGATTCGTCTCATGATGAGAAAAATTAATCAAATTGGCGGATATCGTTTGCTTTCAAGTGTTTCTAAAGATGATGTTAGTAAGATACTATCTTCCATGAAGCATGAGATAGATTCTGTCTAAGTATGGTTCAGCATGGTGTACGTGCAATTTATGTATAATGGACATAGTCATAGCTATGAATACCTACGGTGAAACAAATAAGATATTCAAGCAAATATAGACCTGACACTGTCAATAAAAATAATGGAATTGATTATTTCTTCAAAAAAGGTAACAAGGTAACGTGGTCAATATGGACATATCTATAATGGGGAATATTAACAGGCTTACCGATGAGGAATTGTGGTCGGTTTTTGGGCTGACTAAAGAATTGTTGTTCGAGCGTAAACTGATAAGAACGAAAAATATTGTCGGCGAACGTGGGGAGTTCTTGGCGATCCACACATATAATAATATCCCGGGACTGCCAAATTTACAGGCTGCCCCAGAGGGGACTCGTAATATTGATGCAATTAGTCGTGAGGGTGAAAGGTATAGTGTAAAAACCATTACTATGCCAAATAAAACTACAGGAGCGTTTCATGGCATTTGTGACAGGGGAGAGATTTGCCTAGAGAAGAAGTTTGAGTTTTTGGTGGTTGTAAGACTAAATGAAGACATGTCATTAAATTCTATGTATGAATTCACTTGGAAGGATTTCATTGATTTGAAGAGATGGCATTCCACAATGAGAGCATGGAATTTTAGTCTAACGAAGAGCTGTTTGAAGAGGGCTTCGATAATTTATCAGATGAAAGTTTAAGAGTTTCCAAGACTTGCTTTAGAGCATTTCAAATAGAAACAGGGCCAGCTCTTCACTCCTAACATAAGTCAAAACTAGCCATCGCAACCCCAGCCACATTGAAACTCAGATAACTATGGGGTCGGAGCGTAGATTGCTACATTTTGGATAGTCGTTTTTAGCGATGAGAGATGTAAGTATCTAATTTTAAGATCCTGCTGTAATATAGGAACATGATCAGGTCTTCACCTTTGACATATGTGGAATCATACTTTTGCCGGGAGTGGGGGTCCGAACCGTAATCCAAATTCTATAAGAAAGCTAAGTACTAACACACGTTATGAAATCATTCAAAGAACGAGTAACGGTCTTCGCGGATAAAGAGCTGTACCGAGAGGTACGTATTAAGCTCATGCGGAGTAAGACGCACCCCAGCTTTGCAGCATGGCTAGAGGAGAAACTGAAGGACTATATGTCTGAGGAATGAACTGTTGAAATTCTGTACAAAACATTTTCAAAATAGAACTGAGGGTCATGTCTTTACGTCAAACATCAGACAAAACTAGCCAACGCAACCCCAGTTCCACTAAAACTCAAAGGCGGAAAAGCGGCATTCTAAATCACAGCAGAGAAACTTGATACCAAACTAGAATATGGCACACACAGAATTATACAATTGCAAAACATGTAAAGGGGGGATTGGGCTTTTTGGTAGGGCGGGGCGGGAGGGTATGTTGGTTGAACAGGTTGCGCGGGCTAGTAATGGTAAGTATTGTTTGGATTGTTTTGTGGTATCGCAGATTGTGGTGGGTGAACCAGATATTTGTGTTGGCTGTGGCTCTACTCGGTTGTCTACCGAGTATGTTCTTCCGTGCAAATGTGGTGGCGAGTTGATACATGAGGAGGGGAATACGGCGATGTTTTAATGTCATCGAAAATCAACACTATTACAAACACCGAACCAACTCTAGCTCAGGCTGTGGAGGCGAATACTGTGCGTGGGGCTCGTATTTTGGATCTTGGGGCGGGTATTGGTACTCGTGCTAAGGCTTTTAGGGATGCGGGGGCTATTGTTACTGCTGTAGAGAAATCTGCGTGCTGTGACGATGTTGTTGGGATTGATTGGAGGTTGACCACGGTTGAAAATTATATAGAAGAATGCCCAGACACCGAGATGTTCGATTTGATTTTCATTCAAAACTTAATTCAGTTTTTGCCAAAAGAGTGGGTTCTGCAAACGTTGCTCCCCTGGGCCGGCAATCACACAGTTGTTGGCGGACATATTGGAATCCGCACATTCACAGAAAGCCCAGTACCGGCGTACGATCAAGACTTAACGTATTACACCAACAAGGAACTCTTTAACGCTCTACCTACACCACAGTGGGAGAAAATCACCGCGTATACCGTGGTAGTGGAAGCACCAACACATAAGTTTTTCATGCTGGACAGGATGGTTAGGCGTGGTTCTGTAGAGACAGCTTCTTGAGGTGATTGTTGCTTTTCTTTGCAAGTCATGCGACTAATTGATAGTATTGACAGCATAGGCTCGTTGCTGTAAATATCTCCTATATATGGAAGCTATAAAGCGTGTAAAAGATTATTTGATTAAGTTCATCTCTGGTAGCAATTTTGTGCCGGCGGGGCTTTCTGAGTTGCATTTTTATTTTCGATCTTTCGAAGGTATTGAGTTTTCTGTGGAAGAGCAGGAGGACGGAACTTTCGTGGCGTTGAGCAAGAACTTTCATTACGGATCCATTGTGACTTCTGCTCCTACCAAAGAGGAACTTATTGAGAACGTTAAGGACGCGATTCTTACAGCGTTTGATGTGCCGTCTTCGTATGCAACAGAGGCGAATATAATGCGTACGGGTGACGGGTATGTCTTCGCGTAGTGATTATCCGGGAAACATTTCAAGAAAAAAGTTTACCAAGGCGCTAAAACGCCTTGGTTTTGAAATATCAACCGTTGGAGGAAAGGGCAGTCATGTTAAGGTCGCAAAGCTAGGGTCAGGTCTTGAATCTTGAATTTAAATCGAATCAACCTATGCACATAACCAAAACCGACTACCTGGAATACACCTATTGCCGGAAAAACATCTGGCTTAAAAAGCACAAGCCTGCGCTGTTTGATGGGGTGGAGTTGTCTGAGTTTGAGAAGAAGATTATTGAGGAGGGGAATGCTGCGGACGAGGCGGCTCGGTTTTTGTTTCCTGGTGGGAAGCTTGTTGACATTGTTGGTGTGAATGGTGCGGGGATTACAAAGACGTTTCTTGAGAGTCGACCTTCCGCAATTTTCCAGGGTGCTTTTCTGTGGGACGCTTTCTTTATTCAGGCCGATGTCCTCAAGTGGAACGACGTGCTTGAGGGATGGGAGCTTTACGAGGTTAAGGCTACCAATAGCGTCAAGCGGACGGTTCCTCATCATCATGTTAACGATCTTGCTTTTCAGAAGCTCGTGATAGAGAGCGCGGGTGTGAAGATTGTGAAGGCTGGGGTTATTCACTTGAATGGTGAGTATCGGCAGGATGGGGAGGTGGATTATAATGCTTTGTTTACAATGGAGGATTTGACCGACGAGGTGCTGGAGGCTGAAGACGCTGTGCGTGAGCAGATGGCGGACATTAAGACTTACTTTGCGGGGGAGGAGGAGCGTGGTTGTGAGTGTTTGTATCGCGGGCGCAATGCTCAGTGCACGACTTTTGCGTATTCTAATCCTCAGGTGCCGGAGTATTCGGTTCACGACATCAACAGAATCGGCGCGAGTAAGAAGTTGTTTTACGATTGGATCGACCGTGGGATTTTTACTATCGACGAGATCGACAATCCGGAGAAGCTGACCGGTGCCAAGAAGGCGCAGTATGATGCTTATGTAACAGGCTCGCCCGTGATTGATTATCCTGCTATCAAGGAAGCGCTCGATTCATTAATATTCCCATTACAGTTTTTTGACTACGAAGGATACTCAAGCGCAATCCCACGATTCGACGGCTTTGGCGCGTATGAGCAGGTTCCTTTTCAGTATTCACTACACACGTTGCATGAGGATGGCAGACTCGAGCATAAGGAGTTCTTGATCACCGATCCTGCGCGCGACCTCACACTTCCGTTAATCGAACGCATGCGGGAGGACTTCGACGAGCATGGGACGGTGATCTCGTGGTACAAGTCCTACGAGTCCCAGCGCAACAGCAAGCTCGCCGAACTGCATCCGGACCACGCCGACTTTTTGAACGCGATGAACGACGGGATGTTTGATTTGTACGAAATATTTTCAAAGAACTACTTCGTCGACGCGAAGTTCAAGGGGAGCGCGAGTATTAAACGAGTCTTACCTGTACTCGTGCCAGAGTTGAGCTACAAGGAGCTGAACGTGCAGAAAGGGGATCAGGCGGTGGAGCGATGGGAGAAGATGATAGATGCGGGGACTTCGCGGGAGGAGAAAGGGCAGATTGCAAAAGACTTGCTGGAGTACTGTAAGTTGGATACGATGGCGATGGTGGAGATTTATCGAGTTTTGAAGGGACTCGTATAGTTTCCGCTTTACGCTGATGCCGAAACAATAGACCTAACCCAAAATTTACGCGTCCCTCGAGGCTCTCTGAGTTAAGTGGGAATACCTCCCAATGTATCAAAAAACCCTCCGGCGTGGAGGGTTTTTTCCTTAGAAGGTTTGCGTACCTCCTGTGATCGGTAAGTAATTAATACCTACACCGTTATGATTTGTAGTGCCATCGTTCCAGAAAAAGGAAGCTTCGTCGTCTATGTCGATTCTCATGGCATCGTCCAACTTTGCGCTTGCATTAGTTGTGTTCACAAACACCATATACATTTCTGTTGAACCTGCATGCACAGTTGAAGTAACCGTTGCTATAGCGTCGGTAAGGTCTTCGGCTACAAACTGTACTTGAGAAATACAGTTAAGCCCTCCAGCTCTGTTGAATGTCCATCCCGTTGTGATTGGTGTGAACGAATCGTCGTAGATTTCAAATCGTGATGCATTTGCGAAGGCGGCAGTTCCATTTGCATTACCACAATGATTCCAATCGGTTGCCGCATTGTCTGTTGTAATTACGGACAATGGAATTTGCATCAACTCTATGTCGCCAGATAATGGCGCAGTGACGTTGAATCGAAACACTTCTGACATGCCGGGTATAGCGGCGCCGGCCGGTGAAAAATCGCCAAGTGAAACTGTCGGCTCGATTGGCGCAGAAGGCAATAGTTCAACTGCGTAACTTGGCGTCATGCCGTTGGTAGACATTTGTAAAACTCCAACGGGCGCATTTGTTGCATAGTCTTCAGCGTTAACATCAGTATTGAACATGATATACATTGCCAGCATGTCGGTACCATTGTTCGGCTGAACCTCCGTCATGTCACAGGTAAGATTCAACGATATCTTTGCCCCGCTCGCAAGATAGAAATCGTCAATGAACAACATTTGGTCTACTCCAATCTGAGAGCCACTCAAAGGACCCATAATCGTAGCGCCTGTTGCCGAATTTACAAGCCTACAGTTCTCAATGTGACTCTGAGTGACCGCATTGCCGTCTGCGCCAACCGAGTATGGCCCGCTGGATAACGTATCCTGCGCCAACAAAGTAATCATCATGTCATCAACTGTAACGTCGCCACTTGGTGCGCCGAGTGTGAATTGGCCAAACTGCACTCCCGTGTCCAACGGGTAGGCAACTGCCAAACCTGCAGGCTGAGTGAAATTAAGCTCGATGTCGGATGCGGTTGTTACCGCTGACTTATCTTCGCTCTCTGCCTTATCTGAATCGGCAGGATCCGAATCTTGATCCTTACTGTCCGCAGTCTCGTCACCGGTCGTTTCATCCTTGGAATCGACGGTATCACTTTGCTCTTCGTGAGTAGCATCGTCAATGTGGCCATCGTCTGTTACATCGGCCTTTTCCTCGTCCCCATTATGATCGCCCGACTCGTTGTCGTCACTCTCCTCTGAATGTGGATCTTCAACATCTACCTCTACCTTAACTTCAATCTTTGATCGATCAAGCTCTTTCTCTGCCTCCGTAGCCTCTTCAATCTCTATCTCAATTTCAACTTTCTCGCCGTCTACAACGTGTATTACTTTGTATTTTAGGCGGTACTCACTGGTCTGCTCATCCGTTCGCGATGCCACAGATATCTTTGTTATTGTGCGCTCGAATCTTTCCTCAACACCTTTAACCTCTAGCGCATACTTGCGAACATGTTCCTTTTCCTCTTCGTTGAGCAGATCCTCAATCTCGATGGCAAATCCACTGGCATTCGTGCGAAGTAGCTTGCCGTCCTCTCCAACAAGCACCGAGCCCTCTACTAACTGTTCATCTGGATGAGTGTCGCCCAAAGTGTACTGTGATAAAAATACCTCAGACATATCATCGACGCGCTTCGCCCAATCTGGGCCATAGATCTTTATAGCCTGCGTCTCATCTTTAATAGGATGGAGAATCCCTTCCGGTCCAACAGCGTAAACAATTGGAACACTTGGAGCCTTGATCAGCCGCTTGCCTGCATCATATTGAACGTTTGGTCCCAGCTTCAAGTCTGCCAACGTGGAACATGAGATTGTCTTAACCTGCTCAAAATCAGCGTGATGCGAAAAGTAAATCTTCTCGTTTGGGTATGGATGACGCTTGCCGTCCTCTCCAATGTTATAAATCGCCGCAAAGGTTTCACACTTCACGTCGTCTCCTACTATAGCTGCCGCCTGAGCCGTACTCGCAGTCAAAAATAATCCCGTAGCAAGCGTGATTGCGACGACTGGCAAAAAACTTAATTTGTTTATGTATGTCATATGTATTTTTGTATTATAAAGTCAGTATATCAGCATATGCTCATTGAAAGAAAAAATCTGTTCACAGGCAAGGGTGAACTCGATGTGCGAGCGTTTGTTTGATTCTGATGTTAGAAGTAAGTACCTGACCTTCCATTTACACGCTCCGAACCATTGAACATTTATGTTGTAACGAGTATGTATCCATGATAAGTTGTTAGTAATTCGGCATATGAGCTGAATTGAGAGGAGTCGTGATGACTGATGCACGTAATGTGGTCGATCGGAACTCTGTTCCGAGTGAGATGTGGCGACTGTTCCATGGCAGAATGGATCCAGCTGATTGTGGTGAAGGCTGTCTCAACTGTGACCTGATGCGAGAGGAACGGGAGTTGGCTCGATTGCAAGGGGAACTGTCGGAGAGAACTATGACGCTTCTGGTAAAGCAAGAAGTGCTCAGAGGCTTGAAGTGACGAACCTCGGACTGATGCTCGGGCATTTCTAGAAAAGTCGTACCGCTGGTGCGCCTTTATTTTTTTACAAGGCGTAGCCATCAAGTTTTCGAATAAATATCGCGAGCTGCAGATTGCAGCTCGCTTGCCGTTTACGAGTTTGACTCGTCTTTCTCGTCCGCAAGTGTGCGCCCGAGTATCGCCAGGTACATCGGCGCGTGTTCCGCCAGGTGCGCGCGCTGTGCACGCGTGAGCTGGTCGGCCTTGGTTAGCGCGGGCTCTGGCGGGTTGAGCTCTGGGCTCAGTTCTTTGCCCCAGTCGATCGAGTTATGTCGAGGTTTTGTCACTTGGTTGCCTCCTTTGCGGCCTCTGTTAGTACGTGAGCGACACATGCCGTCACGCGTTTGAACGTTGGTATGTCCAAAAACTCATTTGGACCATGCGCGTTTGATTCCGGCCCCAACACGCCGGTGATCAAGAATTGCGCCTCTGGGAACTTCTCCCCGAGCATTCCCATGAACGGGATGGATCCACCTTCGCCCATGGAGCACACGGCTTCTCCAAAGTGCTCCGAGCTTGCATCTTGAACGGCTGTACTTAGCCAGTCGGCGAGCGGTGGCGCAGACCATCCTCCCATGGGCTCCTCTATCTCAAAGCAAACGCGCGCTCCGTATGGTGGATTCGCTTCGAGCGCCTCTTTCATTGCGGTCGCTGCCACTTGCGCATCAACGCGCGGTGGAAGACGCATGGAGAGTTTGACCGCGGTGAATGGTCGCAACACGTTGCCGGCGTCTAGGAGCGTTGGTAGTCCGTCTGCACCTGTTACAGACAGGACTGGCTTGAGCGTGCGATTCAAGAAGCACTCGGCTGGGTCGTCAGACACGCATCGGGCGTCGTCAACAAGAGCGAAGGACTGCGTCAGCTCGTCTTTCAGTAAACCTGCAACTTGCGCAACAGCTTCTTGCTCGAGCTCTGTGACCGGCGAGTACAGCTCGTCCAACAGCACGTCTCCCGTTGCCTCGTCCTCTATGCGTGAGAGCAACGTGCGGATGATGCGAAAACTCGACGGTATCACCCCACTCGCAGACCCTGAGTGAGCACCCTCGGTGAGAATATCGACTCGTAGGTTTCCAATAACGCACCCGCGCAATGACGTCGTGAGCCACAGGCGATCGTATGTACCGCAACCAGAGTCGAGGCAAATAACAAGCTCGGGTTTGCCGATGGTGTCCTCAAGCTCGTCTACATACGCCGGAAGGTCTATGCTACCGCTTTCCTCGGAGCCTTCTATTAGAATGAGGCATCGAGGATACGGAGCGCCTTGTTCCTGTAACGACTTGATAGCACCAATAGCGGAAAATATCGCATACCCATCGTCCGCAGACCCTCGGCCGTACAAACGGTCTCCCTCGATAACGGGCTCAAACGCACTCAGTCCCTCGCGCCATCCAGACAGTGGCGGTTGCTTGTCCATGTGTCCGTAGATGAGCACGTTTCCAGGTGCGGTGCCTTGTACATCTACGAGCAACAGCGGTGTTCGGCCGGCGGGAGTCAGTAGCTCGACGCGCACATTGTCTACTCGTTGCTCCTCCACCCAGTCTCGCAGTAACTCAGCTACGCGGGTCATATGACCTTTTTCTTCCCATTGTGCATCGTATGCAGGGGAGATATTGGGAATTCGAATGTAATCCTTGAGTGTTTGCAGAACCTTCTCCGCCCAGAAGCGTTCAATGAATGTTTTGGTTGTTGATGGGTTCATAATGACAAATTGATTAAAATATGGTGATATAATAAATGATGTCGCCCAATGCTAGGAGTCCACCCGTATGCATCGGGCGACATCACAGACACGCCTTGGCGTGTTTTTTTGATCCCTCAGTTGAGAGATCAGGGGAAGAAAGACGAGCCCCCACCACCGCCACCCCATGAAATACCGTCGTAGTCGTTGCGACTGTCACTGACGGGGTAGCCGAGCCCATCGAATCCCTGCCCATCGGGTCCTGCAATAGGTGCAGGATTTCGATGCTGGATTGTGGGAACGGTGTTGTTGCCAGGAGCTGGCGTGGAACTAGAATCGGGCATTTCGACCTTGCCGTTTTCGCTCATCTCGTCTCCAAAACGCTGGAAAAACCAGCAAAAAAGCCTACCGGTTATCGGTAGACTCTTCACAAAACACTTAAATGTTCTTTGAAAAATTACCGATAATCAAACGCAAAAATCATCCACACTGGAGTGTGTAGACAGTAAACGTGAGATGTCCGGTAAGTATTCATATGTGTTCATAGCATACATACATGTCTCTGATTCTGTCAAATTTGGCATGTGTATACATGAACATGAACTCGAATTTAACAGTATTGGGGGTCAGACTGTGAATTGCCGCTTTTTAATTGAAGCCTCAACAAAATGTAACAATCTACGCTCCGACCCCCACATGCTATACTTGTCTTATGTAATAAACTCATAGACACTCTTAGATATTGAAATATTGGTATGAATACTCGGCTGATAAAAACAACGACTGAGGATAAGCTTACTCTGCAAGGATTGCTTTATGAACCGGATGGTGAGGCTCGTGCAGTCGTATTACATATACACGGGATGGCGGGGAATTTTTATGAGAATGCGTTCTTGGATGTGATGGCTGAGCGGTATACCGATGCAGGTTATGCATTCTTATCTGTGAATACACGAGGTCATGATTTCTTTTCAGAATTCGCCGTTGCTGGAAATGAAGAGATTTACAAGAGGATAGGGAATGCATATGAAAGGTTCGAAGACTGCATTATCGACATCCAGACGTGGATGAACTGGCTGGGTGGTAATGGATTTTCCAGCATTGTTCTTCAGGGACATAGCTTGGGCGCTCCTAAGGTGGCGTACTATCTTGCTCAGAATCCTGACACGGCGGTAGAGAAATTGGTTCTGTTGTCTCCTGCGGATATGGTCGGATTGGCAGAAGTTGAGACGTATCACAAAGATCTTTATGAAGAAGCTCAGAATCTTGTAGCTTCAGGAATGAAAAGTAAATTGCTGTCACATAAGCTTTGGGCAGAATATTATCTTTCCGCCAGCACATATCTTGATTTCTTTACTCGAGGGAACCCGATCGATGCTTTTAATCTATACAGCGATGAGCCTTCCAAGACATTGCTCCAGATCACAACACCTACCTTCATAGCGTTCGGTGAAAAAGACGACGCAGTCATTGGTCCGGTTCAAGATACGATTGATAAGATTGTTGGCAAAATGTCTAATTGTAGCGCTATCGATTCTGCTGTAATCTCGAGTGGGTCGCATAGTTATTTTAAGGCAGAGGGTGAGCTGATGGACGCAATACTTGGTTGGCTTGATGCATGATAATCCACTCTACGACCATGAGTTCTTCTCATGCTACACTGTAATACATGAAAATCTCTGACACATTGAAAAATATTGCACGAAAGTTATTCTATGCTGTACTGATCGTGGGCGTGCTTTCTATGATTGCGATTATATTTGCAGAGGTCATGGTTAATAGGAGCTCATCCGGAAAGATCTACGATTCGGTGGAGGATGTTCCGGTTAAGAAAACTGCACTTCTGCTCGGATCGAATAAGTATGCGGCGAATGGGCTTGAGAATCTTTTTTATAAGTATCGAATTGATTCGGCCGTTAAGCTTTATAAGGCTGAGAAGGTGAGTTTTATATTGGTGAGTGGCGACAACTCTACAAAGGCGTACAGTGAGCCAGATTTGATCTTGAAGGATCTGGTGGCTTCTGGCATTCCAGAGGATCGGATATATCAAGATTATGCAGGTTTTAGAACATGGGACTCGATTATCCGTGCGAATAAAGTATTTCTTGAGAATGATTTCACTATCATATCGCAGGAATTTCACAATGAACGAGCTCTTTACATTGCAAAGGTGAACGGCATCGACGCTATCGCGTTCAACGCACATGAGGTGCCGGTGTCTCGCAGTCCGCGCATTTGGTTGCGAGAGCGACTTGCGCGCGTAAAGGTTGTGCTTGATGCGGTGACGGGCAAGAATCCGAAGTTTCTTGGGGATACAGTCAAGATAGAGATTTCGGAGGGTGGGTAGTTTGATGATTATTAATATAACGACCACGAGGGTCGTTATTTTTTTGTATGTATTCTTGACATGACTTGGTGACGTGGGATAGGCGCATGGAGAAATGTAGCAATACACGCTCCGACCCCCGGGTTTCAGAATATTAGACAAAGCAAAACCCCGGACCTCCAGACCGCGATTTTGCGATTGGTGTTCCGGGGAAGAAGTTTGGACGATGCGACAAGGCATGTCCAGAGTGGTGCACCTGCTTGCCCAGGTTTTTTTTCAGTACCGCGCGCCGTAGAGCGTGCGGTCCCAGTCAGACTCCAGATCTTCCGATCCGGTCAGGGTGCGCCAGTCGGCACCCCATGCGACGCACATTGCGCCGTTAGCAGACACCGTGACGTTGTCACGGTAGAATCGGCCACCTTCCTGGCCGTCGTCGAATCGCCACCCACCGCCGATGGCGGACGGGTGACGGCAGCCAGACTGCCGGATGAACTCGCCCAACTGGGTTCGTCGCTCCTGGTACGCTACCTCGGCGCGCCGACCTTCGGCACGCCTCTCCTGGTAGGTCGCCTCAGCCTGCTCGGCCGAGAAGACGCGCGTCCTGCGCACCATCTCGGAGAAGACCACTGTCGCGCGAACGCGACTACTGATCGTGAGACTCTTCGTCGTCTTCCGCGTCGCTACCGAGTAGCTTTCGGTGACGAAGGTGTTCCCGTTCGCGCCCCGGGGGGCGTTCACGATCGCGTTCGTCAGCCTTTGGCGAACCTCGATAACGAGGGTCTTGGCAGCCGCGAAGATCTCGTACTTCGCCTTCCTCTCCCCCGCGGGGAGGTCCGGCGACGGCCACGGGCACGCCTCGGCCTCAGCCTTGGCGTTCTCGAGGTCGGAAATCAGCTTACCCCACTGGCGGGGCGTCGGGTTCATCGTGTCCATCGTCATCCTTCCGGGTGGTTAGCCCTCTCACTGTTATCTTGCTCTTTGCAAGATTGATACGTTACCCATCTTTCAGGGATGCTGCGTGAGCCAGCTTCCGTATCTATGAGGGTGGATCCCTCATTTCCTGCGATACTTATATCACAAAAAACACCTTTTGTCAAGGTGTAGACGCGGTTATTGCGCCAACATTAGCAATATTGACGCTGATTAAATATCCACAAAATCACTCACGAACAGCACAAAGTTCGTTTCCCCCGCATTAAGTACTCATGTATACTAAACCATATGACAAACAACAACTCATCAGCTAAAAGTTCGGCTAAAGACGTTTTTCTTTATTTATTAATGATAATAATGCTCGCGGTGGGCGTTGGATTTTTTACTGCTTTGCTTTGGCAATATATTAATTTCCAGTTTCCGGATGCTCTGGAGTATTATCGCAATGGCTCGCTGGATGTAATGCGAGGCGCTATATCCGCACTGGTTATTGTGTGGCCGGTTTTGTTGGTGTCTGCGTGGATGGTGAACAAAGATATTGCACAGGAGTCGGAGAAAGAGAACCTGTGGATTCGCAAATGGTTGCTGTATTTAACATTGTTCGTAGCGTCGATAACCGTGATAATCGACCTCATCACGTTGATTAACAGCTTTCTTGACGGCGCGCTTACGGCTCGATTTTTCTTGAAGGTATTGGTAATCCTGGCTGTGGCAGTTTCGGTGTTTGCATTTTACCTTTGGGAGTTGCGACGCGATGTTAAGCAGAAAACAAATATTCACAGGATTGTTGGAATAGCTTCGTCTGTTATTATCGTCGGTTGCGTGATTGCGGGATTTTTTATTGTGGGGACGCCGAGTGAACAGCGGGCTGTTCGGTTCGATGAAACTCGTGTGAACGATCTTGCGCAGATTCAGGGTGAAGTGATTTCATATTGGATACAGAAAGATGTATTGCCGGAGACTTTGGGTGATGTTACGAATTCGATCAACGGTTACATTGCGCCGATAGATCCTGATAGTGGCGAGCCGTATAAGTATCGAGCAACAGGGGACTTGTCGTTTGAGCTTTGCGCAACTTTTGTAACGAGTTCTGAGGAGAATGATGTTTATAAGAATTCTAATAGGCCTATGGAGGTGTATTATGGCGGGATGACTGCACAATCATTTGCATGGGACCACTCAACAGGAGAAAAGTGTTTTGAAAGGACGATAGACCCAGACTTGTATAAGGAGCCAGCTAGGCCGATTTTCTAGACTGGATATATAAAAACTCGAGCGCAAAGCTTGAGTTTTTGTTTGTATGCAACTCGTGGTGACTGACCCCCGGGGTCAGTCACCAATAGCTAAGTATGTAACACAAACAAAAAAACCCGAGCCTAAGCTCGCGTCTCTTGTATGGCTGTGCCACGTAAAAACGACAACCGAAGTTGTCGTTTTTACGTGGTGGGCCGGGAGGGATTTGAACCCACGTAGGCTGATGCCAGCAGATTTACAGTCTGCCCTCGTTGACCGCTTGAGTACCGACCCGTTTTTCAAATGTATATTGTATTGCCTGGTTATCCTGTATCGCCCTTCGACAAGCTCAGGACATTCGACTTTGAGCATTGATCATAGCCTTCCTTAGCAAAAGGTCGTAGACCATGAGCGTAGAGAGGCGGTAACCGAACGGAGTCGAATGGAGCCACCTAAGGGATTCGAACCCTTGACCTATTGTTTACAAAACAATTGCTCTAGCCAACTGAGCTAAGGTGGCGATTTTTAACATGGGGATTATACATTCATTAGCCTAAGCAGTCAACATTTAGACAGGATATTCGTTTTCATTGACCCCGCTGCTCGCGAGCCCCGCCGTTCGCGAACTGCGGGGCGAACAGCGGGGTTGACGTGAAGCATAAAAAATGGCAAAATAGCCTTATAATAATAACCAAACGTATGAACAAGAAAAGGAAGGTTTCTTTGAAGAAGCAGCGGAAAACAAAGGGAAAGAAGATGACAAGTCTTCGATACCGAGGCTAACTGTTGACTATAATGAGGGCGCGTGTTATCATCTCGCCACATTCAAAACCCGAATATGTCTCAAGATAACATGATCAAATTGGAGTGTACTGTATGCAAACGCATCAACTACAACTCCCACAAAAACAAGAAGGTGCTTAAGGATCGCTTGGAAATCAAGAAATTCTGCAAGCATTGTACTAAGCACACAATGCACAAGGAGACAAAATAACGAGCCTCACGGCTCGTTTTTGTTTATATGGTGTTATAGGGGAACCGTCTAGAAGAACGATCGTTCCTTGGAATCCTTTATAAGATCGAACGCCTCCTCGGCTGTATCTACTACGGTGAATAGTTCAAGATCTTTGGGACTGATTGTCTCAAACTGATCGCGCTGAGTTTCTGCTGACCACTCAAACAGTCCATCCCAGAACTCGTGCCCCAAACATACTATGGGAACCGGTTGCATTTTCTTTGTTTGAATCAATGTGACGATCTCGAAGAACTCGTCCAAAGTTCCAAACCCACCTGGGCAAAACACGTATGCCTGACCAGACGCTGTGAGCATTACTTTTCGTGTGAAGAAGTAATGGAATGCGTGGCTTCGAGTTACGTATGGGTTGCTTCTCTGTTCCATAGGTAACTGTATGTTGATACCAAACGATGGCGCACCAGTTTCAAATGCCCCTTTGTTAGCGGCCTCCATAATCCCTGGGCCTCCACCTGTTATTGTTGTGAATCCGGCATCGCCTAGTAACTTTGTGAGCCGTGAAGTTTCTTGGTACCAATGGTTGGTATCTGGAAGGCGAGCCGATCCAAATATTGCGACCTCTTTTTTGGAGGTCGACAGGAATTGAAACCCTTCTACAAACTCAGCCATGATACGAAAAATTCGCCATGTGATATCTGACATTTTGTATGGCTGGCCGGTCGCGTTATGAGTGCTGGAAGGGAACCTGCAAATCTCCTCCAACTCCTTGTCCGTGAAATCTTTTTGTTTCATATTTGTATATATTATATCATACCCTAGACGTCGCGCATTTTAACTGTTAAATTTAGAGTATATGAAAATAAAAATTGCATTACTAAGTTTGTTGTTAGTTGGAGGAGGTTGTGTAGCCTCTCAAGATACAGTCGTTGAATCGACGGATATGGAGATTGGTACAGTCGAGTCTTTGGGACAGGCCGTGCCCGGTTCGGAGGGTGTAGAGGATATGGTTATCGTGGAAGATGGTGACTCAGAGGCTCCTGGTGAGGTTAACGAGTTGCCTAATCAGGAGTCTGCAGTTAAGACGTTTGAGGTTACCGCGAAGCAGTGGGAATTTAGTCCGTCTACGATTACAGTTAACGAGGGGGATACGGTAGTCATGAACGTGACGAGCGTAGATGTTGATCACAGTATTAAACTCGCACAGTTTGGAGTCGATCAGTTTTTGACTCCTGGTAGTACCGAGCGCATAGAATTTGTTGCGGACAAGGCGGGTGAGTACTCGTTCATATGTGCTGTGTTCTGCGGAAGCGGACACAAGGACATGACGGGAACGTTGATAGTTAAGTAATTTAAAAGACAGGCTCGACGGCCTGTCTTTTTTGTTTACTGCTTTTGAATGTCTATTGAACTTCCGTTGCCTTGAGCTCGAATGTTAATAGCCCAAGTCTCTGCGCCTTTCTTGTAAACCGCCACAGCGAGTGAGTCGCTTTCTGTTGGCAACGTTCCAAACGGTCGAGTTGCGCTCATGCCGTTGGCTGTAAACTCGTCTATAAAGTAGTCCCGCGCATCGTTCACTGAGAGTGAAGACAGGAAGGTTGAACTGTATAGAGCCGGATTGTCGATAACGCCTGTGATCTCTGAACCCGCAGGAAGCTTAAGGTCCAGCTCAGACTCCACGAGAGGAACGCGAGAAGCGTCTCCAGCGGTTCCGGCGTCGCGAGCTTGATCTGCGGCGGATCGACCACCAAAGCATCCCGCTCCTGCCAATACGACTATGAGTAAGAATGAGAAAATTGTGATGAGTGATTTGTTTTGTGTGATTTTCATATATGGTTACAGTATATCACGAGAGCTCCGATGGACTGATTTTTTATAAGTCAATGAGCTAAATATAACAATATCTGTAAAACAAGAACCGCCCACCAAGTGACCGGTCTCCTCATCGATCACTCGATGTGGGCGGGTTCTTGGTTGGGCGGATGAAGCAACATGTCTAAATATGGTCAGGTCTTGAATCTTGAATAAGTTGCTAAATGGGGTCAGGTCTTGAATCTTGAAAAAGTTGGAATATAATAGGAAAAATACTCACAGAAAACAAAATTCAAGATTCAAGACCTGACCCCCGAATGCTGACCCCCGAATGCAGTTTTGCTCGAATACTAGAGAGCCCACGTTCTATACTTAATGCACCACCTGACTTCAATATTAGACCAACCACCATTGACCAAATCACCAATACTAAGCTATAAAGGACTGGAACACGAACCCGAGGAGGTCAGGTGGAAAGGTTGCTGGTTACTGTGCTGGCTGTGCTGTTGGTTCTTGGGGCTTCGACTGCCCAGGGATCTGTTGAAAAGACCGATGTGTACGAGTCGAATGAGGAGGGTTTTGACAACCTTTGTGAGGTTTCTGAGTCTGAGCGGTCGATCCGTTCTGTTAGAGATCTGGCTGAGGTGGTCGATCTGCGGATCATGAACACGCGCGCCGCTATCGACAAGATCGATGAGGCGACCGGGGAGTTGAGGGAGGACTTTAACGATGTGTTGAAGGATGATCGGAGCGTGGCTAAGGGGGTTACGCTGGCAATCGAGGGGACGATTTCTCGGCTGAAGGCGGAAAAATTGCGTCTGGAGGGAGTGGTCATCATCCTGGAGGCGCTTTCCACGGATTCGCGTAAGGCGAGTGACGAGAGAGTCAAGGGAGACGCGGAAAAGGCGGACCTGAAGCGGAGGTGTGAAGACCATCTTCTTGAAGGTGAAAAGGTGTTCGCTAGCACCAATCTCGCCATAGCTCGTGAGCTCAAACTGCTCGCGCGCTCTCTGCAAAAAATCCGCGAGGAAATTCCCGCGGATTAGCTCACAACTGGCCGTCTGGTCAGTTTTTTAAAACAATAGAAAAAGTAGTGACGATCCCGCCCCAAGCCAGAAGCTCGTGGTGATGTCAGTGACGAACAGCATTACCACAAATAGCGCGGCGCTTCCGATTCCGACGGCGATTGCTCTAAATAGAACGTATTCAATTACGCCTTGTCTTTCAGCATTCTTGTACGTCTTTGCTTCAAAAGGAACACTCATCAATGTCTTCGTGGCTCCATGTAGCGAGTCGGTTACAAACACCATGGATACTGATGTAGCAAAAGCTTTGAGCCCCCATACGATGGAATTGGTGATTGAGCCTACTCGCATGACAATATTTCTGTGCTTGTCCGCGAGCTTGCCTGTGATAATGATGAACATCAAAGAAATAACCAATGAAACAGAGGTTACGAGTCCGACGGTTTCAAAACTGCTTATAACTGTGAAAAAAATAAATATTGGCCACAACACTCCGGCAACGCTGTCTTCAAGCCCCGATGCAGCGAGCGCTATCCAATCCTTTACCTTCTTGCCCTTGAACGCTCTTCTTATAGAAATATTTGAAGATGAGTGTACGTCTTTAGAGAAAAAGAGAGGCACTACGGAAAGTGCTAATAGAATAACGACTATCCAGAGCAATGGGTTGAATCCAAAGGTTGCAATAATCGCGCCTCCAATGACCGGTCCCATAACTCCCGAGATCTTGATCGCAAATTTAACGAAACCAACTTCTTTGTCTAGGTGCTTGCCATCGCTGACCGTCGCAAAGTCTGTGTGGTAGCTGGTCCAAAATAGGCCAGAATGTATTCCGACAATTATCCCGAGTGCCCAAAGTGGGAATCCGCTCGTCTCAATGTTTGTGAGGAGTATGAAGAAAAGGATCAATATTGGTGTTGCCAACATGATGGTGTGCTTGAATCCTATTTTTGCATCTAGATGCGCTGCTGGGATTGCTGCCAGGGAATATACTAAATTGTAGATGATGTAGTAAACGAAAACTTCTGTTAGTGAGAAGCCGAGTGTGAGCAGGTAGATTGGGATAAAGATACCGATCATGCTCACAGCGAAGCCGCGGATTGCTACAGTTGCAAAAAGTTCGTCGAGTTCGCGGTTGTGTAGGAAGTTTAAAAGTGGTGCGCGTAGATGCATAATGCTGGGAGTATACCACGCTTAGAATGTGGATGATTTGACGATAACGCTTTTTGGAGGGATAATGATTTTACGTTACTCGAACGTTTTAAATAATAAACCATAAAACTATGGGACTTTGCACATCTTGCAATGTCGAGGTCGAAGATCTTGACGCACACACAGCTACAGCCCACGCGGCTCCAGCGGCAGCACCAGAAGCTGCTCCAGAGGCACCTGCAGCACCCGAGGCTGCGCCCGAGGTTGCTCCTGAGGTTGCTCCTGAGGCAGCTCCTGCAGAACCTGAGGCACCCGTTGCTCCAGAAACTCCTGCAGTATAAGATTCGCTCCGAGGTTTTGCCTCGGAGTTTTCTTTACTGTCATCTTGAGTGGCAATCGAAAGATCTCACTAGCTGGTCACCTCGAGCTTGGCTTCTAGTGAGATCCTTCGACCCTTCAACGAGTTCAGGATTTACAACAAGCTCAGGATGACAAGTACTGACGTTGCCATGGGCGCTATAGTGTATAATTGAGATATGAAAAGGGGATACGAACAATCGAGAGGAAGCGGTGAGCGAATAAAGCTCGACGCCATTTTCAACGAAGCCCGTAAACTCGCAGTTCAACAGCAGACTGCGTTGGAACGAGCTCGAGCAAAGTCCAGGCTCGGAACAGGCTCTCGGCGTGTTCAGGCATCTACGAGCGAATCAACAAGATATCGATTTCAGAATGCTGTGAATATGGCGCTGGAGACGTATGGAGTTAGAGGCTATGCTGAGCGAACTCGATTGTTCTTCAAGGTGCACGGTATGATTGAGGCGGAGATGGATGATGGGGTTGCAGAAAATGTTGAGTATGGGGAGGACATGAAGGAGTCGCCGTCGTGGAAGCCGGATATATTTTCCAAGGAAGGCAGGGCGTGGGGAGTGGCGCAGGCAAGGGAGCACATGAAGGAATGGCCGGATCCGGAGGAGTTTGAGAGGGAATGGGAGGGGTAAATAAATCAAATATAAAGTAGAAAGTAGAAAATTTGGAGGTTTTTCATTTTGCCTTGACAGAAAGTGTTAAATAATCTACAATTCCCGCACATTTAATATCGATCAATATGGCAAAAGTTTGCGCAGTAACAGGCAAGGGACGCCTTACTGGGAACAATGTTAGTCACTCGAAGCGCAAAACAAAGCGCGTCCAGAAGCCGAACTTGCAAAAGAAACGACTTTTGAACCCTGCAACAGGGAAGATCGAGACTCTAACAGTTACTACCAGTGGCCTTAGAACACTTGCAAAGTGGGATAAGGAAGGAAAGATGTACGATTTACGAGAGTTCAAGAAATCCGCCTAAATGGGCGGGTTTTTGTTACTCGATGTATAAATACCAATTATGCCCGAACGGGCAAAATTGGAAAATCAGCTAATTACATAGAGTTCTTGCATTTGATCAGAAAGAAATTGAACAGATTTTCCCAGGTGGGAAATTTTGTTCAATTTATCATCATGAGATGATATGGATATGGGGAGAGCATGAGGCTTATAAAAGAAAAACCCTTGCGTAGCACGCAGGGTGTTGTTGTATTCGGCTCAGTCGAGCCAGTGGTTTTCGACGAGGACTCTGCAGGGCTCGCAGTGCCACCCGTGTGGGTGCACGTTGCGTGCTCTAATCTTGTGCATCGTACCGCACGTGTCGCAGTAGATGGGGACTGCGGTGTCGGGGCTCAAGCGGTGGGGCTCGTGGACGTGGATTCGAGGGATGTTCTTACTCGCTCGTCTCCTGTCCTCAAGCGCGGCGAGAGCCGCAGCTTTCCTGTCCGCAATCTTCTTGGCGTGCCCACGTTCGATGCCAACGGCTCCGAGCATGCCTGATACGATGAAGATGCAGAGTAAGATGTTGCCATTCGCAAGAGCCTGGAGGCTATTGTCGAGTCTGAACGGCTCGATGTAGCCCAGCTTGATGTTCAGGGCGGCCATGATGATCGCCCCAACGACCATGACTACTTTGGCCGTCTTCTGCCTCTCCGTCTGGAGAGCAATAACCGCGAGAATCATCATGCCTACAGACAGGAGTCGACTCCAGCTGGCTAGCGCCCTGATTCCGTCTGCAGGGAATGCCCCTATCCACATGTTCATGAGGGCAAAAAGCGCAGTAGCCACAATGAGGAACCACGTAGTTGCGGGGTTGCGAAGTGTACGGTTGCTCACTTGATTGATCTCCCAGTGGTTGAAATCCACGTCGACTTTGTACCTAAATTATGAAGCACAGTCAAGCACTTGAAATGTTTATTTCCCAAAAACGACCGATCGTTCATTTTTGTGAAATAGTGTAATTCTAGCAAAAAGAACACCCACGCCTAGAGCGTGGGTGGAAAGGGGTGGGGCTACTCGAGCCAGCCGTTTTTGAGCGCCTTGTGGCACGGCCGGCACGGTGGCAGAACCTGAAAGTTGCTGTTGTTGTCTGCCGTCGACGTCAGCTCACCGCAGTGGATGCAGTAGTAGTAGACGGTGCGGTCGACGATGGCCCATTCACCGCGGGTCTTGTGCTTGTTCGCCTCGACTCGCGCATAGAACTCCGTAATCGCGTCTGTCTTTGCGCATGTCCCCATGTCAGTTCAGCTCAAGCCCGCGGACCTTGCTCGGGTTGAGCTTGTACCGAGGCTCGTTGGGGCACAGGATCAAGATGATCCTTCGTGGCCACGATTTCACCGAGACATGTCCATTGCCGACGTCCTCGATAGCTGCGTTGGCAACTGTCATTGTTCTCAGAATCTGTTGCCCAGGCTGCTGAACAACTCTCCATTTGCTCGACGGTTCTCTTGCCGAACCGTCGCTCTGCGCAAGCCATTCGAACGTAGCGCTGAGCGTCGACCCATCGAGCCTCACAGAGGTGACAGGTCCACAGATACATCTATCCCTCAATCTATCGAAGATCTGGATGTCTCCGCCGATGAACTTGACGAGAATCTCGTTCGTGAGTTCCATGATCGTCCCTCCCTTGCAGTAATCTCATGTCACTGTCATATGGAAAGTAGTACAATTATCGTCAAATGTCAAGCATATGACCATGTTTCACTTGACCATGAGGCATGTATAGTGTATAGTCACGGCGACCAAACCTGTTCTTGAATAGGAGAGGTAATAATTCAAAGACATACTTTTCTTGCTATGCAGAACAAGTTATTTGTCGGAAACATCTCATGGGATGCTAGCGATGACACTCTCAAGGAGTTGTTCGCAGCTTACGGTGAGGTTACATCGGCGCATGTTGCGACTGATAAGTTCTCAGGACGAAGCCGAGGATTCGGATTCGTAGAAATGAGTTCCGACGATGAGGCGCAAGCAGCTATTGATGCATTGGATGGCTCAGACTGGCTGGGACGACCATTGACAGTCAACGTAGCGCGCCCCCGAGAGTAATCACCGATTATTCACAGAGCACCTGCTTTCGCGGGTGTTTTTGTATACAAAAAAAGCCACGTCCAAGCGGAGTGACTATTCGATTACGTCTGAGAGCATCACGTAGCAACGCTCTGTGTCCCAGCGTTCGCCACCAAACTGGCCGGCGAGTGCGAGCCGCGCCGTGACGTTTTTGTACACGGTGGGCCTTTTGTCCGCTACGATCTTGCGAACCAAGCGCGTGCCTTTGACAGCCACCACGATCTTGACTCCGGCAGAGTCGGTTACGATGGCGTCTGGTCTGCTCAAAGTGTGCACGAACCTGCAGGTCACGTAGCCGATCGAGCGCGCGATGCGTCCGGCGGGCACGTGCGCCTTGTGTGTTCTGCTGTCGATCTGGATACCTGGAAACAGATCGTGCAGAGTTCTGCATGTGAACTCGTCCTCGACGGTCCGCATATCGGTCTCGCCGAGCTCTTCACCCAAGAGGATCGTGTGCGGGCGAACCCACAGATCTTCCGGGTGCGTCGCGCGAGGTCTACAACCGTCTACCACTTCCGCCTCGATCAAACGACCGCGCGCCCACAATCTGTCCATCTTCTTGCGCCCGAACGACAAGCCCTCCGAGTTCAAGTGACCGCCATGCGCGTTCATGAGACGAGCTTGTGCAAGGTAGCGGTTGGCGCCGAGTACCGCGATGGACGAACAGAACCTACTGCCGGTCATCTCGGTTCTGGACAAGATGACACCTTTGATGGTCTTCATCGACTCATCCTTTTGCCCGGGGGGTTCGTTTTGAGCATGGCCCTCTCGATATCGCGGATCAGGTACCTGCGCGGACTCTTGGGACTCACCTTTGGAAGCCCAAGCGACTCTCGTGACAGGTGAATCACATCAACCCCTTTCACCCAGTACTTGATCAGGCCAGCGGCAGCACGCCGATGGCAATCCATGTGATATGAACATGAGCATGCAATGGCGACCCTTTCGTGCGCGCTTTCCACGACTGATCGCAGATCACTGCCAGGCCTCAGCACCTTCGTCTGGCTGATTTGCCCCACGTAGCCCTCAAGGAACCTGGTCCACGCTTCCGCGCGATCATCCTGACTCCTTTTCTTGTCGTCCTCAACTGCTTTCAGCTGAGTTCGCAACTCCTGAGTGGGTGCCAGCTCGATGTTGTGCGAGTAGGCGACGTTGTGCAGATCACAGAAGTAGGGAAGGTCCCTGCCGTCTGCAAACCGCGCTCTTGGTCCAGACGGCGATCGACGTGTGTCAATCAACGCCGTGACCCCCGCGTTCTTCAACAGTTCGAAGAAAGTTCGCGCATCGAGCCCACCGAAGCCGATCGTGAAGACCGTTTGAAGGTGGGGAACTTGAATTTGCGAGTCTGAGACTCGCTGTGAAAAGAGCTCTGGTTGTCTCATCCCGCATCTCCTTATGTTGGCGGATTAGTTGCAAACTACTGCGTTTATAGCTCTATGTCAACCCAATCGTTGACACCCAACCCAAAATCATGTAGAGTTCGCGAGTTATGGATTACAGAAACATTGCAATTATTGCCCACGTTGACCACGGAAAGACAACGCTCGTAGACGCCATGCTTAAGCAGTCTGGTACTTTTACTGAACGTGAGATTGTGGAAGAACGCGTGATGGACAGCAACGACCTTGAGAAAGAGCGTGGAATTACGATTTACGCTAAAAATACGGCTATTGAGCTTGGCGATACCAAAATCAACATCATGGACACTCCAGGCCACGCGGACTTTGGTTCCGAGGTTGAGCGAGTGCTTCGAATGGTTGATTCAGTGCTTTTGCTCGTGGATGCGTATGAGGGCCCAATGCCACAGACTAAGTTCGTGCTTCGAAAGTCGCTTGAACTTGGATTGAAGCCAATCGTGGTAATCAATAAGATAGATAAGCCATCAGCACGACCAGACGAGGTTGTAGACATGGTGTTTGATCTGTTTTCAGAGTTGGGAGCAACAGATGAACAGCTCGATTTTAAATATATTTACACAAACGCTAAGGTTGGATTTGCTATCACGGATCCTAAAGATGAGCCTAAGGACTTGAAGCCATTGTTTGACCTGATACTCGAGACTGTTCCGCCAGCGGCAAACAACGCAGACGCACCAATGCGAATGCAACCGGTGAACCTTGCTTACGATAGTTTTGTAGGACGAATGGCGATGGGACGAATTCACGAGGGTACGCTAAGGGCTGGATCTACTGTAAATGTTATCAAGCTCGACGGAAGCGTGGAGAAGCAGAAGATTTCAAAGTTGTACACGACTCATGGGTTGAAGAAGAAAGACGTGCCTGAAGCTTACGCTGGAGACGTTGTGTCTATCGCGGGAATTCCAAACATCAACGTTGGAGAGACCGTTGCTGAAAACGCAGACGCTGAGCCGTTGCCAGCAATCACGATCGACCCACCAACATTGACGATGAACTTTTACGCAAACTCTTCACCTTTCATTGGAAAGGAAGGGAAGCTTGTTACATCACGTCAGATTCGAGATCGATTAGAGCGTGAGTTGGAGACAAACGTTGGTTTGCAGGTGAACTTTCCAGAGAACGCTGAGTATTTTGAGGTGAGCGGACGTGGAGAAATGCATTTGTCTGTTTTAATTGAGACGATGGTTCGCGAAGGGTTCGAACTTCAGGTGAGTCAGCCTCAGGCGATTATTCGCGAGGTAGACGGCAAGAAAGAAGAGCCTTACGAGTCTTTGACGGTTGATGTACCGGACGCGATGGCTGGATCGGTTATTGAGGCGCTTGGAAAGCGAAAGGGTGAAATGGAGAACATGACGTCTGATGGAATCACGACTCGACTTGAGTACACAATTCCAACGCGAGGCCTACTCGGTTACCGAATGCAGTTTATTACCGCTACAAAGGGTGAGGGAACACTTTCACATGTATTTTCACACTACGGTCCGCATAAGGGAGAGATTGCTCGACGACAAACGGGATCGATGATTTCTGGAGTGACAGGGAAGACGAGTGCGTTCTCACTGTTCAACCTTCAGGAGCGCGGAACGTTGTTTGTAGGAGCGGGAGTGGATGTTTATGAGGGAATGGTGATTGGAGCGAGCTCTAAGGAGACCATGACCGTGAACCCGATTAAAGGAAAACAACTTTCAAACATGCGGTCATCCGGAGCGGACGACGCGATTACGCTAACACCACCGATAGACATGATACTCGAGCGCGCGCTTGAGTACGTGGAGGACGATGAGTTTGTGGAGGCAACACCGCAGTCAGTACGAATTCGAAAACGATATTTGACAGAGACGGATAGAAAACGAGCTGGAACTAGTAAGCAATAATATGGTAGTTGAAACATACACAATCGCGATCATTATCGCTGGCATTCTAGGAGCCATCACAGGAATGGTCGTCAGATTTAAAGCCGGAAAGATGAAGGCTCCAGCTTATCAAACAAACTTCTATTTCGGGATCGTGATGTTTCTGTTCGCTATCGCGATGTCTTTCTTCCAGATGTACGTTCTTTCTCCGATCATGGGCGCTATAGGCGTGTATTACATTGTCGTAGGGCTTATGAATAAGAAGTCGTGGGGAACAGAAAGAAAAATGTTGGATCTATCGGTATCTAAGAATAGAAATCAACTTATCATCGATTCACTGGTAACGATGCTACTAATTGTAGTAATAGTGCTTGCGATGAGAGCATAGATAGAAAAAACCGCCGACTTGATTGGCGGTTTTTGCTTGCGCGGAGGCGAACTTATCCACAACGTCTGTCCCCAGGTGACAGGCACCAGGTGCCTGTCACCGCGGAAAAGGCTAGTTAACTAAACAAAAACACCGCCACAAGGCGGTGTTTTGAAACTGTCTTACTTGGTACAAACGTCCGCTGTGAACGCTCCTGCGATTTCTGTCTTGCCGTCACTGAACTCGATCTGTACAAATCCTGTCGCGCTTCCTACCTGTTTGCCGAAGTTATCTTCGCCAACGTTCTCTTGGTAGTCTGTAACAACAACTGTTGTTTCCCAACCAGTGTTTACGCTGTTTGGTGTCCCGTCTGCCTTAGGGTAAACGTAGTATGCGCTGAAGTCGTTGAAGTCCACTTTGGTATCAAGCGCCTTCATGAATGTTCCTTCCATGAATTCTGACGATCCAAGCTTTACCGAGCTTGCACCTGATGTGAATCCACATGTTGATGATGGAGCTACGTCTGAGAAATTCCATCGGAACTTGTCGCCCCAATCTTCGATAATGACCGACTCGATGGTCACAGCTTTCTCATTAATTGTTCCGGCAAGAGCTCCACCTGGAACACCACCCTGCTTAACTGCGCCCGCTACCCACTCTCCGTCTACTGCACCTGCTGGTGGTTCGCCTGCTGAACCTCCCCCTGTTTGAGTTACTGTGCACCCAGCACCCACGAGCATGAGACTTAGTGCGAACACTGAAAACGATGTTAAATACTTCATATCATTTGGTTATATTAAGTGCATACATTATATCACTATTTCATCTCGAATATGTGCTACTATGTGGAAAAGTATGAGAAAACCAAAGGAGACAACTTTATGGTATGCGTTTCTGGCGACGTTATTCGTTCAATTAGCGGGAGGGTTTTTGTATTTCGTAGTTTTGAGTGACACGAGCTCGATTCAGGCCTTATACTCGGCGACGAAGTTGATTATGCTCCTCGCGCCGATCGTACTCGTTTACCTAGGTTTACAGTTGCCAAGGTTTGAGCTCAGATCGAAGTTGGGAGAATCTATAGTGCTCGGACTCGCGACTGGACTCGCGATAAGCGCGCTCGTTTATGGTGTGTTTACGATCTTCGACGCTACGTTTTTCTCGTTTGCAGGGAACATCCGCGAAGCAGTAGATGAGTTCGGCATTTTGAAATATTACGTTGCTGTAGCAATCGTCTTTAGCATTTTTCACTCACTTTTCGAGGAATATTTTTGGCGATGGTATGTTGTAGGAGGTCTTGAGAAGAAGATGAGCTTGAGAAAAGCGATCTGGCTTGGAGCAGGTTTGTTCGCTATGCATCATTACATAGTGTTATCGCAATTCTTCCCGATTGAGATTACGATACTGTTTGGAACACTCGTGGGCGTTGGTGGAGCAATATGGTCATACATTTACAAGCGCACTGGCTCGTTGTTGGGCGCGTGGGTGAGTCACGCGATTGTTGATGGGGCGCTGTTTACAATCGGTTATGCATTACTTTCGTGATTATGAGAAAACCCGCTCAAAGCAAATTCAAGGTTAAACATGACGATCGAAAAAAGGGGGATGTTGATGCCCTATTTTTAGTAGCAGAAATTGGCGAAGTTCCACAGATAGATTTACACGGAAAGGACGCGTACACAGCAGTTTACGAAGCGGAAGCGTTTATTCACGAGTCTTACATGTCTGGTGAGGAGGTGGTGAAGTTGATTCATGGCTCGGGAGCTGGGGTTTTGAAAACGGCGATTCGGGAATTGGTGTCTGGTCATAATCTTGTGGAGGACTACAGGGGAGCGAGCCAGCCGGTGTCGTGGGGGGTTACGATAGTGGTTTTGAGGCGAAGGTGAGGGTGCCTGACCCCCGGTGCCTGGCACCGAGTGCCAGGCACCGTGGATAACTTTTTACATACGAAGGGCTTGACATGAGCTCGATTTTTGAGTATAACCTGCGTAACACAAACAGGAGGGTGAGACATGTACCTGAGACATTTCGATATCGAGGAAAACCTTACGGTGACCGTTGGGTGGGATCAACTGAGGGGGACCTTCTTCGCGAAGGTGGAGGGCATGGTCCAGGACGATGAACGAGAGGCGGAGCTGGAGCTGTTCCGCGGACTCGGGCTTGGGTCCGAGGGCGACGAGTCGTTCACGCTGGAGCAGATCGTGTTCCAGCTGGCCTCGGTGAACATCGTGGCTCCTCAGAAGATCATCGACGCACTGGCCAACGACAAGCTCGACGGCTAGTGCGCAACAACTGAATCCGCCGCGCCCGAATCGCTAATGAAAGCGGTACTCTAACGGGTGCGGCTTTCATTTTCATGAAAAATCGAAGGCCTGCAGGTACCTGGTACCGCCGAGTGCGGTACCAGGTACCGTTTAGGCCTGTGGATAACTAAAAGCCGCCGAGTATTCTCGGCGGCTTCTTGCTATTACTTGTTCGACCCCGCATGCCCACCCGCAATCCAGCCTGTCGTCCAGCACAACTGTAGCGAGAATCCACCGGATGGTCGATTGATGTTAATCGTGTCTCCAATTAAATAGAGGTTTGGGTAAAGCTTCGACGTCATGTTCTGAAAATCTACCTCCTCGGGTATCACGCCACCGTCTGCGACGATTGACCATCCAAATCCCATCGTGTCCGTGATAGGGAACTCGAGGCTCTTCAGTGTATCGACGAGTAGTTTGCGTTGAACTTTCGATACACTGCTCACCTTCAGATCGCCAATGTACGGTTTCATGTTGTCCAGAATCGCGTCGCTGAATTTTTTTTGTAGCAACTCTCGAAGCACTCCTTTGAGCAACTTTTTTGGTCCATCGTTGAACATTCTCTTTAACATCTCGTCCATCTGTTTGACGCTTTGAGTTGGGAAAAGGTCTAGCGATGCTGTGAGTTTTCCTTTCTTGAGGAGATCTTTCGCGACATGTGCAGCGTTGATAACTGTTGGTCCCGATATTCCAAAATGCGTGAAGAGTATTCGCCCGTTCACGCTGTGTTCAATTTTGCCGTCCTGCACGAATCGCAGTGCCACGTTGTCGATCGTCAAACCAGACAATGCATGAACCCACTTTGCCGACGACTTCAACGGCACGAGGCTCGGATTCGGCTCGCTCACTGTGTGGCCGATGGATGCGAGCATGGACAACCCCTCGCCGGTCGATCCAGTATCGGGAGCTGCGAGTCCTCCTGTCGCGAGTATAACTCGTGATGCCTGGAACGTTCCCGAGCTTGTTTTTACGCCGACGAGCTTGCCGTCGGTGATGACGAGTGACTCGAGTGCGGTATCGAGCTTAACTTCAACGTTTCCACTCTCTTCTACATATTCGATCAACAGATCGCAAACATCCTCGGCGCTCTCGGACTCAGGAAAAGCTCGTTTACCATCTTCCACCATTATAGGAAGGTTGCGATTTTCAAAAAAATCAAAAGTGCTCTCTACGTTGAACTGTGAGAGCGGTGTTTGCAGGTGTTGTTTTGCTTTGGGGAAGTTGTCGAGAAAAAGTTGATCATCGAACTCCGCGTTTGTAATATTGCATCTACGCCCACCTGTAATGCTCAGCTTTTTTCCAAGACGATCGTTCTTCTCAATCAAAAGAACCTTAGCGCCAACCTCGCCAGCGCGCCCGGCCGCCATCATTCCGGATGGTCCGCCTCCGATTACAATAATGTCGTACTGTTCGTTGTTCATGTGCGTGTACTTATACCAGAATTCCAGGAAAAATCAAGCGTTCGCGGTCGATACGGCTGGTGACTGACCCCTGGTGACTGACCCCGGGGGTCAGTCACCAGGGGACGGAGGTGTATGGATAAGTAAAAACGAGCTTGATTGGGCTCGTTTTTACTTGTTTTGCGCAATTAGGTGTATTACGCCCTGACTCCACGGTGTGTTTGCTTTAAAAATCGTACCAACCGAAGTCGTCTGTGCGGTTGTATAGCGAGTCTATGTCGTAAGAGTCGAGTAGATCTTCGACAGTGTCCTCAAGCGTCTCAAAAGCGTTGTAGTGCACAATGTGCTCCTCTTGAATTCCATGCAACGCAAGATCGATCTCTGGAACCTGTCGCCTTACACCGTCTCGAACGTGCCAGACGACTAGATTGTCATCGCGCGCCATGAACTCGTTTGGATGCTGAGTCTGCGAAAGCTCGTCACCAACCGTATATCGCGGCCAGTCTGTCGGCGGGATATCCCGAACGCGTGAAGCCCAGTCTTCACCATAAAAGAGCTCTGCTGTAGCCTCATCCGGAATTCTGCGTAAAACACCACCCTGCTCAACTGCATACACATCGTTGGCGCTTTGCACCTTTACGAGCCATGTTCCGTGATGAACCGGCATTGTGTGGCCAAGTGGAAAGCTCGCCAATGTAGCCGCATCGAGTTCTTCCACGTCGTCGAAACCTTCGAACCAAGAAAAGTAACTCATCTCTCCAGAGAACGGTCGACGTTTACCCTCGTTATCCACTGCGTAAACGGCGGTATCGTGATGAGTGTTTGGGTCGCCATCGTTTTGGAGCTTGATGAGCCGGGGATAAGAAGCGTGATGTTCGGTCTCGACAGCCTCCGAGTGCGATGATTCAGTTTCAGTCACTGCATCGTCGGAGCCCTCGTCCACGTGAGCTGGCTCAGTCTCGAGTACAACCTCGTCGACAAGGTCATCGACGGTTTCATCGACCACGGCCTCGCTCGCTACATCGATCCAAACGGCGTCGATGCCAAATAAAGGCGCCTCAGGGAAGATTCGGATTCGATCAAACGTAACATCGTTAATATTCTCGATAGTCTCCGCGCCTGTCGGTGCAATTCCGAGGATGCTCACAAGTGCAGTGTGCTCAATACTTGCTCCGTTCATGAACCAAACGGTCATAGAATATACGTCGGTTGCATCTACAACATATTGAATTGACACGTCGCCATTGGATGTCTGCGCAAATCCAGGCTCGACCCACCCGCTCGTTGAGCTGAATGTTGCAGAAGCGCCGTCTACCGCGCCTGTTAGGTTGCCAGGATTAGTGACGTCGGATGAGACGACGACGTTACTGTAAACACTCGACGCTGATCCCGTTGACGGTAGGAGGAGGAGCGTGAGAATGAGTAGAGATAGGTATTTTTTCATATGAAGTAATTGTATCAGATTCATGTATTGTGTATGAAAATGCTGTGGATGAATATCGATGCACAAAAACGTAGTGATGGTATAATGCACTTATAAATCTACGTTATATTTTCACTTAACATCAGAGCTTATGGTATTACGAGCATCTTATTATGGAGTAATCGGTTTCATCATGGTGATGGCGATGATGTTTTTTGGAGTTCAGGCGGCGGATGCGACCGCTTACTATTATGTTGGCGGAGCTTGGGGGTTGACTACATCTTGGGATACTGGCAATCCTGTCGCGTGTACACCTGGAGCTGGAGGAGGAGTTGTACCAACTCCAACTGATACAATTATTTTTGACGCCGATTGCGATACATCGGTGAATACACCGGTTGCATCGACGACAGTGGCAGGAGTTACCATAGATAATGGATACTCAGGAACGGTAGGGCAGAGCGGACCTTTCGATTCAACAGGAGTACTCTCGATCGGTGATACAGCAACTTGGGATACATGGGGCTGGGGGCTTACGGTGGGTGGAGATTATACGAATGCAGGTGTATTTAATCATGCGAACAACACTGTTACGTTTGACGGCATATCGGGTAATCAAGCCGTTATTACAGGAGGGACTACAGGTGACTTCGATTTCTACAACGTTATCATTGATAATAGCGGTGATCAGGTTACCCTTACAACAAACGGAATGACCGTCAATAATGACTTGAGCATCACCAATGGCTCAAACTTATTTTTCATGGGTGTAGATTTGACTGTTTCAAGTACGTTTTCTAATGAGGGGGGCATTGCTTTAAAGGGGGATGAGATCGTGACTTTGACCGAGGATACTAATAGTGGGTCGACTACTTTCCTTTTTACGTCGACTGGATCATTCGCGCTAGCTGGATTGACGAGTTTCTTTGACGTGACATTTGCCGATCCCCTTAACCAGACCATCACCTGGACAATGGTGGCGCCTATTGACGTCAATGGTGACTTTACTATATCCGGACTCAATGCAACATTGAATGCCAATGGTAATGATATAAACGTTGCTGGAGAATGGAACAATAATAGTGGTAATTTTACCAGCGGGTTGAATACTGTTACTTTTGACGGATCGGCAACGCAGGCTATTGGCACTGGTGGAACTACGACCAACAAGGATTTCAACAATATCGTAATATCGAACACCGGAGATGCAGCATATCTCGATTCGAGCGCTATCGACATAGATGGCAACATGACAATCAGTTCTGGCTCGAATTTCGCCACAGATGGTAACGATACTACTGTAGGTGGTACTTTCTCTAACGAGGGTACGTTCACGTTGGAGGGTAGTGAGACGACTCTGCCAACCACGGATACAGACAGTGGAACTGTCACGTATGATGACAGTGGGGCAGGAACGCATGCGACACTCGCAGCTGGATATTCATATTTCGGTCTCTCGTTCACTGATAATAGTTCTGGATCTACTTGGAACATGACGTCACCATTGAATGTGGATCAGAGTATTTTTATCGGAGAAACTTCCACTCTAGCTTCAGGCGGAAACGATATTACAGTGGCTGGGGATTGGGACTTGGAGGCAGGTGCATTTTATACACATGCAAATAATTTGGTTACCTTCGATGGAACAGCTCAAGTTCTAGCGGGAGACACAACATTCTACGACCTAACAAAGAGTGCTGCAAGCACAGATACGCTTACGCTCACTACTGGTGATACCTTTACGGTTACAAATGACCTTGTATTAAACGGTGCGTCGGGAGCAGTCTTGTCTGTAGAAACAGATGTTGCTCTGAGTACCGCAAACCTAGACGTAAACGGAACTGCGACGGTCTCATACTTGTCAGTAAAAGACATTACGTCTGCCGGCTCTGCCACACCCGTATGTCTCACAGGATGCACGAACCGAAACAACAACGTGGGCTGGACTTTTGCATCGGTTAGTCAAACGAATCCCGATCTTCTACAAAGCTCCGTGACATCTGCAACGCTCAACTCACCAAACGGTGGCGAGTCGTTCGATGGATGGTATACAACGAATATTACGTGGTCAGTTGGTGGAGACGCGGTGGACGCAGTAAGGCTCTCATATTCAGTAGACAACGGTCAGACCTACACGGTCATCGCCACAGACGAAGACAACGACGGAACATATCTATGGGTTTTGCCAAACGTGGATACGACCAAGGCCATGGTTAAGGTTACAGGCATAACGTCCGCAGGATCAGAAGTAATATCAGACACATCTAACCAAAGCTTTACAATAAACTTTAATCCAGATTACGAGGTGATAGTAGACGAGACTCCACCAGACCAACAGGTTCTCCCAACGGTTGTAGCGATGACGGATGCCGACGGCAATGAGGTTAACCTAGTAGAAGGCTCGTTGTTCCGTGGAGTTGAGCTTTCAGGTGTATACTACGTGAAAGACGGAACACGTTACGTATTCCCGAACGAGGCAGTATTCTTCTCACACGGTTACTCATTCGACGATGTTGTAACGGTGAAAGATGACCAACTGAGAAAGCTCATGGTCGGAGGACGAATGATTATGGCAGAGGGCACGATGATCAAGATACAGTCTGACAACAAGACATACCAAGTCCAAGCAGACGGCGTTCTAGCTCACGTCCCAGACGAAGCAACTGCCATCGCACTGTACGGACCAACGTGGAACAAACAGATCACAGACATATCAGTAGCATTCTGGTTTGACTACACGGTAGGAAGCGCACTCGCTTCACAGCAGTAAACAGTAATAAAAGTAAACCACCCAGCTTCTCCTAAGAGACTGGGTGGTTTTTGGTTATGGGCCGTGGAAGCATAACTCGACGTTTGATGATATAATACCTTTATCTTACATTGTATGTATTGGAATTAAACATCAGAGATTATGGTATTACGAAGATCTTATTTTGGAGTAGTCGGTTTCGTCGTTATGATGGCGATGATGTTTTTGGGAGTGCAGGCTGCTGATGCTGCGTCGTATTATTGGGTTGGACAAGATGCGGATTGGACGGTTAATGCTAACTGGAATACTATCGACGCAACCTGCGCGACCAGTGGTGATGCAGGGGAGGTTCCTGATGGTAATGATACCGCGATCTTTGGTAATCTTTGTGATGACGGTGTTAATATACCAGCCGCTTTGAGCTTATCGGGTCTTGTCACAGAAACTGGATATGCTGGGACTATGACACAGCTTGGAACTGTGGATGTAAACGGGCCGGTGACAATTGTGTCCGGTGCAACTCTGAATTCTAACAGCTTCGACCTTGCGGTAGGCGGAGACTGGACTAACACTGGTATATACACAAGTGGAACAAATACTGTTACGTTCGACGGCGCTTCTGGTACGCAGACTATAGACACTGGTGGTGTAACTGCGAGTTTGGATTTTAACAACGTTGAAATGAATAACACTGGCACCAAAGCAGTACTTTATAACAACGATTTAAAAATCAACGGAACGCTCACAATTTACTCAGGTACTAAGTTCGGAATAGACGGCCAAAATTTGGATGTTACTGGCACGTACTCAAATAACGGCGGTTATCTTGAACTCGGGGGTGGCGAAGCCGTTACGTTGACTGATGGCATGGACACTGACAGCGGAACTACCAGTTTTCTAGACACAGTTGGCGGAACCCGCGCTCTTGGTAATCTTACTTCTTTCTATGATATTCAATTCGAAGACACACCAGGTGGTATAACATGGGCGCTCGATGCTAACATTGACGTGAACGGAAGTTTGAATCTGATTAGCGGAACGTTGAATTCCGCTGGCTACGACATAACACTCGCAGGGGACTGGACCAATGCAGGAACTTTTACGCAGGGTATTCGTTTGGTCACATTAGACGGCGCTTCTCAGACTATAACGGGAGATACCACGTTCTACGATTTTACAAAGTCCGTTTCAAGCGCAGATACGCTCACCCTCGCGTCTTCAAGCACAACAACTATAACGAATGATCTTGTTTTAAACGGTGCAGCCGGTGCTCGTTTAACTGTCGCTGCGTCAACATCGACCGCCGCTAACCTTGACATGAACGGAACTGCCACGGTCTCGTATTTGATAGTTACCAACAACACGACCGCCGGTTCTGTTACACCTTCCTGCCTGGTTGGTTGCTCAAGTGGCGGTGGTAATACAGGATGGATTTTCCCAAGTACTGGTGGCACGTCTTCAACGCTGTTATCAAACACTGTGACCGTTGCCACGCTACTGTCTCCAAATGGCGGAGAGGCTTTGACTGGTGGTGAAACTTCAAACATTACATGGTCAGTTGGCGGAGATGACGTGAGCGCTATCAATCTTTACTACTCAGTTGATAATGGCCTGGAATACTTGGAGATTGCAACAGACGAGGATAACGATGGAGAGTATTCGTGGACTATCCCAAATATAGATGCAACGAGCGTTAAGGTTATGGTTGCCGGCGTAACGAGTGCCGGATCTGTAGTTGTAACTGACGAATCAAATCAGAGTTTCTCTGTAACCATGAACAATGATATACCGGCTGACCAGCCGGCCGAGCCCGTTGGTGTTGACACGAGCTCGGAAGTTGAATCAACGTCGATTATAACGGTAGAAGATGTGGACGGTAATATAGTTGAACTTATTGAAGGTTCTCTTTTCCGAGGGGTTAGCTTGTCTGGAGTTTACTTTGTGAAAGACGGAACTCGTTATGTGTTTCCAAACGAGGCTGTGTTCAACTCGCACGGATATTCGTTCGACGACGTTTCGGTAATAAGAGACGATGATTTGCGTGTTTTAAAGATTGGAGGACGCATGATAATGGCAGAAGGAAGCTTGGTCAAGATTCAGTCTGACAACCACGTTTACCAAGTTCAGGCGGGCGGTGTCCTCTCGCATGTCCCAGACGAAGACACTGCGTTCGTGCTATATGGCGCCAATTGGAATCAGCAGATTACAGATATTTCAGTAACTTTCTGGTTCGATTACACATTGGGTACAGCGTTAGCAAAGCAAGCGGCTCCAGTGGTGGAGGTTGTGGATGTCATGCTGGACTCGGACAGTGACGGGCTTACAGATATTGAGGAAGCTACATACGGAACAGACATTAACGATCCAGATACAGACGGGGACGGTTACAGTGACAAGGTGGAAATAGATACGGGACACGATCCTCTCAGCTAGGGATATATGAAAACCACGCATTACTGTGTGGTTTTTCTATACATGATTACGAGTTAGTGCCATATGGCATTAACTCGTAATCTTTGAATTTGGCATGTGAGTTTTTTATTTAACAGTGAGCTTGGCCTTTTTAATATGCACCAATATTTGCAGTGCAATGTAAACACATAATATTACAATTCCTTGAATAATCTCCTCAGCTTCTCCTTTAATCAGGGCGACATGCAACAACACGATAGGTAGAAGTATATATGCCAACTTATGAAGACGCTTCCAGTTTCGCTTTAGCAGGCGAGTTGAAAAAGTGTTCGATGTTAGTCCAAGAATGATGATGATTATGAGCGCAATCGCACCAATCTGAAGCGGTCCTTTGTTTGATAGTATTTGAGCAATGTTTCTAAAAACAGATCCGTTTAGGCTCGTGATATATAATATAAAATGAAACATTGCAAAGTAAAGCGTGGCTACACCGAGCTGTCTGCGGAAACTTGATATCGTCCTTAGGATTCCTATTTCTTTAAATAGAATCGATAGAGGTTTTACAAAGAGGATGATTAGTAAGAGTACGAGCGCGGTACTACCGAGCCCGGCTTGAATATCGTTGCCTAAAAGATTGAGATTCGAAGCTATGAGAATAGCTACCAGTACCGCTGGGACAATGTAATAAGCCGTGATGCTTACGTACGATCGCGGGATATATATCTTTCCCTTAATGACGATTTGGGTAACGAGATCTTTGATATTATTGATAATTGTTGATTTCATATGTCAAAGTTTCAAGGGCTTCAGGGGTTTCAGGGGCGACAGGAGCTCAGAGCCCATGTAGCCCCTGAAGCTCCTGTGGCCCCTGTTGCAATCTAGTTCAGTATATGCGAGTTACTGCTCATTGTCTAAAAAAACAGTTCGCCGCCCGAGACCTTCCAGACGGAAGGGCCGGGTGGCGAACTAGTGCTTGTGCGCGACCTCTAGGACTTGGAGTTGTCCTTGAGACCAATCCGCGACTTACCCCCAGGGCCGAACGCGTTGAACTGACTTTCGCCACCTTTCGCTTCAGCCTCCAGTCGCGCTTGCAGTTGCCCACGCACGCGCTGGTACATGACTGCTCCGTAGAGCGCGACACGCATCGTTCCCATGATCGGGTCGTTGGGAAGCAAGAACTCTTGCCTCTCGAGAGCGAACTGAGCAGTGAGCGCACCGGCCATCTGCGTTCTTTCTTGCATACCGCCACCGCCACTCCACAGCAGGGCTCTATGCGCCTCGATCTTGTCGAACAGTGCCATGAGCGCAAAACCTACAGCGCTTGGGTAGACCGCGTACCACTCGTCGTCGGTGAAGTCACTCGCCCCATGCGGTAGAACGTTACTGGGTACCAGCGGGTCTCCGTCGGAGACAACGTGACGCATCAGCGAATCCGCGATCATGGTCATGGCACCGAGAGTACGGAGACCGCGAGGTTCCCACGTGAGATCTCGGAGCTCGGCCTGCATGGCGGTCGAGAGGCCGATAGACATCGCAGGGTTCTGAAGCCTTCTGGTCCCCTCAGAAGGGTTCCCGGGAGCTCCAAAAAACGCCAGCAACCCATCCGTGAGGTTGGGCCCAACGCGTGTCTCCATATGGAGAACGAGCGCAACCCACTCACCTTCAACGATCCTCGCGGCCCATGCGGCATCTCCAGTCACAACTTCCTGAGCTTCTTCCTTGGCCACAAAGGCCTCCTTTCCGTTGCATCATTCGCCTAAGCAAAAGTGCGGGTTGATCTGATTCCATATAGAACCTACCATTTATTAAGATAATGTCAATGTCAGAGTATTTGAATCGTTTATGATCTTCTTGGTATAAGGGTTGAAGGCCGGTTGATTTTAGTGCTACTATGTATTTATTATGAATGAACGACTTTCGCACAGCGAACCAGAGCAGAGACTAAAAAAAGGGTTGGAGAATTTGGATAACGAACCGAGTGCCAATGACTCTGTGTATAGCTATGAGATGCTGGGTTCCAAGGAGTCTCGTGAAGCAATGAAATCTCGCATGCGCGTTTTTTTAGATCAGGTTCATAAAGCCAAACCAGGCGCGATGATTTTTCTAGATAAAAGCGCTCGTCCGGTAGCATGGATGTTGCGGGAGATGTGGGGTAGTAAATATCCAGACGACGAATTACCAATGATGAAGTTTATAAACATTGGTCGCTACGAACCCGGAATGAGTGATGGTGGCGAAGAGGTTAAAGATAGAGATCGACGACAAATGCAACATTTGGGTGATCATTTTTCTTCACGCGTTGGCGATGAACAGGAATGGATTGGGATTGATGGTATTGGTAAAATACGAGCTAGTTATATAAATATTGTTGAGTCACGTGTTCAGGAATTGCGTGATAGCATGGGAAAGGATTTGCAGGACCTGAATGATCTGTTGATAGTAGACGAGTTTGTTGGAACTGGAGCGTCGCTCACGGGCGCGATGATGTTAGTGCATGAAGCATTTCCGAATGTAGACGTTAAGGGCACAGGTTTATTTAGTGGGTATGATCCAAGTGAGGTGATACCGTGGCAGAGCAAACAAAAGGGGGATTTGGGCATTATAGAGGATGGCAATGCGTTGTTCAGCGTATCTGCATCACCAGAAAATATTGAACGAGCTAAGAACAAGAAGGAGGAGGCGATAGATGAGTATCGTGATTATTATAAAGCGCTACGATCCAATGTTGAGGAGGCGTTGGGCGAATTGTTGCGGCTATATATAGAGACAGGGCAAGGCAATTCGGATGAGGCTTCTAAGGTAAGAGGTGCAATTGGCCAGGTCCAAGATTTGCCAAACACCGTTCCGGACGCGATCGATTGGTATGAAAGTATAAAAGAATTTGTAAACGTTATATATCTTGATTACGGTGATATTGAGCCAGAAATGGAATACCGATTTGAACAGGTATTTGAGAAGGTCGAAGATCATATGTCGACCGAGCGACACAGAAGACATTTGATTACGCCCACTGTTGCTGCGCTTAGAGGGTTGCCTAGTGATATTTCTGAATTAAACAAGCGCAAGAAAAAACTGCGTGGCGAGGTTCTGCGTTTGGCACGCGAGGTTATTACAGAGGACGAATCACAATAATTATACTTATAAATATGGAGCGATATCTATTCGATGAAATGGATTCCGAGGAATATGACGAGTATTTGGACGCTATGAAGATAGTGAAGGAAATGGATCTTGATGTTTATAAAGAGGAGTGGGATCTTGAATCAGCTCGAATCATCGCAGAGAAGGCGATTAAAGAGAAAGGAGGGCGTAGAGAAATTATCGGAATAGTTGAAATGAAAAAAGGAGGAAAGCCTGTGAGGACTTATACATCGCGAGTGTTAACTGGGAAAAACAAGGGATGGCAGACAGACACTGACCCTTTAGAGATTATTGTTGAGAAGCTGTGGAAGGGGATGGAGTTTAGAGTCAAAGAGTTAATGGCGCCAGTCAAGAAGGTTGTTGATGACGATGAATAGGACGCAAACCAAAACCCCGGTCGTGAGATCGGGGTTTTGTGTGACGAACAGCGTAGTTCGTATGGCTCGTACACTTTAAGTTGTGCTGTGAATATAATTTGATATTAATACCCTAGATGCTATAATAACCGCAGAAATCATTATAAATACGCTATATGTCACAAGAGCAAAATACAGACAAACCCGTAGAGTCATTGTCTGATAGAGATAGGGCGATGATGCAGGTTGGTGAGGCGGATGTAGACCTAAAGGATCGTGAAATTACGACCGCCGCTCTTCAGGAGACAGGGTTCAGAGGTATGAACGTTAGCTTCAATAAAGATTTTGGTGAAGTAGAATCATGGAAAGATATCAACCCGGCGGATGCTGATGATAATATGTTACATGAAATAACGGCTACAGTTACTATAAAGAAGGACGGTGTGTCCGTGAGGAAGTACACAGATCACAGATCTGGGGGTGCTGGCAAAAAACAGGGCAAAGTAAAGGATCCAGATAAGTATCAATTTATTGATGAGGAGACATGGCAAGGGATGGAACGCGAGGCAGCGCGACTTTTGGCAAATGCTCAGGATGCAGAAATATAATACAAAAAACCATCGATTAGTCTCGATGGTTTTTTGGTTATATGTATTGTTGCAAGATTACGAACCAATCTGGATGTCTGAAAAGGTTACTGAGGCGTCTTCGGTGTAGAATCCGTATTTACCGTTTGTATCGAGTAGGTCCTTGCTGGTCATTTGGTATCGTAATCGTTCAACGCCATCCACGCTGAGTATAATCTCGTTACCGCGAACCTCCAGCGTAACCTCGTAGCTCTGACCTATGTTGAATGAGTCGTCGCCAACGCGCGATGTCCAAAGAAAATTTTGCGCATCGTTGCCAAGCGACTCGCCGAGTTCTATCCCGTATCCGTCTGGCTTGAGGATTAGATACTTGAACGTTCCGTCTGGCTTGTAGCCAAACACGAACCAGCCTGTCTCCCACGGATTCGGCGTTGAGCCTATGCGGAGCTGTTTGTCTGTATTTATAGTGTAACTTACGCTAAAGTCGCCTTGAAGACTCGTTTGTGATACCACGAGTCCTGCGTGAGTCTCTTGCGGGCTTGTTGCGACAATCGGGGATAGGAAGACGTTATCATTGGCTTCGTCTACCCGAACTTCACCGTAACCATCAAATACCACACTGTAATGAACTGGCTCAGTCTCGGGAGTGTCTGGCGTCGTGACTACTACGGGCTCGGACACCGCAACTTCTACAGGACGGGTAGCATTAATTTTACTTTGCATTGTTTGTAGAAAAAGTTCTATTCTGGCACGGCTTTCTACGGTCAGTGTTTCATCGTTCACAAGCACATTCTCCATTCTGCCCACACGAGCTTCAAAGAGTGCCACGTGCCTAGTATTTCCTGCAATTGCTGAGCTTGCGACTACTGATGACAAGACAATGACAGCAACGAATGCAGTGGTCTTTGAAATTTTTACAATCGGATTTTTCATGTTTATTTAAGCATTATAGCGGCGTTGTGGATTTCGTCGGCTAACTCGTTGAATTCTCCATATCGCGTGACGATTTCCGCATCTTGACCTTTAGCGTTTTTGAAAGCAGGGTTTGCGCCAGCCTGCATAAGCTCGCGCGCAAGCTCGTCTTCGCCGGACGCCCCAGCTTCCATGAGTGGTGTCCAACCGTTTTCACTTTCGTGGTTAACGTTGGCGCCTTTCTGCATCAAGTATTTTGCGAGTTTAACGTGCCCTTTTCTTATAGCCCATCTAAGCGGGGTAGTATCCTTACTATCCAGAATGTCGATAGAGGCACCATCTTTCAGGGCCTTGGTGACTTCGGACCGCTTGTTGGCCGCGCTTGCATGAATCAAGGATGCATCGACTTGATTGAGACCTGTGGTACCTGGCATCATTTGACTGAATTGCCATTTTTCGAGCAGGACTATCATTCTTGCCGTCGTGTCGAGCCGAGTCATCCGTGCAACAATCAATGCGTCGTCTGTGACTGGAACGCCTTGTCTAGCCAAAAAATCGGCCATGCCAAGGTTGCCGTGTCTTGCAGCTATACTGAGTGCATTGACGCCACCTTCATTTGCAGTGACGTCAGCGCCATTGTTAATAGCCTCTTGCAGAGCTTCCTTGTCCTGATCTTCAGCAGCCTCAAGAAATTCTTTGTCGACATTCTCCATAACGCCTTATTCAGCAAGTTTCATCAGCACCTCTTTCAACTCACCGACTTGTTTAAACTCAACGCCGTCAATTTCTTCGTCACCTCTCCCGCTAGCATGAAAGATCTCTTTTAGGCCAAGACTGTTAGCGATCGCGACTAACGGATCGTCGCCAAGCTCCTCGGGATCATCCTGCATGCTTCCAAGTGATGCAATGAAGTCGGCCTGATCAATCGCTGTCGCTTCGTCGTAGCCGGCCTCTATTAGGCCATCTGAAACCTGCTTTTGCAACCAAGGCGTCATTACAAAACCTACAGTATCACGCATTCCAACATATACATTAAAAAGCTCAGCTGGAGGCCCGCCCGGAGATCGCGTTGCATCTACGTAAGTCTCTGGTGATAGTAAAAATAATTTCATAAGCAACTTTTCTTAATAATCGATTAATTGTTTTCATCTAACACAATCTAGGTTATCATAGATGTATAAAAATACAACCGCATCAATTATACTATTATGTCGAAGTTGGAAAAAGAACCATGGGAAAAGTGCAGACGATGCTCGAAAATCCCTTCGAGCGTGTCAGAAGACTTTTTACATCCCAACGATGGCCCAGGTATCACGAAGGAAATACGAGAACTGCCCGGCATGAAAGACGAGGATTTCAGTTCGGGGATGAGAACATGGACGACTACATGCGATCTGTGTGGTACAGAGTACGAGTTTACTACGGATGTTGAGCCGTTTCTTTGGGATGTTGTAATGTATAGAATGACGCCTCAAAAGATAGCTGCTCGGCAAGCTGAGGCGGAGAATAAGAAAAAAAGGTGGGTTCCATGGCATTTACGTGGTTTGTAGGGTAAAATATAGCTATAAATATATATCATCCAGCGCTTATGGGATTTTTCGACAAAGTAAAGGGGGCACTTAATATTGGAGGTTCAAAGATGACTATTAATGGGCCGGGAACTGTCCAAAATGGTGGAAAGCTCGATTTTACGGCAGTGCTCGTTGGTGGGAAAATGGAACAGCAGATTAACGGAGTGAAGGCACAGTTGATCATGTCGGAGGTTCAGCCTCAGAGCCAACTCAACCGCGCGACTCAAAACACAACGGTAGGGAACTCGCAGAACAAGGTTCAGACTACGGTGGCGCAGGACAGCAAAGCAGAGACGTTCACAATTCAGCCGGGCGAGTCTAAGGAATTCAGCTTTTCATTGCCTGTGAATCTTGGAGGCACTGGAGTAGATGGGGGAGGGTTCATGGATACGTTGAACAAACTCAACAACATGACGCGAGATAATCGCCGAATGTTCAAGCTTAAGGTAGTGGCGGATATTGATGGGTCTACGGACGCGTCGAGTGAGATGGTTATAGACGTACAACTATAATAGTAAAATCCCAGCGCTATTAGCGCTGGGATTTTTATTTTGCAATCTATTTGGTTGGGTTGTCGTCTAGGTCGTTCTTGATTTTGATCAGTCGCTTAAGCATATCAAGCTCAGCTTCATCCAGCGACCAAAAACCTGTCCCGCCAGCAGGGATGCCAACATAGGGACTGTTGAGCGATGCTACAATCCAGTATGTGAGCGCACCTTGGTCCCACTTATCACCGCTCTTGTCGACTCCAAGTTTCCACCCCGCAAACGGCGCCTCCGTTAAGGTAGCGCGCGCGAGCTTTATGTCTTGCGGTACCTGGTACTTTCCAGGCTCTGAATTAGTATCGGCATTGTCTTCTTCATCATCTTCAAAATCCGTAATCCAAGTGATAGGCTCAACTGATTGTCGAAGCTTTTCCAGCTCAAGCTGTAGCTTAATCTGCTTCTCGATTTCAAGTTTTGAATCTTTGTTCATATGCATACATTGTATCAAAAAACCGCCAAGAACACTCAGCGGTTTCTGAAAGACTACTTACTTGTTCATCTTGTTACAAGCCTTGCACTTGTCCATCTTCCTTGCAATAACGCCGATTGTAGCGATTCCGACAATCACGTAGATGACTCGAAGAGCTGTGTATGATCCTCCTGAGATTGCAGAAAAGAAATCCCAGTTTGTAAGTCCTTGAAGACCAAGGCTGAGGCCTGCGACTATTAAAGCCCAACTTGTAATATTACACGTTCCGCATGAGCGTCCTTTCATAATGTTTGGGTTATGTTTATGAATCTATTGTATCATTTACAAAGTCGCAATTTATCCCCACAGTATCACCAATACCAAAACAATAGACTTGACCCCGCGGGCGCTCTGCTTATGTGAATGGCGCGAGCACCACTCCTCCGTAATCGTAATCGGGGGTCAGGTCTTGAATCTTGAATTTGATTGTAGAAGTATAACAATAACGCCTAATTTACGAGTTTTGGTCTTGAATGCTTTTCATGATGCAGCATATGGACTTAAATACTGATAAATTTTATCCTTTTCAAGATTCAAGACCTGACCCCCGAGTTCCTGAGCCTACAATTGCCCAAGCTCGTTTTGCACGAATGCTACCAACTCGCCTATGTATTCCTTGCTGAAGTTGAACTCGATTCCGGCTTCTGTGTATAGTTCTGGAATTGTTTTTGTGTACCCGAGTGAGAGTGCCGACATGTAGTTGTCCAATGCTTTGTCGCCTTTAAGCTTGAACTGGCGCCACATGGCGATGGCTCCTAGTTGCGCTATGGCGTACTCAATGTAGTAGAAGGGGACTTCGAAGATGTGAAGTTGCTTCTGCCACATGTTTGAGCGCATGTCCTCAAATCCGGTCCAATCAATAGCCGAGCTACCAAAAGTGTCCATGAGCGAATTCCAATAAACGCGCCGTTCCTGCGCGGTGTGCTCGGTGGTGTACATCCAGTGTTGAAAACGGTCCACGGCTGCTATCCATGGGAGTGCGTCGAGTGAACCTTTCATTTGCTCTTCGCATGCGCGTTTAAACTCCTCGGGATTTTTGTAAAAGTTGCCCCATGTGGACATGCTCAAGAGCTCCATAGACATGGAAGCAAGCTCTGCAACTTCGGCGGGGGTGCTTTTCAGTTCGTTGAGCTCAAGCTCTCGCGCAAGAAACGAGTGAATAGCGTGACCGCCTTCGTGCATGAGTGTTTCTACATCCCGTTGTGTACCAACGGCGTTCATGTATATGAAGGGGACACCAATTTCGTAGAGCGGATAGTTGAATCCACCAGGAGCTTTTCCTTGTTTGGATTCCAGATCCAGATGTTGCATAGCCTTCATGGTCGACAGACACTCACCAAAGAAAGGCCTGATACTTTGAAAGCAGGTGATAGACGTGTCCAGTAATTCCTGGCCACCATCAAACGGTTTCAGAGGCTCGCGGTGGAGTGCGTCGACGGCTGTGTCCCACGGTCGGTAATCGTTAAGGTTGAGGAGTTTCTTACGCTCTGCTTCAAACTCGTTGAGCGCAGGCATTACGGTGCTGGCAATTGCGTCGTGCATGTTCATGCAATCCTTGGAGGAGTAATCAAAACGTCCCTTTGCAACAAAAATATAGTCGCGATAGTTATCAAATCCAGCATTTCGAGCAACACTTTGCCTGAGTACAATAAGTTCGTCTAAAAGCGTGTCCAAAGCCTTGGTGTCCTGTAACCGCCTGTCCGCCATAATGCAATACGCACGCTCGCGTTTATCCCTATCAACCACCTTGAGCAGAAGGCCCGCCTGTTGCATTGTAAGCGTCTCACCATCAATCTCAACAGTCATCGCGGCAGAAATGCTTCCGTACTCCTGCTCCTTTTTTGCCATCTCGGTGAACAGCGGAATGTTCTCTTCCCGATATATCTCGATATCCTTTTTTAATGTTCGGATGTAAGTTTTGTAACGTGTCTGGTCCAACTCTGCAAAAAATGGCGACTCAACAATCTTTTTATTGAGTTCATGATCAAACGGCGCAATGTTGGGCAGAATCTCCTCTATCAAAAAAGTATATTTCTGTTCGAGAGCCTTATCACGCGTGTCGATGTTCATCTTGATATAGCGCCAAGCCTGATCTTCCTCAAGAATCGCCTCAAGCTCGTTGCGATCACGCATCCATCGCTTAAGTTCGTCCACCGATGTTATCTCGCGCTGTGAGAGGTCTTGATAATACGGCAACAAATCGCTCCATGCAGTAATAGCAAAATGCTCAGATACAAAATAGCGTGTGGGTCGCGTAGGGATTTTTGTCATAGTATGCAGATTGTATCAAACAGATCGGGGGCCAGGTCTATTGTTTTGGCGTCGCGGTAGAAAATGTAACAATGTACGCTCCGACACCATTACTTAGAACGGACTCGCTCAGTCCATCATCGGTTGGTTGTACATGCTCTCTCCGGTCGCTCCGTTCACAGTACAGTAATAGCCAGCTTGTTCTAGCTGAATGCTCCAGAAAGGGTGTCCGCTCATTAGGTACGGAGTTAGCGTGGCGTTTTTGTTTATGTCACAGCCTTTCGTGCTTAGCAGGACTTTAACCGCTTCCTCGTGACTCGTATCGAATGCCACTTCGTATGAGGGATTCAATATTCTGTATTTCCGACCTCGCAATGCAGACTTCAAATATGAACTGCCTCTATCGGGGTGATAATTCTCATCGATTATCCTTCCGTTAAACATTGTGATCCTGCGACCTTCCATTACAATCTCGCGTCCATCTTCATCTTTGAGCCTGAGATTATAGACGACCTTTGTGAACCCCGGGGAGCTGAAGTGCGACTTTGTTTCTTTGTCGAAGTCTCGAATTGTATCCTCCTCGGCAATCTCAACGAACTCAAAGGACGCATCAAAATATTCTGGGGAAATAGCATGGTTGCCAATCACGTAGTCTCGAACTGTCTTCCACTCCGCAGGCACTCCGGCACTCGCAAGGGCACCCTCGTTACACGATCTAGTAGTTTCGGTAAAATCGAATCCTACATACTGTGAAACGTTAGGTATTATTATTGCGTGATAAGGAGCGGTGTTTTCCTGCGTCACTGCGCACGATGCGTCTGGAGCGGTCTTGAGCACGTTCACCGTCCAACCGTTGCTAGCTTTAGTAACGCTCGTGATTTCCAGGGTATGTCCGCCCGTTGCATGTACATCATCAAACACGCCAACGAGTATAACGTCCCTAAACAAACGATCAACATCAAAATGTCGTCGGAAGTCCGTTTCATCCAAGAGTTTCGAAAAATTCTCACTATCTCGAACCACAAACGTTGTTGCCTCCGTAGTCCCGCCAAAGTTTCCACGAGATATTGTCTGAAACTCAAGCTCGTCAGTGTTTATACTGGGAGCCGTGGGTAGTCCGGTTTGTTGCACTGTCCAGTAGATACCAACTATGGCAATAAGTACTATGGCGCCTAGGCCTAGAACAGGGAGTTTTTTCATAGCAAGTATTTGTTATTTCTAGACCATTGTAGCATAAGGTTAGCTCTGACCAGGATCGGATTGCGACAGTCTTTTGATTGTCACTTCCATTTTCCTCTGCTCGCTCCGACCCTTCGTCTTCCACCTGATTATCTGGCGATACATGTCCACTCGAACCTTCTCGATAGCCTTGAACACATTCGGATCGGTTCTATGCGCTCGGAAGTCCTCATCTTGAATCGTCGCGTTCAACTCAGCGTAAAACACATTCTCTCCTTTTCCACGCTGTGACAACGGCTCGCCAACTTCTGCACGTATAGTCGCAGGCTCCATATTCTGAACTATCTTAGACAGTTTTTGTATTCGTGTGCGCATGTACTCCTCGATGGCGGGCGTGAGTTCAATGTTGTTGCCGGTGATTCCTTCTAGTTTCATATATGATGACAGTGTACGTGTAGGGGCGGGTATTTGTAAACAACGGCTTCTTACTTTTACATAATCTACTAATTGTTGCATAGACATGTTAAAATAACATCATAACTAACACATGCTAGTGATATGGGACTATTTGATATTTTTAGGCGGAAGAAACCTGTGACGGAAATGAAGAAGGACACGCCGTTCTCGCTTGTTGACAATTCTAAGGACGTTGCTCCACCGGCAGAGGCGACTGCTCAGACCGAGATGAAGGAGGAGGTGAAGTTTTCGCTTGTCGATCGTTCCAAGGAACCCGCCCTTCCGGCAGATGCCGCTACTCTGGCAGAGAAGAAGGAGCGCCCAGCGTTCTCGCTTGTTGACAATTCTAAGGACGTTGCTCCACCGGCAGAGGCGACTGCTCAGACCGAGATGAAGGAGGAGGTGAAGTTTTCGCTTGTCGATCATTCCAAGGATACCGTACCTCCTAAGGAAGGTAAGCCAACGGGAGGTGAAATGGGTGGTTCAAGACGGCGGTAACTTTTTTCGGACTGTCAGTACAAAACAATATTTGTAAGAAAACCACCGATTCACTCGGTGGTTTTTGGTAGTGGGATAGTGAAATCGGGGGTCGGGTACTTACTTCCAACATCGTTATTCAAAAAAACACACGAGATCAGTCTCGTGTGCTTATTGTGGTAACTAGCTGGAGTTACCGGAACTTGTGCTTATGTTAGAAGTAAAGACCTGACCCCGATGTCACAATAGACCTGACCCCCATTACTAGTTGCTTTCCTATGTAACCAACCCTGCTCCAGTCTTAGCTAAATTCTTTGCTACCTCTCGATCACTATTAACGATGATAGCAAAACCATCATATAGCTTTTTAACCACATCGTTCCCATTGGCGTCCTGATAAAACGTTGCCATTCTTCCACGATCTTCCTTTTCAACAACGTGAAGTCCTGCCTTCTCAAGCGAGCTGAAATCAAGCTTCTCAGCTCCAACAAACAGGAGACCATTGCGGTCTTCCACAACTGCAGACTTATGCCCAGTAAGGGCAGCCGACAGAAAACCACGGTCGAGCTTAGAAAATGGAACCCCATCCTCAAGTTTAAAATCCGTTCCAGCGTCACTCACCTCTTTTTCAATTGCCATTTGGGTAAATGCGTCTGTATCCTCAACGGCCTCCTGAAGAGCCATGTTCACGCGTTCGAGATCTTTAAGAAATTCATCCACATTGATATCACTGTCAATTTCTCGTGTTGAATGTGCCAAGTTAATCCATGCCTTTATGTCTGGACGACTGGCAGCCGCAAGCTCTTCGGCATTGCTCCAAATGGCCCCAATATGCAACTCATTCGTCAATTTTTCTACATCCTCCATGGATGCACCCAAGGCCTCTGCCATCTGCTCTACTTTTTTTCGAGTTGATTTCACTGCAAGCATTCCTGCTGGGTCAAGCCCGCGCTGTACACGACCATCAAGCCCGCGTAAACCATGTGCTTCCCCATACGCTTCTAACTGGTTCTTTACATCTTGAATGAGAGCCTCTTTATTACCCTCAGGTGAAGATATAGAATCTCCTTTTGCCATATGTTTTTGATCAATTACTTATATAATGAAGTATACCTCATCAGCAGAAAAAACACCGAGAATAAGCAGAAAAAGGGTAAGACATCTATCATCCTGTCAAGCTCTAACATGAGCTTCCGAGCCCTACGCTCTTCGGATCGAAGGCTTCGTTGTTGGTAATAGACCTGACCCTGTAATTTTATTCAACAAGCCTTTTCTTCGCAAACGCTCTCCCAGAACCCGACTTCAAGTATTTCTCAAACTGTATCGCTCGAGTCTTGGTCTTGAACATGCAGTACCAGACAAGTTCATATGTGCCGGGACCTTGAGCGGTTGTTCGAGTTGAGTGTTGTTGGTGTTCTTTGATTCTGCGTTGAATATCGGATGTGTAGCCCTTGTACAAAGTTCCAGTAGCAGAATTTTTGAGAATGTATACGTAGTACATGGTTCTAGTATAACCAAAAACACTCGGATGAACGAGTGTTACTGGTATGCCCTCCGTCGTCAAAGGACTTTGGCGGGCCAGCCTTCGCAAAGCCTTCCGCTGGCCGCCCTCCGTCGCTCTGGGAGCTATGGCGGGGCACTGCCAGCCGAAGCCTTGGCGAAGGCTGGCAGGGGATAGCGGTCTACGTTCGAACTATTTGTATGACGTAGGGTGCGGGTAGCCCTCCACCCCCAGGGCCACACATTAGCCTGTATATACAATCGTGTAAGTAATTTTGCAGAATTTCCAATACCGTTTTGCACGGGTGTGGATTTGGTTAGAAAACATGTAAATCAATGATATAGCCAATTGAGCCCGATTGCCTTGACAAAAGGGCTTTTCCGTGCTATTATTCCGCTTGAAAATAGGATCGAAATCAGATTGGAACCAATCGAGGAGTGAGACATGAAGGTAAGCGAGATCCGAAGCCAGGCCATTGCTGCTGGTGCAGATCTGCCCGGTACGCGCATGTATTCCGTGTGGATGGCGCTTGAGAGGTCGTTGTGTGACGGCGATTTCACGGCCTGCGGAGTTCCCTACAAGCAGGGCGATGAGAGGCGCGATGAGATGAATTACGCGGGAGACCTCCTCGTGGCTCCCGTCTGCGCTTTGCTGAAGCATCAGACCTCGACGTGGCGATGGCCATTCGTGCATCGCTGGTACAGCATCCGACGCATGTGGCGACGTTTCGTGCGTCGTCCCGCTCTCGACCTGTGGGAGCACATCACCATCGGCTAGTAGCTCTACGAGCCGCCCAACCAAGAATTCCGCCCAGCACAAGCTGGAGGTTCACTTGGTGGGCGGTTTTCGATTTGCTGAAAACAAAAAAACAGCCGATTTCAATCTAGCAGTCTCTTGTTCGCAAACGCTCTTCCAGATCCAGACTTCAGGTATTTCTCGAATTGGATTGCTTGAGTCTTGGTGGGGAACATGCAGTACCAGACAAGCTTGTAGTCACCAGGTTTCCGAGCGGTTGTTCTTGTGGAGTTTTGCTGGTGCTCTTTTACACGACGGTCTAGATCCGATGTGTAGCCTTTGTATAGTGTTCCGTCTTCAGAGTTTTTGAGAATGTATACGTAGTGCATAGCTCTAGTATAAACAAAAACACTCGCTTGCACGAGTGCTTCTTGATATTTCTAGAATGTCCTCCGTCGCTCTTCGAGCTATGGCGGACCAGCCTTCGCATGTCTTCTAGCTGGCTGCCCTCCGTCGCTCTGCGAGCTTTGGCGGGGCACCGCCAGCCGAAGCCATGCGAAGGCTGGCAGGGGATAGGGTTGGACGTTCGAACTATTTGTGGGGCATTGGTCAAAGGTCCGATCATTTCTTTGCCAATTGTCTGATCACCCGTCGTGCAGCGTATACGCCTGATCTGTAGGTGTCCTCCATTCCTACTGTGTTTAGATCTCCAGCTAAGGTAATCGTGTCAGAATAGTCTGGGTTGATTATTTTATGACCACCAAGATAAAACGCTGGATTCCAATGTTGAGAATGAATCACTTGATGAGACTCAAAGAACTCATCTAAATCTGGATCAGGCTTTGTAGAATAAAATATAGTTGTACCGTCAGCTTCTTTGGACACGAACAGTGTTTCATTGTTTTCTTGAAAAAGCTCAAGGTCAGCGTCTTTGTATGTATAGTTGAGTTTGCCTTTTACATGAAAGAGATAGGCCTCACAGGGTAGACGGTCGTGAGCGATATTTACAAACTTTCTCGTAACGTCATAGGGGGTCGCCAAGATAAGGTGTGAACATGTTAAATCACTACCACCCTTCAATGTAACGGTTATCGGAGAGCCGTCTTTGATTGATGTCACCTCATCAATCTTAAGGTATTTTTTAAGCCGTCTTACAACTGTCGGGACATTGCTCACGAATTTGTGGATTGGTACTCCGAAATACATCGCAATATGAAGAAAATCGAAGGCGTTCAAGTTTTTGATCTTAGCAAAAGTACACATCCAAACTGGTTCGTCGAGTATGTGTTTGGTGAGAAGATCGATTCGGTGCCTCTTGATAAATGTGTTGGCTGAAATTTTTTGCAAGGCACGCACCTTTGGAAACTTTTTAAATGCTTGATGAATACCATGCTCTGTGGCATATCCACGAAATTTCTTGTAGGTCTTTCTGTAACTAATCAAAAAGGGATAAAAACTAAGCAGTTCCCGCCAATGTCTTAATACATGCCAAAACGTGTATCCATGTTTTTTAAAATGAAAGCTTGTATGAAAAGGTCGCACCTTTTCAGTTCGTGTCACGAGCGAGCTTATCATTGTGTCTGTTTTCGGAACTATATAAGCACCATAGTTTATTTGGCCATCTGCAGAGGAACAGAGTCTGCCTCCAAAGTCTTTGGAAATAAGTAAAACATTCTTATGATGTTTTTGTAATTCTTCAAGAGCACCAAGCCCAGCGACTCCACCGCCAACTATAATTACATCGTAATTTTCTTTCATAGATCTACAGTATAACAAAAACCCCCTAGATAATGTCTCGGCATATAAGGTTAGGGTCAGGTCTATTGTTTTGGCATAGCCGCAGGCACAGCAAGGCCAATAGCCAGACGCCAAAATCCCCACACCCCAACATTATCAACAATACCAAAACAATAGACCTGACACTGTAGTTTTTGCGATGTGGTCATCCGGTATAAGGGGTTGACTGACTTTTGGTAGAAGAGGTAGCATTGGTGTAAGTTAGTCATAATACATAATCATAAATATAATATGATAAATGGAAAAGGATCAGGGCCTGTAGGTGAAGGTGGGCATCAAGGCGAAGATAGTCGTAGAGAACTTACAGCGCACGAACTAAGGAATGAAAGACATGTAGATTTTGATCCAACAAAAAGTGATGAAGATTCTATTGAGCGTGATAAGGATGGTAGAATTGTGAAAGTTACTGAAGGTATCAAGTGCTATACGAATTTTGGTGGGGGCGAAAAGAAGTGGGGAGATGTACCACAAACTCGAGAGTATGCATATGATGCGGAGGGTAGGCGAGTTAAAGAGACATTAGATAATCCTTATGTAAGCCAAGAGAAGGAATGGAAGTATGATAGTAAAGGAAATGTTGTGGCAAGTAGAGTGCTGGGTCATGACCGGTTGAATTACTACAACACACCAGTTGGTTGGTCTGAAGAATCTGTGAAGACAGAATACGATGACAGTCAAAGACCCATAGCACAGAGTCGGGAAGAGCGTTATAGTGGCAACTATTCAGACACGCAGTATAAATATGACGAAGAGGGAAGACTAGTGGAAGAAATGGTTGACGATGCTAATGGAAAGTCTCGCTATCAGCATGAGTATTCAGATGATGGGGAATTACTCCGTATACAGTGTTTCGAATTGCATGATGATGAAGGTAAAGAGGAGCCGGAAGAAGTAAGAGGACCTGTATATTTGGAACAGGGTGATGGTACGTGGGATTGGGTTTCTAGTGAACAAAGCGAGTGATAACGGTGGTTGTAAACCTGAAAATACTAACAACATCTTAATTCTACGCATTGTAATCTTAGGGAGCGCATTAACAATATCTAGAGGTATAAGTGTTAGGCATTGAATTTAGGTTCAGATCCTTATCTGTCAAAAAAAACATCCAGTTAAATGGATGTTTTTTTAAAACTAGGTAATAAAATTAGTTTAAAATTAGGGTCAGGTTCTTACTTTTGACATTGTAACAAAAACAACCGATAAAGTCTGTCGCTTTTGGAGAGGGATAGGGTTGGACGTTCGAACTATTTGTAGTGCGTAGGTGGTTACTTAGTCCATATACAATACTGCTAATGTTAGGTAAATAGTGTGTAATAGGGCTTGACAAAGTCAGTTTTTTGTGATATAACGCTTTCAGAAAGTACGTACCACTGTTGTGGTGGTAAACGGCTTCACAATCCATAAAATCCTGGCTGTTGTGGCTAAGGATTATGGAGATACAATGAGCAACGCGATCGTGTCAATTTACGGAATCCGAACCCATTACTCGCTGATGATGATCACCGGAGTGATCATCGAGGACGATGGATCCACGTGCTGCTACGGACTCTCTGGAAACGGATTCTTCACCCCGTTCGACGGTGGGAGCCGTTACATGCGGAAGCCGATCGAATTCGTTATCGTTATCGACGCATTCAACTGCGTCGATAACGATGGGAAGGGGGTGATGCACATCCTCTTCCGGAACCCTGGCACGTTCCAGGCGAACCTTGGGGATGTTACCGGGATGCTCTGGGGAGTCCGTACGGAGGTCGGAGAAGCCGACCTCCTGGACAGCCCCCAGATGGTGGTTGAGAGCATCGAGGAGATGCTCTTGGCTGCCAAGAAGAACAACGATGGCGAGGTCATGTCCTCGCCCATGGTGGACTGGATGTCCGCCAAGATCAACGACCTCAGCATCGGCTGGGGTCAGGGAGGGGACGCCTTCAACGGTATCCCCGAGTAGCACTCCACCGCCCAACCAAGAATTCCGCCTAGCACAAGCTAGAGGTTCACTTGGTGGGCGGTTTTCGATTTGCTAAAAACAAAAACCTCCGAGCAAAAAGCTCGGAGACATTAGTCGATAAGTCTCTTGTTCGCAAAAGCCCGCCCAGATCCAGACTTAAGATATTTTTCGAATTGAATCGCCTGTGTTTTTGTGGGGAACATGCAGTACCAGACGAGCTCGTAGTCACCAGGTTTCCGAGCGGTTGTTCTGGTGGAGTTTTGCTGGTGTTCTTTTACACGACGGTCTAGATCCGATGTGTAGCCTTTGTATAGCGTTTCGTCTTTAGAGTTTTTTAGGATGTATACGTAGTGCATGAAACTAGTATAAACAAGAACACTCGTTTGCACGAGTGCTGCTTGATATTTCTAGAATGTCCTCCGTCGCTCTTCGAGCTATGGCGGACCAGCCTTCGCATGTCTTCTAGCTGGCTGCGCCAGCCGAAGCCCTGCGAAGGCTGGCAGGGGTAGGAGGAATTGAACCTCCGACTAGGGTTTTGGAGACCCGCGTGATACCACTTCACCATACCCCTATGCGCGAAGATCGTATCATTATTTAGAGCGTTTGGCAAGAGTCCTGATACTATCCTTTTATACACAGCTTAACTCACCGGAGCCCCACTGCTCTGGTATAATGCAACTGAAATACACAGAATAATCACTTGTTGCGTTATGAAGTTTTTGTATACATTATTATTTGTGATCGTTGGAGTCTCTTTTGTAGGCTCGGCGGCTTATGCGTGGGAGTTGGATACGGTTTCCGATGACAGTAACGAAGTCTCTGTTGGCTCTCAGGATGGGACAGCTTTCGAGACGCAGTTTAAATCTGACGGTACAAAGATGTACGTCTTGGGTTACGGTAATGACACGGTTTATCAATACTCGCTCTCTTCTGCATGGGATGTCTCTTCGGCTACTTACGATTCGGTGAGCATGTCGGTGAATGCTCAGGAGTCCGTGCCAGAGGGTATGTTTTTTAAACCCGATGGAACTGAGATGTACATTATTGGTGTCTCTGGGGATGATGTGAATCAATACACTCTTTCATCAGCATGGGACCTGTCTTCCGCCACCTATACTGGAGTGTCTCCGTCGAACTCGGGAAACGATCCGACATCGGTGAAAGTTCACTTCAATGGTGATGGAACCAAAATGTTCATCACGGGATTTGTGTACGGAAGAGTGTATCAGTACACATTGTCAACTGGCTGGGACGTAACCACCGCGAGTTACGATAGTGTTTTTTTCTCTATGCTTGCACAGACAAGTAACACTTACGCTACAACCTTTAATGACACTGGAACACGTCTATATGGAATCGGACCTTCCGATGTCGCGTATCAGTACAACTTATCTTCAGCATGGGATATCTCAACAGCGTCGTATGCGAGTAAGAGTTATTCTTTCAACTCAAAAGACAGCAATGCATACGGCATCACTCTAAAACCAGATGGCAGTAAATTATATTTGACAGGCGCTACCGGAGACAAAGTTTACAGATATACTGTTAATCCAGGCGACATCACAGCTCCGAGCGTTTTGTCTTTCTCCCCGGCCGACGAAGAGACGGGAGTTGCCATAGACGATGATTTGGTCATTGTTTTTGATGAAAGCGTTGATGTCGAAACGGGCAATATCTTGATCAAGAAGGTGAGCGACGATTCCACGGTTGAGACTATAGATGTTACATCCGGCGCAGTGACTGGCACCGGGACGGACACGATCACAATAAATCCAACTTCAAATTTGTTGAACGGCACGTCGTATTATGTTCAGATACCTGCGACGGGTTTTGACGACGCTGCATCCAACAGTTATGCGGGAATCACCAACACGACTTCATGGAACTTCACTGTAATATCGTCTACTGGTGGCACATCTTATGCCATGATGAAAGAACGGTATGTAGAGGATGTTGCGGTCTCACAATCGGATGTGCGTATTATCTGCGACGAGAATTCCGCGTTCGTGGACTTGAGTTTGATGGCAGATAATGCGAGCCAATATTTACTTTCAAACGACGCGTCATTAAACGCCGCTCAATGGAATGTTTTCAATGGCGGTGCTATGGACGTAGAATGGGAGTTAGACGTTTTATCAGAGCCTTCAAAAGTCTATTATATGTTTAAAAGCGGTTACGGTAATTTAAGTTCATTGGGTTTTGTGGAAGTTTATGTTGATCGGTCGTCATGCAATGCAGTAGAAGTGGTTAATGAAGAAGATGTGGAGGTTGAAGAAAATAGCGTATCAGAGCCAGGGTTTACGATGGGTCGTTCACCATTCAATGGAGAGTTTGAGATCCTGACGCCAATCGAAGATATGGATTTGATAATGGGTGAGCACTTCGATGCCGTGTATCTTTTCGTCGACGGTGTTCGTCGTCCATTTTTGAATGAGTCGATTTACTATACATGGTATAACTTTCAAAATGATATCAGAACAGTGTCAGATGCAACATTGGCGAGCGTGCCACTTGGCCCACCGATGATGCCTAAACCGGGAGGGAAGTTAGTTAAAGTTGTATCTCTACCAACAGTATTCTTTATTGAGGACAACGGCGGAGATGGTAAGCTTGTACCGTTACGGGATGAGGATCATGCGAGGGAGGTGTTTGGCGAAGGATGGGCAAAGAACGTTATTGATCTAGACGTTACGTTGTTTGGTCGATTTGAGAGGTAGCAAAAAACCGTCGAGTTCGCTCGACGGTTTTTTGATTCAAGATTTAAGCTCGTTTCAGTCTTAACGAGTTCAAGAGTACCGACACACTCGAGAATGCCATAGCGCCTGCTGCAATCATCGGGTTCAATAGCCCGAGTGCTGCGAGTGGTATTCCTATTGTGTTATAGAAGAACGCCCAGAACAGGTTTTGCTTGATTGTCCTGAATGTCCTTCGCGACAATAAGATCGATTCAGGAATCCGCATTGGGTCTCCTCCAACAATCACGAACTGTCCAGCTTCAATCGCCACGTCTGTCCCCGTTCCCATCGCGATACCAAGATCTGCTTGGGTGAGGGCGGGAGCGTCGTTGATTCCGTCTCCGGCGAATGCGACTCGCTTACCTGCGTCTTGCGCGGCTTTCACGAGATCGAGTTTGTCTTTCGGTAACACGCCTGCATGAACAACGTCGATGCCAACCTGTTTGGCGATAGCGTCTGCGGTGCGCTGATTGTCACCTGTGATCATCACTGTTTGCATGCCGAGTTTGTGAAGGGTGTCGATCATTTTCTTTGAGTCTTCCTTCACGGCGTCGGCGATTGCGATGATACCGAGTACGTCTTTCTCGTCCGCCACGTATACAACTGTCTTTGCCTCACGCTCAAGCTCGAGCGCTCGGTCTGCGAGTGCCTTCGGTATCTTGTGCTCGTTCATGTACAGCTCGCGACCAATCTTGAATGTCTTGTTTCTGAGCCGAGCTTTCACTCCGTGACCAGTTTTGGATTCAAAGTCTTCCACGTCTCTCTCAAGCTCGATCCCTCTCTCGTGCGCCGCGTTTACTATTGATTGCGCGAGCGGGTGCTCTGAGTGAGACTCGATAGACCCTGCGAGCTTGAGCAACTCGCGTTCGTCTACTGCAACTGCAACGATGTCTGTAACTGACGGTTTACCTTTTGTGATCGTCCCGGTTTTATCGAGCATTATAACGTCGATCTTCTCTCCGTGCTCCAACGCTTCCCCAGACTTGATAAAGATGCCTTTGCTCGCCGCACGTCCAGTTCCAACGAGTATCGCCGTTGGAGTTGCGAGTCCGAGCGCGCAGGGGCAGGCGATTACGAGCACTGCGACGGCTGGGATCAGTGACGCGTTGAGATCGCCGGTCATGATCATCCAGATTGCAAACGTGAGGATCGAGATTACGAGTACGATCGGCACAAACACGCTCGAGATTCTGTCTGCGAGTTTTTGAACAGGTGCTTTTTGTTTCTGCGCGTCTTCCACGAGTTTTACAATCTGTGACAGCACCGAGTTCGCCGGGTCGACAGTGATCCGGATTGTCATCGCGCCGGTTTGGTTGACTGTCGCACCATAAACAAGATCGCCAACGAGCTTCTGCGACGCCTTGCTTTCACCAGTCAACATCGACTCGTCGATTGTTGAAGAACCTTTGATCACGATGCCGTCGAGCGGAACCTTCTCTCCCGGCTTCACGATCACGTGATCGCCGATCTTGAGCTCACTCGCGTCGACTTCTACAATGCTGAGGTCTTCCATTACTTTGTGTGCTTTCTTTGCACCGAGTTCGAGAAGCTTCGAGATTGCCTCGCTCGCGCGTCCTTTGCTCATTGCCTCAAAGTATCGGCCGACGAGTATTAGTGCGGTGATCACGGCAGCCGTCTCGAAGTACATGAAGCCACCGATGAACAGCGAGTACCAACTGAAGAACAGGGCAACGAGTGTGCCGAGTGTTATCAGTGTGTCCATGCTTGATGTAAATCGTTTAAGCTGAGCCCACGTTGACTTGTGGAATTCCATGCCCGGACCAAATACCACGATCGTAGTCAAAACTCCTTCTATCCAGCTCGACAACGACATTCCCGCTATCGATCCCGGAAGCTCGATGTTGAACATGGAGAGTACAAACACTGGGAGCGCGAGACCTATCGAGATCATCGCCTGTCTCTTAGCGTGTTTCTCACCACCATGTTCGTGCATATCCTTGTCGCCATGTTCACCCTCGTCCACGATCGTGTAACCTTGATCGGTAACGATCTTGCGCAGAGCCGTATCGTCCTCGATGTCGCTCGTAACTGTAGCTTGCGCCAACGCATAGTTAACATTAGCTTCCTCAACTTCGGGATGATCTTTCAATGCGCCTTCTATCTTAACCGCGCACGACGCGCAATGCATCCCCGCTATCTTAAAGTTATGTGTTTTCATATTCTATTGTTTTGGAGTCACTATCATTGTCCCACGAATCATCCCCATGGAACAACTGAATGTAAACTTTCCGGTCTTCGTTGGCGTGAAGTTAACCACGTTCGCGCCGGGCTTAATGAATGTCTGAACATTGAATGCTGGGAGAATCAAGGTGTTTGCGCAACCAAGGAAATCTGCGCCGAAGATCTGCCACTCAACTGGAATGCCTTCCGTTACAGTGATCACGTTCGGTTCGTATGAGCCTCTATCGGTAACGTTCATCTTGACGATCTGTTTTCCGGCCACCTGCTTAGACGCCGTAGCGTCAGCAACGCTCGCGAACGAGAATGATGGGTTGATTCCGAGTAATGTGAGACCGTTTACCGAGTTGGAGAGGCCAAGGACGAGCACGAGCACGCCGGCGGCCATTGTAATCTCTTTGAGTTTCTTGCCCGAGAAGGACGTAGTCATCTTTCCTATGCCGAGCAACGCGGGCATAGTTCCGAGCGCGAACACGACCATGATAATCGCGCCTTGCAACGGATCTTGAAGTGAGAGCGCGAATAGTTGCATCGATTGTGTGAACCCGCACGGCAAAAAGAACGTCATTGCGCCGAGTACCATCGGAGCGATCGGGCTCTTAGACTCAGAAAGATCATGCACTTTGTGTGCAAGCCATTTTGGCATCGAGACGACCGGAACAGGGAATAGGTTGAGTAGATTGACACCGATCACAATCATGAGCGCTGCGACAATCAGTATGAATACTCCGTTTGCCGTTGAGCTTAACTGAACTGCCGATCCGAGTAGACCGATCATTGCACCGAATACTCCGAATCCTACAACTCGTCCAATGTTGAAGAAGATGTGTGGCCGGAAACGTTGAGCTGCTGATAGTTGAGCTTGTGTCTTGGACACGTGGCTCGAGACTGCCGCGAGGAGGCCTCCAACAACAGCGGTACAGCTTGAGACGGACGCGATCAGTCCGATGGTGAATACCGCGATCAGGCTCGAAGGCTCAGCGCTCGAAGGGCTGAAACGTAACAGGCCGGTTTTGTCCAGTAGCAGGTAAACTGCAATCACAATCACGAATATGCCACCAATGCGCCCCCAGTTTATAGACTCTTTGCGTTTATGCTTCTCGGGTTTATGCGCAATTCTGTACCCGTGTTGCTTCACTCTGTCCATGAGCTCGTTTTCTGTAACCTCCTGTCCATCCTCCAGCTCGAGCGTAATTTTTTGTTCAGCATGAGATACGCAAACAGATTTGATTTGATCCATCTCGCGTAACTCTCTCTCGATTACCACCTCACAACTCGCGCACGTTGTTCCACGTACAAAAAAAGTACGAATGTTTTTCATAACAATAAATTAATAACAAAATCAACAAAGACCCCGCTATCTATTCACGTTGTTGAACTTTCAGTACTATAAAAATGCTTCTATGTTGTAAAAGGGGAGGGGTGAGCTCGTTCATCGGCAAACTCGAAAGCTGAAGAGAGTTCAAGCTAGTAAATACGATCTTGTGAAACTCGACATGTGTTCGAGTTGACGCTGCTTCGTCGGCTCTGTGGTCAATCGCATCAAGACAATGCTTCAAACATTCAACATCAACCGGCTGACTACAATCGCTACCACATTCCTCCATCTCCATGCTCGAATGCATCGCAGAGACTCGCATTGGCAAAGACGCGAATCCAAACACTATCATCGCGAGAGTGATTCCTGAGATAATCCGGCCAAATTGTTTTATTGCAAATTGCATCGCATATATACTATCACCTTTTTATGCATACTGTAACTATATAATAACTTGAACAATATCCCTGCGTTTCATTGTTGACAAAACACGCAAAAAAGTGCTAGTTTGAGGCATCTATGAATATGCAAAACACTCTCAAGAACAAGGTCGTTGACCTGATTTTCGACAATATTAAGATTATTGCTCTTTTGTTCCTTTTCCTTGTGGTATTTGGAACTGCTACGTTTACGAGCATCCCTCGTGGCGGATTCCCAGAAGTGCTCGTTAACATCGCGACTGTGACTGTTCCATATCCTAATGCGACGGCGCTGCAAGTCGAAGATCAGATCGCAGGCAAGCTCGAAGACGCGCTTAATCAGATTGACGACGTGGAGAGTTACGAGACGATTTCTGCTGACAACGCGGGAGTCGCAGTGGTGAGCATCCACGCTAAGGCAGATATCAACAAGACGGTCGCTCAGATTACGGACGAGGTAAATGCGATCAAGTTCCCAGAAGACGCACTCGATCCTATTGTGGAGAAGTTTGACGCCGCAATGGTTGGAGACTTTATGATTGGAGTGACAGGTCCCGAGGATCCGTGGCAACTTTATGAATATGTAAATGCTATCGAGAGCGAGTTGAGCTCGATTGCCGGAGTTAAGTCTGTTGAGCAGATGAACCCATTGACTCCCGAGATCATCGTTACATTCCGACAGGACGATCTTGACGAACATAAGCTCGCGCGCCACGAGATTGAGGGGATCTTGAAGCTCTCGAGCTTTAATGCGCCAATAGGTTCGTTTAAGAACGAGGACAATCGCGACGTTAACGTGAGTATAGAGAAGAAGCTTGAGACTCTGAATGAGCTCAAGGTGTTTGAAATTGCAGATGGCGTTATGCTAAAGGAAGTGGCAGACGTTGAGATTTTGATGAACAATAATGAGAAGTACAACCGCATAGGTTTCAGAGATAAGGATGACTTGTTTTCCGAGTTCAATATTGAGCGCGCGGTTGTGTTGTCTGTCTATGGTGACAAGGCGTACGACCTGCTGACACTCGAAGACGAGATTCATGTCGCGATCGAGCAGATTGAGGGTAAAGAGAAATATGATGGCGTGAAAGTTATTCCAATGTTCTCGATGGCTGAGTCTACACGCATGCAGATAGACGAGATTCAGGGGTCATTGCTCGGACAGCCAATGGAATCACTCGAGAGTTTCGACTTTGTTGGTTACCTTTTCGGAGGCCTATTCCTCGTGGTCTTGCTACTATTTTTGTTCATGAACGCGCGCATCGCCATCATGGCCGCGCTCGCAATCCCGTTGTCGCTATTTGTGACGACAATCTACCTGAGCATGATCGGGATCGGACTCAACACGCTTGTTTTGTTCTCGATGATCCTCGCTATTGGACTCGTCGTAGACCCCACGATTGTGTTCTTGGAGTCGATGCAACGGTTTAAAGAGCAAGGATTCAACGGACGCGATGCCGCTGCAAAGACGTTCAAGACTGTTGGAGTTGGAATCACGCTCGCAGTTTTGACGAATATTTTGGTGTTTGTGCCGTTTGGAATCGTCTCTGGATTCTTTGGAGAAATTATTAAGTACATTCCGGTGACGATCATTCCATCAATGGTCGCGTCGTTACTTATTCCGGTTTTGTTCATGATGCCAGTGGCTGCGAGAGTGTTGAAGGCTCGAAAGAATATCGATCGCAGTGTTGATCCCGAGCTCGTTGGAGTGTGGAAGGTATCTCGATATATTGGAAAAGCAGTTGCATGGACTTTGAAGAAAGGGAAGTTGTTCGCGTTTTTGCGCGTGATGATAATCGTGGGAGCTATTGCGATCTCGATCGGAGTGCCGGCCGCTTTGATGTCTAGTGGAGAAGTTGAGGCTGTGCAGTTCTCCGAGACAGCAGATTCTGACGCGTTCTTTATTCAGGCGACTGTGGAGACGGCGATGGATTTTGACGACGCTGTTTATAACATTGTTGTGCCAATTCAGAGCTTGATTGGAGATCAGCCAGAGGTTCGTGACTTCAGTTATATGTCGCAGACTGGGAACTCGTTTATGCTTTTGATGAACTTGCTTCCGTATCAGGTGCGTGAGACCGAGGGTATGCGAACATCGTTCGAGCTCGTTGCAGAGATCGAGTCACAGCTTGAGGCAATGGAGCTTGATGCTGAGTTCTTCATTATGGCCGATGGCGCCGGGCCTCCTCTTGAGGAGTTTGCAGTGAAAGTGCGATTGCTCGGAAACGATTCCGAGGTGTTGGCAAGCGCGTCTGAGGACGTGAAGGATTTCTTGAGTACGCTTGAGGGTGTAACGGAGGTTCAGGATAACGTTTCAGATGTAACGTCTGGAGGATCGATCGTACTCGAGCTCGACGATGACGATATGTTCACACGAAACCCGATGATGGTTTACGGTTTGGTGTCGGATCGAATCTCGGAGGGTGACCTTGGAACGATTACGATCGAAGGTACGAAGTTCGACATCGTGTCCACGATTGAGCCGACTATCGAATCTGTTCAGGACTTAAAAGACATTGTGGTATTTGATGCGCCTGACGATATTCCATCATGGGTAACGGATGCGCCTGAGGATGTGCTCGTAGACGATCTATTGGTTGGAACAAAAGAATACGCACCGGAGTCTATCCGACGCGCAAATGGGCGACGTTATGTGGAAGTGATGGCATCGATCGACGATGATCACACCGCGCTCGATATTCAAGATCAGTTGGACGAGTATTTGAGCGAAGATAAGCTCGTGTCGCTTGGACTCGCAGAAGATGCGACAGACTTCAAGGGAGAGGCGGACTCGATTACACAGTCGTTCACAGAGCTTGGAATCTCGCTATTGATCGCGATCTTCATGATCTACGTTCTGCTCGTTGGGTTCTTCCGCTCGTTCCTTGAGCCGTTCATTATACTATTTGCAATCCCAATGGGACTGATAGGAGTTTTCGTAGCCGTTTGGTTAACGACAGGTCAGCTTGGCTTCCTCGAGTTGCTCGGGGTGGTCGCGATGGCGGGAATCGTCGTGAACGTGACTATCTTGTTGCTCGATTTTGCGAATCAACAGTTAAAGGTTGGCGTGAAGCCGGAGAAGGCGATTGCGACATCGGTTGCAGTGAGGTTCCGACCGATTGTTTTGACGCAGCTCACAGCGTTTGGATCGATGATACCATTGGTGTTCATCTCGCCATTCTGGAAAGGACTTGCCGCTGCGATCATATTCGGAATCGCATCGTCAGCGATCCTGTCACTGTTCGTAACACCGATCCTATACTCGTGGACACACAAGGTTGGGCGCGGGTTACGAGGACTGCCAGCGCTTGGACGCAAGATTAAAAACAAGTTGAAGCGCGAGAAGAAGCCGGCGCATTTACACGTATAAAGCGAAACGCCACGGGAGACCGTGGCGTTTGCGTACGTGGTGAAAGCTGTGTTCAGTCGAAGACCGACTTGAACTGGATCGGCCCTCCGTCATCGGCTTCCGGCCACTCGACGCCGAGCTTGCGGTACTCGCGACGCCGAGTCCTCTTGTCGTCTAGCCAGTCGTCGTAGCACTCGCCATGCGCATGACGCATGTACCGCTCCCACTGCGGGCTCATGCGCTGCACGTCGACGAGCCCTGAGCGTAGTGCGGCAATGAGCATGAACACGAATTTCACGGCAACCTTCAGTCGCCACATCTGATCCCTTGTCCGCGTAGTCAATACGGCCATGATGCGACCCTCCTTTTCAGCGCGGAATATATCAAAAAAATCATCATTTGTCAATGATAGGGTATAAAAAAGCGAGCATTTGCTCGCTTTTTGCTTATTACAGTGTCTACAAGCTGATCCACCGAATCCGCTAGCACGCAACACCGCGAATACCGAATCCGCTAGCACGTCATTGCGAGGAGGAACGACGAAGCAACCTTGTAGTGCAAGCGAATACGGTATTTCCAGCGAATTCCGTATATGCTAGTAAATTCCGAATTCGCTAGCGGATTCAGTACTTGCTTACACGACAAGGTTGCTTCGTCGATCGCTGCCGCTCTCTTCTCGCAATGACGTGCTAATAGTTGCTGGTGTTCACTAGTAGATACTAGTGCCCGCTTACGCTTTCAACTGTTCAGCCACAAACCCCCAGTTCACATGTTCCCAGAAACCTTGTATGAACCCTGCGCGGTCGTTTCTGTGATCTATGTAGTACGCGTGTTCCCAGACGTCGAGCGTGAGCAGTGGAATGTCGCCGGAGTCTGCTGGTGTGTCTCCGTCGTGGAAGTCTTTGATGTAGAGTTTACCGTCTACAGACTGCACGAGCCACACCCAGCCGGAGCCGAAGTGCTTGCCTGCGAGTTCGGAGAACTGTTTTGTGAGCTCGTCGAGACTGCTGAAGTCGCGGTCGATGAGCTCGGCGAGTGGGCCTTCGGGCGTGCTTGAGCTTGCGCTGAGGCAGTTCCAGAAGAACGAGTGGTTGAAGTGTTGCGCCGAGAGGTTGAATATCTTCGCGTCGGTCCCGCGTGAGCTTGAGATGACGCCTTCAAGACTTTTGCCTGCGAGCTCGTGGCCCTCGAGTGCAGTATTAAGCTTGTTCACATAGCCCGCGTGGTGCTTGCCGTGGTGAAACTTAAATGTCTCGCTTGTTGTCCATGAGCCCATGGAATCCGGTGAAAAGGGTAGTTCTGGTAGTTCAAACATATGTATATATTATGAATATCTCCATGTTACCACATCTCCTGTTGACAGATATACAGTTCTCTGGTAGTCTTTCCGCAAGTTGAGTGGTGCATAAACCTGTGTACCCCTGCTGTTGTGTCCGTGGCCTCTGGTCATGAGATGCGTCGTTCCAGCTCGGCCTTCCCATCCTTGCTGTGACACACGACGTTCCTGTTTTCGTCTAACGAGCCCTCCTCCTCCTATGAGTTAGACGATAGGACGCAACCTTCGGTCCGCTGGTGCACCTTGTGCCAGCGGACCTTTTTATTTCTCGTGATATACTATAGTTGTATGAAAGTAAAACAAAAAATGCATGGCTTTGTTGAGTTCGTGCGTGAGCAGGGAGTCATGGGGCTCGCAATTGGTTTTGTGCTTGGAGGTTCTACAAAAGAACTCGTAACATCGTTCGTTGAAGACATCGTTCGCCCGGTCATAGAGCTTTTTATAGGCTCAACAGATGGGCTCGCGTCTCTGGCTGTAGGCAATATAAAATTTGGATCGTTCCTTGTTGCAGTACTCGACTTTTTGATCATGGCTGCCGTAGTATATTTTGTGTTCAAGGGATTCAAGCTTAATAAGCTGGATCTTAAGAAAGAGAAAAAATAATGTTTCACCTCACGTTTGTCACAATTGGAAAAATGAAGAAAGGCCCGCACGCGGATCTTGTTTCTGAATATCTGAAGAGGCTGCAGACATACGCGAAGGTTCACAGACAGGAAATTCAAGAGATGCGTTTCCACAGTCCTTCCGACCGTGCCAAGGTGCTCGATCAAGAAATGGCGCTCGTTAAAGACTCGATTCGCGACGATGCCGTACTCGTTGTGCTCGACGCAGCAGGGAAGGAGTTCGATAGCGCACACTTTGCATCAAAGCTCAACGACCTTTCCGAGCAACACACGCGACCGATCGTATTCCTAGTAGGAGGGCCGCTCGGGTTGCATGAAGAGTTGAAGGCCGAGGCCGTGCTCACGTTGTCACTATCGCAAATGACATATCCACATGAGATGGCGCTGTCTATGTTGACAGAGCAGGTGTATAGGTCGATGACGATACTGAATAATAAAACTTACAATTACTAGACCTACCATTTAAAAACCCTGTCACTCAGAAAAACCTGTCTCTAAAAAAAACTGTCATCCTGAGCTTGCCGAAGGATCTCACTAGCGGCTCAGCTCGAGCTCTGCATCTAGTGAGATCCTTCGACTCCGCTCAGAATGACAGTAGGTGACAGGTTTTTAGTTTGTCAGTTTTCCTTTGCTTAGTTTTTCTTGTCTTTGAAGCTCGGATATATGGCCAGCCAAGTCGCGATCGGAACTAGAAGCACGAGTCCCATCGTTCCGGCGATTGTGCGTATAATCTCCTCGGCTATGAGTTCCTCGTTAACGAATCTTAGTATATCCATGTCGGGAGTTATGTAGAACAGGAGGAAAAGTGGGAGCGCAACTCCGGCGTATGCGAGCACGAGCGTGTTTACTACGGACGCAATGTGGTGGCGACCAACGCGCATAGCACGCGTGAACAGGTCGCGGTTTGTCAGGCTGGGATCTGCGTTCTTGATCTCGGTTACAGTTTCAACTTGAGTGACTGCAATATCATCTAGTACACCAACGGCACCGAGTATGATTCCTGCGAGCAGTACGCCCGACGGGATCATGATTGACTCCGAGGTCAAGAATAGCAACGCGGACTCCTCAGACGCCATGCCGGACAGCCCCGCGAAGTATACAAAAGCCTCGGAGAATATGACTACGAGTCCGAGTCCAATCACGGTTCCGATGAACGCCATGAACGTTTTGCGGTTCAACCCGTGGGTGAGATGCATGTTTACGGCGAGTATCACGATACCGCCGAGCACCGTCGTTATTACAGGATCGGAGCCACCTGCGATTTGCGGGATTATGAAACCGAATAGTATTGCGACTGTGACGAGTAAGCCTACGAGTGCGAGGGCGCCTCTGAGCGTGCCGATCAGGATTGTGACGAGTGCGAACAGCAAGAATATCCACAGCAACGTATTTGTTCGTACGATGTCGACGTAAAAAGCGTCCGAGGTTCCGTCTGGGTATGTGATTGTTTGGAGTAGCACCTTTTGTCCTTCGTGGAGATCTATGAAGATTCCCGCGGTGAACGAGTTTGCGCTATCGATTGTAAACTCAACGCCATCCGAGCTCTTAGCTTCAAACACAACGTGCCGCTGGCCGTCGTTGAGCTCGTCTGTGGTTACAGCGGTTATAGTGGCGCGGACTTCCTGCGTAGTCGGTTCTGTGTCGAAGCCGGTATTTTCGCCAAGACCCGATTGAGCATGAACAAGGCTCGGCAAAGCGATTAAGAGGATTGCGACAAAGAGGAGGATGCGTTTCATAGAATTGTAGTATATCAAAAAAAGAGCAATCGCTCTTAAAAACAAAGCGCCCTCCCGTCCGGAGTTTCCAGACAGGAGGGCGCGAGCAGTGTTTGTGAGCGTTCGGCTCACCCGGGGCCAACCGGCCCCTTGATGCCGCCAGCGTATGCCAGCAGCTCCGGGACAGCCATGAGATCGGGGCAGGAGATCCCGCTTGGCACTCCCGGCTTGCGGACGTGCGCGGAGCGGTGGCGCATGTCCACCTCACCGTAGCGCGAACCGCCACTGACGAGCTCGAAGCTCGCAGTACGTCGGCCGTCCTCGAACTTGACCTTGAGCGTGTCCTTCACGATTCTCGGCCCGTAGTGAGCCTCGATCGCACGAATCGCAGCCTTGCGGTTTCCCGCCCTCTCCAGAATGTCACTCAACAAGTTACTCGGCATTGGTGGACTTCTCCTCCTCGAACGTTTCGTGATCCAAATAAAAAGTATCATAAATTCACATCACTGTCAACCGCCCGCGCTCGACAAATAGTGTTATAATAAGTTAAGATTTGGCCAATGATAGCTTCTAAAGTGCTCAAAGTTGCTTGTGGATTAATTGGAGTCCTTGCTCTTTGTATGATTTTATTTGCTTCTCGCGCAACTATAGAGGTGAATAACGACGTTGCTGAAACTTGGTCGTTCCCTAGCAATATTGGTTGGATATTTGGTTTTGATGAACTTATCGAGCTCCCGGATGAGCTCAACGTGCTCGTGATTGGCGTGGACTCGCGCAAAGGCTCGGACACTGTGCACTGTGACGCTATCCATATGGTGCATATCGATCTTGAAAAGGAAACCATGAAGTTTGTGAATGTGCCTCGTGGAACGTTCAGCTATATTCCGGGTTATCCACCGGAGGAGCAGTATCTTGCAAATGTTTGTGATTACATCGACGTCGACACATTCGTGAAGCGTGTTGGCGTGATGACGGGGTACGATGCTGACTATCGAGTTCTTGTTGGCTTCTCGCAGGCGCAGGGATTGCTTCGTGCGTTGAACTTTGATCCGACGACTACGTTGCAGTATCTTCGACATCGACAAAGCTACCAGATAGGTGACCCGCAGAGGAGCTACAACCAGTCGTTATTCTTGAGCGACCTTGTTACCGAGCGGCTCGACCTTGTGGAGTCTATCCCGATGCCCGCGCGTTACGCGTTGTACAAACTCGTGGACACAGATATGCCCCACGGTGTTGCAAACTCGTTGCTCGAGTGGTTGGCGAGTAGCAAGATACCGAGCGATGCCAAGCGCATAACTCATGTGACAAAACCGGACTGGTCGCCTATAGCGTCGGAGATGCATTTTGACGAGGTACGTGCTCAAGAACAGATAGACAAGTTGTATAAGCTATTGAAATATTATGATCAGTCGTTTTCCGTTACAAATGTGCAACCTGCATTGGAAAAGTTTGTAGACGAGAACATCGCGCGCACATACTCGAGCTTGATAAGTGGCGACCTTGCTTCTGCTCGCGAACAGCTCGACGTGATAATCGATCAACAGCTGTGGCATCAGATAGAAGACGATAGTGACAGGGTGGAAATCATGGTCGCTGTGACGCAACTTGATAGCACGATTGAGTGGTATAGCAGTTATAGTCAGGATCGTGCGCTAGGATTGGCGACGTCCATGATTGGCTTGCTGGAGCTTGAGGAAGAATCGAGCGACGCGGTTGATAGAATAAAAACGCACTTAACGGAGCTTTTGAAAGATCGAACTTGACAGCAGTTTTGATATGAGCTGAGGGGATGTGGATAAAAGCTGGCATTTTTTTCTCAATGAGGGTACACTTTTTGCAAATTCATTAATGATTTTAAACATATGGCAAAAGGTCTAACAAAGTCTCAGTTGATGGCGGCACTTTCAGAAAAGTGGGATATGCCAAAGAAGGATGCGATTGAGCACTACGAGGTGTTAATCGGAATGATTCAGCACGAGGTTAAAGACAAGGGTGAGTTGATGCTCCCAGGTCTTGGTAAGTTGGTTAAGCAACACCGAAAAGCACGAATGGGCCGAAACCCAGCAACAGGTGAGGCTATCCAGATTGCAGCAAAGACAGTTGTAAAGTTTAGAGTGAACAAGGCAGCTAAGGAGGCGATTCTTTAAAGAGGCGATTCAAAGCACTCCCATCGTTGATCAATCTGCGGTAGGAGTGTTTTTGGTATAATGGGAAAATAGAAATGTGAGATGAGATATGGGAAATGTGAAGTCTTATAGGGATCTGGTTGCTTGGTCGTGTGCGCACGACCTTGCTTTATGTGTTTATAAAATTACATGGGGGTTTCCGGATGATGAGAAGTTTGGACTGACTTCGCAAATGAGGAGGTGTGCAATTTCTGTTTCATCGAATATCGCCGAGGGGTATGGTAGATTTGGGTATAAGGATAAATTGAGATTTTATATAATAGCCAGAGGTTCGGTAACGGAACTCGATAACCAATTGCTGATATCTAGAGATTTAGGTTTTTTGCCAGAAGAAGATTATAATGATGCTCAAGGTAAGCTTATAAAGTCTCACAAGCTTCTCCAGGGCTTAATTACAAAAACACGTAGCTTTATTTAGTCTTCTCATCTCTCATCTCACATATCTCATCTCTTCTCCCATGAAATTCCACTTCGCAAAACCTCTCCCGTACGCCCCGGACTACCTGCTTCGAAAAGCTGGTTACACCCCGCATCATGATCGCAAGACTGGTAACTCCAGCTACGTTCGGCGCATGACCGCGGACTTTTACCCGCGGTTTCACCTCTATGTAGAGGAAACAGACAAGGTGGTCACGTTCAACCTGCATCTAGACCAGAAACGCGCGAGCTACAGTGGCACAAGCGCGCACGCAGGCGAATACGACGGCACCACAGTCGAAAACGAGATGGCGCGCGTAAAACAAGCATTCCACGTGGCATCGCGAGGCTGATCGTCGACCTTGTCGCCACTTGTCATCCTGAGCCTGCCGAAGGATCTCACTAGATGCGATTCTCGTAGAGACGTCGATTCATCGCGTCTCAATACAGTTATACGAGGCCGTAGGCTTGACAAATCCACCCCAATCCTATATTATTCGACCATTCAAACGAGGGTATAACCAGAGACAAGAGGTCTAGGCCTAATATCTCATCTCTCATCTCTAATATCTCATATCTTACCTAGTTATATGTCAAACAAGCGAAAGAACCCATCAACAGGTGTAAAGTTGCCAAAGCTTAAGCAGGTAACACGAAAAACAAAGCGAGGTGTAATCAAGACAGGAAAGCACCGAGTTTAATTCGAAATAAAAACAGCATCAACTCGATGCTGTTTTTGTTTGTGTCATTAAAACGCCTTCACCTCGCTTTGAAACTGCTCCCCCTGATCCTTATAGTCCTTGAACATGTCATAGCTCGGCGCGCCGGTCGACAATAGCGCTACAGAACCTTTGGACGCGTGGTCAAAGCATGCCTTTACAGCCTCGTGCATCGAGCTCGCGTTCACTCGTTCACCTGAGTAGCCGGCTTCTTCGAGTGCGGCGGTGATCTTGTTGCGCGCTCCTGGTAGCAGTACGACCGTGGCGATGTCGCGATCCTCGATCATCTTCGCGAGCTCGGTGTAGTCGTACCCGCGGTCTTGTCCACCGAGTATGAGTGCGCCGATTTTGGTCTCCATTGCGTCGATGGCCGCCATGGTAGATTCGGGCGTGGTGGAGATGGAATCGTCAAAGAACGTGATGCCTTTCTTTTCTGTAACGAGTTCGAGTCTGTGTGGTAGACCTACAAACGAGCTCGTGATGTCGTGAACGACCTGATAGGGGATATTCAGCATCTTGGCGAGCGCGAGAACGCTCAAGAGGTTCTCTTTATTATGTAGCCCTCTTAGTTTTACGTCAGCACCACTCATTACGAGCTCGCCTCCCTCGTAGAAGTCGCCGTTCTCGATGTGAAAGCCTTTTTCTGTATTGACTGGAATCTTGAACGCCTGCGTGTGATCCGCGATTAGTACAAGCTCGTCGTACTTTGCGTTGAAGATGAACAGGTCCTTCTCATGTTGCCGTCGCGTGATGTTTGCTTTCGCGTTCACGTATTTCTCATAATCTCCATGCCAATCAAGATGCTCGGGGAACATGCTGACCATGACTGCAATGTCCGGCCATGCTTTAAAATCCTCGAGCATGTAGCTTGAAAGCTCGTACACAATCCATGTGTCGTCTGTAACTTTGTTAAAAATATCCCAATCTTGGTTGTCGATGTTGCCAACGAGAAAGGTCTCCTTCTTTGCAGATCTCAAAACCTCGTAAACGAGTGAGGCCGTAGTCGACTTGCCTTTCGAGCCTGTGACGCCGATGATTTTAGCTCGCGTGCGAGTTCGTACCTCGTTAAAGAACAGTTCAGTCGCAGTTACAACCCGATCGCGCATTTCCTCTATTTCCGGCCAGTATCGAACTCCGGGTGATCTGATGATTACGTCAAACTCGTGGAGTCGATCCAGATAGTCAGCACCGAGCTTAAGCTCGATATTAGGCTCGTTAGGTGTGTGAACGTCTAGGCTCGCATCTGCTATTGTAATCCGAAGAGCAGGGAAGCGAACGCGAAGATAATGAAACAGAGCTCGATTTGTTGCCTCGAACCCTATCATGACAATGCGTTTGTCCTGTAAATCCTCCAACGTAAAATTAGAGCTCATAGTCAAGGTTCTCTCGATATTCTTTTGGAATAGCGTTGTTGCGATCAATAACCAACAACTCAGATACGAGTTTGTCTATGTCGTCGATGTTTCCGAGTTTGTCTCTTACCTCACCAACATACATTTGCATCGCCACGGTCTCGCTCGCGTCGCCTCGTCTATGCGCGAGCTCGAACGCCGCCGCTACTTCTCGCGCCTCGCCAACGCACTCAAACGGCTTGTTGCCTTCGTGACCGAGGAGTTCTTTGAACACCGCGAGCTGATCTTCATCATCGAACATATCGCGACCGATGATCTTTACTACTTCTTCGTGATCGAGCCACGCGCTTAACATTGCAAACATAAACGCGCACTTTGGACAGTCGCCACACCACATGGTCGAGTTTGAGCTCGCTATGGCCGCCTGCGTGAAGTTGCGGTTACAGCTTGAGAAAATTGGGAAGTACTGTGGAAGTTTTGTAAATATTTTGACGATGTGAAACTCTGAGAGCGGTCTCAAGATTGAAAACACGCGAACGTTCTTGGTTACGAACTCGTCTAGGTAGCTCTGTAATGCTCGCTCAAACTCAATCGACTTGCTCCACTGGTGGTTTATTTCCTCGCCAAGGTAAACGAGGTTGCCCTCAGACGCACTGCTCTCCCACGAAAACACAACGTCGCGCTGACCGTTGAGCACCGCAGTTACAACTGCAATGAACGACCAGAGCGCCGAGATTGGGATGTGTCCGTTAAAGACGTCCTTTGTTTTGCCCCACTCAATGATGGTCGGCGAGATTGCTCGAGTTACAATCAGTCTCTTGCCACCAATCTCCTCACTCGTAATGCGAATCGCCTCTGCATCTTGCACAGCGAACAATGTTGGCTTGAATCCCTGCGCCTTCATGAGTTCCGCAGTGACGATCGAGTCTTTCCCGCCTCCGATCGGTACCATCACTGTGCCTTTGAGCTCGTTTGAGCCTGTGAGCTCGGGTGTGTCGAGGATTAAGTTGTAAGGGAAATGAACTTGGTCACGGAAGTCGATCTTGTTTTTGTAGTAAAACTCTCCGAGTCCCTTTGTGTAAATCAAATTCCAAAAATGCGCCTGTGTACGTGTAAGCTCACCGCTCTTAATCTGGATGTTTTTAGCGCACGTTGACTTCCAGTAACTGATACCAACAACAAGGTGCAGGTTGAACAATGCACGATCAAGATCGTCACTCGAGTATTCCGCAAGCTCGTCAATCGGAAATACATAGCTTTCTTCGAATATCGTATCATTGAGTTCGTAACGCAAAACAACTCGACCTGTTTTTTTGTCGAAGTCGTATGATTCAAAAGTGAATGTTTGGTTTTGGAATGGTTGCATAGAAAATAAGATGGATATGAGATATGTGAGATGAGATATGTGAAGTCTGGACATCTGGTCTTCTTATATCACATCTCTCATCTCACATTTCTTTTCTGATTTGTCTCTAATTATACCATGTTTGTGTCTCACCTTGTCTTATATTTTACGCGCGGTCAAGTACGTGATATTATTGCATCGCTTATGGATCAGGAAATCCAAAAAAGAGTGATAATTCAGCCTCACCTCATTATCGGGGTGATTGTTTTGTTATTTGCAATGGTTGCAATATTTGTGAACGTTGTGGATGCAGAGCCAGAGGCAGAGCTCGAGCTTGAGATCGTCGACGATGTTGTGAGCGAGTCGGAGTTTAGTGGCATCGATGGTTCACTGACTTTGTTCGCGTTTGATATGGTCGCGCGCGAGTGGAGCTCGTATATGAACGAGCTTGTCGACGAGAGCGTGAGTTTTGACGTTTGGTTGAAGGAAAGCTCGGATCGTATTCCGCAGACCGACGCGTTTAATAATAAGATCAACATTCGTGAGTTCGAAAACGAGTTTGTTCTTTGGTCAATGGCCAAGGATGGACTCGAGCTGACTGACGATGATTACATAAAAACATACAAATATGAGCAGACTCCAGGAAACTTATAATGACATGCAGGTAGCCAAGCGTGAGCTACGCGATTTAAACAAGATGTTTAAGGACGAACTTTCAAACTCGGCGCAGTATCAGGAACTTTTAGAAAAAACAAAGACATTGCGCGAAAAAAAGAAGTCGATCGAAAACGACGTAAAGTCAAACGCGCTCAAGGACGCTCAGCGCATGGATGACCTGAAGCTCGAAATCGCGAGCTTGAACGAGCTTTTGTCTGACTTATCTTTGAATATGTATATCGCTAAGGAAAATGTGGAAATAATGGATGAAGCGAATCAAAGATGGGTGCCAACGTTTAAGGTTGCTTTTAAGAAGGACTGAGTTTAAGTTTTTATTTGAGAATACAGCTTATTAGAGACGGAGGACCTCCCCTAACCCCTCCTTGGCAATGGAGGGGAATGGAACGAAGGCGTGTAGTGCTAGACCTATGCCAAAGCTTTGCATGAAAGCTTGTGCCGGAGCCCCTGTGCAGAGGCCCCATAGATTCCTCCCCTGGCGGAGGGGAGGTTAGGAGGGGTCTTGCAGACTGTTGCACCATCACCTTCACATACTCGACTTATCCTTGACAAATCACACTAATTGTGGCTAAGTGCGCATATTATGATCAGTTTAGCGCAGGAGAAGAAGATAAAATCTTTGCACACCAAGAAGGGCCGCGAAAAGCATGGCCTTTGTTTGGTTGAAGGGAAAAAGGTTATCGAGGCCGCAGGCGACGCGGTGGAGGTTACGTTCTCAAGAGAGGACACGTTGTTTTACGATGAACTCGTTACCACGCAGACACCACAGGACATTGCGGGAATTGCCAAAGTTCCTAAGTGGACGCTCGATGATATCCGATCGAAGCCGACTGTGGTTGTGCTCGACGGCGTTCAAGACCCGGGAAACGTGGGAGCTATCTTGCGACTTTGCATTGGGTTCAACGCGTCGCTGATACTCGTGGACTCAGTAGACGTAACGAGTCCTAAGGTGGTTCGTTCGTCTGTGGGCACTATGTTTCATGTGCCTTGGTTGAATGTGTCGCGAGGTGAGGTGACGGGCGTTATTGGTAGACTTGGTCGACCAGTTTATAAACTTGAGGCAGGAGATGGCGTTGACGATAGCCCTGGCGAGGACGAGATTGTGCTGATTGCAGGCTCGGAGGGGAATGGCATTAAGATTGATGTTAAAGGAAAGTCGTACCGATTGAAGCACGACCCGGCGTTGGAGTCGTTGAATGTTGGTCATGCAGTTGCAATAGCTCTCCACAGCCGATACACGCGGACCTAGGCGAACTCTGATATACTTATATCGTTATGAACAAATACCTCGATAGCATGCTTGCGGTTGTTCAAAAACCGTTCAGTTGGCCGGAAGATGGTGAGAAGATAAAAGTCAGCAAGCCGGGACGTACGGCTGGTTTTGCATATGAGAAAGTTCGCAATGCCGTGGAGTACGAAGAGGAACATTTGTTGCGCAGAAACGCTATTCGACGAATTTTGATGCGACGTCAAAATGGTTCGAGTGAAAGTGACATGACGCGCGGGCAGTCTTTGTTGACCGAGCTGATTTGGGCTAAACATCTGCCAAACGGTGAGGTGCCAGTTACCCTTATAGATACCGTAGACCAAATTATTGGAAAGTACGACGTTTTGTTTGACGCTATCCCATCAGATGGAGACAGACGTTTTTACGAGGAATGGTTGCACGACGTAATGTCGTCGGAGATTGAGTACACCATTGAACCACCAAAGGCATACGAAGCTTTGGCGAGTTTCATGTTCGACGAGGTTAAGGGCGAGCTCGTCTGGGAGGCCGAAGACATGGAGCAGTCTCAAAAAGATATGCTCGTGTATGCAGCAATTTACCGAGCGTTGTTGAAGTCGAACCTTGCAACACTGCGATATCGAATTTTTACATTGTATTTTCCGAAGTGGTCAACGGATAGTGCCGAGGATGTTGTTAAGATATCACGACGACTTCATGTTGTAGTGAACGCCGTTGAGGAGCAGATTAAGCATCCATACGCCGATCAGTTGTATAGACTCATGCGCAGATACGCTTCGGTGTTTTGGACGATTTTAGAAATTGCGGAGAACAACCCAGATAATTTCCACGAGATTGTAAACAGTGACGAGAAGTTGTTAGTAGAAGTCCGAAACTCGGCATACGGGCGATACGACAGATTTAAACTCAAGCTCAGACGAACGGTCGGGCGCGCGGTTTTGTTTCTGCTCCTAACCAAGATGCTCTTGGCAATCGTCATTGAGGTGCCATACGAAATATTCGTGCTTGGACACATTGAGCAAATCCCGTTGTCGATCAACATTCTATTCCATCCGCTTTTCCTAGCGATCATTGGAATGACGGTTAGTATTCCAAAGAAAAAGAATACCGCGCAGTTGCTTAACTTTATTAAAGGAGTCCTGGGTGATGATAAGGCGGCACTTGGAATTGTGTTCAAAGTTAAGAAGCCGTGGTCGCAAGGTGTGCTTGGAAAGTTTTTCACTGGAATGTACGCGCTCACATACCTGTTTAGTTACGGGTTTATTGCGTGGGTGCTTATTGTCTTGTTGAACTTTAACCTCATATCAACAATTCTATTCCTATTCTTCTTCTCATTGGTAACATTCTTTGGAATCAAGATTCGTCAATCAGTCAGAGAGTTACTCGTAATCGAGCGACAGGGAAGTTTGATCGGCACCATCTTCGACTTTTTCCTACTCCCAGTTGTGCGAGTCGGGCGATGGATATCGTTGCGAGCACCAAGAGTCAACGTATTCATATTCTTCTTAGACTTTATTGTAGAGGCGCCATTCAAACTCGGGATAGAGCTTGTTGAAGCGTGGATTGCGTTTATGCGAGAGCAGAAAGAGGATCTTTAAACTGAGTTGGGGGACATGATCAAAAAAATAAACAAAAAAGCAAAAATATTGATATCGATCGGATCGGTATTATTGTTTGTGGGCCTCATGCTTGTTGCGGGGCCTTTTATATTTCCTGTCGAGGATGTTGGTTTGGAAACTCGATACGGGATTACGTACTCGACGATGTACGCGGAGGAACTTGGAATCGATACGGTTGGTGGGTACGAGGCCATGGTGAGCGAGCTTGGCTTTGATCTTGCGCGGATTCCGGTGTATTGGAACAGAATAGAGGCTCGTAAAGGCGAGTTCGATTGGACAGAGGTGGATGAGCTTATGGCGATCTCGAGCTCAAATGACGTTGACGTGATAATGGCGATTGGGCGACGAGTTCCGCGGTGGCCTGAGTGTTTTATTCCAGAGTGGCTCGATGTTGAGGATAAGATCGCGCTTCAAGAAGCTCAGCGGAACATGATGAGCGAGGTTGTAAATCGATACAAAGATCACCCCGCACTTGTTAGATGGCAGGTAGAGAACGAGCCGTACTTTACACTGTTTGGCGAGTGCCCAAAGCTGGATCGCGAGTTTCTGAAAAGCGAGTTCGAGCTCGTTCGTTCACTCGACGACAACACACCTCTGCAGACCACCGCGAGTGGAGAGCAGTCGCTGTGGTATCCGGCGGCGAGGTTGGCGAAAGATTACGTTGGAATTTCGGTTTACAGAACAACGTATACTCCTTTTCTCGGCTACTCTACGTATCCAATGAAGCCGTGGATGTACCGTGCGCGTGCAGGACTCGTTGGCGAGACCAAACTCGTAATATCCGAGCTTCAGATGGAGCCGTGGTTCGCGCGTCCGATAGATCAGTATTCGTCGGAGGAGATGTTGGAGATATTTAATGTCGATGATTTTGATAAGCATATTAAGTACACCGAAGCGACCGGATTTAAGGAGGTTTCGCTTTGGGGAACTGAGTGGTGGTACTTCATGAAAGAGAAAGGCCATCCGGAGATTTGGGACGCGAGTAAGGCACTTTTTCTGAAAGATGATAAAATAGAGATATGAAATACCAATACGACTTGCTTGTTATAGGTTCCGGTTCGGCCGGATTCTCCGCGGCGTCTTCTGCAAAGGGGACTGGGCGTAAGATTGGCATTGTTGAAAAAGAGAATCGGTGGGGTGGAGAGTGTCCAAACTGGGCGTGCGTTCCAACGAAGGTATTGTTGAAGAGCGCGAAGGCGTATAGGGATCTTAAGCATTTGAACGCGTTGGGCGTCCATGTGTCTAACGAGTCGATCGACTTTGGAGAGGTGATGATGCGTAGGGCGAAGATTGTGGGGGCGTTGGCCGGGAAGAGGATCGAGGATTTGGCGGAGAAGATGGGCTTTGATCGCATTAAAGGACACGCTATCTTTTTAGATGAGCACACTATTCAGGTTGGAGATGATAAATACACGTCAGACAAGTTTATAGTTGCAACTGGAGCAGGGACATTTATTCCACCGATTCCTGGGATAGATAAAGTTTCGTGGATTGATTTTCGTGGTGCTGTGGAGCTTGACGTCAAGCCAAAATCGATGATCATAATTGGAGGCGGCCCCGTTGGTTGTGAGTTTGCGACGTTTTTTGCGACAGTTGGTACAAAGGTGACTTTGATTCAGGGCGCGCCTTTTGTGTTGCATAGAGAAGAGCCGGAATTGTCGGAGATTGCGCATAAGTCGCTTGAGGATTTGGGCGTGCAGATATTCGCAGGCGCGGAGGTGCTTGGAGTTGAGGAGAGCGATGCGGGTATTGAGGTTAAGGCTCGAATTGAGAAGGATATAGAGAAGATGTCTGCAGACGTGCTTTTGATGGCGACGGGTAAGACGTCGAACACCGCTGGGCTTGGAGCGGGCGCTGCCGGGATCAAGCTCGATCAACGAGGAACTATAATCGCGGGATCAGATCTACGGACATCTGCAAAGAACATTTGGGCGGCAGGCGACGTTGATGGTGGCATGCGATTCACACATACCGCTCACCATGAGGGTACGATCGCTGGGTATAACGCGTTCGCGGGAACAGACGCACTTAAGACGGATCAGCGCGTGGTGCCACGAGTTACATTTGTCGATCCAGAGATTGCGAGTGTTGGTTTGACAGAGGTAGAGGCTCGTGAGAAAACGGAAAACGTACTCGTTGGCACTTTTGCGATACGAGGGCTTGGTCGCGCGTTCATAGACGACGACCGTGATGGATTCGTGAAGATTGTCGCAGACGGTAAAACTCGAAAAATTCTAGGGGGGCACGTGGCGTCGGCGCGGGCAGGCGAGATGATCCACGAGGTTGCACTCGCAATGTACACAAACAGCAAGATCGACGATTTGGCGAACATGATACACGCGTACCCAACGTACTCGGAGGGGATTACCGCGGCTGCGACCGTTGCTATTAGTTAGTATGGATGTATTGCTTATACTGCTTATTGTCGTTTTAGTATTGTTGATTCCGACTACGATCTTAATCACTGTAGTGGCGACTTCAATATTTTCATCAGCTCCATGGGTTGCGACAAAGAAGCCGATTGCACGCAAAATGTGCGAAGTAGCAAACATAAAAAAGGGGGATCGCGTGCTCGACCTTGGGTGTGGCGATGCCTCTATTTTAATAGTGGCAGCAAAGGAGTTTGGTGCTGAGTGCGTGGGCGTGGATCTGAATCCAGCCGTTGTTCTCATGGCACGCGTACGAGCTCGACTTGCGGGAGTGTCGGACAAGGTTCAAATTACGAGAGGGAATATGTACACGGTGGAGCTACCGGACACGGATGTGGTGGTGATGTACCTGCTACCGAAAGGAACGCGCAGAGTTGAGAAACGGCTAAAAGACCGCTACGAGCATTTACGAGTGGTTTCACACGGCTTCAAGCTAGAGTCACCAGAAGCAACAAGCTCAAAAACAGGCTCGGCTACCGTTCGTTTGTATCAGTGGTAACTACTCTGGTATTAAAGAATAGTTGCTAGTTAATGACAGCTAGTTCTAGCTAGCGGTGAGATATTTCACGGCCGTGGGTTTTTGTCATCGTCCAGAAGCGTTAACTCGAAAACACGGATCGATCCAGCCAGTCCCTCGTTGTCTAGAAGTATTTGGCATAGCGCCAGAACATCCTTATTGGTTATCCACAGACTCTGATGGAATTGCCAAAAATCTGCACTTTTTAAGAAATAACGAAGAGAGTCTCTTTGCGATCTTGTTGATTCGGCTATATCAAATGAGATGCCTATATATTGGTTCGTTGGTAACAATATTTCGCATTCTATAATCATCTCTCGTATTGCCTGTTGTTCACCTTTCTCTGTGAGCGTAAATATGATTTCATCGCCAATTCGTTGTTCGATTAATCGCTTCATCTTCTTTTGATATTGAATCGCTTGCCGTTCTTGCTTATATAAATCCAAAAAATACGCCCGTTCCGTAGCATCCTTAATATCGCTCAACGATTTCCCCGGATGATAGTACTGTCTATGCATAGCACCGCCATTTGCAAGTAGCTCAAACAAAATACTACCAACTGCTGACCGCTTCGGGTTCGCTCGTTCGTTTGCGCGCGCTCGAGCCGTTTTCTTTTCCGTCTTTGTTAATTCGATATCCATCATCTCTCTATTTTACCAAATCGCTCAAATTGAGATCGCCTTGTCAAGCATCACATGTGGAAAATTCGACTGTGATATAATGCCCCTTGTCACTACAAAAAAATATGTCAAAAGAAATCGTTTTAGATATTGAAACACAGAACTCATTTCAGGATGTTGGCGGATGGCATCATGAGAAGTTGAAGATCTCATTAATAGGCGTTTATTTTTATGAGACCGATTCCTATGAGACGTTTCTCGAGGAAGATTTGCCAAAGCTTTGGCCGCGGCTCGAACATTCTGATCGCGTAATCGGTTACAACACAAAAGGATTCGATAACCCTGTCATGAACAACTACTATGCTGGAGACATCGGTGAGGTTCCCCAGTTGGACATACTTGAGAAGATTCATCAGTCGCTTGGTTATCGCGTAAAACTCGACGACGTTGCTAAGGCGACGCTAGGAGTTGGGAAGACTGGCCATGGTTTGCAGGCTGTAGAGTTTTGGAAAGAGGGTAAGATTGATGAGCTTGCGAAGTATTGCCTCATGGACGTGAAGATTACAAAAGAGGTTTACGAGTTCGCTCGCGAGCATGGTCATGTGAAGTTTGAGGACCGATTAGGCAATGTGATTGAGATACCAATCGAGGTTCAACTTGAGGCTACTGAGCTAAAGCCAGCCATGAATTTGACGATGCCATTTTGAATGGACGATGTTGTCCACAGGAATAAGCTTTTGCGACACATGTAGAAAAATACTGACCCCCATATCTTGTGGTATAATTCCAATCGGAACACAAGATGTGGGGGTTTGTACTCTTGACGTCTTGGACCGTGGTGGGTTTTGAAGATCATGTCAAAACTGATTTCAGTTATTGAGCGTGGCACTTCGTTAGGGCTTTGGCTTGCGGGAGCAAAGCTTTGATGAGGTTCCGGCAGCAACCGATGGGGTATGCTGTTTTCTTTGCCCAAAAAATTGGCAAAGAGGAAGACTAAATCAAAAACAAATTAAGACAATATGTCGACGACACAGCAGCGCACGCAATCAACGACATCAGCAGGTTCAGCTGATGCGGTATGGGAGTTTATGACAACCATCAAGAACGTAAAAAAATCCAGTGGCGTCGATCAAGCTTTTGATAAAGACAAACTTTTAAAGTCCATTCATTCTGCAATAAAAGACGGTGGTTTAAAAGATGTCGACAATTATTCTCGTCGCGTAACAGGACATGTGATTACGCGGTTGAACAAAGTTTACGATGGTGTTGTGACCCCAACGAGTGGAGACGTGAGAGAAATGGTCTCTGCAACTTTGATCGATAACAACCTCGCATTCGTTGCCCGAAAGTACATCGGGTTTAAGCAAAAATTGGTTCCAACACATAAGACTGAGGACACTTACGGAAACGGAGTGGCCTTTAAACGATACTACACGAAGCCCGGAGTTCACCCATACAACATGATTGCGTGGGAAAATCGGACTGCTTCTATAAAGAACGAGAAGGGAGATATCATCTTTGAGCAGAAGAACGTTGATGTCCCTGAGTTTTGGTCACAGACTGCTACAAACATTGTGGTGTCGAAGTATTTTACAGGAAAGGTTGGCCAGCAAGGTAGAGAGACGAGCGCGCGCGAGCTTATTGATAGAGTGGCAAAGACTATCTCTGTCTGGGGGCGACGCGACGGTAATTTTCAAACATTGGAAGACGCGGAGACTTTTGAGGCTGAGTTGACGCATATATTGATCAACCAGATGGCGGCGTTTAACAGCCCGGTGTGGTTCAACGTTGGTGTGGTTGAGCATCCTCAGTGTTCTGCGTGTTTCATCAACTCAGTTCAAGATGACATGCGATCAATCATGAACTTGGCTACGACTGAATCCATGCTGTTCAAGTTCGGTTCAGGAACTGGTTCAAACTTGTCTAAACTGCGCGGCTCATGTGAGTTTTTGTCGCGATCGAATGGAAAATCGTCTGGAGTTGTGAGCTTCATGAAGGGATGGGACTCTTTTGCGGGTATCGTAAAGTCTGGTGGAAAAACTCGACGTGCTGCCAAGATGGTGATACTCGACATCGATCATCCGGACATTGTTGAGTTTATTGAATGTAAAGTTAAAGAGGAAAAGAAAGCATGGGCGTTGATTGAGGCAGGTTACGACGGATCGTTCACTGGAGAGGCGTACACATCCATCTTCTTTCAAAATGCGAACAACTCTGTTCGTGTTACTGCAGACTTCATGAAAGCGATTGCAGACGATGGAGACTTCTCAACTACGATGCGAACGAGCGGAAAGGTTGCCGACACATACAAAGCTCGCGACTTGATGCGCAAGATGGCTGAGTGCGCATGGACTTGTGGCGACCCTGGAATTCAGTACGACAGCACTATAAACGAGTGGCATACCTGTCCAAACACTGACCGAATCAACGGATCAAACCCGTGTTCTGAGTACATGTTCTTGGACGACACTGCTTGTAATCTTTCAAGCTTAAACTTGATGAAGTTCCGCAAAGGTGAGGACAACAAGGAGTTTGATGTTGAGAGTTTCGTGCACGCCTCTGAGGTTATGATCACCGCCATGGAGATTTTGATTGGCAACGCGAGCTACCCAACACCATCTATTGAGCAGAACAGCTTTGACTATCGACCACTTGGAATTGGATACGCAAACTTGGGAGCGTTGTTGATGAGCAGAGGACTTGCGTACGATTCTGACGACGGACGAAACTTGGCGGCTGCAATTACGTCGTTAATGACGGGAGTATCATACGCACAGAGCGCACGTATTGCTGCTAAGACAGGTCCTTTTGCAGGTTACGAGGCTAACAAGGAGCCATGTATGAACGTGATGCGAAAGCATCGAGAAGCCGCTTATAAGGTTTCAGATTCGGGAGTTCCTTCAGATTTGCAGTCTGCGAGTCGCGTTTCATGGGATAGCGTTATCGAGCTCGGATCAAAGCACGGTCTACGTAATGCGCAAATAAGCGTGCTTGCGCCAACTGGAACAATCTCGTTCTTGATGGACTGCGCGACTACTGGCGTTGAGCCGGACATTGCACTCGTTAAGTACAAGTGGATGGTTGATGGTGGAATGGAGAAGCTCGTTAACTCGACTGTACCCGAGGCGCTCGTGTTCCTTGGATACAACGAGGCAGACGCAAAGGGAATTATCGATTATATTACGGCGAACGACACTATCGAGGGTGCGCCGAACTTTAAAGACGAACATCTTCCAGTGTTTGACTGCGCGTTTAAGGCAGCGAACGGAACGCGAACGATTCACTACATGGGTCACATCTACATGATGGCCGCAGTGCAACCGTTCTTGTCTGGCGCTATCAGCAAGACTGTAAACATGCCGGAGGACGCGACCGTTGAGGAGATTGAAAAGGTTTACATGGAAGGATGGCGACTCGGTTTGAAGGCGATTGCGATTTATCGAGATGGTTCAAAGCGACAACAGCCGTTGACCACATCTCTGGAGCAGAAGGACAAGAACTCCAAGGCCCAGGGAACAGAGGAGACCGCGCCAGTGAACGAGGTTGTTGCAACAGCGACAATCGCGACGCCGGTGAGTCAGGGTCCACGACGCCGACGATTGCCAGACGAGCGACGATCGATCACGCATAAGTTTTCGATTGGTGGACATAAAGGATGCATCACGGTTGGTTTGTATGACGATGGAACTCCTGGAGAAATCTTCTTGATGATGCACAAAGAGGGCTCGGTGATCTCTGGACTCGTGAACTCGCTCGCCGTGTCTACATCTATAGCATTGCAATACGGAGTACCATTGGAAGCGTTGGTAAACAAATTCGCGCATATGCGATTTGAGCCATCTGGATTCACGAACAATCCAAACATCAAAATCGCGAAGTCCATTGTAGACTACATATTCCGATACTTGGCGTATAAGTTCTTGCCACCAGATTCACAGCGCGCGCTTGGTGTGAATATAGATACAAATGGTGGTTTGGCGAAGTTGGGCGAGGTTGTAGAGGACGTAAAGGTAGACACGCAACCAGATCTCTTTGCTGCTGCCGAGGCAAAGTACGAGCCGGTACTATCAGCTCCACAAGCCTCAGCTCACACGCAGACATTCAACAACCAGTCAGACGCACCAGCATGTGGCACATGTGGATCAATCATGGTCCGAAACGCCGCGTGTTACAAGTGTTTGAACTGTGGGGCTACTAGTGGTTGTAGCTAATAAACCAGAAAATAGGTCCTATCAGTCGTATAGGACCTATTTTTACTAGAATTTTACAGTTGCATGAGCACAGTTATACAACCAGTATTAGACCAGCGCATAAAAGGCCGTAAAGGTTTCGGCTTAATTCAGTTATTTGAGGGGCATGGTAAGGGCAAGACTACCGCGGCACTTGGGGAGGCTTTGCGCGCTGTGGGTGCTGGCAAACGTGTGGCGATAGTGTTTTTTGATAAAGGTGGTGATCATTATGGTGAGCGGGATGCAATAGACGAGTATTTGCCGGGTCGGATCGAGTACCATGGCACAGGTCGCGATAGGATTGATCCGGTAACTGGAAGATTCGACTTTGAGATTACTGATGAGGATCGCAGTGAAGGGGAGCGTGGCCTAAAGCTCGTGAACGAGATTTTTGCGCGCGGTGAGCATGAACTTGTTATTATGGACGAGATTAATTCGTCCGCGGATCTTGGGATTGTGAGCGTTGAGAGTGTGCTCGAGCTTGTTGATAGCAAGCCCGACCATGTTGAGCTCGTGATGACTGGTCGCAATGCGCCGAGCGAGTTTAAGGAGAGGGCGCATCTGGTGACCGAGATGAAGCTGGTTAAGCATTATTTTTACTCGGGAGTGCCGGCTAGGGAGGGGCTGGATTATTAGCAAGTTCTGACAACGCATCACGCATTACCTGTCATTTCGAAGCGGAGCGAGAAATCACACTAGCCGTTGTTCAAACTTGTGTGATTTCTCTTCCGTACTTATCGAAATGATAGGTAAAGCGAGTCGCCTCAATCTACGCCTGTCATCTCGACCTTGTGGAGAGATCTTGACCTATTCACTCAAGTGTAGCGCACTCGAGTCTACGACTAGATTAGATAGGTCAAGATCTTTCGACTACCGCTCAAGATGACAGGTGCAGCTATATTCCAGTTTTTCTGAATTTTAAAAAAGAAGATCCCCCCGAGCCACGTATTGGTTCGGGGGGTCTTCGTAGTATCAACCTACTCGTCAGTGGGCCCCGTGAGTCGCCTCATGGGTTCCGCGAGCTGCCGAGAGTTCAGCAACTCCTTCTCTTCCTTCTGTTCGGCTGCAGCCCTCAGGATCTCCTGAAGGTAGTCGTCCGTCTCCACTACGGTCGGCTCTTCGGTGACGGGTCCCAAGACCCACCACGTCATCTGCAACACCTGCCCCTCCACCTCCCGTATGGCGGAAGTCTTCAGGACCATGCGGAGGCCTTCCGTGACCTTATTTCGCACGGCCTCGTCCTCCATCCAGCCGATGGAGTACACGAGGTGCACGATCTGGGCAACGAGATCCTGATCGATCTCGCTTCGCTTCACGTCTGGGTGGTGGATGCTCCCGTTGAGCAACACGAACGCGATGTCGCGTCCACCACGCCACTTCTGCGCGAGGTACCACCTCTCGTCGGCCAGGCTGGACTCGGTGCGGAACGAGTCCGTCTCGTTCTGCGGGACCAGGAGGTCCTGCTCCCGGTACTCCACGAGTCTCATCATGTGAGTGATTCCGCGCAATCCGCGGTCCACCAGCTCGTCTCCGTCGGACATCTGGTCCATTCCGACGTAGGTCCCGTTGCCGTTGGGGTCCCTGTTCAAGACGAGGCCGAAGCCCTTCTTGCGAGCCGCCGCTACGGCCCGTGGGTTGGAGGAATCCAGGATGATCATCATCGGCACGGGCCGACCCCTCTTCCCCTCGTTCCAGTTGTTGGAGACAGGTCGAACGTTGACCTGATCCTTGATCACGCGGTCCACCTCCCCCTCGGCCAGGAAGTGCATCTGCCTCTGCATCCACCACGCCCTGATCACGTCCGCGCAGTAATCCTCCGCGGTTCGCTCGATTCCGAACTTGGCCTTCGTGGCCTCGTCCTTGTCGAACATGATCAGCCTCCGGAGAGCGTTGTGAAAGCTCTCCGGACAGTTCCATGTGCGCTCGTCGTATCGCGGATCTCCTCCGCACGATTTGCGCATGCCCACCTCGCTCTTGCGCTTGTCACGCAGGTCGCCGATGAGCTCGATCATCGTGTCGCGGTTGGGAGTCTCTTTGGGGTCCATCCCCTCGAGCTTCTCAATCACTTCGTCGATGGACATCCCCTGCTCGTAGGGGAACGGGAGCTGACTCCGCGGGTGTGTCACGATGTGCTGGGTGATCAGCCAGCTGTCGATGTTCTCGTCTCCGTAGTCGGAGATGTTGTACATCGAGTAGAGCGCACTGTGCAACTCCTTCAACGCACGGATGAGCCGATCGTTGACCTTTCGGCTCTTCTTCTTCTGGGCGTCGCTCGCTCCCTCTGGGTTCTCAAGCTGGTCGATAATCCCGAGGATCGTGATCCCATCGTGCCACCCCTGGTGCCACCAGATGTCCTTGCAGTCACGAATGGCTGCGCAGACCAGATCCTCCACGTCGGAGTCGACACCGGGAACGTACTCGATGTCCGTCATCATTCGCCCGATGACCGTCTGACGCGCCATCCTGAGCGCGTCTCGCAGATGCTCGGGTTCGTAAGGCAACGCCTCCACGTTGCCGTTGACGAGCTCGGACGCAACCGTGCGCCCGACCCACTTGTAGACCCAACTGTCGCCGAGCATGCGCCCGTTGTAGTTGGAATCCTTCAGGGCGATGTAGACCAAGTGGTCCATGAGTCGCTCGAAGCACCCGTCCAACAGATGTGCGCTCACACCAAAGGCCGTCATGGCCAGGTTGAAGCGCGCCCGGAACTCGTATGACCCGGAGTCCATACCCTCGAGCGGAAGCTCGACGGATGACTGCTCCTTCTTCTCGTCCGGGTGCTCGTCGCTTTCTCCACCGTGGTTGAAGAACAACCACTTCAGATGCTCGATGAGCGCCTTGATGGCATCGTCGCTGAACTCGCCGTCAGACGAGGTCTTGATGTCCACGCCGTCAATGTCGAAGGTGTGGACACACATCAGCCACACCATGATGGCACGAGCGAGCTCGTCCAGGTGGGGCTTGGGGTGAAAGACTGCCACAGGGGCGAGGGTTCGACTGGATCGCCACTTGTTGGAAAGGATACTGTTCACTTGAACCTGCTTTCTGTAGTTGTACGCCCGAAGGCGCAAGTTTGTTGATTCTGAAATTTTGCGCCAATATTGGCGCATAGGTTGATGAAAAATTGGAATGAGCAACGTGGGAAATTATCATAATATTGCCATATTGTCAAGTATTTCAGTACATCCGAGCAAATATTTCTACATGGTATAATTTGGGTTAGATCAGGAAAGAAATGTGAGATGAGAGATGTGAGATGAGAAGACTAGATGTCTAGACTTCACATATCTCGTCTCCCATCTCTCATATCCATCTTATTTTCTATGAAAGGAGAGAAAATCAAAAAGCAGAGATATTACGGAAAAAAGCGCAGTATTCATGTCCCAACGCGCATTCGGGGCATGAAATTTGCCTTTGTTTTTGTTGCCATTGTATTGGTTGGTAGGCTGGCTTTTCTGCAAATTGCACAGCATGGCATATACGAGGCTCTCGCGAGCGGGCAGAGGGAGCTTTATAAAGAGCTTTTCCCCGAACGAGGGGACATATTGGTGACGGACAGGAACGGGGATGAGTTTGCAATTGCCACGAATCGCTACTTGAGCCTTGTTTGGGCAGAGCCTCGTCGTGTTGATGACCCCGTTCGAACCGCCAAGGTTTTATACGACATACTGGGATATACAGATTACGAACTCGATTCGGACGCTGGCGAGCTTGCGGAGGATGAACCCACTCGTCTGGAGGATTTGATAACCACGCTTTCAAAACCTAACGATCCGTACGAACCAATCGAACACAAGGTGTCCGACGAGCTTGCGGAGGAAGTTAGGCGCGCGAATTTGCCGGGGATCCATTTATTGAAGGAGCGTTTTAGATACTACCCAGAGCGAAACAGTTCCTCTCATGTGACAGGTTTTGTGAGCATCGACGACGATGGAGGTTTGAGTGGAAAGTATGGGATCGAGGGATACTTTAATGAGGAGATAGCTGGCACCCAAGGTTTTCTTTTCTCCGAGCTGGATGCAAAGGGCCGCTGGATTTCTGTAGGATCGCGCAACCGTGAACCTGCAACCGACGGCGCGGACGTATTGTTGACCATCGACCGTACGGTCCAGTTTGTCGCTTGTGACGAGTTGAAGAAAGCGGTTGAAGCTCACGAGGCCGACAGTGGATCGGTAATCGTCTTGGATCCAAAAACCGGAGCTGTTCGCGCTATGTGCGGTTATCCCGATTTTGACCCCAACGTTTTTAATGAAGTTGAAGACTTTGCAGTCTATAGCAACCAAGCAACGTACTCTGCATACGAGCCCGGTTCGGTTTTTAAGCCACTGATTATGGCGGCTGGCATAGACTCGGGCGCGGTTACATCGCAGACGAGTTATTTTGATAGCGGGGAAGAGAAGATCGATCAGTTCACAATCAGAAATTCGGATTTAAAATCTTATGAGTGGCAGACAATGACAGAGGTACTTGAGAAGTCGTTGAACACTGGAATGATTTTTGTGATGCGTAGTATGGGTATGGATCAAATGGCGAAGTATGTTCATTCGTTTGGTTTTGGGGAGCTGACCAATATCAAGCTCAATTCAGAGGTGAGAGGAAACATTGAGAGCGTCGATAAAGGCTACGAGATTTACTCGGCGACTAGTTCGTATGGTCAGGGTCTGACTGTAACGCCAATTCAGATGGCGGGCGCTTATACCGCACTCGCGAATGGTGGAACTATGATGACGCCGTATATTGTGGATGAGATTCGATATTCCGATGGGACTGTGGATAAAACTGTTCCTCCTTCTGGTCAACAAGTTCTCTCACCGCGAACAGCTCAAACGGTCTCTGCGATGCTTGTGTCTACAGTAGACAACGGTCATGCTGGGAGCGCAGGGGTGGAGGGCTACTATGTTGCAGGCAAGACAGGAACGGCTCAGGTTGCTAAAGATACGGGCGCCGGATATCAGAAAGACAACACGATAGCAACATTCATTGGATACGCTCCTGTGACCAATCCGTCGTTTGTAATGCTCGTGCGTTTAGATCACCCTCGATCCACGCAATGGGCAGCCGGAACCGCTGCACCAACCTTTGGGAAAATTGCGGAATTTTTGTTACAATACTATAACATTGTTCCCGAAAGATAATATGAAAGTAATACAAAAACTTCTCCGAATTTTTGCAGTGCGCGCGGTACAGAAGTACAAGCCTAAAATTGTTGGCATCACCGGATCGGTCGGTAAGACCTCCGCTCGCAACGCTATTGCAGTCGCGATCGGCGACATGAAGAATGTGCGAGTTACAGACGAGAATTACAACAACGAGTTCGGTTTGCCGTTGACGATACTTGGAGAAGCGCCTCAGGGAAAATCGTTCTTTGGTTGGTTGGGAGTTTTGTGGCGCGGATTTTGGGTGGCGCTTGGGACCGACAAGAATTATCCCGAGTGGTTAGTACTCGAATACGGCGCAGATAAAAAAGGGGACATACAGTACTTAGTTGAGATCGCACGACCGAACATTAGCGTTGTAACAGCGGTTGGACTCGCGCATACCGAGTTTTTTGGAACCGTGGAAGATGTTTTGGAAGAGAAGGGAATCTTGGTTAGAGCGTTACCGGAAGACGGTATCGCCGTTTTGAATATCGACGACGGTCAGGTTTTTGGAATGCGTCACATGGCGAATGGGAATGTTGTTTCGTTTGGTTTTGGAAACGGCGCAGATGTTACCGCAAAGAATATAGAGGTTGATACGCGACACGATGGTGATATTTCGCCTGGAGAGATTGTTGCCAAGTTGCATTTCGATCTCGTGATTGGTGGCGACAGTATCGCCGTAGAGATGAATAACGTGCTCGGTGACGCTCATGTTCGGTCGATTCTTGCGGGGGCCGCGGTTGCAACTCAGATGGGTGTGGAGATTTCGGACATCGCGAGAAACCTCAAAAAGTATGTACCAATGCCCGGAAGAATGAGGCTTATTGGTGGCATCAAACACTCACTACTACTCGACGACTCATACAACTCGTCGCCCGAGGCAGTGCACGCGGCACTGGACGCGCTTGGATCGTTCCCGATTACGAACAGTTCAAAACGCATCGCAGTGCTTGGAGACATGCTCGAGCTTGGCCGTTATGCCGAACAGGCACACGTGGAGGTCGGTAAACATGTCGCAGGACAACCAATAGACTTGCTCGTAACAGTAGGCGAGTTCTCGCGAGACATTGCGCGGGGTGCGCTCGCTGGAGGGATGGACCAAGGAAAAGTTTTTACATACGCAACCTCCCCAGACGCCGGCCGTTTTGTGCAGGCTCGCATGACAAAGGGCGACGTGGTGTTGATAAAGGGATCGCAGGGTGTACGAATGGAGAAAATTTCAAAAGAACTTATGGCGGAGCCGTTGAGGGCAAAGGAGTTGCTGGTCCGTCAATCTGATAAATGGTTATCAAAATAATATGAGGGAGGGGGCGAAAAAATTACCGGGGTACCAGTCCGGTGAATACAAAAATTTAAAGGACGTCTCAAGAATGTCTACTGCGAATGATCAGCAGGAGGCTCATTTGGTTGGGTGGAAGGAGGAACTGCGGGAAGAAGCGGAGGCTCGGAGGGAGGAGGCGCGTATTCAGGAGCAGAATGCCGAGATTTTTAGGCAGATCGAGGCTGGTGAGTATAAGCTTCCTGATGCGAGTGTTGTTATTGGTTCAGAGAAGGCGAACTTGAACGATGCGGTTAAGCGTGCGAGGGAGAATCCGGATTCAGATAAAGACAAGCGGGCCCTGCGTCGAGCGATCGAGATGTTTAGTGGGCATATCGTAAAGGTCAAAGAAGCCTGGAAGAATTGGATCGAGACTCCCGAAGAAGATGAACTGGATGGAATGGAACTAGATGAGGGGCGTGCTAAGATATTCATCAAACAGTATGATACGTACTTGTCTGATCTTGACGATCCTGAGGCTGAAGAGAATATTGGGAAAAAAGAACTCGTTATCAATTCAGTTGGCGTAGGCGTGAAGGAGCATGGTGAACCAGACTCCGCTGCAAAACGACTCGACGTTGTGACTGTGAATGATATCGATTATCATATTCCACCTGAAAATCATATAGGTACCGGCGGTTTTGGTGAGGTGTCGGAGGGTGATGTTTTATTGGAAGTTGGAGACGAACTTAGTAACGGGAGAATAATGAACTCGGTTGGTATTACTGCCAAGGATCTTGACTCGACGGTGATCAAGGTTATTCGTTATCCTGAGGAGGCAAATCAGGAAGAGTCTAATAGGGTGCGCGATGCGGCATTGGCTCGCGAGATGGTCGGCAATGAGATGGCCGGACAGCTTGTTGGAGTTACAAAGTACAGAGATGGCAAGGGTAGAGAGGCGGCTGTGATTGCGCTCGAAAAAGCGGAAGGCAAGGATATGAAGAAAGTCATGATGGAGCATAGGAAATTTTTAAGGTCGCCCGAGGGTAGATTGGTTACTGGAAGAGCGATGCTGTCAGTGATAGATGATCTCATGCCTATCCACGACGCAGGTTTCGCTCATAAAGATATCAAACCTGCAAATATTATAGTAGATTTTCAGAATGGGACTGCGCGGCTTGTAGATCATGGCCTTGTTAAAAGCGTCGCCGAAAGCCGTATAGAAGGTGATAGTGAAAAGACAGAGGGAACGCAGGCGTATCAGGATCCTGAGGCTTGGGATCCTGGAGTCGATAGACGCAGTTCTGACATATATGCTCTTGGGTTATCGTTTGCGGAAATGTTCCAAGACTACATGCAACACTATGGTAATGTAGATAATGCCGGCGAAAGTGATGCTGATGCAGAGTCTAATGGAGATCAAAAGTTAGGAATATTTGCTTTGTTAGCAAAGCAAATGGCAGGTGAATATGTGGAATCTGATAATTTAGACGATGACACAGAGAGAGAGAAGTTTTTTGCAACTCTAGAAACTCAACCCGAAAGAGATTTAGCGCAACTACTTTATGATATGGTGCGCCCACATGATTCTGTGGCAGATAGAAAGAATGCGTGGGCTGAGAGTGAGGTTACGGATCTAGGTGTGGTTAGAGCTAGACTTGAGAAGATCCTTGAGAATATGGAGGTGATTGTGAAGGCTCGTATTTTGAGCAAGAATATACTTGAGGGTAATGGTCCTGCGAGCTTGACCGCTGACGACGTGGCTATATTGGAGGAGGCTATAGAGAGCAATGATGTTAGGACAATAGAGGCGATGACATCTGGAGTAAATAAATTGTATTCTGAAAATAGTACACCTAGAGTTGAACAACTGAAGCTATTAGATGAAAAACTCGCATCGCTTAAAACGAAATTTTACAAATTTACTGAAAATAATGAGGATGCAATAAAATCGCTTGGACTAGATGATGAGATCGACAATGCTAATGTATTGTTCATGGCGTATGGTTTTGCTATGGATGAGTCGCATGCGCAAAAGGCGCTCGAGCTCAATAAAGAGATTGAAAGTCTGTATGGCATGATTAGGTCTCGAGTGACTCAGCAAAAAGAGCGAAGTGATGTTTATCGCAAGAGCGTGGATACATATGAAGATGAACTCAACGAGCTTCTGAAAGGTGTCGATACTTCAAAAGAGGTTTTATCTGTAGAGCGGATGATTGGTGAAATAAGATCGGCTTTCAAAGAGGTGAGGCTATTTGAAGCAGCCGGAGATATTGACTCTTCAAATAAAAAGAAGGAAGAGATTGAAGAAGCGATGCGTGATGTAGCGTTAAGGATTGGCAGGCCTATGAAGAAGGTCTTTAGGAAGGCGGAGGACGGCGAATACAAGACAATGCGGGAAGGCGAGTTTGAGGATGCTGATCAGCCTGCGGCGTGATACAATAAACTAAAAGGAGGACATGTTCAACGAATTGTTTTTACAAATTGCGGTGGTGTTGGTGGCTGCTAGTGGGTTGGCTTTGATTACTCACCGGATTAAGCAACCGCTTATTATTGCGTACATTGTCACGGGGCTATTGATTGGTCCCGGTGTTTTGGGTGTCGCGCATGATGCCGAGGTGTTGAGCGCGTTGTCGCAGATTGGTATTGCGTTTCTGTTGTTCCTTGTTGGCATCAACTTAAACTGGCGGCACATTAAGGATATTGGGCTGGTTGCATTGGTCGCGGGGACTGGGCAGGCGTTGCTCACCTCGGGCGTTGGGTACGGTATTGGACTGTGGCTTGGCTTTGACGTGATGACGAGTTTGTTCTTGGGAGTTGCGTTTGCGTTCTCGAGTACGATTATTGTGGTGAAGTTGCTTTCGGACAAAGAGGACCTCGATAGACTCTACGGTCGCATCAGCATTGGTATCTTGATTGTGCAGGATCTGCTCGCGATGGTGATCTTGATTTTCATCGGTGCACTGCGCGACAACTCGAGCTTGACTGCACTCATGACAACCTCGCTATTAAAGGTCGTACTCGTACTCGCAGTCCTGTGGTTCATCTCGCATACAATTCTGCCTAAGCTGTTCAAGTACGCCGCGCAATCGCAAGAGCTCCTGTTTTTGTCCGCAATCGGTTGGTGCTTCCTGGTGGCGAGCGCGTTGTACTTCGTTGGCTTTGGAATCGAGATTGGAGCCCTGCTCGCAGGTATCTCACTCGCAGGAACTGGTTTCCAACGCGAGATCGAGTCTCGGATCAAGTCTTTACGAGATTTCTTCTTGGTGATCTTCTTCATCGTACTTGGAATGAACCTGACATTCGGGTCGATTGGCGATGTTTGGATGCCATCGATGATATTCGGAGCATTCGTGCTCATCGGAAACCCACTGATCGTGATGCTTTTATTGCGAGTCATGGGCTACCACCCGCGAACAGGATTCTTGACTGGAACTACGGTCGCGCAGATCTCAGAGTTCTCGTTCATCGTGCTCGCTGGAGGAATCGCGGCCGGACTCGTAGACGCGTCAATCTTGCCTATGGCGACCGTAGTTGGACTCGGTACAATCGCAGTTTCATCGTATCTCATTATATACAACGAAAAGATTTACAAAGTCCTCGAACCCGCGCTCGAATGGTTTGCACCAAGGCAACCAAAGCGAGAGATACGGCAAGGGAAACCGCCGGAGGTTCTGTTGTTTGGGTATAGAGACATGGGTGAGGCGATTTTGCCAACTATAAAGAAGATGAAGAAAGACTATCTCGTCGTTGACTACGATCCATACATGGTGGAAAGGCTGGAAACAGCGAAGATCCCGAGTTTGTACGGCGATGTTGGTAACGAGGAATTATTGAGCTTTGTGCGCGCTGACAAGGCGGAGATGATTATTTCCACGATCCCTGATGTAGATATCAATGCTGAGGTGTTGCGGTTTATCAAGAAGCGTAAAAAGCGACCAACGGTGATTGTTGCCGCAAAGACACAGGAACAAGCTTATGAGTTGTACAAGCTCGGTGCCACGTTCGTGATTGTGTTATCTACACTCGGCGGTGCGCATTTCTCCGAGTTGTTGAAGAAAAAGAAAGCGACGAAGCGAATGTGGAACGCGTTGGCGAAGAAACAGTTGAAGAAGTAAAAGGCTCGAGCATGGACTCGAGCTTTTATTTTATCCACACATTATGACTTGACACACCTCAAATTCCACTATGATATAATTGGCTTACCTCCCACTTAATTATTAGATTGGGAATATGGAGAAAGATATTACAAACAGAGAGATATTCGACGCGCTTGTTCGGTTTGCAAGAGATACGGACGCACGGTTCAACGCAGTCGACGCACGATTCGATGCTATTGACGTACGGTTTAATGGTGTTGATGGCAGATGCGATGGTATTGAAACGCGTTTAAGGAGAATCGAGTCTTTGATGGTTACTAAAGATTATCTAGACGACAAGCTTGCAGATGTCGAAGGTAGGATGGTGCAAATGGTGGATAGAAAGATTGCTCTTGCGTGTTGATGAATAGTTATTTGAAGAACTCGGGCTCAAGCTCGAGTTTTGGTTTTATCCACATCGTATTCCTTGACACACCTCAAAATCCACTATGCTATAATTGAAACACCTCCCACTTAATTATTAGATTGGGAATATGGAGAAAGAGATTACAAACAACGAGATATTCGACGTGCTTGTTAGGTTTGCGAAAGATACAGACGAGCGGTTTGATGCTGTAGATATTCGGTTGGATAAATTGGAGGGTCGCATGGGTAGAGCCGAGGCGCTTATGGTTACCAAGGATTATCTAGACGACAAGCTCGCAAATCTTGAGGGCAGGATGGTGCAGATGGTGGATAGAAAGATCGCACTTGCGTGCTAAGTGATGGTTATTTATAGAACTCGGGCTCATGCTCGGGTTTTTGTTTTATCCACACATTATGACTTGACATCCCTCAAAATCCACTATGCTATAATTGGATCACCTCCCACTTAATTATTAGATTGGGAATATGGAGAGAGAAATTACAAACAAGCAACTTTTTGAACTTATAGTTGGGTTTAAAGAGGATAACGCTAATCAATTTAGTTATATTGGTAAGCGTTTTGATGTTGTCGACAAGAAGCTTGAGGACCACGACAAGTTGTTCGAGGCTATCGGAGAGAGATTCGCTGATATGGACATATGTTTTGATGGCATCGATAGTCGTTTAGATAGCATGGACACACGTTTTGATAACATGGACCGTCGGTTTGATGGCATTGATAGTCGTTTGGATAGTATGGATGGTCGGTTTGACGGTATGGATGGTCAGTTTGATGATGCTGGCGGGCGTTTAGATCGCATCGAATCTAATATGGTTACAAAAGATTATCTAGATGGTAGACTCGCGAGTTTGCGATACAATGCAGGCCATCTGGTGAACAGAAAATTCAACTGGCTTTTTAGAAGATAGCCCATGTTGAAACTACTAAAAACACATTTCGGATACGATTCGTTTCGGCCGTTGCAGAAAGAGATTATCGACACTGTCCTCGCCGGCAACGACACGCTCGTTCTAATGCCGACTGGTGGCGGTAAATCGCTTTGTTTTCAGTTGCCTGCGCTCACGTTGCCCGGTATCACCATCGTGGTATCGCCGTTGATTGCGCTCATGAAGGATCAGGTGGACGCGTTGATTGCGAACGGGATCCCTGCAGCTTTTATAAACAGCTCACTGACTGCGTACGACCTCGATGCCATAAAGAAGGCCGCGGTTTCTGGCGATGTAAAGATCTTGTACATTGCACCTGAGCGTCTGAACTCGTATGGCTTTTCCGATTTCCTCGGTTCAATGAAGGTGAGTTTGCTCGCGATTGATGAGGCTCATTGTATTTCTGAGTGGGGGCATGATTTTCGTCCCGATTATCGCAACCTTAGCAGTCTTCGAGCTCAACTCCCAGACGTGCCAGTAATCGCTTTGACTGCCACAGCTACTCCTAGAGTAAAGAAGGACATTTTGAGTCAACTTGGTATGAGTGATGACGCCGTATTCATATCGAGTTTTAATCGTGAGAATTTGCATTATAGCGTTAAACCTAAGTTGAACTCGACTGCGCAGTTGGTGTCGCTGTTGAGGCCTAGAAAAGGGGAGTCGGCTATAGTTTATTGTTTTTCTCGCAAGAATACAGAGGAGATTGCCAGCGAGCTTGTACGTGCGGGTTTGAAGGCTGCACCGTATCATGCGGGCCTTGGTGCAGACGTAAGGATGAAAACGCAGGAAAAGTTTATTCGTGACGAGGTGCCTATCATCGTGGCGACAATTGCGTTTGGGATGGGGATCGATAAACCCGATGTTCGGCTTGTTGTACACATGGATCTTCCAAAGACTATCGAAGGTTACTACCAAGAGACTGGTCGTGCGGGGCGAGATGGGTTGCCGGGGGATTGTATTTTGTTTTATACGTATGCGGATAAGCGTAAACAGGAGTTTTTCATAAATCAGATAAACGATCCGAGTGAAAAGAGGCTTGCGACCAAGAAGCTGAACGACGTGATTTCTTACTGTCAGAGTAGTGATTGTAGGCGTGTGGATTTGTTGAGGTACTTTGGCGAGGTGTATGAGGAGGACTCGTGCGATGCTTGTGATAACTGTCTTTCGCCGAATGTCGAGCTTGTTGATGAAACTGAAACTGCGCAAAAAATCATGTCCGCGGTACTTAGAACCGGCCAGAGGTTCGGCATGGTTCATGTGTGCGATGTGTTGAGAGGATCTCGAAAGAAAAAGATACTCGAGCTTGGCCATGACGACCTATCGGTTCATGGGATTATGAAAGACGTTCCCGCGCCAACCGTTCGAGCTCACATGGAAGCGATGCGCAAGCTCGGATATTTGGTGCAAAATGATGGTGACTATCCAACTTTGGCGGTTGGCGACAAGGGGCGAGTTGCTTTAGAGCTCGGCGAGGTAGTTATGTTGCCGAAGCTCGAGGCGGTGGAGGCGGTCTCAAAGTCACGGTCTGCATCGAATCTTGAGTATGACAAGGAGACTTTCGATAAGCTTCGCGCGCTTAGAAAGCGAATAGCGGGCGAGCAAGGTGTGCCACCGTTCGTTATATTTGGGGACAAGACATTGCACGCAATGGCGTACTATCTTCCATCTGACCTTCAAGGAATGTCTAAGATATTTGGAGTTGGCCAGAAGAAACTTGAGGCGTTTGGAGAAGAGTTTTTGGCTACGATAGCAGAGCAGGTGCGGGAGCGCGGGCTTGAGGAGACGTCGGCGCCAGAGAAGGCAACAGGTACGGCTGGTCGCAAGAAGACTGGATCGAAAACTGTGAACGAGACGCGCGAGTTGCTTGAGAGTGGTTTGTCTATAGATGAGATTGCAAAAACTCGCGAGCTTGCACCGGGCACCATTATCGCGCACATTGAAAAGCTCGTTTTCAGTAGTGACGTTCCCGATATCGCTCACTTGAAACCAAAAGGAAAGCAGTTTGAGGCTATGAAGGATGCGTTTGAGTCGTCCAAGAGTCCGTCGCTGACATATGTTTACAAGAAGCTTGATGAGAAGTATGGGTATGATGAGTTGAGGCTGGCGCGGTTGTTTATCTAAACAAGTAACAAAGAAACACACGATTGAGACTCGTGTGTTTTGTATTGACACTGAGGAGATTTCGGGGTATACATCTCACACCAGCATCAACCGATCTGGTTTCACCGCACTTATTGGAGGAGCTACAGTGCGTAACAAAATTATCTTGTTCGTTTTCACATTCTCGATTCTGTTCGGCTCTGCCGTCGCGATCACCAACCCCAGCTACGCTCATGCGGAAGAACCGTACCCAGAGGTGGAGCGCCGGCTCGATCTCTCCTACCGATGCGTGCTGTATGAGACGGAACTTCGGTCGATTGCGATCATGAGAGAGTGGTCGGCGTTTCGACGCATGTCCACTTCTATGGTGCGCGCGGATATGCAGGCGCAGACGAAGGGATTCGAGGACTTCAAGGATCAGCTCAATCAGCTGATTCGCAAGTCTCCCGGAAGTACCGACTACGCGCAGATCAGTGCCGAGTTGGTAAGGGGCGCCAATGAGTGCGACTTCCGCGCCATAGACGGGGAAGTCGCCCGCATCACGCGCGAGCTCGGTGACAGTTCGCTGGAAGCGGCAGACGAGAGCGAGCGCAACGATGAGGAGTTGCGGGAAGCCAAATCGTCCGCGGTCGACGAGAAGCTCGAGGAGGTCTGCGGGAAGCCTATCAGGTAGCTGTCGCAAACACGTCTACACCTCACTAAATAGCAGAGCACCCTATTGGGTCGCCCGTCGGTTTAGTGGGGTGCTTTGTTTTACAAAAAAAAACGGCGCACCCGGAGATCGACGAGCGATCCCACAAGTGCGGGGCCGTTCGTCTGCGGGGTGCGCGTCAGGTTTGCCGAATGCCGTCGTAGGCGCACTCGGCCAGCTCGTTCAGGTGGAGTTGGAGGATGTAGAGGCGGTCGTTGAGATAGATCTCGTTTACCACCTGGTTTTCCCCAAAACTCATGTTCTTGATCTCGAAGATCGTCTTCACGACCTCCGAATCGTAACACGAGTTTTCACGCTTCTCCGCCACCTTGCTGAGAAGTCCGATCTCGAAGGCGATGTACGCCTCGAGCTCCGGCAGGAACCCGTCGCGCACCGTCTCGAGGTCCGGCGTGAACTCGCCGTGCTCGTACACGGCCTGCCCGAGAGCGCTACGAGCGTTCTCGATCGCCGTCGGCGTCGGGGGCTTCGTGATTGCCACGAGGCAAAGCACAAATACGGTAGCGAGGGCGAAGGACTTGGTGAATCGATCGAAACGGATCATTTTGATACTCCCATGAACCGAGTTCTCACTCGAAATTCATGTTTTGTTGGCTAGAAGTCTTGCAGAATATAGCCTATTTTGAGGCATTTGTCAACCCCCTGTTGGTTGCAGAATGATAATCGTTGATCCTCTCGCCATTGACAAAACCGCTATTTTATGGCATAGTAGCGCGTTATATGAAACATTCATCAATCAAAATTAATAAGAACAAGAAGAAGTCTATTAGCGTAGACGGGCGTTCTTATGATCGATACCCCATTAAGACTCACCTTATTACCAAAGACGACGATATTGGTGATATTTGTATGAGTGGAGCGAAACGGTTTTTGAAAACTGGAGATATTTTGTTTGTGAGTGAGAAGATTGTTGCTATTAGCCAGGGACGCGCTTATCACTTGAGCGAGATTGAGCCGCGTTTTCTTGCGCGATACCTATGTCAGTTTGTGCTTAAGTCAAAGTACGGCATTGGTCTAGCAAACCCATTTACCATGGAGCTCGCCTTTAGGCAGGCTGGAACGCTACGAATTCTTTTCGCTGCAGCCATCGCTGCCATCACTAAGCCGTTTGGAATTCGAGGATTGTTCTACATAGTCGCGGGTAACGACGTGAACGCTATTGATGGCCCGTGTGAGTTCGCGATTCCGCCATACAACGAATACGCAAAAATGGCTCCTAAGAAGTCGAGCCGTGTTGCCGACAAGTTGAAGAAACAGCTTGGTGTGGATGTTGTGGTGATCGACGCGAACGATATCGGAGTAAACATTCTCGGTAAATCAACCAGAAAGATTACAGACGCATTTTGTAAGGGTGTCTTCAAAGACAACCCGATTGGACAGAGCACAGAGCAAACACCGCTTTGCATTGTGCGTCCTGCGTTGGCGTAATTTATAAGAACAAAAACTCTCAGCACAGCGCTGAGAGTTTTTATTACCCAAACAGTTTTTGCCAAAGTGACTTTTTTGCTTTGGGTTTTGGTGGTTCGGTAGCAGGTTGCGCGCGTAATGAAGGTTGCGGATCTTTCGGTGTCTTCATCGGATCATTCGCCCTCTGTGCCTCTTTGAGACTTCGCTTGGCTTTCGCCATGGCCTCTCGTCTTTCCTGTTCTATCAATCGTTGCTCGTTCAATTCATCGGTAAGAGTTTTGTTATATGCGTCGACGTGCTCTGGTAGAGACGATCCCAGCAGTTCAACAAGATTGTCCATGCGCACACCCTCTACAGACTTGCTTCCATATTCGTCAGACAGGGTTATGATCAGTTTTCCATTCGCTTCAACTCCCCAATACTCAACGCCTTCACCGGCGACCCCATATTTAGATTCCTGTGGCTCGATCTCAAACTCAACATCCATAATAGGAGATCCACCCATTTTCTCGATTATCAGTTGAAGACTATTAGCGGTCTCCTCAACGATATCGTCCCAATTCACGACCCGTGGCCTCTTACCAAGTTCCTGTCCTTGTGTCTCATCCGCAAAAACATCTATATCCATCCTAAAAGCCTCCGCAGCATCGGCGAGCGTGGATGCCGGCGTAAGCGCCAAGATTGTTGGCACTTCCTGCTTAGATTTAACAGTATCGGACCCATGCGCCTCTGTCGCAAAATCACGAGCCATCTTGTGTTTGTCGGCCATAAGTTCTTTTAGGGATTATGGTTTAAGTATAGCATGGGGAGTGTGTTTACTGTGACACCTGCCACTCAGTTTGCTATACTTATGACAATAATAACTATGAATTTAGAGCACAGAAGATACGATGGAGAACATGACGTCCCAAAGCCAGAAGTTGTGGACAGTGCTCCAGACCTTACCGAAGAGCTTGAACTCGAATCTCCAACGGAGGATTTTTTTAGTGATCATGGCTTATCTTTAACTTCAGAGCTGACTTCCATGATTAAGGAAACCAAGGAACATAGATATAATAAAGAAACAGGCAAGAATAATCGTAGGGGAAGCGGTTTTTTTCAGGCTACACGATATCTCGCCGATGCCATTAAAAGACCACGCTCTCTTGAAAACGACGCAAATATTTTGTTTAAAAACCCTTTGTCTAATAAGTCGTTTAGAGATTCGCTTATAGCAAGAGTAGGGCAAATCGATAAAAGTTCTATTGATGAATCGTCCGAGGTTGCATTTGAGATGTCGTATCTAGAGGAAACGTTAGCTAGATTAGAAACGGCAGAAGTAGAGTTGCATGAAGCTCAACAGTCAGGATCGCGCCAGCAAGTTGATGATCTTATGGACTATGAATTTGAACCACTTCTAGATCGGGTGAGATCGAGCATCTCTGTGATCCTTGGAAAGGATTCGGTTAGCATGAGTGCAATAGTTGATAATGAAAAGATCCGTTCATTGCGGGAGGGCGTTGAACAAATTGATCAGGAGGGCGAGCGTCTTCTTTCGGAATTAATGGTTGATATTCTGGATCCACGGGATCCGGAATCTTATGAAGGAACGGTGTTGCCGGCAGGAGAGAGCGATAAACATACAGGAACATGCACGTCTGCTGAGCAATTCTTTCTAGAAATGGCGATGGGTATTTCTAGAGATACTGTAGATATACTTACAGATACAGATGGTGACCCGGTGATGCTATACAAACGGGCTGGAGCACGTTCGGCTATTACGCTGAAAGAGGTTCTTCTTAACGGTGTTCGGATACCACAGGGCGCCTTAATGGAAGTTGATACAAGTAAATCACTTAAAGGTGTACATAACGTACAGGAGGCAGATGGATATCGTTTTCTTCGATTAACCTCTCTCGCAGTCTCCCCAGAACAAAGAGAACAAGCGATAGGTATGGCGTACAGCTTTCAGCACGAAAACCATATGATAGGGTACGATACGGTTACTATAGAACGATTGCGTAGATTTGCAGGTCGACAGCTTTCCAGCGTATAGACTCCGAGGCTCATTCGGTTGATATAATATCGTATACAACAAAAAAGCCCGAGCTTTCGCTCGAGCGCTTTTGGTGGCATTAAAACGGGTGTCAGGTACTTACTTCTAACATTGCAAGTTATGCATAACAAAAACACGCGAGCCTAAACTCGCGTGCATTTGGTGATCCCACCCCACTTCGTCCTATGGACTTCGAAGGGCACGCCTGAGAACCTTTTTAAAGGGTATATTTTTTGATACAAAAAGCAGCATATAAAATGCTGTCCTTTGTGGTGATCCCACGGGGAATCGAACCCCGATTTCCAGGATGAGAACCTGATGTCCTAACCGTTAGACGATGGGACCATGTTGGCTTTCGTCGAGGTGGATAATACGATAAATGTTGTAAAACGTCAAGATGCTGGGCGTATAGTTGACCGATGGGTAAAAGGCTGTTAGGTTTTATATAACCTCATAACCTTGGAAGGGGAGACCATGAGTACCATTGGAATGACACGCTTCTCTGAGGTGAGGAGTGATTTGTGGGTCGAGGCGGAGCTTCGCGCTCGATTGCAGAGGTGGCTGGACAAGCCGGGACTCGAGACTTCGTTTGCGGATCCCGACGCCCACCAGAGGAACGCGATCAAAACTACGTACGAGAGCTTGTATGACAACCTGTTCTGCATTGCGTGTGGCGTTGAGATGCGACGCGCGACTCAGACGTACCTGGATTGGCGCAAGGTGCAGCGCTGTGGTTCATGTTCTGGAGACGCGAATCCGTTGCAGTGCAGGCATTGCGGTCGCGATGAAGTGGCGTGCATTGAGCATCGATGTGGTGATTGCGAAGGCCTTTGGGCGCGCGTCACAGACATTGTGCACGAGGAGATGGCGAAGTACTCGGAAGTCCGCTACAAGTCTGTGGCGGTTCCCAAGGTCGAGACGCGCAGGGCGAGCTCGGTGTTCTCGCGTATCGGCAATGCAAAAGAGCGTGCCGATAAGTTGACTGCGTCCGTAGCGCAAGCGCGGGCGGTGCGACCGGAGCCTGCAAGGAAGCCTGTTGTCCGCGGTCTGAGCGGGTCAGATATCGTCAGGTTACGCAGGATGAAACCCGGTATGCGCCAGGTTGGCCCGGTTGACCCAGACGCGTCAAAGTTCGTGATGGCAATTGCCGACACCCTTAGAGGATTGCGAAACTGCAAGTCAGACAATGGTGTCAGTCGCACGATGTTCAGTGATGCTTTGAGGAATATAACGGGTATGAAAGACGCGTACTCCATATCTTCAAAGCCTGCCGGATTTGTTCTGGCTGTCACAGCTTCGGTGAGCGAGTTCAGTGGTACCCCCACAGTCCGCCAGGTTGAAGCTCTGATCGTGGCGCTCGAGCGGTACCAAGACGGTTGCATTGGCAAAGAAGATCTTGCCAGCTCGATAGCCGCAACACTACGTATGTTTTGAAGGTCGCTGGCCTTCATTTTTTTTGGTATACTTATTTTATTCAAATGGGGGACATGCATTTATTTACAAGAAAATTTATATACAGGCTCATTGCACTAATGTTTATTATTGTTGGGATTATTAGTGTTGGAACTGTTGTGTTCTCGAGTCTTGAAGACTGGACGCCGGTGGAGGCAGCATATTTTGCAACTGCAACGCTTACAACAGTTGGATACGGAGATCTTACACCAAGCAACGACACTTCGCGCGCGGTTGCTATTATGTATATGCTTTTAACAGTGCCGTTGTTTATCTTGATGATTGGAGTTTTGGGAGAAGCGATGTTTTATAGATATCATGAGATTCATATGGTTCGGGCTCAGAGGAAGCCGAGAAAGAAAGCGAGAATTAAAAGTAGAAAGTAAACAAATATAAAGTAGAGAGTTTGGAGTGGCTCACTTTGGCCACTTTTTGCTTTATCCATAGGGTCTCCACAAATATGAACGATCGTTCATATCTGTGGACTTCGGTTTTTATCGGCAATAAACTAGCGCGCTTGACAGGTAATTGCTAGCAGACTATACTTGCGAGTGCTAAGTATGACTGAACGTCAAGAACAACTTTTGCGACATGTGGTAGAGATTTACATTGAGTCTGCGGAGCCGGTTTCTAGCTCGCGACTCGTGGAACTCTCAAACCTTGGTGTTTCAAGCGCGACGATCCGTAACGATCTTTCCGCCTTGGAAAACGACGGGTTTATAGCATCACCACATACATCGGCAGGGCGTGTGCCGACAGATAGAGGCTACCGATATTACATCGAGTCTTTTGTGCATAAGGCGCAGAAGGCCGATAGAGCTCGTCGCATGCTACAGGTTCAAAAGCGTGAGCATGACTTTGAGCTTCAACTGCAGAACATCGCAAGACGTTTGGCGGAGATCACAGGAAATGCAGTCGTGTTATCCGTGGGGCCGAAGCGAGCGTATACAACGGGTGTTGAACAGCTGTTCTCCATGCCGGAGTTTCACGAGTTGGAGATGGTGAGATTCGTTGGCATGATGGACAAAATGGCGCAGTTGTTTGAACCAATGTTCAACGAAGCGTTTGAAGACGTCCGAATCATGATCGGAGACGAAGGCCCGCTTGGGCAACAAATGTCGTCTGTCATGGTGCATTTCCAAGCTGTGAATGGTCAGCCGGGAATGATGAGTATAGTTGGGCCCACACGAATGAATTATGAAAGGAACGTCGCGCTATTGCGTGAGGCGAAAATAATCTTGAATAACATATGAGACAAACCGGAAAGATTTCTAAATTAGTAAAAGGTGATCCACCGGACGAGCTTGCGGACGATCTCGATCCTATCGGAAACGAGCTTGAATCGTGCCCGAAGTGTGAGTCCAGCTCGTCTGCTGAATTGCGCGCGCTTGCTGATTATCAGAATCTGCAACGTGAGACAGCTCAACAGAAGATCGAGTTCGTGAAATACGCGAACCAAGGATTGATCGAAGACTTGCTACCAACGCTCGACTACTTCGACGCTGCAATGAACTCGTTGCCGACGCTCGAGACTGACGAGGTTGCAAAGAAAGCCTTCGACTCGTGGATACTCGGTATCACTCAAGTGCAAAAGCTCATGCTCAGCACTCTTGAACAGCAAGGAGTGTCGCTCGTAGATGTGAGCGTGATATTCGACCCGAGTTTGCATGAGGCGGTAGAAGAACAGGAGAGCGATGAGCCCGAGGGGACGATCCTAAAGGTGCTCACGAACGGTTATAAACTTAATGATAAATTGCTTCGACCCGCTAAGGTTGTTGTAAGTAAAGGAAAATAATATATGGCAAAGATACTTGGAATCGACCTTGGAACTACAAACTCAGCGATGGCTATCATTGAAGGTGGTAAGCCAAAGATTTTGGAGAACGCGGAAGGTCACCGCACAACTCCGTCTATGGTGTCCGTTGGTAAAAACGGCGACCGTCTTGTTGGAATTTCTGCAAAGCGACAGTCTGTTACAAACCCGAAGAACACACTTTACTCTGTTAAGCGACTGATTGGTCGTAGCTTTAGCGACCCAGAGGTTAAGCGAGACATAGAGTTGTTCCCGTTCGAGTTGATGCAGGCGGGCGAAGGCATTAAGGTGAAGATGGGCGACAAGGACTACACACCGCAGGAGATTGCTGCGATGGTTTTAGGAAAAATGAAAGCGGATGCAGAGGCGAAGCTCGGCGAGACTATCACCGAGGCTGTTATTACAGTGCCCGCGTACTTCAACGATGCACAGCGACAGGCTACAAAAGATGCCGGTGTTATCGCGGGGCTCGACGTTAAGCGAATTATCAACGAGCCTACGGCCGCCGCTCTCGCTTACGGTTTTGACAAGAAAGCTGGTCAGCAGATTGCGGTTTACGACCTTGGTGGTGGAACATTCGACGTTTCGATTTTGGACGTGTCTGACGATACTGTGGAGGTGAAGGCGACTAATGGAGACACTCACTTGGGTGGAGATGACTTTGACCAAGTGGTAATTAAGTGGATCATTGATGAGTTCAAACTCGCCGAGGGAATCGACCTTGGCGCTGATCCTTTGGCGTTGCAACGAATTAAGGAAGCGGCGGAGAAGGCTAAAATCGAGCTTTCGACTACTGCTGAGACTGAGATTAATCAGCCGTTTATTACACAGGGAGCAGATGGACCAAAGCATTTGGTGATTAAGATAACGCGCGCAAAGTTGGACGAGCTTGTTCACGACCTTGCGATCCGCACGCTTGAGCCATGTAAGAAGGCGCTCGCAGATGCTGGAATGCAGGCATCGGACATAGACGAGATTGTTATGGTTGGAGGAATGACGCGAATGCCGTTGATTCAAAAGACTGTGGAGGAGTTCTTTGGTAAGCCGGTTAACGCGACAGTGAACCCCGACGAGGTTGTAGCGATGGGTGCTGCCGTTCAGGCAGGTGTGTTGCAGGGAGACGTGAAGGACGTGCTGTTGCTCGACGTTACACCGTTGTCGCTCGGACTCGAGACTCTTGGTGGAGTATCTACTAAGTTGATCGATCGAAACACCACAATTCCAACGTCAAAGTCACAGACATTCTCAACGGCCGCCGATAATCAGGCGTCTGTTGAAATCCACGTGCTCCAGGGAGAGCGCGAGATGGCGCAGGACAACAAGTCGCTCGGTCGGTTCATCCTGTCGGGCATTCCACCCGCACCACGAGGTACGCCTCAGGTGGAGGTGACTTTCGACATCGACGCGAATGGAATTTTGAATGTTAAAGCCGTTGATAAGGCTACAAACACAGAGCAGAAGATTACGATCACAGCGAGTTCGGGTCTTTCTGACGAAGAGGTGGAGAAGATGAAGAAAGATGCTGAGGCGCATGCTGACGAAGATAAAAAGAAGCGCGAAGGCATTGAGGTAAAGAACCAAGCAGACACAATGGCGTACACAACAGAGAAGATGTTGAAGGAGGCGGGTGATAAGATCACTGACGAAGAGAAGAAGCCTGTTCAAGAGAAGCTCGATGAGTTGAAGGCTATCAAGGATGGCGACGACCTGGAAGCGATCAAGAAGGTTGCGGACGAACTCGCTACAGTTGCGCAGAAGGTTGGCGCGAAGATGTACGAGCAGCAGAAGGCAGAGGCTGGGGCACCGGCGGATGAGGGTGCTGAGAAGGGTGATGATGTTCAGGAGGCTGAGGTTGTAGAGGAGAAAGAAGAGGAGAAGAAGGAGAAGGCTGAGGATGGGGAGAAGAAGTAAAATATATAGGTAGATGTTCACTATGCAGAGAGTAGATAAACTTGGAGTTGTCGGCGAGACTCTGATACTGTTCGCAGCTGTATCGTTGTACTTTGTACCCTGGTTGATGGCATTGGAGTCAAGCGCTGAGTTTACGATATATGTGATTGGTACCGCTCTCTCATTTTTTGCCGTTGCAATCACCTACTCAGGAATCCAGATAACATCACAGAATTCAGAGGCAGAGCGAGAGCAAGTAAGGGTAGAACTTAGACCATATCTAATACCGGACTTGAAAAGCGTGAGTAGTATTGAGAAGGGTATAGAGCAGTTTGAGTTAAGGGTAATGAATGCCGGCAAGACGCCAGCAAAAAATATAGCTATTGAAGGTACTGATAATTATTCCTCTGGGGATTTGGCACCATATCAATATAGTAAAAACGGATCTGGATTTACTATTGCATTATTAGGGAATCAAAGTGAGCCACCTATTAGTGTTGTCTATGAGGATCATTTCGGTGAGCGTTACCGAACCATAATAAATTTATCAAAGATCGAATCGCGACATAAGGTCTTTAGTTATACTATTGAATAATGCCCAACAATCCATACACAATCCTAGACGTCGACAAGTCGGCGTCTCAAGACGAGATCAAGAAAGCCTTCCGTAAGCTTGCTCACAAGTATCACCCTGATAAGGAGGGTGGGGATGAGGAGAAGTTTAAGGAGATTAATGGGGCTTATCAGATTTTGAGTGATGAGACTAAGCGAGCTCAGTATGACCAGTTTGGTGATGCTGCTTTTAACGGTGGTGCTGGTGGGCCTGGTGGTTTTGGGGGGTTTGGCGGCTTCGGTGGTCAGGGGGTTGAGTTTGATATGGGTGACCTTGGCGATATTTTTGGTGGGATGTTTGGTGGGGGTGGACGTCGCGCTAAGAAGGCTCGTGGGCAGGACATTCAGGTGGATGTTACTTTGGAGGTTGAGGATGTTGTGCATGGGTTGGATAAGGAGTTGAATTTGCGCAAGCTCGATCTGTGTGAAGCCTGTGATGGATCTGGTGCTAAGGACGCCAAGACTCGATCTTGTTCTACTTGCGATGGATCTGGCGCGGAGACTGTGCAACAGCGGACTCCTTTTGGTGTTATACAACGTCAACGATCTTGCGAGACTTGTCATGGACGTGGCGTTGTTCCCGAGAACGAGTGTGGCGAGTGTAGTGGTACCGGGACTGTTAAGCAAGAGTCGAGTATCACGGTTACCATTCCGGCGGGAGTTGAAGACGGAGCGACTATGCGAGTTCGCGGTCGCGGAGAGGCGGCGCCTTATGGTGGCGAGCCGGGAGATTTATACATTCGATTGTTCTACAAAAAGCATAAGGACTTTATTATCGATGGTGTAAATGTTCGATCATCAATCAACATCGGATTCACCCAAGCGGCGCTTGGCGACGAGCTCAAGGTTGAGACCGTGGATGGTCCGGTGACGATTAAGATTCCTGCGGGGATACAGTCGGGAACTGAGTTGTCGATTGCGAACAAAGGTGTAGACGCTGAGTGGCGACGCGGGGATCATATTGTGAAGGTTCACGTGAAGACTCCGAAGAAGTTGAGCAAGAAGCAGAAAAAGTTAATGGAAGAGATAGATCTACGGGAATAGTTTCCGTAGATTTTTTTAATTTTCATTGCACATAGTCATTGTTCATAGTCATTGCGAGGAGGAACAACGAAGCAACCTCGATAGGTGCAAAACTGTGTTGAGCTTATTGAGGTTGCTTCGTTCCTCGCAATGACTAGGAGGTACTCTGTTAACTCTTTGGTGAGCAACTTACTTTGTTGTGATACAATATGAGAAATGGAAAACGCGCCCGAGACAATTGTTAGTTGGCTCACAAGTGTATTTGGAGAGAACCCCTCATGGGATCTTTTATTGTTGATGGTTGTGGTGGGGTTGATACTTGCGCTCGCATTCTGGGGACGCGCAAAGATTGTCGCAGTGGTGTTGGCGAGTTACGGCGCGATTGTGTTGATGTCTATGACGGGAGTGAACGAGTGGGTGCATGCGAGTATGGGCATACCGGAGAATATCTGGGGAACAGCGGGAGTTCTACTCGCGACGGTGGGCGTCATGTTTGCACTCGTGCAATACAGCCTAGGCGACGTGCTAAAAGGCGAGAGCAGCCAGTTTGCAAAATCAGTGATATTGGCGGTCGCAGCAGTAGGATTACTAGCCAGTTACTGGTTTTCGACGGTTTCCGGCGACATTCTATCCGGCTTTTCACCGCTATCATTCTCTATACTAGGATCAAACATAGCAATATTCGCCTGGGTTTTTGCACCCTTGGTACTAATCGGCCTTACTGACGACTAGCAAATGCCAGATCCCCCTCCTGTCTTAGGAGGGGTTAGGGGTGGTAATCAAGGCGGGATTCAAGCAAATTCAAGCCCCAACCTTAGCCAAATACCCGCAAAACTGCACTTTAACACTTGACAAAAGTGCAGTTTTCTGTTATAGTGCTTTTTGTAAATCAGCGAAGTGGTGGCGGGAGGCTTCGGCCTTAACGCGTGAAACACCCTCGCTGGTGAGCGGTTCCGCATCGTGCGGAGCTTCGACGGAACGGTCGTGGAGGCCCTAGGTAAACTGGGGTCGACATTCTACACAGGCCTTCGGAAAGCCTGAGATCGATTTCGTTGGTGGGACACCTTTAACCACAGCCATCCAAACGCCCCTGAGAAGGCGTGGCAGCGTGGGATGGGATTCTCACGCAAGGTAGATGCATGGACTGTACTCGCAGTTCAAGCATCGAGACGTAGGAGCCGATGGCGCGTACAGCGCTAGCCTACATACGACGGTTGGGTTCGCGCGTGGACCCCCTTGGCCCGGCACATCGCGGGAACCGTCTTACTTATCACGACCAGCTCGAGACCTCGACGCCTTCACGGCCTCAAGATTCTCGTTGGTCACAGTTTGACAGTCGACTTCGAGCCCCCCGGGGCCAGGTCGCTGGGTTGGGACATCGCGTTCCCAACGCTGTCAGGACGGTCACACGGCGCTTCGGCACGTGTGCTTGGTCGGGATCGAGGCGCAAGCCCACCTGACGCCGTCTGATATCAAGATCAACTTGAGAACTCGAGGCCCAGAAAGCCTCCAGATTCTCGTTGATCACATCTCTCGAATGAGCCCTCCTCTGGACGGGCTCTTCTTGTATTCAAATATTCAGCTATGTATGGCTATAATAGCAATCTTACTAATTGACACTTGACAAAAGTGCCTTTTTTGCGTATAGTGCCCAAATCAATCAATGGCTCGGTCGCGAATGTACGACGGACGCAACGGCCGCGTTGTTTGATGCAGACACCCGCTCTGGTATCGGTTGCGGGAACTCGACTACGGCCGTGAAAGCCACCTGGATCGCCGCGCTTCCGAAGGTCGCGCATGCGAATGGCACTACACCAAGAGGTGGTCGGGGCCGTAAGGTCGAGACGAATCGAGGTCACCGGTATTTATTCGCGAAATGCGGATAAGTCCCGGAACAAAGGACCCTTAGGTGCGGGTCTGGATTTCGAGGAATTGCGTGGCTTGTCTCTAAGCCACTTCAATCAACAGCCGTGGATGCCCTGAGAAGCGTCGCATGGCTAGTAGCTGGAACGTCCAGCTACAAAGAGGAAGCGTTGCCATCTCAAGGCGATGCGGGTAATAGCGCCCTATACTGCTATCAGGTGTGTCTCCGTTCACCTGGTTGCAGTAGCTATGACGGTAGTGTTTCGAGCCGAGATGGCCCAGCACTCAACTGGCTGGGGCATCGCGTCCCCAGCGCCGTCAACCTATCACGATCAACTTGAGAACTCGAGGCCCAGAAAGCCTCCAGATTCTCGTTGATCACATCTCTCGAATGAGCCCTCCTCTGGATGGGCTCTTCTTGTATCCGGAGAATATTTGTAACGTTTTTCACTCCACCGTGTATACTAATACGCATATGCATCGCAAAGACTTTACTCAACTTTACAATAGTTATCTCGACCCCATATATCGCTATATCTTCTTTCGTGTAGGCGGAAACGTTGAAACGGCAGAGGATTTGACCTCGGATGTGTTTATGAAGGCGTTGGAAAACTCGGATAAGCTCGATTCTAATCGGCATCCGGGCGCATGGCTGTACACCGTTGCGAAGAATCGCCTGAAGAACCATTATCGAGACTCAAAACAAAGCGTAGACTTGGATGAGATCGCTCACGTGCTCCAGGGTGAAGACGGGCGCCGATTGCTCGAAAAAATCGGTGACACCACTATCGTGCTTGAGGGTTTGCAAAAACTTAAGAGTGATAGTCGTCAAATTATCCGGATGAAGCACATAGAAGGGTTCTCATACGTAGATATCGCGCGCGTGCTCAAGAAGAGTCCCGGCGCGGTTCGCGTGCAGGCAATGCGCGCTATGAGAGAACTTAGGTTGCAATTAACTAGATTGAAATAACTGTATTGAGACGCGATGAATCGACTTCGAGACGCGATGAATCGACGTCTCTACGTGTGAAAATATATGAACAAAGAAATGAAAAATCTTCGATCTGTTGCAACACCTTCGAGCGAGTTCAAGGAGCGGCTTTGGCAGCGATTGGACGCCGAGATGCCCGTTGTAAAAATAAGATCAAAAAAACGTATGGCAGTTGCAGGAACATTGGCATCGATTGCGATGCTACTATCGGGATCGGGAGCTTACGCTTACTCATCACCGAATGTTACACCCGAGAGTCCGCTCTACGGTGTAAAGACTGGGATTGAGGACGTGCAGGAGCGATTCAAGAAGTCGCCGGAGGCACGAGCAAAGTTTCACAAGGCAATGGCACAGCGCCGTGGGCATGAGCTCGATCGTGCTAAGTCACCGGAGGCTCAGGCGGAGTTGCGGATAAGGCTCGCAGAACTGTTGGACATGACGCAGGAGGAGTTGAAAGAAGCAAGCCAGGACCCAGAGTTCCGAGCGCAAATCGGCGATCAGGTGAAGGCGCTTAGAGAGGCTCATCACATTGAGACTTTCGAGAAGCGACGCGCTGACATGTTGGAGAGACTCGATACTGCCATAGAGAACGGCGCTATCGACGCTGATCGCGTTGAAGAGATCACCGAGCGAATCATAAACGCTGAGCCTAGAGAGGTTCATCGAATGCATGAGGAGCGACGACCAGAAGGAGAGTTTGATCGCGAGCACTTCAATATGAAGGATCGTATTCATAGAACGAATGGACCAAAAGAAGCAAAGGCTAAAATTTAGTAAAATAGGCCCCGGTTTATCTGGGGTCGTTTTGTTTGGTATAATGTACTTCTATGGATAATATTATGCAAAAAGATGGGAGAGAGTATTATAAATGTAATGTTTGTAGTTTTATTTACGAGACCAAGGAGCTGGCTGATTCTTGTGCAGAGTTTTGTAAGAAAGGTATGTGCAACAATGAAATTACTAAGCAGTCGATAAAGATTGATGATATATCTAAGTCCTGATAATAGACCTGACCCCGATTTTCCGTCATACATATGAAATATCTATATCATCGAGTTCCTCCAGGCATGCGTGGAAATATTCTTTACCCGTTGAGCCAACTGAAAGACGTGTATCCCGATCTTTACGAATTGGAAATTACAAAATATAACGATAGAGAGTTTGTCATGGATCAGACTATCGACATGCTCGAATGTACATGGAAAGACGTGTTGCATATTTCACCAGTTCATCCTCAACAGTATAAAGATGCATTCTCTGAGAACGGTATAGAGCGAATATTCGAAGCTTTTGCGATCCCTATAGAAATGCTCGATCCCAGCCTCACCGTTGTATTCCCGCACGACACGGCGACCACTCAGCGTAAGTCATTCACCCCGTTCATAGCAAAAGATATTGAGAAGTTTTCAAATCTACCAGACAGGACTAAGGTGTATTACAGCGAATCACTTGAAAGAGGGGAGAGACCGTTACTCAACCTATATGTGCCTCATGTTTTATATAAGGGAACAATAGATACAAAGTTTCTTGAGATTATAAGGGTATAATTTGCTGTCGAGCACGTTTTTGTATCTTTCCTATCCTTTTGATAAACTACTCACATTATGAGCATTCAACTATACAACGCGCTGACGAGGAAGAAGGAGGTTTTTGAACCGATGGATCAGGATTTGACTAAGGTTTATGCTTGTGGTCCTACGGTTTACAACACTGCGTCGATCGGTAATTTTCGGACTAACTTGTTTTCGGACACTCTCGTTCGTACGCTTAAGTACAATGGACAGAAGGTGAAGCTCGTTATGAACATCACGGACGTTGGTCACTTGGTGTCCGATGGTGATGATGGTGAGGATAAGCTCGAGGTTGGTTCTAAGCGTGAAGGGAAGACTGCGTGGGAGATTGCGGAGGAGTATACGAATCAGTTTATACTCGATATGGACCGGCTGAATATTGGTCGTCCAGACGTTATGCCTAAGGCTACTGATCACATTGACGAGCAGATCGCGATGGTTAAGGACCTTGAGGAGAAGGGGTTTACGTATAAGACGAGTGATGGGATCTACTTTGATACTTCGAAGGTTGAAAATTATGGTGAACTTGCAGGGCAAAAACTCGAAGACAAGGAAGAAGGTGCGCGAGTTGAAGTGAACCCGGAGAAAAAGAACGCGACAGATTTTGCATTGTGGAAGTTTTCGCCTGAAGGTGAGAAGCGACAGATGGAGTGGGAGTCGCCGTGGGGTATTGGTTTTCCTGGATGGCACATTGAGTGTACCGCGATGTCAGTGAAGTATCTGGGACCGCTTTACGATATTCATACGGGTGGAATGGACCTTAAAATGGTGCATCATCCAAACGAGATCGCGCAGGCGCAAGGCTCGCTCGGTACGACCGAAGCTCGCTTCTGGATGCACGGAGAGTTTTTGAGAGTTGATGGTGGCAAAATGAGTAAGTCGCTTGGTAATGCGTACAGTGTGGACGAGCTTGTGGCACGCGGTTATGACCCGCTCGCGTTTAGATACCTCAACCTTACGGCACACTATCGATCACAGTTGAACTTTACATGGGAGTCGCTCGATGGGGCGCAGATTGCGCTCAAGAAGTTGCGCGCACTCGTTCGAGACTGGGACACGCCCGCTATCGGTTTACCTGAATACGAAACTCGTTTTCTTCATGCCGTGAACAACGATCTTGATACTGCTGGAGCGGTTGCGACGGTGTGGGAGATGGTGAACGACCAGTCGGCGCCAACGAGCGCGAAGGCTCAGTCGCTGATGAAGTTCGACGCAGTGCTTGGGTTGCGACTCATGGATTACATAGCGCGTGAGCTCGTGATCCCCGAGGACGTGCAAAAACTAGTAGACGCACGAGTGCAAGCGCGAGACACGAAAGACTGGGAAGAGGCGGACCGGTTGCGAGACGAGGCGGAGGTGCTTGGGTATATACTCGAGGACACGCCAGATGGACAGAAGGTTTCGGAGAAATAAAAAAAACGAGCTCGTTGATCGGGCTCGTTTTGTTTACCGCTGTGATTTTCCGTAAAAGTGAATTGCGAGTCCTGCTGTTACCATGATTCCTATTACTATCCAGAAGTCTCCAGGAAGTCCCACGATAATAGGGAAGTGTATGTTCATTCCGAATATCCCGGCGAGCAATGTTGCTGGTAGCACTATGAGCGAGATTGCCGTCAGCATCCGGATTTGCGCGTTGGTACGCGCGTTTAATGCAGTCTCGTGTGTGCGATGCAGTGTCTCCGCGGTCATCTGTTCCATGTGCAAGCTCGTCTGAATCTCGTCCAAGTGCAGTCGCAGATCGTTGAATTGGGTCTCAAGGAACTTGGCGGTCTGCTTCGACACCGACAATAGCAGACGTTCTAGCATGATGCTTTGGTTCTCGAGCGCTTTTTGAAAATCGATGATGTTTGTTTGCATCGCAAGGACCTCCTCAAGTATATGTTTATCCTTCAAAATACGCTCCTCAATGCTGTCGAGCCTGATCGCCATCTCGTCCATCATTGTGTATAACTCAGAAATGAGCTCATGCATGATAGTACTTACAAGCGCCGCCGGATGCTTCATTCCTTCGTGCGATTTTGTGTCTTCAATCTCCTTAAAGAGTCTTCTTACATTCGAAATTGCACCCCTTTGAATAGTCACAACCTTGTTTGCAGTTAGAATCACATCGATTTCCTTTAATGTAACATCGTTTCGCTCACTCTCGTAAGTTGGCTGAATCAAGACCATTAGTATGTACGAATCAGATTCAAAAAGCCGCGATCGGTGACTCTTGGTCATGATCGTGTTGAGGTGTTCCTTTGAAAGTCCCATTTGTTTTCCAATCGTCTCAAAGTCGGCTTTCTTTGGATGTGCAATATTGATCCACTCGGTAGATCCGCGTTTAACGCGAGTTCCAATTGTCCTCCTTGGCATGGGATAAGTATATCATAAGTTCGTGATATAATATGTGGACTATGGCATTGAGAAAAAAAGAAAAAGAAGTTGGTGGACAATTACCGGCTCAAGAAACAGAAACGAGTCCGGAGACTGCGGTGGAATCAACTGCGAAACTTGAAGTTGTACGCGCTGAGCCACAAGAGGTTGCTCCCGTGGAACAGGTTGAGGTGGCTGTCGCTCCCGCGGAAGTTGCTCCGCCGGCTGTGGAAAAAGATCCGCGGTTAGTAAAGATTGAAGAGGTAATGTCGGGCGATATGAAGGATGTATATATGGAGTTACCTCAGGAGATTAAGCCGGCTTTTCGCTTAAAAGGGGAGGAGGTTGCTACATCTATTCTTGAAATGATGGCAGAAGACAAACTGAAGCCTAAGGCAGTTCTTAAACTAATGAAGGAATGGTACGGATTGATTCCGAGTAAGAACAAATCGTATTCCGAGAAAGGCGCAAAGATTAAAGCAGAAAAAATAATGGCGTTGGCAAAAGAGGCGCCAGAAGTATTAGCTGCATGATCCCACTTTTACAAATTACAATTGATACGGGGAGTAGGGGAGTTGGAATGAGCTCGAGCGATTCAGTTATGGCTGTTATTATTTTGATTGGAATGATGATTGTTGCGTTGATAATCGCGTCCATCTTTATATTTAGAATATTTCACTTGAAGACGCATCGTCGCGATGGTGGGAATCTTGATATGAGTGTGTTGAAGTTGCGATTGCCGAGGTTCGCGTCGTCTAAAGAGGAAGAGACAACTCAGTTGAGTGCGGTGCAAGAGGATATTGCGGTTGCAGAAACCGTGTTTGCTGCGTTGGGCGGTTTGCCTGGACAGCGCGGGTTTAAGGCTTGGATGCATGGCAGGACAGATCAGATTTCTTTTGAAATTGTTACACAGCATGGCGTCATTTACTTTTATATCGCAGTCCCGGATTCGCTGAAGTCGCTCGTTGTACAGCAGATGCATGGACAGTTTCCAAATGCAGACATTGAAGACGTAGATGACTACAACATTTTTACGCCGACCGGAGTTGTTCTTGGTAGCTATTTGAAGTTCAAGCGTGAGAACTTGTTTCCAATCAAAACGTATCGACAGCTTGAGTCCGATCCCTTGAACGCTATCTTAAATGCGCTCGCGAAGGTTCCAACTAACGAAGGTGCCGCTATTCAGTTTGTAGTTCGATCAGCTCGACCGTCATGGCGTTCTCGTGGGCTGAAGGTTGTTGAGAGACTGCATGAGGGGATGGATATAAAAGAGGCGTTGAAGGGCAAGAAGAAGGCGGACAAGCTTAAGTTGGGCGAGATGGTTTCTGGGCAAAAACAGGATAAAGCGCCGGAGCCTACTAGGCAGTTGAGCGAACAGGAGAGGGAAATGGCTAAGAACATTGAGCAGAAGGCTTCAAAGGCGGGGTTTGACGTCAATATAAGAGTCATTGCGAGTGCTGAGACTGTATCCGATGCTCGAGCTTCGCTTAACAATATTACAAATAGTTTTGCTCAGTACAACGTTTATCAATATGGGAATAGCTTTTCCGTTCTTGTCCCAGGGAGTGTTGATAAGATTGCGTACGATTTCATTTATAGAATATTCAGTAAAAAACACCAGCTCGTTTTAAACACCGAAGAGATGGCGAGTTTGTGGCACCCGCCTTTGCCTGGAACAGATACCATGAGTATAGACTGGCTTGGCGCGCGAAAAAGTGGTGCGCCCGCTAACATTGCGACTGACGGGTTGTTTCTTGGTAACAACGAGTTCCGCGGAAAAAAGACACCTATCCACATCAAGCCAAAGGACCGACAGCGCCACATGTACATTATTGGTAAGTCTGGATCCGGTAAGTCTGTGTTCATGGGCAATATGGCAATGCAAGATATTATTGCGGGCCATGGAGTTTGTGTTGTTGACCCTCATGGTGATCTTGTTGAGGAGTTGCTTGGAATCATTCCGAAGGAGCGCGTTAACGACGTGATTGTTTTCAGTCCATACGACCGTGACATGCCGATGGGGCTTAACATGCTTGAGTCGCCGAGTCCGGAATTGAACGATCTTGTTGTTGGAGACATGATCTCGATATTCTACAAGTTGTTCCCGCCGGAGATGATCGGGCCAATGTTTGAGCACGTTATGCGTAACGTGATGTTGACGTTGATGTCCGACCCTGAGAACCCAGGGACAATCGCGGAGATTCCGCGCATGATTACAGACGAGGCTTTCCAGAAGTCTTGGGTTGCTAAGGTTACCGATCCTGTTGTGCGTGACTACTGGGAGAAAGAGGTTGCGAATACTGCAGACTTTCATAAGTCGGAGATGTTTGGTTATTTGACGTCAAAGGTTGGACGGTTCGTTGAGGACGCGATGATGCGCAACATTATTGGTCAGGCAAAGTCTGGGTTTACTTTCCGAGATGTGATGGACAATAAAAAGATTTTGCTCGTTGACTTAAACAAAGGTAAGACCGGTGACATGAACATGCAGTTGCTCGGACTCGTGATTGTGTCCAAGCTTCAGATGGCCGCGATGGCACGATCAGACATGGCCGAGGAGGATCGCCAAGATTTTTATCTATATATCGACGAGTTCCAAAACTTCGTTACACCGTCTATCGCGACGATCTTGTCTGAGGCGCGTAAGTACCGCCTTAACTTGATTATGGGACATCAGTACGTTGGGCAAGTTGTTGAAAAGGGTGACACAGAGATTAAGGATGCTATTTTTGGAAACGTTGGTTCCATGTTTGTGTCGCGTATTGGGCCGGAGGACACTGAGATATTCTCGCAGATCTTTGAGCCTACATTCAATGGCAACGACCTCATCAACTCGGATCCATATACTTGGTACGTTAAGATGATCGTGGACAATAATCAGGTTGCGCCGTTTACAATGCATGGTCCTGCGCCGATTAAACCGAACCTTGAGCTTGCCAAGAAAGTTCGTCAGTTGTCTAGAGTTGTGTATGCGCGAAAGCGTGATGCTGTGGAAAAGGAAATTGCAAAGCGTGCGGGATTTGGTATTCCAACACCGCCTCCAGCTCCGCCACCACCGCCAGCTCCAGCGCCTGCGCCAGTCAGAGCTCCAGCTCCTCCGCCAGTTCGTACTCCAGCTCCACCGCGACCTGCATCAACGAGCTCGACTGCCGCGTCTGCGCCGCCGATACCTACTGCTGATTCCTTGAGTATCGACCCGTTCGCTGAAAGTATTGCAACACCAAAGGCGCCGGAAGAACCACCTGTCACATAGTTGTGCACAGGCGGTTTTTATTTGTGATATAATTTAGACACTCAGAGCTCTTAGGAGGGCCCATTGTTGCATCGCGCCATGACGGGTTCGGCTTCGCCGAAAAAAATAAAAACAAACATGCCATTTTTGCCAACATTCGATGATGCTGACGATCAGTTTGCTCTTGAAGGAGGAGGCGCTGACGCAAAACCTACAACACCCGATCAACGGGTGCGTGTTGCTGTTCGTGCGTTGCGACAGATGCAACAACAGTTGGACAACGTGTTAGACATGTTGGAGCGCGGTGAAGGAGGCATGGAAGACTTTGGTTCGTTTAGAACTGAAGGTGGAATTAGTAGCAACGATAGTGACGAGGACAAGATCGTCGAAGGCGTGTTTGATGGTGAGCGCATGATGGGAACTGATGGCGTAAAATACAATGTTCCGCCAAACTATGCGTCCAAGTCTAAGCTCGTTGAGGGCGATATTATGAAGTTGGTTATCAAAGAAGATGGAACGTTTATATATAAGCAGATTGGACCAGTCGAGCGAGATCGAGTTACAGGTAAAGTCGCTATCGATGACTTTGGAAACTTTGCTATTAAAGGTGACGATGGATCTACGTATAGAGTCCTTACGGCGAGTGTGACCTACTTTAAGGGTGAACCTGGAGACAACATAATAGGGTTGATTCCATTAGGCCAAAAGGCAAAGTGGGCAGCCGTTGAGAATGTTATTAAGAATTAAACGGGGCAAATGCCTCGTTTTTACTTGCATGTACATGCTAGTCCGCTCGTAGGGACAGGTCGCGACCTGTCCCTACGGGCGGAGAACTGATATAATTCTGTCATTATGAGCTTATATAGAAAATATCGACCACAAACTTTTGAGGGGGTAACAGGACAGCATCACGTTGTAACACCTCTTCGCAATCAAGTAAAAACGGATGCGATGGCGCATGCGTATTTGTTTTCGGGACCCCGCGGAATAGGGAAGACTACTCTGGCGAGGATACTCGCCAAGGCATCGAACTGTCTAGATCTTAAAGAAGGGGAGCCGTGTGGCGTGTGTTTGAGTTGCGAGGCTATTCAAGATGGAAGCGCGTTGGACATTATTGAGATTGACGCTGCGTCTAACACGGGAGTGGACAACGTCCGCGACAATATTATTGAAAGCGTTCGGTTTGCGCCGACTACGCTCAAGAAGAAGGTATTTATAATCGACGAGGTTCACATGCTTTCAAAGGGTGCGTTCAATGCGTTGTTGAAGACGCTCGAGGAACCTCCGGCGTATGTTATGTTCATTCTTGCAACTACCGAGCTTCACAAAATTCCTGACACGATTATTAGTCGATGTCAGAGGTTTGATTTTACAAAGATTTCACCGGAGCTCATGGTCGCTCGGCTGAAAATGATGGCAGGATCGGAAAACATTAAAATTGCAGACGACGTATTGTACGAGATTGCACGGCGATCCGGTGGGTGTCAGAGGGACGCCGAGGGGTTGCTTGGACAAGTGATGACTATTGGCGAGACGGATATCACGCTTGAGAATGCGAGCGTTGTATTGCCGATCGTAGACATCTCACACGTTCTAGATCTTATTGGCGCGATGGCAAAGAAGGATGCCGCATCAGGTGTTAGACTCGTAAACCACGTGTTGGAAAGCGGTTCAGACCTTCTCAAGCTCACGGATAGCGCTATAGACATTGCGCGATCGGTATTGTTGGCGAAGGTTAGTGAGACGGAGATTCGTGGTGCGTATTCTAAAGAACAGTTAACGGAGATTGGTGGGTTGGTTGATAGTTTAAGTGTTGATCGTGTTCGAGAGATACTGTCGTTGCTATTGAGAGCCCGAAGTGACCACAAGAATTTCCACATGCCACAGCTCGCGCTCGAGCTTGCAGTGGTGGACGCGTGTCGGGGTGCGAGTCCGGTGATCCAGCCTGCCGCTCCAGTTCAAGCTCAAGTTCAGACTCCGGTTACAACTCCTGCCCCCGCTCCCGTTCAAGCTCGAGTTGTCGAGCCTGAACGAGCTCAAGAGACTGCTACAACACCGAGCTTAGAGCCTGCAGTCGTAGCTCCGATAACGGCAGACGAGATCGTAGAGCCAGTGAACGTGAGTTCGGAGGCCGGTCCAGTTACACTTGAAACAATCAAGAAATACTGGTCAACGTTCCTGAAGAACGTTCGCGAGAAACACGCATCGCTACCGCTCGCACTCGAGATGTCCGAGCCGGTGCGCGTGGAGGGCAACAAGGTTTTTGTTAAGGTACAGTTTGGTTTTTATGCGGAGACGCTGAACGCATCGAGTAATAACGAGTTGTTGTCGGGCGTGATGAGCGAGATAATCGGTAGTCTGATGTTAGTTCAAGGTGAACATGAAAGCATGACAGAAAGCGATCCAAACGTGGCGGCGGTAATGAATGCGTTTGGTGGCGAGGTTGTTTCTTGAAGATCTTACGAGCTAATGCCCATATGGCACTAACTCGTAAGTTTCTGTGGATAAGTAATACGAAGATGATGCAAAACACCCGATATTGGGTGTTTTTGGTTGACATTATCATGGAATGTTGGTACAAGGCGCACAGCACAACGGAGGACACCATGACATATTTGAAGGAAAACATAAGTGCTGCGATCAGATTCGGTCTCAGCACTGTCTGCAGGATTGCAGACGTCGGTGAACTATCGATGTCACCAGACGTACGGAACCTTGGTCGAGCGGCATCTGGGTTCACTCACAAGCTCGCAGGCGTGGTTGGCGCCGAGCGCGCGACCGCGACTGACGATACGTACGTCGACTACTTCGAGGCCGAGTACGAGGAGGCTCTTGCGATGTTCAAGCAGGTTCGAGCTGATTGTGACGCCTCGCACATTCATGGGATACGCATCATCGTTGCCGACTTCATGGCTGCGGACAAGAGGCTAAAGGCGATGGCTGCGGATGGTGACATCAGTGAGAACTTGCACTGGCTCAAGCCCATCGACAAGACGAACAACTGGGGACGATTCATCCTCGCGCTTGCTGAGGCCTTCAACATCACGGTTCCCACCACGTAAAAACAAGCGCCCGTTTCTCACGGGCGTGTTATTTTTATCCAATTATTTACGGAGTGAGTATATTATCGTTTATAGAGTTCACACTCGCTCTCTCGTCTTCTACTCCAAAGTCGTCTATGTCATCGATGTCTGCTCCGTAATAGTAGTTGAAGTAAAACGCCTCAGACACATCGTCAATCTGCGTATTCCAGTCCGCGCCGTAAAGCGTATCCGCAATATCCTCACTCGCTATTGCTCGCAAGATTCCGTTTTGCGCAACTGCATATACTGTATTCACCGACGGAAACTTTACCATCTTCGTCCCCGGATGATATCGGACATTCGAACTGAGCCCAAACGACGCCATCATGTCGCCTGAAATCACGTGCACGCCGTCGAAGTCCTCGTACCATGTAAAGTACGTCTTCTCGTTTGGAAAAGCGTGGCGTTTGCCTTCGTAGTCTAAAAAGTAAACTGTTCGACACGGATGATTCACGTCTTCACCACCAGGGCACTGAGTCTTGATTAGCACAGGTGACGCTGCGATTAAAGAAGCTTCTGTCCACTCTGTCGCGTCGACCTCGGCACTTGTGTCCGTTGCCGTTGAGTCACCATCGGTTGAAATTAGATCAATCTCCAGAACCGCCAACACTTTCGCGGGACCGTTTACAACATTCCCGAGCGTGTCCGTACATCTCGCGCGGATACTCGTAGCAGTCCTCAGCTCACTAAACGTCCATGTAAACTCCCAGAGCCCGGTAGTACTGTTGAGCGTCATCGGCCCTTCGTTACGGCTCGAGATTAGCATATCGCAACCGGTCACGCCGTCCACGTCCGTAGCAGAAGCGGTGAATGTTGTTGGCACGTTTACAATTGCTTGAAGTGGCGATACGTCGCTGATTGTTGGAGCGTCTGCCGCCAAGACTAAGCTCGGAACGAGTAATGTGAACGCGAGGAAACTGAATAGTATTTTTTTCATAGTGTTATCTTTCCTGTGAGACAGGGAATGGATTTGAATAAGCGTGGGCTGCCGAGCGTACGTTGCCCAGCAGGATTAAAGCAAGCCCCGCTAAAAGCACCACGAGGAAAATCCACGTTAAATGCCTGTGAAGCTGTTTATGTGTTGGTCGTTTCATTAATTAAGTATATCTTTACAAGTTACCTCTGGCAATGCGTACAATCTCTTCGAGCGTTTCTTCTGGGCTACCATCGTTTTGAATGACACGATCAAATCTTTTGTTATGCTCTGAACATCTGTCATAGAAAGCATTATTGGGATCTTGGTCGCGCTTTAGCGGTTCTCTGGCATCCCGAGCACTCTTTCGTCTTATGTAGACTTCGCGTGACGGCAACAACATTATCTTGATGCTTTTCTTGGGGAACTCATCTATATCCACATCCGCCATGCCAACAAGGGTATGCTCGTTACGATTGGTGGTCTGAACGAGATCGCGAGCTGCTTTTAGTCTATTCTCTTCTCCAGATTCTCCGCTTCCGTGGTGCTCAAGATCAACTGCCTTAATGTGATGCTTTTTTGCGAGCTCGATGATGGTGGATTTACCTGAGCCTGGTGGCCCGTGAAGTAGGTAGAACATATCACCGCTTTTCTATCCTTATAGGAATCCCTTGATACTTTCTCAATATCGGATATTTCTCTCTAACTTCCTCGTCGTTCAAATCCGTATACAACACAAGCTCACCACACTTACTACCAGGCTCGCCATCGACGCAAACAAAAACATCGCTCTTCAGCTTCTCTGGTAACTCATGTTCCACATTCTTCGCCGCGCCGTAAACATACGGAACCGCACCGAGTCTCATCTTGTAAAGCGCGAGTCCAATATCCGCGTGCAAGCCGTAAGCGTTACGATCGAGTCCGTGGATTATGCGAGTTTTTCCATTCTTGAGTGCCTCCTTAACAAGAAGATACTCGGAAATATTGGAAGCGCCCGCAGGTGTTTTAACGTCGAGCTTAAAAGGGAAGATACGGTACGCAACAGAGTACGCGTGCTTCTTACGGCTGTAAACGAGCCCACCGATCATCTTTTGATCCTCCCATAATCCCAAAATATTATACTTCCGATTTTTCGTATTCTGCGCCGTCTTAATCATCTCGCGAACTTTATGAACAAGTCCTCGCTCCTTGTCTCCCATTGTCTGATTATAAATAACAATAAACTCATCAAGGAGTTCATCTGTGAGCGGTAGGTTCTTAAACGTATACTTAGTTCCTTTCAAAGCCTTCAACGACTGCCGTATCTTATGCATCCTCTTAGCGCTAAACTGTTCCTCCGCCGACGAGATATCACCAAGGTCAACATCCCACCGAATATATTTCATGTATTTTTGTTTCATGCAGTTACAGTATACCAGAAAAAGCTACTCAAGCATCGGTTGACCGAACATTGTTGTAGGAGTAATTTATGTAGATGAGAAAGAAAATAGATTTAGAAAAATATAAAGAGTTGAGAGTCAGTTCGGAAAAATTGTACGATTCCGTAGGGAGTATTTACTGTCCTGCCCTCAAGGCTGATATTGATTTTACACGTAGAGGATTTCACCACTTGAGATACAACGGTTCTTTGCATGAACGAGACAAGGGGGTGCAGATGACAAAGTTTAAGTTGCTTAGGTATGCCCCTGGGATTATAAAATTGTCTACTACGGTTCAAGAGTATAGGATGAGCCGTATTCCAATGGGGAAGAGAGATAAAGGTGGTTTCAGAAAAACAAGTGTCGTTGAATGGTTCTCCTTCTTTGCAATAACAAGTTTTTCAGAGAAATATCGCATAAAAGTTATTGTTCGTAGAGTTGGTGGTGAGGATGGGAAGTTTCATTTCTGGAGCGTGATACCATATTGGACTTTAAGTGATGGCGGGAGAAATATTGGAAAGAAAGAGATTGAAGACAAATAAAAAATCCCTGCAAGAGGGGTTTTTTATTGTGCCTGCTTTTCAGCTTATGGTCCCAACAGGGATTGGCCGAACAAAGCTCACGCTTACAAGCACAAATAATTTATATCATGTTTTGGCGAAGATGTCAATATGTTGTGGATAAATCATCTAAGAAAAACCTCAACTCTATCGTTTGTACATTAGAGGTAACTCCATGGAGGACATTAGATGTTCTCTTAGCATTTCGATGCTATCGTAATGATCGAAAGCGAACTCGTCTTTACTCGGTAGACTATCGAGCTTGAACCAACTAACTTCCGATGACTCCTTGTCATGCTCAGCCGATTTCTTAACAGCAGTCATGTAAAATATAAAGTCGATGTTTTGTCGATCCTCATTCGCACGATCAGGATTGTCGTTGATGCGAAACAAGCTTTCGATCTTAGCAGTGTAACCAGTCTCCTCCAAAACCTCACGCAACACCGCTTCCTCTACCGTCTCATCACGATCCACAAACCCACCGGGCACTCCAAGCTTCCTAGCCTCCAGCATCATGTGATCCGCACGACGCGCGAGTAAAATCTCGTCACCGCGAATTACAAGACCGGCTACAGTAACGTGTCTTTTAGAGTTCTTATTTCCGTTTTCAAATTCACATTTAATCATAGGGTTAAAGTATAACAGAAAAAGAAAAACCGCCGCAATCGCGACGGGCTTTCTACTGGCTCGGAGACAGGGACTCGAACCCCGGTTTTTGGGACCAGAACCCAACGTCCTACCACTAGACGATCTCCGAATGTTTTCGACGAAAGTATAACCACTATTCGCCGATATGTCAATTCTTCGCCATTCTTACAGCGTACTTCACAATCTCGCTCGCAACATCAACGCCAGTCGCTGCAGTTATCCCCTCAAACCCTGGGTTCGCGTTTACCTCAATTACGAGTGGGCCTCGTTTTGTCTGCAGTATGTCCACGCCTGCGTAGTCGAGTCCGAGTGCGCGTGTTGCTTTGATTGCGAGTTTGTTCTGCGCTGGCGTGAGCTTGATCTCTGCCACGTCTCCTCCCTGATGAAAGTTTGCGCGGAACTCGTCACGCTTCGCAGACCGCTGCATTGCTGCTATAACCTTATTGCCGACCACGAATGCTCGAATGTCTTTTCCTTTCACCTCTTTGTAGTAGGTTTGTAAAACTACAGGATCGTCGAACCCGCGAGAGAAGATGAAGTCGACTATCGATCGTAGTGAGCTCATTGATTCTGCAAGAAAGACTCCAGTTCCATACGTTCCGTATGCGGTCTTGATAACGATAGGGAACTTATGTGTTCGAGCTGCGTGTTCAAGCTGATCTCGACCGTTTACGATGGTGGACTTTGCAATAGCCACTTTCTTTTCCGAAAGGATTTGCAGTGACTTGATTTTGTTCTTTGCAGCTACGAGTGCAGCGGGACCGTTTACGAATATTTGTCCGCTTTTCTCGATCTCGTGTAGCAGAGTCGCGGGGATCGATGGGTCTGCGATGATGCGAGGCCGTGCGATCATGATGTCATATTTCTTCAACGGCTTCCCGTTATGCAACACGCTTTTCTTTGCATCGAAACAAAAAGTGAGGTCGTCCATAACTACAACCTCTACCTCGTGCCCGAGTCTTACTGCGCGGTCCGCGAGTTCGTCTACAGCTGAAAAGTTCTGGAAAACTTTGCTTTGAAAAGAAAGTATCGCAATCTTCATATTACTTCTTCTTTACCGTCTTTATCTTAATTGCATTTTCTAATCGTCGAATATCTGCCAACAACTTTGATCGATCTTTATTGAACAACAAAATATTGAAAACACTTCGTCCTCCATGCTTTGCGAATTTGAGCTTGCTTCCAGTTTTAGTCTTAAGGTCGATGCTGTGGAATGAACTGAGCGACCTCGCTTTCTTAATTCCGAGTATGGCCTTCAATGTACCTTCTTCCTTTGCAAAAAATTTCATAGCAGCGGTCCATCCTTTTCTTCGCTTCGACAATTGAAGTTTGTTGGGAATCCGAACAAGTATATCGTTTAGATCGTGATTGAAGCCGAACGATAGTTCATACATTGTCTGGCGAAAACCTCCAATGCGTGGACCAACCTCGATTATCTTCCAACCATCTTCTGTACGCATGAGCTCAACATGTGCAGTAGAACTGCGTAGGCCGAGTGCGTGTATTGCTTTTGCTGCAACTTTTTCAGCGTCGGCGATACTCGTTGGCTTTAGGTTAGTTGGTGTTAACTGTTGATATCCAAAGAAATCGTCAAAGCCAATGTCTCGCCCAGTCTTAATGTAAACCATCGGCGTGAACTCAATCTTTCCACGTGACGAGACGTACGCATCTATAGAATACATGAGACCTTCCATGAATTGCTCAACCAAAACTCGAGGAGCCTCTGCAATCTTCTTACTCTTGTAAACAGACTTAACTTTTGTAAAAGTTTTTCGTAATGCTTTTTGTAACTCTTCATCGTGGAAACATATAGATACAAGAATACTTTCCGCCAAATCCGGTGGTTTCACTACGCACGGAAAACCTACACGTTTCCCAATTTTGTCTACCGTTTCCTGTGACGAATCTTTTGCGATTGCAAACTTTGGTGTAATCGATTTGTCGTATGCAAAGAAACGTTTTCGCATCTCGATTTTGTTCGTCGCCCACATCAGTGAATCCACGCTGGGTGTGCGGAGGTGTGGAACGTGAGGGATCACTTTTCTAAAATAGCGAATATTACTATCGCTTCGTGTTGTTACTCCAAGCAGTTTGCCTTTAATCGGCTCGAGGCATTTTGCAATTTTTGTATCTGACGTAAAATCACAAGCTAAAACAATATCAGCTCCTTTTTCCTTTGCTATCTCGCCTTGTCTTGGATATTTTACATCATAAATAACCGCCACCTTATATTTGAGCCCAATTTTCTTACCGTATTCCTTGATATGCTCAACCGTTCCATCTGGCAATGACACAATGTACAACAATGTATCACGACCGCTCCTCCATTTTTTTACAGCCGACATAGGTTATTCGTTTTCATATTTATTGGGTTGCAAGGATGTGAGTCGAACAAAGTCCATCTCACGTTCATCATCTAAGTAAGGTTTCACGAGGTCTTCGAGTTCGACTAAGGTTTCGATACGCACGAGTTGTGTTCGAAATTCTTTCGCTCCCGTCATTCCTTTTGTGTACCAAGAAAGGTGTTTTCTAAATGTGACGATGCCGTGATCACCGTATTGTTCAACATGTCGTTTTGCGTGAGCTAACACGAGCTCAAAATGCTGTTTGTAAGTTGGGCGAGACTGCACTGTACCAGTTTCCACGATTTCTTCAATCTCTTGAAATATCCATGGGTTACCAAGCGCTCCGCGTGCCACAAGGATACCGTCTGCACCTGTAACTTTCAAGCACCGCTGTGCATCTTTTCCGGAGAATATGTCACCGTTGGCGAGGACCGGGATTGACACCGCTTCTTTGACGAGCTTTATTACGTGCCAGTCTGCAAAACCTGAGTAGGCTTGTTCCTTCGTGCGACCATGAACGGTGATAAGATCGGCTCCTGCGAGCTCGAGCATTTTCGCGAACTCGACGCACTCGTTGGGGTCAGACCAACCGGCACGGATCTTTACAGATACCGGGCAGGGAACAGCAGCCTTTACTGCAACTACGATCTTGTGTGCGAGTTCCGGATCTCGCATTAAGCTTGCTCCGTTAAAGTTGCTCGTGAGTTTGTAAACCGGACACCCCATGTTGATGTCGATGCCGTCTGGCTTGTGGGTATCCCAAATTATCCGAGCAGCTTTGGCCATCGCCTCGGGGTCAGCTCCAAAGATCTGCTGAATTAACGGTCGCTCAATCTCGTCAAACGCGGCCATTTCCAACGTCTTGTCATTCTCGCGCACGAGAGCCTCCGAGCTCACCATCTCGCGAAACATGACAGGAGACGAAACATCCTTCACTGTCATGCAAAAAGGAGAGTCAGTCATGTCGGCCATTGGTGAAAGCGCAATAATAGGCTTACTAACATTGTTCCAAGAAAAACTCATAACGCGCCAATGCTAGCATAAAATCTGGGATGTGTCGAGGGGGCAGATGGCGATGGCAAGTCTATACTGTAGTCATTGCGAGGAGGAACGACGAAGCAACCTCGTTAAGGGCTTAACAGTTTCGAGCATATTGAGGTTGCTTCGTGCCTCGCAATGACAATCAGTTGGTTATAAACAACCAGCATTTACAATCCCGCTATTTCAAGTTAGAATCCTCTAGAAATTTAACATCTAATTTAAAGATTAAAGACATATGTCGAGTATAGTTGCGAAAGCGAACTCATATTTATTGCGAGGAAAAGGCCTTCGTACGCGGATGGTCGTTTTATTTACCTTGCTTTCAATGGCGATAGTGCCATTTGTTCAGGCTTCAGAGGAGGCTACGGGTCATGGAGGAGGTGCGGTGGAGACGTTTATGTGGATCGCGGTGATCCTAGTCCTCGCGAAACTGTCAGGACTCGTTGAGAAGATTGGTCAGCCATCAGTGCTTGGAGAGCTTGTGATGGGTGTGGTTATTGGAAACCTCGGTTTACTCGGCCTACATTGGTTCGATCCTATAATGGGTAACGAGATTATTCACTTTTTGAGTGAGCTTGGAGTTGTAATCTTGCTATTCCAGATTGGGCTCGAATCTAATATCTCGGAGATGAAGAAGGTTGGCGCGCGAGCTGGATCGGTTGCTATCGTTGGTGTTGTTGCACCGTTTGTAATCGGTACATATCTTGTTGGACCGTGGCTAATGCCGGGCCTCGACAGTACAGCGTACCTATTCTTGGGCGCTGCGTTGACAGCAACATCGGTAGGAATCACAGCGCGTGTGTTTCAGGAGCTTGGTAAACTCAAGATTAAAGAGGCACAGATTGTGCTTGGAGCTGCGGTCATCGACGACGTTCTCGGGCTCATCATCTTGGCGATTGTTTCTGCCATCGCTACATTGGGAATGGTATCTATCGGTGCTATCGGAGTCATCGCAGCGAAGGCGATATTATTCTTGGTTGGCGCAATCGTGCTCGGTCAGTTTGCAGCGCCTCATCTCGGCAAAGCCTTCTCGAAGGTTCATGCTGGAGTTGGTATGAAGTTCACGTTCGCAATCGCATTTGGACTGCTGTTGGCATATTTCGCGGATATGTTCGGACTCGCTGCTATCGTTGGAGCGTTTGCGGCAGGGCTTATCCTCGACCCTGTGCATTTCAAGTATTTCAAGGATCCTAAAGTTGTTAAAGACATTAAGGACGCAGTGGACGAGCTCGGAAATGAGGAAGCTACAGCTTGTCTAAACAAGGTAATACATAAGCACTCACACTCACACATCGAGGACATCATCGAGCCATTAGCGCTCTTCCTTGTGCCGATATTCTTTATTGTGACGGGTATGGCGGTAAACTTGGAGACGTTGAAAGATCCGCGAGTTGTAATGGTCGCACTCGCGATTACGCTCGTTGCGGTTCTAGGTAAGCTCGTCGCAGGTTACTTTGCAGGAAAAGGAGTCAACAAAATGCTTATCGGATTCGGTATGGTGCCACGAGGAGAAGTTGGTTTGATCTTCGCGTCGATTGGAATGGGACTTGGAGTGATTTCAGATGAGGTGTTCTCCATCATCGTAATAATGGTGATCCTAACAACATTGATGACGCCACCAATTTTGGCAGCGATGTTGAAGAAGATGAAATAAAAAAAGACATCCACCGAGAGGTGAATGCGGAGCCCTACTCAGACGAGTGGGGCTTTTATTATAAGGTGATCATAATGAGCTCGAGCCTCTGACCGGTTACCTCTATGTTGATATTGTCAATAACCAATCAAGTCATCTCGACCTTGTGGAGAGATCTTGACCTATTCGATCTAGGGTGGTCTTACCTGAGTTTAAGTCTAGATCGAATAGGTCAAGATCTTTCGATTGCCACTCAAGATGACAGGTATTAGGTCAAGATCTTTCGCCCCTTCAACAGGCTCAGGATCTACGGCTACCGCTCAAGATGACAGGTTTTCTGATATACTGTCCCCATATGAATATAGGATTTTTTGGTGCAGCAAAAGAGGTGACAGGTTCGTGTTTTTTGATCGCATCGGGCGACTCGCGCGTGCTTGTTGATTGTGGGTTTTTTCAGGGGCAGGGGCATTGTTCTAAGAGGAACTATGAGGAGTTTGGGTTTAATCCGGAGACTATTGATGCGGTGTTGGTGACTCATACTCATCAGGATCACATTGGGCGGTTGCCGAGGTTGTTTCAGCAGAAAGGGAAGCCGACGATTTATTCGACTGCGCCCACTCGCGACTTGGGTGAGCTTATACTTGAAGACGGCCACAATATTATGTCTCAGGAGTCTGAGGAGTGTGGATTGGAGCCTTTGTATAGTGAGCAGGATGTTGATCAAGTGATGAAGGCGTGGAAGACAGTGCCGTATCGCGAGTCTGTCGAGGTTGCTCCGGGGATCGTGGCTACTTGGCATGATACTGGGCATGTTTTAGGCTCGTCGTTCATTGTAGTGGAAGCCGAGGGGAAGAAGGTTGCGTTTTCAGGCGACGTTGGGTCTGAGTCAGTTCCGATTTTGCATGACACCGAGGCGCTTCCTCGCGATCTTGATTTGTTTGTTTGCGAGTCGACGTATGGTGATAGACTGCATGAACCGCCAACAGATAGACTCGATCTTTTGCGCGAGGCATTGTTGCGTAATAACGAGAAGAAAGGCGTGTTGATGATTCCGGCGTTTAGCGTCGAGCGGATGCAGGAGGTTTTGTTTGAGCTCAACATACTCGTCGACCATGAGGGGATCGATCCCGGTGACGTGTTTCTTGACAGCCCTCTGGGAATCTCGGCAACGGGCGTGTATAGGAAGTACCAAGGTGAGCTCGACCTAGACATTCCCGAAGGCTTCACGGACAACGACTTCTTTGGTTTTAAAAATCTACACATTACATCGTCGGTCGGCGAATCTAAGGGCATAAACAACGCGGGACAACCCAAGGTGATACTTGCGGGCGCGGGGATGATGAACGCTGGGCGCATTCAGCACCACCTTGTTCGCTATCTTGATAACCCAAACAACACTCTGCTCGTAATAGGTTACCAAGCAGTAAACACACTCGGTCGCAGGATTGTGGAAGGACAGTCGCCCGTGCGCATATTCGACTATTCGGTGGAGGTACGCGCGAAGATACAAAAAATCGAGAGCTACAGCGGTCACGCAGACTACGATAAGCTCACGAGGTGGGTGAAAGATTGTGGTGTAAAGAGGGTTCAACTCGTCCACGGTGACGAGGAGGCACAGCTCGCGTTTCAGAAGCACTTGAAGCGACAGGGAATTGAGGAGGTGGAGATACCGTCGTTTGGCGAGTGGGTGGAGGTTTAGTATAGCCTGTCGTCACGAGCAGCCAACTGCTGTCATCCTGAGCTTCCCATTGTCATCCTTCGGTTGCCACTCAGGATGACAGGTTGGGTGACAACTTATCGAATCGAGCCTGTGAGCTCGTCGATTACGATCCGATTATCTTCAGTTAAAATATATCCGATATCACCATATTCAACCATGGTCGTGCCGGATGTTTTTATTTCTACAACTTCTCCGGGTGTGTAGTAGAAAAACTCGATCGCCGACTCAGTAGTCGCGCATACCTTACGAGTGCAGATCTGCACCTCGCGGTCAGGTTCAACGCTCCAGTGCCCACGTGTCGCGAAGATTGCGAGGCGATCGTCGTCGATGTGTTTGATGGTGAAGTTCGTGCGTGCGTCGAGCTGAATGCGCGTGCCCTCGTACTCGAGTACGTCCGGCTCACTCGTAACAATCTCGCTCCCGACGTACAGGCGTGTGCCCGAGCTTGATTCAAAGTGCGGCCGTGTTGTGTCGGCTGTGACTGTAACGATCAAGATCGTGGACAGTATCGCAAAGATGCTTATAGCTCGTTTCATGAACAGATCTTACGTTAAACTCATCGATAATGCTATACTATGTTTGTAATTAATCGAATTCAAATATGGCTTTGTACGAATTCTACGGAGAAACCTGCCCACATTGCGTCAAGATGATGCCGATTGTGGATAAGATGATTGAGGACGGGATTAAGATTGAGAAGTTTGAAGTTTGGAACGACGAGAAGAACGCGGAGAAAATGAAACCGTTCTCGGACGGTAAGTGCCCGGGTGTACCGTTCTTTATAAACACGGATTCAGATCAGTGGATTTGTGGCGGGACTGATGAAGAGACACTGAAGAAGTGGGCTGCAGGTGACAAGATCGAAAACTAGATATGAAAATCGTAATCTGCTCGAGCTTGTCATTTGCCGAGGAGGTTGGAGGGCTGAAGAACGAGCTCGAAGCTTTGGGGTTCGAGGTTGTAGTGCCGACTACTATTGGTGAGATCTTGAATGGGGAGACGAGTTTGGCGGAGATTGAGGAGCTTAAGAACTCGGGTAGGCATCATGAGAGGACTAAAGAGTACGATGCAATTCGTAGACATCACGAGCTTATGAAGGACTCGGATGCTACGCTGATCGCGAACTTTGAGAAGAAGGGCATCTCTGGGTACATCGGTGGCAACACGTTTCTCGAACTCGGTTTCGCGCATATACTCGACATGCCAATATATTTGTTGAACGAGATTCCGGATCTACCTTACTCTGATGAGGTGAGAGCGATTGATCCGATCGTGATTAACGGTGACCTAGGAAAAATAAAAACATCCCTCTAGTTATAGGGATGTCTTTATTTGAACTCCTCGGTCCAATGCTCGTCTGTCTCAACTTTCATGTCTAGGAAAACCTTACCGCCTGTAACTCCTTCGAGTTCTTTGCGCGCAGACTGACCAATCTCTCTAATCCCACGTCCACCTTTTCCGATGATCATGCTTTTATATCGCTCAGCGTTTGTAAGGATTCGCGCGGCGATGTAAAGCGTACCGTCTGGCCGTCTGTCTATCTCCGTCACCTTTACGTTCACTGAGTATGGGACTTCTTCTCTAAGTCGCAAGAACAGTTTCTCGCGAATGAGCTCGGCAAACCAGAAGTTGTTGTCCATGTTTGTAACCTGTCCCATCTCGTACAACGCTTCGCTTTCTGGCAGGCGATCGAGTATCTCGTTTACGAGTGACCCCGTGTGCGCTCCAGTCTTTGCTGATAGTTTTACAACAGCGTCGTAGTCGTCAGCGAGTGCTTCGAAAGCTGGAAGGTAAGTGGGTTTCAGTAAGTCCGTCTTGTTGATGACAAGTATCTTTGGCTGTCGCAAAACACGAATCAACGCCATGATCTTTTTATCCTCAGGTCCGATGGGTCGAGTTGGGTCAACAACGTGTACAATAACATCAACATCACGAAGCGCAGACTCGGCGGCCTTGTTTAGGTACTTTGTAAGATTACTTTTAGATGTAGTGAAGATTCCAGGAGTGTCTACGAATACAATCTGACCTTCGTCTTTGTGCACAACGCCCTGAATTTGATGTCGCGTTGTTTGAGGCTTTGGAGACGTAATCGCAACCTTTGTTCCAACCAAACTATTAAGAAGCGTAGACTTCCCAACGTTTGATCGTCCAAATAATGTTACAAATCCTGCCTTCATGTGTTTAGTATAACAGTTTAAAATGATGGGTTCCCAAAATCGCAGTTTTGAGGTATAAAATCGTCTATGGAAATCATTGTGCACAATATTCGCAGTCTTCATAACGTCGGTGCGTTCTTTAGAAACGCCGACGCCTTTGGTGTGGATCATGTCCACCTGACTGGATATACTGCAACTCCTCCGCGTATAGAGATCTCCAAGACTGCGTTAGGAGCAGAAAATACTATAAAATGGACAAAGAGTCAAGACATCATGGAACTGATAGCCGAGCTTAAGCTCCGAGGTAAAAGAGTTGTGGGGTTTGAGGCGGATCCATTGTTTGATAGACTAGACAATATTGAGCCCGATCCAAACGCCGTTTTGGTCTTTGGAAACGAGCCCGATGGACTCTCAAAGGAGATCCTGGACATGTGTTCGGATCGCGTGTACATTCCCATGGAAGGCGAGAAGACGTCCGTTAATGTTTCGGTCGCTTCTGGCATTGCGATGTATGCCATGTCGCGCAAACAGGGTAAAAAATGATAAACTATATATATGAAAAACTTCCTAAGATACATTCTTCCAGTTCTCGTAGTCGTTGCCATTTTTGCATTCATGACGTTGCGTGATCCTGCACCCGATCAGATAGTTGGTGATATTGTTGCGTCTGATACTGGCACAGAGGAGCTACTCGATTTTCTAAACTCGATAGCAGATGGTCAGTATGATCACGCATCACAGTACGTACTTGAAAACTGTGAGACGGACGAGCCGTATTGTTTGAAGTCGGATTTGTCTAAAGAAGAGATCTCTGTATATTTGAAAGAGATGTGTGAGACGAATTTCTGTGAGAACGCAGAGCTCGACCAAGCAAGTGACTCTGCGAATAATAACGTCTACACTCACTACGTTGCTTTCTTGAATGATGAAGGCGTACGAGAGCGAGTGTGTATGGACTCAGAATGTAAGATTCAAAAAATGACATTTGGTTTTCGAGCTGTGAAGGATGGTGATCGATGGTACATTATTGATACGCCGCCGATTCGTGTTAACTAGAAAATATGTTTGTGTCAGTAATCATTCCAACGTGGAATGAAGAAAATCATATCAAAAGACTGCTTAGCGAAATACGCGAGCAGTCTTTTGGCGATTTAGAGGTGATCGTCGCCGACGCAAACTCGCAAGATAAGACGGTCGAGATTGCGGAATCTATGGGTGCGACCGTGGTACGTGGAGGCAAGGTTGGATACGGGCGCAATCGAGGAGCGGCCGCTGCTAAAGGCGACTTATTTGTATTCCTAGACGCCGACGCTATACTGCCGAGCAAGGATTTCTTTACGGATATTATTCACGAGATGCAATATCGTCGTCTCGACCTTGCTGGGACCGCGGTTGTTCCGGACTCGAAACGGATGTCCGACAGGTTCTTACACTGGATATACAATCGGTATATTTTCCTGATGGGCACGTTTCTGCCACACGCTGCAGGAACCTGCATCATCGTTAAGAGATTTGTACACGAGGCCATAGAAGGGTTCGACGAGAGCATAACGCTCGCCGAGGATCATGACTATGTCAGGCGTGGTGCTCATATCGGACAATTTGGTATAATAAAGTCACACGCCGTTATTACAGATGTACGACGTCTAGATAAAGAGGGAAGATTCGCGCTCGCGTTGAAATATATTGTAGCCGAGTTTTACATTTTGATATTTGGACCAATTAGAGGAAACGCTATCAAGCATGAATTTGGTCACACTGAAGACGAAAATAAATGAAGGTATTGATTTCAATATTAATGGCACTGATGATGTTGCCAACTACCGCGTTGGCGGTGGAGTCTATCGCAGACGTTGGTTTTGTTTTTGATGGTATTTATTTTGCATCCGATAATTTGTACGCCGGCGACACGGTTCGCATTTACGCGCGCATGAGGAATTATGGCAATGTTGATTTATCAGGCGCCGTTGGTTTTTACATGGGTGACACCCTTATTCAGAATCCGCAAAGTATTTCGCTTCCAGCAGATGGTTTTGATGAAGAGGTGTTCATTGACTTTGTAGTCCCCAACGGTCCATTTAATATATCCGCACGAATCAACGACACAACTCCACAGGATTCAAACGCAAGTAATAATTCAACCGTTACAACATTGTTGACGCCACTTTTTGACAACGACAAAGACGGTGTTGAAAATCCCGACGACAACTGTCCAAATAATGCCAATCCAGATCAGCTTGATACAGACAACGACGGCATCGGTGATGCTTGTGACGTTGACGACGATAACGACGGTTTGACAGATAGTGTTGAGACTACTTTGGGCACAGACACAACGGATGCAGACACTGACGACGACGGCGTTACTGACGATAAGGATTTTGACCCGCTTGATCCTGCTGTAACTAGCAAGCCTGTTACGGCGCCAGATACTGTATCTACGACCGAGGTGAGCTCACAGACGCCTGAGACTAGCTCAAGCTCGAGCAGTAACGATGGTGCAGTGTCCGAGTTCTTCGGAGGCTTCTTTAACTTTGGAGAGTCGGAGACTACGCAACAGGGAGAAGGCGATTCGAATAAAATCAAAATCGGAGCTATTTTCACAATGTTACAACTCGGTTGGAACACATATGAGTTTGAGACACTTGAGTCCGATATCGTTCCTGTAAACATCGTGTGGGACTTTGGCGATGGTGAGCAGTCTACAGATAACCTTGTTAAACACGTTTTTCCGGGAGCTGGCACGTATCACGTAATGCTTCAGGTTACAAATAGCGATGGCGAGGTATCCGAGGACGACACAGATATAGTGATCACATTTTTTAACCTTGCGAATCCAGTATTCTTGGCGTTCGTTATTGTGTTGGTAATCGTATTTTTGTTAGCACTCGCTGCATTCGTGCGTCTACGTAACAGTTATGAAGAAGACGAAGACTAAAGATTGCAACACAAAAATACCAAAGGCAGCTCCAGCAATAGTTGGTGCTGCTGTTTTGCTTGGAGGTACAGCGTTGGCGAGTCGAGTCCTTGGGCTTATTCGAGACCGCATGTTAGCAGGCTCGTTTGGGGCTGGAGTCGAGCTGGACATTTACTACGCCGCGTTTAGAATTCCAGATCTAATCTTCACGTTCCTCGTGCTCGGCGCATTATCCGCTGGATTCATTCCACTGTTCACAAGGCATTGGTGCAAAGATCGAGCTCGCGGACAAGAGATTGCATGGCAGTTCACAAACAACGTTGTACATGTTTTGGGAGCGTTGTTGATAGGTTTCTCGATCCTCGGAGTCATCTTCACACCATGGATACTAAAAGTGATCGCACCCGGATTTGACGCCACAGTGTTGGCGCGCGCGGTAGAAATCTCGAGGATAATGTATTTATCGACAATAATGCTTGGGTTGTCGAGTGTGTTTGGCGGAGTCTTGCAAAGTCTAAAACGGTTCACGCTCTACGCAATTGCGCCTCTTTTGTACAACATTGGAATTATCGGAGGTGTACTCGCAGCGCAGTGGACAGACGGCGGGATAGAGCTTGTGGCTTGGGGAGTTGTTGTGGGGTCGTTCCTACACCTGTTGATCCAGGTAGTAGGCTCGATAAATTCAGGCTGGCGATATAAGTTTGTTTGGAATACAAGAGACAAGGATGTGCGCGAGCTCATTGGGATGATGGGACCACGGTTGATCGGCCTCGCAGTATCACAGGTGAACTTGATTGTTATGACGGCGATAGCGTCGATGTTGGCAGTTGGATCGATTACTATCTTCAACTTCGCGAACAATATCCAGTTCGTTCCGATCGGTATTATAGGAATCTCGTTCGCAATCGCAGCGTTTCCAACATTGTCGGAGTATGCAAACAAGAAGGACACTAAGAAGGTCGTCGAGCTTCTTTCTCAAACAACACGCAACATCATTTTCCTAATCTTACCTTTAAGCGTCGTCTTCCTTGCATTACGAGCGCAGATTGTGCGAGTCGTACTCGGCGCCGGCGTATTCGGGTGGAACGAGACTATTATGACCGCAAACGTACTCGGATTCTTTGTACTGAGCTTGTTCGCACAGTCACTGATCCCGTTATTGGTGCGAGTTTACTTTGCATATAAGAATACGATTGTGCCTGCGATCATCGCTATTATTTCTGCGATCATAAACATTGTGCTCGCAATCATTTGGAGCAAGACAATGGGCGTTGCAGGAATCGCGCTCGCATTCTCGATGGCGAGCATACTTCAACTCCTAATGCTCTGGGTCTTCGCGCACATCAAGCTCGGAGGACTCGACGAGCAGAGGATCTTGAACACGACCTTGATCGCGATAACCGCCTCGTCGGTCGCCGCGCTCGTAATTCAAGCCGCGAAGAACGTGTACGCAATCCAGTTTCCGCTCACGAGCTTCTTCGCGGTGCTCGGGCAGGGGCTCGTAGCTGGAGGCGCGGGGCTCGTCGTCTACTTGCTCGTTGCATGGCTATGGAAGAGCGAGGAGCTTTATGCATTGGCAGGAGGATTGAAGCGAAGGTTGTTTAAGAGGCCGAACATTGGCGAGAGCGCGGATGAGGCCGTGGAGACGTCGTATTAAAAAAATCTGCCTCGAGGCGCCTAGGTAGGCGGTGAGACAGACGATGAACCAACATCGAGAATTCGTTTTTTCCGTGGCGATAGGCCAGACATCAGGGAGCATCGTCATGAGGCGCGACATATGCTCGAAGCGATCACCGGTTGCGCCGGGACGATCGAGGATTGCCGCCGCCTGAAGGTACTCCATGATGATTGAGCCAAGAGCATCACGTACGAAGTATTGGACGTTTGCGCTGTCGATGTCGAGAAAGCTGTGTTTCATGCGCTTCATCAGCATCTTGTCGACGAGGCTGAAGCACAAGCTTTCCAGATCGGTCTGTAGTTGATCAAATACTTCCTCGCGATTCTCTACATCGAAGTAACAGGACTCCTCGTCACAGAAGCTGGCGATCTCATCGCTGATTGGGCCACCGAGCGAATTCCACACGAAGTCGCCCCAGGCTCTGTCAGACACATGGTATGGCTTCCCGTCAGAGGCAAGCGATACGAAGGAGAGCTTCCACGTCTGGTCGCGACCGGTCGCGAGATAGAGTGCGTCTTTCAGTGTTTTCCTACGATCGGTATCGAGGTCGGTTTCTCGCATAGCAGGCGCGAATCTGCCGTCTGCTGCTGCGAGTGGCGCAAGCAGCCGCTCCAGTGCTTGACGCACGATTTTAGCCGTGGGCTCCTGAACTTCTTTGCTCAAAAATGCGTAGATGTCTTGCAATGCGATGTTGGGCATGTGTGCCTCCAATCTGCAATTCTTATAACACGCTTGAGCAAAACAATCAATTGAGATACGATCCACACATTATGATGACAGCAAACCAACTTAGAGATGAGTATATTCGCTTCTTTGTATCAAAGGGGCATGTTGAGATTCCGTCGGCGAGTTTGATTCCTGAGAACGATCCTTCGGTGTTGTTTACGACCGCTGGGATGCATCCGTTGGTGCCGTATTTGAAAGGTGATGCGCATCCAGAGGGGAAGAGGCTCGTTGATCATCAGAAGTGTGTTCGAACGGGCGATATCGACGAAGTGGGCGATGAAACTCATCTTACTTTTTTTGAAATGCTTGGAAATTGGTCGCTTGGTGATTACTTTAAAAAGGAGTCAGTTGAGTGGAGTCTCGAGTTCTTGACGGACGTGCTCAAGCTCGACAAGTCTCGGCTCGCAGTGACTGTGTTTGCTGGCGATGGTGATGTTGAGCGCGATGAAGAGTCCGCAGAGACTTGGAAGTCGCTTGGTATTCCCGAGACTCGAATCGCGTACCTTGGCAAAGAAGACAACTGGTGGCCGGCTGGTGGAAAGCATCCTGGGCCACAGGGACCGGATACTGAGATTTTTTACTGGACGGGCGATGGGGATGCTCCGAGCGAGTTCGATACGAACAACGAGCTTTGGGTAGAGATATGGAATAATGTTTTCATGCAGTTTGATCGTACGCCCGAGGGTGTCTACGAGCCTTTGAAGCAACAGAATGTTGATACGGGGATGGGGCTTGAGAGGACTATCGCGATGATACAAGGAAAAGCGAACGTGTATGAGACGGAAGTGTTTGCACCGATACTTGAGGCAATCAAGAGTGCTACGGGGAAGAAGTATGCGGACGAGCCTCGAGCTATGCGGATTATCGCAGACCATATTCGAAGTGCATCGATGATGATTGCGGATGGCGCGTTGCCGTCGAATAAGGATCAAGGTTACATTGTGCGTCGACTGATACGTCGAGCTGTGCGTCAGTTAAACGGGTTGGGTGTTGAGACTTCGAGTGTGAGAAGCATCGCGAGTGAGGCTATTGATACGATGGTCCACGCGTATCCCGAGCTTAAGGAGAAGAGGGGCGATATACTGACAGCGATGGAGAATGAAGAGGAGAAGTTTTCAAAAACATTGAAAAAAGGATTGAGAGAGTTTGAGAAAATGTATGAAAGCGCTGGGCACGTGAGTGGTCAGGAGGCTTTTGTGCTGTACTCTACATACGGTTTCCCGCTCGAGCTTACAGAGGAGCTCGTTCGCGAAAAGGGAGCTGACGTTGATCGTGATACGTTTGAGAGTGAGTTCAACAAGCATCAGGCGTTGTCGCGTGCTGGTGCTGGGCAGAAGTTTGCTGGAGGGCTTGCGGACCATTCTGAGAGCTCGACTCAGTTACACACGGCGACTCACTTGTTGCATCAGGCTCTTAGAACAGTACTCGGAGGCCATGTTGAACAGAAAGGGAGCAATATTACTGCAGAGCGACTTCGATTCGACTTTTCTCATGACGTAAAAATGACCGACGAGGAGAAGATGGAGGTTGAGGGTATTGTGAATGACGCTATTGCTATGGACTTCCCAGTTTCTTTCAGTGATATGACTGTTGAGGACGCTAAGTCGGTAGGCGCAATCGGTCTGTTTGAGGACAAGTATGCCAAGATAGGCGATATGGTGAAGGTTTACACAGTTGGGACTGAAGGCAACGTGTTCTCGCGCGAGATATGCGGTGGTCCTCATGTTAGTAAGACCGGAGCACTAGGAGCATTCGCTATCAAGAAAGAGGAAGCGTCGTCATCAGGCATTAGACGGATCAAAGCAGTGGTTGGAGAGGAGGCTAAGAAGTTGTTGTCACAGCGTAGCTAATATTAGCCAATATCTACCTATCCACAAGATCCACGGAAAATACTTGACGAATTGGCATATTTTGCCTATACTAGCGCTCGAACAGTAATTCTGCATAGGAGTTGCAGGATTTTGAAATATTTGCTAACCTCCGCTCACATTAACTATGAGTAACGGACAACCTTCAAGTAAAGATTCAATCGAGGTAAGAGGTACCGTGGAAGACCTTCTTCCCGGTGCAAAATTTCGTGTCGTATTAGAAAACGGTCAGGAAGTTACGGCTCACCTTGGTGGAAAAATGCGAATGCATAGAATCCGAATCTTACCGGGAGACGATGTAAAAGTAGAACTCAGTCCTTACGACCTCACTAAGGGTCGTGTTACTTACAGGTTTTAATAAAGTAATGTGCAGATATGAAAGTACGAGCTTCAACAAAAGCTATGTGTAGAGACTGTAAGGTGATTCGTCGAAATCGCCGAGTAGTTGTAATCTGCAAGATCCCTAAGCATAAGCAACGACAAGGCTAATTATGGCAAGAATCGCAGGTGTAACATTACCCCGAGATAAACGTGTAATCATCGGACTTACATATATCTTCGGCATCGGTCCAACTCGTGCTCAAAAAGTAATTGAGCAGTCAAAAGTTGACGGAAGTATCCGAGTCAAGGATCTGACAGAGGACCAGACGAACGCAATTCGCGTTATTGTAGAAAAAGACTACCGAGTAGAAGGAGAATTGCGACGAGAAACACTTTCGAACATTAAACGGATGAAGGACATTGGTTCTTACCGAGGAACTCGTCATAGTAAGCGACTGCCAGCGCGTGGTCAGCGAACAAAGACGAATAGTCGAACTAACCGAGGAAACGTGCGGTCAACTCAAGGTTCTGGACGACGAACCGTAGCAAAGAAGTAATATGGCAGTTTCTAAAGCAAAAACACGAGCAAAGAAGAAGATCGCTGTCCAGATTACTCATGGGCACGCTCATATTCACTCGTCATACAACAACACGATCATCACTATCGCTGATCTAAATGGTAATGCACTTGCTTGGTCAAGTTCTGGGCACCTTGGTTTCAAGGGACCTAAGAAGTCGACACCTTTCGCAGCCTCACAGGTTGCAGAGGATGCGGTCAAGAAAGCTGCACCTTACGGAATCAAAGAAGTGAATGTGTTTATTAACGGAGTTGGATCAGGACGCGACTCAGCAGTGCGAACGTTGCACTCAGCTGGATTGTCAATCCTGAGCGTGAAGGATGTCACGCCGGTGCCTCATAATGGTTGCCGACCACCTAAACCTCGACGACTCTAATATGCCAAAGTTGAAACTAGGAAAATTGAGCCGACGAGAAGGTATCCCATTGTCACCAAGTATTTCCATCGCAAAAGTGATGGCGAAGCGACAATACGGGCCAGGTGTTCACGGACCAAAGCAACGCCGAGGACGAACTTCTACATACGGATTGCAACTGCGAGAGAAGCAAAGAGCTAAACTCTTGTACGGATTGCGAGAGAAGCAGTTCTACGGTTACTACTTGAAGGCCATCAAGAAGCAGGGTGATACAGGAGAAATGTTGATCCAGGCACTTGAAACACGGCTAGACAATACTGTATTCCGCCTCGGCTTTGCCAAGACGCGACAGCAGGCACGTCAGCTGGTGGGGCACAAGTTCTTCCTCGTGAACGGTAAGTCGGTAAATATTCCGTCATACAGTGTTCGCCCAGGAGAGGAAATCACATTTAAAGACACTAAGAAGGCAAAGGCAATCATGCCAGAGCTTCTAAAAAACGCAGAGGAGGCTAGGGTGCCAAGTTGGCTCCAGACGGATGCAAAGAGCGGGAACGGAAAGGTGCTTTCTTTGCCGGAAGGTGAAGACCTCAATCAGCCTTTTGATCCAAAACTTATCATTGAGTTCTATTCACGATAAACGCTCCTTGCTATGGAACGAGATTCACTACTACTTCCGTCAACTATCAGTTACAGTGATGGGAACGAGCCTAATATGGCAACCCTTACTATCGAGCCGATGGAACACGGGTACGGTACAACGATTGGTAACGCACTTAGACGCGTGTTGCTATCGTCACTTACCGGTGGTGCACTAAGCGCTGTAAAAATCGCAGGTGCAACACATGAGTTCACAACGCTTGACGGCGTTAAAGAGGATATGGTTGAGCTATCGCTTAACCTGAAGCAGGTGAACCTGAAGATTCACAGCGACGGACCAGTTCGACTCATACTTTCAAAGAAAGGTGAGGGACCTGTTACGGCCGGCGATTTTGAAGCAAATGCAGACGTAGAGATTGCAAACCCAGAACAGCTGATTGCAACAATTACAGACGCTAGCACGACATTCGAAGTTGAAGCATTGGCAACAATGGGCAAGGGATACCTTCCTATCGAGGCACGCGACAACGAAGAAACTGAAGTAGGCTGGATCAAGTTGGATGCACTATACAGCCCTGTGAAAAGTGTGGCGTTCCGAGTTGAGCCCGTACGTATTGGTGAAGTTACCGACTACGATGGGTTGAACATGGATATACAGACTGACGGGACAATGACAGCACAGGAAGCCGTGGAGGCGTCGACCGAAATCCTCATGAAGCATTTCACGCTTTTGGCGAATGGTGCGACATCTGAAGAGGACGCTGAGGTTGTTGAAGAAAAGGAATAAGAAATATACAAGGCGTTGGCCTTGAAACTAAGATATGCGACATCGTAATGCTGTAAAAACATTAGGACGAAAGAAGGCTCCTCGCGAAGCCATGCTTAAGAACCTCGCAACGAGTGTGATTCTGCACGAGATCGTGAAGACTACTGCTACAAAAGCGATGGTTGTTCGACCTATTGTTGAGCATTGTGTCACTATCGGTAAGGAGAATTCAATCCATACGCGTCGTGAGCTTATGAAGACACTTATGACTGAAGGTGCTGTAAATAAGGTGCTGGAAGTTTTGGGACCTAAATACGCTACGCGACCAGGTGGATACACACGTGTAACTAAGCTCGGTGCACGACAAGGTGACGGAGCGCCAATGGTTGAAATTTCATTTGTATAATATGGAAGCTATTACACGTACAACTCATACAATCGATGCTACGGATAAGGCTCCAGGCCGAATCGCGTCAGAGATTGCAACGCTTTTGCAGGGCAAGAATCGACCAGACTACAAGCCACATATTGATTCTGGCGACATGGTAGTGGTTGAGAATGTAGGAAAGATGAAGATAACTGGCAATAAGCTTGAAGGTAAAATTTATTACCGTCATAGTGGACATCCGGGTGGGCTGAAGCAGGAGCAGATGAAGAAAGTTTGGGAGAAAGATCCGGGTGAAGTATTGCGAAGAGCGGTACTACGGATGCTACCAAAGAACAGACTGCAGACTGAGCGGATGAAACGAATGAACATCAAGTAATATGGCAGACGAAATCAAGACAATTGAAGGAGAATATGTCCATGCTCTTGGACGTCGTAAAAGTGCAGTAGCTCAGGTTCGAGTGTTTAAGGCTGGTTCTGGAAAGTTCGTTGTGAACGGAAAGGACATGAAGGATCACTTCACAGTGCTAGACTGGCAGAACCGAGTTTCTGAAGCACTTAAGACTGCTGGTATGCTAGAGACTGCTGACATAAGCGCAAAGGTGCTTGGTGGCGGAATCCGAGCCCAGGCAGACGCCGTGTCACTTGGAATCGCCCGTGCGCTTCTAAAGATAGACATAGACCTACGACCATCTTTGAAGGCCGAGGGACTTCTTTCACGAGACGCTCGTGTAAAGGAGAGAAAGAAGCCGGGACTAAAGAAGGCTCGAAAGGCTCCGCAATGGAGCAAACGGTAGAGACGTCGACTTGTCGCGTCTAAATACAAGTAAGGCACCCCGAAAGGGGTGTTTTTGGTTGACCATAAAGCCGAGCTGTGGTTTTATACACTAGGAGGAAAAATGTCTATACGAAGTCAAGTCACAAAGAGGAGGCTGTTAAAGGCGCTTCTAGGCAGAGGCCAACCAACAACGGTCGTAATAAATCCAAGTCGCCTGTACCCAGACTCTGGAATTCCCAGGGGGATCATTGTTAGAAACCCTCTTGGTATTTCGTTAGATCTAAACCCTGGTGAAACACTGGATCCGGTGTACGCATACGGGTATCTGATTGTGAGTGTTTCGTTTGGAGGAGAGAGATACCGCTGTCGGATTCCTTGGAAGGCATTCGTGCTCATAGGCGTAGGCTTTGAAGGCTCGCAATGGTTGAACGAGGGTCTGAACACTGATGTTGTGCCTTCTGCCGATGCCCTAGTGTCAGCTAATAGTAGGCCCAGCAGGCTTCGTCTACTACGAAGTAATATTCCGGCGCCAGAAGATGGTGACAATACGTAGCGTGGCTCCATTCAATGGAGTCTTTTTCTTAAATAGCTCTTTTGGTTGAAGTTAGCACTATATTGAGGTAGAATTCATCTACTGATATGTCCAAATTGGCCAGAAATACAGCATTTTTAACAGTCGCATCGATAGGACAAAAGTTGATAGCTTTTGTCTATTTTGCTTTGATTGCGAGGATTGTAGGAGTTGAATGGACTGGGAAGTACTTTTTGGCGCTATCAATCACTACGATGATTGGAGTCGTGGCCGACTTTGGGCTCACCCCCGTACTCGTCCGCGAAACTGCTAAGCGGCCCGAGGATCAGCAGAGTATACTGAGCCACGTTTTGGGCCTCAAACTTGGCCTGAGCGCGCTCGCAGCCACACTTGTGGTCATTGCGTCGTATGCGCTCGGTTATGACGAGCTGACGCGGTCTCTGATGTACGTTGCTATTGGTGTCATGATCCTGGATTCATTGCATCTTACATATTATGGAGTTTTCCGTGGGCGTCATACACTCGGCGTAGAATCGATAGGAATCTTCGTCGGCCAGTTCGTTACACTCGTGATTGGTGCTACGAGTTTGTTGATTGCGCCGAACTTGGTCATGCTTATCATGGCTTTGCTTGGTGGAAGCTTATGGAACGTTGTGTTCTCATCAGCAAGATTGCGAAGCGTTGGCTTGAAGCCGTTTAGAATTCGAATGAAGTTGGCCTGGACTCGAAAGTTGCTCAAGATGGCATTGCCGTTCGCTCTCGCTGCGATTTTTGTAAAAATATACTCAACTACAGATTCAATTCTGCTTGAACACTTTATGGGTTCAGAGTCTGTTGGGTGGTATTCCATTGCATACAAGCTCACATACGCATTCCAGTTCGTTCCAATGGCGTTTGTAGCAGCACTGTATCCTACTTTGAGCAAGCTGATCGCAGAAAAGAAAACCGTAGAGCTCGAGGAGACCTTCAACAAAGCCATGTGGTACATGATGCTAGTTGCAGTACCCATCGTGCTTGGCATTTTTGCAGTAGCTGGCGAGGTGATCCCGTTAATCTACGGACTCGACTACATGAACTCTGTTCTGCCACTACAGTTGTTAATTTTTGTGCTCATATTCATCTTCCTCGATTTCCCAATTGGCGCATTGCTAAATGCAGACGATAGACAGTCTACAAAGACAGCAATAATGGGTGGAACCATGGTAATCAACATAACCGCAAACTATATGTTGATACCGGTCCACGGAATACTCGGAGCGAGCATGGCGGCTTTCGTGAGCTTCGTATTCCTGTTTTTGACCGGAATGGTTGCAGTACGCAAATCTCTTCGGTACGATCTAGCGAAGCTCTTGAGGTCGTGGTTACCTATCGTTATCTCAGGTATTTTAATGTTATTGGTTGTTTTGGGATTGCGGCCCTATGTGCATGTAGTGATCGAGGTTGCTGTAGGAGGTTTTGCATACATCTCTGGACTCTTTATTTTAAGAGTAGTCGAGTTCGATAAAATTAAATCAGTCTTGAAGGGGATTCGATAGTTATGAAAATGACGACGCTTACAATTGATTATCCACCTCAAGCGGGGGGAGTTGCAAATTATAGCGAAGCTGTGTGCCACTTTTTTGGCGATGAAATGACGGTGCTTTCGAATGACGAGCTCCACTTTATGTCTGACAAGTTCCCAAAGTGGATTGGCGCACTAAGGTTGTTGCTCGATAGAGATGATGATGTTTTAATGGTGCACCACATTTTACCTTTAGGACTCGTGGCATTTTTGAACTGGAGGCGAAACAAGGTGCCCTACGTTGTGTTTTTTCACGGCATGGATTTTGAGCTCGCAAAACGAAATGCGTGGAAGAGGTTTTTGACAAAGAAGATTTTACGCAAAGCGCATACGGTAGTGGGGAACTCGAAGTATCTTGCAAAGGAGCTCGCTGAGTTTGCGGGCGTTGAAGCTATTGTGGTGTATCCGATGCCTGCTGTAAGGGCTGAAGCGAACTCGGATAACACTACAGATTCTTCCTTGGCTGCTGGAGGATATTTAGAGCTCGTTTCGATCGGCCGTTTTGTTGCGCGTAAAGGACATCAGCGAGTTCTTCATGCTTTGGCTAAGATGCCGCACATGCATGATAAGCTTCGATATACGATACTTGGTGATGATGGTGAATATGTTAAAACGTTGAGAGGACTCGTGGACGAGCTTGACTTGCGCGAGGTTGTAGAGATCAAGACGAACTCGGGCGAGACTGAGATACGACTGGCTCTAGCAAAAGCTGATATTTTCATCATGCCTACACTTACAAGCCCTGGAGACCGAGAAGGATTTGGCATCGTGTATCTTGAGGCTGCAACATTTGGAGTGCCGTCGATTGCGAGCCGTATTCCCGGAGTCGACGAGGCTGTGCTCGATGGAAAGACAGGAATACTCGTAGACACTGACGAGGAGCTTGTTGATGCCATGATGGCTCTTATACAAGATCGTGAACTTAGAGAAAGGCTTGGAGTTGCTGCTAAGAAGCGAGCTGATCTAGACTTTGCGCCAGAACGGATATTCGCTGAGCTCAAAGCTCGCATGAACACAATATGATCTCAGTAATTATCCCAACATATAATCATGGAAGTTCGGTTGCTCAAACTGTCGAGTATGTTTTAGCATCGAAGAATGTTGAGGTTGAGGTCATTGTCGTTAACGACGGATCAGAGGATGATACTCGGGAAGTATTGGCGCCGTACGAGAATCGCGATCGTGTAACAGTAGTCCATCAGGAGAATAGGGGACGTAATCCAGCTCGAAATACTGGTTTTGACTACTCACATGGTGAATACATTATGTTTCTCGATGCTGATGCCGAGCTTGATCTTGAGTGCCTAACTAAGCTCGAGAGTGCGCTCGAGCATTCAGATTCTGCCTTTGCGTACTCTGATTTCCGTTATGGCTTCAAGCTGTTCAAGACCGGTCAGTTCGATCTTGAACGTCTGCGAAAAATGAACTACATACACATTGCGGCGCTGATAAGACGATCCGATTTTCCTGGTTTCGATGAAACTACGATGCGATTTCAGGATTGGGATCTGTGGCTCACTATTGCGGAGGCGGGGAAGCGGGGTGTTTATGTTCCTGGTGAATTGATGCGTTTTTCTACTGAAGTTGTTGGAATTAGTACATGGATGCCGAAGAGTTGGTACAAAGCTCCATGGAAATGGTTGCCGTGGATTAACTCTCGAGTCAGGAAGTACGAGGAGTCAAAACGCGTTATTGTGGAAAAGCATAACCTATGAACACATTTATAAAACAATTCACTGGAAAGCCGTTCTGGTGGATGATCGGTGGTCTCGTAGCGCTCGATCTCGTTTCGTTCCTGACATTGAACACACGAGCAGAGACCGTTCTCTTTGGGCTCGCAGTAATAGCAATCCTACTCATCTCCGATCAAAAGCCACAGTGGCTTTTTCCGATAGCTATCGCCGAGATCATCTCAACCTCAAACGGCCACGGAATAAACGCCGAGTTCTTTGGAACGTCGATTGGTATCCGCATCGCCTTGTTTGCCATCTTGATGATTGCAACATTGTTCGAGATTCTGAGACAGCGCAAAAGCCCTGTCCCGTATCGATATCAACTCGTAAGCCTACTCTTTGTAATAATGATTCTCTATGGCGGGCTCCTCGGTTGGTTGAACAACTATAGTGTTCGTGACCTTTACCTCGACTCAAACGGCTACCTTGCCATCGGCTACATCCTCTCTGCGTGGGTATGGATGCGCGACTCAAGCTCGCGACGTGCGCTCTTGCAAGCTGTTGGCGCTGGAACGGTTTGGATCGTAGCAAAGACATTGTTATTCCTTGGAATGTTTGGCCATCTTCACCCAAAAACTCTCGACCCTGTATACAAGTGGATTCGAGATACCAGGCTCGGCGAGATTACACTTCAGGGCGGTAATATCTATCGAGTTTTCCTACAATCACAGTTGTATATAGTGCCAGCGATCATTGCTACGAGCTCGTATATCTGGCTTGCAGAACGATCGCGTGAGACTGGAGTGCGTGTAGTATTCATGCTCTCGTTCTCCGCGATACTCGTAAGCATGTCCCGCAGTTTCTGGGTCGCGCTTGTGATAGTTGCTATTGCAATGATTGCGTCGATCTTGATGATGGGCGGTTGGAAGAAGTTCGTTTCACGCATCCCTGACCTCGTAGCACTCAAGGTCGGAGCAGTTGCATTGCTATGGGTGATAATCGCGATACCAATATACCAATCAACAAACTTCTCGTTCTTCAGCGACATGTTCGCAGGGCGTGCCTCGGGCGTGAGTGATGTAGCTATAGACTCGCGACAACAATTACTCGCTCCAATGTGGGAAACCATCAAAGAAGCTCCGGTCGTTGGGCATGGACTCGGCAAGACTGTTGAGTACGAAACGAGTGACCCGAAGTATATAGAGACGCATGAAACAACGACAGTGAAGACTTACGCGTTTGAATGGGGATGGCTCGATATCTGGATTAAGTTTGGAATACTCGGAATATTCATGATGCTATGGCTTGGATGGCTACTCGCGAGTGACCTTTGGCGAATGACCAAGATTCAGCCTGAACGACGATGGCTGTACCTAACGCTACTTTTGTCACTCATCGGACTATTCGTAGTCCATATATTCACCCCATATTTGAACCATCCGCTCGGGTGGGGAATGATAGCGATAATCGTTGCGCTTATTCCGTTTGAAAATAAGCAACTTCAAGAGGTTCATGAAGCTCAACGCGTGAGTACGAGCTTGAAGAAGCCTGCTACGGTAACATCGCGCACAAACGATTGACAGAACTTTCCACGTATGTAAGAATGTAGGTAACAAAGAGTTAGGAAGAAAGTGTGAATCTTTCACTGTCCCTTCGCAACGGTAAGGCGCAAGCCAAGTCCGATCATACTCTATGTTGGAACCACCTGCATTGCAGGGTACACTCACACGTCGAAGGGCGTGTGTTTTATTTTTTATACCTACGTCATTATTGCTATCGCGAGCTTGAAACGGCCTCATGCAGACTCGTTGCAGAAAAGCGCGATCGCGCTTTTCTGCAAAATTTCGGTAAGTAATGTCAATGAATGGATACTTTTGAAAAATAGACCGCCATATTAGCGGTCTATTTGATCTTCCAATTTTGATCCTTTTGAGTCTTGGCAAACTCGACGCCACCTATCGGCTTCTTACCCTCAACTTGAAGCTCGTCAATCACCAGTGTACCAATGCGAGTCTCATTCGAGCTCGTTTCCAAGACTAGGCGACCCCCTCCCTTAAAGGAGGGGTAAGGGGAGGCGGACAGATGAGCCCTCAAGATCTTCAACCGCTTCCACACTCCCTCGATCTCCACCTCTGTCCAAGTCCCAGGCCACGGATCGTAAGCCCTAATCATCCGCTCAATCTCATTGATCGGTTTCTCCCAATCAATGTGTGCATCTTCTCGAGACATCATCTTCGAAAAAGTTGCAACGTCATGATTCTGAGCCTTTGGTGTCATGCGTTCCTTTGCCCATTCGTTTGCAACATCGGGAAGCCTTTCCGCTCCCAGTTTCATGAGCTCGGGCAGTAATTGCGCCGTTGTTTTGCGCCCTACAACTGCTCTCTGTACGCTCAAAATCGGCCCGTGGTCCATTTTATCGTCCATTAACATTATACACACGCCAGATTCCTTATCTCCCGCCAATATCGTTGCGGGGACTGGAGCTGCTCCTCGCCATCTTGGTAGAAGAGAAGGGTGGATGTTCAGCGTTCCGTAGTCGGGCATGATCACGAGCTCGTTCGGCAGAATCTGCCCATAAGCAACCACAATGTGAAGCTCGGCTTTAATCTGCCCGAGCTCGTCCATGGCTTCCTTGGCTTTTGTGGGGACGAGTACATCGATCTTGTTTGCAACTGCGAGCTCGTGGATTGGCGATCGCGTAACCTCTTGTTTGCGACCAACCGGCTTTGGCGGCTGGGTCACCACTGCTGCAACATCAAAACGCTCATCATCAATGAGCGCCTGCAATGCATATGTTGAAACCTCGGGGGTGCCGAAGAAGACAACTTTTAATGTGTCAAAATTAATCATCTTTTTTGTGGGTGTACTCCTTAACTTTGTCGATAAATAGAATCCCATCTAGGTGGTCGATTTCGTGTTGGAATACCACTGAGTGCAAACCTTTCAAGCTAAGCGTAATAGGCTCGCCATCCTGCGAGTACGCCTTAACCTTCACTTTCTTATGACGCTCAACCAAGCCGTAAACTCCAGGGACAGACAAACACCCTTCCTCAAAGTCGATTTTACTCATTGATCGAGAAACAATTTTTGGGTTCACGAACGCTGTTGGCCCCATTCCATCCATATCAACAATAATCACACGATCATGCACCCCAACCTGAGGCGCAGCGATCCCAATCCCATTATCACCCTTCATAGCCTCCTTGAGCTCGTTGACGAGCTTGCTTAGCTCATCAGTACCAAAACGAGCCACATCTACATGAAGCGACTTCTCGCGAAGCTCAGGGTTAGGATTTGTTAGTATTTCCACTGACATACAAGCACAGTATAGGCTGATATTAGGCAAATGTCAAGCGTGTGGGGTTGACAAAAGGCCATTTCTGTGCTATATTTAGCAGTCAAATTTGGCCAGCTATCTATCATGGGGGCTGAGATCTGGAGAGCAAGATGACAACGCAGGAACTGGTTGATATGCTCCTTCGCGACGTTGACGAGTTCAACGAGTGGAGGATGGACCACGAGACAGAGAAGGTCGATCTGACCGGCGCACAGTTGGCTGGTGCACAGCTCAAGTGTGCCAACCTGGCGAACGCGACGCTCAGTGTTGCCAACCTGACCGGCGCCAACCTGGCGTGCGCGAAGCTGACCGGCGCAACCTTGGCTGGAGCTCAGCTGGTAGATACGGAAATGTTCGCGGTTGACCTGACCGGCGCCAACCTGACCGGCGCCAACCTGGACAGCGCCAACCTGGACAGCGCCAACCTGACCGGCGCCAGCCTGGCGAACGCGAAGCTGACCAAGGCTTCGCTCGTCCGAACGCGGATGGGCGCGCTCCGGCTGACTGCCGCACAGTGCGTGCGCGTCGACCTCACGATGGCGTATGACCTGACTGGAGTCGCCGCCGCAGTGGCAGCGCGGCAGGCGGAGAAGAAGCTCGATCTCGAGCTGAAAAAGGCCGAAGAGGATGCTGCTGAGGACATGCTGTTCTAGCAGCATCGAACTCGCCCCGACACGAAGCTTCGGCTTCCGTGGTCGGGGCTTTGTGTTTACAAGGGCTTCAGGGGCGACAGGGGTTGCAGGGGTTTCAAGGGCTCTGGTCTGGGTTCACGATAATGTCGCATGTTTGCGGATAGCTCATCCACTCGTTTACTATCTTGTTTGTTGCGAGCTTGACTACAATCTCGTTACTGCCACCGTGCGCATCTTCGTGCTGAGCTTTGAATGACTCGACTATCTCGAGCTCTTCCTTGGCGCGTAGCACATGCACATTGCCAAATGGCGGGTACTTCAACATTTTTCGCATCGACAACTCTTTCTCGAATATCGCAGTCGTCGATCGTAGTGCATCTCGGACAATCTCCGGGTTTTTTGTTTGGATGATGACGGGCGCGTTGACCGAGTTCGCCCACGAGCTGAGTCGGCGTAGTGTTCGTACGGCTTTCTCTAGTGAACGGAATCCGCGCATTACGAAGGGTTGTTCTGCGTTCAGGATTACGAGGCCGGCTATGGGGCGGCCCGTGTAGGTCATTTGGTAGAGGAGGGTGTTGGTGATGATGGCGATGCCCGAGGTGGGCATGGGGTCGTTTGCTTGTATGACATGAATTTGCTGGATTACCCCCTCTAACTCCCCCTTTAAAGGGGGAGGACTGCCTAGTAATTCTCGAATTTCGTGAGCGATATCTAGGTTTGAAGTTCGGTTTTGCTCGGAGTATTTGCGGTTGAAGTAAATTATGAGTGGTCGCGATCGGGTGTCGGCGTTCTTGATTAGCTCTATCGTTGGCGGTGATAGCCAGTATGAGTCTGACGTGCGTTTTGTTTCGTTGATGTTCACGATCTCGACTTCGGGCTTTTCCCATAGGTCATGCGTGAGCTCGCCGTCTTCCACTCGTGGCATTGTGCCCATGAACGTTGCCTTGTTTCCGTTCAAGGCTGCGACCTCGTTAACGCACCACCTCACATCGTAATGAGGGTTTTGGTCAGTTTGAAAATGGTCGTCTTCACCGCACGCGAGTACGACGATGCGAGTGTTCGCGCTCGGAGGTACGAGCGCTCCCACTCGAGTCGCGACTACGAGTCTGCTCGAGCCCGTGCGGATAGCGATCCAGCCCTCGTACGCCTGCGTCTTGTTCATGTTACCACCGTAGATCGTAATCTGGTCTACGAGGCTAATACACGAGCTCGCCGCAGCCTGAACGAGGCTTATGTCGGGGCAGATTACGAGTATCGGTTCAGTTGTAGTCTTGAGTAGACCAAGTATCACCGCTATCGAAAAACTGTCTGAGGGAACTGCAACTCTCGAGCTCGTAGCTTCCTGCAGCTCGCCCACGATCTGCTTCAAACTCGTAATCTGTGACTTATCAATCCCAAGCGGACTCGCTTCGATCTTATGTTGCGAGCTCGTGGTCTTGCGTTTCGGTGCATCTGGAATAGACGCATGAAGTATGCTTGATATCGACTGATACGTTCGCCTCGCTAGTTTTGTGTAAAACTCAACGTCACTACTCGAGAACGGGGGAGTGTCGAGAACTCTCGTGACCGTCGATAACCTCTTAAACTCGCTCGTAGCCACAATCTCGACCACTAGTCCCATGATCGGCTTTCCGCGCATTGGAACCTCAACAAAAGATCCCACATTCAATGTGAGACCCTCCGGAATCAAGTAGTCGTATGGCTCCGTAGACCGCGGCATTCTGCGGATTGGAGCAACTTTAGCAATCATATCATCGTATTTTCGCAATCATTACAACACTACCAATACCAAACGGATGTTCGTAGGAAACCTCTTCCATGGTGTGGTCGGTGTCGCCAAGAATTCCCCAGAAAAGTCGAATTGCATCCAGCCCCTGAGCGCCTTGCTCCGCAACTACCTTGTTTGAGGCCTTCAATAAAGGAACACTATTGCCATCAGTCAACGCACCTCGGATACGTATATCGAATGCCTCAGCATCCGTACGTGCTCCACCATGCGACAACTCTGACAACCTATGAGACAACTCCGCTGAACACAAAACTGCTACACGTCGCTCCGAGTGGTTGATAGCGTCTCGCACAACGTCGCCGAGTTCGATGATAGCTTTGGCGGTGTCAACTGGAGGCGTGGCTACAACGAGTCTCACATCGGCGATATATCGATGAAGCATGATTAGCGGAATAGCGGCACCATGGTCGAGCTCGTCGTTAGTAGTCATAGTAGACTTTGCGCCACTCGATCTTACGGCTCGTTGCAGTCTGTCGATCAGTTTCATATCGGGTCGCATTGTAATCGAAGTGCTCATTTCACCAAACTCTCTCAACGACCCAACGTAAGGATCATGCAACGCGAGTCCGAGCGCACCCTGATAGCGTTCACCAAATGGTGTAATGACAAGTATCGTGTCTATGTTCAAAGACGCCAAATCCTCACCAACGCGATCCATGGCCTTTATAGTGTGCTCTAAATACTTTGTCTTATCTTTGCCGACCGTTTCTATTGCAAATGGAGGGTGAGGGACGATTGCAGCGTATGCCAACATATTAATTGAGCGTTATCAATGACTCAGGCTGGTGTACTTCTACTGCTGCTGGCGTTGTCCAGACAATGTCTTCCCATTGGTATCCAAGCCCAAGAAATACTTCCTCGGAAATGATAGGCCTACGCTTGCTGTCTGCGACAACGTAAACAGTAGGATTGTTATCTACTCTCATGAACGTGCCTTCGGGGAACGGTATTGGTGAGCTGTCGAAAAGTGCTTCAAGCTCGCCGGGTTTTGCAACCTCAATTCTCCAACTTCCGTAACTCGCAGCTAATATGTCATCAGTAACTATCGCATGCCGTTTGTTTCCATCTGCGTAGAATAACGATCCTGACGTTGGGTGTCTCAAGACTGCGCCCTGTGGGTAAGCAGTTTCGAGCGTAATCACTGAACCATTTTTGTATTCAAGCAACTCGTTTGCAGTTGTATCAACTATCTCATCCGGAACGTAACCAAATTTGCCAAGATCGTCGGCGCTTTCAAACTTTCGCTTCTCAATCCCAACGAGCAAATATACATCGCCGAGCTCATCTCGAACTAGCGAGTAGTTAGGGAAGGCAAGAGGCGCTGCCGTTACATACATGTCCAGTATATCTTGCTCAGCTTCAATGATGTTCTTAGGATTGAAGAACGAGAGAAGCACAGCGTTGTTTTTAACAAGCTGTTTCTTGCCGAATCTAATGAGCCAAACGGTTCCGTCGTTCACATTTTGTAACAATGTACCAGTTGGATGAAGTGGTTCAAACTCTGCATCGTCTGCCTTGGAGTCGAACCAACCGTTCCAGATTATCCAGAAATTCTTGTTTCCGTGAATGTGCGGAGTGTATGTGTAGAGCGATGATGTGGCATCGTTCTCAGGAACTACATCGACGCCATCGATAATAGTTACCTTTCCAGTTGAAATATTTGTATTTGTCTTACCAATTGTATTTAAATCGGCCATGTAGCCATTCGTAAACTGTTGCGCCATTGAATCTATTTGCTTGGCGAAACCTTTGAATCGCGAAACACCGTCAGAATCAACATTACAGTCATCACAAACTGCATATCCAGTAGCCCAATCAAACTGACCTTGCTTTGGAGTTGTATCCGTAATGAGAGACTGTTCTTTCTGCAACATCGTTAAAATAAACTGTGGGTTTATGAGCCAATCTTGCGAAACTCTATGAATAATATCGGCGGCACGCTTGGTCTTTCCGTCGAGATCTTGAGTTACGAATGCACCGAGTATTCCCTTGGTTGTCAAAAAACTCTGAATTGAGTCGAGCGACATAGTGTTCTTGTCGAGCAAGTCTGTATCTGAGATTACATAGTTAGGGTCGAACTCGGCAGCGTTCGCTAAACTTGGCGCCATAAATGCGCAGAAAGTGGCTGTTAATACGAATGTAGATATACCTTTCATAGTTAAACTATTCTACCAAAAATGGGGTGCACATGCTATAGTAATTATAGACAAAAGCATAAGGAGTATTTTAGGTGAGCAAGCTTATAGTGGCATTTGCGTTGACAGCGTTGTTGGTCGGTTGCGGTATCTTCGAAAGAGAAACTGGATCAGATCAGGTCTATCAAGGGTACCTGGAAGACGAAGACACGGAGTTGGTGCAAGGCGTGAGCGTTGAAGAAGAGTCTTCGCAAGTCTTGTTTCACCTGTACTTCGATGAAGAAAACACTCCATACATGGCTGACTTCACGTTCGAAGGCAAGCTCGGCACAACGCTTGGCCAAATCAACACTCTCGTTGCCGAGAATGTCTCGGTAAACGTCAGGGGTGCAGGTAGTGTCGACGAGGAGATCTACGGCCGTTTCGCCAAAGACGGCCACAACGTCAGCTTTGTTGGACAGCTCAACGAGGACGACAGTAGTCTCCAACTTGATATGTACTACAACTTGATCTACTTCGGTACAATCCACCTACAAGTACTTCGACCCCGTTCTGCGGGCCAAACACGATCAAGCCTTACAACTTGCGTTTCCCAAGCTAGGGCGGCGCGATTTTTTTCACAATATATAAACACAACCTATGATGTTCTCAGACTACCAACAGCAATCACGTAAAACGGCCATCTACCCAGATCTTGGAAACAATATCGTCTACCCAACGCTCGGACTCGTTGGCGAGGCTGGCGAGATTGCAGAGAAGATCAAGAAGATGTTGAGAGACGACGCAGGCGAGCTTACAGAAGAGCGCAAGGAATTGCTCAAGAAAGAGCTCGGAGACGTTCTGTGGTACATCGCGCAGTTGTGCACAGAGATGGGATTCGATATGGACGATGTTGCAACTCACAACCTAGATAAACTGTTTTCTCGCATGGATCGAGGTAAATTGAAGGGGGACGGAGACACTCGTTGATGTGGTATAATCTGAAATTGAGTAAAAGCGAAGTAACAACTGGAGAGCAATGCAACGATATCAAGCGACGAAGCGCATGACATCAGGTCACTCGAGCCGTTTCCTCAAACATAGATCTAAAACACCGGCTAAAGGCCGGTGTTTGTTTACGCACTTATAAGTTCATCTGGAATCGCTATCATGGAGCGTTGCTTGTTGGACGAGAACGTAAGCTCGTCATTTTGAACGTCGATTTTGATTGTTGCGTCTTCCGCAGCTTCGCCGTTGATTATCATCATCGAGATTGGGTTCAAGATCTTGTCTTGGATAACTCGACGCAGTGGTCGCGCACCAAACACAGGATCGTAGCCCTTTTCTGCTAGGTAGTCCTTGGCTTTTGAAGAAATCTTGAGTTTCATCTGTTGCTGACCAAGCCTTTCGCCAAGATGCAAAATCTGAAGCTCAACAATTTGCCGAATATCCTCTTTCTTCAATGCGTGGAATATCATGATATCGTCTATGCGATTCAAGAACTCTGGGCGGAAGTGATCCTTCAGCATGTTCATGACCATCCCTCGTACGTCCTCGCTGTCAGCTCCCGTGGACTCATCTGCATCGTGACTGAACCCGAGCGACGAGCGTGAAGCTTGGTCGAGTATTACATCAGAACCAATATTTGAAGTCATTACGATGATCGTGTTTTTGAAATTTATCTTGCGACCCTTTGCGTCGGACAAGTGCCCGTCGTCGAGAATCTGAAGCATTACATTAAACACATCTGGATGCGCTTTCTCAATCTCGTCGAACAACACAACAGAGTAGGGGTGACGGCGAACTTGTTCCGTAAGCTGTCCCGACTCATCGTGACCAATGTAGCCTGGCGGCGAACCGATCATCTTGCTTGTTGAGTGCTTTTCCATGTACTCCGACATGTCTATACGTATGATATTGTTTTCATCGTCAAACATGAACTCGGCAAGAGCCTTTGCAAGCTCAGTTTTTCCAACTCCGGTTGGTCCAAGGAAAATAAAGCTTCCGATAGGTCGATTCTCCTCAGCGATTCCGGCCCGTGATCGTCTTAGCGCATTTGAGACTGCAGTAATTGCCTCTGGTTGACCAATGACACGATCGCGAAGCAAGTCCTCCATGTTCGTAAGCTTGTCCATTTCACTTTGAAGCATCTTGGAAGCTGGTACGCCTGTCCAGTTTGAAACAACGCGCGCAATATCAACCTCATTGACCTCTTCTTTAAGAAGGCCTCGCTGTGCCTGAAACTCCTTCAATTTCTTTTCATTGTCACTAATTTCTTTCTCAAGATCTGGAATGCGACCATACCTAATTTCGGCAACCTTTTGAAGATCACCTCGACGCTCCTCAATCTCCGCCTCGGCCTTAAGGGCATCGACTCGCTTTGACAGTTCGCGCAAATTAGAAAGCTGATCTTTCTCTGCAGTCCATTTCATCTCCATCTCATTCGCAGTCTCCTTAATCTCTGACAACTCGCGATCCAGTGCTTTGAGTCGAGTTTTTGATGCTTTATCGTTTTCCATCTGAAGCGCGGCTTTCTCAATCTCGAGACGCTTTTGATCATGCTTCATTTTGTCGAGTTCCTCAGGCATAGAATCGATATCCATGCGAAGTGCAGAAGCGGCCTCGTCAATAAGATCTACAGCTTTGTCTGGCAGAAATCGATCCGTAATGTATCGCAAAGACATATCGACTGCCGATACAACTGCAGGGTCAGTAATTCGAACACCGTGATGGAGTTCATACTTATCCTTAATTCCACGCATTATCGCAATCGCGTCCTCTCGGTCAGGTTCCTCGACCATGACAGGCTGGAAACGCCTCTCGAGCGCGGGGTCCTTCTCTATATACTTTTGATATTCCTTCAATGTGGTTGCACCTACCGCGCGAACTTGCCCACGAGCGAGGGCTGGCTTTAAAATTTGAGCTGCATCCATACCGCCACCTTCACCAGACGCACCGGCGCCAACGAGCGTGTGAAGCTCGTCTATAAACAGGATGTACATTCCTGCCGAATCATTAATTTCTTTCAAAATAGATTTTAAACGATCCTCAAATTCTCCGCGATATTTTGTACCCGCAACGAGTGAGCCGATGTCTAAACTAACAATCTCTTTATTTTTCAAACTCTCAGGAGCATCACCCGCTACAATGCGCTGAGCAAGACCTTCCACAATCGCTGTCTTGCCAACTCCGGCCTCACCAATCAGAACGGGGTTATTTTTAATACGACGTGACAGCACCTGCATAACACGACGTATCTCCTCGTCACGACCGATTACTGGGTCGAGTTTTTCTTCACGAGCTAGGTCCGTCATGTTTATTGTGTACTTCTTGAGCGCGTCATATTGTGCCTCTGAGTCTGCTGATTCAATTTTATTGTCACCTCTGATTTCCTTTAAAGTTTCAAAGACAGCTTTATCTGTAACGCTTTGAGACGTCAAAATACGAACCACCGCCTGGCTTGATGCTATTAAACCTAGGAATAGATGTTCAGTTGAAATAAACTTATCACCAAATTCCTTGGCGGCCTGGTCTGCGTTTTGAAACGTTCGCGCTAATGACTCAGCGAGAAATACTTGTCCCTGTGGCGCGTGCGGTGCCTGAACGCGGGGTAGGGAATCGAGCTCGCGCTGGATATCTCCTTTGATAGCCGGGATATCTGCACCCAGCTTGCTCAAAAGAGAAACAATGACACCATCATCCTGTTCTGTTAACGCGTAAAAAAGATGCAGAGGCTCCAGTTGTTGTTGTCCAAGTTTGACAGCGAGCGCGTGTGCGCGTTGAATAGCCTCCTGAGATTTTGTTGTGAAATTATTCGGCAACATAAAAGTCCAAACGGACATGATTAGCACTCACAATTGTAGAGTGCTAAGACATTTTCGTCAAGAGATTTTCTGTGGACAAATAGCGAAAGATGAAGTATGTTTAATATATGAAACAGGTTAAACGTCGATTATTTTTCGCGTTTGAATTGCCTGGAAGAGCCGTTCAGACCATCGAGTCGTTGCAACACGATTTGCAACGAAAACTTCGTGGTCCCTTAATCAAATGGATTGGCCCTGACTTGTGGCATATCACCACACACTTTGTTGGCGAAGTAGACGGTACCGTTTTAAACAATCTAGCCAATGCAATGAGCCTGATCCCAACCGACGTGGTTTCGTTTTCACCTTGGGCGCTCGATATTTATCCGAGTAAAGAACGGCCACGTTACATTGTGCTTAAGCTTGCAGACCCAAGCGCTTCTGGATTTAAAATGCATCAAGCTCATTTTCCGATACTACTTCAAGAAAACGTGGCAGTTGATACACAGCCGTGGTCTCCACACATCGCGCTTGGCAAGATACAGACAGGACGCAATGGATTCAGTCCTAATTTGAGCGAATTTCATATACCACAAGAGACTTTTACGGTTCCAAAGCTGACATTATTTGAAACAAAGCGCAATCATGATGTAAGATACCATCCAATCGAATGTCGTAATCTTCCTAGATAATTTCGAATATATTTTGTATTCACCATCATGGCACAATCTGCAACATTTTTTGGCATTGATTTAGACCGCTTTACACAGCGGTCTCTTGAAATTAAGATCGACGAAATACTGGACGGGCTTGGGCAACACCTTATTGCGACCCCTAATCCAGAGATGCTAATGGCTGCAAGAACCGACCAATCAGTTCTTCGAGTTCTCAATCGAATGAACATAAGGATTCCTGACGGATTCGGTTTGTCCTTAATGTCACGGCTCTCAGGCCAAGGTAAGTTGCGTCGCTTTCCGGGAACTGACGTGCTCATTGACCTCTGCAAATCTGCTTCAAAGCGAAATATGCAACTCACAATTGTTGGAGGGTGGGGAACCGCTGCAATAAAGGCCAAGGCGATACTCGAAACTGCATTCCCAGGGCTCACAATCTCTCATGTCACTGATATGGAGATAAGTTATATTGACGGTGAATGGGAACAGAGTGACGAGCTTATTGCTACGATTCAGAATTTGCGACCGGACATTATTGCCGTCGCGCTCGGAAGTTCACAATATACAAAACAAGAACGCTGGATTGTAGATCATGTGCCTCAGTTCGCGTCCGTCAAAATCGCAATTGGCATTGGAGGCGCAATCGATATGATAGCTGGAACGTATAAACGTGCCCCTGCATTCATGCAGAAACTCGGACTCGAGTGGTTGTGGCGATTGATTCAACAGCCATCACGCATCGGCCGGATATTTACTGCAGTTATCCGCTTTCCAATAGCCGTCATTCAAGATACAATTACCTCACAAAGATGATATGAAAGAACGAACACGCTTTGCACCAAGTCCAACAGGCATGCTCCACATTGGTGGAGTTAGAACAGCTCTGTACGCCTATTATTTGGCGAAGCAAACAGGGGGTTCTTTTCTTTTGCGCATAGAGGACACAGATCAGGTTCGCTCAGTAGAGGGCGGGATCGAGAATATAGTAGAAACCTTGCAAGCCATCGGCACTCCTCCAGATGAAGGGTTTGTCTTTATCAATGGTGAGCTGACAGAACGTGGCGAGTTTGGGCCGTATCAACAGTCGCAACGACTCGACATTTATATCAAGTATGCCACCGAGCTTTTGAAGAACGGACATGCGTATTACTGTTTCTGCTCAAAGGAGCGACTAGATGATATTCGTAAGGAACAACAAAAGGCTAAGCAACAGCCAAAGTACGATCGACATTGTTGCAATCTTGAAAATAGTGACGTTGAACAAAAATTGGCGTCAGGAACTCCTTATGTCATTCGTTTGAAGGTGCCTGAAGGTAAATCAACTATTAACGACCTCATTCGTGGCAAAGTCGTAATCGAACATAGCGAGATCGATGATCAAGTGCTCGTTAAGTCCGATGGTTTCCCAACGTATCATCTCGCAGTAGTTGTAGACGATCATTTAATGCAAATTACTACTGTTATTCGTGGAGAAGAGTGGCTTCCATCGACTCCTAAGCATTTAATGCTATTCAATATGTTTGGCTGGGATGCCCCTCGATTTGCCCACGTTCCATTACTGTTGAACGCGGACAAATCAAAGCTCAGCAAGCGGCAGGGAGACGTGGCCGCTGAGAGCTATCTTGAGAAGGGTTACTTACCAGAGGCGCTCGTAAATTTTGTGTCCACGCTTGGTTATAACCCTACTGGAGATCGTGAGATTTATGAGATGGACGAGTTTATTGAGCTATTCGATATCACAAAAGTTAACAAGAGCGGGGCAGTGGTGAATTTTGAGAAGCTTGAGTGGATGAATAAGGAGTATATGAAGACGATGGCCACTAATGATCTCGTACTACGCATGAAACCGTTTTTGAGTGGCGGAGAAGGCGACATCGACAAGATCGTGGATGTAGAAAAAATGCGCCAGGCCACGCTCGTAGACCTAGTGGACTCGATTGGGGCTTATAAGGAACTGCCGAATTACGATTATCAGATTTTAGTTTGGAAGAAATCTGATGGTAAGACTGCAATCGAGATGTTAAAGGCCGTCAGAATTTACATTGAGGCTCTGGAAAGGATGAACGATATTTCTATAATCGAGAATTCTATGAAAGAATGGATAAGTGAGCAGGGATTTTTGACCGGAGACGTACTGTGGCCGCTTCGAGTTTCTCTCTCAGGTCAGGAACGCTCGGCGAGTCCGTTTGAGTTCATGTACGTTCTTGGAAAGACGGAGACTATATATAGAATCGATAACGCTATCAGTAAATTGCAGAAATGAAACTAAATTCAAAACAAATCTTCGTTCCAATTATTGTATGCCTTTTGGTGTTTGGTAGTTTAGATTTGCGATCGGTCAGCGCTACTACAATGGATTCCGTAAGTTCAGATATTGAGAATAAACAGGCTGAGATTGATGGAATAAAGAATAAAATCGATAAATACGCAGATCAGATTAAGTCATACGAGAATTCGCAGGTTTCGCTTACCACGGAGATCGCCATACTCGAGAACCGTGTTAAGAAGACCGAGTTGGATATACGGCATACGGAATTAGAGGTAGACAAGGTGATACTCGAGGTTAAGCAAACCGACGAACAGATCGAAGATGCCGAGGTACAGCTTGAGCGCGCGAAGAAAATGATTGGTATTGTTTTGCAAGAGATGTATGTGTTTGACGAAGTTGGGCCAATGGAAATACTATTTGGCAACGATGTATTTTCCGAGTTTTTTGACCAAATACAGTATCTAGAGACCCTGCAAAGTGATATTTCGACGCAGGTTAAGAATGTTCGAGAGCTTCAAACTAAGCTCGCGGATCAGAAACTGCAACAAGTTGATCGCAAGACTCGACTCGTAGATTTGCGCGAAGAACTACAAACGACCAAACAACAACTCGAAGCTGAACAGGTGGCGAAAGATATCTTGCTTGCATCTGCCGAAAACTCAGAGGCGACGTTCAGAATATTGATGCGTGAGTTACGAGAGGAACAGCAGTTTATCCAGGGACAGATTTTCAGGCTACAGGAGGAGCTTCAAAACCGAATTGACGGAGGCGGCGAAGAGGCCGAGATGCTGCTAGGTCCGACAGTGTTATCGTGGCCAGTTGCGGGACCTAGAATCACCGCGACGTTCCATGACCCTACATATCCATTCAAACACCTCTTTGAGCACTCAGGGCTCGACATGGCGATACCACAAGGCACTACAGTGCGTGCAGCAGCGCCTGGATACGTTGCGTGGGCACGAACAGGTCGCAGTTACGGTAATTACGTCATGATCGTTCACGCCAACGGAGTAGCAACGTTGTACGCCCATTTGTCACGGCTCGACGTTACTGCAGACCAGTTTGTAGAACGAGGGCAACCCATAGGCCTTTCTGGAGGTATGCCAGGTACCCAGGGCGCGGGATTGTCGACCGGACCTCACTTGCACTTTGAAGCACGAGTGGACGGTATACCAAACGATCCATACAACTACCTAGTTAACTAATAAAAATAAGCGTCCTAGCGGGCGCTTTTAGGTTGCCTCATTTTTGCGCGCTATCTATGCCGCCTCGGCTGTAACTGATGTTGTAGAGCAGGGGAGTGTTCCTTCTCTTACGACACTCAGTAACCGGCGTCTTCTGGCAGAATCTGCGTCTCCAGATTCCTGCCAAGGAACATTCGATAACCGCGACGGACGAAGCCCTGGGGGTGTTACACCCAGAAAGAGCAGAGCCAGAGCATGCAGTACAACGACAATATTAAGCGTCGCAGAATATACCTTTTGCGACGCATGAGGAGTTCACCAACGTTATCCACGCCCATGCGCACGCTGGTTCACCGAAGAATATAGGTCCTATTAGTCCCATATGACCTATATTCTAGTGCTAGACTAGTCATTCATTTGAGGAGTTCACAAACGTTATCCACAAATCGTATATCTACCGCGACGTTCATTTTATGCACTAATACTTACCTAATATAGAGAGTCGTCGGATTCAAAATTGCGCTGTATTGATTTGAGAGGTACTAGGACACCTCTAACATCAAAACATTTTCTATACGCAGATTCTTAAAATACAAAAAAGATTTTCCCGTAGTCAAAATGATCGATTATTTAAATCACCCTGCTGTACACATAATAGTCGAGTAGGCATCTAATTAATGGAACTCGCATTCCTCTCTACCCCCTCTCCCCCGGTAGAGTTGGTCCAGCCTCGTTTTACGACACTCGACATTACAAACAAAAAAAGCAGGCATTTCTGCCCGCTCAATCTCTCATGTAACCTAACGAGTTCGCGCTCGCCATAGTCTGATACCAAATTTAGTATCAGATACACCGGTAGCCTCCCCTCTTAACAACCCAAACTACATTTCCAGGTCTATCACCCAATCCTGTGTAGACCTGAGGTTAAACATCCTGATAGATAATTCGTAAATAATTGTCGACAAATCATCGTTCCTAACCGTATTCACAGTGAACGAATACACCCCGTCTGCACGAATGATATTGTAGGCCTTACTAAGATCTACGCTAAACCCCGCCATGAACGTGATGGGTTCAATATCTTCTCCTGGGTCGGTGATACTAAATACGGTGTGAGTTGGCTGTGATATGTTGATAGCTATAACGTTACCATTTGGATCCGTTACTTTCACAGAGCTCAAACCGCGCTCTCTAGCCTCTAAAATAGCCTGTGGAAGCGTTCCAGCTTGAATCTCTGTTATATGATCGGGCAATGTTTGCACCGTGTCAATATCAACATTTCCTCTCGCTAAACACCCTCCGCCAATCAATACTATTGCGATCATCGTAACTCCAATTGTAGTTTTGTAATTCATATTAGTGATAAAACAATCTATTCGTAAATCTTAGATCAATATACGAGAGTTCTGTGATTTCTACAAGTTTGCGGTCAATCAGGGACTCGAGTTTATCAACCTGGGAGTCAATAGGTCGATTCAGAGTAAAAAACAGGGATACGCCAGCGTCTGTCTCAACGTCAATTCTGCCTTCTTCATCAGACAGGTTCGCCGATATCGGAGTGAGCATTGTTCGTGTCTGGATCTTGTCAAAAAGCCTAACTATGTCTTCGAGCCAGATTGGCGACAGCGCCGTTGAACCTTCTCCGAGCTTTGCAGTTCTATTGTCACGTATAAGAGGAGGGGTTGCTCCATTTTGAATACTCACCTCCACTCGTATCCTCTCCAAATCATCAACCTGGCCAAGAACAACACCAAATCTATCTACAGCGAACAAGGTATCGTCTTTCAACAAATAGTATGTACTAACTTTTTCTACAATCGAGATATTTACGAGACCGTGAACGCGCGATATTTGTACATCATTGAGAGGAAATCGTTCAACTAAGTCCTCCGATGTTTTATCTTCTGAAAATATCCATTTATGATTTCGTGGAATTACAAACAAACTTTTTTCACTCAACAACTGTGTAACGTACTCTCCAACTTTTTGGTTAGTGTCATCTATGCCACCTGTTACCTCTCCAAATTGGAGCCTTACGAATGCCCCATAAACAAACGCGTACAATAAAAGGCTTAAAATAACCACGGTAGACGCACTATACAGTATCTTTCGAGTTGTATTTTTACCGCCAGTTGCCCTAAAGTATGGGTTCGCCCTACTTTGTCGCTTTTTGTACGTTTGCTTTCTCTTGTACATAAAGTTTAGGCCTCGTGGATTATTTTGAGATGAATTCTCTTCCTCCCATGAACTGTCTTAAGGCTTCTGGGATAGCGATTGATCCGTCAGCTTGCTGATTGTTTTCAAGAATTGCAATGATTATTCTACCAATTGCAAACGCTGTTCCATTCAAGGCATGTGCCAGCTCGTTCTTCCCGTCGCGTTTTATGCGAGTGTTCAGTCTGCGAGTTTGAAAGTCTGTTGTATTTGACGTTGAATGCGTTTCTCGATATATGTTTTGCGATGGCATCCAGGTTTCTATGTCCCATGTTCGAGACGACGGAGAGCCGGTATCTCCAGCGGCAAGTTTCATGACACGATAAGGAAGCCCCAAGCCCTGCATAAGCTTCTCCTGAATAGACAGTATTAACGCATGCTCTTTTTCGGACTCGCCAGGCTCTGTAAAACTAAACATCTCAATCTTGTCGAACTGGTGTAGTCTCAAGATCCCCTGAACGTCTTTTCCGTAACTCCCGGCCTCTCGTCTGTAACACGGAGAATACCCTGCCATTCTAATTGGTAGCTGGGACTCGTCGATGATCTCGTTCATGTACATTGGCCCAAGCGCTTGTTCTGATGTGCCGATTAATACCTGATCGTCGTTCTTTAAATGATATATCTCTTCCTCTCCTCCCCTCTCCAAATATCCCATAGCGGACATAGCGTCGTATGAAACAATGTTGGGCGGTATAACCGGCTCGAATCCCTCGGAAACAAGGTGGTTCATTGTATATTGTAAAATTGCGAACTGAAGCAATGCTCCGTCCCCTCTCAAGTATGTAAATCTAGAGCCAGAAACTTTTGCTGCTCGCTCGCTGTCTATGATTCCCAAAGCTTCTCCGAGCTGCATATGGTCTTTAACTTCAAAATCGAACGTTGTAGGTTCTCCGACAACGCGTTCAACCTCGTTGTTCTCTTCCCCGCCGTCAGGCACGTCGTCCATTAAAAGATTCGGGTAACTTCGCAACAACTCCTCCAGCTGCCGAGTCACGCTCGACAGTTCTTCGTCCATTGCCTTCACCTGTTCCTTGAGTGATTTCCCCTCTTTAATAAGTCCGTCTCTTTCAGCGTCAGAGGCCTTTGGAATGCTAGAAGCAACATGATTCGCTTCTGCTCGGATTGCCTCTACAGACTTAATCAATCCGACTTGTTTTTCAGCAAGCCGGATTGTCTCATCCACGTCTATGTTCTTACCGCGTTTCTTGTTATTCAACTTTACGCGATCAGGACTATTTTGAATGAGCTTTATGTCGATCATATTGCACCAATCTCCTCGCCCATTTCAGCTGCCAACATTGATGAGCTGAACACTTCTGGCATATGTGCAGATGCCTGTTCTGTAGATATATTTGTAATGTTGTTATCCTCCAACCATGCCATTAGGTTATGTCGAAAATCGTCTTGATCATAACCAAAGATTATCAAAGATGGCTCAACCTCTAGGATCACGTTGTAGCTTCCGAGCTCTTCGTCGCCCATAATAACTTCCGTAACCTCGGACTCACACTCTACCAACTCCATGCGCGCAGCGATCATGTTGTTTGGCAGATGCCCTTTAAGCTCAAGCACATGCTCATCTCGCGCCACGACAACGTACAATTCGTCTCCTCTGTTTATAGCCTCGTTGAACAAATGCCTGTGTCCATCGTGCACACCATCGAATGTGCCAAATACCATTACTTTAGTCATACCTGTTATTTTATTTGGTTATAAAGTGGGCGCAGGTTTCATAATTACACTGCGTCAAAAGATGGCCTTAGGGTACTTCAAACCTTTAAAAAGGTCAAGGGCTATTTGATGGATGTCACTGTGTACAAAATAGCTCCTGACGGCGTATTTACGGTTACAGGATCCTGAACTTTTGCGCCTATAAAAGCTTTGCCAATTGGCGACTCGTTGCTGATTTTTCCCTCGAGAGGATTAGCTTCATTACTACCCACAACCTGAAAAGTAACCTCTACGCCATCCTTTATTGCTGTAAAGGTAGTACCAATATTTATGGACTCACCACCACTTTGAGTTTCTACAATAACTGCATTTTTTAAAAGTGCCTCAAGCTCAAAGATTCGTTTCTCGTTAGAAGCCTGCCTGTCTTTGGCATCATGATACTCAAAGTTTTCGGATAAATCTCCAAGCGACTTTGCAAACTCTAGTTGACCAGCTATATCTTTTCGCGTGCTCATTTTTCTATGATGAAGCTCTTCAGTCAACTCATCGAGTTTCTGTTGGCTCATGTAATCTGCCTCTGACATACTTCTAATTTGAATCATTATTACGTGTAAACCACCAACTAAAGATATCATACGTGAGAGGAACGGCAACTTCCGATCCCTCTCCGCCTTCCTGAATAAGCACGGTGGCTACTAATTCTGGATTTTCATAAGGTGCAAAACCTGTGAACCACGCATGGTTCGGTTTTGTGCTACTCCACTGAGCTGTTCCTGTTTTACCAGCCGACGTTACCGGTAAAGACAACAGCCTTCTTGCCGATCCTGTCGTGACTGCGCTCCTTAGCCCTTCTCGCACAATCTCAATCGCATCTGGTGTTGCAACCTGATCGTTTAGTACCACGGGAGTTACATCGTGATATTGGCCTTGAGATTCATAGCCGTCAACTATCTGAGGCCTATACAATTTACCGCCATTCGCAAATGTAGCAGTAAATGCCGCAACCTGCAATGGTGTGACAAGTATATCCCCCTGACCGATAGCGACGTGGTAAGTATCTCCAATATACCACGGTTCGTCTTTTACCTCATTCTTCCACTCAACAGATGGTAAAAAGCCAGGTTTTTCTCCAGGCAAATCTATACCCAACTTGCTTCCAAGACCGTATTTTGAAGCGGCTCCCATCATCTTTGACAAACCAAGACCGTCAAATTCTTTGTAACCACCACCTATGATGTAGAAAAACGAGTTTACAGATTCTGCTATTGCTTTTGTGACATTTGTGACTCCATGTCCTCCAGCTTTCCAATCGGGAAAGAAGAATTGACCAATTCGAATCCCTCCAGTACTAACAATACTCGTGTTACGATCGATCACGCCCTCGTCCAGTGCCGCCGCCGCAACGATAGGCTTGAACGTGGATCCGGACGGGAAATGGCCAGAGACCGCGCGCGTGAATAGTGGAGACGCAGGATTTTCGATGAGGCTTCGATATTCGTCGGCGTCTATGACACCTGTGAATATATTACTGTCAAAACCCGGATAAGAGACCAAGGCTCTAATGCCACCATCACGAGGGTCCATCACAATGACAGAAGCGTTAATAATACCAGTTCGTGCCGAGAGTTCGTTCAGTTTATCCTCAATATATTTCTGAAGCTCTGAGTCTATGTGCAATGTAAGGTTCGCCCCGTCAACCGCCTCACGTTGGCGCAAGATTGACTGCTCCTTACCAATTGCATCAACTTCAACAGACCTCTCTCCATGAAATCCCATGAGCAACTCTTCGTACGAACTCTCTATACCAGCCTTGCCAACAATGTCTTGCCTGCCGTAACCCTGTTCTGACTTCACTGCGTATTCCTCCTTGTTTATAATACCAACGTAGCCAAGCAACGACGACAACGTAAGGTTGTCTCGGGTGTCATACTCGCGACGATTACCAGCACTAATGCGAATACCATCGTATTCCTCTTGCGACGCCATCACCATCATTGCCGATTCGTATGCAACGTCTTGAGACACCAATAGCTCGTTCAACTCCGACTCTGCGTCTACAAGTATGTCGTGTACCTCATTGTCTGTGACGCCTAATAGTCGAGCCACCTTTTCAATCAAGCCTACGTATTTTTCATCATCTGCCAAATCGTCACTAGATACCCACAGCGAAAAAGCTGGAACGTTTTTCACGAGTAACTCACCAGTTCTGTCAGTTATCAAACCTCGATCTGCAATAATTCGCTCACTACTTATCCTATTGCCTTCTGCGAGATTAAAATAGCTATTACCTTTTATAATTTGCAGGTGCGCAGCCCTCGCTACGAATAGTCCAAATACACACAACGCTATAACTCCACCAACTTGTAATCGTTTTTTGGTAATAGATGCGCCGAGAAATGAAGCTTCTCCTATGCCTCGAGCGTCATCTCCTACGGCATGTTCAAAATCCAAATCCCCGCCAGTAGACAAGACACTACCAAGCGATTCCATTGGTTGAATTTTAAAAGGTGACGGTATTTTCATGCTATCCTGATATTTTTTCTAATCGCCTTTCTGGCTAAAGGAAACACTATCATCAGTATGCTCATACTTACGGCTGCGACAAATGCGGACATGAAAGCCTCGTTGAGCCAGACAGCCATTGGTGTCAAATTCCCAGCCATCGCTCCAAATAATGCAGATAACGTTATCCAGAAGAACATCATTATTGCCGCTGACAGAACTGCAGCATATATAGACATGTGAGTAACGTGTTGTTCGATGATGTAAACCAAGATTGCACCAAATAGTGCTGCAATAATTATGTCTCCTCCAATCTCAACAGAATGTATCTCACGTATTATCCCCATTCCGAATAACCATGATAGGCCAACGTATGGTCTAAGACTGAATACAAAATATATTGCTATACATACACCGAGCGGAATCAGCGACCATGGCTGGGATAGAGAGTGAAGAAAACCAAACTCAAATACGGCCACCATCAATAGACCTAATACGTGAAATGCGTACTTAATCATAATTGGCTAATCTTTAAAACGCCGAGCATTCTTAAGTGTCTTATGTCTGCCAATGGTTCGATAAAGAGATGTAAAAATGGTGCGTTAGTATCCTCCTCTATAGTGTTCACTATACCAATCACAAGCCCTCTTGGAACATTCGGATCTACTCCGGAAGTCATTATCAAATCATTAACTTTTACATCTGTGTCACGAGGAACAAATCCCATTTTGACGAGAGGACCATTTCCGCCACTCACAATTCCAGATGTACCATCAAGATCTAACAGCGTGGCACCAACTACACTTTTTGTATTCGTCAGTAGCGCTACACGCGAAGTGCTATTGAACACTTCTTCTATAGTTCCCACAAAGATCCCATCGCCAGAAATGACCGGATCGTTTATATGCACGCCGTCAGACGCGCCAATATCAATCAACAGCTCCTCTTCCGAGAACGTTCTAGTTCTCGCCAGTACCTTTGTGGCCAAAATTTCAATATCATTCGCTTCCTTGTAGCCAAGCAATGCCTCTGCCTGCTCCAAGGTCTTTTTCTCATCTTCCCACTTGGCTGCAGTCTGAGCTAACTGTAGAACTTGCTGTTCTCGCGCTTTAAGTTCCTCAATGAGCTCGGAGCGTGAAGCAAAGAATACCTCACCCTGCTCGTCTACCTCTGTTCCAATCACCGTGAATGGTCGCTCCAACCATCCAAAAAATCGCCCACTGAATCCACGGACGATGTTTGTTCTAGCTAAGACTGCGACGACAACTCCAACGGAAAGGATGATGATCAATCTAATTGTCCATTGTGATTGAGCTTGCTTCATATTAGCGTGAGTAAGCCCTGTCGCCCTCGGTGGCAGATGGTAACGCTAGATCGTACAAAAGTTCTGGTTTTTCGAGTAAGGCTCCGCATCCTCGAGCAACGCACGCCATTGGATCGTCGGCGATTCTAACTGGAATCGAGATTTCCTTCGATAACGCTTCGTCCATTCCCGTGAGTAAAGCTCCGCCTCCAGTCAATACAAGTCCACGCTCGTAAATGTCTGCAACAAGCTCCGGTGGTGTCATCTCAAGTGTTTGCTTTACATTGTCGATGATGAATTTGATTGAACGATGCATAGCTTCCCTCACCTGAGTGTCGTTCACCATAATCTCACGCGGTAAACCAGACATTAGGTCTCGCCCACGCATAGGCATAACAACAGGCTCGTTCAACGTAACCGCAGACCCTATCTTCATCTTTATGTCCTCGGCAACTTTATCTCCAATCAACAAATTGAATGTGTCCCGAGCGTACTGAACAATATTCTTGTTCAACTCTTCTCCTGCAACATTAAGCGCTTTCCAAGTTACAACACCACCAAGTGAAACCGCGGCTATCTCCGTAGTGCCTCCGCCAAGGTCGACGATCATGTTTCCAACGGACTCCATGACCGGAAGTCGCGCACCGATAGCGGCCGCCATCGCTTCCTCTACCAAGAATACCTCTCGCGCACCAGCAGACAAAACAGCATCCTCCACAGCCTTTCGCTCAACCTCTGTAATCTCGAGCGGAACGCCAATCACGACTCGAGGTCTTGGCATCAATGTGAATGTTTCCTGATGAACTGCATCTATGAAGTGCTTCAACATTTTTTCTGTTATCTCAAAGTCGGAGATGATCGACTTTACCAATGGACGTGTTGTAATAATGTGGGGTGGGGTTTTGTCTATCATGCTTCGAGCGTCGCGTCCGACTGCAAGTATCTGGCCTGACCGCGAGTTTATTGCAACAACAGAAGGCTCGTTGATAACGAGTCCTTTTTCTTGAGAAAAAACCAACGTATTCGATGTTCCCAAATCGATGCCGAGGTCCTTTGAAAATTTGCCAAGAAATTTCTTTAACATGGGATAAAAAAAGAGGTTATCCCCCTTAACTTACTTGGATTATACTAAATCCCCAGATTCAAGCAACTAAACAGCTCTGGACTTGGATGTGAGGAAAAATAACTCAATAAACGCAAGACCAAGAATGAGCAACAGCAACGTCCAGGTACTGAGCATGCCAAAGTGTGAAAGCAGTAATGCAACAATGACGAGCATCGAGAAAAACGTCCCCTGCCTCAGCGACCGCGTCAACTGCCTCACTGGGACGTCTGCTTTTCTTATATATACCCTTCCAACCACTCCAATTATTGTAAACAATCCAACGAGTCCAAGGAACAGTACGCTGTAAAAAACGAGCACCATCCACGATGGCAAGTCTGTAGGCGGGATAAACAACACAAATGAAGCGACTCCCATGAACGCCAAGAAGGTCGCGAGCGCAATTGTAATCAGTATATTACGAAGCGGCATATGTATCATCATACCACGCAGCTCCCCTCCCCGCATTCGGCCTGTGTACTATCAGGACATCTTGCACATCTGCGCCAGGAACTTGCTCGGTAATCAGATTCACGAGCTCGTTTTGCCGCATCTTGATCTCTTGTGCAACGGCTGCGTGAACACACGCGATTGTAAGCTCGCTCCCCTCATAACTCCGGCACTGCGCGTATTGCAAGATCCCCTCGTCCAACATCTTGACCAACGAATCGTTGCCAGCCTGAACAACTACAGCTGCTCCAACCTGCTTCATGATCCCCGCTCTGTTCAATGCTGAGCCGAGCAGATCGCCTAATCTGTTTTCTTGTTTTTTCATGATGCTGATCTAAACGGACAAATATCTCTAAAATCGCAGAATCGACAGTTGAATCCGGGTGATGGCTCAAACTGTCGAGCGCGTATTCCTTCTATCGACGTACGTATTTTATCACGAAGCCCCTCCAACTCCTCATCCGTCCCAAGGAACGAGATACGGCTATTGTCTTTCAAGTAATGAAACGTAAGCCTGCGTGGCTCGAGTCCAAATATCTCCTTCGCGGCCAACTGATACAAAAGCAACTGCATCTTGTCCGTTGGGGAAAGTGACTTTCCGTCTTTGGGCGTCCCCGTTTTGTAATCAATAATCTCCACACCATCCTCAAACTCGTCTATTCTATCCACACGTCCACGAATCACAATGTCGTCGATCTTCACTGTAAACCCACGCTCCAAAAACAAAGGCTTTGGCGGTGTCTGCAACATCTCGTCATGATACCGCGACAAACTCTGTTTCCCATCTTCTCGATACTGCTCACGCAATTCATCGCTCTCATACCAATCATCGAGCCAATTATGCGCATAAAGCTCGAGTATCCGCTCCTTCGACGGGATCTTATTGTCTGCGACCATCTCCTCAAAGAAACGTTGCAAAGTGTTGTGCATTGTTTTTCCGAAGCTCATTGCGTGTGATCCAAAAACTGGGATCTTTAAAAGATGCGCAAACTTATATTGCAAAGGACAATGATCGTACGCTACGAGTTGGGTGAACGAGAAACTCGTTGGTACAGAAACGTTAGCACCGCTCGTTCGCACCCTATCGTCTATCTTCTCCTCTAAGAACTTACTCTCAATCTTAAATGGCGTCGGCGAGTCGTGTCCGAGCTCTACAAGAAAACGTGAAAGCTTTTTCTTTCGCGCTCCACCGTAATCTTCGCCCGATGTTAGATACAGTCTTTCTTTCGCGCGCGTCATTCCAACGTACATCAACCGTCGCTCCTCCTCTAGATGCGGGTCACCGTCTTGGTCAATCACATGCATCATACCATCGTGCAATGGGATTGGATCGGATCGCCTTTGAGATGGGAATCGTCGATCAACCATGTTCACGAGGAAAACATTGCGAAACTCGAGCCCCTTTGCACCATGCAAAGTCATAACCTGAATCTCGTCCGGACCAGACTGAGTGCTCTGTTTCAACGAGCCGTCATCGCCAGAAGCAAGCTCATTCTCAAACTCGGTCAAGAAGTCGTGCAAGCTCACATGCTCCGACAACTGCACAAAACTCCGCACCCGCTCATAAAACTGTTGCAGAAACTCCATCTGTTCGGCCTGCTCCTCCTCACTCATCTGCAAAATCGCGCCATAAATCCCCGACTCCTTCAATGCCTTAGCGAGAACTTCCAGTGCGTTCTTGCGTCGTGCAAACTCGCGAATGTCCTGCAGAAATGCTGAAAGCTCTCGAAGTCTTGCGGAACCATCGGGACTCATGCTTGACGCAACCGCGGTCATAGCCTCAGCCATCGAGATTCCGCCTTTCTTTGCATGGTGAGAGAGTTCCACAAGATCACGCTCAGGTATTCCAATATGTAAATGTGACAAAAGACGATAAACGCTCGGGCTGTCGTGTGGTCGATCAATAATGCGTAGCAACGAGATCGCGTCTAACACAATCGGCTTTCGGTACAAACCCCGCAACGCCATGAACCGATACGGGATAGCGAGCGTGTCAAATCCCTGCAAAAACGGCTCGGCACTGTCGTTGGCGCGGACAAGTATCGCAATATCAGACCAATCACATGAAGTCTCGTCTTTTAGCGCGAGTACTTTATCTACGACGAGTTTAACCTCACCCTCGAGCGTTTCCGCGTGGAGATGATCGACGATAGCCTCACCTACAATCTGACTTTCGAGTTTTTTCTCAAGTCCATGAGTTTCCTTCAAACGAGCCTCAAGGCGATTCGGGTCGTTCTGCTGAATGAACTTGTACGCGGAGTCGAGTATCCCCTGCTGTGACCGGTAGTTCTTCGTAAGCACAACGCGATCGGTATTAGGATAGTCGTCCTCGAACCTAAGAATATTCGATATAGACGCCCCACGAAATGTGTAGATAGCCTGATCATCGTCGCCTACGACCGAGATATTCTCGTGACCTCCCGCGAGCAACTTCACGAGCTCGTACTGCGCATAGTTTGTATCCTGAAACTCGTCTACTATGATGTACTTAAACTGTGCCTGATATTTTTTCAAAATAGCCGGCCGTTCTCGCAACAGTTTTAGTGTATACATTATGAGTCCACCAAAATCGAGCGCATTCGCATTATGCAAGATCCCCTCGTAAACCTCATACGCCCCAGCAAGCTCAAGCATGCGTGATTTCTCGTCCTCCTCGAGGTCGGTCAAAGCCTCCACAAACTCACGGTAACGCTTCGGATCCACGTCCTCGTCCTTGGCGCGTGAAAAATGTTGCAACATCGCCTTTAAAAACTTGGTTGGATTACCAAGCGGTCGATAATAATCTAGGTTGAACTTTGCAAAGTTCTGTCGCATCAACAACCAAGCGTCAGTCTCGGTGACGAGTTGAGCGTCGTTGGCGAGTCCGATGTCTATACCGTGCTGTTCGAGTATACGTTGGCAAAAGGCGTGAAAGGTCGAGATCCAAAGGTCAACGTAACCATATGGCAGTAACTTGTCGACGCGTTCCTCCATCTCGGCGGCTGCCTTCTCCGTAAAGGTTAAAGCGAGTATCTCATCTGGTTTTGCGAGTTCGCTCTCAATTAACCACGCAATCCGCTTCGTCATCACAGTCGTCTTTCCAGTCCCCGCGCCCGCTATAATCATAAGAGGCCCATCTTTATGGGTAACCGCTTTCTTTTGCTCTTCGTTTAAAGTTGAGAGAAGATCTGACATCTAAGCGACGTCTTCAAACGAAACTTTTCCGTCATCATCGATCTGTGCAAGTACGAGCTCGATTGTTAGATCGGGATGTAGGTCGGCTACTATCCCTGCAGCCTTCTTCATGTCCGCTTTATGTTGCGCGTTTTCCTCGACTCTATCGCCAAAGGCAGAACGACCACCGTAGGCGCCACAGTCCGTATGGTTCATGATCAAGAGTTTCTTTGTACCGTGAAGTTTTTTGGAAAGCACAATGTGACTCATGGTAGCCTCATGCCAAGACTCGGGCTCGCTAGATACAATAGTCTTACCCGCCCCAGCGATTGCAACAATGTCGCAGTCGTCGAGTATCCCTCGTCGTTCAAGTTCGTTTCGGATTGCTGAGCCTAGTCTAAAGTCCATGCAGTGAAGAACCATCGTTGAACATGTGTGCGCCATATAAGAAATTTAAGTGTGAATATTGGAAGATTATCACGATTTCGCTTCCTATACAAAGACGCCCCGCACAAGGTGTGCGGGGCGCGGTTTTCGGCCTAGTTCGGCCTAGTTGGAGAGCTGATCCGTGAGCTCGAAGCGCCTGACGGGGCCAGGAGCCCTGACCAGGAGAAAACTCCCAGACGTGTTCTTCGACTCGGCCGACTTGAAGCCCATGTGCTGCAAGTAGCGGTTGGCCTCGACGGTGTCGCCCTCGTTGATGCGCGCGTCTTCTTCCTTGGTGAGTGCACGACCAGCTCGCAATGCGCGAGCCATGCAGTCTTGATGCCCCATAGCGGTCACGGGGATTTTGCGACGATCGACGCCCATCTCCCTGAACATCTCGTTCAGGTTCTCCACCAGCACACGTTGCGTCAGGTACGCCTCGGTGGTGGTGCCGGCGAGCAGCCCCACGGGTCCAGGAATCCGAATGAAGCGCGCTCCTTCCATGTCCGACACCTGCGCTCGCATGGAGTGCAGGTCCGGGTCGACGCACGCGACGCCCACCCGCCGAATCGGCTCACCAAGGTACTCGACACCCTTGACGATGATCTTCAGTCCCGTCTCCGGCAGTACTCGGTGCGCGACTCCCATCAGCTTGTCGATCACGACATCGGGCACCTGACGGTCTTCGTGCTGCAACAGGTATAGCTCCGAACACTTGTGCAGATGCAGACACGCTGCGAAGTACCCCAAGATGGCCTCCGCCGTCTCCCCGTCGCGCTCCAGATGCCGAAGCATGTTCGCGAGCGAGATGATGTCCACCTTGGTGTTGAGTGCCTCCTCCGTGAGCTCGACGCTCGGGTTCTGCGCGCTCACGAGCCTGCTGAGCCACGTATCCATCGTCAGCGCCGAGAGATGAGCTGAGCCCATCACCACGACGTGTTTTGCTGCAGTTACAATTCGATCCATGTCCTCCTGCTTTCAGTCCAGTCATCGCCCCTCTATTGAAACGATAATGGTTAAACTACTCCACTATTTCCCCCTTGTCAACGCGCTCCTCTCATATGCACGTAATCGTGCCTTCATTGTGGGATAATCAGGGCAATATATACTAACAAGGTTCCAAAACGCGCGCGAATGGTTAAGCTCCACGGTATGCGCGAGCTCGTGGATAATCACGTAATCAATGATGTCGGGAGCAAGGTTGATCAGGTTCAGGTTCAAACTCAGATGTTTCTTCGAGCTGCAACTCCCCCAGATTGTCGACTGTCGCCTAAACGAAACTCTGTGCACATCCCAGCCAGTTTCCTTGCTCAGGGCTCGAACGCGCTCGGTCAGATGTCGCTTGGCCTCGCGATCAACCCACTTAGACAACATCTCAACAACATGTCGATCGTCACCACGAGTGTCAACCACGCAAATTCGCCCCTCCTCAATCCAAAGCATACGCTCATCAAACTCGTTGCGACGCTCAAGCTCGTACACTGTTCCTAGATGTTCTATCAATCTCATGGAAGGATTTTACCAAAATAAAAGACACCTGTCCCTCACGCCAATGTGATTAACAGGTGTCTAAACTTATTGCTCTTTGATTGTCTTCATGATTGCATCAATATCCGCATCACCATCTTCGTGGATCCGCGGAATAATCTCGTACAACTTATCCTCGCTCTTGTAGTACCAAGCATCAAACGCATTCCCGCGCCGAACTCCAAGCAACCGACCATCGGCCTCAACGAGCTCAAGGTCGTCGGGCATTGTTGCCACCTCGGGGTAGACTGTAACGTCCATCATTATCCAATCGTCACTCTCGGTATATTCCGTATCTTCAAAGTGGCCAAGGTTTGGAAGCTGGATCGCCTTGTTTGTATTTTGCACCAAGGCATTATTCAGCCCTCGACCCGTCGACCTCTCCACCCCTTCGCCAAACTTATGCATACCATCAAAGTATCGCGCATACGCATACCAGTCCTGCCCATCGTCAAAAGTTACATACCAACCTTGCACGTCGAACTCAGATTCAGGAGCTTCATACGTTGCAGTCGAGCTCGAGTTGCAACCAGCGCCGATCATTACGAGCGCCATCGTCATCAAAATTAATCTCTTCATAATTTCATTAATCTTTTAATACAATGCGATCGATAAACTTTCTAGGGATCGTGTTCACCTCGTCAGTGTCGACGGTCTCATCGATTATCTTTTCGAGCACATCAGCTGAGTCCGTATAGACTGCCTGATATCGTCTTACGCGCGCAATAAAGTCGGGTTTATCGATCTCTGTATGATGCTGAGACGCGTAAAACGGCTTGTCCTTAATCTTGAATGCGTGATATGGACAATTGTCTGAATATGCAAGCAAAATAGCATTTTCAGGCAATCGAGTAGCACTATCCTTATGCATGGCAACGGCTCGATAAGACGAAGGCATATCCCCAAACAATACGTCTTTCTTACCCTCATCACTCAGGTGAATCATTCCGGAGCCAAAAGTCTCTGAGTACTCCTCGTGCTTTTCAACCTTACCACCAAGCGCTTCAACCGCTAACTGAAAACCGTAACACGAGCCAAGAACCGGAATATTATTCTCGACGCAATACACGAGGAGTCGCTTGCAGTCTTTTATGAATGGAAACTTCTCAAGGTCAATAACATCGGCATCCGATGATCCGCCAACGAACAACACGTCATATTCATCGATTATGCTCGGCTCAAAGTTGTGTGTTACAAATACATTGAAATCGTCGATCTGCCCATCTTCCAACCCCGAGAATCTCACAAACTCATCGTGTTCTTCTTTCAATGTCTCTTGATCTTCACGCGCCTGCAACAACAACACCTTTAACTCATTTCGTTTTTTTGACATACATTTTCAATTTTTCAAAATCCTTTAAAAGCTCACCATATTTTTTTGCGTTATATACTGCAACCGCGGGATGATACAGAGGCAGGATCGTCACGACCCGATCGTTAATACGAGCCTCAAACGCCTGACCTCGTATCTCACTGATAGTGCCGAGCTGATCTTCGAGCCCGTATCTTTTCATTACATATTCCATGGAGAAACGTCCGAGCGTTGCGATTACGTTTGGTGCGATGATGTCTATTTGGCGATCCAGAAACGGTGCATAAAGCTCGATCTCGTCTTTCTTGGGGTCACGATTTTCGGGCGGACGATCTTTCACAACGTTGGTCACGTAGACCGTCGCACGATCGAGCTCGATGTCTGCGAGTAGGCGGTCGAGAATACGGCCCGACGCTCCGCAGAACGGCGTCCCACTCATGGCCTCGTTCTTCCCCGGAGCCTCGCCAATAAAGAGTATGTCCGCGTCGTGATCTCCTTCACCGATGACGGGCACGGCGTCATTCTCAACGCGATACTCGTAAAGCGGTGACGAGCTTAAGGCAACGAGTTCGTCCATTATGTTGTCCATTGAGTCCTTTGTCATGTATCGACATTTTAGCACATATTTGCTATGGTTATATCAGAAAGGAGTGCGCACATGGACGCCACGAGAAACACGATACATTTCGTCAGAACACGTAAAGGTCGCAAAGTACCGGGACTCAGTACTGCGCGCACCAATCGTGTAGACATACGGATACACGGCTTTGGAAGGATTCAGTTCTTCTGGAGGAACCGCAGAGTCAAGCTCGTAAGCGAGATCCAAGGGGTCACGTACACGGTCAAGAGGCTCGGCAATGGCGAGACCTACAGCTTTCGCGCAGAGAAAGACGGTCGAGTCCAGGTAGAGGCAACTCTTCACGTCGTGTGACAATACGACGTAAAACAACACCGAGCTCTCGCCCGGTGGTATTTTTTATCGCTTTCGCTTCATTGCCACACGATGCTTCGCTGCCTCTCGCAACAGTGCCGCTGATGCTCTTGCGTAGTCCTCGTCGCTCACTGTTTCCTTGGCTTCCATTACCTTGCGAGCTTCGTCTTGAGCTTGCTTGATAGCCTCGATGTCGAGGTCTTCGGCGCGGTCTGCAGTGTCTGCGAGTATCACGACTTCACCGCCATCTCGGATCTCTACAAAGCCTGTAGAAACCGCCAGTGATTCTTCCTTGCCTTCGACGGTAATTCGAGCCTCGCCCGGCATCAACTCGGAAACGAGCGGTGCGTGGTTGGGCAAGATGGTAATTTCACCAGTTGATGTCATTACGGAAATAGAATCAACCGTTTTTGAGAGAACGGTTTTTTCTGGGGTTACTATTGAGAACTTGATTTTGCTCATAGAATATAGGTCGCATGGGACCAATAGGACCTATGTACTAGGCTTTAGCTGTCTCTTTGGCTGCTTCTATCACGTCTTGGATTCCGCCTTTCAAGTAGAACGCGTCTTCTGGTAGGGCGTCGTGCTTTCCGTCTAGAATCTCACCGAAACTTCGTATCGTTTCGTCTAGTGGCACGTATTTTCCGTCCTTTCCTGTGAACTGCTCTGCTACGAAGAATGGCTGTGATAGGAATTTCTGTACCTTACGTGCTCGTGAAACGGCGACCTTATCGTCGTCTGATAGCTCGTCCATTCCAAGAATCGCGATGATGTCCTGAAGATCTTTGTATCGCTGTAAAATGTTCTGTACTCCTCGAGCAACTCGGTAATGCTCCTCACCTACGATTTGTGGGTCGAGCACTGTTGATGTTGAGTCGAGCGGGTCCACAGCTGGGTAAATACCGAGCTCAGACAACGCACGCGACAACACAACCGTTGAGTCCAAATGCGCGAACGTTGTAGCAGGCGCTGGGTCAGTAAGGTCGTCAGCAGGCACGTAAACTGCTTGGATAGATGTAATTGATCCCTTTGTAGTTGATGTAATTCGTTCCTGAAGCTGTCCCATTTCCTGTGCAAGTGTTGGCTGGTAACCCACTGCGGACGGAATTCGCCCAAGCAGCGAGCTTACCTCTGAACCGGCCTGTGTGAATCGGAAGATGTTGTCTACGAACAATAGAACGTCTCTTCCCTCTTCGTCTCGGAAATACTCCGACATGGTCAAACCAGTCAAAGCAACTCGAGCACGCGCTCCTGGTGGCTCGTTCATCTGTCCGAATACGAGTGCCGTCTTGTCCAAAACTCCAGACTCTTTCATTTCGTGGTAAAGGTCGTTTCCTTCACGCGTTCGCTCTCCAACACCGGCGAATACTGAGTATCCACCATGTTCTGAAGCGATGTTGTGAATCAGCTCCTGAATCAACACAGTTTTTCCAACTCCAGCACCACCGAACAGTCCAGTCTTTCCACCTTTCAAGAAAGGCGCGATCAAATCCACAACCTTAATTCCCGTTTCAAAAACCTCGGCTTCAGTAGTCTGCTCTGTAAAAGCAGGTGCCTTTGCGTGAATCGGCATTCTTGACTTTGTCTTGGGGTCAGGCATCTCGTCGATAGCGTTTCCCGTAACTCCAAACATCCGTCCCAATGTCTCGGGACCAACCGGAACGCTAATAGGCGCTCCAGTGTTTACAACCTCCTGTCCGCGAACAAGACCGTCTGTTGAATCCATCGCGATTGTTCGAACAACGTTTCCACCAACATGCTGTGCTACCTCTAGGACAATCTTCTTACCGTCTCGAGTCACCTCAAGCGCAGTGTAGATATTCGGAAGCTCGCTTCCTTCAAAGGAAACGTCGATTACCGGTCCAATAATTTGTGCAATTTTTCCATTCATAATCTTATTCTAATGCGGCTTTACCTGACGATATTTCCGCAATCTCCTGAGTAATAGCGGCTTGTCGAGCCTGGTTATATGTAAGTGTAAGGTCGTCGATCATGTCTCCTGCAGCGTCCGATGCGCTTCTCATCGCCATCATACGCGACGAATGCTCCGATGCTGCGGCCTCGAGTAACGCCTGATACGCCTCCGACTCGATTATGCGCGGCAGTATCCTATCCAGCACCGCCATCTCGTCAGGCTCGAAGGTGAACTCTGGTGAATGGCCAGCCTCGTCAACTTGCCTAACCTCATGATCGTCCATGAGTTTTGTGCCAACGTCTCCAAGATCGAGCATATTATCACCAAACGGCAACAGGCTCAGTATCGTTGGGACTTGCGTTAAGGCCGAGCGGAAGTCTGTGTATCCAATAAACACTTCATCGTAGACCTCTGCGGTGTAACCTTCTGTTATCGTCTTCACAACCGGTCGCATCATCTCTGCGTTTGGCGCACCCGTTACATCGTTATAACTCTCGATGATATTGAGACCCAACCGCTTAGCTGCATGTCCTGCTCGCTTACCCAGCGTAATCACGTCGATCTGTGTTCCATCAACTCGCGATTCTTTGAATGCTTTCGTCGCTCTCTCCATGAGTACGTTGTAACCTCCAGCCAATCCTCGGTCACTCATGATGAGCACAAGTAACACGCGATCAGTATCGAGCTTTTGCCGCAACAGGGGATGCTTCGATATGTCTGTACGCTTCGCGATCTGTTTTACAAGTTCGCGCAAGTACTTCACATAAGGTCGAGACCCAGTCACAGCCTCAGTCGCCCGCTTCATTTTAGCGGCTGCAACAAGCTCCATGGCCTTTGTGATCTTCCGTGTGTTTTTGACACTCTTGATCCGTCTTTGAATTGTTTTTTTATTCACTGCCATAGTCTGGCAACAATTCGTGATTATTCTTTAAGAAAGTCTTTGGTGAAGTTCTCGATCACTTTGATCAACTTCTCCTTTGTCTCGTCCTCGAGCTTGAGGCTCGAGTTCATCTCATTAACTATAGCATCCTCAACCGAACTCATGTGAGACAAGAATGACTCTTCCCACTCAAGTATCCGATCAACTGGAACTGCGTCAAGATAACCATTCGTCACGGCGAAGATGGCCATAACCTGATCGGCTACGCTCTTTGGTGCGTACTGCGCCTGCTTCAACATCTCAGTAGTTCGCTTTCCACGCTCAATCTGCTGTCGAGTTCCCTCGTCAAGATCAGATGCAAACTGTGAGAAAGCCTCCAACTCTCGATACTGCGCAAGGTCTAGTCGCAACTGTTTTGCAACAGATTTCATGGCCTTTGTTTGCGCCGCCGATCCAACTCGAGACACAGACAAACCAACGTTCAAAGCTGGTCGCTGTCCCTTGTTGAACAAATCTGACTCCAAGTAAATCTGCCCGTCAGTAATTGAAATCACGTTAGTCGGAATGTACGCGGAAACATCTCCTCCTTGAGTTTCGATGATTGGTAGCGCAGTGATCGATCCTCCACCGTACTTAGCGTTCAACTTAGCTGATCGCTCCAACAATCGTGAGTGAAGATAAAAAACGTCTCCAGGATACGCCTCGCGTCCTGGTGGTCGTCGCAATAGCAATGAAATTTCTCGGTATGAAACAGCGTGCTTTGAAAGGTCGTCGTACACAACCAACACGTCCTGTCCCTTGTTCATGAAGTACTCAGCGATAGACGCACCAGCGTAAGGTGCAATGTACCAAAGCGCAGACGGATCAGATGCTCCGGCCAAAACCACAGTCGTATACTCCATAGCTCCAGCATCCTCAAGTCTCTTTACAATCTTCGCAATCTTCGACTCCTTCTGACCAATCGCAACGTATACACATAACATGCCCTGCCCTTTCTGGTTCAAAATCGTGTCGATTGCAATTGCAGTTTTTCCAGTCTGTCGGTCACCAATGATCAACTCTCGCTGGCCACGTCCAACAGGAATCATCGCGTCAATAGCTTTGATACCGGTCTGCAAAGGCTCGTTCACAGACTGACGCGTCATAACACCCGGCGCAACCTTCTCGATTGGCTCAAAGTGGTCCTCTGGAAGCTTGCCTTTACCGTCCTTCGGCATTCCCAATGGATCAACAACGCGACCAATAATCTGCTCTGAAACTGGGATCGACAAAATTCGTCCGGTTCGCTTTACTGTGTCACCTTTTTTAATGTGTGTGAACTCTCCCAAGATGATGACTCCAACCGAGTCTTCCTCCAGGTTCAAAGCCACTCCAAATGTTTCTCCTGGGAACTCGATAATCTCTGATGACTGAACTTCGTCCAATCCTGAAATTCGCGCGATTCCGTCTCCAATCTCGATAACGCTTCCAACAGAAGCAGTTTCAACTGAAGGAGCAAAGCTCTCCAGCTGTTTCTTTAAAGATTCGAGGATGAGTGTTTTAGATGTTGCCATATTATTTGGTCAAATGTGATGCTAACTGATGCAACCGTCCCTTTATTGATGCATCGATTATCGTATTATCAACTTTTATGATCGCTCCTCCAATTAGCGACTCGTCTTTCTGTGCGTCTATGTCGTCCTCGTGCAAACGTAATAGCGACGCCACCTTCGCTCTTAACGCACTCGGATCGCCCGCTGTCTTCACCGTGATATCGCTCCCCTCAACCTCGCAAGAGTAAGCATCCGATACCGCCGACGGTAGGCGAGCTATTAGGTGTCCATCACCTCTGCTTTTCATGAGCTCGAGCACTTCTCTTACTCGTGAATCGAGTTTGCTTCCTGCTTCGTCCTTGCATGCTTGAACAAGTAACCGACCGTATATGTCTATCGATGTCTTCATAGCTTTTTCGATGCTTCTTCAATCGCAGACGTAGCACTCGCTTCTGCCTTCGCAATATCGACTGAATCTCCAGCCACCTTCTTCACAGCACTCACAAGCATCGTCGCGAGCTCTTCCTTAGCCTCAGACATCATCTGTTCCTTCTGTGCCACGAGCTGAGTCTTTCCTGTCGCCACCACCTTCTCAACCTCTGACTTCGCGTTCGCCACTGCTTCCACACGTTTGCTCTCAGCCATAACCGCCGCCTGAGTCACGATCTCCTTCGCCTCGTTTCGAGCTGCGGACATCACCTCTTCTTTCTCATTCTCGAGCTCATTTATACGTTGCTCCATCTCGTCCGCGTGCTTAAGCCCTTTCTCGATCTTTTCTGTTCTATCCGTCATCAGTTTCATTAACGGTTTGTAGGCAAATCGCCACAACACAATCAACACAATTAAAAAGTTGATCAACTGTGCTACGAACAATGTCCCGTTCAAACCGAACTGTCCAAGAAGGTCTCCCTCCGCAGGCTCGTGGATTTCTGTCGATGTTTGAATAAGACTTTCTCGCTCGCTAATACCGTGACCATCACCTGCGATGTCCACCACTTCCTCTTCATTTGTAGTAATTTCAGTTTGTGACATATTTCATTTCTTCGCACAGGGAACGATTAGTCGCTCACTATGCGCAGAAGTCATGTATAAACATGACAGCGCCGAATTAAATCGTGAAAGACACAACCAATGCGTAAATAGCGATAGCCTCAGCGAACGCCATTCCAAGAAGCATAGGAACGAAAATCTTTCCTGCGGCTTCTGGGTTTCGGCCAATCGCCTCCATCGCCTTTGATCCGATTAGACCAATACTAAACGCTGGTCCGATTGATCCAATACCGATAGCAGTTGCTTTTGCCAACGTAGAGATATCAAACTCCATATTGTTGCTCATTTAGGAATTAAGACGAGAAGACGTGACTTGCACGCCGCCTCATGTTACGCCCTAATGCGCTTCTTCCTCGTCGGCATGCAAGTCCATTGTTGCAACGGATGCAAACGCCATGAAGAGAATCGAAAATACTGAGGCTTGGATAATGCCAACCAACAACTCCAAAAACATGAACGGAATTGGAAGACCGTACGCCAAAATTCCTGCCAACACTGTTAGCAAAACTTCTCCCGCGAATATGTTTCCAAACAATCGTAAGCTCAAGCTTAAAGTTTTTGCAACTTCTCCAGCAAGCTCAATAAGCCCAACACCAAACTCAATAAACGCGATGATGATGGCCATCGGTCCTTTCTTGAACGAATGGACTATTCCCATTATGTTTATGAATTTGTTGAAATGCTTCCACACTCCAATCGCGATGATTCCAAATATATGCGTGAACACAATTGAGAATGCAGCAATAGCAAGTGTGAGGTTTAGGTCCGATCCCGCTGGTCGTAGCATTGGGATAAGCTCAACGTGTCCAGCGTGCATCTGCCAGACACCAATAGAGCCGGTTCCAGGCATGAGTCCTATCCAGTTTGAAAACAGTACAAATAGGAAGATAGTAGCTCCGATTGGGAAAAACTTTCTGGCATTCACCTTATCTCCAGTTACTTGCTCTGCAAATCCCATTAAAATCTCCATGATCCACTCGAATGCGTTCTGAATTCCACGCGGTACTATTTCGCGCTTTCTAGACAATACAAGTGCCAAAACAACAAAGAACGCCACGGCAACCCAGGAGTTGATCATTGCGTTCGTTACTGGAAAGCTTCCAATAAATAAGATTGGTTCTGCCGCTAGTGGCGGAATCATATCAGTCTCGATTGTACAAAACAGAGTATTCCTTGGCTTTTCTGACAAGAACTACGCCTGTTAGAGTAAAAGCTGCAATCAAACATACGATTATGAGCAATGGCTTCGTGCCAAAGCGTTCATCGAGCCATGTGCCCGCAAACGCCGCAAGTACCGCAGGTACCGCAATTGACGCGCCAAAGTCGGCAGCGATACGGAGAGCGAGTCGAACGTAGTATGAGTCAGGAACTGATTTTTTCGGTTCCTTATTCCCACCTTCCACCGGGCTCTCCATATCATTGGTTTATGTATGTTAAAAAGCGCCCTGATTGTACATGCAGGTGCGCTTTTGGTCAACATTTCGATTTTTTGAGCACGTTAGAACTCAATATTAAAGAGCTTTTTCGCATTCTCATCCGTAATTCTCTCCACTTCACCAACATCTACCTCCTTCAACTCGGCGATCTTCTCGGCGACACTCATAACCATCCAAGGCTCACAACGCTCCCCTCTATGCGGTGACGGAGCAAGATACGGCGCGTCGGTCTCAAGTATCATCCATTCGAGTGGCAGATCCTTGGCGACGGCCATCAGAGGCGTGATATCACTCGGATTCTTCTTGTCCTTGAACGTAACAATCCCCGTAAACGATGTATAGAAGCCAAGATCGTGGTATGCGACCGCTTCTCTCAGAGTGCCAGTGAAACAGTGAACAACTCCGCGTCTCTTAAGCCGTCCCGAACTCGTAAACTGTTCCAATATCTCCTGCATGTCATCGTGCGCATCCCGAACATGCAAAACAACCGGCAAATCCAGCTCGTTGGCGAGTTCGAGCGCATGATTCACGTTCACTTTCTGAGATACGATCACGTCTTCAGCCCCAAGCTCGGGTAACCGAAAATAATCGAGCCCAACCTCACCAATCGCGACGACCTTACTCGAGCTCGCGATCAGCTCACGATAATAATCCTTATCAAACTCCTCCGCGCGCGTTTCAATCGACTCATTCTCATCAACATGCAAAGTCTGCCTATGCGTGTGACTCGGATGCAAACCAACAGTACACCAAACACCCTCGTTAGCCTCCGCAACCTCAATCCCAGTCTTACTCGTACTCGTCTGCGTCCCAATCGTGATCATCTTTACGCCCTTCTCAAGAGTGCGATCGATGACCTCCTGCATGTCGGCGTCAAATGCTCGGAAATGTATGTGGCAATGTGTATCAATCATATTTTGCATTATATAAAGGAAAAGGACCGACGTCGAGCGACATCGGCCCTTCCAGCTCCAGCGGAGCGAGGGAGTAGTATGGTGCAGGTCGCCCGAATGGCAACGCGCGTATGAAACCGGGACCAGGGGAATCCTGACTCGTAACGTCCACGCAAGGAATCTAAGCACGTCCACCACCGGACGACCTGCGAACGGGATACTACTGTTGACGCTGTGTTTTGTCAACACTTAAAAAACAAAAACCGCCCACCAAGTGACCGCCACCTCTTTGAGGTGGGCGATTCTTGTTGGGCGACGAGTGCGTTACGGCCGCATCACCTCGATCTCCACAGACTCAACCGAGTCGATGAAGATACCGACGGCTTCCGCTGCGTTCAGCGCGCGCGGGTCCAGCAAGCCGTCGGGCGGCGTGGCGAAGAATCGCGTGAGAGGGTGGTGGTGACAGGGGCGGATGTTGGTGAAGGTCACCGTCTGCCCACGAAAAGGCGAGTTTCTGGTGGTATTGGAGAAGGTCACCTTGACCTTTTCTCCGTAGGACATAGCGCCTTCAATGCGATTGCGAACAGTCGTCTCTCTGGACTTCTCCTCATCCACCTCCACGATGTACCCCTCACGGCGATCCGTGCGGTAGTAGCCCGCGTAGTACCGCGAGAAGTCCGCGGACTGGGCGGAGATCAGCCACTTGTGGCCCGATTCGTCATTGATGCCGAGATTCGTGATGTGGAACTCGACCTTGCGGTCGCGACCACCGAAGACGACAAGAGTGAACGAGACGGGGTACGGACGGTTGTAGGTTCGGACCGACAATGCTGAAACCAGCGTGAACTTGTCGGGACCATCCTTGATTTCGAAACGTGCCATCCGGCACCTCCTGTGTGAAAGACCTCTTTATTAGCGCAGAGGCCAAGCGCTTGAATCCCACTCGGGATTCACAACCAAGACATACATCAAGGTTGAGGCCAAAAGGTAACAAAAAAAAGGCCTTTTGTCAAGGCCTTTACACCAATATTCCGCTAATTTAAGCCAAATTGCCCAAAACCCGCAAAGGTCTAAACACCCCCAACATCGGTCACCAGCTCCCGCCCTCGTTCAATAGCCCCTGGAAACAGGAATACGAGTATTCCCGATATGAACGTAAGCGCGCTCGCCAGTAACGAGTCGTCTAATGCTACTTGTATCGCCTCGGGTAAGTTCGGTAGGCTCATTAGCACGAAAATTAGCGATGCTGAGATCAATGCGCCTTCAATGAGTCCTACAACCACTCCCAGAACTCGGTTCAACGTTTTTGTGAATGGAATGATGGACACAACATCGAACGCTTTTCCGATTACCTTTACAAGTATCTGCACTATCTTGCTCACTGCTGTTAGTATTACAAAAAACACAATCACCTGCGCCCAATACTGACTCGCCATTACGTCTGGAAGTACCCAGAATGTGACCGTCATGTATATGTTTACGGCTACGATGATAGAGAAAACCATGCCGATCAAACTCGACACTGCATGCACAAAACCGGATGCGAATCCGTAGATAGCGAATCCGGCTATGATTGCGAGTAGGATTATGTCTAGGAGGATCATTCTTTCGGTTCAATTCGCGGGAACAGTACGTCACCCTTCACAACCTTTGCACCCTTTTGCAAACCTCCCCACTTTGAAGCGTCGGACATTGTCATCTGTGCTTGCTCAACTACGCTCGTTCCAATCGCCTCGAATATCTTGAAACTCGTTTCCGGCATTACTGGCATCAGCATCCATGCAACGTGTCGCAGTGCCTCGAGCAATGTGTAGAGCACGTCGGCGACCTGTTTCTTGTCGTCGAGTTTGCCGAGCTTCCACGGTTCCTTCTCGTCTATGAACTTATTCATATCTTTCACGATAGACCACGCTGCTGCGAGTCCGTCGTTGAATCGCAACTCTTCCATCGACTTACGATACTGAGTCCACGTAGACTTAACATCGTACTCGGTCGCCTCGGGAACAGCACCTTCAAGATACCTATCAGTCATCGCGGTCGCACGGTTTACCAAGTTACCGAGCTCGTTCGCGAGATCGTTATTGAAGCGTTCTTCAAATCGTTTATGTGAAAAATCTCCATCGGCGTGGAACGAAATCTCGCGCATCAAGAAATACCGCAACGGCTCTGTGCCATAACGTGCAACAAGATCGCTCGGATCGAGAACGTTACCGATTGTCTTACTCATTTTCTTCCCATCGACTGTAATCCATCCATGAACACCAACTTGCTGAGGAACCTTGATCCCAGCCGCCATTAACATTGCGGGCCACAGGATTGTATGAAAACGATTGATCTCTTTTCCAATGATGTGAATATCCGCCGGCCAGTATTTCTTCATGCCTTCCTTCTCTTCACCGTGGCCAAGCGCAGAAATGTAGTTTACGAGCGCGTCAAACCAAACGTATATGACTTGCGAATCGTCTCCCGGGACCGGGATTCCCCACTTCAATACCTTTGTTGATCGTGAAATGGAAATATCCTCAAGCCCAGACTCAAGCAACTGCTTTATCTCGTTAAACTTGGTGTCAGGCACCACAAAGTCCGGTCGCTCTGCAAACAGCTTCTTGAGGCCATCCTCAAACGCCGTCAATTTAAAAAAGTAATTCTCTTCCTCTACCTCCTCGGGCGCCTTATCGTGATCTGGACATTTGCCATCAATCAGATCCTTATCAGTCTTAAACGACTCGCAACCAACGCAGTAAAGACCCTTATAGGCCTTCTTATATATGTACCCAGCGTTGTTAACCTTCTTCCAAAAAACTTCAACCGACGTTTTGTGCCGTGCCTCCGTAGTTTGAATAAAATCGTCGTTTGAAATGCTGAGCTCATCGGCAAGCTCGCGAACCTTCCCCGCAATCTCGTTCACAAACTCCTGAGGTTCCTTCCCAGCCTCCTTTGCTTTACGAGCGATTTTTGATCCGTGCTCGTCGGTTCCCGTAAGATACTTAACCTCACGTCCCGTCATTCTGTAATAACGAGCGAGGACATCTGCGTAGACCAACTCCAAGGCAAAGCCAATGTGTGGCTCCGCGTTAGCATAGACAATAGCTGTCGTAATATAAAACGGTTTCATGTTGCAACTATTCTAACACAATCACAAATTCTCCCTTAGTGTTCTCGGTGGACAATTTATCAACAAGCTCACTCGCCGTACCACGCAGTATCGTTTCAAACTTCTTGGTCAACTCCCGCGCAACCACCATTTGGCGATCCGGAGTACGCTCGGCGATCTCGTTCACGGTCTTCTCAATGCGATGCGTAGACTCGTAAAGTGCTACGGTGCCTTTTATCTCGGCGAGTTTGTCAAAGTATGTACTGCGACCTTTTTTCTTGGGCGGGAAACCTGCAACCGTGTACTTATCCGCGGGAAACCCACATATAGACAACGCCGTTGCAACTGCTGACGGTCCTGGAATCGGCACAATAGGAGCGTTCTCAAATGTGTCTGCTACCGCGCGGACGAGCCTACCTCCTGGATCCTCGATGCCAGGCGTACCCGCATCAGACACATATGCAACGCTTTTACCCTCCGCCAAAAGCTGCACAACCTCTCCAACCTGTTTGTCATGCGAGTGATGGTCGTAGCGCTTAACGGTTTTATCGAGCTCGAGCTTACTCAACAACGATCCTGCAACACGCGTGTCCTCCGCAAACACAACATCGACACCCTCAAGTGTCGATATCATGCGTTTGGAAACATCGCTCATGTTTCCAATCGGCGTTGCAACTATGTACAAAACGCCTTTCATTATTCTGCTTTAAACTCGAACCCTCCAGCTCCCGGATCGTTCACATCTAGATGAACAGCGCCGTCTTCTTCCTTCACACCCTCACCTTCCTTAAGGTCTATAGAGCCATCGATCAATCCTTTGCCTCTCACATTTCCGTACATATGAGAATCTGGGTGCAAAACTGACCACATAAACCAGAATGTCTGAATAGTCTCAGCTCGCGCCAAAACTCGATCGCCAAATACAAGTTCAAGCTCGTCATTCAGCAACCACTCGTTCCCTTCACGATCCAATATCCCAATGTCTGTCACGGAGCTGAATACAACGTCCTCACTCAAATGAATATACATACCGCCATCTTCATGTCTCCAAACTACAATGTCCGTTTCACCAACAACGTCGTTCTTAACGCTGTTTGAAAACTGTACAATCGGCCCTTCCTGATATGCCTTGCTCCCACCGTCTGTTTTTACTCCAACCACGATGCTTTTCATTTCAAGCGCACGAACAGGATCGTTGGTTGTTGGGAACAAGATTACCTTTGCTGTGAGATATGTTCCGTATGGGCTTCGGGTGTACTCGCGCGTAAAGCCAGTGTCGTCTGACAATACGAGTCCATCTGGATGCGCAGTACTCCATTGATCCCATGTCATAACAACTGATGGCTGTTCCACGAGCTCGACTCCCGCGTTCTCGCCATAAACTCCGAGCCCTAGGATCTGCGACCACAAGGTCTGCGTTGCATCATCGTAAAGCAAAACGTTATTGTTCCAAAGCAATCCAGATGTTCCAAGCGATACCGTCTGGCCTTCAATATTGCGACTGAAAACCTTCGACACCTCGGTCAACTGACTAAACGTAACTGCAACTGGCTCGCCGTTGACCTCGTCTTCAACAACAACATGCCACGCCAAGACCTGATGCGGATAAAACTTATAAGTGTCTCCATCCTTTATACTAACACCAGACAATTCATCGAAAAGAATATTCTTATCAACCATTTCGCTCACTGTGACGAACTTGGGATCCGTTATTACAGGGAAACCGTCTATCCCCTGCCCGCTATCGATAATATCCGACGGACGGACGAGCGTGTTATCCCCCTTCACCTTTTGAACCTCCTCAAAGTAACCCGCCGAGTTCACATCCATCGACGGATCCTTAGATGCAATGCCGAATATGCTTTCCTCGTTACCGCTACAACCGCCTCCAACAAGAGCAACCAACGCGAGCGCTCCAAATACGTATTTTAGTGATTTCATAATTTGAGATTTGTCGGATTATAACACCTTTAATGGGCATGGTATAATCAATTTCCAACATTAAGTCAATCCACCTTCGCGTAAAGCTTCGGCGGACTAATAATATACCACACATATGGAAGGATGTTGTAAGAGACCAAACGGAGGAGCTTTGAGTGCTAAAGTTGGCCAGATGGCGCCAAAGATGACACTCGATGCAGTTTTGGGCAATGGTGAGTTTACAAAGGTGACAATCGGCGAGAATACGGGAAAATGGACAGTTCTGTTCTTTTACCCACTCGATTTCACTTTTATATGCCCAACGGAGATTAAGGGCTTTTCCGATCGATGGAGTGAGTTCGAGGCTCTCAACACCGTCGTCTACGGCTGTTCTACAGACTCGGTTCACTCTCACAAGGCGTGGCTCAAGGATTTGGGCGAGCTGAAGACACCGCTGTTAAGCGACATGAAGCACGAGCTTTCACGAGCATACGGAGTACTGCTCGAAGACGAAGGCATCGCGCTACGAGGAACATTCATGATCGACCCAGAAGGTGTACTCAAGTACGCATCAATCAACGACAACTCGGTTGGACGAAGTATCGACGAGACGCTACGAGTTCTCACAGCACTTCAGACTGGCGAGCTTTGCCCGGTCAACTGGGAGAAAGGCGGGGAGACGCTTGGGAAAGCGTAAAAACTAAATTCAAATTTCGAAATTACACCCACGTTTATCTCGTGGGTGTTTTTGTTGACAATCACCACTTTCCATGTCATCATCCCAATGTTCTTTAATTGCTCCATGATTGTCGTTCTCCCCAATCCTGGGGCGATCGGACATGAACGAGCGTCCTCAGCAGACGGCATAGCGCGCGATTCGCAGTTTGCGAAAAACGGTTGGTGTCCCTGCTCGGAGGTTACTGTGCCCAAGGAAGTTACCTGTACAACCTGCATCGACCTGGAGGCCATCAAGCCGCCAAGTCGATTCATTCTGCTCGTCGATGTAGTTCTCGATCTCGCGATCCTGTACTACTTATTTGTCTGGCTCCCTGAGCACTTCGAGCTCGTGAAAGAGGTGTTTGCAGAGGACATCAAGCTCGGAATGCTCGGCCTCATCTTGCCACTGCTCAGCGCGATTGTCATGATCATCACCGCCAAGGGGGTCTACCGCGGACTCATCGGCCACATGGTCAACCAGTTCAGTGACGGCGAGTACTGGCATACGGTACCGAACAAGGACAATCTCGTGGCGTGCGTAGACATTCCCGAGGGGAGTCGGCTCATGCTCAGGCGACTTATCGGCGGGATCCTGTGGCGTCGTAGGGGTCATGTTCTGGAATACAACCCGGAACTCTTTACCTGGGTGAAGAGTCGCTGGTACGTCTCCGAAAGCTGGTACAAGCTCGACAGCGTCAAGATCGCGCACGAGTGGCAGGGCGTCAACCAGGTCGAGCTTGCGATTCGCGACTGGCAAAGCTTCGTGGCATTCATGAAGCGTAGACACACAGCGGAGAACATCAGCTGTATCTCCTACCTGGGAGAAAGGCTCGATGGCGTGGGTGCAGATCTCGCGACCACGCGACAGGAGCTGTCTGAGAGCAGGCGCAGCCTTGACGTGGCACAGGCCAGGGTCCTGGGGCTCGAGGAACTGGTCAAGTACATGGAGGAGGACTGGCTGAACGAGGACGGCAAGCGAGAGTTGCAGGAAGCTGTACGCGAGCTTGAAGACAATGTGAAGGAAATGGTCTTCGTGATGATCTCGTGGATCATGTACATTCTGGATGACAACAAGAGGAGGAAGTCGCCGCTCGGGGTCGAGATGCGGTACCGACTACAGGACGAGGTACTCGAGTACGCCAGGTACGCTGACGTACTGATCTACGAACTCGCTGACATTCGGCTCACTCGGGACATCGATGCGTTGCCGAAGCCCGCGAACGACACCCTCCGCCAGGATCTGTTTGAACCGCTGATCATAGCGGGTATGCGCCACGAGTCCAAGCAGCCCGAAACGGCAGGACTTGAACGCGAAGTGAGGAGCGCGCTACTGCACGCCAAGGTCAAGGAGATCCTCCGCGACCCACCGCCCAAGAAGGCGGAGGAGGTCAAGGAGGAGGCGACTCAGATCTAGCTCAACGAAAAACCGGCGGTTCCCACTAGGGACCGTCGGCTTATTTTTTCACATAGACAAACCTCCAAAATTTGTCATTTTTTATTTTGGATTTTTAATTTTTAATTCGTAATCGATTTCTTGACACTCCCCCTTTTCCATGTCATCATCCACATGCTCTTTAAATTAGCTCTGAAATCGTTGTTTTTCCCAATCCAGGGAGAATCGGACGTGGACGAGCATCCTCATCAGCGGCACATTAGGTGCCCGCGGATCGGAGGTTATGGTGACTGAAGAAAGTAAGTGTGAGTTCTCCGAACTCAAGTCGAAGATCAGTCAGGACGCAGGTGAAGTGGCGAACAGCGTCATCGTTCCTCTGCTCATCTCCATGCTGCGGATCTTCGTCTTCATCCTGCAGGATAGGAACCGCGCAAGGTCGTCACACGCCGAAGACGTTGGTGCGGAGATCGTGAAGGAGTTGCTCGAGTACGCGCAGTACACCGATGTGCTGTTGGAGTATTTGACTTCAGGGTATCTTCAGCACGAGATCCTCAGCCTGCCACAACAGGCAAGGAGCAGGCTGCGCAATATGGTTCTCGAGCCCATGGCAGAGGATGCCATGGCGTTCGACTCGAGACTTTCGAGCGACAACTATGAGAAGGTCGACAGACGCACCCTCATGGCCCGCCATATCGACAGGATCCTCGGCGAAGACCTGAACCAGATCTAGCTCAACACAAACGGCGGCCCAAACCTGAGCCGCCGGATTATTTTTTTGTAATAATGCTCTTCCAAACTTTTCCGGCGGAGCCGGACCCGGCTCCGCCGGGCTCCTATCCTCTACTTTAGATTTTTACTTAAACTTCCTCAACCACGCGATCAACGTCCTCACACTCGATCCCGTCCCACCATACGGAACATACGAGAGATAATTCCTCTCTGCATACGCAGGTCCCGCAATATCCATGTGCGCCCACGGTATGTCTGGATCCACGAATTTCTTGAGGAACAGTCCCGCGGTTAAAGCCCCTCCCCATCGGCCTCCGGTGTTTTTTACGTCTGCGATTTTGCTTTCAATCAGTTTTTCGTACTGCTTAAACAACGGTAGTTGCCAGATTGGCTCTCCAGATTCGTTTGCGGCATCTAGTATGCTTTGCATCAACTTATCATCGTCGCTCATAACGCCGGTCATCTCTTCGCCAAGCGCTACAACGCATGAACCAGTCAGCGTAGCAAGATCAATGATTGCGTTCGGCTCAAGCTCACATGTGTAAGAAAGAGCATCCGCAAGTGTTACTCTACCTTCCGCGTCTGTATTCAAAACCTCGATACTCAAACCGTTGCGAGCCTTAACAACGTCGCCAGGACGATAAGCTCTTGCTCCCGGCATGTTCTCACACGTTGCAATAATCCCATGAACCTCCACGTTCGGCTTAACGCGCGCGATCTCGGAAAACACTCCAAGCACCGTCGCCGCTCCTGCCATGTCCATCTTCATTGTCTCCATGGAATTCGACGGTTTTAAACTCAACCCGCCAGAGTCAAACGTAATCCCCTTTCCAACAAGCGCTACAGACCTCTTGGTCGCCTTCGCCGGTTTGTAAACCAAGTGAATAAAGTACGGCTCCTCGTCCGACCCCTTTGCCACCGCCAAGAACGCCTCCATGTTCATTCGCTGAAGCTCTGCACGACCGAATACCTCGAGTGTAATCTGACTCGATCCCTCGGCAATCTTGAGCGCGTCGTTCTTCAAATCGCGCGGCATCATAGACGACGGCGGTTCATTCACAAGATCGCGAGCGTGCATTGTAGCAGCCGCCGCAATCTCGCCAAACTCCACGCCGGACTTTGCGAGCTTGATCTTACGCGCGTCCTTCTCAACAATCTGGATAGTCTCGAGTTCTACTTCTTTGCTATCCTCAACTTTCTTCTTCCAACTATCAAATTTATACAAACTCAAATGCGCAGCCTCGGTAATCGCCGCCGCAACCTCACGAGTCGGCAACCCACCATTCCCCGCTCCAATCAACACACAGCTCACGCTTCTAGCCTTGCGACCTCGAGCTATCTTGATTGCAGATCCAAACGCCTGTCGAACTCCCTCAACTGTAAGCTCATCTTTCTTCCCAAGCCCAACAACAACCAACCGCTTCATTGGCAACTTACGCCGAATACGCGTAATAGAAATCGCCGACGGTTCGGATCGAGCCTCATCTTCTTTGAACAAGTCAGTCAACTGCCCATTCATTCTCTCGTCAAGACCCGCTAAAGTTCCTCCCAGCTTTCCTCCATCAGAAAAATGGCCAACTATAGTCACATCTGTCTCGATATCCACAATATCTCCTTTTATCACTGAAACTTTCATATGCATGAATTTACTTGATATTACGACACTTTATCACGAATGCAATCAATCTTGCCAATGATTATGCATATTTCATTGACAATTTCCCAAATTTGGTATAATAAGAGTCTACATTATGCGAATAAACAAATACCTGTCATCACATGGCGTCTGCTCAAGACGCGCGGCCGATCGATTTATCGAGGAAGGCGTTGTGATGGTAAATAACAAACGAGCAAAGATTGGAGATGACGTCACAGATAATGACGTTATTATTGTTGGCAACAAAGTTGTGAACAACGATATGGAGTTTTACTACATTGCATACAACAAACCAAAGGGCGTAGAGGTTACAATGAACCGCGAGGTTAAACACAACATTGCAGACGCTCTGGGACTGAAGGGGCACATTTTCCCTATCGGTCGACTAGACAAAGATTCGTCTGGACTTATCCTGCTCACCAACGACGGCGACACTGCGAACAAGATTTTGCACCCGTCATTTGGCCACGAGAAAGAATACTTGGTACATGTGGAAAGGCCAATATCGCACACGGTATTGAAACAGCTGGCGAGTGGTGTAAAACTCGAAGGCACAAGAACACAGACAACGCGAGTCTCTGCGCAGAACAAGACCTCGTTCAAGATGATCTTGTCCGAAGGGCGCAACCGACAGATTCGTAAGATGGTTGAACGGCTCGGGTATCGTGTAACGCAATTAAAGCGAATACGCGTTATGAACATCAAGCTCGGTCACTTGAAGACAGGTCACTGGAGAATGTTCACAAAAACAGAACTAGCAGAATTCAAAAGCCAGCTCTAGGAGCTGGCTTTTTCTTTACTTTCCTATTTCTTCTTTCCTCCCGCCATCTTTTCCTTTCGCTTTCCGAGTAGGAAGAATACTCCCATTATGATCACCAATACGATTGCAATCAACCAAATGTTTTGCAACAACGTAATGAGCAACCACTCAACGATCCAGAATGCGATTGCTAGTCCAAGTGCAACCAACGTGATCATTCCTCGTGATCCCTGGCGAACCAATGGTCCAAGCGCTGGAATCTTTCCGAACATTCGCGCCGCCCACTCAAGCGGACCGAACATCAACGAGAATCCTACGAATAGCATGAAGAAAGTAACTAGCCACAACATGAATCGCGCTGACTGATCTTGCGCTTCAAGATTTGCAAGTGTTCCCGCGTAGTCGTACTGAGACAACACCATGTGCATTTTTGCCGGTGCAGTCAACGTAGAACCGTCAGACATTCCCGCTACTAGCAACTGCTTTGGCATCAAGAACGTTGTGTATACGATTCGATCCGTAGGAGCACCATATGTAGCGCTTACAATGTCAAACTCTCCATCTATCTCTACGATCGTCTCCTTTGTATCAAGATATATCGCGTTTGAACCCATCTCCACAGTGTATGACCCCAGTTTAACCTCGTGGTCAGTAGTCGTTGCGCTCACCTCTTCCCACGTGTCCTTCTCAACGTCGTAACACGGAGTCTCTTTACCGGTTTCGTCGTCGTACTCGCTTCCATTACGCCCAATGATGCGAACAGTATCGCTCTCTTTAATGCTATTGCTACAAACGAGCTCTGTAGTAGTTTCTAGCGTCTGAATGCTCTTAACCTCATGAATACAATTTGCAACATAACATCCTTCACCACCAGTTGCAGTTGCATACTCAGGAGTGCCTCTAACTACAATGTATCCGTCAGCTGACGAACTTGCCTCTACCACCTCCGCCTTCTCAAAGTCTCCAGCCTTGTCTTGTGAGCCCGCGCTCCACATTACAAACGGAGACGCAAGGACCATCAATAGGCCTATGAATACTCCAATGATACTCTGGAAAATTCCAGGGCGCTTTTTTGTGCGAACCGGACCGCTCGAAGGCCCCATTGGCATTCTGTTCGGCATTCTATTTTGGTTAAACTGTATAGCCATATTATGTGTTGTTCATTAAGAATCTTATTAATAAAAGTAGGATCATCAACATAGTGAATCCAAGCGCAGCCATAACTTTTCCGGCGCCAATGGATTCCATTTTCTTTGCCATCAAAAATCCAAATCCGATTGACAGCAATAATATTATCGGCACTCCAATCACGTAATACATATTAAAATGGCGAGCTTCCAGCACCGTTAGTTAACAATACAATCGTACTCACCAGCAGAACAAGATCGTATTCCCAACCCGTCGCCTTCATGGAAGAGAATGGCGTTTTCATCATCACTATCTTAGCCATAATAGCCCCCACCATTACGATCCCGAATATGAGCGCCATCCAATCAGAGTAGATTCCCAAAATAAGAAGCGCGCCCACGATAGGTTCAACGAACTTAAGGACCGAAACTATAATCCCCATTGGACCATTCAGCCCCTTCATTTTCCACTTCTTAACGCCATGGTAAATAAAGATAACTCCGAGCGTGACTCTTAAGATAGAGAGCCCGGCATCACTGTACTGCATCAAAAAATCAAGCATAAAAAATACGTGCAATTATATGCACATATTCTACCATGATGATTTCAATTTAACGGTGGATATCATTCAATGTTATCAACATCCTTATTCTTGAGTTTTGAGAGCGTGATCATTCCAAAGATAAACAGCAAAGTCGAGGTCGTCGCCGAGCCCATGCAGTACTGACAGATTGCTTTGATTACGAATAGTTGAAGTGATACGAAGTAGATAGATGCTACGAGTCCCGAGACTGTAAACCACGCAATCATATTCAACAGCTTCTCGTTCTTACGATCGATGTAGAGTAACATACCTAAGAATATCGCAAGGTAATATAGAGCGCCCAAGTACGCGACTGGAATCGCACCAATAGTTGCAAACGCGCTCGTAGTCACCACCTCGCAACCCTGTAGCAAAGTACACGCCGGTGTTCCGCCCGTGTAATGCTCAATAGACAAGTATGCCGCATCCAGAAAGCCGAGGAAACTCACAATGAGCATCCCCGGAGCAATCCATGATGATATTTTTTTACTCGACAACTTCATCTGACGCGGTTTCTTCATCTACAACATCTGTTGCTTCTCTAACAACTCCGTCACCCCCAATAGTATAATTTCCACCATCCTGAAGCTGTGCGTTTGTGTTTTTTGCGACCTCTGCCAACATCGCATCAATCATCTGTCGGAAAGGCTCAAACCCTGCTGGGTTTTGAATGCTTTGTCCGTTTACAAAGAACGATGGCGTTCCTGTGACTCCAGATGTAAGACCACTATTGTAATCGTTTTCGATTTTGTCTTTAACCTCCGCAGACTTTGCGTCTGACTTAAACTGTTCAAGATCGAGTCCAAGCTCGGTTGCGTAACCTTCAAATATTGTTCTAGCTCGATTTGACCCCTCCCATGCAGTTTGTCGCTCAAACAACAGGTCGTGCATTTCAAAGAACTTTCCTTGCATTCCCGCGGCCTCCGCAGCCTCCGCAGCATCTTGAGCCTGCGCGTGAATCTGGCGAATAGGATAATGACGATAAACAAAGCGAACGTCATTTGGGTAGTTCTCCATGATCTGATTTACGACCGGGAAATACTGCCGACACGCCGGGCACTGAAAGTCCGAGTACTCGATGATCGTGATCGGAGCATTCGAGGGTCCTTTAGTATGCTCTGCCGCCGCAACTGCTGTAGTGGTCAGTGTCGGCTGTTCGGTCGAGGGTCCGCTCAAGCTCGCGAGTCCCCACACACAAAGTGCGAGTAGCACGAAAGCGCCGACCCATATTGAAATGCTACGAGTCTTCGCAACCTTATTCGCTCGCCGAGCTTCCGCTCGTTGTTCTTCCCTCTTAGCCTCGCGTAGCTCCTTCTTAGTCATCTGATAATCCTCCTTCGGGCTATCATTTTTTTGTTCATCCATATATTTTCCTCGGCTTTTCCACGGCGCTCGCCTATGAATATGCCTTATTTATAACTCAGAAATACTAACATTTATTGCAATTATTGTCGATTTTGTTAGTATTCGCGTAATGGAGGTAACGATGACCACTGAATGGGAACGTGTGGTGAACTGGGTTCCGATGACTACTGAGCCCGTAGACACTAGGACTCTGAGCCTAGAGACTTGGATCGCGCGCGTGAATTTGACTTGGAAACTTGTCATGGCTCACAAGCTCGGCGAAGGCCTCGGCGGCGCCCCGTACCACGCGGTCGGGATCGAGCTCGTGGACCGAGCAGACTACTGAATAGCCCTACGCTGTAGGTGCTTTTTTATTCTGGAAAAAAATATCCTGCGCACCAGAGTCGGCGCGCAGAACAATATTATTTCGAGTTCAGCCTAGAACAGTCCCAGCCGCTCGGCGAGCCAGGCGCACGACGGCTTCGGGTCTGATCGCTTGGCGCGCAGGAGTCGAGCGTTCTGGAGTGCCCAGTAGCCCAGGTCGATAACGCCCTCATCGTGACCCACGGTCAGCGTTCCCATGTCAGCACTCAGTCTAGGGACAGCCTTGTTCTGCAACTTGCTGTGTATGGCCGAGAGTACGTCGCTTGTACTCGCCTGAGCGAGTACGTTGTGAAAGTAGCCACCCGCACCACATCCTCCGAGCGCATGCATGTGCATCCGCTGTGGCCCGTACCCAGTCCACTTCGGACCAAGATTGCGAGTCAGCATCGTAGCAGCATCCTCTTCCGGCTTGACTGCGACGCTGTTCCAGTGTTCACTAGCCTCCGTCACAGATGCGAAGCAGTCGAGCAGGTCGTGTACAACCAGCAGCTCCCAGAACCGCTCCCAGATCGACACACCATGATGGCTTCCGACAATCGGAGCCTCCAAGTCCATGAGCGCGAACCGGTAGCCAGCGGCACCGTCCTCGGCCACCGCGCGAATTGCGGAAACCAATGCATGCTCGGCGTCCTGATCTTTTGGGAAACGCTGCCAGAACTGGAATGGCTTCACGAACCCCTCGGTCACACCGGTCATTGGAACCAGCGTATGCCCGAGCATGTCGAGCGCCTCGAAGTCGTTGACCGCTCCCCTGGCCTCGAACGTACCCGCATCGTAGTTGGAATGCATCTCGGAATCCGGCCACACTGGCACGACCATCCGCTCGTTAAGCATCAGACCTTCCAGTGGCGGCACGTCGAACTCCGGAAAAAACGCCACCGGCACGTTGCCAACAACACCATTTTGCATCAACCACTCACCGTGACTCACCAGCCTTGGATCCTCGAACATGAGGCTAATGAGGGCGTGGTTGTTCGGCGCGTAGCAGATATCCGTACTTGTGAAGGAATCGACACCAACTTCGGCCACCTGCAGATCTACGGCCTGCAAGCTCAGCAGAAGTGGCACCGGCGCCGAATCGATCACGGGCAACCAGGTTGCTCCGAAGCTCTCGATCAACTTCCTCCGCAACTCGCCCGGCACATTGCTGTGGCCGACGAGATTGCCTGGTAGCATTAGAACCAACTGGCTCATGACTGTCTCCTGACTTGGTATGAAACATGAATTCTTGTCGTTGCACCAAACCGGTACCCAACATTAGGAACCTATACCAAAAAGCAGCCTTTGTCAATGCAATCATCAACATAGGCTGCTTTTCCACAGATATGAACGATCGTTCATATCTGTGGACTTGAACTCGTGTTTACTTCCGCTCCAACACTATCAGCCCCTCCATATGAGGTGTCCTTGGGAAGAAGTTGTACAATCTTGAAAACGATATCTCATAACTCTCCAACAACTCAGCGACATCACGAGACTGCGTCGACAAGTTACACGAGAGGTATATCACACGCTTCGGCTTCTGCTCGAGTATTCGTCGGATCACGTTCTTGTGCAATCCAGAGCGAGGCGGGTCTACGATCAGTATTTTATCGGTCGCAATATACTCGGTCGCGTCCTCCGCAGTCGACAATACTGCGACGGCGTTATCAATATGATTATCCTCAATATTCTCGCGCGCAAAGTCTGTCGCTTCATCGTTGCTTTCAACAAGGACAGCTTGGCGGTAGTGGCGAGAGAGTGGGAGCGAGATTGATCCTACGCCCGAGTAGAAGTCTACTATGTCGAGCTTTGGATCAAGATACGTCGCCATGTCTTCGAGTGCTTTGGCAAACAACGGAATATTTACTTGGAAGAAGCTGAGCAGTCCAAACTTCAAGCTCGTATTCTTCAGTTCGGCTGTAAGCGCGCTCTCACCCGAGCTGTACAGAAGCTCGGTTGGAACTGATGCAGGACTCTTTGGGTTTGAGAAATATACGTGGAAGCCGACGAGCTTGTCATTCAACGGCAACCACTCTCCAATATCAATATCCTCTTTCACAAACAACGCTGCAATCGCCTCCCCCTTACCGTTTGAACGGACAACGAGTGACTTAAGATCGAGTCGATTAATCTCCTCCTTATTCAACCACTCCAAAACTTCATTCGCCACAACGTTAATAACAGGCTCGGCGAGCTTGGATCCAGGAACCGGAACCTTTGTGTGCTGACCACGCGCGAAGAAGCAGAGTTCAATAGGCGAGTCGATGTCTTTTGTGTAAAAACTAAACTCCATCTTGTTGCGATATCCAAACGGCTCATCTTGGTGTGACGAAATGTCGAGAGTATCAAGCTCAAAGCCACCCAGCTTCTTATATGTCTCTTTTGCTATCTCGAGTTTATATCGATCCTCCGCCTCCATCGTCATCATCTGCCACGGGCTCGTAGACAAATACGCATCCTCCTTAGGCTCGATCCTATCCGGTGAAGCCTTGAGTATACTCGTCGCAACCCCTTCAATGATCCCCTTCTTCCTCTTAGTTTCCTCAAACTCAACCTCTTCGCCCGGAAGCGCGTTCCAAAGAAACACCATTTTACCGGTGTTATCGTCACGGCCAATCGCTTGACCACCAAATACAATTTTCTCTATTTTTATGCTCATGCCCGCATAGTCTACTATTTTAGGCGATTGGTCAATGGGGGATAAGAGTTATCCACAGGAAACTACGAGTTAGTGCCATATGGACATTAACTCGTTAATTGGCCAGGTTAAGCTCACATGGAGCCTACCTTACGCTCGTATACCCGCCTTCAACACCTTTCTTAGAGAGCACAATCTGCCACAACTGATTAGTACGTGATCTAAACGATCCCGCGCATGTTAGCAAGTAGTACTTCCACATTCTATAAAACCTCTCATCGTACTTATCTTTCAGCTCTGGCCAAGCTGAGTCAAAATTCTTGAACCATTCCATCAAAGTAAGGTCGTAGTCATTGCCAAAGTTATGCCAGTCCTCCATCACGAACAACTTCTCCATCGCCCTGCCGAGCTGGGCAATCGACGGTAACATTGAATTCGGGAAAATGTACTTCTCGATCCATGGATCGGTAGTTTTGCTCGACTTTGACGAGCCTATCGTATGCAGTAAAAACAAACCACCGTCCTTCAAGTTTTTCTCCGCGACCTCCATGTACGTCCGGTAATTTTTGTATCCAACGTGCTCAATCATCCCAAGCGACACAATATGGTCAAACTTTTCGTTCACATCACGATAGTCCTGAAGCCGTATCTCAACATCGAGTCCCTTGCAACGCTCGTCTGCGAGTTTTTTCTGTTCCTTGGAAACAGTAACACCAACAACGCTCGCGCCGTACTTCTCAGCAGCGAACTTAGCAAAACTTCCCCACCCACAACCAATATCGAGTATACGGTCACCTTTCTTGAGGCCGATCTTTCGACAAACTAAGTCGAGCTTGGCGTCTTGAGCTTCGTCGAGGTCGCTCGCATCTTTCCAATACCCACACGTGTACACCATGTGCTCGTCGAGCATCGCAGTGTACAGATCGTTTCCAGCATCATAATGCGCCTCACCAATTTTGAACGCGCGCGAACTGGACTGACGGTTCATCAACTTCGCCTTCAACACACCAGAGACCACACTCCAGTTCAACTTCAAGTGATTCCGAATATCGTCGCGCAAAAGCTTAGTAAACATCTCCGACAAATCATCACAATCCCACCAACCGTCCATGTAAGACTCACCGAGCCCAAGCGACTGCTTTGCCATGACTCGACTGTAAAACCGATCGTCGTTTACTGTAAAGTCAGATGGCTTATCTCCACCAATATCAACCCCCACTCCCGCAAACGCCTCAACAACCGCTTTTTTAGTATTCAACATATATAGTTTTATTCCAATCAATGCGTGCATGATACACATTTTTGTAGGGTTTTTGCAACGAAAAACAAAAAAAAACGAGGCCGAAGCCCCGTTCAATCTACATGTGCTCCTTCAAAAGCTCGCTCAGCTCCTTCACGTGTTCCTCCTTGTCAGCTTTCAGCTTTTTCCAAATCTCGTTACACTTCTTGCAGTGCTTCTCTCCGGCGTAATCTTTCTTTATCCTCTTCAAGCTCTTCGACTCTTCTACGAGCTGGTTCATGAGGTTGTAGACGTTGTTGTGCAACATAAATTTATTGTTAAATATTATTGGGATAGAATACCATCAAACATGTGATCTTAAAACACTCCTTCATCCACAAGAATCGTATACAACTCTGGCAGATTTTTCTTTATATACATTGGCAGTTTGCCAGGCACCGGATTGATACTAATGCCACGGCTCGTTACAAAGTCCATAATCTTCGCACTCGCCGATTCAACATCCTCCCTCTTCTCAACCATCATCTCCACCTCTGCGAGTCTGTACCCAAAGTCCGCTTCGTCCACCACTATGGTGAAGTCGTCGATAGCGTATGTCTTCCTCTTAGTGACGAATGGAACGACGGCATCGTAACCAGCGACTTGTAATGCGGTTCTCAAAGACTCGACTTCTGAAAGTTTGAGTATCGCTACAATCTCATCCTCACTATCAAACTCTTCGTATAAATCGAGCTCGTTTCTACTGCGCCCGTTTGCATTCAAAGGAACCTTCAACTCAAACCGTCCATCTCTGTCGCGCAACCACGTGTCTTTTCGCATGAGGTTGTGCGTTTGGTTGTCATAATACACGTCGTTGATTTTGCGTTCACGCACAAAACGAGCGCCGTCTAACAAACGTTGCTCGTCGCCTACTGCTAACAGAATTTTCTTCTCAACTTCAATCATCTATTTCTTTGCGTATGCTTTACTAACCATCACTGCGCCAATCACTGGAAAAACCGCAATGGCAAACACTCCCAACAAGCCAAGCCCGGCGCGCGCAATGCCACCTAACAACTGAGCCTCAGACCCCATCGGTACACCAGAAGCCAAACTTTTACGTATCCAAAACGACATGAGTGAATATCCCGCTATTGTCAGTGGCAGAAAAGTAAACCAAGATGTTAGGAACATGTAGCCTAGAAATAGTTGCGTATTCTTTTTCATATTATATTGGTTCGATTGGTTCTGGGAGTATACATACTTGGTTCGCGACACAAGCTTCGATTCTGTATGTTCCTCGTTTTGGCGCATGCGTAAAACCATTCAGCGCTGCACGCGCGAGCCATCCGCTCTCCACCCAGTCCATTAGCCACTCGTCTACATATCTTGAATCACGCTGATCTATTCCCGACCCTGCGTTAAACAACCATTGTCGATTAAAATCCTCCTGGGACCCAATCGGCTCGGCCATTATTATTGGTATTCCAAATCCGGTGTAAAACGAGAGCTCACTTGGCTTGGTCCACAGTATGTCTGTGCCTCGCAACGCCTCGTTAAATAGGTCAAAGTATTTCCCTTTGTTTTTATTGTAAATAATCTCGACACCCTTGCCAAGCTCGTTCCTCAACCCACAGAACAGCACCGTCTTCTTAAAGAAGGTTGATACCTCTGGCCTAGATCCCGCAATCAACAAGAGCCTTATCTTATTGTTCTTAATCAACGCTTTCAAACTCTTCAAAATAACCGTTGCCTGTTTTTTTTGAGCTCCAGCTCCACCAACCGCAAACATTATTGTTAAAGGCTCCTCTTTGCGCTTCGGCAACTTCCCTAGCAAGTCCCCAATCGAATCTTCGTATCTATTTATGTGATGCCTTTGCGGATCGAGCCTTACGAGTCTGGCCGCGAGGTCTTTCTTGAGCGTCTGATATTCCATGCCACCAATGTTCATCTTCGGCAACGGAAAACCTGTAAGGAAAATGTTCTCAGCAGGTACACCATATTGTTTCAACCGCTCGACTACGCGACGTGAAGGCGCAAAGTATTTTATCTTTGACTTCTTCGGTTCAACAGGAACCCACGCTCTGCTAATATCGGTGTCGGTCAAAATCACGTATATGTCGTTTGGATATCCATAATACTCCGCGGCGAGAGCCGGGAGGAAATATGTTGTGATCATTGGCAAGTCCTTTGTAGCGAGCTTCTCGGTAATAAGATGCTTCATGAAATCCTTGGACTCAAACATGTGATACATGGCCTTAGCCTGCACGCTCGGCTTTGAAAGATCACGCCTTGGATAAAAATCCTGAATTTGTTGCCAGTAATCAAGCAACTCAAAAATCGGATGCCCTACTACAGGAATCTCGCGCATTCTTGAAATCTTCTCGTATGTCTTTCTGCTATTCTTCCAAATCTTCTGGTCGCTTGCAGGTATGCCCGAATAATCATTCGCCGCGACGATATCTTTGTACGCAAAATCACGCAACGGATAAGCGGCGCGATCATGACCGTAGCCCATGTTCACAGACACGACCCACGCGTTTTTTAGATTTGGTTTTTTGTTTTTCATTTTAAAAGTAGCTCACTATTAATTCATCACCTGAACAAGATAGCCTACAACTAAACATGCAACGCCAATGTATCCAATCAGCTGTTCACGCTTCATGGTCGCGAACACTTTCTTATCCATTTTATGCTCATGCAAAACACGATGATGGACGCGTAGAACCATTACCGCGATCAAAAGCTCGCCCGCAATCTGTATTGTAAATCCGAGATTCAACATATCAAGCTATACGAATGTTACGTATGCAAGGTACATACCGATAAGTATTGAAACTAGCCCTGAGACATACACAAACGATGGACGTCTCCATATCTGAGCCAACTTAATCGACTGTTCTGGAAGAAAAAGCACAAGACCTCCCTCAATTAACATCGCCCATCCCATCAACGTAACAATCGCACGCCAATCATTTGTCCAGACATTATGGCCTACGACTATAAACAATGCGAAGATGACCTCAAAAACGCCACCATAAAATAGTACGAGACGATTTTTCTTCAGCTCCTTCAAGAATTTCTTATAATCATCACGATTAACGAGAACCGACAAACCGATTATTATAAAATAAAGAGCCATTACGCGCCCCAAGAGTAGTGATAAAGCCATATTATTTTTGTTTCTTTATAAAGAAGTAAAGTGACATACTAAGTATCGCGCCAAAGAAGCACCATGTAGATGTGAACGTCGCAGATGAAATTATCCACGCTAACACAGCACTCATGAACATAGCGGCTCCAAACAATCTTAGAAATTTATGTGACGAGATCAACAAACTACCAGTACCCGCCAACACATATACGAAAGCTGCCATTGCATTAAACGGTATGTCGATGTTGTAGGCGATGCTCTTATTCACTACCGAAATCACCATTGGTTGCGTAGATAGAATCACCAAGAGGTAAAGTGAGGTTAAGTATCCGATAAATAAAAAGCCCTTGATAAATTTTTTTGTAGTCTCGTTTGTCTCAAACCTGAGAGCCAAATATGGGAAATATATCGGCCACACCAAGAATGCAAAGAACAGGAAACCGTAACCCCAAACATGACTCAATGTACTCGGCTTGTCAGCCAACCACTGCAACCCTTCGAACAACTGTTGTATAGCAAACAAAAAAGGTATCGCAGTCAAAAGCCGCATTCCTTTCTTGGCCTTTGTATACGAAGCTACTCCGATAGTTGCTAATCCGCCGCTCGCTATAAAGCTGACGGGTGCAGAAAAACACATACAGTTTTGTTTTTATTTACGAGAACTATACATGCATTATACATCGATACCGATCACTTCCGAAATAGAGTTATACCCATCCGCTTTGATTAAGCGAGCTAGATCTCTGTTGATTTTGCCGATGGTCTGTGGGCCCTGGTAAATCATGCCCGTTATAAGCTGTACAAGACTCGCGCCGGCACGCAGTACTCGATACACGTCGTCGCCAGTGAACAGTCCACCGACTCCGATGATTATAAATCGCTCACCAAACTCTTTGCGGATATGTTTGATATGTTCGTACGATCGTTCGCTCACGACCTTACCGCTAAGACCACCTTTTCCAAACTCGTGCTTCTTGACTAGGTTTGAGCTGATGATGCCGTCGATCTTGTGCCGTACTGCCACAGTCACGAGCTCGCCAAGCTCGCTCAAAGACAGATCGGGCGACAGTTTTATAAACATGGGCTTTGTACCCTTGGAACGATCGAGCTCGCTCAGCAGTCGCTCAAGCCGCTCCGGATTGGTAAACGGTTGTCCGCCAAACGCGTTTGGACAACTTATGTTGATTGTGTCGTAGTCTCCAATTTCGCGAAACAGTTTGTGAGTGTATGCATAATCGTCGATGCCTTTCTGCACGTCTACGGTATCCTCGCAGTTTGTCTTCGCAATCGAAATGCCGATCGGAAACTGTTCGGTTCGAGCTCGCATAGCAGACCTGACCCTCTCCGCAATAACGTCCGCACCATCGTTCTTCAGCCCATAGTAAACTCGCAGACTCTGCAAATCAGGATGTCGCCATAGACGAGGTCGCGCGTTTCCTGCGCACTCAAGCGCCGTGATCGAACCCACCTCCTCGAAGCCGAAGCCAACGCTCGGCATAATCGACGTGAGCTCGGCATTCTTGTCGAAGCCCGCAGAAAGGCCGATCGGATTCACGAACCTTATACCGAGCACCGTCTGCTCGAGAACCGGATCGGCGCTCGCAAACAAACTCGAAGTCAGCTTACGAGTAACACTCGTCCGCCCCATGAGTTTGCCGAGCTTGAGCATACGATCGTGAACATCCTCGGGATCGAGCTTGAAGAAGATCGGTTTTGCCACCCTCTTGTACAAAGTTTCCATTATTTCGTATTTCATATCACCATTTTACACAAAACGACCGCATTGCGCGATCGTTAGTATTCCCGTTCTGTCGCGGGAAGCAATTTGTAAAGTTTATCTCCCTTGCGCACAACCTCGTTCACCACGAACGTAATCACCTGTTCCTTCCGTGCGAGTTCAAGCTCGACACCATCAAGCAACATAGACTCGACAACATGTCGTACAACACCGGTTTTCTCACCCGAGAAGAAACACTGTTGTCCCATATCAAGCTCGCTCGCCTGTATCTTAACCTCAACGACTTTGATCTTCGGATAATATTTCTGCACCGTCCCAACAAGCTCCTTCTTTTGAGTCGCCTTCGAGTTTGGACCATGGCTCCAATATGAAAACGCTTTCCCGCGATAAAAACCTTCGCTCATCCCGCGGTTAAACACCGTACCCAACCTCTCGTTCCACACGCCGACCTTGTCTTTCGAGTATGAACCGTCGACGACTGAATCGAAAGCCTCTCTATAACATCGCACAACCTCGTCAACATACTCGGGAGATCGCCCGCGTCCCTCAATCTTGAGCGACACTGCACCCGAGTTCATAATCTCGTCTAACATCCCAATCGTGCACAGATCCTCTGGGCTCATCACGAACTGGTTATCAATCTGCAACCCCTTCCCCGTCTGCGGATCAGTAACATCATACTTGCGCCGACACGGCTGACTGCACTCGCCACAGTTCGCGCTCGTTCCATACATGTACAAACTCATCCCACATCGACCACTGACCGCAACGCACATTGCGCCATGAACAAAGATCTCGATTTCTACGAGTCGACCTTTCGGTCCGCAAATATTCCGCCTCTCAATCTCACTCGTAATAAACTTGATCTGCTCAAGCGTCAGCTCACGTGCAAGCACAACACGATCGGCCCACTGTGCAAAATATTTCACGGCCTCAATATTCGAGATCGAATGTTGAGTAGAGATATGAACCTCCACGCCAATCTCCTTAGCATAATTCAAAACGGACATATCAAACGCGATGATTGCGTCAACTCCATGCTCCTTCACTGCATCAACCGCACGCTTCATATTCTCCACGCCATCGTCGTAAACGAGGGTGTTCAAAGCAAGGTAACACTTGATACCAGCGTCGTGACACGTCTTCGCGACATCTACCATGTCCTCAATCGCAAATCGCTTTGCAGTGTTCGCCCGCATATTGAACCCCTGCACACCAAAATAAACAGCATCACACCCCGCGTTTATAGCAGCATGCAAAGACTCATAAGACCCAGCCGGAGCGAGGATCTCTACGTTCTGATAGTCGTTCTTCATGGTCGGCATAGTATAGGAATTTGGGAGTTTGTCAACTGCAACACGTTGTCTGACGAAAACAAATATATCTCGTCCACAATTATGAACGATCGTTCATAATTGTGGAAAGCGCCCTATCATTGACGATTGACAGTACTTCAACATCCTGTTACATTCACAGCGTCCTGAAAGGAGGGACTGAAGATGACAGACACGGATACACGGTCATGGGGTCACATGTTCATCGCAGAGATCATCGAAACGGTGAGAGGTGTGCCTGCTAAGGATTGCCAACTCGGTGATCAGCTCTACGGAGAACGGCTCGGCCTTGAGTCGATCGATCTCATCGAGATCAGCTTGAGGATTGAAGAGGAACTCGATTTCGAACTCAACCTCAATGTCTTCGGCCACGCCTTCCACAGCATCGATGATCTTGATCTTGAGCTTTGGGAAAGAGATAGGGCCATCGTGCAGCTGATGGCATATCTCAACATCGAGCTCGACATCACCGCATTGAATGGGCGCGATCCCCACGACCCCGCCAAACTCGCAGCGAGCGTCCGCGGACTACTCACCGTAGGCGCACTCGCCAACTTCGTCGACAGCCGTCTGAGCTGATCCACGCGAGCCTCTCTCTGAGGTTCTTTTTTATACTTGTCATTCTGAGCGGTAGTCGAAGGATCTCACTTGCAAGCCACAGTGAGCCAAGCATCTAGTGAGATCCTTCGGCAAGCTCAGGATGACAACGAAAAACTTTGGTACCAGGTACCGATCGTTAACGACGGGTTTGCGGTGCTTCAATGTTGACAGTGTCTGATCATACTGCTACATTCACAGCGTCCTGAAAGGAGGGATAAACGCATGACAACAAGCAGTCCATGGACGCCAGAACACCAGTTTGTCGCAAACCTGATCAGCGAGGTACATGAAGTCGACTCGAGTAAGTGTGGGCTCGATGAGCGTCTTCGTGGTGATGTCATCAGGTTGAGCGGAAGAGAATTCATTGAGATTGAGACGCTCATCGTAAAGAGCCTCGAAATCGAATTCGACGACGACCCGATCTTCTACCCATTCGTTTCTATCGAATACGAACAGACGGATATCAGAGATGGCGGGATCAGACAGCTGATGAAGGTCCTGGGCATCGAGTTCGAACTCGAGAGTCTCAGGGGTCGTGATCCTCACGATCCGATCACGCTCACTGAAAGCGTACTGAGCCTCATCACCGTGCGAGCACTCGTCAACTTCGTCAACGCCAACAAGGCCTGACCAACGCGAGCCTCTCTCTGAGGTTCTTTTTTATACTTGTCATTCTGAGCGGTAGTCGAAGGATCTCACTTGCAAGCCACAGTGAGCCAAGCATCTAGTGAGATCCTTCGGCAAGCTCAGGATGACAGATTTCGAACAACCTAGTTCGATCCCACATAGCTCCCCAGAGCGTCGTGGGATTGACAAACTCCCCAAATACGCTATACTTCTGCGGTAAAAGAATTTTCATATGAGCGACCACGGTGATGTAATTTTGCGATTCGATGAGGTCAACTATGGCCATAACGAGAAAAAGCTCTTACTTGAAGAAGCGAGTTTTTCTGTACGCGAGAATACAAAGCTGACACTCATGGGACAAAACGGTGCTGGAAAGAGCACAATGTTCCGGTTGATGACTGGGGACATTAAGCCCTTGAAGGGATCTATCCACATGAAACAAGGTGCGACCATCGGACTCGCAAAGCAAGTTATGGATCGTAAGTTTCTAGACATGACAGTTGAAGAGTATTTTGCGAGCGCGTTTGAGGAAGCTCCACGAAATCTTCCCGTTCTGATCAACGAAGCGCTCGAGGTTGTAAACTACAAAGTTCCCCACGATCGCAAACTCAAAGACCTCTCTGGAGGACAACAAGCTCGCCTTCTACTCGCATACGCCGTAATCCAGAAGCCGGACATTCTGTTGCTCGACGAGCCTACCAACAACCTCGACGACGACGGCATTGGCCACTTGATTACTTTCTTGATGATGTACGAGAAGACCGTGATTGTAATCTCTCATGACGCCAACTTCCTAAGCACATTCTCGGACGGTGTCCTTTACCTAGACGTAATGACGCAAAAGGTAGACGCATACGTTGGTGACTATTTCGACGTTGTAGAGAAAATCAAAGCACGAATTTTGGCTGAGCAACGAAAAAACGCTCAGTTGCGCAAAAGCATTCAGGATCGCAAAGATAAAGTGAACTTCTTTGCGAACAAAGGTGGAAAAATGCGAAAGCTCGCTTCAAAGCTTAAGGACGAGGTAGCAGAGGCTGAAGGAAGTATGGTGACTGTGAAACAGGACGACAAGACAATCACACCGTTCACAATCAACGCCGCGGAGTACGATAAACCAATTGTTACAATCTCATCCGTTGGAATCATGGTTGACCACGAGCCCGTTCATCGCGATGTAGACATTGTACTACGGCGTGGAGAGCGGTTGCGTATTAAAGGGCCAAACGGTATCGGAAAGACTACCTTGCTCGAACGTCTCGCAAACCGATCCGAGGAAGGTGCTGTAATTCCCGCAGACGTAAACATCGGTTATTACCGACAAGACTTCTCCGGACTAGACTTCTTGCAAACTGCATACGAGTCGCTCGAAGAAGCCATGGAGGTTGGAGACAAGGAAACCATATTTGCAACAGGTGCAAGGTTCTTGCTAAAGGGCGACGTGCTCGCGAACGAGATAGGCACACTCTCTGAAGGTCAAAAGGCGTTGCTATCTTTTGCACGGTTCTCATTACAAAATCCAAACCTGCTCATCCTCGACGAGCCCACAAACCACGTGAACTTCCGCCACTTGCCTGTTATCGCCGAGGCGTTAAACAAGTATGAGGGCACGATGATCGTAGTGAGCCATGACGAAGAGTTCATGAGTCAAATCAAAGTACCAAACGAACTCGACCTTGGAAGATTATAAAAACCGCCGGCTTGCCAGCGGTTTTTTGTTTGCTCTACAACGCTCCGTATCTATACAACAGCCATCCAATAAACAGGACGAGTATAAAGTAGTACGTCGACCAACCTTTGGTCGCCGGAAACTGTCGAGAAAAAATTCGAAAGTTTTTTCTCCACCACTTCCCATTTGTACCCCACGCGAGCACGTTCGCGCCCGCACTGTCTATTAGCAATAGATAGAATATAATTACTTCGATGTCCATATTATGTCTTAATTTGATTAGATCTTATTATTAAGTTCACTTTACAAATTCCATGAGTTCAAGCTCGTCATCGACGATGTCAACATTGAACTTCACGCGCCCAAGAACCTGCCCGCGCTCAGTCTCAACATAAACTCGCCACTTACCTTCACGCAAGCTCGACTTTAACGAGTAGCCTCTATATCCATCCTGTCGACCTCCTGCAATACCATAAGAAAAACTTCCACGATCGATCCATTCTCGCTCAACAGCATCAAAGTACTCCCATCTATGCACTATCGTAGTATTAAGCTCGGCAGGCGCAAAAATCGATGTGTATACGAATAATCGATCGCCATTGTGAACATGAACGGTTTGCCCAGGGAGCAATTTTTGAAGCCAGCTCTCGTCCTCTGCTAATACATTGTACGATCCTCCAACGCGCTCAACATTATGATAAACGCCTGCGTCGCGAAGAGAAAGTGGGATTGGTGGGATGATGTTTGCAAAGTAAAGCAAGTTCATGAGCATGAAGATGCCGAGCACGAGGTACGCTATAAGGATGCGACGTCTTGCAAAACTTTCGAGCCTGATAGACATGAGCTCGACGTACAAATAGACGACGAACAAACTCGCGAGCCCGCCGAGGAGGAATATCCACGCGCTTATTGAGTTGAAGATGAATGGGAGTATCAACGTGAAAAATGAGAAGAGTACAAAGTACAGAACTCCAGTTTGTACGATCGGTTTTAAGTAGTAGTGACGAAAGGTTTCGTTAGACACCATCAACAACGCGACGATCAAGATTAACGGCCAGCTTACAGATAATGTTCCGGAGAACCAATAGAAAATAAACGACGCGCTCAGCAATGCGCCGAACGTGAACTGGATTACGAGCGGGGCGAACGATCGCGGGTATCTTAGAGCTCGAGATTTGCCGTGCTTCCAGAGCTCATCGTAGAAGTTTATGAACGCTATGGCAACCGCAGAGATTACCAAGTAGAGGCCGAGTATTACGAACGCGGTTTTAAGCTCGATGCTACGAAATGTTATAAAGTCGACTATGACACCAACAACAAGCATACCCGGAATCAATATCCGTTCGTATTTCTCGTACATTGCACTAAGCCGTTTGTACCTCCTCGACGCTTTGATGCGATCTTTAATCATGAACCCATTATAACAAAAAACCGCCTACTTGAGGCGGTCTTCTGGATGAGGTCTTACGCTCGCTGTACGTTTACAGCACGTGGACCCTTGTCTGAATCCTCAGTCTCGAAAGTGACTTCGTCACCCTCTCGCAACTCGTCGAACATTACGTCGACTAGTGATGATGAGTGGAAGAACAAGTCCTTCTCCTCACCTTCAACTGCGATGAAACCGAACCCCTTATCTGTAAGGCGTTTAATAGTTCCTGTCATAGGTATACTTTAGTGAATTATCCGCAAATTTCGCTACTGGTTGGAAATTGTTGGATCTCCACTTTTGGCTGGTTTGCTATGTTCGCTACAGTACACTATGTACCGTATTTTGTCAATAGCGATAATACACATGCACCATATAAGTGCTATATAGTTAACTTCAGTCTCTCCTATTGACACATTCCCAAAAATCCTCTATATTACACGCTCATGTCAAGAGAAGAACATAAAGAGCATGACTTTAACAATCTCGGGATTGAGGAAAGTCTACTGAAGCGTATCAATGCGCTCGGTTTTAAGCACCCAACACCTATTCAGTATAAAGCGATTCCGGTTGCTACATCTGGGGAGGACGTTGTTGGTATTGCTCAGACGGGATCTGGAAAGACTCTTGCTTTCTCTATTCCAACACTTCAGATCGTAAGCAACTCGGACAAGGTTGGATTGATTTTGCTTCCAACCAGAGAGCTTGCCGTGCAGGTTGAGGAAACTATTCGAAAAATCGCGGGCGCAAACAGATTGCGAACTGCTATCATTATTGGAGGAATGAGTCAGCGACCACAGGCAAAGGCTCTGCGCGCGCGACCACACGTTATTGTTGCTACTCCTGGTCGACTTATCGATCACATTGAGCAAAAGAACATTTCCCTTAACAACGTTGGTATTTTAGTTCTAGACGAGGCTGACCGAATGCTAGACATGGGATTTGCTCCACAGTTGGACAAGATCCTTTCACACATGACGCGCGATCGTCAGACAATGTTGTTCTCTGCTACTATGCCGAGCGCAATTACAGAGATTGCACGCAAGTACATGAAGGAACCGCTTAGAATCGAGATTGCAAAGCCTGGAACTACAGCGGAAAAGGTAACGCAGGAAATGTTCATTGTGAATAAGGACGAGAAGATTAATCTTCTTGGACGACTTTTGAAAGAATATAAAGGATCGGTACTCGTCTTCAGCAGAACTCGCCATGGTGCAACAAAAATTGCAAAGGCCATTAGAGACATGAAGTTCACAGCAGATGAGATCCACTCAAACAGAACTCAGAACCAAAGACAAAAGGCGTTGAGAGCTTTCACTGTTGGAAAGGTGCGAATCCTAGTTGCTACAGATATCGCAGCTCGAGGAATCGACGTAGACAACGTTGAATTGGTTGTAAACTTCGACCTTCCTGACCAAACAGACGATTACGTTCATCGTATTGGGCGAACAGCTCGAGCGGGACGTGAAGGAACAGCTATCTCGTTTGCATGTCCGGATCAGAAGGGAGATGTCGCTCAAATTCAGAAGCTGATCAACATGAAGTTGCCTATCCGATCACATACTGGCGAAGCATTGCCAGAGATTATAGACGGACCACGTAGCGGACGCTCTAAAAAGCATCAAAAAGCTGGACGAAACAGTAATGGTTCAAGAGGTAGCCGACCACCACGACGCAATTCAAGCTCAGATCGATCGAGTGGCGGAAGTTACGGCGTTGGCAACAAGTATGGCTCACGAAGTACCGGATCAAGCTCACGTCCAAGCAGAGACGGTGATAGTCGACCACGACGAAGCTCAAGCTCTGACAGACCGAGCACGGGTGGTAGCAAGTATGCGCCAAAGCACAGTGCTTCAAGCTCAGCTCGATCAAACGACGGCGAAGGACGACGATTCGCTCCAAAGCGAAATACATCAAGTCACGCACCAACGAGTGGAAACTCGCGTCCAAACAGATACGTATCGAGCACAGACCGTACAGGTAGCGACGCTCGACCAGCACGACGAGGCTCAAGCTCAGCTCGCCCAAGTGCGGGAGGCAAGAAGTACGCGCCAAAGCGAAGCGCATCAGGTAAACCAGCCGGCAAAAGCTGGGGCCAAAAACGAAGCGGAGGCAAGACAAGACCAGGTAGAAGCAAGTAAAAACCGCTCAGTGGAAACTGAACGGTTTTTTGTTATACCAATACCATAACAACTTATCCACAACGTCTGTCCCCTGGTGCCAGGCACCGAGTGACAGGCACCATTTCGAGGAAGCCCCAATTAAGATCGTTCTTCACTAAACCAAAACCCTCCACAAATGCGGAGGGTTTTGTGTAATCTTGTCCACAGGTACCTGGTACCGCGTCATAGGCAGTCTCGTCGGTATGGAAGGTATGTCTTGCCCCCCCCGCTCAATACCTGACATAATGCGTGTATATGACAGCACGATCACGAGAATCAGGCGGAGGTTTCAACCCCGAGCAACAACCGAAGAGCGAGGAAATACCTTTGCCATTAGAATTAGATCCGGTGCGGGAAACCGAGCTTGAGATTATTATGTTCAACACGATGGTTGATGCGTATGAAGAAAAGCATGACTTACCACTGCTACTCTCTATAGAAGGTGGCGCCGAGGCGAAAGCTAGCCCAGAGAGACAGGCGGCAAAGGCTGATCTGGCGCCGATCGTAGCGCTATTGCGTCAGCTTAGTGCTAAAACAGAAGTCTTGAGCAATGAGAGCGATTCCATGAGACAGAGATACAAAAAACTTTCACAGGCTGTTGGCATGATCAATAGCGGTCGCGTTGACCACACAAGATAAAACAAAAATCATCGCACTGGCGATGATTTTTTGATCCGAGAAAAGATCACTTAGTCTTACAGAATTCCTCGTATCCTCCCACAAGACTCCTTACATTCGTGTAACCAAGCTTGATTAACGCTTGTCCGCACAGCGACGAACGACCACCGCTTCTGCAGTAAAGTATTATTAGCGTGTCTTTTTCCGGAACAACGCCATCTATCTTGAACTCGATCAACCCACGCGGGATATGAATTGCGCCCTCTATGAATCCCTCGTCCCACTCATCCCGCTCGCGTACGTCTATGAGCATGTGGGGAGTATCGTCCTTAAGGGCTATGTACTCGTCACAGCTGATTTGACTGACCTCAGCCTGAGCCTCTGCAACGAGTTCCTTTGCTGTCTTTGCCATAATTCATTGATTAGTATTAATTGTGAATACAAACGAACGTAAACTTATCCACAGGGGTCTGACCCCTGGGGTCAGACCCCATCATAAGAAAAGTATATCATGATGGGGAGATGAGTAAAATCGTTGTATATACTTAAAACCCTCCGTAATTACGGAGGGTTTTGGTTTCGCTTTACTTGATTAACGTCCGCTAATCGACATTCGAGTCATAATTCCCGATGTGTCTACCGATGCTCCGCTTGATAGCTCGGTGCCCATTGAGTAGCGTACGATCACAGTAGGCTCAAGGTCGACAATGTAGTCGGACCAATTTGCGCCGTAGATCTCGCTTGCTACTGCTTCGCTTGGAATCCATCGAAGGCGATCCTTGGATGTGTCCCCTGGATCTGTCTCGATGGCGTACACCTTAGGATCAGATTGAACCTTCACAAGTACTCTTCCCGGCTGAGGCAACATTGGTTGCTTCATAGCCATCGTCGATAATGTCGCGTCTGTGACCCATACAACAGAGTCCCAATCGTCTCCCCATGTCATGAATGACTTGGCGTCCCAGAACGGTCGCCTGTTCATGTCTGCGTCCACGTAGTAGACGGTGTCAAACGAGTAGCTTCTGACGAATTGACCGCTCACAACACTTGAAATCGACTCCATAGCGCCCGTGATAGGTGAAGGACCAGTGGTGTCAGTAAGTGTTGAAACGCGTCGTCCCTCATTGTCTCGTGTTATGCCTAGAGCAACATCCTCTTCAGTATTTACACTGATCGGCGTGTCCACGGTAGTATTGGTAGTCGTTGGAAGAGCTCCGGCCCCTCCTCCTGTAGTACCCTGACCGCTTCCACCACCACTTGAAGCACTCGATGACACTTGCTCGAGCACAGCTGACGACTTGGTTGACTCAAGCCCACCAGTGTCCGCTGCTGTTACTTTGTAGTAGTAGTTTGTGCCAACTACCGCAGTGCTATCCGTGTAGCTTGTTGTCAGAATATCTGAACTGTTGAGCTGTGTCGTGAAGCTTCCAACAGCGCTAGTATCACGGTAAATCTCGTAACCTGCTAAGTCTGAGATAGCCGACGCATCAGCATTCGTTGTTACCGCACTCCAACTCACAGTAATACTCGACGATCCAGAAGTTGCCGATACTCCAGTAGGTACAGCTGGGGCAACACCGTCTGCAGGAGCAGTGATAGCGAATACGGTAAAGTGGTTCACTGCAGTCTTGAATCGGACGTCGGTAACATTTGACAAGTCCGCTGCTGGAGCCGCTACAACATCACCCGATGCGTCCAAATATGTAGTTATCGTAGTCTCTGGAACCAATGTTCCGTTACCGTTTATGTATGAGACCGTCATTTTATCTACCTCACCTGATGTTGTTACGCCCGCGGTGCTCAATTCCGCAACTGTCATTGTTCGTGTGATTGTAACGTCTTCGGTGAATCCAGAAGTCAGTGCTGTTCCACTGTTGTCTGACATTGAAACCTCGAATCCGTTTCCAACAATATTAGTCGTTGCTGTTGATACGACGTTGTTTGTCTCTTTCATCGACAATGAGCCCGCACTCGTAGAAGAGCTTGTAGCTCCACCCGGCACCGTTACAGATAATCCAAGTGTTGAATCCGTAGCCATTCCTCCAGCAGAAGGAGTAATTGTTGTAACCTTTGGATCTTTCAAGCCGGTTTGTAAAGCTGTAAATTGCACGTCTGTAGATGCAACTGAGTTTCCGCTGATCTCAACCTTACTTGCAAGTGTTTTAGGCTGGAATCCGTATCCATTTCCTGTAACTGACCAATCGCCATCGTCTACAGATAGGTCGTACTCTCCGTCTGCATTCGCCTGAGTTGCAACCGATCCTCCTCCGTCTTTAATTCCTCTCACGAATGCATACGGCACAGTGTTTCCACTCGTGTCTCTGACCGTTCCGGAAATAGTAGAGCTTGTAACGGAACCGACCAAGTTCTTTGTTACTGACCCCGCTACTGTTAGAGAAACTGCATCAAGAATCAATCCTGGACTAAACGCATTCATCTGATACGAACCTGACGGAACGCTGATTGAGTAGTTTCCACTGCTGTCTGTTGACGTTCCCATGAAAATTCCACTCGCAGGATCGCTGACTTCTACCCATGCATCTGCCACTGCTGTAGAACCGTCTGTCAATTGACCAGAAACCGTGTTTAGAGCAGGCACTACAATTTTGATGTTCTCAGCTCCGTTAACCGTCAAGACACCGAGCGTGACGTCTGTACCACCATTAACTGCCAAAACATCAGTCGCGGGTGTTATAGGAGCCGACATAGAGTGAACAAACACGTCATACGCTCCATCAGGAAGATTGATCGTCCCAGAGCTAGCGTTTTTAATAGACATGTGTTGTCTTATGTTTGTAGTGTCATCAAAGAACTCGATGAACACATCTTGCAACACCACTGGAGTACCAACGCCATCCTCGATATTTATTGCAACTCCCTTTGGAATTTCGATAACTATGTCTTTGCTAGTCGCATTTCCGCTTGATGTGTCAACGCTCGTCAAAGCCGGGAGCTGACCTGCTCGCTTGTCCCAAGCCTCAACCGTGTAACCATCAGCGCCTTGTACGCGCAAGGAGTACGTTCCGTCACTCGCAGTCTGGGTAGAGTTTGACCCTCCGCCCACTGCGTTTGAGTAGGCGAATACCTCGATCCCGCCCAATCCTGTTCCAGACGAGCAACTCGCTCCTCCACCTGCCTTCTTACAGACAGTTCCTGAAATCGTTCTAAATGTAGCAGTTGAACTTGGAGCGATGTTGATTCCAGTCTGATTAGCTCCAGAAACAATAACTGTAGTCTGCGGAGTTGGCCCATGCCCTGGGATATATGCCTCAACATTCCAAGTTCCATTTCCTACATACAATGTATAGCTACCAGATGCGCCAGACATGCTTCCCGCGTCCTGATATCCGTTACAGTTCGCTGTACAGAACGCATGTACTCCAGCACCTGCAACAGGGTTTGTTCCGTCTGTTACAGTTCCGCTTATTACGGTACTTCCCTTACTGAGTTTGATTGGGATTGTAGACACTGCCGTAGTTGATCCTTTGATGAAAATATTTCCCGATGCATCAACCTTTACCTTAACTCCCCCAGTTGGCGGAACTCCCATCATCATTGCGTTTACCCCGAATGATCCAGCGTTTACCTGCAAGTTTGCAATACCAGAGGCAGAAGTTTTCCCAAACGTACCAAATCCATTTACAGTATCGTCCATTACAACCATCGCATCAACGATTGGTTTTCCATTTGAATCCGTGACGCTGACAGGCACTGTGAATGCTGCGCTGGCTAGAGCGAAGTTAATCGTACCATCGTTAAGTCCGTCGCTTGTCTCTGATACAGCTGGACTTCCACCAAATGCAACATTAACCGGTAGCCAGTTTGGAGTAACTATATAGTCAGGAGCCTCACCCATACCACCTGCATTCTCCATATCCATGTGTGGACCAACTCCAAAGTTCCATTCACCGTCCGCCAACTTCATGGTGACAGTGTCTGATCCAGTTGTGCTCGCTATCTGCTTAACTTTAAATCCGGAAGGACCACCAGCAAATACATCTATGTTCTTGCCAGTTGCTCCGGTAATGTTGATCGTGACAGTCTGAAGTCCAGATGTTGCCAACAATGTCTTGCTTGATGTTATTGATCCGCTTACCCACACAGACTCTCTTGCCAGACCATTGAAGTCCTCCGTACCAACAATGTTCAAGCTTGACTCTGTCCATACATCGTAATAATCCTCAGGAAGGCTACTAAATGTTGCGGCAGCTGTACCGTCTCCATCAGTTGCCCAGTTTGCAACAGCTGTAAGCTCTCCAGTTGTTGGTGACCAGATATGCACCGTCTCTGTGCCAGTTGCAGAAGCACCGGCTGTCAAATCTACTGTAAGACTGTGGGTGCCTGGTGCGCCAATAAAGAAAGGCATCGATGTCATTGTCTCGAGCAGAGTACCGCCAGTCATCGTCTTAATATCTACGCTATAACCTGCAGTCTCCCAATCTCGAGGAACAGTTGTGTTAACTATGCCCGATAATTCAATATGCATGAAGTCCTGCTCGTCTCCAGTAACACATGGATCCACGTTTCCAGAGCCACATCTTGTTGCAATAGAGAAGTCTACTGTAACTGTGCGAGCTGTTGCGTTTGCAGTCACGCTGTTAATGGCAACTGTTCCAGTTCCAGGTCCGTTTGCATCTATATTAGATGCAAGGGCTGTCGCCGAGCCTACTCCAAAACCTGTAGGAAATGTCACAACAACTTTTCCTCCATTCGCGCTACTTCGAATTTGCTCCGAGATTGGGAAATCAATCATGTAATTTGATGCCTTCCCAGCCATCCCGCTCGTAGGCCAAGCACTCGCCTGTGGCACAAAACCAAAGTCATTAGTGCTAAATCCTGCTGGCATGTCCCAGGTGTCACCTGTGAATCCGGCCGCAGGGCCATTGTTCGCTCCAAAAATACCAGCATCCATAACAGTTCCGCCCATGACGGCAGGTGTTGCGAGCGCGTTTCCTGCTATGTCTTTGATTGCTGTGCTTGCAGTTAATTGGAAACTATTCCCAGCCGTAGTGTCGACTCCGCCCAGTGTTGCTGTAAATGTTGCAGGATCCCATGACACTGTATTTCCGCTCATTGCAGTCAAAGGGATACTCGTACCAACCGGGCTCTCAAGCGCCCAGTTGGCCAGATTTGTGACAGTAGATGAACGCATACTCTCTGTAAATGTGAAGTCGGCTCTATTCTGAGTCATACTCGCAAACGACGCCGTTGGTGCCGTCACGTCCGCTGAACCAGTTGTAAAGCTGAAGATATAGAAACCGCTCGAGCCACCGTTCACATCACCATCTGTATCCTGAAGCGCGATACCAGCTACATTTTTAATTTCTGACGGGCTACCTGCAGCACCTAATCGGATTTTGTATGCAGTACTTGGATCAAAAGCTGCATCTGCAACAATTTCAATCTCCTTCCATCCAGAATTGTACGATACCGTAGAGGCTAGAATATCAGTGCCTTGCATCAGTTTGACAGACGCATTGCTCACTGATGATGGATCGAGAGCCTCATTCATTGAAACGTGTATTATAGTTTCTCCAACACCTACGCCTGTCTCAGTATGTGCAGGAGCTGTCACAACAACTGTTGGACCAGTGGTGTCGTTAGTAGATGCTACCGTAAATGGAATCAGCTCGGTTGCGGCTATTGGAACACCATCAGACGATGTAACTCCAGTTGTAACAGTAACCTGATAACTATCTCCGGCAGTGAATGTCACTCCTGAAACGTCAAGCAATATAGCATCGTCTGTATCTACAACTGTAATTAGCGAGAGTCCTGTGATTGTCTCTGTTGTTGATTGAGTTGTATTTTGCAATGTAACATTTCCAGTCAAAGACGCCGCAAGAAGGCTTTGGTTGAAGTTTACACTTATGAAGTTGCCGTTTGGAGGAAATGATGTGGAGTTTCTACTAGGAGACGATCCAACCATCTCTGGCGCCGCTGTGGACGCAAATGACATCGTTGCTGACGGCGTAAACGCTACCGTATAATCACTTGCAAGACCATTAGCCGACAAGTCCGTAACGCCAGTCGATACAGTAAAAGTATGAGGAGCCGCTGCCAACGGAAGTGCTGCTGGGTTTATTGTGCAAGTCACAGCTGCTCCAAATTGCGCAGCAGGATCGTATGTTACTGACTGACAGAGGTTTGTACCAGGCGCACTATCCGCTGCCAAGAAGACAGTAGTAGTGTTCGCTGTGTTTGGAATAATCTGCTCACTGAAGTCCACTCCAGCAGTAGCTAGATTCGCAGGAATAAACGAAGCAGTGCTCGCGCTCGGGAACGAGTCCGTTACTGTTGGCGCCACAGTGTCCCCACCAGAGTTGAACTCAGCTCCAAATGGAAACTCCGGTGCAAAGAAGCTGTCCTGCGGAACTGGCGGTGTTTGCACTACAAAGTCAAGAAGGTTATTTCCTGAATCCTCACCATTTCCTGAAAACACGTAATTTCCTGCACCGGTCATAGTTGCAGCAGTTGACCCAATACCGGATTTGCGTTCTAGACTTTCCCCAGCAGATGGCGCCGCTATCACAGTACCTTCCTTTTTAGTAGAAGTTCCCCATCCAAGAAGATCTATAACGCTCGTATCGGCAGTCGCAGAATCGCTAACGTATACCGCCCCGTTTGTGGTCAGCTGAATCGCACCTGTTGCTGTATATGTAGCATCAGGCGTAGCTCCATTACCCGAAGTATAGCTTGATGGCGCAATTAGGTAGAAGCCATTAGCCGGGATTATTGTGTTGAACATTGTCAGAGTAACGTTCGTATCTGTTGAACCGTTCCAGAAATGGAGTTTTAAGCCAGTTAGATCAATGCTCTCTGGACTCACATTATAAAGCTCAATGTATTCTTGTTTTGTGTTAGACGCACTCGCAACCTGCACCTCACTGATTTTTATACTTGGCAATATAGTCACGGTCTCACCACCCGATGCGTTTCCAAAAACATCAGTCACAGATGTACCTACCGCAAGCGTGTTGCCAGATCCAGTAGCCAAAACAGCGGCGCTCGCGTCAATCTGTACACCTTCAACAAAAGCATTCACAGTAGTTATAGAGGAGTCATCGCCACCGTCTGCAGTTGTCAACGTGAAGTTTCCGCTTACCGCCGTTGATGTATCGAGAGCTTCATTAAACATAACAAAGACCGATGTACCACCAACAGGAATAAGTTCCTGTACAACAGGGCCCACAGTGTCTTCGGCTACGCTCGTATACACATTTACTGCGGACGACGTGCATGGCTGGTTAGCCATGTTGAACACCGAGCTTGCAGCACAAGTGATCGTAAGATCTGTGCCACCGGCAGAGTTAAGTACACCCGAAAGTGTGATTATGGCGATTTCTGATCCTGGATTATGCTCTACTGAACTGATCGACAATACACCAACATTGATTCCAGCAAGCACAAAGTCCGATGCAACCAACGGACCGCCGGCTCCGTCGTTCACTCCATCGTCAAACTTCACGACGATCTTAGTTTGACCGTCCTTCCAACCGCCCATACTAATAGCCGGTGCAGCCTTCGCGCTAAATGGCGACACCGCCATGAACGTCGCCGCTATAAAAATGAAAAGAAGAGCACCCACCATTGCTCTTCTCACCTTGTTGTTTCGAGTAAACCGAAACCTTCTTACTTGCGTCATAAGATATGTTTAATTACTGCTTTTATACAGTAATTATATCCCAATGACGTAACATCTCTAAATGGAATGTGGGGATAAACTTGATCGTGATTTCTACCGATACCCTCTCGTGAGCAACACAGCCATACGATTATTAAGATTCTACATGCTCAGTGTATTAGCCCAGGGGGCCATTGAGCTCGTCATATCTCAACACAGAGAATAGTGATACCATGAAGTTATATGAAACCACTTCAATCTCAACAGCTATGGATGTTTTAGAAATTCTCAGATCATTCAAGATATTTGACTACGCCATGTTCGATCTAACCCTATCGTTGCTCGGCATGTGGCTATTGGCGCCATGGCTATGTAAGCTTTTCCTAAAACTCGGAATCAAAATACCAAAAATAAGCTGGGTCTTTTGGGCATTACCTATTGGGATTATCGCACACGCAATCGTTCAAACCATGACGCCAATGACAGCACAATTTCTTGATCCGAGCGGATACTATGTTTTAAAAATATTCATAGCCGCGTTAACCATAGCGGGCTTTAGAGGCGTAAAGAAGGTCAAAGAAAGCAAATGAATAACTGGATAGTGTACATTCTTCGATGCAAAGACAACTCGCTATACACTGGCATCACAACAGACCTTAAGCGTAGACTCGAGCAACACAACTCGGGCAATGGAGCCAAATATACGAATGCGCATAAGCCCTGCTGTCTTGTATGGTCAAAAGATGGTTTTTCGGAGTCAACTGCGAAGACAGAGGAAGCTCGAATCAAGCGTCTAGCAAAGAACGAGAAAGAGCAACTTGTTCTGTTGCCGTCCTCCGGGGTCAGGTCTTGAATCTTGAATTTGCAATTATTTTACTTACTGTAGAGTAGTGTATGTTCACAAAATCTGCTATTTCCTTTTGAGTGTAACCGCCTCGTAAATGAGCAATAACAATTGCGCTGTTTCTATCCCCTTTACTCATAGAGCTATTCAGCATGGCATCTAGCGTAGGTCTACCGACTATTCGCTCCGACATAGGCACTTCCGTCAAATCACCAATGTCCGGAGTCATCGCTAGAACAAGATCGGAAAACGGTTCCAGTCCCAACACGTTACCTTCTACAGCTTTGTCGAAAGGGCTAGCTCCACCTATCCCCTCTTTTATATAATCTTTGTATTTTCTTCGAGCTTCAAGCTGGTCATCCGAGAAATGCCTCAAAATACTGTTAACATCCAATGCTTTTATTGGTCTACACAAACCCATCGTAGCTCGATAGCTACTCCATTTCCACTGCCCAGGCTTCTCTACCATTTCTGCTCTCACTGGATTCAGGACCGTATATCTTGCAACCTCTTGCAAATATGAGTCTTTTTCGATGACGAAAGATTTGAATCTACCTTGAAACACATGACCGTCTCGATTATGAATACGATTAAATCTTTGAGAATATATCCCATTCAAATCTCGCATTCCCTTAGACAAATTCGCGTCTGGAGTTTCAATTAGGAGATGATAGTGATTATCCATTAGACAATATGCGTGACATATCCAACCATATGACTCCACTATTTTTCCAAGGACGTGTAGAAACTGATTGCGATCATGATTTGAAGTAAAAATATCACGGCGTTCATTTCCGCGTGCAGTAACGTGATACAGAGCTCCTGGATATTCTATTCTAAGTGGTCTTGCCATAATTGCAGTATATCAAATTCAAGATTCAAGACCTGACCCCGGAAGTCCAGTTTCTTTCCTATGCAAATATAAGGATTCTTGCCTACTTCTTCATCTTGAATTTTCTGCGCCCAGTGAAGAAGTAAATTGCAGCTCCAATCCAACCTGCGAATATTATTACCAAGACCCACGTAGTCTCATTTGGTATGTCGCGCATCAACACATCTACAAGCATCCAGATCCAGAAAGCCGATAATACAAATCCGATCATTGCAAACCATAGTATGTACTTAATGTTGTCGCCTATTAATCCCATGAAGTCAAATGGCGTGATGACTTTGTTTAGGTTTGTATCCGAGATAAGAAAAGATCCCTGCGCTTCTTCTAATACAAAGTATGTACTAAGACCCTTCACAGACCACTTACCGTTTGATCCGCGAGACTCGATTGAGTACTGCGCGTCCATGCGAGTGTGCTCCGCGTCGATCCGCGAAAACTGTGCGGCGTAAACATTAAACTCCAATATATCGTTTGGTGGAGCTAACGCTGACTCGATAGCTGGACCAATCTCTGATGCAAGATCGCTCGTCATCAAGTTCAACAAACTCCCCGCGTCCTCACTTAACACTGCATCTTCTACATCGTTAATTATACCCAATAAAGTATTCTTATGCTCTACCGAAACCTGAGTTTGCGCGAATGCAAATGATGGAATGATCAACATCGCGAATAATGATAGCGCGAACAGTTTTGGAAAAAGCGTCTTCGTCATACTTGTTTGTTAGTTATTATATCCAAAGTGTAACATGGATGTTGATATTCAGCATTAACGTTCTCTGCAAAAACAACACCCGCGCCAAGATGTCAGCAACTCGCTTTGTAGAAAAATTAGCAAAAAATTAGGGCCAGGTCTATTGTTTTAGTGTCATAGCATTCACACCACAACCGATAGTCAAATATATGGATCTCCTCATCTAAACATTGAACAATGTTACAAACAGCACCAAAACAATAGACCCGACCCCCGGTGGCTCCCATCAAGCTTCAATTTTGTAGCTTGATTTATTGATCCTATGCGTACATCCACATCGAACAAGAATGTAGTAAGAAATCAGGATTCCAGCAACTAAATAGCCTCCCTGAACTAATAAACCAGTTCTGATGCCAAGAAAATGAACCACGATTGTCAATATTCCTGCAAGCGCAATACCTGATAATCGTTTTACAAAAGATACACCTGACAACACGGTTGTTCTAATATGCGAGCTTGATCGTGCATTTATGTAGTCAGAAATGACCGGTAATTGTAAATTGAAAAGACCGCCCATAACTATATATGCTCCAACTAGGAATATCGGGTGAGAGAAAACGCCCAAGAGAATGAATAAGATTCCAAGAGGCAGATTCAACAAAATTAGAATTTTTTCCAATGTTAATTTGTTTTCTAGGTTATGAACAAATCGAGTAGCAAGCACATTCAAGATGGTTCCTACTGTCAAAACAAGACCTAACCAAACCGCGGGAACTCCATTTTCTGTAAAATATGGCTGATAAACTGCCTGCATTAAGTATTCTCCAGATATTGTCAGCAAAGCAACTAATGTCAATGCCCAAACAGTCTTATTTTTTCTGATCAACACAAATGCGGCTTTTGTTAAACTGAACATATTAGACCCTTCTTCATCAACAACTTTTGCTGTTGTAATGTCTTTTAAGAATCGGCTCAGAATAGCTGCTATCAGAAAACTAACCGCGGTCAATAACAACAGGGGGTTAAAAGTTGCAATACCCCATTTTGCATAAGCGAACCCAGCCAGTGCTGTTGCTAGCATGAATCCTATCATCTCGTTAGACAAAAATACTCCGTATACTTTTTGATAACTTTTAGATTTTGAGCCCTTCATAGACTCATACATCAGCGCTTCCTCGCTACCGCTCAAAAAGGAGTATGCAATTCCGCTGACCGAGAAATAGATCACCATCATAAACGAAGATGGGAAAAGGACAATGAACAAAATTCCTATCGCCTCCAAAAGATAACCGAGCGTTATTGAAATTTTCTGCCCAAACTTATCTGCAAAAATGCCAGTCGGAACTTCGCCCACAAAAGCCCCTATAGACCAAAAAATATTTGAAGCTACAATAATCGATAACGGCACACCGCTCGCCAAAAAGAACAAAGATAATATAGGAGTCTGAAAATAGGCTCCTTTTAAAAAAGCTATTATGTGAAGAATCCTGATATTTTTCATATAGAAAACAATAACGAGAGGACTTATAATTTATCCAGTTTACCATATAAAAAAAGAAAGCCCGATCAATATCGTCGGGCTTTCTTTGACTATAAATGTCTATTCTACAGCATCAAACCTTGTTTTATTCTCAGCCATCCACTTAGTTTTGTCTTCCTCAGTCTTGCTGAAATCGCTCATCACATCAGCGTGATCCTTCATGTAATGTGGCATTAGCGCCTTCATCCATTCCTCGAATGTTTCGCCATCTGCTGTAGAATCACAAAGGTCGCATTTTAATGTTTTCATATGTTTATACATCTAAATATTTAGAACTTTGAATAAAAATGGGTTAAGCCAATTACCCAGGATACCTCTTAGTCTCGATATCCTCTCCATCCTTGCCCTCATATCGAACGCGTATCTTTGGCACGTCTGTTTCTTCGTTGTTGTCTAATGAGATCCATGAGTAGTTTATACTCGTTTCCGCCGCAGTGACGGTTCTTCCAAACTGTTTTGATAATTCTTCGGCGAACCCGTCTGGTCGTCCAAGATCGCACGCGCTCAATACAATTTCTGCCTCCGGATCAAAATACTCACCAAGTCGCTTTACGCCAGGTCCTTGCAAATGCTCTTGCCGGACCCCACCAGGTAATTTTTTAGTAGGATGATCTTCGACTGTATTTTGAAACGCCAACCCCTGCTCTTCCTCCCAACCGTGCCCTGCCACCACACCGAACTTCCAGAGTTGTTCTGGATATCTAGCATGAAGTCGTGCAAGTTTGCGGAAAGCATCGAGTCCGTTTCGCGCCTCGATTACTCGAGTCGTGGGAGTCTCTGACTTCTGTTTGCGGAAATACTCCATCTCATGGGGCATGTCGGCGAAGGTTCCATTCTCATCTCTATATGGCATTATCCAGACTCCATACGATATGTCCTGATTATTGCGATCTTCATACTGTGACACGAGTGTCTCGATGTCGTATCGATGAAAAGCGGAGACACCAAACTCCTTATGCAAAGTTGCAACCGAGCCTTTGCCCGATTGCCTTTCAATTTCCCCAGCAGTAAAAAAGAAATCCGGAACCGATTCAGCGGCTTCGGCCATCGGCTCGTCCTGCCCATCAACCGAATCCGTCGCAACATCGTACAGCGAAATTCTCCCAGACGAATCCTTCCACGGTAGCCCAAGATGCTCAATAAAACCTTTGTGCAGGTCTCGCAAACCGCCAATTATTTCTCTTGCAACCTTAACATCTTCCTCGGCGTCCGCCCTGTTTACAACGTCTTTCAAACTCGCAAGAACTGTAGAAACAACATCTGGAGATATTTCACCTTGACCATATAAGTCGACAACCTCCTCCAACCACGCCTTATCAACGAGTAGATCCAAACCATTACTATCGGTATACCTGCTTATATCATTTAGCAAATACTCTTTATACTCGTCATCAAGATCAGACGCCGGCGTTGTCAACATCTCGGCGAAAGCTTCCCTGCGGAGCGTCTCCCTCAAAGCCTGAGACTCCGGCGTGGGCGGTTGGTTAATTCTGGGTTGTTCTGACATATCGGCGTAATAATGATTCGGCTATCTGCTTATGAGTCTAACATATCGAATATTACCATAAAAATGGCTATTCAATCATATCACTATAAGACACCTCCAACAGATCAGAGTCCGCGATATCGAATTCTTTTAGATAATACGAACATTGCTCCTCGAGCTTTTCCACACCAATGGACCCGTCAGTATCAATCGCCTCTATTTCCATGAACGTGCCAAGACCCTTCACAACATCCAAATGAAATTTTACGTTGTCTATAAAATAGATCTCTCTCATTTTATCGACCACCTTCCAAACTCCGATAGAACCTGACAGCACGTCCTTCAAAGACTGATCCTTATCCGCAGAATACATTAAAACATCCGATTGCTTTGGCCCCGCTTTGTCATCGCGTTTATAATATATCAGTTGCATCTCTTCATCCGATTCACGAAGCTTCATTCTACCATCAGGAACATTAAAATATGTATCGATTTGATGTTTAACACCGTGGCTCACAAAATCAGCAGACTTAATAATTGAGCGAATTTTATCGTTCTTCTCACTCGTTGACTTTGCCTTGATCTCAACATTGACTGTCTTCATATACTCATAATTGACACATACTTGGATAATGTATTATCTGCGACAGTTTTAGTCTACCATGGCTAAAAGAAAACAGACCAACACAAATATATTCAGGTCACGGGGTCAGATCGTGGTATGTAGCCTGTTTACTATTGAACTATAGTGATTAATAGAGTAACATCGCAATTGACTGTTTATATGAAATATCGATTCAACAAATTGCCAAAAAGCGAGCTTATGGCTCAGGTTCATGCTGAGTCGTTTTCTCGTACTTCGCTTTCTTTTTATCGCTATGTCAAGATTGAGGACGCTGTTCATTTCCGGGACGAACTGTATGAGAATTGGTCCAAGCTTGGTGTGCTTGGTCGAATTTACGTTTCTCAAGAAGGGATCAATGCGCAATTAAATGTGCCTGACTATAATTTTGACGTATTTCGTGCTGAAGTTGATTCACATCCCGAACTCAAGGACGTGGCGTTCAAGATCGGCTTGAATGAAAACGCGCCATCTTTCTGGAAACTCGCGATTAAAGCAAAGTCATTTATTCTAGCTGACGGCCTAGATGCTAATGAATACGACGTTACAAATGTTGGCAACCATTTATCCGCAAAAGAATTCAACGATGCCATAGACGAGGGAGCCGTAGTTGTAGATATGCGCAACAACTATGAAAGCGACATAGGCCACTTTGAAGGCGCAATTTGCCCAGATGTTTCAACATTTCGTGAGGAGCTGCCCGTTGTGCTCAACGAATTAAACGGTAAAGAAGATCAAAAAGTACTGCTATACTGCACCGGGGGCATTCGTTGTGAGAAAGCGAGCGCATATTTGAAGCATCATGGATTCAACGATGTTAATCAACTGCATGGTGGTATCATTGACTACAAACATCAAGTTGAACAAGAAGGACTTGAGTCAAAATACAAAGGCATGAACTTTGTATTCGACGGTAGAGGGTCTGAGCTGGTCACAGAAGATATTCTTGGCAAGTGTTACAACTGTCAGCGTGAGGCAAATACTCATGTCAATTGCGCCAATCAAGTCTGCCATATCCTTTTAATTCAGTGTGCAGATTGCTCACAACTTCTTGGAGGCGCTTGTTCTAATGCGTGCAAAGAAAGGTCTCTACTTCCGGAAGACGAACAAAGAAAACTTCACAAAGGCATTAAGTATTGGGGTAGAAGAGTTTTGAGATAATCATGGAACCAAAATTGCCAATTTTGTACTCATTTCGTAGATGTCCATATGCAATGCGCGCCAGGATGGCAATTGTAAAAAGTGGTCAATTGGTAGAGCTGCGCGAGGTAAAATTGAGGGACAAACCTCAAGCACTGCTGTGTGCATCTCCAAAAGGTACGGTTCCCGTTTTGGTCCTTGATAATGGTGAAGTAATCGACCAAAGTATAGATATCATGAAATGGGCGCTTGATCAGAGCGACCCGGACAACTGGCTCGATGAAACGGGCAAAGATCTGATCGTGATCAATGACGACTCTTTCAAAAATCATCTGGACAAGTATAAATATCCTGACCGGTATCCCGAATCCAATCAGGAACATTATAGAAAACAGTGCCAGGTTTTTTTGCAGAAATTAGAAGACTTGCTACAAAATCAAGATTTTCTTGCAGGTAACGATATGAAATTCGTGGATGTTGCTATATTTCCGTTCGTGAGACAGTTCGCCCATGTTGACTACGACTGGTTTCATGATTCACATTACGCAAACATTCAAAAGTGGCTCGGCGTATTTATTAAATCTGACATGTTTGAAGAGGCGATGGTGAAGCACCCACAATGGCATTCCGACATTCAGTATCGATCTTAATATGTACGTTACAATCTGATTTAAATAAAAAACCGGCTTTCGCCGGTTTTTTCTCCTAGAAACTAAGCGTTTTTGCTGTTGAAGCTAACGCCTGATCCAATACTGTCATCTGGTAGTAACCATTCGTTGCTACTATCACGTAAACAGTAGTTCCATCTTTCATCTCGTGTTGTCGAGCGTCGATGTCTCCAAATAGCATGTCCTTAGAGCTCGCGATTGCTCCTAGTGTTGCCTCTACGCTCTCGTTTGTTGGACTTTCTACTTTTGTGTAAACAATTGAGAGGAGTTTCTTTGATGAGTCTCCGCCTTCGGCAAAGAGCCAAACGTCGTTGCTGTTTACAATCAAGAAGCTATTCTCAGCCTCCTTCTCCGTAGCAGTGTCGCCAAACGCTACTGTGTACATGTTGTCGTCAAACTTTAGGTCGTATGACGGAATGTAGTTGTTATGAAAATCAACCATCCGCGCAACTACAGCCACATCCTCTACCTCCACCATGTCTACGTCGTCACCATCTACGTCTGCAGAGGCGCACCCAGCTCCCAAAAGAAGCAAACTTAGAAATCCTACCGACGCGATTGACCAGTTCTTCATATTATTGTCTTATTATTAATGGTGATATTTTACAGCAATGAGCAAACTCGCACAAACTTGGTAATTAAATGGGGTCAGGTTTTTACTTTTAACATTCCAATTTTACCCCCAAAAAAGAAATCAGATCAACGCACTGTTGGTCTGTTCCTAGCTCCCGTTACTGGACGCATTAAGAACCATACTTTGGAGCGACATTAAAGTTGGGGTCGAGTCTACTTAGCTTATTTCTGAATATTGATCTGAATCTCCTGCGTCATAGGAGTTAGAACCTTGAGACTTTCAATCACCTTGTCGCGATGTTCCCACTCAAGACCTTCCCACCGTATTATTTTAACTATATCACCATCCCAGGTAATGACCATGTCAGGCGGTGGTGTGTCGCCTTCGTTTTCTGGACACACAATGTAGTTTGCGCTTGACAATGCGTCGCTATGACAATTTGGTGGGATACGCAAAGATACAACTCCACCGGGTTTAATCGTAGTCCACCCGTCGTACGGATCTATCGATGACGATGTAGTTGGAGTATCTGATGATGCTGATGGAACGGATACCGGGACCGTGATACACCCAGCGCCAACAAAGACGAGCGCGAGGGCTAACAATAATATTTTTTTCATAAGATGCATTTACATGTTTAAAAGTACTTACTTCCTGAGGGATGAGCTAGCTGAAATAACGAACTCTCTATTGCCCTATCACAACTGGGATTATTAACACTTCGTCATTTTCATGAAGCCCGGAAGGATTGTCCGAGGGAGTGGCGCAATGCTCAGATGATTCATGTGCATTGGGGTCGGAGCGCGAGTTAAAAAAGTTGATCAATAATAACCACTCCACTGAAGAATCCAAAGAATAGGAATATTCCGAGGAGTATAATTCTTCTAAGGACGCCTGGTTGGAAGCATTTTGGTAGGGCTTTGAAGTTGAGGACGGAAACGAGTCCAACATGAACAAACATGGCTACTGCATTTATAACAGCACCAAGCACCAGAAGGGTTTTAGGTTCACCGATACCAAGGAGGAATATCACAACGCCAAAGGCAATTTGCGCCCAGAGAAAGCCGTAGTAGATTTTTGAAAGTGGAACAGTCTTTTTATTTGTACGTTTCATGTAAGAAATAGCAGCGTTTTCTGCCATAATGCGTGAGGTAGAATCCATGACTCCAAGCTGTGTTTGAAACAACATCACTACTACTACAAAGAGAAACGAAGCTCCAATGGCGGGGGTGAGAGCCGAACCAATCGCGAGCCCTTCATTTATCACAAATTGAATCCCCTGAGCATTGCCGTCTAGACCAGCAGTTGTAACAAAAGCGAGTAACATGAGGAGCATGATGGAAAGCGCGCCGATGAACCAAAAGACAATGGCGTGCTCTATGCTAATGCGCTTCCACCAAATCGCGAAGTTCTTTTTATCTTGCTCTGTTTGTGAAGAAGACACGCCCTCGAGTTGAATTCGCTGACTCGCTCCATTGCTTCTAAATAACCCGCCTAAACGCTGGGCATACTTTCCCATTCCGTACCCTTTTTCTTTCACATATATAGATTGCGTAAGATTCAGATTTCCGCCAGCTCCCGAGTAAGCAAACGCGGCGAGGAATGTTGCAAAAACAATTCCTTCTGGAAAAAAGAGGTATCCGTCACCTTGGCCAACCATACCGTGCAAGAGCGATGTCCAGTCTGCCTTGGTGCTCAACACAACGGTGAGAATAAATATAAGTGGCACGCCAACCAAAATAATATATTTTGTTAATCGCTCCATTAGGCCATAAACGGTTTTACCCATACTCAAAATAAGGCCAATTGCGATCAGGAAGACAATCGCAATCCAAGAAAACTTCTCTACGCCTATCAAGAACCCAAAAACATTTGCCGATGCAGCTATAATCCCGGGGAGTCCAAATCCAAGGAATGTTGAAGTAATGAACCAAAATGGGGCGCCTTTCCAAAACTTTGCAATCCCAACAAAAACACTCTCTCCTTTTACAAGAGCATAACGTTCTATCTCCATGTTGATGAAGTATTGAAACGTTATTCCAACCAACGCACCCCAAGCAATCCCAAGCCCATAGTTAGACGCAAGATATGGCCACAGAATTACCTCACCCGATCCAAGCCCAAGAGCAAGAATAATAAAGCTGGGTCCAATCAGTTTTCTTAAAGGTATAGGTGCGGGAAAATGTTTTGTTTTTTTTGACATTTGCAAACTCTACAACCGTAGCAAGTCTTGAATGTAATATTCATACATTTTACCACAGTGAAAAGAAAACCGACCGCAATAAATGGTGTCAAGTACTTACTTCTAACATCCACCATTTACTTCAAAATAGTAGTATAATTAAATCATGGATATAAAAAAGAAAATATTAACAATAGTGGTTATTCTGATTTTGATATTCTTATTGTTAGTGTCGATGGGATTACTTTCTGGATACGATCTTGGTCCAGAAGAAATACTTTCAAAAGTGTTTGGCAATTAAATTGCACTGGGTTCAAGTCTTGAATCTTAACATTCATCCGTTTTACCACAGGAAATCGTTAAAAAAAAGAAAACCGACCGCTTGCGCGATCGGGCTTTGTTTGACTCGACAGGTAGGTCTCGAACATGATATTCGTCAATGTTTCGAGGCTTTTTAAGATTTGAGGATAACGGGGGTGGGTCGGGATTTGAGACAATATGAGACAGTCGTTAAAAAATGATATCACTCTTTATTATTCACTCCTTTTCAAACCTCGGTAGATTATCTTTTTCATTGAATCGTGACGACAGGCCACTCCCTCGGCGCACGCCTCGATGTACTCCTTGCGTTTTGTTTTATCCCAATTGATAAATTCATATCCAATGGAATGAGCAATAAGATCAAGAAACAATCGAATTGTTCGACCGTTACCTTCTCTGAATGGATGGAGGACATTGAGTTCATTGTGGATGAAAGCGAGTTTTGTAGCGGTTTCTGATTTAGAATCACTTTTTGATGGTAAATGATTTTTGAGATCATGATCAAGTTGCTTTATCGACTTTTCTAAATGTGCAACAGGCGCAAAGAGCGTATCGCCCTTAGAAATATCTACTTTGCGTATTTTTCCTGCCCAAGAGTAAAGAGTTTCTAAAAAGTACTTATGAATCTCAAATAAAAAAGAGACATTAAATACAACGCCCTTGTTTTCCGCTATCTCAAAAAAATTATTATATGTGTCTGAAAGAAGAAGGGTCTCTGTATCATCAAGCGTTTGCTGGTCTTTTATTCCAAGTTTATTCTTCAAAATATCACCATCTAAACCTGCCGTCTTTTTTGAAACACTATACCGAGAATGCCCTGCCATATTTCTTTAGCTTTTTAATGGCCTTACTATTTTTCTTTGCTTTACTCCAACTCAAACCCTCAATCTTTGAAGATCTTGAAACTGCCCTTTCTATAGCTCGCTTTCTAACTACTTTAGATGTCATAAACAGTTCTTTTATACATCAATAATAACATATAATAAGGTATTAATGAAGTAAAACTGGGGTCAAGTCTTGAATCTTAGCATTCATCCGTTTTACATAGAATATACCCAACAAAAAGAAAACCGACCGCTTGCGCGATCGGGCTTTCTCTGGCTCCGAGAGTGGGACTCGAACCCACGACCCACTGGTTAACAGCCAGTTGCTCTACCAGCTGAGCTATCTCGGAGTATTGTTATCTAACCACTTGCGACCTTGACCACTTTTCAGGAACCTTTCCCTCTTCATGGCCATAATCTTTTCTGGATAGACTTCGGTATAAATCAACTCGAAAGGCCCGTTCTGCCTTGTCCATTGGTTTGTACCACGATGATGGTCGAGGAGTCTTTCCTCGGCAGTCTTCGCAGTATAACCAACATACCTCTTACTATTCTTCCGTGATCTTAACACGTAAACTGTAAATGCCATAAATACTAGTTGCTCTACCCCAGCCGGAGGCTGGTCCGCCTCTGGCGGAAGCTGAGCTATCTCGGAGTGTTCAGAACATGACCAACATACCTTTCGCATTCCTCTGAATATGAAGAAGCTGAGCTATCTCGGAGTGTGCTGGAACGACGAAACTATAACATGTATCGCCAATCAGATCAATAGGTCTTATAATGCGGCTTAAAATAGAAATTGAACATAATTTCCCACCTGGGAAATTATGTTCAATTTACTTGCTATTGCCAGACTGTGCCACTACCGCGTAAACACGTATGTAATTACCGTATTCACTATCGTGTTTGTCTGCACGATTGTCAGCGTGTTCCAATCTTCGGACATTGTGTATGTGTACAATACGTATGGTGGGTTTCCTTCAACCGGTCCCCAACCAAGTGGCAGTGTTGACGCGTTTGATGAAACTGGCGCACCAGTTGCCTGACATGTTACCTTTGGCGAACCGCCGTTTGGTACTATGTGAAGCTCGTTGACCGTTGGTGGTGGGTCGATGTTTAGATTCAGATTGCTTTCCGCCACATATGATCCGCTCAACGATCCGAGCACGTCACACGAACTCGTAATCCCGCCGGCTACAACATCTTGCACAACCTCGGTGGAATAGTCGTCTGCGTAAGTACCATTGTTTCCAATTATCAAAGTTCGCCCATGGAATGGGCTCGTGATTGACTGACTTTGCGCACTCAAACTCTGCGACTCGAGTATCCAAGTTCCAACCAAAGCCTCGTCTACCCCATCTTGAATACAACTGTCGTGGTCTGTGATTGTGTCGCAAGAAGTTAAGCTTGGACCGGATGCACATCCAGCACCCAAAAGCACCACAGACATCATTGCCGCCCCTATGTAATATTTCTTCATATATCTATTTAATAATGTCTTAATTATAGCAGACTTGCGTGAGTATGGCTTCGTGCTATTATGTATACAGATCCGCCTGTCATACATTTGGACATTTCGGCTATTGGCTTAGAACCGCATTCGCCTTGGCGTGTGCGCGAGAGCCTCGCGGCATTCACGGCACCCTTCTACATCGCGTCGGTTTTCTGACGTGTAGCAGAAACACCCCGTACCACATAGCTCGCAAGAGCCACGTGGCATGCCCAATTACCTTTAGCCAAATGTCGCAGGTGGATTTGTTTTTCACCAACCAAAAAGAGGCCTTTCGACCTCTTCTTTTTTTACAATGTGATTGGTAACAATCCTTTTTCTGCCGTAAATGTTCCAACGAGCTCGTCAACAACCTCTCCTGTCGGGTAGTCGAACCATTGCGTAACATCGATGTCAACAACATCTGAAGCCCAATCGATTCCGAACTGCGCTTTTGCCACTGCCTCACTTGTCACATGCCGCTTTGACCCATCCGTGTCTATAACGTACACCTTGGGATCCGACATTACTTTGATCAACGAACCGGGCGCCATGGTTATGCGCGAGCCGAGTTTGAACGATGCTAAATCTTCGTCTGAGATGGTAACTACGTCGTCGAAGTTATTGTACCAACTATAGAACACGGCCTCGCTTGGAAACACGTATCGCTTTGCGTCTGCTCCTAAAAAGTAGACCGCAGACATAGACTCCCCCTTGATAAGTACGCCATGCAGTGCTGACAGATCGCCATCGCTCGTATCCACGACCTCCTCAGTTTGCACAATCTTAAAGTTCGCGTCGCTGATATCTGACAAACTATCGTTCCCATTCGAGTCTATAGCATAAATACGAATCTTTCCTTGAGACACATCTATATTTGGAACCGTCCATGTGTATTGCTTGGTAGAAATATCGTCTGCAATAATCTGGTATGACGATCCACCATTAGTAGACAACTCGAGCCTGTAGTTCTCGTTGAGCTGTGACGACAACCACGACACCGTAGTCACATTGTCGCCCGTAAAAATCTCACCGCCATTTGGATTTTCGAGCGTTATGTAAGCCGGCCCAGTTGGAATAATTTGCTCTGTCACAAATGTCTGGCCGCTCGCAGAACCTGATGCCAAAATATTGTTGCTCGCGTCCAACACCATCACTGTATAGTTGCCAACATAATCTGTAATCGGTGGCGTGGTGATGTTGTAAATAACGAGATCGTCTATTAACGTTCCCGATGGCACTACCGTGCCGTCGCCACCTCGTACAACCTGTAACTCTGTAAAACTCGCTTTCAGGTGAGTCAGACCACCGTCTACAACAGCACTCGTAGCACCGGTGACGCCAGTAATACTAAAGTATATTGGAAATACTACAGAAATCTTGCCATCAACCGGAATATCTACCGGCGCTGTAAAAGTCACGCTAAGATTTGTGACTGTATTTTTAACCAGACTATCCGGAACAACGGTTGCGTTTGAAATTGACACCGCTGCAAAAACCGGCGTCGTTGCAAACATGAGACCAAAGATTGCAAGCATGGAAATCAATCTTTTCATATATGTGTTTTTATGTTTCCAGTATATCAGATTAGTAGTCGCGAAGTCTTTCGATGATTTTGTTCGATTGAATTTTATCCAACGCCTTAGCCTCAATCTGTCGGATACGCTCACGAGTAACGTCAAATTCTTTTCCAACCTCCTCAAGCGTATGGCTCACTCCATCAACGAGTCCAAATCGCATCTCCAAGATTTTCTGCTCACGAGGAGTAAGCTCGGCCATGGCATCCTGAACATAACTCTTCAGCAACTGACGCGCTGCAGCCTTCTCTGGTGAAATATTTTTTACATCCTCAATAAAGTCCTCAAGAGTCGAGTCCTCGTCATCATCTCCAACGGTCGTCTCGAGTGACACTGTCTCCTGCGAAATCTTCATGATGTGGCGGACCTTGTCTAGGTCCTCGCCCATCTCTGCAGCAAGCTCTTCTGGCAACGCATCGCGCCCCAGATCTTGCAATAACCGACGTTCGATTTGTTGGAAACGGTTGATTGTCTCCACCATGTGAACCGGAATACGGATTGTGCGCGACTGGTCAGCAAGCGCTCGCGTTATAGCTTGGCGAATCCACCACGTTGCGTACGTTGAAAATTTGTAACCTTTGCGATATTCAAACTTCTTCACCGCACGGAACAAGCCGATGTTTCCCTCTTGGATCAAGTCTAGCAAAGTCAAACTCTTTCCCGCAAACTTCTTTGCGATAGACACAACGAGCCTCAAGTTTGCCTCGATCAATCGTCGCTCGGCTTCTTTATCATTCCTCTCCTTCCGCTTTGCCAACGCAACCTCTTCCTCCGCAGTCAACAACGGAATTTTTCCAATCTCGCGAAGATACATCTGAATATTATCCTGCGTCATCTCGATTGTAAGAGGCGCCGCTTTACGATCCACGTTCACGCGAATCTTGTCCATGGCATCCTGATGCGCTCCTGTTTTTCCAAGGAACCCTTCCTTCACCTCCACCAAATGCAATCCGTTCACCTCAAGTTCGTCCAAAAAGTCTTCGTACTCCTCTACGTAATCTTCAACATCTATGAAAGTAAACATGACCTCGTTTTCAGTAACGAAGCCTCGTGTTTGTCCTTTCTTCAAAAGGAAATCGATTTTCTCACGTGGTGGTGGCGTGGCTCGAACGTATCGGGTGCGCTTCTCGGGAGCTTTTTGTTTTTTAGAAACCGTCTTTTTCAGCGCTCTGCTCGTAGTCTTAGCGCTCGGCTTACGAGCCGGCACCTTCTTAGAGCTCGATTTTCGAGTAGAAGCTTTTCCGGCGGACTTCGCACTCTTTGAGCTTGATGTAGTCTTTCGCTTTGTGGGCATATTTATAACAAAGTCTGATATTGACGAGTGAGCTCTTTGATCAAGTCAGTGTCGTCCGATTGCTCGGCACGTCTGATCTCGGCGAGTTTTAAGCGCCGTTGATCTTTGAGGGACCGATCCTTATATTGATCGATCAAAATTCCGAGTTCAGTTGTCGCATCCCGTGTTTTGGGCAAATCCTTCGAGTCAGACTCACGCTCGATTATAAGGGAAATTCGATCCAAACGAGTGGTCGAACCCTCATTGTTGAGCAAATGCTGTCGAAGTGCCTCAAAATATGATTTTTGGGGATCTTGCGTATTGGTGGAATTATACACGCCAGTCATAGCAATGTAAAGCATTCTATACCAACCCTGGGGCAATTCCTTCTCTCCGAGCGATTCAAAGAGTTGTTTTGCCATCACTTTACTCGATATGGAGTAAGAAAACACCAAATCAAGCAACTTATTAGGCGCTTCTACCGGCTCACCAGCATCAGCTACCGAATCCGCCAGCTCGTCATTGCGAGGAGCCTGCGACGAAGCAACCTTGTCGTGTAAGCGAGTACCGCTATTCGAGCTAGAACCAGCCTTCGGCTCGTCTACCGAGTTCATCTGAGCTCGAGCGACGCTTACATCGATATCTATAGCATCCGCAAATTTCTTCAACCTATGCTCCTGAGCGATTGTGTCCGCAAGCGACAACACCTCCGGTAAAAACTCCCTTCCCGCCTCAACCTTCTGGTTCACATCGCGTGGGTCGATTGGTTTTACGAGTTTATCGAAAAGAAAATCCATCTTATCAACGTGCTCACTCGCAACCTTCTGCCACAAAGCAGGATCCTTGCGCACAAGATCGTCAGGATCTTTCCCCAACTCCGGCGGGATCATCGCAACACGAACATTGCAACCGTTCGCACTCGCGAGTCTCATGCCACGTCGAGCCGCAGCAAAACCGGCGGCGTCGGTATCAAAACTGAACACGAGTGTACTCGTGTACCGTTTCAGCAATCCAATCTGTCGCTCGGTCAACGCAGTACCCGAGCTGGCGACTACATTCTCGACTCCAGCCTTGTGAGACGCTACAACATCGAGGTTCCCTTCCACTATCACAACCTCCTTCGCTTTCTTAATGGCAGTCTTCGCCAAATCAAGCCCGTACAAAATCGCGCTCTTGTCATACACCTCGGTCTGCGGTGAGTTCATGTACTTAGGCTTGTCCTCCGGATCCAACACGCGCGCAGTAAAGCCAACAGTGTTTCCATGATGATCACGCAATGGAATCATCAAACGATTTCGAAACTTATCAATCACACCCTTACGCCCCTGAGACGCGAGGCCAGCGTTCACGAGCTCTTGCCCGCCAATCTTCTTCTGTCGCGCAACGTCAACGAGTGAAGTCCAACCGTCAGGTGAGTACCCGAGTCCAAACTTGCTCACGAGCCCATCGCCGAACTCACGCTTCACCAAATAATCCCGCGCGATTTTTCCCCCAGCGGTTTTCAAATATTTCTGATAAACTTTCTCCGCAAACCCATTAATATCCTTCAGCCGAGACTTCTTATCATCATTCCCTTTTGTATACTTCGGCAACTCAACCCCAGCCTTTTGCGCCAACAACTGCAAAGCCTCCGGAAACTCCATCCCCTCCATCTCCATAATGAAGCTGAAGATATCCCCTCCCTTATCACACCCAAAACAATGCCAAATCTGCTTCGGCGACGAGATATAAAAAGAAGGAGTCTTCTCACTATGAAACGGGCAAACAGCCTTAAACGCGCCCTGGCCTGCGGGTTTTGTTTGGAGGTACTCGTTGATGAGATCAGCAACGTCGATCTTTTCACGAATTTGTTCTTTGGCGTCCATGGCATGTAGATTACCATATTGACCACCTAAACAAAATGGATCAGATTTAAGACGAGAAAAATAAAACTCCCGCAAAATGTGGGAGGTTTATTTGTCACCCATTAGAAGTCCGTAAGAGTCAAACCCTCTGGGCATGTCTGGACTGTAGCATGGATTCACTTGAGGTCAAGACATCTGAATACAGGATCGTGCTGCAATCGTTCGTGAGATGTTAAGATACAAGATTTGACCATTATACATGCATGAACATTATTCTAGCTCACGCACAGCTTGCTCAAGCTTCTTTAGCATTCGCTTTAAATCTGGATTTGCTACCTTGTTGATTGCAGCGGGAAGATCATTTACCCAACTCTTCTTTATCCCCTCAAGTGACCTTCGGATTATTGCCAATTGATCGGCTGTCGGTTCATCGCCTCGTGAACGAGCTTTTTCAATAGTGTTGAGCATACTAGAGTATTTCCTTGCAATCTTTAGCGCATTCCGTGCGTCTTTGGCGGCCATCTCGTCATCAGGACTGTTTGGGTTTTCATAATTGTCCAAACGCTGTAGTTCGTCATTGATTTCCGCTGGAGAGATTCCGCTAACAAGAGCCTCAAAGGAATCGAGTGAGGTTGGCGCAGATTCCGTGGTCGCCTCCTTAGCGGTTGTTTCCGGCACAGCTTCAGACGCTGGCTTGCCACCAAAGTGCTCTTCTATAGCTCCTTTAGCTGTATCAATTGCGACACGTTCTTCGGAAGTTCTACCGGAACGTCCATATGCGTCCGCTTCAAGCGTATCTCGCAACTTCTGTAATTTATAGAGTGCTTTAGCTGCCGATACTACATTCGCAGTATGAGTGACGCCCAGTCTATCACCATCTTCGTTGTTTTCTAGGTTTGTTAAACTTGCCAATCTGTTGCTTGTATCATTTATCGCGGACTCTACTGTATCAAGAGAAACGCCTTTATTCGCCATCTCAATAGACACATAATGGGCGATGTCCGCCGTCATCCCGCCATCCTTCAGTTCCCCTAGCGCTTCTTGCAATACTGAATCTACATCCTTAGAATCTATAGACTTTGCATCGGGGAAAAGCTTTGCTGCTACTTGATCCCACAGCTCGTTCGTAGCCGTACGACCATCAAGTCCCGGCATACTGGCGCCTGGAGCCAATACGGCCAGAACGTCTGCATAGCCCTGAGTGTCTATTGCACGATTCGATTTGTCTGTCAGCAAATCGTTTACTTGACCTGATAACTCTGTAAAGTAATCTGAAACATCTTCTTCCTCCCATATCCCTTTCTCTGTGAGGGATTCAATACCTCCAAGAGATTCTGCCGTAAGCGCCTCAGTTTCTGCACGCGCCTGCTTTTGCTGTAATTCCTCAAGAGTGTCTGCAAAGGGGACTGCCCCGCGTTCTCTTGCACCGTCTTCATTAGTCCATTCAGTAACAAGCTTGAATTCTGGCCCTTTAGGTTTTTCTGACATATCGCAATATTACAGTTATAAGCTTATCCCCTCTAGATACAAATAAGTATAATCCCATTATACAACAAACTCCTTCAACTCCCCCACATCATCGAGCATATAATCCGACTCCGACTTCGCGAGCTTATCCTTCGCCTGTGCTCCCCACGACAGTGGGCTGTAAGCCAGGGTCAAGTCTTGTATTTCAACATTTGTTGATTTCTGCACACAAAATCGAAAAAAGCGACAATTCACGGTCTTAATAATCGGTACCAGGTACCTTTCTAGACTGTGGATAAGTACACCCCCTAAAACCACTCCGACCCCCTAAACACCTCCCAGCACGGCTCCAACTGTGGGTGCAGATTCTTGCCCTTGTTTAGTATTTCCTCAAACTCGGGAAGCGACACGAAGTAGCCTTCCGACACTTCTTCCTCTGAAAGTTCGAAACCTTTATTTGCATACGTTACATACAACGAAATAAACCTAGCTGTTGGCGCGCCCGACTGATTGCATGTGTAGATGAATTTTTCTACATGATGAAGCTCGGTGCGCAATCCAATCTCCTCCTCCAACTCCCGCCTTGCCGCCACATCATATTCCTCCCCAGACGAAACATGCCCTCCTGCAGATGTGCAGTAGTGATTTGGCAGATAGACAACCTTAGCACCTCTTTTCTGTAAAAAAATCGACCCCGAAGCAGGATCAATCACAAATATATGAACAATTCGGTTGCTAAGCCCATCGGTGTACACGTCGGGTTTATGAGCTGTGCCAACAACAACGTCGTTGCAATCCACTACGTCAACTATTTCTTGATGCTCATTATCCATATTGCAAATTGAACTCGGCTATTGCATGTAGGTTAACATAAACCACCCAAACAAAAAACCACGAGTATTACTCGCAGCTCTACCTGCCTGTCGGAGATCATGAGAGGCCTAGCGGCACGGCCACTTGTAGAGATCGGGCTCTGCTTCGCATGGACCTTGTAGACCCTTCGTCGTGTGAAACTATGAAGGGCATTCTTCGTCCATTACAGCTACGAAATAAGAACAAGGGCTTGCCATTCGTAGTTTTATGCGAAGAATGGCGGAGAGAACAGGATTCGAACCTGCGGAAGCTTGCGCTTCACACACTTTCCAAGCGTGCGCCTTAAACCACTCAGCCATCTCTCCATGTGCAACGATCCTATCTGAAAATCCACCTCGAGTCAATCGGCACTCGCCCAGCCAGCTTATCCACAACGTCTGACCCCCGGTGCCTGTCACCAGGTGACAGGCACCAACGAGATCTATCCACAGGGGTCTGACCCCTAGGGTCAGACCCCAAGAGACAGATATGCTAATTTCCTAGGAAATCAACCAACTCGACCCCTGGTGCCTGACCCCGCAACTCGACCCCTGGTGCCTGACCCCGGGGGTCAGGCACCAGGGGTCAGGCACCAACAAGATTACCAGCGAGATTTGGGTCAAAAAAAAGATCACCCTCCAGCTGGAGAATGATATTGCGTTGCGCCGAGAATCGGCTAGAAGGTCTTGAGGAGTTGCTTCATCCGCGCGACTTCAGCATCTTGAGCGTCGCGCTGTCCCCTCAAGTTCGCACGCGCCACGTCGATCGGCGGTCGGTTCCGCACCATGGCGACCCACTCTCGATCGGTCTTGATCTTGCTCGTGAGATACAGAGACCTTTCCTCGAGACCTTTCTTGTAGCTCACAGCTACCGGCGCCTCGGGCGTTGGCAATGACGCGAGTGACACACGACAGAACTCGAGCTCCTTCTCAAGGCCGGTGAGCGCTGAGCTGAGCGCGTTCGCCCTGTGCAGGTCGAGCTCGTAGTCGACAGCGAGACTGGTGAGTTGGTCAGCCAAAACACCGTTCTCGATCTTGATATCGCGCAAGTACTCGTTCGACACAGCGAACGCGTCACGAGCGACCGCGGTCTCGTCTACCGATTCTGCAACTACAGTTCCATCACTGCCCTGGGAAGACCAAGAACTCCACACAGGCAGTGCCTCAGCATCTTGAACTGATCCCGTCTCCGATGAAATACCCACGATCGCCACAAGGATCACGAGAATAAAAAGTCGTACGCGCATAACGTCCTCCGTGCTGGAATAGCAACGAGAACGTATCAAATTTCCTCAAACCCGTCAATCAAAACGCAACTTATCCACAACGTCTGACCCCCGGGACCCCCGGTGCCTGTCACCTGGTGACAGGCACCGATCAGGTCAATAAGCTTATCTCTAGAAAAAAAATCCCCGAACCAGCTGGTCGGGAATGTGGCTTGATAGTGCTAGTTGTAGATACCCAGGATGTTGCGGGTGTCTGCCGCCAGCTGGTCCCGGATTCTCACCGCTTCCGGGAACTGCTCAGGGTTGTCAGCCGCGAGATCGATTACGAACTCCTCGAGGCGGTGCCAGATGTCTGCCGGCGTAACGCCAGTTCGATCGAGTACCCCCTGAATAGAGTGATCGCGTTGGACTTCAATCTTCACCGCCCTGTCGAAGACAACGCCGTCCCTCGTCACCACGTCGATCCAAACACGACAGCAACTCCAAGACCCATCGCCATGCGCTCCCCAGAGAACCTGCATGCATTCACCACCTTCCTGGCATTCCTTCCCGCCGTCAGCGTGGCGCAGAAGGTGGTCCTTGAACCCGATGATCCCGGAAAGATCTCCATCGACCTCCGCTATGTCACTGCGAGTTGCAAGATGTCCGCCGATACCGTCCCTCAGAATGGGGACGTCGGAGAACATCCGCAGACTCGGACCGGTCATCAACGGTCGGATAGTTCCCAAGCGATCCTCGATCATTGTCAGCCACGCCGACCTCATGATCATCACCAGATTGTCCGGCCTTCTAGCTACGTCAGTCATCTCGTGCTCCTTTGGTTGAGAAACTCTGAAGGGGACATTACCTATAATTTTGATGACAGTCAACTCTTAAACCAAAAACAGCCCGTCTACCGGGCTGTTTTGCTTATCTGTTTACTGTAGCAACGAATCGATCATTGCTTCAAACTGCGCCAATGGCACTGCTCCTGATACCAACTGACCGTTTACGAATGTTGCAGGTGTTCCTGTAACGCCCGCAGCAGCTCCGCCGGCTTGCTGTGCCGAGATCTTGTCTTCGTACTTTCCTGAATCAAGACACGTTGTAAAATCTCCCATCTTCAGACCAAGCTTCTTTGCCGTTGCTTCATAAGTCGCCCGACTCAAGTTTGTCTGTTGCAAAACGAGTTCGTCTGTCATTTCCCAGAACTTACCCTGATCCGCCGCACACTCCGCAGCAACGGCAGCCGGGGTCGCGTTTTGATGGATACTCGTCAACGGGAAGTGTCGGTAGACCCATGCTACGTCGTCGCCATACTTATCCACAAGGTCCAACATTGTTGGATGATGACGGCCACAGAATGGACACTCGATGTCTGAATACTCAACCAATACCACCTTTGCCTTGTTTAGGTCTCCTCGAACGTGATCCTCGTCCGTAAGCTCAGGTATCGCGGACGATGGCGGAGCCTGAGTTGGAGGGGTGTCGTTCAACACTACTGCTGGAGCAGTATCCGCTGCGATTGCATCACGTTCTGGTAGCTCGAGACCTCCCAATAGCACTACAAATAATGCTACGACCGCAATTCCACTCGCGATTCCAAAAACGAACATTGTCTTTGGTGGCCCATCAAAAAATCCCTTTTCTTTATCATCATTCATATTTTTATCTCCTGACAATCATCAACAAAATCAATGATTCTCTTATTTGTTATTACTGGTGCATTTTAGCACGGGTCTTCCAAATACGCCAAATCCCCCAAGCTCCTCCAATGAACAACGCCATGGAGAAATACTGTGCGGGCGTGAGTCCAAGATATGTTGTGTCTATCGCTCGATAGAAGTCGAGTCCAAATCTTACCGCACCATACCAAACAGCGAACACCGCAAGAAACATGCCGACCGGTTGTTTCTTGCGTGACAAGATCGCGAACACGATTGCAAGCGCGAGTCCGTTGAGCGCAAGGTAGAGTCCATGGTCGTGGCGGACTATGCCGTCGGGGTATTGCATACCAAGCGCGAAGTCCGTCGCGGTTCCCGGGTGGTCGTGAATCAGGAAGCAACCGATGCGTCCGATGGCGAGTCCGATTGGTAATCCGAATATCGTAGCATCTGAATATTTGTAAACGTCGAGCTCGTGCTTGCGGAAATACCACAGTGCTACGACAACGGCGCCGACGAATCCTCCGGTGATCGACAGCCCTCCGTTCCACACTCTCAAAATCTCGAGCGGATCTTGCACGTATGTTGCGAGCTCGTAAAAAACCACATGAGTGAACCTTGCTCCAACAAACGCCGCGACGATTATCCACGTTGCAACATCGTAAACATGCTTTTTCTCGAGCCCGAGTTTTTCTGCACGTCGAGCTGACACAAGCAGGCCCACGAGTATGCCGAGTGCGACGAAGAATCCCCAAACCTGTATAGGAATTGGGCCTAGCTGCCAAATAGTTTGTTCAATGTATGGGATCATTTTCGATTTTCATACCAATAACTAAGGTCGATCAACTTTGCATCCGAGCCATGTTTGCCCATCATCTGCAGTCCCACTGGGAGACCTTCAACGTCACCACATGGAATCGAGATAGCGGGAACTCCAGCGAGGTTCGCGCTTACTGTGTAGATGTCTGCGAGATACATCGTCAACGGATCCTCAAACTTCTCACCAATCTTCCACGCGGTCGAAGGACTCGTAGGCCCCATAATAACGTCGACTTTTGTGAACGCCTCGTCCAACTGCTCGCGCAACGCCTGTCGCGCGCTGACCGCTTTCTTGTAATACGCGTCCACGTAACCAGCTGAGAGCACAAATGTTCCTAGCAAGATACGACGCTTAATCTCGTCGCCGAATCCTTGCGTCCGAGTAGCACTCACCTGTTCCTTGATAGTCTCCCCTTCAACAACACTCCCAAACTGTAATCCTTCGTAACGATTCAAGTTACTCGACAACTCCGCGGGCATTAATATGTAGTAGACCGCGAGCGAAGACTCAAGCAACGGAATGTCCAGCTCAACAATCTCCGCTCCCGCTTGCACGAACTCGTCAATGGCACCGCGGACAGAACTCACGAGCTCGTTCTCTAGCCCGTCGTCGAAGAACTGTTTTGGTACACCAATTTTCAAACCTTTCACATCGATTGGACCCAACTCCGGCATCGCAACCTCTTCGCTGTGACTCGTCGCATCCTTAGGGTCGTTTCCACCAATCACCCTCATGACCTCCGCGACGTCAGACGAGCACGTTGCAAACGGACCGATTTGATCCAAACTCGACGCCATCGCCATTAAACCGTATCGCGAAACCGCACCATACGTTGGCTTAAAACCAACAACGCCACACAAACTCGCAGGTTGCCGTATTGATCCTCCAGTGTCCGATCCAAGCGCAACTGGCACAAAGCCTGCCGCGACCGCCGCAGCCGAGCCACCACTTGAACCACCTGGCACGCGAGTTTTATCGATCGGGTTCTTGGTCACGCCAAACGCGCTGTTCTCGGTGGACGATCCCGACGCAAACTCGTCCATGTTCGTGCGCCCTATGATGATAGCGTCCGCTTCAAGCAACCGCTCAACTACTGTTGAGCTGTAAGAAGCAGTGTAGTTCTCGAGCGACCGCGACGCACTTGACGCAATCTTGCCCCTGTACAACATGTTGTCCTTAATCGCGATCGGAATCCCCGCTAAAGCCCCGAGTTCATCACCACGCGCTCGCCGTGCATCAATCTCGTCCGCCTGCAAACGCGCATCAGCCTCAAAAACCTCAATGAACGCACCAACGTCCACATCTTCTTTATCAATCTTCTCAAGATAACTATCAATCACCTGCCGCGTAGTCATCTCGCCACTCTCATAATGTTCTCTGATTTCTTTTATCGTCATACCTTATGATCCAAAACTGCGTGAGCCTCCAAGAGGTTGTCTTTCGTGATCGCCGGGAAACTTGCGAGCACCGCCCTCCTCTCAGCCTCGCTCGCGCCAACAACAACATCCTCACGACAATCATCGCCATCAATAATCACTCGAATATATGACTTCGACTCTATGTCAAGCTCTTTTAACTTGTCGACGTATCCCAAAATACTGTCCATGTCGGCTACGAGTTTTTCGCGCTCGTCGTCTTCTATTTTGAGCCCGGACAGCTCTGCTAATAAATCGATTCTTTCTTTCATTTCCATATTACTGATATCTAATTCCAGACCCAAGCATAACGAAAAATTGCTTTTCATTCAATATTTCAACCCCCAAACTCTCTGCCTTAGCGTGTTTGGAACCCGCCTTATCCCCCGCAACCAGATAGTCCGTCTTCTCGCTGACCGAGCTTGCCACGCGTCCACCAAGTGACTGAATAGCCATCTTTGCTTCGTCGCGCGTCATGTCGTTGAGCGTTCCAGTGAGTACAAAGGTCTTTCCAGACAACGCGCCCTTGCGTCTCACGTGATCAATAATCTCGCCTCCGTTCTTAATGAACTCACCGATACTGCGTCGAGTTTTTGCGTCTGAGAAAAAATCGATGATGGACCTTGCGACCACAGCACCAACATCCTCGACTGCGACAAGCTCGTCCATTGTGGCGCTCATTATGCGATCGATGCTATGAAATGCATCCGCAAGCCTCAGGCTCGTCTCTGTACCAACGTTATCAATTCCAAGCGCGGTTAGAAAATTCACGAGTTTGATTTCCCTCTTAAGCTGTATCTCCTCATACAACTTCTCGGCGCTCAACTCCGCAAATCCGTCGAGCGATTTAAGCTCATCTTCCGTAAGCTCAAACAAGCTAGCAGTATTATGAATCAGCCCTCTCTCGAGCAACTGATCAATCGTCTTATCACCGAGTCCATCTATGTCGAACCCACTCTTCCCTACTGCGTAAATAATTCGAGATCGTTGCCTGGCGAAACAATCCTTGTTTGCGCACACAATAGCAACCTCACCTTCGCGTCTTCCAACATCACCACCACAAATTGGACACTCCTTTGGTTCCACGATTTCTTTTTCGCGTCCAGTGCGCAACTTTGGCAATGCTCTAATCACCTTTGGAATAATGTCGCCCGCTTTATGAATGATAACCGTATCTCCAATGCGAACATCGAGTCGCTCAATCTCATCCATGTTGTGCAAGCTCGCGTGCTTCACAGTCGTACCCGCAACCCACACGGGCTCAAGCTCGGCGACCGGTGTGATTGCGCCAGTTCGCCCAACCGACCATTCAACGTCTACCAATTTTGTAGTCGCTTCCTCCGCCGGAAACTTCCACGCGGCCATCGCTCGCTGACCTTTTCCGGCAACTCCAAGGCTCTTCATAGCCTCACGATTGTTAACCTGTAGCACGACGCCGTCTGTCCAATAGTCGAGCTCGTCTCTACGCTTTGCCAACTTTTCATAGAATTTCTTCGCACCCTCGAGTCCATCTACGCGCTCCATGATGGGATTCACTGGCAACCCAAGCATCTTAATAATCATGTGCTCCTGCTCATGCGTCGCCTGCCCAAGATCGGTCGCTATCGAATATCCATAAAACGAAAGTCTTCTGTTGGCTACAATCCTCGAGTCTAACTGACGCAAAGTTCCCGCAGCCGCATTTCTTGGATTCGCAAATGTCTTACGCCCCGCCTCCGCCTCTTGCTCGTTAAACTTATCGAACCATTTCTTTTTCAAAAATATCTCACCGCGAATTTCAATATCGAGCGAATCGATTTTCGATAGAGCCTCCACCATTTCCTGCGACGCACCAATTTTCTTTAAACTCAAAAGGTCTGCAGTGTTCGGCTGTCGCAACTTCAACGGTATAGCTTCCGTCGCGCGCGCGTTACGAGTCACGTCTTCGCCAACAGTCCCTGTTCCTCGAGTAGCGGCGAGCTTGAGCTTGCCAGAGACATAGTGGATCGAGATCGCAAGCCCGTCCATCTTTACTTCACAAAACAACTCCGAGCTCGTAAGACCTCGTTTTACTAAACGGGTGTTCCACTTAGATACCTCTTCAAAAGAAAAGACATCCTCAATAGACATCATTTTATGCTTATGCGTAACTTTACTAAAACCTTTCTTCACCTCCCCTGCCACTCTCTGCGTTGGCGAGTCTGGTGTTACCAGATCTGGGTATTCGTCCTCGATTGTCTTAAGCTCATGCTTAAGGCTATCCAAAGCAGCGTCAGAAATTTCCTGACGATCCATTACATGATAAAGGTACCGATGATGATCGATCTCCTTCTTCAATTTCTCCACCCGCTTTGTAGCATCCTTCAAATTCATAGAAACAATGAAAGTATTTCGCTCCCCCACACCAACATAATAAATGCGCCAATGCTTAAAAACGTACCAAACGGAACCCTGTCCTTAAGCGTACTCTTACCCGATGCGATTGCGATGATACCATAAACTGCGCCCACCATGTACGACAACAAAACCGCGCCGACTCCTCCTGCGAACCCGAGCATAGCGCCCATTAAAACTCCCATTCGTACGTCCCCTCCTCCAAGTATACGTCCGCCAGATAACGCGTATTGCGCGAGGAAGAACAAGAATAGTACGAGCATACCTGACGCGAGCACAAAGCCGTTTACGCCGAGGATCATGTTTAGTACAAGTGCGATTACAATTCCAGGTAACGAGTATTTGTCGAGTATGAGCGAGTACTTCAAGTCGTACACAAAAATTATAACGAGTAGTAACGTGAAGATAATGTCGCGCGCGAGCCAGATCTCTACCATGTCAAGGTATCCTGCTGGCACCCAGATTCCGTTCATGTAACGCCAGAAGTGGAACACTACGAGTAGCAGGATTACGAGTTCAATTACTGGGTATTGCCATTGCACGTACGCCTTGCATTTGCGACAGCGAAAGCGCGTGAGGAGGTTTCCGACGACTGGCAACAAATCGAGTACGTTCTTTGGTTGTTCGCATTTGATGCAAACTTTTTTTGGCTTCATCCATCGCCATTCATCGTGCATACGAAAAACTCCGCCAGTAATAATACTCGCGGCAACAAGGCCTACGACGATTGCCAAAACATACGTAATCATTATGTCATTTTACCACAAAATAAAAATCCCCGAATAGCCGGGAATTATTCTGACAACAATGGGCAACTGCCAACTCGCGACTGAATTATAGTCTGACCTGGGTACGCGCAAGCTAGGCCTTTGGTGATATTGGTCTGCGATATATCGTTCTCAACGGCAAATGATATTGCGTATGTGTCTCCATCGCTTTGATATGCATAAACTTGCAAATCGGCACCCCCAAGCCCAACGCTTGTTTGTGAAGGAACTGGATTCATGAATACTTGTCCTGTAGGCGGGCACGCTGCGCTGAAACCAGATGAACTTAAGCAGAATGAGCCAGCGTCACCGATCACTACAGGCTCTAGCGCTATCGGGTAAGAGTTCTGGTTACTGAAGTACAGCTCGAGCGACGCCTGCATGCGCGATACATCAGATATTCTCTTGTAATCACGGACGCGCTCACGAGAAGTTGACACAGCAAGACCGGTCGCAAAAAGTAGGATCACAATAATCCCGCCAACTATCAGCCCTTCAATCAATGTTAGTCCTTTTTGGTCTTCCATAATATGTACGGTTACTTGATTACGTGTGGGCCAGCGAGATCCTTCGGCTCCAATACTTGTCATCTAGACCCACACCTGTCATCTCGACCTTGTGGAGAGATCTTGACCTATATGCTCTAGGGGTAATCTTACCTGAGTTACGAACCAGATTAGATAGGTCAAGATCCCAGGCGGAGCCAGGTCAGGCTTCGCATTGATTTCGATTGCCACTCAAGATGACAGGTGTGAACGATTCTAATGCTCCTCGGTCTATCTCTGACCGTAAACCTTCCCTGTCATCCTGAGCTTGTCGAAGGACCTTCGCCGATCCAATCTAGATCGTAGAGACCTACAAAGGTCTTTCGGCTGCCGCTCAAGATGACAAGAGGCTAAATGTGAACTCGTGAGATCCTTCGGCTATTCAGTGTGTACGATTGCAATCTCTAGTGAGATCCTTCGACTCCTCATAAATTCGTCGCTCAGGATGACATTCGCGGCATGATGTGAATCACATCATTTGCTCATGTCAATTATACCTCTCTACTCTCCAGAATACGATGAATCTTTTCCACAACTTCGTTTGGAACAAAATGTCCCTTTATTAGATATGCGTCTACCCCGTGGCCCATCATCTCCTGCACTGTCTCTCGTCCAGACACACTCGTCAATACAACAACTGGAATATTCGAGGTCTTTTGAGCCTTCTTAAAGCTCACAACAAACTTTTTGCCAGCGCCGCCGTCACTCTCAATATCCACAATTAAAATGTCGAGTCCGCCTTCGACACACGCTCCAATATCGTCGACTCCATCAATCACCGTCGTATTCCAACCGCGCGTCTCAAACTTCCGTGCGTAAAGCCCGGCCAGAAAAGAGTCGTCCTCCAAGATGCAGATGTTATAGCCACTTTTCATATTAGTTCAACGAGTTCATGCGACGACCACGCGTCTCCGCTCCAAACCGCAACAGGCATACTGGACAAATGCCCCGGTGACGAGGCGTATAGTCGTCGCGCAACGTGTCCAATGTCGTCTTCGTCTCCAATGCAACAGCCAACCTTGCGCCCGAGTGCAAGCACGGCAATCACTGGACGCACCTGGGTGTGAACATTAAACGCCATGATCAACGGTATATCGTGATTGCGCACCACGAACCGATGCGCTTTGTCCCCAGTCGTCTCAAATATCGGAGCGTTTGGTAAATCACACACCAAAATACCCAGAGGCTCGGATCTTTGTTTCCATGCCTCAATCATATTACTTCTTATTAGTCTTACCGCCAGATTTTTTTGAGTCTACGATGCCCTTCTTTGCGTGCATAGCAAGCCCAATCGCTACAGAAAATCTTGGCCCAAGCTCGTCCAATACAGGCCCGAGCGCTGGGTTTACTTTAATGCGCGCCCAAGGATCTCCAACGAATGTGCGAACATTTAACTGCTCGGTCATGTACTCGTCTAGCCCCGGTAGCATAGCCGAACCTCCGGTTAAGATAACCTTCTCAACATGTTCGTTGGCGCTAATCTCCGACTTTATGAATACGTCCATCGCGTAACGGACCTCGTTCACAATCGGCTGGAACAAATCCACGACGGCCTTTGGCACAACGTTGCTAGACTCACTCAAATCTTGCTTAACCTGCTCGGCCTCGTCTGTAGTGATTCCCATCTGATTTGCAATGGCTCGCGTAACCTCCGCACCACCGACTTTGATAGACCGATTGATAAATGGAATACCATTCTCAACGATAGTCATGTTTGTACGATAAGCGCCAATATCCAAAAGCATAATAGGGCTCTTGTCATCACCAATCAACGAACGAATGATTGCAAACGGCTCGGTCTCCAAGCTCATCAAGTCCAATCCAGACTCTTTAAAGATATTCGTATAAGTACTCACCATTTTCTTGGAAGCACCCGTTATCATCACTCGAACATTTTCGTCTGCAACGCCAGTAACATTTTTCTTCTGAACTTCGAGCGTGTCTTCCTCTTCATTCTTCTTCGCTCTCTTATCTTTCTTATTACTCTCAAGCAATTGAAAATCAATAATCATCTCCTCAATCGGCAACGGCAACAGTTTTTTTGCCTGCCGTTCAACAAGCGCGCGCGTTTCAAGATCGTCCTTCACTTTTGGAATCGCGATGATTGAACTGAACACCGAATGCACCGGTAAAGATGCTACAACGTCCTTCCCTTGAATATCAGCCTCCTTAATCAGACTCCTGATATGTTTTGCAGCTCCTTCAACATTATCAGTCAACGGCTCTGCTACAATATTTGCATTTCTGTGAGTAGATCCATACGTCATCAATTTGTACTGACCGTCTTCAAACAAAAGCTCGACGGCTTTAATTCCGCCAGCTCCTATGTCTACGCCAATATAGCGTTGCTCTTTTTTTCCAAACAATGACATTTAGTACATTGTACCATCCTAGCGAGTAGCTTCATCAATCACCTTGTTGACAAGTGCGTCGGCCTCCTTGTTCCTCTCGCGTCGAACGTGCTCAAACTTAATTGAGTCAAACTTATGTGTAAGATCTTTAACTTGTAAAAATAGGCGGGCGAGAGCTTCATTCTTCACGCGATATTCTCCATTCAACTGCTTCACAGCAAGCTCAGAGTCGAGTCGAACTATCAGATCAGTCACATTGTACTCGAGCGCCATCTCGAGCCCGATTATAATTGCGGTGTACTCGGCGTAGTTATTTGTCTGCACTCCAAGAAACCTCATAGCCTCTCCCATCATGTTTCCATCTTCGTCAAACAACACAGCCCCCGATCCTGACGGCCCCGGATTTCCTCGTGACCCACCGTCTCCATGTAGTATTGCCTTCATATTTTTTTGATTTTATGTATGTCTTGTATTTGCAACTGAAGTGATCTAGAGCCCTGCCACTCATTCACTCCGATTTCGTAAACTAAATCAATTATATCACCCATTTTCAAAACGTCTGCAAAATCCCCATGTCCAAACCCAATACATTTACGAACGATACTTCCTTCTGCTCCAACAGAGATCCGAAGATGCGTTTTAGTTTTGCCAATTCGCTCAGCAGACACAACGCGCAAACCACGCGAGACAAACTGCGGTGTTGGATTGTTCATTCCATACGGTTCCATACGCTCGACGCCCTCAACGAGATCCCAGTCCGCAAGCTCCAGCGAGAGCTCGGCATCCACCTCCAACTCCGGCTCGTTGTTCGGATCGTACGTACTCACTGCATAGTCGTTCATTGCGTCGATCCACCTATCAACGTTAATCTCGTGAAGCTTGAACCCGCACGCCTGAGGATGTCCGCCTCCCGCAACCATGAGATCGCGGCACGTATCCATAGCCTCAACAAAATGAAAACCGTTCGGCGAGCGACCCGATCCCACCATGTGATCGCCAACCTTCGTGATTACGACGGAAGGAAGACTCGTCTCCGTGGCGAGTTTACCTGCCACAAGTCCAGCTATACCTATGTGAATCGAGTTATCCACAACCGCGACAAACTTACGTTCACCAACTTCAACAGACTTGAGCGCGCCCTTCACAGCATCTCCAGACAACTTTTGTCGCTCGGTATTTATTCCATTCAACCGCTCGGCAAGATCGCGAGCACGCACGGGATCGTCCTCGAGCAAGAGCTCGAGTGCATAATCAGCCTTAGCAATACGGCCAGAGGCGTTGATGCGCGGTCCAATTCTAAAACCAATATCAACGGTGTCCAATTTCCCAGGCTCTATCCCCGCAGCCTCCATGAGTGCGAGCAGGCCGACTCGTCGCGTCTTATTTAAAACCATTAAGCCGTACTTCTCGAGTGTGCGGTTCTCGCCCACAAGCGGAACCATGTCGGTCACGGTCGCAATCGATACAAGGTCGAGCAACCACTTCTCTTGTCCCTCTGCAATATCGAACTGCCGCTCGCGTCCCATGATATACATCGCACACGCAACCTTATAAGCAACACCGACAGCTGCGAGTTTTTTAAAAGGGTAACTTGGATCGACCAACGGGTGGATGATGAAAGCTTTGTCTGTCACGACATCGGGGACTTGATGGTGGTCAACTACAATGACTTCCATACCAAGCTCGTAAGCCTTCGCTATCTCGTCTGTGTTCGCGATACCACAATCGACAGTGATTATGAGATCTACGCCCTCGTTCTTAAACCGCTCGACCGTGCCAAAACTCATCCCGTATCCATCGCCTTCACGGTCAGGTAAGTACCAACGAACTCTATTTTCCTCAAACGAAGTCCACCCCGCCTTATCACAAACCTCACGCAACGAGCTCAACAAAACGGCGGTTCCGCAGATTCCGTCTGCATCATAATCCCCATGAATCATCACAACCTCCCCACCATCGAGCGCTTTGAATATGCGATCCACAGCATCGCGCATACGACTAAATAAAAACGGATCATGAACATCTCTGCCATAATCCGGACTTAAAAACTGATCAAACTCGAGCTGATTTGAAATCCCCCTATTCCACAAGAGTTGCACAAGCATGGGATGCACCTCTTTAAATTGATCCGCAACTTCTTTTGGAACCTGTTCGTTTACCTTCCAGGCTTTAGCCATAGACTAAAATCCGATTGCTACCGTAAACATGACCATGCTAATAATCACAATGATGGAAATAAACGCGAACGCCCTCTTGAACCATTTACTTTTATACATATTATGTACAGCTTACATTACCGTTTAAGAACCTTCAAGTATGCACTCGACGGAATGTCGACTTTCCCAGCTCCCATCGCAGCCATTTTCTTCTTTCCCTTTTTCTGCTTTTCAAGAAGCTTCCTCTTTCGCGTCACGTCTCCTCCGTACAATCCAACGGTAACGTCTTTTCGCATAGCAGAAATTCGATCTCCAGCTACAATTGCACCACCAACAGTTGCCTGCAGTTTGATCACGAACATTTGTCGTGGAATTTCTTCTTTCAAAGTTTTGATAATGCGCTTCCCTACTGCGTGCGCTTCCTCGCGATACACCAAAGTAGACAGCGCCTCTACAGGCTCGTCGGCTACGAGTATGTCCATGCGTACAACGTCTGCCGGTCGTTCATCCAAAGGATCATAACTCATTGAACCATATCCACTCGTTGCAGATTTGAGCGCGTCATAAAAATCTACGATTACGGCAGACAGTGCCATCTGGTAATGCAAGATGGCTCGAGTCTGGTCGAGATATTCGGTATTCATGTAAATTCCGTTTCTGTCCTGCACTAACGACATCACTGCTCCAACGTATTCGGTTGGCACAACTATGTCTACCTTTGACCAAGGCTCAAACACGCGCTCAACATGAGTCGGTTCCGGTAGATCCAATGGTCCTTTGATGATAATTTCTTCACCGCTTCTTTTCAAAACGCGATACCGAACACTCGGAGTCGTTACAATTACGTCGACACCTGATTCACGAAACAACCGCTCCTGCACTATCTCGAGATGCAACATGCCAAGCAGACCAACTCTAAAACCGATACCCAGAGCGTTGCTCTGATCGGGCTCGACTGCGAGCGAAGCATCTGAGAGCTGGAGTTTTTCCATCGCGTCTCTAAGCTCGCTGACGTCCCCTCCATCTTTTGGAAAAATCCCCGCGTACAACATTGGTACAGCCTCTTTGTATCCCGCGAGAGGTTCAATCGACGCACCCTTAAGTGTCATAGTGTCTCCAACTCTACATCCGGTAATGTCCTTCATGCCCGTAACAACGTAACCGATCTGACCAGTGGTAAGCTCAAGATCTGCAACCCGCTGTGGCGAGATATGTCCGAGTTCGGTAATGACACTGTTTGTATCTGTAGCCATCATGTGGAGCGTCTGACCCTTCTTCAGCACGCCATCCATTAGACGAATGTACGCAACTACACCTTGGTAGTCATCGTAAAAAGAATCAAAGATTAATGCTCGAGGAGAGCTTGACTCCGACCCAGTTGGCGCTGGAACTTTTGCAATAACAGCGTCCAGCAACAGCTCGACGTTCTCTCCAGTCTTTCCGGAAACACTTATGATCTCTTCTCGCGTGCACCCAATCAACTGCTTCAATTCCTCCGCTCGCGCTTCGGGATCGGCTGCGGGAAGGTCGATCTTGTTCAATACTGGAATAATCTCAAGTCCATGCTCGATGGCCATGTATAGGTTTGCAAGCGTTTGAGCCTGCACACCTTGGGTTGCGTCTACGAGCAGTATGCAACCCTCAACAGCAGCGAGTGATCGTGAAACTTCGTACGCAAAGTCCACGTGACCCGGGGTGTCGATCAGGTTCAACGTATGGCCTTTGTATTCCATCCGAACCGGCTGTAGCTTGATTGTGATTCCGCGCTCCTGCTCCAGTTCCATGGTATCCAGAACCTGCGCGGTCATATTCCGCTTTTCAACCGTCCCAGTGATTTCAAGCAAACGATCAGCAAGCGTAGACTTGCCGTGATCGATATGCGCAATAATACAAAAATTCCGAGTCTTAGCTTGATCCATAATGGCCTTATTCTAGCCTATTTACCCCTATTTGTCGACCCTAATGGGAGTTATCCACAGGAAGCTTCTATGAATACGAACTCGCCTCCATCGCCTTTTTTAACCCTTGGCATAGTTATCCACAGAAACGTTACAGAAGAATAAAAGCCTGTTTTACAGGCATTCCACAAATATGAACGATCGTTCATATTTGTGGACTAGATGGATTTGCCAATATAGTAACTATTTCTACCCAGTCTGACATGTGGAGCTCTTCAATGTACTCGTCAAGCATTGTTGATACGTCCATCACTGAAATCCAAACACTCCTATGCAACATATGAAAGCCAGACAACTTTAGAAATCGCATCAATTTTACCCTATCTTTTCTAAAGAGCTCAGGTATATCGTATGTAATCATACAATATTCACCATTTTGTTTGCGATGACTACAATTCTCAATCTTCTCTTCAATTGATCTTACATAGCCTTGATTGGTAAGGACTACTTCAAACCCAATATCTATATCTCTCAAATCAATAAGACCTCCATCCTTCATGCGCTCCAACTCGTCCTTACGCCAATTGTACTCACGCCAAATCTCCTGTTGCTCAACTGCGTCTACGAGCTCTGATGCTGTGTAAAACTTCCCGTGCCCCAGCATATTTATAGCTTCATACGATCGACCCAACCCAAGCAACAATGAACCTACCTTGGACCTCTTTCGACGAACGCGCGCCTCTGCCGCCTTATATATTTGTTTCTTCTCTTTTCCAGATAAAAAAATCTCCCGCATATCTTTTTGATACGAATTATTGGGAGGTATTAAAAACATTATATACAAAAACGCACCGTCATGTCAACGATGCATTATTTGATTACCCCGCTCCCAATCAACTCATCACCATCATAAAACACTACAAACTGCCCAGGCGCAACGGCTCGCTGATCGAGCTCGAACTTCACGTATCCGCCATCACTCAACTTGCACTTCTGATCCTCCTGACGGTAACGAATCTTCGCGTCAAACTTACACGGAAGCTTCGGCTCGTCACCTAACACCCAATGTAACTCTGTCGCCTCTAGAACGTTCGAGTACAATGCTGGGTCGTCTTCATGCCCAACAACCAGCTCGTTCGTATCGAGTTTACGCTCAACAACATAAAACGGATCACGGCCTCCAACTCCTAATCCGTGTCGTTGCCCAATAGTGTAGTACTGAACACCATCGTGTTCACCAACAACCTCGCCTTCAGTCGTCACGATCTTTCCTTTCATGGGCTTAATTCTCTCTTTTAAAAATGTCGGCAGATCAACCGGACCAATGAAACAAAGGCCCTGCGAGTCCTTCTTATCTGCAGTAACAAGCTCGTGTTTCTCCGCGATCTTACGAACTTCAGGCTTCTCCAATTCACCAACGGGAAACATGGAACGGACGAGTTCATCCTGCCCTAGTCGGCACAAAAAGTAACTCTGATCTTTATTCCCATCAATACCCTTGAATAGTCGAGCTCGCCCATCAGCTTCGACGACGACTCGTGCATAGTGCCCAGTCGCCAACTTGCTACACCCAAGCTCGTCAGCAACTTTCATCAACAAATCGAACTTCACCTCGGAGTTGCACATCACATCTGGGTTCGGCGTTCGCCCAGCGTCGTACTCCGCAATCATATACTCATAAACACGCTCGCGATACTCCTTCTCAAAATCGTAAACATGAAGCTCTATCCCTAGCTTCGCCGCGACCCTCAATGCGTCGCGCTTGTCCTCCTCCCAGTCGCAACCGCTCCAATTTTTCATAAAAGCTCCTACTACTTCGTACCCCTGCTCCAACAACAAAGCTGCGGCGACGCTTGAGTCGACTCCGCCGGACATTGCCACCAATATTTTCTCCTTGTTATTAGACATAAAAACATCACGTTTGTGATGCTGCAATGTAGCTCAATTTTGACTTATTGTCAAAGGAACAGCAACAAAAGCAACCCGAGCAACACTCGATACACGGCGAACGGCATGAACGACCACTTCTCTATAACCTTAAGCAAGAAGCGGATTGCGATGATCCCCGAAACGAACGCCGCTACAAAACCAACAATAAGCTCACTCGTAAACAAATTCTCGTGTGCCATCAAAGCCTTCAACACAACATAACCAGCAGCTCCGCCTACAGCCGGAATACTGAGTAAGAACGAGAACCGCGCCGCAGTTTTTCGATCAAGTCCCGCGAACAAACCAACGGTCATCGTGATACCAGATCGACTCGTGCCAGGTATAAGCGCAAGCGTTTGCGCGAGACCGATATAAATCGATCGCTTCCATCCTACCGCAACATCTTTAGTCACATAATCTCGTCTTTTGCGCGAATACCAATCAGCAATCGCCAAAACTACTCCCCACACAATCAAACTCCATGCTACAACGTCGATAGTGCGAATCGTCTCATCAATAACGTCACCTAATAATAAACCAACGGCCACAACCGGAATTGTCGCAACCAGCACCATCCATCCAAGTTTGCCGTAAGTCTTTTCTTTTTTTGTAACCATTCCAATCGCCATTTTTCGAATCTCCGTCCAAAAAACCACAACAACCGCGAAGAACGTAGCTAAGTGCATCATGGTATCAAATGCCAATCCACGCATCTCCCAACCAAATAATTCCGGGATACCTATAAGATGCCCAGAGCTTGATATCGGCAAAAATTCTGTTATTCCTTGGACAACGCCAAGAATAACCACTTCTAAATAGTTCATTCTTCAAAGGTTACTTTTTCCCCAGGCTTCAAAGACTTAGCATTAGTCGATGGTTCACCAGGATCTCGATCCGGCTTCTTTGTCTCTACTCGACTCTCAACCTTGGGCTCGATCTTAGTATCAGCTTTAGGCTCTGGTTTCTTATCCTGCTCTTTCCGATCCTGCTTCGGTGCCTCGTTACGAGAAGGCTTAGACGCAGATCCACCATTCGAGCTTGAACTGGAGCTCGATCGTCCGCCATCAGACCGACCGCTACCACCACTGTTACGATCACGTCCACGGCCTCCGCCATCATGCACTCGATCCCCTCCACCACTTCCGCCCTTTCCACGATCTCGTCGCCGACGGCCATCGCCAGATCCTCCTCCACCACGATCCTCGCGCGGTTTCCGATCCTCAACCGACTTCGGTTGACGCTCCTCGCGTATCTCCTTCCTGTCGCCCTCTCCTCCTTCGCTTCCAGCTTCGGCGAACTCCGCTTTGCTATGAATAACCTTCTCCTTCAATACATCCAAAGAAGCACCCTTCGGCTCATCCTTACGATCGGCTACAGGCTTATCGTCCCGCTTCTCTCGTGATCGCTCTCCGCCGCTCGAACTCGATCGCGATCCAGACCCGTTACTCGAGCTTGAACTACTGCTCGAACTCGGACTCGAACCTGATCGCCCACTGTCAGAACGACCTCCCCCGCTCGCGCTACCACCACCGCCACCCCTTCCGGCGGAGCTGGATCCGGCTCCGCCGGATTTCTTAAAATCCGCCTTAATCCCAACAATGTTCCCATCGTCATCCCTCTGCGCCCAAGAACCGTCCGAGCCTAACTCTGCTACCGAACCCACAGGATTCAACTCTTCGTCATAAATCAAATCTTTGCGAGAATCGTACTTCCCACTCTTCTTCAGCTCGCCAACTTCCTCCTTACCCTTCTCCGAGTAAATCGGTCGCGCACGATCAAGCTTTACAGGAATCGAGAACTCTTCCCCAGTCCATGAACACTTATACTTAAACTTCTTTTTCTTCTGACCGCCTCCACCTCCACCGCCAGCTCGAGCCTTTGAGTCCTCAATCATCGACTCAACGTCCGCATCTTCGCCAAATCCAATCCACTCCAAAACATCATGCTCAACCTCTGAACGAGCTTTTGAATACTGAGTGCGACTCAACTCGATAATTTGCTCCATTGAGTGCGTAACCTTAGCAATCGGCGGAAGCGTCGCCGCAGAAAACGGGGGACTCGACACTCCGTCTATCATCAATTTCAAATATATTCCAAACTTCGGTAAGTTAATCATGTCTTCTGGCAAAAACCGCGGCATCATCTCTGTCTCCAGATCCGTAGCATCCGGTGCACCAACTCTAAACACAACCATTGTTCCAACGTTTCCCAAAACAGCGTCTTTCACCTCTTCGGCGAGCTGTGCCATGTACTGGTGGGCGACGATCAAGTTTAAACGGTACTTTCGAGCCTCGGACAAAATGCTCGCAAAAGACTCTGTTGCAAAGTTCTGGAACTCGTCAACGTAAAGGTAAAAGTCTTCTCGATCCTTCTCAGGCATGTCAACGCGCTCCATAGCAGCAATCTGAACCTTCGTAATCAACATTCCTCCCAACAACCGAGAGTTGTCTTCTCCAATTCGCCCCTTTGAAAGGTTGATAAGGAATATTTTCTTAGAGTCCATGATATCGCGCACGTCTATTGTAGACTTTGGTTGTGCAACAATGTTTCGAATAACATCTGCGCTCAAAAACTGTCCAATCTTGTTTTGCACAGCAGCCACAGCCTCGGTTGCGTACTTCTCGCTATACGCCGAGTACTCCATTACCCAGAAAGACTTCACTTGCGGATCCTTAATGTTCTTTATAACCTCGATTCTATACGCCTCATCCGAGTACATTCTATTGATGCCCATCAAAGTTGATCCCGGAGTGTCGAGTAACGCCAAAATAGTATTACCTAGGATATATTCCATTCGAGCGGACCACATGTTCTCCCAAATTTTCTTGAAAACTCCCATCAACCCACCGGCAACAAGATGCTTGTGCTTTGAATTCACTGAGTCCAGCACGTTGAATCCAATCGGAAAATCAAGATCGGCTGGGTTAAAATAAACAACGTCTTTCATTCGCCACTCGGGAATAAAATTCAAAATCCCCTCAACAGTATCGCCATGCGGATCCATGTAGCACAAACCGTGGCCGTTGTAGATATCCTGCAACACCATGTTCTCCAGCAATGTTGTTTTTCCCATACCGGTCTTTCCAACAATGTACATGTGCCGGCGTCTGTCGTCTGTCTTAATACCAAACTTGACTCCCCCTTGTCGGAAGTCTGTCTTACCAAAATATGTGATCTCGTTTTCGTGATCGTGAATTTTTGGCATATCTATATTGGTAAATTCGGCGGAACAAAAGGTTGGTCGTCGTCGAGGTTGTCGAGGGCTTCAGGGGCAACAGGAGCTACAGGGGCTTCCTCGACTAGCGGTTCGGAAGGCAAGATATCGTCCAGACCGTCAATCGGAGTGGTGTTCGCGACTCCTATCTCATCTGTGTCGTCGACAACAGCCTCGACTTTTGGCTCGATTGGTCTACCTTGTTCATCCACCTCAACCAACGCAGAACTCGACAATTCGTCAGATTCCCCAAAACCTGCAGTCGGCAAGTATGTAGGAGCCTCTCCTCGTCGTGCTTCCGTCTTCTTGATCAACGGCGCCTTAACATCGATAGTTGGGAAGTGCCACAAAGTCGCCAACTCCTCCACGTTTAAATACATAGGGTTCGATCCTTTCGCAAAGCTCCTTCCCTTAAGCGCACTCATCAACATCCTCTGCTTTGCACGATACTCCCAAATCAAATAGAAGTAGTCGTCGCGAGGCATTGTGTCTGGATTGTACGTGAATTTGTTGCCGTCTGGATGGCTATATAGATTAATATAACCTTTCCACAAAGAATTACGTCCACCTTTATTGTACACCTCATGGCGCGCAACATACGCCCAACGGATCTTTGTAAGATACCCCTGCTTCGACAATTTCTTTGAAGTCGAATCCAACTGAGCCTTCTCACTATTCGTCATGTTGAAGATTTTGAACGAATCCTGTTTAGCATCTTCGCCGGCAGCTCCTGCGAATATGTTTCCAACCTGCGCCGCTGCCTCGCTTGGAATCCAAGCCAAAGGCCCAGCCAATTTACTGAACGTACTTTTCTTTTTTGGAATATCTTTGCCGAACGTCTTTAGCATGAACTCTTCTCCTTTCTTGATCCAACCACCATCTCCAGCCGGAAACACAATCATGTGAACCCAAAACTGTTCACCGTGCTTAAGCCTACTCATCAACTCAAACATGTTAATCAAAGGATCTTTAAGCTTTTGATCCTTGCTCGGCATGTGCTCAAAATCCTCGTAGGTTTTTATTGGAAGGTAGTTATCGTGATCGAGCGTAATCTCTCCACCAAAAAGCTCATGAGTGTCGTTTGGAAAGTCGTCTGGAAGATTCTGCGTGTAGTCATCAACTTCTGTAATCTCCGCATCTGGATACTGAGTATAAATACCAGCCTCTATAAGATCTCGATGAAACGTATTCACCCGCACATAGAATTGGATGTATCCATCTATACTAACAACCTCAAAGCTCGTTGGCCTCAACAGTTTTCCGAATATCCACTTTTCTTTCAACGTAATGACTGACTTAGTTCCCTTCAAAATCGCAAAGATATTCTCAACAGCCTTCGGCGACTGCTCAGACATAGCGGGCACATCGATAGCCAAAACAACGCTTTGCACCTTACCCAGAAACTTCTCCTGCCGATTCCCCAACCACAACTGCCCCGCCATCCATGCCATGAACACCGTTACCGCCGGAATTCCGAAATACAGGATAATAAGCAAAAGAAGCTCGTCTTGGGGTAACGAGAGAAAACGTTGAATACCTGATACGTCAACGACAAGCTGTAACATAATTCAAGTCCATTATAACACGAAGATTGGTATAGGCCTGTTGATATCGAGGTAACAAAAAACGACCCAGCGCCCTGTTGGCGAATGGGTCGTTTTCTTATAAACAGCTTATTTGGTGTTAACTTGCAACTTAAGTTGATTAGCATTACTCAAAACCTCTGATATATATTCTATATGATTACTTTGAACGCCCTGCCATCTTTCAAAACCTGCGAGCATCATTCTATCCAAAACTTCGCCAATCTCAATACCCGACTTTTTCCAAAGATGATGATACAAAGTTCCCGGTAAAGTGTTTATCTCGTTTGCGAATAGTTCTCCTGTTCTCTTATTCAACAAGAAGTCAACACGAATCATACCGTTAGCATCGATCTCATTGAATACTTGCTCGCTGATTGTTTTAATCTTGCTCGTTAGTTCACCTGAAATGCCGGCAGGAATCACAAGGCGTGATTTTGCATTGCCAGTCTGCGCGCCACCGTTTTCAAGATACTTAACGCTAAAATCAAACAAATCGGATTCAAACAGAGACTCCTGCACATCGGAGGTTACGACCACGTCATCACCGCTCAACACGGCACAAGTCAGATCAACGACATCCTCAACAGAGTTTTCAACTATAACTTTTGTGTCATAATAAAATGCAAGATCGAGAGCCTCCTCCAACTCACCGCGATTTCTAACCTTCGATACTCCGATCGAGGACCCAGACCTAGCCGGCTTTACAAAGACAGGAAACTCGAGGATATCACTTATCTGGTTCATGACTATGCTACGTTCTGCCCAGTCATTCTTACAAAAACTCAAGTACTTTGCTGTAGCAATATTCAACGAGTTGAATATCTGTTTTGTAAAAATTTTGTCTATAGAGACGGCTGATGCGTGAATACCACATCCAGCATACGGTACTCCAAAAAACTCAGCTAGCCCTTGGATAGTGCCGTCTTCACCACCGAGCCCATGGAATGTTGGAAATATATACTCAATTACAAGCTCATTTCTTGTCAGAAACCCACTTCGTTGCAATACGAGCTTCTTATGTGATTTTGATAGACTCAAATTATATTGATGAAGTTCCTCCAATCTATTCTCATAATCACTTTGAAAGAACTTTAGCTTAGAAACCTGCTCATCGCAGTACCATCTACCGTCTCTACCAACATATACTCCAACGACCCGATATCCGAGCTTTCCGAGTTCAGCAATAACAAATTCTCCAGTGATAATTGATATCTCATGCTCCGGACTTTGCCCTCCAAAGAATACGCCGATCGTCTTTTTCTTTAGTTCATTCATATATTATCGATAATTATCTGTTGTATCGTTCTGAAATAGAATTGTGTCACCATCCTGTAGTAAGTTAGACAGATCTCTGTGCGCTTCTTCCGTACTCGTATAAATACGATAACTGTCGTACCCCAATTCCCTAAATCTGTTTGCAACGACCTCGGTATTTCGATTCTTGATAAGCAAAACGAGATCGACCCTTCTGGCATACAACTCGGCCAAATCGCGATGTACATGTCGAGCTCGCCTATCACCAAGCTCTACAATCCCTGGCGTTACCACAACCTTTCTTCCAACGGCATGACTCAAAATATCTAGACCAGCCAAAAATCCCTCAAAGTTTCCGTTGTAGCTATCGTCAATGATAATCCTATCAGCTTGCTCGTTACGCACGATCTCGAGTCTATGAGGAACAAAATCGACTAGCTTTAGGCCAGACTGCATTTGATATACGTCGATCTTCAGCTCCTCTGCGACCTTGAATGCTATGACCGCAAAATTAACAATGTACCTTGCTACAATTCTCGTCTGGAACATCTGCCCAGAATATTCAAACGATATTCCTCTAAAACCATCAATAGACTCGATATCGCGAGCTGCCTTACCACCGTGCACTTTCACCGTACGGATCTCGTCGCCAATGCACAAATCAGCATACTTGTTTATACCTTTATCAGATGAGTTGAGAAACGCTTTTAGATTAGTAGCATTCGCGAGCTCAAACTTTGCCTTAGCAATATTTTCAATGGACCCAAACCTATCTAAATGACACTCTCCAATAGATGTTGTTATTGAATAGTCAGGATCAACTATATTGCATAGACGTTTTATATCACCCCGTTTGTATGCGCCCATCTCTGTCGCTAATATATCCGCGTTGCAAATACTCGATTGATTCTTAATCAAATATTGTGATATCCCAATGTCTGTGTTTATGTTTCCCGGGAAAATAAAGACTGTATATTTTTGCTCCAAGATGCTAACCAACACATCTTTCATGCTGGTCTTTCCAAAACTTCCGGTGATCCCTATCGTGACCATCCCCCTCAGCTTGTTTTTTCTAACAATACTCTTTGCCACACTAACGATCCTCCATTTTTGAAACAGCACCATTGGTGATATCAATATATCCGAGAAGACTACTATTATCGGTAACACGAGTGTGCAGATACATAGAATTGCTATCGCCCAAAGTAAACCTAGATAATTATATATGCTCACAACCAACACGGCTGATAACAATACAGATAATAAAAAACACAACCCAGAACGAACTGTCCATTGTAATTTGCTTTTCATGGAATACGCTAACCAATTAGGATTCCTATACGAAAACTGGATGAAACGCTTACGGTCATAGTCCTCTAATTGAAAAATGTAAAGCAGATTCTTAAGTATCATAAACTCGTAATCTTTCTAAAGACATTATTGAATTCGTAAGGTTTACTTAAAAACGGGAAGTGACCGCCACCTTCAATGATATACAACTTAGCATCGATATTTCTCGACATTAAGAGCGCGGAATGTAGTGGCGCTTCTTTGTCATTGCTACCCCAAATTAAATCTGTCTTATATTTGCTCAGTACGTGCACGAGTTCGCACATGTCCTCGCTGATGACGCTTTGAAAAGTCGATTTTAAAAACTCTCCTTTTAGATTAACGTAATCCTTTGCACCAATAAACTGATACCATCCGAGTCTGATACTCCTCGATAGAAATCTTGGCAGGATATTAGAAACTCTTCCGGCGATCTTGGTAAGCGAGTATATGGTCGATTCCCTCAAGCCGAATTCGCGTGTGAATGGGACGCCAATACAAACTATTTGTACAATGTTTTCGACCTCAAAGCTATCAAGTAATTTCAACAATACTCGCCCACCAAACGAGTGGGCAACAAATATCAATTTCTTTCCCTTTGTCTTCTTATCAAGAAACTTCTTGGTTGTCTTTGCATAGTCCTCGAGCGTCCACGCCTTCTCAAGTCTTGAGCTTTCTCCAAATCCTGGAAAATCAAATGCAATATAGCAATCTAGCTCCTCGTATATTTGTGAAAACAATTTGTAGGAGCTCCCCCAACCGTGCAAAAATATATAAACAATATCATCGGCACATTGTTTTTCAATATACCTTATTCTGCTACCCTCAATTATCAGCTCTTTCACTATTTGCGGAAGGTTGTTCATACTTATTCCAGATTTCCTCAAACATCCATCGCTGCGCCTCTGCAAACTCTTTCGAGCGCACGATGAAACCAACGATGCCTACATTTTCTTTGTAGCTCACCATTGCAATACTATCTCCGTAAATATATGTCTCATTTTTAAATGGCTCGTCACCAATAACAATCCGGGTTTCTCTAAGGTTGATTTTGTCGTCCAGTTTAATGGCGTGTGCCTCACTGGAGTCTGTAGCAAGTAGCCGTAAGCTAACACCGCTCTC